>Ga0208373_1000006_pt1 | contig 903723 bp, 933 predicted proteins | sample RifOxyC2_FD_184036 | JGI IMG/M metagenome (GOLD analysis project Ga0208373, IMG submission 184036) | Soil microbial communities from Rifle, Colorado - Rifle Oxygen_injection C2 (SPAdes) | ecosystem: Environmental > Terrestrial > Deep subsurface > Rock core/Sediment | place: Rifle, Colorado...
AGGAAACGCCATTGCTATTGCGATATAACCCAGGAACGTTCTTATCCAAGTCCTCACTACAAGTTTCGGTAGGTGGGTCTAACTGGACAGTTTTGGCTTCTCTCTTCCAAATGAGGAAATAATTTACCCTACCGTTTCCACCATCCTTTTTACCGGTCTCCAGTGTTAATTTAGAGAGATCGATGTTTCCTAAAGCCACTGAATGCTTGGCGATAAAGTTACGGCCTAACTGTTCAATCTCCGCTTGGCTATATTTACCACTGTAGTCATATTGTTTCTGGTCACTAAACCAGCGAGAGCCATCTGCCTTATATCCCCAGGTCCCAGGAGTCTCGTCTACCTGGAGAATATGATTGGTGATAGGACTAACGACAAAGTAAGTTGAATCGACTGAGAAGGTTTCACTCTTAGCCGTAATAAGCTGGTTCTCTTCCAGGTTATAGAAAGCGTCGTTACATTCATATTTCACAGCGATAGTCGGCGTTTCCAGGAAATCACGGACCGCTGCCACTGCTTTTTCCCTCTCTTCAGGGGTGCGAGCAGTCAAAGAACAGAGCTTGTCGCTTAATTCACGGCTGGCTTGGGAATTATGCTCTCGATATTTGGGGTCAGTATCAGCAGTTTGGGTGAGTTCTTTAATTTGCTGGAGTTTTTGGTCCTGAGCCTGTTGGGTCTTAATCGACTGATCCTTGGGATGAATAAGCCAGAATGCAGAGCCAAGAATAACCAAGAGAACGAACACAATTACTAGGGAGTTGTTTTGAGTCATTTTCATTGTCATATTTTTTACCTCCTACAGAGCTAACTAATAACGTGTCGAGATGTTAGCTTGCTTCAAGAGCTAAAGTCAAATCATTCTGTTTTTTGGAGGTATCCTACTAATCTTAGGCATATTTTGTTAAAATTGTTGTTACGAAGCTATATGAGAGACAAAAGATTTGTAGCAGAACATCGTAATGGACCTCTAAAAAAGGAACAGCATCGACAATTAATTAAATGGGCCTGCGACTGCGTGGAGCATGTATTGCCGCTTTTGGATGGAAAACTAGACGACAGATTAAAGAATGCCCTATTGATCGCTAAAGAGTGGAGAAAAGGAAATACTACGGTTGGCAATGCGAGAAATGCCGCATTTGGAGCAATTGCTTTGGCGAGTGAGTTTTCAAATCCAATTTTAATAGCAATAGCACGTGCTGCTGGACAAGCTGTTGCGACAGCTCATATGGCAGACCACTCACTAGGTGCAGCGGTGTACGCTTTGAAAGCTGTGAAAAATGCAGGTAAATCAATCGATGCGGAAAGAGAATGGCAAAATGAACAATTGCCTTCAGAAATTAAAGAACTTGTTTTATCTACCAGGAGTCAGAAAGAACAGATATTTAAAGACTTAAAAACATAATTGGACACAAAATCTATGACAAATAAGCCAAAACACAAACTAGTCCTTATCTCAGTTTTTGGAACAATATTTATCTTGGTTCTTATTTATTTAATAATTTTTGGTCGAGCAATTAGTCAGCACGAAAACCATATCAACATTGCACTCGCATTGCCTAAGGTCATTTTGAACTCAGGGGTTGCGCGTATTGATGACAAAACATATCTGGCCAAGAACAGCTCTTCCTTTATCATAGCTATGGAGCAACAAGGATTTACTCTTATCGAACAAATGGGCTCTGGTTATTTTTTTAGAAAAGACGGGAATAACTACATTTCAACCAGTAGAATGTATTCATCACATTTTATCGTATTTACTAATCCATCACCTCAGATTACGAGTTTTGAAGAATGTGCTCGTGCTGGCTATCCAGTAGGAGAATCATACCCCAGACAATGTTGGACACCAGACAAAAAACATTTCGTTGAAGAATTAAAATAACTTTATGAAATTATGAAATATATTGTGCTTTTGAGAGGAATAAACGTTGGAGGTAATCACAAAGTGGAGATGAAAAGACTCAAAGCTCTTTTTGAGTCTTTGGGATACACAAATGTCTCGACGTATATTAACTCTGGCAACGTTTTGTTTGAATCGGACAAGAAGCAAGCTGCTGTCCACAAAGAAATCGAAATAAGCTTAAGGGACACCTTCGGATTCAATATCCAGGCTCTCATAAAAACCGAGTTAGAGATACAGAAGATAACTGAAGCTATTCCCAAAGATTGGAAAAATGATTCTGGACATAAAACCGATGTGGCTTTTTTGTTTGATGAAATCGACACAAAAAATGTTTTGAATGATCTCCCAGTTAAAAAAGAATATCTAGACCTTCGCTATACCAAGGGTGCAATTTTTTGGCATGTTGAGAGAATTAACTACAATAAAAGTCATCTTAACAAGCTAATTAGCCACAAATCTTACCAAATAATGACTGTGCGTAATGTAAATACTGCAAGGTTCCTAGCAAACAGTAAATAACTAACTCTCTAACAGAGTGCTTTTCGTCTTCTTAATCTCTCTTTGTTTCCAAAAGTAAACATAAACAACCACAAAGTTTATTGAGATGGACAGCGCACCTTCCCTAAACTGATCGTAGTTCTTGAAATAAATTACTATGAATCAGCAAATATCTTCCGACACTTACGTAACCAGTGACTTAGCCCTAGCCACCACCATTTCCCTCCAATTTCCTATTCAGGACATTGACCGGTCCAATCCACGCAAAGCCGTCTTTGTATTTCTTCGGTCCCAAGAGTTGGAAAACCTTGTTGAAGGTTACTTTCGCAATGAACTCAAAATCTCACCCCAGACCTTTTTCAATCAGTTACGCGACATTAAATCGAGGCTATATGCCGAAAGAAGCCTATGGTGAGCCACAAATTAATCCTTGAGCTCAAACAAATACTGGAAGAGGACTACGGAATGAAGTTGAGTCTAGAGGAAGTTTATGAAATTGGCTCCAGCTGGATCAGTTTCATCGAGTTACTGGTCAAAATTGAGCAAAAACAAATATGCAAAAAGCAGCCATAAACACACGAACATTCAGGGTTAGAGACTTACGAATAAAGGAAAAATTCTGCATGGATGATGCCTATGTGAATGGTTGGGCGAAATATCTCAAACCTTCTGCCCTGGCGGTATATGTGTCGTTGTGTCGGCACGCTGATAAAGAACAATCAGCTTTTCCTAGCCAGGAAACTATCGCCAAAGAGCATGGGATAGGCGTGAGAACAGTAAAAAGCAAGATTAAATTACTCGAACAATGGCACATTATTAGGCGGGAAAAAGTTCGTAACAAAGGAGGTCAGTGGCTTAACAATACCTACTTTCTCCTGGATAAGTCCAACTGGAAACAACCAAGTGTAAATATTGCACCTGGAGTATCCACGGGCAAAAAAGAGCAAAACCAGGGGCAACCATTGCCCCTTAAGGAATCACATCTGAAGGGTACACATAATAAAAGAGAGATAAGTAAAGAGAAAAGTCTTGTTGTTATAAAAAGAAAGTATTCGACTTTAGAAAGCGTTGGTACAGTCGAGTTTGCGGAAATTGCCCAACAGTATGAGGTACCCCTCCCTTTTGTCACCAGTAAATATGACGACTTGATGAACTACTGCCAGTCAACTGGCAAGGCATATACGGATTACTTTGCTGCGTTACGCAATTTTGTCAAAAGAGACGCATTACAAATTAGAAAGGAGGCGAGCGAACATGTCAGTAAACGAGGCATCGATGCCAGAAATGTTAAATGACGATGACTATGAGGAACTCTGGATAGTCATTCTTACCAGTAAAGGCAGATACGATCTGTCCAAAAATCAAGCGCGACTGGTCCAAGAAGCACTTGCCAGAGGCGAGCGCGGAGCGATTGTCTTCGAGACTTTCGCCATCTCTATTCCCTACATCACCGAGTTTTACAGAGAAAACAGATTTTTGAAGAAAGCTAAGACATTACCGGAGCGGGCAACAGAACCTGAATATAAACCAATGTCACCAGAAAAATGGAAGAAATTTAAAGAAGAAGTTTACAGGAAAATTGGTAAACCAATACCAAAAACAAAATAGGTTATGAAACTACAAATAACATCAACCAGGCAGGAAATAAGGCAGAAATTGTCGACCTTGTTAAGGCGGTCCGTGAGGTCCCTTTGTAGTGAAAAGGATTCAGTAATTTTCGAAAAATATCTTGACCAAGTCGAGAACGAGTTATTACCAGTGACAATTCGACAAGGTGCTGCCAACAGCATTGATCGATTTATTAATAAAAGATTAGAACAAGATGGAACAACAAATAAATAAACCACCAGTATTAATCACTTCCAAGATGCCTAAAGAAAAGGAGCGGCAGTATGTGGCGTTCCTGCTTTATTGCGAAACGAGCAGCCTCACTCGGCTTATGCAAACATGGCAAGGAATATTACGGGGATCTGTAGGAGAGGTGTCGGGGATTTTCAAGGATAAACTTGGCAGATTACCCTCAGAAAGAACATTGGAACGCTGGTCCTCTCAATACCGTTGGGTAGAGCGGGCAGACTTAAAGCTAGGTGAGGACGTTGAAGCTCTTAAAAAGAAGACTAGCCAAATACGACAAAAGCGACTTCATATTATTTCCGAGGTGTTCTGGGACAAATTGCAGACTTTAAAAAAACAAATGCGCTCAGGTGAACCTGCCTCAGTCCCAGAGTTAAAGTCGTTATGGGAAATGATGCGGATAGAGGGCGGAGAAAGTATAGGCAAACAAGAGATTGTTCGTGGGATAGATGAAAGTGAACAAAAACTGCCCACACCAGAAGAACAAGAACTAGGAAAAGCTATCGACCAAACCATTAAGGATTATTACGACAGCCAAATCAAAAAGAAAAATGAGCCATAAACTTGATGTTCCTGAGTTATTCCTTTATGTTGTGTTGCCAGTCAAATAACTTATGAAAAGCATACTTTACTGCCGAGTAAGCTCCAAAGAACAAGAAGAAACGGGCTACTCCCTACCAGCCCAGGAGAAGCTATTAAGCGCCTATTCCGAAAGAACTGGCTATAGTGTCGATAAAGTCTTCGCCATCTCGGAATCAGCCAGTGGCAAAAAGCAGCGGGAAGTGTTTACCCAGATGATGGTTTATGTCCAGAAACAGGGCCTTAAAATCATTATTTGCGAGAAAGTAGACCGCTTAACCAGAAGTTTCAAAGATGCGGTCATGATTGATGAATGGCTGGAGGATGATGAGGAACGCCAAGTCCACTTGGTCAAAGACTCGCTGATTTTACACAAAAACTCCCGCTCCCAAGAGAAACTGAACTGGGGTATCCGTATCCTTTTTGCAAAAAACTACATTGATAACCTCTCGGAGGAAGTTAAAAAAGGACAGAAAGAAAAAATAGCGCAGGGATGGTTGCCCACCAAACCGCCCGTAGGATATAAGACCGTAGGAGAAAAGGGACACAAAATCATCCTTATCGAGGAAGAGAAAGCCGTCATGGTCAAGAAAATGTTTGAGCTTTACGCTTCGGGTAATTACTCAATCAAAAAACTAACCCTAACCATGTTTGAGGAGGGACTACGCTCCTATCACGGAGTAAAACTGGTTAAAAGTCGAGTTCACCGACTCTTACGAGAGCCTTTCTACACTGGTAAAATGAGGTGGAATGGTCAGATCTACGATGGAAAACACGAACCAATTATTACCCAAGAGTTATATGATAAGGTGCAAAATATGCTGACAGGCAAAACCACACCTAAACTAACCAGACATGACTACCTTTTCAACCGCTTATGTCGCTGTGCCACCTGTGGAGGGTTAACTACCTGGGAATCGCAACGAGGAGGGCTGGTTTACGGACACTGCAATCATTACCACGAATGCACCCAAGAAACCTGGGTTAGAGAAGAAAAGGTCGAAGAACAGATAATTGGCGGCTTTGACAAGCTGGTTATCAAGAATAAGAGAGTCGCCGAGTGGATCAAAAAAGCTCTCAAAGAAAGCCACGCTGACGAAACCGTCTACCACTCTACCACGGTTGAGGAACTAAACCAGCGCTATGAGCAGATTAAGAAGCGTTTAGACAAACTCTATGACGACAAACTGGACGAGAAAATAACCCTGGATTTCTATAATCAGAAGTTCAAGCAATACACAGGCGAGAAAGACACTGTTCTCGATACCATTAAGAAGCACTCCCAAGCCAGTAATGGCTACTTCAACTTTGGCATTAACTTCTACGAACTATCCCAAAGAGCCAAGCAAATCTATCTGACAGCCAAGGAGAAAGGCTTAGCAGAAGAACAGCGCTGCCTTATTCGGCTGGTATTCACTGACTTGAAATTAGACGAGGGAAAACTCCTCTACGACTACACCAAAGCCTTCAAAATCCTGGCTCAGGCAGTAAAGGAAACAAATTGTTCGAAAGTCGATAAAATCGACAAGTTTGAGAGCGAGAGTTTCGAACATCAAGAAAAGAGCGATGTTACGGGACAAAAGGGCTCTTTATTGCCCTCCCGCCCAATCTGGCTCCTCCGGCTGGATTCGAACCAGCGACCTAGCGCTTAACAGGCGCCCGCTCTACCGCTGAGCTACAGAGGATCATTTAACAGAACCACATTATACACAATTTTTATCGGTTTTCGACTTATATTTTAGATTGAGTGTTTCTTGCCTCTTTTATTTTAATAACAGCCAAAGTGCCAATAAACAAGTTAGTAAAAATAAACCAGCCGATTATTGGGATTTGAACCCCCGCCAGTACCGAAACCAATTGCACTGTTAAGGGTAGAGTAATGGCATGTACACCAAGCCTAAAACCTTCCCAAAACTTGAGTTGAGCCGACGATAGCTTGGAGAATACCCAAAGAATTAGCCCCACAAAGAGCAAATACAGTAATCTAATAGTAAAGCTGTAAATTACTAAAGCCATAAAGATAAATACACTTATAGCCCCGGGTACCCATGCTTTAGTTTGTGCTATTTTATCTAATACCGAATTGTAATCTTCACTTGTTATTTTGCCGCTAATATCACCTTTAAAGTATTCAGATAGAGGCATTGTATTAATAACGCCTTTATCTCCAAGGGAAATTAAGTTTTTCTCGTTGATCAACATTAGTGTGTCGAACTTTTCCATGTCTCCAATGGTACCTTTGTGATCGAAAACTATTATATTCTTTGGAAATTCACCATTTATATCAGTAGCAGGCATACTTTCGGAAATTTCTTTGGAACTTTTTATCTTTTCCAAAATATCCTGCGGCATAGCAACAATAAATGGTTCGGGTTTGTTAATTGTCCAATTCTGGCCGTCCGATTCAATTATCAAGTCCGACGGATACAATTCGCGTGCGTAAGAGATCATAGAATCAATCGCGCTATTTACAGCAGGAGTGCTTCCGATTGTAGAAACAATAGTCATGATCACAGACGATACGAGTGCAAGCATGATGTAGTATTTGTTAGTAAATTGAGGACTAGTATCCAAGACTTCTTTGTAATAGGTAATAGAAGTTAAACTTTTGAAATAAACGTATAAAAAGGCTCTTATTTTATAAACCATGTGATTATTGTAACAGATTGACATTAGTTATTGCATAGATTACTATCTATATGTATGTCTATATGTCACGGGGATACCTGTTCCTGCGCGGATTGCTTTAAAAATCTGGGGATAGATTCCCGGCTCAAAATTTACTCGTTTTTACAAAACAGCGGAAAATCCGATGTGTCCTCTATTGTTACGCATTTAGGCTTAACACAGCCCACAGTTTCGTATCACCTAAAGGAAATGAAAGACGCTGGTTTACTAAAAAGTGAAAAATCAGGTAAGAATGTTATTTATTTTATAAACACAAAATGCTCGCATTGCGATAATACATGCATGTTGAGTACTGCCAATTTTGGGGCGGTACATCCGCTGGCAAGTACAAATAACGAGGCGGTATAAATGCTAAATATACATAATCTAAAAGTAAAACTTGCAAACAAAGATAATGAAATACTTTCGGGAGTGAATTTAGAGATTAAGGAGAACGAAATTCACGCTATTATGGGTAGAAACGGATCCGGAAAAAGTACTTTAGCCCAAACAATAATGGGATCAACCAGCTACGAAGTGACATCCGGGGACATTTTATTTAATGGAAAGTCGATACTAGCCCTATCACCCACTGAGAAAAGTTTACAGGGCATATTTTTGTCCTTCCAGCACCCCAGCGAAATACCTGGAGTTAGCATCCTCGGTTATTTACGAATGATTTACAACAAAAGAGCTGCGAAGCCACTTTCACCCATCGCTTTTAAGAAATACATACAAGAAAAGTTGGACTTACTTGGTATTCCAAAGGAATTTTTAAACAGATATTTTAATGAAGGTTTTTCGGGGGGAGAAAAAAAACGAATGGAAATGTTGCAGATGCTGGTTGTGGAGCCAAAGCTGGCAATATTAGACGAAGTGGATAGCGGACTTGACGTAGACAGCTTAAAAATCGTGTCAAAAGCTGTAACTTACTTGCACGAGACTACGGGCATGGCAGTTTTACTTATTACCCACTACACCAGAATTTTAAAGTATATAGAACCTGATTTTGTGCACATTATGGATACAGGCATTATTTCTAAAACGGGAGATAAAAATTTGGCACATAAGATTGAGGAAGTGGGTTATGAAGAACTTAGATCTTAGATCCAACTATAAAACAAAATACGGCTTTAGTATGAAGGATTCGGTAGGGAATTCAGTTAAAAAGGGTCTTAGTGAAGACGTAGTTAAATTTATTTCTCAAACTAAAAGTGAACCTCAGTGGATGCTGGATTATCGTTTGCAGGCTTACAATGCTTTTTTGAAAAGGGAAATGCCAACTTGGGGAGCAGATTTGAGTTCGATAAATTTTGCCGATATTATCTATTATAAAAGTGCAACAGGTAATGAGAAGAGAACTTGGGAGGAAGTTCCAGAAGAGGTAAAGCAGACTTTTGAGAGATTAGGTGTTCCCCAGGCAGAGCGTGAGTTTTTGGCCGGCGTAAAAGCTCAATACGATTCGGAAGTTGCATATTCTTCATTAATGAGCGAACTCGAAGACCAAGGTGTGATTTTTGTTTCTACCGATGAGGCACTTAAAAAATACCCCGAACTTTTTAAACAGTATTTCGGAACTGTAATTCCTGCAAATGATAATAAATTTTCGTCTTTAAACAGTGCCGTTTGGTCGGGGGGATCCTTTGTTTATATTCCAAAAGGGGTTCATGTAAAAAGGCCGTTACAAGCTTACTTTAGAATTAATGCCGAAAAATTTGGCCAATTTGAACGCACCTTGATAATTGCCGACGAGGGAAGTTTCGCTTCCTATAGTGAAGGCTGTACAGCCCCGGTATACTCATCAGATTCCCTGCACGCTGCAGTTGTGGAAGTAATTGTGAAGCCCGGCGCGCGTTTTAGATATACAACAATTCAAAATTGGAGTAACGACGTTTATAACCTGGTGACAAAAAGAGCTCGGGTAGAAGAAAACGGCATTATGGAATGGATAGACGGTAATCTGGGAGCCAAAGTTACAATGAAATATCCATCGTGTGTGTTAGTGGGGGAAGGAGCCCGAGGGGAAATGCTTTCTATCGCATACGCAGGCGAGGGTCAGCACCAAGACGCGGGAGCAAAAATGATTCATTTAGCTCCAAACACTTCATCCAAAGTAATTTCCAAATCCGTAAGTTTAAATGGCGGTAGGGCAAGTTACCGTGGCTTAATTCAAGTTTCGCCTTTGGCAAAAAACGTTAAGTGCCGAATAGAATGTGACGCACTAATCTTGGATGAGAACTCTGCCACGGATACATTTCCCGTTATGAGAATAGATGAGAGTTCGGCACGAATTGAGCACGAGGCTACTGTGAGCAAGGTGGGAGAAGAAAACCTGTTCTATCTAATGAGCAGAGGTTTAACCGAGGGGGAAGCAATGAGCCTAATAGTGTCGGGATTCATTGAACCTATCGTTAAAGAACTTCCCATGGAGTACGCAGTAGAACTTAATAGGTTAATTGAACTCGAGATGGAAGGGAGTGTGGGATGAGTCTAGCGCTAGAGCAGCTCCGGATAAAAAGTGAAGAGACAAGGATTAGCGTTGTGGAGAGCACAACCTATGTGGTTAATACTGCTGGAGCTGCTCCGGACCAGGGCTACACCCTTGTTTTTGATTTCGACACACCGAGTGTGGTAGCAGAAATAATCGTTCCTTACCAACTAGGCGAAAAACAAGCTTTAAACCTAACAATTGTTGCTCATCATAAAGCCGAAAATACCAAATGCACTATTAGGGTCAAAGGTGTTCTGTTTGACGGTTCAAGTTCCAACTTTATCGGTAAGATAATTATCGACAAAACCGCACAAAAAACTGTTTCGTACTTACACGATGATATTTTGGTCGTAGGAGAAAACACTAAAAGTCACAGCCAGCCTATTTTACAAATAGACGCGAACGATGTTCGAGCAAGCCATGGTGCAACAACCGGCAGGATCGATGAAGAACAGGTTTATTACCTTACCAGTAGGGGGCTTTCGGCTGAAGATGCACAGAACCTGATAATAAAAGGCTTTTTGGGAACTTTGCTGGATATGGTAAAAGATGAGAAAATCCTTAAGGAATTCAACCTATGAAACTAAATGCAGAAGAACTAAAAAAAGATTTTCCAATACTAAAAAGAAAAATTTACGATCATGAGATTGTTTATTTGGACAACGCCGCGAGTTCCCAAAAGCCGCAGGTGGTTATCGATGCTATTGCTGACTATTACTCAAATCATAATGCCAATGTTCACAGGGGATTGCATACTTTAAGTGAAGAAGCTACCGAATTATACGAAAACGCCCGAAAAACAGTTGCGGATTTTATCGGTGCGGTCCCCCAGGAAGTAATTTTCACCAAGGGAGCTACAGAGTCACTTAATAGAGTTGCTATTAATTGGGCTCTTCATAATTTGGGAAAAGACGACATTATTTTAACAACGGACTTTGAACACCACAGCAATTTAATCCCCTGGCAAGAGAAAGCACGAATCGTTGGTGCAAAATTGGAGTTTGTTGAGGCAGATGAAAAAGGCGAGGTTTCGGCAAAGCAATTTAAAGACAAGTTTGAAGAATTTGGTACTAGAATAAAGCTGGCCGCCGTAACGCATGCGTCGAATGTTTTGGGAACAATACTTCCCGTTAAGGAAATTTGTAAAATAGCCAAAGAATATGGGGCAAAAGTTTCGGTCGACGGAGCCCAGGCAATTCCCCACCTTAATGTAAACGTACAAAGTTTGGGATGTGACTTTTACAGCTTTTCTGGTCACAAAATGCTGGGGCCTATGGGTATTGGTGTTTTGTGGATAAAAAGGGATTTGCTCGAAGGGCTTGAGCCTTATGAATTTGGGGGTGGAATGATTGATGAAGTAAGTTTTGATGCGGCCACTTGGGCTGCTGCCCCAGAAAAGTTTGAGGCCGGCACACCCAATGTAGAAGGCGCACTTGGCCTGGCGACGGCAATTGAGTATTTGGAGAAAATAGGTATGGATAATATTAGGGAGCATGAAATAGAACTCAATATGGTGTTATTAAATGAATTGCAAAAAATTAAAGAAGTTAGGATATTAGGCCCTCTAGACCCCACAAAACGAACAGGCTTGGTTTCGTTTGCCTTAGATGGCTTGCATGCTCATGATATAGCGGCGGTACTGAGTGGTTTGGGGATTGCAGTAAGATCCGGCCATCACTGTGCCATGCCTTATCATGTTAAAAAAGGGTTTTCCGCAACCACTAGAGCAAGCTACTACCTATACAACACTCAAGAAGACATAGAGGCACTTATCGCAGGTATCAAAGAAGCCATAAAAACTTTTTCTTAAACATATGAATCCAAACGACAACATTTATCGCCAAGAATTAATGGATATCTACAAGAACCCTGTACACAAGGGAGCACTGAGCGATCCAAGTGCCATTTCTCATAAAAAAAACCCAATGTGTGGTGATGAGATGGACTTGTATCTAAAAATTGAGGATGGGGTAATTAAGGATGCGAGTTATACAGAAAGTGCGTGTGTTGTTAGCGTAATAGCTTCGGAAATACTGCTCGAGAAGGTAATAGGAAAAAAAGTGGAGGCTATCAACAAAATGACAAAAGACGAATTTTTGACTGATTTGGGATTGAACCTAAGCACTTCTCGTGTAAAATGTGCGATGCTAGTATTTGAAGCGGTGAAGGAGGCTTTAGAGAAATATGCCGGAAAATAAGAAAATCGACAAAATAACAAAAGACTCGAATATTGCACAGCTGGTTTTTAAATACCCTGCGATGGAGGAGGTTTTAATGGACTACGGGTTACATTGTGTTGGGTGTTTCGCCAGTAGTTTTGATACCATTGAACAGGGTGCGAAGGTTCATGGGTTGAGTGATGAGGAGATAGAGGAAATGATAGGTAGAATTAACGAAGTACTCGAATTTGGGGAATAATTCCCATGGTAAAATAGGATTATGCAATACCAAATTACATCAGATAATATGCAAGTGTCTGCTAGTATGGAAGCTTTGACGAGGGAGAAATTTTTGAGGATCGATCATCGCTTTAAGGATGTGGAAAGCGGTTCAAAATGGGTGAGGGTTGTTGTTAATACTGTACCGGGTGATCAGTTTGAGGTTAAGGCTCATCTAAATGTTAAGGGTAAGGAGTGGTTTTCGGATGAGACGGATTACTCGCTTGAGAGTGCTTTGATAAGAACTGTGGAGGAGTTGATCGTTATGATTGAGAAGGACACGGATAATTCGGCTAAACGTACCGTTGAACTCACAGCTCAGGATTTGCTGGAAGACGAGATCAAAAACGAGGAAAATGTAGTAGAATAGCGCGACTCGGGTGTCCTGCCTGCCGGCAGGCAGGTTAGCTCAGTTGTTCTTTGCGTAGCAAAGGCCTTCTAAGCAGACCGCCTTGCTTGCAAGGCGCAGACCTTGAATAGGGTGTTAGTCTGTTAAAATTATGCACTGTGGGTGTTTAGCTCAGTTGGTAGAGCAGACGTCTTATACACGTCCGGTCCCAGGTTCGAGCCCTGGAACACCCACCATTGGAGCAATGATACCCCAGGCGAGAATGCCGCAGCCGCGACGGCGGCGAGGCGGGGTCGACGGGATCGCCAGCAGGCGAGAACCGGTGACCGAGCCCTGGAACACACACCAGACTACACTTCTCTTTGTCTGGCCGGCCACCTGTCATTGTGGGTCTATTACTCCATTAACATTCCTCTGTCTTTTTGATTTATACTATCTCTAGCATGTCGGATTTAGAACAAGAACCTGGTCACATTAAAATCACACAAGGAGACCTAGAATCATCCTGGGAGGTCGGAGATAAGGCACGGGAAAAAGCTACGGATTTATCCGAAGTAGATACTACTCATTATCTTGATCGATTTGAAGTAGCAGCTTACGTTGCAAAGGAATTTCCCGATTATGCTGAAAAATTAACAAAATCCGCCAGGCCAATAATTAGTGACCATCCTGATATGATGGAAAGATGGGAATCCGCCAGAATACTCAAACGAAAAGATAAGCATTCATATGAAACTTCCCAAAGTTATTTTATTCGGGCATTGTATGAGGAAATGTTTGGTGTGAACCAAGCACCCGGAGATGAAACAGTCCAAAAGGACTTTGAAATCTCAAAGGATCCTAGCTCCAATCCCGAAAAATTGCGCGTGTATCAAGGAATCATGGGAATGACTCCCGGGGGTTTGATGTCCCACTTTGCTTTTCTTGGATCTATTAGTGGGGTGTCACTGGAGGACGCTCCAAAATTAAATTTGAAGGGGAAAACTTGCGCGGAAGCTTATCCCAGCTTAAATGCTGAGCTGGGCTGGCCGAATGCCGAGCCTGTGATAGATTTAATCTATCACTTTACAACACTGAGGGATGCTTCGTATATGGCGGCACATAAAAGGCAATTTACTATCAGAAATATTGAAACGGGCAAAAAATACCCGCCTGAATATGATTCAATAGGATATAGATTAATGCTCATGTGTCACGACTGTCCTGATATGATAATTCCGGTACAAGATGAGGAGTTATTGAGAGAGCTAGGCTTTAAATGGGCTGCACCCAAGCATTTGGTGTATAAGAGGGTATGGGAGGTTTCCCAAGTGGTTTACGACCTTATAGGGTCCGGAGAGATTAAATTTACAGAGGAACAACATAAAGCTATAGATAGAATGCTAAAAATTCGAACTCACCCTGAAATGCAAGTATTCTTCAAGTACCTTTCTCCTTCAGGTTATATAAATGCTCAGAATGAAGATTGAGCTTTAATTTCAATACTAAAACGTATATACTTTTGCTATGCCCCTGACCGAAAATAAGATTTACGCTCTTAAAGATGAAACGGATTATAAACATGAGGGCAGTTCCCTATACGAGACATATAAAAACTTAAGCGATTTTGCAAAAGATGGCGACGAATATCGGCACAGGCGTTCGGAGATGGTAAACGAGTTTTTTGTGCAACTTGGTGCTATTTCCCCACCGGAGAAAGCCGGAGTGAAAGGCCAATTTAATATACATGAAGCGAAATCAGGAGAATTTAACGGCATCGAATGCAAAACACCACCCCCGGAGCAGTTTGATCGAAGACCCGAGGAACCTACAATCTATTTCAAAGCTATCGAGGAGAATGGCAAGATGCCGAAGGAAATTGTGGTGATAGTTCATATGCCCGATGGTACCGTGGTGTATTCGGGTATGGAAATTGATAACCTTGGATATGTTAAGGGATCCGGAAATAGAGTGGGTGCAATCACAACTGATGAATCCTACAACGAAGCTGCTGCAGCCAAACAAGGGTGGTTTTATGATTATGTTGTTGATTCAACAAAATCTGTTTCTATGGAGGACGTATATAAAAAGTCGGGTTCTGAGAAGTACTATAAAAAACTGTATGGCAAACTTAAGGGCACTGTAGAGCATAGCAAGTCCCTTTATGAGATTGATAAAGAAAAAGGGGCAAAGCAGAGAACATTTGAGGGAGTTGTTGCGGAATATCAAGAGAGTTTTGCACAAAGAGATGTAGAGGAAGATGCAATAGTGGCTGATACCCAAGCAAAGCTGGAGGAGTTCGAAGCTGAAAGGCAGATAATGCTAGCTGACATTAGACGGCTTATAAGCGACTATAACAAAGCAACTGATGAAATTGCAGCAAAGGATGTGATTATTGAAACACGTGAAGAGAGTATAGCTAATTTGAAGGGCAGAATTACCCAGTTGCAAAAAGAAAACCAGGCTTTGAAACAAACTCCCGATTTGTCCTATGAGGCGCTCATCTTTTTGAATCAACATCCGGATGCGGGATTCCCACAATTTTTAGCAGCTAACGAAGGGCTACGAAAACTTATTGAATCCAAGTCCTTAACACAAGGACGCGCGATGGAAATATATAAAAAGGTGATGCTTGCAAGAATGAGTACGACTGCCGAGGATGCTGTTTCAACTACAACATTGTCTGACCATCAACTGGAGGCAGCACAGAGGCGGGCATACTACAAAGACCGTACTACAGCTAAACCAAAGGCCGAGGAGGCGCGACCTTTCAACGAATCCGGGGAGATAATTAGGTCTCAAGTACCGGATAAAGCGATGACTGATGACGTTATCGCAGCACAAGTAATGGCGGAAAATATAGGTCGTAGGGAAAACCGCACTGTTTTTAATGAAGAGGGAGTGGCTGATCCTCATCGAAAGCTTGAAAGAGAAGAGGCCCAAAAAAATTTAAACTTGAGCCTTATTAATGAGAGGATCTCTTCCTATCTATCAGGCCAGAAAATAACCGAAAGAAAATTACCCTTTGAGGCTGTTGCGGATTTTATTAGTAAAGACCCTGATATCTCTGTGCTAGTTAACGAAGGGGTGCTATCTGTTGCAGATGTGGAAGCTATTTATAGAAGGGTATTAGGAATTTAGTATGTCAGAAGAACACAAGCAATTAATAGAGATTATCAAAAAACTTGATACCGAAAATTTAGTTTCGGATACATATGCAAAACTGTGGGATAAAGATGTAGATAAGGGGGACTTAGCCGACTTTACGATATCGTTAGCACACTTATTAGCCAGTTATAGGTCGGCGAAAGTTAAGGCAGATGGGTATGACCAAGTTAAGAGCACTCGAGAAAAATACCAAACCGAATTAAAAGAGTTGGAAGCTTTATACAATGAAATTAAGTTGACTAAGATGATAGATTTTCCTGCTGCCTCCGATGAATTAACAGCTCAGCTTGATGCCAAATCTCAGTAATCTAGGACTACAATATTCCTAAGTCGTTTTTTTCAGGTTCGTTAGATTTTTCTATATAGTTTAAGTATCTTTCGATAGTAGATATTCTTTTGTGCCCTGATATTTTTGACAACTGTAGAATACTTACACCTGCTGTAAGATGGTGTGCTACGAAAGTATGGCGTAAATCGTTAACTTTTGCTTTAGCGACTCCTGCAAGCTTAAAATATCTGTTAATAGTAGATCTTATATTTCTTACCAATAGTGCATTCCCTGTTTTTGTGATAAACAAGTTTTCGGCCTTAGCAATATTAGGTCGTTCTTCTGTACGATATTTTGTTATTGCCTCAATAACAGCTTTATTCAAAGGAATATTTCTTGATTCTTTGTTATTTCTTTTCGGGATAAACATGGATCCGGTTTCTCCTTTAATGTCTAAATCGGCCAATTTAATTCCTGCCAATTCCGAAATGGTCACGCCGGTTTGAAGTAACACTTCTATCATAGCGTAAGATCTGGAGTCGTTTTTAGCGGCATCCCTTAAGGCTCTATATTCCATTTTTGATAATATTCGCGGTTCTTTCTCTTGTAGTTTGGGATGTTTTAACTCCTCACCGATATTTTTTGGCATATGGCCTTCGATGGATAGATATTTGATAAATGTTCTTGTAGCATTTGTTTTCCTTGAAATCGACTTAGGGGTGTATTCCATGTCGGCTAAGTTTTTCATGAACTCTTCTAAATGTTTAAGGTTTATATCGGAAACTAAATCAACACCTTTGTTTCCAAGGTGACCTATAAGTTGCTCGATATCTTTATTATAGGCAATTAAGGTTGCCTGTGACTTACCCTCGGTCTGAAGGTGGTCTATGAACTTTTTGTGTGCTATTTCTAATTTAATCATAAGTTGTTGTATCAACAAATAACTGTTGGTGCGGTATCTTAAGTGCCGCTCCTATAGGGTATAGTACAATTATTAGTGGAAGATGTCAAATATATAGGATATATTAACTTTAATGCCTTTAGCGAAGAAAATTAAGCTTATAACAATTACTGTATTACTTAGTTTAGTGACAATAGGTCTTGTGAAGAACTCTTTTATGTTGTTGCAAAGCAAAAAACGCCTGGATGATATAAGAGCTGAAGTAACCAAGCTAAATAACAAAAAAAGCGAGCTGGAGGCGGAAATAGCTTATAAACAAACACCTGAATATATCGAAGAGAAAGCAAGAAACGACCTAAACATGATTAAACCGGGTGAAAAGGTATATGTTTACACTGGGTATAGCGATGATCAGGTATTTTCAAGTAATCAAGAGGAATATCGAAGTTTTGCAATAAAGGGGGTACATGGAGATGTAGCGGGGTCTTCTGCCGGGCGAGATGCTCCCTTATACATGTGGTACAGGCTTTTTTTCTCATTCTAAGCTTTTGACTTTATTTTCTTTGTTTGTTACTCTGACAGTGGTAATAACGCGGGGTGGAGGAACGGCACCTCGTCGGGCTCATAATCCGAAGGTCCCGGTTCGAATCCGGGCCCCGCAACCAAAAATGTAAGCCTTGTTAGTTGTGTTTAATCTTTCCTCACGCTCTTTTCGAAGCCCGTTATGAAACCGTTTTTAAACTCGGCAATTTCCTCGATTAATTCCTCGTAAGCTTTGTACCAGAAAGAATGCTCATAATCACCAATAATGGGGAAGTACTTAACTTCTTTCCATGCTCGAGGATATTCGAAAGCATCGCTTTTGATCCAGTTTAGTACATTGCTTGAGGTACTACCTGGGTGAACAATAAACACAGTAAAATTATCATCCACTATCAAGGGCCTCGTTTCTTTTAGTGCGTTGAGCCAAATGTTATATTCAATCGTTATCTTATTTTCTTCCAAAAAAGGTCCGTATTTTTTATAAAAATTTACCGAAGCAAATGTATTCTCATGGGAAATGAAATTTCGAATGCCCATAATCTGGGTCAGTAAATGTTTAAGTATTTTTGATAACGGCAGGATAACAATATTGTCTTTAAACATCAAAACGCCATTTCCAATCAACCATTCATATTTTGGGTTTCTATCAAAATAGTTAACAACACGTTCCAATGAATTTTCATTGATATAAAAGTCATCGCTATGTAAAAAGTGGATTATGTCTCCTGTTGCATGCGTTAGCGCGATATTAAGGGCGTTTGCAATGCCTTTAGGTTTTGATTGTATAAATTGTGTCTGGATATCGGGGTTTTCTTTTATATAGTGTTTAATTATTTCTACACAGCCATCCGTAGAGTAGCCATCGACAAAGATATGTTCGATGTTTCGGTAAGTTTGCTGTTTAACTGAGTTTAAGCAGAGGTTTAGGAATTTTTTAGTATTGTAAGTAGCTGTGACTATAGTTATCTTAGGCTCTCTTGGGACAGTGCGATTCATAACTTCTAATTCTACTCCATTATGGAGAGGGTTTTGACATCATGAATGCTACAGGGTATGATACCCTAGTTAACTACCAGACAAAGATCCAAAAGGAGAAAAAAACACTATGTTTGGCTTGCTTTTTGCACTAATTAGCTTGGCTTGGAAAGTTTGGATTGGCCATCAGACCTTTGGTGTAGCCTATACAGCTGCGGCAGGTTTCTTGTTTAATTGGTATGTAGTATTTGCCTGCATATCTGTCGGTTTGATCTTGGTTGTTGCCCTGTTAGTAGCCTTGGGCGCTGGTGGAGGAGTTTTTCTTGAATTCGGACCTATCGCGGGTGTTTTCGCAATGATCGCTGGCGGAGGTTTTACGTTGATTATAGCTGCGCTGGGTTTTATCTTGCGATATGGTTCCCTAATTGCGGGTACATTTTTGCTAAAAAGTGCTTGGAATGGGGGAACTTGGGATGTTGCCAGGCTGGTGGTTGGAGGGCTACTGTTACTTATGGGGTTGATAGTTTCCTCCAAACGTTCCCGATCTAGTTCCAGCTAGAAAGATTATCCGGTTTGTGAGGTTTGATCCCCGCGTTGTGCTTTGTGCCATGCGGGGATTTTTTTTGTTCCTATTGTGCTATATAATAACTCCCGTTATACAAGCCAACGTAGCTCAGGGGTTAGAGCGGGCGTTTCATAAGCGCTAGGTCGGTGGTTCAAGTCCACCCGTTGGCACCAAAAAATTCACCCACCTGTATCAAATATCGACACACAGTGGGTGGTAGTAAGCCTAGATAAACAAGAACAGGTGCCAAATTCCATAAGCCGAAGCTAAATTCGCGGAGACAAACATTAACGTGCCCAACCACAGGTCTCCGGATCTAAGATTTGGTCGAACACATATTTCAAACTTTCCAAGGATAGGCTTTGTAGTGTAATTCCAGGCCATGGGGCTAAACAACAGTAGGGAAAATAGCAGGCAGGGGAAAGCCAAAAAAGATGAAATAACCGGTGTTGCTTGTTTAAGGTTTACTCCGCTTCCCATAGAGATTAGATTTACGAGCAAGCATAAGCCAAACCAGATCACAAATTTCCCATAGGTTCTCATCAGTTTATCCTCTATTTTGGAAAATAGTCAGAAAGGAGTGTTGCAATGGAGTCGACAGAATATGCATTTTTGCTACTCTCATTTCCAAACGGGTCGCTTGCAGTGCACCTGAAAACCCCCAGTTCCCTGAGCACACCATACCTTTCCATTTCCCCCTCTAACGCCTCTTCGAAGTCCTTCAGCCATTCATACGAGGAAAATTTTACATGGATTTCGATCCATGAATCAGATGATCCCTTTTCCATCACCTTTATTGCCTTGTTAAAGTTCGAGGGGATAACTTGCGATTCCAGCTTAACATGAGGAACCTTATCGAAATTTCCTTCCAGCAGGCCTCTTAAAAACTCCATAGTAAGATCCCAATATATTAATCCGGTCGAGTTATATCTTAACCACGAGGGTTTCATTTCTTCCTCCAATCCGATTTGTAGTTTGAGTTGTGTTAGCTGGTATAATACCAGATATGACAAAAAAACGCATACTTACGGGAGATAATCCTACCGGCAAGCTACATTTGGGCCATTATGTAGGATCACTAAAAAACAGGATTCGTCTTCAGGATGAATATGAGACTTTTATCATAATCGCCGATTCACACGCTTTTGCTTATCCAAAGTACGTTGCCAGCCCGGAAATTGTAGCTGATGGTGTGCTTCAGGTAACCATGGATAACTTAGCAATTGGCCTGGATCCTACAAAGGTTACATTTTTTGCCGAATCAGGTATTCCTGAAATTTACGAATTAGGATTTTTGCTCAGCATGCTTGTATCACATAATAGAGCACTTAGGAATCCAACACTAAAAGAAGAAATAAAAGATAAAAATATGGGAGATAATTACTCCCTTGGCTTTGTGAACTTTCCAATAATGCAAGCCGCAGATATTTTGTGTGTTAACGCACATCTAGTTCCGGTTGGTGAGGACCAGCTTCCACATGTTGAGCTCACTCGGGAAGTTGCCCGCAAGTTCAATTCCACCTATGGTGAGGTGTTTGTAGAGCCCGAAGGCTTAGTTGGCGAGGTTAAGCGATTGGTTGGCACCGACGGTAATGCCAAAATGACAAAATCTCTTGGTAACACAATTTTTTTGAGTGAGACCGAAGCAGAACTGAAAAGAAAAATATCAAGCATGTATACCGACCCCAGCCGTATCCATCCTACAGATCCCGGCAGAGTAGAAGGCAACCCGGTTTTTATCTATCATGATGCTTTTAATTCGAATAGAGAAGAAGTTGAAGATTTAAAAGGCAGGTACAAAACTGGAAAAGTGGGGGATGTGGAAGTGAAAGACAAGCTTTTTAAGGTGTTAAACGAGTTGATTGCACCTATCCGCGAAAAGCGAGCTTATTATGAAGCTCATCAGGATGAGGTAAAAGAAATAATCGCACATGGCACTGCCAAAACCCGCGCGGAAACCCAGAAAACCCTAAACAGTGTACTAGAGAAGATTCAATTAAGATAGGTTTTTAAAAAATTGAGGCAACGATCTCTCTATCATCCGGATCTACCTTTTCGCGTTCCAGTTTAGCCAGTTTTTCCATTTCCATAGCGGCCTCTTTTATCTTTGGGCCAAGATGTAATCGATCACCGCTTCGAGTTATATCAAAGCGTATTATTGTAGTTGTGGCATCGTAGCTGTAAAAATCTGATGGGAGGTTTCGCTGCTTAGGATCGCTATAATCTCTATCCAAATGTGTGAACACAGCCGAAGTTAGTCCTTCCTTAGCCCTTTCTAAGGCACTATGCAGTTCGTCTGGATTATATTTATTAAGTGGGGGGTTATTATAAGAGTCAAGTTTTTTATCAGAGAAATAGTCGCTTCTTGGAGCAGACACAAGCAGGTAAGTTCCTTCTGGGCTTAATAAAACCCTGGCCCTATAGAAGGGCTTACTGGGTCTGCCATCCGCTTGAACATATCCTTTTTCGTCGACAGCGCTCATCCCGTGATCATGTACGAAACCGTTTATCTCAATAGGAGTTTTCGACTTGTACCAATCCTTGCCATCTGCATCGACATACTTTTCGAATAAGTAGGGAGCGTGTTCTAAGAATGCCTCATTAATTGCCTCAAATTTCCTGTGTGTTTCGTCTAAACCAGTTTCATGCTGCTTTAGTAACTCAGTTTCTCTGGCCAATCCTGCTTTCATCCCTTGATATTGCATGGTATTAGCAATGTCGTGAGCTACTTCAGGGTCCTTTACCCACCCTGCTGGTAGTGGGACTATTGTTGCCACCTTGCTTTTTCCCTCATCCACCCAGTTGCCAATTTGCATACATTCACCTTCTTGAGTATAAAAATCTGGGTTTGGTTTTTCTTTGGTTTCATTGGGCATTAATAATTATCGTAATATTTCCTATTAATTGTCAACAAGGGTGAGACCTAGCTACTGGGTGAGATCCTTAATGGTATAATTTGCTACGTTATGCCTAAGAAACCTATAAAACCTAAAAATATGTTATATATGGGCGGAAGACCAAGCAAAAACATATTTAATAATATTTTCTTCTACATATTTATCGCATTGGCAATTTATATACTTGTTACCTCAGTTGGAAACGGTTTGGCCACCTCAGGAGAGCAGATCCCTGTTGGGCAATTTATAAAATTGCTAAGAGAACAAAAAGTTCAAAATGTAACCATAGCCGGAGACCGTGCCGAGATACTATTAAAAGACGGTACCAAGCTTGTTACAGAAAAAGAGAGTTCCATAAGTTTTGATGACATATTTAAAAACAATCAGATTGATACCGCAGTAATTGAAGGCGAGCTAAAAGTAGAGCACAGAATCGGCTGGGAAGATGTGTTGTCTCCTTTGCTTATGTTCGGATTCCCTATTTTACTTTTGTTATTTCTATTTAGACAAATGAAAGGCGCAAGCGGGGATATTATGTCTTTTGGAAAATCGCGAGCTAAAGTATTTAACAAAAAATTAAGCTCCCAGATAACTTTTAAAGATATAGCAGGTAACGACGAAGCCAAACAAGACATGATGGAAATTGTCGACTTTTTAAAACAGCCCAAAAAGTATCGAAAACTTGGAGCACGTACACCAAAAGGGGTTTTACTGGTCGGACCTTCGGGAGTTGGAAAAACTCTACTTGCAAAAGCTATTGCCGGTGAGGCAGGAGTACCGTTTTTTAGCGTAGCCGGAAGTGAGTTTATGGAAATGCTGGTTGGGGTTGGTTCTTCGCGAGTGAGAGATCTTTTTAATAACGCTAGGCAAAGCCAACCTTCCCTAATATTTATCGATGAAATTGATGCAATTGGCCGCCAACGAGGAATGGGAATTGGCGGGGGGCATGATGAGCGTGAGCAAACGTTAAACCAAATCTTAATCGAAATGGACGGTTTTGATACTCGTACCGATGTTATCGTAATTGCAGCAACCAACCGACCCGATATGCTAGACCCGGCTTTGGTGCGCCCGGGGCGCTTTGATAGAAAAATAAATATCCCTTTGCCGGATTTAAAAGCCAGAGAAGAGATAATAAAAATTCATATGAGAGGCAAGCCGTTTGTGGAAGGGGTAGATGTTGTAAGGATTGCTAGAAAAACGGTTGGATTTAGCGGTGCAGATATTGAAAACATGATTAACGAGGCCGCTATAAAAGCGGCGAGAGAAGACCGAGATAAAGTTAATGCTGCGGATGTAGACGAAGCTTCGTTAAAAGTAACAATGGGGTCGGAGAGAAAAACTTTACAAACCGAAGAAGAACGCCAAATGACAGCTTATCATGAGGCAGGGCATGCTTTAGTGGCGGCAACGGTTCCCGATATGGATCCGGTACAAAGAGTTTCGATTGTAGCTCGTGGTGGCTCATTAGGTCACACAAGTATTTCACCTGATAGAGATAGATATAACGAGACAAAAACCCGATTACTATCAACTATCGCTACTATGTTAGGCGGACGCGCGGCTGAGGAAGTTGTATATCACGAGCAAACGGTTGGCGCGGGTGACGACATAAAAAAAGCTACGTCACTGGCACGACGCATGGTTACTGAATTTGGCATGAGCGACCTTGGTCCTATCATGTATGATACCCGAGAGGACTCTATTTGGCTTGCCCGTGAGCTTGGAGAAGCCCATAGATTAAGCGAGAAGACGTCAGCGCAGGTTGATGATAAAGTGAAAGAGATTGTTGATTCATGCTACGCCGGGGCCAAGAGTGTTTTAGAAGATAAACGAAAAACTTTAGACAGAATTGCCAAAGCTTTGATGGAAAAAGAAACCATTGATCAGGACGAATTTGAAAAACTGATTAAATAAGGATAAAATCCCGCTAGATAAATAATATACGTACCGGAGGGTGAGATGAACGACAAAACAAGAAGGTTGTATTTCAACGTCGTGGGTGTTTTGTGGCTAGCAGTATTGGATTTCGGGGTCCTCATAATTTACCGTGAGGTTTGGGTGTTTATCTACACACTTGTGATGTTTGCTATTTCTTTCCTGGCGGTCTGGGCCTACAGCATTACCAGTATTTTATGGTGCAGACATTTCGGCGAGGACAACGCTCAGATCTACATAGTTTTTCTGATTTATCCTATAACGCTATTTGTTAACGCCCTTTTTCTTAAACTGCTCGGAAGCTCTTGGGAAAGCGCGCTGATGTGGTCTATTGCGATATCTATTGTGCAATGGGGATACAGACTTATTTTTGCAAAGTCGCTAGATGAAAAACTTGAACCAGTTTTGACGAGGAGGAAGCGATGATATTTGCATATGTACCAAGATTATCCAGGCATGTGTCTCAGGTTGAAGTGTTAGTTAAAGTTGTGCCGACCCTTGTGGAATCAAATATACCGGGAGATTTAAGGCTGGTGTTATACATTAGTAAAACGCTGACGGGATTAACAAGCCTTTTCCTGGAGGAAGCACTCGTAAGGGCCAGAATCTCATATCGTGTGCGTAGAGATAGAGACGCTACAACGCGTTATATTTTTAGTGAGGGTGTTACAGCAAAGGAAGTAATAGTTATCTTGTTTGATGTAAAAAACCCATATGCTCGGTGAGAAGACGATTGGAGGAAACTATGAGTAACAAGCAAAAGCAGGTAATTTCCGGTTTTGTCGTGTTCGTTTGTTTGGTGTGTGGACCTATTTTCGGTTTAATTGTCAACAATTTTTCCCGAATGAACTGCGAGGTTCCATCGGGATTATGGCTTAACGCCGATAAATGTATCGAAATGGCTGATAAAATGCGCCTTTGGTACGCAGCCGGAGCCACAGGTTTCTGTTGCTTTGGTGGGTTTATGGTTCTGCTCGTTTTTTGGATACTCTTGAGCGGAAAAACTCGGTCATAGGTGAGATCTGACCCCGGTAAGCTAATTGCTCAACCGGGGTTTTTTTTGTGTACAATAGCTATACCTATATGAGAAACAATCAAAGCAAGTTACAACACAATCCGAAATCTCTGATATTAGAAAAGGGATATATAAACATTTACTCAGAATTAAACTCCAAAGAAAAATTACAAATTCAGAAGAAAATTATACATAAACAAAAACATCCTGAATGGGAAGAAACTATGGTTTTTATTACTAATAAATTCGCGGAGCTTGTTCCTCAAGATTCTGTAGTTCTGGATGCAGGCTGCGGTAATGGTAACTACGTTATAGATGAAAATCGAGAGCGAATAAAATGGGCAGTAGGCGTAGATGTTATGCAAGAATCGGTTGTGAAAAACATTTGCTTAGATGAAATTAAAATAACCAATCTTGAAACACTGCCTTTTGAGAATAGCTCCTTTGACGCAGTAGTTAGCTTGTGGGTGTTTGAGCATTTAGAACGTCCCCAAAAAGTAGTTTCCGAAATACATCGAGTGCTAAAGCCAGGCGGGTATTTTTTTATGTGTACACCGAACAAAAGTTTTCTTCCCATTGCCGTGTTGCGCATTCTAAAGAGTCGTGGTGTAAATTACTTTTTGAACAAGATGTTGTTTGGTAGAGAAGAAAAAGACGTTTTTGAAACCTATTATAGAGCCAATACTTTGAGCGATATCAAAAAGCTGGTTAATGACGGTTTCACATTGGAGACACTGAAGTTAAATTACGATCCTTCCTATTTTATTCCAAATATAGGAGCAGCTCCTACGTTGCCACATATACTGGGAATTTGGCGTTGCCACAAACCTTTGGCGGGAGAGGTCTAGTGTTGGAGCTGCTCTAGAAAGTGACGTAACCTATAGATGGTGATATAATCCGGATAACAAACCCCTCAATAAGTAAGGAGCTAATATGGCGTCTGTCATGGTAGCAAGGTCTGTGGAAGAAGTCTCCCGCAGGCAGATACATATCGTAAGGAAGTTCGCCGAATTGTGTGTATTTATACCAGATACAATTCCAGAAGATACAGTGCGGTCGACATGTGAGCGCATTAGAAAAGAGCTTCACACCGAAAGGATTGAATACCAAAAGGTTGGCTTTTTCTGGACGTTTACTCTAGGTATACGGCCTGAAGCAATCCCTACGGTTAGAATTATTCTTCAAGAAATTTAGTGCAGTCAAGGTCGAATCGAGCATAGGTTCGGCCTTATTTCCACAAGCTTGACAAAGGCTATAGGACCTGGTATACTGCTTCCAGTACTTTGAAAACCTAATAGTAGAAACCAATAACGCCTTGTCTATGGACGAGCACTTCAGGAATGGTCTTATTACTTTAATAAGCCCGAAGTAGCTGTGAATTCATAGAATTTATAACCGGCCAGGAACTTGCCGGTTTTATTTGTTTATGGGGCGTTTTTTCTATTTCTAAATATATTCAACCCGGCAACCAAGCCGGTTTTTTTATACCCAAAAAAGGAGATTAAGATGGACAGGAGGAGACTAAGAGATATAACAGGGCAATTTACTGGGTTGGGCCTCGTATTTTGGGCGTGCATGATGGTTGGGCTAATAACTCTTTTGATTGCTATGGTAATTGGGGTAAAGTCAGAGGTTTGGCAGGCGGTTGCGTTCTTTGTTGGTTTTTGTGGATTGGTTCCCGGAATTGTGTTGGGGGTCATAATTTCTTACAAGATTCACGATCGTAATCACTAAAGACAAGAAAAAAGGAGAGAAAGATGAAAGCTATTCGTGGGATCATTTTTGTATCGTTTCTGGTGATGGCGGGAGTAATGATCATGTGGTCGCTCATGTCGAGCGAGGATTTCAGCAACTTGGCCAGAAAACTTGGGTCTTTTGGATGCGCCATTGTTTTCTCGGGTATGATTACCCTCCCCATAGTAGCTGGGTTTGCCCGGATTTTTAAGGACTCCCCGCTATTAGCTGTGATGTTGATAGCTGTGTGGATTCTTGCTCTAATCGGCATAATGGCATCCACCCTGCCCTCTGTTATAGAAGCCCTGAAGTTAACACCTGGCGAAAGTGATTGGATGTTTCCAGGGATAATCCTTGGAGTATGTTTTTCTGGGGTAGGCCAGATGATAAAGCTGTATCGGTTACTCTGACAACTTAGTATTTAGCTGGGTTTTGGCGAATTTTCACCAATACCCAGCTTTTTTTGTTGTAGAATGTATCAATGGAAAAACTATTACTGATAGATACATTTAACTTTTTGCATCGCGCTTACCATGCGCTGCCAAAAACCTTTAAAGCCATTAATGGAGAACCCACCAACGCTGTTTATGGAGTTACTTCTATGTTAATCACTGCTTTTGCCCAAATTAAGCCAAACTATGTTGTGGCGGCTTTTGAAAGCCGAACACCAACTGCGCGTGTGATTGATTACACAAGCTATAAAGCACATCGAAAGCCCATGGAAGATGATTTAAGTGTTCAGATCCCCAAAGTAGAGGAAATAATGCAGGCCTTTGGTATAAAAATGATAAGTTTCGATGGATTTGAAGCAGATGATGTAATTGCCACTTTAGCAGTAAAGTACAAGGATGAGGTGGAGGTGATAATAATATCGAATGATAGGGATTTGTGGCAACTGGTTTCTAACAATGTTTTGATAATGCTGCCCAATACTAAAGGTGATACCGAGTGGATTGGGCCTAAGGAAGCCGAGGCACGCATGGGATTTCCACCCAGCCTGATTGCCGACTATAAAGGTTTGCGTGGCGATCCAAGCGATAATTTGCCCGGGGTTTATGGTATAGGTGAAAAAACAGCTCAAAAACTTCTAACACAATTTGGTTCTTTTGATAATATTTATCTAAATCTGAAAAGTGTTGAGCCCTTCTCGTTACGGGAAAAGCTGGAAAATTGCTACGAACAGGCGGTAATGAGCAGAAATCTTGCCAAACTACATTACGATGTACCACTGGATGCTAAACTCGAAGACTGTAGGTATAAGGAGGTCAACAAGTTAAAGGTAAAAGAAATCTTAGAGAAGTATAATTTTAAGTCGTTGGTAAGACGAATGGGGTTTGAACCCAACCCGGATTCAAGGGAAAAGGCCCCACCGAAAATCGATAATCAGCTGCCCCTTATATGATAAAAATAAATGAAAACGCAGAAAAAATAGCCCAAATCTTCGTAAAAACTTATCCTAATCCCAAGTCAGAGCTGCTCTATTCAAATGAGTTCCAGTTTTTTGTTGCGGTTTGTCTTTCGGCGCAAACAACAGATAAGAAGGTAAATCAAGTTACAGAACATCTGTTTAAGAAGTATAAAGGCTGGGAGGATTTAGCAGGAGCAGCTCTAACGCTAGAGCAGCTCCGGAAAGATATCCATGGGGTAAATTTCCACATTGGGAAAGCAGAACGGTTAGTAAAGGCTTCTCAAATGGTTATTGCCGATTTCGGAGGTGAATTGCCTCATACCATGGCCCAGCTAGTAAGAATTCCCGGAGTAGCTAGAAAGACTGCCAATGTGCTGTTAAATGATTTGTGGGAAATCGCCGAAGGAATTGTGGTTGATACTCATGTTACTCGAGTGTCAACTAGGCTGGGATTGACTGAAGAAAAAGACGCTGTAAAAATTGAGCGAGACCTGATGCAAGTATTCGCCAAAAAATACTGGAGTAATTTATCCAATTCCATTGTGTTACACGGCAGATACGTGTGTATGGCCAAAAATCCAAAGTGCGCGGCGTGTGTTTTGAATAAGGTGTGCCCAAGTGCATTTTCCTTTGAATAGTGTTATATAATTAAACTCAGGTCTCCTAAAAACGCAAATTTTAGAACGTGGAGGGTGCTATGTGCTTTCCTATTACTAGTTCGGGAAATGCCTCGGCGGTTTTGAACTATCTCTTGTGGTCTTGCGACATGGAAGAAGTAACCATAAAAGAGGTGATGGTTACTAGTCATCCGGGAAATCCTTGTTTGATAGACTTTTTGTTGTCTCTCGGCGATACGCAAGTTACGGTGGTGATAAGCTCTAAATCTACAGCGAGAGTTAAAATACTGTCCTAGTTGTTAAGGGGAACTATTTAGATTAATTAAGTTCAATCTCGATGGTTCCCGTAACTTTTGTGTTTTCGTCGAAATATGTCCACACAGTGTTGTTTTGAATGTTTCCTGTTAACCTAAATTCATAAGCTTCGTTTGGTTTTATTACAGTACCGTTGGTGAAGGAATCCACCAAGTAGTCATTTTGGCTTAATTTAACGTCCTTATCTGAACTGTTGGTAATTCTAACTAGTTGACCTTTTTTGGCAATGGTATCTGCAGGTGTAAAAAAGGATCCTGAGAATGATATTTCTTTTATTTCAAAGCTTTCACTAGAACTAGTTTCTACAACTTGTGGAGTTTGTTCCACAGTTTTCTTTTCGATAATTTCTCTCACAACCTGTTCCAAATTTCCCTCAACTTGGGTTCCGTTTATTATAAAAGTGGGAGTTCCCTTTATGTTAATACTGTTTCCAAATGCTATGTCATCATTCACTTCTTTCTCGATTGCACTATCCTTTATATCGGCATCAAGCTTGGCGCCATCAACACCTAGTTCCAGTGCCAGTGATTTTATCTTTTCTTTACTTAGGCTATCCTGATTTTCGAAAAGGAGTTCTGCAAACTCCCAAAACTTTCCCTGTCGATTAACAGCTTGAGCTGCGATTGCCGCGGAACGGGCATTTTTGTGTTGGGGGAGTGGATAATGTCGGTATGCAACTCTTAGATCTTGAGGATATTTTTGGATCAAGCGCTTAATTATTGGATGATATGACGCACAGGCGGGGCATTCGAAATCCGATATTTCTATTAAGGTTACTATTGGGTCGGATGATCCTGTAACCGGGGAGTAAGCCGTAATAAGTTCAGACTCTGAAAGGGGAATAAGTTTAGTGCTACCTAAAGGGCTTTGGGATCTGGCAAGTAAAATAATTATAAAAAACGAGGCGGCTGTGAAAAGCCCTATGTAAAATATAGGTTTATTACGAACAAAGAAATCTTTTATCATCGGGTAGATTCTATCGCTTTTTAAGCTAAAGAGCTAATACATTCTTTACTTTGAAGTTCTTTATTTACTAGATATCTGGGAGGTTTTTGACCTATCAATACGTCTACAATGTTTTCTGCTGTCATTCGAGCCATTTGGATTCTGGCTTCCCAAGTGGCGCTGGCTATATGTGGCGTTAAAATCACATTCTGTAGGGCTAATAATTCTTTTTTGATAACAGGTTCTTTTTCAAACACATCAAGTGCCGCCCCCGCAATAATGCCATTTTCAAGAGCTGTTGCCAGGGCCGCTTCATTCACAACCGGTCCCCTTGCTGTGTTAATTAAAAAGGCTAAAGGTTTCATTTTTTGAAACTCATTCTCGCCTATCAGATGTCTTGTATTGTCACATAAGTTGCAGTGGAGCGAAACAACGTCGCTGTTACCCAGCAATTCGTCAAGACTAGCTTTCTTAGCATTTAACAGCATCTCTGCCTCGGGATGGGAAGCCGGATCAGTGTAAAGTATTTCCATATCCAGACCATATTTAGCCATCTTTGCAAAGTGCTGGCCAATTCTACCAAAGCCTATGATCCCTAAAGTTTTTCCCATCATCTTTGGGCCTATAAATCCAAGGGGATCCCAGTATTTGTAGTTGCCTTCTCTACAAAATCTATCAGCCTCAGATATTTTTCTGGCAAGTGCCATCATTAATGAAAATGCGTGTTCAGCAACAGATTCGGTTAAATCTCCCGGTGTGTTTGCGACGTAAATGCCCTTTTTAGTTGCCCATTCCGTATCGATATGATCAAACCCAACAGAGTAGGTTGCGATAAGTTTTAAACTGCGCCCTGCCTCCTTGATTATTTCTTTTGTAATTTGATCGGGTATAACGGGAACAACAGCATCAACTCCTTTAATAGCCTTTGCTAGGGCGGCAGGAGTGAGTGGTTTACCTTGCCTGTAATCAATTTCGATTCCGCGGTACTGATGAAGAATGTTGATTCCGGCTTGTGGAATTTCTCTTGTGATCAAAACCCTCACATGGAAATTGTACCAGTAAGGTCAGATCTTGTACAAGGTCTGACCCTGTATGTAATAATATAAATTAATGCCAAGAAAATATTATTATGTCCTATTAATTAGCCTTTCGTTGTTTGTAAATACTCACACTTTTGCCAGTACAAAGAAACATTTTTATAACAATGGTGAAGTTCTAAATACGGTGGAGATTAATGACAGCACAGCGAACGGACCGGTGCTCACTAATTCTGATTACTATGGTTATGCAGTAGAAAATATGGGAGATTTGGATGGTGATCAAATTCAAGATTTAGTTGTTGGTGCTAGACTGGATGATAATGGGGGAAATGGAAGGGGTGCAGTTCATATAAATTTTATGAACAGAGATGGCTCAGTTAAAAGCACGGTAGAGATTAACGATGGAACGGCAAATGGCCCTGTGCTCATAAATTCCGACTATTATGGAACTTCCGCTGGAAATCTTGGGGACTTAGATGGAGATGGGATAAATGATCTGGCGGTCGGTGCCAGCTTTGATGATGCTGGGGGTACATCCAGGGGAGCAGTACATATTCATTTTATGAGTATGGACGGCTCTGTGAAAAGCTCAGTGGAGATAAACGATACTACTGTCAATGGACCCACCTTGGCTAATAACGACCAATATGGAGACTCCTTAGAAGGTATCGGGGACTTGAATGGCGATGGAATACCTGATTTGGCCGTTGGATCAAAGGGTGACAATGGTGGCACAGACAGAGGTTCGATGTTTCTCCACTTTTTAAATAGGGATGGGTCTATAAAGAGCACAGTGGAAGTAAATGACAGCACATTGAATGGACCGGAGCTGAGTGATTCTGATTTTTATGGTTGTTCTATTACAAACCTTGGTGACTTAAACAGCGATGGAATACTTGATTTGGCGGTTGGCGCCTTTGGGGACAGCACAGGGGGCACAAGTAGGGGAGCTGTTTACATTCACTTTATGAGCACTGATGGTTCAATAAAGAGTACTGTTGAAATAAACGATGAAACAACAAATGGCCCTGAGTTGAGTGACAGCGACTATTACGGATTTTCAATTGCCAATATTGGAGATTTGAATGGAGATAAAGTACAGGATTTGGCGATAGGTGCACGATTAGACGATAATGGCGGTACTAGTCGAGGTGCAGTTCATATAAATTTTATGAACAGAGATGGTTCAGTTATAAACACGATTGAAATAAATGATGGTACTGAAAATGGACCTGTCTTAGCAGACACCGATATCTTTGGCCAATCTGTTGCCTACTTAGGGGATTTAAATAATGATGGTATTCAAGACTTGACCGTTGGTGCGTTTGGAGACGATAACGGTGGGACCGACCGCGGAGCAGTACATATTTTATTCATGAAACCTTTTTACACCCTTACCTTTCTCAAAGACACCTCCTGTAAAGACAGAGAACCTGAAGAAACAACATGGCTTCAGCTCGCACCCAAAGACAATGGAATGTACCTAACCTGGACACAATACTCCTCCGACTATGTAGATATCAGGATTGATGATGGAACCGGAAGTTATCCATGGGAATTAGATAAAACAAAAAACGACGGGCATGAGTTTCTCCCAAACGTAGCATCTTGGCAGAAGATAAAAGTTAGAGGAATAAACGGATGCAGGGAGGGGGATTTTTCTGCGGAAGTCTCGTATTCGAGCTATCCAATAGGATGGTATAACGAATAAAAAAAGAGAGGCTTACCGTGGTATAAACCTCTCTTAACGTCTCTCATTCATCGCTTCCCTCTTCTTCGAGAATGAGTTGTACTATCACGTCATCTCCAAAGTAAGCGGGGATCATTTCTGCAAGTCTAGCATTCACAGGAGCTCCATCATCATCATGATAAAGTTTGATTTTCTCCCACGGTGCTGTGTATGCCAATCCGTTCTTGGAGGATTCATCCCCATGGAACATGAATCTTTGCCCAACTTCGATTTGGGCAAATTCGGTTGCCTTGAGAGAGTATCTCTTTTTCTTCAAGGTCACTCCGCTGTTCATAGTACCTCCTTTCGGTTAAGATTCGATTGCCGGGGAGAGTTGCCATACTACGGTATCGTTAGAAAATTTGCCGAATAGATCATCTAGATGAGCATTGGTGATTTCGCCAGGTAAGCCTGGCATAGGTTTGACGTTGGTTTTAGTCCAAGGTCCTTGATAGCCTTCGGGACTTTCAGGAGTGATAAATCTGGCATTCACTTTTAGGTCCCCGAATAAGCCTCGTTTCACAAAGTAGCTAGCATCACCTAATTGGATAATAGTCCTGTCCATTTCTCCTCCAATCTCAATATCTATAAGCTATTATACCACCAGTCTATAGTTTTCCGGCACTACCGAATAACTTTATTTTCCCCTCAACTACTTTACGAACTTCATCTATTGGTTTGGCCATCACTTTGTAAATGGCTATTTCGTTTGTATTGTTTAACACTTCTTGCAGAGTCATCTTAAAAGCTATGCGCATTTCGGAATTGACGTTAACTTTTACAATACCGTAATCGCTTATTGCCCTTATAACATCAGCCTCAATAATTCCCGAACCACCGTGAAGTGAAAAATAAGTATCCGGATTTAGTTCCCGTAATTTTGCCAATACCTCAAAACTAATATGTTTTGGAGTTTTATATAGTCCGTGTAGATTGCCAAAAAATCCTGCAAATACATCAATCCCCGTTTCGGAAATAAACTTTTGGGCTTTCTCCGGGTTCGTATACAATTTAGCGTCTTGAAAGGACTCGGAAGCCTGTTCAGTGTGGTCTGCGGAACTTCCCTCGATATGATCGATCTCACTTTCTATCGGAATTCCTGCCTTATGAGCATAGTCGGCTAACTGGCGGGCGTTAGTTACAGCCTCAGAGAATTCCACTTTTCCGGCATCATAGTGCACATAGTCGAATCCGGCATCAATTGCCTGTTTTACCATTTGAGGATCAGTTCCATGGTCAAGATTTAAAATTATGGGAAGGTTCAGATCTTCTTCAAAAGACCGGACCAAGGCAACTATTTGATTTACTCCGATATACGCCACCTCTCCGGGGGATGCCTCTATAAATAGGGGGGACTTAAGATTGATACCTGCTTGAGTAACTGCTTTAATAGTTTCTAAATTTGCGGCATTAAACGCGCCAATAGCAAATTTTTCAGCTTTGGCTTTTTGTAGATAAGTGTAGGCCTTGCCGCTCATAATTTTTCGATCTCCTTTAGTGATAATAGACCTTTGTTTGCTCCAACTTCTCTTATTGCATAACTTGAATTGATAGTTCCCCACTTTAATGCCTCCTTCATGCTCTTTCCATGAATAATTGCCGACATAAACCCCGCCGAAAAAGCATCCCCGGCCCCTGTTTTATTATCTACCGGCTTGTGCGCTATTTCATATATTTGGCGCTGTTCAAATTTTCCGGTTACGTCTTTTGCAGTAGCGCCGTTTTTTCCGTCGGTAATTACTGTCAGTTTGGGACCGAGTTTGTGCAAGTGATTGTGTATTTCCGAAACATTGGAATCGTAGTGAAGTTCAGTGAGCTTTATCGCTTCTTCTCTATTTACAATTAATATATCGGTAATAGAGAACACATTTTTAAGTTTATCAATCCCCGCTTTCATGTGAACCGTTCCCGGATTCATCGCAAGTCCTGTACCAGTCCTTTTAACGTGTTCAATGAGCTTTGCCTGAAATTCTGGAAAATTCTCGGCTAATGAAGTGTAATAAATCCACTTTGTTTGGGGCCATTTGGTAATTTTATAGTTGAATTTTTCGTGATAGCTAAAAATTGTTCTGTCTGTACCAAAAACAATAATGGGGTGAACGTTTGTCATTTTTCCCTTGTTTATTACAACGGTTTTTATTCCCACTCTTCCGTTTTTTAATATTTGAATAACAAGTTTTGCATTTTGGTCATTGCCCAGTTCCGTGTAAATTCCGGTCTTAACACCTAATTTGGCGCATCCCAATGCAACATTCACAGCGTTGCCCGCCACCGCAGATTCAAAGCTATTTACCATTATTTTAGTTCCGTGAAAAAAACAAACTTTACCCTGATACGGATCAAGTTCAGTATCAGAAATTCTCATGTATAAATCTATAGCGCTGTCGCCAATGGTGAGTAAATCTAAGGGCATTACAATAATAATAGCACAACTCATGTTGCTTATATGTAAGCCCTATAGTACAATATTTTCCAAATATCCCATGGAGGTAAACATGTTTCGATTGGTAAACGGTTTCAACCTGAGCACTAAGGGGAAGAGTATTGGGTTCGTGATATTCATTGCTGATACCAATGGTCCTGGAAGGATGCGAAACGAGAGTTTTGTACTGCAAGATAAATCCCGAAACACTGTGGCTAATTTTGCGGCGTCAGTTTTGTATAAACTGGAAATTGGAAATTATAGATGGGATAAGGAAGTGTTGAGTGCACATTTGGGAACGGAGGGGCCCTTTGTTGACTTAATCGAAATTTCCAGAGAAGGATCCGATATATTTCCTCGGATGTACAAGATTTCGAGCATCCGTAACCCTTCAGTGTATGTCATTGTGGGTGAAGATGTCCTAAAGGAATTTCTCACAGAGTTAAAAGAATATTTTGAGTAGCAGATTTAAGGTCCTTGGGATACAACTCACAGGGCCTTAATTTTTTCAGCAATACTTTTTGAGTCTAGGCAAAATTTTTGCAATAAATCCTCATAGCTACCTGATACACCAAATGCATCATTAACACCCAGGCGTGTGATAGTCATTGGTACCTTATGTTCATTCAGCATTTCAAGCACGGCACTCCCAAATCCCCCGCTCAACTGATGTTCTTCCACAGTTAATACTTTTCCGGTTTTGCTTATGGATTTCAGAATTGTTTCGGCATCAAGGGGTTTAATCGTAGGACAGGCGATCAGCTCGATATCCTTATCCAGCATTTCCATGGCCTTAAGCACTTCCGCTGTGATTACTCCCGTGCAGAGTACCGTTATAGCAGATCCTTTTCTCAAGACGTAGGTTTTTCCGATTTGAAAATCATCCTTTTCTGAAGTGATACACTCCGTATCTGTTTTAGATAATCTAATGTACACAGGTCCCTTATACTTAACAGCCTCCGACACAGCCTTTATAGTTTGGTAATAATCAATAGGGGATATAACCGTCATTTTTGGTAAAACTCTCATCAAGGCAATATCTTCTAAAGCCTCCGCGGTTTGGCCATCGGGCGCATTCGAAAAGCCACTGTGTGTACTGGCGATTTTCACATTAGCTCCATTTTCTCCACTCATACAAATCGAAACTCTTATTTGATCCCAGTTTCTCGAAGGACTAAACGCGGCGTGGGATGTTATAAAAGGAATTTTGTTACACAAAGAAAGCCCTGCGGCAATACTTGCCATGTTCTGTTCGGCTATACCTGTTTGGATAAATCGATTCGGGAATTTTTTTGCAAATTTGTCGACTCTAACAGACTCTGTTAAATCGGCAGACAATACTACGATGTCAGGGTTTTCCCCCAACTCCAGCAGACTATCTCCAAGCCCGTCTCGGGTAGATTTTTTTTCGATTTCCATGGGCAATTTATAGGGCTACTACTTCATCTTCCGAGGTCTGTTGTGTATTGTCTTCCGGTTCACAAGAATCAACCCTTTTTACTCTTTCAAATTCAATAGTCCAGTCGGTCTTTGATATGGCGACCATGTCTACCGAAACATTAGGATCGTTTTCCAATACACAATTATCTCCTTTTTCTGTTTCTAGCACGGAGACCACGAGAGTTTTGCTGTCCTTTTTCTCATATATTTTCTTAATTTTTAAAGAATGACCTGTTTCCTTCTCGGATTCGGTAGATGCGGCTATCAGCATTTCCTTATTAAAATCAACAGGATCTCTAAGAATTGTGAGCCCTGTGGTATCTACTAAATTCAAGAACTTGCTTAATTCCTCCTCAGTTCTAATTACTAGTCTTTGTTTTTCAATCTCGGTATCTACATAAATAACGGTCGGGAACCCTTCCATTCTTCTTAGTTGAAAGCCTCGAGTCCACTTGCTTAGATCAATTTCTCCTCTCAAAAGCATATAACCCGCTCCGGCAATTAAAACTAAGATAATTACCAGGGGAACCATACTCATATTTAATGTTGTTTGCTGTCTATTAGTCATATTGTATATTCTATCAGGCAGTTGCTAATGTGCAACCCGCAGGTTGTAAGGTCAGACCTTGCTTATTCTGTTTGACAGTGTGCTTAATTCGGCCAATGCTTTCTTGGCTTCTGTCTTGTTAAAGGATTTGCCGTGCCATTCGTATTTATTTTCCATAAAATCAATCCCTTTGCCGGGTGTAGTATTCGCAATAATTGCCGACGGCCTTTGGGTAACATTTCTTGCCATGTTACAAGCGCTAACTATTTCTTCAATATCGTGCCCATTGATTTCCATAACATTCCAATTAAAAGCCTCTAATTTAGCTCTTAGTTGCTCCAACGGCATCAATTCTTCAGTGTTTCCACTCAGTTGAATTCTGTTCCTATCAATAATCCACGCTAAGTTAGCAAGATTATATTTTGGTGCTAACATTGCCGCTTCCCAAATTTGTCCTTCCTGAAGCTCTCCATCTCCGGTAATGCAATAAACACGATAATCCTTTTGGTCTATTATTGCCGCTAATGCCATGCCAATTGCTTGTGATAATCCCTGTCCCAAACTCCCGCTTGTATTCTCAATGCCGGGAATCGAGGCTAAAACCGGATGACCCTGGAGTGGGGAGTCGAATTTTCTCAATTTCCAAAGAAGTTTCTCGTCAAAATATCCCCTTTCTGCAAGGGTAGCGTACCACACAGGAACCATATGCCCAGCAGATAAAACTAACCGATCTCTGTTGGGGTCATCAGGTTTGTGGGGGTCAATGTTCATAACTTCAAAATACAAAGCAGCGAATACCTCGGCCATGCCGATAGCCCCGGCAGGGTGTCCGGATCCCGCTTCCAAAAGCATTGTAACGATATTCTTGCGTATTTTAATGGCAAGTTCTTCAAGGTGGCAGATCTTATTTAGCACTCTCAAAATTATATCAGGTACTAGTGATATAATGTCGGATATCAAAGGAGTGGTATATGGATAAAAACAAATGGTTGCTACATCTCGGTGTCCTTGTCCTAGCAGTTTTGTTTCTTGTTTTTACTGTTATTCTGGATACTGAGCCCCCTTCCGTTCAGTGGTATGCGTACAAGGTTGTTACAGTTCTGTTAGCAATACCCGTTCTATATTTGGTTCAAAAAATCCAAAACCAGGAGGGAAGTTTAGACAGGTTAGGAGGGAGGGAAATTATGCTTATGGACCTGGTAAAGTGGTCCATGATTTTCGTCTTGCTTATGGTACCACTACTGTTAACAATGGGGCAGAAGTATGGCATTGTGGATAGTGCACTATATTTGGCATCAGCAGGTTCAGAGATGTTTGTTGTGTTAGCTGGAGTAATTCCGGGAATGGGAAGATGCGAGGTTGTATGAGATAAAGAAACAGACCTGTTTGGAGCGAAACCCGGACAGGTTTATTTTTCGAAGTTTTTTACAAAATCCAAAACTTCTTGCGGAGTGCTACACACTTTTAACATGGATATTTCCTCTTCGATAGTCATATTGGATCGTAATACGTTTAAAATGCTTTCCCAAAATTTTCCGAATAATATTATAGGTTTATTGTTAGGTTCGTGTATCCAAGAACTTATCCAAGTCATTCCAAATTCGCTTAATGTACCGATGCTTCCGTTAAAAACGATGTGAATATCTGTATTTTGTAACATTACTTTGGTTCTATCAAAGTAGTCTAGGGTTAAAATTTCCTCGTCGAACTTATTTTCAAGGTCTGTGCCCTCATAATGTCTTTTGGGTTTGTTAGGGTGATAGGTTATAGCAACGGCCCTCGTCCCGCCCTCATGCGCTCCTTCTGTGGCGGCTCTCATTACACCGGGTCCACCGCCGTTTATTATTTCGTATCCGTTTTGAGCTAAAATTTTGGCTACTTCGAATGCGTCTTTGTATGTTTGGTCGGTGTCCTTCCATGCGGCGCCGCCAAGTATTGCGATTTTCACCACGGTTTTTGCATCATACAAGGATGTAATGTTATTCGCTTGGGCAGAATCTTGCATATCCAGTTAGTTTAACAGGTATGTGAATTTTTTATAAGTCTCAATGGGATTAGCTGTTCTAAAGATACCGGTTCCAACTACCACATTAGTTACCCCGGCGTCTCTTAGTTGTGAGATGTTTTCTAGTTTCGCTCCTCCGTCCGATTGAACAGTAATTTGAGGGTATTTTATGCGGAAAGTTTTAATTTTTTCCAGCACATGGGGAAGCAGGGGATTGCCCTGTACTCCTGCTTTTATCGTCATAAACTGAACGTAGTCCACTTTGTTTATCCAAGGTTCAATATTTTCCAGAGGTGTATTTTCCAATACTGATATTCCTGTTTCATACCCATGAGCTCTAGCTATCTTTACGAAATCATGGATTTTATCGTAAGCCTCAACCTGGGCACATACTGCTTTTACATGGGACAGTTTATCTTTTAGGTATAAACATGGATTTTTTGTCATCAAATGAATCTCCAGTTGGGATTTTGATACCAGCTTGTCGATTGTCCCAATATTAAGAAATGTCTTTGTAGGAACTAATGTACCATCTAGAACATCGATTTGAATCTGTTCGGCTACTTCCGAAATGATCGCTAGTTTCTTTTTTATCTCTTGCAGGTCACTTTCTAAAATTACCGGTATGATCATTTTTCTATTTTTCTTAATCTTCTAATGTGCCGTTCCTCATTGCTAAATTGTGTCTTGAGCCAGGATTCTACAGTTCGCAGAGCAGTGTCCTCACTGATGTATAGGGCGGGAAGTGCCAGCACATTTGTGTTATCGTCGCTTTTGGAGGTTTTAGCATGTTCAGGAGTCCAGGAAAGGCCGGCTCTAATTCCCTTAAATTTATTCGCATACATGCATACTCCCACACCGTTTTTACACAAAACTATCCCTTTGGATTCAGGGTCATTTATAATTTTTTCGGCTAATGGCTTTACATAATCGGGGTAATCGTCGTCGGGGGACAGTACTTTTGGCCCAATATCCTCCACTGCTAAATTATTCACTTCTAAAAATTTAATAATTGTCTGTTTCAGGCCAAAACCTCCGTGATCCGAGGCAATATATATCATATTTTTAGTATAGCACTACAGTTTTTCTTTGTAATTTAGGACTAAGAAAAATGATGCCACCAAGAATACAAGAATGGAAATTATGTGTGCAGTGTTTAATCCGTAGATCTTCCACGGCTCTATACGCATGAACTCTAAAGAAAATCTTATAGCAGAATAACCTATCAGATAGATCCAAACAAAAGTGCCTTTTTTCAGTTTGGTTCTAAGCTTTAGGTATCCAAAATAAAGCCCAACAAAAAGTAGAACATTCAAAATTGCTTCGTACAAAAACAGGGGGTGAAATGTTTCGGATTTTAAAAACTGGCTTGGGCGCAACCCATAAGGAATGTGCCATCCCCAGGGTAAGTTTGTAGGTACTCCAAAAACCTCCCTATTAAAATAATTACCTAAGCGTCCAATGGCTTGACCTAACGGAACCACAACTGCAGCTATGTCCACCCAGTCAGCCAACTTGACTTTTTTCCATCGAAAATAGATCACCAGAGCAATAAAGCCCCCAAGTAGACCCCCTATAATTCCCAGCCCGCCACTCCAAACCATTATAATTTTAAGGGGAAACAGGGCGTAGTAGTTCCAATAGTGAATTACGTGATATACTCTGGCTCCAAGTATTCCACCGATTACTAAAAACAAGGCACTGTCCCAGATAACTGTGGATGGTTTTTTTGAGGTTTTAGCAAGTTTTTCGGCAATGGCCAAAGAAGTCCAGATTCCAAGAGATATTAATATTCCGTACATTTACCGATCATTTAAAAATTAACAGGCAATAAATAAAGAGTATTAGTAGGCTAAAAGAGTAGAGTACAACTCCCGATCTCGAAGGAGTATTTTTTAGTACCCAAAACCAATCGTGCAGTTTGTTTTCAAAATAACTCTCGGCGAGCTTATAAATTGTGTTGGCAAAAATTGATAACACGAATGCTTTTATTAAAATTGACACATCGGAGGAGATTACGAAAATAGCCATTAACCCAATAATTACTTGAAAAACTGCCGAGTTAAGTGATTTATCCGTAATTTCGTGTTTATGATATTCCACGTACTTTGCTGCGTTAGCGAAGTCACCGTGTTTAATAAAAGAAGTAAGATTTTCTGCAAAGGGAGTGTGTGGTTCAAAGACAAAAGCGTATAACACGTATTCAAGCTCAAGAACAAGAGTTCCAAGTAGTACACCGGCAAAAATCATGGCTAAAAGAAGCGGTTCTTTTGCCACTTTTACAGCACTTAGCACAACCCCTAAGGTAATGGCAATAAGTAGTGGAAATTTGTAGGTAGATATGATGCCAAGTTGTTTTATCATTGGTTAAATATTAGATTCTTTTGTGGTATTTTTCAATTCTTTTAGTTTCCACATAAACAATTTCCCGGGTGTTGACACATGCTCCTGTTTCACTACAAACTCTCTTGCCATCTCCAACAAGTTCCTGTCCTCATTCTTTGCAAGTTTTATATATAAAGCCCTATGTTTAACGTCTCCAAACTCATCCGCCAACCTGTTTCCATAAGCTTGATATTCGTAGCTGTTACGATGATCCCTTTTCAAAGGCCTAAGCTTAATAACGTCGGAAATGGACTTCATATGATATCATTCTATCAGCTTTTACATCTGTCGCTGAAAAGGAGAGGCAATGATCACGAGAGAAGAATTGCACGTATATATGCAATATTTGATCGAGGAATTGAAAAGGAGAGGTTACACAGGTACTCGAGTAATTTCCTACAGGGGGATCTTCACCGACCCGGTTTATGGTGATTATATGCTTTGTAGTTTATTGATCCACGGGGGTAAGTCTTATTGGAAAATTTACGAAAAGCCCTTACCCGAGAGCGCCTTGGAAAATGCAGGGAGGCGTGTGGTAGAAACCGATGACCCGGGTATCCAGAATTTATGATTTGTTAATCTGCTCCCTTGCAAATTTACCGATGTAAGGGAGCTCAATTTCTATATTGTTGTAGGCTTTCCACATTAAATACACCCAAATTACAAAGGCTCCTAAAGAGACAATGGGTAACAGCAAAAAACCAATGAGAATGAGCGTTAGAGATTGTGCAATAAACATAGCTCCCCAAACGGCGAGCCAAAACAAAAACGATTGCAGAGCGTGAAATTTAATGAAAGTATTCTTTTTTTCCGATGTGAAGAAAACAACTCCGCCAATTATCGGAAACATATAAGAAAACACGGCTGCCATATTAGGTTCAATTTTAGACAAATCAAACTCGGCTTTTGCGTCTTTTAGCTCATCGGGCATATCTATATATTACTTGTTTTTAAACATCAACTCAATTTCTTTTAATGTAGTGATTTGGTTTACACCTTTGTCTTCTCTAAACTTCAATAGCCTTGGGAATCGCAGGGCGTAACCTGCCGAGTGAGAAGGGGATTTTGAAATTTCATCAGCTCCAATTTCCACCACAATCTTTGGTAGAGTGATAACATCCGGCATATAAGCTTTATCCATTTCTACATTTGCAGGTACTTGGTTGGTCTTTACAGTATCCGCCAATCTTTTAAGTTTCTCGAAATCTTCCTCAGTAAGCCCTGTTCCAACCTTGGTAAGTGTTTTAAATCCGTCCGAAGCTTCGTCATAAATTCCCACCAGGAACCCCCCGATACCCAATTTTGATCTGGTACCTTTGCCGAAATAATAGCCCAGAACCACACAGTCTATAGAGTCGTCCAGCAGTTTTTCATCTGCGGCTTTTAACTTAATCCACGAGTACGATCTAGCTCCAGCCGAGTATGGCCCTTTTGGGTCCTTGGCGATAATGCCCTCTAATTTATGTTTTTTCGCCTGGTCGAATTGCTTTTTAAGCTCAACCGAATTGTCTGCCAAAAAGTGCTCGGCAATTTCGATCATCCCTTTGTGTTTTACAACTCTTTCCAATTGGTGGTGTCTGTATTCTAAAGGCTTCTCTAGTAATGACTCCCCGTTTAAATACAAAATATCAAAAACCATATACTTTAACGGGATATTTAGAGAACTTTCTTCCACATCATGTTTTCGTTTTCTTTGTATAGTCTCCTGAAAGGGCAAAAAAGTGCCTGTTTTTGAATCATACCCAATGGCCTCGCCATCCAATATTACCGATTCCGCAACAAGTTGTTCTTTAGCCGCACGTACTATGTCTGGAAATTGATGTGTCGTAGGTTCCAGGTTTCTGGTGAAGGTTTCTACCATTATTTCCTTGTCGGAGCTGTTAAATAAATCATTCTGTCCATCTTTTGTACTATTAGTGTGCTTCTTTCTATCCAAATGAAGTTGTACACGTGTGCCGTCAAACTTATATTCGGACCAACTAGCTTTAATCCTCTCGGCGGCCTCGTCAATCCCGCTAACTCTTTGGGCTTTTTGTGAAAGCACAGGTATTCCTGTTGTAATCTCTATTTCGTTTAGTCCCTGTAGTCCCCTGGAGGTTACTAATTCGGAAATTGCACCTATATCAGGATAAATGTTGTATTTTGCTTCTATCTGTTTTGCTAATTTTTTGTTTCCTAATAACTCCGACAAAGCTTGAATCATTGTTAACTCAGTAAACCCCAGCCTCGTAGTACCTAGAATTATTCTAACTACATACTTTGCCGACAGTCCGTCCAAGTCCCTGAGCAATACAGCACCGAGTTGAATTTTCGAATCCTGAGATCCAAAACCTTCTTCTTTGGCAATAATCGTCAAAGCTTCATAAACTTCTTTAACAGATGGATTTTTTTTGGAGCTGGATTTCTCTGCCAACTTGAATGCTACATCGCCTAAATCTCCCATAAATCCATATGATGTAGCAATTTCCGCGGGGGATTTATGCAAATAGGCAAGGGACAGTATACGAAGCATCATTTTGTCGGCAATATTAAACTTTAGTGATTCGAAAGGAGCTTTTAAGTAACCCAGAGATAAATAGGTAGCTTCTTTTACTTCTTCTTTTCCGAGCTTTGATAGCAACTCTTTCAGAATTGTGCTGATTTCAAGCCTTTTTGCGGTTTCTTCGAGGCGTTGTAAATAACTACTGAATTCTTTGAATTTCATATGACTCATTATAATGCCATAAACCGTCGTTGCCCAGTGTTGACTACTATAGGGTCAGTATGATAAAATCTCTTTACATTAAAACAAGGAGGTAATATGTTTTATCTCGTGTATCACGGGTTTTCTGATCCGGTTTCCCTTGAACTGAATCCCAGGGACGAAATATATATATTTGTGTTGTTTTACTTTCCCTGGGTGTTGAGCTTCTTGATTAGGAAGGCTCTGGTCGAACTTCTGAAGGAAAAGTCGGCTCCGATCACTTCGGCTAAGCCTGTGGCCTGTTCCTCACATTCCTTGATGCAGCGCGGACCGCTCGTTGTCGTGATCTAGTTTATGGCCTTCCGGGTATTTTTTCTCGGAAGGTCACTTTTATCTTATTAACTCGTATCTGGATGACTTTGTTTTTCCCACCTTTTGCACGATATTAAGATCAGTGAGTGTTTTTAGATCCCGCAAAATCGAATCCTCTGATTTGTCGGGGAATATTCTGCCAAAATCTCTGTTTTGAATAAGTCCGTAATCCTGAAGATACTCCACAATTCTCGCCTGTCTATCCGAGAGTTTAACCTGGCCTGTAGCTTTAGCGATCTTTGTGTCTTTGGCTAGCAGTTTAATTTTTTCTTTTAGGTTGTTTGCCTCAATTGATAATCCTTCCGAAAAATATTCAAGCCACCCAGTCATGTCGTCTTCTTCCTTGATAATGCTCGAAACATTGTACTCAAACTGCTGTTTTGTCTTTCTATAATAGTCTGAAAGATACGCGCAGTCTTTTAATGAGTAATTTCTGATTTTCAACCATAGTATGACTATAAAATTAACGGTAGCCGAATTAAAGTTCCTAAATGGTTTTATAGCTTCTAGTGAGAGTTTTAAGACCGACGCACTAATAATGGGATGGGTTTCATACGAGTCCCTTCCGTTTAGCCAATCAAAAATTTCGACGATTTTTGCCAAAATTTCGTCGGGTTCAGGAAAGTCGGGTTCCCGCGTATTTCTGTAGGCCCCATTACTCGCAGGGTAGAAAAGGCGGTTCAAATCGCACAGGTTTTGTTCTGTTACCTCGGTGGACCTCGAATTATTGGATATATAATCAAAAGCCATTTTAAAATTAGATACTTCTGCAACCCTGCTTTCGGCCAGGTTTTCGTAAGAGTATTTGATTTGTTCCACCTCAAGATTTATTCCTTCACCTCGAAGCGAGCTGTAGATTTCCCTGATTTGTGATTCTTTAATGAGCTTCGACTCCCAAGAGGGTAGAATAGCGGTATTTTCAATCACCGCTTTTGAGTACTCCAGGGAGCTAATGTTACCTAAAATCTTTGTTGTTATGCTGTATTCAGGTATGAATAGTCGAGACATTAAATTAATTCTCGCACATTTCCCGCAAGTGTTCTATAGATTGATAACCCTTATATTTGCAGTGTTAATAAAGCTGGGGATTTCGGTACATGTGATAATGGTTTGGTACTCTTTGGTAAGTTTCACTATTCCTGCCTTATGATCGTCGTCGAACTCGGAAAACACGTCGTCAAGCAGTAAAGTGGGCTTATGATGTACTTTTTCCTCCAAAAAGTCTATTTCACACATCTTGGCAGCTAATATGGCTTCCCGTTGCTGTCCGCGAGACCCAAATTCAGAGATATTCCTATCAGCTATTTTTATTTCGTAGTCATCCCTATGGGGTCCAACCAGAGTAGTTCGTGCGAAAATTTCGGTTTCTTTGTGTTTTTCCAGTCTCTCTGTTGAAATCTCATTTTTGATATAGCCTATACTTAGTGAATTACCGTGAGTCTCAACCTTAGTCCCAATTTTCTTGTTCAGATAGGCGACATACTCTTGTCGGACTTTTTGGATATAAGTGCCGGTTTCTACTATCTTATCTGTCCAAAAGGTCAATTGATTATGTCCAACCCCGGTTTCGGATATTTGTTCCAGGATTTTGTTGCGTCTCTTAACTGCCTTTGTGTAAGTGTCGAGGTCCTTTTTATATCGTGTATCCGACTGCTGAAGAATGGAATCAATATATTTTCGCCTTAAAGAGGGAGTCCCTGTAATTGTCTCGATGTCTCTGGGCGTAAATAGAATTGCACTAAAGTATTCTTTTAATACCCCTGATCTTTTTGGCACCTTGTTGACCTTAATTTTCTTTGAGCTGGCATTTAGATTAATATTCGAGGTAAGTACCTGGATTTCCACATCGTTAATATCCCCCTCATTTTCAATTTTTGAGGTTACAGTGCAAAACTGTTTGCCGAAAGAGATTAGATCCCTATCGAATTTAACCCAAGGAGATCTATTTCCGGTGAGGAGGAAGATAGCTTCGAGGATATTTGTTTTTCCCGAACCGTTTTTGCCCACAATAATTGAAATGTTTTCATCAAATCCGAACTCGGCTTTTGAGTGGTTTCTAAAGTTTGTGAGTTTAATAGAGTTTACTTTCATTACAATTGGCAATTAGGGCAATAATAAGTTCCTCTCCCTGCTATTTTTTTAAACTCCACCGGTCCTTTGCAGTTGTCGCATATTGTTTTAAGGTATATTTTAAAGTGGTTTTGCTGAGAACCCTCTTTTCCAAAAATATCTACATACATTTTATCGGGTAGAGTAGACCCCCTGTTTACTATTCCCTCCTCTAAAACTTGTTTTGCTGCTTTTAGTAGTTTAGTTGTCCCCTGCAAGTCCAAGTCTTTAGTCTTTGTCTCCGGATGGATTCCTGCCAGGAACAGTGCATCCGTAGCATAAATATTGCCGAGCCCCGAAATTACAGCCTGATTAAGTAGTGCGCTTTTTATCGTCGATCTCTTGGCTTTTATTCTTGAGAGAAACTCCTCAGGAGTTAATCCTCTATCTAAAGGTTCCGGGCCATATTTTGCCTTAAGCTTATCCAAATCTTCTCCTTCTACTAATTCCACTCGTCCAAACATTCTCATATCTGCGAAAGCTATATCCAAAGGTTTCATTCCTCGCGGGGGGATAATTCTAAATGCAACTTTGCTCCACATAGGCGACTCTTTTGGATTCCTTATCAAAATCCTGCCGGTCATTGCAAGGTGGAATCTAATATATTTGTCCCCCTCAAGCTCCCAAATTATGTTTTTCGCTATCCTACTAACATTAAGCACCCGCTTTCCCTTTACTGTGTTGATAAATATTCTGTTTTCTGGAAATACTCGGTAGTTATTAGCAATTAAAACTTTATCGATAACTGCGTTTTTAAGAATTTTTCTTAGATCCGCAGAAATAGTGTGTACTTCTGGTAATTCCGGCATATTTATAATCCAAATTTTTCGGCAGCTCTATCTTGAACAAATTGGCGGAATTCGTTTTGAAATCTACTTTTCGAGAATTTGCCAGCGTGTTGTTTAATTATTTCGGAATCGAACTTATTCTCGTGAATTGCTTTCTCAAAGTTTTGGATCGCTCCCATTAAACCTTCCACACTCCTGTCGTAAAAATACATCCCTGTGATGCCTTCTACGACACTTTCTAAGTGGCCACCGGAGCCATGAGCGAGCACAGGCTTTCCGTGAGAAGCAACTTCGATAGGTACTATCCCAAAGTCCTCATCATCAACGGTGTTAATCAAACCGAGGCAGTTTTTCATATACTGATGCTTGGTATCTTCACTAGCGTGGCCCAAAAATTTGATATTTTTCTTGGCAAGTTTTTTAAGCCGATTTTCGTCATTACCTGTTCCTATTATTGTCAAAGGCATCTCAAGTTTGTTAAATGCCTCAATTAACAGATCAAAGTTTTTATACCTAGCCAATCTACCTACTGCGATAAAAGTAGGGTTGATAGGTTTTTTCGGTTCGGTTGGAACGAAATCTACGTCGACAGGCGGGTATATTACTGTAGCGTCACGGCGATAAAATTTCCGGATTCGCTTTCGAGTTTCTTGCGAGTTAGTTACCAAAAAATCGGGGCGTTGGGCAGCTACGAAATCCCACATTCTCAGCAGATTTGTGATGTAAGAATAGATCAGAGGGAACTTTTGCCACTTCACCCCTTCTTGAGAATATCCGTATAAAAAACGTGGCGGTGTATGTATATAGCTAATGTGCAGTTGGTCAGGTTTTGTCAAAATACCTTTATTCCATGTGGTCCCGTCGGAAATGATTAGGTCGTATTGTGAAAAATCAAAACCTTCGAAAATGGGTGCCATCCTAAACAAAAAGAAACTCTTTGACATTAGTCCTCCCTTTGGAGCTATTATTTTTCGGCTATTAATTAAATCCGATTGTTTTTTTTTGCAATATTTTGCTGTAAAAATAGGTGCGTCAGGGTATAGCTCCGCTATTGCCTCTAATGTTTTTTGTGCGCCTCCGTATTGTTCTAAGAACTCCGTAGCTAGAGCTACTCTGATTTTTTTCATAGTGCCATTTTAGCTTAAAGACGCAAGCATATCCAGTAGCAGGAGCTGCTCTAGCGTTGGAGCTGCTCTTGACAACCTTGTGTACCTATGGGTTTAATATATCATCAGATAATATCTGCCGTAGTTGATGAAAGAGTCTGCCCGGAAAAGTACTGTGAAAAAAGGAAATGCCCTCCCTGCCATCTTAATATTCGCTGTTTTTGCATCCGTGCCCGTGATGACCTGGGCCTTGTTGTTGAAAAATAGCACCAATTCGCCTGCTGTAAAAGGTTCAGAGACAAATTCTCTCCCTGTAGGATCTTATATAAATGTTGAAATAAGTTCGCCCAGTGAAGTGTGGGAATTGAATGAGTATTTATGTAAAACCTCTGATGAATGCGCAACCAGTTTGGATTCCGGGGATAAGTGGGGAAATTTAAGTGGGGGGCCTGACGCATTACATGAAGTAGTGGTGGTGCAGGATGATAAATGGGAAGAATATAATTATCTGAAAATATACGTCCGCCCGGGGTTGAGCTCTCAAGGGACAGCCTATGAACCTGCTTTATTTGGCGAGATATCCATACAGAGCGTTGCATTTGAAGACACAAGGGCACTAATTATTCCTGTTTCTGATATCAAATCCGGAAAAATTTCGACACTCACTTTTTCAAATTAGTTTTTAGTTTATAAAAAACTGGCGTGCAATAAACCCGATATAGATAACGAGTAAAACAAGGGCTTCAAAACGGTTGATATTTTTTTGTGAGTCGGAGAAAATGAAAAACACTATCATGGCTAGTAGTGCAAACAAGCCCGAATTAAGCATAGCAACACTGTTTATTATAGTAATAGGGTTAACAAGGGCGGTAATAGCAATAACTACAGTACTGTTTACAATTACACTGCCAATTAAATTTCCCATTACCGAGCTATCATCATGCTCCTCAACTGCTTTGATGGAGAAAACTATTTCGGGTAACGACGTTCCTACTGCAGTTAGTGTAAGCCCTACAAAAGCTATGCTAATACCTAGACTTTGTGATATGCCTAAAGAAGACCTAACAATGAACTCGCTGGCAGTTACTAGTACAAGCAATGAGATCACAAAGAGTGTAACTTGTTTTAATAAATCTTTGTGGTGTAATTTTTCAAGGACTTTTTCTGAAAGACTGCTTTTTTCTAGAAAGGCAACTGTATAAATCAAGTAGCATGCTAGTAGGATAAGAGCGTCAATTCTGCTTACAAGGTTATCGTATGCCAGCCCCAGGGTTAGGCATGAAAATATGATGGCGAAGTAGATATCCTTTGTAGAAAACACTCTCCGGGAGGATACCTTTTTTGCAAATAAAAGCACAACTGCAGGTACCAGGGATAGGAGGGCGATGTTTGAACCTATTGCATTTCCAAAAGAAAGTTCTTGGGTTCCTTTTAGTGCCGATTCCACGCCCACCAATACTTCGGGGAGGGAGGTTGCTAGGGCGACCAGAACAAAACTAATCGTATAACTAGAGATATCAAAGTGTTTAGCTAAACAGGAAGCGGATTTTGAGAAGGTTTCGACGGCCTTTATTAGAACAATGCTTGACAAAACGATGAGGAGAATATTTTCCAGAGCCTGAATTGACATAGCACTTGCATAATACAGGATTTAACTTCCTCGCAAAATAATCTAGAATAAATCAATGCAACTGATTAAGCGAGATAGTTCTTTGTGGAGTTACCTAACTGATGACTTGCGCGGTTTAGTGGAAGATGGCGAGTTTCTTTTGGAGGTTGCCGATCAAACTAAGAAAGAAGAGTTTTTGTCTGATTACTCTTACCTGGTTTTTCCGTTTGCAAAAGCATACGAGGGGTTTCTAAAGAAGTTTTTTTTGGATACTAAATTAATACATGAGGAAGAATACTATAGTGATGACATCAGAATTGGCAGAATTTTAAATCCCCATTTCGACAAGGAAAAACAAAATGTATTCAGAAAAATATGCAATCATTCTAAGGAAGGGAGGAAAATTTCATCGAAATTGTGGGAAACATGGAAAAAGGGTAGAAACTTAGTTTTTCACTATTTTCCACATAATTTTCGCCGGCTTTCTTACCAACATTCCTTGGAAATTATCCAGGAAATCATTTCCTCGATGAACTCTGCGATAATGGAGTGTAATGTGTGATGCTATAATCTTTTTGTGAATTCTAGCGACAAAATAAATAAAAAAGCAAAAGTAGCTGTAGGACTAAGCGGTGGGGTCGATTCAGCAGTATCCGCATACTTGCTAAAAGAGCAGGGGTACGACATAACCGGTGTATTTTTGAAGTGTTGGGAAAAGGAAGTGGGCTGTGATTCCGACAAGGATAAAATATTTGCTATAAGGAACGCAAAGCATCTGGGTATTAAATTCGAGCAACTGAATTTTGTTGAAAAATATACATCAAAAGTATTAGACTACTTTTTTGAGGAATATAAAGCAGGGAGAACCCCAAATCCGGATGTAATGTGTAACAAAGAGATAAAATTCGGCCTATTCTACGAATGGGCAATGAACAATGGCTTTGATTTTGTAGCTACAGGGCATTATGCTCGAGTTGTTGATGGGAACCTACTTAAGGGGATTGATGACTCGAAAGATCAGTCATACTTTTTGTATTTGCTCGATCAAGAAAAGTTGAATCGGGTTTTATTTCCAGTAGGTAATCTACTAAAAGAAAAGGTGCGCGTTATCGCCAAGAATGCTAGTTTGCCATCGGCAGACCGCCCTGACAGTGTCGGGATTTGTTTTATAGGCGAAATTGATGTTAGGAAATTTTTGGAAGACAAACTTGAAAAAAAAGAAGGCAATGTATTGGATATTTCGGGCGCGGTTGTCGGCAGGCACGATGGTGTTTGGTTTTATACAATCGGTCAAAGACACGGTTTTGAAGTTGATGCGTATAAAGGTGTTCCTATGTATGTAATAAAGAAGGACGCGCAGAGTAATGAGCTAGTGGTTGGTCCTCGAGATCAAGCACTGAGGGATAGTTTCTATGTTGAAGATTTGCATTGGATAACTAAAGGCTCGCCAAAGCAGGTGAGAATAAGGCACTTGGGGGATTGCTACGACTGTGAATTAGTTGATAACAGTTTGGTTAAACTAAACAAACCAATTTTTGGAGTTGCTCCCGGCCAGAGTGCAGTTTTTTATAACGATGAAGTGCTTTTGGGTGGGGGAGTTATTCAGTAACCTCAAAAAAGGCATCTTTTACTATCAGACTGTTTTTCCACTTATTTTGAGTGTCTACTTGCACTACATAGGATTGAGTTTGCTCAATATTGCCATACATGTCTTGGCTCCTAAACCTTAAAACCGAAATCCCGCTTTGAGCTGGCGAAAAGGCCTGGTTATATATCTGCCAGCCGGACTCGTCATTCAAGGTGAAAAAAACAATCGGGTTAGGGTCTTGGTTGTCTAGCGCCGACAACTCTATTACGGGATTTTCTATATACCAACTATTTACTTTGCTACCCGATATGTTTATGTCGGTTTGAGGGGCAGAGTAATCCGAAGAGTCCGCAAAGAGAGCAAAGTGGCTAAAATGGAAGGTTTCTGATGTAACCACTCCTTCGACAAGGTCAAGGACAGTTGGAAGAGCCTCCCATATCAGATCAATATTATCCCAAACGTAAGTTTTGATAGTATTTGTTACTGCATTGTTTCTAAGCTCTCTTGGGAGATTTAATTCCAGTTTTGCGCTAACTTCCAGGCTTTGGATGTCATTTCCAAGCTGATCTTGTAATTCCACTAAAAAAGCCGACCCATCTATATATACGAGATTTCCTTGTGATTCGGGAAGCTGGGGGATACCCATTTCTTTGAGAGTTATCGTCGCGGGTTTTGTTACAGCTCCTGCTAGAAGGGTTACCGTTTTGTTATTTGTGGTTACTGTGGTTTCGGCGTTGCCCGATGTGAATTTTGAGTTGCTAACCAAAGGACTGTTCCAAAGGTAAAGGCTATGAGAACCTCTTTTTTCTCCCTCGTTTGTCGCCCACTTAAGTTCAGGCCAGGGATCGTTGGAATATTTAGTTGGATTCCATCCAAAAGGATCGATTTTTCCGGAAGGGTCCTCATCCTCAAAATTTCCATCCCCATTTGTATCCTTAGTCACTTCTAAGTGTAAGTGTGGTCCCGAAGAAACCCCTGTCATCCCAACTTTTCCAATTAGGTTCCCTGTTTCCACCCATACGCCTTCTTGTCCCATTGTTATCAAGTCCTGGGATTGGAGATGCTTATATTTAGTTTCGTAACCGTTTAAGTGATCTATTTTTATTGTATTTCCGCAGCCTGTGCAGGAATGGAACGTGGCAACTCCCGGAGTTGGAGCTAAAATGGGGGTTCCATAGCCTAAAGAAAAGTCTATCCCGTTATGAGAGCTGTAGTACATTTCGGGTGGGTACCCTTTTACGCCGTAGAAGTTTAAGGTACTTTGGGATTCTGTATATGGCTCCTTTGGGTATGGGGCTGTCAACATGGGATAGGCATGGTCGAAATAGCTGGTTATTCTTGTGATTTGTTCAGACGAGTTTGTGGTCGTCCAGGGAATTTCCAGGAAAGGGTTAGATGTAATCGAATTTGGAATGGTATACCTGTACACTCCTCCCGACGAAATATTTGCGAAAAGATACGAAGGTTCAGAAAACAGCCATACTAAATCTTGCGTTCTAGAAAAGTGATCTAGAACCAATCCGGTATTTTCCCACGAATCACCAAAATTATCGCTGAAAAACACTTTTGCCGTATTCCAATCTACATCTCGGGCAGAGGAGTAAAGGATATTATTGTAATAGGCTAGTCCTCCCGGCTCAAAGTTAGGAAAATTTAGTAACCTGTGCCAGGATAAACCTAAGTCAGCTGATCGATATAGGCCACTGGTAGTAGATGCGAAGGCGTAATTATCAATGAGTTCAAAAAAGTATACTAGTTGTCCTCTCAGCGGGATAATTTCGTTCCATGTTAAGCCCCCATCCACACTTTTATAAGTGTTATTCGCAGTTGACGCTAGGGCAATTACCCCGTTGGACACAATGTCCCTTATCTGATTATTGCTAATTCTTTGTTCCCAAGTTTCCCCTTCATCGTGGGAGGTCCAAAGACCCGAGGATGTAGTTCCTAAGTACATACCGTTCATATCCCTTTCGATTGATGTGCAAGGTATGTTTGGTCCCAAATGGCTCCAGGTGTTTGATTCCGGGTCATACTCCATCAGTCCTACCTCACCGTTCTGAGAGTAATACGTTGCGGCATAAACTGTTCCGGCATAAGCTTTTATGTCATTTATCCCCATGCCGGGCAAGCCTAGCTTGGACCATGTCCCCCCAAGGTCTTTGGAGGAATATATACCGTTATAGGGATTAGCCCAAAGCCGGCCATCGTTTTCCCCTGCAAATATCCCATAAGGAGTATTTTCCAAGCCTTGAATGAAATAGCTGTTTAGCTGAGTATTTTGCCAATTTTCAGCCCATACATCCTGTGCAAGTAATAGTAGTATCAGTAAAAATTTGAGATTTTTTTGCATACTCCACAAATACATCCTTGTGTAGGTTGTTGCAATACACAATACTCCATCAGCTATGGAAATCAGCTTGTATAGGATATAATGCCCGGGTGGATAACTTAATATCACAATTAAAAAATACAAATTCCAGTTTGAGGGAAGCCGAAATCGAAGGCCTCTTGTTTTTGTTGATCCAGTCGAAGGGTATTACAAATACCGAACTAATTCAAAAAACCGGTCTCCCGAAAGAGACTTTACGACTCTTTCTTAATAGTATTGGCAGTTACTTAGAAGAGCAAAAGGGAGCACAAGTAAAAATTAAAGACGAATTTCTAGCTAAAATGGAAACTCTAAAAATGAGGCCTTATGAATGGTCTTTATTGGCATATAACGATCCCGCACTTACTCAAAAGATTCGCGAAATTAGAGAAAAGTTCCAACTCATTCCCAAAAGGGACTACGATCAATTTTTTGCAACATGTGAAACCAGTGTTTCAAAATATAAAGTTATGATGGCTAAAGGTGTAATTGAGAGAAAAAAAATTGCCTTTTTGGGAGATGACGATTGGGTGTCTCTCGTTACGGGAATTGACTCAAGTAAGCATTCCCTCATAAGAGTTTTCGATATAGATCCTGGAATACTGAAAACAATCAAAACGCTTTCTACCGAATTAGGAATAAAGAATCTTTTTACCCATCAGTACGACGTTAGGGAAGCCCTTTTACCCGAATTTATAGGTGGGTTTGATGTTGTTGTTACTGACCCGCCTTATACTAAGTCGGGAATAATGCTTTTTTTAAACAGAGCAATGCAGTTACTGAATAAAGAGGGGTATATATTTTTGTATTTTGGCAATAGTTTTAAAACGCCGGAGAAGTTTATTAAAATTCAGGAAATTATTGGCAGGTTTGGATTAGTGATAGAAGATAAAATCGATAAATTTGCCCGCTACCATGGTGCAGAGTCAATAGGCAGCGCCAGTTCGCTATATGTGTTACGTGCTTCTGAATATTCGCACGACTTAAGCGGAGCTGTGTTGCCTAAATCTATATATACCTTTGAGAATCAAAAAGAGGAAAAATTTCCATTTGTAGACCACGTAGTATTTAAGATTGCGGGAGTATCTTCGGATATTCTAAATTCTAAAACCAAACTTCAAAAATTGGCGGGAGATTTTTGTAAAAAGCATAGATTAAAGGTTGTGGATACAAAAGTAACAGTTTTTAAGGGGCAAGGGGTGTCGTTAACTTATATTTTGGCTAATTCTAATTTAGTTATTCACACTTGGCCTGAATATAAGGCACTGCATATTGATTTAGTAACCTGTGTACCAATTTTTGCGAAAGCAGTGTTGGCTGATACCCTAAGCAGTCTGTTTAAGACCAATAAGATCGAAATGACAGTGGTGGAGTAAGCAGAGTTTGATTTTTTCCCAGTTTTATGGGATATTGCCTATAGTAAATTTCAAATCTTTTCTTAAGGAGAAAAAAGTGAATATTGGAATGTTGTGATTTGATAACGATCCCAAAGCAGGTTTGGCGCAGAAGATTGAACGGGCGGCCACTTATTACACGACGAAATATGGTAAGGCTCCCACCTTATGTTTCGTCCACCCCAGCATGTTAACCGAAGAATTGCAGCCAGCCCCGGACGGTAAGTATTACACTTCCGAAGGAGTGGAAATTCGAACCAGTAGTAGTGTACTGCCCAACCATTTCTGGGTTGGCTGTAACAACTTGGGCTCAGTTAATACGGATCGTGAAACAGGCCCAGTGCGCGGGGAGGGATGAATGAAATACGGTTCCCTTAGAGCGTCATACCACGCCAATATCGACGAAAATTCCCCTGAAGATATTGCCAAGAGATTGGTAAATATCCTGGATTGGTTGCTTCACCTGGAGAGAGCTCCCTGGCTTCTGGAGATGGCAATTTTATTAGAGGTGTCTCCGGAGTTTCTGCCGTATGTTTGTAAAGCGTTTGGGTTTTCTTATCCAATGAAGATGGGGGAACGAGCAAATCTTGGAATAAACAGAGAGTTAATGGTTGCCGTGAAGTCAAACGGGGCACTAACAGGCAGGAAAATCGTGCTACTTGGCCATGTTCTACATGTAGGTGAGTGAAAAACCGATAAGGCTCTTATTCTTAAGAATAGGAGCCTATTTCTTTGGGATTAAGCATTGACCAAATACAAAACTCCTGTTAACTTGTCACTACACTAATACTGTTGTTTTCTTTTCCAAAATAGTGTATACAATCTTACTGCACGTTAATAATTTAATATCACCTATATTTATTATTTTGAATTTCAAGATTCAAAAGGTAAGAAGAACGTTTGTGCACACTTATTCGTTTAAGTGTGTCTTTGTTAAGAATTTGATCCTAGTTCAGGGTGAATGCTAGCGGTGTGCTTAAGATATGCAAGTCGAGCGATTCTTCGCAAGAAGGATAGCGGCGAACGGCTGAGTAACACGTAGGAACCTACCCCCAACTCAGGGATAGCTCCGGGAAACCGGAATTAATACCTGATGTGAAGGCAACTTTAAAGATTTATCGGTTGGGGATGGGCCTGCGGCCTATCAGGTAGTTGGCGGGGTAAATGCCCACCAAGCCTACGACGGGTAGCTGATGTTAGCGCATGATCAGCCAGAGGGGCACTGAGACACGGGCCTCACTCCTACGGGAGGCAGCAATCGGGAATTTTGCGCAATGGACGAAAGTCTGACGCAGCGACACCGCGTGAGGGATGACGGCCTTCGGGTTGTAAACCTCGTTATAAGCACCGGCTAACTACGTGCCAGCAGCAGCGGTCATACGTAGGGTGCAAGCATTACCCGGTATTACTGGGCGTAAAGAGTTCTGTAGGCGGTTATATAAGTTAGGGGTTAAAGACCGAGGCTCAACCTCGGAAAGGCTCTTAATACTGTATAACTAGGAGGAAACTAGGGGATAGCGGAACGTATGGTGTAGCAGTGAAATGCGTTGATATCATACGGAACACCAAGGGGGAAGCCAGCTATCTGGGGTTTTCCTGACGCTGAGAGACGAAAGCGTGGGGAGCAAAACGGATTAGATACCCGTGTAGTCCACGCTGTAAACCATGTCTGCTAGATGCTTGTTTTATTATAAGTGTCAAAGCTAACGCGTTAAGCAGACCGCCTGGGAAGTACGGTCGCAAGGCTAAAACTCAAAGGAATTGGCGGGGACCCGCACAAGCGGTGGAGCATGCTCTTTAATTGGCTGATAACCCACGAACCTTACCAGGACTTGACATGTAGTCGGTAGTGAACCGAAAGGGGAACGACCCGTCGCAAGATGGGAAGCTACACAGGTGTTGCATGGCTGTTGTCAGCTCGTACCGTGAGGCGTACCCTTAAGTGGGTTAACGAGCGCAACCCCTACTGCTAGTTGTATCACTCTAGCGGAACTGCCTCGGCAACGAGGAGGAAGGTGGGGATGACTTCAAGTCGGTATTGCCTTTATGTCCTGGGCCAGAAGCATGCTACAATGGCTAGCACAACGAGTTGCAAAGTCGTAAGACGGAGCTAATCTCTTAAATCTAGTCTCAGTTCGGATTGAGGGCTGCAATTCGCCCTCATGAAGTCGGAATCGCTAGTAATCGCAGGTCAGCTATACTGCGGTGAATACGTTCTCGGGTCTTGCACACACTGCCCGTCACGTCAGCAAAGCTGGGGCCACCCGAAGTCTCAATTTATTGGGCCCACGGTGGAATCAGTGATGAGGATGAAGTCGTAACAAGGTAGCCGTAGGGGAATCTGCGGCTGGATCACCTCCTTTCTAAGGAGAACTTTGTGCTTTTTTCTTAACGAGAAAAGGGTGTTTTTGATAGGCGTTATCATGTGTCTGTGTTACACAGGCAATGACCGCATACTCAGAAAACACATTTTGGTGTAGAAGAGCTCTATACATCAAACTTAAAACCAGTTGTTTTACTCACAAAACAACTTGAGCAGGTTCGGAGTGAGCCTAAACTCTTGTTCTTCTTACCTTTTGGTGCTTGAAATAAATAATAAATAAAACAAAAAACTAGATCCCCTCAAAAAGGGGATCTTTTGGATTCTATGCCGGTGCCCCCCGGGAATAATTCCTCTATTATTTCCGGAGTGAATCTTGCCATAACTTCTTTAACTCGCAACCTGTCTGTACTATCTCCAAAGCATGCCTTTTCTACAAATTCTTTTCCAAATACATAAATCAAAGATTCAAAAAAAGCTATGCGTTTTCTATCGATTTCCTCTAACTGACCTATTCGACTTCCGAACTTTTTGACCAATAGGTCTTCATAATATCGGGCACAGCATTCGTCTAGAGGTTTTGTGAATATATCGGGATTATCCCGATTCTGGACAACGTGAACGACCTCATGGCGAAATGTTTCCAGTTGTATTTGAGATACTACAAGATTTCTGACAGCTTGTGGAATTTTGTCCTGTTCAACAAACAGATTACTGTACCTGCTTATCATTGTATCTCTAGCATATTGAGGGAGGTTGTTCCAATACTCTATTGGGTCTTGAAGAACGATCTTTGGTATACCATCCTTTACTGTACAGACTCCCATTACTTCAGCATGCTCACTAAGCGGGGTTTCCGAACCTTCCTGGCGTATTTTTCTAACGATTTCTCTGGGAGCAATACATGTATGTTCACTAATGTTTTCCAGTAGCGTTTTATTTTTTTCTGCCATGTTTTTTCCAATTTCATCAAGTAGCCCTCGAGAGATTTTGGTTATTTCTTTTTTAAACAGTTCGTTGGTGATAGTAAATGGGTTAGGAATTTCGACTTTGTTGGGTAGTCTCCCAGGGGATGTTGTTTCTGATATATCAGTCTCAATAATGCTCATTAGTATCTATGATAATACAATTAAGTAAACAAATATAAGAACGCTTATGCTGTGATTTCAAATCTTCCACCCTTTTTTTCGAAATCTTTAACTGTAACGGGGACTACAAGTTTAGACTCCTGCTGAGTGTCATATCTATACTGTGTGCTTCCGGTGATTGGTTCTTGAAGAGCCTGGTTTTTATTACCTAGTACATGCACAAATCCATCGCCGATTTTTTCTCTCACACTATTTGAGCACTTTACTGTAACATTGCCCTGGTTATCTTCTATTGTCCCCCAATAATCCCCCTTGGTAAGTTTAGTTCTATTAGGCATTATCGCTGATGCAATTGCTCGTAAAGCAGATGTATTTGCAAAGACGCCTAATGAGTTTTTAAATGCGCTATTTGAATTGTCTTTTGCTTGGCGGGGTTCCAAAACATCTATCCTTTCTCTTGACCCGTGGAATAAATAGGCACCGTTCTGTTCAATTTCCCTCAATATTTCACAAGTATCATTTTCAAACCGATTCTCGAGTGTAATTTTATCCACACCCTCTAAATAAGTAGTTCTGATTTCTTCCTGCTTCTCCCGAACTTTCTTTGTTTCTTCGATCCATAAAGGATTATGCCTTAATTCTTGCATCCCCGGAATAAAGAATGCCTTTGCCGAGTTGTAGGGAGCATCCTCACTTAGTTTTAGGAAGTCCGCCACTTGCCTAGCAAATGCCTCCTTTTTCGAAGCTATATCTCTAAGACTCCCAAAATTGTTTATAGTAGCTGCAGTACTTTGTTCGACCGCAACAATTGGGATATATTCGTACGAGGTCCGTGATCGCCCATATAAAATTTCTGCAACATGCCCCATATGAATGCCTGGAAATAAACTTGAATCTTCAACCGGTTCCAGTTTTAAAATTTCAGTATTCGATACATCCAAAAACCAATAGTCATCTTCACTTGCCTTAATCACAGTACCCCCGTGCCTTGCTGGGAGCCCCATAAAAGCTTCAAACCCTGCTCTTTCCATTGCCCTAGCGACTATCTGGCCGCCAAAGATGCAGTTAAAAGCCCCATCCGCCATCTCCATTGATACAGTTGGGTTTTCAGCCCAGCTTCTAAGTTCTCCTTTACCTTTGTTTATCTCTCTCATTTTTTCAAGAACCCTTACTGCAAATTTACCCACGGTTTCATTTGGCTCCAGATCCGCGGGAACATCAAATTTTTCTATGTAGTTGTCGATTCCCTGTCTAAATGACTCCCACATTTCTCCCAGAGTTTTTTCTTTGTTATCCCAAGTAGCTGCCAATTTAACTTCGGACCCTCCTGAAAGTCTATTCCACACTAGCTCAATATCTTGGCTTTGGAGTTCCTTATTAGTTAATTCTAAACTCTCAGGTTTTTCGTTTGGCATATCTATTCCGGAGCTGGTCCAAAGCTGGAGTTGCTCTAGTATTATTGGCAAACACAAACTATTGGGCTTCCCTTGCACGAACGGAATTTTCCCGAACAGCATCTGCTTTGGTCTCCAGGAAGAAGATTTCCCACGCCTGGTTTTACACATACGGAGCAATTAAACCATGAACACTTAGCATTTAATCTATTATCGTTGGGTTTACAGCATTGTGATGTTCTTAAACAAGCCCCGCCTGCAGGTTTACAAGAAGCGTTTGTGCCTAAAACATTTGTGGTTTGAGGCTTAAGATACATTGCCCATACAAGTGTAGATATAATTGATAATGTGAGTCCGCTAATTAATACAAATCCCGCTATTGAACCTTTTTTATTCATTTTATTAAATTAGTTCACCTCATTTCAGGAAAAATAAACTTCACTAAGGAAAGTGTAAATTGTGTGGTGGGAGGTGTCAATGGATGTCTGGTGGGTGATCCAGGAATCGAACCTGGGACCTCTTCCTTATCAGAGAAGCGCTCTAACCGACTGAGCTAATCACCCCTGCTCAAAATTGACATAGACATTTTACCATTTCGTTCTAAAATATCTACACATGGCGTTCACTGGTAAAAAAAACAGAGTTGTTACTATTGGCGGTGGAACAGGGGCTTACGTTGTTCTAAATAGTATAAAAGAGGTTGATGTTAATCTAACGGCTATAGTCACAATGATGGATTCAGGGGGATCTACGGGAAGGTTACGGGACCAACTTGGGGTTTTACCGCCGGGTGATTTGAGACAGGCACTTGTGGCCTTGTCTGACACTCCGGAAATATGGCGAGAACTTTTGACATACCGCTTTAGTGGTGGAGATTTAGACGGTCATAACTTTGGCAATTTGTTTATTACAGCCCTAGAGAAAATGACGGGCTCTTTAGAGTCGGCTGTGGCCAAAGCAAGCACTTTACTCGATGTAAGAGGTAAAGTTGTACCCATAACTTACTCCGATACTACACTTGCGGCAAGATATGCAGATGGATCCGTTATTGAGGGGGAAGCTTCCATAGACGATTCTCCTACAAAACGACCCAGAATAGAGTACATGTACTTAGTACCAAACGCTGTGGCCAATCCTGCGGCGATTGAGGAAATCATGAAAGCAGATTTCATAATTTTGGGTCCGGGGGATATTTTTACCAGTATCATCCCGAACTTTTTAGTAAACGGTGTAAGTGAGGCTTTATGCAAAACAAAAGCTAAGAAGATATATATAGTCAACCTGATGACTAAAAGGGGACAAACCGACGACTTCAGCGCTTCAGATCACGTTTATGAAATCGAGAAATACTACGGTGGTTTTTTGGACTATGTAATAGTAAACACACGTGAACCTGATCTCGAAATTATTGAGTGGTATAAAAAACTGGATAATGTTGATCCTGTAGAGGATGATCTGGACGCTAAAAGAGTTACCGAAGCTAAAATTGTGAGAGCAGACTTGATCGGGAAACTAACATTCGAAAGGAATGTTTCCGATCGTGTTAAAAGAAGCCTTATTCGGCATGATCCTCAGAAACTAAGTTCCGTTTTATCTCAAGCTTTCTCCTACTACTCTAAACACTCCTAGCAAATAGGTAGTTAATAGCATTAGAAATACAAGTGGCAAGGGGTATTTTTTCATATAGTGCTTCTTAATAAATAAACCCATTGCCTGGGTGGATAGTTTTTGCATTTTCAAGCGATGTTTCAAAGGTTTTTTCACTATATTTCTAGTGGTATTTCTTATTCCTACGGATCCTCCCTTCCAATGAAGGGATTTCCATTGGGGTAGGTACATAATCTTCCAACCGGCCTGTTTTATCCTGTAACAAGTGTCCACGTCTTCTCCATATAAGAAAAAGAGCTCGTCAAAACCGCTTATGTTTTCTAAAGTTTCTCTTCGGGTAAACATAAAGTGGGATATGCATAAATCTATTTCGTGAGGTTGCTCCATATTACGACCCAACAAAAAATACTGATTGAAGAAGGGGTCGTTGGGGAAGATCCTACCTAACCCGAATAGTCTACAGATAGAGTTCCAGGGTGTTGGAAATCCCCTGTGGGCATCCATATCCAGGCTACCGTCTTTTAATACGAGTTTACATGTTGCAGCACCAACTTGCCTGTTCGAGTCTTCTTCGAAGTAATTGAAGAGCCCTGTTAGGGTGTTTGGCTCTGGAATAGCGTCTAGCCCTAAAAACAATATATATTTCCCCGTCGATTGCTTGTAGGCAATATTATAAGCCCTTGATAAGCCCTCGTTGTCCCCTTTTATTAATCTTACCCAAGGGTAGTTTTCTGAAATAATCCTAACCGAGTTGTCGGTTGATCCTTGATCTTTCACAATAACCTCAAGATCTTCAAACTCAGATTCTTTAATTTTTTTTAGATTATCCAAACAATTTTCAATGAATTTCTCTTCATTTGTTCCTACTAATATTATTGATATTTTTGCCACCTCCGTATTATACTAAACGGGCAATATGTTTGACATAAGTTCGCAAGAATTAAAACTACCAAAGGTTCGATTGATAAGCTTCAAAAGATTTATAGACGAGCGAGGATTCTTTACCGAACCTTATAGAGAAAGTGATATCAGAAACCTTGGTGAAGGATTTGAAAATTTCAAAGTTGTACAGGTAAATGAAAGTCGCTCTCCAGGCAACATCATTAGGGGGCTGCATTTCCAATGGAATCCTTACATGGGAAAGCTTGTTAGGCCTTTACAAGGAACTTTATTTGAAGTGCTACTGGATATAAGAAAAGATTCACCCACATTTGGAAAAACAATAATTGTTAAGATTTCCCGTAACGTGAAAGACGAGTTTGATAATTGGCTATGGTCTCCTCCCGGAATTGCTCACGGATTTTTCTGTTTGGAAGAAACCGTAATGGAATATTTATGCACCGGAGAGTATACAAAAAAGTTTGAAGCTACAATTAATCCTCTATCCGAAGACATAGATTGGTCACTGGCGGATCCCGAACTTTATGATATTTACAAAGGGGTACTCGGCAACCAACCTATCCTTTCGGAACGTGACCTTGCTGGTTATTCCGTAAAAGGTTGGTCGGAAAGTCCTGACTCAGACAATTTTCTTTTTGCTAACTTATGAAAACGACCATTTCTCAAAATGAGCTATTAGTAATCGGGGGCGCAGGGTTGCTTGGTACAGAGCTCAAGAAATATTTCCCCCAGGCACATTTTACGGATAAGGAACTGATAGATGTCACCAAACCGGAAACTATAGATACCTTTCTTGATAACAACACTATTAAGACTGTGGTGCATATGGCAGCACTCATGCCTCCTAAAAAAAGTGATGAAGACCCTGCTGCATCCGTGCAAGTCAACATAATTGGAGTTGCAAATGTTGCAGTGGCTTGCATGAAAAGAAATATTCGAATGATCTATATCTCAACAGATTATGTTTTCCGTGGGGATGAAGGTGACTACAAAGAAGAGGATTCGTTATACGCTCCCAACAAATACGCTTGGTCAAAATTAGGCGGGGAGTGTGTAATGCGAATGTACGGTAATGGGGTAATTGTAAGGCTATCTTTTGGCCCAATGAAATTTCCTTATCCAAAAGCTTTTAGTGACCAATATACAAGTAAAGAGTCTGTGGGTGTGGTTGCCCAAAAAATTGCCAAGATCATAGAGTCAGACTTTTTAGGTGTGATTCACATTGGAGGAAAAAGAAGATCGGTTTTTGAGTATGCTAAGTCATTAGAGGGATCCGAGGCTGTTGAGGCTATGTCAAGGTTGGATGTTAGGGATTATATTGTGCCTAAAGACACTTCTCTCAACTCAACAAAATACGATCAGCTATTTAATTCCGAGAAAGAATACGGACTAATATGAAGAACGTAATTATCACTGGAGCAACAGGTTTCTATGGGCATCATTTGGTTAGGTATTTATTAGCTACCACCGATTGGAATATCATCGCGATGGGAAGAGAAAATTACGCAGGAAATTTGAATCGTTTATATGAGTTAGAAGAGTTCAGAAATAATAAGGATAGGGTTAGAATAATTTGGCATGATTTGCGCTCTGCAATTAACGATGTGGTTGGTAGACAAATTACGCGAGGGGAGCATGTTGATTACATTTTTCATACCGCAGCTTCTTCTCATGTCACCAGATCAATCCAGGACCCCATGTCGTTTGTTTATGACAATGTTGTGGGCACTGCAAATTTGCTGGAATTTGCCAGAAAGTTAGAAGGATTAACCAGGTTTTTGTATTTCTCTACCGATGAGGTATTTGGTCCCTCAGCAGGAGATGGTTATAAATTTAAGCCGTGGGATAGATACCGGGCAGGCAACCCCTATTCGGCCACGAAAGCAGGTGGGGAGGAGCTTTGTGTAGCATATGAAAACACTTTCAAGATCCCTTTGATTATTTCACATTGTATGAATATTTTAGGAGAACGCCAGCACCCGGAAAAGTACCTCCCAAGGATAATTAAACATATTATGTCTGGTGAAGAGGTTACTGTTCATACCGATTCCGAGAGGAAAAACCCTTGTAAGCGACACTACATCATTGCCGATGAGGTTTCTAACGCTCTCACCTTTATGTTGGAAAATGGGAAGGTAGGGGAGAAATATAACATAGAAGGGCAAAAGGAATTGGATAACCTGGAACTTGCCAAGTATGTGGCCGGCAAGCTTGGGATGGAGTTAAAATACAAGTTAGTACCGGCTGAGGTAGATAGACCAGGCCACGATTTCGAGTATGCCTTGGATAATTCAGCTCTTAGAAGTCTTGGATATACTGAGAAACACAGTTTTAGTGAGAAGCTGGACAAGGCTATCTATTGGTATAGGGATAATCCTTACTGGTTGGCTTTATAAAATTTCAAGTATCCCAAGTAATACTATTAAAAGCACAAAAGCTATAAGTCCTATTATCAAAGTAATTCCAATTTTGTTTCCCATTTTAACTTTATTTTCATACCATGGTTGAAATTCCTTTGCATCCACATAGTATTTTCCACTTACTTCTTTAATAAAGGGCATGAGCTGTATGAATTTATTCGGGTCGCCTGATCGATACCCCGTTTCCATCCAGTCATATCTATCCATCTTGATGGCTTTATCAGGAGATAAGGCAGTTCTGTCTCGGAAGAAAAAGAAGGCTTTGGTCAGGGGGTTATCTCGAGGATTGCATGGATAGACACTGTAGTTGTTATGGAAGTACATGTATATAGTATAACATTACCGCCGAAAATCATTGACACGCAATATCTATAATGGTAAAAAGATTCTTGCCTAACAAGGCAATCGGAATGGAGTTCATTCTTCCGCGATATTGTGTCGCCGGAAGCTCTGGATCCTCATATAAAAATAATATAATATTGGTTGATCGTAAGCTCTGTGGGCCGTTAGCTTAGTTGGTAGAGCGCTTCGTTTGCAACGAAGAGGTCAGCGGTTCGAATCCGCTACGGTCCACCAAAAAGATATTTAGTTTGGATGGATAGGCCAGATGGGACAAGAATCCGCTACGGCCTGCCTGCCGGCAGGCAGGTCCACCAAAAAGATTTTTAAGTTCTTTGAAAACTGAACAGAAGGTCAAAATTAACAACATGAATTTTACCGATTTGATTAAGTATTTATACTCGATCGATCGTTCAAAGAAAGTAATTTCTAATTAGTAAAAAAAGTTATTCATGCATGTGGTGGATGCCTTGGGTCTTTGTGTCGATGAAGGAAGTGCCAGACTGCTTTAAGCCTCGAGGAGCTGTCAAGAAGCGTTATTACTCGGGGATTTCCGAATGGGGAAACCCTACCAAGCTGAGAGCTTGGTAACTCGTTGCTGAAGGTTTGCCGCAAGGTGAATTATAGGCAACGTAGAGAGAACTCTGCGAACTGAAACAACTTAGTAGCAGAAGGAAAATAGACAAATATGTTATTCCCTTAGTAGCGGCGAGCGAAAGGGGAAGAGCCCAAACCCAAGTTTTAATTAACTTTGGGGGTTCGGAAGATTCTAGCCGGTTTAACCGGCAGAGAGTTACAAATCTTTTTTGTAGGAGAATATCCCTGGAACGGGAAGCCATAGCGGGTAATAGCCCCGTATCCGAAACGAAAAAGACTCTTGGATCTTTCCAGAGTAGCACGGGACACGTGTAACCCTGTGTGAATGTGCGACGCCCACGTCGTAAGGCTAAATACACAAAGACACCGATAGTGAACTAGTACCGTGAGGGAAAGGTGAAAAGTACCCCTGGTAGGGGAGTGAAATAGTAACTGAAACCGCATGCAGACAAGCTGGTAAAGGTCGCTTTTGCGCAAGCAAGGGTGACTGATACCGTGCCTATTGAAGAATGAGCCAACGAATTACCTTTGCGTGCTTGCTTAAACCATATTAAATGGTGTAGGCGTAGCGAAAGCAAGTTTTAATAGAGCGTTGACACTTTATTGTGTCAGGTACGTTAAGGTAAACCCGAAGCCAAGTGAGCTAACCATGAGCAGGGTGAAATCCGCCGAAGGGCGGATGGAGGCCCGAACCGGTGTAAGTGGAAAATTGCTCGGATGACTTGTGGTTAGAGGTAAAACGCTTATCGAACTTGGCGATAGCTGGTTCTCCTCGAAATATATTTGGGTATAGCCTCGGTTAATATAGATTTTGTGAGGTAGAGATACTGAAAAGGGCTGAGGGACGCAAGTCTACTCACTCTTACCAAACTCCGAATGCACAAAATCGTTCACTGAGAGTCAGTAATGCGGGGAAATCTCGTGTTACTAAAGGGAAACAACCCAGACCAACGGATAAGGTCCCTAATCTTTGCTAAGTGGGGAAGGAAGTGATGACGTTTAGACAGCTAGGAGGTTGGCTTAGAAGCAGCCATCCTTTAAAGAAAGCGTAACAGCTCACTAGTTAAACGGCATCGCGCCGAAGATTTAACGGGGCTCAAGCAAAGAACCGAATCCATGGCTTTGTGTGGTTTACGAACCACATAAGGGGTAGAGGAGCTTTGATGTAATCCACTGTAAAGTGGTGTAGCGATGAAGGTGTACTCGTGAGGGGCACTGGAGCAGCATCAAGTGAGGATGTTGGTATGAGTAACGAGAGCCAGGCGAAAACCCTGGCCGCCGAAAACCTAAGGGTTCCTCCGCTATGTCAGTCATCGGAGGGTTAGTCGGTCCTAAGGCGAGGCCGAAAGGCGTAACTGATGGACAGCAGGTTAATATTCCTGCACTGTTGTATTACCGTTTTACCAATGGGGGGACGGAGAATGCTGGTTTGAGCTGATTAAGGATTTCAGTTCCGAAAGCAAGCCCGCTCGTGTAGGCAAATCCGCACGAGTGTTATGGGTCAGCCTGGGAAAAGTTTACCGCAAGGTGAGCAATTCAAGTCATGCAATCTTCCAAGAAAAACCTCTAGGGAGGTAATACAATATCCGTACCGCAAACCGACACAGGTAGGTGGGTAGAGAATACTAAGGCGAACGAGAGAATCGTGGTTGAGGAACTAGGCAAATTACATCCGTAACTTAGGGAAAAGGATGCCCACCGTTAGCAATAATTGGTGGGGGCACAAAAATGGTTCAAGCGACTGTTTAACAAAAACACAGGTTCCTGCTAAACTCGTAAGAGGAAGTATAGGGGCCGACGCCTGCCCAGTGCCCGTAGGTTAAATCCGGAGGTGACTCTGCGTAAGCAGCGAAGCTTTTGGTCTAAGCCCGGGTGAACGGCAGCAGTAACTATAACTGTTCTATGGTAGCGTAATCCCTTGCCGGGTAAGTTCCGGCCTGCACGAAAGGCGTAACGACTTGAGCACTCTCTTAATCACGAACTCGGTGAAATTGAACTACCGGTGAAGATGCCGGTTACTCGTTGTTGGACAAATAGACCCCATGGAGCTTTACTGTAGCTTGGTACTGATAATTGGTTTGAGCTGTGTAGCATAGGAGGGAGATTTCCCCGCTAACGCTGGGAAGTCACCAGTGAAATACCTCTCTTCTTACACTGAGAATCTTACTATCCGCCGTGATCCGGCGGGAGGACAATGCCTGGTGGGCAGTTTATCTGGGGCGGATTCCTGCTAAAAGGTAACGCAGGAGCCCAAAGGTTCACTTAGCACCGATGGAAATGGTGCTGTAAGCGTAAAGGTAAATGTGAGCTTGACTGCGAGACATACAAGTCGAGCAGATGCGAAAGCAGGGCTTAGTGATCTTCCGTGTGCCTAGTGGTAGGCCCGGAACTTAACGGATAAAAGTTACCCTGGGGATAACAGGCTGATAGTGCCCGAGCGTTCACAGCGGCGGCACTGTTTGGCACCTCGATGTCGTCTCGTCTCAACCTGGGGCTGAAGCAGGTCCCAAGGGTCCGGCTGTTCGCCGGTTAAAGAGGCGCGTTAGATGGGTTCAGAACGTCGTGAGACAGTTCGGTCTCTTTCCACAACGAGCGCAAGACTTTGAAAGGACTCATTCCTAGTACGAGAGGACCGGAATGATTAAACCTCTAGTGTACCAGTTGTCCTACCAAGGGCATCGCTGGGTAGCTACGTTTAAACAAGATAACCGCTGAAAGCATCTAAGCGGGAAACTTACCTTAAGATTAAAGTCTGTTCCGCGCAAGCGGACACAAATCCTAGGAGAATACTAGGTTGATAGGCCGTAGGTGTAAGTACAGCAATGTATTCAGCCGAGCGGTACTAATATTTGTGAAACTTTTTTTACTACTTTAATTTGTGCTGCTAATGAGATCTTCTGATCAGTTTTCAGAGAATTTGTGTATATTCTCTCGGTGGTGATAGCGGTGGTGACACACCTCTTTCCATTCCGAACAGAGAAGTTAAGGCCACCCGCGCCGAAAATACTTGGTAGAATGCCTGGGAAAATAGGTCGCCGCCGGGATAATATACATAAGTTCCGTGTTTTTTGTTCTATTGGCTCCCTTATCACATCTCTAAGCTCGTTTTACTCGCTAAGATCTGTGGTATAGGCCGCCGCCGGGATAATATACATAAGTCTTGTGCTATTATTTACTCATGGCCTTTTCACCCGCCGAAAACCCACCTAGTTTCATAACTTCACTAGCGCCCGAAACTGGTCGTCCCCGACAAACTTACTTAGAAACTGCAATAAAACACATTAAACCTACTACAGACGTGAGATTAATCGAGGCAGGATTAGCCGCCTATTACAACACGCCTGCCGAAAGAGCTTCCATATCAGAGTGGGCGAGTGACTCATCAGCTTTGTTACAACGGGTGGAGGAATATACATGGATAAAGCCGCCGTCGCGTTATGGGATGGAACTGGTTTTGAAGAAAGTGTTCGAAGAAAAAGAGTACAAGAAGGCTTTGGCTAGATTTACGGAAAAATCGGGATGGGAGGGAGGGTTTATTGAGCATCCAGAAGCTATTGTTGCGAATGTTAGAGCAGTTCTAGAGTCTCAACGTCAGTTACCTTTTGCTGAAGCTAAAACAATCCGTCATGGTGACGCAAGAAGGTTGGTTTCAAATACTATTTATAATTCCGATAGCGGAGACCCGATTGATAGGTTTGCGAAGGCAGAGAATCGGCCGATCATTCGCCGCAATATACAGGCGGTCTTGGGAAGTTTCCCGGAAGATGCACGGACTGAATTATTCTGGGCGCAAGTAATTTGGAGGGTAGAGAATATTATAGACTCTCAACGACCAAAGTCACCTGGGGAAGGGAGTCCCGAAAACTTGGCGGAAACAATACTAGCTAATGAAATCGAACTGGCCGGTTTGAAGGGGCTGTATGGGTATGTTAGAAAGTTTTCATACGGAAAAGATAGCTATGGCGGCGTAACACGCCAGGACGTAATCAACAATCTCAATGGAAAGGGGCTGGGAGACAGAATCCAGTTTGGATCAGATGCAACAATAATTGTTGATGGCAAATCGTTGAGTCGTTCAGATCCGGTCAGAGAAATAGAAGTGATGAGGGCTTTACTAAATCTCCACAACCCCGCAAACTAGTTGAATTTTTCCTTATTATCTGTTATCCTCACTCAGCTTGTAGCCGGTACAACAAAAAAGTATTTATTTACACGGCCAAGATAATTTTAATTCATGCCAAAATCAAGAAAAGTTCATAAAGAGTCATCCGCGATGTCTCAGCACTATAAAGATGCTGATATGGGTTTAAAAGACCTACATCCGGGAGATTTAATCGAAGGAGTAGTAGTCAGCGTTTCACATGGAGAGGTTTTAGTAGATGTTGGGTCTAAGTCGGAGGGAATAATATCGGGAGCCGAACTAGTAGACGAAGATAACACTCATAAAAATCTAAAACCGGGTGATACCCTGTTAGCTAAGGTTCTACAAGTAGAAAATGACCAAGGATATATCGTTTTATCATTAAAACGAGCCGAAAAAGACCGAAAATGGAAAGACGCTCAAGATGCGCTCGACAGCCAGGCCTCGTTGGAAGCTATTGTTATCGAATATAATAAAGGCGGTTTGTTAGCCGATTGTATTGGGTTAAGGGGATTTATTCCGCTTTCCCACTTGGACCGAGCCCACTTTGCCAACGACATAGCAAGATTTGCTGCAGGTAGTGAGGCAGAGCTTAAAGAGTCGTTAAAAGTGTTGTCCGGGAAAACCCTCAAGGTAAAAGTCATCGAGTTGGACAAGGAAAAAAACAGATTCGTATTATCCGAAAAAGATGCACTTTCTACCTACAGCGACGAAGCTAGAGAATTACGCCTGGATAAGATAAAAGACGGTGACATTTTAGAGGGAATTGTTACGGGTATTATGCCATTTGGTGTATTTATCGATTTAGACGGCGTAGAAGGCTTGGTACACATCAGCGAAATAGCTTGGGAAAAAGTCAGCCACCCGTCATTATATTTTAAGGTGGGTGAGTCTGTAAAAGTTTTGGTTTTAGGCGTAGACGAACAATCGAAAAAGCTGGCACTGAGTGTAAAAAGGCTCTCCGACAATCCTTGGGAAACAGTTGAAACCAAATATCCTGTTGGATCTAAGGTAAAAGGTGTTGTAAGCAAAATAGTGCCGTTTGGGGCTTTTGTTACATTGGAAAAAGGGTTAGATGGTTTGGTACACGTTAGCGAAGCCGCCGGTCCTCTAAAAGAGGGTGAAGAGGTTGAAGCTACCGTAGTGCAAGTTGATGGTTCCAAACAGAAGCTTGCCCTAAGTACAAGAAATGAAAATTAGCCAATTAACAATCCGGGCCAGAAATTTGCTTCACGAGTTTGATGGCAAAATAGAAGTTGAATTAGGAAAACTCCTCATCCAGATAGATAAATCTAATGGATTGGGGAGTTTTCTTATTCATAATGTTCCTTTAACGATTGGGAAGGGCAAGAAAAAACTCAAAATAAACGATCTCATCGTAGAGGCTTTCTTTCAGGCATCCAAACTCGAGGCATCTTATGTTGGGACAGAGCACTTACTGCTTGCCGGGTTAAAAATTGTACAAGATAAACAGTACGAGAGAGCTAAAAATTTTCTCGAAAGAGTAAAGGTGTTTCCGGATTACTTGTCTCAACAAGGAAAGACAGACAAGACCCCATATTTATCCAGCTTTTCAACGGTGTTAACCAAAAAAACTAATTTGAGTAAAGACAAGTTCCCCTTTGAGCGAGCAGAACTGAACTCATTGATATCGGGGTTAATGCTAAAAACCATACAAGGTGTTCTCTTGGTAGGTGAGCCGGGAGTGGGAAAAAGGGATCTAATTCAAAAACTTGCATCCAAGATGATTCGACTTGAAGTGCCCATATCGTTGATAGGGCGTGATATTTTCGAGTTTGATATCATAAGTTTTATGACCAGCCTGGCAAACAGAGGTGGTAATTTTGAGTTTGGCATTTCTCAGTTAAATGATGAATTAAGGACGCTAAACAAACCGGTTATTTATATAAAAGATTTTCAAAGTTTGTTTTTTAGTACTTCTATGGGAATGACAGCACCGGTTTTTTACAACATGTTTAAGAGTACGATTATTGACTCGGGAGCTTATCTGTTGGCGGATTTACCTATGAGTCTGTATGAAAAGATTTTAACTGAAAACGAGCATGTGCTTGATGATTTTTTTGTGGTTGAAATTACTGAACCTGATGATGCAAGCAATATAATTGCGCTTAAAAAAGCAGCTGAGGAGCTTTCTAAGGCACATGGGGTAAAGATACCGACGAATATCATCGACTATGTATACAAAAAGGCAAAAACATTAAATGTCACACTAAAATTTCCTCAAAAAGGCATTGATTTACTGGATCACTGTTGTACTCGGTTAATTCTAAAAAGCTCCAGAGTGGCTGCAAAATATAAGAAAACTTTTGATGAGAGCATAGAAAGTAACATTGAGTTAGACAATCTATTAGAAAAAGGATCGTATGAGAAAGCCCTCTCTGCAAAGAAGAAATTGTACACTCTTGGTTCTAAATTGCTAAAAATCAAGGAGTTTTCTCCAGGCAAATATCCGATTTTAACGATTAAAGCTGTGGATGAGGCTTTGTTAACTTTTAAGGAGGACAAAAGTGTAACTGACGAGAGTATAGACATGACCAAATTTGCCAGCCTGGCAAAAAAAGTTAAAGAACGAATTGTTGGCCAGGAAAATGCGGTAGACCTTGTAACGAAAGCCCTAATTAGGTCAAGATTAGGTTTAAGATCAAAGAAGCGCCCACTTGGAAACTTTCTTTTTCTAGGTCCCACTGGGGTTGGAAAGACCGAATTAGCTAAAGTACTAGCCGATGAATTTTTCGGAGAGGATTCACTTATTAGATTAGATATGAGTGATTTTGGTGAAAAACACACTGTGGCAAGGCTTGTAGGGGCTCCTCCGGGATATGTCGGCTATGGTGAAGGGGGCGAGTTAACCACAAAGATATCCAGTAAACCCGATTGCGTGGTTCTATTTGATGAGATCGAAAAGGCTCATCCGGACGTGCTAAATATTCTATTACAGATAATGGAAGAAGGGGAGTTAGCTGATGCCAAGGGTAATACGTTCGATTTTTCAAAAAGTGTAGTAGTTTTAACCAGTAATGCGGGGACTGAAATATTACATAATAGTGAAATAGGGTTTGAACCTAAACTATCCGACTCAATTCAAATAGAGAAAAGTTTGCTCCAAAATTTGAAAAAATTGCTTAAACCTGAGCTAATTAACAGATTCGATGAGATTATAGTATTCAATCAGTTGAACACAAAAACGCAGAAGCGAGTACTAGATATACTCATAAAAGAGATCACAGATAATTTGCACGCTAAAAACATAAGTCTACAGGTTAAAAAAGCCGCGAAGGAATATTTGTTGGAAAAAGGATACTCGAAGGAGTATGGGGCGAGGTCGCTCAGGAGAGTTTTGGAAAGAGAGTTACTAGATAGAATTGCAGAGTACCTCCTAGATAATGAAAAAAGGCCTCTTTTCATTGAGGTAGAGAAGTCGGGGAAAGGCTTAGGTGTAGTTCCCACAGACCTATAGCTTGACGAGTATGTAATTTCATGTTAAAATCCCCGCATCAAGTATCCCAAGGGACTTCGTTGAAAGTGGCCGGCGCGGGATCATTCCCATTGCCATCGCAACGTAGCCCCCTAAAAAGGAGGTCCGAATGCACAATAAGGTGTATTTCGGCTTTCGTTTAGGATAAGGCCAAGTAAGCCTAAAGCTGTCTATTAGCCAACCGTAGGCGAACAGCTAACATACCAGTCGCGGAGGAACCCAACGGTCGTTATATTGGAAATACCAAAACCGACCGAGGCAGACTGGTGGCTTACGCCCTCCCGGCCAAAGAGCGCACAAAAGTGCGTACGGGTAGGGGTGAAGTGACTGCATTCAAATGCAATGCAGAAGTACGGAAATGCTCATGACGGCCACTCGGCTTCGCCACGTGGCTTCAACCAAGAATGCGCAATAGATCTGGCCTAAACGCCTGCGCACAGAAAGGAGATAGTCATGAAGGATCGTAAATAGGACGCCTGGGAGTTTGAAGTTCTCTTACTTATTGAACTACAACCAGAGAACTAAAACTTCAAGGTGTCCCCACAATGTGAAAACAACTTCATAGCCCCGAGCAATCCAAGCCCGGGGCGATTTTTTTTAATCCCAAATTCATCTTCCCCGTGTTATCATCAAAATATGCCGAAATTAAAGAAAATCTATATATGCCAATCATGTGCATATCAAACCTCTCAGTGGGTAGGGCAATGTCCGCAATGTAACGAATGGAATACTTTTTCCGAAGACGTTATTGACGTAAGTTCCTCAAATTCTTCCGGTAGAAAAGCTCAATTTAACCCCTCAAAAATTGTTAAATTATCTCAGGTAAAAAAAGAAAACATTCAAAGAGTCTCGTCTAATATTACAGAATTTGACAGAGTGTTGGGAGGAGGTTTTGTACCCGGCCAGGTAATTTTGTTAGCAGGAGATCCGGGTATAGGAAAAAGTACGCTACTTACGCAAATATGTAGTTCTGTGAGTATGCCGATACTGTATGTTTGCGGAGAAGAAAGCCCGGAACAAATAAAGCTGAGAACCACCAGAGTGGGGTATAAGGGTGACAATCTCAATCTATTATCCGAAACAAATATCGACCAAGTATTAGCAGCAATCCATTCGTTAAGTGACTTGAAGCTGGTTATTGTAGATTCAATTCAAACCCTGTATTCGCCGGAAATTGGTGGAATGGCAGGTGCAATTAGCCAAATTAAAGGATGTACACAAATACTGACAAGCACTGCCAAGGACTTAGGTGTCCCAATAATTTTGGTAGGACATGTTACCAAGGAAGGTGCTGTTGCCGGACCTAAAATCTTGGAGCATATGGTGGATACTGTTCTTCAACTTGAGGGAGATTCTCAACATATGTATCGCACGCTTCGTACAAGCAAAAATAGGTTTGGTCCGGTTTCCGAGGTCGGAATTTTCGAAATGCAGGAGAAGGGGATGATTGAGGTCACAAACCCCTCAGAGTTATTTCTAGAGCAGAGACTACCTAAAACATCGGGATCAGTAGTCACAGTCGTTATGGAGGGTCACAGGCCTATCTTATTCGAGGTCCAGGCCTTAACAACGAAAACCAGTTTCGGCTACCCGCGGAGAACTACCAGTGGGTACAATAACAACAGATTGCAAGTTATCTTGGCTATTTTACAAAAAAGAGCGGGAATTGATACCTCAAGCCATGATGTATATGTGAGTGTGGCAGGAGGTTTTAAAATATCGGAATACTCATCTGATTTGGCTGTGTGTTTAGCAGTAGCATCTTCGCTTTTAGACAAACCTATTAAGGAAAATAGCGTTGTATTCGGAGAGTGCGGGCTTAACGGGGAAATTAGGAGAGTTTCTCAGATGGAGAAGAGAATAGCGGAAGCTAAGAAACTTGGTTATAAAAATATTGTGAGTCCTATGGAGTTTAATTCGATTAAAAAAGCACTTTCGGCGAGTTTATAAGGTACAATTAGAAGCATGGTCTCGAACAAGGAAAAACCAAAATTTAAACTGTCATTTTTTAGGGAGATTTCCGGGACAATTAGAGCCATTTCGTCACTCATTTTCCTAATTCTAGGTCTCACCCTCACACACGAAGTATTGTTTGGTAATGGACCAATCATAGGTTTTAACACAGTATTGGAGTTAGTAATTGCCAGTGTGGTTGCAGGTTTTGGGTATTTCATTTTTCCCGATCTTTGTATAGCAGTAAAAAACTGGATCGAAGATATTGTTTACAGTGCCGTTCAAGCAATCGTTTCAGACTTTTGGGAACAGCAAAGTAAGAAGATTACCGAAGTTAGACGTGAGAAACAGTTGAAGAAATCTCAAGAGGAAGCTGAAAAAAAAGTAAAAGACCTCCAAAACGGGGTCGTGCTTGATACCTCAGTTCTTATTGATGGGAGAATATTAGATATAGCTAAAACAGGGTTCCTGGATAAAAACTACATCGTTCCCCAGTGTGTATTAGCGGAATTACACACACTTTCCGATAGTAAAGACAGCATCAAAAGGCAGAGAGGAAGAAGAGGCCTGGATGTAGCGAATAAGCTCAAAAAATACGGCCAAGTGACCACCATAGATGATGTGTCGAAAGTAGTAGGGGATGTAGACAAAAAAGTAACCATGTTAGCAAAGGATAAGGGCATTCCTCTAATGACTTTAGATTTCAATTTGAACAAGGTGGCCAGTATTTCCGGTGTGAAGGTGCTTAATATCAATGAGCTGGTGGATGCTATTAAAACTGTTTTACTGCCCGGAGAGAACGTGATTGTTGAAATAGTTAATCAGGGGAAAACAAATAGTCAGGGAATAGGTTATTTAGGGGATGGAACAATGATCGTGGTCGATGGTGCTAGAGATAAAGTAGGGCAGGAGGTAGCGGCAAAGGTTAAAAAAGTAATCCAGTCTAAAGCAGGCAGGATGATATTCTGCGAGATATCCCAATAAGTTAAATCTGTATAACTCTATAAAAAGAAAAGACGCCCCGCGAGGGGCGACATAGAGGGCGGCGACCGCAGTTACGTCTTTTCTTGTCCTTTAGCAAGCTAAAGGCCCGGAAGCGAAATGCAGATAATAAAATCTGCAATAAGTCCATGCTTCAGAGCAGTCGAAACATGTTAGATACTAATTTAGATCTTTTCAAAATATTAACAAGCTATCACCATTGATAGTTTGAAGGTGTTTTATCGCAGTCAACGATAAAGAAGCCTTCTAAAACAATGTGCGTTAGTGCTTTATATGTATTTACAGCAATATGGTTATATGGTTAAATTAGCTATATGATAAAAAAAGAAAGTAGTAAGATTAAAACGACTCTGCTGTTGGATAGAACTCTTAAAAAACTTGCCCAGCTGCACGCCTTGCAAAACGATAAAACCTTGCAAGAGGTTGTAGAGGAGGGGTTAAGGAAGGTTTTGGGGGTAGGGAAATAGGCGCCACCTGGCTTTATTTGCCTTTAAGGACTTGACGAAGAGCCTATAGGATGGTAGAATTGTCGCATATAAATAATCAACTGCGAGGCTCTGCGTCCCGCACTATTTCAAAAGGAGACAAAAGTGAACAACTTAGTTTTGGAAGCACAACGAAACAAAATCCTGGCTGATGCTGATGCCCAACGGGCAAAAATTCGTCAGCAAGAGGCTGAGGAGTCTGTACTAGCCGAGTTGCACTATGACCTGGCTGAAAAACTCGAGCAGCTCAAAGACCTGGTAGGGCAGATCCAGAGCTTGGATCCCACTTTCAAAAGCCCTCTACAGGTTTCTGCCCCAGCCGTTGATCTTTCGCCCTATGAACGGTCAATCGACCATGCAAGTGATCAACTGACCGACCTGGTTCCGGTCATGTCCCTCCCACAGCAACAAGATTTCATTGCTTGGGACAATGCCCGCCCGGCCTAGTTTCAGTCATCGTTGGGCCTGAGGAAGTATAGTAATTACTCTCTCAGGCCCGTAAGTTCAAGGATTTAACATTTTACATAGGTAGTGTTGAGCCTTTAAACTTACTTGGTGTAAGTCCAAGAAGAGCAATATTGAAAAAATAATTTGATTCTAGTCTAGTTTTTGAGAAAAAGGAGATAAACAATGGCTGCAAAAGGTTCTGCGGCGCGAGTTGTTCGCAACGCTAATCAGAACGTACGTCCCCCTGTTGTTCAACAGCAGGCGGTAACTCACCCCGCTCCTGCCGCACCTCAAGGTGCTCGGCAGACCAAGTGGTATCAGAAGCTGCCGAAAATCAAGACTACTCCTAGCGGCTCTGGATGCTGGGCTGCTCTGGCCGTCGCTCTAGGCTTTATGGTTCTAGCGGCAGTGGTTTTCTTTTTTGCCTTCTTCTCCAACCCCGGTAAAAGCAAAGTACCGGCACCGGTTATCGTGAAGACGCAACCGGTTGAGGTTGAGAAGGAAGTGGTCAAAGTCGGTGAAGGTGAGGAAGATTCGCAGCCAGAATTGGCTGTGGAAGTTGCTTCCTTGACAGGCCAAGCGAAATACGATGCCATCATGAACAAGTTCGAACGAGTTGATGGTGGTCAGAATCCTCGTGGTTCTAACCTGAACGATGGTTATGAAATCACGATTGGCGCCGGCATGACTGAGATGGTATTTGGGCATGGTGTGTTTTCTTTGGCTGATACCGAAATTGAGGCCAAGCAATTCACAGACGCCGAAAATGGCGTTTATGTGGAGAACATTACCGTTATCCACAATGCCACCGATTCAGAAGTTGTGTACGTGTTGACACGCGAAACAGCGACTGGACTTTCCTATCATCTTCTGAAGGAAGGGGAATCCCTAACTGAGGAGGACGAGGAATACTTAGCCCGCTGGCCTGTTGGCAGAGCGCCACACTGTGGAATGACGAATCCACCTGGGTGTTCTTTTGTTGTTCTGGGGCACATTCAGATCATTGAGGAAGGCCGCCTTAAATCGAGCGACTTGCCTACAGGTAAGAAATTCGAGAAACCAATCGATGCAGGTACAGGTGCTATGGCCAGTATCCAGCTTCTGCCGAAGGCCGAAACTGGTTGGGATAAAGTTTCTGGTAAAGAAGCATACGCCACAGAATACAGAAAGTTGGCACAGCCAGCCGAGGAGTGGCCAGTTGCAGGATCTTTGGATCCCATCACGATTGGTGTCACAAAGGATGCTCCTCATTTGGTAGCTACATGGGGTGTAGTTTCGCTTGAGGGCGTGGAAGTAGGTTCGTTGCCATCGGAGAAGGGTCACTATGTGGCATTTCTTCTGGTAAACGATACCGAAAATACGGTCACATTCCAAGTGACGAAATTCGCAGGGTCGGGATTTCTTCACTACGAGTATGGCTATGGTCAAAAACCTAATCCAGATTTTTGGGCGCGGTATCAGATCAATAGGCTTACCTGGGGTGCTGAGTTGGTTTCAAAAGGTACTGTTTTGATCATCCGCCTTACGGCGACTGGTATTGAAACGGAGACCTTGGAGTTTACTACGGGCTTGCCCTAAAGACTCCTGAACATGTTCGCTGAGCGGCACAAAAAGTTTACCAAAACTTGAGTGCCGCTTTTTCTTTTTCTCCCCTCAAGTATCTGCTATCATTTAATCCAGATGACAAACATAAGGAAATTATTATTTTCTAAATACGCTTGGCTGGTTTTGTTATTGTGTGTTTTCCACGTAACAATTAACATAGTATGGCATAGATTGAATACAGCACCGCCTACTTGGGATAGTGCAGGTCATCTAACTTTGTCATTTATACTTAAGGACAGATTTACTTATCTATTTAAAGGTGAGCTATCTCCTGTAGTTATCCTTCAGACTTCTTCATACTACCCGCCTTTGATTCATATTCTCGGGTCTGGGGTTATTGCAATTTTCGGCAGACACTATGAGTATCCTATACTTTTAGGAACTGCATTTTTTATAATGGCAATAATCTACCTATTCAAACTTGTTAATCACTATTTTAAAGACGATAAGTTAGCTTTCTTCACAGTTTTAATATTTTCGTTTTTCCCTCAAATTTGGGAGCAGAGTAGGCATTTCCATTTAGATATCCCATTGCTTGCCTTTTTGCTGGCTTCTTTTTATCACCTTACAAATTCAGATGTGCTTAAAAAGCCTGGTCACACATTGGCATTCTTTTTGTACTTTTCCTTAGCTCAGCTAACAAAGTGGTATGGATTCGTCTATTTAGTAGTTCCCTTCGTTTTTGAGGTTGTGATCAGACTAGTAAGAACTAAAGATTACTTTAATGTACAAAGGATTGTGAATATTGCATTTGGTGTTTTAATGGTTGTAGTTGTAGCTTTTCCTTGGTATGTGATCAATTATAAAACCATACTTGAAACAACTCGTATTTCTTCTACAGCGGACGCAGGAGATCCGGCTTTGGTGTTAAGTTATGAAAGTTTTATACATTATCTCAAAATAATGACAAGCCACCAGATAGGCATCCTTTCTGTATTGCTTTTTCTATTGTCACTAAAATATATTAAGAGAGATAAGGACCTCTTTCTATATGTGTGGTATTTGTTTCTACTGCCCTACATAACTTTCACTCTAATTCAAAACAAGGATCTTCGGTACATTTTGCCACTGGTCCCGCTTTTTGCCTTTTGTATAGCGTATATGTTTCTTCATTTGTCAAAAAAATTGTATGTGTTTTTAGGTTTAGGATTTTTCTTATTGTATCTTGTGGTTCTGTATGTGTTTTTGGGTTTTAATCAATTTCAGAAGTTGGAAGGCAATTATAAAATATTCGGGACCCTCTTTGCCGGTCCATATAGAGATGCCTGGATAACCAGTCCCTGGGATTACTCCTACAATCCGACAAATTGGAGAGGGGAAGAGATAATAAAGCGAATACAGAGCTTGGCCGATGATGAGGGATTAAGTTACGATCACTATAAAGTGCTAGAGGTATCAGATAACAGATTCTACTCAATTGCCTCTTTTGATTTGTATAAGGTGCAGAACTCTTTTCATAATTTAGATCTTGTGGTGCCTTATTTTAGATTTGATCCCTTCACGACTGAGGAATTATCCGATTACTTAGTTCCAATACAATTTGCAGTTGTGCCTTCTTATCCAGGGCCTCCCGGTTTAAGAAATATAGCAGTGTTAAATCAGCTAGTATCATACTTTAACTCTGATCAAAATAAAGACTTTATTAAACTTGAAGACTTTAGTATGCCTGATGGAAACGTTCTTAGTTTGTACCAAAGACGTACTTCTGATATCAGTGTGGAAGGCGAACCACCTTCTGATAGTCTGATCTTAAAAATTAATAACATATTAGTTATTGATAGAGAAGGACTGGGGGGAGACAGTTTCGATGTTGAACTTTATTCAGACGCTGGAGAAGTAGAAAAAATTCATTTTGGGCCAGAAGGAAGTGCTCAAAAACGAATAGCATTATCTGGCATAAAGGAAATTAAAATATTACTTCCCCCAGATAAAATTTTCGTAGCATATTCATACGGATGGAGGAAGCAGGGTAGTTCAATATATAGGACTTTTGATAGGGCCAAAAATATTTCTAGCTTTGCCTTACTAAATTCAAAACTGATTTCTGTTGCCAGTGTTCCAAGCGGTGTGCCAAATTTTCCTTTAAATATTGCCTATAAAGACACTACTATTGATATCGAGTTAAAAGATACATCTCAATCTTCGTATGTAGCATGGGCTAGCGAAGGCTGGGTGTGGAGTGGGGTAGAGTTAAATAATTTAAAGACAAAGATTTCCATTCCTATGGAAGGACTTATTCAATTGGAAACCACCAGCCCCGGACAGAAAATTGAGGGGTTTCCTGAGAATTGGGGGATCTTCCCTTGTTACAGTGGAAAAGCTGTCTGCATGGTTCCTTTGATTGAGGATCTATAAGTAAGTTATACTTTACATCATTATGCTACCCAGTATTAAAGCTAAAGTTTTGAAAAGCGTGTTTCCAGCCATTCTAGTACTAGTAACTCTAATTGTTTGTAAGCAGAATTATACTCGAGATACATATCTAACAGGCTGGGATACGTTGCATCCTGAATTTAACTTTAAGCTTTACTGGTCCAGAATAATAGACGGTGTTTGGCAAGAACACCAAGGGTTAGGTGCTGTTGCATCTCAAGCACATGCTTCCGAAATTCCAAGAATAATAATTCTGCAGGTGTTTGATTTTTTCCTTCCAACGAATCAACTCCGCTATGCTTACGCGTTTTTGATGTTAGTTTTGGGGCCTTTGGGTGTGTATGCTTTCTTGTATTTTTGTCTACTTGATAGGAAAAGTACTCTCCCCAGGGCAATGGGAGCCTTTTTAGGAGGTCTTTTTTATTTATTTAACTTAGGAACCGTGCAACATTTTTATGTACCACTGGAGATGTTTCTAACCCATTATGGTTTCCTAGGTTGGGTTTTTTTGTCGGCTTCTCTGTATTTTCAAACAGGTAGAAAAAAACATTTGGTATTATTTCTGCTGTTTTCTATATTTATTATTCCTCAAGCTCATACATCTACCTTGTTTTATTCTTATATCTTGCTTCTAACTGCCTATCTTGGAGTATTTGGGATAAGTTCTGTTCGTGATAAAGGTATTAAAGTGTCTTTATCTAGATTTGGAATTATTATTCTCTATACATTATCGCTAAATTCTTTCTGGCTCTTTCCGAATTTATATTTTGCGGTTAATCATGGAAGGGAGATACAGCAATCCAAAATACACATGCTATTTTCTGAAGAAGCTTTCCTACAGAACAAGGCCTATGGAAACATAAACGACGTGGCTATAGTTAAAAATTTCTTATTCAATTGGGGTGAATATGTTGGATCCAACCAGTTCGGGGAATTGCTGGGCGAGTGGAGAACTCACCTTTTACAGAAACATGTTGTAAATATAGGATATGCTCTCTTCATTTTCGTACTACTGGGAGGTATTTTGGGATCAATAAAGAAAGATACAAAGATAATAGGTCTCTTGGTAGGTGTACTAATGTTATCAGTGTTTTTTCTACTCAATGTAAATCCTCCTTTGGGATTTTTGTTTAAGTGGATGCAAAGTAATATTCCTTTGTTTAAGGAAGCTTTTAGATTTCCATTTACCAAATTCTCAATAGGTCTTATTTTGGCATACAGCTGTCTATTTGGATACTTATTAGGAAATATTTATTCTTCACTTGAGAAATTTTGGACAGGAAGATTCGTTATTTATTTAATAATGTCTTTGTTTATCACTCTGACTTTCTCCGGAGCCATTGTATATTATGCATTTCCTTTAATAAAAGGCAATTTAATTAGCTCTTCCATGCGGGTATCCATTCCTTCCAGATACTTTAATATGTTTGATTTTTTCAGCCAACAAAAGCTCTACGGAAGAGTTGCTGATTTTCCAATACATAGCTTCTGGGGATGGACTTATCATTCCTGGGACTCTAGGGGATTGGGATATCAAGGGGCAGGGTTTTTGTGGTTTGGTATTAAGCAACCTTTGTTAAATAGGGAGTTTGATAGATGGAACATTATTAACGAAAATTATTATCGAGAGATGACCAAGGCAGTCTATTCCGAGGATGCAGCTGCTTTTGAAAAGGTGTTGAATAAGTATGATATCAGGTGGCTATTAGTTGATGATAGTATCATTGCTCCTGGGGTAGATCCCAAAGTTTTATTCAAAGAAGAATTGCAAAGTATTATTTCTAGTATGAGTAGTATCCGTATGGCCCAAGACTTTGGCCAAGGGCTAAAAGTTTATGAATATACACCGACCAAAAATTTTTCCTTAGTGTCTGAAACTAAAGAATACTATATTTCAAATTACAGTACGTATAAAGAGTTTACAGACCCCGTATACGAGAATTATGGTGATTATGTAAGTATCGCAGAGAATAATTACCCAGGCATTGGAATAACTAACTCGGATGAGAGTGTGTTTGATGGTTTGATTGAAGATAAAGAGGATAAATATGTACTTAATTTCGGAAAGCCCGATGATAGCTTGTATTATAAGTATTTTACTATTTACGGGAGGAGAGAACTTAATACTTTGGTACTAGATATAACCAGGCCTGATGGTGATCCGCGAAGTGTGCTTGAGAGTAGGAAAGTAACATTGGTGGTGGACAAGCATCCAATTCTTAAAGTAAATGGTTCGGCGGTTGGAATAAGTGATATGACTAAAGATGAAAAATTGTTAGAAGGTGTTGAGATGAGGAAGAATGAGACACTAAATTTTGATATTCAATACGCAGAGTTGAAGTCCATTTCTATTAATGACTCCCATAAGGTGCTCGAATCATGTAGCGATTATAGAGGAGCGGCTGCTTATGCAATTCGCTACGAAACTAACGGGTTTTCATTGGTAGGAAGAAATGTCGATGCATGCGTAACTGCACCACTGCGACAATATATACCAGAGTATGCCAAAGATGTTGTGCTTACTTATAAAGTTGCAAGTAGTGGGTCAACAGGTATGGTGTGCGTTTTTAATTCCATTTCTGGTCTTTGTGAAGGTCAAAATTTGTCGGATGGTTCGTATTTCGTAAAAATAAGTGGGGATCCTGATGATTACTACTTGCGATTTATATCTAATACCCTCACTTCAAGTTCTGAGGAAAGTGTAAGGTTTTTCGATATCCAGATAGGGGAATCGACTCTGGATTCAAGCTTTATTATTAATCCACTACTTAGTACAGGGTCTTCTTTTGTGGTAGTACCTAAAAATGAGGACAAGGAACTGGCGGATTTTGTAAGTAGCCCTCGTATTTGTAATTCGGGAAGTACTAGCTTTGAGAACTCGACAGTTCAGAAGCACCCAGATGGAACTATCACTTACGATTCTACTAATGAGTCGGTATGTGATTCTTTCCATTTTCCAGCCATCTCACATAAAAGTGGTGCACTTCTTGAGATTGAGAGCCGCAATATCTCCGGGATGCCTCTTAGAGTTTGTGTAACCAATGAAATTACAAAGAGGTGCGATTTATATGTTTCTCTAGGAGAATCTTCTCAATATAAGAAAAAATTTTATATTATCCCTCCGCTTGATGAAGGTACCGGTTATACCGTGAATATTAGTAATCTGACATTTGGAAATACTAGAGCTGTTAATGAGTTGAAGTATATAAATATGACAGAACTCCCTTACAATTATATTAAGAATATGGGAACTAGCCCGGATAAAGGCACAGGTACCCTAATAGAGTATAGTGAGGCCTATGAACCAGGATGGGTGGCAGTGTGCGGATGGAGACTATGCCCGGCAGAACATGTCAAGGTAAATAATTGGTCGAATGGGTGGGTTTTTGAGGGAACGGTTGATTTGAGTAAGATACGAATGTATTTTTGGCCTCAAGCTCTTGAATATTTAGGTTTCATCTTATCAGGACTCAGTATTGCTAGCCTCTTAAATAGGAAGAAAAAAAAGTAGCTTCCGGGGCTTATTAGACCCATAGGGCTTGACAACGGTCCCCAAATACCCTATAATATAGCTATTAAAAGGCTTCGTATAGGCCTTTTTATGATATATAGTGAAAAAAGTCCACCAGGCTTATTTCCTTATATGACGCCCTTTGTGGCGTGGTAATAAATTGAATACTGTCACATGCAGGTATGCCCATTTAGTGGTTCACACCACGGTAATTGAGCTTTCTTGTATGATGCCAAAACAAGACATGATAAAGAACACTAAAAAGCTAATAGTTTTAGCCTTATCCGTAGTTTTCTTCATGGCTACCAAGCAGCCCGTTTTGGCTGATTGCGAGCCTAATTACGGTGGAGGAGAGACTTGTGTAGTTAATAAGAGATTTGAGATTAAGAAAGAAGTAAGACTTGAAGGAGAAGATACTTGGAAAGACAAGATTACAGACGTTAAAGAAGGCGATGTAATTGAGTTTAGAATCAAGATCAAAAACCTATCTGATGATGAAGCCGAAGACTTTATCGACTTCGACGATATGGAGATGAAAGACATTCTTCCCGATGAGCTATATAGAATAGGGGGAGACCAGTTGAAAGAACAGTTCGATAACTTTAAACCGGGTGAAACTGAAGAATTCATCATAAAGGTTAAAGTTGACGAGGCTGAATTTGACACTACTGAGTCCTTTGAGAAGTGTGTTGTAAACAAAGCTGAAATTTATTGGGATGATAACTTTGAGGGTGCTGACACTGCCATAGTTTGTTATGGTATTGGAACTCCTCAGGAACTTCCCAAGACCGGTTTTGGATCAACTATGACACTTATCGGAATAGCCTTAATTGGCACAGGACTTGTTTTATTCAAGTCTAAGAAACTTGCTAGATAATCTAGCCTAATAGGAACGGAGGCCGCGCTACGCGCGGCCTCATCCTAGCTAAGTTCCGGGACAGAATGGTTGGGTTGGGGTAATACCCGTACGCGACCATTCTGTTCTGGGTCTTAGTATGGCTCCCTCCCTCAAACCTATGAAAAAAAGAAGATTTATAAATTTTAGACACCTGTTTTTACCTGCTGTACTGCTAGGGGTCTGTATGCTTTTGTCACTATTTCTCATATGGGATTTTTTGCCCAAACCTCCTATTGAATCAAATTTAGAAAATAGGCTTAGTATTACGGATTTATCAGTATTTTCTGAATTAACTGAGCCGGTTTATTTTCCTGCTGAAATAATTACTATTCCCGGTACAAATATAGCCACTACTTTAGATAGAGTAGGCGTATTAGATGACGGCACTCTTGAGGCGCCTGAGGCATGGAATAAGGGTGGCTGGCTCTTCTCAAGTTCTAAACCGGGCCAAGTAGGAAATTTAATAATTGATGGCCACTACGATGATAATTTTGGCAAACCTGCTGTTTTTTGGGAGTTGAAAAAAGTAAAGCCAGGTGATAAAGTGATTGTGACTGATGGTGCAGGTGAGGATTTTGTTTACATTGTTAGCAAGGTATATTTTCTCGACATTGACAGCTCCGAAAAATCTAGAGTGTTTTCCTCCAACGAGAAGGTGGCTACTATAACTTTGATTACTTGCGGGGGAGTTTGGCTACCAGGGGAGTCAACTTACAGCAAAAGGCTAATAGTTTCAGGAGTTTTGGATTCCGGCGCAAATGGGTTGGCCAAGGCCTTGATGAGTTATTATGTTGCAAGTTATGTTAATTAATGTGGATCATATCTGAGGCCGGGAGGTAGCTCGGGGCAGTGGCTATCTCCCGACCCTAGATATAGATCCTGCGGTGGTCGCTGGTCCCTTCTAGAGAACGTAAAAATTTTCCATAATAAATATGCCAGTAAAAAAACAAAATATGGTTTCCGACTATGATACAAAATTGACTAATGGTCGTTCTAAAAGAAGCATGGACGATAATAATAACGGTGACACCCCTTACTATAATGGGGAAGTAATACCTGTAAAGGGGCTACTGGAGGTCCTTACGGACTTTGGTCTTATCAAACAGAATATTAAAGTGGATAGCGACCTTCCAAAAGATGTATATATAAGCCATTCGCAGATAAAAAGACTTAATTTAAGAATGGGTGATTTAGTTGAGGGTTTTGCTCGTCCCCCAAAAGAAGGTGAAAGATATCTTTCCATATTGAGAGTAGAGAAGGTGGAAGGTATTAACCCCGATGAGGCGAGAAGAAGGCCGCGTTTTAAGGATATGACGCCCATTTACCCAAATTCTTGGATGAGACTGGAAACTGAAAAGGATATTGTGTCCACCAGGCTTATAGACATAATTTCACCTATAGGAAAAGGACAGAGAGCTATGTTGGTAGCCCCGCCTAAAGGTGGAAAAACTTGGTTACTTAGAGATGTGGCCAACGGTATAACCGCAAACTACCCTGATATCATTCTTATGGTTGCTCTGATAGGTGAGAGACCTGAAGAAGTCACTCACTTTAGTAGGAGTGTTAAAGGTGAGGTTTTTTCAAGTAATTTCGACGAAAGGGCTGAGGACCAAACTAGAGTTGCCGAGCTTTGCTTGGAAAGAGCTAAGAGATTCGCTGAAGAAGGAAAAGATGTTGTTATACTTATGGACTCTATAACAAGACTTGCGAGGGCTTACAATATGGTAGCTCCTCCATCGGGGAGAACCTTAACGGGTGGATTTGACCCTGCAGCCTTGTATCCTGCAAAGCACTTCTTTGGTGCTGCAAGAAACTTTGAAGAGGGTGGTAGCTTGACAATAATTGCTACGGCTTTGGTGGAAACCGGTTCCAGGATGGACGATGTTATTTTCGAGGAGTTTAAGGGTACCGGAAATATGGAGCTGAAGTTGGATAGGAATTTAGCCAATAAGAGAGTTTTCCCGGCTATAGATATTAAGAATAGTAGCACCCGTCATGAAGAGTACCTGTTTAATAAGTCTACTTTGGAAAGTATTTTCAGACTTCGTCGAATGGTCGACTTGCTTGATGACCACGAAGCGACTGAGTTGGTAATAGAACAGTTGAAAAAAACCAAAAACAACGATGAATTCCTGAGTAATTTAATTAAAGCTAACTAAATTTTAGCCGACATAGAAGGTCCCCGCAAAATGCGGGGACTTCTGTTTTGGGGTAGAATATACAACATGACTGGGTCTAATAATAACGCTCTGGATCAGATATCAACACTAAGAGAGAAAACATGGAAGTGGGCAAAAAAGGCCAGAGAAAGTTTAATATCAGGAAGCCTATTTACACTTAAAAAACCTGTATCTAAAAGATTTTTTCAACTTGGTTTTGTGAGCTTTAAGCCTGAGGGAAAGTCGAAGATAGAGCAATTTTTGAACATCTGGCTGGAATTTTTCAAGAGACTGGCCTTATACGGCTGGAACAAGCTTTATGCTTTATTATATATAATCCCCAGGTTGGTTAGATTCCTTCTGAAGTTTCCTCCTCAATTTAAGGAGTACCTGGTAAGAAAACTCATATGGTCGAGGGGGAAGTTAGGCAGATCGATTGCTACATGGTTTATATTATTGGTCAGTTTTTCAGTGTTTTTCGTGGGAGAGGTATTCAGCGGATCCACTTTGGTGTTTGAGCAGAAGGTTCAGGCGGACTATTTATCAACTCCAACAGATATTATTCCTAAAAAGGAAGTAGCCCTTACAACCGTTCCGGAAGAGAGAAAAAAAGCTGAAGCTTTTATTTATTCTGTTCAATCAGGAGATACGTTGTATTCGATTGGTAGTAAATTTAAAATTTCAGTAGACGCTTTGGAGTATGTGAATGGATTGAGTGATATCACCGTATTGAAGGTGGGGCAGGAACTCACAATTCCACCTTCCTTGGGATTAATTCACACTGTGAAGTCAGGAGATTCCTTATCTTCAATTGCGCTAAAGTATGACGTTGCTGTACAGGCAATTGCAGATTTCAACTATTTGTTTGAGTCTACGGGTTTGGCAGTGGGTACTGAGTTAGTAATACCGGGAGCAAAGATTCCGGTGGCTCCTGTGATAATCCCTGTCACACCATCAAGCCCCTCAACAACCGTTGGTCCGAATAAGTCCCTGTGTGTATGGCCTACAACAGTTAGATATATATCACAGTATTTCAGCTGGTATCATAATGGTTTGGACATAGCCAGTTCAGCGTCGGGTCCTATGCCCCCTTTGCTTACATGTGCCTCTGGGACTGTAGTAAGAGCAGGGTGGGATCCCTTCGGCTTAGGGTTACATGTTAGGATTGATCATGGAAATGGGTATGAAACGGTGTATGGCCACATGAGTAGAATAGATGTGAGCTATGGGGAAAAGATAAGCAGAGGAGAAGTTATTGGGTTAATGGGAAGTACCGGAAACTCCACGGGACCTCATATCCACTTTATCGTAAAATATAATGGTGTTGCTCAAAACCCGCTAGATTTCACAAATTAACATATAAATGGGATAATGCTTGCGTGATAGATATTACCGATATCAAAATTAAAGCAGGGGATGGCGGCAATGGGGCAGTAACTTTTAGAAGGGCACGTTTCGTGCCTAAAGGTGGACCCGATGGTGGAGATGGGGGCAAAGGCGGGGACATCTATTTCATAGCAAGTCATAATATGTCGACGTTATCGGATTTTAGAACCCGGCGTAAATATTTTGCAGAGCCTGGTAATCCTGGAGCAAAAAAGAACATGTTTGGTAAAGATGGTGTGGATTTATTTATCAAAGTGCCGGTAGGTACTCTTGTGTATGAAAAGGGGCAAGAAGGTTTTGTATTAGTTTCTGATATGACTACTGCTGACACAAAGTTTTTAGTGGCAAAGGGAGGAAAAGGTGGAAAGGGTAATGCACGATTTAAGAGCTCGACAAACCAGGCTCCTACGCAATACACCCCTGGGCAACTTGGGGAGAAAAAGGATATTAGGCTTGAAATTAAGTTGATTGCTGACGTTGGGCTTGTAGGTGCGCCTAATGTTGGAAAAAGTACGTTAATTAATCGCGTTACCGGGGCGAAGGCAAAGGTAGCCAATTATCCCTTTACTACACTGGAGCCTAATCTGGGGGTGTGCAATTATATGGATAGTTTTTCATTTATTATCGCAGATATTCCTGGTTTAATAGAGGGTGCTTCCGAGGGTAAGGGCTTGGGTGATGACTTTTTAAGGCACGTCGAAAGAACGAGACTGCTAGTTCATTTGATAGATCCGCTGTCGCTTGGGACTGAAGATCTTGTAACTAACTCGATAACGTCTTATGAAACAATAAGAAAAGAACTGAAAGAGTATGGTGCATCTCTCGAGGATAAGCCGGAAATTGTATTGGTAAACAAAGTCGATGTCACAGAAATCTATGAAAATTTAGAGGCCATAAAGAAAGCTTTTGAAACTAAATTTGGGTTTTCTCCCAGTGGGGTTTCAGCGGTGACGGGGCAGGGAGTAAAGGAGTTGGTGGACTTAATTGCTGCTAAATTGAAAGCTATTCCTCAGGGGAAGCCTTTCGAATCCGAGAAGCCAGTGAAAATATTCACAATAGGGGATTTACCTAATAGGCGAATCGTTTTCGGACACACATCGGTATTGGAAAAGGAGTGATCATTTGGTATAAATAAGTATTGCTTGGGCCGTTAGCTTAGTTGGTAGAGCGCTTCCATGGCATGGAAGAGGTCAGCGGTTCGAATCCGCTACGGTCCACCAATTACCAAAATCAGTATTTACTCTTGGAACTGAATTAGAAGTAAGAGAGTTAGAAAGCGTAAGTTCTAGATGATATGGGAAGTGGTTTTCTACATTTAGGACACACATATACACTGTGTTCTGTGATAAATCCTCCTTTAACAGGTATCTCTTCTATCTCGATAATCTCAACACCACAATAAGGACACGAAAACTTTGCTTCTTTAGATTTCGCTACATTTATTTTGTTCATGAGACAATCATACTCGGGTATAATACTGGAAACAATTGGTTCCGACATAGTCCAGAATGTCTCACCATTAAATAATCACTTAATTTGATCGATCGATTCTTCTCCGACTTTTACCAATTGTTCTTGGGGGGCAGTAGACTCTGTGGAGCCTGAAATTTCCTCTACAGTGGGTTTCTGGGTTGTTGCACCTGCTACCTGTTGTAGTTTCTGGTCTATCGCGGCTAACTCTTCCTGAACCTTTGTAGAGTCTCCGGATTCCGGAGCTACCAGTTTTTGAACAATTTCCATCTCTCTTTTAGCGTTCGCATAGTCCTCAAGCATAACCAGGGCTTGGGCAAAGTTGTAGTGCGCATTTGCGTAGTCAGGCTTAAGATTTGTTGCCTGTCTAAATTGGTTAGCCGCCGACAGATAATCCTTTTTTGAAAAGAAAATTCCGCCGATATCCAATCGTATCTTTGGGTTTGTGGGGTCTAGTTGGAGAGCAGTATTGTAAGATTGCAGTGCTAATTCAGCAGCGTTCTCAGCTGTAGTTGTAAGATTCCTGTAGATGCCGGCTCTTACCAACCATCCCTGTGAATTGAAAGGATTCGTTTTCTCGGTTGCATTCTGAGAGCTTTTTATTGCTTGGGATACTAAGTTTTTAATTGTGTTTTCGTCCTCACTTGATAAGCTTTCCTTTCCCGCTATAACGTTTGCAAGCAAAATGTTTGTTTGAGCATATGACAGCTGGTAGTTTTCCCTTTTTGGGTTTAGGATTATCGCTTTTTGTTGAGAATCATACATTTTTGAAGCGTCATTTTGAGTGGCAGCTACAACAGACTTTCTCATATAGTATTCCGCTGAATAAGCTTTGATCTGCAGAAATCCAAAGTAGCCGGTTAGGGCTAGCAGGGGAGCCATTACTATGTATTTAAAGTGTTCCTTTCTTATAATTGCTTCACTATCCTGCCATAAAGATGATGTATTGGCCAGCATGGTGAGTTCCATAGAAAATCCCCTGACAGTTTCTATATTTCCTGCTAAGGCATAACTTGCTATTAATTGTCCTAAGAGACCAAGGAGTAAAAATGTGTTGAGTACTGTTGCATAAGTAAACATAAAAGATATAGCTATTACGACACTCAATACGGTTGGAATTACTAGTTCATCCTGTGATCTGGCAAGGCTGATACCTTCTTTCAATATTTTTATAAGTGCCAAGGAGAACAGTATTAGAGCCAGCAATCCAAGTAGCCCAAAATTTCCTAATACGTTCAATACCTCGTTTGCAGGTTTATCGAAATTGACCATCCAGTTTGAGCTCATATTTTGCGATAAGCTCTTGTATCTCGGATAGTTAAGATAGAAAGTAGAAGGGCCTGTTCCCAATAGGGGATAGTCTCTTACTGTGGCAGTAGTTATTCCCCAGCTCTCTTTTAGATTTAGTTGTATCTCTTTTGGAAAGTTAGAATTTATCATCACCGAACGAGTAGTAGGAACCAAAGTAATAGCCATGATTCCAAAGATAACACCGGCTGTTAGGAGGAAGGAAAACGTATTTCCGGGGGACTTTCTAAGCTTCATGGTAACTGTTAATGCTAATACACCGACTATGCTCAAAATCCAGCCAAAAGTAGTTCCGGTAATAGCTAGGTAGAAGAAGTTGATAATAATTGCGGTTACGGAACTTACCTTATCCGGAAGCTTTCGGCCCGTATTTAAGAACACCAGCCCTGAAATAAACCCAATTGTTGCAAGTAAAACAGATGCTGTAATTGAGCCTGCCATACTGAATGCCGGGTTTTTTAGAAACGAAAAATTGGTAGGGTTAATTCCGTAGTAACTTAAAACTGAGACAAATGATGATAAAGTTACAGCGGCCAGCAATAATTTGCTCACTGTGGAGACACTTTTAAGACTTTTTATTAAAGGAGTTCCAATGTAGAAAAAAACCAATAGGGTGATTCCGGAGAAAAGGCCGGGAAACCAGCGACCGTACTCGCCATAGATGCTAGAGTTTTTGTCCAGTGAGAAGATAGTAGCCAGTATTAAGATGGAGAGAGCGAGGACAATAGGGAAGTCTAGAGGAGACTTTATTAATTCGACCTTGTCTCCAAGTGCAGCTCTCACTGCAGTTAAGATCACTAGAAGAATAACAGATGCTATCAATAGATAAAGCTTGTTAAATTCAAAAAACTCTGTAGTTATAGGCAGGAAGAATATCGGGATTAGTGCGAACAGCATGGTATACACAACAGTGGAGACCCTTCTTAGTGCAACTATGATGGTATGGGAAGTGGATGTATTCATATGAGGTTAATCATATGTTTGTGAAAGTGTTTGAGTCAATAGGTAGTTTCCTTTAACGGGAAAAAGCGTAGTTTTACTTTTATTAGAGGCTATTTAGTAACCCACCAGTTAAATGAGGTATCAGAATATACCTTTGTATCAAGTTTTACTACGAACCCTGATTTGTTCTCAGGTTTTTCAACCCAGTACCTGGCGGCAGGGGAGTAATTGTCAAGAAATGTCACATGAACAAAGCTTGAAGCCGAACTATTAGGGAGCTCAATATAAACCTCGTTTCTATCTTTGGGTACAAAGGATGTTCCATTTTGAAGTATTACACCAAAATTTTGCACAGGGTTTGGAATTGATTTTGAATATGATTTTCCTATTTTTACTAGTCCTGATTCTGCTAGTAGAACTAAGATGATAATTAGAGCTACTAAAGATACTTTTGCACTTTTTTGGAATTCCGAGGAATGAAAAATGGATTTAATTCCTTGAGTTTGGTGAAATGATTTAATGTAGGTTCCTATTTTGTCGTTTGCAATATTTTGTTTTTTTAGTTTCGCGATCTTTTTTAATAGTTCGAGAGCTTCAATAGGGTAGTGGCCTTTTATATGTCCCGTTGAGTTTTTTACTCGTTTCATATTCGGTAACCAACCCATTTTGGTGAAGTAACGGAGTCTGTTGTAGGCTGTACCTTTTCCTAAATCTATTCCTGCCTTTTCAGCTTCTTCTATAAGTTTGTCCACCTCAATGAGTTTTTCCATATCCCCTGATTATATAACATAGCCCGCCTTTATTTCTGGAAACTTGTCATATCGCAATTAATGTTGTATATTCTGTCAGTATGAAGCTAGAAAAAATATCAAAAGCTTTGTCGGACAAGAATAGGCTTAAAATTATAGAGTTCCTAAGTGAGGGGCAAAAAAATGTAAGTTCCGTTGCCGACAAACTGAATGTTGAAGAAAATCTTGCATCCCACCATCTACGAGTATTGTCTGCATTAGGTTTTTTAAAGAGTGATAAGAAAGGTAGGGAAGTGTTTTACAAGATAAACGACACCCGACTTATCGCCCTACTTAGAGACCTAAAGAAAAATCAAGCTTTTAGAGAGATTTTAGTTAAGTCGTTAGAAGAATAACCTTATCACCCACGTGTTAATAATCCATTTAAGTTAGCTACTCCTGTCTGTACGAGTTTTTTCGATCATATTATTGCGGGAATAGTGCGTTAAATATTCTCATAATACTTATAAAACAAGCATAAGTCGGGTAGAGATTGCGTTAAATATACGGTAATAAGAGTATTCCAGGGGTAATGGAAATAGCTCTATGGAAGAGAAAGTATTCCGGTTGTATAAGGGAATAATGCTAGTCTCTATTAGGGAGTTCTTGAATAAAGAGAAGTATCTGGTAGTTGGACTATTGTGTATAAGTTGCCTATTCATGGGGTACTATATTAAAAGTTATTTACAGCCTGATTCCTGTGTAATAGACATCGCAAATAATGACATCGTTTCAGGTAACAATCTCATTGCCGAGCTGTCGGGGGCAGTAGTCAAACCAGGTGTGTATGAACTAAGTGATGGGTCCAGATTGTCAGATCTTGTCAAGCAAGGGCAAGGTTTCACTTTTGAAACTTCGGCAGGGTGGGTGGCCCATAATATTAACCTGGCTGAGAAGTTAACCGATGGAGTAAAAGTATATATTCCGTTTGAGTGGGAAATTTATGCTCCTGCAAATATAACAGTTAAAGAAATGCCCCTTGGCAGTTTGTTGGAGAAACCTGATGTCGTTGAAACCAGTTCTTCGATATCAGTCAACAGCGCATCTGAGTTGGACTTGGATAAACTGCCTGGAGTAGGGGAATCATACGTTAAGAAAATCACCGGTGCACGACCTTATTTGAATTTGGAGGATTTTAAATCTCGATCGGGTTTGCCGACATCCTTGATAGATAAAATTAGTTCGTTAATAGATTTTTTGTGATAGGTAGATACAAGATCCTCCTTTTGTTGTTTCTAGTATGTGCCGGAAGATATATCTATACATGTAGACTTGCCTATTGTCCTCAGGAGAAGTCAGCTATTCCTGCCCAAATAAGTTCAATCCATGAAATACTTACACAGAATGTCAGAGCATTTTTACCTAGTCCTCACGCCGAGCTGGCCCTGGGTATGACGTTTGGTATAGATAATTTTGCCGATATTCCTAAATTCAAGCAGAAGCTTAGAGATACAGGCACTATCCATGTAGTGGTCGTATCTGGATTTAATATCAGCTTAGTTAGCGGATTATTGTTGTCGGCGGTAGGCTCTAAATATAAGCCCGGAAATCTGATCCGAGTTCTTTTGCTGACTTTGGGTTATGCGGTATTTACAGGCTTTGAACCCCCCGTAATCAGAGCGTGGATTATGTCAACAATACTGTTAGTGGGGTCTTTCTATGGGAGAGTGATAAGCACCATTCAAGTGCTTGTGTTTGCAGGATTAGTCATGGTTTTATACAAGCCAAGTTATCTGGAAAGCCTGAGTTTCCAGCTCAGTTTTGCAGCAACATTAGGTCTGCTTACAATTACGCCTTTGCTCGATAAGCTTGTAACTCTGCCTAAGGATATTAGCAGTTCCGTGGCTGCCCAAGCAGCCGTTTGGCCGCTAATTTCATATAATTTTGGCACATTCAGTATCGCAGGGTTGTTTCTTAATCCTTTGATCCTTTGGGTAGTTCCCATAATTACAGTGCTATGCTTCCCTTTGGCATTCATGGGTTTGCTTCTTGGAGAGTGGGGTAGATTTAGTTATATGGTAGTGTACCCATTGTTAAATTACTTTGTATTGAGCGTTGAATTCTTTTCTAGAATAATTTTTTCATCAATAACTCTGAAAATATCAGCTCCGGTTTTACTGGCATATTATGTTCTGTTAATTTTTTTCATAGCGAGGCACTATGTTTAGAAAATATGTTTTACTTGCCTTTGTAAGCCTTGCTTATATATTTTCCGACAATTTGTACCGGCAGGTGAGAGTAAGGAAGCAAATGTTCGAACTCGATGTGATTGATGTAGGGCAGGGAGATGCAATCCTGATTACTTCAAATAAGGGTCGGAGAGTATTAGTGGATGGTGGGGACGGGTATGATCTGGATGCATATATTAATAAGGTTACACCGGTGCCTTTTTGCAGGATAGACTTTATCATTATGACACATACTCATGCAGACCACTGGGAGGGATTAGATAGAATTATGAAAAGGTGTGATGTAAGAGTTTTTACATTTAACGACGTGGCATCGGACAGTGCCACATACTTAAAATTTGTGCAAAATATTCCTGAAAATAAGAAGTTAAAACTTTATTCCGACAGTAAAATAAAAGTAGATAACATAATAATAACAATCTTGTGGCCAGATATTGCGGTTTTGAAAACCCAGGAATTATCTTCAGATGCGAATTTTCTATCTACGGTGGCGTTGGTTAGCTACAGGGACTTTGACATACTTTTGACTGGGGATGCCCCTGCAGGAGTATTGGATAAAATATGGGCAGAAAAAGAGAGTATGCTACAGAATGACAAAGTAGACGTATTTAAAGTTCCCCACCACGGTTCCATAACAGGCTTGAGCGAAAAATTCCTAACAAACCTCTCCCCTACTTACTGTGTTATTAGCGTGGGAGAAGGAAATAGCTATGGTTTGCCGGATGAGGATGTACTTTCATTTTTGGCCGAAATAAAATGTGAGGTTTATCGAACAGATAGTGATGGAAATATTGAATTCAAAGCAAAATAAGGCATAATATCGGTATGTATTATTTACCGGAGCTTCTAAGACAAAAGATCGGGGAAGTTTTTAACAATCTGTACTCGATAGAAATTACTGATTTTTCTATAGAGCATCCTACCCATGCTAACTTTGGAAATTATTCTACAAATGTAGCTATGATAGGAGCAAAGTTGGTAAAGGAGTCTCCCATGGAAATTGCCGAGAAGTTAGCAGTTAAGTTAAAATCATTACCAATTACGTTCGACTACAACTCTGCTGTCTATAACGTATTTTCCGAAGTAACAGTGGCCGGTCCTGGCTTTGTTAATTTTCACTTTTCTTTAGACTGGATCAAGTACGTACTTTCCCAAACTTTGGGTGCTAAAAACTGCCTTAATGCGTCCTCTATTAGCACGGTATATTCGAATAAGGTGGTTATGTTTGAATACACGGATCCTAACCCTTTTAAGGTATTCCATATTGGTCACTTAATGAGTAATTCCATAGGTGAAGCTCTCTCAAGGTTAATTGAGTATCAGGGGGCCAAGGTGATTAGGGTCAACTATCAAGGAGATGTAGGAATGCATGTGGCTATGTCCCTTTGGGGTTTAATGAAAAGAATGGAAGAAGATAAGAGAAGTATAGCCGATTTAAGGATACTATCCTTGGCGGAAAGGATGTCATATTTAGGCAAAGCGTACGCTTTGGGTGCTACCCGATTTAAAGAAGACGCTGACAGCTCTTCGGAAATTAAAGAGTTGAACAAATACATCTACGTAGTGTCTCAAAAGAGGATGGTGATGGATGATCAGTGGACGCCTAAAATAAATTTTACATCTAGAATTGAAGACATAGACAACAAGCTGATGGAGAAAATTGACACGCTGTATAAGGAAGGAAGAAGTTGGAGCATAGAATACTTTGAAACATTGTATAAAAAGCTAGGTACTAGATTTGATTCCTACTTTTTTGAAAGCGGGGTCGCCGAGTATGGCTACCAGTGTGTAAAGGACAATATTGCAACGGGCATATTTGAAGAAAGTGATGGTGCAATTGTGTTTAAAGGTGACAAATACGGTCTTCATACCCGAGTATTTATTAATTCTCAAGACCTACCTACCTATGAGGCTAAGGATTTGGGTCTTGCTTTCATTAAATATGACAAACACCCCTATGACTTTTCGTTTGTGATCACAGCTAACGAGATAAATGAGTATTTTAAAGTAGTTCTGAAAGCGATGAGTTTGATAAACCCAGAATTGTCGAAGAAAACTACGCATTTAGGGCATGGAATGATGAAACTGACCTCGGGAAAGATGTCGTCCAGGACTGGGAAAATAATCGCTGGGGATGAGCTACTTAACTCTGTAAAAGAAGCAGTTTTAGGACAAATTAAGATACAGAACGTAGTTTTTGGCGAACACGCTCAGGATATTACTGCAGATAAAATAGCGGTAGCGTCTATAAAGTATTCGATACTGCAAAAAAATATAGGAGACGATATTGTTTATGACCCCGAAAAGTCCCTAGAGCTAACGGGCAATACGGGCCCTTATATTTTGTATACAAATGCCAGGGCAGCATCCGTATTAGAGAAAGCCGGAGCCTGTCGCTACTCCGTCGATGAGTTGTTTGGCATGGGTTTTGAAGTAAGAGACGAGGAAAAAGCAATTGTATCGCTACTTGGCGAGTTCGAAGAATATGCATTGAAAGCCGGATCCGAGCTAAGTCCGCATGTCCTTTCGGGTTATTTATACAGTGTGTGCCAAAAGTTTAATTCGTATTACTCTGAAGTTTCTATTTCTTCAGAAAAAGATGAGTGTATTAAAAGTTTTCGACTTCATATGACCAATTGTGTCACAAAGGTACTTTCTGCAGGTATGTACCTGCTTGGAATACCTATTGTTGATAAAATGTAGTAGGAGAAAATATAATAAACACAATGACTGCCAAGATAAAAAATAAATCGAAAGTACCAGGTCTGCTCAAGAACTTGTTAAAACCTGTGCTTTCAATAGTGATACTTAGCACTTTTGTGCTAATTATTTTCACGATAGTGCAAAACTTATGGGACCTTGATGTGAGTAAGTTTATGCGGATTACGGACAAAGCCTTAAATAAGGTAAACATCGACATTGATGAAAATAAGGTGGGGGAAGTAGCCGGCAAGTTTGTAGAGAGAATCTCTCAAACTGACTTGGGCTCGGGAGTTAGTGACTTTAGACCCGCCAAGGAGGAGGTTCTAAAAATAGGGATACTGTCCGATATCCATGAGGATGAGAAAAACTTGAATAGCGCGATTGAAAGAATTAAGCAACTAAACATCACTACTGTGTTTTTCCTAGGAGATGCAACAAACTATGGAGATCAACCTGCATTAAGGCTTGAGAAGGAGATGTTAGATAAATTTGGACTTGAATACTATATACTTCCGGGAGATCACGACTTGGCACAGTCCGCTGGTCCTGAGAACTTTCAGTCGGTGTTTGGAGGTTCCAATAGGGTTTTATCCCTTAAGGGAGTTAGTTTCGTATTATTTAACAACAGCGCAAATTTTACAAAGTTAGAACAAAAAGACATGGATTGGCTAACTTCTTCATTGAACGGGGCTGATTTCTTGGTGTTGTCGCAGCCTATCTATGCAGACGATTTACTTCCTCCTTTTAACAAGTTATTTATGGGGAGTACAAATGGTGAAGTTCCTCAAGAAAAGATAGTGTTACAAGAAGATGTGAGAGCCCAAAGAGATCAAATATTGGATCTCGTTAGACATAGTAACGTGAGAGCACTAATATCCGGAGACCATCATAAATCAAGCAACAAGATTGATCCTGCAAACGACAAATTAAGCCATCTAGTTGTCGGGGCAGTATCAGGCGAAATAAATGGCTATTCTCAGAATGTTATTCAATCGCCCAGGGTTGCAACACTCACAGTGTATGAAGATAAATCCTATATATTTGAAGATGTTGTACTAGATTAGTAGTTATTGTATATTCTATCGCTATGATACAAAGAAGTTTAGTGTTAATGAAGCCGGATGCAGTGAAGCGGGGTATAGTTGGCGAAATATTACATAGGTTTGAAAGATCAGGTTTAAAAATGATTGCTGTTAAGCTAGTACAGGCTGATGAGAACTTAGCTTCACGCCATTATCCCGACAGTGATGAGTGGAAAACAAAGGTGGGGCAAAGAACCCTGGATGATTGTGAAAAATACGGTATAGACGTAATGGCGAATATGGGAACTAAAGACCCACTCGAAGTCGGAGGCATAGTTAAGAAATGGAATATGGAATTCTTGATGTCGGGGCCTGTCCTAGCCATAGTTTTCGAAGGTGTGAATGCTATCGAAAGAGTAAGATCTTTGGTAGGAGATACCGTTCCTACTAAAGCATCTGCGGGTACCATCAGAGGAGACTTTTCTCTGGATTCTGCAATAGCTGCCAACAGACGAGGAAGGACAATCTATAATCTTATACACGCATCAGGATCTGAGGATGAAGCAAAGGATGAAATCCTCATGTGGTTTAAGGAAGAACCGATGATTTCTTACAAAAGAGTTCACGATGATCTATACTCATACTAGTTTATGACAAGTAATTACTATAACTCAAAAGTACTTTCCACGGGTAAGAGTTATGATTTAAGCAATCCATCAGACAGGCATTCATATTGGCATGATAAGGCAGGAAAAAAAATAGAGGAGCTGAAGGAGTTTTTGGAGCATAATTCTTTTATGGCCTTTTTGGTTGCTAAGAAGCAGGCGGGAAAGGGTACATATGCCAAGATGATAGAAGAGTTATTGGGTCAGGAGAGGTTCACGCATATTTCGGTGGGGGATGTGGTTAGAAAGGTTGAAAAGGATCTCAAAAATGCTTATAAAGCCAAGGAGATTACAGACTATCTTAAGAGAGAATATCGCGGTTTCATCAGCATAGAGGACGCCCTTACTGAGCTTAGAAACAGAACCTCTGATAAAGTTAGTGTTCCAACGGAATTAGTTTTAACCCTGTTGAAGAAGGAGATTAAGAGTAGTGGAAACAAGGGAATATTTTTGGACGGCCTTCCCAGGACAATGGATCAAGTGTCATACTCGTTGTATTTTAGGGATCTAGTGGGTTCGCGTTATGAGAAAGATTTTTTCATACTTATCGATGTCCCACTGGAGTTAATTAAAATTAGAATGTCTGGGAGAAGAGTATGCCCGCAGTGCGGAACCTCGAGAAGTTTAGTATTGAATCCGACCAAATTTGTTCGATTTAGTAATGCACGCAAGGATGGTGATCAGTTTTATTTTTTATGTGATAACAGTGGTTGTGCCGGATATCAGACTGCTGAATATATTGCCAAAGAAGGCGACGATGGTGGTGTAGAACTGATAGAAGATAGAATGAGGCTAGATAATGAACTTATGTCCACGGTTGCTAATCTGCATGGGGTACCTAACATTTTGCTAAACGGCTGTTACCCTAAAGATATTATCAGTAATTATCTTGAGGAGTACGAAATCCAGACAAGATATGATTATCAGTATGTTAACGGTAGCGTAAAAGTAACTGAGGCGCCTTTGTATTTTAGGGATGAGAAGGGTCAGGAAGTGGGGGTTATGAGAGCGGCAGTATTCGTTCTGTGTCTAATCGACCAAATGCACTCGTTATTGATATAATGCACTATGTTGTGGAGGGATGGCCGAGTGGTTTATGGCGCTGGTCTTGAAAACCAGTGGGAGCAATCCCGCGTGGGTTCGAATCCCACTCCCTCCGCCATCAAAAAAGCCAATATCAATTTCTGTGATACTGGCATTGTTTGTTAACCTTAGTCGTTATATGTCAGTGTTCCATCTTCTGCAACGGTATAATTTCTATCTATTTCCCAGGAGTTATAACATAGGGGAAGTAACTTCCCAATGATCCACACAGGTAATTGGATTGGAAACATGAAGGATTCATTATACTTGTTCCATTGGCCATTTTCATATGGAGTTATTCCTCCATCCCTGATAGACTCAGTGTCCATGTGAATATACTTGCGGGAAAAGTTTCCCATGTTGATGCAACAATATGCCCGTAATCCCAATCTCATACCTGAAATAGTAACTACCTCTGAAGCAGCAACAAATACCTCCCTGTGGGTTGCTGTGCCGTTTTCATTTTTTAACATCTTGATAATCACCCGTCCTGGTTTTATTGAGTCGGCATTCTTGATCTTGAACAAACGATTAGAAAATATCCGTGTGAAGAAATAGAAGAAGATGGTACACATCAAAGCCTCCTTTACTGTCACTATAATGTGACTATAGAGCGTCGTTTCACGCATTATAGCACAGGTATGCTAGAATATGACTAACGTTCACAGGAGGCAGTATGTTTCTTAATGAATTCGTAAATACTTTGAGAGAGTTTCTGCATGTCTACGGTATCACTGCAGATGTACCAACCTGGTCCGACTGCGCTCTTGGCGGAAGATTTAGGGTGATATTTTTCTCTGGCGAAGGGATGTGTGCACTTATCCCCGATAGAACTTCCGAGGGTATTGTGCCGGTGCTTACGGTGGAAGACTTTTTTGAACAAAGGGGAGTTCCACTTGAGCTGAAGCCGTTAACCGGTAAGGGGAGAAAACGTATTCTTATTTTAGGGAGTAAGAAATATATATTGCGCTGCAGGCTAGAAAGACCGATGCCGAAGTGGTGGAACATTGAAGTCGAACCCCTGCCATAGTATGCTGTAATAGCCCGTTTGATTGAGAGTTTCTCTAATCGAACGGGTCTTTCTTTTGTGATAAAATAAGCCATCGGCACGCCCTCATAGTTAAACGGATATAACAGGCCTCTCCTAAGGGCCAATTGCAGGTTCAATTCCTACTGGGGGCACCAGTAACTCTTCGGGGTATAGCTCAGTTGGCTAGAGCGCACGGTTCGGGACCGTGAGGCCGCCCGTTCAAGTCGGGCTACCCCGACCAGCATATATTAGTTATAATTAATAGGTGAACTTAACTACTCTCAAAAAGCATTACTTTAGTACCTTACCTTTTTTATTCATATTAATAGGTCTCACACTTCTGTTTTTGTCGCTTGGACCGCTAATTGGATCGGAGATATTATATTATCTAGGAGAGTTAACCTCGCGAAAGTACATTTTGGACGAAAACGCTGCTCACGCGAATGATGAGGAACAAAGCGTATTTTCAAATTTACTTGGCAATCAAATTACTTATGTCACACCCCCAAACAAGGATTTTTCTTTGGTCATAGAACGGCTTAATATTTCAGCTCCTGTGGTTAAAGATGTCACAGTTTTTGATAGGGATTCGTACAATGAGGCTCTTAAAGGGGGTATTGCCCACTCTATTTCTTCTAATTATCCCTCTTCCGATCCCGGAAATGTATATCTTTTTGCACATGCCTCGCTTAATTTTTGGGAACTTGGAAAATATGCTACTGTGTTCAATCTCTTAAGGAAAGTGAGAACAGAAGATTTGATTCATGTTTTTTATAAAGGTGATGACTACATTTATAAAGTCATAGATAAAGAGGTATACAAAGGATGGGATGTGAGGCCGCTAACAAGGTTGTATATCGAGCCCATTTTGACTTTGCAAACCTGTGACCCGCCGGGAACAACACTGAATAGGCTTGTTGTGACTGCCAAGTTGATGGAAATTAAGAAATTATCTGATACTAACTGAATATAGGTCTGTTTGTCCGCTTGACTTGAATGAAGTGATTATTAATATTCTATCCCCACTGGGTGAGCTAAATACCAAGTCACTGTATAAAGTGTTATTGTAGATCTCAGTCTTGTTTGTACCATCTATTCTGACTAAGCTAATCGTCCCCTTTTTGTTATTCAGAATGTCTCCTTCCACTACGACAAAGTGGTAACTATCCGGGTACCACACAAGCTTGGGTTGTGGGTCGGAGGCTTTTAGACTCATTACTGTCGTTTCTCTGTTTTCTCCTATCGGAAGAGGTTTTTCAAGGTTGTACACATAATAGGACATCATGTCGCCGGATTGGACTGTATACATAAATTTCTTTTGATCCGGAGACCACTCAGATTTGGGAGAAAGTGCAATATTTCTAACATTGTCTGGTATATCTATCTTTTCGACGAAGGCAGTACGTTTCTTATCGAGTTCTGATATCCACGTGTCACGAGCAATCTGGGGGCTTGTTGTAGTTTCAGCAGTATTGTTAACCAAATCCGCCATGTAGTTTACTCCGTTTGGGCCTTCTATAATCAAGTTTTTGTCATCATACGACCATTCAATACTCTTAGCTCCCGAATATTTCACACGAGTTGTATCAACTAAAACTATGCTTGAGTTAGGTCTAAATATGCTTAAAGTATAATTTCCTATCTGCATAACCCACACTCCGTTTGTCTCTTCCCCGCTGGTTGTGTACGCGACTTTATCCATAGAATTTGATAGGGACGCCGAACTTATTCCGGTATTTGTTAAGGGTTCAATTCTTGGAGTTTGGGAAATTAAAACCGCTGTAATGTCAGTTACAAGCTCTGGGAAAACTTCCAGTTCTTTTTCCCATTCTACAAACCCCTTTTTCACGATTTTCAATCGGTGTTTACCCGGTTCAATTCCGGATATCGTATCATTCGTGGCTGTTGCTACTTTGCCGTCAAGAAACACAGTTGCACCTTCCGGCAAGGACTTCGCACTTATCATACCTGTTTTGGATAGGTCGATTGTATTAGTTGAAGTTCTATTTATCCTGTATCCGGATGTGTATAAATACAGCACAGTAGTAGTGCTGAAAATAATTAAAAGTGTAAAAAGCGTTTCGAATAGTGGAAATTTGCGTATATCCATGGAAGTAATTTTAACACACAGGTATAATGCATGCATGGAATATCAAATCGAGTCAGAAAATATATTGGGAGTTAGAGTCGATTTCGGTCTTAATATGTCTTCGGCAGTAAACTACATAGAAAAAAAACTTCTATCAAACGGTAGCTGTAATTTGATAAGCACAACAAATCCCGAGTTTATAATGGATGCTCAAAAGGATAGAGATTTTCAGAATATTGTTAACAAGTCAGCACTTTCACTGCCGGATGGAGTCGGGGTCTTGATGGCTAAGAACTTTATAGATAAAACAAAATTAATAGAAAGAGGTCCGGCTACTATTTTTAAAATGATAGCAGCGGGGGTTTCATGTGGTGTCTTCCCGCTTGATTCTGCCTTACAAAGGATAAACGGTATTTCCTTGGTATTTAACCTGTGCTCACTGTCGGCGCAAAAAGGGTACTCAGTCTTTTTTCTTGGGGGACGCAAAAGAAACCGAACAGGGAGAATAACTGACCAAAGCACTGAAGAAGACTTTTCGGTAAAAGCCTCCGAAAGGATGGGTGAATATTATCCGGGCCTGAATATTGCAGGGGCTACATCTAAATTCTCGCCTAGGGAAGCAGATGATGAGATAACTGTAACGTACATAAAAGAATGCATGAGAAAGAAGAACTTGTCTACCATTGACTTCCTTTTCGTGGCGTACGGGCACCCTAAACAAGAAAAATGGATTATCAGAAACGCGCACAAACTTCCTGCAAAAGTGTGTATAGGGGTGGGCGGAACTTTTGATTATATATTGGAGAGTAGAAATTCTACGGTAGCCAAAAACAACCAAGAAAAATATAGGTGGCTCAGCAAACTTGTAAAAGAGCCGTGGCGCTTTACTAGGGTAGTTAAAGCGTTTCCTCTGTTTCCACTAAAGCTTTTTGTACAGGAATTTCGCTCTTCTTCCACAATACATACTGAGTCATAACAATAAACCTATTGACACACTTTTGTAGTAGTGCAATCATTTAGTCATGATAGAACTCAAAGACAGATTATATACTTCCACCGAAGTAGCAGAAGTTTTGGGAGTCAGTTTGAGGTCCGTGTACAGGTATCTCGAGGAGGGAAAATTGAATGCTGAGGTAAAGACTGCAACAGGCAGACATAGGTTTACAAAGCAGAACATAGTTGATTTTTTGTATCCTGATGGTGAGAAAAAAGTACAAGCCCGACCTAAAGTTTTGGATACTTCCATCATAAGCGAAGAGGAGCCCAAGGCTCCTATAGTTGCTGAGGAAGAAGCAGAAGAAGTAATCGAAGTTGAACAGGAGCCAGCTAAAAAAGAGGCTAAAGAGGAAACCGTAGACTGGCTGTCTAAATTCAGGGAGGCCGCCAAAAAGTTTGAAGAAGAAAGAATAAGTGCGCAAAAAGAAGAAGATCCGGAAGTAGAAAAACAACAGAAAGTTACCCCTGAAAAAACGGACAATATCAGTGATTTGCTTAGTGAAGAAAGTGAGCCGGAGGAGAAGGAAGAAAAAGCGGCAGAACCTTCAGTAACCCCATTGTACTACCGAAGTAAATTGGGAGGACTTAAAGACGTAGCGCAGAGTTTAGATAAAAACGCTAGAGAGTCGGGCCTCAAGTACGCGTTCACCTTAAATGCCGGATTGTCACTATTTAAGCCGATAAAACCATTTTCGACATTGCATTCCTATGTGACATCTGGAGATCAGGAGTTTTTCGAGAGGACACTTATGCTTGTACCTTCTGACGAAGCCAATGCCCAGCTGTGTTTGCTCATTTCTGATAATAACAGTCTTTATGCCGATAGAGTAGAATTGCATGGTCTACAAGTAGTATCTAGAGAGCAGCTGCTTCAGGACGTCAGGCAGTATGGTGACGAGGTTCTACTGTCAGAAGCAGAGTCGGTGCTCGGGTGATAGACTAACGATTTGGTATCAAGAGAAGGCGTCCCCCAGGGGACGCCTTTTTACATATTGACAGCCCTATAAGATTTTGATAAACTCGTGCCCACAAAGAGGATCTTGTTCGGGATAGACGCTAAAGTTTCTTATGCTGTGGGCAGGAGCATATGAGACTGTCTATTCCGAATTAGGTCCTTTTTTTGACAGTTTGTGGTTTTTTCTGCATAATTCAGTTTGTGAAACTCGGATTACTTATTACTATTCATGAATCGTCACTGTTGGACGAAAGAGCCTTTAGGACTTTAGTTGAAGAATGTTACACACCCCTTTTTAGACTAATTAAAAACAACCATAGACACAGGTTCTCAATTAGCATCGATTTCAGCTTTCTCCAGCTATTGAATACTTACGGCTATTTGGAACTGCTAGCAACAATAAAGCAGCTTTATAGCATGGAGAGGGTGGAGTTGGTTGGGTCAGTTGCCCATGGGGCTTTATTGGCTGACTTATCTGAGGATCTATTATCCGCACAAATTGTCTTAAATGAGTATGCACTGGCACACTTTTTTGGGTCTCATCAATCCTTTGAGGGTGATAAAGGGTATATGATAAAAAACATCGCGGGTTTTTATCCCACTAAATTTGTAATAGATGAGGACAAAGCTCGCCAAATATTAGAAATGGGCTATGAGTGGATACCTGTAAAGTCAACTTCCGCTGATTTCGGAGTTAGATACGAGCTGAAAGCTGAATCGGGGGCTTTAGTATCCCTAGATGATACTCTTTCGGATCTGATAGCAGGTGATATATCCAAGGTAGCTGACTATCTAAAAATGAAAGGAGATTCATATTGTGGCTTCGCTTGTGTAGATAGCCAAGCCTTTTGGTTTAGAAATAAAGAGGGTGTAGCGTACCTGGATTTGCTGCTGACCTGGTTACTGGAGAAAAATATAGAATTGAGTACAGTGTCTTCTCTCGTTGGTTCATTAAAATCAGGTCAACTAAGCGAGTTTTCGAGTATAGCTGATGCTGGTATTAGTGAAAGACGTAAGCAATTTCTGCAAATTCAGCAGGACTTAACAGAAAAATTCGGTGATGGCTTATTAGTGTTGGAGGAACAGGAGATACAGGATTATTTTGAGAAAAAACCTGCCACATTGGTTCTAAATATGCACCAGGCTCTTTCCGGAGATAGGTATGAGGATAGTTTAGCAAAAGCCTATTTCGATTTATTTACCCAAATATCATTAGGTCTTTGACCAGTAACAGAAAAGCCCCGTTTGTGGGGCTTTCCATACTTTCCGATTTAAATGGAAACTTTACTTTAATTCTACCTTTGCTCCTGCATCTTCAAGTTTCTTTTTAGCTGTTTGTGCATCCGCTTTTTTGGCGCTCTCTAGGATTGTTTTAGGAGCTGATTCTACTAAGCCCTTTGCATCAACTAAGCCTAGTGAGGGAACCAGTTCTCTAACTACTTTAATTACTGCAATTTTGTTGGCTCCTGCGTCTGCTAGTACTACGTCAAACTCGTCCTTCTCTTCCTCGACAGGTGCTGATGTTCCTGCAGCTGCTACTGCTCCCATCATTACTGGGGCTGCTGCTGACACTCCAAACTTTTCTTCCAAAGCTTTCACTAAGTCGTTAAGTTCCAAAACTGTCATTTTTTCTACCATGTCCATTACTTTTTGTGCGTTACTCGATAATTCTGCCATTGTTAATACACCTCCTCACTTTCTTTTATCCGCTACTGCGGCCAGTGTTCGTACAAATTTTGATTGTACACCACCTAAAGTTCTTACAAACCCCGATATAGGGCTACTTAATAATCCTACAATCTGTCCAATCATCTGCTCTCTAGAAGGTAGCTGGCTCAATATATCAATTTGGTCTGCGCTAGTATACGTGCCTTCTATCAGTGCAGACTTTATTTTGAAGCTTCCCATTTCTTTAGCAGCTGCAACTAAGGACTTAAGAGGCAATACTATGTCGGAAAATGAAAATACTGCCACATTCTTACCTTTTAAATCACTTTCCAGTTGCTCCGTATTTTGGCCACTGCCTTTTAAGGCAACCTTAAGTAATGTGTTTTTTGCTACAACAATTTCAGCATCGGCACTTCTAATCTTCTGTCGGAGATCGTTCAGGCTGGTGGCACTTACACCTGTATAGTCGGCGATTGTTACAGCCTTTGATCTTGAAAGTTTTTCTTTTAGATCTTCTACTATATTTTTGTTTTTCGTATTAGGCATTATTTGTTCCTTTAAATAAAAAAACACTCACCGATATGAAAGGTGAGTAAATCAGTTTTTACTAAATTTTCACCTCGGCAAGATTTTTAATTCCGCTAAACGGAACCTTGCTATCTACGGCACGTTAAACAGTATAAGTGTTTTGATTTCTTTGTCAAGTCAATATATCCAATATCACTGGAAAATGGGGGCTTCCAATTTTGTACCAAAATTATATAAATATCGCATGACTATCCCATCGCAGCTTTTGAAGATTCGGCCCAAAGTACAGCATCTGTACTATCGGGGGGAATATGACGAAAGCATTTTTAATAAATGTATTGCTGTTGTGGGAAGTAGACGTATGACAGCCTATGGAAAGAGAGTACTGGAGAAAATCATACCGTGTCTGGTTGAGGAGGGGGTGACCATAGTGTCAGGTTATATGTATGGGACTGACAAAGAAGCACATAAGATAACGCTAGATTGTGGTGGGAAAACAATTGCAGTATTAGGCTGGGGTATTGATTGGAATCCCGAAGTTCCCTCGAAAAACCTGCTGTTTGTCAGTGAATATCCAAATGATTTGAAGCCGCAATTATGGATGTTCCCTAAACGAAATCGAATAGTAGCGGGTCTTAGTTTGGGAGTAATAGTTATTGAGGCTTCGGAAGATTCTGGAAGCTTAATCACTGCCGATATGGCTAAAAAGTTTGGCCGGAAAGTGTTTTGTATTCCTGGGCCCATCACCTCCACCGTATCCAAGGGTTCGAACACCTATATTCGGGACGGTCTGGCATCCATTGTCACCGACGTTAATGACATTACTCAGTTTTTTAATTGGAAGATTGCCGAGAAGCATCCTTCCAACGGCAAACAATTGGCTTTACTCGACTTTCTTGATGTGGAACCTCTAACGATGGATGAGATTTCCGAGAAGATGTGCCGAAAAGTGAGTGATGTGTCAGCTGAGCTTTCTTTGCTTCAGCTTAAGGGGGAAGTTATAGAGGAAGGAGGAAAGTACTATGTTAGCAAAGGTTAAGACGTGTGCCATTGTAGGACTTAGTGGGGTCTTAGTGGAGGTTGAAGTGGATATTGCTTCAAGGGGTTTGCCTTCATTTAACATAGTAGGTTTTTCAGGCAAGGCAGTAGAAGAAGCTCGGGAAAGAGTGAAGACTGCTTTGGTGAATTCGGGCTTTGCCTTTCCTCTTAAGAAGATCACAGTAAACTTAGCACCCTCGGACATACTCAAGGAAGGAGGAAGCTATGATTTGCCGATAGCAATTGGAATATTAAAAGCATGCGGGGAGATAGACGAGACTGAAAATAACGAGCTGTTTTACGGAGAATTGTCTTTAGACGGCAAGGTTAGGCATACCAAAGGAGTTTTATTAGTCAGCATTTTTGCAAAAGAATGCGGTTATATAAACGAGATATACGTTCCAAAGGACTCCTCTAAGGAAGGTGCTATTGTGGAAGACACTACTGTGTTTCCTGTATCCAATATTCAAGAGCTCGTGAACCATTTAAGGGGTAGTAAAAAGATACTGCCTCAGGGAGTTATCAATATAGATACTGATCTTAATCGCGGAAAATTTGAGTTTGATTTCTGCGAGGTGATAGGGCAAGAACAAGCCAAGAGAGCCCTAACTATAGCGGCTGCCGGTGGGCATAATATAATGCTTAGCGGACCTCCGGGATCTGGAAAAACTATGTTAGCTAGAGCCCTTCCTTCCATACTTCCTATGTTATCTGCTAGGGAGGTCCTAGAGGTTACAAAGGTATACTCAGTTGCAGGGTTACTAAGTCCCGGGGAGTCTTACATAAAGAATCGATCCTTTCGAGCTCCTCACCATTCCATGTCTTTAGTTGGGCTAATTGGTGGCGGATCCCATCCCGTACCGGGCGAAGTAAGTTTGTCTCATCTTGGCGTATTATTTCTAGATGAAATGGCGGAGTTTCCGCGTTCTGTCTTGGAGTCAATGAGACAACCCATGGAGGATGGCAAGGTTGTGATATCCAGAGCTTTGGGTAGGGTAGAGTACCCTGCGAATTTTACGCTGGTCGCCGCAGTCAATCCTTGTCCGTGCGGATATAATGGACATCCACGTAAGGTATGTAGTTGTACACCAACGCAAATTATCCGGTACAAAAAGAGAATTTCCGGTCCAATTATGGACAGAATCGATATTCATGTTCATGTGCCGTTTGTTGAGCCTTCCCTGCTGGACAATACTGCTGCCCAAGTTAGATCTGAGCAAATCCTCGAAGAAGTTAAGAGTGCTAGAAAATTACAGTATGAAAGACTTATGCATTGGGAGAATATGTATACTAATTCGCAGATGAGAAACAAGCAGGTAACGACTTATTGTAGCTTATCCCCCGAGAGTGTAAGACTTGTTAGGACAGCCGTTGAAAAATACGATTTGTCTACCAGGGGATATTTTCGATTGCTTAAGGTAGCAAGAACAATTGCTGATCTGGCACACAGCTCGGATATACTGATAGCCCATCTGGCAGAGGCACTGCAATACAGGATAAAGGGGTAAAAAGTACGATGTTTCATTCCTCAAAGTTTATTGCCCCATTGTTGTACTCAATTTTTGCCTGAGTAGCTGTTAACGTGTAGGTCCAAATTTTGACGTCGTCCATATCGCCTTCAAGATTTCCCATTCCTTCGATTCTGCCTATATCAAAATCTGTTGCGCTTAGGGAAGTTGCAGTTGAGATTACCACGTGTTGCCATATTCCTGCAGATAATGTGGTTGATGGAATCCCGTTTACAAATATTGTGGGCGATGAAAAGCCCTGAGCGGTGATAGTTCCGCCGTTAATCCACACATATGCGGAACCGTTTAGGTCAATTGGGTATTCTGTTGCGGAGGTTGGGTTAATCCAAAATGAAATGGAGTTAACCACATTGGGTCCTGCTCCTATATCAACATAACCGTCTGAGCCGTTGAAGGTGTATCCATAGTTTAACTTGCCATTTGTTAGTAAAGTGACACCATTTGTCAAGGTTCCATTTATTCCGTTGCCGCTGGCATCGTAGGACACCGTGCCTGTAGTCTCATCCATTCTCCACCAGCCCCTTGGTCCTCCTTGGTTATAGTCCCAAGCAACTTGCGCGGGAGTACGGGCATAATCGTAAATTCGGACCTGGTCAATCCCACCATCCCATTCACTGGAACCTGTTGATAGTTGGGAGCCTATATTAGCGAGTGTTTCATCGATACTACCTGTCCATGTACCCAAAGAACTAACTGTGCTTCCTTCCTGTTTTCCATTTATGTAAGCTCTGACTGCGTCGGAGGATTTGCTCCATGTGATAACTGCATGTGTCCAATCCGTGTAACTTGATGAGGACGTTGATACCCCTGAATTTGTTCCCCCGGCAATGTAATAGAACTGTAACTGGTTGTCCAGGGTGGATTTATGCAGCGTTACTCGATTATCGGTGTCTGCAGCTATGTATAGGAGTCTGTGGTTTACACCATCTGTCCAAATGCTGCTATTGGCTTTGAACCACAATTCTGCAGTTCCTTCTGATGTATCGAAAGCGTTAGCAAAGTTCGCGCTGTAAATATTAACAGAGGTGTTGAGTGCCGAATCGAACTCCAGAGCCTTGCCGAATTTGCCTGGAGACCAGGACGGGGAATTTACTAAGATCCCGTCGTAGCTGTTTCCACTTTTGTCATAAGCAGTGCTTCCGGCCCCGTCGTCAAAATTCCATTCTGCAATTGGGTCAGAGCACGATGATGTATCACCGGGGACACAGTACCCACGATCTGCCGAATTATCTGGGGTTGCCCCATCTCCATCTGTGGAGAGAGCTCCAAAGCTTTGTGCCGTTCCATGGTTGTATTCAGTTTTTACTTGTTCTGCGGATAGTGCAAAGTTGTATATTTTTACTTCGTCAAGAATTCCGCTGAAAGGATTGGTTCCGGGGACATTGTTGGAATAGTGAGCACCGACTAAAATTCTGTCAGTTGGGTTTGCGTATATATTACATGTATCATAATCTGCCAAGTTGCCGTCGACATATATCGAATAAGTGCCGGAGGGGTTTATAGTAGCCACAGCGTGATGCCAATCACCGTCGTTATATCCGATCCCCGAAGCTGAGGAGCATGCAACTCCGTCGAATAGCATTACCATACCACTACTGTGTATTTGTAGAATGGGACCTGCTCTAACAGGGATATTTTCGTTTGAAATCAAAGTCTGTGTGCTTAAAGACGATGTCTTAAACCAAGTTGAAAAAGTCAGTTCAGCCGATAAGTCTGCTGCTGTATTGACTTGAACATAATCTCCGTCTCCGTCAAAGCTTAAAGCCTTCCCATACTTTCCCGAATTACTCCATGTGGCGTTTGACAATGTGCCATTAAGCGACGAGCCACCATTGCCTGAATTATTAGATGATGTTAAGTAACCCTCATCAAACTTGTAGTGGACAAGGGCAGAGGGGGTAGGAGATCCTGGTGCAGCATGTCCAGCATTCATGTCAGCAATTACTTGCTTTTCAGAACGCGCGTAGTTATAAATTCGAACATCATCAGTAGCTCCGCTTAAGTAGGCACTTCCCTCAGTATATTTCCCGATTAGTAAGGGAGTGCTATCGGATCCAGTTGAGGTTGGTACTGTGCCACTAAAAGTAAGAGTTTGTAGAGCACCATTAAAGTACAGTTTCAATCTGTTAGCGTTGCCTGTTTGCGCCCCGTCAAAAACCATAGCAACGTGATGCCAAATGTTATTTGTTAGAATGTTTCCGGTAGTGTAGGCGTAAGGGTTGGAGCCGTCGTTGATTCTCACAAAAATATCGTCATTCCCGCCCAAACCGCCTGCTCGTAGTAAATCTATTTTCATGTTTTTAGAGATTATGCCTTCATATTGTGTCCCTGCGCCATCAACCTTAACCCAGGCTTCTGCTGTTAGGGCGCCCTGACTTTCAACTGAACTTATGTCACCTGCTGTCACATAATCATCGTTTCCGTCAAATTTAATTCCTTTTCCAAATTTGCCCTTTGTCCAGGTTGGTAGGTGAGTGGCTCCCGTTAATGTGCCGGTGTTTCCGTTACCTGATGAATCATTTGCTGAAATTCCTGTTCCTTCATCAAAATTCCAATGTGCTACAGGAGCCGGTGCCCAGCTGTAGAGCTGATCGATTTCAGCACCCGAAAGGGCTCGGTTGTAGATACGAACATCATCTAAGCGAGCATTTATAGAAAAAGCGTCATTATTTGGATAGGCTCTACCAAACCTATCGAAGCGGATACCGGAGCCATTTGATCCCGGATTTGAGCTTCCCTTGTACTCACCATTCAAGTACATCTTTACTAAACCAGTGCCGTCTGCAACTGCTGTAACTAGATACCAGGTGGTGTTATTCATAGTTACAGTTACATCGGTAGGTGACTGGCTGTCGCGGTTTCTTGCGCCAATCTTACTGGAAGCCCCGTTTACATAGGTGTATATATAACTGCCTTGTAAATTTACACCCAGGGGGATATTGTTTTTTACGTCATTCGGATAAATCCAATATGATGTCGACCACGGGGCACCGTGTGCAAAATATATTTCAGAAGTAAATTGAACGTAATCGTCGGTTACAAGGTCGCCGGAATTTCCAAATTTACCTACAACGCCACCAGAGGGGCCGGTGCTGTTAGGGCAAGCTTTGCCATTGTTTGCATTTCCGGAGGCATCCAAAACGGAGTATGTGGAACAGTCTACAGTCCAGCTTGCTTCATTCATCTTCCACCATCCCACCAACCCATCTGTCAAATTATCATTTTCTCTAGTGCCTATGGATACTGCAACCTGCTGTCCTAAATTGTCGGTCAAAACTTGTGCTGCCGAGCGTGCGTAAGGGTAAATGCTGACCTCATCAATATACCCAGTCCAAGGATTAGCAGTTCCATCACTATCAATACCTATATATATGGGGTTGTTGCCGTTGACTGTTGCCGGGGCAGCACGTGCCAGCTCAACTGCTGGGGTGCCATCTATGTATAGTGTAAGTGAAGCCGAGGATCTCACGGCTGAAAAACTATGCCACTTGCTGTCTGCGTAGCTAGTGGTAATACAGGCCGAGTCGCTATTTACGGAAAAGCACATATATCCTGAACTGTCCATATATATTTTGTAGCCTGTTGTACCCGACTGACGGGACAAGACTGTGTCAGTTCCTGAAATAGTAGAGGGGTGCTTGAACAATCCGGAAAGGGTAAACTCGTTTGAACCAAAATCGAAGTCTCTGTCAAAGTTTCTATAAGCAAAGTCGTTAGTGCCGTCATATGACAAGTAGCTGTTATTAGCATTTCTTGTCCAAGTGGCTCCACTTGTAGTTAAATGATTTAAGTTTATGGATGAATCGTTAGCAGTGGTTCCATATCCTTCATCAAAATGCCACACCGAAGTAATATCTTGTCCTTTGTTGTCACTAAACCTGTCTATTGTGATAGAACCGGCTGTTTCGCTTCTACTAACAAGTCCCGCACTGTACAAATCGGCAACTTGTGTTGAAGTTAGTGCCGCGTTGTAAATTCGTAAATCCGACATTGTTGCGTCGGATGGTCCGCCGTTTCCGCTTGGGTTGTACCCAACCCCAAAGTTTGTTGTATCAAATCCGAAGGCGGTTGTTTGGGGGGTTCCGGCGCTTCCGTTTACATAAATGGTTGATGTGCCTGCCGATCCGTCTCTTACGGCGGTTACGAAATACCATTTGTCCAGGGTCATTGTGGCCGAGGTGTATGTGGCAATGGTTGCCCCCGAGTTGTCAAAAAAGGCAAATCCTCCTACAGCAGGTTGAAATCTAATGGAAGGTCCTGTTTGACCGCTGGTGGGATCAATAAATTGTCTTACCTGTGTAGCGGTTCCTGAAACGGCTTTTGTCCAGAAGCCCAGGCTAAATGTGGTAGTACTTATATTATTTTCCACTGCATACTGCAATGTATCTGCAGTTCTTGTACTCGTACTCTCATGTCCTGTATCCGTCCACGCATATCCGGTTCCCAAAGTTCCATCCGCATAACTTGTTGCATAAGTTTTTTCCTCTAGTTGCATTCCGTCCACATACATAGTTTTGTCAGCAGCTACAGCGACTCCATAATCGTTGCTTGCATCGCTTGTGGCATGAGAGTAGGTGATTCTGTACCATCCGCCCCCAACGTCTGTGTAAATGGCACCATCGCTTGTGGCATCCACCGTGCCTCCTTCCCAAACCAATCGTGCATTGCTTTCGGTAATGGGGCTTCCTATTTCGCCCGTAGTTCCATTAAAGACATATGCTGACAAAGTATGTGTAGTTATACCTCCGGGGCTTACGGCAGTTGAATATTCGGCAGTTGGTTGTGCCAAAGCGAATGTTATGTCGGTTAACAATCCCGAGTATTGGGCATAAACATAATTCCCGCTTGTTGCATCCATTCGAATATCCAGTTCATTGGCAACTGCAGGCATGCCGGCTGCAATGTCCCCGCTTGTAGTTCGTGTGTAGGATGTAGGAGTAATGTTAATGTTGGAACTTGTTACTGTGGCCGCAGTTGAAACATTGTACAGATCTATGTTGCCGTCACTCGCGGACACTTTAGCATAAGCTTGAAAGTATCTTGCGACAGCAGAGGTACCTGCCCAGTTAGCTGGATCAAAGCTAAGTAACCCATACTTTCTATCATAATTATTGTCGACCTCAGAAGTGGGTATATGCGAGGCATAGTGCATTAGCTGGGTTTCCAGTATTGTTGAGTTTTGCTCCAAGATTAGTTTGGCGCTGACAATTCTTGCCTGTTTCATTTCAAAAACATATTCCTTGCCGGTTGTAAGTGTAAATCCCGCACTTCTAAGCCGCCTTAGGCCTGTGGTTGTTGTAGTTGTTTCAGAAGCCGCCACTGATGCTCCGGTAGTTTTGTCATACAAGCCTATCGAACCTGTTGCACCCGCATTGGGAAGATTTGCAATCTGAATAAGTATCGTAGACTGCGAAATGGATGCCGTTCCTCCGGATGTGGGTCTAAATCTTGTTATGTAAGACCGCGTATTGAAAGGTAAATCAAGATACAGATCTCCGGTTGTTTGCCGTGTCCATATTATTGCGTTAGTTGATTGTTCCGAGCCTGTTATTACAGCTGCGGTAATCGTGCTTATCGCTTGTTTATAAAAATCGGTATATGTTGATTCACCGGCATCCGAAGTTTTTACCACCACTTCGTGTTTAACAGTTGGGCGTGTGCCATAAGCTTCATTATCAAAATAGAACGGGTATTCTATGCCATCTCCGTAGCTGGGATCCACCGATGTCTTATAATTATTTACAAGGGTAATGGGTATTTCCAAATCGGTAATGCCCCCGACAGCCGACTGAACGAGAACTACCTTAGCACTTGCCACCACCGCATTTTTGAGTCTCATGGTATAGGTCTTTGCGGTAGTTAATGTAATTGCACTGCTTCTTACCGTTTGCCACCCTTTGGTAGCGCTGGTAACTTCCGAATCGGCAACAGAAGCAGTATCGGTGTAGTTGTACAGTTCCACGCCACCCGCAGTCCCTCCGGTGGGTATATTTTGTAGTTGTAAAACCACGCTTGTATTGCTAAAAGAGCCCGTCCCACCAGAAGTTGTGTTTTTTATTCTGGTAGCTATATCAAGAGGGTTTTTTGGCATAACAGCTGATAGCTCAGGTGAGCGCAACTGTACATACGAAGTGGAGGTAGTTGTCAGTTCAGATTCCGTAATGTAAGCATCCCCGTCGCTGCCCACTGGATCCACATGGAATGTACTGAAGGCGGTTTTGCCTGTGGTGGTTTTTTGAGTTGTGTCCAAATACACTATGGGTGCTACACCATATTCCATTGGGTTGAAGGAATAAACATGCCCTGTTGTTGCATAACTTGTTGACACTGTTGTTACCAAAGTATTATCCAATGTGTGTACCAACTCTAGTTTAGTGATACCTCCGGCATCCGTTTGTTCGTGAATGATTTTAGCGTTGCTAACTTTTGCAGTGTTGGCAGAAGTTTTCATACATACCATATAGCTTGCGCTGTCCGAAAGGGTAATTGCGCTACTTCTTACCCTGGCCCACGTTGTTCCTACTACAGTTATCTCGCTGCTTGCCACTTCCGTTACACATGTGGCTGCATTTTCATACAGAGCAAGCGAAGTGGTTTGGCCAGCGGTATCATTTGCTATAGTAGCCTCAAAGTAGGTAGTAGGTGCAGGGGCGTATACATCAGCATCATAGGTATAGATTTTTTTATCCGTCAACTGTGTATACGCGGTTTGAGTAGAGGTTTCATTATTGCCGACTTCAATATAGGTTTGAGTAGTTGTAAGTTTAGTCGTTCCTGTTTGAACAACTATTAGTCTGGCCGACTTGATAAGTGTTGTTTGTCCGGCCACTGTGTTTTTGACTCGCACAGAATAATCGGTGCCATCGATAAGAGAAATCGCAGTGCTGCTTCGTTTTCTTACGTAAACTCCTCCGGGTTTGCTACCGGTCACGGCTGATCCGTCAACTTCTTCTCCAAGAGTGTTGTACAATGCGGCACTGCAATCTCCCGATCCGGTTTCAGTAAAGGAGACTTCAAAAAATACTTCCACAGAATCTGCCGGAAATTTATCCGCATCCCAGTTAATTAGGCCGAGAGAGTTATCTGTTGGTACGGCCGTTCCGCTTGTGGTTGAGTACACCTGATCCATGATGTTTATTTGTTGAGTCACTTTTGCCTCTGCAGGTCTAAATGAAGCTTCAAAGTATGTCGTTGGGGTAGGGGAGAATACGCTTGAGTCGTAGTAGTAAAGTTTTGGGTAACTTGGTGTTATGTAAGTAGCACTGCTTGTATTTTCTGCAGATCCTACTTCAGCCAACGTTTCGGTGTCTGTAATTTTGGTTGTATCACTTTGCACTACCACCAAACTTGCTGAGCGGAGAAAGGACCACGCTCCCACAGAATCATTTCTTAGCCGTACAGTGTAAGCAGTTCCATCCACAAGTGTTAACGCAGTGCTTCTTTTTGTTACATACACACCTCCCGGCTCTCCTCCTGCGATTTCGTTCGAAATAAGTGTACCATCGGTGTCATATAAGGCAGCAAAACAATCTCCGTTTCCGTTTTCGGTCATTACTACCTCTAAATATACTGTTTCTCCTGAATATTTTGTCGAGTCCCAATGTACAACTCCTAGTGAATTATCCCCGGGTAGGAATACATGAGTGTCTCCATTATCTTCATCTGCGCCCGCCATCTTATAATCCTGATTGAGAATGTTTATTTTCTGCTCAATCTTTGGTTCGGCCACATCCACGGTAGCTTCGACGTATGCAGTTGGGATTGGGTCAAATTTGCTTGAATCGTAGTAATATGCCTTTTGTGATGTAAGCTGCGTGAAAGTGTCATTGCTTGTAGCTTCAGGGTATCCCAATTCCATGTTGGATTGGCTTGTTGTAATTCCGTCTTCTTTTGTTTGCACAATAACCAGCCTCGCTTCCTTAATTGCCGTGCGACCGGTCGTGGAGTTGCTTATTCTCACCGTGTAATCAGTATTGTCTGCCAGTGTTAATGCGTCACTTCTGTATCTTGTGTACACACCATCAGATCCGGCGTAAGAGAGCAGTGAAGGTCCCAAAGGGTCTCCAGCTGCTGTATACAATTGTGCCTCGGCGGAACCGCTGGTATCGGTTTCCATCATAACGACTTCAAAATAGACTGCGGAATCTGGATATTTATCTGCGTCCCAGTAAACCAAGCCCAGCGAATTATCTGTTGGTACTGCTGAGTTTCCTCTTGTTTCGAAAACCTGCGAAATAATTTCCAAATGGTGTTCCATAGTGGGGTTTCCTTCACCGCCCCCACCACCACCGCCATCAAGTGCACCGGCATCGCTAGCTGCGACTAGCTGTGCCGATTTACTACCGAATTTATAAAAAGGAGCTGTTGTATTTTCAGCAGGTGTAACTGTAGAAGTTGCTGTCCAACCTGTGTTGTAAGTGGCATGGTCAAAGGAGGGGTTGGTGATTTTGTTTGTTGTACCTTCTTCCATAAAAACCCCACCGTGTCCGGCATAACTTCCGGAACTTTCATAACCTGTCGTAGTTGAGGAGTTATCCACTCCAACTAACCCTGCTATATACTTTGCTCCTGTTATCGTACCGTGATTTCCGTTTCCGCTGTCGTCAATTGCCTTACCTGTGTTACGTGGGTCGTCTCCGTTTTCGTCAAAGTGAAGTAGGAGTTTGGTGTATTCGTCGCGGATGAATGGGGTTGTGGTGGGGGTGAAGTTACCGGTATAACGCTTGATGTTGGAGATTCTATATTCATCAATAATGGAATTCAATTGCCTTTCGGTATATGTAGCACTTCCAATGGCTTTATTATATGCAGCATCAGAATTGTAAGTGCCCGTTGCGGGGACTGGAGAGGCTACTTGGCTAACACCATTAATATATATTTGAGCAGTTTTGGCGGTGGCGTTCCACACTATAGCCAGGTGTTGCCATTGGTCTAGGGTTAGCCCTGTGGCGCTGGTAAAGCTGTAGGTTCCGCCTGTTGTAAAGATTGTGAAAGACGGTTGTCTGGCTGAGACATGCCAGTATAAATAATATCCAACAGAGGTACCCGATTTAACTCCAGAAAGATAAGAATAATAGGCATAGGGGGTTTTAGGGTAAATCCAGGTCTCAATTGTAAAGTCAGCGTTTGGTAAATCATCTAAGGACGGATTTGAACCCAGGTCAACTTCTTTTGGGTAACCAGATATGTCTAGGGCACTTTTGGAAGTGCTGTAGCGGAGGGCGCCTGTGGCGGTGGATGGTGTTTCGCCTGCCGCACAGGTAGTAGCACCCTCAAAGGGGCAAACAAGCAATGCGTCAATAGCTCCTATGTCAAAAGCATCAGGAGTATTAGTAGGGGATGTTGCCTGTTGGTTTCCGAAATACACATAATAGCTTGTTGCTGTTCCTGCTGAGGATAATGAGGCTTGAAGTGGGAAATATACTTTTGTAGCTGTACTTGTGCCGCAAGTTTCACCGCTTGGATAAACTATATGACGATTGAGGACAGTGTTAGTAGTATCGTTTGGTTGATACGCTATACGTAGGTCTGAACAATCGGGCTTAATTTTTGCCTGTGCTGCAAGGGTTTTTGTATCTACCGTGATCGCGATTGTTGTATTTGCCGAAAGGGAAACTGCGGAAGTGTTCACAATATTTAGCTGCTGTCTCTGAGCCCAGTCAGCCAGAGTAGGGGACCATATAGCTTGTGTGTTACCTGGGTTTCTGAACAAGATATAGATAATGGGGGTTAGAATTACCAAGGTGCCAACAAAAAAGGGAAGTAACGTTTTCTTTAATCTTTTTACGATAGGCAAGTACTTTTCAATCACAGCAATAACCTTACCAAATCTTTTTGCTCCCATAAATAGGAAAGTTTTTCTTTGTATTTTTTTATTCTCTGTTAACTATTAACCAATCGAATTTTATGTCGGTTCCAAACTCGTTTTCCACCTCAATCGTAAAGGATTCTCCTGCTGTTTTTTCTGAAACTATTAGTGATTGGCCGCCTGTTGGTGTTGTAGGGGTGACCATAATTACTGAATTGGCGGATACTTGTTTGGAATTTACTGTTACACTTGTTGAATTAGCCTGCAGTTCAGAGGATCCCACTGCATCGGATGCATCATCAACAATAATCTCTCCCGCTTTGATAATTGTAGCTTCAACCTGTCCTTCAACTTTAATATTGCCGTCTGGGGATATGACAATTTTTCCATTGAATATGTCAACGTTCCCCGCCAAGCCTTTTTGTAAATATAGGGTTTGGGTGTCGCACAAGGCTGTGTCGATTTTCTCTGTTGCTTGGTTGTAACAAGAAGGTCCAATGATATCAAAAGAGTCTTCCATCGGATCCAGTGACATTAAACCTGCAGACAGCGTGCCGGTCACTGTTACATCCGAAAAGGTTGCGTTTCCTGTCACGCTCATATCGCTGTTAACTAATAATCCACCATCTGAGGTACTTAGCCCAAGAGCATTACTGAATTCAGTAAACTCATCATATATTTTCTTCATTTCAGACAAAATGTCGGCAGGTAAAGACTGTGTAGATTGGGTGGTTTGACTTGCTTGTGTTGTGGCATCAAGTTTAGCTAGTATGTCATCAATAATATTCTGTTGATCTTGAATTGCCTTAACGAGTACCGGTGTTAAACTGCCGTAAGCAATACCCATGGAGCCGTCTTCTCCTGAAACAACCTCCGGGATTATTTCTTTAACATCTTGTGCAATTAACCCAATGCTGGAGTCCCCGGTTTTTTTGAAATCAAATCTTACCGGGTTCAAGGCCAAAACTTCTGCCAATCCATAATCCAGTGTTTCCACATTTTCCTTAAAAGCAAGATCAGAGGCATCATTCCAGCAGGTTGTTCCGTCGCAGTATGCTTCGGCTCCGGAAAGATAAAGTCGATAGGCTCCGGGATCCGTGGTTCCGATTCCTAGATTTCCTAGTTCATCTAGCGTCATTTTTGCTGTTATGTACCCTTCGCTACCGTCTCCGCCACCATTCGTGGTTCCAAAAATTAAGTTCCCTGTATAACCCCCTGTAGATGGACTCCAAATTGCTGCAGCGTTATTCACATAATTTTTAAAGATGATACCTGCCCTGGAATTTGTCGTGGTGCTGTCGTTCGCTATTAACAGACCTGCTGTTACTGATGTTGAGCTATTTGTGTCATACACCGTCAATTTCTTGGTAAAGGTTGATGTTCCAATACCAGTATTGCCACTTGTGTCAATGGTTAAGAATGCATTTGTCCCCGCAGTCGTGCCATCACCAACCATAAACAGATCATCATCATCTCCACCGGCATCCTCCTGCACACCCATCCAAAAGTTTGTGTCCGTAGCGGTTTTTGTATCAAATAAAATGGTGGGGTCCGAGGCAAGCAGTTGCATATCTCCGGTACCGGATAAATTGAACACCGCATTGCCTGTACCATAAGTTTTGAGAGTAAAGTCATTATTCTCGAAACTTTCGCCCGATATTATTGATAGCGGGCCGTATGACTCGATTTGTGATGCTGTCTGATTTGTCATGTTGAGATCATATGCAATAGCCACATCTCCGGCGGCGCTAAATGTTGTTGGGACAAAAAATTCAGCTCTTGCCGCTCCTAATGTTGCTATATTAGTTCCCGTGTCAGCAAAAGTAAGATTGCCTGCTGAATCTATTGTAAACGAAGAGTAGTTTCCTGCATTGTAGCTAAGTCTTAGTTGTTCGGTTGTTCCTAAAATTTCCAGTTTAGATGCGGGAGCAGTTGTTCCTATACCTAATCTATCAGTAGAATCGGCCCAGAAGAAATTCGTAGCATCCTGTGTCATATATGTTCCGTTACCGAACATAATTCCACCGTTTGTCACAGTTGCTCCATCGAGCATATTTAACTCCGCCGCTGAGGAAGTGACCTGTGTTCCGCCAAGATATAATGTTGCCAAATAGGCATTTCCATCAACTTCTAAATTACCATACACATATAAATCTTCGTTAACAGTACCGTTATCAAACGTGTATCCTGTGTCGGGGGCAATATATGTGTCTCCCCCAACAATATGCATCTGTGAGTCGGGGTCAGTAGTTCCAATTCCTACATTATCTGCTGCATCCGCGACGATAGCGTCATCGGCATATCTAAATAACCCATTGGTATCATCTCGATACCATATCATTTCATCGCCATTTCCTCCGAAACCACCAATGCCAACTGACGAAATACTGCCGTTTGAAAAATACACTCCGTTGCTTGCTGTGGTATGTAGGGTAAGGGGTATTTCCGTCGTGTCTCTTCCAAAAATGGTCTCTCCAGCTACTTCAAAAGCACCTCGGGGTACCGTTGTACCTATACCTACAGATCCGGCATTGTCGATGTACAAGGTCCCCGCGTCAAAGTTAAAATCAGCGGTGTTAGTGTCCATATTAATTGTAGTAGTGGCATCGAGTGTCATGGTATCGGTAAATTCTGACCAATCAAGGGAGTCTGGGGTAATTCCGGTAGCACCAATTGTTGCCCAAGTGAGAGTTCCCGTACCTCCGTTAGTTAGTACGCCGTTTGTAGTATGCCCAGTAGGCCAAGAGTAAGTTAAATTTTTGAGTTTAATAATGTCCCCATTGGCATCTATTTGAAAAGGTGATGTAGCTCCTATGGAGAATAGGGAAGTGGGGTTAGTTGTTCCAACACCGACATTGCCACCAAAATAATTGGTTCCGCCTACGGAGTAGATTGCATAATCCAAGCTAGTCCCTGAAGTTTGATCTTCAATGTATAATCCGTAGTTGTTTGCAATAGTGGCACCTGAGTAAAGGTAGGGGTTGGCTATATAGATTTGATAAAGATTTGTAGTTACTGCGTTAGTAAAGTAACCTTGATAATCGGAGTAGATACCATATGCGTTTGGGATCGATGTAGAATATGTAGCCGCGGCATTTGAGATCAGATTTTTCATTCCGTACATATCTGATACCGTTGTTACACCCGAGCCAGAAGGGAGAGCATTTGAAACCGATGTCAGGTTATAAATTCCGGTGGCTTCAGTATGTGTTGTTCCTGGTCCGTATATCCTATTTATGTTTTGTAGAGCGACCGTGCTGTTAGTATTAACCCCTCCGGAATCTGCACTTCCTGCTTCCAAGAGATTAAATACAGCATAGGAGATACCGCTGTGATTATTATTAGTACCTTTCTTGAGTATCAGTTCGTTATCTATTCCTGTCGTGGTTCCGTATAATTGGGCATTCGCCCTAACTTTGGTAAGAATCTTTTCACCCGTTGCATCTCCTCCTCCGTTTGTGTCTGTAAAGTCGTAGTCTTCCGAGTGCGCAAAGATATCGGATCCTGTAGCAGTATAGTCTGTATTTATAAGCAAACTAGATCCCGAGTCTGGACCGTAAATCATTACGTTTCCGTTGGAAGTTGTTGTGCCATTGGATTCAATAGTGAAGTACCCATCTCCTACCGTAAGAAGCGCGTTAGGTGCAGTTGTACCTACTCCTACGTACCCCGTATCCAAGATAGTCATTAGCCCACTATTACCATACCTTACAGCGCCTATATCCGGATCATATACGGCCAGGGTGACATTAGCAGAAGAATCATACAAACCAAACTCCCCGTCAGTGAAGATGCCACCGTTACCCAGATACCCGCCACTTCCAGTTAGTGGACCGATTGAGATAGGTATCTCGTTTCCACCCAGGTATGAATCCCCATTTACCTCGAAGGTAAATAGCCCTGGTGCCGATACACCTATTCCTACTGCTCCTCCGCTTGGATTGAGGACGACGTCCCCACGACTCCCAAAGCCTCTAGGGGCTCCGCCACTTATAAATACATCTCCGCCGCTGGAGCCAAACGCCATAAATGCGCCCGCATAGCTTCCCGTTATATATAAATCGGTCCCACTTCCGAATCCGGGCGTATCCGTCATTTTGATGGTTCTGTTTGCTGATCCATCCAGATATGTATCTCCTGCTATTGTCAATGTCGCTGTTGGTGCAGTTGTACCTATACCCACATATCCGGCATTATCAATATATAGTGTTCCTGCATCAAAATTAAAATCCGCGGAGTTGGTATCCATGTCAATGGTAGTAGTTGCATCTAATGTCATTATATCTTTGAACTCCGACCAGTCCAAAGAGTCAGCGGTAATTCCTCCGGCACCTATGGTTCCCCAAGAAAGAGTTCCCGTTCCATTGTTAGTTAAAATTCCGCTCGATACATGGGAAGTCGGCCATGAGTATGTTAAGTTCTTTAATTTAATTATATCTCCGTTTGTATCAATCTGAAATTGCGAACTTGCTCCAACTGATAGGGGAGAAGTTGGGGTATTCGTTCCAATTCCGAATCTGTAGTTGGTATTGTCCCAGTATAAATTTGTGACATTCTGTGCAAATTTGCTACCGTTCCCGAACAGTATTCCTCCGGCGGTTGCTGTTGATCCGTTCAAATAACTCAATTCCTGGGCAGTTGTACTTATTGTGGTTCCGCCTATACTCCAGTCTTCTGGGAGATCTACACTGCCCTCAAGTATTAAGTCACCACCGTAGGTTATCTCATCTGCTAAGTGCTCCTCAGTAATTATTCCGGATTTAATTTTCACATCATTTAGTCCGGTCCCGACAAGGTCTCCGTTAATATCTAGTGCAGTTTCCAGAGTGGTTTCCGTTACTGTGTCGATTCCCCCGAGCCTGTTCATTTGTCCTATTGTGACTGTTCCAGTCCCAAAGTTTCCGGAGGCCCCTTGCGTGTCTAACCCTCCTTTTAAAGTTGCTATGCCTTCGGCACTTAGTGTTTTTGCGAAGTTCGAGTCCACTGTCACCGCGAAGAGGTAGTCTTTTATCGAGTCACTTGCTTGAAGAACATTAGCGAGGGAATTTGAGCGATTTTTTACCGGGTTTTTTTCCTTACCGGCCGCTGCTCCAAAGATCAAAAGAAATACTATGAAGATAGTAAATGCTAAACTCGTTAGTCTGAAAGCTCTGGATAAGTTGCTTAAAGGTTTAATCAGAATGTTTTTCTCAACTATTTGTACCCTTGGTGACGAAGAATACGTTGTCACTTTAGTTTGTTGTTTGCTTGCAGCCAGTTTTTCTTGAAGCTGTAGGATGTCCCCTAGGCCAAAGACCCTATATCCGTTATCCAATCTTTTTGAGTTTATCAGTTTGAGAGATTCATGCCTTCTTAGTGAAGACGTTGACATACCAAGCAAAGATGCTGCTTCAGACACACTTAGTTGCGTTCTGTTTTTTATATTCGATATGTCATTAGAGTTCTGTTGGGCAGGAACTTCCATATTTATCCTTGTAATTTCCTACTATATCAATGTTTAGTAAGGATTACACTGTTAATTTTAGAAACCAACTATATCAATGTCAATAGAATGTTTTTAGGAATAATTTGCCTTTCCATATTCGGATGTTCTAAAATGATGAGGTGTATATAAAACTGCCTTTTATTAACCGTATAGTTGTAGCATCGCTAATTTGTGTGGTCAGTACTGCGGTTGTTTCGGCTCTTTCTGAATTTACTGCTGTCTCATTAAACACTGAGAATAATTCCGGGGAAGTTGGGAGCATTGTTTCCTATATTGACGGAAAATATATGCTCTCATCAAGGGAATATGATGAAGGAATGTTTGGTGTAATTGTTGACGCTCCAGCAACCTACCTAATTGATAGAAATTTAATCTCCCCACATTTAGTTGCATCTTTTGGTGAGATTAAGACTAAAGTGTCAGGAAATAAGGGCCCAATAGTACCGGGTGATTATGTGACAAGTTCTGATATTCCTGGAGTAGGGGTTAGGGCAGAACAAGCCGGTTATGTTTTGGGTGTAGCGACATCTGAGTTTACTCCGAATAGTCCCGATGAAATTGGGGAAGTCTTTGTCTTGGTTGATGTAAAAGTTAATTTTCTTGCTCGTGGGGTGTCAAAGAACATAATAGACACTGTTCAAAAGGCATTTGCCTCTCCCTTTATGACTCCAATAGCTGCACTTAGGTATTTGCTTGCGTCTTTGATTTTTTTGGTGTCGTTGGCCATAGGCTTTAATTCGTTCGGCAAAGTTTCTGGAACTAGTATGGAAGCCTTAGGAAGAAATCCTTTGGCAGGGGGGTCTATAAAGAGGATGTTATTTTTCAATTACTTACTCACTTTTGTAATTATGTTTGTAGGTCTAGTAATCGCGTACTTAATTATCTCAGTATAACCTGTTACAATTATTTGTATGAACCTGCCCTTAATAGTGTTACTCATAATACTTGGATCAGCCTTGGTTTTAGCGTTATTTTTTTTGGTAGTTGATCTATTTCTATTCAAAAAAGAATCTCCTACCGAGCTCAACTCTTCGCTAAAGGTTATTGAAAATGCAAAAATAAAGTCTTTGCAAATAATTACGAGTGCTTATGAGGATGCCAGAAAAAATATGAGGGTTTCTGACACCATCGGTAAAGAGGCTAAGACAGAGATGGAAGATATCCTTGAGAGGTCTTTTGAAAAGATGATCGTGACACTTGATACAGTAGGGGGGAATGTCATAAACAACTATCAAGCCACACTCAATAAGTCCCTTGATGTAGCGGCCATACAACTTGAGAAAAAAATGGAGGAAGCTACACACACTATTTCATCACATGTTACCGATAGTTATGAAAGGGGGGAGGAGGCAGTTGCGGACTTTGTAAAAAAGCGCACAAGAGAAGCTGCGGCTCGGATTAGCTCAGAGTTACCACGCGTCATTGAGGAGTACCTATCTGAGAATCTAACGCTTGAAGTTAAGGAGGAAATAATTATGCGCATGGTAGAGGAGCGTCTCAAAAAGGTTGGTCTATGAAATCCGAGTATAGTGAGATACTAGTAAATTTTAAGACTACTTCAAGATTGTGGGAACATATAAAGATGCTTGAGGCCCATTACACTGGAACTTCCCTACAACACAAACCCGATGCTAAATTTATCGACGGGCTGAGACAATATATGAGTAGAGTACCTGTAATTCACTTCGCCTGTAGTTTTGAGGTTAGTGAGCGGTTTATCAATCGTTTATACGACTTGATAACAGGGAGATTAGCCAGTGACCTTGTTATTGATGTTCAACCACTGTTGTGCAAAGGGCTGAAATTTGGTCTGGTATATGACGGGAAAATAGTGGAAGGATCCTTTGGGGATATTTTGGCTGATAAATTGGAACTTAGTATAGGGGGTATAGGGGAATGAATAAGGGAATATTCGAGAAGTACAAGGCGAAGTACTCAGAAGTTGGTTACGTCACTCAGCTTCAAATGCCTGTGGTCTACGTTGAAGGGCTTCCTGGAGCAGCAATAGGGGAGTTAGTAGTATTTGATTCAGGGCAACTTGGGTACGTTAGTAGCCTTCAAAGAAGGCTTTGTGGAGTACTTTTACTTAGTGACTTACCTGTGGGTGTTGGGTCGGTTGTAAGTAGAACCGGATCAGGAATAAAGATAAATGTTGAACGGGAGTTGTTAGGTACGGTGGTGTGCAGTTTGTTGAATGTGCTTTGCATCGACTCGGAAGATAGAAATGCCAGATATATCGAGAGTGAAATTCCACTGTTGTCAGTTCGCCGACGGGTATCGAAGCCCTTTTTTACAGGTGTGACAAAGATTGATATGCTGGTGCCTCTTGGGGAAGGACAAAGGGAGTTAATATTGGGTGATAGAAACACAGGTAAAACTGCTTTTGCCTTACAGGTATTAGCAACCCGCGCTTCCTTAGGCGATATTTGCATTTACGCCGGTATCGGAAAAAAGAAGAGCGATTTAATTAAGGTAAAGAGTTATCTTGAAAAGTCGGGAGCTTATAATAACTCGGTTATTCTTTTCTTTGATGCGTCCTCGCCCTCGACGGAAATTTACCTGGCACCTTACGTGGCTATGACCATTGCAGAGCATTTTAGAGATTTAGGACATAAAGTGACATTGATTTTGGATGATCTTACTACGCACGCTAAGTATTACAGAGAAATATCATTAGTATCTGGTGATTACCCCGGACGGGATTCCTATCCGGGGAACATTTTTCATATTCATGCTCGACTTCTCGAAAGAGCGGGGGCTTTTATTAGTCCTGACGGAAAGGAGACCTCAATTACCTGCTTGCCGATCGCTGAAACAGTAAACAGCGATTTTTCAGGATTTATTCAAACCAATCTCATGTCTATGACAGACGGTCATATTTTCTTTGACAGCGCATTCTTTGGAAATGGGTATAGGCCACCAATAAATAATTTTCTTAGTGTAACTAGAGTCGGTAGGCAAACTCAAACATCCTTAAGGTGGGGGGTAAATAGAGAGTGTGCTTCATTTTTGCTCCTTAACCAAAAGACTGAAAAATTCGTACACTTTGGTACAGAGCTAAACTCTGGAATAGGGGCTACGTTAAAAATGAACGAGCTTATACAACAATTATTCACGCAGGAAGAGGACTTTCTAGTCCCAATGAGTGTACAACTAATTACGTTCGCACTAGTATGGATAGGTGCATTAAAGTCATCGGTACATACATATATATGTCTATCAAAGGACAAGTATATACGAGAGGACACATACCGTACTTTAACGGATACTCTGGTCACTTCCTCGGAATCCCTTAATGATTTCTTGGGTAAAGTTTCGGCCAAAAAGGTTGAATTATTATTAGAAGGAGATGTACATGCGCAAAGTTGATGCCTTGCCAGTTTATTTACAGCAAATAGTTACTTTGGGTGACATGATTAATTCATATCAAGAAATAGCATCCATGTTTACCCGAAAAGTTAAAAACGGTGTACTAAAAAGGACCGAATTCTTCACAGGTCTTACTCAGTTATATCACCGTACTTTATTAAACAATATGACATATTCAGGTATGCTAAAGGATTCTAGTAATAGAAAAATAGCTACAAGGGCTGGTACTATGATGCTGTGTATAACATCGAACGCAGGATTATACGGAGAGGTTATAAGGGATACCTTTAACACCTTTAGTAGGAAACTGGACGAATCTCTAAGAGCAGGACGTACCCCTTCGGTTGTGATTGCGGGGCGACTAGGTGCAAGAATGTTTGAATTTTCATACCCTTCCATGCCCTACCATTACATAGACATCTCTGATAGGGATACAACTATCACTGTGACAAGGGAGTTAAAAAAGTTAATAGAGGGTTATGCGGAAGTCATAGTTTTTTATAGTGTATTTGTTGGGATAACTGAGCAGAAGCCTTCTTCCCTTTCATTAGTTTCGGGAGTGGATTCAATTAAAGATCAGGAGTCGGATTCAGGTGAAAGAAGCTACATATTTGAACCTTCTGTGGCAGAAGTGAATAACTATTTTGAGTCCCAGATTTTGAGTCTTTTGTTAGATCAGGTAGTTTCAGAGAACAACCTTAGCAAAAACGCTTCCCGAATGATCAGCTTAGATAGGGCGTCGCAACGGATTGATGTTAGAGTCAATTCACTTCGGCAAAGGATTAGACTGGAGGCTCACAAGGCTAGAAGCTATGGTATTTGTCAGAATATAATTTATTCTAAAAGGGCTAAAATAAAAATATGAATGGCACAGTAATTGAAGTTAAGTATCCAATAGTACTGATTGAGTTCACAACAGGGGAGCTGCCTTCGTTATATGAAGTGTTAGAATCTTCAGGGGATGTACATATTGAAGTGCTCGTGATATCTGTTGGTGCAGGTAGTGTGTACTACTGTCAAAGCCTTGAGGGCCTAACTACTGAAATAAAGAGAGGGATGATCTTCACCAGAACCCAAAGAACCCTCTCAATATCCTTAAGCGAGGCTGTGCTAGGAAGAGTAATTGACTGCTTTGGAAATCCGATTGATGGAAAAGGAGCTCTACCCGTAGAAGGGGTTGCGCTTCCTATTTTATCAAATAAGCCCGTAGTAGATTCGATGGATCAAACCTCCGTGCTTGAAACAGGGATTAAAGTAGTAGATCTGATGTGTCCCATCATTAAAGGAGGAAAAGTAGGGCTTTTTGGAGGATCTGGGGTAGGTAAAACAATCCTATTAAACGAAATAATGCATAATATACTGACGGAGGGTAACAAAGATACCGTATCTGTGTTTTGTGGAGTGGGGGAGAGGAGTAGAGAAGGTCATGAGCTGGTAGAGGAACTCGATCATGGCGGCATTCTCCCACTAACTTCGCTAGTGTATGGCTCGATGGGGGCCAGTCCGGTGTTGCGATACTTAACGGCATATTCAGGGGTTACTATAGCAGAGTACTTTAGGGATCATCTAAAGAAGAATGTTATGTTTTTTATTGACAATATGTTCAGATTTGCCCAAGCCGGAAGTGAGGTATCTTTACTAATGGGCAATATTCCCTCAGAGGAAGGCTACCAGCCTACACTAATCTCTGAAATAGCCGACATTCATGAAAGACTACTAAGCAGTCACGATAAATATCTCACCACAATCGAGGCAGTGTATCTGCCCGAGGATGACCTTTATGACCCTGCCTCTCAAACTGTATTTGGCTATATAGATTCCAGCATAGTCTTATCCAGGGCAGTATACGGAGAAGGAAAATTGCCTGCAGTAGATATTTTAGCCTCTACCTCGGATGCATTAAGCAAGAAAATCGTAACAGAGGAGCACTTAGAGGTGGCAATAAGGGCTAAAAGATTGCTGACGCAGGCAGAAGTGCTTGAAAGGATATCCTCTTTGGTAGGAGAGGCTGAATTATCAGAAGATGATAGGATAACACTACAAAGAGCCCACAAAGTTAGGAATTTTCTTACCCAGAATTTTTATGTGTCTGGGCAGCAGACTGGGAGAAAAGGTGTAACTGTACAGCTAAAAGATACTATAAAGGGTGTTAAAGGGATAATAGATGGTACTTTCGATGCAATTTCGGAGGATAAATTTTTGTATATCGAGACCGCGGAAGGGCTTCTCGGCGATTAAATGTATAAAAGCAAGACAAACTTTTTATCAGTTATCGTTAAGGACCGACAGGGAGTTGTATTTGATGGTACTGCAGCCTCTGTCAGTTCTAAGAATACCTTGGGAACTTTTGATATCTTAAGCGGACACGCTAATTTCATCACTCTCATCTCGGGTTTTCTTATTGTCGATAAGGGCAAATTATCTGAGAAAACGATTACACTTGAAAAGGGTATACTGTCAGTTTATGAAAATGCTGTAACCGTATATCTTGGGATTTAAAATCTGATTTATTCCCCAGAAAATTTTAGTTGATAAGATCTACCCATTGAGGAACAAACTGCAATACCTTTGATCCAGTCCGGTTTTACCTTTGACGGACGGTTGGCTTTTAAAGAAGATATTACACTCGATATGTTCTCTGTAAGGTCAGCTTCTGAAAAAGACAGCTTACCTACAATTGTATGAACAAGTGGAGCATCCTTTTCAGTTCTGACTTCTACTTTTCCCTTTTTAACCTCTTCGATTGCCAATGCGATGTTATTCGTAACTGTCCCTGTTTTAGGATTTGGCATCATGCCAAGTGGCCCCAGAATCTTTGCAGCTTTGGCTATCTTTGGCATAAATCCGGGTTCTGTGATTATCACATCGAAGTCCACTTTTGGTTTTAGCGACCCCGTCTCGATTTTTTGGATGTCTTGCTCTGAAAGTTCAATGTCAGCCTCTGGATATTTTCCGATCGATAGTACAGCTATCTTAACTTTTTTACCGGTCCCTTTAGGTAAAACCACTGTGTATCTTAGTTGCTGATTTGCTTGTTTTACGTCTAAATCCAAATTGATATGAATTTCCACCGTAGGGTCAAAATTTCTTTTCTTTTCTTCCTTCATTAACTTAATGGCTTCTTCTATTGTATATGAGGTTGTGTTTGTCATAGTTATTTCTCTATTATTACTCCCATAGATCTCGCAGTACCCGCTACTATTTTTTTAGCCTGATCAATACTCGAAGTATTTAAGTCTTTTAATTTTATGCTGGCTATTTTATCCAGATCTGATGTACTTAATGTTCCTACTTTGTCCTTATTTGGGGTAGCGGAACCCTTAGCAACTTTTATTGCCTTTTTTATTAAATGTGACGTAACAGGTGTTTTTGTGATAAAAGTGAATGTTCTGTCTTCGTAAGCAGTCAAAATCACTGGAATTACATCATCGCCCATGCTTTGAGTTTTTGAGTTAAACTCTTTACAGAAATCCATGATAGGAACTCCATGTTGACCCAATGCAGGGCCTATTGGAGGAGCTGGGTTTGCTTGCCCTGCTTTGATTGCCAATTTTACTATTGCTTTAATTTTTTTTACTTTAGCCATATTTCCTTATTTATAAATTTTATAGGCGGGATACTTGCGCAAAGTCAAGTTCTACAGGTGTTTCTCTGCCAAAAACTGATATTAATACACGCACCTTACCTTGGTTTTCATTCACTTCGTCCACTTTACCCAACATATCTTTAAACGGACCCTCGATTATTTTTACCGAATCTTCGACTGAAAACTTTGCTTCATATTTAGGCGCTTCCATCTTGGCAAATTTCATCAACGATTTTACCTCACTTTCGGCTAATGGAGTAGGGGTAGTCCCCATTCCTACAAAGCCTGTCACCCCTGGTGTAGATCTAACAATATACCAGGTATCGTCATCCATTAACATATTTACCATTAAGTATCCTGGAAAAAGTTTCTCATCTACTGATCTCTTTTTTCCTTCCGAAACCACTATCTTTTGTTGATGAGGTACGAATAGCTTAAAAACTCTATCTGTATATCCACCGGCTTCTATTCTTTGCTTAAGAGTAATAGCAACTTTGTTTTCATGGCCGGAGTAAGTGTGAACAACGTACCACTTGGCATTTTCAGAACCGTCTTTGTTGATTACAACGACATTATCGTTGTCTTCGTCAGTATTCACTTGTGTAGCATCTAGGTTTTTATCTTGATCCATATTATCCTTTGTAGCTTAAAACTATGTTAAGTATTGTAGCAAAGATGTAATCAAAAAACATCACGAAAAGTCCTATGACTAAGCTTGCACCGATTACATAAGCAGTTAATCTTTTTACCTCAGTTCTTGAGGGCCATTGTACCTTTCTTAGCTCTTCCAAAGAGCTTTTTGCATACTCAGCTATTTTCACGCAGCAAATTGTAACACTTTTATGTTGCGATAACAATAATATAACTATTTTAAGGTATAATATTTGAACTATGCTAATTAATCTACTTTTTCAAAGTCCTTTGTTGTTTATTCTGCTTGCCGGAATATTAGTACTGTCACTTAGCATCCATGAATTTTCTCATGCTTATGTGGCAAGTTTACTGGGTGACGATACGGCAAAGTTTCAGGGCAGAGTTAGTTTGGATCCCAGGAAACATTTAGATCCTATCGGAACTTTGGCACTACTATTTTTGGGGTTTGGCTGGGGCAAACCTGTGCCGTTTGATCCTTCCCGGCTATCTAATCCAAAAAGAGATTCGGCTCTTATATCTGTAGCAGGGCCTTTATCTAACTTACTATTAGCAATTGCCATGTCAATGGCTGCCAAGTTCTCCGGAGGAATCGTGTTAAGCATTTTAGCCACTGCTGTGTATGTGAACCTGGCCTTAGCATTTTTTAACCTGCTGCCCATACATCCTCTCGATGGTTTTAAAGCAGTTCTTGGTCTCTTGCCCAACAGCCTAGCAATTCAATGGTTGGAATTGCAGGATTATGGGGTTTATATATTAATGCTTCTGATTATCACCGGATATGTTGAAAAGATAATAAATCCTCTTGTTCATTATTCTTCCCTCCTTTTAGGTATAGCATAAAGTGCCATTGCCTTTTACTTTTTCCACTTGACTAACTTGGATCCAAAAGTTAGTATTTAGATACACATAGATGCAAATCTCTGTGGAGAGAATCCTGATGTGTTTGTGTTCAAGTTAGAGGTCTGGAGAATCCTGAACTATTTTCTCCTTTTGGGTTTTTAAAATGACCAAAGATTAAATGCTTCGGTCTAGAACCCACCTAAATTTGAGGAGGGATCCGCTCTAACAAAGCAGCACATCGGGTTGTAATCATAAATATTCAAACATACGCTAAAGCGGGTCACTTAGACCCGCTTAGCTTTTTGTGTATAATCAACAACATGCAGCTTTTTGACGGTAATTACCAGGGGTCACTCCTAGATCAACAAATAAAAAAACATATACAGAGTTTTCCATGCAGAAACAGGCTTGGGATTGTTCAAATAGGTGACAATTCTTCGTCAACCAAGTATGTGTTTCTTAAAAAGAAGAAGTGTGAGGAATTAGGAATTGAGTGCCTGGTATTTAAGTATGATTCGGAGCTATCTATGGAAGAGCTCAAAAGTCATGTAGAAATTATTGCAAAAGATCCTTATATTTCTGGATTTATAATTCAGCTGCCCTTGCCGTTGGGGAAATACGATTTTCTAATAAAACTGATCCCCTCCGAGAAGGACATCGACAATTTAACTAACTCTTTAACTTTCGATTCTCCGGTAGTCAGGGCGCTTGGGTATTTCTTAGACTGGGGAAAAATATCACTGAAAAACAATGAAGTATGTGTCATCGGTGATGGAAACTTAGTCGGAAAGCCGTTGGCTAAATACTGCGAAAAAAAGGGAGCGGGGGTAACTGTTAATACCAACTACAAAACGGGTGACAAAATAACAGCAGACTTGATAATAGTTGGAGTTGGAATTCCGGGATTAGTAAAAGGTGAGGATGTTAAGCAAGGGGCTAACGTGGTGGATTTTGGTTCGGCAGTTGTTGAGGGTAGAGTAATGGGGGATTTTGATGTTGCCTCACATTTATCACACCTTGGCATAATTTCCCCATCTCCAGGGGGTCTGGGGCCTTTAGTGGTAAGATACCTGATAATGAATTTTCTAGGTATTTAGGCTTACCTGGTAATTTCCAAAAGCAGGCCATTTTCAGCCAAAGGGGCAGTGAGTGTTATAAAACTGCCGTTTTCCGAGTGAACCCAATAGCCCGACCCGTTTACCGAGGTTGAGGAGGGATCTACAGGAATTGCACTAATATATTTGGAAACCCTCACTAGGGAGCCTAAATCTAATAATCCCGAGCATGCCATACTGTCACTTCTACAGATTTCAATAGGTGTGGGAGTTATTCCCGTAGGCAAACTTCCCTTATCGATAGCGTACTGTGAAATTGTTAACGAAATTGAATGTAAATCAACCCTACGCCTTGTGTTTCTGGAGTCACCGAGATATTTCTGAGGATTGATGACCATTAATGCCAATCCGGCTAGTATTCCTATAATAGTTATAACTACCAGAAGTTCTATTAATGTGAAGGCAGGTTTTTTCATGTGTGTAGATTCTATCAAAAAAATAGCCCCCCATAAATAAATACAGGGGGCATTTCAGATTATCCGTCAACCCTCAAATACCAAGGAGCCATTTCTTTCCAATGAATTAATTTGGTAGCCGTATCGTAGAAAGGATCATCCCCAATGGTGTCCCGGATCCAATTGACAATCGAACTAAGTGCTTTGGGATTGCGGCTGGATCTGATGATATATGGATACTGAGTCGAAAGACTGTCCAATGTAGTCGATGGCCGTGTAAACTGAAGGCGCTTTTTGTCGGATGGGTCAAAATAGAAGTGGGCGACACCCCAATCCCCAGAGGTTTCTCCCTCGTACTCACAACCCAGTGCTTTTGCAAAAGCATCCGCCAGGCTCATTCTAAATACGTTCGCAGAGAAATGATCAAATGACGGTTCTTTGGCTGGAGTAGAAACGAGCTCCAAGGACATGGCATCCTGGAAGTTGATGAAAACCTTTGATCCTGCTGGTTCAAATTGCAGGGTAATGCCCCGTTCGAACCCCCATGTAACTAATCTTGAGAGTGTTTCAGATAATTTTGGTACACGAATTCCCAAGTGATAGCCTGTTAAAGATGGTGCTGATCCTATTTCTCTAGCAACTTTGACTACACTTACCATGCCTCTGTCGTACCAATTTGGCCAAATCTCGGTAAGTACAGCCAGCGCAGCGGACTTGGGTTCCATATAGAACTGAGGAACAATAGCTACCTCCAACTTCGATAAACTGTTAGTCATAATAGTCTCCTTTTTTTTATGACGGTGCTTTGTTCGGGCAATTATACTACAGGATCACTGTATTTTCCATATTGACTGTATCTGTCATTAAGCATATCTTCTTAATAAGTTTGTCATATGAATTAAAGGAGAAAAAAAATGAAACATTTCCACAGAGTTCTACCGTTTGTAAATGCCCTAGTGATTTGGCATACGAACCATATCCTGATTGGTCGCACCACTAGCTCACCCGTCAAACCCTACCCGCGCTTTTGGGACCTTCCTGGTGGGAAGGTGTCTCGTGAGGAGCAGCCCGACGAAGCTATTATGAGGGAACTTCGGGAGGAGTTGGGGATTGAAGCCGTGCTGGGAAAAGGTGTCTTTGCTAGTTTTCACCATAACGGTTTTGTTCGTTTGCCGGAATGTACGAACGAGGTTCCTGGTTTAGGGTTATGTTACTTGGTTAAGGAGTGGGCTGGGGAAATAGTAGGGGTTGAGCAGGAAGAAGTACATTTTGCGGATGAATTTGAACTGAAAAGTTTATATGCCACAATGACCCCCTGGTCTGCGTATTTCATCAGAAGATACTTATATGAATTGGGAACCAGCTAGTAACCAACCCGGAACTGTGGTACAACGCTAAAAGAGGAGATGATTAAATGGATAGTAACCGACTAAGGCAACTGATTTTGGAAACGATTTCTGAGGCTTTCGTGAGCGATAACTCTTATCCGAATGGTCCTACTATTTGGAAGACCTTGAGAGAGAAGGGAATTGAGGTCGCACCCGAGGAACTTGTATCTATGTTAAACCTCCTCGAGAGGGAAGGTGAGATCGGAAGAGCAGGGCATTATTTCAGATTGAAGGCCAGTAGAGATACTGAACGTGGGTCAACTTGTCCGAAATGTGGTGGGCATGTCATCAATTTGGGCAGAATGAATGTATACACACCGCATGGGAATGTGTCAGCCGATGTTTTCATGTGCGAGACGTGCGTTCATGAGGTACCGTATCCTGAAGAAGGGTGCACTTGGCCTCTTGAGTTTGCATTCATCAACGGGAAGGTGGTTTATCTGAGGCCTTCCGCAAGCGAGTTCGCCTAACACAAGGAGGTCATATGTCAGCTAACTGTCCTCACTGTGGATGTGTACCAATGGAGAATGTTGGTAGAGAAGGTAAGTGCCCTAAATGTGGGAGACCGCTAAGAAGGAACATCTTCTATTCAGCCAATTCGAGTACAGCTGTTTGCCCGTCTTGTGCGAGCAGAATTAGTTTATCTATAGAAGAGTTTTTTGATTGTTCCAATTGTGGTGCTGCTCTGCAGAAGACTGAGATTCTTTGATAGTTTGTCATATAACCTAAGTGTTTTTCTCCCTGCACTTAGGTTTTTTATTTCCCGGATAATATACCTTCATGTTAAGATATTCTAAATAATAAGTTTAAAGGAGAAAATTTGTGAAAACATACCGGATATATATTAAACCCTACGATCCAAGAGCTTCAGTTGTTATTAGTTCAGTAACAAATAGAGAATCTACGGGTAAAGACACTGGCGACGGGGGAATTATGACATGTATCTGTGAAGAGGTGCAATTGTATAAGGTTGTACAAGCTTTAGAGACATCTGATATTTTGTCTTTGGAGAAGGTAGTTGTATTACCTTAGATTTTTTAGATATATAAAAGGTCAGCAAACTCAGCCGGCCTTTTCGTTTATCATAACTTGGCAGGGACGAGGCGAATCGAACGCCTGTTATCGGTTTTGGAGACCGAAGTCCTACCACTGAACGACGTCCCTATGGTGTTACGTATTGGATTATAACCACCAATGATTTACAACACAAGAAGCGACCTTTCGGCCGCTTCAAGTTTTTATTATTTCCTATTCAGAAATTAACGATCCTCTCTCATTGGTCTTGCTACGTTAATGTTCAATGGTCTTCCACTGAAGTCTGTGCCATTTAGTTTAGCTATAGCGTCTTGAGCTTTAGAGTCGTCTTCTAATTCGACGAATCCGAATCCTTTACTTCTTCCAGTTGCCTTATCGGAAATTATTGTGCTTGATACTACTGGTCCGTAGTCAGCGAATAATTGGTTAAGGTCATCTGCAGTTGTAGAATAGGGTAAATTACCTACGTATAATTTTGTCACATTCTTTCACCACCTTTTAGATCTACTTGCATGCATATCTAATGAGGGAGAACGAAGTATGACTTAGTCTAACATGTTTTCCAAACATTAAAGATACAATACACTCTGAGCGATTAGATACTTTTTTGTCCGCTCGAACAAAGGGGATTATACCATAATTAGCTAAATATTGCCATTGGAAAAATAACTGGAGCCCACTGGCGGGATCGAACCGCCGACCTTCTCCTTACCATGGAGATGCTCTGCCAACTGAGCTAAGTGGGCCTGGAGCCAGAGAGGAGGATTGAACTCCTGACCTATCCATTACAAGTGGATTGCTCTACCACTGAGCTACTCTGGCACTACAGGCAACAGACAGAATTCTAACATATTGCCTATATTGAGAAAATGCTGTTTAGATGATACCATTCTTTTCGGTGCGCCGTGATACCAAAGTGGTCAACTGGAGCTGACTGTAAATCAGCTGGCTTATGCCTACGGGGGTTCGAATCCCTCTCACGGCACCACCGTAAACTTGTTAACAGCTCCTAACTACGGTATTATATTCATAGTTTTTCCTACTCTACTATAATTAAGGAGATTAAGCTGTGGTTAAAATAACTCGAGCAGTTTTGACTATTGACACTGTCTATGCCCTTTGTATTCATGCTATGGTAAACGCTTTTCCTTCTAAAGGAGCGAAGAAGGGCTCACTCGTTGCAGTTTGTAGGGGCACATCTTGGAAAGTAAGGCGCCTCGAAAAGGGCAGGGGAGACACTGGGATATTTTCTCCTGTTTCGGTCTTCTATTTAGGGATTTCAGTTAACTCTAATAATAAAGTTGAAATTTACGTTTATTGCCAGAACGCCTACTTAGATGTGGCCACCAAATTTGGTGAAGATTTATCAAAAATGCTTGAGGAAAAGTTTGATCCGGATAAAGGTGAGTGGGCACCCACAAAAGGTGAGTATAGCGTCACTGTAATACCCAGTATCTAGCCCGGTCAGCCCGAAGGAATAGAAGTATTTCTCCGGGCTTTACTATTACCCCTTGCCAAAACCCAGCGCTTTATGATTAAATACACCCTGCTATGTCAAAAATATGTCAGGTATGCGGAAAATTTGCCCAAAAGAATAACCTTGTTGCTAGAGGTATTGGTAATCGTGTTACCCGAAGAACTATTAAACTACGTTCAGCAAATCTCCGAATGAAAAGATTTGTCATAAATGGTCAGTCGATTAAGCTCCGCTTATGTTCCTCCTGTCTAAAAAGAATAAAGATGGAATCTAAGTCAGAGTAGGCTATTTGTAATACCCGTTCAAAAAACTTTCCCAATCAGTCTTCGTTTTCCCCTCCAATTGGATAGTTATTGGTTTAAGTTTGCCTTCCACAACATCCGCTTCATATATTTTCACTATTTTGTGACCTTCCCCAATAAATTTCTTATTAACACCTTGTCCAATTAGTACGCTACGAGCTTGCTGCGAGTTTAAATCTTCAATAGTAGTCCATGCAATTGGCCATGGGTTAAAAGCTCTGATTGCTCTTTCAATCTCAACAGAACTGTTTTTCCAATCTATTTTTGCGTCTTCCTTATAAATAAAGGTATTCTTGTTATGAGACCTGGAGTAAGTATAGGATATCAATCCAGGATCTTGTTTGATAGATCTTATATCACCACTATAGTAACCCGCTAATATTTTCGGTAGTTTTTCTGCAGATATTTCAAAAAGTTTTTTGTACAATTCTCCGGAAGTAGCTTTTGAACTAATAGGGTACTCAATGGTTTGTAATATGTCGCCGGAGTCAATCTTGAAATTCAGCAACTGGAGCGTAACCCCGGTGCTTTTATCTCCGCTTAGAATGGCGTACTGAACCGGACTTGCCCCCCTATACTTTGGAAGTAGGGAAAAATGAATGTTTATGAGCTTACCGTAAAGAACTGCGCAAAGTTCCTTTGGCACTATATAGCTAAAGTCTGCTACGATCCCATAGTCAATGTCGTATTCTCTGAATAGCGCTACAATTTTTTCGGCCTCCCCCTCTTTAAATTTATCTAATTCCACAAGAGGAATATTTTTATCTAGTGTCCAGTCCTTCACAGCCGTGCGTTTGATTGTCTGCTTTCGTCCTATCTTTCTGTCAGTTTTTGTTACAACCAAGACTAGATAGAAATTGCTATTTAAGCTATCAAGTATAGGCAATGATCTATCGGAAGTTCCAAAAAAAGCAATTTTTAAATTTGGTAGTTTTTCCATTATGCGTAAGCCCCATGATAAGTTTCTTCCATCTCTTTACCACTGATTATTTTACCGACTACTTTGTCGATAAACAGCACGCCCATCAAATGATCCAACTCATGTTGAATGACCTGGGCAAAATATCCTGAAGCCTTTAGGGTAAATTGGATCCCTTCCTCATCCAAAGCTGTCACCTTAATCTTGTTATGTCTACTCACTCGCCCATATTTGTTGGGCACACTCAAACAGGCTTCCCAATCCAAATTTGTTTCTTTTGAAGCACTTGTGATTTTCGGATTTATGAAGACAAACTCCTGGAAAACCACCTTTGAAGGATCAGCTACGTCCTCTGTATAGTTTCTTACAACACATATTTTTTTATTTATACCAATTTGTGGTGCTGCCAGTCCGGCTCCTTCAGGATTTTTTGCACTGGCCAATGTATCTTTAAGGTCGAGGATCTCTTTTTTTACCTCCTCATCGATAAGTATAACCTTAGAGTTTGGAGCTCTTAGCCTGTTATCAGATTCTGTTATGATTTTTTGCACTGCCATGATGCTATTTTAACATGTGCTATACTCAACACTGTATGCCCAAACTTGTAATAGTAGAATCTCCCACAAAAGCAAAAACATTGTCTAAGTTTTTGCCGAAAAATACTTATGAAATATTGGCTTCAAATGGCCACATCAGAGATTTGCCTAAAAGTGGTTTGGGTGTGGATGTAGACCATGATTTTACTCCTGAATACGTTATTCCTGAAAAAGCGACTAAAACAATAAATGCGTTAAAGAAGGCTGCGAAAGGTATAGATGAAATAATACTCGCCACAGATCCCGATAGAGAAGGAGAAGCCATTTCGTGGCATTTGCAGAATATTCTAACTCCCAAAAAGGGTAAAGTGCCCACATTTGGCAGGGTGGTCTTTCATGAACTGACAAAGGAGGCGCTTGAGGAGGCCTTTAAAAACGTAGGTACCGTTAATTTAAACTTAGTAGATTCTCAACAAGCCCGAAGAGTGCTTGATAGACTTGTGGGATATAAATTGTCCCCTTTGTTGTGGAAAAAAGTTAGATATGGCTTATCAGCAGGTAGGGTGCAAAGCGTAGCGGTAAGGCTTATTGTTGAGCGCGAAAGGGAGAGAGGAGCTTTTAAGCCTGAGGAATACTGGTCAATCACTGTCAGTTTTATCGATTCGAAAGATAAAAAGCCCTTTACTGCAATATTGGCAGAAAAGGATCAAAAGAAGATCGAGGTCACAAACGAAAAAACAGCAAAGAGGATAGAAGCCGAATTAAGAGGTGATGAGTATGCAATATTAGAAGTAAAGAAATCAGAGCGTAGGAAGAACGCCTATCCTCCATTGAAAACATCAACCTTACAGCAAGCTATGGCAAATGGGTATGGTTTCAGCGCTAAAAAAACTATGACAATGGCACAAAAATTGTTCGAGAAGGGATATATTACCTATCATCGAACTGATTCTTTAAATTTGGCACCCGCTTTTATTTCTTCCGCTAGGAGTTTTGCTAAAAAACAGTTTGGAGCTTCCTATATACCCGACGAAGGAGTCATGTATAAAACTAAATCCAAAAATGCACAGGAAGCCCATGAAGCAATAAGACCCACCGATGTTAGCAGAACACCTGATAAGTTGAAAATGACGTCGGAGGAAATCAAGACGTATTCTGTTATCTGGAGGAGGGCGATAGCTTCTCAGATGATGCCGGCGGTTTACGACCAAACAAGTATGTACGTAGCTTCCAAAGCGGGATATGGGTTAAAGGCTTCGGGATCAGTGGTAAAGTTTGATGGCTGGATGGTATTAGACAAATTTCTGGGAATCAATTCTCAGGATGAGGAAACTGCTGAAAATGGGTTATCACAACTTCCCAACTACCTTGAATCTGAAATAGTGAATCTAAAAGCTGTTCTCCCCGAACAGCATTTTACCCAGCCACCGGCAAGGTATAGTGATGCAACACTCATCAAAAAACTGGAGGAATTAGGTATTGGCAGGCCATCCACTTACGCTCCTACCATTTCAACAATAAGCGCAAGGGGTTATGTTAAAAAGGATGGGAGGTATTTCGTCCCCGAAGAAGTTTCATTAGTTGTCACTGATTTACTTGTTGAGCACTTTCCGGAAATTGTAGATTACAGTTTCACTGCTGAGATGGAAGAGGATTTGGATGAAGTTGCAGAGGGACAAGTAGAATGGGTGCCTTTGATCAGAAAATTCTACTTACCCTTTGATAAATCGGTTAAAGAAAAAGACAAAACCTTGAGTAAACACGACATCACAAATTTGGGAGAGAGTGATGAGAAATGTCCGGAGTGTGGCAAGCCGTTGATATTTAAACTTGGTAAGTATGGGAAATTTTTAAGCTGCTCCGGTTATCCCGAATGTGCATACCTAAAATCTATTGAAACTGAGGATGATATATCAGGAGACCAAGAAAAAGAGGATTTTGGAATGTGTGATAAATGCAACGAAGGAAAAATGATTCTAAAGGCAGGAAGGTTCGGAAAATTTTTGGCCTGTGAGAGATATCCCAAATGTAAAAATACCAAGCCGTTTCTGAAAAAGATTGGCATAAAATGTCCTACTTGTGGGGAGGGCGACGTTGTTGTGAGGTTTGCAAAAAAACGCAAGTTCTTTGGTTGTAGTAGGTATCCTGATTGTGACTGGTCTAGTTGGAAGATTCCAGAATCCCCCTCGCAGCCATAATCCCTGTAACAGCTGCTCCCGTTATTGTGCCCGACATCCCGCTGGCATCCCCCGCAACAAATACGTTTTTCAGTGTAGTTTCCATTCCCGGAGTTGTTTTAACTCTTGAAGATCGGAATTTTACTTCCGGAGCATACAACAGTGTAGATCCGGCGTTTAGTCCCGGCATTACTTTGTCGGCAATTTCGAGTCCCTCGAGTATGTTGGTAACGATTCTGTGTGGTAACGCCATAGATATATCTCCTGGCGTATAGTCGGAAAGAGTAGGTGTAACCAATGATTTTTTTATCCTGGACTCTGTGCTCCGTCGGCCCATTTTCAGGTCTGCCAATCGCTGAAGTATTGGTTTCCCCCCACCGATAGTGGAAGCGACTTGGGCTATAGCTCTGGCGTAGGCTATTGAATTTTCGACAGGCTCTGTCAAATGAACTTCACATACGAATGCAAAGTTAGAATTGGGAGATTGGTGATCTGAATTTGAGTGGCCGTTCACACAAACGTACCCGTTGTACACTTCTTGGGCCACCATGCCATTGGGGCACGTACAAAAAGTTCGTACAATGTCATCGTAAGTCTTTGTTCTGATTTTAAAAACGATTTCATAAAGTGCTTCCGCGTGTCTTCTCATTACATAAGCAGGGAATTCCACCCTCACACCAACCTCTACCATGTCGTACGTGTATTCAATACCTCTTTTGTCTCCCAGCAGTTGTAACCAAAAAGCATTTATACGTCCCGGAGATAATAGAACTTTTTTTCCCTCGATAACTTTGCCTTTCGATGTTTTCACCCCCCTTAAGATGTTTTTTTTATCGAGGATCAAATCAGAGATCTCCAAGTTGTCTAATATTGTCACACCCTTTCTTTCCAGCCAGTCTTGAAACGTTTTTATTACTACCTTTAGATTATCAGTTCCAACATGCTTTGCCCTTCTTACTATCAGTTCTATATCGTGTTTCTGAGCTTCCTCTACCATCTTTTCTACTTCGGCTGGATTTTTGGGGAACTCCTCGGCTGTTACCCCAAAGCCCATGAATATTTGGTCAACTTCATCAAGTATTTTTTGATATTTTGCTGAAGTGATTAAGTGAAAAGTGCGTTCATGAGAGAGTTTTGGTGTAAAGTGAAGTTTTCCGTCAGAATAAGTTCCTGCCCCTCCAATTCCACTCATTACGTCATTAGGGCTTCTATTTTCAACTCGATTACCCATGTCAATCAAGGCAATTTTTAAATCAGGATTCCGGATGATGAGTTCTCGTGCTGCAAACATACCGGCTGGTCCCGCTCCCACAATGATAACATCAAATTGTGCTTGCTTCTTCTTCTTGGTCATTTAGGTCTTTAAGTGAAACGCTAATGATTGTATCATGTCTGTGAATCCGATCTATAAGAAGGAGTGAGATACATGAAACAATATCTTAGGGCTCTAAAGTATGTGCTTCTTAATGGTGACGAGCGTGAGGACAGAACCGGAACAGGCACTCTGGCTTGCTTTGGCTACAGAATGCAGTTTGATCTTAGCAAAGGGTTCCCTCTACTCACGACCAAAAAGCTTCACCTACCATCAATAATATACGAGTCATTATGGTTTTTGCAGGGTGGTGACAACACGAGTTATCTCAAAGAGCACGGGGTGACCATTTGGGACGAGTGGGCTGATGACGATGGAAATTTAGGTCCGGTCTATGGTTCACAATGGCGGGCATGGAAAACTGCTGAAGGAATCAGTGTCGACCAGATATCTCAGGTGGTTGAGTCCCTTAAAAGTAACCCTACCTCAAGGCGGCATATCGTGAGTGCGTGGAACGTAGGGGAACTGGATAAGATGGCATTGCCCCCTTGCCACCTGCTCTTCCAGTTCTATGTATCCAGGGGTAAATTGTCATGCCAAATGTACCAAAGGTCTGCTGATTTATTTTTGGGAGTGCCTTTCAATATTGCCAGCTACGCGTTGTTGACGATGATGATGGCGCAGATACTTGGTCTAGGGCTTGGCAAGCTCATCATTGTCTTTGGTGATTTCCACTTGTACCTGAACCATCTTGACCAAGCCAGCATGCAACTTACAAGAGAGCCCAGGAAGCTCCCAAGGATGGAAATTTTAAATAGGGGGCAAACGATATTTGATTTTAATTTTGAGGATTTCAACTTAGTTGGCTACGATCCTTACCCAGCTATAAGAGCGGCAATCTCGAAATAGTGCGATAATCCGTCCCACATTTTCATGTATTTGTGGGACGGATCTTTATTAGGAGGGTGAGACCCGATACATCCCATTGCCTAAACTCCGGCGGTATGCTACATTTCAATAGTCCTGAATCTCTCTCCCTAGTATAGGGCTCAGGTTACAAGCGGTTATTGTGAAAAAGTGAACCCGCTTAAAAAATTAGTTACAAAATTAAAAGAGGGAAATCTAAGCGAACTGCTTTCGTTTTTTGATTTTCCCCGAAAAATAATGACAAAATATAGTACGCCTAAACTTAAAGATATGCTGGATGCCGGAGTTCATTTCGGGCATAGAGCACGTAGATGGAACCCTAAAATGGAGAAGTATATTTATACAGTATCTAAAAACGTCCATATAATCGATTTGGAACAATCAGAAGACTTATTAAAAAAAGCTTGCGAGGCCCTATTTGATATTGCCAAAAAGGGTGGAAAAGTAATTTTTGTAGGTACCAAAAAGCAAGCCCGACAAATAATAGAATCAGAGGCGAAAAATTGTGGTGCCATGTATATAACTGAAAGATGGATTGGTGGAACAATAACAAATTTTGATGTAATTCGAAAAACTTTGGATAAATTTCTTACAATGATAAGAAATACCGAAGACGGCACCTATGAAAAAGAAGGATATACTAAGAAGGAGCGCTTACTGATAGACCGACAGATAGGAAGATTCCAGATAAATTACGGAGGAATTGCAAATATGAGAGGTACTCCTCACGCTTTGGTGGTAGTAGATCAGCGCAGAGAAAGAACAGCCATTAAAGAGGCAAAAAAGGCTGGGGTACCTGTGATAGGCTTGATAGACACTAACGCGGATCCTACTGGCATAGATTATCCTATACCGGGAAATGATGATGCTATTAAGTCCATTGCATTGATAGTAAATGCTTTAGCCGGAGCTGTTAAGGTAGGTTATGAAGAATTTGAGAAAGATCAAAAGGAAGAGGCCGGTAAGAAGTTGAAAGAGGCAGCAAAATGACCATTGACACAAAAGATATCAAAAGACTAAAAGAAGAAACAGGAGCCGGAGTAATGGAGGCTAAAAAAGCTCTTGAAGATGCCCAGGGTAACTACGAAGAAGCCAAAAAAGAACTTATGACAAAGGTTGGAGCAAAGGCTGCCAAAAAGGCTGATAGAGTTACCAAAGACGGTTTGGTGGCAAGCTATATCCATTCGGGAGGGAAAGTGGGAAGTTTGGTTGTTGTAGCCTGTGAAACCGATTTTGTTGCGAAAACCGATGATTTTATGAATCTGTGTAGAGAGATTGCTATGCAAATCTGTGCGATGGATTATGCGAATGTAGAGGAAGTGCTTAAAGACGAGTACCTAAAGGATTCTTCGAAAACTATTCAGGATATAATCAATGAAGTTATAGCAAAAGTGGGTGAGAAGATTGAATTAAGAAGATTTTCCAAGTTGAGTGTTTCGGAATAATTTTGTATTATCAATTAATGCTATCCTCAGAATTAAAAATTAAGTTAGGTAAATCACTAGACTTTTTTGTGGCCGAATTGAAACAGCTTCGAACGGGAAGAGCATCCCCCTCATTATTTGAAGATATCAAGGTATCCGCGTATGGGTCACAGATGACGATAAAAGAGTTGGGGAACATTTTAACACTGGATTCTCAAACTCTCGCTGTGATTCCTTGGGATAAGGGATTAGTATCAGCTATTGTTAGCGCTATAAGAGAGTCTCAGATGGGTTTTAATCCTATTGAGGATTCCGATAGAGTGAGAATTCCTATTCCGCCTTTAACTGAAGAAAGAAGAATTGAGTTCACTAAAATGGTTTCTACTAAGCATGAAGATTGTAAAAATTCCTTTAGAAGTATTCGCCAGGAAGCTATAAAGGAGCTGGAAAAGGATTTTGCCGACAAAAAGATGGGTGAGGATGAAAAATTTAGGCAAAAAGAGGAAATAGAAAAAGTCGTAAAGGAATTTACAGAGAAAGCAGATGAACAATCAGAGGCTAAGAAACAAGAGCTCATGACGGTTTAACCCATACAAATAATGACAGTCATAATTTTTATTATAATGCTTTCCATATTGGTTTTGGTTCATGAATTTGGACATTTCATTATTGCCAAGCTCAACGGAATTAGAGTTGAAGAGTTTGGTATGGGACTACCTCCTAAGCTTGTTAGTGTAAAAAGAGGAGAAACAGCATATTCTATTAATCTTTTGCCGTTTGGTGGTTTTGTAAAACTCACTGGGGAAGAAACAACAATTTCGTCCACCAATGATCCTAGAAGTTTTGCTTCCAAATCCGTTGGTCAAAGGGCGGCGGTATTGTTGGCGGGTGTTGTCATGAATGTAATGCTGGCTCTGGTTTTGTTTTATGCATATTTTCTGCTAAACAACTTCAAAACTTCTCAAATGCCTCTATTTTTTGATCACAAGTTTACATTTGGAAATGCCAAAGTGTATGGCACCCTGGTAGCAGATGTAGTTCCCGGATATCCTGCTGAAAAGGCAGGCATAAAGCCGGGGGAAATAATAGTAACTGTGGATAATATTGAGGTTAAAGATGTAGCGGGTTTGAGGGAGGCTATAAAAAACAAAGAGGGTAAGGAACTTACCGTAGTTACCGAAAACATAGGCAATCCCGATTTTTCCGACGGTTTTAGAAGTGTGACATTAGTTCCTCAGTTGTCCGAGGAGGGGGTAACTTCCCTAGGGGTATATTTAACTGACACTGCAGTGATAAGCTACGATAGTTTTCTAGAGCGAGTTTTTGTTGGACCTCTACATTCGTACAATGTGCTTTCGTATTCGATAGGAGGTATGGCCAATATATTAGGTGTTTCCATAGAGGAAAAAAGCGTCGAGCCCTTGTCTCAAAGCGTAGCGGGCCCCGTAGGTATTTTTAGAATCGTTGACACGATCGTAGATATAGGGGGGAGAAGGGCAGTCTTGGTGATGCTAGACTTTATGGGCCTTATGTCGCTTAGTTTGGCATTTCTTAATGTAATGCCATTTCCGGCTTTGGATGGAGGTAGACTGCTCTTTGTAGTGATTGAGGGTATCGCAGGGCGTAGGATAAACCCTAAAATTGAGATGCTAGTACACCAGGTAGGTATGATGTTCCTCCTGGGGCTACTTGTATTGATCACGATTAAAGATTTATTCATTTAACTTCCTATATTGTCAGGGTGGTAAACAAATGGTACTATCTGTTGCGCCTTAAGCAAGAACTAGTATTTCGGTGGCACTATTTGTTGATTTTGTGTGAAAGTAGTGTTTTGAAAAAATGTAATTGTGGTTATATACTCTAACTGTTGAATAGAGATGGAATTTGATTTCAATTGTGTTCTGCTATCACACTGATAGGTGTGATGCTAGAATAAGGTCTTATATTTAAGTATAAAGTCGGGAGGTGTGGTCTTTTTGGCAGTCAGCTTTGTTGGCCGCCAAACCGAGTGACATCGGATAAGAAAAATAAATGCCAAAAGTAAAAATTAGACATGGTGAATCTTTAGAGCAAGCCTTGAGAAGGTTCAATAGATTAGTTCTTAAATCAGGTATCTTACAAGAAGTTAATGATAGGAGACATTACAGGAAGCCTAGTGAACTAAAGCGTATTAAAAACAAGGAATTGTTGAGAAAGATTTATTTTGAAAACCTGAAAGGTGAATAATGATCTTAGACCAATTAAAGTCCAAAGTGTTCGATTACCAAAAAGCCGGTGATAATTTAAGGCTTGGTGTGTTGAGATTCGTGTTGTCGGAGATTAAGTATAAAGAAATAGAGCTTAGATCTCAAAAACAGGAAATAACGGATGAAATCGCATTTAAAGTATTGAGAAAGCAAATCAAAAACACTCGTGAGGCACTAGATACCGCTGAGAAGGCAAACAGGAGTGATTTAGCGATCAAGCATAAAGATGAGTTGGCAGTCCTGGATGAGTATGCCAAATTGTTTCCTTTTGATCTTAACTTAGATGGAAGACCTGCGAATGCAAATCAGTAAAAAGGATATTCAAATTCAAATAACTATCACGAATGATGCCACTATCCAAAAGTTGAATAAAGATTTTCGAAAGAAAGATTTTCCAACTGATGTACTTTCCTTTGAGTTAAACGAGAGAGTGGGGGAAGATGGAAAAATGTTGCTGGGTGAAGTCATAATCAACAAGGATCAGGCTCAGCGGCAGGCAGCTGAATATGGTAACGATCTGGAGCACGAACTTGCGGACCTGGCGGCCCATGGGGTTTTGCATCTGCTTGGGGTGCACCATGAGGAGGAGAAATGAAACTAATAGTTGGCTTGGGAAATCCTACTCCGGAGCATGCCAAAAACAGACATAATGTTGGGTATATTCTTGTAACACCCCTTGCAGATACTTGGAAAAGTGTTGGGAAGTTAAAAGCAGATATTGCTAAGGAATCAGATGTTATTTTTTGCCGGCCAAGTGAATTTATGAATTCTTCCGGAAGCGCTGTTTCCAAAGTATTGAATTTTTATAAACTCTCCCCCAATGATCTTATTGTAGTTCACGATGATCTGGATTTGCCCTTTTGTGAGGTAAGAAAGCAGTATGCCGCAGGATCTGCTGGGCACAAAGGAGTTCAAAATATTATTGATGTTCTTGGAACCAAGGAGTTTTATCGGGTTAGGGTGGGTATAGGACGCCCTTTGGCACAGCAGCTCCCTCCTGAGGAATATGTTCTACAGGATTTCACCACCGAGGAATTGGGAAAAATAGCTTCAATAAACATCCGAGAATATCTACAGTTTTAGCCTACTGTAGGCAAGTAGTACTGAATACTCTTATACAGTTAGTTGGTTTCTTTAATTTTTACTATATATACTAATCGCACATGTTCTACACGAAGTATCGTCCCCAAAAATTTAGCGAAGTGTTAAAACCAAACAATGTGGTCGAGGCTCTTGTTGAGCAGGTGAAAACCAATAAGGTAGGGCATGCCTATCTTCTAGTGGGGCCTCGGGGCACAGGTAAAACTACTCTTGCACGTATACTGGCAAAGGCAGTTAATTGCGAGAATCTAAATAAAAATGGAGACCCTTGCGGAAAGTGTGGTAATTGCGTTTCGCTTCAAACAGGTTCCTTTATCGATTTGATGGAGATAGACGCAGCCAGTAACAGAGGAATTGATGATATTAGGGATCTTAGGGAAAGAGTGAAGCTGTCACCGGTAATGGGTAAAAAGAAAGTATATATTGTGGACGAAGTTCATATGTTGTCACAGGATGCGTTTAATGCATTCTTAAAAACACTTGAGGAGCCTCCAAAGAATGTTATTTTCATCTTATGTACTACTGAGTTTCATAAGGTGCCGGACACAATAAAATCGAGGTGTCAGGTTTTCCGCATCAAGAGAGCCTCCAATGCCCAGATTATCAGTAAACTCGAGCTTATTGCTAAAGAAGAGGATTTTGTTATCACTCCCTCAGATCTAAAAAAGATAGCAGTGGCTTCCTCAGGTGGTTACAGAGACGCAGAGACCCTGTTAGAGCAAGTTATTGAGGGAGGGGTTTCTATTGATCTCCTTTTAAGCATAGGAAGCCGATACAAGCTATCCGAGTTTGTTTCTGCCCTTGTTCTGGCAGATATAAAAGAAGCTATTTCATATATTAATGGCCTATACGAAGAAGGTATGGATTTGTATTCTTGGACAGGTGAGTTTCTTAACTATCTAAGGGGATTAGTGTTTATAAAGTCTGGTATAAGCACTTTAGAGATAGAGTTGACGGAGGATGAAATGCAGCAGTTCACAAAGCAGGCAGATGACGTGAACCTGCTTTGGCTTGTGGACGCTATGGAGATATTTATGGGAGCTCAAAGCGAGATTAAGGGGTCTTTTATACCGCAACTCCCATTAGAAATAGCAATTGCTAGGATTTGTGGGATGGGAGAAAACCCAAAAAGCTCGAATTCTTCAGCTATCGATAAAAAGCCAATTATACCTGTTGGAAGAAAGGAAGAACTCGCGAAGAAAAAGGTAGAAAGTCCTGCTTTGTCATTAAATTACTTGTCTGAAGAGTGGGGAAACGTGGTCTCGCGTATGAATGGGGTGAATAGTACAATTTCGGCCCTATTAAAAACGGCAAAACCTGTTTCGATAGAGGGGAATAAAATTTCCCTCGAGGTTTTTTACTCGTTTCATAAAGAACGTTTGGAGTCTTCCCGCAATATACAGATTTGCGAGAAGTTATTGGACGAAATATTTTCTATTCCCCTTACGATACAGTGCTGCGTAAATAAAGAAGGCCGTCCAAAGAGGGTTTCACCTTTGGAGGTTGGGGAGCTTACTGATAGAAACATTGCGCCCTCGACAATAGATATGAACTCAGTACTTGATGTACTTGACGGTAGCTTGCCCTTACTATCATAATCACTAACATGACTATTCCCAGGCCGATTACTAAGTTAATAGACCACTTCCAACGGTTGCCGGGAATTGGCCCTAAAACGGCGCAACGGTTGGTATTCGAACTCCTGCATTATCCGGTAGCCGAAATTAAGAAATTCTCTGAAGCTTTGATTGATCTTAAAGAGAATACCCATCTGTGTAGTGTATGTAAAAGTGTGGCCGAGGATGACATTTGTGCTGTCTGCCAAGACCAGATGAGAGATAAGAGTACTATTGCGGTGGTTTCCGGTCCGCTTGATGTTTTGGCGATAGAAAAAACAGGTTATCGAGGAGTTTATCATGTCCTTCACGGAGTGATAGATCCGCTAAATAACATTGGGCCGGATGATATTTTTATTTCAGGTCTACTGGACAGGCTACGTGACACTTCAACGATTGAGATAATCCTTGCCACAAACACAAGTATGGAAGGTGAATCTACGGCGATGTATATTTCCCGACTCATCCGAGAGGAAGGGTATGATGACAGTAAGATAAAGCTGACTCGCCTGGCCAGGGGATTGCCTGTAGGGGGAGATATTGAATACGCTGATGACGTTACATTGCAAAGGGCGTTGGAAGGTAGATATTCTTTTTAAGTACTTTTGTTGTATGATACTAACATGCTGAAAATCTATAACTCACTTTCTCGAAAGGCCGAAGACTTTAAACCTTACGATTTAAGGCAGGTATTGATGTATACCTGCGGTCCCACTGTATATAGTTATCCTACAATAGGAAACTACAGAACGTATATTTTAGGTGACATATTGCTACGAACCCTGAAATTTAATGGTTATATTGTTAAATATGTGATGAATCTCACGGATGTTGGGCACTTGAGTGGGGATAATTTGGGAGATGCAGATACCGGGGAGGATAGGGTAGAGAAGGCGGCCTTAGAAGAAGGTAAGACTGCTAAAGAAATCACAGACTTTTACATAAATGCGTTCATGAAGGACTTAGCGGTCCTGAATATTTCTACACCATCCAAGTTTACCAGGGCAACAGAGTACATTACTCAGCAAATTGCACTGATACAGCAATTAGAAGAAAAAGGATATACCTATGCCACCAAAGATGGTATCTACTTTGATACTGCTAAATTCAAGAATTATGGAAAACTCTCCGGCATGTCTTCTGAACAAATCCTGGAAGGGGCTAGGGTAGAGCCAAACCCTGAGAAAAGGAACCCTGCGGATTTTGCTCTGTGGAAGTTCTCGGCGGAGGGAACTAATAGGTTACAAGAATGGAATTCACCTTGGGGTATTGGCTTTCCGGGTTGGCATATAGAGTGCTCGGCTATGGCAATAAATGAATTGGGGGAAAGTATAGATGTGCACCTTGGTGGAGAGGATTTGAGGATGATACATCATCAAAACGAGATTGCTCAAAGTGAATGTGCCACCGAGAAAACTTTCTCAAAGTATTGGATGCACGGGGCGTTCCTGCAGGTGGATGGAAAGAGGATGGGGAAGAGCGAAGGAAATGCCTACACTATAGAAGATGTGGTAGGAAAAGGTTTCAAGCCGTTGGCTCTAAGATATTTTTACTTTGGGGCCCATTACAGAACACAGCAGAATTTTACATGGGAGGCATTAGAGAATGCCCAAAACTCACTGCTGAAAATATATGAAATATTGGGAAGCTATAAACTTCAAGATGGTATGACACCGTCGCAGAAATACCGCGACCTGTTCGAAGAAACAATAAACGACGATCTTAATATGCCCCAGGCTTTGGCGGTGTTTTGGGATCTGCTTAAAAGTTCTTTGCCCGAATCAGAGAAGTTACTTACCGCTTTGGAACTTGATAAAGTTTTAGGCATAGGGCTTGAGCAAAACGTGGCTTATATTGTGCCCTCTGCAGTTATGGATTTAGCAAAAACAAGAGATCAGTACAGAAAGAGTGGCATTTGGGATAAAGCTGACAAAGTAAGAAAAGAACTGTTCCAAATGGGATACGTTGTAGAAGACAAATCAGACGGTACTTTCAGAGTGAAAAAACAGTTTTAAAGCTATTCAACGCTAATCCAACGTGCCTTGCTGCCTTTAAAATATCCGCTAACTTGTACAAGATACTTTGGTTCATAGAAAAATTCATCCGAAGGAGTATTTGCATTATTTGTGCCCTGAAGCGTTCGTTTCAACATAAACTTATTAGCTGCAAAAATCCCTTCCCATGTTAGGGTATTTGTAGTTTGTCCTTCTTGCGCATCATACGCATTGTTTATGGTTCCATCAGCAAATATTGCTACCCCCACTAAATCTACGTTCTTAGAGATGTTCACATTACCATTAACTATAAACAATGCTGCGGAAGCGTTGCTAATTTCGATGGGATTGGATATCAGCAAATCCCCATTTATAAATACAATTTGTGTAAAGCTGGCATCGTCATAACTGCCCGGAATTGTCGAGTTTTTTAGTTCGTAATCGCCATCGATTAAGTAGGTTCCCGAAGTTGAAACAATATTTGAAATCTCAGTTGGGTTTTGTGCCGCCAGGGCTAGTAAATTATCATAATCCACGCCTGTGTTTGGAGGCGCACTTGTAACTCGTAAATTTGCAGAAGATGTAAAGAAATTAGACAAGTTTCCCGTTGTTTCAATTAAGCCATCCGTATTGTATTCCTCCGGTTCCGAAAGCATATCTATTATGTTATTAGATTTTACAATACCTTCACCAGAGAGTTTTATCCAAGGGCCGTTAATGCAAAAATCCTTTGTGGCGATATTACCGGCCATGTCTTCCGATCGAAAACGGACGGTTTTGCACACTTTCCAATTACTGTTGCAAAAATTTGTCTTGGGAGTTAGCAAATAAGCTGAATGTACTCCCGGCTGAAAGGGTGGCGATATTAATATTACCCAGGAACCTTCTTGCCAAGTAGAACTGCATGACAGAATATTACTATATCTGCCAAAAGATTCCTGAGTGTCCACCTTGTATTGGTATTTATCAGTGAAGGTTGAGAGTCCGGAAGTTGTATCCTCTACTTCCGTGTAAACATATAACTCGTGGCTAGCTCCGAAAAGACCTCTAAACGCGCCTGAGTTATGCCAATTCCCAGGTGGGGTTTGGTCTATTTTCATACTTCTGCAATTAATTGTTGGGCTTGTGCAACTTGAAGTTTCAAGATTATCTGCTTGATCTGTACTGTAGTACTGGATAGTATGGGATCCATCTTGGCCTACTACGAAATCCACACTGGCTGTTGTCACGGAATCGGTTATAGTAACACCATCAATCCAAGCAGTACCTGTTCCGGTAACTCCTATTCTGACAAACACCCCTATTGCTGAGGGTTGGGTAACTGTGAAATTCGATGATATTTCCACCCAATCACTTGTGCCTGTGACAGCACTGCTGGAACTAAGGAGAACTTGTGAGTTGTCTCCCAGTATGGCGTAGACCTCAAAAAAAGCTTGCTGTGTCACAGCTTGGGGCTTAACCCAAACTGATGCGGTCATGTTGTTGTACGGTGTAGTTACGACGTTGCTAGCGAAGTTGTCTATATAGTGCCAACCGGCTCCCGTTGCGTCTATTTTAATCGATTTTGTTGCATATTGAGGTAAATATATTGCAGAATCCCGCGTATAGATGGCACCGGTATCCGGGGAGAGGGAATTCCATCCCTGGGTTTGAATGTTTGATGTGGGGTCAAAAGTTTCGAAAGAAGGATTTGTCGCCAGGTTCAGTGTGTTGCTGAATGTCGTTGTTTGCCATATTCCCGAATCAACTTTGTAATTAACCGTTTTAACCCCGCTTTCAAGATCAGAGGCAGACAACGTGAAGGTAACAGGGGTTACATACCATCCATTATTTCCGTTTGGCGAACCGGGATCTAAAGTAAGGGTAGATACCGGAGGTGTTATATCTGCGGCGTACACTTTAAAAGCAAAAATTGCCGGTAAAAAGGATATAACAGCTAAAAATAATTTCTTGAGCATTATGTATATGATAGAGCAAAATGAACAAATTGCTAACAATAAGTTGTTTCTCATTAAGATTTTTGTTCAATCATGTCAGCAGTGAGAACTGCCATCCTTTTCATCATTTCGTACAATCCGAGGCCTTTTTTTCTGTCTCCAGTCCTTGGTGCAGCGAATCTTCCTCCGGCATAGTGATAATAGTTATAAATAGAGTCTGGATCTAGTAGCTCGTTATTATGTGCGAGTATGGATAAGTGGTGTCTTAATTCTTCTGGGTTAAGTCTGGTAACATTGTATGGGAATATCAGTTCCCCGCCATTATTATTGTACTCAGCAGCTAATTCTTTAAGTAGGCTTTCCTCAGTAGTGGCTTTGCTCATTTCTATGTCAAGCATCCGTATTTCTATCAATTTGTTAAACTCTTCTCTTTGAAGCTGTTTAGCGAGAAAGGCAAGGGATTCCTTTAAATCTGAATTATTCAATTCCTCTATAAATTCTTTCGTACGTTTGAATACTCTTGCGTCTACAACCAATTTTTGTTCTGGATCTCTGTACCAGAAAGGTCCATGGCTATTCTCAAATTGATAAGTTCCCTCTGGATTCGTGCCATATATTTTGTTCAGTTCGGCTAAAGCCCCGTTGAGTGTAGCGCCTGTATCCTTAAACTCGTCAACTATCAGTACTTTCTCGTCGGGGGAGATTTGTAACATCTTTGTCATCATGGATGCAGTTTCGGGGTTTCTGATTTTCCAAGGATCGTCAGTTTTTCCCAAATCCATAAACCTAACTTTAGGCGGAACGAACCCTTCAGGAAGCAGTTGCCTAGTAGTTAATTGTTCCACCAACTGCCTATATAAGTAAGCTCCAGGTCTTCCCGATTTATCTAGGAAAATCAGTGTGTCGTAGGGATCCCCATGTTTGAATTCGTTAAGGGTCTTGTTAATAAGGCGGATTGTTCCTGGGAGCATGTATTCGGACTCGTTGATTTCTTGACTACCCCTGTTAAAGGAGTCATCATGGAATCCCCACCATTTGCCATAGTTTTTCTTCATTTCTCTTTCAATTAGCTCGATGTTATCGTGAGCCAGATACAATTCCGGTGCATCTCTTTCTGCAGTAATCTGCGATATCGCCTCTGAAATCATAATGGTAGTATACGTAGTTTTATTGGTGTACTCAAGGTATCACAGAACATGGTAATTATCTTACGGTCAAAGCACTTTTACCGCGTTTATTTGTGTATAATTTACACATGCCCAATGAAGGTAAAGAACATAGCTGGTTGGTAGATCCTGAGCGCGCGAAATTGATTACCCCGGAGAGGGGATATGGTACTAGACTCGCGGCTTATTTAGAAACTACCGAAGCAGTAATCAAAGAGATTCGAAAAAGAAACGATGCATCTCCCATAAAGTTGCTAATCCAAGTAGTAGATTCCTATAGAAAAGCAACCTATGATATTGTCGATACCCCGTTGAGTGGGGAAGACGTTAGAATCCGCAAAATTATAGAAGGGTAAATTTAGTCTTTAATATATGCCAAAACAGGAGGAAGAAATAATTGGAGTAGAAGAACCTGAGGTCGTAACCACTGTGGCTGAAGAGTATGATGTTGAGGATGACGAGGAACACACTTGGACATTAGTCACTTCAGGGCGTTTATTTGAAGAAGGAGAAGTTGATACAGTGGATCTAGAGTTCTTACAAAAGCGTAGGTATTCGGTAATAGAGTACAAGGACAATGAAACCGGGGAAACGCTTAAAGTTATTAGATTCAAGCATACTCAGCAACTACCTGTGGATTTGCCGGCGGGATTTGGTTTCAAAGGTGGTGTGGCTAGGAATGTAGTATTAAGTGAGTTAGGAGATCGTGTGTTGCCTCCCAGAGATATCGACATTGTCGCTATTTCAGACCAGTCCCCGGATGTATCAAAGTCAAAGGAGCTAGAACAAAAATATATGGCATATGATGCCAAGCATGGTTATGGTGTTGAAACTGAGAGTCTGGCTCACTATCTAGAAACAAGAGATTTTGGCATGAATGAAGTTGCAGTTGTAGGTGAAGACGTGTATATGACATTGGATGCCTTAAGTGATCTTAGGAATAAGATAATCTGGCCTACTAATTTTGAGAAAGAGACTTGGTACGACAAAAAACGTGATGAGAGAGGTGGTATTGGACCCAAGCTTGTAATGAAGTCGCTCAGACTATATAGCGAAATGTGCTGTATGTATGGCAAAAGCGAAATAAAAGGGGTTGGGGACTGGCAGTTTGATTCTAGGGAGATACCGTTCTTTCACATAGCACTTCAGCTGGATAAGGCTTTTGAGAATGGTGACACTGTAGCGGTAGCTTTTTTTAGGGCGTTGCTTTTGAAAGGGATAGTCGTTCAGAGCGAGTTAGCCCCTCCGGGATCCCTAAGGGCAGATTCATCGGTTGAGTTAGCAATAAGGTTGCGTTATCGGCTAGATAACTTCACCTTTAGATCTAAACCGGAGTTGACCGGCCCCTTGGATTATTATTATAGTTATTTGGCGCATTTTAAGGATAGTGACAGTAAAATATTGGATACAAGTCATTTGAGTGGAGTGGACAGAAGGTACTTAGAAGAAAATATTGGCACTTTTCCGTTGCCCGATTTTAGTGAAGATACTTATTCTTATGCTAGGGAGTTGGAAGATTGGAAAAGGGGGTCAGAAGTAAGAAGACAGACTTTTGCAGAGCTTCCCGGCCCTATGGAATCGGCTTTTCTTGAGGCTATGAGGGTTAAAGAAGCTGAAGAAAAAGGTGATAGACCGAAAAGAAATTTTAGTTGATATAAGCTATAATCATCCCCATGAGTTTATCAGTTGGAATGCACAGTACGCAACCGTAATTTTGAACAACCCTGTTTTTACGCCTTCTTTTGTTTCCTATAAATCTTTATTTTTAATTGATGAACCTGGAATAGTCCGTATTCCTTTTGAAAAAACTATTGTATTACCTGAGCCTAGAAAGGGTAGGGTAATTGTTGAGCGGGATGTGTTAGGAAGGATTGTGCATTCAAAAGTTCCCCAGATGTCTAGACAACTGAAACTGTAACTCATATACTATTAGGTAATGGAGTATAAAATAATCAATAAGAATAATAATAAAAACAGGATTTCACGCTTAAACAAAGAGCTTCAAACCTATAAAGAATACTTGCAGGCACTTACAAACCAATCCCATCTTTTGATTTCAAGATTGCAAAATAAAGAAAAACAAAAGGAGACTTTATCTAAGAAAGGTTAAGAAATTATGCCACAAAATCCTGCTCCAGAAGCTCAAGGACAAGAAAAGTTACCTGAAGACTTAAAGGAAGTTTTAGGTGAGGGTGCTGCTGTACATGACGAAGCAACTTCTATGATTCATGCAAACATGGGGGGGGCTATAAAAATGGCAGAGACAACTCTTGGAGAAGATGCAAAACCAGAGTTGGAAGCCATGAAGGAGCTAGCAGACAGAGCATCCGAAGCAAGAAGTGCATTTGAAACGAGAGCAGAAAGATTAAGCTCGCCTTATGTTGTATCCCCAGAACTACAAAAAACATTAAGAATAGCTACCGTTTTGAAAAAACCATTACTACTTGAGGGTGAACCTGGTACTGGAAAGACATCTTTAGCTTACGCATTAGCAGGAGAGGAAGACCTTCCTTTAATACATTGTCGAGGTAAGAGTACATTAACTGCTCAATCTGTAATGTACGAAATAGATTATGTTGCCAGATTGAATGATGCGACCCTCACTCAAGCTATTCCAGAAAATATGCGAGCAGAAGCGGGAAAATGGGAAAGTTATTTGAAAGCAGGAAATGACCCCAACAGCACCGAATTTCAGGGATTTATGCGTGGTCTCGATAATGCTGCAAGACTCCTAAATTTAGGCAGGGTGTCGGATGTACGCAACTACATTAGTTACGGCGAGCTTGGCGAAGCAATAATTAGAGGTTCAAGAGGTGAAAAAGTAATTTTGCTTTTTGATGAGGTTGATAAAGCTAAAAGAGAGTTTCCTAACGATTTGCTTGATGAGTTGGAACACATGACTATGCGTATTCGGGAGACAGGGGAGGAAGTTAGTTCGCCCAGGGAAAACATTGTTGTTGTAATAACCTCTAACCATGAAAGAGATTTGCCAGAGCCATTTTTAAGAAGATGTGTCTACAGCTATTTGGAATTTCCAAAACCAGACCAACTAACGGAAATAGTCAAAGCTCATATACCAGATGTGGAAGAAAAGCTTTTACGAAGTGCTGTTACAAGATTTTATGAAATAAGGGAAACGCAAGGCTTGCAAAAACCTCCTTCCACTTCAGAAATGTTGGATTGGGTAAAAGTATTGATGGAATTTGGTATTGAAGAAGTTGGTGGTGCAACGCCACTTCCAGAAGCAGTATTAAAAATAAAAGAAGACATGGACTTAGTTAGAAAACGGGAAAAAGAAACACGAACAGGTGTATACGAAGCTGATGATTATGATGAGTTTTCAGTTTTAGAGGCGTACGAAATGGAAACGGCAGCGATTGAAGCCTTACGAGGAAGCAGGGTAGTTAACTTCAAGGGTGAGGAATACTACAGAGACAGACCTTCCTCGGAACTACTGATGGCACTTGCTAACGGGGGAGTAGCATTTAAGTATTCTGAAAGAGATAGAGAACCTTTTGAGATACTTGTGGATGGCGTGAAAATGGTTGCTCCTATGACTTTTGTATTCCCTCATAGACTTAGTGCTGAAGAACTTGCTTTATCTACAGACGAAATACTTCAGAGGCAACAGGATAAACCAGAAGGTGAAAGAATGGGTAGAAGGCAGATAATCCAGGAAAAAAAGGCTAGCAGACTCCTAGCAGCTTTGGAAGAAGGCAAATTAGTTGCAGGAGAGTTTGTAGTAACCGAGCAGCCAGTTGCATTTACGGGTGTCGAAACATCTAATCAGTACTTTGTTAAAGGTAAAGATGCTTCTGGTAGAACTATATTTAGAACATCGGATGGCAAGTATATTTATGAAAAATCTACTAGTGAGGTGTCCAGCGAACCATCTGACGAAGATTTATTAGGTTCAGCAACACTCAAGAAGCTTTCCTTTGACGATGAAGACGAAAAGTGAAAAGTTTCCTAAGGGCTTCAAATGAGTGAAAAATTTACACCAGAACCAGAAGTTCCTCAAGAAGAACCCTTAGCAAGCAAGGGTAAACCTGAAGTTTCAGTAAAGCTACCAGAATCCCCAGACATTAAAATCGATATTGAAAAAAAAGAAATAATAATCCTTTCCGAAGGTACTGAAACTGGTGAAAAAAGGCATCCTTTTCAAGAGTTTATGTATCACCTAAGGGGTGAAGGTATAAGAGTTTCCACAGGAGAGTGGCTAGACCTACAAACGCTGCTTGCGGCTGGAGAAGTACAGAGTTTGGACGAGCTTTATGTAGTAGCAAGAGCAGTTTTAGTTAAGGATGCAGTTAATTATCCAAAATATGATGTAGCTTTTGGAAAACTTTTTTATGGTATAGAACCTCCAAGCGAGGAGGAAGAAGAAAATGAGGATAGCTATGATGAGCAAAATGATTACGATGACCCGCAAGACGGTACTGAATCTGAGGATGCTTTAAGGGAAAAGGCAGAGGTTGAAGAAAAAGAGAAAAAGGAAAAATCTGAACCAAGCGAACCTGAAACAGACAAAGAAGCGGAGGAGGATGATGCTGAGGATAAGGAAGCAGAAAAGAAGGAGAAGAAAAAAGAGGAAGAAAAAAAGAAACCAATACAAAAAGAAAAAGAGGATATTGATGAAGTCGAGGAAGCGACTTCTAAAACGACAGAAGATAAGCATGGTGGCGATGAGGCGACTAAGGATATTGAAGATTCACCTAACCCTGCTGATGAGGGCAAGAACAAGGAAAACAAAGGTGCTGAAAAAGGCGAGGATGGTTCGGAAGGTAAAGGCGAAGGTGAGGGTGGTGAAAAGAAGACGAAGAAAGGTACTGTTGGCGAAGGGGGTAAAAATAAAAGTGGTATGGGGAAAGAAGGTGAGGGCGAAGAAGAGGAGGAAACAGACGAAGCTGATGAAACAGATGAAAAAAAAGAAAGCAAAAAAGGAACTGGTAAATCTGGAGGAGGCGGGGGTAAACACAAAAAGAAATCAAAGGAAAGTGTTATGCGTGCTAGCGGTAAAGGAGGTTACGCATCTGCGAGAGAACGAGTTCAACAGAGGGAATACGAGGAGCTTAGAGATGATAGGACTCTTGGCTATGAGCAGTTCGGTAGAGCTTTATCTAAATTACGCACAATTGTACAGGAAACTACTTCTGCCAAAACTAGGACATTAGATGCCAGAGCTACAGTAAGAGCTATTGCCGAGCATGCAGGGACTCCAGAGCTGCTGTGGAAGGAAGAAGTGGAGGAGAAGCCTAGTGTAGTGCTTTTATTTGATGTTGGTGGGAGCACAGACGAATACAGACCCATTCTTGAAAAACTATTTTCAGCAGCAAAAGACCATTTAGAAGGTTTAGAGGTCTATTATTTCCACAATGCTATCTATGGTGAGGTATGGCCGCAGAAAGATGGCAATTGGGGTAAGCACTTTGTGCCAGTATCCGATATTTTGAAAAAAGATTCTTCCACAAAGTTTATTATTATTGGCGATGCTTGGATGGCTGACAGCGATGCAATGAATGGTGGTCTTCACGACTCTTATTTGGACTTAGACCCAGATGCAAAAAAGACTGAGCCTTGTTATAGGTGGACAGGACTCGAAAACTTTCAAGCAATAACCGAAGCTTTTCCAGCAACTGTGTGGGTAAATCCTATTTTAGAAAAACACCGAGACGATGCAGACGATTCTGGAACAATAGCGGATGTAGAAAGAGTTATTACTATGTATGACCTGAGTTTAAGAGGTATAGAAGCGGCAGTTAAGAAACTTATGGAAGAGGAACAGTAGAAACCCAAGTTTGTCGTTATAACCACTATAAGATATAATACCCCTTACAAAACTGCATTTCCTATCAAAAATCATGGAGGAAAGAATGGAAGACACAATTGGTGTTTTATGCCCATTCACAGGCAAGGGAAACCTTCCTGTGCCGACTAGCCCTGTGTGGGCGGGCAGCGTGCCAGGTGAGAACATCTGGTACTTTAGTCATGACGAAGTGGAATCGGATGGTCTGGCTGATGCTGTTGGACACCTCATGGGTGAAGAGACGGATATTCGCAAGACTATGCGTTGCATTGAAGCCCTTCAAAATAGTGGCAACTTGCAACGAGTTGGAGAGTGGTGGTTTTTGCGTTTGCCGCAGCTTCCACGCCTTGAACTTCCAAGCGTTGCCGATATTGTGCTTGCTGTAGCTGACGGTACAGACATTGTGAGTGAAACACGCTCCAAGTTTGAAACCTACGCTCAGCAGCTCCAAACGGCATTGACGCAATAAGGACTAAATCCAAAGGCCAAGAACACATCCAGTCCGCTTGAAGAAGAGCCTGTTAAGGGTAAAAAAACCTTTCGCAGGCTCTTTCTGTTTTATGTAGGTGTTAAAATATATGTATGCGAAGGCTTACTGAAAAGCAACAAAAATTTATTGAAAAGTTAAATGCTGGTATTACACCTGTAGTTGCCGCCGAAGACTTGTACCGTTGTAAAAATCGTAATGTAGCCAGAGTCATAGCGTCAAAAAATGTTAATCATCCTGTTATCTTTGAAAAAGTACGAGATGCTTTAGATTATCCTGGTTCAAAAGCTAGGGTAGAGCATATTGTAAAGGTAATTGAAGATGGTTTAACTGCTAACAAGACCATCATTACGAGGGTAGGGGACTTAGTGGAAGTACCAGACCACAAAACACGCTTGTATGCAGCACAGCTAGCTTTAAGAGTTCGTGGCGAACTTAAAGATATTATTGTTGATAACACATCTCATGATATTCATGTAAGTTTTAAGCTAATAAAAGCCAGAAGTCCTGAGGAAGTAGCCAGAGCAATGGGTAATACGAATACCAGGGCAGCAATACTGGAAGGTGAAACTAGTTAATAAACGGTTAATGCTTACTTCCAGGACATCCCTTAAAAGGGTTACCTTGCCTGTGTGTTTTATTTTTCTTTCCCAGAACCATGTCGTTATTCGATGCTTATACGACATCTTTGTATTGAGGCAAATGCTGTAATATCAAGCAAAAACAGTTGTACTCATGCGTCTTCTGTGTAACACACCTCTGATTTAATCTCATAGTGTGTGTTTTTGCTTTACGCTTTTGGGCTTGAGGGGTGTCACGCCGCCGCCGAGCGTTGATGAGCGTATGAGAAGAAAAAATCCGAAACCATAGGTATAATGTCTTCACATAAACATAAATATGAGTATAAACACAGATAAATATAAAATAGTACCGCATGCAGCAGTCTTACTGGTGCAAAAAATACTGGAGAAGACAGAACCTCTTGCTGATACCAATGTGATATATCTTGAGCATGTTTCCAGACAGCAGCAGAATACCTCTAAAACCTTTGTTTACGACAGTAGAAGCACAATAGAGTACTTGTACGGTGTTGGCATACTCCATGAGATTCGCCGAATAAAAAATGATGGTAGAACAGTAGAAGATTGGAAATACAAAGTCCATTTTTATAGAAGTAAGGCAATCGATTTTCTTCAAAATCTACCACTAGACGAAAACATTTACGAAATAACCTACGATGACCACATGCGTGAGATAAAAATAAACGGGAAACTTTTGACCAAGACATACTTTGGCAGCGATACGGATATGCTGTTTGAGCATGTTTACACTCATCCTGGCATACTATTGGGAAAAACTAGTATAGAGGTGGCAATCGACCAGAAGATGCGTACTTTAGCTGCAATTGTAAAAGACTTAAAATTTGTGGGTGTTTATAGAGAAGTATTTTTCCCTGTGGTTACTAAAACCCAGATTAAGTTCGTCAATCCTATTACCAGGCGTTATGCCTTAGAGAACCATCTTCCATCATTACCCTTATAAATCAGTTTATGTGGTTTTATGCGAGTTTGTGCGTATTGGCTCACTAACCCCTTTCTATATGTGATTCTGGTTACATGGATAAGGCAGAATCAACATTATATAAGACTTCGACATTACCCCTAGCGGTATGCCTGTCCTTAATTTATCCCTTGAAATCAATTGAAAAAGGTAGCGACAGAAATCTGGTTTTTGTATTTGAAGAAACCAAGGACTTGCTTGATTCCATTGAACTTTATTGGAACAAACAGCTCCAAGTTGAACCGCAGTCATTTTTCTCCAGAATGCGGGAACTGAAAGCGAGGCTTTATGAACAGGTGTAAAGTTCCGCAGGTTTCATATAAGGCGGTGGCACTTGCTCGTATTGAGGAAAAACTGGACAAAGTTTATCAAATTATTTTCCAGCAAATGGAAAGCATGGGAATGACCCAGGAAGGCAATAAGAATAAAAATGAATCAGGTGGAAACAATAACAATTAAAGAATATCTTGATACGAAAGGCATACCATACAAAGAAAAGGGTAAAGAGCTTATAACAGCATGTGTTTTCAATAGCTGCGACAGCGACAGTCATGCAGGTGAGGAACACTTATATTTTGATGCAGACACTTCTCAATATAAATGTTTCAAATGCGGTGAGACTGGAAATATCTTCACGCTTTGTGAGTTTTTAGGCGATGACAAGAAAACAGTAATTAAACAAAGTACTTCTGTGGGAACGGCAAGAGGCGTCAAAATTACTCTTGAGCAAATAGAAAGCTATCATAAAGCCCTACCAGACCGCATAAAAAAATATCTTGAGGAAAAGAGAGGTATATCCACAGACTGGCAAAATACTTTTATGCTAGGGTGGGGTTCTTTTTATGGGAAAAACTGGATAGTTATACCTTACAAGGATGCAGTAGGTAACTTTTCCTACCTAAAGCTTAGACGAGACCCTGAAACTGGTGAGGGCGAAAAGTATATGCGATTCCCAAGCGGGGCTGAATCAGCCATATACGGCATCGAAGTGTTGAGGGAAGAACAAGACTTACTTCTGATAACGGAGGGGGAGTTTGACGCTATGGTTGCAACCATAAACGGAATCTCTGCAATATCTTTTTCTACAGGTGCGGGTAGTTACAAAAATGAAATCCGAAAACATGCGGAGCAGCTAAAGAAAATCAAGAAAATTTATGTGTGTCTGGATGCCGATATTGCGGGTATCGCCGCATCTACTGAAGTTATGAAGGAGCTTTTAGCGTTTGCACCTGATGCGGAACTTTACAGAGTAGATTTATCGGAAAAGGTTAGGGGTGTTGGTAAAGATATTACGGATTATTTTGCTAGCTGCGGAGGTACTCCTGATGAACTTATTTATAAACTGGCAACTCGTTTTACGAAAGAAGATGTTGGGAAGGTAAACAGAATAATAACTGTACCCAAACCACAAAAAGATGTGTCGATAGAAGGTTGGAGAAATATAATTATTTCAACTTTCCCCACCTTGCTTTTTCCTGCGGAGCTGTCTTTGTCTGTTTTAGGGCAGCTACTTATAAACGATATTAGTAATCCTTTCGGTTTGGTTTTGGTAGGTATGCCTTCTTCTGGAAAAACCATTACTCTCAACTTCTTTTCTGATGTTGACGAGCTTGTGTTTTGCTCGGACAAGTTTAGTGCAGCAGCTTTTGTTTCCAACGCTTCAAATGTTAAGGCAGAAAAGTTAGCCGAAATAGACCTTTTGCCAAAAATTCGCTACAAACTTTTTGAAGTGCGGGACTTAGCGACTCTATTTAGTAAGCGTGACGACGACTTGAATGAAGCTCTCGGTTTACTTACAAGAGTATTTGACGGTGAAGGCATTTTTACAGATTCAGGCACTCACGGACACAGGGGTTACAAAGGTGAATATCTGTTTATGTTCTTAGGTGCAACAACGCCAGTTTCACCAAGAGTATGGAAAATGATGGGCAATTTGGGTAGCCGTCTTTTCTTTTACAACATTGATAGTCCCGCAAAGACGGAATCAGAACTCATGGAGCAGATTACAACAAGCTCTTATAAGCAGAAAGAGAAGAAATGTCGTGAGGTAACAAAAGATTTTGTTTATAGTTTATGGAACGAGCATCCGAAAGGCATTACTTGGAAAAAAGAATCCGACTCGCCAAGAGCAAAAAGCCTGGTAGCAAAATCCGCCATATTTTTGGCAAGACTTAGGGGCGTGATAAACATTTGGAAGGACAGAAACGAATATTGGAGTTCGGACGAATATAACTTCACCATGCCTGTGGTTGAGCAACCAGACCGCTTAAATCAACTTTTTTACAATCTTTCAAGAGGGCATGCTGTTATTTGTGGACGAGATTACATTGATGACACCGATTTGAAGTTTGTAATTGAGTTGGCAATACAAAGTTCTGAATATGTAAGGTCTTCAATCATGCGTGGACTTCTGAAGAATGGAGGTAGTCTCAAAACCAGCCAGGTTGAAAAGTTATTAAATTGCTCAAAGCCTACAGCATTAAAAGAAATGGAGGTGTTAAAAATACTAGGCTTATGTGACTACCGTGAAGAACTAACACTAGGATACCCTGGCAATAGTGAGAAACTTCTTGTGCTAAAAGAAGACTTTATGTGGTTACTAGAGGAACTAAAAAGAGAATAATTAAGTTATAATTACACATAGTGTCATGTATCCTTTATCGATAAAGATAATCTGACGCTGTATCTGCCCAGAAAGAAGTATTTTATGAGATTAGCTTTTTATGGCAGAGTAAGCACTCAAAGACAGGAAAAAGAAGAAACGATAGAAAACCAACTTTTGGTAGTTAAAGAAAAATTTGAGAAGGAAGGTCATGTATTTGTTAAGGATTATATCGATGAAAATTGGTCGGGGATGGTTTTGGAGAGACCTGATTTAGACCAATTAAGGCTTGATGCTGCTTCTGACTTATGGGAGGGCATTGCAATGTACGATACCGATAGATTAAGCCGCAAGTATATGCACCTGTGTATCCTACAGGAAGAGTTTGAGAAGGCAGGGAAGCAGCTATTGTTTGTTACGATTAAGACACCCGAAAATGATGAAGACCGTCTGATGTTTGGAATAAAAGGCTTGTTTAGTGAATATGAACGCTACAAAATTTCTGAAAGATTTAGATTAGGGAAGTTACGAAAGGCTCGTTCAGGGCAATTGATAATTTCACATGCACCTTTTGGGTATCGCCTCTTTAAAAAAACCGACAAAGAACATACTAGGATTGAAATAGAGCCTTACGAAGCAGAAGTAATAAAAATGATTTTTACATGGCTTGGCGAAGAGGGTTGTAGCATCAGAGAAGTTATAAGAAGGCTTACAGATAAAGGTATACAGCCAAGAAAGAGCATGCGTAAAGTTTGGGCAACTTCCACAATAAATAACTTTATACACAACGAAACATATATGGGGACGGCATATTTTGGAAAATCTAAAGCTATAGAACCTAAAAACCCATTAAAGATTGAAAAGTATAAGCGGATAAAGAAGACTAGCCGTGTTCTTAGACCTAAAGAGGATTGGATACTAATAAAAGTTCCAACTATAATTACAGAAGAGCTATACAACAAAGTAAGAGCTAGGATGGAAGTTAACTCAAAATTTGCACCTAAGAATAAAAAACATGAGTACCTGTTAACTAGCTTGGTTGCATGTCCATGTGGCTACAACAGAGTGGGGGAGCAAGGAAGGTATTACAGATGCAGCCAGCGTATTTATACATTTCCAGTAAAACAGTCCTGTACAGAAGGTGGTGTTGATTCCAGCATGCTAGATTCTATGGTATGGCAGGAAATTTCTCAGCTCTTGTTGCAAAAAGACCTGATACTCGACTATTACAATAGGTGGACTGACTCGTTAAATGCTAAACACAATACTTATGAATCTCAAGTTAAGCCCTTAGAAAGAGGCTTAGACAGCTTAGAACGAGAATCTGCAAGGTATGTGAAAGCATTTGGTGCTGGATTGCTCGACTTTCAACAGTTTCAGGAGCTAAAAGTAGAGTTGGACAATAAAAGGTTATTGTTACAGGCTCAAATAAGTGTTAAAAAGTCTAGTGCAGACGAAGCGAAACGGACTCACTTAACAGAGGGAATGGTTGACACTTATTGCCAATTTGCATCAGCAGCGTTAAACGGTTTGTCATTTCAACAGAAACAAGAGATACTTAGAACGGTGGTTGAGAAGGTTACAGCCACACAAAAGGAAGCAATTATTTATGGTTACATACCCGTTAAAAAACTTAATACAAAGGAGGATATCCTAAATGTCGAGCAGCGTCCTATCCATAGGAATCATTGGATTGCCTAATGTAGGCAAATCTACTTTATTTAATGCGTTGTTAAAGAGACAGGCTGCTTTGGTTGCAAACTATCCCTTTGCGACAATTGAGCCAAATATAGGAATGGTGGACGTCCCTGACAGTAGATTACATAAAATGGCGGAGTATGTGAGAAATGATTATGGTCGAAAGTTGGGGGATAGGGAAGTGCCCGAGAAAATTATTCCCGCTGTTGTGAAATTTTACGATATCGCAGGTTTAGTTAAGGGAGCCAGCCAGGGTGAAGGACTAGGTAACGAATTTCTTGGTCACATCCGAGAGGTAGACGCCCTAATTCATGTTGTAAGAGACTTTTCAGACGAAAATATTATAAGATCCGGATCTGTTAGCCCTAAAGAAGATGTATCAATCATAGAAACCGAGCTTATTTTGTCGGATTTGGCAGTTATAGAAAAAATAATTAATACTTTGTCTGCAGGGAATAAGTCTATTAAGAACCCTAAAGTTACTCAAAAAATTGACATCCTTAATACAGTGAAAACCAATTTCGAAAAAGGTGTGTCTGCCAGATCTATAGGTTTATCAGAGAAAGAAATAGAAGTAATCTTTGACGTTCCTTTATTAACTCTGAAGCCGGAGCTGTATTTATACAATGTAGATGAGGATGAAGTAGCGGAAAAATCTAAAGCAGACTCTGATAGTTCGATTTTTCTCTGTGCAAAGATTGAATCAGAGTTAGCGGGATTTTCCGAGGAGGAAAAAATTCAATACCTCACACATTTAGGGTTGCAAGAGAGCGGATTAGATAGGGTAATCAGAAAAGGCTATAAACTGCTATCCTTGCAGAGCTTCTTAACGATGGGACCAAAGGAAGTTAGGGCATGGACGATAAAAAAAGGCACTAACGCCAGAAAGGCATCTGCAAAGATCCATACCGACTTTGAAAAAGGCTTCATAGCGGCGGATATAATAAATTTTGATGAATTGGATAAGATTCAAAGCCTTAGAAAAGCAAGAGACTTGGGTTTAGTTAGACTTGAAGGGAAGGACTATTTAATGCAAGAGGGCGATGTAGTTGAGTTTAGAATAAATGTATAGTATATTCCATTTTGCTTAGAAATTAATCGTGGACAAGCACTGCAGTTTGTATATAATGCAGACCGTACGAGGATTGAGCTTATGAAAAAATATGAACTAATGTTAATAGCGAATATCGACCTTGGGGAGCAAGGTGCAAAGGACTTTTTTGTCTCAGTAAAGGATATGATCCAAAAAATGGAGGGTGCTATAGTTAGAGAGGATTACTGGGGGAAAAGGAAATTCGCGTACGAAATAAAAGGGAAATCCGAAGGTTTCTATAGTGTGTTGGAGGTTACCTTAGAAAGCGCCAGTTTGGCCGATTTGAAAACTAAACTTAATAGAACCTCCGGAGTAGTTAGATATTTAATTACAGCTTTGGCAAAATAAAGCCTGAGCTAAAAGGAGATTATGGCATCAAGAAACTTAAATAAAGCCATATTGATTGGGAATCTCACAAGAGATCCTGAGTTGAGATACACTCCTCAAGGAGTTGCCGTAGCAAGTTTTGTAGTAGCTACAAATAGAGAGTGGAGCATAAACGGAGAGAAAAAATCCGCTGTTGATTTTCACAATGTGGTAGCTTGGAACAAACTGGCTGAAATTTGCGGTCAACTGTTAAATAAAGGGTCTAAAGTATATGTAGAAGGAAGAATTCAAACCAGGGACTGGATGGATCAGCAGAACGTGAAGCACTACAAAACTGAGATTGTGATAGACGACATGATTTTACTTAAAGGTGGAAAAGATATGACAGGAACTCCCTCTGCGGAGACAGCACCTTCTCAGGAGCCCACAGGCGAAAGTGAAGACATTAATTTCGACGACTTGGATTTCGAAGACTTGTCAGTACCAGCTGCAGAATAAGATTTATTTAGGAAGGGGGCTTCGGCTCCCTTCCACCACAGAAAAATATGAAAGAAGCAAAAAAAACAACGAGAAAAAAGACTATAAATACTAAAAATACAAGGGAAGCTTTGCCTTCGTTTGAAAGATTAGATATTGAACCGAACTACAAGGATGTTTTGGTTTTAAGAAGGTTCATTAATGACCGTGGAAAAGTTCTTCCTCAGAAATACACTTCCTTGTCCTCACGTAACCAAAGAAAGTTATCTTCAGAGGTCAAAAAAGCCCGTTTCATGGGATTGCTACCTTATACAGACAGACACATGTTGTAGTCTTCTAATCTACCAGGTATCATATCTACATGCCCGTTCTAGCTGCTTGCTTTGGATATTCCGGAGCTTACTTTTTAATCGAAACACCTAAAAATAAGAAAAGTGAATTCAACTTCGTGACCTTTCCCTATACTTATATTCCTGCGATATGTGGGGATTATTGTGATTCCAAAAAGTTTAATACTTACCTTATGGAGAAAATAGCAGGGGATTTTGGAGCAAAACTGTCGGATTTTGATATTTTAATTACCGACGTTTACGACTACCCCCGTGTTACGTTCGAGCCAACCCAGTTTGTAACTCTCAACAGACTATTCCAGGCTACATCAGGTCCCTACCCAATATATGTTTCTAACCATTCAGTTAGAACCAAAAAGGCAGCAATTGGCATAAACCTTCTTAAAGGGGTGGAAACTCAGTCGGGTCACGAAAATTTTGAACTTAACTTTGGAAAGATATTTAGCCCGAACGAACTCGAGTATATCTACAACCACGAGATTTACCCTCAAATATCTGCTGTGGACTTGTCTACCAGAATTGATTTGGATCGGAATATCGTTAATATGGTAACCAAGGAGACAGATATTGGTATAAGTGCCGACAGTAATCAACTGATCTTCATGGGGGCGAGGTTTATCGATAGAATTCTAGATCCCGAACTGGATTACGTCTTGGCGTTGGATTTTATCCAGAATCCCGGAGTATATTCGGTTTATATTGACCGAAATAATGCATTTATACTTTTGTCACTACTCAGTTTGCATAAAACCGACGCAGAAATCAACTTCGACAAATACCTGGAGAAGGCGGGAACAGTTATTAGAACTCACGGTGAAACTGAATGTTTAATAAAATCCGGTAGTAGTACTGGCCAGATATTCACGCTTATCGAAAACGAAGTATTCGTGGTGCCCCTGGATGAAAATTCGATGGCGGAAGTGCAAGTTAGAGGGTCTCATGTCGAAAAAGGTGTTGTGGCTAATGTTAAAGGGGGAAAGGTGGGAATTATTTTTGACACCATGCAAAGAAACGTCCTCATCTCAGATGATAGGAAAGCTCTAAACAATTGTATCAAGTTTTTCGAGTCCTCTATCAAAGGCGTTTAAGTTATGTATGTACCTGTTTTAAAGAAAATTCATACTTCAATTAATACTCTGGTGGAAAGGGCTTTACCGGTTAGTGGTGCTATATATGTGAAGCCGGGGGTCGAGCTTAGGCCATTCGATAAAGTGGGTGACTGCTTATTTTCCCATCAAATGATGCCGCTGCCCGATAAATTTAAGCCAAAAAAGAAAATAGTTCCTGGAGGTAGAGAGAATTTTAGAAGGGATTCAGTAGTAGGGCACTTAGCCAGAGAAAGAATAATTGCACCTTTTGACGGAGATTTGGTGTTCGACGGAGAAGTCTATGTTTTTAAGGAAATCGAAAAAAAACATAGTTTGTTATCGGGAGTTTGGGGTACGGTCTCGGAGGTAATTCCCTCTATGTCGGTGCTTATTAAAACACAGGTCGCTGATATAGCCTTTGCCCTGGCCACTCCGGTTGTTGCGTCGGGGGAAATGGTGATCTTTCCAAACCCAACGGAGATACTTGAAGAGTATTATCTTGAGAGTTTCTTAAAGAATCCGTTAGGCAAAGTGGTATATATAGGAAATTATGTGAAAGAAGATGTTGTTGAAAAAGCCCATAAGCTGGGAATTGGAGCTGCAATATGCGGCAGTACAACCAAAAAAGCGTTTGACTATGCCCTGAAGAATAAGTTTGGTTTGGGAGTAATTAGCGGTTACGGTAAGATGCAGGTTCCCTCGAGTGTTTACAATTACCTAAGTAAGATTTCGTATCGCCAAGTTTTCTTTGAGGGAGAGAGAAGTATACTGAGGGTACCGATTCCACTTGAAGAGTTTATGCAAAATAATGACAAGGGGTGTGTCTTGATCAAAGAAGTTCTCCCTGCCGACAAGGTGCAGGTTTTCCAAAAAAACTATTTTGGTAATATAGGAACGGTTGACAGAGTTGGTGAAAATAGTATATTTGTAAGGTTCAAGACTGAAGATAAAAGTGTTATTGAGATCTTATCTCCGAATTTTTTTATACTTCAGGATTAACTGTTTTGAGTAGTCCCTATTATGAGTCCATTTGAGAAGTTTCAAAAATATTTATTATCCTTATTAATAGCTGTAAGTTTCTTTTATGGTGGGTATTATATTGGGCGTAGGGGATTTCAAATCGAATTAAAGAAAAGTCCACCGCAGATTGAATTTGTAAACAAAAACCCCACCGAGAAGAGTGTGGATTTTAGCTTATTCTGGGAGGTATGGGATATTGTAAACAATAAGTACTTAGAAAGGCCGATCGATGCGCAGAAAATGATATACGGTGCCATAGAGGGAATGGTTTCATCCTTGGGAGACTCCCATACCGAATTTTTGCCTCCTCAGCTTAATCAGTCATTCGATGATTCGTTAAACGGGAAGTACCAGGGGATTGGTGCTGAGCTGGATGTGAAAGATGGGCAATTAATTGTTGTATCGCCTCTAGACGGATCCCCAGCCTTGAGTGCGGGGTTAAAGCCTGGGGATAAAATACTTGCGATTGGAGAAGATACAACATATGGCTTAGGAGTAACAGAGGCAGTTTACAAAATAAGAGGAGACGCCGGTACTGTAGTAGAGCTTACAATCCAGACAAATGATGACAAACCCAGAAAAATGAATATAACAAGGGGTGTAATTTCGGTTGCCAGCGTTAAATGGGAAGATAAAGGAGAAGGAACTGTATACATACGAATTAGCCGCTTCGGTGGAGATACTGATACCGCTTGGGATAAAGCTGTAGCGGAAATAAACACTAAAGTCACCGAACTGGATGTCATTGTCATAGATTTGAGAGGCAATCCAGGGGGATATCTTCAGTCGGCGGTGCATATTGCTGGGGAGTTTTTTAGAAATAAGCCGGTGTTATATGAGGAGAATGCCGCGGGTGAACAGATCCCGCTTAACACTAAAAGGGTGGGGAACTTTCAAAAAGTTCCCGCATTGTATGTTCTAATTGATGCAGGAAGTGCCTCCAGTTCTGAGATATTGGCTGCAGCGCTTCGAGATAATACAGGAGCCATTCTAATAGGAGAAAACTCCTTTGGCAAAGGAACAGTACAGGAACCAATAGAATTTGGTGATAAATCAAGTGTTCATGTAACGGTTGCAAAGTGGCTCACTCCAAAGAAAGAGTGGGTCCATAAGATTGGTATCAAACCTGAATTTGTGGTAGAACGTACAAATGAGGACTTTGATAAGGGTCAGGATCCGCAATTAGACAAAGCTCTCGAACTAGCCCAGGAAATATAAGCCTATGAATCATGAAAACAAGAATATCAGGGTAGTGATAGGTGTAATTTGGACAATAGTGTTTGCTGGTGGTCTGTTCTTTTTAGCCTTACATTACAGCCCAGTTTTAAATCTAAAAACAACATATACAGGCCCCAAGTCACTTGTGGAGCAAAAAGTAGTACAGGAAGAATCGACGATAATTGACGTTGTTGAAAGAGTTTCACCTTCGGTAGTCAGTGTTCTACTTAAGCAGACTTCTTACGATTTTTTTGAGGGGACAACTCAGCAGGAATCAGGAATTGGCACAGGTTTTATTGTTGATGCTAATGGCTTAATAGTAACTAACAGTCATGTTGTGAGCGATCCAACGGGTCAGTATTCGGTAGTTTTGAAGGATGGGACAATCTTTGAGGTTAAGAAGGTAAATATGGATGAAGTGTCGGATTTGGCTATATTAGAAATTACGGCGCGCAACCTACCTGTAGTAGAATTGGGTGACTCCGACTCGTTAAAAGTAGGGCAGGGGACTATTGCTATTGGAAATGCCTTAGGAAAATACCAAAACACTGTTACAACAGGTGTAGTAAGCGGAATAGCACGCCAACTTAGTGCCTCCGGCGGTTTTGGAACTCAGGAAAAGGTGTATGAGAACGCTATTCAAACAGATGCGGCGCTTAACCCCGGAAATTCCGGCGGGCCTTTATTAAACTCCTCAGGGCAGGTGATTGGAATAAATGTGGCTACCACGCTAGGTGCCGACAATATAAGTTTTGCTATCCCTGTGAACGATTTAAAGCCGTTGCTAGAGAGTTTCATAGAACAGGGTAGGATTGTAAGGCCTTATTTGGGGATACAGTATCAGATGGTTACTAAAGATATAGCAAGCTCACAAAACCTTCCCGAGGGGGCCTATATAACTAGGGTTTTTGTAGGGTCCCCGGCAGACAAATCCGGCTTAAAAAGAGGGGATATTATAATTAGGCTTAATGATACAGCTATTACATCAAGTGTTTCTGTGGCCAAACTACTAGCAAAGCTATTAATAGGAGATACGGTTACTCTTACGGTGGATAGGGAGGGGAAAATTAGCGAATTGAAACTAATTTTAGAAGAAATGCCAGAAACATATACAAGCCAAAATTAAACTTTGTTCAGATTTTCCATCACTTCTGCTAACATATCTTCTATATCTCCATTCATACGAACTTCGAGATTATGCCAGCTTTTTTCTACTCTGTGATCGGTTATTCGGTCTTGAGGAAAGTTATAAGTTCTAATTTTTTCATTCCGATCCCCTGATCCTACTTGTCCGGCTCGCAGTTCAGTAACATTGCCCACCTGCTGTTCTTGCATCATGTTATAAAGCTGAGACTTTAGTACCTCCAAAGCCTTCTCCCGGTTTTTTCCCTGATAGCGTTCTTCCTGACACTCAACTATCAGTCCGGTTGGTTTGTGTGTTAGTCGGACTGCTGTTGAAACCTTGTTCACGTTTTGTCCTCCCTTACCTCCGGATCTGAAAAAATCCCATTCCAAGTCATCGGGATGCACCTCAATTTCGATTTTTTTCAACTTTGGTAGGACTGAGACGGTTGCAGTAGAAGTATGTATTCTCCCTCCGGATTCGGTAATGGGTACTCGCTGTACTCGATGAACACCGGCTTCGCCCACCAACATTTTGTAGCAATTTTTTCCATGAATTTCGATACTGATAGTTTTAATCCCACCAGCAGAATTCTCCGATCTGAATAGTTCCTCGTACTTCCAGCCGATTAGGTCTGCAAATCGCGTATACATTTTTAGTAAATCCGAAGCGAAGAGCCCTGCTTCATCACCTCCGGTTCCGGACCTAATTTCTAGGATAACGATATTTGAATTGATATTTGAATCCTGCTTTGTATCCGTATCGGGGTCAGAAAGTGTAAATTGGGGTGTCTTTAGGCCGGTTATCTGGCCCTGGAGTGAGGTAATTTCGTCTTCCAGCAGTTGAGTAAGTTGCGGATCTTTTTCTGTTTCCAATGCCAGTCTCACTTCTTGCAGCGCTTTTTCAAGGCGGGTTATTTCGGCTTCTAGGTATTCCATAGTTATCTATTCGGATTCTTCTTTTCTTAGATCTTCCAGTATTTGCCTAACAGTTTTCTTTTGAACCGGTGCTTCAACCACTTTCTGTTTCTTAGCGACTTTTAGAGCCTGTGTTTGTTTCTTTCTTTCTGTCGCCATTTCTAGCTTTCGTGTAAACTTGTCTATCCTTTTTTCTGTGTCTACAAATCTATGCTGCCCTGTGAAAAACGGGTGGCAGGCACTGCAGATATCGACGGAAATTGAGTCAAGTGTTGAAATAGTCACGAAGGAATTTCCACATGCACATGTGACCACGCAGTTGTTATTTACTTTTGGTTGAATATCTTTTTTCATACGACGGATGGCAGTATATCAATTATCTTTATTTGTGTAAAGAATGGAGTCGTACTGTGCAATTGCAACCCCAGAGAAGATAATTAGCATGGCTAGTATGGCTATTTTAGAAGGCACTTCGCCGAGTAACAAGTAGGCCGCAGGGAAAGTAATGAGAGTTGATAGGTAGCCATACACGGCTGTGTCTCTTACGTGGGCTTTTTGCAAGCCCCACTGGATAGCTAAGTATGCTACAACAGAAGAGAGAAGCGCCATGTAAAGAATACCGGCAATACCCTTAGGGTCTATAAAACCCAAATAAAAGTTGGTTTCTCCGAAGAAGCCAAAGTATTCCAGAACAGCAAAGGGTAAAACAGTTGCCAATCCGACAAAAAAAGTTATATAGACTATAAGAGTAGGGGAGTAGACTTTTGTCATGGGTTTTATATGGACGAAACTAAGTGTTTTTTTCAGCAAACCCGATCGTTCCCCCATACTCAGCTTGGACCATAATAGATAAAAAGACCACGCTACCACAGATATAAAAGCTAATAGATTTCCTACTATTCGAAAGCTTGGATTAACGTTGGCCCTGTTTCCGGTGACAAGTGGTTCCAAGATAACTGCTAAAGTTCCAATCGCGGCCAAAGAAGCACCAACAGCAACTTTTCTATCGATTCTCTCATTGTAAAAATAATGGCCTAAATACATTGTAATTATTGTGCCCGAAATACCTATAATTCCGATATCGATTGCCGTTGTATATTTATATGACAAATAAACGATTATAAGCTGGGTTTGTGAAAACAAGCCAAGCAAGAAGAAATTGACATAGTCCTTGGTGTTAATTGGGGTTCTTTTTAGTTCGATAATTAAAAAGGGCAGTACCAATACACATACAATTAGCATCCTAACAAATAGGAACGTTGCAGGAGGTATGTAGGCTAAAGTATATTTAATAACCGGTCCGGCAATTCCCCATATTACGCTGGCGGATATTAAAGCTAAATGAGCCGACAGCACCGAATGGGATATTCTATTGGTGGACATTGTTTTGGGCATCAACTGTAAATGTTAGCAGTGAATTGCTACATCTCCAACTCTTTTTGCTGGCCGGATCGCATGTCTTTTATTATCATTTTATTAGACTTAATTTCAGCATCCCCTATTATTATTGCGAATTTGGCATTTTTTTTGTCGGCATATTTTAGCTGTTTATCGATTTTGGTGTCGGATTGGAGCCAAGTAAAAACCTTTTTACCGTCCTGCCTTAGCTTACTAGCAACCTCCAAACTTTTTTCAAGATAGCGACTGTCTGTACCCGGCCACAGTGTGACAAAGTAGTCGAGTGCATCGTCGAAGTTTGGAATCAGTTTCCAGCCTTTTAAGAATTCAGCCAAGGTAATATCACCCATTGCAAAGCCAGTTGCTCCAAGTTTGTAATTGCCGAAAATAGTGATCAGGCCATCGAATCGTTCTCCTCCAAACAGGGAGCGGGAGTTTTCGACGTTTTTGTCATATATTTCATAAACTAGCCCGTCACTGTATTCAAAACCTCTGATAATCGAAGGGTCGAAACGGCAGTATTTGAGTAGCCCCGACTTTCCTAGTAGTAGAGATAAATTCATAATATTCTCATAACCTTTATTTGTCTTAAGCACATCTAGGTCAATGACATCAGGTAATGTTTCCAGGGATGAACCCAGGAACTTTTCGACTGCTTCCCCATATTCAGGTGACAGGCCCATTTCAGTGAGGATCGACACGAAATCGCTTTCCGACATCTTTGCTCTTTTATCCATTATGCGTCTTACTTCTGTGGCGGTTTCAAAATCCAATTTTAGGACGTCGTTAAGAAGCAGATTAACAAGTCTTCTATCGCTGAATCTGATCTCAAACATGGTTTCGTTAGCCCCAAATTCTTTAAGTATATCTGTAGCAACCGAAAGTATTTCAAAATCCGCCGTGACCTCGTCTATGCCGAAAATATTAACCTCCAGCTGATAAAACTCACGGCCTCGACCTTTTTGCGGTTTCTCGTATCGCCAGTTGTCTCCTATCATGAACCATTTAATAGGCTGGGGTAGAATATTGAACTTTTCGGCAATCATTCTGACTGTACTGGGTGTCAATTCCGGACGAAGTGCGACTTTTCTTCCGCCTTTGTCTTCAAAGCTGAACAGTTGCTCGTTCACGATTTCCTGTCCGGACTTGGCAGAGAACACTTCAAAATTTTCTAAGACCGGAAAACTATATTGTTCAAAGCAATACCTATTACATACCCGCTTCCAGGTGTCAAAAATGTAATTCTGTAAGCGCATTTCCTCAGGATAAATATCTCTCGCGCCTTTGTATGGTTGTGTGTTTAGTTTAGTCATAATTAGCCTTTCTAAATAATATACTAGTATTTGTTTTCACACTACTAATTAAACCCGGATCGGGAAAAATCATGGGAAGGGGATCCGCGCCTATAGATCGTCTAAGAAAATTCGTTATTACAAGAGCTCTTTTACTTACTTCTTCAGTGTTGAACCAGACGCAGTTTGACATATACTTAGTTTTTTCCAGCTTCTCAAGAATTATCCCCTCAACCCCATATGTTGCTACGGTTCTAATTGCCACTTCTTTTGCCAACACTTTATCTTTTATGCCGATGTGCTCCCGAGTTCTAGTTATCTGTTTGTTAATAATGGAAGATGCTAGCAGCTTTTGGCGAGGTTTAGCTAATTCCTTGTAGACCAGGTCAAACAAGTTACGATACGTTTTTTGTAGCCCGGTCATTTTTAGTAGGTCCCAAAAATTATAGACCCTCACAGTTGCGGGGTAGTCTGCAACACTATTAGCAATTAACGACCTAAACTCATTTTTTTTCAAAGTAATAACTTTACTGTCCTCATATTTGAGTGAGGAAGGGTAGATGAATCTGGAGTTAGTATCTGCGATTAGTTTAACAAACTGGAAATTAATCCCCGATGCCTTTATGTATTTTAGGATATCACTTTCCTCTTTTTTCATAGATACCGCTCTTGGTATTTCTGTGTAATTATCTATAGGGACTCCTTTGGCGATATTGGGCATAGCCACATCAAAGCTAATGTAAGGCGTACCTGAAGTCTTGTCGTATTTTATATAACGCGGGGGACATTCCCAGTTAAATAGGGTAATAGGCTTGTAAGGATCCGCAAAATAGTTTTTGATCTTTGCAGCATTTTGAATTGGCATCTTCGATACTTTATTTAGTTGTGTAATCATCTTGTCATATTTATTCATCTGTTTTTCTTTCTGGAGGACAAATATCTACTTGGTATTTGTCCTCCAATCTATTATTTAAGCTGGATCACAGGGATCCACTCAGATTTGCTGAGCGCAGCATTTTGTAATACGCTAACTCCCGGGCTTTCAACACCTGCTATTACTGGGTTAACAAAAAATCTCTTGCTCCATATACCATCCTGTGCATAGCCCGCGAAAATACGCTCAATCCAGTTGGTAACTGCCCAGGCCGGAGTTGAGTTCCAGGGAATAGTCCTCAATCGTTCGGTTTCCATCTTTGTAAACGAACCCGGCACATTGTTCCATGGTTTAGTTCTTCTCCAATTACTCCATTCCAGCAAATAGCGGTAGTCTATCAACTCTATTGTTGATATAACTGCCCCTGAGTTGGCCAGCTCCCGAGGAGGTTGCGGGACCTCCAATGGATTTTCAACTAATAATATGGCGTCGGCTGTAGCAAATAAGGCCGTGGTAGTTGAAATTTCCACTCCTTGATTTTGCAATTCTCCTCTAAGAGAAAGTGATTTCTCTAGAGCAACTTTCCCCCGATCCGATAACCCGGGGTCAAATCTTGTTACCAGGCTATTGGTTTCCTTATTGAATCTCCACCCATTTTTTCTGATATTTGGGCATATCCAAAAAATCAGATCTAGTGGTAGTTGAAGATGCTCTTGTGTCAGATTCCTTGTGTTGGCCACGCCTTTTAATGTTCTTATATCACTTGGTTTTAACATGCTTCTCTCCTTTTCTAGACAACAAAAAAACCCGCTTGTTGCGGGTTAGCCAAAAATATTGAGTACTACTCTTTACTTACACAAATAAGGCCACGCCCGCTATAAAAGGGGTTTTATGGAACTTATGATGCATGTTGGAAAGAGTTACAATACTCATATCAGTGCAAACGGTAACACAAGCATCACTTTGTGTCAATTTTGGCGAATAGTTTTTCACTCTCCCTTAATTCCTTTTCAATTTCGCTGATTCCCGCCTTCCAGAAGGTAGGTTTAGTTATATCTAAGCCAAGCTTTCCGAATATTTCCACCGGTGAGTGCGAGTCTCCCGCCCGGAGAAATTCCTTAAGCTTTGATATAAATGCAGGATTTTCTTGGTACAGATTTTGCATAGCCTTGGAAATTAGCAGACCGCTGGCATAAGAATATACGTAGAAATAATTCCTGATATGACTCCAATATACCCACCAATTTTCCGATCCTTCCGACTGTTTCACGTAGTCACCCATGTAGCTTTTCATATGTTTTTGAAAAATTTTCCCAATTTGATCTCCGGGCAGGTACGCGGTTTTTCTAAACTCCGAGTGCAATTCTTGTTCAAATTTATAACAAGCGACCTGTCTAAAAATAGTTGCTATGCTAGCGCCCAGTTTTTCCATTTTCATGTAAAGTTTATTGTTTTCCGGGATGCTTTTCTCTATTTCTTTGTATACAAAATCTTCCATAAAAGTGCTTGCAACTTCTGCGGTTGCCAAAGAATGGCCGCAATTTAAAGCATTTTGCACTTTAGCACTTAAATCACCATGGATAGCATGTCCCATCTCGTGGGCAAGAGTAGTTACATCCTCGATGCTCCCCGTGAAGTTAGTTAGAATATAACCGGGCAGGGTAGGTATGCTGTGCGTACAAAAAGCACCTCCCGTCTTACCCTTTTTAGGGTAAACATCGATTCTGGAATTTATAATGTAGTCGTTAAATATATCCAAAAATTCGTTATCTAGGTTTCCAAAAACTTTTCGTATTAAGCCTACACTTTCCTCGTAAGTATATTTCTTTGCTAAGTTACCCATTTTTACATACCTTTCGTGATATTCCAGCTTCTCAACACCCAAAACTTTTGCCTTCAGCATGTAAAAACGCTGGGCTACGTCGTATTTTTCGGTTACGGCTTGGAGTAGTGCATCTATAACATTAGCTTCTATATCATCACTAATAAGTCGGGCCAAATCAGGTCTCTCTATCTTTTTTAGTTCGTCAATGGTCTTTTTGTATTGGAGAATGGCGTTTAGTTCTGCAACAGCAGTATCCAGATGTTTTTTGAACACGTTATTTGTTTCCTGGGCAGCAGTGTCTCTTACTTTCTTAGTTGAACTTTCAAAAGCCTTGAGTGCTTCCGGGAGTGTCTTTACTACATTGTTACCTTTCTCGTCAATAATAGTCAGCTGCTCTTTGGCCAAGAACTCTTCAGTCATATCAGTCCACTTTGAGTAAGCCATGGGAGATAGAGAGTTTATAATTTTCTCCTCCGGCTCGGAGAGGAGGTACTTGGAAAGGGCAAAAAGTTGTTCTAGGTAGTGATGGTAGGGTTTTAGAGTTTGTGATCCTAAAAACTTTTTTTGTTCACCTATGCTAATTCTAGCCAATTTATGCTCGAAAAACATGATGGCATTAGAAATATTAATACTCTTTTCCTCCAGCTGATTATATTTTGCCTTAATTTCAGGATTATTTTGTTCCAGACACAGCCTAAGTGAGTAATAATATCCGGTTTTACCGGTTGTTCCGTAAAGCTTTTCTAACTGTTCGTATTCATCCAGAGCCTGTTTTAATACTTCGGGGTCTTTTAGGAAATCCTCTCGGTTTCTCCATTTATTTATAAACGCGTGGTTAGCCTTAATGGTTTCATCAAGGTCTGAGACGAGTAAGTTTGAGAGATCCCAGTTTGTAGTCATGAGCGTATTCTCCTACATGAAGTAAACTTTATCAATTGTAGTAGAATTGGCATATGCTGGAAGAGGTTAAGAACTTAGCAAAAATAACGCTGTCGAATAAAATCCGTAACAACGGGGAGTCCAAATATGCTCATGTACAGAAAGTAGAAAGGCTATTGATAGAGCAGGGGATAACTGACATAGAAATACATACTCTATTGTATGTCACACACCTTATGGAGGAAAATGGAGTGGGGGACTTCGGGGAAAAAGTATTGGCCCAAGCAAGATCCTACATCAACATGTCTCATAACAAGTCTACTTCTATCGACTTAGAGAACAATCCTTTGCCAATTTTGTTAGAAACATTCCTAAGTTTGGCTGCCGAACCCAATGTTGCCATTGTGAGGATGGCCGATAAGGCCGAAAATATTAAAAGTGCGCATGTTTTTGCCCCCGAGGAATCTCGGAGAATGGCACTGAGTGCACTTAATATCTACGCACCAATAGCCAAAATCTTGGGCCTGGGCGGTTTATCAAGAATTCTTCAGGATGAGGCTTTCAAAATTCTGGATCCACAAAATTTCCATATACTAGATAGTGAAATTAAAGATGCAGAGTTGGGTGTTAAAAAACAACTTGAAGAGACAGGTGCTTTTTTGACCAGTATTGCGGAGGAACAAGAGATTAATACAGAAGTGGCGATGAGAGTGAAGGGAGTGTTTTCTGCTTATTCGAAAATGGTAAAAAAAGACTATTTGCATGTGACCAGCCTGTCGGATTTGTTCGCGATGAGAGTGATTGTTGATAAAATCGAGGATTGTTATGCTGTAGAAACTTTGTTGAACAGCTTACTGGATGTTTTTGAAGGTGAACAGAGGAATGATTATATTCAAAAGCCTAAGCCCGGAGGGTACAAAAGCATTCATTCCTATTACAAGTTGGATACAGGGGGAGTTTTCGAAGTCCAAATTAGAACTAAAGAAATGCATGAATGGAACGAATTCGGGCAAGCTGCCCACTTTTGGTATAAATATAAGGACTTCAAAAAAAGATACTCTCAAGATCCCTCAATATTAGAAGAATTAAATTTTTTCAAGGCTCAAGGAAAGATTAAAGTAGGTAGGTTTGGCAAGCAAGTATACGTGTTTACTCCAAAAAACGATATTGTAGAGCTAGATAAAGGAGCTACTGCCCTAGATTTTGCCTTTGCTTTGCATGCTGACCTTGGTTTAAGGGCAACCGGTGCACATGTGAATGGAAAATACGTTCCTTTGGATCACGTTCTTTCTACGGGTGACAGAGTGTTGATTGAGAAAAGTAATTCGACAAAAGTACCGGGAAGCAAAAAAATCAATATGGTGACAACCAAAAAAGCCAGAAGTTACATCAAAAAATTGTTAAGGGCTAATTTAAAATAATATGATAAGATATCGACATGGTGGAAATCAATTTTATTAATCATTCCTGCTTTAAGATAAAAGGAAAGGAAGTTTCCTTAATTGTAGATCCCTATGATCCTGAGCAAACCGGCTATAAAATGCCCAAGCTAGACTGTGATATATTGCTCACAACCCACGAACACTTTGATCACAATTATAAAGATGCAATATCAGGTTATAAATTATTAATTGACGGAGCAGGTGAATATGAAGTTGGCGGGGTCTTTATCCAAGGAATCGAAGTTTTCCATGACAACGAAAATGGAGCCAAGAGAGGCAAGTCTACTCTCTATGTAATAGAAATAGATGATTTTACGATAATGCACTGTGGAGATTTGGGTCATGAGTTGTCAAAAGAAACCCTGGAGCACATACCGGATATAGATGTGCTACTCATTCCGGTGGGAGGTACCTACACCATTGATGCCGAAGCTGCCGCTAAGATAATCTCTTCCATTGAGCCGGGTTTTGTAGTTCCCATGCACTACCAAACTTCTGAAGTTACCAAACTGTCTAAAGATTTGGCTAAATTAGACAAGTTTTTGGATGAGATGGGAGTGGATGTTGGTATGAAGAAACAAAATACACTTAAGCTAAGTAACAGAAGCGACATTCCCGAAGAAACTGAAGTTGTGATTCTCTAACTGCCCCAGTTAGTAATATGTTAGATCAATCAAAAGTACATGTTCCGCCTCACGACATCGACGCCGAGAGATCGGTACTTGGTTCTATCCTAATAGATAAAGACGCTATTGTGAAGGTAGTGGAGTTTCTGCGCCCAGAGCACTTCTACAAAGATTCACACAAACTTATATTTGAAGCAGTTCTCAGCCTCTATGAGCAGAGGGAGCCGGCGGATTTAATAACAGTACCTAACGAATTACGTCGAACCGGGAATTTAGAACGATGTGGGGGAGTGGCAAATCTAACAGAACTAGTCAACTCCATTCCAACAACAGCTAACGTGGAGTCTTATGCGAGAATCATCCATGAGGGTGCTACGCGAAGAAATTTGATTAGGGTGGCGGCTGATATAAACGAGCTGGTTTTTAGTGAAGCGCCTTTATCAGAGGTTATGGACAGATCTGAACAGATATTGTACTCAGTAGCTCAAGATAGGGTGTATCAGGAATTTGTGCCGGTGAGGCAAACTTTGGAAGTTACGTTCGAGAGGCTCGAGGAGTTAAGCCGAAATAGGGGAGAGATGAGAGGAATTCCAACGGGTCTCAAAAATTTAGACAGGCTATTGAACGGGCTTCAGAAGGAAAATCTAATTATTTTGGCAGGACGACCTTCGGTGGGAAAATCGGCTTTGGCGATTAACATGGTACAGTATGCCGCCACGAATAAGGATGCAGGTGTTGCCATATTTTCACTTGAGATGAGCAAAGAAAGCATTGTGGATAGAATGATCTCATCCCAAGCAGGTATTGATAACTGGAAAATTGCAACCGGAAATCTAAGTGAGGAAGACTTTGAGAAATATGGAATAGCATCGGGGGAGTTAGCGGAAGCCGCTATATATATTGACGACACTCCGGGGTTAAGTGTTCTGGAAATGAGAACAAAAGCCCGAAGACTAATGTCGGAAAGAAAAATAGACTTGATAGTTATCGATTACCTACAACTTATTCAGCCACCTAAAGCCGAAAGTAGGGTACAGGAAGTATCCGCAATTTCCCTGGCGCTAAAGAACTTAGCTAGGGAGTTGAAAGTTCCTGTTGTAGCTCTATCCCAGCTATCGCGAGCAGTAGAGCAGAGAGGGGGAGCAAATAAACCTCAACTATCGGATCTAAGGGACTCAGGTTCTATTGAACAGGATGCCGACGTGGTCATGTTTGTGTATCGTCCCGATGATGAGGATAGGACATCCGCTCGCTTATTTTTAGCGAAACACAGAAACGGGCCTACCGGAGAAATTGACCTCTTCTTTAAGCAGGAATACACAAGATTCTACGAGGTTGAAAGACAAAGAGAAGATTAGATCTTTTCTTCCCATAGAGGCCTTACAGTAGATGGTAAAGGGATTGGCAGCCTATTTAGACTTATAAACTCCTCGATTTTTTTTAAATCCTCCTTGTCCCTTTCTCTATGGTTGATCAGCTTTTCTCTTATTATGTATTCAAGATTAACTAGCCGAACCCCCTGTACTATTTCGGACGTATCGATCAGTTCGTTAATATTCCACTCACCTGTGATCCATTTATTTGATATTTCTATATTACCTTCAAACAGAATGAGTTCTCTACCATGATTGGATTTTGTGGGTTGTAGCACACCTTTGGTTTTTGCGATCTCCCATGCAGCTCCCCGGGCTATTACATCTAAATCGTGTAATTCTTGGGTGATGTTATAAACCCACAGAGGAGCGCTTCCAAAAATGGCGTAGTCTCCTGACGGCATTCCTAAGGAAAGCAGTTGTTGAAACTTTGTTTCGGCCGCTAGATTTCGAGTAGGTAGGTTAAACATTTCACTATTATATATGGAATAAGTTTAGTGGTACAATATCTGCGTTGGCCGTGGTGGCGGAATGGCAGACGCGAAGGTCTCAAAAACCTTTGTCCTTCACTGGGCATGTGAGTTCGACTCTCACCCACGGCACCATAGGATTTAATTATATGAATGTTACAGACTTAAAAAACGGAACTATATATCAGGAAAATGGACAACCTCTTTTGGTTGTTAAATACGAGCATATAAAGGTGAGTAGGGGAGGGGCAACTGTAAAAGTGAAGGTCAAAAACTTGCTCACCGGGCAAGTATTGGAGAAGTCATATGTTGCTTCTGGGCATGTCGAGAGGGCAGACGTTTACAGGAAAAATGCGCAGTACCTGTATAAGGAAGGCGAAAATTATTATTTTATGGATCCCGACAGTTTTGAGCAGTTCTTTGTTGATAAGGAAGTAATGGGGGATAGCTACCGCTTTTTAGTCGAGGGCCAAAAAGTGCAGGCACTATATTTCAATGGCAATGCAGTGTCGATGGAATTACCTATTTCCATGATATTCGAGGTTTCATACACGGAGCCCGGTTACAAAGGGAATACCGTTTCGAACGTTTTAAAAAGTGCCACACTTGATAATGGTGCTGAAGTGAGAGTTCCTATCTTTATTAAAATCGGCGATAAGGTTAAAATAGATACGAGAGATGGTTCGTACGTATCTAAAGCCTAATTATGCCTATTTCTATATCGCTAACCGATTCAGCATTAATTTTACAAATACTCGGGGTAGTATTTGGGCTTTTTGTTATCTGGTACGAGGCGAGAAAAGACGGGTTTGACGATCATAGGATTTTTGACATCGCATTCTCCTCGTCAATAATAGGCTACGTTGTATATTATGGTTTGGGTTTTCTTAGAAACTGGCTTAGTATTTATTACCTTAACAATATCCTACTTAAGTTACTAACAGTTCCTGCAATTTTATTACTTTGCTTCTGTTTTATGTTGGCAATGGTACTAATCGGGTTGAGAAAATCCCGATGGTCTTTGTATAGAATTTTGGATATTTATTCATTAGGATGGGCAGGTTTTTTGCTTTTTATATCAATGTCCACATTTTCGTTAAAGACTATATTATTAGGTGCGTTCCTGCTGTTAGTCCCAAGATATAGAAGCAGAAGGTTCGTTTCGGGGTTAAGTTTCTCTGCGTTTTGTTTTATGTTAGCACTCTTTTCGATATATTCCTGGGAAGACTTATCACGATTTACTTTGAGCCTAATTTTGGTTATCATTGGGATGCTGAATTTAGTCTTTTTTTCGAGGAAATTTATGCTAAAAAATATATTACCATCAAATCTTATAGCCCAGATTCGCAATAAATTGTTGGCAAAGAAAAAGAACTTGGATTTGCAGCAAGATTTGCTTGAGAAGGAAGATCCCTACAAAAGGGAAGGGCGTGATATTGAAAGCTCTGAGGCCCTGGAGGAGGCTGTGTTCGAAGATGCTAGAAAGGTGGACATTGAGAGGACAAAAGAAAGAATTGAGGACGCTTCGGAAGACGTTGAGGGTGCTTTAAAGTCTATTGAGGCAGGAACATATGGTATATGCTCAGTTTGCGGAAAACCTATCGATAAAGCTCGCCTGGAGGTATATCCCGAAGCTGATAAATGTATAGAATGTGCTGAAGATGAGGCCTAGTTTAGTACCCGTATTCAACTGCGACTACTTATTCAATAACTCCTTACCATTGTGGATATATTTGTCGCTTTGTGTCATAATTCTACTTGTCTCAATGGCACTTCTAAGGAAGATGATTAACACGTCTTTTTTTGGGTATGTAGGGCTTTTCCTTATATTCTTGGGAGGAATGGGCAATTTAGTAGAAAGAGGAACAACAGGATGTGTAAAAGATTATCTAGATTTTATGGGAATGGTTCATTTTAATGTAAATGACGTTTTAGTATCTTTTGGAATAGCAGTTCTAATCGTAGTAATAGTATATGATAAAACCAACAATAATATATCAGGATGATTTTCTTGCAGTTATAGATAAACCATCGGGGCTAGTAGTGAATCGGTCAGAGACTGCACCGGTTTATACGCTACAAGACTTTATAGATCAAAACATCACTCTAAAGGTGGATTCGGGGTTTGAGGAAATAGCAGACGATTATCTAGGACGCTCAGGGTTGGTACATAGAATAGATAAGGATACGTCTGGATTGCTATTAGTAGCCAAGGACACAACCACCTTTCTTAAGTTACTAGCCATGTTCAAAAAGAAGACAATAAACAAAGAATACCTGGTACTAGTACACGGAGTTATAAAAGAAGCAAATTTTGTAATTAATGCCCCTATAGGAAGAAATCCTGTCGACCGACAGAAATTCGGAATAGTAGAAGGTGGCAGAGACTCAAAAACTAAATTCGAGAAAATCAAGAGTCTAGTAATTGGAGAGGATGAGTTCACATACCTAAAAGCCTACCCTGTGACGGGCAGAACCCATCAAATACGAGTACATCTATCAGCCTTGGGACACCCTGTGGTGGGGGATGTTACTTACTGTTCCAGAAAAAAACTGAGAGCGACTGACAAGCTATTCAATCGGATGATGTTGCATGCCCATAAGATTTCCTTTATCCACCCTATAACTCAGAGAGCCGAAAACTTTATATCCCCGGTACCCACAGAGTTTTTACTTGAAAAGTATCTATAACAAAACTCTTTTCATAACCTATGCTGATGTATTATGATAGTGTGTGATGTCAGCTGCTGCCCGAAAGAAATTGAAAAAAAGAATAGTTAAGTTGAAGAGAGCGGTGCTTGGAAGAGCCGCTAAAAAGAGAGTTGTGAAGTACTCTACACTACTAATTCTTGTAGGACTATCGTGTTTATTCCTAGCGCTATCCTCAATATATAAGTATTTAAATCAAAATTATGCATGGGCTGTAGAGAAGTCGTCCTATCCAACTGGCACCGGTACTGTTACAATGGCCTACGCTGTTAAGGACGGGGAAAGACTTAATGAAATCAGATACATAATATTCGATAAGAGTAACCAACGGGTGTTTATCTATGATATGTCTCCCGATATGGTGTTCGATGTTCCCGGTGGGTTTGGCTATGAAAAAATCGGAACTTTACCTTTGCTTGCCACTTTAAAAGGAGAGAACTCCGAGGAAAAGTTAACAGAGTTATTAAGAAACACGTTGCTTGGAATATTTTCCTATAATGTTGATCACTATATTGTGGTCCAGAATAAAGTGAGCGTGGAATTTAATCGGTTTTTTATCGAAGGAAACAGTTTGAAAGCGCTGAATCCTGCATTTATACATGATGTACGGAGCAGTGTGAGTACGGATCTTACTTTAAAAGACTTGTATGAGTTTTCGACATTGATAAATGGGTTGCCGGAGGATAGGGTATACAAGATAGCTGTAGACGGTTCCGGTGCAATTTTGGAAGAGATGAGTGATCTTTCTATGGATTCTGTTCTAGCCAGGGAAAGAAAGAGCATCGCGGTATTGAACGGTACTCCATTGTCGGGAATAGCAGGCCGCACAGCCAAAATAGTTGAAAACATGGGTGGTAGCGTAATTGCAGTCGGGAATACAGTAAGGAAATTCGAAACGAGCAGCTTAATAGTTGACGACTTGGATTCAGCCAGTGCTTTGTTTTTGAAACAGGTTTTTGGTATTTCGGTAGTGGAGTCAAAGGATACAACTCAGTTATATGATGTTAGCGAGGTAGACAGGGCGGATATGACACTAATTATTGGTGTTGACATCGCTAACAAGCTGTATTAAAATACACCTGTACTCTCTCCTTTCTACCCCCGCTCCAAATTAGGGCGGGGGTTTTATTTGTTTTAAAATGAATACACAATACTTAGTAATATTAGGCACAGTAGCAGTCATTTTAATCTTCATAATTATTAAGAAGCTAAGATCTGTTGATAAAACCGATTTCGGAAAGGTTGAGATGGGTGACTTTGAGGTATTGGAAATACAGCTGAGTAGGGATACGGAAGAGAAAGGTGAGGCACAGGCCCCGGCACTGCTTGTGGAAAATATGTTTTCAGCACTACACGGACTATTAAGATCGGATCCCACAGTGCAGGAACACTTTTCGTTTGAGATTGCGGCCTCAGGAGATACAGGTGTTAGGTTTTACGTTGCTGTGCCCAGAAATATCATGAAATTTGTCGAGAGTCAGATATATGCACAGTTACCTGATTCTCGTATCGAAGTTGTCACTGACTATACCAAGGAGCTGTTACCTACCAAAGAAAATTATCAAACTTCCCTTTTAAAACTGGGAAAGCCATCTTTTTTCCCCATAAGAAGCTTCAGAGAATTCGAGGTTGATCCCTTGGCTTCACTAATTGCTTCTATTTCTTCTCTAAGTGTAGATGAAAAGGTTTGGATACAGGTTGTGGTAAGGCCTTTGGCAGATGTATGGCAAAAAGAAGGCATGACATATGTTAATACTATCCGAGAAGGAAGAGTTTACGGATCTAACCCCTCACCCGTTGGAACAGCAGTTGGGGCTCTAAAAAAAGAGTTTGGAGCAATTTTAATAGGTGCGTTGATAGGTTTGATCTCACCTCCAAAATCGGAATTTGAATCCGGTAAGGGAGCGCCCAAACCCGTTTTGCCTCCTCGGCTTTCAGCTTCTCAGGAACTTGATTTAAGGGCAATCGAGAATAAATTGTCTCGAATGGGCTTTTACGTCTCAGTTAGAGTCCTGGCTTCTTGCGGAAGTAATGAAAAGGTGGACAGCCGGTTAAGGGCCGTTCTAGCGTCACTAAACCAGTTTAGTATAGCCAATTTAAATGGGTTTGTTGCAGAAATAGACAAAGATCACGCGCAATCCTTTAGGGACTATACAAATAGGGTGATATCTTATCCCGAAAGCTTCATCTTAAGCACAGAGGAATTAGCCTCGGTTTATCATTATCCCTCCGGAAGTTTTGAAGCGCCGAACATTTCATGGGTATACTCCAAAAGTTCGGAGCCGCCAAGCAATCTTCCTACTGAAGACTGTGTATACATAGGAGAAACTATGTTTAGGAATAAAAAAGTCAAATTTGGCATTAAAAATGGGGATGACAGACTAAGACATATGTATCTAATAGGAAAGTCGGGTACTGGGAAGTCCACTCTTATATATACTATGGCTTGTCAGGATATCAAGAATGGCGCCGGGGTAGGTGTGCTCGATCCTCACGGTGAGACTATCGAAAGTATATTAGAGAGGATACCTGATAACAGAATTGATGATGTTGTTATAGTAGATCCTTCAGATTCTGAGCGGCCTGTTGGATTGAACCTGCTTGAAATGGAGGATCCAAGTCAGAAGAATCTTATGGCTTCGGGTTTGGTGGCCGCAATTAAACAACACTTTGAATATTCCTGGGGTCCCCGTTTGGAATACCTGCTAAACTATGCCATATTGACACTGTTAGACGTGCCGGGAACTTCGATACTAGGTATTACCAGACTATTAGAAGATCAAAATTACCAAAGATATATACTTCATCAGGTTAAAGATCCTGTGGTAGTGAGGTTTTGGGAAAAGGAGTACAAAGAGATAAAGGGAAATCAAAAATTTGCTACCGAAGCTATAGCACCAATACAAAACAAGGTGAATAGATTTCTTGCTTCCAGTACCATTAGGGACATTCTCGGCCAGAAGAATTCTACAATTAACATTTGGGATATAATGAATTCGGGAAAAATTTTGTTAATTAACCTTTCAAAGGGGAAAATTGGCTCAGATAATGCAAATTTGCTGGGAGCTCTATTGGTTTCAAGAATCCAATTTTATGCCCTCCAACGCGCCAGGATACCTTACGAAAAAAGAACACCCTTCTATTTATATGTTGATGAATTCCAGAACTTTGCATCAGGTAGTTTTGGTGAGATCCTTTCGGAGTCGAGGAAATACAAATTAGGTTTATACCTTACCCATCAGTACACCGAGCAGCTACCTGAAGAATTGTTGCATGCTGTATATGGCAATGTAGGTACTTTACTTGCATTTTCGCTTGGTGCGCCAGATGCCAAAGCTCTAGAGCATGAGTTTGCGCCTTACTTTACTCAAGAGGACATTCTATCCTTAGAAAGATTCCAAGTTTATATTAAGTTAATGATTGATGGTATGACATCACACCCGTTTTCGGGTAGGATTCTAATTCCATGGTCGGATGAGTTACTAGGTACTATGATTCCAAAAACTCCCAATAGGGAACGTGTATTAGAGTTGAGCCGCCAAAAGTATGGATCGGATAGAGCCACTGTGGAGGCCAAAATTGGCAAGTGGGTCGAAACACCATTCGATAAAGGTATGGCAATCGCCCAGGAGAAAAGGACTCCTGATATGGTAAAATAACTTTTATGCAAGATAACGAACCACAAGAACTAAAAAGTTTCGAGAGAGTAAGACAGATACTTTGGGATCTTCAAAAAGATATCACCAAAGCATTGGACGCAGTAAAGAGAATTGAGGAGGAAGAGAAAAGAAAGTACTATCAAACCATACCCGGAGTGGAAGGGGAGTTTGACGGAGAGTTTCTTGTGGACTCTTCCGGAAAAAAGCATGACGTTCCAAATAATTATTCAGCCAAATCTAGATTAGTGCATGGCGATCAGCTAAAAAGAATTGAGGACAATGAAGGTGTGGTATATAAGCAAATTCATAAGGTAGACAGAGATAAAATAAAGGGAGTTTTGAACAAGAAAGAAGGTCAGTGGTATGTTTTAACTGACAAAGGAACGTTTAAGATTTCCGACACTGCTGCTGAGTTCAATCACGCCGAAGTAAATGATGAGGCTGTGGCAATTATTCCAAGAGATAATCATAATGTCCCTTTTGCCGCCCTAGATAGAGTTTTTAAGCCGGCAGGATCTCCCGCCACAGCTCCTATAAAGATCGAAAAGGTTGAGGTAAAGCTTTCCAAGCCAAAAAGTGAAAAAAAGCCTGAGCCCAAGAAAGCTGCTGCACCAGCGCCAAAGCCCGCAGAAAAAAGACCAATAAACAAAGAATTCGTTGCCGATATTTCGTTGGCTGATGATGATCTAAGGTAAAAATCGGGCTACTGAGCTACTTCGCTTCCCTCGGGGGGAGTTTCCTCGTCGTCTAAGGTTCCTTTTTTGATATAAGGCCTGATTTCCTGCCTCCCTGATCTAAAAACAGGTATTGTAGATCGTAGTAGTATAGTTATCATCTTCTCTTCCCCTTTTACAAAAGCAGCAGTGAATTTTCCGTCCATATCCGATGCTTCGTTTGCGCGTCTTACAACTTCGGGATTGTCAATCATTCCAACAGAAACCTTTGTTCCTTTTCGGATCTTTATAAGCTCTAACGATTTCTTCTTAACTCTAATGTAAAGTTCCTCTCCCGGAGCAAATTCCCTAGCGGTTATGCCTTTTGCAGTGATTATACCAATACATTCGGTGCATTTACCGGGTTCCATCAGCAATGATCGCGTGTTTACAGCCTCGTTTGTTTTTGCATCTGTCTGGTGGTTTTTGGCCAAATCTAAGTTTTTCAAGGCAACCGAGTTAATGGGATCCTTATCTAACACTTCTTTGAATACCTTGGTAGCCTTGGGGAATTGCCTAGTTTGGATCAATGCTCTACCCAATCTAAGTTTGGTGGCAATGTCGTTAGGGTACAGTGAGAGTATTTCTGAATTGAGTTCTACAGCCGAATCCCACTCGGCCTTAAGGGCAGCATCGATCGCTTTTTTAGAAAGTGATGAAAGCGTATGTTGCATAAGTGTAGATGATAAAGGAATATTAATTTTTGTCAACAAAGATTCCAGAGTTTCCCTTGAATTCCGAAAGTGCTAATATATAGGCAATGTCAGGACATTCCAAATGGGCAAATATAAAAAGAAAAAAAGGCGCTAACGATGAGAAGAGAAGTAAAATCTTCTCTAAGCTTAGCCGGTTAATAATGGTGGCAGCTCGTGAGGGTGGGGGAGATCCTGATTCTAACCCCAGATTGAGATTATCCGTAGAAAAAGCCAAGGAATATCGAATGCCCAAGGAAAATATCGAAAAAGCTATTCTAAAAGGTACAGGCGAGCTAAATAGCGGGGGTTTTTTTGAAACAATTTATGAAGGATTTGGCCCAAACGGAGAAGCCTTTTATATAACTGCTCTTACAGACAATAAAAATAGAACAGTTGCAGAGATTAGATCGATTTTTAGCCGTTTTGGGGGATCCTTAGGTGGAGCAGGTAGTACCTCTTACATTTTTACTCCAGATCCCGATAATCCGATCTTCTCCATGGATTTAAATGATAATGCGTTAGCCGCCAAACTTATGAATTTGTTGGAAGAGCTTGAAGACCAGGATGATATTCAAGAGGTATACACCAATTGTAATTTTCCGGAAGAGATATGATCATCTTAGGTATTGACCCTGGTACAGCCCGAATGGGGTATGGACTTATTAATTACCAAGGAAGAGGTAAGATAACGCTACTGGATTCCAGCACATTTATTACTCCTCAAGAATTTCAGATGCCCAAGCGGTTAAAAATGCTATTTTCAAATCTAAAATCCCTCACCAAGGATTTTTCGCCCGAGGTTATGGTTATCGAAAAATTGTTTTTTAATAGAAATGTGAGCACTGCCATAAATGTTGGGCAGGCTAGGGGAGTGGCCATGCTTGTGGCCGCTGAGAGAAAAATGTCAGTGTTCGAATACACTGCATTAGAGGCCAAAAAGGATATTACAGGCTATGGGAGGGCAGATAAAAAGGAAATGCAAGAAGCGGTAAAAAGTATATTAGGACTTACTCAGGTGATAAAATCAGATGATGCGAATGATGCAGTTGCCATGGCGCTTTGTTATGCCTTTAAGGAGCTTAGGTGAATGATCGAGAGTCTAAATAATATACTTAAACTAATGCTTAACACAGGTAAGAAGCTAAAGTTTGTGTTGCAATCCGCGCTTTTTTTTATTTTTCTAGTGTTGCTATCAACAAGAGTACTTCCTCTTAACTGGGTTCAAGCAGGAATATTATTCGTTGGAGTAATTGCTATTACGACCTTGGTATTACACTTTCCCAATATAAAAATTAAAACTCTTGCCCCTGCAACTATAATGCCGGTTACACTATTAGTTGCCTCCTTAGTGTTTTTCTCCCAGTACAGTGATTTGGGGCCTTTTTTTAAAATGTTTATCTGTGCGGGCTTTGGCTTTTTATATTATTTGATTTCACTTGTAGATAACGTAGTACTAGTGGTACACGAGAAAGAAGAGGCTATACCGTTGTATCGAGCTGCTTTGTCTTGGAGTCAGGTTGTACAGATGCTGGTTGCCATTCCATTGTTGGCAGGCATATATCAAGCAGACAACATAAAGGTGCCTTATACTATAGTCCTAATTCTTCTTACTACTATTTTTATCTGCTATCAATTTTGGGTTCTAAGTTTTGATACCGATTCGAAAAAACTTAGGGTAGGGGAGGCTGTATTTTTGAACCTGCTAATATGTTTTTTCGTTGTGGTTGCAAATTTTTGCGTGGTCTTTATACCCGGTGAGGAGTTTCTTAGAGCCTTAGTCATTTCTACAGTAATGTTGTTTGGGATAAATTATTTCACTGCGTATTTAAAAAATAGCATAACTAAAAGAGTACTCATTCAATATGCAATTATAATAGCCGTATTTTTCTCGATCCTATTAGTTTTTAATCCTTAAAAAAATTTAAGTGAACAAAGGTAGAGTAGTGGAGTGGGGTAGTTTTATTAGCACTATAGGGTCTGCCGTGATAAACTATAGGGTACGTTTGTCATACAACCTAGGTACAAATGTCATACATATAGGCATTTACCTTGTAGTTAAAGCTTACTTTGCCTCTGCCGGTTCGGCCATAATGTCATACGTGCTTCTGTAAGGTTGTCATACTTCCTGGGGTAGGGTTGTCATACTTCTCGGAGATCCTGATTACCCCGCATTGTGGATAATTAGTCAGGTGATTGAAAGCACGGGTGTCCATGCCTCTCCGATCAAATAATTATTTACTTTAGAATTAATTAAATAAATAAGAACGTAAAAGGAAAATATCTAATTAAGGAATATTTTCCGCTGTTTCCTCCCCCCTGTTATTTAAGTATCCTATTATTTGTATTTGGTGCGTGCTGTCGTTTTTCCCACCTACCACGTCGTTAAACATACATTATACGACGTGGTCAATATCTTATATTTTCCCTACTCTCTTGTTTTTTGATTATTGTTTTGAATTACGAGCTAAGTTTTTTTATTGATGGTAGAAAGCGTAACTAATCGACTCCAAAAAATTTTAGGCTCCCCTATTATTTCTATTTCGCGTTCTTATGTGGTAATTCCCTCACCCTTTTTGTTAATTCGTTTTTATTTACCTTGGGCTGTGTTAGATATGTTGGTTTCTCTACTTTTATATTGCCACTGCAGTGTAAAGTGGCAGTTAGCCTCTAGAATCGATTTTAAGCATGTTTTAGTATAAAGTTGTAGTTAGTATCATCTTTTAAACGAACTCGTCGTGGGATATACTTGTAACACATCTATGAGTAACATTTCTTTGTCATCCGATCTAGAAAAAGTGTCAGTTGCGTATCTTGAATATTGTGAAATAGAAAAAAACTTATCTCAGAATACAATCAAGATGTATTATTTTTATTTGACCGATTTTTTAGATTGGTTAAAAACTTATACCTCGAACCAAACGCCGAAAATTTCGGATTTGAATGATACAAATGTCAAAAAATACCGTCTTGATCTAAATCGTAGGATTAGTACCAAATCGAATCAGGAATTTAAGCGGTCTACCCAGAAAACCTTTTTAGTGGCTCTTAGGGCTTTTTTGAAGTATCTGATTGTCATCGAAAACCTGGAAATAATGTCTCCTGAACAGATAATATTGGGCAAAAGTGATGATCGTGTGCCAAAAGTTCTCAATGAGGAGCAAATGGGACGACTTTTTCAGGTTCAAGATTTGAGCAAAAGATCGGGTTTGCGCGACAGGTCAATATTGGAGACTTTATTTAGCACCGGTTTACGCGTCAGCGAACTTGTAGCTTTGGATAAAGATGATGTAAATCTTATCACAGGTGAATTTACAGTAGTTGGCAAGGGCGGCAAGGCGCGCATCGTATACCTATCGCAGTCAGCAATAATGTGGTTAAAGCGTTATTTGACAACAAGAAAAGATCCTTTTCTGCCGTTATTTATTAGATATTCGGGGGTACATATGGTTAAGGATGATTTTGAGGGACACTCTTTAAGGCTAACTTCCCGAAGTGTTGAGAGGCTTGTGAAAAAGTACACCAAACGTGCGGGAATAAGCATAGATGCAACCCCTCACACTCTTAGGCACACATTTGCAACCGGTTTACTGCGTGAAGGTGCCGATTTACGTAGTGTTCAGGAGTTGCTCGGCCACTCAAACGTTTCTACCACTCAAATATATACACACGTTACGAATACTCAGCTTAAAGAGGTTCATAAAAAATTCCATAAAGATGTTAACGAATCCGGCGAAATGGCTGAAGATGTGGTAGAATCGGTTATCAGTTAGCTTCCAAACCTTCCAAAAAGCTTAAGGAGAACACATAACACATGAGTAAAGTGGCTTTGGTAAATATGGTTCAGGATATTACGGCAGAGGCTCAAACCCAAGAAGTAATCGCGGCTGCACAAAATCATCGCAAATTCTATATGTGCACTGATAAGGGGGAATATCTTTTGATTGAAACCAAGGGGCACAAGTGTTTCATAAGCCCCCAGGGGTATTGTCGAGGTACCCTTGCAGTACGCTACTTAGAAAAAGTTGCAGGCAAGCCGGTACTCTACGAGTGCACTCTGAAATTTGAGACCTTTGTGGGTATCTTGTCAGCTTCTGCATCCAAGCCCGCTTATGAGATATTGGCAACATACGTTAAGGAGAATTGTACTCGCTTGGCTTCCTAGATAACTCGGGCCGGTTGGGAGTTTAAAAAACTTTTAACCGGCTCAAAACTTTTTCTGTGGAGTTCGCACGGTCCATTTCGTGTAATCGCTTCTATGTGCTGTTTTGTGCCGTACCCCTTATGTTTAGCAAAACCGTATTCAGGATAAGTACTGTCATGGGTTTTCATTATTTGATCACGATAAACCTTGGCAACAATTGAGGCTGCCGCAATTGAAATGCTTTTAGTGTCACCTCTCACAATGTTTGTTTGCTTTTCGGGAGCAAAGCTTGGAACTATGAAACTGTCGGTGAGTACATGGTCAAGCGCTATTTTTAACCGTGAGATCGCCCTTTTGAATCCTAGCAGATTACACTTACCTATTCCCGTTCTATCTATTTCCTCTACTCCTATTTCCACAATAGAAAACTCAATAGCATTAGTTCTTATAAATGAATCCAAATTTATGCGCATTTTTTCAGGAAGTTTCTTTGAGTCGTTTATTTTCGAATAATTTTCAGACAGCACGTCGTTATTTGTGAGTATGCTTTCCAGATTTAATACTACTGCCGCTACAACCAAAGGGCCTGCGAGCGGTCCCCTACCCACTTCATCGACACCCGCAATGAATTTCTTTCCTTGGTTAAATAATTGAGTTTCAAAGTCGAGTAATTGCTTCACTTTCAACTTCCTCAGGTTCTTCTTCGAACACTCCCACGGATGTTACTCTATCGCTGTCATCAAGTTTGATAAGGCGAACGCCTTGAGTAGCTCTGCCTAGTTTTGAGACCTGGTTGGCAGAAAGTCTGATAATTTGCCCGGATGCTGTAGCTATCAATATGTCAGGTTCACTTGCGGGGTCAAGTAATCGTGCAACTATTAATTTTCCTGTTTTTGGGGTTTCTTTGTAAGTCAATATCCCACTTCCGGCTCTGTTTTGAACCTTATATTCTGCTATCGGAGTTTTCTTGCCATATCCTCTGTTTGAAACAACCAATAGGTTTGCTTTGTTCAAGTCTCTATTCACAATTGCAGTTCCTACAACATAGTCCCCTGCTTTAGCCAGTCTTATCCCGGTGACTCCGCTGGCCGTTCTTCCCATAGGTCTAACATCTTTTTCACTAAATCTAATCGATTGCCCAAGTGATGTTGTAAGCATAATATCGTCGTTTCCTGATGTAATTCCTGCGTAATTTAACGGATCCTCGGATGTAAGTTTAATAGCAATAATGCCCGAAGATCTAATGTTCGAAAACTGGCTCATGTCGGTTTTTTTAACCCTTCCCTTCTCAGTTGTCATTACTATGTACCCGGTATCTGATTCCAGAGTTTCTGTTTTTAATGCTAAAAAGGCACTAATTTTTTCTTTTGGTAATATGCTTAAGAAGTTAACGATTGGCGTTCCTTTTGCATTTCTTCCTGATTCCGGAATTTCCCATATCCTCATTTTGTATACTTTTCCTGTATTGGTGAAGAAAAGCGCCCAGTCGTGAGTTTGGCAAACCCTGAGTTGTTCAATACTGTCCTCTTCCTTGAGAGATTGGCCTTTGACTCCCTTGCCACCCCTCCCTTGTTTTTTGTACGAGTCTTCCTTCATTCGCTTGATGTACCCGCTATCAGAAATGGTAACAACGCATGCCTCATCAACTATCAAATCCTCATCACTCAAGTCACCTATCTTACCTTTTACTACCTTAGTTTTTCTTTCGTCGCCATATTTTTCCTTAATGTAATTGAGTTCCTCCTTAACTTTTTCAATTATTCTCTTTGGCGATGCTACAAAACCCTCGTAGTCTTTGATAGTCTCGATTATTTGTTTAAGTTCATCCTCTATTTTCTGTCTCTCGAGGGCTGCTAACTTTCTTAACTGCATGTCGAGTATTGCTTGTGCCTGAATTTCCGACAAGTCAAAATTTTCCATCAGGCCTTTTTTAGCTGTGTCGGCATCCTTACTGGCTCGGATTAGTTTTATAACGGCATCTAAATTATCTAAAGCAATTTTTAATCCCCTAAGTATGTGTTCGCGTTCTCTAGCCTTTTTGAGTAAGAAAAGTGTTCGTCTGACCACCACTTGTTGTCTATGCTTGACGAATTCCTCAAGAATCATTTTTAAAGTAAATAGTTTTGGCTCGTTATTTAAGAGAGCCACAAAGTTTGCATTGAAAGTATCCTGTAACTGCGAATACTTATATAGCCGGTTTTGCACTTTTTTAACAACGGCATCTTTTTTAAGTTCTATCATGATTCTAATACCGTCTTTGTTTGACTCGTCCCGTAAATCAGAAATGCCCTCAACTTTTTTGTTTTTTACCAGATCAGCAATTTTGGAAATCAGTGTTGCCTTATTTACTTGATATGGAAGTTCGGAAACGATAAGTTTGGTCTTTCCGTTCTTAGTCTCTTCGACCTCCATTTTTGCTTTTGTCACTACCCTACCCTTCCCCGTGGCGTACATCTGTACTATTTCCTTTTGGTCGTAAATAGTACTACCTGTAGGGAAATCAGGTCCCTTGATAAACTGTGTAAGGTCATCAACATTAGCGTTTGAAGAAAAGCCCAAGGTTACTACCTGATCTATACCCGGCTTTTTTTGCGTGGGATCGGGTGCTAAACCTATATTATCAGCCTTTTCTATTAAAAAATTGATTCCGTCGATTACTTCGATCAAGTTGTGGGGAGGAATTTTAGTTGCCATTCCAACAGCTATGCCCTCTGAGCCGTTTATAAGCAGATTAGGTATTAAAGACGGCAAATACAAGGGTTCCATTACCTGGAGGTCGTTTAATTCAAAATCAACAGTATCTTTATCAATATCTGCATACAGCTCTTCGGTTATTTTTTCCATTTTACATTCGGTATATCTCATCGCGGCTGGAGGGTCGCCATCAATACTTCCGAAGTTTCCCTGAGGTTTTATGAGGGGATATCTCAACGAGAAGTCCTGGCCCATTCTAACTAACGATTCGTAAATTGCCGAGTCTCCATGTGGATGATATTTCTTCATGACTTCGCCAACGACGGAGGCGCATTTGTAAAATTTGCCCGAAAAAGTTTGATTCTGATCCTGCATGGCGTAAATTATTCGTCTATGTACCGGTTTTAATCCGTCTCTCACGTCGGGGAGAGCTCTGGATACAATTACAGACATAGCATAATCAAGATATGCCGTTTGCATCTCTTCAGATATTTCTCTTTTTATCACCCCTGCCGGTAAAGCTACCTCTTTGGGGTCAGCGGAACTGCCATTTAACTGGGTTATTTCATCTGCCATAAGACTTATTTAGTATACAGTATTACTCTTTCTATTTCTGGTGCAATGTCTTTTTTACGACTGGTTCTTGGACCGATATCCGCGGATTTTCCTTGTGCCTGTGTTGTAAAAGCCTTCTCAGCTACAGACTTTTCTTCGTCTGTTGAAAATATAATGTGTGAATTTACTTTAAGAACATCTGTTACGACACAATAAGCTTGTCCCGCACCTTCTATCGACTTTATTTCCTCCAGTGCCCGTGCAATTTCTTCCTGCATGTCTAAAATCTTGTCCGGTTCTACAGTCTCAATCTGGTTAATGAACACTTTTTTCCCGTCAAAATCAAATATTTTATAATCTTTTCTGGCTATATCTTGAGGAGTCATGCCTGTTATGTCCGATTTTGATTTAAAAAGCTCAAAAGTAAATCTTTCAATGTCTGTCTCTGTGGTCTTTGCTAATTGATGGGCATATTCAGAGTCAATACCCGTTGTCGTGCTTGATTTTAAGCCTTGTGTATCGGATAAAATTGCCGCCAGCATAAGTTTGGCAATTCCCTCCGAAGGTTTTTGGCCGTATGTGTCGAAATGTTCATAAACAATCGTTGAAGTTGATCCGTAAGGTTTTACGTCGAGCCTAATTGGCGATACGAAATCTATATTTATCTTGTGATGGTCGATAATCTCTATCACCTGCTCATGAGGTATTTTAGGATGTCTTTGTGATATCTCGTTGTGATCTACAAGTATAAAAGCGTCTGTAGGATCAATTGAAATATCGTTGATATTTAAAGGTAAATCAATTTTTGCTTCTTTAAAAACAAATTCCGTTTCTTTATTAACGTCTCCGGATAAAACAGGTATTACCTTTGAATCTTCGTATCTTTTGGATTTATCTAAAAACTCAGCATATGCCACCGGTGCGGCAACCGAATCCAAATCTGGTGCTATATGTCCTATTAAGTAGATATTCATGGTTAATTCCTCCTGAGGGATAATTTAACATAATAGGCTCCGGGTAACAATAATTCCCGGAGCCATGGGTAGTTATCTCAGCCAAGCTTTTATTGCCGAAAGTCCCTGAATTTTCTTCGGTTTGGTCCCTGTGTAGTCCCAGATTTTGACTACTTCATCAATCCGGGCTAACACTTTCTGAATCGCACGACGTTTACTGCCAAAATAAGGGCTTTCTTGCCGCCAGATAATTGTAACTTCGTGAGAATTTTTCAATTCGGCTCCTTTTCTAGCTACAGCCACTTGCTTTTGGGTATGTTTTTAAGATCTATTTTCTCAATCCGTTCTTTTTTTGTTGACCTCTTAGGTGACTTTTTAGGTTTCAGCCTAATTTTAAGAAGTTCAAGATCATGTGTCAGTTTGGCAATTCTGCTGTTGTAATTGTGCTCTTTCCGATCCCAGAAATCGTACTGTGCGTTTTCTCGTAGGTCATTATTCTCTTGGGCTGATAAACCCTTTTCGAGGATCACGTGTTTACGTTCCTCTTGTAACTCAGCTATTCTCTCTCTTAATTCTTCTATTTTAGTTTTTTCTTTATTCTTGCCATCCATGTTCGCTATTATACAAAAAAACCCTCGAAACTGTTAGATTTCGAAGGTTTTACTGATTTTCTGATCACTTTATCACTAGTCTAAACTTTCCGTCAGGTCCCTTTTCTGTGATTGCCAGTTCCAGGTGAGGTAAAACTTGAGCGGCTGTATTTTCAGTCAATCTTACAAGTTTTCCATTTTCCTTGTGTACAATTTCGCAGCAGTTGTTATCGGTTACCTTTACTTTAACTTTACCGTCTCTGTCGACAAAAACCACCGCTAGGGGTTTATCACAAGCCCAAATCACAAAAGTTCCATATTTGTCGTTTGGTGGTCTGGAGATAACTAGATTCGGGAGTTCGCTCCGGATAGTTACCACATCTAAAGGTTGACCTGCTTTTCCAATATAAGGCATTGCCAGTCCCATGTTAGGCTCCTTTTATACAAGTCCGTCTTGAGATACCCGTAGCCTTTCTTATCAGCCTTGCGTGTGTTTTACAAAGAGGTACAGGTGTGCCTCCTGTAGTTCTGCACGATGGCAGGTTATACCTCTTCTCAGCAGGGTAAGGGCAGAAACAAATATCTGAAGGGTGCCCAAGGCATCTTCCATTGCCTCCGGGAGGATTGCTCTTTGGATCCTGTACCCAAGCTAAGTATTTTAGAAATTCATCCCACAGTGAGTCATCAACAGCATTCGGTTTTACAGGGGTCAGGTTCATGTCAGTCTCCTTTTCTGCTTATTTTCCCCAGTATTATCTCATGTTTATCACACTTTTGCAGGATGCTATCATATATTTATGCATTTCTTTAGGGTATATCTTAAAGTAATTAAGTTGGGTTGGGAGCGGGTGTTATTGTTCAGGATGAATTTCTTGATGGAGCAGCTCAGGAGCCTTATCCTTATGTTTTCTCTTTATTACTTATATGCTTCCCTTTTTCGCACTCAAGGCAATTTGTTTGGCTTTGACAGTGTAAAAATTTCTACTTATATAATTCTATCAAGCATTGTTGCCAATTTTGTTTTTAATTACCAAATGCATGCACTTGCAGATTCCATTGCCGACGGCAAGATAAATTCCCTGCTTCTTAAGCCTATTAGTATTTTTTGGTATCACCTGGCTCGGGGAGTTGGTGAGCGAATAATTGAACTTGGTACTTCTTTTGTCACAGTAGCTCTCTTTTTGATTATTACGCGAGCCCCGTTTTTTTTACAACACTCCCCTACTCTATTCGTATGTTTCGTTCTTTTGCTGATGTTAGCAACAGCTCTTTTTGCAGTTATGGAGTCTACGGTTGGCTTATTGGCTTTTTGGTTGCTGCGTGCCCATGGTCCGAGATTTTTGTTTCAAACATTTTTGGAGGTTCTAAGCGGCAAGTTCTTCCCGCTCACAATATTTCCTGCTTTTTTTGTACAGATTCTAAAGTTTCTGCCTTTTGGCTATGTTTTGTATTTTCCGATTTCAGTTTACTTTGGATTGGCTACCCCAAAAGAGATAGGTTCGACATTTGGGATTACTATTTTGTGGATCAGTACGATGAGTCTTTTATACGTCTATATATTAAAAAGAGGGCTTAAAGTTTATGGAGCCTATGGAAGTTAGCGTATGCGTGTAACACTCAAAAAGTATTTAAAGGTTTATAAGATATTTGGGTCAAACGTTTTGAGCAGCCTTTTTGCTTCGAGCCTTGATTTTTTGCTATTGCTTATCGGAAAACTGGTAATATTCTATATCCTTATGTTTTGGGTAAATTCAATGTTTAGGCACGTTAGCGACCTAAATGGCTATTCGCGGGATCAAGTAATAGTATTTTTCGCTGTATCCTTTTTAATGGATAAGCTTATTCAGGTGTTTTTCTATCGCGGGTTTCAGCTGTTACCTGGTTGGATAAATGAAGGTGACTTTGACCGTTTATTATTACTCCCCGCTAATTCGTTGTTTTTGTCGGCTTTTAGGATTACTGATTGGAATGATATTCTTGTCATGATTCCCATATTATTTGTTTTGGTTTCCAAGTTATTTACTGTTGGGGGTTTTAGTTTACTTAGCATGCCGATTTTTTTGATGTTTGTATTTTTGGGACTTAGTGTGGCCTTTTGTTTTTTCACAATTGTGTCGTCATTAGCATTTAGGTTTATCAAAATCGAGGCTATTATGCGAATATATCGAGACTTTATGTATCTAGCCAAGTTTCCTCCCGAGGTGTTTTCCTTGGGTTGGACTGTACTTTTGACATCAGTTGTTCCGATTTTTATCATTGTATCGTTGCCAGCTAAGGCTGTACTAGGATTATTGACCTGGCCGTGGGTTTGCACGGGTTTTGGCTCGTTGGCAATGTTGTTTGTGGTGGCAATCAAAGCTTGGAAATGGGGATTACATGGGTACAGTAGTGTTGGGAGTTAAGTCCCCATATGATATACTATCGGACAAGATTGAAGACAGGACGAAATCATAACAAAGGAGATTTTGGAAATGGATACTTACACAGTGATTTTTTCAAGCTTGTTGTGGCTGGTTATAGTTGTACCAGTGTTGTATCTCTTTACTACTGTTGGAAAGGGTGTCGTTACCGATTTAATTCGTGAGCGGACCCGGAAAACGCACTTTGCATTTTATGTCCGAGCCAGGTTTAGTCTTGGTGGTTTAACTAGAAAAGTTGTATTTGTACCCATACGAGATTTAGAACCATTTCCCGGCGAACTCACGGTTTATAAACAACGTAATCTGGACGCAAAATTTTATACGGTCACGGCCTCAAAAGTGAAGAAAGGTGTCTGGTGGGTTAGCCTGCTAGATGAGAGTGGACTCGGGATGGGTGGATATAAGCTGTACTTAATCGACGGCACGCCGGGATGCGTAGACATGTTTGCCCAGGGCGAGGTTTTTGTGATGAGGTTGGACCAGAGTTAGGTGAAGGAGTTGGAAAATGAATGAGATAGCTATCGCTGGTGTTGTTAGTGCACTTTTGGTAACCGGTGCTTTTCTTTTGTGGGGAGTGTACAGGAAGTACTTTATTTGTAAAACCTCCAAGGGGCTGGTTCTTGTGCCAAAAAATGAAACTGAGAAACTGGCTGGTAAATCCGAGCACCCTCGTGAAGTCTTGTTGGCGAATAGCTGCTACATTGTGATTAAGCCCGGATATAAGAGAGGTCATTGGATTGGCAGGATTGTAGATATGGATGATCCGAAGAAGAGCTTTGCTACCGGGTACTTAGCCAACTACGAAGGGAAAGTTGGAATTAAGAGCATGCAAAGCTTCTACGCTTTTCCTACCTTCTAGGGCCCAGTAGTTAGGTGAGATCTTTTATCCCCGGTATTTCTTTATGCCGGGGATTTTCTTGTTATACTTAATGCGATGCAGGCAGCGCGAAAATATTTCTCAGTATTAAAAACCGGAGTGCTTAACCAAGCTTCCTATCGAACCCGCTTTTTCGGCAATACCCTTGGAAACATCGCTTATTTAGTTGTGTATCTTTTTTTATGGAAATACGTTTTTTCCTCCCAAAGTACAATTCAAGGCTACACACTCGGTGCCATGATGACATATTATGTCCTAACCTTTTTGTTGAAAAGTTTTACAAACAACAATGGGATCTCTTGGGTCTTATCCGATCATATTCGAGACGGAACTTTATCAAACCTTTTACTAAAGCCAATTAGCTACAACCTTTATATGTTCCTCAATAGCTTTGCTTCACAGATGTTAGCTGTAATTTTCCCTATTATTTTTATGATAGCAGCTACAGTTTTATATAGTGATACGATAAAATCCCCTACCAATCCGGGTATATTTATCTTGGTAGTACTTCTATCTACTATGTTAAACCACCTCATTTTTTCACTTATTGGGCTAATTAGTTTTTGGACAATAAAAAGTTGGGGAATATTAAGCTTGTTTGGTCGTTTTGCAGATATCCTAAACGGTTCGATTTTCCCGTTAGATTTTTTACCGGGATGGGCGATTGGAGTGTTAAACTACCTTCCCTTTAAATACATGATGTTTGTGCCTGTATCAGTGTATTTGGGCCGCTTGGAAATGTCGCCGGCTTTGATTTTAATTCAACTTGCATGGATTGCCGGTTTACTCGCTTTGTACTTATTTCTGTGGCCTAAAGCTATGAAAAACTATGAAGCTGTTGGAAATTAAGCGATATTGGAATTTTTTTAAAAAGATTTTCGAGATGCAGGCTATGCAAAACGCCGAGTATCGGGCAGACATGATAATGGTTTTTTTAGCCTCTTGGGGCTATATGGTTATGAGCCTGGTCTTTTTGTTTGTGTTTTTTGGAAATGTTACAGAAATAGGGGGTTGGAATAAATACGAAACTATTACCTTATTTGCGGTCGGTCAACTTGTTTTTTATTTAAATTGGTCGTTTTTTGGAAGTGTGAGTGAAGCTGTTGGTAAGTTTATTCAGGAAGGTTCTTTGGATAGGTTTTTACTCTACCCTCTTAATGCCCTATATAATATTTCGGTTTGTAGCCCGGATTTTATTGTCACCATTCCTTCTTTTATTTTTACAGGGGCCGTTCTAGTATGGGGATACATTCATTTGGAGTCGGAAACAGGGTTGGCCGGTATGATCCTGTGTGTGTTACTAATGATAGTGGGTTGCCTGCAGGTGACTTTTTATAACTTATGCATCAGTTTATTGTCTTTTTGGTTAACTGATGTGCGATCAATCCACCGAGTTAGAATTCGACTTCAGGATTTGTATAAATTTCCCCGAGATATTTACCCCCAAGGCTCCATAAGGGCAATTTTTACCTATGTGATTCCAATTGCTCTTACAGCCTATGTTCCGGCGTATGTGCTTGTTAAGGGATTTGATTTGTCACTTATCCTAGTATATTTGTTTGTTACTGTAATGCTGTTTGGTTTGACACTATTGCTTTGGGGTATGGGGAAAAAAGTTTATTCGAGTGTTAGCAGCTAGTATTTGATACCAAACCATCCCAACATTGTTTGCCACAACGGTTTTTTAACTTGTTCATCTTTGGTTTGTATGCCTTGAACCTGAGGTTTGAGTTCTTCCTTAGTGTAACTAACTTGACGCTGCTCTTCGGGATTGTTTGCCGGTCCGAGAGATTGTGTGGCTATGCCAAGAGATTGTGGGAAAGATGTGGCTGTTGGATCAATATTTAAGTTAAACGCCAAAGCACTTTTATTTCCGGCTTTATCTTCCGAGGTTATTAGTATTTCATGTTTTCCAACACCTAAACTAGTTGGATTTAGGTTGAATTCTCCCGTTTCCTCGTTGACCGTTATTTTTCCGTCCACATTTATATCAAGAATAGCGCTTTTCTCGGTGTGTCCTATAATAGTGGGATTTTGCTCAGTATAGAAATAATCCTTGTATATCTCAAAGTTTGGTTCAAAAGTACCAATTTTCGAAATAGAAAGGTTCGGGGGTGTGGTATCCACTTTTATTAGCTGTTCAAACGTATCCGATTCATTACCGGCCCGATCTTTTAGTCTTATGTACAATCTCTTCTTTTCGTCCCCAGAAGATAAATGTATCCACATATCGCTGTCGTACTCCTGCCAGTTAGCATCACTAAAGTCTTGGTGCTGAGCTATCTTAATATATTTCGCTTTTGTGGTATTGTTTGATGTATCAAAGTAAAGCTTTATTCTGTGTTGGTTAGTATAAATTGTAGTATCCCCCACTTCATACCTATCTTGCTTATTTAGTCCCAGTTCCAGTTCCGAATCTAATTTATTAGGATAGAGGGCGAATAAGTTGGTAGGCATATAAACGGTATTCTGGTCATAAGATCTGACATAGATTGTTCCTATGTTATCCCCTAGCGAAGAAACATCGCATGTAAATTTTTCGGTTCCCGAATCGAAAGTTCCATCGTCAGCAGTACAGGCAGTCCACGCACCGTACGTAGTGTTTGACGTATTCCACTGAATTCCTGAAACGGTAAAAGCCACATTTGTATCAGTTGCTGTTCCGGTTAATCTACCTGTTTCTATAACATCATTATTACTCAAATCTATTGTAGGGGTACCGTGAGTTACACTGTATAGATAGAGTTTCGCTTTAGACGCCCCAGCCGAATACCCATACGCAACGACGCCAAAATCGCCCCAGCCATCGCCTTCAAAATCCCCAACATCGATTGGTATTGAGTATCTATCTAGATTAGATTGTCCCAAGTTTGTCCAAAAGGGAGATGCCGGAGAAGATGTTCCCCCTTGATATAGATATACTTTCCCTTTGCGGGCGTTAGAAGCATAACCCCAGGCTCCTATAAGCATTTCGCCATACCCATCGTTATCTAGATCTCCGATTCCTAAGGCATGTCGGCCATAGCCATCAGCGGCATTTTCTTGGGTGTAGGTGCGTTCGAGTGTGGAAAGATCAGTTGATTTGTAAAGCCTAAATGAGGTTTCGCCTGTTCCTGTGGCAAGTATTCCGTCTGTGCCGTGGCCAAAAAAGTCTCTTGCCTTATTAACAAGCCAGGTATATATAGCCCCCGCAGAAGGGCCAAAATACCTAGCATCCCTTGATAGCACCCCTGACGAGTTCCCATAAAAAACTCCCAATGCACCCGCATTTGAATACAAGGTACCGTCATAAGGTTGGCCAATAACTATGTCAGGGTACGCGTCTTCGTTGGCATTAGTTATCTGTAACTCCCCGTAGGAACCACTAAAGCTACCTACCTCTGGAAAAACATAGGTTGACGAAGGAGATTGGAAATTTTGAATAGGCCCTAGGTATAAAGATAATCTTCCCGTAAGGGTTGGGTTTGTATAGCTTCTAGAAAAACCAATTATATCGAGATTGCCATCCATGTTGAAGTCGAGCACTTTGTTTGCATAACCTAAGCTATCCATCTTGCCAAACTCCCCCTGCAGTATTGCGTCTATGCCATTCAAAAGGCTGTCTCCGCCATAGTATATCTCTATTCTTCCCTGAGCTCCGGTGGTCTGATTTCCGTACCAAGGATTGCCCACAATAAGATCATCTACGCCATCCTTATTTAGATCTCCCTTATCTATTTCGTATCCCATGTTAAAGTCCCCAAGAACTCCTGTGACTGTTGCCGTAGGAGAAGTGGCTAGTGTACCGTTTGAGGAAGTTTGGAAATAGTATAGCTTTCCCCTGTTACTACTTGCTGTGGGGTCGGCTAGTACAAAGTCTATATAGCCATCCCCATTGAAGTCCCCCGCTATGTCGTAGGAAATATACCAGCTAAAATTGGATCCGGCAGATGGTAATAAAGGCCCTGCAGACTGTTTGAGTTCAATACTTGGAGTTGCCAAAGAGTTAGTATTTACCAGAAAAATGGCAAGAACAGCTACAACACATTTAAGACAGGGTTTTAAATTACACTTCACATAGATAATTTTATAGTACTATCGCACCTCATGGAAGGGTCTCGCCTAGCTATCAGGTCTATACTGGCCTAATTTGGCAATTCAGATCTTGTAAATTCGGTACACTCAGCTACGTTATAGTGTATTCACCCACCTAAGAGCAAAATCCCATGGCCAAAATTAGTGCGAATTTTTTGCGATCCTATGTGACAACAAGTGTGAGGCAAGACCTGATAGCTAGGCGAGACCCTGTGCGGTGTAGTATCATTTACATATGTCTACCACAATAAAAGTTTCTAATCTAACCAAAAACTTCAAAACATATAAAAAACAGCCTGGGCTAGCAGGAAGCTTTAAAGCACTGTTCAAGCGTGAGTATAAAACTATATCCGCTGTTAAAAGCCTAAATTTAGAAATTGCTCAAGGCGAGCTAGTAGGTTTTATCGGCCCAAATGGTGCGGGTAAAACTACCACACTAAAAATGCTTTCAGGGCTTCTCTACCCTTCTTCTGGAGCCGCACAGGTTTTGGGATTTACGCCATTTGATCGAAAAAACGAATTCTTAAAGCAAATAAGCCTTGTAATGGGCCAAAAAAACCAACTGTGGTGGGATTTACCTGCAATTGAAACTTTCAACTTAAATAAAGAGATCTACGAAATTAATGATAAAGATTACAAAGAAACATTAGAAGAGCTCACTGAGCTTTTAGATGTGAAAGAAGTAATGCATCAACAAGTACGCAAAATGAGCCTTGGTCAGCGCATGAAGTGTGAGTTAATAGCTTCCCTACTCCACCGCCCCAAAGTGTTGTTTTTAGATGAACCCACAATTGGCCTTGATGTAGTTATGCAAAAAAAGGTTCGAGAGTTTATAAAAGAATACAATAAGAAGTATAACTCTACGGTGATCTTGACCTCTCATTATATGGATGATGTAAAGGAAATTTGTGATCGCGTAATTATAATAAATGAGGGAACTTTAGCTTTTGACGGGGCTTTAAAGCAGTTAACAAAGGATTATGCCGACTACAAGATTTTGATACCTATTTTCAATTCGGCTGTAACAAAACCTGAGCTAGAGGAGCTGGGCGAGGTTGTTGAGTTTGATCATCCCAGGGCTGTTATAAAGGTTCCTAGGGATCGAGTCGCCTCTGTGGCAGGCAGAGTGTTGGAGAAGTACGACGTTGATGATTTAGACATTAACGAGCCTAAACTTGAGGATGTGATAAGACAAATTTTTGAGAAGCCGAGTAGTCTGATTTAGATTGCCATGACTACTGAAACTTCAAAATTAACCGTATTAACCCCGGAAGCTGTTTCCAAGGAGAATTCCCCCGATCGATTTTATGTTAGCACTAAGAAGTATGGTGAAACAATTTCTACCTTAAAGCCGGGTTTTGAACAAAACGTAGAAAAATATGAAGGTGTCTATGAAGTGGATGTCCCAAAGGAAGTGCTTAAAGTTTGTAAAGAAATACAAAGTATTGGGGGGCGTTCTTTACTAGTGGGAGGCAGTGTTCGAGACGCCGTTATTACAAAGGAATTTCCAGAGATGGATTTACGGCCTAAGGACTTTGATCTGGAAATTTATGGTATGTCTATTGAGCAGCTTCAACTTGTATTGGAAACTACTTTTGGCTCTGAAAATATCAATACTGTTGGCAAGGCATTTGGAATCATTAAAGTAAAAATCGAAGGTTGGGAGGAACCTTTGGACTTTAGTATCCCAAGACGAGACTCCAAGACCAGTGAAGGACACAAAGGATTCTCAGTTCAAGGCGATCCGTCAATGACAATAGACGAGGCATCTCTGCGTAGAGATTTAACAATTAACTCTATTGCTTACGACCCTTTAACAAGGACGCTTTATGATGCCTATGGCGGTGTGGAGGATATTAAAAACAGAACAATCGAAGTTACAGATATCTTAGCCTTTCAAGAGGATCCCTTACGGGTTATGCGTATTATGCAGTTTGCCTCCCGCTTTGGTTTTAAAGTATCCGAAAGAACTACACAGCTGTGTAGGGAGATGGTTGAACGTGGGGATATGGATGAACTTCCAAGAGAGCGCATTGCCGAGGAAGTTAAAAAACTATTAACCAAGGGAAAACGGCCTTCTGTTGGATTTGAATTCGCAAGAGAAGTTGGTTTTATAGATAGGTATTGGCCAGAATTGGGGGTTTTAGTGGGAGTTACACAAGAAAAAGATTGGCACCCGGAGGGAGATGTTTGGACGCACACACTTCAAGTAATAGACGCCGCTGCAGAAATTGCGGACCGAGAAATAAAGGCCGGAAAAATGGAAAAAGCCGATAAGTTGGTGCTGGTAACAGCAGCCCTTTGTCATGATTTTGGTAAACCCTCAACTACTGAGTTTATAGATGGTGCTTACAGAGCAAGGGGTCACGAACCGGCAGGTGTTTTACCAACGAGGGAGTTTATAGAGCGCATATTCGGAGATCCCAAATCAAGAGCGTTTTCTGAGATAACAAAAAGGGTTCTTCCTTTGGTAGCAGACCACTTGAAGCCGAAGGACTTGTGGAAAAACGAAGTGGAAAAAGGTATAGATCAAACCAGAGCTATTAGGAGTTTAGCCAAGAGATTATCCGATGGGGACAGCAAAGATTACCCAGATGGCGGAGGCTCAAATATTTATACATTAGCTTTATTGGCTGAGGCAGACCAAAGGGGTAGAAACGGTGCAGGTAGTTCCTATCTAGCAAGAGATCAGGTGCCGGACCTAGTAAACTGGCAAGATTGGTTGTTAACGCGATCCCAGGAGTTAAAAGTCGAGCAAAAAAAGTCGGAAATGATATTGACGGGGAAGGAATATTTGCAAAAGTTGGGCGAAAAAAACGGGGGACCTTGGTTGGGAGTAATATTAGGCGCCACTTACCTCGAACAAGTAGATGGCATGGTGAACTCCATGGATGAAGCTCTGATCAGAGCCATGGCATTTAGAGAAGTATTTACCCAGAAAGTGAGAAAAGAGTCTCAAATCACAAAACTACAGGAGAGGGAAATTTGGGATAGGATAAGAAAGATGGAAGATCCCAGAGAGTTTCTTACTTCCTAGTTTCTGTTACCTATCCACATTCGCATGCTTTGCATGGGTTTGGATAAAGCGTTTTCTAGGGGCTACTTCATCACCCATCAGCATTGTAAACACCTCATCAGCTTTTTCAGCATCCCCTATCGTTATCATTTTTAATCTTCTGGTTGCGGGATCCATGGTGGTTTCCCACAATTCTTCCGCGTTCATTTCTCCTAAACCTTTAAATCTCTGTATTACCGCGGAACTTCCCTCTTTTGTTTTCAAAAAGGCAACACGATCGCTGTCGTCAAAAAGATACTTCTTATTTTTACCCCACGAAGCCTTGTACAAAGGCGGAACGGCAACAAATATCTTGTTAGACTGTAACAATTCCACCATGTGTCTATAAAATAACGTTAGATACAAGGTCATAATATGGGCGCCATCAATGTCGGCGTCGGCCATGATAATAATTTTGCCGTATCTCAGTTTCTTTTCATCGTACTGCTCCCCTATTCCGGCTCCGAGAGCAATTATAAGGGACTTTAATTTGTCCGATTCGACTATTTTGTCTAAACGAGACCTTTCTGTGTTCAATATCTTACCAAAGAGCGGTAATATAGCCTGAGTGTTTCTATCCCTGCCCTGTTTTGCTGGGCCTGCGGCGGAATCCCCCTCTACTATAAATATTTCGGTATGTTCGGGATCTTTTTTGGAACAATCTGCCAATTTTCCGGGTAGCACTCCCCCACCCTCCAATGCCGACTTTCTAATAACAGTATCTCTGGCGGCTTTAGCTGCCAAACGGGCTTTTAATGTTGTAATATTCTTGCTTATTATTGCCTGAGCGTCTCTTGGATGTTCTGCCAAAAATATTTCAAGAGAGTCTTTCATTACCATTTCCACAGCTGTTTTCACGTTCGTATTGCCTAGTTTAGCTTTAGTTTGGCCTTCAAATTGCAAAGTTGAGGAGTCAAGTTTTATCGAAATAATTGCTGTCAACCCTTCTTTCAAATCGTCTCCGCTGAAGTTTTCATCTTTTTCTTTAAGATAGTTCTCCTTGCGGGCGTAGTCATTGATCATTTTTGTTAATGCAGTTCTAAAACCGGTTAAATGAGTGCCGCCTTCGGCGTTTTTGAGGTGATTTGCAAAGCAAACGACATTTTCCGTGAAGGCATCGTTGTATTGAAAAGCTATTTCTACATCAATATCGTCTTTATCGTCTTTGTAATTTTGGCGAACGTGAAACGGAGTATCGTTTAATATTTTCTTATTTCGATTCAAAGCTCTTAAATAAGCTTTAATACCGCCCTCAAAATAGAAGGTCTCTTTTTGGTCAGTTCTGTAGTCTATTAACTCAAATCTTATACCGGCTGTTAGATAAGCGTATTCCCTTAATTGAGCAATGAAGTGTTTGTACTTGAAGTCGGTAGTCTCAAAAATCTCTGAGTCGGGCATGAACTGAACAATTGTACCCGATTCGTAGTTCCACCCTGCCACATCAATGTTCCACTCTGCTCCTTTAACTTTTGTCTCATTTTTATTCGGCTTTATCTTTTCTACCGGTCGCACTACCTTGCCACCGTCTTGATACTCCTGAATGACTATAGTATCTCCTCTTTTTACTACAACTCTGCACCATTTAGATAAGGCATTAACAACTGAAGATCCGACACCATGAAGACCGCTGGATACTTTGTAACTGCCACCGCCGAATTTACCCCCTGCGTGAAGCTTTGTGAACGCTAATTCAAGCCCGCTCACTCCGTAGCCTTTTTTAATTTCAAAAGGGATGCCTCGACCATTATCGTACACAGCAACAGACCCGTCTTTGAAGAACTCTACTTTTACATGGTTTGCAAAGCCTCCGATTGCCTCATCCATTGAGTTGTTAACTATTTCTGTAACTAGGTGATGAAGTCCGGGTTGGCCTGTGGATCCAATGTACATACCTGGTCTTTTTCGTACAGGATCAAGCCCTTCGAGTACTTGTATCTGGTCTGCATTATAATCGTATTTCTTTGGATCTGACATTGCTGGATTAGTATACATTGTGGTTTGTGTAGGTTCAATGAGATGAGATTTCTATTACCAGGCACTCCAGAGCCAGTCGTACATTTACATTTGTTTTTTCGATATCCTCTAATTTCGCAATCAAAGCTTGCAAATTGCTTGCCGTTTGGACCGGTTTTGAGGCTAATTGTTCTCGTGCCTGTTTAATAAGATTTTCTAAAATATCAGAAATTTCGTCTTTTTCCAGTTTTGCAGTTTCTTCTGCCCATTCCAACTTTGTGCCTAAGTCTGCTTCGAGCAAAAAATTATAATCAGCCTCAGTTAGGGTTTCTTCTTGCTGGCCGGATTTCACCGGAAACTTTTTGCACCTGGATATAACAGTCTCCAGTAGATCTTTGACAGTTTTTGCTATCAATATTATAGTTGCGTACTCCGGAGGTTCTTCGAGGGATTTTAACAGCATGTTTTGTGTTTTTGTACTAAGTTCTTCTGCTTTTGGGAAGATTAATAGCTTGTAATTTTTCGAAAAAGGTTTTTTCTTTAAAAAATCTATAGCTTGTTTCACATCTTCAACGGTATATCCTGATTTGTTTGAGGGCGTGACAAGCTTAATATCGGTTAACTTGGTGGTTGCAAGATCAATATCTTCATTTGTGATCTCTTTGATTATCTGTTCCGCTTTGGTGTTACGGTCTTTAACCGATCCACCGTAGATTAATATTGATGCTGACATGCTACTTATTATACAGGAGCTGCTCCAACGCTAGAGCAGCTCCAAAGGCGGAGCTACTCCTGTAGGAATGGAAATTACTCTCTTCCCCTTTCCCTAAAATCTAGATATACAGGTATATATGCCTGCGATTAACTCCTTAAAAAAATACGTTCAAGGTGGAATTTATCATGTATACAACAGGGGAAATCGGAAAAGTGAAATTTTTTTAGCGGCTCAGGACTATGATATTTTCTGTTATTTATTGGAAAGATATTTACTCCCATGTCCTGTTTCTATGAGATGCAAGAGCTACTCTAACCAGATTAAAGTACACGCTTTTTGTTTGATGCCCAATCACTTTCATCTACTGCTAGAGCAGATCCAAGAGAGGGCTATATCCAGCTTCATGCACGGTCTTTGTCTGAGTTATTCTATGATATTTAACAAACGGTATGAGAAGGTTGGCAGACTGTTTCAAGGAGTGTACAAAGCACGTCTTATCACAAGAGAATCCGAGATAAGCACCGTGGCATCTTACATACACATCAACCCTTCCGAAGTAGGAGCTACTCCGGAGGATTACCCCTATTCTAGTTATGGTTGTTATCTAGGGAAAGACACGTGTAGATTTCTAACGACGGAGCTGCTCCAACGCTAGAGCAGCTCTGGATTCACACTGCTCTTGGGTCACATTCTATCCCTTAACAACTTATTTTGTTACGATTAATCTATGCCTGTAATTAGATATAACCTGCTTTTTTTAATTACTCTCCTGTGCATTTTGTGTCCTGTTGCATTTGCAACTCCTTCGCTAACTTTAAAGGGCACTGCAACGGATGGTACTTCTAATACCCCATACGCCTCCAGAGTATACTTTGGTGACTATAACGGGGACGGGTACGACGATTATGCTACTTCAAACGGCCAGACTGGTAATGGCAAGGTCTACATCTATTTTGGCGGACTTCTCTTTGATAATACAGTTGATATCACAATTACGGGTGAGGCCGCCAGCGATTTTTTTGGAAGTCAGGAGGATGGTATCTCTTTGGTTGATTTAAACGGAGACGGGAGTGACGAGTTAATAGTGGGAGCTCCTTATAACGATGCGGGAGGAAGTAATGTTGGGAAAATTTACATCTATACTGGTGGTGTTTTAAGCAGTGGTACCTATGCGGCCAGCGTGGCGAATACTACGCTTGTAGGTAATTTAACCGACAGGAGACAACTTGGTAGGTCGGTATCTTATGGCGATGCGGATAATGATGGTGATATGGATTTACTTATTGGATCCATAGCAGAGTCTCAGGCGGTCTCCAAACTTCATATATTTACGAATTCATCAGGAGTGGTGGATTTTTCAGCTAGTTGGGCGATACTTTCGCTGGCGGGCTCCACTGCATATAGTGTATTTAGCAGAGCTATGGCGTACGACTTCAATGATGACAGTTTCAACGATATATTAGTGTCTGATGGTTGGGGGTATTCCTATACAGGGAAAGACCTCAACATTAGTTTTGGGGATGGCACAACAGCTTTTGGAACTACAACATCGTTTCCCGAGAGTTCCTCAGCCAGTGCCTATGGCCGTGCCAATTCGTACGATGTGTCGGACATCAACTTGGACGGGAAAGAGGATATTTGCGCTAGCATTTACACAGGCAGTTCTAATAGGGGATCAGTATTTTGCTGGTTTGGGAGAGAGACTTTTTTATCAAGCTACGCCCAAAGTACTGCAGATATCACATTAACCGGTCCAAATGCCGGTGACTATCTTGGAAGAGGCCTTACTATTTCAGATGTTAACAATGATGGAAAGCCGGATCTATTAGCGGGAGCAACTCAGTGGGGGGCAACAAAAAGGGGGGCTTTATATATATATAAAGGAACCGGGGAAACCTTTTCTAGTTCTCCCTGGCTTACTTATGCAAAGACTAGCGGAACCACCAGTTTCGGCGCTTCTGTGTCAACGGGAGATCTAGATAGCGATGGTTGGGTGGATATAAATGTAACGACTGGAGGCCAATGGGTAGGCGGAAGCGGGGCTTCGTATATAAATATTTTCGAGATTGACCATGGAAATCCGACCATAAGCGTGGCTGGCGCGTCTAGCGGAAGTGAAATGGAAGGGGAAGCTATTTCCGGAGATCCCGGCTACACTGTTAAGGGAGTTGAGTGGAGTACCTCAGCCAACTTATCCGGTACATGGACCGCGTGCACGCCCAAAGATGGAACTTTCGACGAATCTACCGAGGAGTTTTCGTGCAATGTTTCCAGTTTTGAAGATGGGGAAAGCGAAATATATTTGCGATCCTATGACCAAAATGATGTGTACATGCCGGAACGGTTGATTATGCATAAAGATTTTACTTTGGACAAAGAAAGTCCCGGTGAAAGCGACCAACTAGTGGGTCTATCCAAGGATAATCTCGTGCAACTTGGTTCTAAAACGCTAAAATCTGATGACCGAGAATTAACTTTGTACTTTGATGTTAAGGATTCAACAACCGAGGTTAAGTACTTAATGCTTTCCCAAAAGGATGATTTTAAGGGTGCGAAATGGAAGGCATATGACGGGGACATCAAACTTAGTTTTGATCACGATGGAAAGAAAAATCTATTTATTAGATTTAAAGATGATGCGGGTAATGTTTCTGATACTTTTAAGCAAACACTTAAGATAACAACAAAGTCTCAGGACGACGATAGTGAGCCGATTGCCCCAACCTTGGTTAGCCCCACTCCGCCAGCACCGCTTGAAAACCAAATAATAGCGAGTAACAAAATAGAAATAGAAGAAGTAAAACCTTTGGTTCTTCAATCCCAGGCTAATAAAAGTGATGAACCTAAAATTCGAGTAAATAAGACTTTGTGGCAAACGGTGCTTGGTTGGCTAGGCATTGAGTATTAACCCCGACAAATACCGGAGACTCTGTACAAAATTAGATGCTACCTGCTACAATTTATTTAATGCTTTTTGAGCAGACTGCCTTATGAAGATAGATACAGTTAAAACAGTAGCCGATGTATTATATGAGAAGAACCTTCTGACCTCGGATCAGCTGTCTGCAGTTAAGTTTGAAAATGTTAATACCGGAAAAACAGTTGAGAACATTATCAAAGAACGAGGTTATGTAGGAGAAGAAGACTACGCAGAAGCCTTTGGAGCAGTATACGGCATACAATACGTTAATTTAGTTCCCACTCAAGTAGATCCCAGTGCTTTTGATCTTGTGCCTATCGAAATGGCCAAGAAATACAAAATAGTTCCTTTCGAGATGAAGGATAACTCGGTATCTTTAGCAATGGCTGACCCAATGGATTTACCTACAATTGATTTTGTCGAACGAAAAACAGGTTTTAAGGTTATTCCCTTTATTGCAGCATCTAAAAACTTGGATAGGCTTTTGGAGGAACAAAAAGGTAAGGAATTAGGTGCAGAAATAACCGCGGCTTTGGAAGAAATCACCCAAACTACTCTAAAAATCGAAGAGAGTGGCCAGGAAATTACAGAAGCAACCCTAAGAGATGCTCCCATTGCCCGTATTGTAGGCATGATATTAGAAACGGCTGTTAAATTGGGTGCCTCCGACGTTCATTTTGAACCTGGTGAAAATAAATCGAGATTAAGATACCGTGTTGACGGTGTTTTAGACGAAAAGAGAACTCTCCCAAAGGAAATGCACGATTCAATTGTTGCGAGAATTAAAATTCTTTCGAAGCTAAAAATAGATGAGAAACGTGTACCTCAAGACGGTAGATTTAAAGTAGAAGTTGGAAAAATCACAACAGATTTGAGAGTTTCTACTCTTCCTACTGTAAATGGTGAAAAAGTGGTTATTCGTTTACTAAAATCCGAAGGTACGATTTATAGTTACCGAGATTTAGGCATGAGAGGGCTAACCCTTAAACGATACGAAGAAGCGGCAATGAAGCCAAACGGCATGATTTTAGCCACCGGCCCTACTTCCTCTGGTAAAACCGTTACACTTGCCTCTACCCTATCCAAACTAAACACGGTTAGAGTAAACATAGTTAGTATCGAAGATCCTGTAGAAATTCGAGTACCGGGTGTAAACCAAGTTCAGGTTAACCCCCAAGCTGGGTTAACTTTTGCCGTTGGATTAAGGTCATTTTTAAGGCAGGATCCGAACATAATCTTTGTAGGAGAAATTCGAGATAACGAAACAGCGGAACTGGCAGTTCACGCGGCGTTAACAGGCCATTTAGTATTGTCAACACTACACACAAATTCAGCGGCGGGTGCAATTCCAAGACTTTTGGATATGAAAGTTGAAAGCTTTTTACTGGCTTCTACCCTAAACGCTGTATTAGCCCAAAGACTTGTACGAAAGATTTGTCCGAATTGCTCTGAAGAGGTCGAAACCCCAGAGGAGTTAATTAAAAGCATTTCAGATGTTGTCGAAAAAATGAAAGCGAATAAGGTTCTTATGGCAAAAGATCTGGAAGCCGCTAAGGTGATAAAAACATTTGATCCTGCAAAGTTCAAGATTAAAAAAGGCAAGGGCTGCCTAAAGTGCGGAAATGTGGGCTACAAAGGCCGAATTGGAATTTTTGAGGTATTACCGTCAACAGATAAGATATCGCTCTACACTTTGGAAAATAAACCCGCTACACAGATTGAAGAAGCAGGTATAGAGGATGGCATGATTACCCTACTCCAGGACGGTTACTTGCGGGTAATAGAAGGGATCACTACTATCGAGGAGGTAATGAGAGTTACAAAGTAAAAAACTGCCTATGTCGTCTAAACTAAATTCTGCCCAAATACTAGACCAAGTTATTCAAAGACAGGCTTCGGACTTGCACGTTGTGGTTGGTGTAGCGCCGTTTTTGAGAGTGTCTACAAGGCTTTCGCCTATTGAGGGTTATGAGGCCATTACAAACGAGGACGTGGAATACTTTTTATCTCAACTGATCGACGATCAGCAAAGACAACTTTTAGAAATAAATAAAGAAATCGACTTCTCAGTTTCCTTAGGCAATAAAGCTCGTTTTAGAGTTAACGCCTTTTATCAAAAAGGTTACCTATCGGTTGCTATGAGGCATATCCCGCTTATAATTCCGTCTTTTGATTCGCTAAATCTTCCGCAAAATCTAGTTTCCATAACTGATATCCATCAGGGATTGGTTTTGGTTGTAGGCCCAACCGGCCAAGGTAAATCTACAACTATTGCCTCTATGATAGATAGAATCAATGAGCAAAGGGCAGAACATATAATTACTATCGAAGATCCTATTGAATACGTTTTTACAAATAAAAAGTCCTTGGTTGAACAAAGAGAAATGTATTTGGATACTAACTCCTGGGATGGCGCACTAAAAAGCATTTTGCGCCAAGATCCAAATGTAGTTTTGATCGGAGAGTTGCGTGATTCCGAAACAATGGTGGCGGCATTGCAAATAGCAGAAACAGGCCACTTGGTTTTTGCCACTTTACACACAAATTCAGCGGCGCAAACGGTAGAACGAATAATTTCTTCCTTTGGGAATGAGAAACAAGTCGAAATAAGGACCCAGCTTGCCCAGGTGACGGAAATAGTTATATCTCAACGTCTGCTCCCCTCGCTCCAGGGAGGAATTGTACCTGCCGTAGAAATTATGCTAGGCACTGATGCCATTAAATCAATGATTAGGGACAACAAAACACACATGATAGATAACGCTATTAGCACGGGTTTTCAATTAGGCATGACAACGCTTGAAAGAAGCTTGGCACAGTTAATTAGTGAAGGAAAAGTTGACTACGAAATAGCACTAAAATATACCAACCATCCTGAAGAATTAAAACGTATGCTGGGGCAGCGTACAAAGAAGTAATATATGGCACTATATTCATACACAGCTAAAGACCCAAAAGGACAAACCAAACTAGGAATGGTTGATGCCCGAAATCAAGATCTGGCTATTACTTTACTTAAAGCCCAAAACTTATATGTTGTAAGTATAAGGGAGAAAAAAGAATCCTTTTTTGACGAGCTTCAAAGTTTACGAGGCGTTCCTCAAAAAGAACTTGTGTTGTTCACGCGTCAATTTTCTACCATGATATCCGCAGGATTGCAGATAGCCAGATCGCTTGAGATTTTAGGAAATCAAACTTCAAATAAGTTATTCAAAAGAGTGATTTTCGATATTTTACGATTGGTTGAGGGCGGCTCTTCCCTATCAAACGCTATGGCTCAGAATACGAATGTTTTCGACTCAACGTATGTTGCGTTGATAAGCGCCGGAGAATCTTCGGGCAAGATGGAAGATATTTTAAAACGGCTTGCCCAAAATATGGAGGACGAGCATGAAATGAATACAAAATTTAAAGCGGCTATGATTTACCCCGCTGTCGTTTTTATGGCAATGATTGGGGTGTTTTTGGTGTTGATGATTTTTGTTATTCCGAAACTTGCCGACTTGTACGCCAACATGTCGGTAGAGCTCCCGGGTATGACTAAGGTGATGATCTCTGTATCGAATTTTATGGTGAAGTTTTGGTATCTGATTATTGGTGGGGCTTTAGTTAGTGCATATTCTGTAAAAAAATTCTCAATGACAATCCAAGGGAAAAAGTTTTTTAACGAGATACTTTTTAGAACTCCTGTATTCGGAAAAATTACTAAAACAAAGGAGCAAGCACAGTTTACAAGAACATTATCGCTCTTAATTTCAGCAGCTGTACCAATAGTTGAGGCCTTAAATATTGTCGCAAACGTCGTTACTAATTCAGCATTAAGAAGAGCAGCAAAGGATGCTGCAAATCAAGTTGAAAAAGGGAATAGTCTTTCCTCGTATTTTGCTCAGAGCACCGCGTTTCCTCCGTTAATCGCACAAATGGCTGCGGTAGGAGAAGAGACCGGAAAAATGGATGACGTTTTAGAAAGAGTTGCCAGTTATTACGACTTAGAATTGGATGGGATGATCAAAGGATTGTCGGCGGCTCTTGAACCTATGATACTTATTCTTTTGGGTATAATGGTAGGTTTCATGATTTTGTCGGTAATAACGCCGATCTATAAAATTACTACTTCGTTCTAAATATGGAAAAGGTATTTAACAAGTTAATAACTAAGAAGGGAGGTGAAAAGTTGTATGTTAAGAATTAAAAAAGGTTTTACGTTAGTCGAGTTGTTGGTAGTTATCGCAATTGTTGCAATATTATCCGGTATTTTAATGATAGCCATTAATCCTCAGTCGTTGATACAAAAAAGTAGAGACGCCAAGAGAATGGAAGACGTAAGTACACTTGTGAAAGCTATGAATTTAGCTTTAGCTGACGGAGAAATAACATTATCTGCGTCCGGGACTTGTGCAACATGTACAAGTGCAACAGGGACTCAAGCTACAGATGGAGTGAACGGATGGGTTAAATTTGGTACACCTGCTCTAAAAACAGGACTTGCTAAATTTATCTCTGCCCTACCCCAGGATCCTTTAAACACAGCACCAAATGTTTACACATTTGCGTCTGATTTAAATGGCTTTGAGTTTAATGCAGTATTAGAACACGCTGACAATGACAGCAAGGAGAGTACCGATGGTGGTAATGCTCCGGCTGTTTACGAAGTTGGTTCTGATGCAGGTTTAGATTTGCTGTAGGAAACAACATGCGTTTTTTGTTAATGTAACGTGCATTTACAAAGCATGTGAACACATACGTTAGCTCTTGCAAGAGCATAGTGTGTACGAGATTGGGGCCCGCCTTCGGCGGGCCCCTCCTGTTTTCTGTATTTGACTACCAAGCACTTTTTACCTACAATCCAATAAATCTCTCATAAGGAGGAGAAAATATGTATCAGAAAACGATACTGGGAATTGGTACTCAGCTTAATCCGTTCACTGTCGGCTGGTCCCAGAATACCTTACCCCAGGAATTTGAGGGCATCTTGGAGAAAGCAAAGATCGAGTCACTGCGAACCGGAAAGCCTACTTTTATCGGCGTATTCCGTGACTTTCAGCCCTTTTTCTTCAAAGTTGACGTTATTGTTTCCGGTGTTGCGCCTAGGGTAAGTTTAGAGGAAATCTGTAATCTTGATAAGGGGCATGAAAGGTCGTATGAAAATCCCATGTATAAGTTCGAGATTACGAGAGTGTAATCGGAGGAGACATGACAGAGCTTATTGGAACAGGGACGCGAGCTTATCCTTATTCATTTTCGGTTGGTCTCGAGCAAGACACTTCAGACGTCGACGCTTTATATCTGCTTAGCAGGGCGAAATTGGATGCGCAAAGAAATGGGAGGGCTGCCTATTTTCAAATACGCCGAAAAAGCCAGGTAGTCGTCTTCGGAGTAGATGTACATGATCGCAGCTTCATTCCACAGCTCGATATCGATCGGTTATGCAATTTGCCAACCGGGGTACCATTGGTTTTCGGTAGTAATGCTGTGAAGTTCGAGATCGTAAAGGTGTAGTCTTTTTAACGCGCCTGCTTACACTATAATAAGCGGGCGCTATGTTATTTGCGGGCAAAGTCTGCTATATTCTTAGCATGGAAATCTTCCTATATTATTTTTTTATATTCATAGCCGGAGCTTGCATAGGGTCATTTTTAAACGTCGTTGCAGATAGAATAATAAATGGGGAACCAATCGTAAACGATAGATCCCGATGTGATAGTTGTAAAAATGTGTTAAGTCCGAAAAATCTTATTCCCCTACTCTCTTTTATATGGCAAAAAGGAAAATGCGTTCACTGCGGGGCAAAGTTATCGGTTTTTTACCCCATTTCCGAAATTTTGACAGGACTGCTATTTGTTTTTGCCTTTTACGCACTTGGCATTTTCAACGTTAGAACCCAGATAATTCAGGTGGTTCAACTGGTCTATATCCTAATTATTTTCTCTCTATATGTAATTTTAATTATGGCTGATGCAAAGTACCAGCTGGTACCTGATGTCATCATTTATATAGCACTTGCTTGTGTAGTGATATTCACTCTTGGATTTAAAACTTACGATGTTTGGAGCATCTACGATCGCTTTCAAACGCAAGAACTCGGAAAATATATGATCAAAGCCGGTTACTTAACAGAGCAAATAAAGTATAGTTTGCGCGATGTCGCTTTCGATTGGGGTAGTGCCGCTGTCATAGCTTTTTTCTTTTGGGTACTTGTTAAATTAACAAAAGAGAGAGGAATGGGTTATGGAGACATCAATCTTGGGTTGTTAATAGGAATTTTCAATGGGTTTCCCGCGAACTTTTTAGCGCTATTTTTAGGATTTGTACTAGGATCCGTCTTCAGTGTATTTTTAATAGTGTTAAAAAGAAAAACCATGAAGGATACCATAGCCTTTGGCCCATTTTTATTGCTGGGAAGTCTGGTCGCTTTCGGATGGGGTGATGTTATTTTGAGGTGGTACTTGAGTATTTTCTAGCCTATTTTTTTGGGATTTACAACTAAGGTTGTAATAGGTTCATTTTCCGGTCTTTCAACAAATTCTACTTGATTGATCTCGCCGTCCTCAATATTTGGGCGCGTTTTGGATATCGTAATCCAAAAAGTACTGCCTTTGTTTGTTCCCGCAGAGTACACCCCTACTTCCCCTCCCATCTTCTCGATATATGTCTTTACTATAAACAATCCCAACCCGGTACCGCCGGATTCTGCCACGGTTTGATAAGAATTATCTAATCTTCCGAATTTCTTAAAGAGTCTTTGCTGATCTTCCGTTGAAAGCCCTGCTCCGGTGTCAGTGACCTTAACTTTTACGAAATTTCCTTCTTCCTCTGTGGAAACTGTTATACCTCCCTGTTTAGTAAATTTAAGTGCGTTTCCGAGCAGATTAATAATGGATTCTTTAATCTTATCTTCATCGGTATACACCATTACTCCTTTACAAGTATTCTCCATCTTTAGGTAGATATTTTTCTCTTTTGTTTTTAGCTCGAAACCATCAACAGCCTCATCAATTGTTTTACAAATATCTATGCGTTTTACGGTAAATTTCATTCTCCCCTGTTCAATTCTAGATATATTCAACATATCGTTGATCAGATTTATCATTCTTTCGGTACTATTAGCTGTTTTTAAAAGATATTCCTGTTGCTTGGGATTTAAGTCTCCCGCCTTGCCGTTTCTTAACATCCAAAGATAGCTTTTGATAATTGTCATTGGAGTTCTAAGTTCGTGAGATGCCACAGACATAAAGTCATCTTTGGTTTTATCCAGAATTTGCAGTTTATCGTTGGCTAGAGCTAATTCCCTGCTATCTCTATCAAGCTGAGAGTATAATTTTGAATTTTGAACGGCTAATGCCACCAAATCCGTAAAATGACCCAATAACTCTTTTTCATCCTCCTGAATTTCACTAGTATTCTTGGTTAATGAGAAGATCATTATTCCAATGGTTTTTCCTCGTACCTGCAGTGGAAAGATTAAGCTGCTTTTCAGACCCGCGTTTTTTTGAGATTCGATTGCGTTTTCCGGGGAAATGGGGGGAGTCAGAATATCCGGAAAATAATCTGTAATTTGGGTTTTATTTTCATCCATTGCTTTAATACAAAGGTTCTGTTTGGCACTAAGCGGGGTAATTATTTTTTCGAAAGGAACATTAGAAACTTCACGGGTTTTTTTTGCTTCTTGCGTTTGAGATAAAGCAACTCTCTTAAGTACCTGATTTTCCTGGTCTATCAGCGCCAAAACCGCGACCTTGTAACTTGGATCAAGATAATTCAACTCGGTGAGAATCGAATTTACCACTTGTTCGGTGGTTGTATGGAAATCGAGGCTATCTAAGATTAGCCTTTCTAACTTCCATAAGGATTGAAGATTTTCGTAGGATGTAAGCGAGAACTTCTGGGCAGCCATACCCTAGAATATTATCACTTTGGAGTAAAGTGTTAAATAAGAGATTCTTTAAAATTAACCTTGTAGTTTTTTAATTCAGTAGTCACTTTGATTACCCTCGGGTCGTCAACTTCATTCCTCTCAAGAACTACTCCCTCACTTGTAAATACGAAAATAGGATAGGATCCCTTTTTTTCCTTGTTGTTCATCCGATCTACTTGGAGTGTTAATCCATAAGGACTACTGGCTTTGGCAAGATCGATTGCTGCCTCCCTATCGGTGATAGAGGTGCTATGGCTGATATTAAAGCTTGTAATCAATATGCTTGCCGGTTTATCCGGATAGCTACTCTGTAGTTTTGATCTTACAGTTTTCTCAACTTCGTATGCTGCCTTATCCCCTGCAAATGAAAAACACTGAACCTGAAATAAGTGATTTTGTGCCCAATCAGGAATAAGTGAGCTAAGTTTTGGGTTAATGGGTATCCTAAAAAATGCAGTATTTCCAAACACCATTGCAACATCCTCTGGATTTGAAATAAAGTCCCTGGATGATTCGTGCATAGAGTTGAAGTCTATCAATGGGATTCTTTGCCCGTTGATAATTTGTGCATAATTGAGAAAGTCAGGAATATCAACTAAGAGTGAAAACGTTTTTTGCGTTTCTCTATTTTTTATCCCTCTAACTTTATTTACTGCTTCTTCGTTGTAAGTATCGCAAATTAATGCGTAAACCTCGCCGAAAGCAATAACAACCGGATTACCTATCAATAACTGACCAGTTATGCTCTCTGAAAGATCGGCAACAGAATCCACAGAATCCAAATCTACTTCTAAAAATTCGTTTGAGTTCGCCATATTATCCATGTTAGTTTAAGCGGCCTTTGCGCCAGCTTCAGCGCACAGATTATCTTGGGCTGTATCATAGGATCCCCCTACTCCGATACCTCCTATCACGGTTTTTCCGTCTAAGATAGGCACCCCTCCCGCCATGGTCGTAAATTTTCCTCCTGCGAGGCTATTAACTCCATAATAAGGTTTGCCTGGAGTTGAATATTCTGCGGAGCCTGCTGTTGGGATACCAAGCGTTCCCGAGGTGTAAGCTTTAGCCATTGCAAAATCTGGGCTAACAACAAAGGCACCATCCATTCTGTGAGCTGCTACTAGTACACCGCTAGCATCTACCACTACTGTAGTAATTTTAATGCTAAATTCATCGGCTTTTTTTTCGGCAGCTTCAATTGCTTTTAATGCTTTTTCTAATGTTATCAATTCGAGTCACCACCTTAGGCAGAGAAACAATATAATTCTATTGCAATTCTAAAACTTTTTTGAAGTCTTTACCAGAGTAAGCAACTTTGCATCTTCCATTGTCCCATTTAATAAATTCGTAAGGACTGCTAAATGCTTTATCCTCTTTCTGGAGTACAACAGTAGTATAGGACGAAGTCTTTCCCTTATTTCCAAACCACTCTACGTTCCAAAGTATTTTATGATTTACCGCCAAGAAGTCGTTAATGATCAATATTCCTCCCGGTGTTAAGATTTCCCATATCTCCGCAAGGGCGCTTTCTCTGTCCTTATCACTTATTTGGTACAGAACTGTGCTTGCGATAACCGCGTCACACTTTGGTAACTTCCTCCGAGTCCAAATTTTTGAGAGATCCAATATGGAACCCTTAACAAAGGAGGTTTTAGTTTTTTTCCATAAGTAGTCGCATAATCTTGCAGTTTCTGGAAGGTTGGCTAGTTCTTTGGGGTAAAATCCGCAAGCTAGTGCCCACTTTCGCTTAAGCTTGGGGTTATTAATGTCGAGTGAAATTCCATCTGTAATATTTAACTCACTGGTTGCTTCCTGAGTCACAAATTCTCCAGGTGTTTCGTCTCTGATGTCTAAAAACGGATAATTCAGTTCAATTCCCGGAAGACCAAGGTTAAGACCACATCCTATATCTGCAACAATTATAGGGGAGTTACTATAAACAGCTCTCAGAACTGCTTTAGGGCCTATGTATCTTTGATATATTGTGGTTTGGGTACTTTCGGTTTCAATTAAATGTGTAAACACGCTTAGTGCGTCGCTTTCCTGCATTAAGCTGTTTAACTCAATCGCCCATTCTTTCCTCGTGTAGTTGTAGATTTCTTTATTGTTTTTTTTAAATAGCTGGACGTATTGAAAAGCTCTATAGTATAAGTTCACATAGTGCTTCGGGGGCATTTCAGCTCTTTTTTTCAACAAATCTTTATGAAGGTTTTTGAACTCCTTGTTGACCTTAAGGAAACTTAGAGAGGCGGAATAAAACTCCTTTAAAGCTTGATCAGGGTGTGTATTACTTTGTTTAATTAGTTCTTTTTCGAAGTGTTTCAGCATACTTTGTTAAATTATCATAATTTATTATAAAAACACATAGCCCGGGAAATATACCCTATAGCTGTCGTTTTGTCAATTCACCTTATTTTCAATCCAATACTCCGCCTGAGGAAATTAACTCTATCTGATCACTTGATAGATGATGGTTGATCATGAAAGTATGATCGTCAACCAATAGTGTGATTGCTTTGTTTCTTTTTGCTCCTTCCACAAATTTACTGATTGATACTGTAGAACCTTGTTTTAAAGTGTTAAAAATTTCGTTGGTGATGACTAAGGGGAGTATCCCGAAATTTATTAGATTAGCCTCCATTATTCTTTGGAAACCTTTGGCCAAAACTAGTTTTATACCAAGATAAGTGGGGCATAAAGCCGCGTGTTCTCGGCTACTACCTTCCCCATACCCTGTTCCTGCAACTATTACCCCAGGAATATTACTTTTTTTAAACTTCTCTGCCCTATCAACGAAAGTTGAATCGATGTTGCTAAATACAGCCTTTGAATAATATGGCACGTTACTTCGATATTTCAACCACGAACCTGCAGGGCATATATCATCAGTTGTTATATTGTCCCCCAACATAATTACAACCTGTCCTGAAAAACTATTGGGAAAAGGAGTCGACATTGGAATGGGCAGTATGTTTGGTCCATAACGAACGGTAGTATTCGGAGCAGCAGTTTTATTATTCTCGATAAGAGCATTGTTGCTTTCATACATTTTGGTGAGGTGACGAACAAATGAGATATTTTTAAAAACTACTCGTGGGTCGGAAATTTTCCCTGTAATTGCACTGGCCACAGCTGTTTCCGGGCTTGAAATGTAGTGCAAAGCGTCTTTAGTACCAGTCCTACCTATGAAATTTCTGTTAAATGTAGATAATCTAACTCCTCCAGATCGCGGTGAGTAGCCTTGTCCTAAACAGCCTGTACATGCGGGTTCAGTGATTCTCGCTCCTTTGCCTATTAAGTTTTTAATGGATCCTTCCTTTTCTAGCACTTCGAGCAGACTTCTGGTTCCCGGAGTAACAACTAATTCCACACTTTTGTTAACTGTAGAATTCTTTAGGCACTCAGATGCAACTTTAATGTCATGGTAGGAAGAGTTTGTGCAAGATCCTATGTATACCTGATCAACAGCTATATCTTTTGCATAAGCGACGGGTACTATATCACCCAATCCTTTTTGGTTTTTTTCAGGATTAAGTACAATCATTGGCTCTATCACGGAAAGGTCTATATCTATTGTCCGGTCAAACTCTATGGTTTCATAATTTTCATTAAGCGTTTTCGTGGTAGGTCTTCCTACCAGAGTTAAAAATTTGTATGTTATAGCATCTGCAGGAAAAAAAGAGCAAGTTACCCCCATTTCAGCACCCATATTACAGATTGTTGCCCTTTCAGGGACACTCAGTGTTCTACAACCTTTTCCCGAATATTCTATAGCCCATCCCTTATTTCTCTTTCCCAGTATCTGGATAACTTTAAGCACAATATCCTTAGCTGACACCCATTTACGTAGCTTGTTTATTAAATTGATCTTAATAATTCTTGGGTACTCAAAGGTGAACTGCCCCGAACAAGCTGTTAAAGCAACGTCCAGTCCCCCTACTCCAATTGCCAAACAGCCCATACCCCCAGCCATAGAAGTGTGGCTATCTGAGCCGATGACCGAAATACCAGGTTTTGCAAATTGCTCAAGATATAATTGATGGCATATACCATTACCCGCCTTAGATAATATTGCTCCATATTTCTTTGCAATATCCTTAAGAAAATCATGATCATCACTATTCTCAAATCCTAACTGAAGTGTGTTGTGATCAATAAAACTAATGGTTCTTGTACGTAGCTTCTTGGGTTTCATTTTTTCAACCTCAAGCCAGACCAAAGTACCAAGGGCATCTTGTGTAAATGTGTCATCTATATTTATAGTGACCAAATTCCCTGGGGACGGGATCCCTTTAACTAGCTTCTTTTTTATAATTTTGTGTATCTCAGAGTATGGCAATGGAAGGATTCTATTATTGTCATTTCCGTAATGCAAGGGCTCATTAACTATAGGCTTTACTGTACGATCGCTGTGATGTATAATTCACTTTAATTAACAGTCAACAATCATAGCAAAGGAGAAGAGAAATGGCGTACAAAATTGTGTACCCGCGTACTCGTTTTGTCGTGTTGATAGCCCTTTGGGAGCTTTTAGTAAAAAGGAATCCTGTTGTAGTTGAGAATACGCTTAATTATTGTATTCTTACGGCGCCCTATGAGCGAAGTATCCGAAAGGCTGCCGGAGCAAAAAACAGATTTCACATTCTTGCCAAAGGTCCGCACGATGACCCTCAGGAGAAAAAGTGGTTTGGCGGGATCGTTACTAATATCAACGAGATTCGGAAATTCGTTGACTTCTCTAGGATATATCCTGGGACGTTCGATGCCGTTGGAAAAATATTAAAGGGTCAATTGATAGGACTCCCCTGCCTACCCTGGTTTTTACCTGGAAGCATGGTTGGACCAAACAATGTTTTGCAGTTAATTGTTTATCCGCAATATGACACCTTGGGCAAAATCGTAAAATGGGGTAACCTGTTTTTGCGGGTTATGGGCAGGTCATGCCTAATTGCTACTTCGTGCAACCTCACCGGACAGCCTACATGTGTTACACCTTCAATGTTGAGCGCTTACTTGGCGACGGAACCGGCTGAAAATTTGAATCTGGTCGTTGTACAAGAGATCACTCATACGAAATGGGGATCTGCGGCTCGATTGGTGCCAGTTTGGAAGAATCCAAGGGATCCCTTGTTCAAAGTAGTAAGAGGGGTCGCCCCAAGGTATGCAATTGAAACCTTAAGGGCAAGGGGACTGCTTATAGACTCTTAACTTCCGGCCGGAGAGTTTTTACAAAAACTTTCCGGCCTCTCTGTTTTAAGGGTCTCACCCGGTAGTTAGGTCTCACCCTTTTTCCAGCCTCGATGGAAATTACCCGCTACTTTTGTTTCTTTTTTTTTGTATATTTTTTCTATGCCGGGGAAGCACACTATTAAAAAATATTTAGCCGAAGGGATCTACCATATTTATAATCGGGGTAATAGGAAGAAAGAAATTTTTGTGGTACCCGACGACTATATGTTATTCGAGCACCTGCTTGAATGCTACTTATCTTCCTATACACCCAAAACTTCTTCAAGACGAAATTTCCACGGGAGGATCCGACTGTTTGCTTATTGTTTGATGCCTAACCATTTCCACTTGTTAGTTAAGCAAGCGTGTACCACAGATATTGCTAAGTTCATGCAAAGTATAACTACTAGCTACAGTATGATATTTAATCGTAAATACAATCTAGTAGGAAGATTATTTCAGGGGCCCTATAAGGGCAGATTGGTAGAATCAGTAGAAGATTTTGTGCAAGTTTTCAACTATATTCATGAAAACCCTAAGGAAATATGGAAAGCATACGGCCTCTACCCTTACTCCAGCCAGAGGGCTTATCTACGAAATGAGAAAATTACGTTTATTACCAAACCAAATGATGAAGGGATAAACCTAACTACCGGGTGAGACCTTTAACCCTTGACAAACCTAATTCTCAAGACTAACCTAATGGCATTGCCTATGATCCACCTTTATAGGCATTTTTGTTATGCTAAATAATATGGGTGATGGATATATCTATACGGTAATAATTTAACTCTAATACAGCCATTATGGGCTGTTTTTTTGTTTGTAAGGGGGTGAAAAGAATAATATAGTGATATGAGAAAATTACTTACAAGCTTAACTATTGTTTCTTTGCTTGCTGCGGTTACTGTCCTTGGCACTGTCGCTTACTTTAGTGACACTGAACAAAGTACAGATAACACAATACAAGCGGGAACAATCGATATTGCAGTTGACAATGAAAATCCCTGGACATCCGAAAGTGAATATGTGTTATCCAACATGATGCCAGGAGGTCACGAACAAACAATTGAATTCACAGTTAAAAATGTGGGCACAAACCCCTTGAATATCAGGAAACAATTCAAAATTACAGCTGAGTCCACAGGAACAGAATCCGAGCCTGAGTGTACAGATCAGAGCGGAGTCTGGACAAATCCCTCCGGTCCTTGTGTTTGGGGATCTGCAACAGATGCCAATGATATCTCTAAATATGTCACCTACTCTATGACTTCAGGCGGAGTAACGGTTATCGATCCGGCGTGGGAGTTAAAATTAGGTGATATAGAGGGACTTTGGGTTCCGGTGGCGGCTTTGGAGCCGGGAGCTTCAACCACAATTGTTCAAAGCTACAATCTTGACCCGGAAACAGGCAACGCATATCAGGGAGATGAGATTACCTTTGATATCGTATTGTACGCCGAACAGTATATGGGTACTGGACCTTCTGCTACAACAGATGGTTTAGTTCTTGAGAACAAGGAAGACACCCATTGGACAGCGATACTTGATGGCACATGGGGTTTGATTAACTGGGATCAAACGACGGGAAATTACACCTTAAGAGCATGGGGCTTGGATAACACCAAGACCTACAGGCTCGCTTACTTCGGAACATCGGAAGTGGGAGTCAGTGGCTACGTTGCTCCGACAGCAGGTGCTTTAACAATATCAGGAACCTATCCGGCATTTGAAACAAATGCTGCTGGTGCTAAGTATTGGTTAAGGCCTAACGACTGGTCGCAGCCTAATACACTTTGGGAAGCTAACTTGGTTAACCCCGGGTTGTAATTATCGCTTCGTTTTCGACTTTGAGGAGGCCGGATCCTAGGAAAACCGGCTTCCGACTAAGGCAGAAACAGCATGAAACTTAATATTGCGAAAATAGTTAAAATACTTAAAATAATAGCCAATTTCGGCTACTTCCTGTTTATTATTTTTGTCATTGCAATTATTGCCGGTACATCTCTCTCCACTTTTGAGGCACCGGGAGGATTTAGAATGTTTTCGGTACTCTCGGGGAGTATGGAACCTGCTGTTATGACCGATTCCATAGTTTTAGTGAAATCTCAAAGTGAGTATACAGCCGGAGATATAATCACTTTCTTAACCGACCCTTCTGCAAATCCTAAAAACGCTCGAAATGTTGTTACGCACAGAATAGAAAGTGTAAACAGGGGGGAACTTCCCTCTGAAGTTTCTTATACTACAAAGGGTGATGCCAACAAAACCGTCGATTTAGAGATGGTTTACTCAAAGCAGGTTTTAGGTAAAGTTGTTTTCGCGCTCCCCTACATTGGAAAGGCAATAGCGTTTGCCAGAACTCCTACAGGCTTTATATCGTTAATAGTTTTGTCTGCTATTCTAATTTATACCGAGATATTAAATGTAAAAAAAGAATCAGGGAAATTACTCGCGGGAGTACTGGAAAAAATAAAAGCTAAAAAGACTAAGTTGCTTTCAATATTATTGGTACTCTGTTTTGTTGCCAACCAAACTGCCGTTAGCTCTTACGCTTTAGGCTTAAATAATAACGAACTATCAACCGACAACTCTGCTGAGGCAGGAACCTTGGATTTTGGAGTTTTATATAGAGATGATAATTGGTCTACTCCCTACGATAATATGTTTAGGAATGACGGTACGGATAGGGATATCGTACTTGTTAATATGGGTTCACAGCCTTTTGTTTACAAACAATATTTCGAATTTGTATCCGGCTCCAACGACTTATGCGGCGAATTAGATTTAAAAGTTTACGATATGGGAACGGCCTCCAAGATTTACGACGGTAAGTTAGACGATTATGTGTTAAATTCCACGTTTGATACCGATAATTTAAGATTGGGTTATACAGCTGAGGTGCCATCGGATGCCCCTTATGCTGTTTCACAAAAGTCGTGCGAGTTTAAGATTATAACTGTTGCCTGGCAAGCTGAGTTTTCAGACGAAACTCAGGGATTTTGGGATCAAGAGGAATTCACTTCCCAGATTACAACAGGTGATTGGATTCCCCAGGTTCCTACAGGACTGCATATTCTAGATCATAATGGAGCCGATTTAGGCTGCGGCGGTGTTACAAACAATAGAACAATAACAGTTGACTGGGATGACAATCCGGAATTTGATCTTGCTCATTATGATTATCAAAACAAGGACGAAATAACTATTTCTCAGCCTACGGTTTCACACTTCACCGGAGATATTCGTGACGAGGACGGGGCGTATAAATATAGGGTTAGCGCCATTGATGAAGGTGGAAATGCCAGTGCCTTTACCGAATGGTGTGAGCTTACACTTGACCGAACTATTCAAGACGCCTCACAAGGTGATGTGATAATTAACGAGGTTTTTTGGACAGGTTCTACCGTAGGTTCAGATGATGAATGGATAGAGCTTTACAACGACACATCATCGGATATCAAACTAAAAAATTGGGTTATTGAGAGGGCGGGAAATGATGATGCAAGCCTGGTACTGCCCAACGACGCTGTTTTGCCAGCTCACGGATACTTTTTGATATCAAGGTATACAGAGGATGATGGCAACTCAGCTTTAAATGTGAGCGTCGACTGGGTTACATCTGATATTGACCTTGAAGATGACGGTGAAGCTTTGGAACTAAAAGATGCGTTTGGAAATACAATCGACTCCACTCCATCAGGTGAGTGGCCTGCAGGAGATGATGAGACCGGGAATAGATCAATGGAAAGAAATGATGATCCTGATAGCGGTTGGCACTCGTGTTTAGATGTGGTGTGTAACGATGGAACTTATTGGGATACAAATGACGGCGATGATTATGGGACTCCTGCCGGCGAAAATCATTCGGAAAACGATCCCTCCTTGGAGATTTCTCTGCCCGAACCTGTTATTGAAGTACCGTTGGTTGAATTGGTAAAGGAGACATCGACCACAGAACAGTTATGAAAAAAGTAATTATTAACATGTTAGTTGTATTATCGCTTATAGGGGTTGCCTATGCAGGGAACGATTTAACTTTAACTTGCTCTGAAACCGACTGCATTTTGAGTTCTTCCGGAACTTTAAGTGAAATTTTTGAAGAAGAAAATATTTTGCCGGGAGAGTCATTTTCTCAAAATCTTACTGTTGTGAATGGCCAAAGCAACGACTGTAATCTGGTTCTAAACACCAATGATGAGGTTCAAACACCTAACGGTTTTGCAAGCAGGCTTTTTACAGTAATTAAAAGTGGAGCAACCGATGTTTTTGGTGTTAGAGACGGTTCATCCGCAGCAAGCAGCAATAAAAATTTAAATGAGGTGTTTACTACTACTAATTTAGGTTTTGGAACTATCCCCCATAATGCAACAACTGTATTTAATTGGGTAGTGACATTTGACCCTACTGCAGGAAACGAGTTTCAGGGTGCAAATACTATTTTTGATTTTGATATGAATTTTACGTGTGTTGATGAAGGCTCATCAGAGGATGACGATGATAACGATGAGGGCGATGATAGCGACACCGAAGAAGAGGAGGTTGTTCCGACTCAAACTTTTATTGGTGGGCTAGTGTCTTTTTTCGCTCAATCCCCCGCCGAAGAAATAGGTGAGGTAGCTGGAGAGTCTACTCCCTCTTTAGGAAAGCCGGTTATTAATACTATTTTAGGAGGAGATGTAGGCGGTGCCGAATCGGAGAAATGTACAGATCCTTGGTGGTGGTGGGTATTCTTTGTATTTCAGGCACTGATTAGCGGTGTGCTTTACCCTTACGTCACCAAAGACCACATAAACAAGAAAAGTAGATTCTACTTGCTTGGAGGCGTCGCGAACGTTTTGGCTATATATATTTACTTCAGAAACTTTTGCCCCTGGTGGGATTGGCTTCTCTCTTTGGTATTGGCGGTACTTGGGTTATTGCTAGTAAAGAGAAAGTTTTCGAAACTCGAAGATAGAAAATATAGCTAACGCAAGTAAGTTATGTATATAATTAGAGTATGCAACCAAACGATACAAAAGAACCCAAAAAAATCTTAATAGTTGAAGATGAGACTGATTTACGAGTTCTATACGCTGAGGTTTTGACAGACGCGGGGTATATAGTTGAGCAAGCTCCTGATGGGGAGATCGGGTTTCATAGTGTTAAAAACTTTCCCTGGGATATGCTTTTATTAGACATTATGCTTCCCGGCAAGGATGGGTTAAGGATTTTAAAAGAAATGGATAAGGCGGATAAAAGAGGCCCGATTATTATGCTAACCAATTTAAACAGTGAGCACATTATTCAGGAGGCATTCAAGTTGAATGCCGACGGATACCTGATTAAATCAGAGATCGATCCCGGAAGGATTATATCCGAAGTCGAGAACTTTTTTGAGAATTATCATAAAGACGAGCAAATAGCTGAAGATCAGTTGAATGCTTCTGCTTGACACTAAATAGTACAAGATTCATACTAGATTAATGCCCGATCAAATTGCCCTTTTGCATGCAAAAAAACGCAGAGTTATTTTTTTTGGCATATTTACCCTCTTAATTCTTTTGATATTAGTTACATTTTGCTTGTATTCAAATGTTAACTTTAATATAAAACTAAAGTCCGGTTTATTAGGTCTGTTTAATCCGAGCGTCCTTGATAATCACTTCAAAAATAAACAGATAGTAAAAGAGGTTGAAGCAATATCAGATGATTTATTAAAAAACCTGGACAAGTTTAACGGTTTACCAAGCAACTCTAAGTTACAAAGCATTCTTACCAGTTCGAAGATTTTTACATGTTTACCTGCAAATGACACTGAAGACAAATTAATATGCTTTTTGGAAAGCAAGAAATTTCACCTTCCCCAAACTTGTGACACCAGTTTGTACAGAGGTGGGGCAAGAGAAGATATTTTAGGCCCCTGTTACATTTATGTCTACTCCACCGGTGACCTTGAAGGTGATGATTTGGGTGCGGGAAGATTTAGACTAATTACAAAACTTTGGCCGGTTCAATATGATGATAGAGATCAAGCTGTACCTAGAATTTACATTTTCGATTCTCAAAAGGGATCGTATATTTGCCCGGCAAGCTCTATTGATATTGATACTGACATTAATTGTAGTAAGTTAGGTGATTAAAAGTTGAAGGGGGGTGAAGCAAGCAAATGACAAATAGAACTAAAAAAGGATTTACCTTAATTGAGTTGTTGATAGTTATTGTTTTGATCGGTATTTTGGCCGGCATCGTATTAACAGTTCTAGATCCTGCTCAGCTTCAGAGGAGAGCAAGAGAGACTGTTTTGAGAACCAATGTGGAGAAGGTATTACTAGCTCTAAATTCGTGCGCATCTACAACCGAAGACGCAACTAATTGTAATAATTTTGATAAAATTGGAATTAGCGGTGGTACTGCTGCACCTTCCGTAGCCAACCAACCTGACACGTCGACGTTGTATTGTCTTAAGAACACAGCCGCCGCGGATTGTACTGTGGCGCAATACACTGCTAGTGCGCCGGTAGCTGCTGGTGACACAATTACAGTTAGCGGGTCTAGACTAGTATCCGCAGGTGTTTACTGTACTTTTTACGGGGCATATAATTTCACGGCAAAGACAGTTACAGATCTAACTATATTTACTACAGCGAACTGTTTGATTGGTGTGAAATAGTGTTTTTTTCTTAAACCCCTGCCCAGTGGGGAGGGGTTTGGGAGCTTAATATATGGCAAAGCCAAATAAAAAAGGATTTACGTTAATAGAATTACTTATAGCCGCGGTTTTAATCGGCATTCTTGCCGGTGTAACTCTATTAGTATTAAATCCCGCAGTTTTGTTCGGTAGGGGTCGCGATAGCCGCCGCAAAGGAGATCTTAGGATTATACAAGGAGCACTGGAGCAATATTTTAGTGACAATCGCAAGTATCCAAGCGTCGGAACAAATCTTGGCGGCTGGGTAAACGTAGGGGTTGACGCTGCGTTTAGAAATGCGCTTACCACAGGAGGCTATATTTCCGCAATCCCCTCCGACCCCAGTGGTGTTGTTGCTACCCGGCTAGGTCCCTGTTCTTACCCGACAGAGAAGAGATATAACTATTGGGTGAATTCCACTACTTTACCCACTTCGTATGTCTTAACCTCGATCATGGAGATCGAGGCTTCAAAGGACGACAGCCCCTGTACAAATTTTTCGGCATATAAAAACGACACCTCATACTGCGGCCAGACTGCCGAAACAAGATTCTTGTGTTATGCAGTCAGCAGTCCGTTTTAACGTGGTGAAAAAGGGGTTCACAATTTTCGAAGTTGTTTTGTCTGCCATTATTATTATGATCGCTACCGGTGTTATTGTGTTGTATGTTAATCGTTCGGAACTCACAGCAAAAGCACGGGACAACAAAAGATTATCCAACCTAAATACCATCGAGCAAGCTGTTATAGAGTTTAAAATCGACAATGGATCCTATCCTGATTTGCCGGATACCCTTCGTACCAGCGATGTTTCCACTACAGCCGGATATGCCGTTTATAAATCTGAGTTTGGGTGGATAGCCGCTGACCTTTCCCTTTGTGGCAATACACTACCTGTTGATCCAATTAACGATGATACATACAGATATTCTTACCAACACGATACAAATACATATGAACTAAACGCAGTTTTGGAATATTTCACCGAAAAATCCCAAAACGATGGCGGAAATAACCAGACTGTATTCGAAACCGGAGATAATCTTACGTTGATTCCTTGACTTGTGTTATCATTTTCGTATGCCCAAAAAAGGTTTCACCCTGATCGAATTGTTGCTTACTGTTGTGGTTTTGGGAATACTGGGCGGCTTGGGGTTGTCGATCTTAAATCCCCAAACTTTTTTAGCAAAAGCTCGTGATTCCAAAAGAATATCGGGTGTTAGATTACTAAAAACTGCGATCGATTTTTATTATTCTGATAAAAGAGCTTATCCCGATTTCACAAGTCCGTCGGTTGTAGATTGGCTACCTAGCTGCAGGCCGGATTTTGGCGGATATTCTCTGGGGGAACAGCTGTGTTCTGAGTATATCGATACTATACCTTCCTTTCCATCATTTTTTACTCCACAGGGAATTCCTGCTCCCGGAACCTACTGTGCAGTTTCAGGGTATAATGCTTCGCCTGTTTTATCCGGATACGTTTACATGTCGGTAGGGAATCTTACAGATCAAGAAGGTTATGTTTTGATGGCGAGTCTGGAATCTCCTGTTTTATCCAAGAGCACTTGTGGCACAATTGTTACCGGTTTAAATTGCTACTGTGTGACAAACTAATATGAAGAGTAATAAGGCATTTACGTTAATAGAAGTTATGGTCGTCATTGCTGTGTTAACTGTGTTAACGGTATCAATCGTGCCCTCTTTTTCGGGGTATCTGAAGAACCAAAATGTGAAACAGGCTCAAGAGACACTAAAAAGTGACTTGCGGAGTGTCCAGAACAAGGCTCTAACTGGCGTTTTAAGTGATACGGGAGCTTATTTTTGGGGAATCTTGCTTGCTGCAGATTCGAACGGAGGACCTAGCAAATATATAATGTACCCGGTAGCAGAAGATTCCTCGGCACCAGGTATGCCGGAGTCCACTGCTTGTAGTATAGGTTACTCTACCCCCGGGGGAGCCGAAAAGTATACTGTAACCTTGGAGACCGGAATCACTATCGACGAAACTTCTCTTGAAGGGAACGATGGGGCCTACACCGTGGGATGTATTTTCTTTGATCGGGCAAAAGGAGACGCTCTTTTTTGGGAATTAACAGTTGACGCCGGCACCGCGCTGGCTACTATAAAATTGGATAAAGATGGTGCATTGTCGCAAAATATTTATATAAATAGTTCGGGGTTAATTTATTAATGATGAGACTAAAAAATCGTCAAGGAATGGGTTTAATAGAAGTGTTAGGGGCGCTCACGCTGTCGGTAATTGCTCTAACTGCCTTAGTATCCATGGTTATTTACGCTCTTAGATCCTCGCTGCAAAGCCAATTACTGATGGAAGGGACAGAGCTTGTTAGCAGGCAGTTAGAGTTAGTTAGAATAAATAGAGATCAAAGTACCTGGGATGCTTTTAAAGCCGACATGGGAGGCTGTGACTCCGCTACCTCTAAATGTATTATTACCTGTGCAAACATACTCAGTGATCCATGCACCGTTTCCGCTCCCGCTAATTTACCTGAACAGAATGGTATCACGGTTTCATTTATGGCCTCCGACGCGGAAACTGCAGGGTCAATTGAACCTGCAACCGAAGTTGTCCGGATTACGTCGACGGCTACGTGGAATGCGGGTAAGACCAAAAGCACTAGTGTAACTACTGATTTCTCCAACTGGCAAGGCTTTTAGTTATGGCAATACAGCTTGTAAAAAATAGTAAAACAGGTTTTACACTTATAGAACTGATGATAGTTGTGGTTTTATTAGCAATTTCGGTAGGTGTAACCGGCGACGTATTGGCCAGTTTGATAAGAAGTTACAATAAAACCCAGGTACTAAACGAAATAGAACAACAGGCAAATTTTGTTAGGCTTAAACTTGATAAAGAGCTTAAAGGGGCAAGTAATGTTACCGCCGGTGCCGCGAGTATTTCTTTTGACACCGGAACCCCGATTCAAAGCATTGTATATGAAGTGGCAAATAACGAGGTGTTAAGGCATGTTGATGGGTCAAATGAGCAGTCAGACAAACTTACTAATAAACTTGGTGCGGGAGGGGTGAATGTAACCTGCGGTGGTGAGTGTAATAATGTTTGTTTTAACAAGTTGTCGAATTTATCCGCTCAAAGGGCAGTGATCGAAATTTGCATGCTCTTTAGATCCTCATCTACCTTGCCAGGATTTACCTCTTCCTCGGTGTTACGAAATGTAATAGTTTCCAGATCAGGTTACTAATGCTTATGAATTCAGCAAAAAAGGGGCAAACGCTAATTATCATATTCTTTTTAGTGCTTTTAGCATTATCCATAGGCATAACCATTTCCACAAGGTATATCAGAAGTACTCGATCTATTATCAGAACCGATAATTCTGTGAGAGCCTTAGCGGGGGCGGAATCTTTGGCGGAGAGACTCCTAGCAAATTCATATGCCGTTTTGCAGGATTTTATTTCAAATAACTCGTGTGGTAGCTCGTGCATATTAGATATTACATATCCCGAAGGCCAGATCATGCATGCTGTAGCTACCCTATCCGAGACTTCTACTGCTGAAGCGGTGTTGAGCTTTAATGTGAACCAGTCGGATGTTTACGAAATTTCGCTTTCGGGCTACACGGGAAATGCTGTTAGGCTTTGTTGGGATACGAACGCTTCGATTTATGCTTCCTATATTTACAGCTCCGGATCCACAACATCGATGAATACATACGCTTATAACCCAACATCATCTATTTTGGGAAACGGCTTTAGTACAGCTGCCGCCAGTGAAGGCTACAACAGTTGCTTTGATGTGCCTATTACTAATACGCCTAGGTTACTGAGGGTACGCCCTTATTATGAGGACAGCCTGGTTCATGCGCTTTCCTCCATTGGGAGTACCTTCCCGATTCAGGGCATATTGATTGAGGTAAGTGGGACTTCCGGAGACTCCACAAGGCATGTAAAAGTTGAAAAAACATCACCTATGCTACCTTCGATTTTCGATATGGTGGTTTTGCAAAAATCTCTTACCGATCCATTGTCTAATTCTGGTCTGTGATGTAACATTATTTTATGCCCATTGTAGGTTTAGATTTAGGTAGGAGTAATTTTCGAGCAGTAGAGCTTGAAAAAAAGAAAGACCAAATTATTGTAAATAAGTTTGGTTCTTACGAAGGTCATGGACTAAACCTATTTTCTGAAAACCCCGCGGAACTTGAAAACTATTCATTAGTTTTATCCCAATTTTTTAACGAGACCGGATTCAGCACTCCCTATGTTGTTGTAGGGTTAAACGAAGATAATGTCTTTATGAGAGTTATAAAGCTTCCTGCCATGAACGAAAAAGAGCTTGAAAGTTCAATAAGAATTGAAGCTGAGCAATACATTCCGGTTCCAATCAATGATGTAAATTTATCCTACCAAAAGCTAGATTTTGATTATAAAGACAGGTCCAAAATAGATGTTCAAATTGTAGCAGCTCGAAAAACTGTGTTAGACAAATACGTTAGGATCGTGCGAAACGCCAAGTTAGTAACTAGAGCAATAGAACCCGAAACAATAAGTTTAGGCCGTATCTATGGCGATAATGCAGAATCACCTGTTGGGACGATGATTCTTGAAATGGGCTACTCCTCTACTCTTTTGATAGTTGTTTATGGAGGACACGTAAGATTTTCGCGTGCTATTCCCATAGGAGGTGATGCGCTCACAAGATCGATAATGCAGAGTTTGGGTTTGGATTACATGCAGGCTGAGGAATATAAAAAGATTTATGGGATGGATCCTTCTCAAGTTGAGGCTAAAATTTTTAACGCAGTGAAAGCTTTAATTGATAACATCATCGTAGAAATAAACCGTGCAAGCATTTTCTTCACAAATCATAATCCCTCTGCTAACATTAGGAGAGTGATACTAACAGGAGGAACTGCCCTTATGCCTGGACTACTATTATACATTGCAAGTAATTTAGAATACGAAGTTGAACTCGCTAACCCGATAAAGAACATATCTCTTAATCAAAAGATCGAAAAATCCAGAAATTCACTTGTGCAACAGGGTCCCCTCTACTCTATCGCATTTGGTTTAGCATTAAAGGAAATATAGCATGGTATCAAGTATTAATCTTATCCCCGAACAAGAAATTTATGAGCAAAAGAAAAAACTTGCAGTAAAGGTTAGCACAATACTAACTGTGCTGTTGTTTGTTGTTATCGCTGCTGCCAGCACATATATTTATACTTATACAAATAATCTAAGGGCAACAAATAACCAGCTCTTGGAGGATATTTCTTCGCTGAGAAACGATGTTAACTCCTTTTCTGAGATCGAAATAGCAGCTAGAAATCTGAGTAAAAAATATACTGCTCTTAAGCAGTTTTACGATACCAGAGTACACTACTCGCTTTTATTTAAGGAAATTAATTCGCGTAAGCCTGGGGCTATTAAACTGGTAGGGCTCACGGTTAGAAACAACACTTTTGAGCTAAGCGGAACCGCTGAGAATTTTTCTGATATTCAAAACTTTGTATCGAATTTGACAAATAAAGACTTTGCCGGCGGAGAACCTGCGCTTAAAAACCTATTTACAATGGTTTCCCTCACTTCAGTGAACTTGGTTGAGTCTAATCAAACTTTAAACTTCGGATTATCTTTGGATGTAGATGCTTCCTTATTAAGTGTTAAGAATAGAGGATTATAATATGCCAGATCAAAATACTATACCAGTACAAACTCCAATTCCGACACCTCCTACAAAATCAGTTGATGCTAGCCCTTTAGTATCGACTCTTCTCAATTTTGTTGTGCCATTGATTTGCTTAGTTCTAATACTGACGATGGGTGTTTTTGTGATTTACCCGTCTTATAAGTCCTGGAAGCCTCTAAAAGAGGAGATTAGTACAAACGAGAGTATGAAGGTCCAGTTGGAAACTAAAGTGGCCAAACTCAAAAAGCTAGTAGATTTTAAAACCGCCGTTCTGGAAAATTCTGCTTTAGTTGATAAAGTGCTCGTATCCGAATCATCTGCGCCGCTATTTTTGGATGAAATAACCCAGATTGCTCAAAGCTCCGGATTTGATATTTCGCGGTTTGGTAGTTCAAAACCAAGGGATGTAGTTGTCCCCCCAACAGCTGGTGCTGCCGCAGTTCCGGCCGCGCCTTATGAGGAAATCACAGCAACCTTGGGTGCAAGTGCAAGCTATAACCAGGTTGTAGTGTTTCTTGAGGAGCTTGAGAGAGCCGCGCGAGTGCTAGACGTGAATGATGTTCGGTTTAGCAATTCCAGCACAGGAACGAAGTCGGAGTCAGGGCAAGTAGATTTATCAATTTCCGGTCCCTATATAAGTGTCACATCCACAGCTGTTACGGACGAACCCATTGAATTTGATATTGCTAGTCGTGATTTTATTGATTTAATTAGCATGATAAAAAGTTTAAGGTATTACACTTTTACCAATTCTATCTCAACACTAAAACCGGAAGTTGTGGTTCCAGTAGAGGAATAGGTACTTAGCTAGTTTTTTCTGAGTTTTCTTCCTGCCACCTTTTTATTTCTTGGTGATTACCGCCAAGCAATATGTTGGGAACCACCCAGCCGTTGAATTCAGCAGGCCGAGTATATTGCGGGTGTTCCAGCTTTCCGTTTGAAAAAGACTCCTTAACTGTTGCGTCCTCTTTTTCCAGAACTCCAGGAATCAAACGAGTGACGCTTTCTAAAATTGCCAAGGTGGGAGTTTCTCCTCCGGATAGCACGTAGTCCCCTATTGAGACATTGTCCGTGGCCAGATACTTCTCTACCCTGGCATCAACACCCTCATATCTCCCGCAGATAAATATTAGATGCTGGCTTTTGCTAAAATCCTCGGCCATTTTTTGATTATATTTTTTGCCACGTGGGTTAAGCAAAATGACTCTTTTATTTGGGATGTCGGGGGCTTGCTCTATTACTTTGGCTAAAGCCTTAAATATTGGTTCTACCATTAACAGCATGCCCGTTCCTCCCCCGAAAGGCTTGTCGTCGACAGTTCCTCGACTATCAATGGCAAAGTCACGCAAATTTGTGATATCCACCTTTAATAAACCCATTGAAATCGCTTTTTTAAATGGTAAAAATCCCAGATGAGCCCTAATTAACTCAGGGAACAAAGTTATGATATCGATTTTTAGCATGTAGCTAGTATATCAGACTGTCAAAAATAGCTAAATGTTTGTCAACGAAAAGGACCGCTTTTGGCGGTCCTTTTAGTTTGTTTCAAGTTGGTAGATAACTTAAGCGTTATCTTCGGCTTCAATCTCCGCTTCTAGTGCATCAACATCTGCGTCCACATCGCTAACTTCGCCTTTTGGAGCTTCGTTAGGAGATCTTCTGCCATCTTCGTCGACAACCTCTATTTGAATATGAACATCATCTCTAATAGCTTTAATTCGGGCAACATTTCTGATGCTTTGGATATTTCTACCTTTTCTCCCGATTATTGTACCCATGTCTTCTTTCGAAGCAGTAATGGTATATATTACTTTTCCTTCTTCACCTTGTGATTCGGAAATCTTTACAGCATCAGGATTTTTTACAATCGACTTAATTAAATATTCTATAAACTCCTTCATACTTCTTTACTCCTCTTGGGCAGAGGACTGTTCCTCCGCTGAATCTTTTACTGTGTTCTCATTTCCCGAACTCGCTTTTTGGCCCTTTTTGAGGTTTCCAATATAGCGCTCGTACTTGTATTCGCCATTTAATAATTGCGAAACTGCATTTGACGTCAATGCTCCTTTTGTTTGCCATTCCGCTAACTTCTTTTTATCTAAAGATATTTTCTCAATACCCATTGCTGGGTTATAGTTGCCGAGAATTTCCAATGGTTTACCATTACGCTTATCTCGTGTATTCGACACTACTATTCTATATGATGGCTGATGTCGTCTTCCGACTCTAGCTAATCTAATTGTGACTGACATAACTTTCGAATTGTAGCATAAGGGTAGGTATTATGCTAGATATTACCTTTCTATCTTTTCTAATGCGGCTGTGGCGGCTGCCTGTTCAGCCTTTTGTTTACTTTTACCTTCACCAATACCCCACTCTTTATCGTTGAGGTATACACCTACTCTAAACTGCTTTTCGTGGTCTGGTCCCCATGAATCAAGAACCTTGTACGCAGGTGTAACGCTAAACTTTTCCTGGGCGATCTCCTGAAAACTGGATTTCGAATCTTTATAGTCCTGATTATCAATTATTTCAGCAATCTTATAAAAAAGTTCCTTCGTAACAAAGTTACGACAGTCCTCAATCCCTTTTTCGATAAACAGGGCACCTAAAACTGCCTCAAAAGTGTTAGCTAAAATATACTCTCTGTCCCTACCACCGGTTGCCTCCTCGCCGTTTGACATCAGCAATAGTCCCCCGTAACCAAGTCTTTTAGCCTCGGCACCCAATGAAGATGTACATACAATAGAAGATCGGTAGTTTGTTAAATCCCCTTCGTCTCTATTTGGATAATTATTAAATAAATATTCCGATGATAAAAGCTGTAATACTGCGTCTCCTAAGAACTCCAGCCTCTCGTTAGAAGTGTTTTCATAAGACGGATGCTCGTTTAAATATGATCTGTGTGTAAAAGCTGTGGTAAACAGCTCAGTGTTTTTAAGGTTTGTACCCAAAATTTGCGATGCTTTTTCGAGGTCAAATGCCATAGCTATTCCAAGTGCTCTTCTAAAAGATCAACTAAATCCTGTACCGTTTCAATTTCATCTTTACTATCCATAATGTCTATATCGTATGCTTCTTCCAGATCGGCAATTATTTCCGCAAGTTCCATTTCATCAATGTTTAAATCATCCTCAAAATAGGATTCGCTATGGATTTCTTCTTTATCCAGTCCGGATGTCGAAGATATTATGTTTCGTACTTTATTTAGGTATCCGCTACTCATTTTTACTGTCTTCCTTGTCGGCAGTTTCTATATAATTTGCTACTACAAATCCGAGCACTCCGTTTATAAACTTAGATGAGGTATCATTACCAAATTCCTTGGCTAATTCAATAGCCTCATCAATTATTACTTTCACAGGAGCTTTATTGCCGTAAAGCAATTCAAACACTGCAATTCTAAGTATTACTAAGTCAACTTTGGATATTTTATCAAGAGGCCATTCAGGAGCGCTTTCCTCTATAATGTGGTCAATTTTTGTTCTGTTTCGTTGGACCCCGCTTATAATAAAATCAATTAATTCACTGTCGGTTGTTGTTTCTTTGGAACCTAACAGTTCTTCCGATAGTACAACGCATTGATCTGTATCGGGATCACTAAACAACCAGCAAAAAATCGCCGATAACGACAGTTTTCTTGCTGTATGTCTAGGGTCAGTTGCCGTTTTCATACGTTTTTTTAGTTAAAGTTCAATATACTCATCCACATGAGGTCTCTTGTAACCTTTTCCGTCTTTTGTTTTAACAACAGTTACATGATCCCTTTTCATGTTAATAAAAGTCCTCTTAGCTGTTCTTTGTTTAGAATGTTTTCTCTTTGGTACTGCCATACCTGCTTAATTTAAGTGTTAAAAGGCGATTTGTCAACTACGAGCTATTTTGAAATTTCGCCAAGTTGTGGCATAATCGTGGATACATCAAACCCACTTTAGAAAGAGAGGATGAAAACAAGATGGCCGGCAGTGATATTGGAAATGGTAATGGCAGGATACACACGCGCGGTTGTCGAAACGGTTGTGATTCTTGCCCGTTTCAGCCTGTCTGTATCAACGTACATGGCGCACGTCGGGGAACTTGTGTTGAGTCTTTAGCTCGGTTATATAAGGAGCAACTTGCCAAACTGGCAGGTATCTCAAGAGAACTGCTCCGTGCAGCATATGTTGCGTTGCAGTGCGAAAGGGATCAGCCCTGGGTGATATTAGCCCTTGCAGGTAAAGGATATCAAGTCACCAAGGAGCAGATCCGCCGCGCCGAGAAAATTCTTGAGACTGGAGTTGAAGTCGTTATTGCATGTGAGGAGGCCTAATGGCACAGATTGTTAAGATCCACGGTCCTATTGCAAAGGGAACCGCAGTTACAGTCATTTTATGTACTAATGTGAAATTGACTTCTGCTATTTCTACGGACGACCAGGGTAATTTCTATATTCCCACTCGTGAGGGAAACATTTCGGAAGAAGAGATTAGGCTCGTGTCCCAGTAGCAAAAGTAATGCCGCCAAGGAAATCGAATTGAATTCGAATCCATGGCGGCATTTTCTAACCTATCGCGGATTCCACTGGGCAGCCAGGCGGGAGGCATTCTCCTCAGTGTGTCCGTTTTTGATCAACCACGCCATGTATTCTTCACGTGTTTTGATTTCCTTCGGAGCCATTCCATCGTTAGCATGCACCCCTTGTCCATACTGTCTTTTTTTACGTGGTGTACCCATTTCGGTCTCCTTATTATATTTTGGGTGATTAAATACAACTGGTGCAATTATACTTCAGCTTATAGTATTTTGCAAGTAGGTCTCACCTAGTAGCCAGGTCTCACCCTTTCCTAAGAACCGAAAAAACACTTTTACCAAATTTCCTTTGATCGATGATTTTTAGCGTGGTCTTGGCCAAATTGGCCTGAATATCAGTTTCCGGAGCATGAAAAAATACCACTACCCCATTATCCTCTAGCACCATCTCTATATTGCTAAATAAAAACACGTGTTTAGTGTCGTCATAAAAGGGATCGGCGAATATCACATCATACTTCTTATCGGTATCGCCGGTAAATTTAGCTGCATTTTTTCTGTGTATTTCGCAATTTTCCTCAAAACCACAGTTTCGCAGGTTAACTTCTATAGCCTCAACAGCTTTGGGGTTTTCATCAACAAAATCACAATATGCCGCGCCACGGCTTAGAGCTTCAATTCCAACACTTCCGCTGCCCGCGAACAAATCAAGGCATTCAGCTCCAATTATTTTATCTCCCAAAATCGAAAATAACGCAAGCTTAGCAACATCTTGTACAGCTCTAAACCCCTCAATGTTGGGGGCGATAAGCTTTTTGTTTTTTGCTGTTCCGGTAGTTACTCTAATCATCGTTGCCATTTTACCATCTCAAGCGGGGAGAGACCTAATTACTAGGTGAGACCCTCTCCCCACCCTCTCCCCAAGCTTTGGGTATAACGATAGCTTATCGAAATATTCATCGGCTTCGGCCTTTGCTTTCTCGAGCAGTTCCAGGTCAAAAAAATCTGTGAGCTTTCCGTGTTGCACTGTTCCGAACAAGTCTCCTTGGCCTCTTATTTTTAGATCTATTTCCGCCAATTCTAAACCGTTATTAATGTTTTCTAGGTTTTTCAATCTACTCAAGCCAGTTTTTGAATTATCGCTCATAAATATAAAACAAAAGCCTTCTTTATCACCTCTCCCAACTCGTCCTCTTAATTGATGTAAACTTGCGAGCCCATATCTTTCGGCACTTTCGATAACCATAATTGTAGCGTCGGGTACGTCGATTCCCACTTCGATAACTGGGGTAGAAACTAACACCATTATCTCCCCCTTTCTAAATTTTTGGATGATATCCTCTTTTTCTTTCGGTTTCATTCGGCCATGTAATAACCCTATTGGAATATTCTTAAAAAATGTTTGTGATAACTTTAAAAACTCATCCTCTGCCGCCTTAATTTCCGCAAAATCCTTGTTTTCACTGGACTGGATGAATGGGCAAACTATAAAAGTGGGTTCCCTCTTATTTGCTATCCACTCGTAAGCCTTGTCTCTCTGGTTATCAGCTACCACCTTGGTTGTAACTTTGCGCATTTTGTTTGGATGTTCAGTTAATACCGATATCGAAAGATCTCCGTAGAGTGTAAGGGCTAAGGTTCTTGGTATTGGGGTTGCAGTCATACTAAGAAGGTGAGGGGTTTTTTCTATATTTCCCAGTTGTACAGCTTTTTCCCTTTGTTCAACTCCAAACCTGTGTTGCTCATCTATAATCACCAAACCCACATCCTTATATTTTTCCTTAGAGAACAGCAAAGCATGTGTACCTATCAAAATATCCCAGTCTTGTCCGTTAGGCTTAGAGTTTCCTGTGAGCAATTTAACTTTTACACGTTCTTTGGCTAAATAGTTGTTAAAAGTTTCAAAATGCTGTCTTGCTAAAATCTCGGTAGGTGCCATATAAATGGTTCTTAGATTATTTTGATGTGTTACAAGCGAGGCTGCTATGGCAACTATGGTTTTGCCGGTTCCCACATCGCCCTCCAGTAAACGGTTCATGGGGTGGTATTGGCAAAGATCAGTTGTTATTTGGTTAATTGATCTGGTTTGCGATTCAGTTAACTCAAAAGGGAGTGTTGAAACGAACCTATCGAATTGTTTTCGGTCAGTTACTAGTCTGTGGCTTTTTAGCTTGTTTTTCCAATCATATGATTTCTTATTCACCTTTAGCATTTGAACAAAAAGCTCTTCGAAAGCAAATCGTGCGCGGGATTTATTTGCCTGAGGTAAACTATCCGGAAAGTGGAGCTGCTCTAGCGCTAGAGTCAACCCGTAGAAATTGTGCTTGGCAATAAGTTTTTCCGGGAGGAATTCTTCTGCAAGAGCTGCTCCGGATTTTATCTGAGATAGCACGTCGTTAATCCTAGTGCGTAGCCATTTCGAACTAACTCCTGCTGTTTCGGGATAAATCGGCACTAATCTTGCTGTATTTAAGCTATTTTGAGTAATTTCTTCAAACTGTGGATTTACTAGGGCTATTTTTCCATTCGACTCCCCTACTCTGCCACTAATAAAGTAATTCGTATTTGGTTTTAAAATTCTGGTTATAAAATGTTGATTAAACCAAACTGCATCAATCATTCCCGTGGTATCTGAAAATACTGCTTTGGTAAGTTTTTTACCGGTTCTCGTGTAGATATTTTGGATTTTTTCCAAAACGCACTCGATAGTTACGGTAATACCTTGTTCGAGATCGCAGATTTTTCGAATATCCGACAAATCATCGTACCTAAAAGGGAAGTGATATAAGAGGTCGCCTACTGTAAAAATACCCAAGTTCTCAAGAAGACGTGCATATTTAGGACCTATTTTATCCAGTCGTTGTATTGGGGATGTGAGTAGCATATTGGAAGTTATTGTAACAAAAAAACCGGAAACCAGCGCTGTAACAGCTAGTTTCCGGGGTGGAATCTAAACGAAACGATCAGGAGTGTAGCCTTCCGTTTTTCCTGAGGCGTCCACGAGAACTTCCCATCTTTCTAATGGCTCTCCTGGGGGACTACTAAAATATGTAACCTTAATTCCCCTTGGATCCGCTTGAAAGTGAACCGATTGAAAGAAAACTTCGGAAGTAGCCACAGGGTTAAGGTAGAGCCTCGCGGTTTTTGTGGAGTCCATCAGAGTTTTTCCGAATGCTTCGCGCAGACTTATTTGCCCGGAGGGAGATTTGGTCCAGGCAATGGTGTAGTAAGGGTACTCCCAACTTGACCCGTGAAGATTCACAAAAACTTTTTCGTGTTTGGCACAAAGCGTCTTTTTTACGGCATCAGAGTAGGCTACAGATCCCTTAAGATGCATTGAGGAGGGCACACAGTGTATCATCACTGTTTTGGATCCGTCTGTGCTCTCTAGTAGTACGAATCCCACAAGAGGACTTGATGATGGAAACATTTGATTATCCTTTCACTGAGTTTGATGTAGTACTTTCTTTGGTACCGTATTGATAACCAAGGCGCAATTACAGATTGAGCAGACGCCTCGCTCGGTTTCATACTCACTTACAACTTCTTTCCTTTCTTCAGGGCACCACCAAACTTGAACTAATTCCGTGGGGGTAGCTACCCCGCAAAATGGGCAAAATTCAAACTCTTCAAGGATTTCAATGTTACACCTAGGGCAAGTCCAAAACGTATGTTTACGCTTACTGGTAGGCATAGTTCTCCTTTCTCTCACTATTGTTGTTAAGCATACTATCATATAGAATCAGTTTTAGACAATCGCGCCAATAAGAGAAGGAGGAGACATGGAACTCGGAAGCTGGGTAGATGTTGCCGGATATAAGAATGCGTCTGTGGTTCGTACTCTTGGTAGAGATAAATTTGCACGTTTACTTGTTCGAGCAAGGAGGTCGAAAGTACCCCCAGATTTCTATATCACCTTCAGAAATCACTCAATTATGGGTGTTGGGTATTGCCAAGCTCTATTTGCCCTCTTAGGAATAAGATATTCAGTTGACAAGCATGCTGAGTATGCATTGTTGTATTCCATAGCAATTTCTATGATCAAGAAGTGGCGTGCCCTCTACAGAAAGAAAAGTAAAACTTGCGAGGAGCTGGTGAACTTGACCGAGCTGGAAATAAACATGTACTACATGTGTGGGGTTCTGGCAATAACAGAGAGAGAAATAGCTTTTGCAGGTATGAAGGGGATGGAGCAAATTCGAGCCAGAATTGAGAGCCATTTTACCGTTCGCGCGAATGCCAAGAAATTTGTTCTTGAAAAAGGGATTAACAGGTTTTGACGTGCTATGGGCTTCAATGTATAATGCGCAGGAATCGCATTTTTGACTATAAGGAGTTTAGTATGATGCCAAATGTTGCACCTCCGGTTTGGAGTGTCCCTAGAGTGTTTAATATGGATGACCCTTTCGAGGCAGAAGCGTGGAAGTGGATTACTTTCGAAGCCAAGCAGTACACTGATCCAAAAGATTTTGCCGCGAGGGCGATCCTAATTTTTGACATCCCAAGATGGGCCTCGTTAGTGTACCAGGAGCTTCAATTTCAAGATGCTTTGTTTGCTGATGCATTCAAGGCTCAGTGTGAGGCCGAAGGTTGGGTACTCAAGGGAGACGTCTTTAAACAAGCCCCCAAGGGAGCAATGAGCTAGTTGTTAGGGGCTGTGTTGTGTTATTTTGCATCACAGCCCTTTCATTTCAATAAGCAGGTAGGGAGAGAAATATGGATGATAGTTATGTACTCGACTTTGTTACGCTATTCAAGGCCCTAGTGGAATTCGAGGAGAAATTTTTAGGTGCTAAAAGGACCTGGCATCCGGTAGCAACTGGCTTGGCAAGATACTTTTTCGAAAAGTTCCCTGCCATGCGCGATGCGGTTAAGGATTTAGCGAATGTAATCTGCAAAGCCTCAACCGACTACATGGTGTTAAATGACTTTCTTACGGAAAAAAAGAGATCCCCAATGTTTAGCGGGTCGTTAGGGGGCATTGGCGCAGTGGCGATTATCAAAATCGCACTACGCTGGGCTTATAAAGCCAAAAAGACTACTCTGGTCTGTCGAAACGGCAAACGCTATAGTGCGTTTGAGGTGAGAAAGGGTTTCACAGTGTTCAAAACTCCTCATGGACCATTGGTACGTATTGAAGGAGTTTTCGAGGGTAAAACCTACTATTTGTGGGTGAAGGAAAATCATGTTAATGATCCTTTGGATCTAGTAGATTTTGCTTTTTATGTGATGACACATTACCAGCGGCTAGCTACAAATGAAAAAATCACTTGTATCCGCCTTGCCGATGTGAAAATAAAAACAGGATTGTGCAAGCTGGCTTGGCTCTTGGGATCTTATACGCTGGATGATAAAGACAAGATTTGGTTCATCAATCAAGCGTTTCAGGAAGCAGAGTTGGCGTACGATCAGGAAGGGTTGATTTTGGATGTCTCGAGCGGCGTTGGAATGGTTCGCAGTATGCCACGCGAAACTCCGTTGGAGTTAAAGGGACCGGTTATCGGGTGGCTCACGCAAGGTGACGATCCTCTTCCCATCGCCCCGTTCTTTGCAGGCTATGATGCGTATCAACCTTCAGACGTAGCCGAGGAAGACGTTGAGGAACAGCCGGCTACCAGGAGTTTTGACTAGATATAGTATAAGCAGCTCTGAATTATATTCTTAGCTGCTTTTTTTATCTCAAAACGTAGGGCAAAAAAGTTGAGGCTATGAGAGCCAAAGAGCTTGCGATGATGATCATTTTGAAAATACTCTGTGGTCTTAATGCGCGTCTTACTTTTTTACGAGTGAATTTTATTATCTCTTTTACTCGCATATTTTATAAAATTTTCTCTTTCCAAACTTAACAACATCACCGGCAGAAAATGTAGTTACAATATCAGGTTGGATAATTTTGCTTCCGTTTAGTTCTACTCCGCCCTGCTCGATCATTCTCTTTATTTGGGAAGCGGACTCTTTTCCGTTTGTTACGTTTTTTAAAAATTCAAAAATACTCATGTCTCCTGCCACTTTTGTATCTTCTGCATTTTCTTCGTCTGCTTGGCCATGCTGCACCGTGTTTTCAAAATGTTTCTGTGCATCTTCAGCGCTTTTTTTGCCTTTAATTACTTTAACCACCTCGAATGACATTATTTTCTTGTAAGTCATTGGGTTTTTTCCCGAGTCCATGTCTGTTTGCATTTCCGCGATGTCTTCCAAAGAAACATCGGTTAACAAGCGCAGTGCTTTGAAAATTAGCTCATCTGGGTAGCTCATGGCCTTTCCATACATATCGTTAGCAGTATCTCCCAAATTAATGCCGTTTCCTTTACTTTTACTCATTGTTCTGGCATCGGGTGCTTCCATTAGCTCATTAGTCCGCACAAACAATTCTTTGTTTAGCATTCGCTTTACCATATCCCTGCCGAACAACATGTTAAAGGTTTGATCAGTTCCCCCCATTTGTAAATCCACTTCCATATTCACTGCATCAAATCCTTGGAGTAGCGGGTAGATAAACTCTCTAAGCTGAATAGGCTCTTTTGCTTGCAATCGTTTTGCAAATAAATCTCTTTCCATCATCTGTTGAACAGTAGTCATCGACATAAGTTCGATTATATTTTCAAGTTTAAGTTGAGAGAGCCAGTCGAAATTATGCTTAAACTGCACAGGATTTTCGCCATCAAAATCAATTAGCTGGGCTGCCTGCTTCTTCCATTCGTTCATGTTGTGTTCAACTTGCTCGGCTGTTAAAAAGTCCCGGGTTTTATCTTTGTCGGGGTCCCCTACTCTTGCGGTAAAGTCTCCAACCAAAAAAATCACTTCGTGACCTAGTTTTTGTAAAATACTCATGGCGCGGATACCCATAGCATGGCCTACATGTAAATAAGGACCGGTGGGATCAAAGCCTTGGTACACTCTGATTCTAGCCCCCGACATTAATTTTTGTCTTAAAAGCTCGGTTGTAGGATAAACTGCTTCGACACCTCGGGTTAAAAATAAATCTATTAGCTTTTCGTCGGTTAAAACTTTACCCATGTGTTCATAGTATATATTAATTCGGTGTGAAAAAGATAGATCCCGGGGAAATTTGTGTTTCCTCCGGGATCCATGAATACTAGCTATTTAAAACGCGCAGTAGAGATTCTTGCAGTTTTTGCGCAATTTGTTTCTTTGCTTCATTGTTGAGTTTCAGGCAAGCGAATGTACCATTGCCCAGAGCAGCGATAACAGTGGCTTTAAGTTTAGGGGCTTCGAACTTACCTTTAGCATTCGCGGGTACACGCTCTGCGCGTAGCCCACAAATCCATACCACACCGTCCACCAAAATAGAAATATTGTCCAGAATGGTGCCGCTTTTTCCAAGTTCCCCACCGGCAAAAGTGAATGTCCTACCGCCGCACTCGCGGATGGTCCTTACTACGGGGTGGTTATCAAAAAAGCACATTTTCTCATTCCTTCCTTTGTTGGGATGTAATCCAGGGATAGATTATTAGCACAAATTGGGTCAAAGTGCAATGTGTGGTACAATATTTGCCAACTATGGGGTCATCCCTATAAAATCCTAAGAATAGGTGGAGGTATGTTTATGAAGGATAAACTGGTTTTCACGGGTATTGCCACTCCTGGTGCTTTTAATGCTGGGGAGGATATTTTGGGTCCGGATCGGGTTTATCATGCTGTTCCAGGTAACAAACTGCAGGAGCAATTTGTAGTAGTACTGCCCAAGTGGATCACGCATGTGTCTTGGCTACTTTCGTCGAAGGAGGTCAAGTTTGGTAGGGATCAGGAATTTGACACAATTGTGACCTTTATTTTGGAAGATGCTGTAGAGTTCCTCGCCCATTACGGAATCGAGAGTTCAATCGATAGTCTCCCTCCGGATGCTTTTATCATGGCATGCGTTTTGGCGCTCAAGTTTAAGTGGAAATTCGAGGGCTATTCTTCGGAAACTCCCAGCGGGTACCCAGCAGTTACGATGACAGGTGGTACCAATGGTTATTTCCTGGATTCAGCGCATCCTATAATTTCGGTAGAGCTGGATAATGGTGACCAAGTCGTGATGTGCGAAGCGGATCCTGTGGCGGATGAGCTGACTTTAAAAAGTCATTCTGAAACACTACTCAAGGTCCTAGCTCGGGAACGGTCTTATGAAGTCGATGCAATTTTTCCCAAGCTCGAGATTAAGGCTACTCAGAACCAGACTTGGATGAAGAACTTGTGGACTACCGTGCACAAAACCGGCAGGAAAGCATGGATATTGGAGGCATACCTGCATCTGATTCTAAACATGAATCATGTTGGGATCGAAGCAGTTTTGGGACAAGAGGCATCCATGATGCTCGAGTGTGCATCAGCCAAGCCAACAGTGATCATCGACGAATCCTTCAACTTAATATACTGTCGGGGAGGAAAGATGCTTTTTAGTGTGCACATCCCCAAGGATCACGCTTACTGGGCAGATCCCGGCGAAATTAAGTTTTAGTGTTATTTGACCCCGTTTCGAAAAACGAACCGGGGTCTTTTTTTGGTATAATGATCACATGATTTATCAGCCTCATGGGCTTGGTACGAAAATTAGGGCCTTTTTAAATAGACTAACTTCTGGCAAAATTACACAGCTGGGAACAAATTACGTTACTTCCCAATTTAAAAAAGTGCCTAAAAGATCAAGAAAAAAGTTATTAATAGTTTTAACATACGCGTCTTCTTTTGTGATGGCCACAACTGTAATAGTATTCTTTGGGGTAATTTTCGTTTTTGCCTATTTCTCCCGCCAGTTGCCAAGCCCTAACACATTGCTGGAGAGAAGCGACGAGCTTTCTACAAGGTATTACGATCGCAAAGGCACGCTCATTTTTGAGCAATTCGGAGAAAAAAACAGAACACTAGTTAAATACGAAGATATTCCTCAATCTGTAATTGACGCCACACTTGCCACCGAGGACGCCGAATTCTATACACATCAAGGATTCTCACCACGCGGTATGCTAAGAGCCATTAGAAACATGATTACAGGTGAAGGTGGCATCCAAAGCGGGTCGACACTTACACAGCAGGCCATAAAAAATACTCTATTAACCTCCGAACAAACCGTAGTGCGTAAAATTAAAGAACTAATCTTGTCTTTACAGCTGGAGAATCGGTACTCAAAAGAAGAAATAATTCAGATGTATTTAAACGAAACTCCTTACGGTGGCCAAAACTATGGAATCTATTCTGCGGCCAAAGCATACTTCAACAAAGAACCCAAAGAGCTTACAACTGCGGAATCAGCCTATATAGCAGGGTTGCCCCAAAGTCCGAGTAGGTATTCCCAATTTGGTATAACTCCCGAGCTTGGTATCGAACGAAAAAATTATGTGTTATATCTGATGAACTCTAGAGGTTGGGTCGGGGATGATGGAAAGCGGCATTTTCTGAATAATGAGGAGTACGAGAAGGTTAAAGCAGAAACATTAACATTTGAGACTGCAAAAATTCCTTTGGCAGCACCGCACTTTGTTTTTTATACAAAGCAGTATTTATCGGATATTTTGGGTGAGCAACTGGTCGAAAACGGTGGTTTGCGAATAATGACAACTTTGGATTTGGATACTCACTCAATGGCACAAAAAATAGTTGAGGAAGAGGTGGATAAAGCGAAGGATGCGAATTTGAACTTATATAACGGGTCAATGGTTGTGCTTGATCCGAAGACTGGGCAAATATTATCTATGGTAGGTAGCCGAGGCTATAATCTTGATCCAGAGCCTTTGGGTTGTACTCCGGGAGGCTCAGGAACAGCAGGCTGTAAATTTGATCCGTATGTTAATGTGGCAACTTCTAGGAGACAGCCGGGGTCTTCAATTAAACCGATCACATATGCGACATTGCTATCTAAAGGCTACACTGCAGCTACACCGCTGATAGATGTGAGAACTAAATTTAAAGGAAGTGCCCCGGATAAACCCTACTCTCCTGTTAATTATGATGGTCAGTATAGGGGGGTTATGCCGGTAAGAAAATCTTTGGCAAATTCACTCAATGTTGCGGCCGTAAAAGCTTTGGATTTGGTTGGTATAAGTTCGATGGTGGATCAGGCTGAGAAAATGGGAATTACAACCTTTGATGATAAACAAAACTATGGTTTGGCAATAACCTTGGGGGGTGTTGAGGCAAGATTGTTAGACCTAACTGCCTCCTACACTGTATTTGCCAATAAAGGAACATATAATAAGCCAACACCGATTCTAGAGGTTCAGAATTCAAAAGGCGAGGTGATCTACAGGCCTACTACTCCGCCCAAGAAAGTTTTGGATGAGGGCGTAGCATTTATCATTTCCGATATTTTATCTGATGATGGGGCTCGCTCTGAAGCATTCGGTACTCACAGCCTCTTATATATTCCGGGGTATCAGGTAGCAGTAAAAACCGGTACAACAGATGAAAAAAAGGACAACTACGCTGTAGGGTATACGCCTTATATTGCTGCCGGAGTTTGGGTTGGCAATAATAACAATGAACCTATGAATCAGTATATTGCGTCAGGTATATCGGGTGCTTCCCCTATTTGGAACAGATTTATGAAGGAATATTTGGCTACTTTAGATGAAAAAGCCAAGACTCCTGAAAAATTCGATCCCCCTGCAAATGTCTCTAAAATTACTGTGGATTCTCTTTCGGGTATGCTTCCCTACGAAGACCAACCAACGCGTGGGGAGTGGTTTGTAAAAGGCACTGAGCCAACAACCAGAAGTGCATGGTACGAAAGACTAGAAATTTGTGAAGTGGACGGGAGAATAGCCAACGACAGTTGCAGAAATGCAGACAAGACTGAGGAAAAAAACTACATTGACATTAGGGAACACAAACCCGAATGGCAGGCATATGTTGATGAGTGGGTCAAAAAGGAAAAAGGCGGAGATAGTAAGTATTATCCTCCTACGATGGTGTCAGCACTGGAATTCGAAGGGGACGAAGTGAAAAATAAGGATAATGTGTCTGTAAAAGCTTATGTTACCGGGTTTGAAGAAGGAAAATCTGTTCCGCTGGACTTTCGTATAAAAGTGGAAACTTCAACTTACGAGGATATTGAGGTTATTAGGTTTTATAAGGATGGTGAGAAGGTTGGGGAAGATTCAAACGAGCCTTTTGGATATACTTTCTCATTGGGAGCCTCCGATATAGGTAAGCACGAGTTTAAAGTGTCTGCAACCGATGAAAAAGGTAATAAAGGTGAGACTAAGTTTATCTTAGATGTAACAGGCTACGCGCGGGAGTGATGTCATCAAATTTATTGTTGTTTCTACCGGTTTTTTTGTTTACACTTTATCTTAATGCCCTATCTTAATAGATTATATTTTTATCTTGTGTTGGTTGTGTTGTCTGTTTATCTTTTACCTGTTTCCGCCAGCACCAAGAAGCATTTTTACAACAATGGGGATGTGCTGTCTACGGTGGAAATTAATAATACTACCGAAAACGGTCCTGTTACCGTTGCTAATGACTATTATGGTATTGCAACAGCGAATATTGGTGATTTGGACGGAGATGGTATACAGGATCTTGCAGTGGCTGCAATGAGAGAGAGCAGCCAGGGTAGTTTAAAAGGTGCCGTCTATATTCATTACTTGAACAGGGATGGATCCGTAAAGGGTACAGTCAAAATCGATGATAGTACAACAAATGGTCCTGTACTAACGAACGAGGATTACTATGGACAAGGAATTACGGGAATAGGAGATTTGGACGGCGATGGAACACTAGATCTCGCAGTGGGCGCTATTGGGGATGATAATGGCGGAAGTAGTCGGGGAGCGGTTCATATTCATTTTATGAACAGAAACGGTTCCATTAAAAGTACAGTCGAGATTAACGACAGCACCACAAATGGTCCTGACTTAACTGACTCGGACAATTACGGGTCTTCAACGGACAATATTGGAGATTTAGATGGTGACGGAATAAATGATTTGGTGGTGGGTGCGGCGGGAGATGATAATGGTGGAAGTGGAAAGGGTGCTGTGCATATTCACTTTATGAACCAGAACGGTTCAATTAAGAGCACTGTGGAAATTAACGATAGTACCGAAGACGGTCCTGTGCTGACAGCAGGTGATTTCTACGGCAGATCGGTAGCTAATATAGGAGACCTGGATGGAGACGGTATCCAGGATTTAGCAGTGGGTACAATATACTCGGATAGTGGTGGCCAAGATCGCGGAACCATTTACATTCACTTCTTAAACAGGAACGGTTCCGTGAAAAGTACAGTCAAAATTGATGGTAGTACAACGAAGGGGCCCGTGCTTAATGACATAGATTATTACGGCATATCAATAACAAGTATTGGCGATTTGGACATGGACGGCATACAGGAAATCGCGGTAGGGGCTTATGGCGATGACAACGGCGGGAATGCGCGTGGTACTGTGCATATTCACTTTATGAACCGGAACGGATCGATTAAAAATACTATGGAAATAAACACGAACACGCCTAACGGTCCCCTACTAAGTACTGGCGACATGTTAGGTTATGGGATCTCCTCCATAGGAGATCTTAACAACGACGGCATTCGAGATTTAGTAGTGGGTGCCACAGGAGACGATGCAGGTGGGTCTAATAAGGGAGCGGTACACATTCTCTTCATGAAACCCTATTACACACTTACGTTTCTCAAGGATACCTCCTGCAAAGATAGAGAACCGGAAGAAACTACTTGGATTCAGCTTGAACCTAAAGACAATGGGATGAATCTAACCTGGACACAATATGATTCCCAACATGTGAGAATAAGGATTGATGATGGAACAGGAAATTACCCATGGGAAATGAGCAAAGCATCAAATGATGGACATGAATTTTTACCCAATGTTGCCTCATGGCAGAAGATAAAACTTAGGGGAGTTAACGGATGCAGAGAAGGAGAGTTTTCGGAGGAAGTTTCGTATGCGAGTTATCCGACTGGGTGGTATAACAGCCAGTAGTCGGCAAGTCCCTACCCGATATTTTGAATTTCTTTAGAGTCAATTTCACCCGTGTAATAAACCCTCACAGTAATAGCCTTTTCCTCATTGGACTTACGGTACTCCCCAATTATTTCAACTCTGTTAATTGAATTCGAGCTGTTCTTTATCTGTTCAAGTATTTCCCCAAATTCCTTGGAAACAGGAATATTAAACGTAAAATCTTTTTCCGATTCACTATCATACGAAGTCAAAATTCTTGTCGGTAAGGCCTGATTTGCTATTAAGCTTTCGGTATTTAGCTCAAAACCGTTATATTTAATTACACCAGCTTCATTTCCGTTAATAAGTAGGTTTTTGTTTTCAACAGAGTAGCTTGTAATTCCCAAGTTAAACAACAATCCGCTTAATATCTCTTTTGTGATTTTACTAATCTCGTAAGGAGTTTTATCCTTTTCCCAAAAAACCCCACAAACCTTTCTGATTTCAGAATAATCCGAGTAATTTCTGCTTCCCACAGAACTTGTATTGTAAACCCTGCCTAGTTCGTAAAGTTTTACGCTATCTTGCTTATGTTTTTTATATTCCAAAATCACCGGTTCCAAAGTTTCAAACAGTGAAGTTCGCATGGCGCCTTTCTCAGAACTTAAAGCATTTTCCAACAAAACCTGAGAATCCTTTCTATCATCCGTTTTTACCAACGGATCCGTTATAAACCCATGTAATCCCAAATTAACCAATATATCTCTTAATTTTTCCTCAAAAATATAAATAGCCGGTGTGATTTCACTGGGCGGAGTAAACGGCACTATAGCAGTGGGAATGTTAGCGTAATTATTTATCCTAAGAACATCCGCTATGATGTCATCCTCAACTTCGATATCAGTTCTATAATATGGAATTTCCAATTTCAACCCTTCATTTGTCTTCTCTATCACCTTGTATCCCAGCTTACTCAAAATCGAATCTATTTTGTCCAGGTGTATAAGCATTCCAGACACTTTTTCCAATCTTGAATAAGTAAAGTCTAACTGCTTGTATCCCAAAGGATTTTCATACCAGTCTTCGTTATCGAAACAAGTTCCGCCGGCTAGCTCTAATATCAATTGTGATGCACGTTCTATTGCAATTTTGGCCAGTTCCGGGTGTAAATATTTGTCGTACCTTAAAACAGTTTCGTTTTGAATTTTAAGCTTTCTCGAAGTTTTTCGGATATTTGTTTGATTATAATTTCCTGCATCCAAAACAATTTTCGTAGTTGCTTCATCAACTCCCGTTCCAGCCCCGCCTACAATGCCGCCTATAACAGTGGGTTTGTCGTTTTGCGTTAACACAAATGCGCTTTCATCGAGTTTTACAGTTTCACCAAGAAGAGTAACAACGCTTTCGCCCTGTCTTGCCCTACGAATGATAATTTCGGGCTTTTCCATTTTATCTATATCTTGGGCATGCATCGGCTGGCCTGTTTCTACCATCACGTAATTTGTAATATCCACAACATTATTTATGCTGGGTATTCCATAAGCTTCTAATCTGTTTTTAAGCCAAATCGGCGAGGGTCCAACTTTTAGATCTGTAAAAACACGGGTGTAAAAACGGTTAACTAAGTCGGGGCATTCAACCTTAATTTCCACTTTTGTGTCATTTCCCTGCTTTCTGCACTCGGTTCTAGTTTGAGACGGCAGTTTTAGTTCGCTGTTTTCAAAAGCCGCAAAATCTCTTGCACATCCAATAATCGAAAGCCAATCCGATCTGTCCATTCTATGTTCCAAATCTAAAACACTTGTTTCATACCCATCGTTTTTGTATTCATAAATGGGTTTATCTAATAAAAGGCCCAAAGCCGTGAATGAATCAGCGATCTCTTTTGGAGATTTGTCGGTTTGTACATATTCTTTTAGCCATTCAATAGGTATTTTCATCTTTGGTTCATTTTCTTTTTATATAATTACTTTTGCTCTGCGGGCCACCTGCCACTGTGGACTATTGGTTAAGTCGACTAGCCTGTCAACTAGTATAAGAGGGTTCGATCCCCTCCAGTGGCCCCAGAGTATTGACTACGTACCAATCTGTGTTAGAATAGTTTTAGTTGACAGGCTGACTTAATTTTAAGTCACGGTTGAAAAGAACTCTCTTCGGGGAGTTCTTTTCTTTTGCCTATCTAAATACTATTCCGCCCCCATAAAACTTTCTAATATCATCCAATCCGAATTTTTGCATTACTAAACGGTCCAGACCCAATCCAAACGCGTATCCCGTGTAAACATCAGGATCAATACCACACGCCTTTAATGTGTTGTAATGGATCATCCCCGACCCCAGCGACTCAATCCATCCCCTACCCTTGCAAACTGAGCATCCAGCGCCTTTGCAGAACTTACACAGCATATCAGTACCCATTCCCGGGGAAACTTCCGGGTAATACTTGTATCTAAACCTTAATACAACATCATCTCCGAACAGAAACTTATGTAATTCAGTTAAAGTGCCCTTTAAATGCTGAATTGTAATTCCTTTGTCTACAACAAAACCTTGGTAGTGGTGAAAAAAAGGAGTATTTGTTTGGCTGGCTGTTTCATTTCGATACACCTTTCCCGATGCAACTGCCCTAATCGGCGGATCATATTGAGTTAACACTCTTGATTCAATAGAGGAAGTATGTGTTCTCATCAAAATATCCGGTTCGCTAATAAATAACGTGTCCTGTAAGTCCGTTGCCGGGTGGCCTTCGGGTAAATTTAGTTTTCTAAAGTTAAATTCCGCTTCTTCAATTTCCTGCCCGTCAACAACTGAAAACCCGTAATATCTGAAAAACTTATCCAGTTCTCTAATAACGGTTTCCGTGGGGTGCATCATGCCGGTTTTTTGCGGGGGTAATAAATAGGAAAGATCAATCATAGGATCACCGATAGATTCCAGTGTAGCTTGTTCTCTTGCAGTTTCTATTTGTGCTTTAATTTTCTCGGATACTTTATTTAGTTCAGCCGCCACTTTCCTTTTCTCTTCAGCAGACAACTCGGGGACGAGCTTCATAAGCTTTGTTATAGTACCATGATTTTTAGAGAAGTATTTTAGGTAGAGCTCATCAAACTCACCTAACAGGCTAGACTCTTTTAGGTCAGCTAAAAACTGCTTTTCCAATAATTTTATATCTTCGAGACTTAAAGGCACTATTTAATCTTACACTTTTTGGAGACTTTATTTAAGATGAGGTTTAACCAACTCAACTACTTTTTCAAATGCTCCAAAATCTTTTACAGCTAATTCTGACAGCATTTTTCTGTTTAATTCAACATTTGCTCTTTTTAAGGCCGGAATAAATCTCGAGTACTTAATACCGAATTTGTCTAATCCCGCGTTAAGCCTAACTATCCAAAGTTGTCTTAAATCTCTTCGTCTTTTAGCTCTCCCTGCGAATGCATGCTCACCCGCTCTTAGAACAGCTTGATTAGCTCTTGTAAAGATCAAATGGCGACTCATTCTATAACCTTTTGCAAGGCCTATGACTTTTTTGTGTTGTCTTCTTGTTCTAAATCCACCTTTAACTCTTGGCATATATTTTCCTTAACCTAGGCAAACTTGTTTAATAACTTTCTAAGAATTCTTATGTGTCCCTTGTTTTCCTGAATAACAGTTTTTCTTTTACGATATTTCCTAGAAGAGTCCATTTTTCTTTTTAAATGACCCGTTCTAGACTGCTTCTTCATAAGCTTACCGTTTTTAGTGACTCTAATTCTTTTTGTTAATGTTTTCTTAGTTTTCATTTTAGGCATACATTGGTCTCATTTCATTTGTGAACAAATACAGTAGAAATCCATCCGGGAGTAGTTTTAGGTTCCCCGTCTTGTTTAGCTACTTCTTCTAACCCTTTTTCCATCAGTTTTAGTTTATCCATCGCTACCTCAGGATACTTTTTTTCTCTTCCCTGCATCTGAACTGTTACTTTAACACGATCGCCGTTTTTTATAAACTCTATCGCTCTTTCCACTCTGGTATCAAGGTCTCCCTGCCCTATTGTGGGTCCGATTCTGAATTCTTTCAGCTCGCTTTTTTTTGCCTTTACTTTGTTCTGGCTCTTTTTTTTGCGTTCCATGTACAAGAACTTAGTAAAATCCATGATCCTCGCTACAGGCGGGTTAGACTGAGGTGCTATTAGGACCAGGTCTAGTTCTGCTTTTCTGGCCTTAGTTAGCGCTTCTTCGGTAGGTACTACACCCAAGTTTTCTCCAGACTCAGCCAACAGGCGGACCTGCTTTTCTCGAATTTTATCATTAATATAATAATAGTCCGTTTTTTGTTTGGCTTTGTTATTTACAACTCGTATAGGTTTTTACCTCCTCAGACCAGGATAAATTACCACAACAGCAGGGCTTTCGCAAGATCTTATCTACCAAAGTGTCAATGATCTATCTTTTGATAGTTTTCCTGCTTTTTGTGCAAAATCTTTAACTGATACTGTACCGGGCTTTTCTTCAGTTCTTAGGCGTACGCTTACGGATTCCTCTTTTGCTTCTCTATCCCCTACTATAAGCATATACGGTATTTTTTGCTCTTGAGCCTGGCGAATTTTTGCCTGCATTGTGTCTTCTCTGTCGCTTACCTCAACCCTTAAGCCTTCTTTTTGCAGTTCTTTTTGCACTTTATACGCATATTCAAGGTGGGTTTCTGATATAGGGATCACAATTGCTTGAACCGGTGACAACCAAAGTGGAAAGGCCCCTGCAAAATGCTCAATCAGGAAACCCACGAATCTTTCGGATGAGCCTAAAGGTGCCCTATGTTGAACCACTACGTATTTTTCCTGGCCGTCCTTATCCGTGTATTTTAAATCAAACCTTTCGGGCATATATAAATCAATTTGGTTTGTAGATATACCGTACTCGTTGCCTATGACCGATTTGATTTTAAAATCCATTTTAGGGCCATAGTGTGCGGCACCTTCATTCACAACTTCGTACCTGATTCCGGCCTTATCCATTGCAGCCTTAGATAATTCTTCGGCTTTTTTCCACATTTCTTCGTTGCCGTGGTATTTATCTAGTTTACTTGGGTCTCGTAAAGCTAATACTATGTAATAGTCTTTGAGTCCAAGGGCGTCATAGTAAAATCTGTGTAGATCTATTATTTCCACGAACATATCAATAGCCTGTTCCTGTGTGCAATACACGTGCGCGTCGTTTTGAACGAAGTATCTGGGTCTTAAAATACCGTTTAATGCCCCTGCGTTTTCGTACCTTGCCACGGTCCCGTATTCTGCCATTCTTAAGGGTAGTTCTCTATAACTTCTGATTTTTGACTTAAAAATCATGTGGTGGAAAGGACAGTTCATTGGTTTAAGGAAGTATTCCTCATCCTTATCGCCTGGTACCTGAACTTTGTACATTTCATCTTCGAAGTATGGGACATGGCTTGAAATCTCGAAAAGTTTACGCTTAGTCATAATCGGAGTTGAGACTCTAACATATCCCCACTTGTCCTCGGTTTCTTTGCCCCATCTTTCAAGCTCTTCCTTAACTATTGTTCCTTTGGGTAGCCAAAGTGGAAGTCCGGGGCCAATCTCCTCAGCGAATGTGAACAGTTCCAATTCTCTGCCGATCTTTCTATGATCTCTTTTTTTGGTTTCTTCAAGTAATTCCAAATGGTTAGTTAAATTTTCCTGTGAGTCAAAGGCTGTAGCGTATATGCGGGTCAACATTTTGTTATTCTCATTGCCTTTGTAGTAGGCGCCGGCGACAGATAAGAGTTTAAATGCTTTTACAGAACCAGTGCTTTCAGCGTGAGGGCCGGAGCATAAATCAATATCGTGGAATCTGCTGCTTTCACCCCCCATTTCGTAAACTGTAATTTCTTCTCCCCTGCTCTCAATTTCAGAAATTGTATCAAGCTTGTAGGGGTTTGACGCAAATAATTCTTTGGCATCTTCAGCAGAGATAATTCTCTTAACGAGAGGTAAATCTGCAGTAATTATTTCGGCCATTAAACTCTCGATTCTTTCAAAATCGGAGTCGCTTATTTTTTGATCCAGATCGAAATCGAAGTAGAAGCCATTTCCTATTGGCGGCCCCATTACTTTTTTAAGGTTTGGGTACAGCAGCTGCATAGCCGTGTGTAAAACATGTTCAGCCGTATGGCGCAAAGGCATTAAAGGATCATCTTTTAATTCAGTGTTTATTTTAGACATAGTATTTAGTTATTTTATGTTTAATTTACTAAAAAGGAAAGCTATTAAGATAAAAACAGTTATTTACCCCAAAACGGGGTTGTAGTAGTTTGTGTAGTTTTGAGTAAAAACAGATTGTACACTAAGAATTGTTATACACTGGCCGGGTATTTCGGTCAACAAAAAGCGGTGAGCAAAAATAGTTCTTGCTCACCGCCTCATTCACTCAGGTACCCAGCACCCTAAGTCTTCGTTCACCCATCCGTATCCCTTGGAAGAGTCATAATTGGGGTTGGGGTTTTGCACTCGGATCATTCCGCCTGCCTTCCAGTCATTAATATCTCCCCCAACAACAACCTCCACAGTTTCCCCGGCATTCACTGTAAATAGCGGCCCAGATCCGGGGTTATACCCAAAGGGGCTTTGGAAAGCACCAACCCGATCCCCAGTTGGTTGCCAGTATCCCACCACCCCCGATTTTACCGAGCCATTGGGCCGGTACAGTTTGCAGGGATCAGGGGTATCCCCGATCGTTCCGGCGGCCCATGCTGCTACCGTGCATCCGGAGGCCAGAATAGAGCCCATCAAAATCAGAGAAAAAATAGCGAAAAGGTGCTTTTTCATGTAATCCTCCTTAGGGATTTTTTGATTTGAAAAGATATTCTTGAATTATATCATATACTATAGGTTTTGACAAACGTAGGGTCAGACCCTGTATAATATCCTCGTGATACTTAATATCTATAAAGAAAAAAACTGGACTTCGTTTGATGTGGTTGCCAAACTGCGAGGAGTTTTAAAAACTAAAAGAATCGGACATGCTGGTACATTAGATCCCCTGGCCGAGGGAGTCCTGATAATACTAACTGATGCCGACACCAAAAAGCAGGATTTTTTTATGAAACAGGTAAAAGAGTATGAGGCAGAGATTGCTTTTGGAATTACTACGCCTACCTGGGATTTGGAAATAACTCCCGACTTTGTTGGAAACATTCCCAGTGAAAAACAGGTTGATGAGCTAATTCCGAATTTTATTGGGGAAATCGAGCAAACAATACCAATGTATTCGGCCAAAAGAGTTGATGGTAAACATCTGTACGAACTCGCTCGAAAAGGATTAGAACCAACAAAGCCAGTAGCTAAAAAGAAAGTAGTTGTACACAATATAGAAAAGCTGGGTTTTGTTTCTCAGACTATTGTTACTACTCAGGGCGAAAAACAGGTTAATATTTTGCAGTGTAGAGTAACTTGTTCCTCTGGCACCTATGTTAGATCACTGGCGTTTGACATGGCAAATAAGCTTGGGACGGGTGGTATGCTTGTAAAACTCTTACGAACAAAGGTGGGAGAATTCACTATTGCCGACGCTAAAAAGTTAACTGCTCTTGCTCAACCTGAACTTTAGTTACCTTTAAAATGCCTGCTTTGGTGGCAAGTTGGATAAGTGGGTTTATCGTAATAGTAAAAAGAATTATCACAAGCCAGTCCAGCAGCTGGAAAGCTAAAAATACTGCTACAGCAAATGACGGCTGCAAAAAATTCGTATACGGTTGCACGGCTTTATTAATTTTCTCTGTAATATACTTGCCAAATTCCTCTTTTGAAGCGATAAACGAGGAGTTGTTTGTTAACATGTTTTTGGGAATCAAATTTGAGTCGCTAAATGCCTGCTCAATTGTGGATTCGATTTCTTGAGATACTACTTTATGAATAGGCTCTGTAATCACAGAAGCCACGGTTCGTCCGACATCCAAGTTTGATATATCTTGTGGCCTTACTAAAAAAGCGAATCCTGCTACAACACTAAAAACTGTGGTGAGAGTACTAATCGCTATTCTAAAGTTTGTTCGGGGGTTGAATTTTAAGAAAACATGTTTATACGATCTTTCATACTCGATTCCGGAAATTGATATAGCTAATGCGATTGCTACTAAAACCAGGGTATTAACAAGATCGTAATGGGGAAATCCAAGAATTATTCCCGTTACTAGTGCCAGAGGAGTAAGGAGCAACTCGGTATATTTGCTATTTGAGCACAGTAAAAAAGAATAGATATAGCAAACCAAGAGTAGTAGCAACACTGTCGCAATGGCTACATCGGGTGTAATTTTGAGAAATTCTACTCTGCGAACAAATTGAGAGATATTTCGAGTAACTGCGTACGATAACGCCGCTAAAAGAACAAGCAAAGATAGTGTTTTTATTCTTTGTTCATTTAGGGCAGGCATACGTAGTTAATGGCCGGCTTTTTCGGATTCCTCAGCTTCTGCCTTTGTAGAATGAACTGTACCTTCGGGGTGATTGGGAGGTGAGTAAATTGTATACAGTTTCAAGTCATCAGCTAAGTTATTAATGATGTTATGATTTGATCCTGCAGGAACGATTAGTACGCCTTCCTTTTGGATGGTGTAGGATTCATCGTCAACCACTGCTTGTGCGCTCCCCTGCTCTATCCTAAAGAACTGGTCGACATTATGGTGAACTTCCATGCCTATTTCCTCACCGGGCTTAAGGCACATAACTACTAGCTGCATGTGCTTGGCAGTAAATAGTACTTTTCGGAAATTATTATTTTCAAGGGTTTGAGCCTCGATGTTTGTTGTGAATGGTTGCATGTATATATGATATCAGAAATAGCCGAATGAGTTTAAGTGTAAATAGAGAGCTATTCTTAAATGGTGGGCGGTACAGGGATCGAACCTGTGACCTCCGCAATGTCACTGCGACGCTCTAACCAGCTGAGCTAACCGCCCACGATCAAGATACAGCTACTTTTTCTTAGGGGACATCATTTTATCAATAATACCGTATTTTAGGGTTTCCTCAGCAGACATCCAGTAATCTCTATCTATATCCTTTTTTACCTGTTCCATCTTTTTTCCGGACTCTTTGGCAATAATTTCGGCGTACTGATCCCGCAACCTAATCATATGACGAGCTGTAATCTCTACATCACTTGCTTGCCCCTCTGCCCCACCCAACACCTGATGAATCATAGTATACGAACCTGGCAAGGCATATCTCTTACCTTTGGTGCCTCCAGCAAGTATTAAAGCCCCCGCTGATGCTGCTAGCCCTACGTTTATGGTGACAATATCGTTCTTAATGTGCTTCATAGTGTCATACATAGCTCTTCCTGCATAGGCCACTCCACCTTCTGAGTTTACATATACGCTGATGTCTCGATCGGGATTTTCGCTCTCTAAAAACAAAAGTTGCGCAATAAACGTGTTTGCTTCAGCCATATCAATTGGACCTGTAACAAACACAATGTAGTCTTTCAAAAGTCTGGAGTAGATATCGTAGGATCTTTCACCACCTGCTTCTTTTTCTACCACATATGGAATTAACGTATTTTTTGCGCTCATTTTATTTTTTGTCATTTTCTATTTCCTCAGCAAGTTGCGAAATTAATTTATTTTTTTGTAAAATACTTTTTATGTACATTCTTTCGGAGAAGCTTTTCATTCTGTCAGCAATTTTTGGGTCTCCTGCCGCCTGAATCATTTGATCGATCTCTTCATCCGAAACCTCTACTTTTTCATCCTCTATTATTTTGAGTAACCCAAGTTCCGCAACCAAGTTTCTCTCAGCTATTTTGTTGTACTCGCCTCTAAGCTGATCAGAAGTTTTATTTTGGGACTTTAAATATTGTTCTAAAGATAGACCTATCGTTTGAGCCTGATCTACTAGCCGGGACATCATTCGATTAGCCTCGTCGTCGATTAACATGTCTGAAACTTCGACTTTAGTTTCTTTCATTATTGCATCAATAATTTCGTTTGATCCCATATGTACATGATCGTGCTCACCCTTATCATTTTTTTCAACCTTATCTTTATAGCTATTACGAAGCAGCTTTCTAAAATCTCCCACTTTAACCTCCGGTTTAATAGCGATTGTAGCGACAAATTCGAAATCTTTTTCCAAGTCGAATTCTTTTATCTCAACTTTGGGATTGGCAATTGCTAGTATTGTGTTTTCTTTCAAAGCTTGTGGATAGTATTTTTGCAATAGATAATTAACAACCTCACCGTATAGTTTAGAAACTCCAATCTTTTGCTCCACCATATCCTTCGGTGCCTTTCCTTTTCTAAAGCCATCAAGCTCGATATTTTCAACAGTGTCTTCTAAAACTTCGTCGTAAGCCTCTTTAACTTTTGCAGATTCTATGGTTACTGTGAGTTTTATAGTAGATTTTGGCATTTTTTCAACTTTTGTTTTCATAGTTTTTCCCTTCAAATTTACCGGCTCATTGTAGCATGATGCCGCTCTTTTGACTATCCCCGTACTATCGGATACACTCTGCACATATCTAAAATAAGGAGGAGAATTATGACTTTAGAAAGTCTACGAGGCTAAGGAAAAATAAGTACTGATGAGAGGCTAACCGAGTATGCAGAAATGTGTGCTCGGATATCTATTTTATAGATACTGTAAACATTTCGTGAAATATATTATTCGCTGGAATTCCGTTTTCAACCAGCATATTTAAGGTGTCCTGTACCATATCCGGATGGCCGCAGATCAAGTATTGAGTGTTTTCCCTTTGAATCTCTATAAAGTTGGTTACTCGGCCTTGTTTAGTATTCTTTTCGGTGGCTTGTTCTCTGGATATGCAAATTTCGTAAGAAAAATTGGGTAATTCACTAGCCATTTTATCTAAAATATCTTTTTTGAATATTTCTTCACACACTTTTACCCCAAAATAAACTTTAATTGCGGACTCGCACTTACTATGGCTTAAAGAGGAAAGCATGGAAAGGATCGGAGCTATTCCTGTTCCCGTGGCAATAAATACTAGGCTTTCGGCCAACAGCTCAGGCAGTATAAATCTCCCCGAAGGGCCTATAAATGTGATCTCCTGGCCTACCGACAGGTTTTTAAGGTAATTCGACCCTATCCCATCATGATCCACAGCGGCTAAGATACTTATTGAGTCTTTGATGCCGGCATCCGAGCTAATTGAATAAGACCTAAAGCATGTTTCACCCACTTTCAAATTGATGAACTGCCCCGGAAGAAAAGCAATTTCAGGAGGTGATGTCAATTTAAAAACAAACTCTACTACCTTGGAATTTAGTGTTTTCTTACTTTCTACAACTGCAGCATGCTTTAGAGGTTTTGGGAATAGAAACATATGGGTAGTTTACCAGAAATTGGATTTTTTGGTAGTATTAAGTGGTGAAACAAGAAGCAGGTGTATCTTTTTCAGAGTTAACCGAAGCGGAGAAAAGACTTCCCAGAGATATTGAAAAGGAGCTTGCTGAGGTTGTTTTTGCCGAAAATCGGAATAATGCGATTTTTAAAAAGACAATTGACCCTTCAGAATATATTGGGCGGCAGAGAGTTATGTTAAGAGGACACTGTTTTGAGAAGGCTGTGAAATTGGCAGTAATAAAAAACGAAGTGTTATCAAATGAGGAAGCACTGCGTTATTCCGAAACTTTGGTTGATTTATCTAATCACCCCGAAAATTTTGGTTTTGGGGAAGGCGCAATTTTTCGGAATCCCGACCTTGTTTTTTTAGAAATTCAGACAGAACACAAAAAAATTCTAATTCAGCGATTGGGAGAGGTGAAGTCTATTGAAATCAATAAGCGTGCTTTAAGGCAATCAGGTGGACTAAGGCAAGATGTGATTGATATATTGTCTCGCGAAGATCTATCCCAAATACAGCAACGAGACTTGATTAACGAAACTCACAAGGGTGTGAGTGCGAGGGAGGGAATTTACGCTATGACTCAAATGCTAAAACCCGTATTACTTGATGAGGAGCTGTGTTTACAGCATAGTTTAGATCCAAGTAAATTTGTTGGCTACACAATCGAACTGGATCCTAACGCTGGAATGAGACTATATATTCCGGCGGAGTTTAAACTTCCCGACTTTGATTCATTACCAAATTTACGAGGTGTAACATATGAGCAGTTTAAAGATAAATCAGACCTAACAGAGCACCCTGAGGTAAGGAAACTTAGGAAGTGTATTGAGGAAAAAAGGTTGGATATAACCTACGAAGTTATTAAGATGTACCAAAACGGGGATTTGGAAGTACAGAGTATAGACGTTAATCGGGGTACGATGTGTGAATTTGCGGATTCTGTGCTCGAGAAGCATGAGAAAGTTCTCAGAACCGCACATGGATTCTTCCATGAAATGCTTTCCCCGGATGAGGAAAAAAACGTAGGAGCCTATATTTGGGGAATGTTAAAACGAGGTGACTCATTTGAAGATACAGATAAATATATTGGGGACATTCCGATGGATAAGTATTTGGATTCCTGGCGGTTTATTCTGGGTCTTTGCACTGGGGAGCCTCTCTTAGGTAAGTTGGAGGAACGAACCAAAGAGGTGTACGATTATTTAGTTGAGCGATACAGCCATGTCCTATAAGCAGTTAAATGAATACCTTCCGGGACCGGATTCGGAGGAGCAAGTTACGAATACTAATACTAAAGAGAGGAACCAATCGAGGGGTCCAAAAAAGCCTTGGGCAGCGGGACTAAGCCGGCCGATTGAAATTCTCCCTAAAGAAGAAACTCGTGAAGAGCTGGAGGCGAAAAAATACACCAGGTCACTCGAAATCTTGTCGACCCACATAAAGGAACTGCCGGAAATGCTTGATAGTGCTTGGGCTATTTTTAAAAAAGAGTACTCTACCTGGGTAGTCACCGCGTTAGAAAATCTTGATTTAAACAAAGAATTGGAAGGAGACAGAGTTCATCTAGGCATGAGCTCCCTGCGATCTGGAGGGGTAAAATATCCGGTTCAAAATGCTTTTCATATACCATCTAAAATTAGGGTTGAATATCAAGGAAACTCACAGTCCGGGGAAGTTGATTTAGTTCCAATCGCTTTGGAACAACTAAAGGAGAAACTCGTTGAAAACGTGAACTCTTGGAGAACGATTATTTCCCAAAATAATTTGGACAGCGAGGATGTTGTTGCATTAGTGGAGTTTCTTTATGGGCCAAAAGATAAGTCCGATCTTGAGTCTCTGAGAGAATCAATTGAGATTGCCGTGGATTTAATAGCCGAGGCTAAGCATAGCAAAGCGTAGGGCGGCCTGCCAGCCGTAGCAAAGCGTAGGCTGGTGGGCAAGGAGGGACTTGAACCCTCACTCCTTTCGGAACACGGTCCTAAACCGTGCGCGTATGCCAATTCCGCCACTTGCCCATACCCACTTTCCCATTTTATCACATTGATAAGTGTTGATTTACGACTTAGTAGCAACTGGCGTGGCAATTTGCCCAATTTGAGTCATAAAGAATGTTACACCTTTGAGCCAATGACCATATGCCGGAGGAGTATACACGGGAGCCATTTCTTCAGGGGAAACCAACCCCTTATCCACATAATTTTCCTTAATTCCCTTAGCTACAGTTTCGATTGCCTCCTCGTAATTTTGGAAAGCAATGTATTTACCCCCATAAATTCCCCATCCAAAAGGATTGAAAGATCCAGGAATAAGTTTTTTTCCACAAGATGACTCCATACATGCGATCGCCGGTAGTAGACGATAGTCTAGATCGTATTTGCTGGCTGTATCTGTAAATACTTTTGAATGATCTTTTAGGGGTGAATTGTATTTTTCAAAAAATGCCTCTAAATTCTTGGTCTTGATGTCTACCTCCGGGTTTGAAAGAGGCTCAGCCTGTATGTGAAACTGAACTTCTGATATTTCTACCGGCGTGTTTTCCATTTTAGACAACTGCACCATCTTTTCGGTGTTTGAAAAAAAAGTGAAAAAAATAAAAGCCGGCAAGGCTATTGAGTTAAATTGTATGTTCATTATATGGAATTTTACATTCCGATCATTAATTCTAGCTGAACAAAGGAGAATAAGCAAATTTAGGACCAATACACTACAGGTTGCTAAACAGTGTGCCGACTGGTATTATACAAACGAATATATCGACAAAGGAGGAAGTATGCCATTTGAGTATTTAGTAATCCTAAGCAGAGTACTACGTTCAAAAGGGCTTGACGCTAAAATTAGTGGAGAAGGCGTGCACGTAAAGTTGCCGGACGGGATTTTCCTAGATTTTGAGGGCTTGTGCCCCATAGGTGACCGACGTTCGATGGCCTTCTGGGAAAGTGATGTCAGCAGATTGCGACCGATAGATGTGCGTCATCTCCAGGAAATTACGTGTTTATCATCCCTTACCGACGAGCCCCGCTTGGTAGACTTTGGGATTGTCCTCCAAACCTTGTCCAGATTACCCCTGGTAAGTGTTTGGATGTACAGGAACTACGGTTCACCGTACCCTGTAGCTATAGCGGAGGTAGAACTCAATGGTTTTAATATTTTCCTTGGTCAGATGGTAGGAGAATCGCCAAGCCACCACCTGGATCTAAGGCCCGTGCTTAAGATTAATGTTCCCTGAGAATGTTAGGTAGAAGGGGTTTTTTACACCGTAAAAAACCCTCTCTTTACTATTTCTTACCTTGTTGCGCTCGCAACTGATTCCGGTGATTTGTAGTTTTGAATGATATCCCCAAAATAATTTACCCCCCTACACCACGACCCGTTCGATGGAGGTGTATACACCTTCATAATTTCGCAGGTTTCCGATATTCCCTTTGAGAAAAATTTCTGGCCTAAGTATTTGGATACCGACTCCACTCCCCTAGCCCAATTATCGAAGGTTTGTACGTTTGAGCCGTAAACAGCCCAACCCCATGCATTATATGACTCCTGTCCCTCTGCTTTAGGCGTGTTTTTCCCACAGCTTGATTCTTGAAATGCAATAGAAGCAACTATCCACCAAGGGATGTCGTTTTTATCAGCCTCATGTACGAATACTTCACCCATGCCTTCTAAGGGACATTTATAATATTTAAAAACCTCATTTATCCGTTGTGATCGGGAGTCCTTTGAGTAAACATCGTTTAACACTGCTTCCATTTCTAAAGGTCTGGACGTAAATGAGTACTGTTTCGCAGTACGCTCAGGTGTAACCTTAAACGGGATGATAAGTGTAAAAGAAACAAGCAACGCGAACGCAGTCGTAGAAGCGCTAATCCAGGCGAAGGCTAATTTACTTGAAGTTTTTTGTTTGGTTTCAAAGTATGTACTCTCTAAAATGGCATTAATTCTATTTCCTAAGTTTGCACATATAGTGTAAATAAGCGTGGGTTTTGTTACACAACAGGCTTTATTAATATCTGCTAATGAAAATATTTCTTCTGGTAGATTATTTCTTTTGTAGAAAAAATCGTAATCAAACCTTCTATCGAAGCTTTTTAAGCATTTGCCGTTTTTCCTAAAGTATTTTTGTTCCATAATCAATTGGTAGAGACTAGGCTACCATATAGAAGTCTCATTACAAGGGTGATTTGGCGTGAAAAGTACATCTTTTTCAAGGATCGGTAAATTTTTGACTAAGTCCCAATCATCATCGCCTGCGATCCGATTTTTTCTCACTTCTCCGCATGTTTCACATTTATGTACTAATACTTCTTCCCCATCTTGTTTCAGCAATTTTCCAATGGGTCTCATCAACCCCATACACTTATTTTTTCTATCCCCTATTTCGATATCGATGTGTATCGAGTACAAACAATAAGGGCAATGATTACGATTTTTAGTTCCCGGAGCGTTAAAATCTACCTTTTTTTGGCAATTCGAACAGTTAAAATTCATATAAAGGGTATAACGATGGGTAACAATAACAAGCTACTAAGCAAAATAAAGTTGATAGTTCCGTACAGTAGCAACTTTCGTTTATAAATACTTTTTTGACTACTTGTATTTTTTGCGAAAACAAACTTCAAAAAGTTAATCACAGTTAAAGGCGCCATAACAATTGATAGTACAATTAGCACTTGAATAAAAAATAAATACTTATTTTCAAAGTTAAAGGGATTTAGCGATAAAGTTAGTGCTGAGATAGTCATTGCTATTGGATAGGAAAAAACTAACAATACCAAGCTTTTGAATACTTCTAATAGATTTCTAAAGTACGTAGCAAATTTATTTATCTCAGCTGATTTAATAAGTTCATATGTTCTATAAATCAGAGTAGTAAAAAGCATAATTAGACCAATATTTCGTAAAAAAACCCATGAGGTAAAAGTTTTCTGCGGAACGTTTTCAAATAAGAAACTATCCGAGGGTGTAATGGGAAAAAAGTTTAACAGATAGGTGGAATATATCGAGGAGAGAGTTATAAGGGATACTAGTATACCGCTTGTTTTATTTAGAAATTTTGGGAAGGTTGCGATTGAATTCGATATTTTTTGCATCGGTTTTAATTATAGTACGAGTTTGACAATTGATAAACATGTGTTAAGATTTTCTCTTAATAGCGATGATTAGGAGACGCTTGAGTTTACAAGCCTTTGTGGTCCTATGAGCTGCATTTGTGAAACTGGGAAACCCCAAGAGTAGCTTTTGCCGGAGGTTGGCCGTTATAACCCAACAGGGTATCACTGCGAGTCAAGTACCCGAAAAGAGAACTAGGTATTTCCTAGCTAATATGAGGTGGCACCACGGCTAAGTACCTTCTAGTCGTCCTCTTACTCAAATTGTGTTTGAGTTAAGGGGATTTTTTTGTACCTTGAAAAGTTATCTATAAAAGGAGAGACAAGATGATTAATTCAATTTTTCTTAACAGCCGCTACGGCGATAAGTCGGAGATGCTTAACACCTTAGCAAAGAGATGGGATCCACAAGAAAATCTGGATAGAATCCCCTCTGGGATGCTTACGGAGGCATTAAGTGTACAGATAAGTGATATAGACACAAGCTTACGAGGAGGTAATGATTTAAGTATAGTTCAAGCCTTCTCAGGTATGCTCCACGTTGTTGCAGGTACAAACAACCGTTTACAAGAGCTGCTTTTTCCAGAGATATCTGGAGACATAAGTCGGACCAAAGGGGCTTTTTACCTAACAAGAATGGCAGCGAAGGAACAGTATGTTGGGTTAACTCCAGGCGAAGTTGCTGGCATGGTTATGGCCGGGTTGTTAGACATTGTATACTGCCCCCCTGCTGCAGAGCTTTCGGAAACCTCCGGTATGGGTGCGGACAGGGGCTGGAAGGGTAAGCGGGTAAAGACAATAAACGCGTCGACACTTACAGCTTTAGTACTGGCTTCTATGGATTATCCATCGATTAAGCACGGTTCGTATGGTAACACAACAAAGATAGGGTCTACAGACGTACCCGAACAATTCGGTGCCAACATTTGTGAGTCGAACCCGGATAGAATAGAGCAAATTCTGCGCGAATGTGGTTTTTGGTTTAACGATGCCCACTCGGTAAAAACACTGCACTATTTGTCGCACCGTTTAATGGTAGAAACAGTAAACCATATCGTAGGACCGATGACTCCTCCGGTTTCACAGCGTACTAAGTTGTATAAGTTAATGGGAGTAAACCATTATGTACACCCGGAAATTATCGCCAAAGCTTATGCTCTTTTGCATGGAATGGGAGTGCTCAATCTGGGAGGTGCGGTAATTTTAGCTGGGATAAGTGGGAAGGCGCCAAAACACATTGGCCCCGAAAATCGGAGTTGGTATCTAAAAAACTGCTATCTTGATGAAGTCTCACCGGAGCAAACTCTGGTAAGTCTCTCGTATGGAAGTGAATTTTTGGGTACACACTTAGTGAATACAAGCAAAACCTTTGGAGTTTCTTTCAGTGACAAAGACATCCAGGTGACTAATGAGATTGATCCTCTGATGAGGGCCAACCAGCTTGCTTTAAGGGGCAAATCGCCATTTGCAGAGTACCTTTCACTGAACGCGGCATTTGCCATTGCAGCACACTATCTTGAGTCAGGAGATAGATTCCTTAAGTCATTACCTGTATTTGCAGAAGCTGCCTTGGAATTTATTAAACAAGGTGCTGCTTTTGACACGCTGCGTAACTATGTAAAGAGTTCAGGTGGTAAGTTTGTTTCTTGGGAGTAGTACAATGCTGAGTGTTAAGCCATTATAGGTTTGCACTCAGCTTTTTTTTCAAATTCAATGCTCTTGTTGCATCTAACCGATTTTCGTATGGTTTTAAATTCCGTTCTGTTGCTTTATCCTTGCTTTCTCCGACTTTTATAGAGGTGCCAACGATGAAACAATTTGCGAGTGTCATCAAACTTGGAATATTGTTTTCGTCTGTACCACTGCCTATGATAATTGGAAAATCGCCGACAGCAGTTCGGACTTCTTGGATTTTTTCCAAGTCTGGTACATCACCTGTCCACTTTCCGGTAACTATTAAACCGTCACTTCCCTCCTTGATGGCATCCAAAGCACTTTTACTGATAGGCTGCTTGTTTAGTAATTCCGAGTGTTTAACCTGAATATCCGTGAATATTAGTGTATCTTTTTCACCAATCTCCTCTCTAAATTTGCGCAATTCTGAATAACACGCATCAATTTCCCCAAAATCAGTTTTTACATGGTCTACGAAGACTGCGATTCTTATGAAATCAAGTTTATAAATTTTTGCTAAAGATAAAGCTGTTTTATAGTCATTCCACAGTACACATACTCCTGTTGGAATAGTTACCACCTTTTTTATTTCTTCAATGCACCTGCACAACGAACATATAACACTGGGCTCCACAAATTCTTTATGTGGTAGGTCATAATTATTTTCGACTAAAATTGCGTCATAACCTGCATACTGAAGAATTTTGGCGTCGTAAATAGCGTTCTCTATTATGGGGTCGAGAGAATGATGTTCAGGATAACCAAGCAAGGGGCCTAGGTGAACCATGCCAATAAGGGTGTGTTTGTTTTCAAATAAGTTTTTATAGCTGGTCATAATATGGGGTCATTATACCTTGAGGGCATAAAAAAAGAAGCCTCTAAGAGCGAAATATATTCAACTCTTAGAAGCTTCAAGTAATTAAACTAAACGACGGCCTTTTTTCTAGTTTTCTCAAGGACTAATACTCCGACTAACACCAAAAGGACGCCAAGAGTTCGTAACACCCAAACGATGGGGTCCTGTGGGAAACTATAGATATTTGGAAGTAACTTCCATGCCATAATCCCCAGCGGTACAGCAAAGACAGCCTGAGAAGACAATATGATCGATACGCGATCTGCGTTTCCCTTACCGCTGTGCTTTTCCGCGCTGATGCGCAGTAAGTTATTTCCGTACGCTAGGAACATTGTGATAAGCACGAAAATCAAAGCGATCATAGCCCTGTCTTTGAGTATTTCCACTAGCATAGACAAGGTGTTTGTTAGGTATGCGTAAATTATGGAGATCGCCGTTCCTGTGACCCCAAGCCAGAGAAACCTCCAGAAATTAAAATTGACTTCTCCGCCACAGTCATTACATGTCTCAGTTTCGATAACTCGGCTTATTGCCATCGTGATTCCCACCACAATGGTCATCAAAAGCACCGGCTCCCAACGGAATTGGCCAAGTTCAACGCTTTCAAGAGATGTTAAAATGGATCCCGCGATTGCCAAAGTAATGAACATCAGCTTTTTAAGCATGCTCGTCAAAGCAGTTTTTGCCCTGATGGCTTCGTATATTACAAGCCAGACGATATTGAATCCGCTAAGTGCAATAAGGTACGATGGATCGCGACCTGTTGCCACATAGATTTGGGTGAATGTAAAACATGCCGCTAGAAAGCCTGTTAGGAACATTGATTTTTGAGCTTTCCAAGATACCCAATTCTCCCTTTTGAAGTCTTTCTGTAGAGACTTTCCGATTGTATGGTTGAAGCCGATGTTAACTAGGATCCCAACCCAGCTACCAAGTATTAGGTATGCCAATACATTGGTCCTGACAAACTCTGGTGTCATAACAAAGCCTGATGACAGCTGATCGACTGCTAGGAAACCTTTGTTGATTACGAACGTATCCATTACGTTCACAAAAGCACCCAGCAATGCAGATACTACTGCTAGCAGAATGACACTTAAGAAATCAGCCCATAAGGGTTTCGACTTGCGCGAAGCAATTGCGTTCATCGTATTCTCCTCTAACTTTCTAAGTCTTCATAATCCATTCCGGCTGCTTTTAAAGCCTGATTTAGAGTAATCTTGGCTATTTTCCGAGCAGCCCTTGTACCTGATTCCAAAATCGTACCCATATTTTCTCTGAGAGCAAGTTGCCTCCTAATTCTGATAGGCGTAAGGAAAATTTCCAGAGTTTCGATAAGGTACTTTTTTACCTCAACATCCCCGACAGTGCCTTTTTGATACCTGCGCTTGTATTCGTCGATTTTTCGCTTGTCTTTGCCGAATGCATCGAGATAAATAAACACCGGGTTGCCTTCAACTGTCCCGGGAATATCTGGACGGATACGCTTGGGATCCGTGAACATCGACATTACCTTGCGTCGTACCTCCTCGGGTGAGTCGCTGAGCATAATGGCATTACCCAAGGATTTCGACATCTTTGTCTGTCCATCGGTACCCACTAGTCTCCCGATTTCTCCGACGGACGCTCTGCATTCAGTAAAGACTTTGTTGTTGTATGTTCGATTGAACGCACGAGCAATTCTATTCGTTGCTTCAAGATGTGGGACTTGATCTTCACCAACCGGAACCAGGAGTTTCTCGGAACGGGGATCTCCATTAGGGAAAGACATCATGAGAATATCAGCCGCTTGGGAAACCGGATAATCGAAAAATCCCAGAGTTGCAGCATGCTTAAGTGTAGCCAGCTCGGCCTTGACTGTTGGGTTTTGATCGATCCAACTTTTTGGCGTTACCATGCTCAGTAGCGTGTACAACTGATTTAGCTCCGGTACCTTGCTTTGGAGTACGAAATGGACGTTTCTTTTATGAGGATTAAGTCCTACCGACATCCAGTCTAAAACCACGTCCCGTACCGATCTTCGAATTAGTGAGGGATCTTCAGCATGGGTTGTCATCGCTTGATAATCGGCGATCAAGAAGAAACACTCGTTGTTCCTTTGAAGTGGAACCCATTGCTGTAAAGCTCCAACGTAGTGGCCTAAATGCAGTGGTCCTGTAGGTCTAATTCCCGTAAGTATGCGATTTTTCATGATCACTATTCTCCTTTATTATTAGTTTTTAAGGTACAAAAAAAAGTAGTGCGCAGTGAATTTTCACATACAGCACTACTTTTTAATCTAACAGCACCGGCGAGGAGACTCGAACTCCTGTCAATGATTTTGGAGACCATCGTTCTAGCCACTGAACTACACCGGCATTGCTGTACGTGTGAGGGACTGATTACTAGAGGAAAAATGAGTAATCATAAATAGCTACTCCCACCGTTTTTATATGTGATCAGAGTAACAGACAACCTATAAAAAAGCAATAGTTATTTGATCTTATCAACTCAAATTATTTTTGAGGAAAGTTCTTCGTTCTGTCACTAACAAAAAAACTGCCAATGAAACCTGTAGGTCTGCTTGCCAGTTTTCTGGTCGGGGTGACAGGACTCGAACCTGCGACCTCACGGTCCCAAACCGCGCGCTCTAGCCAACTGAGCTACACCCCGAAGAGGGATCGTACCCGATCCCGAAGAACTGCCAAATTCTACCATGCTTCACTATTAAGCACTAATCCCAATATTTCCCTATGAATTTCTTCAATTTTTCCATTTGCATTAACTATTTTCCAGCCGTAAATATGTGCCAACTCCTGGTGTATTTCTCTATTCCTCTGCCACACTTCTTGTGATCTAAACATATGAATTTGTCTAATTTCCTCCCACTTATCGCTATTCTTACCTTCGTTTCGGTGAAATTTTTCTGCACTTTGACTAAACCGCCCTCCGTCTAACAAGATTGCAATATCAGGGTTTATTAGCCCCTTATTAATCTTTTCCAATTCCTTTCGTTGCAAACCTCGGGTCATACCCCAGGCGATGCCTGTTCCGGTATAGTCCTCACTTATTACGTTTATGCCGGCTTTTAAGACCTCCACAAGAGTTGGTTGAAAATCTTTTCTATTTTGTGCATATAGCTTTTGAAGCGATAATTCATCAGTCATTTTATGAGTATTAAGTGTTTCCTGGCTTTCGGTTCTGATAATCGAATTAATTAGCGGACCAGTAGGTTTTAAACTATATATGGGGTATTTGACTAACAAAACATCCTTTTTGTTTTGATATAAAGCCTGGGCTAGTAACCTTATTTGAGTAGACTTGCCCAGGTTATTCGATCCGTAGAGTGTGATTAGTTTTCCCTTCATACACTAGAGCTCGGGCACAAGTAAATTAGAGATAGCATTAAATTCAGGTGACTCATATGTCCATCTTTTGTTGTGTTTCATATCTATGAGATGTACTTTGAAAGTGTAAGAACATTCCTGATCTTTGGTACACTCAACAGCTGTTTCGTCTTTTTTGTCTATATCTCTAGAAAACTCAGTGATTGCAAATAAATCATTTTCTAAAAACCAAGCTCTGTCAAACACGCAATTAGCTCGGAGCGAACAATCCAATATTCTGGAATCTATGATTTTATCATCCAACTGGCCGTATACTCTGGCCTCGTTTTGCAAATAACCAGCTCGCTCGGTGCTTCTGATGTCAATTAAAAGTCTTTTACTTGGCGAGAGAACTAGAAATTTTGTTTCCTCCAGCTCGGAAAATGTTCTTTCATAATTCTCCTTTTCTACAGGATCATCTGCAGAATAAATTTTTATCCATTTTGTGTTATATATTTCGTTTTCTTCTTTAAGTGTAAATTCATCGGCTTTAATATCTTCAAAGCCCTTATTTTTTATATTGGTTATCCACCTCTGAAATCCCCTACTCTCTTCCAATTTTTGAGGTATTTTGGAGTTGTCTACACTTCTCTGTTCTACAAAGTTAGAGGCCGCAACCATGCCGATAATTACTATCAAAGAAGATAGCAAAATAACACTTTTTATCTTTGAAGTGGCGGGTATCATAACTATTCCATGATATGACAAATTATCTGCTAACACAATTGAGTTGCCCTTTAATGTTTTTTTTGAGACCATATATATATGCAGCCGCAAATTCCTGTCCCAAATATTACGCCCCCAAAGACCCCTCCTATAGAACCTGTGCCAGAGGTAGTTCCGAGTATTGATCTTAAGACCCTTAGGGAAGAAAATGCAAAAGTTGATACTCCACTCCCGGATAAACCGGTAATGGCGGGGAACTCGGCAGTTGTTCCTGATATGGCAAAGATACAAGCTAGTATACCTCCTTCTTTTTCCGCTCCTGTCCCGCCGCGAACAGGTGGCCTTGCAAAGGCTTTATCCTTCATACTCGTTTCATTGCTTTTGATATTAGTAGCGGCTGGAGCCGGATTTTCGGCCTTAGTTTCGTACGATGTTATTAATTTAGACAACGAAAAACTGCAAAACCAAATCTCGGGAATTTTCTTTAAAGTCCCACTCTTTCCTAAATCAGCAAAGTACGTTTTAAACACATTTATCTTGGCTCAGAGTACAGTTACCAAGCCAGATCTTGAAGTTATTTTAAAGGTTGATGATTTAACAGGCTTGATAGGAGGATTGCCCGAGGATCTGTATTCAGCTAAAAAAGTCATACTCAAGGGTTCTGTGGATTTTAGCGATAGATCAAATCCTAAGTTTAAGTTTGATACTCAAGTGGATGGTGCGGTAAAGGGAGAGTTGTTTCTAGCTGATAGAGCTTTATTAGGGAGGCTAACTGAGATGGATAGTTGGGTGTATGATTATCTCGAAATTTCTGATGAAAACCAAAACTTTTTCCTAAACAAATGGGTGTTGTTTCCAGAGGCGGGCGAGGCACTCTCACAGGATACGAATTTCTTAGAAAAACTTTCTGAGATCGGTAGAACCCGAAAGGATAAAATGAGTCTAACGACAAATGAAGATTCGTATAGAATCGCTATTTCCCTCGACGATAAAGATATTTCCGATCTTTCCATTACATCATCCGCTATCCAGCCAAAAAGTGTACTTTTGGAATTACTTATTGATAAAAATACCTATTACCTGAAAAAATTGGGTGTTGTATCTTTATGCGAAGTCACTTTGGATCCAAAAAAATATGGCATTAATATCAGCCAGGACCAAGTCGCGACAGAACTTACCTTTGATTTATCAATAACACAGAATAATCCCAATTCCGAAACCGGAGTTGGAGAAATTCCCCAGTATATCTCTAAGGAGGAATATCTATCTTCAATCCTGCCACACATGGGTATAATTTCTGTTGAATTAGACACCACAAAATTTGTAGAAGCCTCCTACCGAATGGAAGTTCTTAAGAAAGAATTACTTGCGTATTATGAGACTAACAAAAGCTTTCCCAACAATCTCAGCTTACTAGAGGGGCTTGAGTCCGGTTTCATTTTTGCCGATGTATTTTATTCAAAATCGTCGAATGAAAAAGCCATACTAATTAACGAGGTTCCAATTCCCGAAGGCTATTTGCAAGGTGAGGACGCTAAAATTGCACAGCTCAAACCATACTTTTCATACGTGTTTCAAGGATCATTGGTGCCCTCACAGGTTCTGTACTCAGTTGATGAATTGGCCGCTATCTATGGAAGCGAGAAAGAAACTACACCTTCAGTTAAGAGTCCGGCGGCCGATTCGCCCTTTGGAGGCCTGCTAAATTGATTAAATCTGTTTCCAAACTGATTACTGGGATCATTATTTTCGTTGTAGTTATACTCCTTGCGGGGGGTTATCTTGGGATTGTACCGGGCCTAAGTTCTGTTTTCGGGTCGGATAAACCTAGGGACTTGGGCATTGTTTTCGCACCGGGAGACACCTTGGCGGCTCAGTCGAAAACAGGAGTAAAACTGATGGCGCTTCCCAAGGAAACCGCAATATCCGAAAGCATAAAATTCGAAGGCAAAAAGGATGTAACTTTCGAAATGACGAGCCAAGAGCTATCAGCACTGGCGAATAACAGACCTTGGAAATATTACCCCTTTAGCCAGGTACAGATAAGAGTAAATGCTGATTCCTCAGTCGAGGCGGCAGGTTTGGTAGATATCACTACTTTATACTCGTACGTGCAAGCATTAGGTTACGAAGAAAAACTCGTACAGGAAGCCATACAGAAGTTGCCCTACTCTCCCGAGAGCATGCCTTTTTACATAGCAGGGAAGGGCTTTGTTGTTAACAACGATATAAGCTTGGAGGTTAATAAACTCGAAGTTGGGAGAATAGAAGTGCCTAAGGAATTTGTTTCCGAAGCTAAGGTGTTGGTAATAGATGCGCTGGAAACATTTATGGACAAGGTCTCAGGTTTCAACGCTGAAAGTATACAGGTATCTGATGGGAAAGTGCACTTCAAAGGAACCGTTCCGGAAACTGAGGCAACAGTTAATTAGCGGCGTATTTTTCCGCGAGGGATAATATCATTTCCTTGTTAAGTCTAAACTTATGAATATACTCTTGGGCACCCATCTGCTTTGATTTGTCTACGTAGCTTTCGTTAAGAATATTAGTAACGATAATAAATGGGATATCCTTAAACTTGGTTTCTTTGATCCGCTCCAAAAATTCAAAACCATTCTCATAAGGCATATTTAAATCACAAAAGATTAAATCGATTTTATTTGCCTCCAGCACCTCGATTGCACTGCGTGGATTAGGCAATGTAATAACCTGGTAGTGTTTTTCCTCGAGGTAGGTTTTGAACATCTCTCTAACGTCGGCGACGTCATCAACACAAAGTATCGTTTTAGATTCCATTTAGTAATTATACAGTTAAAAGCGGGAATAAAAAAAGAGGATAGCGCTGGTCGAGCTCAATGCTATAGGGTTGAGTTACTTCGGTAACTATGGTAAAATCAGTGCCATTACTATTGGCTATAATCGTCTGTAGGTACATTGAAAAGGAGAATAAAAAGTGAAGAAATTACGAAAGTATTTCCTGATCGTTGTTTTTCTTTCCCTGCTAGTGATTGTGCTTTCAGCTTGTGTGCCCAAAGGGATGTCGGATACTACTGTTACCGGTACCTCAAGTCTCAAGTTTGTTTATCAGCAGATATATAATCAGTCGATGGAAAGCTGGCGTAGTGTAGCCGTTTGGGGTCCTTTCTGGATCTTCTTGGCTATTTTAGCAACAGGCATTCTTGCTGGTATTTACTTCCAGTCGCAGAATGATGGCAATTCCCTAGTGTATATCGCGGGTTTTTTCTTCGTGGTCGCATTTTTGGCGGCCTTGATGACGAGGGGCAGTATTATCAAAAAAGCGCCCCTTGAGGCAGAAAAAGCCGCAACTGCCGGAATGACCGAGGGAGTCGACAAGAAGAAGCAAGAGATCTCGATGAGATACCTCGAGTATCTTAACGCCCCTTTTGCCCAGACATTGCCTGAAAGTGGCTATGATCCCACTGTTGGATCAAGCTACGTTAAGGTTTGTAAGCCCAAATTGAATGACCGTACCAACTGTTATCCTTTTGAGCGCACATACGAGGTGAATGTCCATTGGGATCCGTGTCCCACAGATGATGATGAAGACAAGGAGTGTAAAGATTCCGATACTCAGCACGATCCGGTGTTTACGCACTTGGTTCGGTACTCCGCCCAGGTCTCTATGTTGCTGGATCGTTTAGCCACACCCGAAACGAGGCTTGTCGCAGTACAAGGTGTCCAAGACAGGCCGATAGCGTACTTTTCTGGGTGGTCTATACCTCAGTTTTATGACCTGCACTTTTACTCGAAGAAGTACCATAAAGTTGCAGGTGGTTGGACTGTTGCCCCGCCTGTTGACTGGGTTATGTACAGGCAGATGGAGGAGTTATGGCAGGTAATGGAATTCACGACGCTACACCAATACAGCAATCCATTACTCGCAACTGCAAATAGCGATTTTATGGCTGATGAAAGTGATTTAGCAAGGTTGGAAGCTGCGAATTTGCTCCTCAAGCCTAGGACTTTGTATAGTCCGGTTGGTGGAGACTTTCCCGGCTTTTTGGATGATGTGCATTTCTTAGGATCCCTTCAAGTACCTAAGGCTGAGGAGGCAAAGTTTCAAAGATTTGCTCGCCAACCAAACATGTACTGGGGAAACAAGTTGCACATTGTGAACACGTTTGCCTTTGCTCTTGAAAGCGACATTACTGCTCAGGGTTTGGATATTGATGCCTTGACGTTCCTGCTTAAGGCTGATATGTACCGAGAGTCTAAGTGGAATCAAGTTGTCAACGGAACAACCCTCTACACGATTATGCAGCAGAACACGGTGCTCACGGTGTGTGCTGTTCGAGAGACCGCTGAGAGGGGCCGATTTATACCACCTGCTAACTGCAGAGTGGTTGTGGGGTTACCGATTGGGAATGAACTGCTGAAAGAAGCATTCACTTCGGGACTGGCTGCAGAAATGCAGGATGTTCCGTTTACTGCCGAGGGGTTTTTTGGTAATCCACAGCTTAGTTACTCCCATAAAACAGATGTTCCCGAGCTGGTATTAACTGGCACGCAAGGGCATCCTATGGGTATGTGGGAAACCTATGCCGCCATGAAGCCGTCGATGAACGACAACTTTGGCTACTTGGTGGACAAAATTCAGCTTTCAAAAGGGGAGACGCAGGAGGTAATCAACCACGAAGTAAGTTTGCAACAAGACACTATTCGTGGGTACACTCTGTGGCCTCAACTTCTCTTGTTGGTTTACTTTTTCCTTGGCTTAGCTTTTCTTTTGATGGCTAAAGCTAACTAGGTTACAAATCAGAAAACTCAGGAGGATTGTGATGAAAACTAAGATCTGGAACGTACTTTGTGTGTTGCTTGTTCTGGTGCTGGCGGTGAGTTCATGTGCTCCTAAGCCTCCAAGCCCGCTTGATACATTTTCTGAAGATTTTCGGGCTTCCTATGTTGTTGCCTCGAAGGTCTACTCTTCTTATGTAGATAAGGAAGTGCAGCGCACCCAGGTATTTGGTCAGATGACCGTTGGGTTCGATGCAATGCTGGCAAATGTGAAAGACGAAGTGGAGTTTATTAAACTCTGTTTCTCCAATTATGAGAGCTTTTTCACAGGTGTTGCCTTTGCGACTTTTGGGGAGAATGGGCTTTCGTTGACTGCAGAACAGGAATCGGAAGCGTGGATAAATGCACTGGTGTTGAATCAGACACATCCCGATCTTCCAAAGTGCCAGGAAAACATCACTTCTGCTGTGATCAAGATGCGAGCAGACCGTGCTACCGTTGTTAACCTGAAGGGCGAGTTGCTTCGGATTAATGCTGCTATTTCAGATACTGAGCGAGGTGAGCTTGGTACGGCCTTGGTGATAGAGTTCTATAAAAAGTACTCAGGCGATCTGCGAAATCTTGTTCAAGCTGGCGACAGCCGTTTGGCAGAGCTTATTCACAGCCAAAATTTGCAAGAGCTGCCGCTAGGGTTTGTAGGATTTCCTACAGACGCCTCGCAGGCCACCACCAGAAACTTGAATATCTGCAATACGTATCGCGCTGTTTTTGCAGGTGAGGTGCCTCCACCCTATGGTTTTTATAAAGACCAATTTAGGGTAGGCATTGATCCGGCGACATCCGTTTGCACTTTGTATGCAGCTGCGGCAGATGGTTACATTCGGATGGTATTGACTCCGAGTACATCAGTAGGTGGGCAGCTTGAGGAAGGTTGTACTTCAGCCTTTGGTTGCGAAGATGAAAACAAATAAAGGAGCCAAACATGAATAACGTTTCATTATCCTTGCTTGTAGCATTACTCAGTTGGTTGTTGTCGGGGGTATTTCACTTCTGCCTTTTGACCTGGATGCCGAATGCGGTCCAGAAGAAGATTACCGAGAAAAATCGCGTGGGCGCAGGGTTCTTTTTCCTTGGTATCACCCTCATGATTTTTGCCTATTTGTTCAGTTCTGGGCTTTTGCCTGTAAATTATGGCATCTACCAGCTCGGAACCTCTATTGGCATGGTTTTCGCATTCTTTTCAGGCGAGTGCACGATGGTGGGTGGGTTGATTGCGCTCCCTGATAAATGGACAAATCCCCTACTGGAATCGAAGAACACCAAGTATGGCATGGCGGTGATTCTAGTTCTAATGATTCTATTTGCATTTTCTTCGCTGATTTAGTATTTCTCCTCCTTGGCCGGGTTACACGATTCTTGTGTTATCCGGCCTTTTTTACTCGTACCTTAATGCCTCGATAGGCTGAAGTTTAGATGCCTTTTGGGCAGGGTACCATCCAAACACAAGTCCAATAATAGTCGAGACGCTAAACGCCAACACGATCGAGGGTAAAGATATAACAGTTGGTAAACTCAGTGCTTTGGTCAAAATTATCGAAACTGCAATTCCTACTGCAACACCTACTCCCCCGCCGCTTACTGTTAGCAAAATTGCCTCTATTAAAAATTGGGTAATAATTGTTTTTCTTTTTGCTCCTAATGCCTTTCTTATCCCGATTTCTCTGGTTCTTTCGGTAACTGTAACTAGCATAATATTCATTATTCCAATTCCTCCTACAATCAACGATATGGCAGCAATTCCGGCAAGAAGAGTTGTGAATGTACCTGTAACTTGGCTTACTGTTTCTAAAATGTCTTCCTGCGAAAGTATAGAAAAGTCAGCCTTATCTGGGCTTTCAATATTGTGCCTTTCTAACAAAAAGTAACCCACTTGGTTCTTGGCTTCATCCATCAAACTTTCATCTTTTGCGCTAACATAAATTGAGCTAAGATGGTTTACCCCAAATAGCGATTTCTGGGCTGTTTTCAGGGGAATGTAGACAGTATCGTCTCCGCCACTTGAACCTTTCTCTTTGGCAATACCTAATACTCTGTAAGTTGTTCCTTTTACTCGGATACTTTTCCCAATTGGGTCCTGGTTGCTAAATAGAGATTCCTTTAAACCAAATCCTATTACTGCAACCTTATTTACAAGTAGATTATCTTGTTCAGTAATTTCTGATCCTGTGTCCATTTCTATATTTCTAAGGCCAAAGTAATTCTCAGTAATTCCTGCAATAGTTAAATTGTCATTTACGCCTTCATATGAAACTTGAGCCCTTCCGGAATATTCGGCTGCGACTTTATCGATTGTTGAAAAGCGTAGCGATTGTGACATAGAGATGGCGTCTTCACTTGTTAATGTTGTTCCCCCGCTGCTGGAGTCTCTTATGAATCCTCGGGATTCCGAACCTGGCCTTATGATAAGCAGGTTTGATCCCAAGGATTGAATTCTTTGTTTTACGCTTTGTTGGCTGGCTTGCCCTAGGGTTATTAAGGCAATAACAGAACCAATGCCAATAACAATTCCCAGCATCGAGAGTGCTGTTCTCATTCGATTGCTTTTAAGTACAGAAATGCTTTCTTCTATTAGTTCAACTATTCTCATCTGTCCCCTTTAATCTTTCCATCTGCCAAGGTTAGAACTCTGTTACATCTTGCAGCAATAAAATCTTCGTGAGTGACGACAATTATTGTGTGTCCTTTGTTGTTTAGCTGTTCAAAAATATCCATAATTTCATTCCCCTGCGAACTTGGTAAATTTCCGGTTGGCTCGTCTGCCAAAATGATGCTTGGTTCCATCGAGAGAGCTCGTGCAATTGCCACTCGCTGTTTCTGTCCCCCCGATAGTTGATTCGGATAACTCTTAAGTTTGTTTCCCAATCCGACTAGTGTTAACATTTCTCCAGCCCTTTGATGTCTTTTGGACTTTGGAATACCGGCATAGGTCATTGGTAAAGTAACATTTTGAAGTGCTGATGTTCGTGGGAGCAAGTTATAGGCTTGAAACACAAAGCCTATCTCTTTATTTCTGATTTCGGCCAGGTCATCATCTTTGAGTTTTTCTATGTTTTTCCCGTTTAATATGTAGGTTCCCGAGCTTGGAACGTCTAGGGCTCCTAATATGTGCATCAATGTAGATTTACCTGATCCAGATGGGCCCATAATTGCAACAAACTCCCCCTTATTAATCCCGAATGAGATGTCATCAAGTGCCTTTGTTTGTAGCTGTCCGTCGATATAAATTTTGGAAAGGTTCTTTACTTCTATCATTTTATCTCCCAAAGCCGGGAATAAATCCCCCACCCTGGCGATTAGTCTGCGGGCTAGTTGTAGTAAATCCGCTGGTTGGTAAACTGTTTATTACAACTTCCTCCCCTTCGGATACTCCGGACAGAATCTCGGTAAAGTCAGTAGTTTTGATTCCCATTTCAACCTTTGTGTCTACAAACTGCTCTCCCTTTTTAACCTTAACACTGGTTTCGCCTTTTCGCGTAGTTATTGCAGAGGTAGGAACGTAAAGAACATCTTGCTTTTCCGCAATAACGATGTCGCCATCAACACCCATGTTTGGCAAAACTTTATCCTGTTCCGCATCAAACTTTACGATTACGGGATAATTAGATACTCCACTAGATACCGTTCCAATTTTGTCTATTCCTACAACTTTTCCGTTAAAGGTTTGTTTTGGCAAGCTGTTTAAGGTTAAGTACACAGTTTGACTGACACTAATCTTATTAATATCCACCTCTGAAACGTTCAAAGAGGCTATCGGAGTCCCTTCACGCTTTATGGAGGCTACAGTTGCAGAAGTTCTTTCCGAAAGTGAGTTTGCAATATCCATTCCCTCTACTACGACAATGTTTGCGATAGTACCGCTTTCCGGTGCTAATATTTGTGGGGATGCCGCCTGATAAGCCAGCCAAGCCTTGTTCAATGAAGCTTTAGCTTGTTGTATTGAATTTTCCTGACTCTCATAATCTGCTTTAGCAGTTAGGTATGTATTTTCCGCTAATTTGTAGGAAACCCTTTCATCATGCGTTTGGTAGCTATTTCCCTCTTTTTCTGTATCAAAGGACTCTGTTGCGTTTATTAAAGCGGATTCTAAAGCATATAGCTTATTATTTGCTGAATCCAGCGAATTTTTTGCAGACAAATAGGTGTTCCAAGCTTGAGATAAGCTTTCCTGCCCGTCGGAATTTAGTGTCACACTCATTAACTTCTGGCCCTTTGAAACTACTTCCCCCTCTTTTACATAAACTTTTTCAACAATTCCGTTCACTGCTGTTGTAACCGGAAGGTAATTAGCACTTTCGATTTGGCCTGATGAGGATACAGAGTCCTTTAAAGTACCTCTCTGTACTTTAGCAGTTAGTGTTTGAGTTTTAGATTGGCTTAAGATCTTATACTTAGCTTGGTTGGTATAAATGAAGTAACCGCCTATTGCTAATCCGGTGATTAGAAGTGTTACAAATAGCCTTTTTCGTGTTATGAGTTTACGCATATCCTATATATTACACTCCTAAGGCAAGATTTATTTCATTTCTGGCAAAATATAAGCCAAAAAAAATCCGGCCCGCTGATAAAATATAATCAGTGAACCGGATCGTAGTGAATCTTTATAGTTTTCCCATTTTTTTGAGCTGAATTTCGACTTTCACTAACAGCTCGATTCCAGGTAATTCCTCTTTAAACAAACTGTAGGCCCTTTTGGGGTCCTTATGGTCAGAGATCAACTTTACAATCTCTTCAAAGTTGTCTCTTGAATCAAACAACAAGTCCCTAAACTCCATATCCCGCTCTGCTTGGGACTTTTTGGCAGGGTAGATTATTGCTGGAAAGAATAACATTAGTTCTCCTTTTTCAGGTTGAGCGCTCCCTTGGCGAAGCAGAGTGTTTCAACCGAATCCTCGCAAGGATCGATCCAGATCAGAAAGAAGAAACTTTCTGCTCCGGAAGCGAACTGAGCAATCCCAGATAATACGGCGCCAATACTCATGCTGGTTCTGAACGCGAGCTGTGCCGCGTTGTAACTTAGCGCCCACCACCAGTACCGAAGTACAGGCGGAGTACCTTGTAGCCAGTTAGTAAATGCCCCTGAAGACAACTCGCCTTCGGACTTAATCACTGTCCAGCCCCGGCCGGATACCCAGCTCATGGCCGCATCCACAGTCTTTTTAGCGGTATCGTAGGCGGTGATTGGAGCACCATTTGGGCTGCAAATAAAAGCCCAAAGTCGGCCGTTGAGTTTACCAATGAAAATGTATGCCTCTTGGTAACCTCCTCCGGCTTGCCGGTAGGCAACAATACCACCGTTTAAGGCTGAGGAGAAAATCGCCTTGAGTGTAGCGCCTACTTCGGCGAGGTTGTAAATGTTCACACCGGTCACCCCTAAGTGATTCGTTGAGTGGAACAATACCTCAGTCCAAACATACTCGATGGTTCCACTTGAGTTGGAAACCAAATTCATAGCTTGGCCGAACGCTGCAGCTCCCTGTTGACTAACTTGAATCACTGGCACAGATACTGCTCCGGCGCTGTTGATTGAATTACGCAATCCAACTTCCAAATCGAACACGGCGGGTTGAATCTTTAGGGTGCCCTCGTTAAGAGCTGCCATTGTTATGGCTAGCTCCTGGGGATTAAGTTTTTCCACGAAAAAAGAGTCAGCGAAAAGATTAGCCCACTCTGATTCGCATTGTGGCCAACCCGATCCCTGCCCGTCCCCCATCGAATTGCACTTTTCTACCAAATCCTGCGGATTAACCGCCTGGATCTGGGGTTGACCACAACCAACAGTGGCTGCAGCCAAAACAAAAGCCAGGATAATGGTAATCAAGTTTGTCTTCATTCCAGCCTCCTTTTGGCTGATATTACAAGATAGTTATAATGTTTATTGTAAAAGTTCTATGGGTGTAATTATACTATAGGATTATGAGTTTGGCAAGTGGTAATAGGCAAAAGCGAGGGAGTTGAGTTCTTCAGCCTATCGAGATAAATAAGATAATTAGGGACAAGTACAAAATCCCCCACCCTATTGTCCAGCCTAACAGCAAGAATGCGTCTTTGTACTGTTTTTCCCAAAAAAGGATAGCTGATTTGCCAAGCACTAGGGAACACGTTATTACTGCGGAAATTATAAACAATAGCAACATTACAATAGGTGCGAAAAATTCCGATGAATACCTAAAAACTTGTTGCAAGGTACCAAGAAAAATAGAGATCAGAAAGATATAAATAACCAGGCCTGTTGCTTGAAATAAAGCTATGAAAGGGAGGGAGAGTTTTTTCGTAGTTTTAACCTTTGAATAATTAAATACACGATAGGTAATATTCCAATCGAGTTAACAACGAGAATTGCAGCGTACCAGTACTTGTGATTATTTCTGGCAGATACCCATAATGAAATACCTTTCCATGTCATTTCCCAAATAACAAGTCCCATAATCACATAAGGATTTTGCAAGTAAATAGCTAGGGAATTCATACATTACTATTATACTACTTTTCTGCAGATACTTGGGACTTGATAGATTGAATAAAATACTTTTTAGCGAAGATTCTAACTAATAAAAGTGTTGTTACGATAATGACAGAAATTAGGTAGATGCCTTGTGCCCACAGCTGGTTTGAGTCACTCCCAGTTAAGATGCCGTGGAAAAGGAAGAGCAAATAAAAACCAAAACTTGTGTAGTGGATTGCTCGCCAGATTTTGGGTTTAATTACCTTCCCCCGCAACTTTGATGTACTTACCAGCACTAAAGCTAAATATGTCGCTAGTATTCCCAGGGAAATCGGCAGGTTTAAATCGAATCCCAAAGCGGATTTAAAGGTGCGAATTACAGTAAATGGAATTAGTATTTCGGGGAGGGTTAGTTTAATAGTCGAATCAAACATGAGGGAGCCTGCGTGAATAACAACCAACGCCAATCCAATGATAGAGGCGGAAAAACTGTGTGTTTCTAATGCGGTTGGCGCACTAAAAACCTTGAACTTGAGCAAAAACTTTGAGGTCATTAACAGGCCAAAGCATGTCACCCAGGTAAAAACAACAAACGCAGCGATTCCGCTAATTCTTCCTATATACCACATAACCGGGGATCCGGTTCGGAATAATGGCTGAGCAACGTCTAGTTTGTAAGTATTAAGTAGATTTGAGCCAGGGTCAGTAGGATTTGTATTATCGAGTATTTCCTGTGCGTCTAGTACACCATCCTCGTCCGTGTCGGCTTTGGTTCGATCAGTGTGATAAGTGGTAATTTCTGCATCATCGGTAAGGCCGTCCATGTCGGAATCTTGGGTTGTTTCAGCCAAGCTGAAGTTAGTGCTGAGAGCTATAGTTGCCACAACCAAGGTAAGTAGTATTTTTCTTATTTGATCATGCTTTCCAAACATATTTTAGTGCACTTTCCGACGAGTGAATTTTTCCATCTTTAGCTATTAAAATTGCAGGGATCTGATTGCTATTGCAATACTCAAGGCCCTTGTTAAGTCCCTTGATAACAATCACTTTTGCCATAATATCACAATAAACTGTGGAGTTGCCAATTACAGTAACCGTTTCCAAGTCGCCCTGTATACTCCTACCCGAAGCGGGGTCAATTAGGTGATTTTTAATTATGCCGTCCGCCAGCCATTTTCGTCTATTAACCCCAGATGTGGCAATTGCCTGGTTGCTCACTAAAAGCGTGGGACTGTTTAAAAGGCATCTATCCACAAAAGGATTTTCAATCTCGATAGCCCAGTATGGATACTTTTGTTTGGAATCTATCCCCGCCAGATACATATCTCCTCCTGCTTCAATGCAATAATTTGCATATTTAGCTTGTAAAAACTCAACTGCCTTGTCTAATATGTAGCCTTTCCCGATCCCTCCCAGATCTATTTTTAAATTACTGGGTTTTACAACAGTATGAGTGGATTCATCCAGTTGTACCATCCCAAAATTATATTTTTCCAAAACGGGTGTTTTCCATTGTTTTTTCCCGGGAAGTCCTTTTTTAAAGCTTTGGTTATAACCTTCACTCACTAAAGATGGAAGGATAGAAGGCTCAAAAACGCCGGCGGTTTTTTGGAAATAGTCCTTTGCGAGTACTAACATTCCCATCATTTCATCGGATACCGCCAGTGCCGTTGCATTGTTTAATTTAGCTAGCTCATTAGTAGTAGAAAATCGGTTAAAATTGTTATCAAATCTTTGTAGCATCTTTACTACGTTGACTATGTCCTTATGAATTTCGTCGTGAGACCTAGTTTGGGATGCAACAGCAACATAGATATCTGTTGCCATGATTTTTTGTTTTAATTCAAGGTCGACAAAGTTCATTCCAAATTGTCCAGAATACCGTTAGTGTTGAGGTCTTCAAAGTCTACTAAGGAGAAATCGTCTTCGCCCGGTTTTTGGTCCAGCGCATTAGGAACCGAATCCCCGTCATCATCAGTGAATAACTCTTTCTCGAGGATAGAAGGGTTTGGATCCAAAGCATCTACCAAGCCGTCTTTATCAGAGTCTCTGTCGTAGCCGGAATCTACAACAGTAATATAGTTAACAACTTGTTCGGGTATGTCCGGCTCAGCTTGCAGCAGCTGTACGACTTCTGTCCACTCCTCAACTTCGTTATCTTCATCATCTTCCCCTCGTTCTCTCTCATCCTCATCTTCATCCTCTTCCTCGTCATCTTCAGCGTACACTTTATCGATAGTTGTGTAATTCGGTGAATAGTTGTCAATCGTTATATTTGAAACAAGCGAGGAGACTATAAGTAATAATAGCAACAAGTATTTTTTCATAATTATGAGGTTTTTGTTTTTGGTTTAGATTGAGGTTTAGTCACTGTAATAGTTTGGGCAGCTGTGTTGTTACTTAAGGATTGGGGAGCCACTGTGCCTGAAACAGTAGGCGTATTTGTGTCGGGAACAGTTCTCGTATGGAGCGAAATCAGTCCGGGTTGTGTCATCAAGGCGTTTTCGTAGTTGGTTCTTGTACTAAGCATTTTCTGGGTATTTTCTTCCTTTATCTTAGCTACCTGAGAAGCGTATTGGTCTTTATACAATTGCCAGCCGGAGTACAGCTCTTGATAGTATTGTTGCTCTGCCATATACTTTTGAAGTTTTCTATACTGCTCGCTGGAAGATACTCCAAACGTGGTTGCACCTATAGTTAGTGCGGTGGTTATTAATGCTATAAGCCTAAGTTTAGTAGTTTTCATAGCAGATAACATATTATATCACATCTATATGTGCTAGTATTGTTTCCGATGAACAATAATACCTATTACAAAATCATAATGCTGCTTAGTGTGTTTGGAATGGTTCTAGCATTCTATCTTTTTTACAATTACTTAACCCGGCCGGCTTTTCAAATTTGTACAATTAGTGAAACAATAAATTGTGATGAAGTTACGAAAGGTACACTTTCTACTCTTTTTGGGGTGCCGGTTTCTTTGGTAGGTTTACTAGGCTATTTGGGAATATTAATGGCCGCCTCGTTGGCTAAACCAAAAGTAATTTTAGGGTTTGCACTTTTTGGAACCTTATTTTGTTTACGCCTTACTATTTTGGAGATTTTTGTAGTAAAAGTTATTTGTCCGGTTTGTATCGCCTGCCAGATTAACATGCTGGTAATCCTTTTTCTTTCTATTGTCCACAGCAAAAAACCTGTTTTAAATGAAAGTTAAAGCACACCCTTTTTTACCTATTCTTCCGGTTCGGCCTATTCGATGAATGTAGTCCATGTAGGTTGCTGGTTCATCATAATTGATAACGTGTGATATATCAGGAACGTCGATTCCTCTTGAAGCAACATCTGTAGCTACTAAAATATCAATTTCGTCGCGTTTGAACATTGATAAAATCTTGGTTCTCTGCCCTAATGATTTATTTCCATGTAAGGCATCAGCCTTATGGCCCTTTTTTCTTAAAGCTAACGCAACTTCATCAGCGCCACGTTTTGTTCTTGAAAACACTAATACCCTTTGGAACTCAGTTTTAATTAGCAATTCATGCAAAGTTTCTATTTTGCCTTTAGATGAATCTACCTTAACTACATTTTGATCAACATTTTTAACAGCAACTTGCTGGGTCAGTTCAAAAGTAACCGGGTTTCTTAACAGAGAGTTGGCAATTTCCTTGATTTTTGAAGCCATAGTTGCGGAGAAAAATAACGACTGTCTTGTTGATTTCAATTTAGATATTATAAGCTTCACATCATGGATAAAACCCATATCAAGCATTTGATCTACTTCATCTAACACGATAATATCAAAATCTTCCAAGATAACATTTTGTCTTTTGTATAAATCGATTAATCTTCCGGGTGTTGCAATAATAAATTGGTGATTTCGTTTTAATAATCGTATTTGAGTAGAGTAACTTGCCCCTCCAACGATTAGAACGTCGTTGATAAAAGTATTTTGAGCAAATAATCTAAATTCTGTTTGGATCTGCTTGACTAGTTCCCTGGTTGGGGCAACTACTAAACATTTTTTTGCTGGGTCATTTAGTAAAGCGTTAATAATAGGGATTAAGAAAGCTGCGGTTTTGCCCGAACCTGTTGCAGCTTGTCCGATTATATCGCGGCCTTCCAAAATAGGTGCAATAACCTGGGCCTGAATCTTTGTAGGATGAATATAATTGTGAGCACTAATGTTTTTAAGTAATTTTGGATTTAATTTGAAATCTGAAAAGGTCATTTGTCTCTCATACATGTTTTCTTGAGAGGTAGTTGTGTCTGTTGCTCTAGAAACATACATTTCATGGCTAATAAAATCTCCTCTATATGGATTACGTCTGCGGGCTCTTCCTCCCCCACCCCAAGAACCGGAAGAATATCTCGAAGTTCTTCGAGATCTATTATGTCCAAACGCAGATGAACTACGTCTATTTGTAGAGCTGTAACTATTTATCATATTGTATTAGTTGGATGAGCAAAACGGATGAAAGCTAACGGGTAAGGCCACTTCGATCAATTTCGATCAATCACATGGATCATAGTACCACACTTTGGAAAATATTGCTTGTATAGGTGGGGTGTATAATTTACAAAGTATGCTAACTTGTCCGGTTTGTTTAAAAGAAATCCACGAAGGGAATGTTTTCTGCCCGCACTGTGGAATTAAGATACCCACCACCAACCCCCCGCTCTCAACCTGGTCGAAAATGAAAATATATTTAGTCACCGTGTTTTTAGCACCTTTTGGGCTATATTGGTTCTTTAAATATTTTAGAGAGTCTGATTCTGAAAAACGGAAGGTCGCCTACATTGTGTTGGTAATAACATTGGTTACTCTAGCATTTTCGGTGTTCTCTGGAATGTACGTGATGAAGTATTACACTAACTACATAAATACGATGATGCTCGGCGGGCTATAAAAAAGGCGCAAACCTTTGTGCTTGCGCCTAATTAGTCTATTTTCCACCTGCTATTTCGTAGTCCTCGGGTTTAACGCCAACTAATTCTCCCCTCCCGATGCAGTTTGAGAGTGTGAACCGTGACCAGTAAAAAGGTCTGTGAGTTATCTCCCCAAGCAAAACAAGTGCCATGGGCAACTGGGAATGGAAGTCAATACCTGAGATGGAGAGCTCAGCGTCAATTTTTTCGATTCCTTCGTCGACCCATAAGTCAAAGATTGGACCGTTCGCATCACCTATAAGTTTCCCCTTCCAGTACAAGCTGAAAGCGAGCATGAGTTTGTGAGCTTTTGGGTCCAGGTAAAGCAGTATATCCTTTGCTTCCAACACTTCTCCAGTTTCTGGTGCAACCCAAGGTTTTAAACTAATACGAATTTTCCGCATATCTTTCTCCTTTTGTAATTGGGGTGATTATACTATAAAATCACCTAAAGTATCCCTAAAGGAGAGGTTAATGAATTTGTTTCATATGTTTGGCTACTCATGCAAACGCTACATTACTCCAATTCTGGTTGATGGGAAACGCCCGCAGACCTACATAGAACTTGGCTACCCCAGATCCCCCGCTCATGCAGGATCTTTTTTCTACGCCGAAGATTTATGGGTGCCTGACCCCCGAACAGCAAGCCTCCAAATTTATGCGCCTGCCTCAGGGGTAGCGGTATATTTAGTGCAACATAACACAGTTTGGGGTTCCACTAAGGAGTATCAGAAGTATTTAAACATCATTACCGTTCAGGTAACCGGAAAATTTCGAGAACCTGGTGGTGAGTTTTATGAGTTAGCTCATTTAGCGGCCAACTCATGTCCTTTTCAAGTAGGGCAAAAAGTAAAGGCCGGAGATCTTCTAGGAAAAACGGGTTTAAACGGCTGGATCACACTCACCGACGGAGTCGTAGATTCCCATCTGCATTTTATGGTAGGAGTGTGGGGTGAAAATGGTAGCTTTAAGTCACTAAGAATTCGGAGAAGGTGAGATCTTTGTTTATGCAAGGTCTCACCTATTTTTTGTTTCTAGTTTTTAAACTTCTAGTCCGTTTTGTGTAGTAATTTCTGTGGCTATCAATCTCCTTTATTGAATTGATCTGAGATTGTAAATTACTACAAATATGATAACATCCAGCAAAAGAAGGATTAAGAATGGAGGAGAGTTCGATGAAACATTATGACGATGAGGATGGACTCGAGAGTATTTATACTGAGGATCTACCAGGTAGCCAATCAGGTATTGTTTTATATACCAAAACATCCGGTAATCAGATTTTACGAAAATTCAGAAAGGAATTTCCTGTTTTCTACCATGCCATAAAGGCTTTACGTGACGAAAGCCCTTTTATACAAGCAGAAAGTATTTTAGTCCGAGAGAGTGGAATGGGTTTACTAATACCACTTTTGGCACTGGAGAATAAGAAGGTGTTTTTCAGGGTATCAGTATGGTCCGCCGGGGACACGGTACTTGAACGAAACATGGAGCGCAACTACCTATCCCACATGTACAGTCTTCATGTGGAAGGGTCCAAAATTAAAGGCTATGGAGATATTGCTATTCTTGTGCAAGAACGTTTCCTGGATCAACGCAGCCTTGAGATCGAAATTTTGCAACTGCTAATGCATTGTTCCACGGGAATCCTCTATGTATGTAGCCATAAAAAAATGGGAGTAGTAACTCTACTGGAAAAATTGTCGGAAAAATACCCGATGAAAGTGGAGGTAAAAGGTCGAGGTGGTGGGGGATCTCGTGTGATTAAGGTTACAAGATTGGGAGAATTGCCTACAGATCCAATCTTGAGAGGTGAAGGTGTCTCATACTATGTAAGACGTCGAAAGATTGTTTTTACAACTTTTGGATCAGTATTTTCACCAAAGAGAATTGATGCAGGTACTGATGCGCTTATTAAGTATGTTTTGCATCACGAGACTCGAGTTTTACCGTTTTCGCTTTACGACCTGGGGTGTGGCTATGGGGCAATAGGGATTAGCATGGCCAAAGCTTATCCTTTGGTGGACGTCACAATGACTGATATTGATGCAAAGGCGATTGAATTAGCTAATATAAATGTAGCTCGAGCTGGCGTCGCTTCTAGAACCAAGGTTGTTCTTTCAGATGGTGCATCAATGGTTAAGAATCTCCAGTTTGATCTCATACTGTCAAACCCGCCGCTTCATCTTGATAGGAAAAACCTAATTCAGCTAGTGCTTGGGGCACGACGGAGATTGAAAAAGAATGGGAGGATGCTCTTGGTAGTTGAAGACAGCAGGGTCGATGAGTTAAGGGAAATTTTTTTTGATCGCGGAGTTTATCTTAAAATTGCGCAGAAAAGCAGCAATTACGCGATCCTGGAAGTTACGAAGTAAAAAATAAGAGCAGTGTGTTGGTAGAATAACCACCAGCAAACTGCTCTATCGTTTATTTAACTTATTATCAAAGGTAGGCATGTTGTAACCACATACAGATCAAAGTCAGAGCCAAAAGCATTAGACCAGTCCTACTAATCTTAACGTCATTTAACTCAGTTCGAGTCTTGTAAAGTCCAAATCCTCTTGTTTCAAGAGCTATGGCAATGTTATCTACCATTCTTAGCTCTGTTGCTACTAGGGCGATGATTGTTGTCTTAATCCTCTCCTTCCCCTTTTTTACTTTTCTTAGTTTTTGCACATCTTCAATTGACTGAGCATCTCTTTGCATAATAGGCATTAGTCGAAGTGCAAGATAGCAGATTCTCGATATTCTATAGGGTACTCCAATCCTCACTAGCGAATTTTCCAGATCCTGAGGGGATGTGGTAACAGAATATGCCATTCCAACCGCAATCAGACCAAAAATACGTAGTGCTATAGCTAAGCCAATCATTAGTCCATCGTATGAGAAATCAACACCCAGAACATTCCATCCGGGTCCGTTTCTAACTACACCCTGGTATAGAACAATGAACCAACTACCAACGAATAGTACTAATGTAGACCTGATATATCGCATGACATTCAATCCAGCGCCCACGAACGAAATGAACATCAAGCTCAAACATACCAACGCGACCGTTTCAATTTGTCTTAGGCCATATAGCCAAAGCGCCACCATTAGCACCCACAAGAACTTTGTTATGGGATCAATCTTGTGAAAAATCTTGCGTCCTGGTTTATATGCTAATTGCATTTTTGCACCTCCAAGGCCTTTGGCTCAGTAGGAAACTGGGAGTTCAGATATTGAACGGCAAGTCTTAATGTAAGATTTGATTCGATCAACCCAAGTTTGTCGACCAATTCTCTACCCAACATGCAGAAATCTCCCATATAAAGTAGTTTTCCAGCCCCAAGCATACAGATTTTTTTGATGTAATTGCCAATGATTCTGTAGTCATGTGTGATTGTTACCAAAGTCTCGGTATATTTTCCTAGGCAATCCTTGAGAAAGTTGACTTGTAAGGAATCTAGTCCTGCAGTGGGTTCATCAAGAATGAGAAGATCCGCGTTACAGGATAATGCTAAAGCAAGTGCTAAACGTCTTTGTTCTCCGCCCGAAAGTTCAAATGGCGATTGATATCGGTATCTCTCTAAGTCAAACTCAGTAAGTAATCGAGTAAGCTTCCCGGATTCAAAATTCTGTCCATGGGTGAGTTCTTGCTCAACACTTGTTGTAATAAACCCCAAACTTGGTTTCTGCAGCATAAGTGCGGGTCTGCGAATTTTTGATTCAATTTTTCCTGAAGTTGGTTTTCGCAACCCAGCCAACAATCTCGCTAGGGTAGTTTTGCCGGATCCATTGTGACCGACTAGCGCATACCTAGTTCTGGTTGAAAAGCCCGCCGATATATCAAAGAGGCCATTACCTTCCGAGTAAATGTAAGATACCCTTTCAAATATAACTGAGTAGTTATTATTCAGTCTGTAATTGCTAGTATCTGGTTTAAGGCAGTGATTTGGAGGGAGGACAAGCTTGCCATCTGTAAATTCAAGTTGAACGCCTTGGCTTCGTACGTGTTCTTCAATTGAATAGAGTTGAGGACGTTCTATGTGGTATTTGTCTAATTCATTGCTATATTCCTTAAGTTGGTCCATAGAAATATCCAGTTCAACACGTCCCCTATCAAGAACTAACAAGCGTGTTGCCACTTCCATAAATGGATCCAACCAGTGAGAAGCAACGATTATTATATCAACATACTTACGCAAAATTTCTAGCGTTTTTACTACAATTTTAATCCCATGAGGATCGAGGTGTGCCAAGGGCTCATCAAAAAGCAATACCTTTGGTCTGAGGGCTAGCAAACTAGCTATGGCTAATAGCTGAAGCTGCCCTCCGGACAAAGTGTCAACACTTCTAGTTCGTAGGTGATTAATATTCAACATGTGTAACGAGTTTAAGCCCCTTTCCAGTAGTTCATTTCTTGGGTACAACAAATTTCCTAATGCGAAGGTTACTTCCTCGAGCACTGTGAGGTTGGTAATTTGACTGTCTGGCTCCTGCAACACGACCCCGATTTCACCTGCTAAATGTATGAGCCCCATAGAGAGTATGTCCTTGTCGTCAAGTTTTATGGATCCAACAAAATCCCCACCGTTATAGGCTTGTGTAACGCCTAGAATCGACTTGATAAGTGTGGATTTGCCGCTTCCATTAGGGCCCGCCAGTACAAGGAACTCTCCGGGTCGGATGCTGAAACTAATATCTGATAGGACTTGCGTTTTTTTTGGATAAGAGTAAGAAACACTCTGCAGACTCAGCATATTCTCCTCCTTCTCAGTATTTGATGTAAAAAAATGGCCCGTCTTAACAAAATAATAGACGGGCCAGCCTCAACATCGATACTGATTGTATTGTATTGTAATGTTAGGTTTCTAGTACAGTAGGAGGCTTAGGTGGATATTCACTGAGCGGTTTTATACCAGCTTTTTTTACCGCGAGTAACGCCCAGTATACCCAGAGTGAAATCCAAACTTTTCCCATGCCCCCAGGTCCAAAATAGCCCACAAGGCCTTCGGTAGTGAGTGGAACTGCATCACGCCAAGCATCAACCGGCGCTGCGAAGATCCATGCCAACAACGAGCCGGCAACAATCATATTAAGGCTGAAATTGCCTTTGAACCAGACGAACACAATATCTGCGGCCAAACCCTCTACCAGATTGTAGAATATGGCAAAGAGGCCCACAGGGCTGCCGAACAGCACTTCGATCACGCCGGACAATGTTTTGACAATCACGCATGCTCCCGGCTTGCGGATGAGAAAGAGGATCAAAAAGCTTACAAGGTTGAAGCCAAAGCTTCCAAACAGATTGACAAATGGACCAAGAACTTGTGCCTGAAATACCAAATGCGCCCACAGAACTTGGAAGAGGCCGGCAATGCCAACCATCAGGGCCATGATTACAATGTCCCTGGTAGTAAAGTTAAACCACTTCATACTGCCGTTTTTCATGTCCTTATTCTCCTTTATTTGCCGATTGATCAGATTTCGATTTCAAGGTTCGTATTCTCTCGGTTATTTTGTATGTGAATGTAACATATGACAGCCCTGACATCAATAGCTTAGGTAATTAGCGCAAAAGGTATGCACCGAATATAATATCCTTATCACCAAGGATAAGTAGAATTCTATTACTATCTTTATCAAGTACAAACCTCATGCCAGGCGCCCCGAAATCCGCAAGAGATCTCCAGACACCGCTACTGGGTAAGTATTCTTTATAACCAGAAGTAATTGCCTGTTGTCGAACGGTGATATTATCGACAATCGTTGTTGGATCCGAGATTGTGTTAAAGAAGAAGCCTTTTTCAGGATTTTCAAACATGTTGTATTCACCTCCATTTTTCTAAGATTTTGAGTATTATAGAACTACTAGAGGCTTATGTAAATATCTGGGGGTCAAGTTTTTAAAGAGATTTTATTTGTTAACAGCTTCAATGAACTTTTTAATTCTATTTAATCCTTCAACCATTTTATCCAAATTATTCGTGAATGTTAAACGATACCAATTTCCTTTGCTTTTAGGCATATCAAATGCTTCTCCAGGTGCCAATATAACTCCTGTTTTAAAGAACATCTCCTCAAAAAAGTCGTACGTTGATCCCTCATGAATGATGTTAACTCCCATATTTATCCCCGCATCGGGTGTAATTGCTCTCATATACTTAGATTTGTATATTTCATTAAGTACAGCGTCTCTATTGTTTTTGTATGATTCCAGGGTGCTATTGACCTGGCGTTCATACTCGATCAGATCCTTTTTGTAGTTTCCAATTATCTTAAATTCTCTTGCGTTTTCAATCTTAGTTCTAGAATCAATATCTGGGCCGCCTTTCATCAGTGTTCTAAGTAATATGTCTTTAACAATAAAATTGTCAAATACCGTGGGGGGACATGTATAAGAAAGATCGGCTAAAAGATTCATCTCCGCTGTTACCTTATCATCTGCCAAGACATATCCTATCCTTATTCCAGGGGCGGCACGGTCTTTGGAAAAAGCTTTAACTCTGATTATATAATCTTCTTTTTGAGGAATACTTCCAATGTTAGGGATATGCTTGTAAGCCATATCGTAAAATATTTCATCTATAATCAAATAGATCTTCCTCTTATTAGAGATTTCTACTAGTTTAATAAGATCTGCTTTGTCAAAAAACTTTCCAAACGGAAAATTTGGGTTAGTAAGTATAATAAATCGGGTTTCCCGATCGACTTGTTTCTCTAGATCTTCAATTAATGGTAAAAATCCCCGTTCTTCCTTACCGCATACTTTTTTTACTTTAAATGTTTTCCACATAACACTTTCGTACACTGGGTAAGTTGGCTGGACAATTATCGCATTTCCTTTGTATTTATAATGTTTCATTAATACTTGAATTACACTAGAAAATCCTCCTGTTGCACTCAAAACAATAGCGACATTGTTAAAAGTAAATCTATTGATGCCCTGAATATGGTTTTCATAATCTGCGATTACTTTTCTAACGTAAGGGTTTCCAAGTTGGTAAGTGTATTCAAAATAAGAATTTCTCACCGAATCGATGAGAGAATTTATCAGACACTTTGGGATTGGAAACTCATCTCGATCTATGTCACCGCTACCCATATGTATAAAAAATTTATTCTTCTTTTCCACTTGTCCATGAAAATCCAACCATGCCTTGATATAGCGGTGATAGTATCTGTTCGCTCTGGGAAGCCTATTATCCGTATTGGATATTTTAAGGTTTCTTGATAAAGGTATATTCATAAGATCTGATCAAAAGTGAATTTCTTATCGAACGAATCCGGTTTTTTTATGAATTCAAGTGCTTCGACTGTACTGAGTATTGGCCTTGAGTATTGCGCTCTCTCATCCAAGGCTACCCTTGGACAAATGGTTGAAACAAGTATATCGAAGTCCATACAGTTTATGGAATTTATATTTAGGAAGTCAACTACTATGACTCCAGTAGAATAACCTTTCTTTATAAATTCATCTTGCAAATTTGTAAGAATTTCTTTTCTTGATTGCCCTAGCTTATTACTTACAATAAACCCTACTCTTTTACCTTTTAATAATGATTTCTTGAGAGCGGTCAACTTGTTCAAGTGTAGCTTAAGTAACCTTTTATATTCGTAAATAAAAGTCTTTCCGGACAAGGGATCAAAGCACCACACGTCCTTTTTTGTCGACAAAGCGACCGGCAGTGCATGGAAACCCCCTCCTTCTATCATAATAAATTTCTGAACCTTAGCTTTAATCCTAGATGCTGCGGAGGGGTTGCACCCGAGAATCTGTGCATCAAAAGCCAGTCTATCAGTACCCTTGGCTGTGTATACTTCAATACCTTCCATTGTGAGAGCGTTTCTTATTTTAGGGACGTTTTTAATATATTGTATAGAACTTATTAGCCCTACTTTTTTAATCTTACGAGATTTAAGATAGCTAATTGCTTCAATTATCGCAGGTGTTACGTCGATTTTTAGGTAAAGTGGAACAAAAATAATCTTAAAGCCTTTAGGAAGTTGTCTATTACCAATGGCTACATTACCAAAGTGAATTATCTTATGTATGTTTAGTGTTTCAAACTGATAATACTTAATATCGCAAGCACCAAAACAGGAGTCACCTGATATTACGAGCTTAGTTCCAAGTTTTTTACTAAGGTAGGATATAAGATCGTGTGTAAACTTTTTTAGACCCTCTGGTATTTCAATGCCAACAATTTCGTTAGATACTTTTCCGAGCTCTAGTTTTATTCTATCTAGTTCAAGATCATATTTATCAAGGAAATCTGCGAAGCTTTCGTGTTTGGGATTAAGAGGAGCGAAGACCGCCCTCCCAGTATGATGGTATGGTTCTATCATGAGACTAGTTTAGCATGTATAGTCAATGATAAGTAAAGTGATAAGGAGGTCAAAAATATTTTTCTATCTTACTCCTCGACATAATCTTCAACAAAACCACATGAGGAACATTTATATGCAGCTATTTTTGGTTGTTTATTTAAATTGTTAAATAACTTGCTTATTGTGCTTTCCTCTTGCCAACGTGCTCCTATTATAGCTCCTGAGGTAAGAATTAAACCTTTTTTCATTTCGTTATTACATTTCGGACATGTTTTATTCATAGAATAAGGATACTCCAAAAAAAGTGAACTTTCATCCCCAATTGGTGGGTCCTCTGTAAGGATGTGCGAACTACATTAGTAGGTCTAATCCACTAGTCCAGAAAACTAACATCATTCCTTGTGTTATAGCCATCACAAATAACAATAAGTTTGCTAAATTCAAATTTCTTTTAGCTATTAGTCCAAGCATTATATATATCGGAAATATAACCAATATATATCTTGGCATGCTAGTTAGACCTGTAAAAAGCGGTAGTAAAAAAAGGATAAGCGCGTACGAAGAGTACGCTGGTTTCAAATATCTAAAGCACATTAACAAGATAAATAGAGTCAGAAGAACAACTATTGAAGTAAATCTATGTTGATACAAATTACTTTCGAGTCCGTCAAATATGTATTTAATGGGAGACCCGAATCTGCGTCCCCATGCGCTTTGGATGTTGATGATGGAAAGCATCTCACCAGTTAATGATCTTACGTACAGAGCATATAAAAGAGTTCCCGTTGGGATTAGAGCTATCTGTATCAAATGCGTTAATTTGTTCCAATAGTCTGTTTTATGTTTTATGTAAAAGAAAATTATTGGGATTAATAGAAATATTCCTACGTTTCTAGTTAAAGCTGCGAAAAAGCCAAATATCCCTGCTAAGAAATATTTATTATTTTTTCCGAAATAGAATGAAATTAAAGATAAAGCTAAAAATAAAGCTTCTGAATATACGCTTGTAAATATAAACGCCGTAGGGAATGCATATAAATAAAATAACGAATACTGTGCTACCTTACTGTCATAATCCTGTTTTACTAAATAGAAGAGAATAAAACTCGCTGCCAAAAGGGACATATTAGAAATAATTATTCCGGCTAAAACTTTGCTATGTAAAACAAACGTCGAAATGTGAATTAGTAGAGGGTACAAAGGGAAAAACGCATAGTTGGCTTGATTAAGTGTCTCCCTATATGTACTTATCTTTGAGGAGTAACCCTCATCAGCTATGTTTAAGTAATAACCCGAGTCCCAAACTGCCCAAATATCGATTTTTTTATCAGTAACGTAATTCCAAACGTAACGGCTTGAATTTATAGGTTCGAGTAATTTGAATGAATAATAGCCTAAAAACCAAGTTACTAAGCGGGATATAAAAAAAATTAATAATATAAAGAATATTTCCTTGAAACGTATTGTTTGGACAATACTTAAAAGCTTTTTATTCACAAAATAATTTTACACTTTTTATTGAAAATACTATTGCACTCATTGTTAGTCAAAAAGTATCTTATTCTTGTTCTTAGTTTGGTACCTTAACCAGTATTCTATGTCTTGTCTAATTAAAAGGTTTGATGAAATTAGTTCGTTTTCCAGTTTTGTTCTTGCTTCTTCTGAGGTTTTGTATATTCCCTGCCTATCATTGGTTTGAATTAAGGCATCCATGTGGTTAACAATTCCAAAATCTTTGGGGCATTGTTGAACAGTTGTTGTATACAGGCGTTTATCGTGTACCGGATATTTGTTATTAAGTAATCTAATAGCAGTCAGAAAATATCTAATTAGTTTATCCTTAATAACAAGAACGTAGAATTGACTAGTGTCTCCTCTTTTTAATAGACTTTCTAATTCTTGACGAACGGAGTACGTTATTTCGTGGAATAGCCAATCAAGTTTGTTTTGAAAAACTTCCGAAGGATACCATTCAAATCTTTTTATTAAATTAGTAAATCGTTTTGTTGGATCCTGAAGCACTATACTGTTTTGGTATTCGCCCAAAATAAAATCGTCATTCCAGTTTAAATATTTTTCTAGTACTTCATAATTTCGGGCAAACCTTAATTCTAACTTTGAACCTTCTTTTCTTAACTTTTCTTTATATTCGACTAAAGGTTTGTTATCGATTTCTTCCGGTAATAACACATTTACGTCTACATCGCTGTATTTATCGTAATCATTGCTTGCAATAGAACCTACAATTATCAAAGCTACCTGATCTTTTATTTGAGGAAACTTGTTTAAAAAATTATCACGTAGAAACTCTTTAGTTTTTTCAATTATTTCTTTTTGTGAAAGCTCAGAAAAGTCAGCGTTCATAAGTCAATGATACTAGAAGATGAAACAAAGTTCGACTCCTTCTTGGTTTAGACAAAAGTAAAGTTGACATATCAATGTAAAAACGGTGGTGGGCCCTCTGTCAGGATGTGTGAACTCGGATACTTAATTAGAAAAATTATATATAGGTATTAATTGTTTTGAGATACTTTAACGATTCCTTTTAATCCTGTAAAGGTGGCCCCTGAATCAGAGTTTATTTCAAGTATTTTAGTGTTATAAGCGTGTTCAAAATTTCCAGATTTTGCTATTCCAACCATAGCATTAGGTAAAGAATAGCCGAGAAATGTTTTAGATGTATTTAAAAGTTTTACGAATTCAGTACCATAAATATCCCTTAGTGCTCGTTGTATATCATAATTTAATTCAGACTTGTCTTTAAACAAGTTCGAGAAAGCCTCTACATTCGTTATACGAGCTTTTTCTGCATAATCCTCGATAAAAGATATAAAAAAAGCTGTTTGATCTGGATACGGGGTTTCGATAGTCCTCTCCATACAATAGGCAGAGAATATTTCGGAAAGCCCTTCTTCCCAAACTCCCTTTTCAAGTCTCTCCTTAACAGGTGCTGACTCTGGTAAGTCAGGGCGATGTTGAAATCCTTCATCAATTACGACATCATTCTCCTCATAAATAGACCTTCTTATTTTGCTTATTGCTATATAGTGTCCTATTTCATGAAAAAACACTCGCTTGTTTTCCTCTAAACTAACATTTGAATCTGCATGTAGGTCCAATCGTAAATACTTAACTTGATTACTGTCTCTTGTCACAATTCCTCCTGTAGCATTCATAGCTTCGTCTCCATCTACTGGTTGATCCGTTAAAATAATTTTCTCTATTGGTGGTAGGCTAGAGATAGGGTTTGAAAAACCCAGCTCTTTTAATTTATTGCTTGCTATATCTAGCCAAGATTTAATTGTTTCTATGTCCTCCGAAGTCTTCACGTGTTCTGTATAACCTTCGGGAATTTCAACTTCGGGATTTTTAGATAACATTTCCTGTATATCCTTTGCTTCTTGTTCGGAGTATTTAGATGAAAATTGATTGCTTTCCAAGTTTATGGACATATAAATATGGTAGCATATTGGTTGTTTTGAATAAGTATGCTGGTGGGCGAGAAGGGAGTCGAACCCTTATAGCCTTGCGGCCAGCGGATTTTAAGTCCGCCGTGTATACCATTCCACCACTCGCCCGCGTTTACGCACCCGATTATACCAAAGCCCTACTCTCCCCTACAATCTCTTTTCTTATTTCTTCCATTTCGTCATCACTTAGCTCAAGCCGTTTTAAATGATCTATTTTTTCATTTTCGTATGCGGGTAATAATTTAAAATGTAAATGATCCACATCAAGCCCTTCCACTTCAAGCATAGTCCTTAAAACACCTTCTAATTTTGAATCAAGCTGTTTTGCAATCTTTTTGGATAGTGCCATCATTTCGCTAAGTATCTCGTCTTCCACTTCCGCGAAGTAGCTTGATAGATGATTTTTTGAGATTACCAAGGTCATTCCTTTTACGGTTGGGAATCTATCTAAAATTACCAAGTACTTATCATCCTCAAATATTTTATAGCTCGGAAGCTCTCCGCTTATTAACTTACAGAAAATGCAGTCAACCATAGTAAGATTCTATTCTAAATTGGGAGTGAATGCGAGGCGTAGTCTGGCCTGCCAGACGAAACTAAGTGTATTCTGGCCTGCCAGACGAAATTAAGGGTATTCTGGCCTGCCAGACGAAACTAAGTGTAGTCTGGTGCACCCGGGCCGATTTGAACAGCCGACCTTTTCCTTAGAAGGGAACTGCTCTATCCACTGAGCTACGGGTGCGCGCCTAAGCATTCTACAACGTTTTTAGCTTTCTGCCAAAGATATCAGCTCTTTTTGAGGCATTCTAATTTTACGAGGAATATACGCCAAGCATAGCACAGACAGGAAGATTAATAAGATGCCTGTTACAACAAACGGCGTTTCTAACCCCATATATTGAGCAATAAATCCAAAAACAATCGGCCCAAAAGCGTAAGCTATATTAGCCGATAACTGTGAAAGTGTAGCCATATCATTACCAAAATGGCCTAACCGCGCAATATAGTCCTCCATAACTGCCGACATATATATCGAAGCTATGCCATATAATATTGAGCACAATCCGGCTACGGCCAATAAGTATGGAACATTCTTAGAATAGGCCAACATAATCATAGTGATTCCTGCTCCGATGCTTAAGTAAAAGGCAGCACGCTTTTTTCCCATTTTAACGGGTATTTTATCAACAAAAAATCCTACAATTACAAAAGGAACTGTGTAGGCAGTTATCAAAAAGGCCCCCCACGGGTGAATCTTCCCAAGATTAGCCGCGAAAATTATGCCGGTAGTCCAAAAAACTACATCAATTAGCATCTGTGCCACCTGAAAAGATATAAGCAGCCACGTCTTGCTCAATAATGTCTTTAATATCTGTAATTCTCCCCAGAAAGACTTTTTTATTACTATTTCCCTTGAAGAATGCCCGTTCTTGTTGTGTTTTAAAAAAAATAATATAAAAAAAGCCAAACCCGTGAATACCATAGCCACCGATGTGATAAATGATATTTTCATATTTAGGGTTAGAAGTACTGGGGCAATAGTAGGACCCAAAGCATAGGAGATACTAAGAATTGTTGAGATAACTCCCCATGCATAGGTGTGTTTGTTTCTTCCCATTTTTTTATGAATAAAGTCGAAACTGGCATACCCCCTGAGTTCGTAATATATTGACCAAAAAGCCATGGCCAAAACAAATACTAAAAATTGGGGATTAAAGAACACTAGCACCAGAGGGAACAAAAATGCGAAGATAAGCATCCAATAAAGGAAAAACTTGTAATCCTTGTTCCACAAATGCTCAGACAAATAGAAGTCCACTAAAATTCCGAAAAAAGAGGATATAGATAACACAATGCCTGTTAAAAATGCGTTAGCAGTTTGGCTTTCGATATAAATTGGGGAAACGTACGACATTATTCCGTCGGAAAGAGAAACAAAAAAAATGATTATGCAAAAAGCTGCAAATTTCGAGACTACAAATTTTTTGGCAGGCTTAACAACATTCATGTTACTGGAGCGGCGGACCGGATTCGAACCGGCGACCTTCTCCTTGGAAGGGAGACGTTCTGCCAACTGAACTACCGCCGCAAGATCTTAGCTATTCTAATATTAACTATGCTATTTTCCAAGCCCTTACTAAAAACCCTTAAGTGCTTGTGTAGTTCTCTTATCAAATTCGGCTTTAGTAATAAAACCCTTTTCTAGCAATTCCTTATATCTTACTATAGTTTTTTCGATCGCGGAAAGGCTAGTTTGCTGCCTTTCTGTCGCCGAGTGTTTGGCATGGGAGTAGTAAATCTTTTGGTCGAGTATCTTTTTGGCTCTTTCCGCAGCCTTTAAGTTTACAAATCTGAGTGTCACTTTATCTTCGCCTGTTGTTAGGATCTCTAAGTGTGCGAAAAAAGGGATTTTATCTATGATTACATGTGCAATGTGGTTATACGAGATAGTCATTTCCTTAATGTGTATTAATCCTCTTTTTCTATACACTACAATATCGTTGTATATAAACAACATCGCGGGAAACACAGTTCCATTGAGGGTGCGGCTGCACACTAATTTTAGTAGTAATGTAGACATAGGTAATAAGGTATCGCTAATATTACTCTTCCGGGATAGTATCTTCTTCGAGGTCCCCACGCTCTAGCTCGGCAAAGTATTCGACTGCCTCTAAGTTCACTTTCTTGGTTTTGTGCTTAATTTTTAGAGCTTCTGCAACATCGGGGTCAATATCCGAATCGTGTACGTGGGTGTCTGTCTCATCGTCATCAACCAGTTGTATTGGTTGGTCAATTTTTACACTGGCTTTTTTAACTTTTATTTCTTTCAGTTGTTTCTTAGGCATAACAGTAACTATTATGCATATTTGTTTTGGGTAATCAATACCCCATGTATAATACATGGTATGAATAATACCTATGATCTTATAATTATCGGAGGTGGGCCGGCAGGGCTTTCCGCGGCAATATACTCTTCCCGAGCTTTAGAAAGAACACTAATACTCGCCGGAAATCCCTCGGGTGGCCAACTTACAATCACCTCTGTAGTTGAAAACTTTCCCGGTTTTCCTGGTGGTATACCTGGTCCGGAGCTAATTTCTAACATTCGGACTCAAGCTGTTAACTGCGGGGCCGAAGCTGTGGATGCGAATGTGGCTTCTGTTTCCGGGGACGCACACAGGGGTTTTACCGCTAAAACAGAAAATGGCGAGGAATACTTATCTAAAGCTATAATCGTAGCAACCGGTTCCAGTGCGAAATGGCTAAATATCGAAAGTGAGATTAGGCTTAGGGGACGGGGAGTTTCCGGATGTGCTACCTGTGACGGGTATTTTTACAAAGATAAGGTTATAGCTGTAGTTGGAGGTGGTGATTCCGCCATGGAGGAAGCTACTTTCCTCACAAAATTTGCCTCAAAGGTGTACGTGCTTGTAAGGGGGTCAAAAGATAAAATGAAGGCCAGTAAAGTTATGCAGGAAAAAGCATTTTCAAATCCCAAGATTGAGTTTTTGTATAACGTCACAGTTAAGGAAGTATTAGGAGAATCTTCGGTTACAGGACTTAGGCTAACAAACACAGGGGATAATTCCGAACGTATAATGGATGATGTTAGGGGGCTCTTTTTAGCAATAGGCCATGAGCCTGCCACAAAGTTTTTGGCTGGATTTATAGAGTTGGATGAAAAGGGCTATATCAAAGTGGTTGAGCAAACAAAAGCTTTGGAATCCGGGACTCAAAAAATTAAAGAAGGGGTCTTTGTAGGTGGAGATTGCGCTGATTGGAAATATCGTCAGGCTATTACTGCGGCTGGCTTTGGGTGTATGGCCTCGCTGGAAGCAGAAAAATATCTTACGAATCTAAGATAGTAAAATGGTTAAAGTGGAATCTAAAAAAGAATGGCATTTTTTAATATTCTTGGTAGTGCTTACATCGTTCCTGCGACTAACTCAGCTTGGGTATTCACACTTTTATGGAGATGAAACAAAAGTTTTGTATGTGGATAAAACTATTCCTGCTACGCAATTTTTACTAGATCAGCGAAAGGGGCCGGTTCAATTTGTTGTGGCCTGGGTTATGGAAACTGTTACGGAAAAAATATTTGGATTTGGGTATGATGAATTTTGGATTAGACTACCTTTTGCACTCGCCGGAATTCTCTCTGTGCTGGCATTTTACCTTTTAGTTAAGCACTTTTTAGGGTATAAAGTCGCCGCTGTTGCGGCTTTGCTTTTGTGTGTTTCAGGCTTTAGTGTGGCCTTTGGGCGAACAGCACAATATCAAAGTTTTTTACAGCTTTTCGGGCTATTAAGCATATTAGCTATTGCATGGTACACACAAAACCCCAAACGCAAATATTTAGTCCTAGCCTCATTTAGTTTTACCTTGGCCTTTTTGTCGCATTACGATGCGGTGTTTTATTTAGTTCCGATTTGTTACCTTGTCTTTACTTATAAAGTTAATTTTAGGGAACTCTCGGGTTTCTTTATCTTGCCCTGCCTGGCTATACTTTCCATTTTTTATCTGCCTTATGTGGGTAGGGGGTTTTTTGAGCAAAATACCGCCGGCTATGTATTTAGGCGAATAGTCGGAATGAGGCAACCTTTAAATAATTCCCTTTACACTATATTTTTATACAACCCTACTGGATTTTTTTACATCGAAATGATTCTTGGCGGCATAGGAATTTACTTTTTAAAGGACAAAAAACTCTCTCCATTCTATTTATGGTTTTTTATCTCATTTATAGTATTTGGATTAATAATATTAAATCCGGGTACGCATATCCAAAATTATTTGTTACCCCTAATAGTATTTTCTTCTGCGGTAATTTACCATTTAATGGTTAGGTTTCCACTCACCCGAGTTTTATTTGGTGGGATGTTCATCATAGTATACATAGCAACCTCAATTATATTCATTCCATTTCTTAGCTTGGGGTATCCGTGGGTCGTAGGCAAGCCAAGTGGCTTGTATCAGGTTTTTTGCTATGGCTTTCCTTACAACCGCTCTTGGGTTGAAATCCAAAAATATATGTATTCCCTACCAAATGTTGGTGGTGTTTATACAAATGATGATGATACGGTGGCGCAATATTATCTGGCGAAAATACCTTACACTCGCCCCGGGACGAATTTTTTACCACAGTATTATATTAACGTGGTAAATCCTATGGAATATCAAAAATCGGATAATATGGCTAAATATGTTTCGGATGGTTATTACGACCTTAAGATGGAATTTAAGAGAAAAGATAACACGGAAGTGGTAGCCCAAGTATATAAATTAACTAATTATTAATATTTGAAATTACTGTTATCTTCGGCAAATAATTTTGAATGCGCTTTAACTCCAGAGTTAATTCTTCAGTTGAGCACTCATTAATCTTTTTGAGTTCATAGTTGTGTGTCTGTTTTTTTGTTCCGAAAAGTAGTAACTCCGAGTAGTAATCCGCTCTCACAGAAGGTTTTTCAAAGTTAAACAAAAATTCCGCAATTGCTTGCTTTTTCGCACTTTCTAGACTGGCCGGGGTTATGTACTTAGAAAAATTGCTGATCCCCTTGTGTACTTGATCTATAGCTTGTTGAGCTTGAGCATTACTTTGTGCTGTGTATATTGAAAATAAGCCGAAGTACCCTCCGGATAAAGAAACCACGCTTGTTTTGTAGCACGATAAAGGCGGGTTTTTAAATTCCACTGCAAGGTGGTTTCCTAGCATTCTAGCTAACAGTAGATTTGCATATTTTCTATCATCACTAATCCTATATGCGGGAAAGTCGAACTTGACGTGGGATAGTTGTGAAGAAGGAATAACTATATTTTGCTGTTTAAAACTCAAATCGTATTCGGGAAACGGCTGACTCGAATCGATTTTTGGTGCGTTTCTCATTGTGGGAAAGTATTTGTTGATTAGTTTACATAGCACGTCGTTATTTATATTACCTGAGGCTGCAATCACAAAATTAGAGTTTATATAATTTTTTGCTTTAAAATCGCTAACTGTCTTTAGTGTCAAAGCTTCAATTTGATCTAAATTCCCTGAGTTTAAAAACTTAAGGCGTGAATTTGGGAACATTAGCTCGTAGGATCTTCTGCCGATAAGTTTTTCAGGGACCCCCGCATATCTTTTTATCTCGTTTTTGATCAACTCTCTATGAAAATCTATCTTTGTCTTTGAAAATCTTTTGGCTTTATAACATTCGCCCAAGTAAGCTACAGCATCCTCGATATTTTCTTTTAAAGCTAGGACAAGATACAGAACACTATCTCTGCTGGTTACACCATATGCCTTGGAGCCGTTTTTTGAGAGCACAGTTGAGTAGGCATTGTCAGCTGATAAGTGTTCTACCATATGTGCTGCCCCTACTTCGGCGGGTTTTTCACATATACTTCCAGCCTTTCCTCTTAGGTGTAGCGCAATAGTCTCCGTTCCCACATAGGGTATAAAGATTGATCTGATATTTGTAGTATTAATAACTTGGTTTTTCACTCTTGATCTTTGGTTAAAGACTACCTACAATAATACTATGCCCAAAAAGCTGCTTTCTCTGATATTATCACTAATCCTTTTAGCATATCCAGTTGTACACACCTTTGCCGCTGATTTTGCACTTACAAAAATAGGAGCCATGGATCTTGGCGGAAAGATGTATAGCGAGTGGTGGTATACAGGAACATTTCCTACCTTTTTTGGAACCGGAACTCCTGATGCTACCATAGTTCTCACAATGCAGGGTGATTCATACCAGACCAAAGTGAACAGCAGCGGCGACTGGTCTTATTCCACCAATTTACCAAAAGGGGATTTTCCAATCGAATTGGTTCAGGATACACAGAAAATTTCATTTACTTTACATTTAGGCCAGTCGGTTCCTACTACCACTCCTGCTACTACCACTACCCCCGAAACAACTTCCACAGTTCCTGATACCGGTATCGATCAAATAGCATCAATAGCTTTCGCGTCCGGGATAATTTTACTTGCAGGGTATTTTTACTTTTGGGGCGATACACGCAGACATACATCTTTTGAGCAGAAAATAATAAAAGATAATTAACTAATCCCGTTTGAACACAAAATATGTATTTAGATTATTCGTTCTCCCGTCACTTGTATATGTGCTAATTAGTTTTAGCTTCCGTTTATGGAGTACCTCGCCAATTTCATCCAGCTCTTTTTGGTCATATATATGGATATACCTCTTCTGGCCGGTATCCCCCCACCCGCCTAAGTTATCGCCTTTTGTAGACATCTTTGCAGTTTTGCCTAATTTAGTTGCACTCCATGTAGTAAATATTAAGTAGCCCCCCGGTAAGATAAGATGTGAAACAGCCTCAAACCACTTTTTCCTGTTTTCCTGCCCGGGGATATGATGGGTAAATCCAAAGCACACAACCAGGTTAAATTCTTCTTTTATAGTATTAATATCTTCAACTGCATCTAGGTTCTCAAATCTAGCCGTCTTGTATTTGCTTTTGGCCTCGTTGATAAATATGTCGTTTGTATCAATGCCAAAGTAATCTACCATTTCTGAGGCACTTTGCTTTAGGATAAAATCGTAGAATCTTCCGTTACCACACGCAACATCCAGCACCCTGATTGTTTTAAATCCTTTGATTATCGGTATAAGCTTATTCCAGCCAATCCAAGGACTTTGGCGGGTTTTTGAGAAATCTTTGGCTAGTGATTGGTAAAAATCCTTATTTAGCTTTAAAATCTGCTTAGTTTCATTTATATCCATATGAAATTTTTAACTGATAAACAACTAAATAGCAACAAGAAGATAATTATCGAAATTATCTTAAAGCTGGCAATTACCAGTTTTAAAAGCGAGGAGGAGTTAAGCAGGTATCTATTTAAAAAAGCCGGGGAAGCGGATATTGGGATTTTTTCAAAGAGTCAACTTATCAGTGCTTATAGAAAATTTAAAGCCTCTGGAGATATCAAGCTCTCGGAGGATCAAGAAAAATTAGTTAACTTTTCGCTAAGAAGAAAAAAGGTTAGAACACTTTCAGGAGTTACTCCTGTAACAGTTTTGACCGAGGCATATTATTGCCCTGGGAACTGTATTTTTTGCCCAAGTGAGTCAAAAATGCCTAAGAGTTATCTATCAAAAGAACCAGGAGCACAAAGGGCTAAGAACAATAAGTTCGATCCGTACCTTCAAACCTTCAACAGGCTCGTGGCTTTATATGAAACCGGCCATAGTACTGACAAAGTAGAACTGATTATCCTTGGGGGTACTTGGACCGCGTACCCTAATGGGTACCGAATTTGGTTTATTAAAAGGTGTTTTGATGCTTTGAATGAATTTGCACCACTTCAAACACCAGAATATCTAGCTGCTAGTAATCGTAGAGCTGTTGAAAAAATTGGTTCTTGGCAGGAATTACACGCGGCACACCGAAAAAATGAAACTGCCAAAACCCGCTGCGTTGGCTTATCAGTGGAAACCAGGCCCGATTATGTGTCAGTAAAGGAAGCTATTGGGATGAGAAGGCTGGGAGTTACTAAGGTTCAAATAGGCGTTCAAAGCCTAAATGACAAGGTATTAAGATTAAACTGTCGTGGGCATACTGCCGCCCAAACAAAAAAAGCATTTACACTTCTTAGGAGTTTTGGGTTCAAAATTCAAGCCCATTGGATGGCAAACCTATATGGATCTTCTCCAAAAAGGGACGTTATAGATTTCAAAAAACTATTTCGGTTGCAAAACTTCCGCCCCGATGAGCTTAAAATATACCCGTGCTCTTTGTTAACAAAAACGCGACTTTTTGAGTATTATAAAAAAGGATTATGGACGCCGTATTCTTATACCGAGCTTTTAAGTGTGATTACAGGAGTTTTGCCGGCAACTCCAAGGTATTGCCGAATAACGAGGATTTTTAGAGATATTCCTTCGGAGTATATTATTGAAGGTGTTAGGAATTCAAATTTTAGACAACTGGCTGAAACCAAACTACAGTCGCTTGGAGTTAGATGCATAGACATCAGATCCCGTGAAATACGAAATGCTAAAATTTCTTGGGAAACACTAAAACTTAAAAAGACACGCTACAAAACAGCAAACACAACAGAGCTTTTTTTGGAATATATTACACCCAAGGATGAGCTTGTAGGATTTTTAAGGTTATCCTTACCACAAAAGAAAAATACTTTTCCCGAACTTGCTAATTCAGCGATAATTAGAGAAGTGCATGTTTATGGGGAAGCCCTTGAAATGGGTGTTGAATATAGCGGAAAGGCGCAGCATGCAGGAATAGGCAAAAATCTTATAAACCTCGCAAAAAAGTTAGCGTACAAAAAAGGCTACAAGGATTTGGCAGTTATATCCTCTGTTGGTACAAGGGAATATTATAAAAGACTGGGATTTTATATGGGGGCTTTATATCAACACTTATCTTTGGTATAGTTCAATGGAACATAATCCCGGACTCAAGGAGAGAACTATAAAATGGATATGGTAAAGGGTGCTACTTTCGTGGTTATTACAAAAAACCCTCTAGGTTTAAAGGCTACTCTGGAATATCAAGGTAATTATTTCGAGGATTATTTGCCTCTCTGGATGGGGTTAGAGGCGGATGTAATGATGCCCGAAACCTTTGAACTGGGCGAGAGTTATTGGCGTTTTCTGATAATTAGAAATATTGAGTGTTCACTTGATAGGGACATTCATTACGCATATTTTCTTGACCCCTTGTCCATTCCGGAGCTTCAATATATCCCTGCACGTAAGTGAATCCAAGGCGAACTTCTACTTGTTAGGGGTTCGCCTTATGCTAAACTATTAATATATTGTTTTATGAATTATAAACTGCTCAAAGATAAGTCGCTTGTTGTAGTTTTTACGTACGCTCCCGCCGGACTTGGCCATTTAAGAGTTTCAAACGCTTTATCCGAAGGTTTACCGGGTAGTGTTACTCCACTCCTTGTTGGTTCCGATGATAAAATTACCCAAAATATACACAAATTCATGAGTATCCACTCTCTATCCAAGCAGTTAATGGAATTTTCGCAAAGTGGTTGGGCCGAGGATATATTTACACCGATATATAGAAGAAGTCTTAGAGCAAATACCGATGAGACTTACGACCAACTGGTTCGGGTAATTAAACAAAGGATTGACGTTCCCAAAGAGGTTTTGGTAATAGCAACGCACTTTGGATTGGCAATTCAGATAGCTTCAATAAAAGATAAGTTTGAATCAGAAAACGGAGTGAAAATGCACTTAATAGTGCAAGTTACTGATGATTCGCCTCAGCATATGTGGTATGTGCCCGGTGCGGACTTAACTTTCGTACCCAGCGAAAGAACTAAAGAGGCTTTACTCAGATACGGCCACAAAGCTAAACTTCCCCTGATTGATATTGTTGTACTTCCCTACCCTATCAGCCCTACAATGGCTAAGGAGCTTACAGAACACAGGCGAGAGCAGAGATCCAAACAGTTGGATCCCTACACAGATTCCCAGGTAAATGTGTGTATACCTGTATCGGGAGCGGCCGTTGGGATGGACTACTTTGATAAGATAATGCAGTATCTGCACAGGAGATCACGCAAGTTTGTGTTCCATATAGTTTCAAAGAATGCTCCTTTCACTCAGTATTTTTTGTTTGCTATTTCTATGAGACCCTATGCAAGACTATACACGTCAACACACGACAGAGAAGTTGTTGATTTGTACGAAGATCTGTATTCCAGGGAGACGATTAGTTTAGAAATAACTAAGCCAAGCGAGCAGGCATTCAAGGCACTGTATAACTGCAAACAGATTGGTGGCTCGGTTCTGCTCTTTACATTGCCTGTAGGCAGGCAAGAATATGATAACCTGGATTTCCTCCGCAGACATAACCTTATTTTTTCGAAATCCACGCAGGCTCGTATCAATTCGCTCTTCGAAAGGGACAAAAAATTGTCCAAATTCGAGCTTGATAGCCTTTTTGGTTTAAACGACTCCATCAGGGGGATTCAACTACCAAACACGTCTCATAAAGCCGCAGATTTCATCTGGTGGTGTTTGTCTAATGGCATTTTCAAAAAAATGGCGTGTTCCGGTTGCCATATCAAAGATTACGACTCTGAGATACGAAGCAACAGTGTTGAACTTTTTTGGGAGAGGATCGAGCAATATTTAATTGAGCAAGGTGAAAACCTTATTTAGTTACACTTTTCTGCTAGTTTAAAGTCTTGTTCGCCCAATAAGATATTTCTGTTCCAAGTATCTTTAATAACGATTATAGGAATCCTGGAGTAGTATTGCTCGTAAGATGGGCGCTTCATATTATTCATTTGTTCGAAATGCTGATCATTTTCAATCAGTGGCGACAGAACCTTTATAGTAAAGGCCTCCTTGTTATACTCGTCTTCAGTGTCGGCTATTTTGTAAACCGTTGAATTTTCTATAGTTCCAAGGGGAATTAGCTTATCGTCAGGAATATTCGCGCCCACTTTTGTTTTGGGTAATTTTGAGCATTCAGTCGGAAGTGCTATGCCATAAAAATTAAACAGGATCACGGGAGTTAACTCGGGATTTTTCGATATCACTGTAGAACTTATCCTCAGTAATATATCCGAAGATTTTTCAATATAGGAGTCCTCTATGTAAGCCACGTTCTTTGTAAAGGCTAGTGAATAATTGTACGCAACATCAAATTTATCGACCACTACGAATGAAGTGTCATCCTTACTTGCATACAAATCAAACTCGGAACCTATTTTACCCAAATATTCTAATGTGCTCAAATCCGCACTTGGTACGGTTATACCCAGCTGGCTATTTTCACCAATAAAAACAAATTGAGTACTTATCTGTTGCCTTACCAGACTCCAAGTGTCATCTAGTAGAATGATTCCGGGGTGTTGTAATTCGGTGGTAGTGAAGGATATCTTTCTTGAAGGATTAAAAATTTTTAGACCTCTATCCTTTTCGTTGACAATAAAATCAGTGTTGTTGGTTGTAACAAAGGTCACTACAATTGATGTCCCGCTGCCTTTTGAGTCTACTATTCCTATTATTTTCTTATAGCCCTCCAATGGACCGTTTGTGACTTCTCCTCCGTCGTAGTATCTAATTTCTCCGTTTCCTATTAATAAGTCTATGTTTGATATTTCCCGGGCTTTGGCACTTAACTGTTTTTGTGTTTCATTCTGGTCTTGTGTCTCTTTGGGATTTTGAATTTCATAAACTCCTTTAGTGTACTGGTTTGATAAGATACCCCCAACATTAAAATTAATGTTTTTGGCCACTACAAACAGTAGGAACATTATTGATATAGTAGATAATAATACGATACTGACTTTTTTCATTTTTTGGCGGCAGAATTAGTCGAATAAATGCTTTGCGGTTTCCCAATAAAAACTGTTATTGTTATGTTCCTTTTCCCAGAACCACCACTCAGCTCCCCAGACATAAATTTGAGAGAACCCTGATTTTCTAGAATATTCCAATGTATCGGTAAAATCCTTTGGAGACATTGTCTCATTCTTTTCGGAAGTTGTAAGCTTTGTGGTTTCCTTGGATCCCCAGGGTTCACCCTGAAGTTCGGTAATTATAATATTTTTTGCAGGTATTCCAAGCAGATCTGCTTTAATCTTGTAGTAGCCATGGGAAATTGGATACTTGAAGTATGTAAGCCTATCTCTGGAAACAAGTCCCCAAAAATCGAACCACACCTTTCTGTACATCGAAATCCCCAAGTAATCAGCCTGCTTGTAAGAAGGCACCCAAAATCCCCCTTCCCCGCTATCCTGGGTAATCACAGGTCGGTTATCAATGCTTCTAACAACTTTTATTTCCCTTTGAATTAAGTCGGAGGGCACTTTATCGCACAGCCCGAAGGGGAAGTGCGGTTCATTCTCAACTTGCCAAACTTCAATGTTATCAAACTGCTTAAGCTCGGTTACTCCGGCAGAAATGTAGGCCAACAGCAAGTCCTCCTTAGTCCCCCACTCGGATTCGCTGCTCCACCATTTAGGCTCGTGACACTCAGGAAATCTTGGTACTTTCCTTCCAATCGCCAATATTACTTTCGCGTCTCTTTTTCTAGCCTCTTCTAACTGCCACTTTACATCCGAAAAGTCTCTTAGCCCTTGTTTTGGTTCAATTTCATCCCAATAAGCAACAACTCTTAATTTTTTAACTTTAAGCTCATCGAGAATTTGAATATATGCTTTCTTCCAATCAAGACCTATTTCCTTGGCGTACTTACTGCTGAAGTTTACTCCGTAGGTGATATTATCTGCCGGCTTTGGGAACATGACAACTATAAAAAGCATTGGGAGAAGTGACAAGGCTACTACCAAAGCTATAAAGGATTTAGTAATTTTGTGAGTGAAAACTCTTCTAAACTTACTCTTTTTGGGCATTAAAATAATTATAATGGTTTAGGCTAACTATTGCCAATGGCTGGGCGGTCCGAAGATCCGCCCAGCTTTTATGTTCGATTCTATTGGGCAAAGTCGCACCACTCTTTGTGGTTTATTTGTCTTTGAGTCATACCCTGAATCCTTGATTCAATATCTTCCTGTGTTAGTCCGTTTTCTTGCCATCTTTTAGTCATCCACACCCTCATAAACTCCTGCATTTGTTCGTATGTGATGTTTTTTTCTCTTGCAATCTCTACGATAGTCTTTGTTTTCAGCTGTTCTTTTAGTTCATCGGCCGATAACCCAAAGAGTTCAGCCTTGGCCTCAATGCCTGGTTGTCGTCCCCTGGGAAATTCTTTACCATTTCCGAAATCTTTCATGAAGTTTGGCCTTTGGTTGTCTGAAAAAGCTTTGGCTTTATCTATTGATAACCCAACTACAGATGCAGCTAATACACCAATCACAGCTAAGGTCAAAAATTTATTCATATTTGTTCACCTCCTACATTGTTAAATAGCTACCGATAAGGTTGATACAACGGAAGAGGTGGTTTTCTTTCATTGAACTTTTGGATACAGTTCTGAGGAGGACTCGTATCGCAAATGCGCATTCTTTTATAGAAATTTTTTAGTTGAGGTTTTTTTTCCAAGCGCTCATTTATACCTGTGATATCCAAAACCATGCCGGACAAGATTACCGCTACAATTATACCGGCAGCAAGAAAAAGTAAATTTTTCCGATAAGACAGCTCATACTTTGTGAGCAGGTTTATACCTACAATCACCAGGGTAATTGAGACAAGCAATACCCCCCACGGAAAGTGCTTTATAAAAAAAAGAGGAAAGGGCCTTTGTGGTCCGAAATCTGCCTGAAAAAAACTTGTTCTTATCCAAAATGAAATAAAATTTATCATAAAGGATGCAAAACTAAATGCTAGTAGAGTACCGGATATTAATAAGGCTGTCCCAACAGTAAAAAATACTTTAGGCCTCATCTTTATTTGCCCGTTGCGGATTTTATTCATTATTGCTTGTTTCATTTGGTCTGACATATTGTTTTTAGGAGTTTTTTACCCCTGTTAATTCTTGTACCTACGGTACCAACAGGAATTCTTAAAATGGTACTAATCTCATCGTAGGATTTATCTTCCAAGTAGTAAAGCACTAACGGCTCCTTGTATTTAATATCTACTTTATCTAAGCACAGTGCAATCCAGTTTTTGATCTCCTCCTTTTCGAAGTGTTCTTCCACGCTAAGATCGGTTGAAAATAGTTCGAAATCAAAATTACTTATCCATTTTCTTTTTATTAGTTTGTTTACAGATTCGTTGTGTGCAATTCTATAAATCCAACTCGAAAATTTTTTAGATAGATTTAACGAATTTAGATTCATATAAGCCTTAATAAATGTATCCTGGACTACATCTTCGGCCTCAGTATTATCCTTAAGGAGGTAAGAAACATATCTTACTAGCTTAGCTTGATATCTTTCTATTATATTTTCATATGCGAGTTTATCCCCCGCTATAACTTTTTTTACTATTTCTTCATCCGAGTACACACACTTATAATACAACTAAAGAATGAGTATTATTTCAGCTAAACAAAGGATATGTGAATGATATGGGTTCATCATTATTTGGACGTGGAATGTGAATATGTTGTAACCTTTCAAGCTCAAAAAACGTTTCGGCCTTATACCGTTCACCTGCTAGAGAAATAAACTTTAGCAGAATTTCAGCAGTGGCCAAGGCGTCTGGAAGTGCTCTATGCCGTCGGGAAATTTTGATACCATAAAAAGTGGATAGCGCGTCAAGGTGCACGTTTTGCATTTGGGGTAGCAATTTTCGAGCTAGTTTAACGGTACAAAGCTTGGGGCACTCAATAGCGATATCGGAATTTTTTAATTCGCTTTTTATAAAGCCATAGTCGAAGTCTACGTTGTGTGCTACAAATATCGTCTCACGCAGCAAGCCAGCAACTGTTTGTGAGTAGTGGCTAAACGGTTTTTCCTTGTCAACCATTTTTTGAGAAATATGTGTGTATTTGGCTACCCATGGGTCAATCTCTTGTTTTGGGTTTACCAATGTCGTCCATGTTTTTCCTACTTTTCCCTTGCTCACTATTACGATGCCGATATCCGTAACCCTATTATATCTCGAGTTCATACCTGTTGTTTCAACGTCGACAACAGCAAATTTCAGAGAGCTCAGGTTAGTTCTTTTTAGGTGTTCTATTGTCACAATTTCACTATATTAGCAGAAAAACCCCCGATTGGGGGTTTTCTCTGATGAAGTATATATACCTGTGAGCTCACAGAATATATAGGGCAGGTATAATTACTTCTTCTTTTTCTTAACAGCTTTTTTCTTTGTAGTTTTTTTCACTGTCTTTTTTGCTACTTTCTTAGCTTTTGCTTTCTTTTTTACTGGCATTATTATCATCCTCCTCTCGACTGTAATTAATTACGGGCAGAACGTCTCAACAATTAGTCGTCTTTATCATCTTCATCTGGTCCCAAATCATCCCCTAGATCTAACTCCCCTGATGCCTCCATTTCGATGCAAACTTCTTCATACAACTCCCAGTCCTCGGGAGAAGCGTCTTCGGCTGGCTCCCAAGTTGGATCATTTTGCAGATTTTTTACTATCTGTTCTTTTGTGAGCATGTTAGATATTTGGCGCAGTGCCATAAATAACTACTCTGGTTCCCTGATCGTCTTGTGAAGAATAAACACTGGAAGTGTCTTTTGGTAAGGTTGGGTTGGCCCACGAAAATAGTTGCTCGACCTCCTCGGTTTTCATGTTTACACATCCATGGCTCATTGGTTGCCCAAAATTGTCGTGCCAGTAGGTTCCGTGGATGCTATACCCCATTCCCTTGGAAATCTCATCATTTGAAAAAAACATTGTGTAGGGAACGTTGGGCAAATAATAATATGTTCCTGCTTCCTGTGATCCACCGGACATAAGTACATATTTCAGTTTAGACCAGATTCTAAATTCTCCGACCGGAGTCCTACCCCACTTACCGGTTGAAACTAGGAACTCAAATACTTTTTTATCACCTTCGTAGGCGTATAACTTTTGGGTAGACAAATCTACCTCAATTCTTTTCTTATCAGTGTTAGAACCTAATACTTGTTTCGTCTCGTTGTTGAAACTTAAGGTCTGATTGGGCATCGTAACTTTAGTTCCATGAAATTCAGCCTGTTTGGCATTTTCTAAAAAATCCCCCGAAAAAGTCACTTTGTTAATATAAGCGTTTTCGATAATTTTCTTATAAATATTGCTTTGCCGAATTTGAAAAAACAAAACACTCGCGGAAACTAAAATGAGCAGTAATTTAAATTTCATACCTTAAATATGATACCAAAGATTTTGAAATTAATTAAACCTTGTATGTATATTTAATATATTTTGCTCCCAGATCAATCATGGGTTTTTCCATAAATCTGTAGCATAATTCTGCCGCTATAATAATCATTACCCAGGCAAATGAATGTTGAAAAAACAAATGCACAGTTGCGGGGTATGGCAAAAAGTTATCATAAAACTTTGCCACTAATGGATTGTAGATATAAAAGAGGGCCGCTCTTAGACGAATAAACAAGAAATGAGAAAGATAGATAACATAAGATCTCGCTCCCACGTACTCCAACACTCTCCTAAGTCCTTTCATGTTGAGCACCCAGCCTTTTTCTTTGCTTGCTAAGAACACCAGTACAGTGGCGAAAACAGCTACCACAATGTAATTAAGATAGTATCTATAATTATCCTGGGTTAGAGAGGGTGTAATCCAAATAACGGCTAACAATGTTAGGCTCACCAAAAATTTGGAAGTACCCTCAAGAATGGTTACGATCCATCTAATAATTTTGGGATTGTTGATTACACGAGACAGTTTGTTGATCAAAGAAAATTCGAAATAATTGGGTTTTGTATCAGGTTTTTCTGCTTTAGTGGCCTTTAGTGTAAATAGCGCAAGTAGTACTCCAAAAACAATGGCGAAATATCTCTCCGCAAATACGTATTTCAAAACCGTCGATTTGAGGAGATAGGAGCCGGCCGGAACTACAAGCGTTAAAAATAGTAATATTCTTAGTAGCATTTTTTTTCTGTTCTTAAGGTTAGTTGCTATCAAAAACAATATTGGCAGAGTGATATAGAATTGCTCCTCAACGCAAAGGCTCCAATATTGGCTTAGATTACCGCTAAGCCCGTAAGACACCATATAGTTATAAAAGCCGCTGAGAATTCCAATCGCTTCCATGAAAATATACTCGGGCTTACTAAAATCCGAGGCAATTGTATTTTTAAAAAGCATCGAAAGGCACCAATAAGAAAACATCCAAAAAATTGCCATTGGTAGAATTCTAAAAGCTCTTTTAAGATAAAATATAGATAGTGCTTGTTTTGATTTTTCCAACTTTTCCTCGAAAGAAGAGTCCTCCTTTAAATCAGGTAATAGTCGGAGTAGTGATAATGTGACTACAAATCCCGATATTACAAAAAAAATATCGACGCCAGTGAACGTCTGTGTTAAATAAGGTGGTAATAAGTCGGAAAATGAGCCGTGAGCGATAGCTGTCATAATGACAGCAACTCCGCGCAGCCTTTCAATTTCTAAGTTTTTGGTTTTGGCTTGATCTGGCATATAATACTAGAAGATTATACTACAGTGAGTATAATTCCAATACTATAGTCAAATAAAGGAGAGAATGATGCACTGGATAAGCTATATCAGGGAAGTTTGGCCGGGTTTGCTCACGGCGGCGAATGTACTTCGTCTCCCGTTGGATAAGATATCACCCGAGATGCTGAGGACTTTACAAGACGCAGGGACGCTTTATGGGGTTATAATTGAAAACAGAGGGATCCTGGTTTGGCGGGCAAAGGAGCGTGGGAAACGCAAGTTTGGTACCAAAAAGTTTGTCGTTGAATATCAAGCCGGTGATCTACTTGTGGCCACACCCTCGGAAGTGTTTCCAAGTGTATTAGCGCGCCATACTGAAAGCGAAAGGAAACTATGGTTCAGCTACCAAGAACTCCAGGGACCCATTCCCGCCGACATACTAGGGATTCTTGTGATAAAGGACCTTTTATCCCTTCGCTGGGAATGGCACACAGCTATCGAGACGCACCCAAGATTAGGTTTGATCGTGCCACAGAGGTATGTGATCGAACTTTCGGGTCAGAATGGGGTCACTAAGTTGTTTCCGGGATCAGCTCTAATTGTTTCAGAACAGGGGCTTTCCGGAATTCCTCATCGTAAAATGATAGATTATTCATACCATAAATAACAGAAGCCCTCTTTTGATGTAAATGTATCAAAAGAGGGCTACTAGTTTTATAATTAGGTAATGCAAAACATAATTGACTGGATAAGAAATAATAAGCTTACAAGTGTGTTGTTCTTGATACTAGCTTTAGTACTCTTTCAAGGAACTACTAAAAATAAATATGGCAATACAATTGTTTCAGACGCAGTAGTCTATCAGGAGGCTGCAGGTAAAAGAGGTTTGGAACAAGTTCCCGCTCAACAACGAAGAGTAATCACCAGCTCCAGTTTTTCTTTGCTTGTTGAAAAGGTTGTAGACACAGCGGATGCAATAAAGCTTGAGGTTGAGAAATTAGGCGGGTACGTTATAAACACAAATATTTCACATCCGGAGTCAGGAGATTACGCTTATCTTAGTATTAGAGTACCCACAGATAAAGTACCATCTATCCAAAAGCTATTAAGAGACAAATCGGTAAAAGTAGTAAATGAAAATATTTCGGGGGATGATATTACGGATCAGTACATAGATATTCAGGAAAGACTGACAAAGTTGGAAAATACTAAGAGAAGACTTGAAGAAATTATGGTTCTAGCAAAGGATGTAGACGAAATAATGATGGTTCAGCAAAACATTTTCAATCTCCAGGACCAGATCGATAGTTATAAAGGCCAGTTAAAGTATATGAATGAGGCTACAGCTACCAGCTTGATCAGTATCGACTTATCTACTGACGAGTTAGCACTGCCCTATACTCCACTGGATGTTTGGAGACCGGGTGTTGTATTTAAGTTGGCGGTGCGATCTATGTTGGGCACCTTGCAGCAGCTAGGTACTGCTGCGATCTGGCTAGCAGTTTACGCAGTACTACTAGTTCCAGTCCTAATAGCTGTTAAACTGGGATTAAACATAATTAGGAAACGTCAGTCAAAAGTTTTGTAAACTCTTGCTAGTTTCTTGCCATTGTTCTTAAAAGTGTAAACGGAATCTTTGCCGACTGTTTGCCCGAATATCTCACCGGTTCCTCGGATATTGAAAGGGCGGTCGATGTAGATAATATAATAGCAGTGTGTGTCATCCGAAATTCCGAATTGATCATCCATGTATATCTGTGAAATCTCTTTCCCTTCGTTGGTAAGATAGTTACACTTTTCCGGATCTAAAGAAACTACTCTGTTAATTTCTTTCCAATTTCTAAAATGGGGAAAACCGAAGGTTAAAATTTCTCCGTCTGTGAATTTTGGAGCCACTAAATTAATTCCCTTCCAGTTGAGCACGACTTTTTCTTGCCAGGGGTACTCTCTGGTGTGGTCTATAAATAATATGTGAGATTGCCAAATCAAAAAGGCCAGGGACACGAAGATGGGCACAAAAAATATACCGTAGAACACTTTCTTATATGCAAATATAGAGCTAATTCCAAGTGCGGCAACAAATATTGCGGGAATTACATAATTGTATATATGAGTACCTGGTTTATCCATCAAATACTTGATAGCCAGAAAATTTAGTAAGAACCACAGGATAAACACCAGGTTTCTCCTAAAATTAAACAACGACAGCATCATTAGGCTGAGAATAAAATACAACGCCAGGAAGGGATTATACAAGTCAAAAATAAACTTATGCCTTAGAAAACCTAGGCTATTCCAACCAAAACGGCGATCGAAGTAAATTAGGTTCGCCGAATTTTTTATGGTAGAAATAACGTAAGGGATTAGAAATGGCAGAATAAGTAGCACAAGAACAGCCAGATTAGTAATTAGAAGGCGTTTTTTAAGTGAGTACTCAATATCGGTTCGTCGAAAAAATTCAATTACAAAATATATAGTGGGAACTAAGTAAAAGATTGCATCCCAATGAGAAAGTAACGAGATGCTAAAAAATATTGAGCCCAGCGCAGAAAGTAAAACGTGCCTTGAGGTGGCTTTTCGCAGCTTTGCAAACATGAGCAAGGACAATAAGGAGAAGAATATATTTAAATTTTGATACTGCGCAATCCTGCCAAACCCAACAATAAATCCATTCGATAGAAAAAGTACTGCTCCCATAAAGGAAACGAGCTCGGACTCGATGAACTCCTTTAGGAGTAAGTAAAAAATTACTATCGAAAGATAACTCAGAATAGTAAAGGGCATCCGCAAGCTAATTTCGTCACGCGGATTTTCCGTAAAAAACAGCACTCCCGAAGTTACTAAAAATTGTATCGGTCCTTTACGTTGTTTCATGAAAAATTCAAAGTTTGACCCTCCTGGTTGATTTCTAATTAATGCTTTTTTTTCGTCGTCTTGAAATTCGGAATAGCCTAGATCAGGGAACTTTAAAAACCATCCCAGTATCAGCAGTAGGATAATAGGTAACACCTTTTTAAACATACTTTTTAAAGTATACATTACGACTTAGCCAAACAGATACAGTTCTTCTTGGGCACGCGTGACTCCTGTGTAAAGCCATTTCTTCCACGTCGAATCATCCATTTTTGAAAAACGTTCTTCGAACAAAATTACCTTTTTGGCCTGACTTCCCTGAGCTTTGTGAACAGTTAGGGCATAGCCAAAATCAAACAGATCCCCTTTTAGTGCGAATTTTCTTTGTTCTGTAAAATTAATAGAATTTAATGCTCCAAACTGCAGGGCGTAAATAAGTCCAGTATATAAACTATCCGAATCATCCATTAATATGGCTGCTTCAAACCAGTCCTTCTCTACTCTCTCTATGTTTTGAATTGTTCCAAGCATGCCATTGTAAACATTTTTCTTCTGGTTGTTTCTTAGGCAAATAACTCTATCTCCGGGTTCGGGTGTGGGGTGCTCATACCCTAAAACGGTTCGAATAAAGTTATTGATCCTGGCTCTTGTAGAGTTATAACCGCATAAAATTAGTGTATCTGTTGTATAGCCCTCCAAAAGTTCAGTTGACATGGCCTGAGAGAAAGGATCATCTTTAGAATACTTAATAACTTTAGCATTGTATTCCTTAGCAGGAATTACTCCGGTGTTTCTGGCGTGAATAGAAACTTGAATTATAGGGTTGTTCTTTGCCTGGCGGTGAATTTCAGTTAATAGTAATTGGGGGTTAGCCATGAGATTAAAATTTCCGTTTATTGGTGGAAGTTGGCCGTGATCACCCACCGCAACTATCGGGATTTTATAGGAGAGTAAATCCATCCATATATTACTATCTACCATAGAAGCTTCGTCCACGATAATAAGGTCAGTATCCAGCTCATCCTTTCTTTCCCACCCCACAATCTCTTTATTGGTATTTTCAATTGGGTCATAGATTAAGCCATGTATTGTGCTAATAGTATCTCTCCAAGTAAGCGCGTTTTGCTCCACCAGCTTATTTTTTAGGTTTTGGGCGGCTCTGCCAGTATAACTGCAAAAAGCTATTTTCATTTTTTTATCGGTTTTCGTCAGGTGAGTCTTAAAAACCGAAATAAGTGAAGTTTTGCCTGTTCCGGCATATCCCCCAAGTGTAATAAATTGCTCTCTTTTAGGATCTCCAAACCACTTTAGTAATGCACTCAATGCTTTTTGCTGGTCTGCTGATAATTCCATGGATATCATAATAAATCTTTAACTGGCTAATACCTAATTGATCGAGTATAATCTCAAAGTCATGAAAATAAGGAATATCGCGATAATTGCACACGTAGACCATGGAAAGACCACAATAGTTGATGGGATGTTGAAGCAGTCAAAAACTTTTAGAGAAAACGAAGTTATGATGCAACAGGATCTGATAATGGATTCAAATGATCAAGAAAGGGAACGGGGAATCACAATCCTGGCTAAGAATACCGCAGTTATTTACAAAGATACAAAAATTAATATTATCGATACCCCCGGACATGCTGATTTTGGCGGTGAAGTGGAAAGAACCTTGAATATGGCAGACGGAGCCTTGTTGGTGGTTGATGCGCAAGAAGGGCCCATGCCCCAAACGAAATTCGTTTTAAGAAAGGCGTTGGATCTAGGATTAAAAATTATAGTGGTAGTAAACAAGATTGATAAGCCGAACTCACGCGTGTCGTGGACAATTTCTAAAATTAATGACTTATTTCTTGAACTTGCAACTCATGAAAGCCAGTTAGATTTTCCAATTGTTTTTGCCTCGGGAAAGTCAGGAAAATCATGGGAAAAAATGCCCCTAAATTTTGAAGAACCGGCAACCTTAACTCCGGTATTTGATGCAATTTTAGAATATGTTCCAGCACCCAGCTGTGAGCCGGATAAGCCGTTTCAAATGCTTGTTTCTTCGCTTGATTGGGAAAGTTATATAGGTAAATACGTGATTGGAAAAATTCGAAGGGGAAAATTACTAACCGGCGAGAAAATTTCGATTCTAAAATCGGACGGTACTAGTGTGAGTGCACTTGCTGAAAAAATATTTACTTATCAGGGATTAAAACGAATCGAAACAGCCGAGGGTATTTCTGGAGATATTGTGGCTATCACCGGAATAAAGGAAGTTGAAATAGGAGATACACTTGTTGATCCTAAATTTCCTGATGCATTGCCTGCTATTAAGCTCGAGGAACCTACACTAAGAATTACGATAGGGCCAAATACTTCGCCATTAATGGGTAAAGAAGGGAAGTTTGTTACAAGTCGCCAACTATTGGAAAGAATAGAAAGAGAGCTCCACACAAATATTGCCATGAAATTTAGAATTTCTGAAGAGGGTAAGTACGTTCTCTCGGGTCGTGGTGAACTCCACCTATCGGTATTTTTGGAAACACTTCGAAGAGAAGGTTATGAGATGGAGGTAAGTATGCCAAATGTTATAACCAAAGTCATTGATGGCATAGAGGTAGAGCCGATTGAAGAGCTAACCATTGATGTTGATAACCTATACGTTGGGGCTATAAAAAGCGAGGTAGGAAGGCGAAGGGGAATGCTAATCAATCAGGAGGATATTTCTACTGAGTCAACCAGGCTTGTATTTGAGATAACTACTCGCGGGATTTTGGGTCTTAGGGGAGCGTTGCTTACGTTAAGCAAGGGAACTTCGGTGATTAGTTCGGTGTTTTTGAGAAATGGCCCCATGGGTGCAGTTTTGGCAAAAACCCGAAAGGGAGTATTAATAGCCTCCCATTCAGGAAAAGCCGCCGCCTATGGATTGGTTTCTGCGCACGACAAAGGTCCGGTTTTTATTCCGCCTCAAACTATGGTTTATGCGGGAATGATTGTGGGCATAAACGGCCGGGACGAGGATTTGGAAATAAATGTATGTAAAGAAAAACAATTAACAAATAACCGGTCAGTAGGCGAGGAAGGTATAATTTTGCCTCCACCGCTCGTGTTAAGCCTTGAGCAATATATTGGTTTTTTGGAGGATGATGAATTACTGGAGATTACTCCAAATAGTCTTAGATTGAGAAAAAAGATTCTCGACTTTACAAAAAGAAAAAGAGCTTCTAAAGCTCAGTGATGGCTATAGACTCGATGGTTGTAGATTCTGCATAACCCCATCCAAAATTGCCGGATACTTGTACGTGTTTACCAATAAAGTCTTCCAAGTTAAAAAAACCATCTGTAGGTTCGGCTATTTGTAGGCTGTTAACATAAATAGGTCTGCCGACCGAACTTTCTTCTAACAAATAAGGCTCATCAAAGTAGAAGTTATACCAATAGTCCCCTAATTCCAATTCCGGGGGAATTAGATCCTTTTTAATAGTCCCTTTAAATGTGTGATACCTGAGGGCGGTATCAACTAATGGTTTCATGCATGTGAGGGATTTATAGTAGGCTCCTGCGGTAAAAGAAATGACAGGAATGAAAACAGCGGCTAAGACTAAGATACCCTTACATTTGGAGCACATGTATATATATTACTACTTTTCCGATGACTCGGGTATTAAGTTTGCGCTGAAGGTGTTGTCGAAAAGCCGAAAATGACCTAAAATATACTATTATGCCCATTAAAACTTCCGTTTTTATACCTGTAGCTGCTGTATTACTTATTCCACTCAGTTTCCTGGTTCTATCTAAAAGCAGGCCAGATAAAAGTTCTACTGAATCAGAAAAAGCAATCACTTTGGAAGTGAATAATCAGTATGTGTCACCAATAAGTATTGATTATCTGAGATCACTCGATATTCAAGCTGATTCAGTGAAGATTGAAGATGAATTGACGGCGGGAACTAATTACAGAAAATACCTAGCAAGTTACTATAGTGAAGGAAATAAGGTGTACGGCCTGTTAACAGTACCCACGGTGGCTACCCCCGAGGGTGGTTTTCCGGCCATAGTTTTTAACCATGGGTACATTCCACCGGCACAATATAAAACAACTGAAGGCTATGTAGCTTATGTAGATAACCTTGCGAGGAACGGCTTTGTGGTTTTTAAAATCGATTATCGCGGAAACGGGGAATCCGAAGGCGATCCATCAGGTTCCTACTTTTCTTCAGCCTATACAATAGATACAATCTCTGCGCTAAAGAGCTTACAAAAGTTTGAGACTGTTAATCCTAATCGAATCGGAATGTGGGGACACAGTATGGCGGGCAATTTAGTGTTAAGAGCTATGTTGGTATCAAGTGAGATAAAAGCGGGGGTTATTTGGGCGGGTGCTGTGTATAGTTATCGGGATTTTGTTGCCTATAGGATTAATGATACAAGTTATGCGCACCGGCCATTTGAGACAAAAGAAGGAGAAGAGCAAAGAAACAGGGAAACCTCTCCTAATATTCAGAAAATTAGAGAGGACCCGGATTCCGTAGATTTTGCTGATCCCTTTTGGACCTCTATATCGCTAACCGCAAACCTTAAATACTTGGAAAATCCTATACAGATTCACCATGCACTAGATGACGCTGTAGTGGATGTTGGCTATTCAAGAGACCTGGTAGAGGTTCTTAAAACCGCTAACAAACTCTATGAGTTTTACGAATACGACGGAGGAGGCCATAATATAACATCTCCCTATTTCGAAACTGCAATGGAAAGAACAGTAGAGTTTTTTAGAAAAACGCTCTAGCCTATTCTTTTGGTAGGTGGATATTTGGCGCAATATTTATCAAATTGTTATTAGGCACAGGTTGCTTTATGACCAAAAATAAGGCGATTAGAACAACCGACACTATAACAAGTAGTAGAAAGAGCCTCATATACCAATTGTGACATTAATTAGCAAGTAGTTCAAACAGCAGACACTTGATAGAATAATTATATGAAACTTAGGCTGTTGATTTCGGCGTTACTATTTGGTGTTTGTTTTCCTTTAGTAAGTTCCGTCGACTTTAAGCAAAACGACGATTGGATATATTACAGAAATGCTGTGTCGTTTCTGTCGGGGGATTTCACTTTAGATCCCTACATGGGGCCAACATTTTATACCCAAGGAATTTTAGGGGCAGGTTATATATATTTCTTTGGAGGAGATACCCTCCCTGTACTATCCCTTCTATTTTCCGTAGGTAGTTTTTATTTGTTTACAACTATTTTGAGCAGATTTTTAAAGCTTACCTCGATAGATTCCGTAATGCTGGGTATGCTTCTATTTGTTAACCCACTAAACGTTCATTCCTTTTTGGGATTTATGACAGAGGCGTATTTTCTATTTTTGATGCTTTTGTGTCTTTACCTGTTCTTATTCTACTTGGATAATCCGGATTTACGACAATACGTGCTCCTTGTATGTGCTATAGTGATCGCGTTTTTTTCGAGGCAGGTGGTTTTGTTTATGCCGCTGGGATTTGCAGTCTTTGGTGTACTCACTAAAAAACCCAAAACTGCATTACTTAGTTTTGCAACTTTCCTGGGACTTGCAGTTTATTATAAGTTTCTGTTTCCGGCTAGTCCTGCAATGCAAACTAAGGCTTTTTCACCTCACCACTTGCTTGAGTTCGACTACTCGTTTGCAATATTTTACGGCATACTAATATTGTTGACGGCATTTGTTACGCCTTTGGTTGTAAACGCTATCATTCCCGATAACCGGCCTAATATAGCTAAAGCTCTCGTACTGCTAATTTTCGCTGTCTTATTATATTTTGGTTCAGCCAAATTATTCAAACCTGACACTGTATCCTGGGGTGAATTTCCATATTTTGAGAATACTCTAGAAAGATCAGGTTTTTATCCCCGTGGTGTGTTTGGTACTAAATATCTATTTAAATGGAATTATGACCTGTACAGGTATTGGGATTTGGGTTCAAAACTGCTTGTCGGGTTGCTAGTGTCAAGCCTATTCGTTTTTAGAAGAAAAATCTTAAATTTATATTCGGTTTTAATAGTTACGTACATGTTAGTTATGATTGTTACCCAGCGTTTTTTTGATCGCTATCTGTTGGAGCTCATTCCCCTGTTTATCATGTTCTTATTAAAAATTAAAGAGCGCTTAAGATTTAGTTATCCTTATAGAAGTGTGATAGCGGGCTTCACACTGTTTTTAGCGTTTTACTCATACCAGTTTGGGATGGATTTTGTAGGTGTGAATAAATACATCTGGAATAAATCTGAAGAAATTGTTGAACGCGAAAAGATAGAGCCCTCTAAAATTCAAGGTACTAACGCGTGGAAGTTAAGCTATCGCAATTATGTGGGAGATTACAAATACACCTTTTCGTACGATTCTCCGGATGTAAACCAAGGATTCAAAGATAACTGGACTCTTGTAGAAGAGCACCAAATTAACTACCCCCTTAATATTTTTATTGAACCAAAAATCTATCTCTATCGAAGGTAACAGGTAAACCGAGTTTGCGATATAATATCAAGAATGAGAGCCGTTAAAATTATTACTGTATTTACGCTTGTGTTATGTTATTTGTATTTTTCTTACGCCAGATTTTATAACTATATTGGAGAGCTTGATCTTAGGAGCCCTTACACCACAAAGGCGTTTGATATTGATAACCCTTTGGGTAACGGCTTTGCTAAGTATGTAGCCCTCGGTGATAGCCTTAGTGCGGGCGTAGGAAGCTTGGATACTAAGAATACTTTTGTGTATGATTATGCTCTTAAACTATCTTCGACTTATCAAAAGGTAAGTGTAGTAAACCTTGGGGAGCCAGGAGCGACTACTTACGACTTGATTAACAGACAGCTCCCTGAGGCAATTTTGGCACAGCCTGACTATATTACACTTCTTATTGGAACAAATGATATACATTGTAGAAGTAGTGCCGTCAATTTTGAGCGAAATTACAGCCAAATTTTACAAGAACTGCTAAGTAAAACTAACGCCCAAATTATTGTAATTAACCTACCCTACCTTGGCTCCGAAAAAATTGCGTATCCGCCTTATAATTTGGTTTTGGATTTTCGCACGAAACAATTTAATAGAATTATTAGTAGCTTAGTAGATTCAGACCGATTGAAACTGGTCGATTTGTATGAGGCCTCCTATGATTTTGCTAAAAACTCACCCGACTTTTATTCAACAGACTTATTTCATCCGTCTGATACCGGTTATGCCCTTTGGGGGAAGTTAATTAATGCATATTAGTTACTACCAAACTGTCTTAGTTATAGCCTTTTTAGTGGTGGCAATCATTTTAACGGCAAAAAGTGATTATAACTCCCACGGTTTGAGCCCTGCCCACACAAATGAGCTTAAGGGTGTAGCAATTTTGATGGTTCTGTTTTCGCATATAGGCTATTTTCTGTTTTCCGATCATACTTTTTTGTATCCTTTATCAGTGGCAGGTGGTGTGGGAGTTAACATCTTCCTATTTTTGTCGGGATATGGACTAACCAGATCTGAGGCTAAGGTTCATCTTGGAATTATGCCCTTTTATGCCAAGAGGCTCGGTAAAATCTTCCTCCCGATGTGGTTTGTGCTAGTAGCAACCTTACTTTTGGACAAGTATTTAATTGGACTAACCTATCCTTCAAGTACAATCATTCCCAACCTATTGGGCTTTTTTCCTAACTCGGATTTGTATACTGCAGTCAATTCACCTCTATGGTATTTTTCTCTGATCCTTTTTTATTACTTACTATTTCCCGTGATATATAAAAAAAGATATGCCGGATTATCAGTGGTATTGGTTGCAGTTTTGGGGTATCTGGCTACCAGGTTACCGCTACCTGTAACTAAAGATGTGCTAAAGCTTTATCAGTTGCATTATTTGGCATTTCCTTTGGGGATGTTGTTTGCACATGTTCGAGTGTGTAGGGAGGGCGGATGTCATATTCCTGCGCTAGTGTCGTACCCGCTTGTTGTTTTACTTTGCGCGGGTTTCGCCTATACAGCTATAAACTCGGGAATCGGGGAAGAAGTTTGGCTTGAGCAGCTAATTAGCTTGGTATCCACTTGTCTGGTGGTACTTATTTTCATAGTTAAATCCTTCCGCATAGGTTTTCTTTCATTTTTAGGAAGATATTCTTATGAAATTTACCTAATTCAGTGGCCGCTTATGTATCGGCATGACTTTATATACAAGTACACGCCACCGTTTTTGGGCACCTTAATATATTTAGGTGTGCTAGTTTTGATAGGTTTTTCGATTAATAAAATAATGAAACTGGCTAAAGTATAGTGCTTATAGAACTATTGTTGAGATTTATGCCATCCTTGAAATGCACATTTGGCCAGTAGTGCTTGATTTGCTGTACTATATAATCACCTGAAACTTTCTCGGGTAGAAGCACGTAATCCGCGCCCAATGTTTTAAAAACCCGAGCAGTTTCTGCATCGGTGGCTCTTAGAACGACCACAATCTCCCTGTTTACCCGTTTTGCAGTACTTAATAATAGTTCGTTGTCGGAAACATCGGAAGCCGTGCAAATAACAAGTTTGGCTGACTCTATCTGCAAGGATTCAAATATCTCAGGGTTGCCTATATCACCGTATATCGCATTGATACCTTGGTTCACTAGTTCTTGCACTAGTGTGGGATTGAAATCCATTGCAATAAATGGAATTTGATTTTCCTGCAGGTAGTTAATAATGGGACCACCCACACGATGTGCGCCGATGATAACAATATGCTCAAACAGCTTGTCTTTATTCTTTCTTTCTAAATAATGGGACTTATCCGGCTTTTCTAACAAACTAATTAAGGGTAAGAGTGGTTTATATAATTTCTTTGATAAAGAGATACTGATTGACGAAAGCGTGATTGATAATACGGCAACAGCAGCCATAATCGAAAGTGTAATAGGATCGATTAAGTCTGCATTTACACCAACCATAAGGACTATTAGCGAAAACTCAGATACCTGTGATAAGTTTAATGCTGTTTGAAAAAGCGTGTGTTTCCTAAAACCAAATCTCCCAAGTAAAAACATATATATAATAGGTTTAAATATAAGTGCATATAACGTGAAAATAGCTATGATAGGAAGGGAGGAGACAAAATCTTTAAAATCAGCTGTGGACCCTAAATATATAAAGAATAAAGCCAGGAAAAAGTCCCTTGTCGGTTTTATTTTCGCCTGAATTTGTAGATGATAAGGGGAAGACGCAAGAGCTATCCCTGCAAGAAACGCGCCAATTTCTATGGAAAAACCTGCAAAAATGGCTAGTGCTGTGAAAGAAAAACACCAAGCTATTGAAGTGATATAAAGTAGCTCGGCAGAGTGTGCCGTATATTCGAATAGCTTATTTAATAGGTGCTTTGATAGGAAAAAGGTTAAGATCAATAACCCAACAATTTTGAGTAGTGGAAGGCCGTTTTGTAAACTCAAGTCAAAGTTAGAGTTAATGACCGAAATAAACATTAGCACGAAAATTGCTACTAAATCCTCTACTAGAAGTATTCCAATGGATAACTTTCCAAATAAGGATGATAAATCTCGGCTTTCCAAAAGCATTTTTACAACCACAACTGTTGAGGAAAAAGATAGGCCAAGTCCTAAGTAAATTCCCTCAGCACTGCCAAAGCCCAATAATTTTGCTATTCCGAAACCGAGTAGTGTGGAAATTATTATCTGCCCCACTGCTGCAATAAAAATAGGCCTACCAAGTGATTTAAGTTCACTGAGCTTTAGTTCCATTCCAATTAAAAATAATACAAAAGCGATGCCGATTTTCGGCAGAACTTCGAAAACAGGCGAATTGCCTAGATCAAACAACCTTAGTACTGCTAGGATTAATCCCGAAAGCAGATAAGCTACTACCAATGGAAGTTTAATCTTAAAAACAATAAGCCCAATGAAGGAAGAGAGAGCTAGGACAAGGGCAAGCTGATAAAAAATATTATCCATGTGTTTTATTATATGGCCTTAGATTGTTTACTACAATGTGAAGTCTACTGCTGGATTCACTTTCTAACTGCTAGATCTACTGTATTGTACACACTACGCGCCTTGTTATCTTTGAATATGTTCTTGTTAAATTTGTTGGTTTCAGGGACAGTAAGTGAATAAATTCCGTACCGGTTTGCTTCTATAGTATTACCTGAAAATTCGTTGTACCCGCTTTTTATATAAATGCCTTTAGTGCTGCTACTAATATAGTTGTCTTTTACCAAATTGTTTTCGGCTCCTGAGTAAAGATAGAACCCGTATGCAAAATTATCTCTCGTGGTGTTATTTATAAAAGCGTTATTTTTAGATTCGGCATTTACTCTTATTCCTTTATTATTCCTCTCTAAGTTGTTCTCCTTAATTAAATTGGAGTCTGAGTTGTAAATTGCAATTCCATCTTCGTTCCCGTAAACAGTGTTTCCGATAATGTAATTATTATTCGAGTCTTCGTGCAACATTATCCCGTGGAGCTTATTGTTATAGGAAGTGTTATTGACAATGTAATTGTTAAAACATCTCTTGGAAAAAATTATTCCGTGTGTTCCATTGTTATAAGATATATTGTTTTCGACTAAAAAGTTATTTGAATCATCGTGTGGATCCAAGCCATAGGCAATATTGTCATAAAACTGGTTATTTTTCCAAATCATCCCTGATGTTCCATATGTATACGCCCCAAAGTAATTATCATGGAACTTGCTATTCATAATTTCCCCGGTCATAAAATTACTGCCGAATGATCTCGAAGGAATCCTCCAGGAGACCCCGTATGTACCTCCTTCGGATATATCTTTAGCCTTGTATCCAAGATAGCTCAGTTCAGAATTATAGATATCGAATCTGCCGTTTCCTTTTGCTAATATATAGGCTCTTCCGTCTGAGTAATCGCTGTCGATTGTTCCGTTAACCTCGTCCCAAGATGTAATTTTTATGCCATCCATAGTTAATCTCCCGTTATTGGTTTCTAGCTTAACATATCCCTCCGCATCGCTTTTCAGTTTGATCCAGCTGGCTTCTGATAAGTTTATATCCAGGCTCACTCCGTTACCTATCATAATATTAGAAGTAATGAGCCATGTTTTGGGATCAACTTCCTTGATGTGAGTGTATCCATCTAGTTCTGCGAGTCTTTTTAGAGTTAAACTCGACCCTCTACCAGCAACCGCCAGGCTATTTGATAGCTCACTATATGTTACCTGAGTGTAAGGAAAACGATAACTTTCAAAGTTAAAAATTCTAAGTGGAGTAAAGGCATTATCTTTTAAAGGTATTGTAAGCGTTGTTCCAACATCAATACGGTTCCAATTAGGCAAAATGTTGAAATTGTATTTCACAATATCTTCCGGTGATGTGGCATACTTTTCTGCTATTGTAGTAAGAGTTTCGCCCTTGGTAACAACATGCCTGGTCGCTATTGGAGCATACTCTTTTACCTCGGAAACATTTTGGAGCTGGCTTTCTAAAACCAGATCAGAAGAAGCGGGCTCTCTTAGCAGATCTTGCTTATAAGCGGCAGTTCTTAGTATCACAGGGGTACTGACGAAAGAAATCAGGCATGTAGTTAAAAATATCTGGCTAAGGTTACTGAAAAAGCTAAATTTCTGCAGTCTGTGAGCATCCCATCTGGTAATCCACCCCTGCGTATTAAGTGATATTAATGCGTATATTTTAATAATTGCGCTAAAAAAGCTAAACGGGACATACAATGGCACTAACACAATGTCTGTTGGGCTTTTTTTAAGATGGGGCCACAACTTAATAGTTCTGCTAAACAGCCACCAAGCAGCTATTATACCTGCCGAGGTCCATGATTTAAGGTACAGGGCTGCGATAAAGAATAGTGGCGACAGCAGTAAAGTAAAGGGTTGGATAGCACTATCGATAAAACCTATGAGAAATATCGGATTCTTTTGAACAAACTTGAGCTTGAAAAACGCATAAAGGTCCTCTCTCCAGGAGTTTCGTGTCCAACGAATTTTTTGCTTGATGAAGTTTGAGAAGTTTTTCATTCCGGGAGTGTATACCCTCGAGGTGCTCTGGTAGTATGTATGCCATCCTGCATTTTGTAAGGTATACGTTAGCCTTTTATCGTCTCCCGATATTACTTTTTGGCCAAAAAAGGTTTCCGACACTAAGTCATCTAGGAGGGGAAGTACTGCTTCTCTTCGATAGAAGGCTGTTCTGCCTGATAAGCATCTTAGGTAGGGTCCTGATACCGACAAAAAAGGCATATCATCGTTGTATCGAAGGTCAAGAAGGATCGCAAAAGCCCTTTGCGCCAGTGTCAAAGGTTTTAATACAGCTTGATTAGTAGCTACTCCCCCAACGGTGGGATCATTAAACGGGCATAAACCGTTTTTTAAGACGTCTTCATCCCAAATAGTGTCGCAATCCACCAAGGCCACTATTTTACCCTTAGCTTTTCGTATCCCATCCGCTAAAGCCTCTCGTTTACCCGGGGTTTTCGTAATTATTAATACCGACTTCTTAAACTGGGCAGAAAAGTTTTTAAATACATCAATACACTTGTAATCGGTGTAATCTATCACAGCAATTATTTCGCTGGGTTTATTCTTCACCCACGAGTTTAATGCAAGAGTAAAAACCTCGGGGGTTTCGTTATAAACGGGAGTAATTATTGAAACAGTATTCTTATAGGGATTGCTTTTGGGTCGATAAAACGAACTGACTACTTTCTTAATTAGCCATATACTCCATCTCCATATTCCTATAACTCCTATTGGAGCTATAAAGATAACATCGGCAAGATTCATTTCTTATTATTTTCTTTTGTATTTATACGGTCAATTAGTGTGTAATTTGCTTTTATAGTTGCCTCAAGCACCTTAGCGTCGTACCCTTTGGTTTTCGCGTAAGAAAGGAAAGCCTCGGTATCTTTTGGCAAACAACTACCCTTAAAAGGCCCAAAGTCTCGCACTCCATATGCAGGATTCCACATACCCTCACAGCTTTTAGCCACTAGATCAAGTATATTCTGAGTATTCAAATTTAAATCGTTGCAAATATCTCTAAACTCGTTGAAGTACGCAATTTTTACAGCATTAAACAGATTGTGAATATATTTTTGAATCTCTGCCTCTTCCAAAGTTACTCTATAAATTGGTGCATCGAAAACTGAGTATAGCGCTTCCAAAGTATCTCCCGATTTTTTGTCGTATTCTCCGATTACTATTATCCAGGGCTTTGTGAAATCACTCTCGGCTGTAGCCTCACGTAGATACTCTGGGTTCATACATACTCCGAAATCCTTCCCGGCTTTTTTACCAGAATACTCTTCAAGCGTTTTAATTATAAGATTTCTGGTTGTACCCGGAAGTAAAGTGCTTCGGTCGACGACCAGATGATATTTGTCACTATTTGCTAATCTCTTACCTAAATCCTTGCAGGCTTCTTTTAGATTAGTTAGATTGATTAAACCGTTAACTGTGGGAGTTGAAACACTAAGAAAAGAAATATCAAAATCGTTTTGCCCATTAAGTTCCGAGGTCACATAGGCCTTATAACCTTTGCTTCTTAAAAACGCGACTCTTTTGGGATCGATATCCAGAAAAGTAACATCCAAGTTTCTTTTAATAAAACCTAATCCGGAGGCGTAACCTACTACTCCTGATCCAATGATTGATAGTTTTAATTGGCTTGTTACTTTTTTTACTGCACGCATATAATTTGTATTTAGGCAGTAATGGGTTGCATGCTATCACTTTGTTATTTCGTAGTCAATCGGTTAAAGAATATTCTGTATGTTTCCCCTAATTCCTTTTCGTAAAACAAATAGTATTCCTCAGTTATACTCGAGGCTAGCTGGGGATAAAGCACATTGTCGGTACTTGATATAGATATAGGGCTGCTAAAGCCGGCAGTAGTCTCTTTGTAGTATGAGACGTAACCAAATGATGCTTCAGGGTCGTCTTTAGGAAAATCCGAGCTATCCCTGTTTTCCATCCACGATACTGCAAATCCTGTTTTGCTACTGCCAACAACAGGGAACATTTGGTAATGGTCAGATTCTCGAATCACTCTCGGATTCGACCATTTGTCATTTTTATAAATTGAGTAGAAAATTTGGGATGGTTTTCCTTCGTCGGGTTGCTGTCTCCATACCGCCATTAATTCTGAACCATTATACCCTACGCTCGCGTGCCTGGCGTCGAGGTTTGATTTCGATAAGTTGTCCCAGGTTGACCAACTATTGCCGTTGTCCGTAGATATGGAGTGCCATATCTGTTGGATTCCATCCTCCATACTTTGGCTCGAATACATAAACAAGTGAAGTCTGCCCCCTGAATCAACCACTAAGCTAGGCCTGGATTGAGTATTACTCGGTGTGGCCTGAACATTTTTCCACGGGCTAAAGTCTTTACCCTTATTTTTCGACAGACTGAATTTTATTTGTTGCTGACCATTATCGGAGTCCTTGCCCTCCCACACCACATAAACAAACTCTTTATAAGTTGTTACTTGGGGATGCTCTTGCCAGTAGTCATCATCATCATAGCCGGATACTATGGCAATGTTTATCCAATTAGACCAGGAACGTCCTTTATCGACGGATTTAGAATATTTAATTTGCCTTCCCAATTGCTCGTTATCCGGATCCAACCCGTACCAAACTACGTGAACTATGTCGTCTTCTGAAATTGTAAGTGATGGAACTCTTTGAGTGGCTCCATTTCCGACCACTGAAACAGGTGTCTCATCTCCTGAGACGGCATACCTGCTGGGACCCAATTTTTCAAGCTTAGTTACAAAAATTTCCTCATTATCTTTATATATTTTTCTATATGCCGTATAGATACTACCCGTACTATCGAGAGCTATTTTATTTTGGCCGGTATACCCTAGTGCTTTATAGTCCTCTACGGTATTTATCTCATACCCGACTTTAAGTTTATAACTTGGCTCTGTAGTTTGAGTTATGGTAGAAGTGGTTTCTGGTATTTCCGGTGGAGTGATATTTTGAACTGGTACCGTTACTGTTTTATAAACTTTTTTTGTGGTAGAAGACATAAGCAGATATATAAAGGCACAACTGACTATTAGTAAGATCGTGAAAAGCACCCACATAAGTTTCCTTGGCATATGGTCATTTTACCAGACTAAAGTAGTGTCCGTACACTCAGGCATTTGACTTATAGGATTTGGATTTCAAATATCTGCGTGTTATAATCCCACAAAGTTCTTTGCAAATTTAATAACTAACAGCCAAAGACAATTATATCCTATAGGAAAAGGAGCGTGATATGAGATCCACAGTTAAAGTATTTCTCGCCGTGGTTCTGGTGTTTTTACTAGCCAGCCCGGCGTTGGCCGAAGATTACATTACGGCGGCAGTTAATACGCTACAGAATGCACGAGTATATGTATATCCCGGTACTGAAGGCACCGATTACTATACTTCTGCAAAGCTGGAAAGTTTGTTGCGGGATGGTGATGATCTGGTTCTTGTGATGCTTCCGGCAGAGGCAGAAGCGGGAACAGATTTGCTCACCTTGGCTCGCAGTTTGTCCGAAGGTTTGGAAGACACTAAAATTATCGGACTTGCTGTTGGAAGAAAAGTTATTGGGTATGCTCCCAACCTACCTGTTGGAGTGGCCGCTGATCAAATGGAGCGCGCTAAGAGTGTTTCCAACGATTCTGTAACAGCTCTTGTTACTTTCTCGAGGAACATTCATCTGTGGCAAAAGGCGAATGTTAAGCAAACTCCCACACCACTTCCCACTATCACCCCTATTCCAAAGCCCACTTCTACTCCCAGACCACCAATGTTACCAGAGGTAAAGAGAAAGCTATCTTGGTTAAGTGTAATATTCGTGATTTCACTAGTTGTTGTCGGGTTAGGTACACTAGTTGCCAGATCGCAACCGCTGTTTCTAATGAGTAAGCGGAAGCGAACTCTAAAACAAACCGAGCTTCAGATCAAAGGCATCCAAGAGGATGTGGGTTTGATTAGAGATTACAGAGTGAGAACTGAACTTTCTCATGCCTGTTTGGTTGCACTTGGCCTTGTGGAACTGCTTGAGATAGAAGGGAAGTCGCAAAGCTACACTGAACTGCAGCTACCTGTTTTGATAGGTAATATGGGAATTCAGGTTAAGTCCTTTCTAGGCCACGAGTCTAAAAGGCATCCAATTTCTCAGACGATGAATCAGAAATTAAGGGAGGTGTTGTTTAACTACGACGACTTGTTCACTAAGCTTCAGGAGGGTAATGAGAGTGCGACCGACTTACTCGCTTCGATAATCGAATCCAATAACGCAATGATTCAAGCCTTAGGCTATTTGCCCGAGGATCCTAATAAGAATGATCAGAGATAAGGAGATAGCTATGAAGAAACTGATTTGTCTGAGTTTGCTATTGGTTTTACTGGCCGGAATTCTGACGGCCTGCATATCGGCAGCATCTTCGACAGCAAGTTGTGCCTTTGTGGTCGGTAGTGGCTACAACGGCAACGATTCCAAGTTGCACAAAGTAATCTTTCCCGGGCAGCAGGTCATTGTTGGTACGGACGAAGTTGTATCCTACTTTCCGTGTAACTCACGGAATTACATCATCAACGATGGCAGCGTCAAGGATTTAAAAGGAAAGCCAGTGGGTGACCGAGCGCAATTGATTGAAGCTACGACTTCAACCGGTGTGCCGATTAAAATTGCAGCCAGGGCACTGTGGACCCTTAACCAGTCAGAGGATGCCATGGAGGCTTTCTACCAGGTATGTTTTAAATACAAGTGTGCCAGTGAGAAAGATCAAAGCGGCGACCAAAATTTCTCGACGGACGGTTGGAATGGCATGCTTGCCGAGAACATGGGTCCTGCAATGGAAACTGCTGCAAAGTACGCGGCATTCGAGGTTGATGATTCAATCTGGAATGTACAGGATCCTAAGCAGATAGAGGACCTCCAAGACAAGATGTCGGCGATTTTCGATGATGTAATGCGCGCGAATTTGGGGTACCCAGTGGATTTGTTCTGTGGATCAGGGAATTCGGCTTGGAGTGATCCTGAGCACCCTGGTGAAGGTGATTTTGTTTGTACACCTGTGCGTATTATTGTTGACTCAGTGCAGCGTGGTGATATTCAAAACGGGGAAAGTACGATGGGACTGATAGAATTGAACAAGCAGCGCCTCCAAAACGCTGTAGCTATCTATGGTTCCGTTGAAAATGCTGCATTCTGGCTTGCCTTGCAGGATTCGATCGAAAAGTGTAAAGGTTCTGGGGCGACCTGCGTTTTCAACATTGGGTTTCCGACAACTTACCCGGTAGTTTTACCAGCGGGCGACAATGTAGCGTTACCTACTCCCGCTCCAACGGCTACAGCGCAACCTTAGTAAATTGATCTTGTAAGTTTATTCGTCCCCCGAGAGCAAATGTTTTCGGGGGATTTTCTTTTGACTCAAGCTGTGATGTTACCTTGACAAACAGACCTATAACTATTAAAATTCTCAAGAATCATCAGACTATAAGACCAATAGAACAAAGGAGTAAGGTATGAATAAAGGTAAAATGCTTGACCCTAAGAATTTGTTTGCTGATATTGGAAACCCAGGGAAGCTTACAACTGCTCAGGATGGTGAGGAAGCTGCGGAGCAAGCAGGGGTAGCTGCCGAAATTAAGGCCATGAAGATTAAGAATGAGCTTGATAATCAGGAAGCCCAGATCGAACAAGCTACGGCTTTAATTGTGAGTCGTACACAAGCAATTCAAGAGAACCATGAGCTTTTTGATTTACACACTGTTATTTTCGGGTGGTTTCCCCCGGATGAAGTCAAAAAGGCAAACGCCTTGGTAGATGCTCGTAAAGCTACTGCATTGAATATCGATTCTGCAGCCAGCTATGGAGTTGTGCCTGATAATGTAGTGGCACAATTCGTTAATTCTGCTGCTACCAGAGCTGCTGGACAGGCACGTTTGGAAGTTGCCAGGGTGCTTGATCAGGCTACTGGCGTTACTCGAAAAATTGCCGAAGACGAAAGCATCTCAGCTGACGAGGTCTCTAAGAAGGCGCAAAAGCTACTGGATAAATGGCACGACGCCCAGGTTCTAAATGCACTGTTCAACCGCCTGTTTAAGCAGACACTGAACCGTGTGACCGATTACCAAAATCGGTTAGCGGGTGTTGGTAATGACTTAGCAAAGAAGCAAGTAACGCTGGAGACTATTTCTGCGTCCTTGTATGCTCGCCAGGAGTTGGTAAAGCGGTGTCTTTTTGACACCTGTGTTTCGGGTCTTGCTCTTGTGACAATCCTTGCTCAACAGCACGAAGTTCTTCATGACCTTGAGGTGAGCAAAAATAAGGACAGAAATTCTCCTCCTCAGGTATACGCCCAGAGGATTCAGGAGCAAGAAGCTTTGATCGAAATTACTACCAAGCGACTGGTGGACATTAAAGCGTTTGCAATTAAGCTAATCGGGTTGTACAGCGTGCTTGGTAACACACGGTTCAATGTTGCAATCATCAAGGCCGATGTTGTTTTCACCAGGACGAACCTGATGGCAACCCTAGGGTTACAGCTGGGTTTAGTTGTGGATATCATTTCCACTCTTCGAATTAGCAAAGCCGCTGGGGACATTCGCGAAGCCGAGGCCGAAGCAGCTGAAAAGGTGGGAGTGTCTACACAGGCTTTGGACGAGGCTGGCAATAAGGCTTTAACAGACGTTCAGACTACAATCAGGAGTTTGAGGGCTACTGTTAATGCAGCGGTAGTAGGTATCAAGAATACGCACGCCAACCTCCAACGCGTCGCTGACATGAATACTCAGGCAGAAAAGGAGTTTGCCGAGTTATTCGCAACGATGGCTGTGTAATTTTTAAGGAAGAAGTTGCTCCCCGATAATAAAAATATCGGGGAGCTTTTAGTTCCTAATGGTATAATATAGTATGCGGAAAAACTTCATTCCACTCATAATCATTTCTACTTTGCTCTTGGCGTTAGGATTGGCATATTCTCAGTATCAGTCTAGTCAAAGAAACAATGAGACTGCAAATTCCCTGAATACCCCTGATCTAGCGGGGGACAGAATTATAAACTTTAGCGGAAAAGGGTTAAAAACAGTACCGGCAGACTTGCTAAATAATAATGCCTTACTTGAGCTTAATCTTAGTGCAAATGCAATTACTTCCTTGCCCTCGCAGATACAAGCTTGGGTAGATTTGGAAGTATTTAATGTAGAAAAAAATCGATTGACGTCACTGCCGGCCGAAATAAGGTTCTTCACTAAATTAACTACTCTTGATGCAAGCGGAAATAGACTCACAGGTTTACCCGCAGAAATTGGTCAACTAACCAATCTCATAGAGCTAGATCTGTCGGATAATGATATTACCGAGGTTCCAAACGAAATACTTACTCTTTTGGGTTTAGAGTCCCTGGATATTAGGGGAAATCCTATAAAGGCTGCTCACCTCAAGAGCTTACAGGATAGCCTACCTAATACAGACATCCAGTTCTAATAAAGCTATGTTTACAAATATTTCAGAGAAAATTGAAAAAAGATTAGCGTATCTTGAGAACCTAGATGATGAAATTAGATCTGGTAAGTCTTCCGAAAGAGGTTTATGGCAGATATCAAGGGATTCGGGTAAATTCCTCAGTTTACTTGTTTCGCTTGCACCTAAAGGTAATTATATAGAAATAGGGACAAGTGGAGGTTATTCCGGTCTTTGGATTAGCCTTGCTTGTATGCAAAAAAATAGTAAGTTTACTACACTCGAAACCAATCAGGTAAGTTACGAGAGGGCTGTGGAAACTTTTCAAACCGCAGGTGTTATGGATTTTGTTAATCCAATAAATGGAGATGCAAAAGACTTCATTGAGAACATAGAAGAAATAGCATTTTGTTATCTAGATGGTGGCGACGATTCCGACGATAGCGAAAGCGAACAGTAATATTTTCGCTTTTGAGTCAATTTGACTGGAAAATCTATAAAGATTATATGTTTTCCAGTCTTCTCCTTTGTTTTATGAAAAATACTATTAAACTTTTGGATTTTCAAATAACATTACAACGCAAAAAATCACCGAAAGGTACTAAATTTGTACACTTTAAAAAACCAAGCGCACCTATTGCCATAAAAATATGTTCTAGAAGTGGTTCTCGCTTTGATACGGCATCCAAATCTGGTTTGGCTCATTTTGTGGAACATATACTTCTGGATGGTACTGAAAAATACAAGAATAAAAAAGAACTTTCTCTTATTTTTGACGACTTGGGTGCTTCGTATTCTGCAAGCACAGGGCCTGAACATACGAGATTTGATTTTCTTATCGCAAAAAGGGGTCATCTTAGTTCTGTTGCGGATGTAGTAGATCAAATATTTAATAAGCCTTTAATTTCTGAAAAGAGTATTGAGTTAGAAAAAAAGATTATTAAGATAGAAATATCCTCCAAACTAGATAACAGCAAAAGAGTTCTATCTAATAATATGGAAAAACTCATCTACGGTGACAGTTCCCTTGCTTATAATATATCAGGTACGGAAGAAGCCTTAGAAACAATTTGTAGGGAGGATATTACCACACGCTTGAAAGATATTTTTTTCCAAGATGTTACCGTTATTTCATGCGGAAGTTGCGATATTGAGGATATAAATACTTTATTTGAGCCCATACTTAACAATAAAGAGCAGAGCCTTTTTTTAGACACCCCGCAGGTATCAGAAGGTATTAAACACGGTTCATTTAAAATAGCTGATCAGAAACTGATCTATTGTATGTACGCTTTTCCAACTTGCGGAATTGCTTCAGAGGATGGTGTAGCGTTAAATGTATTATCTACATACTTAGGTAAGGGAAGATCTTCGTTGCTAAGCGAGGTTCTAAGATACGACGAAGGGTTACTGTATTCTGTTACATCTGGTCATAACAGATTTTCTGATACAGGATACTTTTATATTGAGATGGGTGTAAAAAAAGAAAACCTGACTGTAGTTTTTAATAAAGTCAAAGAAGTTCTAGAAACACTTCGGATAAATGGGATTAATCAAGAAGCCCTTGGCATTATTAAAAACAAGATAGTAAATGCCGGAATAATTTCTACACAAACAGTCCAATTTTGGGTTGACACGCAATTTTATAGGGAATTGTTGGTAAGAGATAATGCGTATACTTATGTAGATTATCTAAATGATATCGATGTCATTTCTAAGAATGAGGTGGATAGCGTTGTAAACAAATATATCTCCTTTGACAACATGTTCTTTTATGCAGTTGGTAATGTTGAAGATAGCGAGATTGATGAATTATTTAACGCAAAAAACTAGTTAAAATATATTCCCATAAATTTTATTAAACAGGATCAAACTTATAGTTTATGTTGTTATAACAATGGCAATATACTGGCTGGGGAGCAGGGATTCGAACCCCAATAGGCGGGACCAAAACCCGCAGTCCTACCATTAGACGACTCCCCAACGTACACTAAAGCTACTTTGAACACTTAATTCTAAAAAAACTACTCAGTTTGTTGTCTAATGGCAGCGTAGCGCCCACTTAGACGACTCCCCAACGTACACTAAAGCTATACAACATCACTGGCCTGCCAGCCGAAACCGAGCGATGCGAGGTGTAGGCTGGTGGGCGGTAATGGACTCGAACCAATGACCCCCGCGATGTAAACGCGGTGCTCTAACCAACTGAGCTAACCGCCCACGATACCAAAAACCTTTACTTAGCTAACCTGCCAGCCCTCCTCCGGCGCGTAAACCGGCGGGCAGGCCGCCCAAATAGCTACCCTATTTTATCATACTAAAAGTGAGAAATGGAAAATTACTCCGGATCAGAAACAGTGCGAGTTACAAAACCGTTGCGAGCCATCTCAGAAATATAATTCATAACAGTTTCAGGCTCGTCAATATTTCTAATATTTAACTCCCCTCCCCCCATAAATTTAACGCTAACCGTTCCAAAGCCAAGCATTTTTGCCATAAAAGTTTGTTCGAGAGTCATTCCAACCATCCCTTTTAAATTACTCGCTCGGTGTCTTTTACTCCACACACCATCCACTATTACAATTTGGTCGGGAGTAATAATGTACGACTTTCCACGCCACCTCATTTTGCATGTTGTAGCCGAAACAAATAACAGGCCGGTAAACAGTAGCAATAAAAGAAAAATTAAAATCACAGATAGATATAAGGGAAACAATTTTGGGATAAAAAAAGCAAAAAACACTATAAAAATTGCAAGCAAAAGCGTAATTGGAAAACAAAGGTTTACTAATTCTAATGAAAGTGATTTGGGCGACTGCTTTATATGAATTTCTTGTACTTTATTGGTTTCCACCGATACTTCGATTATAGTTCCTTTGTCAAGACACTGCAATGATAATACTCCTTTGTAAAGAGTACTAAGTGTTCTATACCGCTTATCAAACTGGATTTGTTGCTGTATTGGCTTTCGTATAGAGTAATAGCTTTCAACTTTTTAAAGTATTGTTTCACAGATAGTGGAAGTATAACGGTTGGAGTGAGGGGTTTTATTAATTTTGGATTTTTTGCCATCGCAAGCCCCGCCTGTGGTATTTTGTAGCTCCTTGGTACTGTGGAATAAACTAGGGATGTTTGAGTATATTTGGAAATGCTTGTTAACAATTCGCTCAAATAGACATGGTCCGGATGGCCATAGATTCCACAAGGTTCGTAGGTGACAATATGTGTTGCTTTAAACTCTCGCACTTCTTGAGTTAGAAAGTCCCCAAGATTCAGCTCATTTTCAAGGTGCTTGTCCTTATACCCTAGTATTTCGTAACTTGGGACTCCCAAGAACTGCATAACCGAATCAAATTCCTTTTCTCGCACATCGGACAAAACACCTTTATATCTTCCAAAATAGAGAGTTGACGCTTCCCCTTTTGTTAGCACCATTACCTTAAATTTAACTCCGGCTTCAGATAACTCCTGTATCAACCCGGCATTAGCGAAAGTTTCATCGTCGGGATGGGGATAAATTAATAGTACAGAAGATGCTTTAGTTATACCTAATTTCTGAAGGTCCTTAGTTTGCACAAAGCTTTATTCCAAATCCGATATATCTTCTTTTGGTGTTGAGTCTATATTCTCTACTAATTGGTCGAGTTCCTCGATAGCCGAATTATCAGCCTCTTTTGGAGTCTTGCTATCATCGTTCAATTTTGTGAATTCCTCTTCCTGATCAGGGTTAACTTGTATAAACCCGGGTTTATCACGATTAACCGAAAAATAATATGATAAAGCCAGTACTGCAAGGCCGATTGCTATTAAAATTATCAGGGGTAAATTTCCTTTTTGCTTAATCATTATCTTCCTCCACATCTTGGTTTCTTAAATCAATTAAACTCTGTCTTAATGTGTGTGCATAGTAACTTCGAATTTCTTGGCGCTTCTCTATTGTTTTCTTTAGCTGTTCTCGTGCTTCCTTAAGTACGCCTTTGAATTGAGCTTCTGGTCCGTCACAAGTTAATTCTTCCGTATAGTTTAGAGACTTAATAAACTCCCCATAGGAATTATTGTATTCTTCTACCATCTTGTCGAATTCCTCTACATTGGCTCTAACTTCTGCTACATCGTATCCCTTATCATCTAACTTATCTGCTATTTCTGTAATTTTTGATGAGATTTTTTTATAGTTAGTAGTGTGAACCTGTATATTATCCTCATATTTTCTCAGCCTCTCTGTAACTCGCTCTTGTACTTTTATACAGAGTTTTTCTAAAAGTTCCTCTTTCTTTTGATTACCTTGTGCGAAAACTACTCCAGCTGAAATTAACGAAAAAAGCATCGAAAACATTACTATTTTGGGATTTATTCTCATGGAACTATTTTACACCAGCTATTGTATTCTGTAAAAAAATAACTAATAATTAATTGTTAAATAATCACAATGGAATCTACTAACGGTCAAAGTATTATAGAATTTAAACTGCCCTCGAGAGTGGGTATAATTTACAGCGACGCCAAACCGGAATACTTCCCTACTGAACAGCAATACTTAACCGAAAAAGATTCATTTACTAACGCACAAGTAATCGCTGATGAGTTGAAGATTTTAAATATCGACTCGATTTTATACCCCGGAAACGAGTCACTTACCGAGTCATTGAGACGCGATAAACCGGAAATGATATTTAACTTGGTTGATTCAGTTAGAGGAAATGAATATTTGTCTTCGACCATTCCCGGTATTCTCGAGATGCTTGATATACCTTATGCAGGCGCGGGAATAATCGGATTTGCCCTTTGCTACAACAAGTTTTTGACCAAACAGCTTCTAAAAGCCGCCGGAATTCCTGTGCCAAATTGCCAGCTATTTGTGACTCCAAACGATCAGATAGATCTGGGGTTACGATTTCCTATAATTTCCAAACTAAACGAAATACACGGTGCTGTAGAAATTACTAAGTCTGCTGTATCTGAAAATGAAAAGGAGCTAAGGGAAAGATTGAAATACCTAATAGATACATATAAGCAACCTGTTGTTGCTGAAGAATTTATCGTTGGCAGAGAAATCGCAATAATTGTTATTGAGGGGCAAAATCGCAAGGTATACATGGGAGAAAAGGTCTTTAATAAACCCGATGACAAGTATGTTTTTGCTACTTTTGAGGATCAGTGGTACGAGTCAATTTCAGAGCCCTTTACCTACGCCAGATTCGACGATGAGAAACTTAGAAATTATGCCAGGAGAGCCTTTGATTTAACCAAAATGGCAGATTACGGCAAGTTTGATGTTCGTATGGACGCATCGGGGAGATACTACTTTATAGATGTAAATGCTAATCCCGCTTTTGGCCCAAAAAGACTTCAAACGAGCATGGGATATATCGTACAGGATCTATATGGAGTTACTTTCTCGGATATCTTAAAAAGGCTGATGATTAATACTCTTTACGGTAATTAGATTACCAGTAAACTAAACACCGCAAAATAAATCATTATACTTAAAGAATCCTGAACTACAGTCGCAATAGGACCACTCGCCTCGGCGGGATCCTCGTGAAGTTTCCAAAAAAAGTATGGGATTATCGACCCCGATATAAGTGCCGTGAAAGATGATATAAATATCGAAATCCCAAGTCCCATGGAAACTTTATGCTGTTGGTATAACACGTATGAAGTGCCATAGGCTAATAAGGATAGAACCAGGCCTATTACAGATACTATTTGTGTCTGGCGGATTAAAAATGGGAGAAGTCTGAATTTCTTTTGTTTTGCAAAGTCTCTAATGATAATGCTTTCCATTTGGGTTCCGATTGCGTCTGCAAGATACACAATCATTGGTACAAAGGTTATCATGATGATGTTTTTCTCAAGTGTTTCTTCAAATACACTAATAAACTTGGAAAGTAGTACGCTGGTAACCAATCCTAGAATAAGCCACGAGAGTCGTTTTTTAATTACCGCGAATATGCTTTGAGTTTCAGTTTCCATATTACAGAAATGATACCATTTATTACTTCTTATCAAACCTCAAAACTCGTACAAAGACATATATTACAAAGGCGATAATTAGAAAGTCGATTAAAGTAGCCGCAAAGTGACCCCAGGTTATTTCAACAGGTCCTAGTTTTAGTACTGCTTGGTTCAAGGTTCCTGTAAAACCGAAAAATATGCCTAAAATCGGGTTGACGATATCAGTAACCAAAGCGCTAACTACCTTACCTACCGATGTTGCCAATAAAAAGCCTATTGTTAACCCTAAAATATTTTGGTCCTTAATAAACTTTAGAAAGTTTTTCATATATTTGGTGGGGAGGGAGGGAATCGAACCCTCATAGCCGGTTTTTCAGACCGGTGCCGTGACCGCCTTGGCTACCGCCCCAAACTAAGACTATGTCATTTTATCAAAGAGTAGTTTATCTTACCATGAGATCAAAAAATAGCCCGGCTTAGTATTTTACTACTTTGCCGGGACTTAACGGTTTTCTAGTGAAACCGGTAAGGGTTATGGGTTATAAGCTCAAGGGGAATCGCCTTATCCAACTCTTTACCAGCAAGCTCCTGGGTAGAGTACCAGCCTTCAAGATAATTGCCCAAATCGGTAAGGCCATCATCTACCTTGGAAGTGGTGTCTCCACTTGTAACACTTAACTCCCCGGAGTCGCTCAGGGCTACCCTATACCCCTGTAACTCTGTACCTGTAGCATCAAGTAGTGTCCCATTTTCAGAAACCCGGTACCTTGACCAGAAACCGGTTGGGTTGCTAACAGTAACCCATACTCGAACCAGAAATAACTCTCCTGCAGCTTTATTGGCCATACTACCCTCCTCACTCACTTACTATTAGGAAAATGTCACTGGATTATAGCATTTTTGACCGCACAGGTATTAATTGGTATATTGATCTCCACCAAAAATACTACTAAAGGAGAGTTCTATGAACATTTGTGTTATTGGCACGGGATATGTGGGGCTAGTAGGCTCCGCTGTTTTTGCAGGGTGGGGAAATCAGGTTGTGGGAGTCGATGTCGACCAAGCCAAGCTGGATATGATTCAGGCTGGAGTGATGCCAATCTATGAGCCCGGTCTGCCTGAATTGGTTGCTCAAGGTATTAGGAGAGGTAACCTGCGTTTCACTAATTCCACTGCAGAAGGAATCAAGGATGCCGAGGTTATTTTTATCTGTGTGGGCACTCCACAAGGAGCCGCTGGTAATGCAGATCTATCCTCTGTGTTGCAGGTCGCGCGACAGATTGGCCAGAGCCTCGACCATTACGCGGTAGTAGTTACCAAGAGCACAGTTCCTGTGGGAACAAATCAACGGGTTAAGGAAATACTGCAAGAAACAACACAACAGGGTGTTCTATTTGACGTCGCCTCCTGCCCGGAATTTCTGGCCCAAGGCACATCTGTCTATGATATGGATCATCCGTCTCGTACTGTGATCGGATCCGATTCACCCGAAGCCATTGAGCTAGTAGCGGAAGTTTTCAAGCATTTGCCAGCGGCAATCATTCGCTGCGGTTTTGCCGAGGCTGAATTGATAAAGTACGCCTCAAACGCACTACTTGCTACGAAAATTACTTTCGCAGATTCAATGGCCAGCCTTTGTGATCTTGTAGGTGCCGATGTTGTACTGGTAATGGATGCGGTAGGAAAGGATCCGCGTATCGGGGCGATGTTTTTGAGAGCCGGTCTTGGGTGGGGAGGTTCGTGTTTTCCCAAAGATGTCGAGGCGCTAGCCTATCTTGCAAGTCAACTTTCCTTGCCACTTCCACAGCTGGATGGCACGAGAAACACTAATCGACGGGTCCATAAGCGTTTCGTACACAAAATTAGTCTGTACTTCGATGGTAAGCTGGATGGAAAGACGTTCGCAGTTTTGGGACTGGCATTCAAAGCGGGAACCGATGATACACGTGAGTCGCCCGCAAAGAAAGTAATCATGCGTTTGCGTGGTGCCGGGGCTCGAGTCCGCGCTTATGACCCCAAGGCTACTGAGAAAGCAATCTTAGACCTTGGCACAACGTCTCTTGAGTACTGTGACAATCCATACGAAACTATGGCTGGGGCAGATGCGCTGGTAATCTTAACCGACTGGCCTGAATTTAAAGGATTGGACCTGTCACGAGTAAATTCCTTGCTCAAGAATCCCGTAATTTTCGATGGCCGTAACATGCTAGATCCAGAAACGGTTGAAAGGGAAGGCTTTATCTATTTTGCAATGGGCCGACCCACAAATGGGCAACGCATTATTAATGGTAAAGATACTACCTACGTTGCGAAACTAACCAATGGAGCAGGATTGAATAAGTAGCTTTAGGCAGCTTACAGATATGAATAAGCCTCATGCATAAAAAACATGAGGCTATTATTTTTTCGTCTTATCCGGGGAATACTGCAAACCGTTCGTTCAAGGCCTTCCTCAAGTCACCATAAGTTTTGACTTTATGCGGGAAATACACACGAAGCCCGCATCTACGACATGAAAGAACATCTTGCTCTTTTGATGCTTGACGCCGATCTACCCACCCGTTACAAAGGTCATGAACCCCCACGCAACAGGCGAGTTTAGCTTCGTCCGCGGTGTGTGTCACAAAGTATTCATAGCCGGCAAAAAGAGGTCGGGGCGGATATTCTCTGAGAAAATCTCCTTCCTCGGTAAGCTGAATGGGCATAAGAGGAACGCTTTTTAAGACCTGGGCGGTCACTTCCGCGATAAGTCTATCTCGATTTCTCAAAAAAGCTGTTGCAAGCCGAAATATATCGTTCAGCCATCCTGTTGCCATGTAATCTTCCCCATCCCTGCTAATTACTTTGTAAGGGAAATATCCGTTGATACAGTACGTTTCTCCAGTCTTGCTTCCATCTTGATCTGTATAATGGCCGTAAAGCCGTCCAAGGGTGATAAGCTGAGGGTCAAATCCTGCAGCTTTAACAATATCCTCCACAACTTTAAGCTCGGTATCTGACAAGTGCGTCTGATGTTCCCAACCTGTATCTTTATATTTCACTACCAAATCTGCAAAAGCGTTTACAACAGAAGTAACTTCCATTTCGATCTCCTTTCTTATATTAGTGTTCTGTGTTAAGGGATTTATACAAGTCAGTGGGAAGATAGTCAAATTTTGGAGCGGCGGACGGGGCTCGAACCCGCGACCTCTTCCTTGGCAAGGAAGCGTTCTACCACTGAACTACCACCGCAAATTACCAAAATTATACCCTATTGGAGGCCTGGGCGAGAATCGAACTCGCGTATAAGGGTTTTGCAGACCCTTGCCTTACCACTTGGCAACCAGGCCGCTGGTGGGCGGGACAGGACTTGAACCTGCACGGGTTTTACCCCACAACGACCTCAACGTTGCGCGTATACCATTCCGCCACCCGCCCGAAACATAAGGTATTATACTATAGTTGTGCGACCAAAAGAACATATAGAACTAATAAAAGGCCGTGCCTATAAATATTTCGACTACGGAGGTGACAAACCAGTGGTAATTTTGTTGCATGGTATGTATGTCACCAAAAGTAATATGGAAGATATTGCCCAGGATTTATCGACAAAATTTAGGTGTGTGGCACTAGATCTCCCCGGTCACAACAAGGTATCACTCAAAAAGATAACAAAATTTGATGACCTGGCTGACTACGTACTCATGTTCATCAAGAAAAAGCAATTTAAAGAAGTATATTTAGTTGGCTACTCCTTAGGAGGGCTAATTTCCTTAAAAATTGCCGAGAAAGCGGATAATACAAAAATGGTAAAAGGATTAGTTGTTTGGTCGGCACCGATTCTAGGTTTCCAGCACGGACTTACCAGAGTTGCAAAGCTAGCCATTCCAATATCAAAAATCATTCCGGAAAAAGTTTACCTAGCAGTTGTAACCAACGATATTCTAAATAAGCTTATAGCCTCGGTTTATAGTAAAGCAGATCTATTTATAAAGCCTATGAAGGGCACTCTTTCGGCATTATCGTTAAGGGACGCCGTGAAATTAATTGATATTAGTGTAAACGTTAGCTTCGATTTTCCGAAAAGTGTCCCTACCCTATTTGTATTCGACAAACGAGATCCCCTAGTAAGCTACAAAAACTATCGGCACTCAAAAGAACATTTTGAGAGCGGGAGTTTGATTGTGGCTACAATTCATAAATCCGGCCATTTTAGGGATTACGAAGGTTACTCAAGTTTGAGGAAGGAGATTCAAAGGTTCTTGACTGAAAACCTGTAGATGGTGCCGAGAGAGGGACTTGGTCACCGGTTCTCGCCTGGAGGCGATCCCGTCGACCCCACCTCGCCGCCGTCGCGGCTGCGGCATTCAAGTCCGTTAAATTTCCACTTATGGTGCCGAGAGAGGGACTTGAACCCTCACGTCCGTTAGGACACTGCCACCTGAAGACAGCGCGTCTGCCATTTCGCCATCTCGGCTTACTCTACAGCTACTATTTTAACACTAACTATTTTAACCGGGTTTACAGGCTTGGACTTTTCACCCATTGGACCAAAAGCCACCTCGGCTTCAGCTATTTTGTCTACAGTGTCCATGCCCTCGACAACTTTTCCGAATATAACATAATTCTTGGGTAGAGGGTTATCACGATGCATTATAAAAAACTGACTTCCGTTTGTGTCCGGTCCGCTATTTGCCATCGCAACAGTTCCTTTAACATATTCCCCTTCAAAAACCTCGTCCTCAAAGGTATATCCCGGACCCCCCGAACCATTTCCCATCGGATCGCCGCCCTGGATCATAAAATCCCTAATTACTCTATGAAAAATTGTGCCGTTATAAAACCCCTTTTCTGCCAACTTAACAAAATTGTTTGCAGTAATAGGTGTATCCTTTGCATTTAATAGAATTCTCATGTTGCCTGCCGTGGTTTCTAAATCTGCGTAGTAATTTTTTACATCTTTATTTTCTTCTGGTTGTGGACTCATGGTTGTCTCCTGTGAATTTTCTACTTCAGTTATACTACTGGTGGTTTCGCTAACCTGCGTGACGGGTTTGCTTTTGGAATAGTAAACAAGTACCAAGGCTAATAAAATTGGTGAAATTATAAGGGCCAGCCATATTCTATCTTTCATAGGTGTTTATGATATCATATATTTAAATCTGTCTATATAAGTGATATTATATAAATATGGATAAAAAAACAATTTTGATCCCTATAGCGTTGTTAGTTATCTCGTCAGCATTTGTTTATTTCAGCGTACTAAAACCAAAAGACACCCCATGTACTCCCGACACTTGTCCGGTTGTACAACAAACAGCAGTAGTTCCTTCAGAGACGTTGGGTGCTACTACCGGCTTGATGGAGTACCAAATCTCAAAAGAGTCCACAGTCTCATATACTGTTCAAAAAGTATTTGTAAATCAGCCCCTACTTATGGTTACAGGCCAAACAGACCAAATTACAGGTAGCGGTTGGTATAATCCTGAAACTAAAGAGTATGAGCTAATAGCCAACATTTCTTTGGACACATTAAAATCCGACAACTCTACAAGGGACAGTGATGTAATTAAGTTATTCAATCCAAGCATCGGCACGGTAAAAGTAGCTAGTAGTGACAACCAAATCAAGCCTGAGTATGCGATAGAGTATAAAGAGAAAGTAAATATTGAGGTCTCAATAAATGGAATTGCCAAAACAATACCGTTTGATGTCACTGCCCTATTCGATGAAAACACTGTATCTGCAAAAGGCAATGCTACTATTGATATGAAGGATTTTGGAATAACACCCCCGTCATTACTTGGAATATACACAGTGGATCCAGTAACTACGATTTCCTTTGATGTTAAGGGTTTCAGAGCTAATTGATGGCGTCACTAAGTATATTACTCATAATTATAGGATTTACTGATGCGTCGTACCTTTTGTACAAATATATCACTAAGTCCCCTATTGCTTGCCCTCTCAAAGGTGACTGTAACGCTGTTTTAGACAGTGAGTACAGCCGATTGTTAGGCGTAAAAAACGAGGTTTGGGGTTTTCTTTACTACGGTTTTTTGCTATGCGTTATACTTGCTCAAGTACTGTTTCCAAGCCTTTTGTTGCCTACACAAAAGGTTATTGTACTTACTAGCGGATTTGGGGTTATCTATTCCACGTATTTGATGTATGTAATGGCCTTTAAAATTAGTCACTGGTGTGCTTACTGTTTAACCTCAGCTCTAACCACAACGGCTATATTCATAGTTTCACTAATTGCTCTAATTGGTTAAATTGTGGTAAATTAACGATAATTCTGCCTAAAAGGAGTGGAGAGTGGCTATTTTACCTAACGAGATTTCCCTTGAACCAAGAGATTCGTGTGAACATGCATTTGGAGGTTTCTTCGGAAAGTTCGAAATGGATTGGGTTGCGCAGTTTATCGTTACCTTGTGTACCAAGAGTAACACTTGGCGTAAGTTTACACTAAGTGAAGTTCTTTCCGTTGGCCGGCAGTCGACCCCTCGGATTGACGACGATTACATTATCGAGGGTGTCAGGTTGTTGTGGTACTACGGCTGGATAGAGCTTGTCGACGTCCTGGAGTTCGAAGCGAAGGATATCTTCATTACGCGGTGTGTGGAAAAAACAAAGGAATACAGCTCAAAGTAGCTAATATATCTCACAGACAAGTGCCGTAAAAAGTACTTGTCTTTTTTTTGGTGATGGTGAGGACGGTGGGATTCGGTCACCGGTTCTCGCCTGCTGGCTCGCCCGTCGACCCCGCCTCCTTCGCCTTCGCCCAGTCCGGCATTCTCACCCACCTCTTCTGCCAGTTGGTGTATCTGTTTGCCTGGTGGGATAACATTACGTTCCCCGAAGTGAATTATACAACAAAGTACCCTTTAACCCTTACCTACGAGGATATAGACAGTGCAATGGTCAGAATTGGAAGTAGAGTCTATGTGTAGGCTGTATAATAACTTTATGCAGGGTATACAGACAAAAGACGCACAAGAGTTTGACCCCAATGTGTTGGAGGAAATTGTAGTAGTAGATTATTCGGAACCGGATGTAATTAAGTCCATATACTCACCAACGCTATTTCCGCACCTTAAATTGACTACCAATGCCGTTAGCAGAGACATTGAAGTTGTTGTTGTATCAACGGAAAACGAAGATAAGCAATTACTCCACAAACTTCTGACGGAAACAAGAACGGCTCGTAATTATGTTTTGAATAAGTGCTGAAAATCCACGATTTTCCATTATTCTCCATTAAAGTTACCTGTATTCGCGACCTACTTAAAACCCAGTATTTCCACCATATTCCACCATTTTGTTTTCCACCAAAGTCCACCAAAGTTGCCACCATTAGCCATCATTTTGTATTTAAGTATTTTTTTGCAAGTATTAGTCTTTTGAAGTTAAATATGTTCTTGTTCTTTGACGGTGTTTTCGGTTTCAACATTACCTGTGTTTAAGGTTGTTCGTGGCTCAATAAGCACGATTTGGACTTCCTCCGGTGCTTCCGGTTTATGTTCAACTAATTTTGGTATGATTACGAATTCCCCTTCATTTACCTCCACCGTTCTATCTCTAAAATGTATCAGTAACTTTCCAGTTATAACCCAAAACAGTTCTTCCTCTTTTTCGTGGTGGTGCCAATGAAACTCTCCTTTTAGTTTTACAACTTGAACTTTGTCGTCATTTAGTTCACCCACTATCTTTGGATTCCAGTGTTCGGTAAATTTGTTAAGTTTTTCTTTTATGTTTACAACTTTTACGTTTTTGGAGTTACTTATAGGTTCCATAGTAAGGTTATTATAGAATATCTATATGTCTTTTGAAATAACTGGAATACATCATATTGAATTTACAGTTACCGACTTGGAACAATCTAAAAGATTTTATTCCAAATTTCCGGGATTTAAGGTAGTTGCGGAGTATCCAAATTTCGTAATGTTTCAAGCAAACGAGTTTTATTTAGGGTTGACCGACCATAAAGGTTGTGTTACAAACGACAAATTTAGTGAATTTAACGTGGGTTTAGACCATTTAGCATTTGGGGTTAGTTCTTTGGAAGATTTACGTGAGGTAGCAAGTTTTTTAGATTCTCAAAAAATCCCTCATTCGGAGATAAATGTACTTTCAAATGGCACCCACATTTTTACTTTTCGGGACCCGGACAATATACAGTTGGAATTTGCTTATAAGCCCGGAATATTTTAAGACTTACCACCTACTATTGATTGTACAAAAAATGTTAGGTTTTATCAGGTTCAGATGCTGCTTTTTAGTAACTCGTGAAGCCATTTGAATAGTCTGCTAGGTAGTTGGTCAAGACTATCTACAATGAGTTTAACTTTGTCAGTCTCACCCATTTTTTCCAACTGTTCTGCCTCGCGTTGAAGCACCTCTTTTAATACATTAAAGGCTCCGTGGATAAGGTTTGCCCGTGTTTCGTGCTGTTTTTCTTTGTGGTAAAGCCAAACTGCTGTCAATATAAGCAATACGCCCAGTCCGTTGTTAACAAAGTATTGCCAGTTGTCCGGTGCAGTCTTTAATGAGGTTGACGCAATAACTATGTTACCTCCAACTGCACAGGCAAGTTCTAACACATTACTAATTTTTATGTTCATGGGTATGTTCATCTACTGCATTATACCGCAATAAGTTACCGCAGGTAGGGTATTACTTACAAAAAGGGGAAAGGTTATTTATCGCCAAAAAACTGTAAGATGTTCCCTTCCGGGTCTGCAATAGTCATACACCAAAAACCGCCGGGAGGACCTTCAAAAGGCTCTGCAATAATATTTACGTCCTTGTCTTTAAGTTCGTTGTAAATACCACTGACACTATCAACATTGAGATTTATCATGATTCTGTAAGGGTCCTTGCTTTTCCCGTGTACTTTATCGTGTTTGCCTACATAAAAGTATGAAGGCTCAAATTTGAAATCCACACCAGTATCATCTGGTAAAGTAAGCCTTTGTGAAACAGTAAAACCAAGAACGTCTTCGTACCACTTTGCCAGTTTTTCGTAATCATCTGACCAAATACAAACAGAAATAATATTGTCTTTGAGTTTCATATAGTAATATTATACGAGAATGTAAGTTTCTTGCATAGACTTAACAATCAGGTCAGTGTATTCTAACCCGACTACAGTGTGGAAGGAAAGGTTGTTTATCTTGCGGAGCGTACCGGACTTTTTTGTTTCAATACAACTTACGATATATTATAATCATCTTATATGGGCATAAAATTTGGCGAAATAGATGCAACTCAAATTCTTGATAACGAGTTTCGTGTTAAATTCACAGCGTTTCTTGTTGAATGGCTATTTGATAACAATCCCCAATTAAAAAAACCCACACCCGAGGAAATTAAAGCATTACAAGAAGCCGTCATTAAGGAACTCCAAAAAAAGTATCCAAATTCTGGGATTAAACTTCAACAATGAAACCAAATGAATCCAATGAACAACAAGAAAAAGTGAAAGGTATACTTGCTTCTGCAAAACGTGCTGAATTGTTAGATAGAGGGGTTACTGTTGAACACCGCACGGATTGGGAAAAGATTGGGCAACGGATTGGAATTATTGTTTCGGTCATTACTATTTTAAGTTTTATATTTTCCTGTATGGTTTTTCTGTATACAATCCAAAAGGATATGCGTGATTATTACGACCAGCAACTCAACCGTGTTATAGATTTAACAAACCGACAAACAAAAATGGAAACTCAAATAGAAACGCTACAAAAACAAATAACCAACGATTGTATAATTACACAGCCGAGTCAACCAAACCAGCCTCAAAGCAAATGACACCGCATAAGCCGTAACCGAGTTTAAGTCTACTGTATCTAAACATCCCCGCCACTTCGTAGTAACATACTCTTATATCGTATGCCGACATTAAACTCACAAGACAAACCAGTTAAAGTAGCCTATTACCTACGAGTAAGCACGGATGACCAGATTGACCGTTATGGTATTGCACTTCAAAAAAGGTCATTGGATGCCATTGTAGCCTCTCGTGGGACTCTTGAAGATGGAAAGACGAACGCATTACAACTCGCCGGAGAACAATACATCTACAAAGATGAAGGTGTCAGTGGAACCATACCACTGGAAGACAGACCGGCTTTTGCGAGACTTCAAGAAGATGTTGTAAATGCACCGGACGGAGAAAAACCGTTTGATATTGTTGCCGTTTACAAAATTGACCGTTTTGCCCGAAAATTAAAGATTTTACTTGACGTCATTGAGTTCTTTGAGAAATACGGGATTAAGTTCATATCCGTACATGAGAGTATTGACACTTCAACTCCATTTGGGAGGGCGATTTTAGGGATTGTTGGTGTGTTGTCAGAACTTGAAATGGAAACGATAGCAATGCGAACCAGAGCCGGCAAAGAGGAAGCGATTGCAAAAGGTGTTTTCATGGGGAAAGTACCTCCATACGGCTATATCAAAGATACTGAACGAAGGCTTAAAGTGCTACCAAAAGAGGCAGAAATTGTGAACGTGATATTTGAAAAGTTTGTGGTTGAAAGGTTGCCGTTACAGGCTATATGCCGGTATTTAGAAGATAACAAGATTGAATCACCCGGAGTAACAGCAGTAACCAATCAAAAGCGTAAAGGCGGTATATCAAAGAAAAGCAACCCGTTCTTTTGGGCGACACCAATGATAAAAAACATACTTGGAGATGAAATCTATCTTGGAAAATACTACTACAACAAGACAAAGGGTAGAAAACATTTACCGAAAGCGGAGTGGAAATTGTCTGTATACAGATACGAGGCGATAGTTGATACCATCACCTTTGCGAAAACTCAAACACTGCTTGAAAACAGAAAGATATTCAATGTGGTGAGACATGACGACAAGCATATTTACCTTTTAAGCGGTTTACTGAAATGTGCCTGTTGTTACAACCCGGAAAGAGACAAAAACGAAGGTATGCAAACATTGCATGGTGAACCAAAAGAAATCCACAAAGGTAGCCAGCACTATACTTACTACTACAAATGCAGAAGGAAAACTACTGCAAAAACCTCAATCAGATGCGGTTCGCTTCCCTTACCGGCTGAACAAATTGAGAAATATGTTATTGAGAGACTCCGGGAACTTCTCACTGACCCAAAAGCAGTGTTTAATTATCAACTAAAATTAAGGTCAACAGAACAGGAACTTAAAAGGCTAAATACGGATTATGATATGATTCGCCGATTAAAAAATGGTCTACCACAAAGAAAATCAAACCTAAAAGAACAGCAAGAATACAGCTATATTACCTCAAAAGAACTTACCGAGAAACTCAATGCACTTGATTCACAAGAAAAAGAGTATGACGGGAAACTGGCAGAGTGGGAAGCAAAAATATCAGAAACTAAACTAGACGAAGGTTACATCAAGAGTTTTGAAATCTTTGAAAAACAATACAAGAAGGCTTTGGAAGACATAAATAGCAACAGAGAAACATTACAACAATTACTTCGGATGATAGTTGACAAGATAGTTGTTCACTCCCGACCAGTTAAGGAAGGAGACATTATAGCCGGAAGAAAAACCGGAGACCAACAGGTGCCGTATAAAATAGAAATGAAACTACATTTGCCACAAGAGTATCTCAAACTTTTAGAAGCAAAAGCCAACGAAGCATGGGTCAACAGACCGGAGGAGTTCGGGGATAAAAATGTTAACTGGTGAGGACGGTGGGATTCGAACCCACGACCAAGGGATTAAGAGTCCCCTGCTCTACCACTGAGCTACGTCCCCGCAGCAACAAGAGTATTTTAGCAGAATTATTGCATTTTTACTCTATATTGTTGAGGAAGTCTTAAAACTATGAGATAATGGCCCGAGATTTTCTAGCACAGGTATAGGAGAGAAAATGAACTATATAATAACTCATGCATGGAAAACTCTTCCGAGTAAACTCTTAGTGAAGTTTGAATTTATGTTAAGTGATTCCGTTCATTTCATGTCAGCAGAAAGCGTTAAGAATATGCTTAGCCAAGTACCGATGTGCGTGTTTGAGCATATTCCATACGAGATAACAGGTAAGAGCCCTTATGAATTGACAGTGCGGTTTATAGATTTTCTTACAAGGATAGAAATTAACTGCCCGCCATCATGTTTTCACGGCATGCCAGCTTTACCTGTTTTTATTCTCTGTTACCTGGAATTGTATAAAAGCAGTTACGTTTACCCAGTGGGTATGAATAATTGGTTGTGTGATATGAAAAGTGCCGGGTACTTGGCAGAAAATGGAGTGAAAAATGGCTAGATACTCAATTACCGAAAAAGGCCTTAAAACAGAACGTTGCCCTGCCGGAGCTTTGACGTTATTCCAGCAAGTATTAAGAAATATACGGCAGATTAACACCAAAGAGGATTTTACCCTCTGGCTATCAGATAACAGCTCTTATTTCGTCAAGTTTATGGGGATCGACTGGGAGCTAATTGGGCCGCTGAATAGGAATGTCGGTGAGGTCATTACGCGGCTTGAAGAGGTTGAAGTATTGACCGGTTCCCGTACTGAAAGCGTACCTGCATGGTTATATTTTGTTCACCAGGTTGTATGTTACTACGCTCTTAACAAAGCCGGTCTGTACCCAATGGGTCTCACCCAACTGTTGAACTTTCTGGTTGACAAGGGGTATCTACAGGCCTCAGATTAGTATCTTTGGCAAGGTAGCGATAATTCACACTTCGCTATCTTGCTTCTCTTCCAAGCCTCAAACTATTTCCAACCACAGATACAGAGCTTAAAGCCATAGCTACACTTGCCATTACCGGCGATAACAATACTCCTATAAACGGATACAAAATCCCGGCTGCGACTGGAATTCCTAAAATATTATAGCCAAATGCCCAAACTAAGTTCTGCTTAATAATCGTTAACGTCCTTTTTGAAATCTGTATTGCCTCCAAAAACTTATCCAACGTCCCTTTAACTAATACAATGTCTCCCGCCTCGATAGCAACGTCGGTACCGGTTCCCATAGCAATACCTATATCGGCTTGAGCAAGAGCAGGTGCATCGTTAATACCATCACCTAACATGGCGATAACACTATTGGGATCACGGCTTTTAATGTTCTTAATTTCTTGAGCTTTTTGATCAGGTAGAACTTCCGCTATATACTCATCTACTCCCAACTCATGTGCAATAACATCTGCTGTAACTTTATTATCCCCGGTTAACATTATTGTTTTGATGCCCATGGCATTGAGTTTGTATATAACGTCCTTTGCATCTTCTTTTGGTGTATCAGCGAGGCTGAACAAACCCGCCAAATTGCCATCCCACGCTATATACGAAACCGTTTGGCCTTTTTGCTGTAACACGGCTGCTTTTTCAGTTATCATTGAATTTGTAACAATCCCTTGTTGTTCCATAAAGGCCTTAGTGCCAATCCATACCTTTTTCTCATCCACAATTCCAAAGATTCCAAAACCGGGGTAATCTACAAAACCCTCTACAGATAAAGCCTCACTAAGTTTCTGTGCTTCATAATAGGCAGTCACTGCCTCGGCGAGCGGGTGTTGGGATAACTTCTCAAGCGAGTATAAAACTTTATTTGAATACTCAGCATCTAGCTTTTCCGAGAATTCTATTACTTGAACCTCAGGCTGGCCTTTTGTTAAAGTGCCGGTTTTATCAAAAACCACATGAGTAATCTTATGAGCTGTTTCTAATGCCCGGGCGTCCTTTATTAAAATGCCCTTTTTTGCAGACTTACCTGTGCCAACCATTACTGCAGTGGGAGTTGCCAAACCCAAAGCGCAAGGGCAGGCAATTACCAACACCGTAGTTGCAGTATAAATAGAAAATTGGGCACTTTTCCCCACCGCAAAAAACCAAAAAGAGAAGGAGGCAAGAGCTATAGTAATCACGACAGGGACAAAAACTCCGGAAACTTTATCGGCAAGCCGTTGGATAGGAGCTTGTGTAGCTTGAGCCTGCTCGACCATTTTAATAATTTGAGCAAGAAGGGTATCAGACCCTACCTTTGTTGCTTTAAACTGGAAACTACCGGTTTTATTAAGAGTAGCTCCGATAACAGCGTCTCCAACCTTTTTTGACACCGGCATAGACTCTCCTGTTACCATCGACTCGTCTATATCGGTTGAGCCTTGAGTTATTTCTCCGTCGACAGGCACTTTCTGTCCGGGTTTTACTACTACAATATCCCCTACCTTAACTTCTGAAATGGCAATTTTCAATTCCTTGCCATCACGTATTACAACTGCATCCTTAGCCTGAAGCTCAAATAATGCTTTTATAGCCCCTTGAGCTTTCTTTTTGGCAGAAGCCTCAAGGTAACGCCCCAACATAATAAAAAATATTATAAAAACCGCGGCTTCAAAAAATACTTCTTCGGTTTCGAAAATGCTTGGTGCAAAAGTTACAACAGTAGAGTATCCCCAAGCAGTTAGCGTACCCATCGACACTAAAGTGTCCATGTTTGCCGTTTTGGATTTTAGGGCGATGAATGCACTTTTTAATATGTCCCAACCTCCTATAAAAAGATAAGGTGTGGCAATAATAAATTGGATAAGCGGTGGTCCCGACATCGTGAACATGAAATACAAAAAAGGTGCTAGAGCAGCTCCCATAAATATAAGTTTCCCCTTCAATCTGTCCCGGAGCTGCTCCTGATGATGTGTGGTTTCATCCAGAAGCTTATATGCTCCTACACTGGCAACAGTTTGTTTCAATTTCTCCAGGCTTAAAATTTCATCATCGTAGGTAATATAAAGTTTTTCGGTTGCAAAATTTACAGTAAATTCATCAGTACCGGGTAATTCTGCTATCGACTTTTGAAGTAAAATTTTGCATGAGGCGCAGTGCATACCAACTATTGGATAGGTTTTTGTTATTTTGCTCATTTAGTTAACTACAACCGTTACCGGCTGTACCATTCCCATTGAACAGGTGATTTTATAGGTACCGGGTGTTTTTGGTGTAAATTCAAACACATTCATGCCCGGATTAAGCTGTATTATAGATGGGTAAAGACCACGCGCTGATACTGACCTAGAGCAGCCTACGGCTCCTTTGTTATTAAACTCCCATCTAACAGGGATCCCTGCCTTTAGTGTCACATTTTTAGGAGAATATTCAAACCCACTTGCTTCCATCCTTAAAATTTGGGTACCGCTACTATCAACATCCACCGCTTTGGTATCGCTGGTATTTACTGCGGTTTTGTCTACGGAGATTAAGTCGCTAAAACTTTTTAAACCCAGTACGTTTAGCTGGGAATTTAGCGTATTTATAGCAAAAAACACAACTAATGACCCCGCGATTACCCCAAATAGTTTTGACATACCTCTATGGTTATATAGCTTTAGGCTGGAAAAGCTCACAAAGGTTAGCATTGGGAGTGTTCCCAACGCGAAGGCTAATAATATCAGAGAGCCTGTGATAGGGTTTCCGCTGGCCAAAGCTATTGTTTGTGTAACTAAGGTGAATCCACAAGGAATAAAGAATGTTCCGGCTCCAATTAAAAATGGCACATACTTGCTTTTGATGGCAAAATCGTTTGAGACTAAGAAGGAAGCGAACTTGGGGGTTTTTATATTAAATTTGTTTGCAAAATTAAACCCCATCATTTGTAAACCCAAAACTATCATAACCGCTGATACAGCTAGCGTCAGAAGGGCTGTAATACTAAGTGATATCTGGAAGGTTTTGCCAATAAGGCCCAATAAAAATCCGAATGCGGCGTATGAAACCAGCCTGCCTATATTAAATAATACGAATGGAGTGTAACTTTTCTTTGAGTTAAGCCCGTATAGATCTTGCCACTTCTTGGATAAGGACAATAACAAACCGCCCACCAATGCGGCACAACTCGATACACCGGCTACCATTCCGAAGATAAAAAAAGCACCCAATGAGGATGTTGAATTAACATTAAATGCCTTAAGTAATCCGGATCTCTCTACATATAGGAAACCGGTAATCAAAAATACAAATATTACAAAAGCCTTAAACAGCTGAGCCTCGGTTATTTTAGGCTCCTCGGGCTTGTTCCTAGAAATCTTGTACCCGAGATCTCGGAGCTTGGAGTTTATACTATCAACGTCAATTCGACCATCTAGGGTTACCTCGCATCTTGATAAAGATGCCTCAACTCCTTTGTAACCCTCTTCTTTTAGAGTTTTTTCTATTAGTAATTCGCACGAGGGACAGTGCATCCCTTGAACATAGTACGTATTGGTATCTGTGGATTTATTGTTCACAACATTATTGTATAGATAGTTATCTATGTATGCAACCCCCTTGTTATTTCTAATTAATTAAATATAATCCATTGAAACAACGTATACAGGAGACTAGAGATGACGCTATTTATAATTGCGGTTTTACTTTCAATCTTTTTCGGTCCATTCATTGTACCCATGCTTTTACCGGGGAAACTTGTGACAAGAATAGCTGTAAAGCTGTATAAGGCTAATAAACTTGAAAAATGGGCTTTTCTTTTTGGTAAAGTATATAAGAGTTATAGCCTTAAGGTAGGATCCCGCAACCCTAATTTCAGATTTTTTAGGGATAGGGTTTACGAAATTTGGTTTGAGAGCGATCACAACTCTTGGTTAAAGACTGAAATCTTCGACGACATCTATCCCACACAGAGTGTGCGAATGTTTAGCGAATGGACTAGAAACCCTCTGGTTAGGGGCCGTGAGATCAAGTACATCAAGACTCTCTGTATCCGCAGAGTTCCGTGTGCGTCGATGTTCAACCTTTTACTTGAGGTCAAGCTTTGACTATAGGGTAGATTTGTGGTATACTGCCGTCACCGAACTTTCTTCATTAGCCCAAAGGAGGCCTATATGCTCTAACTTTAAAAAGGAGAGCAAAATGAAGAAAAGCAGTTTCAGAACTATCCACCAAAAGCGCCACGGAAAGAACCACAAGTATAGCTCTACCTGGCCCGATTCAAAAGAACTATCCTTCATAAAGAGTCGGACAAATAGGGTTATCAGACATACGAGCACAGATGTGGAAATTCCAAATGGCTGTTGTTATAAAAAACTGGTTAGCCACCTTTTTTACCGAGACTAGCCAAGGATGGGAAGTTACATAATATGGACTTCCCTTTTTTTATCCTAAAACTAGTTCTTTTACTCCGCCAAATGAAATTCGATCTAAAACTTTTTCCTTGGCGCTTAACATACGTGCAGGGGTAATAATAAAATCTCCCCAACGCCCTGTAACCAAATCTATAGCTTGTGCCAGATTTTCTTTTTTAGAAGAATTATCAAATATTCCTAGTTGAACCTCTGCTTTTTGGGTGAGCATACAGCAAGATACCGCCAAGGTATGTATCGGATATGAATAAGGGGATTTTCGTAAAATTTTGTAAGCGGCTTTATAAATATCTTCAATGTTAAACAGAGGTTCCGCTGTTTTTCTTCCCATGTGCCAATGAAAACCATTGTTATACAAAATAGAAACGTGAACGTGCTGTGTCTTATAACCGGCTCTTCTCATGCGAATAGTAGATTTTTGTACCAGCTTTTGTAGTATGGGCGTAATTTGTTCGATTTTAGATGGTTGCTCTTTAATGGCAAAGGAATTACCAAAGCTTTTTCGCCCAAAATCGATGTCGTCAACCTCCCATCCGCGTAATCGCAAAAACCATCGGTATCCTACAATCGACTGGAAAGCACGTTGCAGTACTTCAGCAGGAGCGTTGTAGAAATCTGTAACTGTATGAATGCCTACTTTGTTGAGCCTTACTGCATTATTGTTGGCAATACCGCATAGGTCCGTTAAATCAAGCTTGGCAAAGATTCCAGAGAAGTTGTTCACATTAATTTCATCCAAACCATCAGGTTTCTTCAAACCGGCCGCAGTTTTAGCTAACAAACGATTAGGTGCAATTCCTATTGAAACAGTCAACCACTCCCCTATTTCCGATTTTATACGTTTTTTAACTTCTATTGCGGTATTTATTATGCCGATTTTTTGAGCCGGAAATCCCTCTAAATCTAAAACAAACTCATCTATAGATTTAGGCTCCAAAACATTAGTATAACGGGCCAATAATTTTCTCAACTGTATGTGAACAGTTCTGTATTTCCAAGGATCGGGTTCTAAAACGATTAGATCCGGATATAGCATCTTTCCTTCTTGCACCTGCATACCGGTTTTAATCCCAAATCTTTTAGCCTCAATAGAAGGTGCCAGAATACATCCCCGGGGACTGGTGTAGGCCGCCACCGCAATGGGCTTACCTCGTAAGAAAGGATTAGCCTGCTGTTCTATAGTGGCAAAACAAGAGTTTAGATCGATATGCATTATCGTAGGCGGTTTGGGGTTAAAAGTTAAATTAGTCGGGTATTCCATCTGATATTTCCTCCAACTGCCAGGATAAGTTATCGGTATTTAGCAGCAGTTTAAAAAAAGCGGTATCTGATGAAACTGAAAAAACGTGATATCTGGTTGTTCCTTGTTTAAAGCTATGGCGATAGCCCAATTTACTGATTTTATGAGTTTCCCCGTCCCACTTTAAGGCCAAAACGTTGTATTGACCACTTTTATGGTTATAGGCAGAAATTACTGTAACAGGAGCTTTTATTTTTTGTATCATAGTACCGAATAAAACCCGAATAAGTATATTAAATAACTTTAGAGGGAAAATTGCAAGAGGTGTAGAATAGACTTAATAAAGTATGGACAATAAAAACACGTTTTACACGCTTGGAAGAGACCTGGCTATAAAGAAGAAATTCCCGCCAAAAAGAATTTTCCCGCTTATTAGAAAACATAGCGATTTAGACTACAAAACCTTATATTCCCGTTTCGGAAATTTATATGCGTACTTAGTTTCGGAATACGAAAAAAACCCTGAAATAGTGCCCCTGGCCGCCTCGTGGATACTTGATAACTACTACCTAGTCAGCCAACAGTATGTCTTATTTGAGAAAACCTTTAAGACTAAGTTATTAAAAAAACTACCGTTATCGGAATACGATCGGGTATATTACCAGATACACTATATAGCCAAAAAATACCTGGAGGCTACAAATTGTAGTTTTTCCGAAGAAACACTAATCCCATTTTTGAGGGGGTATCAGAAAATATACCCGTTATCTAGCCTCGAAATATGGATTTTGCCAACTGTGATCAAATTCGAGCAGACCCTAACCCTACTGAATAAAGGCTACGAGATCAGGGATAAAATTCAGAACGCTAAGTTTGCTGATCAGGTGGTTCAAATAATAGCTAACGACTTAAGCAGAAAGAAAAACCCGGTAAAAAAGATGAATAGGATATTAAGAAGCCCGAACATGAACCCACATGTTCTTCTGGCCGTTCTTGAGGACGTAAGGGAATTAGATTATAAGGTAGAAGAAACACTGGCTCTTGTGGAATCCAAAATTCACGAGGAAGATCTAAACCTCGAGGAATATACCCGTGCAAGTGTGTTAAGAGATATTAATCTAAAACAGACCCTAAGTAACACAGTTTTGTCAATCAAAAATTTCTTCTATATAAACTGGAACAAGTTCTATAACAAAGTAAGCATTGTTGAAAGTACGCTCAAACTGGATCCGGCAAATATCTATGCGACCATGGACGATATAAGCAGAGACAGATACCGCCATATTATTAGCGATCTTAGCAATAATAGCAATTATAGCGAATCAGAAGTTGCCAGAAAGGTTGTGGAAACTGCCGCAGCCTCGAATATTGATATCCAACAACACGTGGGGTATCACTTGATAGATCATGGTTTTTTTAACTTTGCTGAAAAAATAGGCTATAAACCAACCTTTAAAGTATTTGTTATTAACTGGCTAAAAAAGTACCCTAACTTGGGTTACATGGGAGGCATCTTCTTAATAACAGTAGCTTTGTCAGCGCTTTCCTTTTTTACAGCAATAATAGTTTCCCATAACTTGCTTTTCACACTCCTGTTCTCGGTTGGTCAGCTGTTTATAGCTTCTAACCTGGCAACTCTGATTATTAACAAGTTATTAGCCTACATTCTTCCTACAGCGCTTCCTCCCAAGATAGAGTTGAAGGACTTTATTCCCGAAAACTGCAAAACCATGATAGTTATTCCAAGTATGCTTTCGGGAATGGAAAAAGTAGATAAATTAGTATACGAATTGGAGAAAAGATTTCTGTGTAACAAATACAAGAATCTCTTTTATGCTCTTCTATGTGACTATAAGGACTCCGACGTTGAAGAATCCGAGGGTGATTATCAACTTTTAGCCTATGCAAGGGAAAAAATAAGGGAGCTAAATGAAAAACATATGGATGAAGGCTTTAACGTGTTCTATTTTTTCCATAGGAAACGCCAATTTAGCCAAAAGGAAGGCGTTTGGATGGCATGGGAGAGAAAACGCGGAAAATTACTTCAGCTGGTTGAATGGCTCACAAAAGAAGGTAACTTTTTCTCGGTTATAGATGGGGATTTAGATAAATTAACTGATATCAAGTATGTAATTACACTAGACGAAGACACTATGCTGCCAGCCGATTCTGCTTTAAAGCTCATAGGTGCGATGGAGCACCCTCTTAATCGTCCAGTTGTAAACCCCGATACTAGAATAGTGACAAGAGGTTATGGATTTATACAGCCCAGAGTAATACTGATGCCCGAAGCTGAGGGACTTTCGAACTTCACGCACATTTTTGTAACAGAAAGTGGGTATGATTCCTATTCTAATGCCACCTCGGATATTTATCAGGATTTGTTTAATCGGTCTATCTTTTGGGGCAAAGGAATATTTGACGTACAGGCTATAAAGGAAAGCCTTGGAGATAGGTTCCCTGAAAACCGAATTCTTAGCCATGATTTGATTGAAAGCTGTTTTTCCAAAGCGGCCTACCTTTCGGATACAAGCATAATCGAAGACTACCCTCCAACCTTTAATAGCTATCTAATGCGGGATAGCAGGTGGATACGTGGAGATTGGCAATTAATACCCTGGCTGTTCCCGAATATTATGTCAAAAGGGAATACATTCGAGAAAAACCCTCTGGATTTCCTCTCGAAATGGTTAATATTCACAAATTTGAGAAGAAGCATGATTTTACCGCTTTTTCTTTTCTCATATATGCTAAGCTGGCTTGTAATAAAATCCGACATATTAACAGCCTATCTATCGGTTCTATTCTTTTCCCAAATATTTATTGAGCTAGATGATATTTCAAGGCCAATTAGCCATAAAATGCCTCTCACTGAAAAACTTATCTTAATAGTTTCCTCAGTTAAAAAGAAAATTACTCTTGTAGGCGCATATTTTGTTGGGCTTAGTCTGCTAGCCCTAAATAAAACTCAGGCGATACTAATATCGCTATATAGATTGTTAACAAACAAACACCTGCTGGAGTGGACTACATTCGACGAAGCTCAGCAACTTGTTGATAAAAATGCCAGTCTGCGGAAACAGCTATTGTCTCCATTTACAATCGCAAACTTACTAATAATTTTATATCTGGTGCAATCGGGTAAGGCTACCGTTATCAACACGGCGATAATTGTTCTATGGTTACTCTCCCCTGCTATATACACGCATATTAGCCGTCCTTTGAAGACAAAAAAACTTCGGGAGTACATTACGGATAAGGAAAGGATGCTCTCGTACGCCAAAAAAATATGGCTATTTTTTGAGAGTTATACCAACGAGGAAAGTAATCACCTTCCTCCGGATAACCTGCAGCTCATACCTACTACAAAAATCGCATTTAGAACATCTCCAACTAATATTGGTTTTTATCTATTGTCACTGCTATCAGCCTTTGACCTGGGCATTGTCACGGCGGATAACTTTGTAGATAGACTTAAAAAGACACTTTCTACGATTGTGAAGCTAAAAAAGTATGAGGGCCAGCTATATAATTGGTATGACGTAAAAACGCTTGAACCTTTAAACACCTACATATCTACGGCCGATGCCGGAAATTATGTGGCTACGTTAATGCTTTTGGAATCAGCATGCGATGATTTAGTCAAAAACTCAACGAGTTTGAGTAAGGAAAACATCGAAGAGCTAATCTACGTGCGTAAAGCACTCAAAAGTTTGTATTTGGCCTCAGACTTTACCTTTCTATACAACAAGAATATGGAAGTATTTTCGATAGGGTTTAATTCGGATACATGCGAAAAAGACTCCAGCCATTACGATTTTCTAGCATCTGAAGCTAGAATAACAAGCTATGTTGCGATAGCTCTTGATCAGGTTGAAACGAAGCATTGGTTTAATATCTCAAGGCCCTATCAAGTAAGAAAAGGAAAGTTCTATCTTATGTCTTGGGGCGGAACAATGTTCGAATATCTCCTACCCACGTTACTTTTTAACGAAAAAGATAATACACTGCTGGGCCAAACTGCTAAAGAAATTTGTTCACTTCAAATAAAGTATGGACATGACAATGGTATACCGTGGGGGATTTCTGAATCTAATTTCGATTCGTTCGACCTTGATGCAAATTATCAATATAAAATGATGGGAGTTCCTAAGCTAGCTCTAAAAAGATACGATACTGAAGATTTAGTCATATCACCTTACTCGTCGTTCCTGGCGCTAATGGTAAATCCTGTAGCTGCTGAAAAAAACCTCAAACTTCTTGAAAAGCATAAAGCTCTGGGCTTGTACGGTTTCTTTGAGGCTATCCATTTCACCAGATCAAAGAAAGACGCTTTGGAAGAGCAGCTAGTTCAAATATACACGGCTCATCATCAAGGAATGTGTATGGTAGCAATTAACAACGTCCTAAATGATCGCCTCATGGTGAGAAGGATGCATAGTAATAACTACGTCAAATCGTGTGAAATACTTTTGGACGAGCGAATCCCTGAGGTGGCGAACGTAGTGGACCCTAATCAGTACGGCTATGATAAAAGGGTCTCCTCAGTTAAGATTTACGAAAAGGATCGCGTTAGATTTTCGAGTACCCCAAACACATTGTTTCCTATCGCTCAGATTTTCGGAAACGGAAGATACTCTACTATGATTACCAACTCGGGGGCAGGATACAGTAAATTTAAAGACATCTATTTGAATAGGTTTAGTGAAGATCTCTCTCTAGATAATTCCGGCAATCATATTTACATTAAAGATGTAGACCTAGACTATTTTTGGTCGGCTACCTATCAACCTACCTTAAAACAAGCTGAAAAATATGAGGCTAAGTTCGATGATGAGCATGCTGAATTTCATAGGCTAGACAGGAACACAAACACCTCTCTAACAGTACTGGTCCCTCCTGAAAAGAATTTCGAACTAAGAATTCTAACACTTAAAAACTCATCAGTATTTCCTAAGGAATACGAAATCACTACGTATAACGAAGTAATGCTGGACGACTTTAAGGCCGGGGTTACTCATCCTGCTTTTAATAAACTGTTTATAGAAACAAGTTGCATCGACGAAATACTAATTGCAAAACGACGGAAGAGGAATCAAAAGGACCCGGATAGATATGCGTTCCATTTTGGATACTCCGAAACAGAAGACTTCACACTGGATTCTTACGAAACATGCCGATCAAATTTTGTAGGACGAACTAAAACCCCACGAAATCCGGTTATGATGCACAAAGTATTAACCAACACCCTTGGAGCGGTATTAGATCCGATATTTAGCTTGAGATATAAAGTTAAGCTACTTCCCGGCGAAACGAAAAAGATATATTTCGTATATGGATATGCTACCAATCCGCATGAGATTAAAGCTACAAAAGACCTTATTCAAGCTAACGGGTCTATAAGTGAATTAAGTTATTTGAACGGGCACTATGTAGAAGCCCGCAGAACGCATTTGGGAATTACCGTTGGACAGGAGATAACCTTCCAAAGAGTTGCATCCCGACTAATCTACCCGGACTTTCGTCTTCAGGAACAGTCGGATTTGCAGCACTACAAAGGAAAAAACGTGTTGTTTAGATTCGGTATATCGGGGGATAACAAAATATTAGTTCTAAAGGTTAATAGCACAAACATAGAGATGCTCAGGAACATGGTGTTGTTGCATAAATACCTTAGAATACTGCGCTTCCAGATAGACTTAGTGTTTCTAATTGACGAAACGATAAGCTATGAGGAAACGTTAGAAAGAGATGTAGCTTCCTTAGTTGGTCCAGAAGAAAAGAATTCTGGAATCTTCATCCTGAATGTTGTAAACATGTCTATTGAGGAAAAACATACTTTGCTGGCTTTAGCCAAAGCTGTATTTGATACTTCTCTTGGATCTCTCGATGAGCAAATTAGCATCGCCACAAGGTACTCGGAACCCGGAGTTGTTAAAGTTCCACCAACTCGCCGCTCTAATGTGATAGAAAGCATCGGCACAATTAAGGAGGAACTGGATGACTTGGAGTTCTACAATGGCTTGGGCGGTTTTTCTGATAACGGCAGAAAGTATTCAATAAACTATAACCCTAATTACCCTACTCCTTTGCCCTGGACAAATGTTATCTCCAACGAAACATTTGGAACTGTTGTGTCAGAAGCGGGATTGGGGTACACCTGGAACATCAATAGCCAGATAAACAAAATCACTCCATGGTCGAATGATTATGTTTGCGATCCACAAGGCGAGGCGATTTATCTCAAGGATACACTAACCGGTGCCGTTTTTGGTGCAACTCCTCTGCCGTGCAATGACTCGGAATTCAGTGTAGTGCATGCCCCGGGTTATACGGATTATATCGGTAGGTACGGTTTAGTCGAACACGCACTAAGGGTTTTTGTTGACAGTAATGATCCTGTCAAAATCCTAAAACTAACACTAACCAATAAAAGTAATTACGACAAGAAATTTGAAGTTACCTATTACGTGGATTTTGTTTTGGGGGAATACAGCTGTCCCGATCAGGAAAACTTAAATATTCAATTTAACTCAGATAATCAGAGCATTACCGCCATGAATCCTTCTAACGAAGTTTTTAAGGATAAAACAGCTTTTATGGCAGCTAGTAATGTTTTAGTATCGGCTACTTCCGATCGTAAAAGGTTTTTTGGGATTGGGGGATCAATCGAATCTCCGCTATGGGTAACAGAAAGCAAGAGGAAAATAGTCGGTTTTAAAGACGTGTCAGATAAATGTGGTGTGATAACAATAGAGATGTGGGTGCCTAGGAACTCTCATGCATCTGCCGCTTTTATACTAGGCCAAACAGATAATCCCGAAAGTTGCGCTCCCTTAATAGATACGTATACTAATTTGGACAATTTAGATCAGAAACTACAAAGAGTTATAGATAGTTGGCAAATACTTCAAAATAAGATTGTAATCCACACCCCTGATACTAAACTCAATTACTTAGTAAATAATTGGCTTTTATACCAGGTAGTCTCCTCACGATTATATGGCAGGACATCTTTTTACCAAGCCTCGGGTGCATTCGGCTTCAGGGATCAGTTACAAGATGTAATGGCATTGGTGCACTCCGACACCGGTAAAATACGCAATCATATTATTTTATGTTGCTCCCATCAGTTTAAAGAGGGTGATGTACAACATTGGTGGCATAACCCATCAAATGTGGGCGTAAGAACTAGAATTAGTGATGATTTATTATGGCTTCCCTTTGTAGTTAGCTTTTATATAGAAAAGACCGGAGATTTTAGTATTTTGTCGGAAACTGCTCCTTACCTTGACATGTCGCAAGTACCCCAGGATAGTGAAAGCTTATACGGGATTCCAACCATATCAGAGGAGGTGGGCACTGTTTTAGATCATTGTATTAGGGCAATTGAAAGATCACTTCAATTTGGTGTACACGGCTTGCCATTGATAGGCTCCGGAGACTGGAATGACGGTTTAAATAGTGTGGGGGACGAAGGTAAAGGAGAGAGTGTATGGCTTGGGTGGTTTTTGATCGCTGTTCTGGAGAATTTCTCAAAGCTACCCGGAGATTTCGATAAAGAAAACTACCTAAAGAAAGCGGAAGAACTAAAAGAGAACATAAACAATACCGGCTGGGACGGTGAGTGGTTCGTTAGGGCTTTCTACGACGACGGTACCCCAGTGGGTTCTCACGTAAACAACGAGTGCAAGATTGATTCGATAACTCAATCATGGAGTATTATTTCTAAAGCTACAAGTCTGGATAAGATGTCTCGGGCTATGACTAGCCATAATTTGTATTTAGAGGATAGCAAGCACGGGCTGGTTAATCTACTTACTCCACCTTTTCATGATTCTGAGCCATTTCCCGGATACATTCAAGGGTATCCTGAGGGTGTTAGAGAAAATGGCGGACACTACACCCACGGAGCAGTTTGGGCGCTAAAAGCATATGCTCTGCAGAAAAATGCGGATAAAGTGCAGGAACTACTTAACGTATTAAACCCCATCTCCCGATCTTTAGATAAGGATAAAGTAAACGTGTATAAGTCGGAACCTTATGTAATGGTAGGAGATATCTACTCAAATAGTCAACACATGGGTAGGGGTGGTTGGAGTTGGTATACGGGATCTGCCGGGTGGATGTACCAGGTATGTATTGAGGATGTGTTGGGACTGAAAAAATTCGCTGAGTACTTTACGCTTGAACCGGTTATTCCAAAGAGCTGGAAAGGATTTGATATGCAGTACCATCACAAGGGTACCAACTACAACATAACTGTCAAAAGAGGCAGTCACAAAGGGTTATCACAAAACGGCAAAGTGCAGGAAGATAAAAAAATCAAGTTAATTGAAAACGCCGGGGAAGTAATCGTGGAACTAGTTATCTAATGGCGCCCCCAAGAGGATAATGGTCGAACTCTTTTTGAAAAGCTATATGGCTATTTCAGCAAAAGAGATTTGCAAGTTTATACTTCCTAGAGATAAACAAAAACCCCTGTCTGATCGCATATATCACACAGGGGTTTCGAATCTAGCTATGTACTAAAACAACTGTCCACGGCCTTGCCCCCAGCATGCAAAGTAATTTTTCTCAATTTGCCGGGCGGCCTTAAGCTGCTTCTTCGTTAGCAAGCCCAGCTGAGCATTTCCCGGTTGCTTTTCTTCATACATTGCTTTAAACAGGCTTTCAAAAAGGACATCCCGCAGCTGTTCGAATGTCAACTCGCCTCGATCCTCTGTCTCGTGATCGTACAGGTCTACGATGAAACTGTAGACGCAGTCACCGATCAACACGAGCCAACTCGTGAGTTCTGTTTCCGAATCGAGAGTAGCGAAAAAGTGCCATATTTTATTCTCCAAGTGAGAGTAATAATTTCCCCCATCGTACCTCGTGCAAAACCCGCTAATGTGGCCAAACCCTTCGTAGTTGCCATTCTCTGCCTTTTGAGCCCATGCCAAATAAGCAGAGTCGAAATGACTGCGGCAAGCTACAAGATCGAGATGACTTACTCTAGCATTTGTACTCATTTTTTGTCTCCTTTAAGACAATTGTCACCCTTTGCCACAACAGCATTGGGTTAGAGGAATTACACGACACAACATCGTGTTATATATGTTGATATTATAACAGAAATCAGGATTTGTCAAACTATAGGATATATGGCGCCCCCAAGAGGATTCGAACCCCTAACCTCTTCGTCCGAAGCGAAGCGCTCTGATCCGTTGAGCTATGGAGGCACAGCACGCTTATTATACCCTACTATATCAATTTAGTGATAATATATACTAGTGAACTTTATAAAATCCCATAAGAACTGGATCATAGCAGGGTACATTTTATTGATGGTTTTCTCCTTTTTCTATGTACGTAAAGTATTATCAGAGGGCGATTTAAAAGTTACTACCAGAGAAAAATCCAGAGGCTTTGATGAAAAACCAGCAAAAGTAACCTTAATAATAGCTGGACCCGGGATAGGAGTTAAATATACAGTAGACATGAAAAACACAGATACTGTTATGGATTTGTTGGATAAAGTTTCCGAGGAACAAGGCCTTGAATACGACATGACTTCTTATGTTAATAGAACGGAGTTTGAACATATCAACGGAATAAAAGCTCCCGAGGGCTACGTTTGGAAATTGCTTCAAGGTGATTCGGATCTTACTGAGTATATCCAAAATACCAAACTCCGAGACGAAAATATTTATAGAATAATATTGGTGGCAAATTAGTTATTCCCACCTTAACGATTCGATAGGATCTTTTTTACTGGCTTGGATAGCAGGATACGTTCCGAATACAGCTCCCACAAAAACAGAAAAACCTAGAGAGACAAACACCGCCCACAAGGGAACTTCCGTCCTTATAAATTTACTGGCAACCTGGGATGCTATCCACCCAAGAAATAATCCTATTACACCTCCTCCTAAACTAAGCAACATGCTTTCGATAATAAATTGAAAGCCTATTACAAATGAAGTGGCCCCAACGGCCTTCCTAAGACCAATTTCCTTGATCCTCTCGGTAACAGAAACTAGCATTATGTTCATAATACCGATACCCCCTACTAGCAACGAAATCCCCGCTACTGCCGCCAAACCAAGTGTAAGTATGTTTAATATGTCCTCGATACTTCTTAAGATATCCTTTTGGGACATTATGCTGAAATCCTCCTTATCTAGGTCAGCCAATAATGCCACTTCTAGTTGCTTTGAAGCAATGTCCATATCTACATTTGGTTTAACCTTCGCAGTAATATAGCTAATACTTTCCACTCCTATAGAATCCTTTACAGCGTTAAAAGGAATGTAGACAAGCTCGTCGAAATCGGCTCCTCGTTCCCGTGTTACTCCAATCACTTTGTATTTTTTGCTGTCAATTATTACCTTTTCACCAAGTGGATCTCTCTGAGAAAATAGCTCTTTAGCCACAGCAGGGCCTAAAACTATTACCCGCGCACCGGATTTATCTTCGCTAGTTGAAAAAAATCTCCCCTTAGACATAGCTAAATTTTCAACCCGATCGTACACTGAATAAACTCCGGAAATTGTTGAGAAAAACTTCCTGTTTTTATACTCCACTGTTTTTCCTACAAATATTAAAGGAGAAACAACATCAATATAATCTGCGGCACCCGACTCGATCAGTCGAACGTGTTCTTCCCTAATTTTGTTGTCGGTAAATGATAGTGCAGGATCTCCTGCTATCCCCGCTCTCCCTGGTGCAACAAATAATAAGTTTGAGCCTAAATTCTCAAATTGATCACGAACATAGTTTTCTACGCCCTTAACTAGCGACACCAATGTAACTACCGAAAATACGCCAATCACAACTCCGAGTATAGTTAGAAAAGACCTAACTTTATTAGAACTTAATGCTTTGGTGGCCGATAAAAATGCTTCCAAAAATTTACTCATATCTTAAAGATTCAATTGGATCCTTTTTTCCTGCAGTAATTGCAGGGTAAGTACCAAATAGTACGCCAACTCCAACAGAAAATCCTACTGAGATAATTAAAGCCCACCCAGGGATCTGTGCTCTAATCAAAGACGAAATTCCAACAGTCAGTAACCAGCCAAGAGATATGCCGATAACGCCACCCATAAGACTAATAACAACAGCTTCCGATAAAAACTGCACTGCAATATTTGACGGCGTAGCCCCTAGCGCTTTCCTAAGACCAATCTCTTTAGTCCTTTCGGTAACTGATACCAGCATGATATTCATAATACCGATCCCCCCAACTACTAGTGATATAGCTGCAACAGCCCCCAATCCTGCAGATAACACTCCTAGTATGTTGGAAACGGAGCTGAGAATATCTTTTTGCGATAAGACATCGAATTCGTCAGCCTTTAGATCGTGTAATAAGGCTAATTCAACTTGCCCCATTACGATGTCGATTTTTTGGCCGTCTTTTGCCTTAGTAGCAATCCCGGAAAACTTATCAATCCCCAGATATGTATCCAGTGATGTGTATGGGACCAAAATTCGATCATCCGAATTAAGTCCCTTCTTGTTGAGTACACCTATTACTTCAAACGCAATCCCTTCAACCGTTACCTTCTTGCCTAGCGGGTCTATTTCTCCAAAAAGTTCATCGGAAACCTGAGGCCCGATAACAGTTACTCTAGCTTTGGAGGAAACTTCTCCTTCAGTAAAATTTCTTCCTGTTTCAGCAGATACATCTGTTATTTGAAACGCCTTTTCGTTCACTCCACTTACCGTTGCGGCAAATTGTTTATTTTTGTACTTTACCGTTTTTCCAACTCTAATGCTGGGAGTTACTCCAACAATATAGTTACCTGCGTATTTTTCTATCAACTCAATGTGTTTAGCCCTAAGTTTGTTATTTGTGAATGTAACAGCAGGATCCTGATTAAACCCGGTTCTACCTGGCGCAACTAAAATCAAATTCGACCCCAAAGCGTTAAACTGGTCGGTGACGAAATTCTCCACCCCTTTAACTAAAGATACCAGGGAAATAACTGCAAAAACTCCTATGATTACACCCAGCATGGTTAAAAACGAACGCGTTTTATTCAAACTTAGTGAAATAAAAGCGGCTTTTACTGCCTCAAGTATATTCATACAATGATACCGTCGCGTAAAACTATTTTCCGTTCGGCAATTTTAGCCAAATCATCGTCGTGAGTAACAATAATAATGGTTTTACCTTGTGAGTGGAGCTTTTTGAACAGCGCAACAATTTCATCCCCGGTTTTTGAGTCTAAATTACCGGTGGGCTCATCCGCAAATATTATAGCAGGGTCGTTAACTAAAGCTCTAGCTATAGCCACACGTTGCTTTTGACCTCCCGACAACTCATTCGACTTGTTTTGCAGCCTATCCCCCAGATCCACTATTTCGAGCATTTTTTTAGCCTTATCTTCCCATTGGTTTTTTGGCACATGACTGTACTTTAAGGGCAAAATTACGTTATCCAAGGTCGATGTCCTTTGTAGTAAGTTAAAAAACTGAAACACAAAACCTATCTCCTCGTTTCGAATATGAGCCAGCTGATTAGGGGTATATTTCGTTACATTCTTATCCTTTAATATAAGCTCGCCGGATGTAGGAGTATCTAGAAGGCCTAATATGTGCATAAGGGTTGACTTACCTGATCCAGACTTTCCTACTATAGCTAGGAAATCGTTTTCAAATAACTCTAAAGACACATTCTTTAAAGCATGAATCTTAGTTTCGCCTAAATCGTATATCTTGCATATATCAGTAGCTTTTAGAATAGTTTTTGTCATTGAAAGTTCTCACAAAACTACTTTGGCCTTATACCCATCTTTTACCTCAACATCAGTATTTACACCAACTACTACCTGCTTATCGGGTAGTATTTTAAGTTCAGTGTAAATATCTCCTTCGAGCCCTATTTCGACTACTTGCTTTGTAACAAATCCGTTGTCAACCACCCAAACATAGGGCTTATTTTCATCATCGTAAAATAGTTCATCGTAATATATCGAACTAACCTCGGACTCACTTTTTGCAACGATTATATGCGCGTCTCCCGTCATACCCATGAGCGGCTTATATCCTTCTTTAGGCTGTAGTGCAATTTTCACCGTAAAATTTGGGGTGGCTCCGCCGTTTGCATACAGTGGTAGTGTTGTAACGATACCTATAAAGTCAACGCCATCGAATGAGTCTAAATTAATCGTTACACTCTGGCCCTCTTTAACCAAACCGTAGTCTTCCTGATCAAGATCCGTCTCAAACTCCACTTTTCCTAAATCAGCCAGCTTAATAACATGTTCTGTGGTTAAAACGTTTTCGCCTGCATCCTTTGTAACATCTACAATGGTTCCATCAAACGGAGAATAAATATAAGACTCGGAAAGTGTGGCCTGGGCGGAATTGTAAGATGCCTGAGCCTTACTTACCAACTCGTCTTGTCGTCTTAAGCCAAGGTAGTACTCAGTTTCCCCTCCTATAGCTGGCACATTTGTTGAATAATTTTGAACATATAGGTCTCTATCTCGTATCGCAATATCACGGGAATCTCTGTAAGTAAGCATGTCGTTATATAACTTGTAAGTGTCGACGCTAGCAAGCAGTGTGCCTTTTTTCACTTGGTCGCCTTTTCTAACATTTATAGTTTTAACAGTACCTGAAACACCAAAGCCCAATTCGACTTCACTTTGAGACTTTATCTCCCCGCTGGAAGATACCGTTTTTTCAACATACCTTTTTTGGATATCCACTTTTTTAACCATTACGGTATTGAGATTTGTTCGGGATGTGATGAAGAAATATACAGCTGCAATAAACAATAAGACAAAAAGAACTCTACCGATAACTTTTTTATTGACTATTTTCAGCATAATAACACTCCAATTGTATACTATATTGTGCATAGATACATCAATGTGCAATACTATCACTATGTTAAAAATTTTCAAATCTCATCATCCCATCCGTCACGCAAAAAGCTTTAAATATGCATTTAGTGGGATACTGCATGCCATTGTAAACGAGGCAAACTTCAGGGTTCAAATTTTGATAACGATACTGGCAATAGTAGGCGGAATTAAATTTTCCATAACTGCAACTGAGTGGGCACTGTTTGTCCTTTCTTTTGGCTTTCTGCTTGGAGCTGAGCTGATAAACACTATTGTTGAAGAAATAATCGACCATCTGATTCACGAAGAAAGTGAATGTGCGAGGATAGTGAAGGACCTTTCGGCGGGGTTTGTATTAACAACGGCTATTACAACGCTTGTAATTCTCATCATTGTGTTTCAACAACACGTGCAATAAACTAAACAGAACACTAAAAAAGGAGGTACTATGCTTAGAGTCAGAGACGCGGCCCAAACTTTCATTTGTACTGACCCTAGTCAATATAGCGCTTTTGTGCTTTCTTTCGACACAGAAGCCGAACATATAAACGGAGAAAAGCGCTTTCTTGCCGGAGGATCAATAATTATAACAGCAGACCGCTTGAGTGCTGACTCCGGAAAAACTTTGATTTTTGTCTACATGTGCGACGACGATTTTTATGAGAATTGCTTTTTTCTCGTAGACACTGAACAGTTTATAAGGTCACCCAAAGAAGACTATCCTCTCGATAATGACACAAGGGAAATGCTTCACAAAAGAATCGCCAAGAGGGCAACAGGCTTAATAGAAGACTGATAAATTTACACATGTTTATCAGTCTTCATTTACTTCTGGGATCTCTGGTTCAAACTGAGTTTCCAATCCACCAGGTGCCATCATGTAAATATTAGCTAAATCTACACCGTTTCGCGAAAAAACATATTCCGGATCATGGCGCTGTATCCACCAATTGGCTTTTTCGCTTGTTATTGTGTTAGTAAAGGTTTGTGGTTCTCTTATATAAATATAAAAACCAGCTAAGTTTGCGTCTTTTATCAACTTAATATGATACCTGGTAATTGAGGATCTCTCATTCGTAGAATACGCTGTAATCTGGGGAAAGCTCTCCACAAAAGCTTTAATCCCGTCCCAGTTTCTGTTGTACGGAAACCCGAACATACTAAGGTGATACGACGGTGTAGGACGTGGAAAAATCCAAAGCAGAAATTTTTCGTCCGTCCAAGGGTATTCCACATAGTGATCCACATATATCGCATACGCTTGAGCAAACACAAATAAAAAGACAAACGAAATAGAAAGTTCGACCAACAACCTTGGGATCCTTCTAAATAGAATGATTACTTTTCCTAAACGAGCAAAGGTAAAATCGATGATTTCCTCGAAGGCTAAAATACCGTACGAAATTACTACAAGTAATGGGATTAGATAAACGTATATATGGGTACCGGGAACATAAACCAGCTTCTCCATAAAGGCCAGGGGAAGTAGAATCCACAGTAGCAATGCCAGATAGATCCAAACATTTTTTTTATTTAATATAGCTCTATACAGCATAAAAACACCACCAAGGATTCCTAGCAATGTGTAAATATGAAGAGTATATATGGGCTGGTACACAACAAACAGGTATCTTGAACTCGACAGCTTAGCAGAAACATTACCGGAAATCCTTCCCAGCCAGTAACCTTTAGTAGCATCCGTAATAGCAATAAAAAATGGAATATAGAACACTGCAACCAATGAAACACTTACCAATCCGGCAACCGTCAGTAAAAGCAGTTTTTTCTTTGTGCTATCCTCCCCATAAGATTTGAACCAATCAACAAGTAGATACACAGCAAAAGGCAAAACAAAGATCGCATCATAGTGTGATAACAGACCCAGTGCCCATGCCAAGCCACCTAAAAATATTCCTTTTGCTTTAAATTTGGAATTCTGGCCGGCGAGTGAAAAAAAGTAGAGTGTAAGTAACATAAACAGGATAGTAAATGATTGATATTGAACTATTCTTGAAAAAGCTATCAAAAACCCGAGAGTAGAAAAGAAAAAGGATGAATAAAATGCTACTTTTTGGCCAAAGCGTGACTTTATTAATTTATAGAAAATATAAACTGAGAAAAAACCGGCAAGAGCAAACGGTAGCCTAATGAGAAATCTGTTTGAATAGTCAGCATCTACAAAGTGGAGTAAGTATGTGATTATAAATTGTACAGGGCCTTTTCTTTGAGCAAACAAAAAATCAGTGAACTGTTGACCTTCCGACGGAATATATAGAGCCTTAATTTCATCACCCTGGTAGTCCGAATAACCCAAGTAGGTAAATCTTAGGATGGCACTCAAAAGTAGAATACAGGTCAGGTAAATATCAAATCCGGGCTTATTGAAAAACCTGTTTATCTGCTTAGTGATGGAAATTTTCATAGGTCATTTAATCCCTAGGACATGGAGCTCGTTCATGGCTCTCGTTACCGCTACAAAGGCCTGTCGGGCTTCTCGAGCACCTTTCACCTTTTTGAGATTCATTCCCAAAACATACACTTTGGCAAATTCCAAACCTTTACAATCAACCATGCTCATAGTGTAAATACCTCTGGGTAGATAATGAATAACTTTAGAGCTGTCAAGCTTAATAAACTGATCAGGGTTTATGCTTTTTTTACTTAATAAACTATCAACTTTATTCTGAAGGGAAGCGTTAGTACAAATTATCCCGATACTTTTATCAATATCCTTTATATCCTCACTTACCTGCTTATCAAAACTCACAACTAAATCATCCACCGAATTAAACTCCTCTTCAACAGGTTCTTTTCCCATTCGGTTTATAGACTTTGGAAGATGCTTATCAGTATAAGGAGTAAGTATTCTGCTAGCGACATCAATAATTTGTTTTGTGCTTCGGTAATTGGTAGTTAGCTCAAATACACTGGCCTGTTTAGCTTCGGTAATTACCTCTTTAATATTCTCCCAACGGGACACCCCATCATCTTCTAGGGATTGATTTAAATCCCCAAAAATTGCAAATCGACCTCTTAGTACTATTTTACCTAGAACCGCATACTCCAATAGGCTTACGTCTTGCCCCTCATCAATAACACAATATTCAAACTTGGGAAATTTCAAAAAACCTATTAACTCTGAATAAGCCAGTATAAATATTAGCGTCTCAAAGTAGTTCAGCTTTTTACTTTTATCCAGCTCATATGTTTTAAGTACTTCTATAAAGTCGGTAGTTTTTAGTTTAACTCGAATATTTGTTATCTCCTTTGCCAACTTTTTTAGTGACTTTAGATTTTCACGATAAAGCATAGATCGTATCCCATCGGGGCTTACATCTAACCGCTCCTTTTGCATGTCAATTTCCTCTTGAATTTCGTTTAACAATTCGGATAAATTTTCGTAAGGAGTTAATTTTTCAGAGTATTTAAAACCACCGAAGCTTTCGTAATTTGGATTTGAAAACAAGTGGTTAAGTTTACTCTCAACAAGTTTATGATACGTGCTTATCTTTTCTCTAAAAGCCCTAAGCTTGTCGACAGTGAAATCTGATGTATCAGTGTGCTCGCCAAGATCTACAGATATGCCCAGCTCCTCAATAAATACCAGGTTTATTGCCAATTCTCTAAGCGTTTTATAGTAAATATCGAATATACCCAATTTAGGAAAAAGGGTTGATAAGTAACCTATTAAAATCTGGTTCTTAGCAATCAAAATCGATTTAGCAGGATGTATTACATTTGGGTAGTTAAAGAAAATATGGGCGAGTTTATGTATTGCAACTGTGCTTTTTCCACTTCCCACGCATCCCTGAACTATACAGATTTGGCGAGGATCCGCCTCAATTATGTCCATTTGTGAAATTTGGATGGTTTCGACAATATCCTCCAGAACTCCTCCTGTTCGGTGTTTGATTTTATCAACTATAATTTCGGACTCATCCAGTTGAATGTCGTTATTGTAAAATTTTATCAACTCACCATTATCAATTTCGAAAGTCCTTTTTAGTAATAGATCTCTTGTTTGAATACCTTCGGGCGTTTCATATTGAACGTTTTTCTGAGGGTAACGGTACCTGTAATAAACTGATGCAATTTTAGCTCGCCAATCGGTGATAACGGGTTTCTCGTCAGTGTAGCCAAACTTTCCGATATACAAAAGATGGTCTTCATCAATCCCCGCGGGATCTGATAAATCTACTCTCGCAAAATAAGGCTCCTTTTCTAAGTACTCGAGTTCCTCCATTTTTTTGAACTTGTCCTTAAAGTTAAACGCCTGGTTACTCTGATCGAGTTGGTCAATAAACATCTGGAAATCAAGCCCAAAAGTTCCAGACTCCCTTAAGTCCTGAAGTTTCTCCAGGTTAGTTGCTCCCACATCCGAGAATCTTTTAGCCAAAGTCCCCTTGGCTGACTTAATTAAATCTCGGATTCTGAGAAACGTAGATTTTTCTTGTTTTAGTACACTATTGTCCATACATTCAATCCTCGAAACCCTCCTTAGCAATTAACACAACATGTTCACCCCTGGTTGTATTAGTTGTAAGCTTGGGCAGAACCTGCGAAATCTTGCCGGTTTCAAACCTTTCATACATTTTTGTCATTTCTGAGGCCAAACAGATTGTCCTATCCCCCGCTACTTGCGAAATTTCCTCTAAGAGCTTAATTAACCTAAAAGGCGATTCGTAAACGCATATTGTAGCATCAAATTGGCAAAATTTCCTTAAAATATCATGACGCGGCCCGCTTTTCTTTGGTAGAAATCCTAGGAATATAAATTTATCTGTTGGTAAACCCGATGCCGAAAGTGCGGTAATAATAGCTGACGGGCCCGGTAGGGGCACTACTTTGTACCCTTGCTTTTTAACCTCGTTAACTAGTTTATAGCCCGGATCAGAGATAAGCGGAGTCCCACTATCGGAAACCAAGGCAATAGATAGCCCTGCTTTGAGCATATCAAGTACTTGGGGCATAACACGGGTGTGGTTTTGGTCTCGATAAGATACTTGTTTTTTACCCTCGATTTTATAATAAGTTAACAGTTTTGAGGTTTCCCGAGTATCTTCAGATAACACCACATCGGCCTGCTTAAGTATGTCGATTGACCTAAGAGTTATATCAGCCATATTACCGATAGGAGTTGGGACAATATGCAAACAGCCTGTTTTAGCGAAATCCATTAGGATATATTAACATTTTTTGGTATTCTTTTGTTCGAATACCAGCAAAAGGAGCGAAAAGTGGCACAGGAAATTGATTGCCCCTATTTTAGGATATACTTAGCGGATAAGTTTATCGGATGTGTGGAAATTACAGCTGTCTCGGAAAACACACTGAATCTTAGACAGTACAACGGTAAGCGAGAGAGTTTAGAAAAAGTTCGAGGCAAACTTGTAATCGTAAGAAAGGGAACTATTTCATACAGAGGCTACCTGCGATACTTCGGCGGAACTTTTTATCTAGACCTGTTTATGGATTTACTGTAAATAAAGGGGCTCATAATTCATTTTGAGCCCCTTAATGATAAAATGGCGGAATGACCCCTTTAAAAACACGGTTACCTATATATCTTCCCGACGCTACAAGAGGTGTTGTTAAATCCTTGGATACTAATGATCTGCTTAACTGCGGAGTAGAAGGTGTAGTCGTTAACACATTGCATCTAGCAGAAACTCCCGGCCTCGATTATTTAAGAAAAATTGGCGGTGTTAAAAAATTGATGGGCTTCGAAGGGTTGGTAGTATCCGACTCGGGCGGGTGGCAGTTGTTCTCACTGATTCACAGATCAAACAGTCAGGGTAGTATTACCAACGACGGGGTATTTTTTAAAAATGGTACAAATCGTAAAAATATTTTTACCCCGGAAGATTCTATAAGTTCCCAGTTTGACATAGGATCTGATATATTAATCTGCCTAGACGACTTCACTCCCCCAAACTCCAACTCCCTGAGGGAAAGGGAAAGTGTAGAAAGAACGATTTTATGGGCACAGAGGTGTAAGGCTGAATTTGAGAGACAAGTTGATAAGCGAAGTCTATCGGATACGTCACTCCCACTGCTATTTTCCGTAATCCAAGGGGGTTTTGACAGAAAATTAAGAGCTCAGTGCGCCAGCGAATTAATAGCTATCGGCTTTGATGGCTACGGTTATGGGGGTTATGCAGTCACCGAAAACGGTTTGGATTTGGAGTTATCAAAATTTGTAGCCGATCTGATACCAAATGATAAGTATAAATTCGCGCTGGGAAGCGGTACTCTTTCTGATATTGCAAACCTTGCGGGATACGGCTGGCAAATATTTGATTGCACACTCCCCACTAGAGACGCCCGCCACGGCAGGCTATACATATATAATTCGGCACTAAACTTTCCCGCTGAATATGTCTATATAGAACGAAGCAAGTTTTCGGAAGATCAATCCCCTATCGATGATACCTGCGATTGCCACACCTGTAAGAACTTTACAAAGTCGTATCTGCACCACTTGTTTAAGATCAAGGATTTTACTGCCTATCGTTTGGCCACAATACATAATCTAAGATGTTACACAAGACTAACAGAATTTCTCAGAAAACCCAGTATATAGTATAATTATCCAAGCTAAAACTATAGAAGGAGTGCTAATATGGACTTAAATAAATCGGATTTAGCCGCTAGATCGTGGTTTTATCACGTCAGGAATTTACTTCGGTCGGTTAGTACGGAAGACGTTCACTACCAAAGGAATGCGATACTAACTTTCTTTCTAACTAATCTCCCAGTCAGTATTGATGTGATCAAAGGTCACCCAGCCCGAAAAACTGGTCAGATAAAGTTACAGGAGTTCCACTACAAAGATGACGAGGGGTTTTTCAGCTTGGAACTATACCGAAAAGTATACCCTCACCTCAAAGTCGCTACTTACTTCGTCTGCCTTCGCAGTATAGATTAGTTGTTAAGGAGGCATCCAAAATGCTCGAAAGTTCCAAAGATAGTATAGCTCGGGCGCAGCTTAGGCAGGCAAAAGAGCGGATTACAGTTAATCCACGGAGAAGCCCGCGCCTAACAAGTGAGGAACTTGCCCTCCTCTTAGTGAGAGAGCTTCCTAAGGATATAACTGTTATCAAGGCGATCCCGCGGAGGAAAAAGGGTCAGAATTGGCTTATTACCTATCGCTTCAAGGGGATAAGAGGCTACCTGGCCGCGAAATTATATAGAACGAGATCCTGCACGGCATCCGGCATAAACAAATATGCAGTATATGTTTGCGCTTTGTAAGGGACTCACGCCTGGGGCGGGTTTTTCAGTGAAAAACCCGCCCCATTCCACTTTTATAGTCTGTTGCCTGTTCTAGGACTCACTAGCTTCCTGGTCTTCAACATCAAGCTTTGCAACTCCCCTGCTAACTGCTCCTGCGGCCAAGTTTTGGCCTACACGGTCCCCATACGGGTAAATTATCACCATAGAGCTTTCCTCTTTGCTCATCTCACTTAATACCTGGAGTTCTCTTAGTCTCATCGAACCTTTATTCTGCCTCAAGATTTCAGCTGCTTTAGTAGTCATTGTTGCAACTTCTACCTCTGCCTCGGCTTCAATCCTCTTGGCCTCCGCACTACGGCGGGCGCGCGCAATTACAGCAAGTTCGTCTATCAAAGTCGGAGGTGTATCAACATCGGTAATTCTAACTGCTCTAACGTCAATCCCATAAGTAGTTGCCCCTGAATCGATTTGAACTTTTAAATTGGCAGCTATTTCATCTCGCTCGCTAAGAATCTCTTTTAAATCCATACTCCCGATAGTATTTTTAAGCGCTTCGGTCGAAAGCCAAATTACCGACTGGCGATAATTTTGAACATCTATTACTGCTTTTTGCGGATCCTCTACTCTAAACTCAATCGCAGCAGTAATCTTTGTGGGTACATTATCCTTTGTAAGTGTAGCCGTGGCCTCAACCTGATGGGTCTCTATTCTTGTATCCAAAATTGCTGCTACCGAATATACAAATGGCGGTATGATAAATAACCCCGGTCCTCTAACACCAACGAATTTGCCTAATCTTAGCAAAACTAGCCTTTCCCACTCGGGTAGAATAAAAATCATCCCCGCGATTACTCCTGCTAACCAAGCGTTGAACAACAAAGCCGGGACCATGAAAACCCAAGGGCTGGCAAATAGTGCGATTGATAGTACACCCAGAGTGAGTGAACTCACAATTGTAAGGGACACGAATGTAAGTATCCACACTAAAGATCTCATAAAGCCTTGAACGGTGTTTGTGCTGTTATATAACATGTTATTCTAAATTTTCACCTCTTTCCGAATGTAAAATTCTTGCTTTTTGATATCAATAAAAGTATACATGACTCATGGATATTCTGGCACAAGGGAGCAATATGGTTGTGTATAAATTGGGCGATAAGGTTCTTAAGATCAGTAAATATGCCTGCCATAAGGCTCTTCAACGCAGTATCTTGACAGATTATAGAAAAAGTAAGAAATTAACGGGGATATATACTAAGGTTCCAACAACCTATCACGCGTTCTTCGACAGAGCAGATAAGATGAACATCGTTGAAAGCTACGAGGGAGAAAGTATCAAGGCTATTATAATCAGATCAGATCAGATCAGATCAGATCAGATATGCTTGTTAATAGGTGCCTTGATATCATAAAACTATTACCTGTCACTATCCCATTGGATACAAATCCCGGTAGCTTTGTATTAAACCCCTGCAATGATATTGTGTTTGTGGATTTTACGCCGGTTAATCCCTGGAGATATAACGATACTCGCCAACAAAAAAATCACGAGGCATTATTCCCAAGTATCGTTAACGAGTATAGCGACAAGCATACAAAATACTTTACCCCCGAAGGAAGAATAGCCAGATTTCTCTATCACCTGAAAAATTTAATATGAGTCACGCTAGTGTTATTTAAGCTTTTGAACCTCTTTAAAAAGAGTGTGCTTGCGAACATGAGGATTATATTTTTTTAACTGGATTTTTTCGATAGTGTTAATTTTATTCTTTTGGGTAACGTAAATTCTGTCACCTGTTTCAGTGCATTCCAAACCGATTATAAATCTATTACCTTTTTTCTTTGCCATAACTGGGATAGTTTAATATATAAGCTAATTTAAAGCAAGCACAAAAATTATACCCCGGGATTTCGTTTTATCCCGAGGTATTTGCTTATCTCACCTTTCAGATCTTGACTACCTTAACTACCGGAAGGTTAGCGGTATTCACAAAATCTTTTACCCGATAAGCTTCATTATCAACCAGTATCGCCTCGCCAATCGCAGGCCGTGTGGAAAGGTACACTTTATCCTTTCTTAGCGGGTTGCCCGATGCATCTGTAACAAGGATTATGTAATTCGGCTCAGGCTCAAGGGGTGTATTCCCGCTGGGCATCATTGGCACAAATTGCTTATCGTCCATTTCTTCCTCCTTAGCTAAATTAGAATGCCTGTATTGTACCCCATAGTTGTTCTTGGCGCAAATTCTCTACCCAGGCTGTGTATAAATTGCTATAATCACACACATGAATGATTCAGCTGTTTACGACCACAGTAAAATAGAAGCAAATTGGAAAAATAAGTGGTTTGCCGATAACTTGTACGAGGCAGTGGATTTTTCACCCAAACCCAAGAAATTTATATTAGCTGAACTTCCCTATCCCTCGGGTAAATATTTACATGTGGGTCATATGATGAGATACACCGTCCCGGAGATATATTCCCGATATTTGCGAATGAAAGGCTTTAATGTTTTGTTCCCCATGGGGTGGGACTCATTTGGTTTGCCAGCAGAAACATTTGCGTTAAAATCCAATTCAACTCCCCGCAAAGTCCTCGACCAGGCAATTCCCGAATATAAAAAATCTATGATGGATATGGGCTATGCTATCGACTGGACTCGCGAGATCGATACTTCTCAGCCTGATTTTTACAAATGGACACAATGGATGTTTTTGAAAATGTGGGAAGCAGGACTTGCTGAAATTAAAGAAATGCCTGTGTGGTGGTGCCAAGCCCTGGGAGTTTTGGCTGATGAGGAAGTGCTTACCAAGCCTGATGGAACAAGGGTGTCCGAACGAGATAATCATCCCGTTGAACGAAAAATATTTAAGCAATGGGTTTTAAAAATTACGAAGTACGCAGATAAAATGCTCGATGGGCTAGACAAAACTCAATACACTCCCTCTGTTAAACAGGCCCAAGTCAATTGGATAGGTAAGAAAGAAGGTATAAATATTACCTATAAAATTGTAGATGATAGCGGAAAGGATACCAAAAAAACCGTCACCTGCTTTACTACTCGTCCCGATACTAACTTTGGAGCTACATTCGTTGTTATTGCACCCGAGCACCCTTTGGTTGAGCAAATTACTCCTAAAGGGCAACTAGGTAAGGTACAGAAATATGTAAAAGATGCTCTAAATAAGAGCGAGCTTCAAAGAACCTCCGAAAAAACAAAATCCGGTATATTCACCGGGACATACGCTTTAAATACACTTACGAAAACAAAGATGCCCATTTTTGTAGCTGACTATGTATTGGCCCAATATGGTACCGGAGCCGTTGTGGGAGTTCCCGGCCACGACAAACGGGACTTTGAGTTTGCTAAACATTACGGACTGCCAATTCTAAGAGTTGTAGTTGGAACCGACGGAGATACCACTGAAATCACAAAAGTAGAACAGGTTCAGGAGGAAAGTGGGAAAATGATCAACAGTGGATTTTTAGACGAGATGGATATAAATAAAGCAACCGACATAATGATAAACTACATGGAAGAAAAGGGTTATGGAGAGAAACACACAACATATAAACTGAGAGATCAAATCTGGTCAAGGCAAAGATACTGGGGCGAGCCTATTCCCCTTGTTTACACCAAAGATAATGAAATAGAGCCTGATTATAACCTTCCCCTCAAACTTCCCGAGTTAACACCCGAGGTGATGTCAGGGCGAAAAGACTTTCCGACTTTGGATCAATTTCAAGAATTCATAAGTACCAGTGATTCAAAAGGAAGAGAAGCAAAACGGGAAACTGATACCATGCCAACTTGGGCGGGCTCTAATTGGTACTACATAAGATATATAGATCCAAAAAATACCGAGGAATTCGCAAACTACGACAAACTTAAATATTGGCTTCCCGTGGATAAGTATTACGGGGACGCCGGACACACAACAGCCCATTTGCTATACACAAGGTTTTGGTACAAATTTTTATATGATTTGGGTTTGGTACCACATACCGAGCCTATAATGTATAGAATGAGCGGGGGCTTACTGTTGGGAGAAGACAACCGTAAGATGAGCAAATCAAGACCTGAGTTTGTCGTCAATCCCGAAGATGCTGTACAAAACTACGGTGCTGACGCAGTTAGAACATATTTGGCATTTATCGGCCCCTATGATGAAACATATCCATGGTGTACCGACGGCTTAAAAGCCATAGCCAGATTCATCAAAAATGCCTTTTCTCTCAAATTTAAGGTTAAAAACAATATTAAGGATACAGAAGTAGAAAAGGCTTATAACAAGATGGTTAAAACTGTAACAGAGATGTGTGAAGGCTTTAAGATGAACACTGCAGTTAGCCAGCTGATGATTTTTGTAAATTTACTAAAGAAAAAAGACGAAATTGATATAGATATCTGGAAAGGCTTCATCCGGGTACTTGCACCGTTCGCTCCATTTGTCGCCGAGGAGCTTTGGCAGGAAATAAATGGATTTGAAACATGGAAAAAAGAAAACAGTGTTCACCTGGCAAGCTGGCCAGATTACGATAAGACAAAAATAGCCGACGATACATTCCAAGTACCGGTTCAAATAAACGGTAAGGTTAGAGCTGTTATCGAAGTTACAAAGGACATCTCAGAAGACGAGGTAAAGGCAATTGCTTATAAAAACGAGAATGTTAAGAAATTCCTTAACTCCCAAATACCGGGTAAGGTTATCTACATCAAAGAAAAAATTTTGAATATTGTTCTGTGAGCTAAAAAATGCGCCCCTCACAGTGTGTAAAGGGCGCGAGATTCCATTACTGCGGATCGATTTTGACAGCCACTCTCTTTCGTACAGGCGCCTGTGCTCTACCAAGCAGGAGTAAAACCAGCAGAAGCAGTACTCCCAGGAAAAAGCCACCAAATCCAAAGAGCGTAAATAGTAGCGCTGTCACCACCCACCTACCCAAATTTGGCTCGCTGCGAGTATATTTCTCAAAGACAGCAATTCCGAGACATAGCACGATGCAGCCGACCAAGAACGCGCTGTTGAGGAACAGTTGTCTTTCAGTAATTACGAGCTGAGGAAATAACCAGTTGAGGATATTTGGCAGAATCATTTTTTTCTCCTTAGTCAAAAGTTATTGAAAGAGTATAGCACACCTATAGGCCAAACAGCAAACGAAGAGCTATTTTTCAAAAACCTTGGTTATCACAGAAATAATATCCTTACCCGACCTTTTGGTAGCTTCGAGTAAAGCGATCAGCGATTTCAATGCTTCGTTGTTCTCGTGCAGTTTCAAAATCTCTTGGCTTTTATTGATTTCCGATGGGTTCGACTTTTCGTTTTTCATATAAATACCTAGGTCACAATACCATCTATGGTATTAAACCACTTTACAAATTTAGCCACATGTCCGTAGGTGGCCACACTATAGGGATTTCCCGCGTTGTATGCAGTAGCTAACTGTTCAACACTTAAATCTCCATAAACATCCAGATTCCGTTTATGATACCTTCCAATTAAATCTATGTTCACATCAGCACTATATAACTGGTCGGGAGAACCCGAAAAGCCAATTCCCCGTGCAGTACCGTATAATAACTGCCCCAAACCATAACTCGCGTCATTTATATGTGGTTCATACCTGTAAGCCTTGGTATTACCACCAGATTCCACCATAATAGTGGCAAAAATTACCTTCGGATCTACATCATATCTTTTTGAGGCATCAACAATCTGAGGTTCATATCGCCTCCATACACCTAAAGCTCGTAGTTGTTCTTTATCCAGAGATCCCCGAAGCTTATCGTCATTTAGGGTAATTACCTTCAGCTCTTTTTGAATTGAAGGGGTTGTATCCATAGCAACTGTCGTAACAGGAGTAGTTAAGGTCGAGTACGAAAGCATAAGTGCCATTCCAATACTCTGTGCATATTTTGCCAGGTTATCAAAGTCAATTCCTTGCGTCCGCATCCATGCGTAGGCCTCTGCATACCTATCCTCTAGCACTGCTAATAACCTTTTATGTTCTTCTTTTAAATCACTCACCGTTGGACTTGTCATCACTTTAGCGAATAAGTTATTGTCAAAACTTTTGTTGCTTCACCTGTTCCGGGAACCAGCCCCCCACCGCCGCCTGCTCCTCTTCCATAATCACCAAAAACTTGATTATTATTTGTGTCATACCCCTCAACAATTCTCTGAATCTCCCCTAAAGAAAGGCCAATTCGAGCGGCTAAAATCTCAGCTTTTGCTCTCCCATCGCTTAAGGCGTCACTTAATAGTTCGGAATCGTCGATTTTTTTGTTATCAAAAGTAAAGTTTGGCCCACCAAAATTGCTGATATCCAGCTGAGTCAATAGTTCGGTAAGTTTATCAACCTGAGAGATATCCCTAACGGTTATGTCGATAGAAATATTTGCATTCCAATCACCAAACCTAGTTTGCCCCGAGTTATTATCATAGTATTGATCCTGGTAAATATTTACACTTGTGGTTTTCAGGTCTGCTTCTGGAATTCCGAATTCCTTCAATTTTTCAATCAGCTGATCTGATTTTTCCTTGGCTTTCTCGGCAACCTCTATCTTGACCGCATTTCTTTCCAAGATACTAGCGTAAAAATTTGCTATCTGGTTTTGCACAACTTTGCTTGATACTCCCACAACGGTTACCGTTCTAACTGGCTTGTTATACACATAAAGGAAATAACCACCCAATATAATGAGGAAAGCTACCAATACGGGTATTATCAAGCTCTTAATCTTACTAATACATGAAAATATATAATTTCTTATTTTATTAATTAGCATATTGTTATGTTAACAAGTGTAACTCTACCTGTATAGTATAATCATAAATATATGTCGGCTATCAAAACCGCAGCACAAATACAAACGATGAAAGTTGCCGGAAAAATTCTGGGAGAAATTCTAGCCTCTTTAAAATCACATACCAAACCTGGCAAGCTGGTCTTAGAACTGGAAGACGAATTTATTAGCTTATGTGATAAATTCAAAGTTACTCCAACGTGTAAGGGCTATTCAGAATATGGTCTCAAACCGTTTCCTACAGGGCTGTGCGTTAGTATTAACAGCCAGGCCGTGCATTGCCCTCCCAAAAAAGACGTTATTATTACTGATACTGATATAGTGACAGTCGACACTGTTATAGGGTATAATGGCCTTCACGTTGATAGCTCTTTTTGCATAGCAATGCCCGGATCCACTACAACCAGAAAGAATATGGCAGTTACAGCCGAAAAGGCCTTTGATGAGGCTGTTTCCAGGGTTAGGGAGGGCATTAAAACAGGTCTACTTGGATCAAAAATCTATTCTACAGCTAAAATCGGGGGCTTTAATGTATTAAGGGACTTTGCCGGCCACGGTATCGGTGAAGAAATGCACGAATGGCCGGATATTACATGCTTCGGAACTAAAAACGAAGGCGTTAAGTTAAAAGCGGGCATGACGATTTGTATTGAAACATTAATTTGCGAAGGAAACCCTAAAGTAGAAACAAAAGACGGTTGGGAGACCAATATGGCCGATGGCAAGGATTTTTGCCAGCACGAGCACACTGTACTCGTAACCAGGAACGGATACGAGATACTAACACAATAATTATGAAAGAAAACAAGTTGTTAAAAATACTAGCAAAGTTTTTCGGCCAAAATGCCGAGCTAAAAGTGTATAAATTCCTCAGATGGGCACTGGTTATAGCCGGTTTGTTAATAATACTTGGCATCCTTTTTCCAACGGCAATGACTATATTTTGGAACATTCTCTGGGTAATCCTTTTCTTCTTTGTGTTAATGTTCTTTGGACTAGGGCTTCTAACTATTCTGGGCATGAAAAATGAAGTAAGCAAAATTCTGGATTTGCTTTTAGAAGGAGGCATGAGCTTTATTGATTTTTTAGATTTCATCAAGGATGTGTGGAAAAAATTCGTTGAGCTTCTGTTAGAGTTCCTGTTACTAGCCGCCTGGATACTTGCCTATATTGTCTGTGGCATTATTTATATATTAATTCTGCTTTTATATAAAAGCGTAGGCTCTCACTATGATGTAACTTTAATGACCATCGGTATCACAATTCTTATGGTGGCCGCTTTTGGCATAATTAGCAAACCCAAAGTCTATGTAGAGGCCGCGAACGTGTGGGCCGCCAAATTCAAAAAACGATTCCGCCAAGGGATGATAGACGGACTTGAAATAGTATTATTCGTCTTCTTTTTAACTATAGATAGCACAAATCTCTTCTTTCTACCCCAAGAGTTAAATATTCCATTAAGAGCCGAATTTGGAGACCAGGATTTGATGGTAAAGAGCATGGACTATCATACAAACTTTAAATTCACCCTAACCTTACTAATTTTAGCCACAACCTTTGAGGTAATAAGAAACATGCTCAGAGTGGTAGCCTGGGCCAGGTTCTATTACGCCAAAGATATGTTCGAAAACCCCGAAGCACCTTTTATGCAACTACTAAAAGGATCTCTGCGAAAAAGCTTTAATGACATGAAAAACGACCTTATTAAATTTATCACATTCACAACTGTTCTATTCTTCGTTTTCATGTTCTTCCCAAAACTTAAACTCTTTACTCTGCTACTAGCTTCTGTAACTAACCTAGCATTAGACTTGTTTATAAGGGAAAGATTGACCGCGCCAAGGGGGGAGGATCTAATTTCCAGAACTATCGCGTGGGTGTTCAGATTATAACGGTAGGTTCAACAGTTCTTCAGGCTTGCTGATCAAAAAATCAGGCTGGTATTGCTCTAATAATTTTCGAGAATTGAGCCCCCACGAAACTGCTATAACCTTGATACCTACTTTTCTAGCGGCCAGAATATCTCTAAAATCATCGCCTATATAATAGTCATTATTTGTATCTATGCCATGTTTATCCATTAGTTTCCTTAAGCGGAGATGCTTGTCAAATAATCCTTTAGTCGCCATAACATCTTCAAACATATTCATTTTGTTGTTTTCTAAAAACCCCATTACCGTATCTCGGCTATTTATCGTGACAATGTATAGCGGATAATTTCGTTTTCGAAGCTCCCAAAGAACAGAGGGCATCCCAGAAACAGGTTTGATTTTGGCTAGGTTGTCGGCAAATATTTTCCGAAATTTTAAAAATAACACGGGGATCATTATCACCGGAAGGCCTGTAATTTTAACCAGGTCGGTTAACGAATAATCCCTTAGTGCTTCTATACCGACCTCATTAATTTTTTGCTTAACTTGCAAGGGTAATTCGTTAATAAATGGTTCTAAAAACTCGAATGAATCGGCAATAGTTCCATCAAAATCGAAAATTAGCGAGCTTTGCCTGTTGATACCCTTAATGTGATCCATCGAAACAGTATACAATATTTGTTATATAATGGGCTAATGAACTCAAGAAGACAAAAACTTATCGAAACCAACACCAAGTATCATATGGTGATTCATTTGGTAATTGGGGTGTTTATTGCCATTTTTGTACATAGACTATTTCCTTTTTCCTCTTTTTCTAAGACTCTAGTATTAAGCCTTTTTGGGTCATGGCTTCCGGATATCGATCATTTTATTTTCTTTTATATCTATGGCCGTAATAACGAGTATTCAAAAATCGTTAGAGCTTTCTTAAGACAATTTAGACTCAAGGAATTTGCTAGTTTTGCTCAAAATAATCACAAGGAATTAACCGGACTTTACTCTCATAATCTTGCCAGTACTTTTATAGCTGCACTTATCTTTTTCGTACTGGCTTTGGATGTACACGGGTATAAATCCGTAACCTTTGCCTTAGCAATAACTATGCATTTTATTTACGATATAGTTGAAGATTTGCTGTTTTTTGGACATCTGAATCCAAATTGGTTTCTTCGTTTTAATAAACCAAAACACCAACTGTAGTATCTGGACTTTTCCCTCCTTTTTAGTAATAATATAACAGTGAAGATGATACTAAGGTTAGTCGCCTTAACTCTAGCTATAATAGTAGGTTCGTACATTTTACCGGGTATAGCTATTGCTGATTATCCAACTGCTATTATTTTTGCTATAACTCTGGGGGTACTCAACACTTTTTTAAGGCCTATTATCTCAATTTTCACCTTGCCGATAACTCTAATAACTTTAGGGCTTTTCTCGTTGGTTATTAACGCTCTGATGGTCATTCTAGCCTCCTACATTGTTCCCGGGGTACAGATTTCAAGCTTTTTGGACGCTGTAATATTTTGCGTTGTCATCTCACTAGTCACTTCCTTTTTAAACATGCTTACAAAGTAGGGAGGAAGTTATGAAAGGTGAATATTGCCCTCAGTGCGGCATAATGATGGTACCTGTGGGTCATATTATGTGCGAGGGGGAGAGATGCATAGAGTATGAGTGTTCGTTCTGCAAGGATTCTTTCGCCTTGTATTGTGGCATCTTCGTATATATTGAAGTCGACGAGGATACTAAAAGCCCCAAGAGTAAATCTGTTGGGGCTCTTTTTTTGAAGTCGATGTTACAATAACACTGTGGCATTAAAAGCGTATAAGAAAAAACTCGAATATTCATACTCTCTTGGGATTTTTCCTACAATAGAGCTGTTGCAAACTCATCCAGAAAAAGTTATCTCGATCCTTTTAGCATCAGGAGCTGAGGATACAAAAGGAATCTCGGAAATTAAGAAGCTGTGTGACAAACACAAGATTACATACGATATCGCCGATAAAGCGATAGCAAGAATTGCTATAAAGGAAAAAACTCAAGTCGCCGGGGCTTTTGAGAAATACACTCAGCCTCTTATCCGAAACGAACATCATGTTGTATTAGTAAATCCCTCTTTACCGGGGAATGTAGGAACAATAATTAGAACTATGGTAGGCTTTGGGATTACAAATTTAGCTCTAATTAGGCCCTGTATCGACTTTTTTGATCCTATGACAGTAAGAGCAGCTATGGGGGCAGGCTTTAAAGCAAATTTTGAGTACTTTTTGAGCTTTGACGATTATAGAAAAAAATTTTCCGAAAATACTATTTATCCATTTGTACTAAATGGAAAAAATGAGTTGAAAGATGTGATTTTTAAGAAGCCGGCAACATTGCTTTTTGGAAACGAAGGAAGCGGGTTACACCCCGACTTCAACTCCTCTGAGACATCTATAAGAATAAGTCACTCTAATGAAATTGAATCATTAAACTTATCTACCGCCGCCGGGTTGGCCTTATACAGCTTATATAATCAACATTGAAACATACCCTGTAGTTTGATAAAATAGCCTAAATATATATAAAAGGAGACAATAATGATCAAAGACGCTAAGTCGAGAGAAAAGATGTATGGTTTGGTGTTTGTTCTTGCAATTACATCCTTAATAAGCTTTCTTTTTGCCTCTGTCGTAAGTGGATCTCCCAAAGAAACTATCGGTAACATGTACTTGCCGGCTAAAGATCCTACTATGATTGGCCGACTACCTGAGGAATTAAGAAGGCAGGCGTTATATCAAGAGATTGGTGAACAAAGCATCAAGGAAGCGATCGTCGAGTTTCCCAACTGTGATTTTTCGCTGCGCCGTTGTCCGACGGAAATCCTCTATAAGGTTACTGGTAGCGATGCATGGAGATATTCTGTTACATATGAACGGCTCGTTGGCGACTACCCGACATGGCTTCAGCGTACTATTGTGCAGTATGATGTAGAGTACCTGCCCGAGGACAACAGTACAATGGTCATGGTTGTCGCCAGGAAAAGCACAGCGGGAACGGTGTTAAAGATTGTGGCGTACTACTTAATAATGACAGCTGTACTTTCTTTGGTCTATGGAATTTGGATTGTGCACCTGGTCAGAAAGTTATTTAATATTCCTGAACCACCTATAAGCCCAGATATGTTATAAAACACTTGGCGCCTGTGATTTGTTGCAGGCGCTATTTTATTTCCGGGGTCATACCTGTAATATAAAGTATATGAGTGAAGCCGAAGCTTCTGAGCTGAATTCAATTTTAAATAGGCTCCCTTGTTCTCCCAAGGGTACATACAGGCCATTATATGAATATACGGATGAGACTGTTTCAACTGACTCTCAAATTGGATTGTCGGGCGCTAAGGCAGAAACCAGAGAAATTTTATATTTTCATCCGTCGGATGTGATCTTTATTAGCTTCGATACCTTAACAAGACCTGTAAAATCCCTGTCCTCGTTGCCAAAACGCAATGTATATAATCCTTCAAATGAAGAACTTGGGTCCAAAGTGAGGTCAGTCTCAATTAGTGAGTTAATAAATGCCGGCTATATAGGAGTGATTGCAGATACGGTAGATGTTGGTATTAGAAGAATGGAAAAAGGCCCCACAATCACTACAAAGGGCTTAATGCCTGTTATCAGGCAAATGGTCGCACAAAGTATAAATTCGGAGGGTAATGTAGTAAAACACCAAAAGTTTGATGTACTTAAAGAAGAATAGAAAAGGAGGGTCGTTAAATCAACCCTCCCCATACGAGACTAGAATCCCGACAGAATCACGAAAAAGAACCAGCCATTAAGTATCGCATTTACTAGCCATATCGCGATGAGTAGGTTGTTTCGCTTTTCTCTTTGGAAGTTGTAGACGATAATTGATAAACACGACAGTGCATATAAACCGGCTACTACTAGAAGTAACTCCATGTTAAAATGCTGGTACACCCCCACCACCCATGCTACCAACAGGAGTATATTTACTGCCAGAAGAGGAACAATTGCATTGATTGGGAGAGCGCGTTTAATATTTGTCTCCACTATACCCAAACTCCAACCAATAGCCAGAAAAGATACTACAAGTTCTGCCCACGGAAACTCATCCATTTTCACTCCAGTGCGGTTCCGATTATAAACCATTGGTCCCAAACCCATTGGATAAGAGGGTCCAGGTCTGATTCCAAAGCTCTGTTTGGCAACCATTTCGTAGGTATACCTGCGCCTACTAGAACAACCATCCCCTCCATCTTCACTACGTATGTATCGTCGACCTGCACAACATACACATATTTAGGAGGCAAATTCTTATCACCATCTTCCTGCTCATCTGCCTTAAGATATACAAAAGGCACATAAGCTCCAGTTTGTGACAGGTAAACACCGGTTCTAAACAACGGATTTTTTTGTAACCTGGGGGTTAGGTGTATAAACCTTTGTAGAGTTTCTTCAGCCTGCTCTTGATTCCACAATTGAGTACCCATATAGTCCTCTCCTTGAAGATATAGTTCAATACTTATTGGTATTATATCTTAAATATAGCGTGGGAACAAGTAAAGGTTGGTGACCCCACGGAGAATCGGTCACAGGTTCTCGCCTGCTGGCGATCCCTGCGACCCCGCCTCGCCGCCGTCGCGGCTCCGACTTTCGATTCCAAGTTAGCTCATACAAAAGGAAGCATCAACCTTGTGGCTGATGCTTCCTTTCGTGGTGACCCCAAGGATATCATTTTACAACCAGTTATCTAAAGAGTTGGTAGATGTGGGAAAACTTATAGTTGATTACGATTTGGTTGGTGTGTTGAGTAACAATACTACCAGTATGGAGTGTAACTAGTATGGAAAATATTGAGATTAAGCAAAAATTTGTAGAATTGAGGGCTAAAGGTAATTCCTTTCAAAAGATTGCAGATGAATTGGGTGTTACAAAACAGACACTTATTAACTGGAGTAAAGACTTGCAAACAGATATTAGAAATATGAAAGCTCTGGAATTGGATAGTCTTCTAACAAAGTACAAAATGACCCAAGAGTGCCAAATTGAATTATATGGTGAACTATTAGAAAAAATTACTGCAGAAGTTAAAAGTCGTAGCCTTCAAGACTTAAGTACAGATAAGCTTTTTAGTGCCTATTTCAAGTTATTTGAAAATATTATGAATACTAAAAGAACAATAACACTTGAAAAAGAATCTGTTTGGGAAATAGAACCCCAAAAAACTCTCTGGACAACTTGACCTTTTCTTTACCAAAAATTTACCTATTCTTATGAGATAATCTTATTAGAATGATTACCAAAACAGACTTTTTAGTTTATCTGGAAGCTCCAAGGCACTTTTGGGCTTTGAAAAATAACAAGTATGATTTAACAATATCCGATTTTGACAAACACTTGATTACACAGGGCTATATCGTGGAAACAAAGGCTAAAGAATACGCTAAGCGTTATTTATTACCTAGCTATGCAACAAATGATTCTGACTTGGTTTTTCAGAGGACATGCCTAGACGGGGACTTTGAGGCTAGAACAGACATTTTAGTTAGAAATGCAACTACTAACAAATGGGATATTTACGAGGTAAAAAGCGTAACTAAACCTAAGCCAGAGCATTACTACGACACTACATTTCAAACTATAATCTTTGAAAAGCACATGGATATTGGCAATGTTTTCATTCTGCATGTAAACAACGACTATGTGCGAGAAGGTGATTTTGACTTGGGATTGTTCTTAGTTGCGGAAGATGTGACCCAAAAAGTGAAAGAGTTAAAAGAAGAAACGCTTAATAAGATGAAGGATTGCCAATTTCTAGTAGGTACAGACAACTATAAATTAGCTACAGAATGTTGGAAACCTAAAGAATGTCACTGTAAAGGGCTATGTTTCCCAAGTCTACCTAATGACTCAATCTATAACCTAGCACGGGTTACTGAAAAGAAAATTTTAGACCTACGGGATAACGATATTCTAAATATAACGGACATTCCCGATGACTTTGACTTAACCACAAACCAACGAATACAGGTAGAAGTAGCCAAAAGAAATACGCCACTAATAAATCATAAAGCTATAAAGCAAGAATTGGAAACCCTAGAGTATCCGTTATATTTCCTTGACTACGAGACCTACGACCCCGCAATCCCGATGTATGACTGGTATAAACCGTATCAACAGATGGTTTTCCAGTACTCACTACATGTTTTAGAAAGCCCTAATAACAAAGACCTTAAACATTACGAATATGTTGTAAAAACGAAAAGCGAGCCTTGTAGGGAGCTTCTGACGCATATGAAACAGTATATTGGAAATACAGGTAGCGTGATTGTTTGGTACAAGGCTTTTGAGTGTTCACGAAACAGAGAAATGGGACAAATCTGTATGGATTTTGCTGAATTTTTAGAAAATGTAAATGGTAGAGTTTATGACCTTATGGATATATTTAAAAACAATCTCTATGTTGACCCCAAATTCAAAGGCAGTAACTCAATTAAAGATGTATTACCCGTTTTAGTTCCAGAGCTAAACTATAAAAACCTAAATATACAAAATGGCACAATGGCAATGACTAACTGGCATAAGATGGTTTATAAAATTACGAACCAGAAGGAAAAAGACGAACTGCTTAAAAACTTGCTAACTTATTGTGAACAGGACACATTAGCTATGGTTAGAATATGGGATTTTTTAAGGCAACTGGCTTGAAAACTAATGATTTTTACCCGCATAGATTAACTCTGCACTATAAATAAATTCCCTAACTGTATATACTTAATACAATGACTACCCCTAATCAGAAATTTAAGGTAAAAAAGTATGATTACAAGTAATCTAACTAAAAAACAACTTGAAAACTCCTTGTTTGAAGGCGATTGTCTAAAAGTCATGTCTAAATTTCCAGATAAAAGTATAGATATGATTTTGTGCGATTTGCCATATGGCACAACGCAAAACAAGTGGGATAGTGTAATTCCATTAGCTGCTTTGTGGAAGGAGTACGAGAGGATTATAAAAGATAACGGGGTAATAGCATTGACCTCTCAAGGTGTATTTACAGCGTCGTTAATCATGAGCAACACAGCACTATTTAAGTATAAATTAACATGGGTTAAATCTAAGGCTACAAATTTTTTGAACGCTAAGATACAGCCTTTGAGAAAACACGAAGATATTTGTATCTTTTATAGAAATCACAAGTACAAACCAACATACCACCCGCAGATGACATTTGGAGAACCGTACGATAAAGGACACAGAAAAAACCAACAAACTAGTAGTTACGGTGAATTTAACTCAATAGAGGTAAAAAGCGATGGAGAAAGATACCCAACAGATGTCGTTTATTTTAAAACCGCTGAAAGCGAAGGTGAGGTTTTCCACCCAACACAAAAACCGATTGAACTTGGAAGATATTTAGTTAAAACATATACTAACAAGGGTGAACTGGTATTAGACAATACTTTTGGAAGCGGTAGTTTTTTAATCGCTACTGCCTTAGAAGATAGAAAGTTTGTTGGAGTTGAAATAAATCAGGAGGTTTTATTGCACAAGGAAAAAAAAGTTGATTTAATGCACATAGCAGAAAGCCGCATTAGGAAATTTCTACCTAAAATAGACATACCTATATACAAAATATGACCACAATAAATTACAATGAACGAAGCTGGGCAATTGATATTATATCCGAAATTAACATTTGGCTATCCAGTAGAAATATAATAATAAAAAGAGCTGGTGGTGAGAACACACTAATGGAAGGCACTAAATCTTTGTTTCCTGATGTATTGCTATTTGGAGATCTGGACAAAGGTAAAATTCTACAAGGGTGGGAGTTGAAAATGCCAGATACTCCCCTAGAAGATGCGGATTTTATAGCAAATGCAAAGGCTAAAGCTAAATTACTTTCTCTCAATAGTTTTTTGTTGTGGAATGTATCAGAAGCTGTCTTATATAAAATTGAGGATAGCGGCAGTCTTACGCAAGTTAAATCTTGGAACAATTTAAGTCATTTAAAACTTAGAGGTGAGGTACTTCAGCATAAAGATGCAATAAAACTTATGTTGGTTGAAATACTGAATGATATAAATAGCTTTATTCTTGGTGGAACTATTAAAACGGTATCTGTTGTTACTGCCTTGAGTAGTGAAACAGTTTCGTGGCTAATACATAATAACTTAAGCTCGTATGTTGAAGCTTTAAAAAATAATGCTGTAGCTAATCATGGTTTTTCAGACGAAATTACTCTATGGTGGCGATACGCCAAAAACGACTACCCCGAAGAACAAGATAAATTTGTTGTTCTGGGAAGAAATAACCTACTTTTCTTAATTAACAAGTTCATATTTGCACATATTTTGAAATCCTACCAAGTAGAAGCAAATTCAATTGATAATATAAACTCTAGTACTGATGTTGAGACGGCACTTGCCACATTTGACCATATTTCTGAAAAATGTGATTTTTGGAACATATTCCAACGACAAACAGGTGAGGAGCTAGTCACTCCTGAAGTTTGGCAAGATATAGTAAGTTTTAACGCCTTGTTAAAAGAGTTTAATTTCGCAAAAATTGAAAAGAACCTTCTTCATGATCTACTTGGTGCAACGATTTACAAGAATAAAAGAAAATTTGCTGGGCAATTTACAACGCCACAGGAATTGGCAAGGTTTATTGTACGGCTTACCATTAAAGACAAAAATCTACATGCGATTGACCCCTGTTGTGGTACTGGAACTATAGTGAAAGAAATCTATAAGTATAAAAAAACACAAATAACTGTAAAGGAAAGTCTGGCTACATTGTGGGCATCAGATAAGTTCTCCCTTCCTCTACAGATGGCAATGTTTAACCTAGCTGAACCAGAGGCGTTAGGTTTCGTATTAAAAGTTTTCAAGGAAGATGCAACTAAACTTGAAGTAGATAAAGAAATCACGCTTCATGAACCTTTTAAAGGTACAGCAATAATTGAGAAGTTACCAAAGTTTGGTTACATTATTTCCAATCTGCCGTTTGTTCAACAGGAAGATATTGAAGTCCTAAACCCAAATGTTGTAGAAATCAACAGGTTCATTCAAGACAAGCTAGGGGAGGGGTTTCTACTTGACGGAAGGAGTGACTTATATGCTTATTTTCCTTTTCATTTCTGGAAATTATTAGATACAGACGGAAAAATGTCTATTATCGTTTCAAACTCATGGCTGGGTACAGCTTGGGGTAAGAAATTTTATACAGCATTATCCGCTTTTTTTGAAATAGAAAATATAATAACATCAGGTAATGGTCGTTGGTTTGATAATGCCAAAGTCGTTACAAATATAATCACTTTGAGAAAGAAAAATTTTCCGTCACTACCAAATGCAAACGAGATAATTAAATTTACAACAACTAAAAAAGCACTAACAAGCTATAATCCTGAAGAAATTGAAGAAATATCAGCAATTGTTTCCACAGCGGAATCATTCAATGAAAGCGACTTGTCGGTGTATGCGTATACACACGAAAAACTAAATAAAGTTCTGTCTCTAGGACTAAATTTAAACAGTTTTTTTGCAAATAATGACTGGCTTTTAGAACTAAGTAGCAAACTAATTAAGGTTTCAGAATTATTTGATATAGGCAGAGGTGAAAGGCGAGGCTGGGATAAGCTATTCTACCCCGATACAACTAATGGAATTGAGCAGGTATATCTACAACCTGTTTTAAAGACACCTAGGTCGGTTCATACACTAGGTGCAAAGCCAGATGCGTTAGCATTTTGTTGTGATAAAACGAAGGAGGAGTTGGAGCTTCTTGGGCATACAGGTGCCCTGTCATGGATAAATAAGTTTGAACATCAGGAAAATGAGAGGGGTATTCCATTAACTACAGCATTAGCGAGAAGCGGTACAAATTGGTATACCATGTCACCGACTACTATGGCGGAAATGGTGACTAGTATTAACTTTGGGGATAGGCTTTTCTTTGCTAAATTTCAAAAGCCAACCTTTGTGAACCAAAGACTTGTAAGATTTAGCAAAAAATCTGGAGATATTGATGATGACTTATGTCATTCATTATTAAATAGCATTGTTGGGCAGTTTTACATTGAAGCTATGGGAACTGGTAGAGGAGAGGGGGCTTTGGACTTGAGCAAAGACAAAATAAAAGCTGACCTAAGAATCATTAACCCAAAGTTATTTACTGGGGATAAAAGAGATAAAATAATGACTCTGTTTGGAAAATTGATGGAAAGAGAAGTTTTACCTTTAAAGCAAGAGCTTGAAATGGACGATAGAGTAGACTTTGACAATGCAGTACTTGAGGCTATCGGCTTTCCTTTATACAGGGAACGCATAAAAACTGCTCTACTCACACTTTATAATATAAGGGCTTCCGTTAACGGCTAAAACTACCAACTTACTAAAATTTATAACTAAGAAAATTGAAAGGTTGCAAAAATCAGCTTCTTCACTGATTTTTAAATCTTAAAAGTGTATTTGAAAATGTTTAACAAAAAGCCTGCCTTGAGCAAGTATCGTCAAAAACAATTGGAAACGAGATGTTTCAAAAAGAAACGGGTTTTAATGAGCGTCATACATTAAATAAAAACTTTGGTTACCCTATTATATTTAACGCCCCTCTCTTAAATTATACTTGACTGTATAATTCTCCACATGCTATAAAGTATACATAACGGTATAATTTATATGAATGACTTAATAATTAGCAATTATGAAGAACGCAACAAACAGCTATTAGAGGACTGTATATCTATTTGGGTTGAACACGACTTTCAATCGCGCTGGTTTCGTGTAAAAGGATACCATGAATTGGGCAAAAGACTTTTAGAAGAACCAAAGGAATATGGGGATAGGTTTGTGCCATTGGTGGCAGAATCTTTGGGTAAAAGTGAACGAACAATATACAGGACTATTGAATTTGCACGAGCATTTCCTGATTTAGATTTACTTCCCGAAGGTAAAAATATTAGCTGGTACAAGATAATTCAAAAATATCTCCCATTAGAAACAAGATGTATAGGAGACGCTATGCTAGTGTATATATGTCCCAACTGTAATTCCGAACACAAAAAATCAGATATAAAGTTCATAAGAAAGAATATATAGAATGTTTCGGTTACCAGAAGCAGAGGAAATAAATCTATTAGATGCTAAGGCTAGAATTAACTTTGATTCCATAATCAACACAAGAAAGTACACCGTTAAAGACTCTACAATGACTTACCGTCAAGCTAATTCTATGGCGAGTGATAATATGCTTCCCGAAGACAAAGATAGGGATAATGGGTGGAGAAAGTTCAGTCTCAAGGAGTTAATTTACATTGAATTGGTCTTATCACTAAAGAAGTTGGGACTAAAACACAGTCAACTTAGAAATGTTTGGGACTCTTTTTTCAATCCGTATGATGACGCAAAAAAGGAAAAACGATTATGGAGAGAAATTAGTGATGATGTGATTGCGTTAGTAATGGGTCACATAGACATGATTTTAACAATAACTGCAGGTGGGGAGGTTTCCTATATACACCCTGTTTTTTTTACTAGGGAATATCCAACTGAAGAGCCATTTGTTTTTGTTAGTATGAGCGATACCGTTAATAAAGTAGCTAAAAGAATTGGTAAAGAAGGGTTTACACCAAAAGCAACATTAGATAGCATTTATCACATCTTAACAACCAAAGAAGAAAAGGCATTAGCCCTTATAAGAAACGGCGAGTTTAGAACAATAAAGTTAACAAAAAAGGATGGGGAAATAGAGTTAATCCATGCAGAGCAGATGAATAAATCCGATAATATTACAATTAAAGCAATTGAGGAAGTCATCTCAACAGGTAAATACCAAAAAATTACTATTACTCAAAAAGATGGAAAATTAGTCAACCTTACACAAGAAGTTATGATGAAAGTCTAACCACTGAGCTGATACACAGCAGGTGTTAGCATGTAATTAAAATTTATAAGCAAGTTATGAGAAACACTCAAGCTGGCTGGGACAACCAGTACTATGAGTGCAGAAAAAGAAAAGTTAGCTAAAATTGCTCAATCTATAGAAAGGAAGACTAGTATTAAAGATAAAGAAAAGATATTAGGAATAGCACAGGCTGTAGATGACTTCGCTGGTCTAATTCTACAAAGCTATTTAGCAGGAAAGGCATTAAAGAAAAAATGAAAGCAATAATTTATTGTAGGGTATCTACACAGGAACAAGTTAATGAGGGCAACAGTCTTTTAACACAAGAAAGGCTTTGTAGGCAGTATGGAAAAAATAATGGCTACGAGATTGACAAGGTTTTCGTTGAGGAAGGTGAAAGTGCTAAAACCATATACAGAACATCCCTCAAGAACATGATGAAATATTGTACTTTAACGGAAGGTAAAATTGATGCTGTGTTGATTTATAGAATTGATAGGCTTTCAAGAGAAACTGCAGACTATATAGCCTTAAAGGTTTTTTTTAATAAATTAGGGATTAAAGTGATATCTACCAGCGAACCAATTGAAGATACACCTACAGGTAGGTTTTTAGAAACTGTTCTCGCAAGTAGTGCTCAAATGGATAATGAGATAAGAGGAGAACGAAGTAAAAACGGTATGATAGACCGTCTAAAACAAGGAAGATGGATGTTTTATGCACCTTTAGGTTATAGGACAGAGGGAGCAAAAGGTGCCTCAAATATAGAACCTGTAGAACCCATAGCAGGTTATATAAACAGGGTTTTTATGGCACTATCCTCTGGGTATATAACGGTAGAAGAGGTGCGAAGGGACTCCGCAAAATGGGGACTTGTAACAAACAGAGGTAAAGCACTTAGCATTTCAATGTTTCATAAAATGATTAGAAACCCGATTTATAAGGGGTACTTAGATGTCCCTAGCATGGGGATTTATCAAAAAGGCAGTTTTAAGGCTATTGTAGATGAAAAAGTATTTGACCAAGTTCAGTATATTTTAGAAAGCAAAAAGAAGAAAATGCCTATATATAGAAAATTAAACCCTGACTTTCCTTTAAGGGGTGCATTGAAATGTAGCAAATGTGGAAAATTACTAACAGCGAGTTGGGCAAAGCAAAGAACCATAGGTCACTACAGGTGTTCAGTATGTACCAATGTGAACCTAAACAAAAAGGTTTTGGAAAATACATTTAGTGAATACCTTAAGTCAATAGTTTGGAACCAAATAACAGTTGAAGTTGTAAAAGAAGCATTGTTATTAAATTGGCAATCGCACAAAAAAGAATACGAAAAAGAACTAGCTAAAATTGCGAAGCAACAAATTGAAATAAGAGAGTTAATGGATAAAGTTGTTGATAAAAACATGAGGGGTGTTTACAGTGACTCGCTAGCAAAAACTAAACTAAATGATTATGAAAGGAACCTCGCCGAATTGCGTTTAGAGACCCAGAAATATGCTTCTCCAGATGTTATGGAGGCAGATTTACTTAACTACAGCGTTGACTTCATGCGTAATATAACTGGTATGTGGGATAAATTGGATATAGAACCAAAGCATAGGTTGCATAAAATGTTATTTCCTGATGGTATCGTTTATTTGAATGGGATATTTACAACCCCTGTTAAATCCTGTCTTATAGAGCTAAACGATCTAGTATGTGTTGAAAATTCTACTATGGTGACCCCACGGAGAATCGAACTCCGGTTGCCGGGATGAAAACCCGGCGTCCTAACCGTTAGACGATGGGGCCACGACCTCGCCATTTTATCAGTAAATACACCTATCAGCAATATTTGGTAAAATGATTGCATTCTATGAATATCCTGGAAAAAATTATTATTTATTTCACCTCGGTGATCTTAACTCTATCCCCTACCCCTAAATATACAGAGGGTATAGTAGGCCAACCTCAGAATTTCTTGCCAAGCCAAGCGCAAACACCTAACGATCGAACAATTTCCAGGATGATTTTTAGAGGCCTGTTTAAATACGATAACTACGGAGCCCTTCAGCCGGATTTAGCAGATACTTGGTCAATTTCCCCGGATGGATTGGTTTATACCATAAAATTAAAAGAGAATAATTTTTGGACAAACGGCAAGAGAATTACCTCAGATGACTTAATCTATACATCATTTAAGGTTAACGACCTCTCGGGAGTGGCAACCGACAAAGTAGACGAGCTAACAGTTCGGTATACACTTCCAAATAGATACGCCCCATTTTTAAACTTGATGACTGTTGGAATAATGCCCTCCCAGTCTGAAGAAAAGGTAGACCCTATATTTCCGGTCTCCAGTGGCCCCTTTAGAGTAATTTCCGTTGAGAAAGTAGGGGGTTTAGTTAAGAAAGTGACATTGCATAATTCTGAAACTAACCTAAGAAAACTGGTGTTTAGATATTATAAAACCGAAGATGATCTGAATTTGGCTATTAAGCTGGCAGAGATCGATGGATACACATCAGAGGCTGAAAACCCAAATGAGAATTTTGAGGATCACAAGTTCCCACTTCAAGGAGTATATTATGCATTGTTTTTTAACCAAAGAAATGAAAAATTTCAGGATCCGGCACTTAGAATAAATATCGCAAAAGCACTTAACACAAATCACGTTATTGGTAATAAAGGAATTCCCGTAGAAGGGCCTATTAGCCGCAGTGCTTTTACAAGCAGTAAGCTAAAGTTTAATATTTATGACGAAAACTTTTCAATAGACATGAGTACGAAAGACTTTAAGTTAACTATCCCCGACTTACCCATACATAGGGATAGCGCTCAGCTAATTAAGTCTCTACTAAAGGATAAACTGGGGATCAAAGTTGAGATTATTGCAGTACAGCCGGAAAATTTCATCAAGGAAATCGTGGAACCTAGAAATTTTGAGGTTCTCCTTTATGGCCAGGAAGTATCTAGAGATCCGGATAGGTATGTTTTATGGCATTCTGAACAAAAAGACCCGCCGGGTTTAAACATAACCGGATTTAAGCACGTAAGAGCCGACCGCGCTTTGGAAGAAGGCCGTAAGGAACTAGAAACCTCAAAGCGTACGTTACATTACGAAGAATTCGAACGAGTGTTTTCCGAACAGGTACCCGCGATATTTTTATACCATCCTTTTGTACACCACTATGTAACATCTCATATAAAGGGCATCGGAGAGAAATATACCTACACGTATGTGGATAGGTTCTTAGATTTTTATAACTGGACCAGGCTTGATACGAATTAGTGTATAATGCTCGTTGGTGTATGGTGACCGTAGCTTCCGCCTTCGCTGGTGCTACGGCGGACAGGACTACACTATTAAGGATGTCATGTGGTGACCGTAGCTCAGTCGGTAGAGCACCGCTCTGTGGAAGCGGGGGTCGCGGGTTCGAGCCCCGTCGGTCACCCCAGAAAATAAAGTTGATTTAACAACACTTTTTATAGTGCCCCTAACGATAAATTGAACCGAGACCTACATTCCCTTTCAACTCGGAGTATCGTATAATCAATAGTGTGAACCGTAGAGTTGCATACTCATTAGCCTTTTTGTTTCTTACCGTTTTACTTTTGCTTTTTTTGTGGAAGCAAGTCGTTCTACTTTCATTTCTACTTGTACTTATTGCATATGCGAAATATAGAATAGCCCCTATTAAAAGAGAACTGCTGTGGTATGTTTTGGTAAGTCTTGCTGGCGGTATTACCGAAATCATATTAGTAAATATTGGTCGTGCGTGGAGCTACACCGGTCCAGGTTTTTTAGGTTTACCTATACAGATGGTACTTTTTTGGGGAGTTGTGGGCACCACTGTAGTCATAATATATGATGAGTTAGTTGGTAAATAGTATCCCTTTGTTTAGTATTTCTCGGAAAATCAGAATTGTTTTAATAATGCGGTTCAAGTTAGCACCTACTACCGACCCCAATATATTTTCGTTGCTAAATCAACACTTTTTTGTAACCCCCTAATACTAAATTGAACCGGATTGCATATTTATGACAAGCTGCCTATAATCACAGCAAAATAAAAGGAGAGTGGAAAATGACGATTAGAATCACATCTACGACTGACGATATGTGGGTAGGAAGGCAATTGGGCGGGAATAACGTTGATATAGCCCTACTTCATTACCCAGATAAAAAGGTAGGTTGCCACCTGTGTGTAAGGAAATCTATCAAGGACAGAATTTCAGAAACACTTGCGATAAAAGAGGGGTGGAAATCCACAAATTGTTATTTCTTTGTATGGGTAAACCAAACCCCGGAGCAAATCATAGATATGATCCGAACTAAAACACGTGAAACAGACACATTAGTGGTTTCATAACGAAATGAGTTGTAATCGGGAGATATATTTTATATATAAAACATCGCTCACAAAGAACCTTCTAAACAAACAGAAGGTTCTTTTTTTATTTGTCTCAAATACTGATACTCATTATTCCCATTAGTCTCTGTAAAACAAGTATTATTTGGTTTAATCTAGCCTCCACCACCGACCGCAAGCAACAAAGAAGTCAATTACAGAAAACAAAGCCGTCATTGCCAAATCCATTAAGGAATCTGGGTCAGACGGCTTTTTGTCATCTATTTATTGTAAATTAGCGCGAGAACTCAAGGACAGTGCCACGAATCCGCCAAACCCAAAAATTAGTATAACTTTTACCCCCGTAGCAGACGATGTGTGAACTTTCACTTCTTCGCATCTAACATACTCTGTTGCTTTGAACTCATCAGTTAGAAAACCTTCGAGTCCCCATAGCTCAAATAGACTTGCGGCAACTTCCTCGCCTTCCCCAATAAAGTAAGGCCGAGAAGCAAGCCAATCACTATCTAATCCGGCCGGTAGTAAGCATGGCCCAATGATAGTAGGAGGCTTAATATCAACTCCCCTCCTCATGGTGCGTACCTCATCTCCTACCAGCAGCCTACCCTCACGGTGCTCTTTAGCAAAGGTAAGCGCCGAATTAAGGTTTTGAGAAACATACTCGCCCACAGTGTAATACACCTCGACAATGGTAATCTCTTTGAATACTCCCGGCCGAACCTCAATTGTAGGGGGTACAAAATTCGGATACTCCAACTCGATCTTTTGCTCCTTACCCCTTTTAAAGCTTTTTACAGTTACGGCCTCGGGTGTTCGATTGGCTTCAGCTATAGCTCCCTCGAGGTATCTATGCCATTTAATCCCCTTGGAAGTGGACAGTTGGAAGTATCTCTCCCCCGAAGGCCAACCGGCTAACTCATCCGGCGGAGCCCATGCATCCAAAATTTCCAGTAAAATCGGAGTATCGAAACCCCTTTGCAAAAACACTGCCCCTGCTTCGTACTGGGACTCGGCATATCGTCTGGCTTCCTCCTCAGTGTCATATTCTCGTCGAGACAAGGTTGTTGAGGAATCCGGCAGATATACATATTTTATCTCTACAGGTAGTCCGCCTTCATTCAAACAGGACACAAGTTGCTGCCAAGAAGAAAAACTTCGCGGATCTCCTTCTTGATTTCCCTGCTCCGCAGTTTTGTAGATAAAAACCCTCGATTGCTTGGAATACCCGTACACTGCAACCTCAGACCCATTCACAAGAGTACCACGGCATTCCCTATCCGGTTCAAGAAAATATCTTCTCGAAAATGATTCTACGGGAATATCTGCCCCGGCAATCACTAAAGCTTGTTGTGAGGGTGGATTAACTTTTAAACGTAACCCTGCCGCGGACTCAACCACACAGTTATCTAAAGCTCGCGCATTTTTAAAATAGGCTGCGTCTTTCTTTACAACTCTATCGAAAAAATGAAAAAGATACTCGCGAGTGTAACCGTTTTGGAAACCCACAACGCCTACATTCGTCCCCTCAATAGTTTCCCCGGTACATGGTAGTGTCCCCGGAGGAAAAAAACCTCCATCGGGTAGCCGATCGAAAATTATAGCCTCTTCCTCTGACCAGGCGTTTTCATAGTCAGAGGTGTCTAACGGGATACATCCTACAAGAACAAGCAACAGTGTAACTTGGATAATCCGAACAAAGAATCTACTCTTAATGACCATCTTCTTCTCCTTCTGTTATCTTAGATCAAGGCCAAGATGCCTATAGGCTCATATATGTGTGCAGTTTACTATATATGACTTGTAGTAGCAAATGGTAAAATTATCAGGTGAAAATTATCAGCTGGAACGTTAGAACAGGTAATAAAAGGCTTCATAGAGCTTTAAACGACATTCTTAACAAGGAACCTGACGTGGTGTGTTTCCAAGAGTGGCCTAAGCGGAGACTGAATTTGCTTACTGGGTTAAATTCGTACGCATTACACCTTATTCCCGATGTGATGAGTGATAATCCGCTGAAGGGTAGCTACATTTGCACCCTCACGAAATTACCTGTCGTATCCTCCAAAACAATTGAATATGCAACCAAAGCCCCGGCATCTCTTCTAAGCAAGGTATGCTATGAAGGATTTAATAAAACAAAAGAAGTCCATAAAGCCCTGGTTATAACCTTGCTTTATAATAACGCGACCTTTGAGGTGGCCAACTTTAGACTATCTTGCGCAGTAGGGCCTAGAACTCGCCAAAGATACTTAGATACCATCTTACGGACACACGGCGCTAACAAGCGCATCTATTGCGGTGACTTTAATACAGTCGATGGCTTACTCATGAAAGCCTGGGGATGGGCGCTGGGATATAAAAAGGCTGATTTCTTATTCAACGAAAGAGGGGAACTGGAGAAAAAGATTCAAGAGTTGAATTTGACTAACCCCTTTAACGGGATGTGTACCACATTTCCAAAGTGGTCTAGAAAAATGCAATTCGATCACATACTGATTCCAAATGAGTTGAAATTATCCGAGAAGAAAATGCTCAAAAAAAGTATGGGCTCAGACCACCGAGTTCTTGTAACAAAAATAGAAGCATAGATTGGATACCCGAAAATTTTTAGTCTTCGGATATCCTTTGCAAAACTACTTTGGAAGTCCCCTGAAAGCTTGTCTGAAAAAAACTCTGATGTCGCGAACAAATTTCCGGGGCAAAAAGTGAGGTCTTCCAACCGCCGGCCGTACCGCTTTTCTACGATTAGAGCTTTTAACAGTTTTAGGAGAGTCCATCTTCTATCCTTTCATTGAGAGTCTAAGCGCGATACAGAAAAACTATCACAACTTGCTGTAATTGTATAGCTTCAGTTATATTTTAAGAAACCAAGGCCAAACCCTCACGTTGAACCAGTCTAAAACAGGCGAGGATGCAACCATGCCGGTTGTCAGAGAATAATGCATATACCACGAAAACGTAACAAGAGCTAAAAACAATATAAGTTGAACAACACTTGTTATTTTTGCAAAGTCATTTTTAAGCAGCCTATCAACATAAAATGCCAGTGGCATAAATAGTAAAACCACACTATCAAGCAGGTACCTATAGTCATGTGAACCGCCCCCGAAGGAGCTTGTAGTAAACGTTAAAAAAGCGCTGGATGCTACAAATATAAAGACAATAAGAGATGCAATATTATAATATTGCCGTCTCATAAAATAGAAGCCGACTAGGGAAAATAGTAGGTAGGGCGCCATATATAATACCCCATATACCTCCTGGCTAGATAAGTAAGTTGTGCCGCCGGCCACAGAATCGGGAAATACTGTTCCTCCAAAGAAAAGCACTATCGTGTTAAATAGGTGATTCTTAGTAAAGATAGAACTCTCGGATAAAAACATTGGATAGTCTTTGTAGTACTTAAAAGCTGTCGCGAAAGGGGATCCAAAAGCACTGTAATTAAACACTAATATAAATAGCAAAAAGGGTAACATACCAAAACCAACAGGCATAATGTATCTAAATCGTTTTTTAAAGTGACTGACCAACTCTCGTGGTGACAACAAAGATAAAAGAACTAAGAAAACATAGAATAGATTTCGATACTCTGTAACTAATATCGCACCCAAAACAATTCCCAGTAACAACCTGATTTTTAAGGAATCTAACCGTTTTAGCTTTACCGCTAAAAACAGATAGGTTGCAACAAGCATAAGCATAATCGAGAAAGCATGGACGAATACCACGGTGCTGTACCTCCAAATTAGCGTGCCAAACGCCATGATAAGCGCTGTTAAGAAACCCGCTCCGCGAGATACTCCCAGTAGTCTTGTTAGTATCATATTCAGAAGCGACACCGATAAACCCGCTGATATTAGAGAAAGAAGGGATGAGAATCTGATAGGCACTTCTCTCCCTAGGTACCTGTAAATTCCTTCGTTAGCAGGAACATCCGTGCTGCTAAATATTTTTAAATAAGGAGTTTTATCTGCTTTAGCCCAAACATCCGTTAAACTATTCCTTGAAATCGCATTTTCGGTATCCCCCGCTCCAAGTAAGTAATAGTATCCTGTGGGTGAAACAACCTTGTTAGTTGGACCAACTAAAACCCAATACTTTTTATTAATATCAAGGTTACCTTTATATTCAAAGGTAATCTCAGATGCAAACTGCTTTAGCTGTTGAGAATATATAATTCTGCTCTGCCCAACTGTTCCATCTCCCGGAATCCCCTTAACATCTTCCGCCACTGAGACATACAAATTATTCACGGGTTCTCCCATTTTCCCGATTCGCATTGTTATTTTTTCAATAGTGCTTGATTTGGGTTGAAACCTCCACGCATAAGTGTGCAAACTTTCTGGAGATTGCATGTCGATCCTGGTGTTAAAACCTGCCTGTAACGCCATAATCCTATTGTTAGGAATCGCGACTAGTTTAGTATAAATTTCTCCTAAAGCATAAAAAGGGATTGCAGCTATAGACACTCCCATGGATTTATTTGAGTACTGTTTATCGCCAACTTTTGCAACATCACCCTCGGTACAAATTCGGTTTTGAGATATGTCAAAGGTTTGGTTCAAATAAAGAGATCGTGTTTCGCTCAAAATAGCACCATCATTTGTCGATGCTAAATTCTCACAATCAAGGTGCCCCGTGGGCCAGCGAAATTTCCAATAAACAAAAGTAGAGAACAAAAACAATAGCAATTCGACTTTGTTGGTGGAAACAAATGTTAAAAGGCCAAGGGCCAGCTTTTTAAAGCTCATATATTGTTATTTTGTTTGGCAAGCCCGGTTTCATCCTCCTGATATTCATCGTCAGTATTAACTTCCCACAAGTTATGATTTTTGTTATCAGCAATATTTTCGGCTGCCAAAATTCCCATGTATATACTGTGATCCTGGTTATTGTATTTAAAAGCCCCGCCCCTACCGATTACAGTTAAGTTTTCTAAGCTATTTAAATAACTCTCTATTGGGGACAGATAATCTTTGTATCCGGGCTCATATATTGGGTAGCATTTGGGAATGCGCAACACATGCCCTTGCGTTATCTCACAATTGCCCGTCAACCCCAACGCTTCAATTTCTTCGATCGCCTTGTTTATAATATACGATGTATCGTCCGACTTCCACAATACATCATTATCATGGAACCAATACTCCAGTGCCAATACCGAGTACTTATTTTGATCTCCATATAACTCAGGTATCCAGTTTCTAAAATTCGTTATTCTGCCAACCAAAACATCAGGCGCATGGATATATAACCATTGATCTGGAAATAATTCGTGATGCGGAACGTTTAAATATACTATCAGTGTGTTTCTAAATTTCAATTTTTTAACGTTTTCCTCAACCTGGCTTGGAAGGTTTGGCAAATTCTCAACTAAAGTAGTGAGAGGCATTGTAGATATAACGTGATCATACTTAACTTGCTGTCCATCAGGGAGTTCTATACCACAAACAGCGTTGCCTTCTACTAGTACTTTACGGATGGGACGGGAAGTATAAACGTTGCCACCAAGTTCCTTAATACGATCAGCCATTTTCGAATAAACATAACCCGTTCCCTTTAGTGGGTAAGCAAACTTTTCTACTAGTGTAGCGTGATCCGTTTTAATAAACACACTTTTCATGGCCTCGGTTAGTGAAAATTTCTTAATTCTTTGCTTTGCAAAATCGGCGTCGAGTTCGTGACACTTGATACCCCAAAGTTTCTCGGAATAGGTTTTAAAAAAGTGGTGATATAGTCGCTTGCCAAACCTTGAAATGACCCAGGTTTCAAATGTTCCTTTATCTGGGGTTGGAGATAGTTTTTCTTTAAGATAACTTAGTACACACAAAGCAGTTTCGAGTATTCCCAGGTTACTTAGCGCGTTGAAAGGTTTTAGGGGATAGTTATAAAATTTATTGCGGTAGTTAATTCTGGTTAATCTATTTACAAACTTGTATTCGTCTTTTACAACTTCTAGCCACAACTCATTCACTCGCCTATTTTTGGAGAAGAATCTGTGCGGACCAGTATCAACCGTGGTACCCCATAAGTTTAAGCTCTTACACATGCCGCCTACAGTGTCATCCGCTTCATATACATCTACCAAATAGGCCTTTTTAGCCAGCTCATATCCAGCGGATAAACCTGCCGGACCGGCACCTATTATTGCTATCTTTTTACTATTGGACATGCCTCAGCATGATACACTATTAGAAATGGTGGTACTATAGCCTTTGGCGTTGTATAATTTCAAGGTTTGTTGAGGGGACGTAGCTCAGTGGTAGACCTGCCTGCCGGCAGGCAGGGCAGCGGCTAAGTAGTAGTATGTATTTTGTATACGTATTAAAAAATGCCAAAGGTGTACTATACAAGGGACTGACGAGAGACCCGCTGACACGTTTGGAGCAACATAACAAGAGCAGAAATAGGAGTACAAAAGGGAAGGGTGTTTGGGAACTTGTACTCATTGAAAATTATAATACACGCGCTGAAGCCAGGAAGCGCGAGAAGTATCTTAAGAGCGGATCTGGAAGGGAAATGCTTCGCAGGATATTGCATCTATGAGGGGACGTAGCTCAGTGGTAGAGCAGCGGCCTTTTAAGCCGTTTGTCGTGGGTTCGAACCCCACCGTCCTCACCATAATACCCCCTGGCCTTCCAGGATGACTTCTAACATGCGGTTATGACTATAGGTTGACATAAATACCCACAAATCGTATAATATCCATCAAACTACATTCAAATGAGAGGAGTTATGAGATGTATAAGTTGAGAGTTATAGACTGGCATGACGAGGCGGATCGCGCTGATTATTGGGACCCCGCTTTCAATGGAGCACCTGGAAATACGATAGGCTTTCTACACGAAGAGCTCTGTTCTGATCCTCATACAGTGATCCAGCGCATCAGCGAATGTACAGCTTACCACCCACCTGCTTTAGAAGAGATTGAGAAACTCGGTGTTGGGGACTTCTATAAAAAAGAGCTATATAACGACCATGAAGACGGATGCTGGGGTAGTATCCCTGAGGGATACTTAGTATTTAGAGTGCCATAGTCAGTGTATCGACAGGAGTGGTCCCATACTCCCATGCTCTGCATAGTGTTTTTAGTGTACAATCATGCAAAATCGATAATACGGAGGCTAAGATGAAGCAATTGCGAATTTTTTTGTCCATGATCGCTCTGATTACCATTGGAGTTGCTTGCTTCTACCTGGGCAAACATAGCGTTCACACCTATGAGTTTGTCCGAGAGGAAGAAGTAAACAATACTCGTTACATCTTCATAAAGGAACCTGTCAGTGGTAAAGCTGTAGTCGATCGTGATGGCTATCTGGCAACAGGCTTCATTTCGCTCGATACGGTTCGGCTCAATGAAAAAGGCCAGCTAGTAATGACGGACAAGAGTCTTTTAGTAGTTACATGCCCAAATGGTGAGGCTGTTGTGTCAGCTACAGGGTACGACCCACAGTCCTCCCTAATAGCTTGTGGTAGCATAAAAGACTTAATTACTAATTCGGAAGGTGTCTTGAGAATTTACAAAAAATAATAGTACTAGGAACATTCCTAAGACTCAACCAAAAGTTGGGTCTTTTTTGTTTAAATCAGAAGTATTGAATCGTCTATTGACCACCTCATCACTATTTCAATACTATGTGATACTCACCTGATCCGTCGTGAGTGACTTGCATTTCTTTATTTAAAACACTTGGATCCCAGTTTTCACCCCAAATGCTTAAGTACGGTTGATTGTTGTAAGAGCCGCTCTTTGAATATATTTTTTTAACTATCCTGCCACTATCAGGCTCTTCGGGTACCTTGGGACCTAGATCGATATACATAACAGGGAGTTGGCCGTGAATATCAAAGGTCCAAACCCTATCGGTAAACCCAAATATTTCTGCAAGAGCAACAAGGTCCTCAATTTTTCTAAAGGCATTCTCACCACTTATGTAACCTCCTCCTTCGGCAAACAAAGCGTTTTTATTTAAGTTAGGAAATTTTTGGATCAAAACAGGATAAGTTGCTTCCCTTACTACTTCCCGACGATGCCTTTCATCAGCCATAGACTCATTATACACACTCACCATCGTAAAATAATGTTAAAATTTAATAATGAAAAGTCCAGAAACAAGTCCGGAGGAATTCAAAAAGGACATTGCTCGTGTGGCCAGAAGAACTTTCATCTCAAAAGAGCTTGAAAACACTAAATCTATTTCCGAAGTATCAGAAGGTGTCAGACAGAGGGAAACCCAAAGTGATGTCCAAGGTATTATTGAAAAACTTACGGAATCTGGCGAAACCTTGGAACCCAAGATCGAAAAGTTATGTGAGTCATTATTGGAAAAACTACGAGCTGAATTTCCGTTCATCAAAGGAATAGTGGTAATGGGTAGTGGAGCACACGGAGGTGGATTGGTTAGATCAATTGTAGGAGACGAGGAGGAAGATTTAGATTGGACAATTGTATCGTCCAAGCGCCTAATGAGTCAGTCTTCAATAGACCAGGAGGTTCTAAAAGAGATCAGAATACGAGGGGATGAAATTATGAGAGAGATTGCTCCCCAGGTCGGTTTTACTTCAGAAATACAGTCCTGCCCTATGTATAACCCGAGAAGTGGGGTTATCTATGAATTAGATAAAAATGAAGCCGAGCTCCTCGTTATGAAGGATGCTTATTCGATAAGACCATATCTTAACCCCACAATACCTAAGACTGTGGGAGAAAATAACAGGATCCTGATTCAGCGGGCTCTGTTAGGCCTGGAGACTAACGATAACTGGAGGTTTGGATACTTGGGGAGAGATCTTAAGGATATGTGGAAAAAGATGCATACTCTAAAATATAAACACTTTGAGCATTACAACAAAGACTCCAGATCAGTAACGATGCTGAAAAGGATAGAGGATAATTCTGCCAAGTCTATGACTGATAAGCCAGTCAGGGGATTGATTGATACACAAGAAAGAACCCGGCCTGGCGAATAATCGCAAAGTCGGGTTCTACTAGATTACAACAAAATCGGATTAGCCGAACTCAGCAGGTAAAATCTGTATGGCCTTCGTCCTTCGGGTGTTGGCAATTTCCATACAAATGCCTTTATAAGCTGGCCAATATTAATTTCTATTCCAGAGGAGCGCATGTCAGGCTTGACAGGTTGAGTGTCCCCATCAAAATAGCACACTGGCACCTTTGGATCATAATGCGCAGGCACTACCTGCAATAAAACCTGTTTTTTTGACCCTATTGCGCTGAACGCATTCCAATCAAGTCCCTCATCCCGAAGCCAGCTTTCCAAACGCGACACCGAATCCGGGTTTAAGGTAACGTACAAGGTGCCTCTCCGAACCTCAAACTCAAGTCCGAGGCTATTCGCCAACCTGGCTTTTGCTATGTTTGGAATACCATGTCCTGGAAGAAACTCCCCGGTGGCTGTCTCGGCGAATTTAAATCCTCCGCTCTTATATCGATAGTATTTGTTATCCCAAGCGGGGCTCACAATACCATTTGTCGGCAAAAGCCTAACCGGTTCATATTTCCTTCCGGTTAAAACTTTAATTCGGCAACCAGCCAAAGATAGCTGGGTAATTGACTCTCGAAGGTTTCCTCGATAGAACAGATTGTGGAACCAGATCCGAAGCTCGTTCCCTCCATTTGTAGCCTGACCAACCTGCCAGCTGAATCCAGGGTCAACAATTGTATAACCGGAATCGGTTTTACTAACTGCCTGCCGGATTGGAACCTCATTTCCAATCCAATTAGGGATCAGCAGATCCGGTGAGCGGAAAGTGCTCTCTCCTGGTACAAAAAACCTTATCGCCTTTCGTGTCTTATCTACCATCCAGGTAGCGCAAACCGGAACAAAGTTGCCGTCAAATCGTGGTTTTACCCAAATGATTATCGATCTCATTTAAAGCCTCCTTTTGGCTTTTGTAATAGGTTTGACTAGATTAAATAACTGTAAATATTATACTATGGGCTTGGACTAAAATCAAGCCATAAAAAGACTAATGACAAGCCTAAAAAATTCATATACCATTACATTGTGAAGGAGTCCGTAAAAACAATTGCCACCAAAACAAAGGAGCTATTCACCGACAAAGCCCTTTGCAAAGAACTAAAACTTATCGCTGTAGCTTATTCCCACATAGAACGCGAAATGTTTGCGACGGAGGATGCATACAATGCTGAACTTGAAGTTGAAGAACGTGCCAAGCAAGTAGTTGAAACACTAAAAAAGCTGGGTTTCAACGTAAAAAGTTATGCCAGTGACCCTTACTTTCTAACCAACATCATCGTGGATAAGCCTGATTTACTTATTAATCTTGTAGACACCGTAAAAGGCCGAGATGAACTGCAGGAATCCATCCCTGCAATTTTAGAGTTTGCGGGCATCGAGTACACAGGAAGCGGTATCTCAGGACTAGTTGTCGGAAATAATCGAAATTATTTTAAACAGCTACTAATTACATCAGAAATTCCCTCACCTCAATTTAAATATATTAAAGATTTAAGATCTAATACTGAACCCGACTTTGATCCACCTTATATAGTTAAACTAAATGAAAGCGGCGGAAGTGTAGGTATCGACAATAAAGCAGTAAAAGCTACGAAAAAAGAAGTGTTAGAAAAAGTTAAAGACATGATTACCGCCTACAAGATGCCCGTTCTCATTGAACAGTTTATAGGCGGACCTGAAATCACAGCAGTCGTATTCGATGATGGGAATTCAAAAACTGTATATTTAGCTGAGAAAAAGTTTGGGATAAAACCGGACGGCGTGCACAATTTTACCAGCCAGGATAGCTACGAATACGACAAAGCCTACACATATAAGTTTGTAGACGAAAAACTGGAGGAAAGGATAATTCCTCTAGTAATTAAGGCTTTCAACGTATTAAAATATAAAGATTACGCCAAATTTGACATTAGATTAGGGGAAAATGACATTCCATTTTTTATCGACTGCAACCCCAATACAGCATTCGGCCCCGATAAGGGTTTGCCTATGACAGAGGTTTTAAAGATGTATGGAGTTAGCTTCGAAAATGTACTTTTAAGTTTAGTTAGCAAGCATGCCAGAATTATCAAAAACAAAAAGGTTGGATAAAATTCGTACTATCCAGCAAATATCCGAAAATCACTGCGGGCCGGCCGTCGTACAGATGTTGCTGGAAAACATTGGGATTGAAACAACCCAGGAACTGATCACAAAAGCGGGAGGTTCAAATGAGTCTATGCTTGACCGATATGGAATGCGTGTGGACCAATTTGCAAAAGCTGTGTTTGTTATAGCACCCACTGCTTCCTTGTGGACTAAGGAGAAGGCTACTGTAAATGATATAAAAAAGTTACTTGAGGTTTACGATCATCCGGTGGGTATAGAGTGGCAGGGGCTGTTTGAAGACTCCTTAGAAGAGGAGGACCCTGATGAAGACTATGGGCACTATAGCATAGTCTCACATGTGGATGAAGAAACGGGTAATTTAATAATTGTAGACCCATACAAAGACTTTGTAGATAGAAACAGAATAGTCTCCAACAAAATCTTTGTGAAAAGGTGGTGGGACAATAATGCGTACATGGACGAGGTAACCTGCAAATTGAAGCATAAAAAGGACGTGAGGCTTCTATTCATTATTGCAGACAACTCGGAAACGTTTCCTGAAGAACTTGGACTTACGAAGGTAAGACAAGCCTCGTGTAACACGTAGAGGAAAATACCAGCTATTTAGTCGATTCTTTTATTTTCATGGCGCTTCGGCCTTTTTTACCACGCAAGTAAAAAAGCTTAGCTCTACGAACTTTACCATGCTTTAATATATCCAAACTAACAATGCTAGGTGAATTTAGCGGAAAGATTCTTTCTACTCCGACACCATCAACGCCTATTCTTCTCACTACAAAAGTTTTGGAATCTCCAGCACCCCTTTTGGATATTACAATGCCTTCGTAAGGCTGTAATCTGGTTTTATCTCCTTCAATTATCTTGTACTGAAGTTTTATAGTATCTCCCGGTTTAAAATCCGGCATCTCAAAGCGCGAGATTTTTTGTTCTTCCTTTATTTCCGGCAACTCTGAAATAGGATCTACCGCATCGGCTACAGCCGGTTCTTCGGTTATTTCTGGGGAATCAGTATTTTGTTGTTGTAATGTATCTTCTGCCATAATGCGAGGTATAAAGTATCAGATAATGACGCTAAAATCAATCACTTTGCGCTAACCTTAGCTCCAGCCCTTACGTTGAATTTCACTCCACTCTTATCCCAGGTTACTTCCACGTTGTCTCCCTCACCTAATTCACCCTTAATTATCTTTCCTGATAACACGTTATCAAGCTCCTTCTGGATTAGTCTTCTCAAGGGTCGGGCTCCGTATTCATCGCTATAGCCTTCGCTTGCGAAATATTTTACAGCCTTCTCATCCACGGTCAGGTCGATTCCTTGCTCTAAGATTAACTTTACAGTCTTTTGAACCATCCGTCTGGAGATTTCTTCAATATCCTTTGGTGATAAGCTGGTAAAGACGATTATTTCATCAATTCGGTTCAAGAATTCCGGTCTAAATGAATTCTTTAACAAGGAATCGATTTTTTTATGCGTATCGCTTTTTTCCACATTTTTATCTTTAGATTTGCGAGACCCCTTATCAAATCCAATCTCTTGTCTTCTTAGCAGGTCAGATCCCACATTTGAGGTCATTATTAAGATAGTGTTTTTGAAGTCAACAGTCCTCCCTTTGCTGTCAGTAAGCCTTCCATCCTCCATAATTTGTAACAAGGCGTTAAACGTATCAGGATGGGCTTTTTCGATCTCGTCCAAAAGTATGACCGAAAAGGGCTTTCTCCTAACTATGTCTGTCAGTTGACCTCCCTGATCAAAGCCAATGTAACCCGGAGGCGCACCTATTAGCTTACTAACCGAATGCTTCTCCATGTACTCACTCATGTCTAAACGTACAACCATATCTTCGTTTCCATACAAAGACTCAGTTAATGCCTTAGCAAGCTCGGTTTTTCCAACTCCTGTAGGTCCTAAAAATAAGAAGCTCCCGATAGGTCTCTTGGGATCCTTTAAACCTGCTCTCGCGCGTCTTATCGCCTCTGCAAGTACACTCACAGCTTCCCCCTGGCCAACAATTCTTTGAGAAATCGTCTTTTCCAAATTTAACAATCTCTCTTTCTCCTTAACACTTAACTTCTCTAAAGGGATGCCTGTGGCACGTGAAACTACTTTTACAACAGCATCCTCCCAAACAGTCGGAATATCTTCGAGCTTGGTTTTAGTCCAAATTTCGGTCAGTTCTTTTTTTACTTTTTCCAATTCCGATATTCTTTTTGAAATCTCTTTTTTGCGGTCCTCCCCCAGGTCAGATCTAAACTCCTCTTTTAGCTGCACAAGCTCTGCGGTAACCTCTCTCAGATTCTCCGGCTCTTTTACCTGAGACAGTCTCACCAATGCACTTGCTTCATCAATCAAGTCAATTGCCTTATCAGGCAAAAAGCGGTCGCTAACATATCTATCGCTCATTTTTACAGCAGCTGCTATTGCCTCATCAGATATTTTTACCTGATGATGTTTTTCATAATTTTCACGTAATCCATAAAGTATCTTTACGGTGTCTTCAGTAGAAGGCTCTTCCACCATTACCGGCTGAAATCTTCTCTCTAGGGCCGCATCTTTTTCTATATGCTTACGATATTCGTCGATTGTAGTGGCCCCCACCATTTGCAACTGTCCCCGCGATAGTGCGGGTTTTAAAATGTTTGCCGCATCCATACTACCTTCGGCACTACCAGCCCCTACAACAGTGTGTAACTCGTCTAAAAACATTATTATCTGCCCTTTTGCGTCGATCACTTCCTGAATGATGTCTTTGAGACGGGATTCAAACATACCTCTATGAGAAGTACCTGCCAAAACAGAGGCAAGATCTAACGCGAACACCCTTTTTCCTCTCAGCAACTCAGGTACCTGCCCGTCTACTATTCTTTGAGCCAAACCCTCAACAATTGCTGTTTTACCTACTCCGGGATCACCGATTAATACGGGATTATTCTTTGTTCTTCGGGATAAAATGTGAACGACTCGCTCTATTTCATCTTTTCGACCAATTACCGGGTCCAACAGGCCATCTTTAGCCATCTCAGTTAGATCTCTTCCAAACTTATCCAATTTTGATGCCTTATCTGTAGTCTGTTTTGTTAGCTCCTCGTAACACTCTTCACAAACAGCCATATATATCTGTTGTCCGTTAATGATTTGATTTATTGGAATTTTGGCGGGTTTCTGCCCGCATCGATGACACATTACCATACAGAATATTTTAGCAGGAATATCCATTTTAGCAATGGGGTATTTTGAGTGCCAGCTTCACTTTGGCTGTTTTTTTTGGTACTTGTAATCTATTCCCCCTGCTCGCCTATTACCGGCATATGTGTGTTTCTTCATAAAGTCAGCGGGGAATCTTTCCTCAAACTCATTAAGCCTATCTATAACTGCTTTTTGTGAATCAACCTCAAAAACGCACGCCAGTTTGTATACGAGGTACATTAAATCCCCTATGCTATCCTCCAGCTCGAGTTTATTTTCACTCATCACTTTTTTTAACAGGGTCTCGTCTTTTTCCAAATGTTTAACTATATTCCATGCCTCCCCTATTTCCTCAGTAAGGTTTAACAGAATCCCATACACCTGGTATTTCTCTCCCCAATTACGAGCACTAATAAATTTATTGATCCTTTTCTGCATTTCATCTATTTTTACACTACTTTTTTTTGGCATACACTGAATTTACCCTTTTAGTTCCTTTGTTCTCAAAACTAATTACTTGAAACCCAGTTTTCTTGAGCATCTTTTTGACACCCGCTATTGAGTATATACTCTTTTCTCTACTCATATCTCCCTCGGTTTTTCCAACCTTTTGGATAAAATCTAAAATAAGCGTGCCATTATTATTCAGCAAGCGGTATGCCTCCCTAACAAGCTTGTCGGAAGAATACTTTAAATGAGATAACAAAACTCCTCTGCTCACAATCAGATCGAAACTATTAACAGGTAGTGCTGTGTCAGCTGCATCTCCTACAAGGTACCCAATCTTTGGCGTTAGTTTTTTGGCAACGGCAATCATTTCTGGCGCAATATCAATTCCGGTGACTGATTTTGTAATTTTGGCCGACAAAAGGTGCCTGGCCACAATTCCTGTGCCGCATCCCAGATCCAGTGCCTTTCTAAAAGTGGTCTTCCTACACACCTTTTCTACAAACCGGAGGAACCTTTTATAGCCCTTTTCAATGTTTACGTAGTGGGCCGAATTCTTGACATCTTTCTCCCAGGAACCAGCATGCTCCCCCCACTTTTTTTCGGAAATAATGTTAAGCATCTTTTCGAACTCGCATTCATACACGTGTAGGGACATAATGAAAATTGTAAAATCACCGGACTGAAGTTTAAGTTTTTTTGCAACTTGGTTGTGAATTTCCGATAATTTATATAAATCCGGGGGGAGCTTTTTTAGTGCGTCCATACTGCGCGATGCCACCGACATTACAAGTCTTCCATCTCTAATCATAAAGTTAAGCCCCCATACGCAAGGCACATGCTCATACGCAGTTTTTGGATCGATAAGTGTGACTATAGCTGATTTAGACCATGGGTTTTTTTTCAACTTCTTCACAACCAAATCGAGTTGGTCTATTCCATCGAAACTATGTATATTCTTATAGTAGTACCCCTTCTCGAAGATGGCCTTAACAAACTCAAAGTGCTTTGAACCCATTTTCTCTAAATACCACGAAAGCTCAGCTCTATCCGATTTATTACCGCAAACGCTTATTTTCATGTTTCGAAGTTCCAAAAGCTTTTCATCACCGTCGATGATTTCGCGGCCATATTTGAACAAGGCTCTTAAAGCTTTGTACCAGGCATCACTAAGGTTATTCGCTTTGTAATTAAGGTAGTCTTCCATATAAGTTATTTGGAAATTACATCAAGATAATCTTTATATTTATCATCCTGATAAGTTATCCTATCTTGAATTGATTCTCTCAATATATCGGCTTTACTTTTTTTATAATTGTAAGAAGCCCAGTCTAGGTATTTTTCGAGTTTTTTATCAATGAAAAAGTTAAAGCGTATCTTTTCTCCTCCGCTTTCGTTTTCTCTAAAAAAGAGAATCATTATGTCCTTTAGAGTAGTCTTGTTATATTTGCGCATAGTTATTAAATCAGAATCTAACCCGGAAATAAATGAGTCTTTTAAATCCCTCTGGCTATCCTCCGACCATAGTATTAGAACAGGTTTTCTCCTCTCGATGGCAAGGGAGATTTGGTAACCGATCGAAAAGCTTGGTACAGTTGCTTCAAACACAACAGCATCACAGGCCAGTACTGCTTTGGAAACCTCGTGAAATACTTCCTTCCATGGTAACTTTTCACACTTATCTGCCGATTTTTTACTGTCTGTATACTCCAAGGCAACATCAATCCAATCTCTAACCAATGTGTGACCTAACTCGCTAATGAGAGAGTTTATCAAAATGTAATTTTCCTTATATTTATCTATCTGGGCGGTAGAGCATGCAAAATTTACTTTCATATCCGAATCCTATTGACTAAATTGTTACACATGATATATGTAATACATAATAGCTATGTATACGTACCCTATACATAATTACATACACTTCATTTTATACCACATAAATACTCTGTCTCGCAAACCTCCTTGAATTAACTCTAAAAATGTAACAAATTTCTGTGAGGATTTATTATGAATTTTAAAAACTTAATATTAATCGACATAGGTACAACCACTGTTAAAGCCTATAAGTACTCAGACAAGCTTATACCCTTAGAACAAATCAGTCTCCACTTTAAGCAGGATTTCTCGCCCGAACAAGGGATAACCAAGGAAAAAGAGCGCGAATTGTTTAAATTTATTGAAAAATTAAAGGCTAAAAACGAAGATACCCCTATCAAAGTCTATGCCACCTCTGTGTTTAGGAAAATGGACCCCAAAACACAAAAAGCTTTCACAGATAGATTCTTTAATAACACAGGTATCTTCTTCAATATAGTACCCCACGACTTAGAAAATTTCTATCTCCAAACTAGTTTAATTGGCAAATATACATCTGCCGATCCTGTTATGCTCATTAACATAGGTGGAGGATCTACCGAGCTGGTTGTACTTGAGAATCGTAAAATAGTTGAAACTCACAACATAGATTTAGGGGTAGGTGCAGTGTTAGAAAAACACCCTGAAATAAATAAGGAAATTTCCGGGATATTTCTTGACGAGTTAACGCAAGAAGTAAAATTACAACTGCCGGAGATTGTATCAAAACCCAAAGTTGCATTTTATACCGGAGGAGAACTATCTTATATGAAACTGGCTGAATACCCGTTGAAAAGCAACTCGCTTTTCGAGGACCCCGACCATCCATACGTAATAGAAACAGCTCAATTTGCTCGAAAGAACAAGGAAGTATTCGAATACATCAGGCTGGAGACCTTAGAAAAACTGATGCCGGAAAACCCTAAGTGGATGGCCGGAGCACGACCATGTAGTGCAATAGCTCAAGCAATTTGCCAAAAGTATAACATCGAATCATTGATACCTTCTGACTCAAACCTGATTAATGGTGTAGTACGACAGGAATTTAGGAAAGTTACCTTAAGCGGAAGCTTTAGAAAGCATCTTGACTATATACTAACTATTAAACGGTCTCTGGAGCAGACTAAGATCGAAATACTAAGCCCAAGATTCACCGAACCAAAGAACCCTGGAGAGGAGTTTGTGGTATTTACCGGGGAAGAGAATATGACTCCTTTGGATCTCGAGAGACATCATTTGAGATCTATCGAAAACTCAGACGCTTTAATTGTGTGTGACAAGGAAGGTTATGTTGGTGCATCAGCAATGATTGAAATCGGATATGCGCAGTCTTTCGGGAAAAGAGTCATTTTCGCCGAGCCCCCAGAAGAATTTATGTTAAAGACATTGCCGGCTGAAATTGGAATATAGCTCAATGCGGGCCGCAATACGCGGCCTGCCCCCCTATTTTAGATCGTGCGAATTTAGTATAGTATTACTACACATTAGCTAAAGGAGGCTTACTATGGCAAACCTAATGCACCTAAGTCGGAAGGCATTTGAGCAGGTTATAGCGAAGGCTAAAACAGTTGAAATTCGAGTTAACGACCAAAAGCGAAGATTGTTGCGTGTAGGAGACATCATCACATTCGTCAACTGCTCTAATCAAGCAGATACAATATCTGTAGTAGTAACAAAGCTTGCAGTAATGGATCTGTTTGTAGACCTATTCAGAGAAGTACTCCCTTCACTAGCAGGATGGCCGGCCGGAACCTCACCAAGAGACGCTGCTATCGCAATGCAATATTATTATACCCTTGAAGAGGAAAGAGAATTCGGAGTGGTCGCCATTTTCTTTGAAAGAGTTTAGCACTGCGAGTTACATACCCCTCAAACAAACATTGGGGGGTAATTTGTTTAATGCTCCCAAACATCACCAACAAAGGGCTCCGAAGCTAGCGGAACTTTTTTGATAAATATTTCACCTGCCCTTATCATATCGTTAGACAAAACATGAGAAAATTCCTCAGCTTGATCTTCCCTAACTTCACACACTATTTCGTCATGTACAGTATGGGTAATTCCCCCATCGTACTGGCCACTTTTAAACCTTTCTTGAACAAAAACCAAGGCATACTTTATTGCATCAGCGTTTGTACCCTGAATAGGATGGTTTTTTGCCTGTCTTTGAATTCTGCTTATTTTTTTTCTATATTCAGGATCGGATTTTTCCGGTAATTTGTACCATCTTTTTCTTCCCGCCGGAGTCATACTGTACCCATGCACAATGGCATCCTTAGCCTGTTTATCCAGCCATTTACGGACGCTTGGGTAAGACTGGAAATATTTCTCCATATATTGTTCTGCATCCTCAGGGGTTACATCAATTTGCCTAGCTAAGCTTCCGGCACCCATTCCATACATTAATCCAAAATTAATAGCTTTCGCCGCCTGTCGCTTGTCTGGATATTTCTTTTTAAAATCATCCGTGTATTCCAAACCAAACATTAGCGCCGCGGTATAAGAATGTAAATCAAGTCCGTCTTTAATGGCCTTAATAAACTTTTCATCTCCCGACAAATCAGCTAATATTCTCATTTCCATCGAAGAATAATCCGAAACTACCATTTTGTACCCGGGTTTGGGGTTGAAACAAGTTCTGAAGGAGGCAGTTCTGCCTGCGGGTATTTGCTGAAGGTTAGGTTTGTTACAAGAAAATCTGCCCGTTGCCGCGCCCATTTGATTAAATTCCGGGTGCACTCTATTTGTTTTTGGATTTACTAATTCTAAAAAGGATTCCCCGAATGCGGATAACAGCTTCTCGCTTTGCCTGTAATTTAACAGAATCTGAGCAATCGGATGCTTTTGTTCTTCTAGGATCTCAACTCCCGTCGATGGGATATTTAATTTCAATTTGTTGTTAAACAAATCCATCAATTGTTGCTGACTATTCAGGTTTATAGCCGGAGCAGTACCACCAAATAGGTTAAATTGCGCGGTGGGAAAGTAGGGTTTTATTGCCTCATAAAATTCAGCCATAGCTTTGTCTCTATCTACACGGATAATATCCAATATTTCGTGCCATTTCTTGCGATCCACGTAAATACCTCGATACTCCATTTCAGCAACCACACTTGTTGTGGCAAACTCCAGCTTGGCAACATTCAACACGTTTTCCTTCTTCAGCTTTTGCAGCTGCTGCTCAAATATCGGAAAAAGCACAAGCGTATCTTTAGCACCATATTTAAGTTGCTCTTCAGTGAAATGCGCATGCTGCTGACCAGCAAAAGATTTACGAATATCCTTGTTCATATCAATTCCGGCGTAAGCTTGGGCAAGTGAAAGTAAACTAAAATAGCCCGAGCCCAACCCTGCTGTTAAAACTGCCTCCGCCAACATGGTATCGTATATGTTTTCCATAGCAACACCCGTAAAATGCTTTATCCATTTATAATCAAACTTGGCGTTATGTAATATTTTAATAACTTTCTTGTTTGTTAATAACTCAGAAAATCCATGTATTTCCCCCAAATGAAGTATCCGGGCGTCAAACACGTAACTAATTGTTTCAGTGCCAATTTGTACAGTTAGCAAGGCACCTAAGTATGGGTCCGTATGTGTGGTTTCAACGTCAACCCCAACTGCTTTCTCCGAAATTAATGCTTTTAATGCTTCTACCGCCCGAGCAGTGTCGGTAATAAACTCGTATTTTGGCTCATTTGGATCAAATTTTAGTACATAGGGCATATGAACAGTTAAATTAAACCATATTTTTACTCAAATAAGTCAAGTTCAAAAAACCCGACTATGGGTCGAAATTAAACTCGTTTCGTGATAAGATACTCCAAGCTAATAAAACTATCATGATAGGAGGCTAAAAATGAGCAGGCTCACGAAAGGGTTATTCAGTAGTGATGAAAGAGTTTCTCTTCTGAGGAAGGAGCTGTTTGGTGATAAACTGAAACATTTTGGCAAACTGCTTAACATAAGATTTCCAAACATGGCTCTCAAAGCACTCGCAGAGCTGGGAATTTCTCACTTCGCACAGGGTGTCTTAATTAAAAACCGAGATCTGTTCGAGTTTTCATTTGATGGCTTCGATATGGATTGCTTTAGCTTTGCCCTTAATGGAAGCGCGATTGGGCTTGTTGAGATCAACAACAACCCAGTTATAGCCTGCAAGGAGCTCGCCGCAGACATAGCAGCCATAGTAAGTGGAATCGCCCTTCGACAAGAAACGGACTTGGTGATTTGCAGTAACTGTGGTGGCAAGCCAGGCGACGTAAGCAGGGAATATTACTGCCCAGGCTGTGGCGGAGCAGACACATGGAAACTGAAGGATCCGATCACTTCGGGCATGGCACCTATTCCATCATCGTTTTTGAATTTGCTAAATGTGCACGAAATTCAATTGGTTGACGCTCAGCGGCCTCATCATACAGAAGAACCAGAATACTGCGCAAAGTGCCGTAAAGTGCTAGACAACCTTTACACCGGAATCGATATCATTTATTACGATCCGCAAAAAGGATGGGTGGTTGAAGCATCGGCCAAAGGGCTCCATTTCACAGTGTGTCGTGATTGCAGTAAAGAGTTGGAAGGTACGCACAACACCGGGTGGGTGACTTAAAGTAGTAGAAAGAGAGATTAAGAGGGTAAGCCGTATGCTAAAGCTTGCCCTCTATTTTTTTTCTTACTACCATTGGGTCCGCCCCTCCTTTAGTCTCCTTCATCACCTGGCCTACTAAAAAACTAATCGAATTAGTATTACCCTTTTTATAGTCTCCCACTGCTTTAGGGTTCATTTCCAACACTTGGTCTATAACCCCGGCCAATTTTTCTTCATCTAAATTGTCCGAGTTTCCCTTTATAAGCTGCTCTAACATCGAGTAAAGATGTTCCGAACCCTTAGCGGCAGCCTCAATTATCTCCTTTTTGTTTACCAAAAAATTCGCGGATTTTATAGGATCCAAGCCCTTTTTTAGTGCCTGATCAAACAATATCACTGTATCAAGTCCGAAATTATTAACAATGGTTCTAGCCGTAGCAAGGGAAATTCCCATGCTCTCGTAACGGGAAACCGCCTCATCGGGTAATTCTCTTAACTGTGATGTAATTCCGGCAAGGTAGTCGTCGTCGAACTCCATGGGAGGTATGTCAGGTTCAGGGAAATACCTGTAATCATGAGCTTCTTCTTTGTCTCTTTGAGTAACCGTTTTCCCCGTAGCCTCATTAAAACCTCTGTTCTCCTGTTTTGGAATTTCACCTGATGTAAAAACTTCAACTTGCCTTTCAAACTCGGCGTTAACTGCTTTTTCTAAAAATTTAAACGAATTTATGTTTTTTATCTCGACTTTATAGGGAGCCAGTTCGTTCGCATTTTCCATTTCTTCCGTTCTAACAGACACATTAGCTTCTAATCTTAACTGGCCTTTCTCCATATCGACGTCGCCTATTTCTAAGAACCTAATAATATTTTGGACCTTTTTACAAAAATCCACTGCATCTGTTACATTAGTAAAAACGGGTTTTGTCACCATTTCTATTAGCGCAACCCCCGACTTGTTGAAATCTATCAAAGTTTGGCTATTTACGTGAAATGACTTGGCAACATCCTCCTCTAGGTGAATTCGGTCTAATTCAACTACAAAGCCATTATCGAGCTTCAAGGATCCCCCAACACATAAGGGTTGCTTATATTGGCTGATTTGATAACCTTTTGGCAAATCCGGATAAAAGTAGTGCTTTCGATCAAACCTGGACTTCTGGTTGATTTCACACTTTAGTGCCATTCCAAGCAACTGTGTTTTCTCAACCGCTTCCCGATTGGGCACAGGCAATGCGCCGGGCAAACCCAAACAAACCGGACACGTTAATGTGTTAGGCTCTTTTCCCCAAATATCAGAGGAGCAATAACAAAACATTTTTTTATTAATTTTGGGATGTAAGTGTATTTCCAACCCCAATACAAGCTTATATTTAGTTAAGCTCATTGTTCATATCTCTAAAAACCAATTGCTCTATTACAAAGTCATCTTGATCTATCACATAATCCACTAACTTTGCAACCTCTTTAGGATCCATTGAATACTTAAAATCCCTCTTGGCTCCGGCAGTTTCGTGTAAAGAAGTTTTCATTAAACCAGGATAGAGCCCTACAACACTTATATTATCTTTTTGTAAATCTTTTCTAAGGGCTTTGGTAAAGCCTGTAATTGCCCACTTCGATGAGATATACACGCATCTTTCTTCTTTTGCTTCTATTCCATTTACCGACACAATGTTTACGATCTTTCCCCGTTTGTTTCTCTTCATAATCGGCAAAACTGCCTTAGTCATATAAATCGTCCCCACTGTGTTAACCATTATCACCCGTGCAACATCTTGGTAAGTGTTTTCTACTAAATCTCCACCAAGCCAGATTCCTGCATTGTTTATCAAAACATCTATTTTCTTATGCCTCGCTACTATTTGGCTAACTACATCCTCAATTTGGCCGGGGTCTGATACATCACAATAAAAATTGTCGCAACACAAGCTATCTCCAATCTCACACAGCTTGGTTTTATCGTTAGATGTAATTACTACGGTATGCTTTTGGTTCAGAAACTCTGCAATCTCAAGCCCCAAACCATCAGAGCCCCCTGTTATTAACACCACTTTTTTCTCTAATTCAATCATATTAAATAATTACCCCAAGTGCTCTCAAAGCTTCTTTAAAAACTGTAATATTTTCAGTAAGTATAAAATGTGGCGGTTCAAACCCCGCTTCATGCACCAAATTATTTCTTATTTTGTGTGCCCCCCAAATGTTGCTATATAAATACCTATCAAAACGGTTTTCGGCAGATTTTAAACGCTCTCCCATCGACTCGCCATCCGAAATATCCTTTAAAGCCGCATCCAAACTTCTGTCTGCCATAATCAAGGCCTGTCTTAATTGCGCAGGAGATTTTGAAGCTATTGCCGCATTGATCTTTTTCCAATCGTCACGAATTCGTGCTTCGGATGCAGATGATACCGAAGATCGTCCCCATCCGGATCCAAAAGAAAATAATTTAAATAAGTTTAAAACCATATATTTAATGAACAATCATTCTCACTATTTTGTAGGCAAGTGCTAATGTGATTAAATGAACAGTCGCTTGAACCAATGCAGGCATCTCACCCAACGACTTTCCGGTGAAACCTCTAAAGACTTGATCTGCTAAAAATATAACAAACACAAAAAACATAACCGGGACTGCTAGCCACATTATTCTATCGTCTATTTTTATAATCGGTGCTTTACCCATATGCTACTCAAGAATCGGCCTTTCTAAATTGAACTTAGTAGACTTTTCAAACTCGTGCGCTGCCCCTAACAGTTTCGCCTCAGCAAACATAGGGGCCATAATATTTAATCCTACAGGCAAATTTTGGTGAAGTCCACACGGCACTGAGATGCCTGTTATTCCTGCTATACTGCTTTGTTCTACCAAGACATCCATCATTTCTCCAAATGCCGAAAACTTCTCACTCTCACCTAATTTTAGAGCGATTCCAGGCATTGTTGGTCCAACAATAAGATCAACTTTCTCAAAAGCTTCATTCAAATCATCAATCAACATAGTCCTCACTCTTTGCGCTTTTGAGTAGTAAGCTTCATAATATCCGGCACTTAGGGCATACGCACCAAGCATCATTCGCCTCTTGGCCTCTCGGCCAAAGGTTCCCCTTGCATTTCCATACCTGACCCCGGTTAACCTAGCTAGATTGGAAGAAACTTCCGACCTTTGCAAAATCGTGTACACAGCTATCGAATACTTTGGATTCATCAAGTCAATATCAACTACTTCCGCTCCAAGCTCGGTGAAAACAGCAAGGCTATCCTCAACTGTTTTCTTATAGCCGGCTTCCATACCGATATCAAAGTAGGATGCCGGTCTTCCCACTTTTAAACCCTTCAAGCTGAAAGATTCCATCTTAGCTACATAATCCTCCACAGCCAAGGGAGAGGAAGTTGCATCAAACGGGTCGCCTCCCGCAATTACACCCAAAACTATAGCGGCATCTTCAACAGTTTTTGTTAGCGGACCGGGTGAATCAGTCGATGAAGCCATAGCAACCACACCGTATCTGCTTACACGTCCATAAGTAGGTTTTAAGCCTGTGATTCCACACCATGCCGCAGGGCCGCGAACACTTCCTGCTGTCTCGCTCCCAATTCCAAAAATACACATATCGGCCGACACAGCCGCAGCAGACCCTCCGGATGACCCTCCCGGCACTCTGGAATAATCCCAAGGATTAGTAGTTTTAAAAAAGTCTGATGTTTCCGTGGAGGACCCGTGAGCAAATGCATCCATATTGGTTTTCCCCAATAAAATAGCCCCGGCATTTTCTAGCTTGCGTGTAACAGTAGATTCAAAAGGCGGTATATATCCTTTCAAAATATTCGACCCGGCCGTTGTTTGTATACCCCGTGTACTAAAATTATCCTTACAAACATAGGGAATTCCTAACAAAGGTTTTTTGTAACTGGCCTGTGAGATTTCCAGATCAGCTTTTTTGGCCAATTCTAGAGCCTTGTCGGCACATAACGTAATAAAAGCTTTAATTTTTTTATCATAGGAACTTATTTGGGTCAAACAGGCCTCCACCAAAGCCACACTGGTAAAATCCCGATTTTTTAAGCCTTCCCTTGCCTGTGAAATTGTGAGTTTGTTAAGCGAAGCCATTAGCGATCAAATACTGCCTCCGCACCAAATAAATCCCCTACTCTCTTGGAAGCATTAGACAACGCTTCTTCTGCCGATAAAGTAGCGGATACGTTTTCTTTTTGAAAAACATTTTTTCGCCCTGTAACTTGATATGTCTCATCAATATTGTGAGTGTCCAGTTCATTTAGAGTTACAACATAGTCCAACGTATCAGTTAGAATCTCCGAAAAGGCTTCCTCTTGCCCCGAGACATCAACTTTTATCAGTTTAGCAATATGCAAAACCTCATCTTTACTTATTCTATCGACCATAAAGCTATTGTATCTAAAAAAATCGAACTTTTACATACTTTCCAAGCGGCGGATGCGTTCCTCGATAGGTGGATGGGTGCTAAACAAATTTGCCGCTCCACGCCCTATACCGGCACGGATAGGGCTTACAATGTATAAATGAGCTGTAGCGCCATTAGCAGCTTCAAGAATTTCCTCGTCGTTTGTCAGTTTTTTGAGCGCGCCTGCCAGCCCGGCCGGGTAGCGAGTTATCAAAGCAGCCGTGGAATCAGCTAAATATTCTCTGTTTCTCGAAAGTGCCAGCTTAATCAAAGTAGCTATTATTGGGCTAAGTATTAAAAATACCACTCCGATCAGTAAAATAAGTCCGCTACCCTCGGAATTTCGTTTATTACTTGATCTGTACAACCTTCCACGGGTAAACCAATCAGCTAACAAAGTGATTGTTCCTACTAGCACGCTCACTATACTCATTAGTCTAATATCGTAATTACCTATGTGGCTCATCTCGTGGGCTATTACTCCCTCAAGCTCGCGTTTTTCTAATCTTTGGATAATCCCTGTCGTAAAGCAAATAACTCCATGCTCAGGATCCCTACCGGTCGCAAAAGCGTTCATTGAAGTATCATCGATAATGTAAACCTTCGGCTTAGGCAACCCGGAAGCTATAGACATGTTCTCAACTAGTTTGTGTACATCCGGTGCTTCATCGAAGTTAACTTCTTTTGCCCCCGAAATGCTAAGAACAATCTTGTCTGAATTATAATATGATAAAAGCCCGGAAACTCCCGAAAAGATAAGAGCAAAGGGAATCAATCCAAGCCCACCTGACTCTGTGAAAAACTCACCGATAAACCAACCTAGAGCGGACACCACAACAACGAAAGCAGTAACAACAAAAAATGTTTGGCGTTTATTCGAATCGATATTTTGGTAAATATTTGGCATGCGACTATTTTATCATCCATAAACGCGAAAAGCTCCGATTAAGGAGCTTCTCATATATATTGAACAATTAGCCTAAAAGGTAGTCATATAATCTGCAAGTTTAGGGAGTATCTGTTTAAACCAGGGTGTAAAACCTTCAGGATCCTGCTCAATTTCCTCTGCCAATTCCTCAAGAGATATCCATTCCCAGTCGCAAGCTTCATCTATGTTTATGTTGGGCTCCAAATCGTAATTACCCACAAACACGTGTGTAATTTCATGTTCCTTAAGGTTGTGATCCAACTCAACCTCATAATAATGCTCCATCAACGGTGTTAACTCGCACGAAAATCCCATCTCCTCCATCAAACGTCGTTTTGCAGCCTCTATAACATCTTCACCGGGCCTGGGGTGGCCACAACAAGTATTCGACCACAATTCCCCGCAGTGGTACTTTTTTAAAGCTCTTCTTTGTATTAACAATTCCCCTTTTATATTAAAAACGAAAATCGAAAATGCCCTGTGCAGTAAACCTTTCTCATGTGCTTCCATTTTTTCCATTTCACCCAAGGGCTTGTTCTTGTTATCAATAAGTATTACTTTTTCCACCATCACATTTTACTACACAAAACAAGAAAGCTCCCGTAAAGGGAACTTTCTCATGAGCCCGGCGGGTTGCAAAACCCTCCCGGTCCACCACATAGCCTAAGCTATGAAAACCTATCAAGTAAGTTCAGTTTAACAAATCCTACTGTAAGTTCAATGGGATTATTCTATCGAAAATGGAACAATGTGCATTGATATTTCTAGCGAGATCAAGTATTTCTCTAAGGGTTCAATCCCCTTTGGGTCCACCACTAAATAGAATGTTAATTAAACCCAACCTTTACGGCCTCGCGTTCGGTATCGTTGGCTTCGAAGAACTCCTCGGCTTTAAATCCCAGCATATTTGCGATTAAGTTGCTTGGGAATACTACAATTTTCTCGTTAAACTGGCGGACCACATTGTTGTAAAACTGTCTGGAATATGCCACTTTATCTTCGGTGTCTGATAATTCCTTTTGTAAGTTGGTAAACCCCTCTTGAGCTTTTAACTCTGGATATGCTTCTGCAACTGCAAACAAACTTTTTAAAGCTCCCGAGAGCATGTTATCAGCTTCACCGGCCTCTTTGGGATTTTGTGCACTAATAAGAGCCGCACGGGCTTTTGTTACATTTTCAAAAACTTCTCTTTCATGAGTAGCATAACCTTTAACAGTTTCCACAAGGTTAGGAATTAGATCCGCTCGTCTCTTAAGCTGAACGTCAATTTGGCTCCAAGCTTCTTTTATTCTTACCTTAAGAGAAGCCAGAGAATTATATAGACCTATTACTAAGAAGGCTAAAACTAACGGTATTACCAATAAATAAATCATAAAACCTCCACAAATTTTACTACTGCAAATATTATACTACTTCAGTTTTGACCTGTAACCAAGCCTTCAAACTTGACATATGCTATAGGATATGGGATAATCCAAACATCGAACTTAACCCCAGATATCGGGGAAAAAACTCATAATAAGGAGCAAAAATGAAGACCAAGTTTTGGATAGTTCTAGTAGTCGTGGCGTTTGCCTTGTCTTTTGCTACTATTCCAGAAAAGGTTAAGGCTAGTGAGCTAAATCTCCCCAGCATCTCGGTGAACTTTCAGGGTCAGCCCCAATGGGAAGAGCTTAGCATCTCAAATACAGGACTTATCGAATTTTTGTTCGTGCCTACCTCTACCTATCCAACCCCAGACTACCTGGATAACGGAAGAGTCTGGTATAAAACTCCAGCAGGAGACTTCAGAATAGACGAAAATTTGTGGTCTCCTTCGGAAGAAGTAGAAGGCGCATATGTTTGGCACCAGGCCACTACTTCAAGTGTGCAAAGCTTTTGGATCGACACCTACCCGGGCATCCTTATCGATTGGAACGGTTATGGGCCGTGGGAAGAAGCCCTCATTCACTACACCTATTCCGGTATCGAATTGACTGAGGGGAGTACTGCGATTAACTTTACTGTCTACCCCCCGGTTTACCTGCCGGGGTACGGGGTACAAAATCCCATATGGGATTGGTACACTGAAGCTTTCCCCATGTGGGCTGCGGATCAGTTTGGGCCAATCATAATGGACATCCAAACCTCATGCGATGGCTTTGGAGACAACCACGAGGGCGAATTCGAATGGGAAACCGACATGCAAAGCGGTTTATGGTTCGGAAATGGTGTTCCTAGGCTGTTCGTATTAGATCCATTTACAGAGGTTTTATGGACGTTGATGAGACCCGACGGGACAATATTGGCTCAGGGTATATCGCAAGGCCCATCATGTGGTACTAATTTGATGTGGCTTCCACTTATACAGCAATAGATTTGTTACATGAGCTCGGACAGAAATATATATGTCCGAGCTCTTTTATTTATAACTCATTTCTTTAGTCTTAACTTGAACTTATCCGCAAATTCTCCAAAACTCAGCGTGTTTACAATATCCTTGGCCTCTATTCCCGCTCTTCGAGCAATATTTACACCATATTTCATGTATTCCATTTGGCTTTTCTCGTGAGCGTCAGTGTTAATCACTAATGGTATTGCCCTTTTAACACATTCCTTAGCAAGATCATCGGGTAAATCAAGCCTGTTGGGTTGGGCATTTATTTCCATCAATTTTCCCTCATATGCACATGCCGAAAAAACTTTCAACCAATCCGGATCAACCGGATCCCTTTCGTTTAGCAATCTCCCCGAAGGATGGCCTATATAGTTAATGTAGGGATTTTCCAGTGCTTTAATTATTCGGTCGGTTATCTCTTCCCTTGATTGATTAAAAGCTGTATGAATAGATCCAAGAGCAAAGTCCAGTTCCTTTAGAATAGAATCCGGTAATGCCAGTGTGGCATCCGCCAGAATATTAACTTCGTACCCGAATAATATCTTGATTTCCGGGTATTTTTTACTAAGAATCGCGATTTGCTCTCGCGTCTCGGTAATTATTTTTTCGACTTCCTCCAAACCTCTTGTTTGAACACTAGGAGCGTGATCAGTAACTCCATAATATTCATAGCCTATCTTTATAGCCTGAATAATCATATCTTCCAGGCTATTTAAGCCATCCGACGCAATAGTATGCGATTGCAGATCTCCTTTTATATCACTTACTTTTATCAAATTAGGAATTTTCCTTTGTCTGGCCAAATCTACTTCGTTGGAGCCATGACGCATTTCTGGGGGAATGTACTCTAGATTTAAGAAACCGTAAAACTCTTCTTCGGTGGCAAATTCCTTAATATCTTCCATACCTTTGCGCTTTATGCCATATTCCGATAAGGAAAAACCTTTATCTAAGGCGTATTGTCTTAATAGAATGTTATGTTGCTTGGAACCTGTATTATATTGCAGCATCGCTCCGTAGGATTGCGGTGTTGACAAGCGTAAGTCTACTTGAGCATCATTTGTGAGTACAACCATCACTTTTTTTTCACCACGGGTTAGTACCTCGGCTATCTCGGGAAACTCCAAAAAGTGTTTGGCAACTTCATCAAAATTAGAAGTAGCGACAACAATATCTATATCTCCAACTGTCGGGTTTTTCCGGCGGTAAGACCCTAGGGCATCGATCTTCTCTACAAACTCGCACTCTTTCATATACATAATTATTCTGTTCACAACTTGCTCAGCATGGACGTACAACATTCGAGGTTTTTCGTTTTTTGTTAATTTAGATTGATTAATTGCTTCTAAGATTTGCGCCTCGGATTTTTCACCAAAGCCCTCGAGTGTTTGAATCTTATGATTTTCGGCTACTTCTTTAAGTTTTTCGATGGCACTTTCTCTACTATCAAGTTTAAAAGCATGGGCCAGTTTAAATGCTTTTTTGGCACCTATACTTCGTAACCCAATCAGCGCAAACATTCCATCCGGCAAGCCCTTTTTTAACGCTTCAAACTTCTTTACCTCTCCAGTTTTAAACAGTTCATCTAAGTGTTCGGATATAGTTGTTCCCACACCGGGAATTTCCCGAAGTTTTTTGTTTTCCCAGATATCGAATATTGAAACAGTGAGATTGTCTAAAATAGAAATGGCGTTTTGGTATGCTCTAATTTCAAAAAAGTTATTTCCCCTTATTTCCATCGCTGCCAGGGCTTCTTCCAGGATTGTGATTACTTCGTTGTTAGGAAGTCTTCTTTTAGTCACATGGTAATTGTATCATTCTAGGCATGTGTCTGCGCGTAAGTCCAATCGGCGATGTGCCACCAATTTTCGATGTATTCAGCTCTAAGGTTTTGATATTTTAAATAGTAGGCATGCTCCCACAAGTCCAAACCTATAAGCACAGTATTTCCCTCCGAAATAGGAGTATCTTGGTTTTTGGTAGTCAGAATTTCCAGGTCGCCAGAGGGCTTTTTAACAAGCCATACCCATCCGCTTCCAAAATGCTTCATTGCCACATCAGTGAACTTTGCCTTAAACTCAGCAAAAGAACCAAATGTATCATCTATTTTATCAGCTAACGCGTTGTTCGGGAGCACTTGGGGATCGGGCGACATGCATAGCCAAAAAAGATTGTGGTTATAAACTCCTCCGCCATGGTTTTTTATTGCCTGCCTGCTTTTTTCGGGGATATTATCTAAATTTTTGAGTAAATCCTCCAAGGACAACTCTGCAAACTGTGGGAGTGACTCAAGGGCGGAATTTAACTTATCTACATATGTTTGATGGTGTTTAGTGTGATGGACTTCCATTGTTTTTTCATCAATATACGGCTCTAGTGAATCATACGGATACGGTAGTTGGGGTAATTGGTGTTTCATATTCATAATTATCTATATGTTTGGGATTTTGTAAAGGCTTTTCTACTGAAGAAAGCATCTGCAAGTTTGTCCGTTGACCCAGACAGGTTGAGTTGGTAAGATATGTTGGTATTTTGGGGCCGTAGCTCAGTTGGTTAGAGCGCTTCCCTGTCACGGAAGAGGTCGCGGGTTCGAGACCCGTCGGTCCCGCCAGTTCTTACCTTCACTCTCTATATCCACCGTATCCCTACTATAGGTTGACGCCATGCCTTTTCAATGCTATACTCTGCCAAGCTCTCTAATCAAATCCCTAGGCCATGTGGCCATTAAAAGGAGTAATGCAATGAAAAAGCAGTTTATGCTGTATGTCGAGTACGTATTTGCACAGTGGAACTACTTAGTGATGCTAATGCTGGGCGGAGTTTTTTTTGGTGTCTGGCTTGTGACCATAACCATCCCAAACACTACAGTTAAGTTGATTGGCATCGCCTTTTTGCTTTCGGGATGTATATCATCCGGAATAGCAATTTATAATCCGCTAAGCTACTTCAAAAACGAGAAATATCGCTGTAAACGCGCTCATCTTGAGGAGTTGTCTCACAAAATGGACTGGCTGGTTGCGAACATGTGCAAGGCCTGCAAGAAAGGCTCACTGCCAAAGACACAGGCAAGCGACCTGATCTTGTTTTTAATCTCCTACTATATGGCAGGCGGAGATCTGGAGCATAAGATCGAGGAACTAAACAAAAGTTCTTACATCCTGCTCTTCACCACAAATACTCAGGGTACCTCGGTACATATCGAGTCCAAGCCAGGAGCACCTGCCATGATGATCACAGTTTGCATCGGAAATGATCTGAAACATTTGGCGGAAGGCGAATTTTGTAGTTAGGAACTAATTATTAGTAGAGAGCCAGGGGTAAGCGTCCATATGGACATTGCTTACCTCTTTTTTTTTGCCTTATTTCTTCCACACTGATAGAATTTCAACAAAGAGCTAATAGACTAAAGGAGGAAAGTATGCTTCACATCATAGGTCACGATTGGCTTGCAGTTGCATGCGATCAAACTGATTGGACCCGCGAGGCACTGGCCAATTCCATCGCAGAACACTTTGATACTATTGCTGGCAAAAGCTTTGAGGAGGTCTGCAGTGATATCTTGGAGGACCGAAGTAGACGATTTGAACTTGTAGATTTCCTGAAAAACAGCATTGACCAACTTAAGGCCACCCCCCGCTGCAGAATTCTAAGCACGTTGGAGCTTAAATCCGGAGGAACTTTGGTCTTCCTATGTTTTGGCAAGCAGATAACCAGAGATAGAATAGTTGAAACGATAGTGGAAGCCGGTTATAAAACACATTTGGTCACTAAAGATCATGACTTGAACTTTCTTCCAGAGGAAGGGATCGGTGTTGTCATGCTAAGGGGGCTACTAGATACACCGGATACTCTCCTACTAGATAAACTGGATTGGAGTGAGGCGAGTGGATCTGAAGTATTTAAGTGGGTTCGAGAGCAGTCAACTTCAGGAATTTCTGGCCACTACACTACCGAAGAAGAAAGGAAGTTGCTTAGGAAATATTTGTTTCTACACTAGTTAAGCAAAGCAAGGGTAATATAACATCCTTGCTTTTTCATTTTCCAACAACTAAACACTTTCATTTGAATAATATTTCTGGTATATACTACTTACAACTCAAATATATTTAATTGAGCTATCTTGCCCTTCTTGCCCAAAAACTACTATGTAACTGTTTTTTGACTAAGGGGGTGCTAATAATTAGAAAATGGCGGAAAATAAAGAAAACATTGATACACAAAAAGACGGACTAGCCTTAGTCGTGGGGGGACTTTTTATATTGGCTTTAGTTTTTGCAGCTTACAACTACTTTTCAAAAGGAAAAAACACTGAACAAACTACAACAACAACCGGTGAAACTGCGCAGGAAGTAGTTGCAGAGGCACCTAGCGAAGACACTGCAGAAGAACCGGTGGGGGATATTAACGGTGACGGGCTAGCTGATAATACCTTAGGAACAGAGCAGGCCAAATTGGAGTTAGGGGGATGGGTAGCTAATAATTACAATTCCGGGGAAATTAAAGCAGGTAATTACACTGTAAAAAGCGGTGACACACTTTGGGAAATCGCGGAGGCGGCATACGGTAACGGGGCTGATTGGGTAAAAATCCTAGATGCGAATAAAGGGTCTATTGATTTCTTACCAAATGGGTCACAAGCGTTGATAAGAACCGGTCAGGTTTTAGTATTGCCTTAACTGCTCATTTAAATAGATAGCTTGCAAGCTCAAGGAGGGCCGTCTGGTGGAAGCGGCCCTCCTTGTGTTGTGTTGATATAATTAAAACGTATGCGGGCGTGGCTTAGTGGTAAAGCGTCTCCTTCCCAAGGAGAAGATCGCGGGTTCGAATCCCGTCGCCCGCTCCATAGCGTTTGGTTTTCGAAAACCTCTAATTCTGCCCCCTAAAACAAGCTTTTCCCTAGTTTGAGCCTAAATTTCGAGAAGACTTTCGTTAGTCTCAGCAATTTTATACTGGAAACCGGAGTCAGATCTATATTTTTTTCTGAGATATAATAGTTAAGTGAAAATTTACGTCGATAATAACATCCTATCTGCAATCATCGGAAACCAGTTCACTGTCGATGATGGGAACGCAATGCAAAAATTAGCTTTGAGTGATCATGAGTTTATTACTTCACAAATCACAAAGCAGGAAATGGATAAAGCTACCGTGCCTAAGATAAAAGGGGCTGCTCTGTTTATTTATAAAATATTCGGAGGAGAGAAGTTTCTGAACAAAGAGACTTATTCTGCATCCGGATTCGGGGATGCTCTTTTTGGAGCAGTTCCTTGGGGAGGCGGAGAAGCAGAACAGCCATCTTTATCTCTTCTAAGACAAGCCTTTGAACCCGATGACGCACGACACATTTTCCAAGCGCTTTCTAGTCACTCTGACTTTTTTCTCACGCTAGATGAAAAGACTATTCTTAAAAGATACAGATCAAATTATATGAATATGCAAGCTTTTTGTACAAAGGGCAAACTGAAAATTGTGAATCCAAAAGAACTAATAAAGGAGCTTCAACTCTAAGCTTTTCCAACTATTTATCCTGTGAGTAATGATTGACTGCTCGTGAAAGGCGATCTCTGTGGCTAAGATGGATCACAAACTAGTATGATACCATCAGTTCTCTAAAAGTAAGATACCCTCATCACAGAAATCATTTGGTAGCAGTAGTATGTCAATTTGTCTCGCCTTTTTCTCCCCAAAGTTATAAAATGTTAGTACATATGTGGACTAAGCATGACATTATTAAAGAGCTTCAAAGGTACGCTAAAGAGATTGGCAAAACTCCAAGCCAAAAAATATTTTTCGACAATACCGAGGTTGGAATATATGATCGAATGAGGTTTTGGCCTAACTATGGTGCACTTGTGCGTGAGGCTGGATTAACCCCTAACGAGTTTGATAAAACCAAATACAATCATGATCAACTATGTAGACTGTTTATTCGTGTTGTTCGTGAAGAAGGCAAATGGCCAACAAGAGGCATTTTAGATGTTAAACATCATGCAGATCATAGTTTTCCAGACTCATCTACGTTTTACAAGAAACTTGGTTTGACTGGTGAATTAGCAAAAACTATCTTAATATTTGTCAATGAAAAACGTGGATACAGGGACATCATTGATACTTGCAATTCAGTGATTAAGGAATACGAAGATAGCAGTTTATTCTCAGAAGGTGATGTAGTTCCAGGTTATGTATATTTAGGTAAACAGAACGGAAAATATAAGATAGGCAAATCAAAAGACCCTGATCGTCGTAGAGAAGATATTACACTTTTAGGCCCTGAGCCTTTCGAACTAATACATGTGATAAAAACAGATGACATGAACGGTATTGAAAAATATTGGCATGAAAGATTTAAATCAAAACACAAAAGAGCTGAATGGTTTAGCCTATCCAGAACTGACATCAGCGATTTCAAGCAATGGAAGAAAATCGCTTAACTAGGAATATTTCCTTTGATTAAACTTTCCCTTTTTCAGAAAATCAACAAAAACCTCCTGAAACATACAGAAATCAACACTCTTTAGATAGTTTTTTAAAGCAGTCAGTTGTAGAATTAGTTCTGGAGTAACGGAAGACCGAAGGATGATTTTGACATCAGTGGGAAATGTCATATCAGATTGGTTTAGAAGATATGATTTGATATTGCCCTCCAGGCTGGGCAGGTTCGAGCAAAGTACGGTCACCAGCTCAATTGCGAAATGGTTTTGTGTTTTTCCCAATTTTCTTCAAGAAATCAATCTTTTCCCGAGTTCTAGCTACTATTTTTAACAATTTGTTGTTAGCCTGGAAGTTTTGGTTAATGGTGACGAGAGTCGGACCTAAATATATTTAAGAAGAACTGGAATTTTGGTAACACCACCAACCTCCTTCATAAAGTGGCCTTTATTGTGTTCTACGATAATCTTTGCCCCCAGCTTTTCTCTATAAGCCAATTTGTTTTGTTCCAAGGGAACCCATGGATCATTGTCTGAGAAAAGAGCAACAAAAACATTTGCTAAATGTTTCACTTTCTCATAATTAATTGGTGTTTCGTACCAAGATTGTACGATCTTGTGGTCTTCGGGTAATGGCAATGCTTCCTTGCTCAATATTTCCCAGCCAGCAACAAGTATGACTTTATCAACCTTTTCATTTTGTTGATCTAAGTATCTTATGATTGTCTGGCAACCCATTGAGTGCCCGATCAGAATATCGGTTTGCCTTAGTTTACCGAGACTATTTGTCATTTCAGCTAACCATTCGGACATCACTGGATAATCTGGATTTGGCATAGCTGGTGTTGAAGCAGAATACCCTCTACTTTCAAGTTCTTTCAATGCCCACGGAAACCAATCTTGGTCATCACGACCAGTCCACCCATGAATAATAAATGCTCTTTTTCTTTCCATATCTTTTGTCAAAAATGATTCTTCAATCTCTGCGGCTAAGGTGGATCACAATTTGTGCCATCAGCTCCCTAAAAAGGGTACGTTCACAGCAGAGATCATTCGGTACGCCTAGTATATCACTTCTTCAGATCCTTGAAGCTATTTATTTTTTAGGTGACGCATCAGAGATCCTAACTCTAATCCTAGTTCGGGGGTGATATAATCAAAAAGGTTCGAGCTGAGTACCGTCGCCCGCTCCATAAAGAGCTTACTCAATCACAAACAACACGTATCTGCCGTATAAATAGTTGTAAGTCAGCTCCGAATAGCTTTCCATGTGAACAAGATTCCAGCCTTTTTTGGCAACCAAATTTCGCCACCACTCAGCAGTGTGGTACGGATGAATGTAAAACTCCCAATTTCCAAGACAATCGCTTATCGACACTATTAGTTTTTCAAAAATGTTCCTGTAGGTATCTTCGATAATTATTACTCTATTTGCAACTCGTTTAGCCTCCTCCAAAACCCTCAAGCTGTCGGCACAGTGGTGCAATACATGCACAATTAGAGCAGTCTCAAAAGAGTTATCTTTAAAGGGAAAATCACTTCCGTTGTATACCCTAACATTTGTACCTTCGAACAAGGCAACGTCGGCAATATCCAAGCCCGAAACAAAAAAGCCTTTTTTAGTCAAAAATTTGGATATGCCCCCGGCCCCAACTCCCACATCTAATAGCTTTTTACCCTTTATAAATTTGGCAATTCGGTCAAAAGTCGTCTTGGATTTGATATCAACATATCCAGTAACAATTCTGCTCAGCAAATCCTTGCCTTCGTAAATAACCTTATTTTTTCTAAACAGCTTTGTTACACTAGAGATTGGCATATGTGTAAAATCCAGTACAATAGTAGCACACAAACCCCATCTCTGATATCATCCAAATGCCACCCTAGCTCAATGGAAGAGCAGATGTATCGTAAACATCCGACAAGAGTTCGATTCTCTTGGGTGGCTCCACTGCATGATACAATTTACCTATGGCAAGAAAAAAGACCCTAATTAAATCAGACCTAACCGAAGAGGAATTAGCCCAACGTTTATTTTTAAGCCTACTCACAACTGTAGCTATAGTTACACTTTCGGGTATTTCTATCCTCTTTTTTGGGCCTAAGATAGGAGCTTTCTTCGGACTGCTCTCCAGCCACCGCAACGATAGACCCAATATTCCCACTGCGCGGCCTAACCCGCCCCTATTTACAAACCTTCCTGAGGCCACAAACCAGGAAAAATTAACTGTTTCGGGAACATCCCAACCGGGATACACGGTAAAACTATATGTTAACGGTCCTGAAAAGGCTTCGGCTATTGTAGGCGCTGATGGCGGATTTACATTTGCAGACATAAAACTTAATACCGGTAGAAATAGTGTTTTTGCAAAGGCAGTTAATCAAAGCAACGAGGAAAGTTTAAATACCGAATACTACACGATTATGCTTGATACAAGAAAACCAAAAATTGATCTGGAAACTCCACAGAACGATGACACAGTAAGGAATTTGGATAAAAGAGTGCTTGTTAAAGGGAAGATTGACGAGCAGGTGACGTTAACCATAAACAAGAACTCTGTAATCATTCAGGAAGACGGCAACTTTGACTATCTTTTGGGAGTTAAAGAGGGCTTGAACGAAATCTCCATTGAGGCAACCGATAAAGCCGGGAATAAAGTTGAAGAAAAAATTACAATTAGGTATGAGAATCGCGGAATTTAGCCGAAAACAAAAAAATCAGCCAAAAAAACATAATAGCCGGAAAAAACAAACTGTTTATAAACATTGAATTAACAGCCAAACTTGATACAATCTCCTTTTCCATACCCTTTAAAAAAGGCGAAAAAAAGCCTAATAAATAAAATACTAATCCCACAATCCCGGATGTAGCCAAAATATTGAGAAAGCTTGAATCCGACCCTGCACCCGCGTGATCACCAAAGTCGTCTGGAGTGAGAAAGCCAAAATCCTCCTGGACATATCTATAATAATTGAACCCGACTCCAAATATCGGAGAATGTTTCCAAATACTCACAGCGTTATTCCAGGAAATAATCCTAAAATGAGCCGAGTCCGCTGGATCTGTAATTCCCGAAATTCTAGTTTGGATACGTGGAACAGCAAAGTAAGCTAAAAAGGATCCAATGAGAGCTAGTATTATTATTTTTGGGTTTTTCGTCGCCCCATATACAACTAGTATCACACTGAGTGTGAGCCAAGAGCTACGTGAGAAAGTTAGTATTATGCCAATCACAAGAACCAAAAGACTTAGCACTCGCTTCTGGGACAAAGCCAAAATGGTACACATACTCAAATATGCTCCTGTGAAATTAGGATCAAAGAATGTAGAAGATAGTCTGTTTTTGTGGGGGTCCCAACCCAAAGAAGGATCCAAAACCCCAAAATCAGGCAAAATCACCAGCTGGATCAAACCGGCGACAAAGATAAAGTACCCTGAGAGTAAAAAGGTTTGGATAATTTGTCCCATAGAAATCAACCCCATCTTTAGCATGTTATAAACAACGACAGCCGCTATCAAGTAAACTAGCCACCTGACATAGTAAAAATTTGCAACCAGGTGTTGAGAGGAGTTAAATTTCCCGGCGGTTAATATATTCGACACCAATACAAACCCGCTAAATATCAAGAAAAACACAGAGTTGCTGGGAATGGCAAACCTTTTTTTAGCTAGCAAAAAGTAGATACAACCAAAAAACGCAAATACCGCTATTGAGATATCAAAAAGATATATGGAAAACCCCCCACTTTTAGCTATTACCGAAAGTTGACCCAACGATAAGGAGAGCACACACAGATAAAACAAATACTTAAGCATATTTTGCTTTCCAGGCTTTTTTTAGGGCAATGATAAGCATTATTAAAACTATTAACTCGGAAATGTGAGTAATTATAGCGGAGGCATAAAACGAGTATGCAGGAATAAAAATTATATTAAGAAATAAATTCAACAACGCCCCGATAAGGTAGATCCCGGGAAGATAAGACTGCTTCCCTAAAGTTACAATAAGCCAGGAGATTGGCTGAGTCACGAAATAGAGTACCACCCCACTCATTAGGATTTGGAGCACTACAATAGATCTCATAAATTCGGCACCACCTAGGATATTGACTGCTAATTGTGCAAATAATATCCCAAAAATGCCCGCCATCAAACCAAAGAAAAATAAAAACTTTATCGATCTGCTAAAAGTGTCCTTTAGTCTTTGCCTACCTTCATTCATATGAGTTACCAACACAGGATAGACTGAGTTCATGAAAAAAGTCGGTAGAACAAGAGCAACTTCGAAAATTTTGAAAGGCAAATTGTAAATTCCGACACTCTCTTCTGCAGACAATCCGAATTTTTTTGGTAGGGGTAAAACTGACAATAAAATACTATCCCCCTTGAAATTGATCTGACTAAAAATAAACATTAATCCCAGCGGCAGCGAGCTCAAAAGCAAATACTTTACCGTTTTTGGATCCCATTTTAAGCTTATTGATACTCCAAGCCTTTTTATAAAAAACAAATTTAGAAAAAAGGTTAGCATCCCACCAGCTACATAGCTAAAACTAACCCACATCACATCGGCTTTTGAATAGGATAGCAATAGTATACTAGCCAAAATAATCAGATAACCGCCGACATAACCGATTGTTGATAGATCATATCTGTGTTTTACCTGAAAAAATACATTTAGAGTAGCATACAAAGCTTGGGTCAAAATTAGTAATAAACTCAAAAAAATACCTAATTGCAAACCTTGGCTATAAGGAAAAAATACCAAAGCTATTGCCGAGACTGTAATGAGAATACCTGATAAAAAAAGCCGTAGAGCTAGTAAATTGGCAAAATATTTTGAGGCTTTACTCCAGTCTTCAGCCAAATCCTTGACCGCAATAGCGTTAAGCCCAAAATCAGCAATAATAAAGAACAGGGCAGGCCAGGCCTGCATTAAGCTGAATTCTCCATAACCGAACTTGCCGTAAGCACGAGTGATTATTGCTGTAGCTAAAACAGTAATGCTAAGGCTTACCCCCTTTCCAAGTAGCTGATATATTGTATTTGCTGCGATCTTTTTAGTAGTAATAGAAAAGTTCATAGTTCACACCCGCCAACATTTATTCTACTACTCTTTAAGATAGGAGGTTCCCCTTTAACCTTTTTGATTTGCTTTACAGCATCGAAGTGTTTATATGGCACATAATCGTCGTTAAGCCATGAAAAGTGGTCGTGTGGGGCCCCATAACGAACTGTGAAGGGCATTACAGCTCGCACCCGATCATCCTTAAGCCAAACCTCATTAAATGCTCTAACAAAGTAATCGGAAACAGTATCAACAGGCAAATACGTGGAATTATAATTGGTTCCTTCAGCATGAGCCCACCCCGTTTCGGTGATAAAGACAGGAAGTGTTTTTGTTACTCCAATAGTGTTTTTCAAATATTCCAGCTCTGCTTCATATGCCCTAATACTCCATCTCCCTTTTGCATCGGGGCTACCAGCAAAGTTAGGCTGCGGATACGGATGAGATGCCCATCCGTCTAACTTTTCAAAGATTCCACCTATCTCCTGGTTCATTCTCCTCATAAAAACAAATGAATCTATGTAGCTGGAGTTGGTAGGCGCCGACACATTAAATGCGCCATTCATAACAAAAAAGTCCGGATTTTCCTCTTTAAAAGTCCTTATAGTGAAATCAAGTACACGTGCATATTCAGCCGGATCAGGAGGTGCAAACCAAAAGTCAGCTGAGTTTGGCTCGTTATACACACTTATGTATTTGTATCTTATAGGCCAAGCGAAGGAATTCAGAAACCGGGCGGCCTCTCTTGTGTCCTGAGGATAGGATTCTTTATCTAAACCCCATAGCTGGACTACCGGTATTAAATGTCTATCATTCAACCTTTCGAATACAGCTTGCCACTTGCTTTGATCATAATCTTTTACATTGTAGGGAAGTAATACATATCCCCAATCTCCCCCGTTGGAATTAACCAATTCATCGGCCTTTTCGAAGAATTGCTTGTTTTCCGCGTAAATGTAAAGCCCAACTTTGTTGTTAGCACCCCAATTGGCCGGAATAGCCTCATAATAAATAAAATCTATCGAGTCAGCTTGCAAACACTCTATTTTCTCCTCGACCGTAGAGTTGTCGATGTCCTGGCTAACCTCATATTCCTGATCAGTTTCTAATCTCAAAGAATGAATTTTAAAGTACGCTGCAACTCCGCCCAAAAACAAAAAGGACAGAACGGACATTGCTATCCATATATATTTACGTCTCACCTTAGTATTTTAACATCTAACCCTTTGAACTTGCTGTCTTTCATGCGAAAATATTATGAATGCGAGGCTTAAATCCCGAATACAAGGTAATACTCTTTTTGTTTTTTATCGCAATGGGGCTTGGTATTGGAGGAAAAGTGCTTAAACCTAAGCATTCCAACCTAAATATCTTAACTCCATTTTCGAAAACTCTCGACGTTTTGTCTATTTTCACCAGCAACGAAACAGGTGAAAAGCCTAAAGCTACTGTATACGGCTATTTACCCTATTGGACATTGGACAAATATAAATATCTACAGTTCGATAAACTTACAAACATAGCCTATTTTGGACTATATATAGATGAGTTAGGCAACTTTGAGGAAACTCAAACAGTTCCGGCAATTGACGAAAAAGGAGAAGAAACCGGCCAACTTATCGATGTTCCAAATCCGGGATTTGTAAATTGGAAGGCAAATGAAAACCTTGAAAGGGTAATTCAAAAAAGCAAAAAAAACGGAGTCAGGGTGGCATTAACGGTTATAGCTCATGAGGATGAAAAAAATGATGCATTTCTTAATTGCCGCGAATGTTGGAATACATTGTTAATGAACTTAGCCCGCGAACTGGACTCAAAGGAAATCACCGATGTTAATCTGAATTTTGAATATGTGGAATCTGTGGATCCTGAACAGGCTAAAGTGTTTTTGGAATTTGTACGCTATCTTAACAGTGAGCTCGACAAGGTGTACGGAGACTCCCAAGTTGTTGTTACTACCTTTGCGGATTCGGTTGTGCAACCAAGAATATCTTCGGAAATCGCAGGCTTGGGACGCTATTCCGATGGGTTGTTCGTTATGGCCTACGATTTTCATACTACTCAATCTGAAGCGGCAGGTCCCGTTGCTCCTATTGATGGAAAAGGAAGCTTTAACCAATACGACATCAGAACTTTAGTTCGCGACTACCTGACCCAAATCCCGCCGAATAAACTAATTTTGGGTGTACCCTATTACGGATACAACTGGGTAGTGGAAAAAAACGAACCTTATTCCAAGAGAATTGAAGGAACAGACGAAATCGGATTTTCAAAGTCGCAACCTTATGACAAAATTATGGATCTGTTGGGAGGTAATTTAAAGGATGAGTCAGAGATGCCCGTTGATCAATTGGCTGTCCTTGGAGCGGAAACAAAGGCGGAAAACAAGGCAGAAAACAAGGATGGTGACAAAAAAACGGAAGCTGAGGTAAAGGGTGTAAAAACATTCGAGGTGATTGAGCCTAAACTACAATGGGACGAACTTGCCCAGGTTCCTTGGTTCACATATACAAATCCCGACACCGGAAGCATTCGGCAAGTATATTTTGAAAACCCTGACTCACTCAAAGTTAAATATAAACTTGTAAACGAAAATAAACTCAAGGGAATAGGCATTTGGGCTTTGGGTTACGATGGGGAAAAGAATGATTTATGGACTGCTATCAACGAGAGTTTTATTAAGGACTAGCGTAGCAACTCGGGTTTAACTAACAACAAAATTCCTAAAACCAACATTATCAAACTGCCTATTAAGCGTGAGTATCTACTGTACTTGCTCTCAATGCCTATAGAACGAAGGGTAAGCATGGCTACAAAGAAAACTGCCAAATCATCTAGCATAAAAATAAATACATATAAAACGAGATACAAATAGTAGGTAAGAGTCGGCAGGTTATGCATTGATAGAACCCCGGTAAATATCGCCGGTAGACCAGCCGAACATAGCGCTTCCACTATATTTACTCCAAAAGCCAAAAGGGCAACCCCTCCCAAAGATACTAACAAGCTTTCTTCTCTGATTATATTTTTAATCTTTTCGAATATATTCTTGCGATCTTGTGATGACGTAACTTCACACCCTCCTTTACTATCTTTGACTGTTTTATAAAGTGTGTAAACTCCTCCTGTGAGTGCAAAAAATCCTAGTCCAAGCTGGACCCACTTAACGTAACCTATCAGCAAAAAAACATTTAACCATGCTGATAGAATCAAAAAATAAACTAGCCCTGACGCCGCTATAAATGTTGAGCCTATTAGCCACATTTTTTTCCGGCTTTCTAGTCCTAAAATCATAGAGATCAAGAAAAAAAGAACCCACATAGCACAGGGATTAAATCCGTCTAACAAAGCAAGCACCATAGTTAATCCCGGTAGAGATAAGCTTTTAATGTTCAAGCTTTTTCCTAAAAAAGTTAGCTTCTCCGGAATACTAACTGGCGTTGTAGAACTTACAGAGTTCCCGCTGATAAATTCGGCTAGTATATCTCTTTCATCTCCGTTTTGGACTCGCTTTATTGCAGATTTAATTAATTCCCCGGTAGATGAGTCATTAGAGTACCCAACGATTTGAGTGGAGCCTATTACTGTAAAGGGGACGCCTGCAACATTAGCGTTTAATAATTTACCAACCTTGGAAAACAGCTGAGCATTTTTTAGGTTAGAGCCAACTTCGTATTCATTAACAACTATATTAGAAAAACTAGGATCTGCCTTTAGATTATCTAAAAATGACTTCTCCTTCGCACAGTGGGGACATCCATTGGATTTAAAAAAATAGACATTTACAGGCTTCTCAGCACTTATTAAGGGCATGAGTAGTAAAGCCAGAAGAAATAGAAAAAAAAGCTTTCGCATACTTATTTCGCTTTATTTTCGGTAATAAGTTGCACTAACTTTGCTTTGGGCACTTCTCCGCTAACTCGGGTAATTTCAACTCCGTGTGAGTTCATAAAGATAAACACCGGTAAAACTCCTTCAGTTATGCCAAATCTGTGCATCTTCTCCGGAAAGTCGTCATAATCGTAATATTCTGTTTCCAAGTCGGGGATTTCCTCTTCAATTTCCTGCCAGCGGGGGCGCATTACTAAGCAACCGTTGCACCATCTGGCGCCTATTTTGATAACCTTCATGGGTAAATGATAACATTAGGGTATTGTGTTTTCCAGTGACCTGGCGGGACACTGTAGTTTACGGGCTATTAGCGCAGTGCTATAATAACAGGATCAATCTTTTCATGTACTAAAAAGGAGATCACTCTTATGGCAGACGTATTTGCTTGCCAACCAAGCGACATCAACACCAAAGTGCGATTTTTTGATGCCTTCCAGCACGTGGAAACTGAAATTTCTGCTGGGTGGATTGTGCGCTTCTGTCAGGCTCGAGGCAAGGGTTGGGAACCATTCACCTTTGCAGATATCGACGGCTTCTACAAATCCAAAGGGATGCATGACGGCTTCTGGTTCAATCGCCTCCTCAGCAATGCATTTATCGTAGAAAAGGAAGGCATGTACCACATCACCCCCGACTTCGTCAGTCGCTGTTTCAAGTCCTCCCCGGCCAAGAAGTAACCTGAGCAGGAAAATGAACCCCAACCTCCAAAGAGGCCGGGGTTCTTTCATTTCTAGTGTATAAAGAAAAAAAACTTATGGTGGTCGGTGCGGGACTCGAACCTGCGACCCCTGCAATGTGAATGCAGTGCTCTAACCAACTGAGCTAACCGACCATAACAACGCTATTGTACCTTCTACCCACGTAAGTTACAATTTTTTGGTGAGATCATTTAACAAAATAGTACCTTCCTTGCTTGGGTTTTTAGAACTGCTATTTATTTCCATCGGAGTATTTACCATCGTTTTTATTTTTGTAGCTAAACTACTCATTGTTGAAGGAGAATCAATGGTACCGGCACTTGCAAACGGAGAACAATTAATTTCCGAAAAGATCTCTGTTAAAATCAATCCGGTAAAAAGAGGCGAAATAGTGATTTTTAAAAGCCCTGTAAATTCCTCCGCATTGATAATCAAACGCGTTATAGGTCTACCGGGAGATAGTGTGGAAATACAAAACGGAAAAGTGTTACTAAATGGCTCGCTTCTTGAAGAAAAGTACCTTGCAAATAATACCGTAACAATTGGAAAAGAAAAATTAGCAGACAACAAACCTTTTATGGTTCCAAACAACAGCTACATTTTAATGGGAGATAACAGACAACACAGTACTGACTCCAGAGATTGGGGATCGATTCCACAGGAAAACATAGTTGGTAGAGGGCTGGTAGTTTACTATCCTTTGGAAAATTTTAGACTAATTAATCACTAATCCTATTTAGATTCGTCGACCACAATGTATTTTCTCTTTTTGTTGAACCACTTGAAATCGACTAACCCTTCAACCAGAGAAAATATCGTGAAATCCTTACCCATTTTAGTATTATTTCCGGGAATAAAGGTTCTCCCGCGCTGGCGTACTATTATTTGGCCGGGTTTAACAAACTGCCCTCCAAATACTTTAACACCAAGTCTTTTACCCGCAACATTCCCACCCTGCTTAGCTTTAGCTCCACCTGCTTTTTTATGTGCCATATAAGTTTACTTAGCCTCCTTTTTGGCTGCTGCTTTTTTAACAGGAGCTTTTTTCTTAGCTGGTTTTGCTTTCGCAACTACCACACTTTCCTCCTTAACTTCTTTTTCAGCTTTACCAATCTTTTCTACTTTAACCATCATTATGGGTTGTTTGTGACCCTTAATTCTTCTGTAACGTGACTTTGCTTTAAATCTCCCGATACGGGTTTTTTCAAAGCCCTCTTCTACTATCGATACTTTAGCCTTAACATCCTTTAATACAGGCTCACCTATTTTTGTAGATTGTCCATCGGAATACAACAATACCTCTGTCTTGAGAGGCTCATCCTGTTTTATCATTTTAAATACATCGCCTTCTTCTGCCAGTACTTGTATATTACCGATTTTTACTATTGCGAACGCCATAACGTGGAAATATTACACTAAAATAGTGCTGTACACAATACCCATGGATAAGCCAGATTGACTTCTGATCTACTATAGGGTATTATTACCCGAATTAATCACCTAACCATCAAAAGGAGTAAGGTATGCCAAGTATTAGTTGGTTCAGCACCAGAGTAACATTCGCACCTGCGATGGGGGGATTTACCGTTTCCTATCTTGAGACCGATGACTCTGAGCAGTTATCTATCAAATGGGAAAACGGGACCACTCTCTTGTTATCTTCCCGGGATGCTCCAACAGTTACAACAAAGGCAGGCGCTTTTTGTAACATTGAAATTTCTACCGAGACTTACGAGGGAAAAGCCCTTAGAACTGTGAAACCCATTAGTAAGGTTATCCAAAACGGGCCCGGGTTCGTCAAATCTAAAGTGTAGATGAGGCGCCGGCCAATATTAAGACGCCATAGGATTCGGTTTCATCAAGAGAGCTTTCTACAACTATGTTTGGGAAGCTCTCTTTTAAGTCTTCCACCAATAAGTCTTTATATTTTTCAAATTCCGGCTTAAAACGTAACACCGTATCTTTTTTTTCTTCATCCGATGTGTCGATGGAATCGATAGTGTACCCGGCTTCAGCTAACAACTCCTTAGTCCTTGCAGCCAAACCGTTTATATTGGAAGCATTTTCCACTCTCACTACCAATTCCTTCTTATTAAGCTCCTGCTTAGGTGTCTCAACCTCTTTAGACGAAGTGGTCTCAACAGCTTGTGTTGCCTCACTCAGCACTTCGTTTGAGCTACCTCTATTTGCAAAAAAGGAAGGCCCAAACTTAAAACCCACAAACAAAAGTAGTGCCGTAACAGCCAGCGCTGCCGATGCTCCAACACCGATAAGTGCCACATTCTTTTTTTCCACAACAGGCAATGGTAGCAAACTCAGCAAGTTTAGCTGCTGCGAACTAAACTTTTCGTTAAAATCCAAATAATAGTGGCATAAAAGGTTTATTCCATACTCTTTTTCAACATCTTCTCCGTGCGACCCCGGTAGGTTTAGTCCTTCGACTTCGTAGTCACCCTCCATCTTTTCTTCCATTCCCCCTATTGTATATACTTTTTTGATTGGCTTTTCCCTCCTATAAAAGGACAGCTCATTTACAAGCTTATTCAACTCCAAACTGTTCATTTCACTTCCAAACACCCCCGTGAAAAAAACTCCTTGTAACTCGGATAGAACTACAAATTTGGCATCAGCTTCTGTTACTACAAATATAGCTGGGTTGGCACTTGACACAAATCTAGACAATAACAAGGGCCAGGGGATAACCGAGCCTAAGCCGGCTCCCGTTTCATCAGATACTTTTAACAAGTTTTCCAGGTAGTCTTGTTTAACGGCAATATATTGATAAACAAAAGGCGCAAGTTTCTCATAAGAGAAATAACACTCATCCAGTAAAACATCTTTAATTTTGTCTTTAATTTCACTAACAATAAAATCATCTAAGTTAGCATGATGCTTGTTTGCACCAACGAACCCCAAAAAAACATCTTCGGGCTCTGCTACGAAGTTTATCTTAAATTTTGAAAGGGGTGTATTTGTAAGTTCTTTAAGTTCTGAAGAAAGTAAGACTGCAAATGCTTGTGCATTGGTAATTCGTGTATTGTCGGCAATTTCAGCCGAAAGAGCTTTTGTTAGCGTTTTAATTCCATCTTTTTCTATCAAAGATGCTTTCAACTGGTTATTTCTTATAGACAGAATTAGATCAGTAGGCATGGAATAATATTAGCATAATTAGGAGAAAACAAAAAAGCGTAGGTTGTGTGTGAATTCCTCCATTTTTCACACAACCCACGCCTTGAAACTAATAGCCGCCAATTAAACTGCGGTTTCGGCTCGGGTCGCCATAGCCTTCAAAATCTTCCCGACGAGGCTTTTGGCGTTTCCCCTTTGGCTTTACTCTGGATTTTCTCTCAGAGAGCTTCTCAAGCTTGCTCTCCTGTTTCTGGCGGGCTCTTTCAGCTTTCCGAGCTTTTTTCTTTTCCTCCCTGGCTCGGATTGCCTCATCGCGCTCGTCATCATCAATCTCTCCTGCCACCGCTTCTTGAAGCTCGGCGACATAGTCGAAGGGCTGAATTTCCTGGCCTTCGTCCGGAAGAACCTCAGCAACAGTTTCCGCCGTCCCCTCCAGCTCGATGATCGGAGAGTTTCTGCCCATGCAAAGCGTTTTTGCCCTTTGGATTGCAACAAGTGCCCGCTTTATCACTTCCCGATCCTGGGAATACAGGTCGGTTTCGACATGCGCCAGGGATTCAGCAACCTTGGGGAATTTTTGCCGCCACTCGGGGGGAAAACCCTCGAACTGTTTGCGACAAAAGTCCAACATCAACTTCTGTTGGAGCCGGATGTATTTTGCATATTTCTCAAAGGCATTCGCCTTAAAGATTTTTTGCAACTCGACATCCCCGGAAGCCTCTGCCTCCAGTAGCCCCAATGTACTCAGGGCTACTTTGCTCTGGCTTTCTCGAGCCTTTTCAGGGTCGAAAAACCAGATAGTAGGATGGAGCTTGAATCCCACTCCATCTACCATGACCGGGTTCCCGGCAGGGTCAAAAACCAGTGGCGGAAGACCACTGTTTCTACATACGCCATCGGGCACCACATAATTTGCACCGAGGTTGATGCATACGACTCCGGATCTGCTTGGAGTTTTCTTCTTTTCTGCCATAGTAATCTCCTTTTTATGGCAACATCAACATCTAGTATATCTGGAAGCTTTTTGCGGTCATTTTTGCCGCATCAATAATAAAAACTGATGGTATTATACACTATGGGACTACCTAAGTCAAGGTACCATTTGTTGTTGTGACAACAAAAGACCCCGCCCAGTTGTACAAACTAAGCGGGGTGCGAAGCTAACGACTAACAAGCGGCAAGCTAACAAAATAGGAAGTCTGGATCAAAGCCGGTCCGAAATCCTGGGTATCTCCATCAACATTGCTCACTACCAACCAATAGGCATATTTTTCACCACTTATGCTGGTAATGTCAGTATATGTGTAAACACCGCCTTCCAAACCCAACCTTGGGATAATCATTTGGTCATTAACCTTCAGAGCTAGGTCGGGATCAAATACAGGTTCCTCACCTTCCACGAGTGTAGTCCTATAGAGATTAAAACCCAAAATATCATACTCAATGGCTGTTTCCCAAAAGATCTGGGTGCCACCCGACTGTGAATAAGCTTCAAAACTTATCATATCTACAGCCGTAGGCACTCCGGGCAAATTTGCACAGGCCCAAAAGGCGGCTTGTTGCCGAATATCCCCGGAACTTCCGGTTCCATAGTACCAAACAGCCAGGTCGCCTATCGCAGAGCTATCGGCCAGAGCTTTAATGTTACCTTCTTCCACTAGTAGTGCATAACCGTCTGTATGCGACTTAATTATCGTTGTTGCCGAATTGTAGCCGGGACGATTCTTAAAGTTTCCTGTTGCCAGATATGCACCTGCAAGACCCCAGCTTGGATTAGTAAATTCTCCATAAAACCAGTCGTCTCTATTGTAATCTGGCAACCAATAAGCTGGATTGGGCTCTTGCACACTCCAATGGGAATTATCAAAGATAAACCCGGTTGGGAGATTGTTGAAAAATGTCACAATCTCATCCTCAGCAAAGCCATAGTACTCAGCAACAAACACTATACGCAAGCCTTGCTGGGAAGCTGCCATAAGCATATCTACCGTGCTCTGAGACAGAGCAGTCCACCAAGCGTCATATGAAACATCAATCATAATCAGGTCGCGCGAGGTGAATGGGCCTTGGGTGAGTAAGATGTTTCTAACCTGGGAATCCTGAGTATAACTCCCATCGTCGAATTCTCTTAGCTCCCAAAATGCTCCCCAACTATTACCCTTTAAGTATTGAACCCAATCATAGCCAGCTTGATAACCAAGCTTATGGTAAAGATATGTCCAAGTCCTGTTACAATACCAGGCTGAAATATCAGGTACGTCTTGGGGGTTTCTGGCGGCTTGAATTTTTTGTCGTTGCTCAGGCGAGACAAGCTTGTTGGCATGAGCACTAGAGCAATCAATCAATTGCCCTTTATTGTCCAAACACAGACTCTCCTGCCCTGCTGCGGGGTAAAATGGCGACAGAACTAATACCAGCAAAACCACCCATAAGGCTTTCAGTAACGTTTTCATCTTCTTCGCTCCTTTTAAAGTCGGAAAAGTTTTTTGTGCTCAAATAATAACACCAAAGCTATGGGATAGCAACGATTGAATTCTCTGCACCTACTGAATGATCAATAACTCCCACTTTTTCGCATATTTCCTTGCTAAATTCGGTCATGACATCCGAGTATTCGGCAACATAAGTTATTTTTATTTTATCTGACACCGATAACCCCTGTTCTTTGCGTAAACCCTGCAAGATTCTTACAAGTTCTCGTTTTTTACCTTCAAGCTCTAATTTAGCATCTAAAGTGACTTTTAGGGCGTACTCTCCCGACTCACTCAACACATACTCACTATTTTCCTTAAATGCATCCATGCTTTCGACCTGTTTATGTTGCTTAACATTAACTTCAGCTAAAACTATGTCCTCAAAATGCAAGGGCTTAGTAGAAACAAACTCCGCCAGGGGCTGGCGAACAGCTAAGTTGTTTTTGATACGCATGGCTAACACTTCAGTTACTGCATTTCTATCCTCTGTCATTTTTACAACCAGCTTATCTATATCCTCTGCATAACCTTCCTCAAGCTCAGGAAAATCGGATAAATGAACGGATTCCGGAGACTCCAAACTGACAGGTTTAACAACCATCTGGTAAATTTTCTCGGCTATAAATGGTATTACCGGGGCTGAAAGTTTAGCAAAAGTTGTTAGTACATAATGAAGTGTAGCTAAGGCTTCGAAATCTCCGGAGGAGATACGATCCCGTGATCTACGCACATACCATCGAGAGAGATCATCGACAAAGGATTCCAGTGCCTCAACCGCCGGAGGAACGTGATACGTTTCAATTTCTGACATAAATACTTTAATCGTTTGGTGAAGGCGGGTTACTATCCATTTATCCAACACGTTCCCTGATACCTCATATTTTTCCGAAGGTCGCCATTTATACTGATTCGCATGAATTAAAAAGAATTTGGCACTGTTCCACAGGGGGCTTATTGTATTTCTAAGTTTAGTCCGCATCTCTGTTTCATCTACCGCTGTATTTACACCAAACATAAGCGGGGAGTTCATAAAATACAATCGTAAAGCATCTCCGCCGATTTCCTCAAGCACCATTTTGGGATCAGGATAATTTCCAAAAGTTTTGCTCATCTTTCTACCATCATTTCCCTGCAAAACTCCTGTTGAAATAACATTTCTAAAGCTGTTTGTACCTTTTAGAGCGGTAGATAGAACATGCATTACATAAAACCAAGCTCTTACCTGCGCAACATATTCAACGATATAATCACCGGGAAAATTCAGCTCGAACTTAGCTTGATTCTCAAAGGGGTAATGAACTTGGGCATATGGCATAGATCCTGCTTCCATCCATGAATCTAAAACCTCAGGGCGGCGTTTGTAAACTTTGCCGTCTTTTTCAAAGGTGATTTCGTCAATATATGGTCGATGTAAATCGACAACTTTTTTGCCTGATAGTTCTTCTATTTCCTTTATTGATCCTACAACTATCCTGTCACCATCTTCTGCCTCCCAAACCGGCATAGGTGTAGCCCAAAAGCGGCTTCGAGAAATACACCAATCAGGAGCTTGTTCGACGCCTTGCTTAAATCTTCCCTCTTTTAAATGCTCAGGAACCCAATAAACTTCCTGGTTGTTTTTAATCATGTCTTCCTTTAAGTCTGCAACCCGTATAAACCAAGAGCTTTGGGCTTTTTGAATGATATTTGTGTTACATCTGTCGTGATAAGGAATCCTATGAACATAGGGTTTGTAATCAAACAAAACATTTTTCTGCCTCAAATCATCAACTATCAATGGATTAGCTTTAGCGTAATATTGTCCTTCGAACGGGTTAATCCCATTATCACCGGCAACAAACTTGCCTTCATCATCCACGGTCATCATAATCGTAAGCCCATATTGGCGACCCATTTCAGTATCAACCTCACCGAAACCAGGGGCCGAATGAACAATTCCGGTTCCTTCTTCCATTGTTACCATACCTTCGTATTCATAGACCTTAAATTCACCTTCTTTTGACGCAAAAAAAGTGTACGGAGGTTCGTACGCTAGTCCTAATAGCTCTTTACCTTCAAACTCTTTAAGTATTTCGTAGCTTTTACTTTCTAAGGTTGTTACCAAGCGTTTTTTAGCTAAAATAACTTTTTCCCCTGATACCAAGGCTTGGACATATACTTCTTCAGGATCTAAAACTAAAGCTCTGTTTGATGGAATCGTCCAGGGAGTTGTTGTCCAAGCAAGTAAATAAGAATCTTTAAACTCACTCTCGGAAGTTATTTTGAATTTAACTACAATCGATGGGTCTTCGAAATCCTTGTAACTATTGTCCATCGCCACTTCAAAGTTCGAAACCGGCGTCCCGCATGTGGGACAGTATAAAGATGTTCTCACTCCTTCATATATCAGTCCTTTATCATAGAGCTGTTTAAAAACCCATATGACACTTTCCATATAATTTTGATCGATTGTTTTATACGCCTTATCCATGTCGACCCATCTGCCCAATTTTTCGATATACCAGCGCCATTCTGAGGATACCTCCTGGGTGTACTTGTAACATTCTGTTGTAAATTTTTCTAAACCATAGTTTTCGATATCCCTACGGTTTTTTATATTAAGCTTTTTTTGAACGCGATTTTCTACGGTTAAGCCGTGAGCATCCCAACCCCAAACTCTTTCAACCCTTTTTCCCTTCATTGTCCAATATCTAGGGATAACGTCTTTAGCTATGCTTCCAAGCAAATGGCCATAGTGAGGTAACCCGGAAATAAAAGGAGGTCCGTCATAAAATACGTATAAATTGTCGGCGGATTTTTGTTCAACGGATTTTTCGAAAATTTTGTTTTTCTTCCAAAACTCCAACACTTCGGACTCGATTTCCTGTATTGATTTATTATCAGCAACATCAAACATGGGGCTATGTTATCACAAATAAAAGCATGATATAAGAGGATAAAGCAAACCTATATAATATATAAATTCCCCTCGTTGCTTTGCGGCAAAGAGGGGTATCATTTTACTGTGGAACTGCTGCCAATTTTTCGATCTGATCGCCCATATCATCCAGGATGAGAGATATACTGGGATGTTCAAGGTTCTGCTCGTTCAACCAGTCGACAATTTCCGACGCGACCTTGGAACGGCTACCCGAAAATCCCTTTTCAGTCCAGCGAAAGAAAGACTTCTTGATGCAGATAGAAACCATAATCTGCTGATTTTTGCTTCCATCGCTATCTAGGCGCGTTACTTTAACCTGCACCTTAGCCTTTTTTACCTTGAACCACTCGCCTATAACCAAGCCTGTATCCATTTATTCCTCCTCTGATTTAGTTGCATTTTGCAACTTTTCGACCTCGGCGAAAAACATATCATACATATGCATTCCGCCATACTCGTGGTTGTCTTTAATCCGCCAGGTGTTCTCAAAAACAGTTAGGAAAAGAATAGCGCGTCTGCGAATTTGTTCCCGGGTACTTCCACTTTCTGTCACAGTTGGAACCCGGTTCATCCAAGGTCTTAATGCGGGGCGTCCAAAAAAGGCCCTCAGGTCCTCGTTGGTCTGAAAAATTTCCAGCTTAGTAAGCCAGTAAAAAAACCCGTCGGGGCTCATTTTCTCGTACACTCGAATCTCGGCCATATTCGCTCCTTTAGAACAGTCTTATAGTATTACCGGCGATTATAACAGAAAAACCCCGGTCTTGCATAAAGCCCGGGGTTGATTGATTCATTACTTATTTCGAACAATTATCAATGGATCTTCGCCAAGGACATGCATTGTACTGCGACCAAGCGCCCAGAGCATTTTAGGGTCTGGAACCAGTTTTTCAAGTAAATCCGTATAAATCTGTCCGTCGGGCACAGTGTAACTCAAAAGGCGGTCCGGATTTACCTCAACAATAGCGTACAAAGTATCCGCCTGGAACAGCAACTGGTAGTACTGACCTACCGGAATATCATTCGGACCGCCGCATAAAGTACCGGATTCAATCAGGATACAGTTAGCTTCTCCGGGAATACAATCGTAACCACCTGTTGGCTTTTCCATGCATGTCACAACCCCATATCGTGGCTGGAAGAAGATTTCACCTTTGAAGTTGACCCAAACTTCAACCTCCGCCCCACTAAATCGATCTTGATAATATTCTGAGGCATACCCTGTCAGCCAACTGTCAGGAATCTTCGCCCTGTCGCCATATTCCTTTCCTGCAGTTCCATTGTAATAGTAGGAGATTTTTTCCCAATTACTTGCCGAATTTTGGATAGCAGTTTCACAGGCCATTAAAATCATAGCCTGTGCGTCTGAACTATCTGTGCCGGAAAGTGTTTGCTGGCAATCAGCAAATCTTTTCGGCAGCGGCGCTAAGCCGGAAGTAGCTCCATTTTGAACTGAAATAAACCAATGGGCAGCAGAAGCCATGTCAGCCTCGGCCGCATTGAAGTCTTTAACTCCTGAAGTCAGAGCACACGAAAGTACCAGCGCCGCCACCAGGACAGTACACCCCAAAAGCGCAATACACCCAAGCAAAGTCTCTAACGAGAAATTTTTCTTCATGGAATACTCCTCTTTTCTTCAACACAAGATGGGATTATTGTTGATAGGCATTATATATCAAAGCAAAGACGCTTGCAATCCTATAGTATCAATGCCTCCATACGATTTCACTACACCCTGCCTGTGATAACACATACCTGGCCAGCACAAAAAGGTAATCGGATAACCTGTTGAGATACCTGGATATCTCGGAGTATAAAAGCCTTTCTGAAGAAGATAGCGTTTTAATTAATGCTCTTTCCACTCTACGGCATACTGCTCGAGTGATAAATATGTGTGCGGAGTCGGTAGTTCCACCGGGCAAAATAAAGTTAGTGAGGGGAGGCAATTGTTCAGATAACTTATCGATTTGATATTCAATTTCCTGCACCCTTTTAGAAAACACATCCCGTTGATATGGCAATGCACCAGAAAATATTGCACCAAGCAAGAAAAGATCCGCCTGAATTTGCTCCAGCTTGAGTAATCCAAACCAAGAGTTCAGTTCGTCCAAGTCCCCTAAGAGATCAAAGATCGTCGAAGATTTTGGAAGAGGACCTCCCTTCGCAATCGAACTGAGGCCCCCATCTCCATTTTTTGAGTAAATTTTTGCACTCATACTAGCAAGCGGAATATCCACAATCGTAGCACTTCATACAGCCTTCTTCCTGAACCAGCGAATAGTTACCACATTCCGGGCACATATCCATATAGGAAAACACCTTAATATCCGACGAGTCCTCCTCAATTACATTGGCACCGTTGTGATTTACATTGATTTTGAACTCATCCGATAAAACTTTGGCCACAGCATCGGGAACCGAGCTTACACGGCTTTTTCCAAATCCTACCGATCGTGAACCGCCGATGCCTACTAATTGCGAAATAATCTCCTTAATAATCGAAATATGCCCTCTGCCCGAAGATAACCACGAACTAATTAACCTACCCATTGCTTCGGAAAGTGCCGCAACATCGCTACCCGCTTTTCCTACGTTCATAAATATCTCGACCGGATTTCCCATGGTGTTGCGATTTATCGTTATATAAGCTTTTCCTTGCGGCGTTTGCATGCGGTATGTTGATCCGGTAAGTTTGTATTCACGATGATAGTCGGGAACTATTGCCGGGGCTGCCACGCTAACGCTTTCCTTCTTATCTTTTGTCTCCTTGGTTTCTAGCACTACTTCCTTTCGCGAACCGGTAACGTACACAGTTAACCCTTTACATCCAAGCTCCCACCCCATCATGTATACCTTGGCAACATCCTCTCTGGTTGCACCTTCCGGAAAATTACATGTCTTTGAGATGGAATTGTCCACGAACGCCTGCATGGAAGCCTGCATTAGGATGTGTTCCTCGGGAGTGATATCTCCTGAAACCACAAAGGTGTCTTTAAGCTCTTTTGGCAGACCTGCAACGTCCTTGCATGAGCCTCTTTGGGAAACCTCATCGATTATTCTCTGTTTTTCATCTCCCTCAAAACCCCATTTGTCCAAGGACGACATGAACTTGGGAGATACATAAGTCAAGGTCATCTTCTCTTCGGTACCTGCCGCCTGATAAACGTTTCTGGTATAGGCTAAGGCAAAAACCGGCTCACAACCGTAGCCTTCGATACCTGCTACTGTAGCAATTGTACCTGTAGGGGCGATTGTGGTTTGAGCGGCATTCCTAATTCCATACATTTTAACTCCCTCTACAATCTCATCCCAATTTACTGTAGGTCGTCTAAAGTCTTGTTTGAACTCCTTTAACGGTTTGGGAGGAGACCACTTTAGGTTTTTGGGATCATAGATGCTTCCGGAAATAGCCGTAAACGACCCCCGAGCCTTTGCCAATTCTATGGATTTTTTCATAGAATGAAATCGAACGAATTCTATAACTTGTGCAGCAAACTCCTGCCCACGTTCACTTCCATATCTAACTCCCATCGAATACATAGAATCCGCCAACCCCATTACACCCAAACCAATTCGGCGAGCATTTTCAGCGGCTTTTCGTAATTCGGGAACTTCCGGAATATACGAGTTGGCACTTACAACATTATCTAAAAAGTGGGTAGCTATCTCAGTAGTTTCTTGTAGTAGCGACCAATTGATAGATCCGTCGTCATTTAGGTGTTCATTAAGGTTTATCGAACCCAAACAGCAATTTTCATGGGGTCCAAGCCATTGCTCACCGCATGGATTAGTTGCCTCCAGTTGATATAGATGAGGAACCGGATTAGTTTTATTTGCTGAATCTATAAATAATGCTCCGGGTTCACCGTTTTTATGGGCATACTCGACTATAAGATCAAAAATCTCCCGGGCCTTTGGGCTTTCAGTTATTTCATTTGTATGAGGATCTATAAGGTCATAGGTTGAATCTTTTTTTACAGCCTCCATAAATTCATCCGTTAGCGCAACCGAAATATTAAAGTTAGCAACCTTGCCTTCTTCTGATTTACACATGATAAATTCTCTAATATCTGGGTGATCCACGCGTAATACAGCCATATTTGCGCCTCGGCGAACCCCACCTTGAGCTACCTCCCCAAAAGCTGCGTCATACACTCTCAAAAAACCTACCGGCCCCGTTGCAACTCCATTACTTCGCGATATCCTTGCTCCGCGGCGCCTTAGCCTGGAAAAACTAAAGCCGTTTCCACCTCCTGATTGTTGAATTAGTGCAGCATCCCGTAAAGTATTGAATATTCCAGTTCGTTCGCGTCCCATATCATCAGCTATAGGCAAAACAAAACAAGCAGCTAACTGACCTAGTGGCGTACCGGCTCCGGTAAACGTGGGAGAATTGGGAAAAAACTTTTTGGAGGACAAGATATTGAAAAACTTTGTTTTAATAGCTTCATATTCCCCTGTTGATATATCTGGTGCGGCTATGGCAGTTGCAATTCGGTCGAACATACCTTCGATAGTCTCGGCGGGTTCCCCGCTGAAATCCCTCCTCAGGTATCTTTTTTCTAAGATTTTTTTCGCATTATCGCTAAACTGAATTTGATTATTCCTTTCCGGCAGGTCCATGTTTGTGTCCTTTCTTAAAATCATTTACTAGTTTCTCTACACCTTCCACAGTATCGACATCCAAATAAACTGTGGCAAATCTTAGATATGCCACAGGATCTACTTTTTTTAAAGTAGTCATAACTAATAACCCTATTTCACGACTTGGAATTTCTACGTCATCCCAATTAAGTAATTTCATCTCAATCTCATCCGCCATTTTCTCCCGATCTTCCTGAGTTAGTCTCCAACACGCGTGTTCTAAACACTTCAAAAGCTTCTGTCGGGAGTATTCTTCGGTTCTGCCATCCTTCTTTCTCACTTTCAAATCCACATTCTCAATGCGTTCATATGTAGTAAATCTCTTAGAACAAGACAGGCAGGACCTTCTTCTCCGAGTAGTTTTACCCTCTTGAGAGACACGGCTCTCAAGGACATTCGATTCATCATGACCACAATAAGGACACATCATATTAATATTTATTTCTGGGCAATTAACACTAAGAATAGTGTGTAGACAAAATGATAGACACTAGAGGAGTGTGGTGTCAAGAGGAACTTTTAGTATTTAATACCCACCCATTCCAAAATAGTCTGCCAAAAGGCTTTTTTGCCTTGAGTTATATTCTCACTCACCTCTTGGGTGCTTATTCCCTCAACTGTTGGTTGAATAATCTGTGGTTTTATTTCTTCTGTAGTGTTAACTGCAATTTCAACAGCTTGAGTTGAAGGATCTATTGTAAGTGTAAATTCTATCTTTTCTTCTCCTGATTCAATCTTCACATTGCTTTTACCTGTAAGAAATTCGTGGGTGTACTCCCAGTGATTTGAGTAAGGGGTGACCCTGCTAATTTCAGTCCCGTTCACCGTAATTACCACGGTATCTTCTGAGTTTCCAATCAACCTCACCAAGTTCTCAGTGTAAAAATAGTTCTTGTATATAGAAAAGTCGGGTACGAATGTTCCTATCTGCGTAATTTCCAGATCAGGTGTGGTATTAACTTTTATTGTTTGTTTAAAGGTATCAGAAACATTCCCTGCTTCATCCTTAAATCTAATGTAAAAGTTCTTTTTTCCATCGTAATCAAATCCAAGTTTTACATCACCATCATAGTCTCTCCATCTAGCATCCTTAAAATCTTCATTTTGAGCTAGCATAATGTATTTAACTCCCGTCGTTGAATCTCTAGTATCAAAATATAATTTGAACTCCCTGCTAGGTGAATTAATTGTGCTAGACCCTATCTCCTTTAGGCTTGATTTACTTAATCCAATTAATTGACCATTTTCTCCAGGTGCATCTTTGTCTAAAATAAAACCTTTATTTAAAAATAGGTTTGATGGCATGTAAACATCATTTTGATCATAAGATCTTATGTATACAGATCTGTCTCCTTCTTCAAGAGAAGAAATATCGCAGGAAAACTCCTCAGTAGATTCGTCGAAGGCACCATTAGCTGAGGTACAAGCCGTCCATGTTCCTGGAGTGGCACTTGAGGTGCTCCACTCAACCCCTTTAATTGTATATCCGGATTCTCCTGATATAGCAGTACCCTCAAGATCCGTGTTACTTGCAGTTCCGGAAACTTCTATAGTAGGATTCCCATGAGAAATCTCGTACATATTAATAATACTTGCTCCCGAACCTCCAGAAGCACCCCCGCCTTGTACAATAGCAACGTCCTTCCAGCCGTCAGCATCAAGATCTCCTGTTTCAATCATATTTCCAAAAGCTGTATTCCCACTGGTTTTAATAATTGAAATCCAAGCTGAGGTTGTATCTAATCCGGATGCCGAATTTTTATAAACATAAAACTTGCCGTGCCTGCTGCCTGATGCCGCAGTTGTTTGATAAGCACCCACCAATAGTTCCGGATAGCCATCATTGTTTAAGTCTTCGATATGGACAGCCCTGCCATAGCTGTCGTATGCTGTACTACCGTTAAGAGTAATATTTGCTGTTGAAAAATTGTAGGAGCTGGAAAATGTTTCTCTCCCATACCAACAAAATACCCGGCCGGCTGACGTACTAATATTGTAAGCACCACCACAATAATCGTCCTTGCCATCATTATTTAAATCTCCAATACCATGGGAATAACTTCGCCCAAAATAATCTGCACCTGCAGTAGTAGTAAAATCCACCTCACTAAAGGTACCATCTCCATTACTAAGCAACATGAAAACATCCTTACCAATATAGCCCGTGTAAAAGTAATTATCCCCGCTAAGAATATCGTCGTAACCATCGCCGTTGAAATCTCCAGACTTGATGCCGTTATAATAAGCTCCAAATCTAACATTACTTAAGGTAGTTTGTGCCCAAGGATCGTTAAAATCGTAAGACCCATTATTATTTTGATATACAAATATAGAGATGGTATTAAAATCACTATTAGGAATTGACGAAACAGCAATATCACTATCCCCATCTCCGTCATAATCCCCTGATCCAACTCCGTAACCGAAATATTTCCTATCGGTGGAATTACCTATTATTCTTAAATCTGCCGAAGCCGCCGAAGTATTACTCGTAAATTGCTTATTATAAAAAGCGTATAGCATTCCGGTCCCGGTAGAATAATTCCACCCTGTAGTTAATAGATCTATTTTATTATCATTGGTAATATCTTCAAGAATAATCGGATCATTTAACGAATCTCCGAAATAATCGTTAGCGACCTCACCTGTGAAAGTAGCATCGTTAGTGTTATCAAAAGAAGCTCCTCCATAATAGACATAAACTCTTCCTGCAAAGCTTCCATAAGAATAGTAACTTGCCGCCACATCATCGTAACCATCACCATTTATATCACCAATGGAGGTAGGAAGTCCAAAGAATGTACCACCATTGGTAATTGTACCCACCTGTGTTAGTGACGCCGCACCACTAGAATTAATGCGAAATAAAAACACTACCAAAACTAAAAAAATAACCCTACTTAAATATCTCACACCTTTATTCTCACATTTTACTGAAAGATATTCCATAATCTTAGTTAATGAGTTGGTTATAGTTTCAAATCCCTGCCGATTCTGCCGAAGGCTTTTTTAATTGGTATGGTTGAGGATATAAAACTTTTTATCACACCCAAGGCCGGCTGAGAGTCGACTCTAATTTGGTAATTTCCCTTTTCTACTAAAAAGTTATATCTCCCTTTGTAATCCGCTACACTAACTTGGCCTCTAAATTCCGGCGCTACGCTGTTTACTAATCTAACAATACAACCCGGAACAAATTTACCGGCATGATTTTTTATCACTCCCCAGCTTTTTACATAAGCCTCTAGAGTCCGATATATAAATAACAACAAGAATATTATAGAAATAAAGATGTTTGTTGGAGTAGGGCTTTTGGTTATCACTACGATACTCCACACTAAGCCGGCATAGTAGGCGATTGTTGTGACAAAGGCAAATACCGGATTCGTACCACCTATACCTCTCCTAATTTTCTCCAATTGATTCCAATTGCTAGCCAAAGCATCCATAGGAATATTTAGATCCAACTTGCCGGATGTTGGTACAACAACCTCCGTTGCTGTTAAAATGTCAGAATATACAGGTTCTACCAATTGACTTGTAATTTTAGCCGAAGGAAATAGATAGGATGTCTTTCTCGCCGAAATTGTGTAAGTTCCAGGCTCAACTAAAAACTGATATCTGCCATACATATCTGTTACGGTTTGTATCACTTTCCCTGCAGCAGATGTTAGTGTAAGAACGACCGGATCTAAAGGTTGTTTATTTTTTGAATCATAAACCACTCCCCACGGGTGATCTTTCTTCCTAAAGAACCCCGAAATTAGCGAGGGAAGAGCCCATGGATTTATGTAAGGTATGGTGCTTAACGAACTTAATAGTCCGGTAAATAAAAGTGGAGATACTGATAGTGCCGCCGTGCTAATACCTACGCCAAGCGAAGTGAAAAATCCCACCAGCTTCTCCGCGCTCAAAGCCAAAATATTCCCCATAGGTTTACCTATATGAGGCTTAGGTTGCTGTACGTCACCTTTTGGAAATATTTCTACAGGAGGTTCTGTCACTTCAACCTCTATTCTGGGCAGCTCGGGGACAATGACTAATGCGGGAACAGAATCCCCTGTGTAATTTATCCCTCGGGATATTTTATCGCTAACATTGCCTTTAGTGTCTTTAAATCTAACGTACACAGTGTAACCGGCAAGTACATCAGGAAGCTTATAGTCTTTTGTGGTGCGATAACTTTCCCAAGATGCTTCCGACAAATCACTCTTCGTTGATATCTTCATTTGCTCCACCTTGGCAACATCCCCGCTTGCTCTTAAATAAAGCCTGATATAAGGCGACTTAGTAGTAGTTGCAGAACTTCCGTCTATTGTCCCATCCGATGAGTTTATTACTAATTTTCCCTTGCTAAAGTTGTCGTCCTCATCATCTTCATCCTCTTCGTCATCGTCTCCACCAGACACCGCCGGATATTCATAGTACAAAATCCTATTGTTAAAAGTATCAACTACATAGATATTACCTGATGAGGTTATAGCTGTTGCATAGGGATAATTGAATTGACTGGTGGAACTGCCAAGTGCTCCCCACCCGGCTAGGTAGGTACCCGAGAGTGTGAACTTTTTGATCATATGATTATAGGTATCGGTCACGTATACGTAGGATCCGTAGACATCTACATCCTGGGGTTCATCCATCCCTCCGCTATGATCCCACTGAGATATATAAACTCCACCTGCAGTGAATTTCTGAATTCTGTTATTGTACGTATCTGCTACATAAATGTGTCCATATCCATCCATTCCAAGATTGTAAGGAGTGTCCAGCTGCCCATCCCCGGAACCTGACTCCCCAAACTTATTCACATACACACCCGCTGTTGTGAATTCCTGGACTCGATTATTGTTGCTGTCTGACACATACACTCTCCCTGTGGGTGAGACTACTATTCCTATAGGGCCGTTAAATTGACCGTTCCCTGCCCCACTACTACCCCACTGGGATAGATAGTTTCCGCTCGTATCAAAAACCTGAACCCTATCGTTCGACATATCCGTAACGAAAATTTTATTATCGTAGAAAAAGCACCCCTGGGGATATGAAAACTGCCCATCACCGGATCCTTCACTCCCCCACGTACTAATAAAGTTTCCGGCACCATCGAACTTTTGAACTCGGTGGGTCTCACCGTCTGACACATAAAGTGTGTCATTGCCATCCAAACAGGCTCCTGCAGGATTATAGAACTCACCGTTTTCGCCTCCCATTAACCCCCATTTATAAACGAAGCCTCCTGCCAATGTGAATTTGGTTACTCTATTAATTGTATTATCAACCATGTATAAGTATCCGCCGTTTAATACAATCGAATAGGCCGATTCGTGATCACCATTAGAGTTTCCCAAGGTACCCCACTTACTTTGGTACACACCGCTTGAGTTAAATTTCTGCACCCGGGCACCACCCTCGGAAATATAAATGTTGTCATCTTCGTCAACTGCAACCCCTAACGAGTATACAAGCTCTCCATCACCTGTACCGTATGATCCTATAGACAACTCGTGAACTCCACTACTTGTAAACCTTTGAACCCTACTATTCGAATAATCGGAAACGTATATTTTATCGTCAGAGTCGATAGCCATTCTCCCCGGTGAGCTAAATTGCCCATTCCCCGAGCCTGTAGTACCCCATTTTGCGCTATAATCCCCATCTGGTTCAAATTTCATTACTCTGTTCAGCACTATATCTGTGACATATACATAACCTGCTGAATCAACTACAACATCTCCCGGTGAAGAAAACTGGCCATCCCCTGTCCCAGCCGATCCAAATGTCATTTCATAGACAAGAGAAGAGCTGTATTTTTCAACTCTTTTGTTTGTAGTATCTACCACATACAACTTGTCTGAGGAATCCAAAAAAAGGCCGTGGGGAAAATTAAATTTCCCGTGTGTTGCCCCTTGGCTACCGAACGTAGTTATTGTTTGATCCGATGTAATCTTTACTAGCCTGTGATTGCTGGCGTCGGAAATAAATATGTTTCCGTCGGAGTCGAAAACGATATCTCTCGGAGCGTACAAGTATACTTGAGTGGTGTTGGGAATAGAACTTGGTGTCGTCCTCTCATAAGCAGGCAAGTCACTATCCGCTGCAAATGCGAGAGAACTAAAAAAAGATGCAATCAATCCGAATAGCAAAAAACGCTTAGGGCACATGATAAAAGTATACATGGGGGGTAGAACCTTGCAAGGGAAAATACTAGTAATTTATCCCAAACCACCCAAGGATATTCTGCCACAAGGATTTCCTTAGTGGTTTTGTTTCCTCAACAACCGGTACCTGTATTCCCTGAGCCTGAGGCTGCACCTCCAAAGGCTGAATCTCCTCTATTGGGGCAGTTACTTGAATCTGCTCCACAGGTTGGATCACCTCCTCAACCAGCACCGGCGGGGTTGGCTCTATCGCGAGTTTTGTATTTACCTCGATGATTTGCTTAAAAGTATGGCTAACATTTCCTGCCTCATCTTTTAACCTGATGTATAAATTCTTTTTCCCATCATAATCGAACCCTAACTGAATATCCCCATCGTATTCTTTCCACTTCGCATTCTTGAAATCCTTGTTTTGGGAAACCTTTATATACTCAACTTTCGTTGTGGAATCGCGAGTATCAAAATATAACTTGAAAGATCTCTCATCAGCTTCTAGAGTTTTTGTGCCTATCTCAATTAAGTTATTTCTGGACAATCCAACCAACTGATTGTTCTCTCCCGGACCCTCTTTATCTAACGTAAAATCCTTGTGAGTAAATAAACTTTCCGGCATATAAATATCATTTTGGTCGAACGATCTTAGGAATATCCCATTTTCCCCCTCATTAAACGAGGACACGTCGCATGAAAATTCCTCGGTGGATTCGTCGAAGGTTCCATCAGATGGAATACAAGCTACCCATACCCCCGGTACCGCACTTGATGTACTCCATTCTACCCCCTTTACAGAGTATCCGGGCTCACCGGAAACAGCAGTACCTTCTAGTCCTACATTACTGGCAGTGCCTGATACAGTAAGAGTAGGATTACCGTGTGATAACTCATAGATGTTTGCCTGGGACACTCCAGTTGCGCTTGCGGCTCCACCTGCCTGAGTAACTGCAATGTCCATCCAGTCATCATTGTCAATATCCCCTGCAGTTACATAAGCGCCAAAGGCAGTGTTTCCACTAGTCTTTATTTCCGATAACCAAGCCGATGATATGTCTAACTCTCCGACTTCGTTCTTATAAATAAAAAGCTTACCGTGCCGACTCCCACCAGCTTTGCTTGCTTGGTAGGCACCTACCATTAATTCTGGATAGCCATCGTTAGTAACATCTCGAATGTCGATGCTCCTTCCGAAATTATCATTAGCACCTACGCCATCAGCTGCTCCACTGATAGTCAAGTCGGCAGTTGCATTTGTATAAGAAGCTGAGAAACTTGCTCTACCGTACCAACACAATACGCGCCCTGTACTACCAGAGTAACCATATGCCCCTACACAAAAATCGTCTTTTCCGTCGGAATTTAAATCACCAACGGCTTCGGTGAAACCACGGCCAAAGTTATCTTCCGCGGCGGCGGCCACAAAGTCCACTTCACTAAAATTCCCGGCCCCATCACTCAAAAGCAACACACCGTCTTTTCCCGAAGCACCAGCGAAAAAATCGAAAACTAGGATGTCGTCGTTTCCATCACCGTTAAAATCCCCCGAAAGCATACCTCCATACCCCTCCGATGAACCCCCTGTGATGCTTATTGTCGCCCAAGGTGCGGCAAAATTAAAAGTGTCACTCGAATTCTGATAAACACGTATTTTATTAATTCCCCCAGTAGCCCAGGATAACACTGCAATATCCCTTCCACCCGCACCATCGAAATTACCCGAGGTAGACGCCGGTCCGGTCCATTTCATATCTGTCGCATTTCCCACTTTACTTAAATCAGCAGTTGAAGCAGAGATATTTCCGGAAAAATCATCCCCATAGAAAGTATAAAATTTTCCATAATTAGTGTTATATGCATAGGCACCTGTGAGAATGTCCTTTTTACCATCACTATTAACGTCCCCCAATGAAAAACCGCCAAATTCAAAATAGGCCATATATGTTGTCGCCTCATCAATGAATGTTGCGTCTACCACATTATTAAAAGCAGCTCCCCCATAATAAACGTAAATTCTGCCAATAGATTCAGGCGCATATCCTACGAGAACATCATCGTAACCATCTCCGTTAATATCATCAATTTTTACAGGGAATCCAAAATAATTAGAACTATTTGAAAGTGTGCTCATTGTTGTTAGAGTAGGAGCCGCGTAAACCGTTCCAGTAATCATTATGAGCAGAAATAACGATAACAGTTTTTTATTCACACAATTAGTTTAACAAAAAATTCCAATTAGCAATACTAGTAACTAATCCCAAACCACCCGAGAATATTCTGCCACAAGGGTTTTTTAGTGGGTATAAAGTTTGATTGTAAACTTTTTACTTGTGGGCGTGGCTCGATTATTTGCTGTGGCGCAGCAGGTTTTAGCTCAGCTTCACTGCTCGACGAAGTTTCCCGTCCTAAAACAGCTCTCAAACCATCGGGAAAGCTAATTCCTGCGGGATCTATAATAAGCATGAATTCAACTGAAGACTTATTACTCATGCTGTCAGTGCTTACTATTTTGATCTTGTGGTCTCCATTTGGGAAACTCAAGTCGGTAAACTTCCACTTTCCCTCGGCATTCAAATCCTTAAGCTCCTTCACCAGCTTGTCATTAATGTACAACTTCAAATCTGCTTTTTCTTCCGAAGTTCCTTCAATGGTAAGGGCATTCTCAGTATAGAAATACCTTTTGAACTTCGATAAATCAGCATCAATAAACCCTATCTTTTCGATATTAAGTATGGGGGCGTGAGTATCAATCTTCACAGTTTGTTCTAAAACATCCGAAATATTCCCAGCTTCGTCTTTAAACTTAATATACAGATGCTTAGTACCATCCCTTTCAAAGCTCATATTCACATTCCCGTCATAATTTTTCCAATTTGCACCTTCAAAGTCCTTACTTTGAGACATCATAATTTGATCTACAGATGTTGTTGCGTCGGAAGTATCAAAATATAATTTAAAATCTCTATCACGCATTTTTAAAACGCGAGAACCTATACTCTTTTTGTTTTCCTCACTCCCTACCCAAATCCTTTGACTATCTGTTGACGATGAGGGGGCAGTTACATCCAGATCAAAGGTCGCATATGAATAATTAGATGAATAGGAACAAGATCCAAACTGATCACAAGAGCGCACGTATATTTCTGCAGATCCGTCGGAAACGGGAGATATATCACATGTGAAATCTTCTGCTAATGAATTGTATGTTCCATCATCTGCAGTACATGCAGTCCAGGTACCCCCGCTATTTGTGGTATTCCAGGACACACTCCCAATGGTCGTTGTGGATTTTGGAGCAGCTACACTCCCTGTAACAACAGCACTATTGGTTAAAGAAGGCATTTCATCAAGAGTAATTGTATGTGGGTAATCAAGTACCACCATTAACATCATGTCATAATAAGAACTGGAGGTGGCATAAGTGTAACCCGTTAGGGCAAACACTCCATCACCTGACGCAGCCAACCCATAGAGCACATCATCACCGGCATAAGTATTCAAGGGATAATATACATAACCTACACCATTAAACGTGGTATCCAGAACTCCTGTCGGTGTCAATCGTATAATTCCAAAATCGGCGGTTGTATAAACACGTTTCATGTGACCACCGGCAATAATACGCCCAAACTCATCTTCATAAATTGCTGAATACCCCCACATAGCATCATTTAGGTTACCTTTATTAGAAAAATTATTGTAATAGATGCCGGTTCCGTTAAAGGTTGTATCTAAACTACCGTCTAATTTGTAACGCCAAACTACAAAATCCTGATTACCTGCGGCATTCGTACTATAACCTCCCAGTAATATTTTACCGTCTCTTTGGACATAAATGGAATACGCATAATCGGAGCTATTAGTACCTCCGGCAACATTGGCCGTCACTGCGTAACCTGTGGAACTAAAAGTGGTATCCAAAGTTCCATCGGTATTAAATCTCCAAACCACAGCGTCGAAATTACCCAAGGAGTTAGTACTTTCACCGGCGACAACATACTTCCCATCTGATTGTAGTGCCAAGCCAAAACCGTAATCGTTTGTTGTTCCTCCTGCAGCACCGCCGTGAGTAACATAGCCGACCGAATTGAATGAAGTGTCCAAACTACCGTTAGAGTTGTACCGCCAAAGTGCCATATCCTGGTTACCAGCTCCTGCTCCACTTGCCCCAGCCACCACAATCTTCCCATCTGATTGCACAACTACACTATAGCCAGTATCCCCAACATTTCCCCCGGCAGCATTGTTGTGTGTTGCGTACCCCGTTGAGTTAAATGTAGTATCCAAAGTTCCATCGGTATTATATCTAAGTAGTATCATGTCGAGATTCGTCGTTAAGGAACCTCCACATACTACGTACTTTCCATCCGCTTGGATAGCCAACCCATTGCCTATGTCACTGCCATTGCTGGAGCCGTTAAAAGTTACATAACCTACAGAGTTAAACGAAGTGTCAAGAAGACCATTTGTGTTATATCTCCAGAGCGTACTATCATAATTATTAGTCAGGGATTTGCTGAAACCTGTAACTAAATATTTGCCATCCGGCAGAATAAGTACTTTGTATCCCAAGTCGTAGTTATTCCCTCCCGCTGCACTATTATGTGACGTATAACCAACACTATTAAAGTCGGTATCGAGATTAATTGTTGCTGCCTGGGCAAATATTTGAAAAACAGCAACTAGTGCTAACAAGGGAACTAACTTAAGACAGGATTTCAGATAATCTTTCACATAATAATACTAGCAGATCTTACCTCCCCCGCAAGAAAGCAGGGATATCATATTTGTCATCGAAGTCACCGTCAAAGTCCTCGGGTTTAAAGACATTTTTTGGAGGTACATGCTTGTGGATTGGCTCTACAGGAACCGCGGGTTTAGTCACTCCTTGAGTCTGAGCATTTTTTAACACCTCATCAACCGCGAAACTTTTTGGCCTTGTGGGAGCTGAAAACCCAAAATCATCTTTTCCACCCTCATAAGCATCAAAACCGGTAGCTATGACTGTAATTTTCACTTGCCCGTCTAAACGGCGATCAATGCTTGTACCAAATATAATGTTTGCATCCTGCCGGGCGATATCTCGAATTATATTAGCGGCTTTATCCACCTCTTTCATCGACAAATCTATTCCGCCCACAATATTGAAAAGTATGCCAGTGGCACCTTCAATAGACTGCTCAATTAAAGGAGACGAAATAGCATCTCGGGCGGCTTTTTCGGCTCTATTTTCACCGGTGCCAATACCAATTCCCATAAGTGCGGTGCCGGCTCCCTTCATAATCGTTTTTACATCGGCAAAATCCACATTTATCAATCCCGGCATAACAATTAAATCCGAAATACCCTGAACCCCCTGGTTTAAAATACTATCCGACATTTTAAACGCCTCCATAATTGAAGTGTTTTCGTCGGAAATTTCCAAAAGCTTTTGATTAGGTATAGTTATTAGCGCATCAACCTGAGTTTTAAGTTCGGAAATACCTTTTTGAGCATTGGTTTTTCTTTGGGCACCTTCAAATTCAAAAGGCTTTGTCACAACACCTATTGTTAGTGCACCCAACTCCCTTGCAATAGACGCGACTACAGGGGAAGCTCCGGTTCCGGTTCCCCCACCCATTCCTGCAGTAATAAAAACCATGTCGGCACCTTCTAAATTTTCTTTAATAAGATCCGTGGATTCCTCCGCGGCTGCTCGGCCAACTTCTGGATTGGCTCCTGCACCCAAACCATTAGTAAGTTTTTGGCCAATTGGAATTTTAACGACTGATTTATTAATAGAAAGATCTTGCGCGTCAGTATTAATTGCCACATATTCAACACCGGATATTTGATCCGATTCTATCATTGAGTTGATGACATTACCGCCGGCTCCGCCTACACCAACGACTTTAATTCGAGCAAAACGCTCTATTTCAGGTTTTACTAGCATATAGTTCAAATAGTATATATGAAACTACAAGTGGTGGATACTGTAATATCTATATATTAGGGCAGAAACGATCTAAGTTTATCAAAAATCCCTCCCATTTTCTTCTTCATATCACCTCGTCGAGCATTCATTGATAGCAAGTCCGTGCCACGATAAAGCTTGGCTCCGTATAAAACAGCACCTACACAAGAAGCTGAATCGGGACCTTGGATCTCATCTATTAATCCTGTTACTCCTCTAGGAGAGCCTATTCTTACAGGCATCTTTAAGTTGGTTTTTGCGCATTTTTCCATCCCTACTGTTGAGGCAGCTCCACCGGTTAAAATGATACCCGCGGGTAGTTTCCCTGCCAAATTAGCCTTTGTTAGTTCAAGGCTTAACAATCTAAAAATCTCCTCGAGTCTGGCATCTATTATTTTATTAAGCATATTTCTGGGTACAGCATCAATTTCCAAACCAAATTCGGTTAAGTCGAAATCTTCGTCTTTTCTAAGTTCCACGGATGATTTGGATATCAAGGCTTCGTTGCCAAGCCTTATTTTAATTTTCTCCGCATCTTCCATTCGAGATCTAAGGCCTATTGCCAAATCCGATGTAATATATTTACCTCCAATGGGCAAAACCACCGAATGCACAGGGCTACCATCGATAAAAGCAATAACTGAGGTAGTTCCTCCTCCTATATCTACCAACAAAGCCCCAAGCTCCTTTTCGGTATCTGTTAAAACTGCCTCTCCGGATGCAATTCCTGTATAAACCAACTCTTCAACATCAATATCTACCTGGTTTACACATCTGATAATATTTTTAACTGCTGTGGAAGAACCGTGGATGATATTAGTTTCAACCTCAAGCCTAATACCAGACATACCTACAGGGTCTTTAATACCATCCTGAGAATTGACTATAAAATCGCGGGGAATGACATGAATTATGTCTCTGGTGGTCGGCAGCGAAACAGCCTGGGCGGCTTCAATTACTCGGGCAACATCATCCTTTGCAATTTCGGAATCTACATTGTTCGGTGAAACGGCAACCACCCCATGTGAATTTAGATTTTCGATATGGCTACCATTTACAGTTACAAACGCCTTTGATACAGAAACTCCTGCCATTCTTTCAGCTTTTTCTATACTAGCTGATATCGCCTCTACGACCCCATCTATGTCGACAACATTTCCTTTATTAATGCCCTTCGAAGGTATGTTTCCGGACACCCCTACAACTGAAATTCGCTCTTCGGAAACTGCAGCTATTGTAGTTGCGACTTTTGTGGATCCTATATCAATTCCGGTAATTATTTTTTCTTTGGGCATAAGTTGCTAATCGTATAATACTATTACTTTATCATAACGTAAATCAATCATACTAACTTTCTTCCCCTGTGTCTTTAATTCGTTAACAAAAGCCGCTAGTACAGCAAAGGATTTTCTTATTTCCTTTAGATTTGATATGTACGTTTTAATACCTAATACATATAGTTCGGTGAAATTATCGTGGTAACTCATACTAGTGACTTTAATCTGGTGTTCCGAGGCAGAGCTAATAATCTCTTTTGCAACTGGAACTATCCTATTATTTACAAAATACCCCACATCTATCTGCCCTGAGTACTCTATTTTTGTAAGACTCTGCGCCTCATCTGAACTCTTATCAACCAAGCCCAGTACATAGCCTTCGGAATCAATTAAATATTCCTGTTCCAAGTTTTCGCTGCGGGTAACAACGGCCAATGGTTTCCTTTCGTCAACTTTAACTTCAACAGTTCTCGGATACACTTTTTTTAGTCTTATATCCGCCGCACCCAGAAAGTTCTGGTCCAAATTAGGTAAAATTTTAGCAAGATTTAGGAATAGTAAGTTTTTGCCTGATACGTTATAGGCCACAACGTTATGTAAGTCGCTTTGATTCACATACTTCCCCGCTCCCCTTACTATAACGCTGTCCACAGAAAAGTGGTTTGATCTAAACAGAAAAAAATAAACGATATATATCATGCTGACAGTTGTAATTACCAATAAGGCTAGCTTTATAAAGTGTTTAGCTTTAAACCAGCCAAATTTAAAGCTCTTTGTGAACCTTTTTTTTTCCAAGGGATTAACAAAGTATAAAAAGCGCTTCGGCTTAGTTACCTTTTGTTTGCTTAATAATTTCATCTGCAATTAATCCTGCCGAGTAAATAAACTTCTTCTTCGTGTCAAACTTTACGGAGTATTTTGAAGGGTCCGCCAATATCCTTTTTACAAAGAGAATGAACTCCTCTGCATTCAGGTTAGTCTCGTCGAGATCTAAGGCAATTCCGAGTTTTTTTAGCATTTCCGCATTTTTTCGCTGCTCATCGTGAGAAACCCAAGGTATCGGTATCAAAATACAGGGCTTGTTAAGGGCAAACAATTCACTAACAATGTGGGCCCCTGCCCTTGATACAACTAATTTGGCTTTGGAAAATACTTCACCGATATTGTTATCAAAAACAAACTTTTCTAAAAAATATTCTCCCGGCAGGTCCGACGATAAAAGCACCTGATGGTAATCAGTCAACAAGGCGTAATCATTGTATACCGAGTAGTCCCCGCACTGGTGAATTACATTACAAAAAGTTAGCAATTCCGCCAAAGAGTCTTTTATAAGCATGTTTATCTTGTGAGCCCCGCTTTTTCCCCCCGTTACATAGATAGTAGGAAGCTCATTGACAATATTAAACCTCTGGGATTGAGACCCGAATATCGAATTCCTCAGCGGAATCCCGGTAATCACTGTTTTATTTTTGGGTAAAAACTTAAGTGATTCCTCCCATGAAACTAGTATTTTGCTTGCAAAAAAAGAAATTACCCTATTTGCGTATCCGACAGTAACAGTTTGCTCATGTGTGATAATAGGTACCCTCTGGAACCAGCCGGCCAAAACAACAGGAACTGCTAGATAACCGCCATACGACATTATCAAATCGGGCTTGTATGCCCTTAAGACTTTATATATATCACCGAATGCTTCAAAGAAGGTTTTTACCGAAGATAATTTTAGATTTTTGTAAAACTTAGCAGTTTTGAGCTCGTAAAAAGGAATATTCAACGCTACAATTTCTTTATATTCCAAGCTCTCGTTTTTATCTTCTTTAAGAGAAAATTTGTGTCCAACCCATAAAAATTCAGGATTGCTCAGTCTTTTTTTCAGCTCTTCAATTACCGGAAGGGCCGAGCTGTGATGACCCCCGGTCATTACTATTTTCATACAACGATTATACCTTTCTTTTCTCAATACCGGCTAGAATTCCTAATCCTGCCATCGTAAAAACCATTGACGAGCCTCCATAAGATACAAGCGGCAACGGGATTCCGGTGAGAGGAATTAACCTGACCATCGCGGCGACATTAATGAAGACCTGTAAACCAATCCAAAACGTGATCCCTGCCGCGAGGACTCTCTCTAACACATCATTGGCTTGCAACGACAATGTAAAACCTTTGAACAGCAGGTACCCGAATAAACTTATTAAGGAAAGCGTACCAACCAGCCCAAATTCTTCTCCTATTACTGCAAAAATTGAATCAGCCGCTACTTCCGGAAGATAGCTATACTTTTGTTTAGACTGCCCGTATCCGACTCCGGTAACTCCCCCAGACCCCAGTGATATAAGTATTTGCCTCACATGATAATCCTCAGAGCCCTCCCCAGCAATAAAGTCTTTGAATCTGTCTAGCCGATAGGAATAAGCAAAAATAAAAATAAGACCCAATATTAAAGCGACAGGGATTACATATGCAAACTTTTTAAGAGACTGCCCGGAAACGAAATACACAACCGATCCAATAAGAAATAAAATTACTGCTGTCGACATGTTAGGCTGCAGCATAACTAAAAACGAAACTAAACCGGTGATTAGTAAATAAACCCAAAATCCCTCTTCCCGCCTTTTTATCAGTTTAGACAGCTGAACAGACAAATACATTATTAGTCCAAGTTTCATGAACTCACTAGGTTGAAACCCTAAAACTCCGATAAAAGGAATCGCGGGCAATGGAGACGGGTTAATAAACAACCACCGACGCGCTCCTTTGATACAAGGCGCAAAGGGAATGTTCCACTCACAAGGCATTAATCCTGCGATTGCTAATATTAACAAAAACCCTATACCTAAAACAAAAGTCAAATATGCTATTTTATCCAGTTTCTCCAGCCGAATTTTATAGAAATACCAAAAAAACGCCGAACCTACCGGTATCCAACCTATTTGTAACAAAAGCAAGTGATATGGGACGCCGTATACTTCCTGGGAATAAATTTGAGAGGAACTGGCCATAAAAATCACCCCGACAGCCAAGAGTAGGTAGGTTAGTAATGGTATACTGGCAGGTTTTGTTACTTTCATTTACAACAAAGCTATAAATAAGCCTAGCAAAGTAAAAAAAGTCCCGGCAAGCCAAAACCTTAATGTCACTTTAGTTTCGGGCCACCCTAGCAATTCAAAATGATGATGAACAGGTGCCATTCTGAATAATCTTTTTTTGGTGAGTTTTACAGATAGCTGTTGTAAGGGACTTGATAAGCCATCCAGCAAAAATACCATTGCCATCACAATAAAAGCTATTTCTCTGTGCATAACAATTGCCAACATAAGTAAAAATGCCCCAAGAAAGTGTGATCCTACATTGCCCATCAAAACCCTAGCTGGGAATATATTAAAATACAAAAAAGGAAGCAGTGCACCTATAAATGTGGCCGTAAACGTTGAAAGTGAGTTATACCCAAGATAGGAAGCTACAACCCAAAGACCTACTGCGGTAATTACGGCAAGCCCGCCGGCCAGGCCGTCTAAACCATCCGTAAAGGCAACAAGATTTAGAACAACTAAAAAAAGTACGAAAATTATTATCGGATACAAAAAACCAATGTGAACATATCCAATAAGCGGAAGCCAAAGGTAATCCCAGCCAAGTTTAAAATATGTCCAATAGGCAACAAACAGAGCCAGCATTCCCTGCATAACAATTTTATGGTGGGATTGAACACCTGAGGACTCACTGCTCCCTAAAATCCTAAAAAACTCTTTAAAATATGCCAAGGGTTTCTTCCAAAAAGGCATCTTCTTGTCGGATATCGTAATAAGTGATGGCCTTTTAAACAGGGCTCCAAAGTGATACTCCAAAAACCCTGGAAGGCCGGAGCGACGGTAAACCTTCGTAAAATCCTCGAATATTCCAAGTAATCCCGACAACGACGCCACGAATATTGGCAACAAAGTTTGGGTTCGGGAAGTATTAAAAATCAGTGTAAGCAAGGCTATTACACCAACGAAAACCAAACCTCCCATAGTGGGAGTACCGGCTTTTTTAAGATGGGTTAGTGGCCCATCTGTTCTTACATCTTCCCCCATTTGGAATTTATATACGAAATTGATCCACAAGGGATAAAAAACAAAAGAGAGAAAACCAGCGGATATCAAAAAGATTAAATCTATTATTATTTCTGAACCTTCCATATCCTAGCTCCTAAACTTTCTAATTTGGGAATAAAGCATTCCATGTACTTTGCAACCTTTTCTATACCACTTACTTCACTCTTCCCCTCTGCGGCCAATGCTGCTGCCACCTGTACGGCCCCGTATCGAAAATCAGATATCTCAAGTCGAGTGCCCTTTAGTTTTGTCGGGCCTTCAACTCTTGCTACACTCAACGGTTCTCCCATTTTCTCCAAGTCATATAACTCATCGCTAATAACAGGCACCAACCCAACCTCTGTCGGCTTCGCTAAGTTAATTCTAGCACCCATTCTGTTTAAGTCTTTAACAAACCCGAACCCATTAATAGTTACTGTATCATGAACGAAACTTTCTCCGTTTGCCTGAGTAAGTAGCAATGTAACCATCGACTGCCAAGCCGAATTTATCCCTGGGGTTGGAGTTATATCTACGTTAACATGACTTAAAATTTCTCCATTTGACCACACTTTTAGGTCATTTCCTTCAAAAGCGAACTTGGCGCCCATTTTATCCAATAAATGGACAAGCGGAATAACCACGGTTTTATTCACACCCTGAATAGTTATATTTCCCTGTGTAAGGATCGCCAAAATTGCGAAAGTTGCTATTTCGATTTTATCAGGCTGAACTAAGAATTTAGCCCCCTTGAAATTAGACGCACACTTTATTTTTATTTTCTTGGGCTCCGGGTTGGAAATGTCTGCACCTATCAACCTGCAAAAATTGATTAAATCCTCAACTTCGCCTTCTTCAGATGCATTTGTGATTTCCGTTTCTCCATTAGCAAATATGGAAGATAAAATCGCGTTATCTGTCCCTATGTGACTCGGAATTTTAAAGTGTATCTGCCCACCCTTGGCCTCAGATCCATCTAGTAGAAAGTGATCTCCTGTATCGATTACTTTGATACCTAACGATTCCCATGTGTCTAGCAATCTATTATAGGGCTGCTCAGAGAATTCCCCTAAGTACTTGGGCAGTAGCGCTTTACCAAATCGATATAAGAGCGGACCTGCTATTAACATCGCGGTTCTATAACGTGACCCTATTTCTTGGGGCACTTCGTAACTTGAGATTCCCGCCCCACTTATAATAAGTCTATTGTTTCCGCTCCACTCTGCCATGGCACCAATACTTCTTATTACGGCTAAATCCTCGTCGATGGAAATAACGTCGGGAACATTTTCGAGTACAACCTCTTCGGAACTAAACAATGCCGCATATATTAATTTCAATGCTGAATTTCGGGAACCTGCCGGCTTTATAAATCCTGAGAGAGGTTTACCTCCTTCAATGGCTAGAGTATCCATACTAGGATAGAAGCATCAGAATGAACGAATTAATTACCAACAGCACTCCGAGTGCTATTGTTGTGTACAATATTAATTTCTCAACCCCACGCAACGACCTATACGCACCAAATGACCCTTTAAGCCCTTGAGTTAACCCTGCGTTTTTGGACTGAATTAATACGAGTACTGTTATAAGGACCCCCAGTACAATTTGTGCTATTTTACTAATTATTAAATAATTCATAATGTCACTTTTTTGAAGCCAGCCAATCAAAATATCCGTAAAATAAACTTACTGATAAGGAGCTGACAACAAGAGCCGTTAGTCCTGTAAAGCTTTTAGATGGTAACACAAAGCCAAAAATTATCAAATTTTCCAAGTAGGCACTTTTAGCGCTAAACTCCGAAACTACTACAGAAAGCACGTATACAATAGCTAAAGTTAACACGAAGGACATAAACGAATAACCGAATCCTTTTGCCGGCAATGAAACAATTCCTAGTAGCGGTCGAAGGAAAAGGTAAAGGATAGTTAGTGCCAAAACAAATAGAAAATAAGCCTTAAATGGATTCGACCCGTAAACAAAAGATGAAAGTAAGCCTTGGGTAAATCCCAAAGAGAGGATAACGTAAGTTAGGGTTCTAACAAAGGATTTCATAACGTACCAATATTGTCCCACGATAAAGATCCTGTTTCAAATTTCGGTTCAAAACAGGATCTTCATAAACAGCTGTCAGGGAAGCTTTTCGAATTCCAGGGTGTACCCTGCCTGTTCAAAAGCTGTTATCACGTCCTCTTCGCGGTTGCCAAGGAAGATTGCTGTGAAATGTTCTCCATACTCCTCTACCTTTCCCCCTGTGGTTCTTGGAGAACCCTTTATTACGTCCTCTACAATATCCCTCTCTGTAGAAAAGATCGTGAAAATACAGTTTCCAAACCTTACCAAAATATAATTTGGTCTTTCGGGTAACTGACGCCGGGTTGGTGCAGAATATACCTTTTTACCATGCAGTTTGGCCATTTGTTCCTCCTTTTTCCTGTACCTACCGGTATTGTACCCCATAGCTCATTTGTTGCCAACACTATTTCCAAATTAGCTATGGGTTGTTTGACCTATCAAAGTATGCTAGAATGCACAAAAGGAGCTAAAATGGTAAAAGACTACACTCGTATGCCTAGATCCACGGAGTTTGTGCTGATGCAGTCTCATGAATTTACTGTAGCTGGGTTCAAAGGAACTTTTTTCCTGCAAAAAGGTTATGATTCTCTTCCGGAAAAGTTCGCTCAGGCCCAAATGTGTGAGACCTGCGTCCGGGACGGAGTGATTTATACAATCTATCACTTGGTCCTTGCCTAACGCCTACCCATCCATAACCTTCGGGCAATTAACCACCCGAAGGTATTTTATTTGTATAACTCTTTCTTTCGCAACTCGTGGTGGTATTTTTGGGCAAAGCGATGTGCCTCATCACGTAAAGACATTAATAACTGCAAACCCTTATTCTTTTTCCCCAGTCTCACTTCAAAAAATTCATTTTCTTTTTTGTACACCAGGGTTTCGAACTTCTTGGCCAATCCAACAACCGGAAAATTAACCCCTAAAGTATCCATCACTTTTAATACAGCAGAAAGCTGCCCCTTCCCACCATCCAGCACTATTAGGTCAGGAACGGGCCAGTCAGAATGGCCTAACCTTCTCTCCAAAACCTCTGCCAGCATTCCAAAATCATCAGGCTGTTCTTTTAATCTAATCTTAAACTTTTTATATTCGTTTTTATCTATTTTTCCATTTGTCGCTACAACAAGTGAACCAACTGAATCTTTTCCCGAAATATTCGAAATATCATAGCACTCTATCCTCTCCAAACTATTAAGTTGTAGGGGCAGCTGTAACTTTAACTCCTCCAAGCTTTGGAAAGCCAGATCGTTAACTAAATAGGGATTATCAACGTATTCCTGGGGGGTATGAAAAGTTTGGGTCAGATACTCAAATTTCGATATAACATCCTTTACGGAACCTGCTTTCTCGTATTCAAGTTCAGCGGAATATTTTTTCATCTGTCTTGATAGCGTCTTTATTAATGCCGTGGACTTGCCTGCTAAAATCTTTTTAATTTTTTCGCTATTTTGTTTGTTTTGATCGATATTGCCAACACAGGGGGCAGGACATAGCCCTAAATGGCCATATAGGCATGGAGTGTGCAACCTGGCGTAGCGCGAAAACTTCGCCGGGCTACAATCACAGTAAGGAAAAACTTTACGTAATAACCTCAAGACTTGTTTTGCGTTTCTACCGTCGTTGTAAGGCCCAAAGATAGTGTCCCTTTTTGAGATAGTACCAAGGTCAGTTTCCCGCAATACTCCAATTCTTGGTACTTTTCCATTCCGAACTACTATATATAAAAAAGACTTATCGTCTTTCATTAAGATGTTGTATTTGGGGTAATACTTCTTTATTAACTGCGCCTCAAGGATAATGGCTTCGAATTCAGTTTGCGCCAGTATGTAATCCATTTCTGCAATATTTTGAACTAATGTATAAGTTTTTGAGGCTGGGTCCAGATTTTTTAAAAAGTAACTGCCGACTCTGCTTTTAAGACTTTTTGCTTTCCCAACATATATAACCTTCCCTTGTGCATTTTTGTAAATATACACTCCCGGAGATTTTGGCAAGTTCTTCACTTTTTCTGTAAGCACACTTTTCATAACTACATAATACTATTTTCGTGTAAAATAACGCTATGAAAGCCAGACAATATCTTTATTTTGTATTCTCGGTAATATTGCTAAGTCATATACAAGTTGCGGCGTTTGAGGCTCAGTTCGCAACCGAATATCTGGTTGATTTCAGCATCCAACAAAACGGCGAAACCCAGGTTAACCAGCAAATTAACATAACCAACCTAAAAGACGATGTAATCGCAACTAGCTATAGCTTTACCATAAAGTACTTCGAAATATTCGACGTAAGTGCCCAAGCTAACGGTAACAAGGCAACTCCCAAAGTTGAGACTTCCGGAAACGAAACTACCATAGTTGTAAATATTGACGACTACGTAATAGGCAAAGGCAGACAAAACAAAATCGAGTTAACATATAAGACACTGGATATAGCAACTAAGGTGGGTGAGGTGTGGAACATTAATATCCCAAAAACCCAGCTTAACAATGATACTTCCTCATATAACGTAACACTTGAGGTTAAGGAGTCATTGGGACCGAAAATATTCATCTCTCCTGTGCCCGACACCGAAAAATCCTCAGATGGAAACCATGTTTTTAATTTCACAAAAGAGTCGCTACGCAATACCGGAATTTCCGCATCCTTTGGAAGCTATCAAGTATTAAATTTTAAATTGAAATATCAAATTTCCAACCCTAACTATTTTTATGCAAACTATGAGGTTGCACTTCCCCCGGACATTAAGATGCTACAGCAAGTTAAATACAGCACCATTACTCCATCCCCAAATAGCATAAAACTGGATGAAGATGGAAATGCTATTGCTACCTTTAGACTTAAACCAAAGCAGAAACTTCAAATTGAGTTAAATGGGGCAGCACGCTTAACAGGTAGGCAAATAAATCCGGCTTTCGGAGGTAAATTTGAATCCTTACCAAATACTTTGATTGAAAAGTATACAAAAGCTCAAAAATATTGGGAATCTGACTCAAAAGAAATAAAAGCAATTAGTAACAAAATTATAGATACCAACCTTAATGTAAGCCAGAACGCTCAAAAAGCATACGATTACGTTACTGAAACATTATCCTATAACTTTGATGCACTAAAGGAAAACTTCATCGAAAGGGAAGGAGCGGTTGCCGCGGCGAACAATAAAAAACCTTTCACATGTATGGAATTTACGGACCTATTTGTAGCACTTGCCCGATCAATGGGGATCCCTGCCCGGGAAATTAATGGATACGCTATTAACTCGGGAGAAACCACCAAACCTGTGTCGATTCAATTAAAGAATGGGGATTTGCTCCATTCGTGGGCTGAGTACTATGATCCTTTTTACGGTTGGGTACAGGTTGATCCAACTTGGGGAAATACATCCGGCATTGATTACTTCACCAAGTTAGATACTAATCATCTCGCATTTGTAGTTAAAGGTATAGATTCTGAATATCCCTACCCGGCAGGCAGTTATAGGTTCAGCGATGAAGGCAAGTTAGTTGAGGTCGACTATGCACTTCAGGGCAGTCAAACACCGTTTGATACTTCACTTGAATTTAAGAAGTCGTTAAGCCTAAATTTAATCAAAATTATAAACGGAAACCAAAAGTACGAGGTTGAGAATTCTGGTGAGACTTTTGTATACGATATAGATAAAACCGGGCTAAATTTAGCTCCCAAACAAAAAGCCACAATCTGGATAAATAATACTGTGAAAGGGGTAAGTTATAAGGATTATGAGGATAAGGAATCTTTCTGGCCGTTATAAAAATACCACCCGTAAAATAAACTACGGGTGGAGAAATCGAAATCTAGCGTCCACGCATTCGAGCAAGTGCCCGAGTAACATAAGATGCCGCCCGGCTCTGAACTTTCTGGAATTTCCGTTTATCCTCCCCATCCAGACCCAGTTCAAGACTCATAAGAACAGAGGCCAAGGAGTCCGGCGCATTCGACCACCCACGGGAAACAAAGGGTTCGAACTTCAACACCTTCACAGTAACTGTGACCTGAGTCCGATCCGAGTTAACTTCGCAGGACAGCACTTGGAATTGGCCAACACCGGTTCTGATCACAAACCCATGCTTAGCGGCAGGCTTGTAATGACCCAGAATTTTTCCCAAAGATTCACCTTGGAAGATTACCCAATCCAGCTGATAACCCGTTTCGCTATTGATCAGTTCAACAAGGGCATTTTCCATTTTTTCTAACCGCCTTTTTTTACCGAACTGGTTTTCCGCGCCCAAGGTCGGGGTTTGCCGGTGCGACTGAGAGGGGCTTAACATTCAGAACAACAACATAGTATTTCGAGGGAATTTCAACAAAATCAGCCCCGCCCGAAGATACGCATTCTTCTACCTGTCCCGGCTCAAACACGTCGGCATGATCGTACTCTCGAATATAGGTGCTTTGCGGGGGTTTGAACTGTGTCCCTGGCATCAGCACCCCGTCAAAAAAGGCCTGGGCAATTTTTCCCACTTCGAGTGATTCAGGGGAGTGAAACAGAGTCGGCAAACCATCCCTTCTTCCCTGCCTATCCCGCTCCTGCACCAACAATACGGTATTCTTTTCAGTCATTTCAGATACTGGCATTGGGTCCTCCATCTAAAGTTTGGTTGGAATTTCTATCGGCAATTGTATAATATCAATGACTATAAGTCAATTACGCCCATTGAGTTAGGGCCTGTGCTGTGTAGGATTCCTTACACTTTCTGAGTCCGGGCAAATCCCCGCTATAGATGAGTTTGCCGCCCTCATCGCCTCCTTCGGGCCCCAGATCAATCACCCAGTCGCTATTAGAAATAACATCCAGATTGTGCTCTATTACTAAAACTGTATTCCCACGCGCCGTCAACTTCTTAAAAATGGCAATCAAGTTCTCCAAATCGGCAAAGTGCAACCCAGTAGTAGGCTCATCTAATATATACAACGTGCTTCCGGTTGATCTCTTACTTAACTCCAAAGCTAGTTTCACTCTTTGAGCCTCACCGCCCGACAAAGTTGGTGCTGGCTGACCAAGTTTTATGTAGCCCAAGCCAACCTCCCACAAAGTTTCTATTTTTCTTTTTATGGCCGGCTGATTTTCAAAAAAACCCAGAGCCTCCTCAACAGTCATGTCTAAAACCTCGGAAATATTTTTCCCCTTATATTCTATTTCCAATGCCTCACGGTTATATCTTTTTCCGCCGCAAACATCGCATTTAACATATACATCAGGCATGAATTGCATTTCTATTTTAATTTGGCCTTCACCTGAGCACGACTCACATCTCCCACCTTTTACGTTGAAACTAAATCTACCAGGGCCATATCCACGAATCTTAGCCTCTTGCGTTTGAGCAAATAACTCACGAATATGATCAAATGTTTTTGTATAGGTAGCAGGATTAGACTTTGGAGTACGGCCAATCGGTGATTGATCTATAGCTATTAAATTTGTGATATTTTCTATTCCAAGTAATTCTTTTATCGGTTCCGGCTTGTTTTCAATTTTCAATCCGAACATTTGGCGGAGAGTTTGATACAAGGAATCCATTACTAAAGTGGATTTCCCTGAGCCCGACACTCCTGTAACACAAACTAATTTACCCAAAGGAATTTCCACCGTTATATTCTTTAGGTTACGGCCCGATGCTTTTACGATTTTTAACGATTTTCCGGCTACTTTTTTCTTGTATCTCTCGTTTTCCGCCAAATCAATTAGCAGCTGTTCGTCCACTTCTTTTTTTCTAAATACATGCCCAACTTTCAGTTTTCGTGATAAGTACTTTCCAGTGAGTGATTCGGGGTTCTGCTTAATTTCTTCGGGGGTACCCTCGGCTATCACTCTGCCTCCGTGTTCCCCGGCACCCGGGCCAAAATCAAAGATATAATCACTCTCCAGCATCGTTTCTGTATCATGTTCAACAACCACCACGCTATTACCCAAATCTCGCAGGTGATGGAGTGTTGCAATTAGTTTACTTTGGTCATTTTGATGTAAACCAATCGATGGCTCATCCAAGACATATAAAACTCCCGAGAGTCCGGCTCCGATTTGGGAAGCTAACCTGATTCTTTGTGCCTCCCCTCCTGATAACTGCCCGGCATTCCTCGCCAATGTTAGGTAGGATAACCCCACATCAAGTAAGAATTTAGTTCGATAGGCTATCTCCTTAAGCATTGTCCCTGCTATTTGCTTTTCTCTTTCGGTAAACCTTGCAGGTAAGTTTTTAACCCATTCCGCAAAGTCTTTTATTGAAAGCTGAGATATATCGTTAATCGTTAAACTATCAATCACTACCGACAATGCCTCTTTGCTAAGACGCGCACCCTTGCAAACATCGCAGGGTTCATTGATCATGTACTTTTCAATTTCCTGACGAATGTAGTCTGAGTTGGTTTCCTTATATCTACGCATTAAATTTGGAATTACGCCTTCGTATTTGGCATCATAGGTATGTTTACGTCCATGGACATTTGTATAGGTTACTCTAAATCGTTCTTTGCCCGGAACACCATGAAGCAAAATTTCAACAGCCTTGCGTTCAAGATCCTTGATAGGCGTGTTTAAATCATAATTATAATTAGAAAATACAGTCTCGATCACTTGTTTAGTCCAGGTATTATGTTCAAACATTCTCATCCAAGGCAAAACTCCGCCCTCTGAAACTGAAAGGCGGGGATTTAATAGTAAATCCTCTACTATTGTCTGCTGGATACCTAATCCGTCGCATGCACTGCAGGCTCCATGAGGGGAGTTGAATGAAAATGTTCTTGGTTCAATATCCGACAAACTTATATTACAAACAGGGCATGAAAAGTTTTCCGAAAATAGATGGTCGGTAAAATCTTTGGGGGTCTGGGTGAAATCAAACTCTTTATCGTTAACAATACTCAAAATTATCGCTCCTTCACTTAATCGCAAGGCCGACTCAACAGATTGATACACTGCACTTAGCAGAGATTTCTCCGACTCGGAATCTTTTATGCTTTTTCTGCTGACTATATGCCTTGATACTAGAGCCTCAATAGTATGCTTGTTCGTTTTTATTAATGTAATATCTTTGGAGACATCTAATATGTTTCCGTCAACTCTCGCTCTCAAAATTCCTTTTTTTCTAAGATTCTCGAATAAACCTGAGTACTCCCCTTTTCTATCTCGAACAACCGGAGAGAAAATCATAAACCTAACGCCCCTTTCGGTTGCAAAGTCCGGGTGCTCTTTTACGGTCTGCATCATTCCATTGGCAATTTCTTCAGAACTTTGTCTTTGTATCTCCCTTCCGCATTGTGGGCAATGCGGATGGCCTACACGAGCATATAATAATCTTAGGAAGTCGTATATCTCGGTAATAGTTCCAACAGTTGATCTGGGATTTTTGGAGGTCGTCTTTTGGTCAATAGCAATCGCGGGAGAAAGTCCTTCAATTTTATCAACATCCGGCTTATCCATAACCCCCAAAAATTGTCTGGCGTAGGCAGATAAGCTTTCCACATATCGCCTCTGTCCTTCTGCATAAATAGTATCCATAGCTAAAGATGACTTGCCTGATCCTGACACGCCGGTAAAAACGACCATCTTATTTTTTGGAATATTAAGATCTATATTTTTTAAGTTATGCTGTCGAGCGCCTCGAACCAGAATATGTGTAATAGGTGTAACTTGGTCTGTCATATAGTTATAAAGTCAAACGAACTACATTATACAAAGGTGTCAACATATTGTCTACGGGTTTTATTTGGGTAATAAATATCCCGGAATGCAACGATAGTGCATCCGGGATTGTTTTCACTCATACTTACTTCCTTCCAACATCCACTCTTTCACCCCTCTTCGTCCCTTTAGTTTCAATTTTTTAGGCAATTTCCCGTGATGACATAGAATGTGAAAAACCAGATCTTTATCTGTGCGTGCACGGCTGTTACAAAAAGGACACTTGAACTTCCCCTTTAAACCAACTCTAAAAGGACGCCTTGCATTCATGGTTGCTGCTCCTTATTGATGGTATGTATTACTAATATAAATATAGTTGTTCAAAAAGGAAATGTCACCAAATTCAATCCTTGTCTTTATCTTCTTTCTTCTCTTTGTCTTCGTCTTTTTTGTCTTCCACAGGCTTGGGACATATCGTTTGAGGTACCACACTGCCTTTAATAAAAAATTCGGATCTGTTTCCACACTGAGGATAAAGTTTCGCAAACACGTTATCCGGCATTTCCATTTTTTCATTCTCGCTTCCTTTTTGATCTAAAACATAAGCAAATATTTTGTGCCACAAGGGAGCTGCCCCACTTATCCCTGAGGCAAGGTATTGGTTCATAGGGCTGTTATCGTTGTTTCCCACCCAAACTCCCACAACATACTGAGGTGTGTACCCCATCGTCCAGTTATCCCTTTTAGAATCAGTCGTCCCTGTTTTTGCAGCAACTGTGTGGCCAGGAAAGCTTAGATAATGCTGAGTACCAAATGCTGGTATACGAGAGAAATTATCACTTAAAATACTCCATATTAAATAACAAACATCAGCACCCAATACTCTCTTTTCTGTCTTTGGTATATTATCGTAAATTTCATACCCCTTTGAATCCTTTACCGACAAATAGGGCTTTAGCTCTTTTGCTACTCCTCCTCTGGCTAATGTGGCGAATAGGTTTGTGTGATCTACAAGCCTAACCTCTTCGCCCCCCAGTGTAACGGAAAGCCCGTAAGCATCTGAAGGATCCCAGTTTGTTAGACCCATGTCTTTGCCTTTTTGTACTATATTTTCGGCTCCCACATCGCGCGCCAGCCTAACGGCCGGAATGTTGTATGAGTTGGCAAGAGCGCTTCTTAGGGTCACGTTGCCATGGTAACGATTATCGTAATTTTTAGGTGAATAGGCTTCTGATCCCGGAACCTGAAACGTAACCGGAGTATCTTTTATGATCGAGGCGGGTGTGTACTTCCCCGATAAAGCCAGGGCATAGGTAACGGGCTTTATCGAAGAGCCCGGCTGGCGGTAGGCAGAAGCCACATCAAATGCTCCCCACCCTGCCCTGTAATAGTCTACCGATCCGACATAAGCCAGAATTTCAGAGTTTTTTACGTCCATAACAACAGCGGCACCATTTGTGATATTTAGTTTCAAGTTGGCCGCTATCTCTTCCTTTACAATCTGCTGAACTTGTTCCTGTAAATCGAGATCTAGAGTTGTGGTTACTGTTAGTCCTCCCAAATCAACATATCTTTTCCCATATTTACTTTCTAAATCTCTTCTTACAAAATCTACAAAATGAGGGGCTCTAAGGTAGGAGATTTCGTCCACAAAAGTAAGATTTTCAGCTAAGGCAACTTCCTCCTCGGCTTGCGTCAAGTAACCAACCTCAACCATCCTGTCCAGCACATGTTGTTGCCGTATTTTTGCTATATCAGGCTCAGTTATCGGAGAGTAGGCTGACGGAGCTGTTGGCAACCCGGCCAGCATTGCTGCCTCGGCTAAACTTAACTCCCAAACATCCTTTCCGTAATATCTATGGGATGCCGCTTGTATACCCCACGATGTCCCTCCATAAGGGATATTATTTAAATACATCTCAAGTATTTCGTCTTTTGAGTACTTTGTTTCAACAAGCAAAGCTAATGCTACCTCTTTAAGCTTTCGCTCCAGGGTCCTATCGGTTGATAAAAGGGCATTTTTTATTAATTGTTGGGTTACAGTCGACCCGCCTTGGAAGGATTCTTTTGTAATAATTTTAAAAGCAGCTCTTATCATACCTTTAACGCTAATACCGGGATGATTGTAAAAATCTTCATCCTCAACAGCCAAAGTAGCTTTTATTACATGTTCGGGTACCTGGTCTAGCTTTACAGGCTCAAATTTTTTATCAACAAATATTTCATACAGCAAAACTCCCTTTCTATCTAATATTCTTGTTGGTTTTTGGGAAGCTGCCACAATCAGCAACTCGGGATTTGGGAGCTCTTTCCACCATTGCCAAACAACATAGGGCGCCATAACAATCACTAAGGCTGAAATAAACCCTAAAACATAAATAAGGTAAAATTTAAAAACTCGCCCGCCTATTATCCTTATTTCAACAAACAGCCAAGATATAAGCAGAAAAGTTTTTTGCATTCGGAATTTGGGTGATGTGCGGAATATAGGTACTTGCATCGGCTTCTTAACATGCTTTATTTTCGGGAGTACCAGTTTGCTTTTGATCTTGCTAAGCCTTCCAAGAAATCTACCAAACTCAAGTAACAAACCGGATTTTAGGGAGTGTAATGCGGGGCTAATATTTGGCTTAATACGGGATATTTTTGCAAAAATAAAGGGAAGTCCCTTTTCAAAGGGAAACAAGACTAACCTGCCAATTTTTATTAATAGAATAAGGAGAAACATTGGCGGGATTATATTCTAAAGGAAAAAAATGGGCAAGGCCTAATAAAAGCACCTTGCCCGGTAAATCTATTCAAGATATTCACAAGCCAGTTTGAACTCTTTCTTTAGAAGACCTGCTTTGATCAACCGGTCTACCAACCCAAGGAATTCCTTAAACGCCTCGGGGATACCCTTCAAAAGGACCATCAAACTTTTAAAGCTTTCGATCTGTTCTTTAGTCCTTTTCCCATCCTCGCCAGAACCCAAGAAATAACCGTTCCAAAGCTCAAAGGCTCCTGGACAGGACTGCAGGAAAGCAATTAACTCCTGCACGACTTTAGTTTCCATCTCTTCCGCTTTTGCCTGTTCCAATTCTTCAGGAGTGTCGACCATGTAGGTGTCCATATCCTGCTGAAGATCCCATTCCTCCTTGGTGATGTTAAAAATCAAACCAAGCCCTTGCTTGTATTCCCCGATGATCCCCCAGTCAGAGGTGAGATACATAAAATCCCATCTCCCGGGACCCTGGGGTTTAGCCATATTGACTGGATCATATATAAGTTGCCGGGCCTGACCCTGTTCTCGCCCAAAGAAATCCGGCGAGTTGGCAAGCCCAAGTGCCAATTCATACACCTCCTTATTTTCTTCAGGAACCAGGTTACGAATTGACTCAAAGTATTCTATCCAAATTATTGCGGATGCCTCCTGTGACAAGTCATCGCCTGTTGCCCTTTTTGGAGGAGTTATGTCTGCTCCCTTATATGGGGTCAAAAACTCGGCCACATATTCTGCTACATCCTCGCTGACAAGCACTTTCTTCAGCCCCTTCTTGGTTAAATCTTTACCAAGCAAGCCTTCGATCAGCGACCTCTCCTCCAAGCTCAATCGAGGTATCCATTTTTCGATTTTTGCCCGTAGTGTTGCACTCAAAGGCTTTCCTGTAATCTGATTCATTTTATCCTCCTCTAGGATACTTATTAAGTAATCGGATTAATTATATTTGCGGGCATTATATCTCAAAAACGGTGTTACGTCAACCTATAGTCTTATAGAAGAGCACGCATTTTTTTGATTTTATCTCTTAACTTGGCGGCTTCTTCAAAGTTAAGCACCTCTGCCTCGTATTTCATCATCTGCTCAAGCTTTTTTATTTCCCGTTTAAGTTCTGTTGGAGGTAACACAGAATAATCAACCTCCAAAGCTTTTCTTACTTTAACTTCATCACTCTGTTCATCTTCGGGTAAATCCTCAATAATCTTATCTCTAAACGGTTTCGTTATCTGAACAGGAGTAATTCCATGCTCCTTGTTATAAATTAACTGCTTTTCGCGACGACGGTCAACCTCTTCAATGGCCTCCTTCATACTGTCCGTAAAGTTGTCAGCATACATTACTACCCTACCGGATATATGCCTGGCGGCTCTACCCATAATCTGAATTAAGGAGGATCGTGATCTCAAAAAACCTTCCTTGTCAGCATCCAAGATTGCTACCAAAGAAACCTCCGGCAGATCTAGTCCTTCTCTTAAAAGATTTATCCCAACCAACACATCATAATTACCTTTTCTAAGGTCATCCAAAACATTGGTTCTTTCCAGAGTATCGATGTCGGAATGCAAATAAGTTACCTTTAGCCCTTTTTCCTTTAAATATCCCGATAGCTCCTCAGCCATCCGTTTGGTCAAAGTCGTAACTAATGCACGCTGACCTTTAGCTATCAAGCCCTGCAATTTATTAAATAAATCCTCTATCTGTCCTTTTGTGGGTAATACTTCTATCTGAGGATCAATAATTCCTGTAGGCCTAATTAAAATTTCCGCAACTTGTCCTTTTGCTTTTGTAAGTTCATATTCACTAGGAGTGGCGCTAACATAAATAGCTTGAGTTACCCTTTGCATAAATTCGGTAAAATTCAAAGGTCTGTTATCTAACGCCGAAGGCAGTCTAAAACCGTATTCAATCAGTGTTTGTTTTCTGGCCTGATCACCGTTAAACATCCCTCTAACCTGAGGGAGAGTTATATGCGATTCATCAATAACAAGCAAAAAGTTTTTGGCAAAAAAGTCCATTAAAGTATAAGGTGGTTCCCCCGGCTTTCGGCCATCGAAGTATCTCGAATAATTTTCTATGCCTTTGCAATAACCTATCTCGTTGATCATCTCAATATCATGCAAAGTTCTTTGCTGAAGGCGGTAAGGCTCTACAATTCGCCCCCGCGATTTCATGTCTGCAATTCTTGCTTGCAAGTCCACGGAAATTTGCTCTAAAGCTGTTTTTCGGGTAGCCTCCGGTGTGATGTAGTGCTTTGCAGGATAAATCACTACTAACTCTGAGTTGTTGACACCTTTTGGAACCGCGCTTTCGCCTGAAATAGGATTAAAGTAAGATATTCCCACCAAAGTATCAGCCAAAAACTCTAATCTTACCGCGTATTCCTCGTATGCAAAAAAAACATCGATAACATCCCCCACAACCCTATACGCACCCCTCTTAAAATCGAAGTCATTTCTACTATATTGAACCTGAGTTAGCCGTTTCATCAAATCAACCGGGCGAAGACGCATACCCCGGCGGATTTCTACGGCAACTCGTTCGTATTCAGCCGGAGAACCCAAATTATAGATACACGAGACAGAAGCGATGACAATTACATCTTTCCGTGTCATTAGAGAAGTGGTCGTTGAAAGGCGCAATCTATCTATTTTTTCATTTATATCTGAATCCTTTTCGATATAAGTGTCGGTAGCGGGGATATAACTTTCCGGTTGGAAATAGTCGTAATAGCTGACAAAATATTCAACGGCATTTTCAGGGAAGAACTCATGCAACTCTTGGTAATTTTGGGCTGCCAAAGTTTTATTGTGACACAAAATTAGTGTAGGTCGCTGAGTTTGGGCTATAACATTTGCAATAGAAAAAGTTTTGCCGCTCCCGGTAACTCCCAGTAACACTTGGTCTTTTACCCCGCTATTCAATCCGGCTACCAACTGCTCAATAGCCCGCGGCTGATCCCCTGTTGGTTTGTAACTGGATTTTAATTTGAACATAACAAACTAAGTTTATCATAGTTTTGGGTTTTATTTGGTATATTGAATTCTATCGCAAGTGGGTTATCATTTATCAAAACACGATTGAAAGGAGATGACTATGAGTATCTTTAAGATTGGTAAATGCTACTCTGCAATTCGAGACGGGGTTTTGCTTGCACCATTTTATGGGCACCAGTCTCCGGTCCTAAAAAGTGGTGACTTGGTACTCGTAACCGGTACTCGAGGTATGGAACCCGGCTGGTCGGGAACAATCGTAAGAGGAAACAACTGTAATAAGGACGTCACCTTATATGGAAGTGACGGAAACAACTTCGTGGAACATAAACTTGAAGATGGTGGCATGTATCGGCTAACTTCCGTAGTCACAGGACACAAGATCGGGCCCACAGCAGATTCCGAGCCAATCCGAGATGTCGTTTTTACATTCATATCGCTGGTAGGTATCCGAGGATTTTGGACTTTAATAGAAATCGATAAAATCCGATACTACATCGCATCCGAAGACCTGGGAATACAATTTGAAAAGGTTTAGACCTTGCTAAATAAATTCAAGTAACCTATAATACGTATGCCTAACTGGAGGAGTAAATGGACCCCTATCAGATTGAGAATGAAAACAATAATACGTACATCCTCAAGCTAATAACTCCGACTACTTTCACAAAAAGAGACGGAACTAAGGTGTATTTAACACCAGGAATCGAGCTCCGAGTCCAAAAGTGCTGGCCATCTGGGGAGGCGCCTGAGAAACCGACTTGCTGGAAAACTTTCGACTGGCCAATTGTCCAGGTTGTAGTACATACCGGAGCATACAAGGGCACAGAGTTTGGAATTAACCCTGAATGTCTTGGAAAGTACACATTAAGCAGAGTGATACCCATCCAAATCCAAAAAGCGGAACAATTAAGAATGTTCTAACCAATAAGACCAAGAAAACACTTCTTGGTCTTTTTTTCATATAAATTCACACTTGACATGTTCGGGTATTATTCGCTACCATAGAAATACCGAAAAGTACTAATTTCTGCCATGCAGAGTAAGGATCAAACATGAGTCCTGTAACACTTTATAAAAAACAAAAACAAATATTAGACTTTATCTCACAATATATCCAAACAAATGGATCCTCCCCTACTTTACAAGAAATTGCCGACGCCATGGGACTTTCTTCTTTGGCCACAGTACACGAACACCTTCAGGCTCTAGAAAAAAAACATGTTATCCGCCGATTCGAAGGCGCAGTCAGAGGAATCGAAGTTATATCCGAAGCCATTAATGCAACACTCAACGCAATCGAACTTCCTCTTGTAGGCTATATTGCAGCTGGGGAACCCATCGAGGCTATCGAAAACCCACTTGAGACTGTAGCAGTATCCGCTGATTTAGTATCAAAAACCAAAAGATGCTTTGTTCTACAGGTTAAAGGCGATTCCATGATAGATGAGGCAATACGCGATGGAGACCACGTAGTTATTCAGCAACAAGATACAGCCCATAATGGCCAAATCGTAGTGGCATTAATTGACAATGAATTTGCCACGCTGAAAACCTATTATAGAGAGAAAAACGGGAAAATTCGGCTACAGCCAGCCAACATAAACATGGATCCGATTATAGTGGACGAAAAGTCACTAAAAATCCAAGGAGTAGTAACCGGAGTGGTTAGAAGATACTAGCTACTTGAACACTCTGTACTTAATAAGGTGAAGAAGCTTCTCTTTTAGTTTCTCCCAAAGAGACTTTTGATTCTCCTTATATATATGGTAAATCGGCGGGGCTATAGAGAGAACAATTATCACCAGAACAATAGGTAAAATGTACTTATCGGCATCAGGAATTACACTTCCTAAGAAATACCCTAGTGCAACCATACCCCAAACCCAAACAGTTCCTCCTATGAAATTGAAGAAGGTGAATTTTTTGTGATCCATTTTTCCAATACCCGCAACAATAGGGGCGAATGTTCTAACTACCGGTATAAATCTAGCCAAGGTAATAGCTTTACCACCATGCTTTTCATAAAACTCTTGGGCTTTTAGTATGTTTTTGGGGTTAAAGAATAAAGATTGTTCACGTCGAAATAAGGCCGGTCCTACTCTCCTGCCGAATTCATATCCAACATTGTCACCGGCTACAGCCGCTATCCAAGCACCTATCGCAAGAACCCAAAAGTTAAACAAACCAAAATCAGGGGACGATAACAGACCGGCAGTAAACAATAAACTATCCCCCGGGAGAAAAAAGCCGATCAACAATCCCGACTCTGCAAAAATAATGCTGAAAACTCCAATCAATCCTACTGCTTGTATTAGTGCCATCAGGTCGTGGCTAAAAACCGCATTTAGTACTTCTTGCATGTGTTACATGGTAACACATTTAGTGATATTCTTAGAAGAGGATGAATGACTATCTAATCAAAGCCAAGGAAATTCTAGGAGATAAGTATAATTCTTATTCGGAAACTAAAATCATCGAAGCGATGGAGTATTTAAGCTACAAAACAGCCGTGACCGAATTACCAAAAACAACTGATACCGAATATCCCATCCTTTATGTTTTCAGACACGGCCAAACTGAAGATAACGAGAGTATGATCTTCAGCGGCTGGAGAGATTCGCCCTTAACTCAGAAAGGGAAAGATCAAGCTTTATCACTCGCTCCCAAACTGGCAAATAAAAAAATCCAGCTGTTAGTTTCTTCTCCCCAGATTAGAGCCATTGAAACTATGAAAATAGCTATTTCACATAACGAAAAGGCGAAGGATCTTACGATCCAAACCGACCCAAGGATTATGGAGCGTAATTATGGAGAATACCAGGGTAAAAGTAAGTTAGAGATCCAACTGGAAGATCCAGAAAAACTTATGCTTGTTAGAAGATCTTTTTCTGTGCCTCCGGAAGGTGGTGAAAGCATTGAAACAGTGTGTAAACGGGTGACTGACTTTTGTGAAGAGATCGTTCCCTTGATGAAAAGAGATAATATTAGTGTTGCAGTATCGTGCCATGGAAACTCGATTCGGGGATTTCGAAGGTATTTCGAAAAACTAACCGACGAAGAAACTGCACAGATCGAAACACCTTTGGGCCAGAATTACGCGGCATATTCCGTAATATAAGGCTATCCATTAATATCAGAATAAATGTCTAACAACCGATTGTACTTCACTACTCTTTCGCCTCTTACTGGGGAACCCGCTTTTAGAAAATCTGCCTCCACCGCAATCGCCAAGTCTGCTATAAACGAATCCTCTGCTGTGTCACCGCTTCGATGTGACACAATGATACTCATTTTGTTATTCCTTGCCAGTCTAATAAAATCAAAGGTTTCGCTAAGAGTTCCAACTTGATTGGGCTTTACAATTACCGAATTCGCCATTTTTTTGGATATTGTTGCTTCAAGCAACTTAGCGTTGGTGACAACCAAATCATCTGCTACCAGCATTATTTTTTTACTAAACCTGGAATAAGCATCCACCCAGCCCTTATAATCTCGCTCGTAAAAAGGATCCTCCAAGTATATTATTTCGTACTCATTGAGAATTTTTTCGTAATAATCATTCAGCTGGGAAGGCTCCAACTCCAAACTTTCCTCAGGAATTACGTATTTGTCTTGGTGATGAAAGGATTCTGCGGCGGCATCCAAACCGAAGAATATGTCAGTACCAACAACAAAATTTTCACCGGCCGCAGACTTTATAAGCTCCAAGGCTCTTGGTAATGTTAAACCCTCTGGTGCAAAACCTCCTTCATCTCCCACCCCGGTTGAAAATCCTTTTTCCTCCAGATTTTTTTTAAGTGTTTTATAAACAGAAGTACCCATTTCTAGTGCCTCAACTATAGTCTTGCTTGTAGAAGGGATAACCATAAATTCCTGGAAAGACAACCCATTGGAAGCGTGCTTTCCCCCGTTTATTACATTAAATAATGGTGTCGGAAATTTCAGGAAACTTGTGTCCGGGACCCTTCCTGAATACAAAAAAGCCAAGTGCTCATATAACTCAAGCTTCCGCGATTCAGCAACCGCCTTGGCCACTCCCAAAGAAACAGACAGCATACTGTTGCCTCCTAAGTGCTGTTTGTTTGGAGTGCCGTCCATATCTATTAGTATTCTATCGATTTTTTCCTGATCTTCAGCATCTTCACCTACTAAAGCATCGTTAATGGCATGACTAACTATCTCAACGGCAGTTTCAACAGGAATACTAATAGCTTCAAGCTCACCTTTTGAGGCACCCTCGGGAACAGTTTGGGAAACTACAGTACCATCATCCAGATGAATAACCGTGTCGATTGTCCAGTCACCCCTGGAATTCAGGTTTTTGTGGCACTTTATTAGCTGAATTTTTGGCATTATTTTTTACCTGATAAAACCTTTTTCTCTGCCTCGTAAACTATTTTTCGAGTTTTATCTATAACGTCAGGGCTAACTGACACCGAAGTGATACCCCACTGTACCAGCATTTCAACAAGAGCCGGAAAGACCGAAGGGGCTTGCCCGCACATCGAGCATGTTATTTGTCTTTTCCTGCACGAAGTGACTAGCTTCTTTAGGGAGTCCAATACGGCCGGATTCATTTCATTGTAAGTATCCGCAACTCTTTCATTATCCCTGTCTACACCTAAGGTGAGCATCGTTAGGTCGTTGGACCCAATAGAAATACCATCTATACCCACATCTATAAAGTCGTCGATTAGTATTACGTTCGAAGGGATCTCCGCCATCATCCAAAGCTTAAAGTTGGCACTTCTTCTCAAATCATGCGCGGACAAAACTTTTTTTACATCCTCCATCTGTTCTACCGTTCTAACAAAGGGCATCATCACCCATAGATTCTTATACCCCATTTTGTTTCTAACTCTCTTTATAGCCTCAATCTCCATTAAAAACACTTCGGGCTCTTTTAGATACCTCGACACTCCTCTATAACCAATCATCGGATTAGGTTCAGCTGTCTCATACTTATGACCCCATTTAAGATTCGCATACTCGTTGGATTTGAAGTCGGTAAATCTATATACAACAGGTCGTTCTCCAAAAGCTTCCGCAAACTTTGCCAAGCCTTCAGATAGCTGCTCGATGTATTCCTTCTTTTTACCGGTATCAACATATCTTCTAGGATGTGTGCCTATGTTTGCCATAATAAACTCCGCCCTTAACAACCCGACACCATCCACATTACGCTTCGCCATATCTCCCGCCAATTCCGGTTCCGCCAGGTTCACGTATATTTTGGTGGCTGTTTTTAATTGCAAGGAAGATAGTGTTTCTTTTACCATTTTTTTCGTAGTAACATCTCCCTCATAAACCCTACCGTCCGAACCATCCACAGTGATCTCCTCGCCCGTTGACAACATCTTAGTAGCGTTTGTTGTTCCAACAACCGCAGGTACTCCAAGTTCCCTGCTAACTATAGCCGCGTGGCTGGTTCTCCCTCCCAAATCTGTTACGATTGCTGATGCTCGTTTCATAGCGGGCACATAATCGGGATTAGTCATTTCGGCAACCAATATATCCCCGGGAGTTATTTTATTTATCTCGGACGAACGTTTTATAATTTGCACTTTTCCACTGGCAATACCGGGAGAAGCAGCCAGGCCTTCAAGTAAAAGCTTCATTCTTTTCGAATCATCCAAGGAAACTTCTTCGTGCTCCTTCTGCTTCAATGTAGTAACAGGCCGAGACTGGACGATATACAAAATTCCATTCTCTATACCCCATTCAATATCCTGTGGTTTACCATAATGTTTCTCGATTTTCATTCCCATCGCTGCAACTTCCAACGCCTTTTTATCACTAATCTTTTGTTTCTTCTGGTGCATTTTAGAAATTTTTGTCACTCCTGCCAAGGTAAGTTGCCAATCCTGTTTGGATATAAATTTCGATGTTATTTTTCCGGTTTTTTTATTAATAATAAACTGGTCAGGTGTTACCTCTCCAGAAACTACCGGCTGACCTAACCCATAAGCTGCTTCTACCGAAACCTCATCTCTATTATTAGTTAAGGGGTTTACCGTAAATAGTATCCCGGATATATCTGATTGCACCATTAATTGCACCGGCACGGCTATTCCTACCTTAAAGTGGGAATACCCATTGGTAGATCTATAAAATATTGCACGTGCTTCAAACAAAGAAGCCCAACACATCTGAACATGCTTAACTACGTCTGCCCAACCCTTAATATTTAAGTAAGTTTCCTGCTGCCCTGCAAAGGAGGCATCCGGAAGGTCTTCGGCAGTTGCAGATGACCTCACCGCAACCAACCTATCATATTCTCCAGAAAGTTGGTGGTAGCTATCTTTTATTTCTTCGGCAAGCTCCTCGGGCATTTCAGCGGCTTTAACTGCCACCTTAATCCTGCGTGAAGCTTCCTGAAGTTTTTTGGAATCATTTACATCAAGTCCGCCTAATTCTTCCAATATTTTCTTTTTAAGTGAGGTAGTTTTCAAAAAGTCAAAATATGCAGTAGCCGTTACTACAAAGCCGTTTGGCACTGGAATCTTCGCATTAGTCATCTCACCAAGGTTGGCCCCTTTTCCGCCAACTAATGGAATATCGTTTTTATGAATATCCTTAAACCAAAGGATTTGGGCAGTATTTTTGTTCATATATCTATGCTATCACAGATCGAAATTAATCTTAATATCGAATCCTTTGAATAGTTGCTCAACTTTGTTTATAAGAGCGGCCTTCTCCCGTTCCGAAGAACCGCCTAGTCTAACACTAATGTTAGGTGTTGTATTTGAGGCTCTGATTAGAAACCACGCGGTCGGAGAAATATTTGCTCTAATACCGTCAAGTTCAATATAATTTTCAACATCCTCATCATTCTTAACCTTCTCGGAGAGGCTTTTTACCAGCCTAAATTTGTCCTCATCTCGCACAGGTACCTTTACCTCCGGAGTTGAAAATTGTCTAGGAACAATTTTCAACAGCTCTGACAAAGTTTTGGGCTGATTGCTAATTATTTCGGCTATTCGACAAGCTGAATAAATCCCATCATCATACCCATAATACCTGTCTGCGAAAAACATATGTCCCGAATACTCGGCGCCTACACTCCCTCCATTTTTCACTTCTTCAAAAACATATGGATGCCCTGTTCTAGTCATAACCGGAATCCCATGACGAGACTTAATAAAATTGTCAATCTCTCCTGAACCTTTAACATCGTAAACTATTTTTTCATGGGGATTCCTATGTAATAGATCAGCGGCCACAAGCATTAAAATTTCATCTGTACTATAAGAAACACCTTTTTCATCCACAACCCCAAATCTATCAGCATCAGTATCAAATCCGAAACCCACATCAGCCTTATTTTCCAGTACTTGCTTCTCCAGTGACTTTAAAAAGAGAGGATTTTCCGGATCAGGAATTCCATGGGGAAACTTACTGTTATACTCGCAATAAAGGGGTACTACTTCGTAGCCCATACCTTGGAAAACCTGCTGTGCTAGCTCACTTGCTGTTCCGTTTCCACAGTCGAGTACTACCTTTAGCTTCCTTTTAGCCTTAAATTTCTCGATCAAAAAGCCAATATATTTCTTTGTTAAATCTTCCTCATCGTAGTCACCAGATCCCGTATCGAAATCCTCCTTTTCTATCATATTCAATAGCTTTTTTATATCCGCCCCATAAACAGGCTCTGCACCGGCATAATCCAATCTAAATCCATTAAATTCCTCCGGATTGTGGCTAGCGGTAACTTCAGTACCCGCATCAAATGCGGAACCACATGTTAAAAAGTGAATTACAGGGGTAGCGGTTATTCCAATGTGTGTTACATTAATCCCTGTTGATAAAAGGCCTTTTATATAGCTTTGTGTTAGAAACAAGGAACTCTTCCTATTATCTCTGCCAACCACTATTGATTTACCCATTCTTCTCTTAACCATGCTTCCAAAGGCTCTCCCTATAACATATGAAACCTCTTCATTCAGATCCGTTGGATATACACCTCTGATATCGTAATCCCTAAAAATTTGTGGTTTTATTTTCATAGAGCTACTTCTCCTCCAAAGGAATTTATTGGGAGGTCGAAAATGAAACATGCTCCTTTAGGCTTATTGTCCTCAATCCATATCTTGCCTCCATGAGCTTCTATTATCCCCTTCGCAATTACCAAACCCAATCCGGTACCTTTGTCCTTATCCGAATTACCATTGTTATGCCCTTGCATAAATTTATGAAATAAGGTTTCTTTGTCCATATCAGGAATCCCAATACCGGTATCACTTACTCGAATTTCAATCCCATTAGCTATTTGAATAACCCGTATAGTAATTTCGCCGTCCTTAGGAGTAAATTTTATTGCATTACTCAGTAAATTATTTAATACCTGTCTTAGTCTCTCGGCATCGAATGCCAACTCATTGTAATCTGACTTTACATCAAGAGTTAAATGTATCCCCTTAACTTGAATTAGCGGATCAATATACGAGGTTACTTCTTTAATTAGCTCTATTAAGTTCCCTCTAACCTTATGTATCTCAAATTTCCCAGCCTTCATTTTGGATACATCCAATATGTCATTTACCAATCCCAACAATCCGGTGGATGACTTTCGTATTTGGGAAAGCAGCATATGAATCTGATTAGCCTCGAGAGTGGCCAACTCTTTAATTAGTAAGTCTGATGCCCCTCTGATAACCGATAACGGGGACCTGAGTTCATGCACGAGCATCGCGATATAGTCATTATTTCCGGTTTGAATTTCGGGTGATGACGAAATATCCTTTTGAGATTCAAAAGCTACAAACTTCTTATAGGCCTCAGTGTATTCTTTTGACTTTTTATGAACTAAAACAAGTAGGAGAGTAATTACAAAGGCCTCTAAAATTACACAGACTAAGAGCACCTGCATTTATTATTATGAAACAACCTTAATACCTGACTCTTCCGGAGTTTCTCCCAAAAGAACCGCAACCTTTTCAGGTAATTCGGAAGGAACTACATTATACTTGGAATAATAATCATCAGCCCCCAACTCCATGGCCCTTTTTACGTTGTCCTCCGTTCCAAAATTAGTGAGCATCACAACTTTCATATTTTTCGTTTCGTCCTTCTCGCGCAATTCTTTTAAGATGTCTAACCCATTCACACCAGGAAGTACTATATCCAAAAATATAAGATCAGGCTTCTCAACAAGAACTTTTTCAACGGCTTGAAAGCCTTCACTAACACGGACAACATTATAACCTTTAGCGTTTAGTGGGATAGAGAATGTATAGAAAAAGCTATCGTCATCTTCAATAAATAATACTTTTTTAGGCATATATTGAATATTACATAAGTACCTTGTGTCTATCAAGAGGAAGATATATTCTAATAAAATGATTAAAAAAGTAGGACTGGCGGTTTTTGCATTGGGCGTTACTCTGGCTACAACCTTTCTAATATTAAACTTCATGGTATTTGGAAAATTTAAGCTCGAGAATCTCAATCCATTCGGATCGGCAGGACCAATTAGTAAAGCCATAGAAAAGATCGAACTTGCTAAAGAAGGTGATAATTCGAAGCTTAAGGCTAAAGAAATAGTAAACATTTTATTAATCGGAATTGACCGTAGAAATAAGTCTCAAACTGGATTTAATACGGATGTAATGATCCTAGTGTCAATAGACACACAAACTAAAAGGGTTCTACTTACGTCAGTTCCTCGAGACGTTTGGATAAACGGAAACAAAATCAACGCTCTCTATACAGTATTTGGGGAAGAGACACTTGTGGACGCTTTTGAAAAAATTACCGGCCAAGACGTGGACGGATACATTAGGTGTGATTTTGAAGATTTCAGATGGATTATCGATGCAATGGGTGGAGTCCCGATCGATGTTGAGCGCTCCTTTACAGACAACACATTCCCTAATAACTCAGACACGGCAGTGGTTAGCGTAACCTTTACCCAAGGAAAAGAAACGATGCCGGGAGATAGGGCCTTGATTTTTGCCCGATCGAGAAAAGGCAACAATGGTGAAGGCAGTGATTTAATGAGGGCTAAAAGACAACACTTGATACTTAAAGGAATGATCGAAGGTATTAGCCAGAGCAAAAGCCAATTTTGGCCCATGGATGTGGACTCCTTCTTTGGTACTGTGACGGCGACCGGGAAGATGCTTACCACTTTAGAATTAGAAGACATCTATTATCTCTGGAGATTCTACGACGAAAGAGACCAATACAACATAGAGAGCTTTGTAATAGGCGACGACTATATATACCACCCGGGATTATATCCGGCTAGCGACTATCACGCATGGGTATTTATACCACGTGACCCCACTTGGACGGTTTTACATACAGACATACGTAACAAACTGGATGGTACCTTTGTTGAGGAAATGGCACCAGCGAATTAACTTGCGTGTAGAACATCCTCAAAATGCTCGATAACATACCGGCCGGGGACTTTGGTCAAGCAGATCAGATCCAGTCTCCAATCCTGTCCGTAATACTGAATAAGAGAAAGATATTTGTTTATTGCTCTTAACAACTTCCGCTGTTTTCTATACCCAAATAGCTCATATGGAGCGCAAAAGCCTGTTATTCCTATTGACTTCACTTCCACGAACACAGGGGGCTTAGCCCGCCCACAATCGACATCTAGTACTCCACAAGGATCCGAAGCAATTAGATCAAGCTCACCCCCGTGGCAAGTCCAATTTCTCTCCAAGATCCGGTATCCTTTCTTTATTAGATATCTTTCCGCCAGCTTCTCCGCGCTCCTACCAAGCTCCCTTGTGTTCACAAAAATACAATAACAGATAGCGTTATTTTTAAAAGTAAGGAAATTCCACGAGCACTAGAATCAATATTATAGGGTTTCGGAAGACCCCACCCTGTCCGGAGCAATTCCATAGAACTTAACCAGTTGGGTAACGATTTCCATCCACAATGGAACTGCCGTTTCTGCTGCATATATTGAAGCTTTTGGCTCTTCCAGTTTAACTATCATCGAAATTTTTCTGTCGCCCGATAAAAAACCCACGAAAGTAGCGTTAGTTCGATCAGGAGAGTATCTTCCGTTTTCCGGTATTTGAGCAGTTCCGGTCTTCCCGGCTATTTTATAATCCTTTATCACAAAGTATTTTGCCTCTCCACCACTGACAGCGGATTCCAACAGATTAATTAACGTATCCGAGGTTTCTCTGGAAATCACTTGTCTAATACTTTTGGTGGGGATCTGGATTATTCTTCCTCCTTCATTTATCTTGTCTATAATCTTAGGCTTCAGTAAAAATCCGCCGTTTGCCAAAACGTTAAACGCATTCACAACCTGTAGAGGAGACGCTGATACACCCTGCCCAAAGGCAATTGTAGCCAAATCTATATCTGTCCATGTGTTCTGGTCTCTAATAACTCCGGTATCCTCTCCCTCCAATGAAATCCCTGTTTTAGATCCTAAGCCAAAATCACTAAAGTATTGTGACAAGGTTTTACTCCCAACTCTGTGTCCAACCCATGCCGCACCGATGTTGTTAGACTTCTGCAAAAGCTGGATTATCGTTTGGGTACCATAATGGGCTCCATCCCAGTTATTTATCACGTAATCAGAATATTGGACCGGTCCATTATCTTCAAATGTGGTCTGGGGTGTTACAAGCTTTTTATCGACTGCAGTGGCTATTGTTAGAGGCTTAATTACGGAGCCCGGTTCATATACACCAAGTGCATTGTTCCTTCGATCATATGGCACCCTATGCAACTCTTCTGGAAATTCCTGCTCGGCTAAATAGAACTCAGCTGGTGAATAAGACGGGTAATTTGCCAGTGCAACTATTTCTCCCGTGAAGGGATCCATAACAATTACTGTGCCCGATTTTGCATTATATTTTTCTACACCTTCCATTAAACTCTTTTCCACCAAATACTGAACCGAACTGTTAAGAGTTAGGTAGATATCCCTTCCCGGAACAGGTTCTATCTTCTTGTAACCACCGATTAAGATAGGATGCCCTTTAGCATCTCTTTCCTCGATAATTTTCCCGGGTTTCCCTTTGAGTTCTTCATCTAAACTGCCCTCAATGCCAAAATAACCTCTGGTGGTGTTCTCATCTCCCGCAACAAAACCTAAAACATGAGCCATTAGTGAGTCTTCGGGATAGTAACGAGCGGATTCCTCTTCAAATCCAATCCCGTCGATACCCAACTCCTCGATTTTTTCCTTGTAGCTTAGCTTAACAGCATGTTCCAAGGGCACCCAGTACAAGTCCTCCTCAAGACTAGTTTGATACTCCGGCCACAACAATTTGTAAAATTCATCTGAGTTTTTATAGTCGGGATCCGAATGGGAAGATTGTTGAGTTTCAAATTTTAATTCCGACAAAATAGTCGCCAAATCCTTTGCAATATTCGACGGCGATGCAATTTTCTTCGGCTCACCATACATTAAGTAATTAATTACTGTGCCCGCCATTACTCTTCCGTCAGTTGAATAAATTGTGCCCCTTCTTGCCGGAATCTCTTGGGTACTCCAATACTGCTCGTGTGCCATGGAAGAGTATTTTGAGTGATAAATTAACTGGATTATTACAAGCTTTGTGATGATCAGTAAATAGAGAACGAGAAAAACTCCCATTAATGACACAATTCTCATATTAGTACCAGTTTTTTGGTTTCTCTTCATAACTCTACTAATGATAAGTTTATTGTATTAAGCTAGCAACCTTTGATTGGAAACTTACGTCGATTGAGGATATTTTTTCAGTCAGCTCAACAAAACCCAAACTGCCTGCTCTGTCCTCTATAGATTTTAACGAGGCTTTCTCACTGTTAACATAGGTTAAGCCTGAAATTTGCTTCTCTAACTCTAGCTTCTCTGCCCTTAACCCAGCGAGCTCTTCATTACCCACTGTTATCGTAGAAGAAATAACGAGTCTTATCCCAATGCATAGTACAAACATAACTATAGAAGCCTTGTAAACTGATTTAATTAGTTTTGTGCTATCTATGTTAATTTTCTTAATAAATTTTTTCATATGTTCTTAGCTTCGCACTTCTCGATCTTGGGTTGTTCACAATTTCCTCATTTGAGGGAACAACCGGCTTGTCGTTCACAGGCTTTATGTTGGGCTGCGCGCTTTGACCAAATTCCTTGGTCAATCTATCTTCCAAAGACTGAAAAGATAAAACTGACATTCTTCCACCAGGCAGTAATGTGCGCGCAGCCCGGGGCAGCGCATCTCTCAAATTTTCAAGTTCATTATTCACTGCTATCCTCAGAGCCTGAAAGGTTCTGGTTGCAGGATGTATTCTCCCATTCTCATAGTTAGAAGGAGCCTCGGAAACCAGCACTTCTACAAGTTGTGCGGTTGTCTGAATCTTCTTCTTATTACGAGCTTCTACAATGGCTTTCGCAAATCTTTTGGCATACTTTTCATCCGACAGATCAAAAATTAGTTTGGCTAACTCTTTTTCGGATAAAGCATTAATAAAATCCGAAGCGTTAACCCCCAGGGTTTTATCTAATCTCATATCCAAAAACTGGTCCTTCTGGAAGCTAAGACCTAAGTCATCTTCATCGAGCTGGCTTGAACTGTATCCCAAGTCGAATAGTATCCCGTGAACCTGATCAAAACCGTGTGCGCGGGCAATTTCATCGATTTTAGAAAAGTTGCCGGTCGCGGATACGAAGTTGCCGGATAACCCAAGGTTTTGGATTCTGTACAGGGCTCTATTAATACTTCCTTCATTAACATCAATTCCCAAAACTTTGGACCCTTTTTTTAGCATTTCAATCGAATGCCCGCCATCTCCCAATGTAGCATCAATATATGTGCGATCTTTTTGAACTTGTAAATGTTCTAAAATCTCATTTAAAAGAATTGGTTTGTGATAATCCATTAGTTATTTCCTCTAAGTGAGATACCCATGTGTCTTTATCCCAAATTTCGATATGATCTCCTACTCCGATAACCGCCGTCTCCGATTTTATTCCTGCGAATTCCTTTAAAGGTGTGGGAATTACCAATCTTCCTTGAGAATCCACAGAAGCTTCGGAAGCAGACGTGAACAAATATCTTTCCAAATCACTTCTTTTTACCTGATCTTTTAAGTTTTCAACCTGCTTTTCGACTTTTTCAGCCCAATCTTGTTTTTCGTACAGCAAAACACACTTTTCAAAACCTTTCGCAAGGACTATGTCGTCGCTAACTATCTGTTCGCGCAGTTTCTTGGGCAGGGCAATGCGTGAACCTTCTGTAATATTCGGGTTATATTCCCCAAGAAACATTTTCATATATAGTCAGTAAGCAAAATACTGTACTTTCACCATTTCTCACCATTTAAACCCTATATTCCTCCATAAGTACTCCTTAGTCAAGACAAATAAAACCCGAAAGTACAAAAAAAAGACCGGCAAAAATTAATTTACCGGTCAGGAACGTATCAAAGCTCAGTCATTTGATCACCCCAGGCAGAATTTGGGAAGCGGCAGCCAGGCAGACAAAAGAAAGCCCGATAACTGCCACCAACATAGCATAAAGTACCACCTTCATAGCTTTTTTGGTTTTCATTGGTGAAGCCTCCTTTTTTTAGATGGGCAAATTATACCCTATAATATGTGAGGTGTCTAACCTTGGATTTTGCTTGAAATGGTCTCAATCGTAATTCGTTCCTGTTTTGCTGTGTCCCTATCACGAATTGTCACCGTTCCATCTTCTAGAGTTTGAAAGTCTACTGTGATGCAATAAGGGGTTCCTATTTCATCTTGCGAGTAATATCTCTTCCCAATATTACCTCTATCATCCCAAGCTGTGCTTATCCCTTTTTCTACCAAATCCTCGAAGATATTTTTCGCCTTGATAACAAGCTCGTCTTTATTTTTTAACAATGGAAAAACTGCAACTTTGTATGGAGCTACCTTAGGATCCAATTTTAATACAATGCGGTCTCCGTCTTCACTGTAGGCGTTAAACAATAAAACCAACATTAGTCTGCTTAAACCTATCGAATATTCTGCCACATGTGGAATAAACTTTTCCCCGGTTTCCGGATCTGTGTATGTAAAATCTTGGCCCGAAAACTCGCCGTGCCTTCGCAAATCCCAGTCTGTTCTATAATGAATTCCTTGGAACTCCTTCCACCCGAAGGGGAATTCGTATTCTAAGTCATGGGCGATTTTATTGTAATGCGCCCTTTCTTTTTGAGCTTGCTCCCTGAATCTCAATTTCTTTTCATCGATTCCCAAGCCAATTAACCAGCTCTTACTCACTGTTTTTAGCTCCTCAAATGTACTTGCGGCATCGTTAGGGTGAATGAACATTTCAAGTTCCATTTGCTCAAACTCTCGTGTTCTAAAAAAGTAAGGGCCCACCTTAATTTCGTTTCTAAACGACTTGCCAATTTGCGCAATACCGAAGGGTATTTTCTTCCTCATTGAGTCTTTGACTAATTCGTAATTATAAAAAATTGGCTGGCATGTTTCTCCCCGTAAATAGGCACTTGTTTTAGCGTCTTCCACAGTACCAACCATAACTTCAACTAGCTGATTAAAATACTTAGCTTTTCCTAATTTATTGCCTTCCGGGCTTTTTATGTTGTTCTTTTGGATTATTTCGTCTATTTCCTCGGGTTTAGAGCCATCTACATTTTCTCCGGTCGCGTCTTCTATCAGGTGATCTGCTCTATATCTTTTGTTGGTGATAGTATCCTCGACCATCACATCTGCAAATAGATCGGTATGCCCACTGGCTTCCCAAACTCTTGGATGAGATATAATAGCCCCGTCTAAACCTACAACGTCAGGACGCTTTGTTACAAATTCTTTCCACCAGAGATTTCGCAAATTCCTTAAAATTTCAGCACCAAGCGGGCCAAAATCATATGCTGCTTCCCACCCCCCATAAATCTCAGAAGAGGGAAAAACAAAGCCTCGGCGTTTACATAAACTAGTTATTTTTTGTAAATTATCTTGCATAGTAACCTAATAAAGGGGATTATACCTTACATCTCTAAACTTTTAAACGATTCATCTAAAGTGAGAGAAATATGACTTTTAACTTTCTCCTTAAATTTAGCGAATTTCTTTTCTTTGAGTATATTCAAATCAACTCCGTATCCAAGGTGCTTAAGCAAATTTAATTCAAATTTACTTACAATTAAATCCGCATTATCTGCCGAATCATTAAGAGCCTGGAGAGATTTTTCGAAAATATTGTAAATGAGTTCGGAGTCGATTTCTTCAAATACAGTTTTATTTACTAACTCAGCCAGATAAAGCGCTTTTTTAACTTTTTCATAGTCTTTTTTTAGACGGGGAAATGATTCTATGAGCTGTACTTCATTGATGAATTTAAATCCTGAATCGCTTTGTGATATGGCAAGCTTTATTTTGTTAAGAGTGTCCAGGCTTCCTGATCTTCTAGAAGTTATCTTGCGCACTCCTTTGGCAATTGCAATTATCTTTCCATTTTCCTGTGACAGCATTGTAAATAGTTTGTCTGCATCTTTATGGGCTGAATTTTTAAGTACTATTGCAGTAACATTGTATTTACGCATATCTGCATTTTACAAGCATCGCACGAGGCTGTACACTATGGGAAACATTTTTAAAAGGAGTGTACTAATGAAAGTCGAATATGTTATCGTCGACAGTAATATGAAAGAAATCCACAGTGGAATAACGCCCTCATTGCCAAGATTTCCTGTCAGAGAAGACTCCCTAACTCTTATAGGGCCTGGGGGATTAAAAGCAAAGTTTGCTGTTATCGATGCCAGTCTCATCCCTCCCTATATCATTGTGATGGAAACGGGTGATCCAGAGGCACTAAGGGCGGCATTATTGACATCAAGCCGAATAACAATTTAAGAGGAGCATAGTTATGGTTTACGATTACATTATTATCGACAGGTATGGGAATGAGCTGTTCCGGGGGACTACTCCCAGGTTACCGAGGTTTCCCTCAATGGGAGATACCCTTCGCATCTCCACTCACAACCCTGAAGGGAACATGCTCAAATATGTTGTAGTGGAGGCTCAGTTATTCCCTCCGGTCATCTACCTAACCGAGAAAAAAGAGTACCAGAGAGGTGAAGTTTTGGCGTAACGAAATAAAGACTCTCCCGTTTATTCCAGGAGAGTCTTTCTTTTTTTCAATTAAATCAAACTACAATCCAAAGTTTAGAGAAGTATCCATCTTTAGATTAAGCTCTTTAGTCACACCGTTTACGGTAACACTATGCTTTTCGGTATCTATACCCGCCTGTTTTTGAATGGTTAGGCTGTATTTATCCGTTACGATCTCTGCGGGCAAGTAATACTTAAAGGTGAGAGTTTTCGACTCAGCAGGTCCCATCTCAACATACCCGCTATACCACACTTTATTTCTTTCCTCGCCTTGCAGGCTTCCATCCTCCGAGCCTTCTATCGTAGCAATTTCCGACCCTTTAGGCATATAGACCCTAACCCAATCTCTAAATCTCTTCACAAACGGATCATAATCAGCGGCAGGCTGTGGATAATCGTACTTAATGCTCACCGTCCTCAACCATCTATCTCCTTCTTTCTCCAACTTATGAGTTACTTCTTTGGTAACAAACCAGTTTGTTTTGTCTCCCCCCAAGTTGGTAGACACCACCATAGAGTAATCCCCCGCAACATTTTCTATTATTCTTCCACCCAATCCATATTTTTCTACCAATGCCTGAGCCTGAGGATCAAAGAGATAAGCCTGGATATGCTTTCTTAAAGCCAAATCCACACCCTTGTCTATCATTTTCGGCCACATATCCTTATCAGTGGATTCAAACACGTTCTTCAACATCGAGTTCATTAAACTGCCCAAAACTCCTTTTCTGTTAGCTTGTTCTCTCAAGGCCAAGGATGCCATTCTCTCAAGCTCCAGAACAACGTTATCTTGATTATAGGTTATACCATTTACTGTAACCGGCCCTGTAACACCGAGTAATTCTTCAATGACTCTGGTATCTATAGTAACTATTGCATCCACGGGTTTTATTTGCCACGGTCTAATTCTTCCGGCCATATTGTAGAACACAAGTAACTGATCCATTGAAGTTGGCAAATCAGGTGAATAGTTCATATCTCTGGCGTACCATCTTTCAACTTTTAAGTAATTGCCGTATGGGGCTGGTGGATCAGGAAAGTCGTATGTTGCGTCGATATCGTCTAAAACTAAATCGATACTATACATATCCGCAGAAGAAAAGTCTTGATTTTCCAAAACTCCGTTAGCCATTTTAAAGGTTGCAAAATTCGTCATAAATCCACCCGTTGGTCGTATTTCTTTATCATTTTGCATAATTATCATGTATCTTTTGGTAGGAGTGTCTACACCAAGTATGCCGGGGAAAATAATTAACGCTTGTTTTATATCAGGACCATACTCAGAGGCCTGGGACAAAACATCCTTGGCAAATCTGATATTTTCTCTGATATTAACTCCCTTAATGCTTTCCGGGTATTTGTCTACATCTATGGGAGACAAAACTTCACCTATTTTGTCGACCTTGGCGATCACAGGATCCATTTGGTTTGCCACCTCAGGCATGATACTCACCCATATTTGGAATGCTTCCATTAACCCTGTTGTGTCGTCTATTATCTCAGTCTCGTTAACCTTCAATCCTGCAGCATCAGCAAAGGGTTCAACAATATTAGAGGTTTCCTTCATTGCATCCAGTGCAATAAATCCCGCTTCAATAAACTTATCCGAATCCGAGTAGAATTCGCTGAGTTTAAAATATGAGAAATTTCTCATCCACCCAAGATCGGAATCCCTTTCCTGCCGAATTTTATCGAGATCCAACCTTGTCTGTTCAATTACCTTGTCCAAAGTAATCAAATCTCTGTTTTTAACTGCTGCACCCAAAGCATTTACGTCCTCCTTAAGAACGTTTGTGCTATTTACTAGGGCGAATACAGGTCGTAGCACCTTTACATATACAAACAAGGCTATTACACACCCCAAAGCAATTGCCGCAACACCCGCGACTCCTATGCTCCCCAAAATTTTCTTGTAAGACGGTTTTTTTATTCCATTATTCATATTTGGTAAACTTTCGATATTAGTGCTGCTTGCTGGGGCACTACCCCAAAATTTTGTATTATTCATAATTAAAAGGCTCCTTTACCTGTAATCACTACATAAGGCGTTTTTAGTATAATCTTTAAATCATACACTAAGGATTTTTTTTCTGCATACTCAGCGTCCAATTTTACTCTGTTAACAAAACCCAACTGCGACCTTCCGCTGACTTGCCACAGTCCAGTTATTCCAGGTTTCACAGTGAGGGCTTTCTTCATATACTGCTCTTCTTCAGGATGCCTTGCTAATTGCTCATCAATTTCGTAAAAATAATATGCTCTGGGGCCAACAATCGACATATTACCTGCCAGGACATTGAAAAATTGCGGAAGCTCATCAATACTATATTTTCTAAAAAGTTTCGCGCCTTTAATTAAACGGGGATCCTCGTCGGCTTCAAGCTTATAATTATTTTCCTCGTATTTTTTGTGTAACTCCGGGTAGTTTTTCTTTAGATAGTCGTAGCCATTAGGAACCATCGATCTAAATTTAAGTAGTTTAAAGGGCTTTTTGTCTTTTCCAACACGGTTTTTTATATCAGCAAACACCGGACCTTCTGGGGAAACAACCTTAACCCAAATGGCCGCCCCTAATAAAATAGGAGAAAATAAAACGATGCCCACTATGGCACCAAATATATCTATGATTCTTTTACCAATGTCGTATAGAGACATAACGTTTGATAGTGGCTATTAGTATACTACAGATTTAATTTGATTTTCAAAGCTTTCTTGGCTAAATAACCGAGCTCTATCCTTACATCCTTGGGAACTGAAGTCACTGGGATTAAACCCGCGCAAGACAGTTACCAGAGAATCCTCTGTTTGCTCATCAAAAAAAGTGCCGGTTTCTCCTTCAACTACCGTTTCCAAAACCCCACCCTTTCTATAAGCAATAACAGGTTTCCCACAAGCCATTGCCTCAATAGGCACAATGCCAAAGTCCTCAAACTGGGTGACAATTAGCGCCCTGCACTTGGAATAATAACCCGCTAACTCTTCATCAGAAACTTTGTCCAAAAATTCAGTATGCTTTTTAGCCAATTTCTTAAGCCGAGCACTATCAGGACCCTTTCCAACAATTTTAAGATCCAGGTTCAGCCTCTCACACGCCTTAATGGCAATATCCACACGCTTCCAAGACACAAGCCTAGTAACTACCAAAAAGTACTCTCCCTGCGAACCAGCACTGCTTTCGAATTTAGCTAGATCAACAAAAGGGTAAATAATTCGAGATTCTCGATTATAGTATTTTTTAATTCTATCTTGCGGTGTTTTGGAATTAGCAATAAGCATATCAATCCTTTGAGCTGCAGCGTAATCCAACATTCGGAGATAATTTAATGGCAAGCTTAAAAAAGGCTTAGCGAGCTTTCGAATCGGGCTTAAATATCCATAAGATTCACTTTCAAAATAACTGCCCGATTCCCAAAACATTCTGCCCGGAGTGTTCATATAACAGATGTGGCGAGTCTGCGGCCGGGTTATTATGTGGTGCGCGTAACGGCTGGATATTGAGATGACAAGGTCGAATTTGGAAAAATCAAATGATTCAAAAGCCAGGACATGGAACAAAAAAGGCGAGTAATATCTATTAAGTTTTTCTATAAAAGGAAACTTTTGGATAAACGAGGTAACAAACTTTATCTTCTTATCTTTTAGTTGCTTTTGCCACTTTTTAGAAACAACACTTGTAAAAAGTGGGGCATCGGGAAACATTTTACATATTGCCATAACTAGCCTCTCCTGCCCTCCAAACTGGATTAAGTCATCCGTAACAATGGCAATTTTTGGGTATAGCATATTCTAATAATATCACCACAAAGAAAAGTTCCCCGAATGTAATTCTATCGGGGAACTATACCAATCAAACTACGACTTTGAAATGATCATCCAAAGCCTGTCGAACAGAATCTACGGTAAGAGGACAAACCAATAGTACGACCCCTATTTCTGCATGCCTCATTTTTTTAAGCTTTATGGTTTGCCCCTTGTCCAACTGCCGCTCAGAGATAAGCAAATTGGATCTAAGGTTATAGGAATTTATCAGATATAAGGCATAATCAATGCTCTCTAGCCTCAATACGGACATGTTTATGCCTTTTTCCCTGAGCTCTTTCACTCTCTCTTCAAGGAAGTTCAGCAAATCCTTATGGGTAAGCTTCTGTTCACCATCATAAACAAGTACCAGCATGTGATTTTTTCCCATGCCTCACTCCTATAGCTTTCCATCGACAAAATCCGACGCTAAGTCTCTTATCCATGCAAACTGCATCACAATGTTGGGGACAAAAGTCACCTTAGCTCCGGCGCCGGCTAGTTTAGTAGTTATTTCCGTCGATAGGTCTATTTCCGAAACAAACAAAATCCTGCCGAACTTATCCAAGTTTCCCAATATATAATCGGCTGCTGCGTTTGGATCTAAATATCTAATAAAACTGAGATCCTTGCCAAGAATGTTCGCAGCAAGACGTAGGGCTTGGAGATTTCTAACCAAATCCGGATCTTCTGCATTTTTTTGGCTATAGAAATACAAAACTATTAGGTACCTTCCCATTTGAGGCTCCTCCTTAACGGTTTTTAGCTGGATTATGGGTATAGTACTCCAAAACTTGCTATAATTCAAAAATGAAAAGGGGTTTTCAAATATGAAGATAGGGTTAAACGGCCAGTTGCTATCCAACCCAAACCCGGCGGGGCCAGAAGTATTTGCATCCAGACTATATAAAACAATGGTTAGCACCGATAGCCAAAACGATTACGTTCTCTATCTTGAAGATAAAGCAAAAACTGAACTTATAGACCAGGTAATAAGATCTAACCCAAAGCTTGAAGTAGTAATACTAAGAAAAGTACTTTCGTGGACACAAATTAGTTTGGCTATAGAACTCATAAGAAACCCGGTAGATGTATTTTTTACCCCCATCCATACAATTCCCGGACTAACTTCAATTGTCACTCTCGGAAAATTCAGGCCTGTAACAATGATTCATGGACTGGAGTACAAGGTAAACAAAGAATATGAAAACAAGCACATCAAAAAATTGCTACATCCCCTGATACTTTTTTGGACTACTCAGGTATCTAGAAAAATAGTTGTCCCTTCTCAGGCAACAAGAGATGCGCTAATAAGAGATAAGTTCTTAAACGTAAAGCCTGACAAAATTTCAGTGATTCCCGAAGGTGTCGACAAAGGTTTTTTTAGTAAAGATGAAACCGAAGTTGCCAAAATTACTTCTAAGTACGGCTTAGTTCCGGGTAAGTACCTTTTTTTCATTTCAACTATTCAACCTAGAAAAAACATCCCTAATACAATTAAGGCTTTTTCTGACGCCTTAAAAGAAACAGGCTTAATAGATCATAAACTTGTCCTTGCCGGTAAATTCGGCTGGGATTATCAAGGAATCTTGGAAGAACCGAAAAAACAAAATATCGAGGCGAACGTTAAATTTTTAGGTTGGACACCTGACGAGGATATCAAAGCACTCTTGTGGGGTAGCAAGGGATTTGTAAATTTTTCTTTAGAGGAAGGTTTCGGACTACCTTTACTCGAGGCACTTGCGTCGGGCATTCCCTGTGCGGTATCCGACATTCAAGCCTATAAGGATTTGGGGAAGAACTTCCCAATCTATGCAAATCCCACTAGTATTAATGAAATGAAGGAAGCTTTGAGTAAATTACTGACCTCAACGAATTACATTGGTACGGAACAAGTAAAGTACGCCGGCAATTATAATTGGGAGAACACTGCTACAAAGCTACTTCAAGTTCTCCAAAATGTTGTTAAGCACTCTTAGAGTAATTTCTCCGGTAGTTTTCCAATCATATAGCTTTTGCAATTCATACCCTTTTCCAATCAACTCCTTCATTTTTTCGGCGTTGTGCAAAGTCCCAGCTATTTTTTGAGCAATATCTTCGGGATTTAAAGGGTCAAAATACTCAACCGAATCCCCATACACCTCTTTATGCACCGGAATATCCGAAATAACACAGGGCAAACCTACAGCCTGAGCTTCCAGGGGTGTTAAACTGAAGCCTTCTTTTAATGATGGAAACACACAAAGCTCAGCCTTTCTTCTCAATCCTACAACTTCGCAGTCTGATACGGGCCTTTTGTTCCCCGGTATTAAGACAAACTCGGTCAAACCTTTTTTAGCTATAAAGTTGCTGACATCAGAGGAGAATTTGTCTTTTTTTCCTATCAACACAAGTTTCCCCGAGTAGTTGTACTTGCTTCGCAATAGTTCAAAAGCGGCAATAAGCCGGTATATATTTTTGTGCTCGTACATGCTCCCGACATGCAAAATAAAATTTCCCCTAATCCCCAAGTCGGAATCCGTTTCCTCAATGCAAGAAGGGTCTAAGCCTTCGTACGCAACCACATACTTATCCGTTTCGAATAGTTTTAAAAATTCTTGTCTAACCGATTGCGATGGAACTATTACCTTTTCCGATCTATTAACTGCAATCGAAAACACGATTTTATATATTACTTTTTTAAACCAAAAATAGGGCTTGGGAAGTGTGGTGCCCTTTTGTGTACTAAATGTATGCATGATCAAATCCGGAATAGCTGTTACGATTTTTTGCGGATATAAAACCGGAATATTAAAGTGGGGAACATACAATAAGTCTGCCTTAAGCTTCAGCATCAACAATAGAAGCTTTGTCTGCTCGGCCCAACTGTACCAGGGGATATCGGCAAGAACTTTTGTAAAGTGCAAATTTGCAGGTGTATACAGATCCCAATTCTTTTTCTTGAGGAGCACATAGTACTCATTATAATTATCCAGCTTCTCAAGTGCCGATAACACGTTCTTGGTATATCTTCCCGGTCCTGCTTCTCCAAAAAATCGGGCATCAAAAATTATTTTGTTTTTTCGCATACACATAGTATATCAGGCTCTACATGATAAACTTACATCAGTGCTCAATTTACTTAGTGCAATACAAAAACGCCCTTCTCTCAAAAACGCTATTTTTGTTAGCGGAGGGAATATCTTCAATTCAGTTCTGGGGTTTATATACCTTACTGCGATCGCCCGAGCTTTAACTCTCAACGACTTTGGAAAGTACTCACTCTTAATAAGCCTCCTTATGCTCGCTGCAAAGGGAAGTGATTTTGGAACAAATAATATATATGTCACGAAGTCTATTACACAGGATTCAAAAGACATCCTCGGCACTTTTATAAGTTCCAAGCTACTTCTAACTCTTATAGTAATATTAGCAACCCCATTTGTTATGAAACTAACTAACATATGGGATATAAAATTGTTTCTGGTTTTTACACTCGCCTTCTTAGCTTATGTGGTGAGTTTTCTTTTGCAGGCTTTGTTCCAAAAAGAGGAACGATTTTTTTCCTACTTACTTACTAACTTAATTCCCGCTTTAATAAAAGGTGTTTTCTCCGCTGTATTTTTACTCGGATTTGTTGTCCCAAATCTCCAGCTGGCATTTGCGATTTTCGGGTTATCGATTATGCCGGTTATGCTTATGGTTCCCTTTTCGGGGCTTGTAAAAAACTTTAGAATCAGATCAAAAGGCGTAGCGGAGTATCTAAAAGAAGCCGTCCCGGCCGGATTATCACAAATAATTCTCGAGGGCTGGCCGGCAATAAACAACTCTCTTACCAGTTTGGCTTCCAATTTTTCTAATGTGGGAGTGTTTAGCCTTGCAAATAAAATCAGTAATATTTTCGGCATTATTGCCCATTCCTTGTTTACTGTTCTACTGCCAAAAAATGCCATTCTAAAAAAGGCAAGCAAGTCTTACGATCTTACTGAGATGAAAATTATTTCTGTGGGCATACTTATTCTGGCGGGAATTGCTACGGTAGTATCTCAAATTTTTATAAAAGTGTTTTTTGGAACTAAATTTGCAGGGTCGATTACAATCTTACATATTTTAATTTTCTCAAGCGCCATCTCCGCTATCCACGTTTTTATGGAGAGTTACTTTTATGCCGCTCAAAAGATAATACTAGTGGCAAAAATAAACTTGGTAAAACTTGCAACTTTTGTACTTCTTGCCATCCCGGCAACCTTTCAGTACTCCATCACCGGTCTTGCCATAACTAACCTGATCTGCAGCTCGCTTTTTCTAATAGTTCTACTAAGCTACTACATCAAACTCAACTTCCATATCTCGAAAGCTTAGTTCCTACTTTCGGTTATCCTCAAATCTATCTCGAATAACTCCTTGGCAACATCCTGGTATTGCTGGAAATAGGACTTGTCTCCGGATAATACCAGCTCCTGGAGACGTGCCTGCTCTTTTCTGAGATAGCTCGCCCTATCTTTATCTTGTTCGTAAGGGGATTCAAAATACCATAATACCCAATCCCCATCCTCTTGCACTACCACAGGCTCGTATGTAAACCCCGAAACTTTTTGGCCGAATCTGCCCTTTTTTGTTAGTAGAACAGTTCTCTCTTTGTACGTAGGAAAGGGCAGCTGGCCATCCCTATCAGGGTTAAAATCCAGAATCTCATAAGGGCCTTCGTTGTAGAAAAGTACCAAGGGCAATTCGATTCTATCGGCAAATAATTTTTGATCAACACCGAATTTTTGATTTTTTAGCTGCATAAGCCTGGATTGAGATCCCGTTAAATCAGATGTGTAAGCAAGTTCTCTAATGCTAAATAAATAAAACAACGACACGCATAAGACACCAAACATAAATAGAGATTTAGCCACAAAATAGTGCTTTTTAATCACCAAGGAGTAAATGAAATTAAAAAACTCAGATAGAAAAAGGGCAGCAATGATTGAAGTGGCAGGGTACATGGGTATTACATACCAAGCAAGTTTCGACTTTGCCAGCGAAAAAAGGCTGAAAACCAGCACAAACCACACTACAAGCAAAAGATGTTTAGCAGATTTCTTCCATAGCTCTCGCGCGAAAATGACGAGACCGGGTAAAAAGGCGAGGAACCACAAGCGCATACTAACTTTCATCACAATTAGATACCACCAAAACGGCCTGCCCTTATCTTCAATGGCAGCTGTTGCTCTATCCCAAACGTGGTAACCGAAATAGTTACCGAGGAATGCAACTCCATACTTGTTGAACATCACCCAATGCCACGGCAAAGAAATAAGCAAGATTCCGACTAACATAACGATCCAACTCAATAAAACTCTTTTCACATGGAACGACTTGTTATACAGGGCAGTGACTAATTCAAAGATGGCAAGTACTCCCAATGGGAACAAGCCTACAACACCTTTGACCATCGCCGACGTACCGATAAGCATACCAATAATTAGGAATCTGATAATCGATCTACTTTTGACCTCGTACGCCAGGTAATAGGCATAAATGCTCGCCAATATAAAAAATGTGGATGTAACGTCAAGCATTGACGCTCGCGAGTAATACAAAAAATGGATGTTGGTAAGCAGTGCTAATCCCGATAAAAAACCCACGGTTTTGCCGAATAATTTTTTCCCAAAAAGATAAGTAATATATACCGTTCCAAGCCCGAAGAGTGCACTCGGCAACCGTGCCATCAAAGATGTAAAGCCGCCTATATTCATAAATAAAGCCATCAACCACATATACAAAGGGGGCTTTTCATACCAAACAATGCCTTCTTTCCACGTTTGAGAGATATAATCCCCTGAGATCACCATATTTTTCGCTATTTTGGCATATATAGCCTCATCCCAAGGGATTAGATGATTTGTACCTAATCCTACAAAAATCAAAACCAGGCCAAGAATGCCTATCAACAAAGCATAAAATTTCTTGGATGTTACAAAAAACCTCAGAATATCCATATATGAATAGTTTCGAGCCACTATGTTTAATCCATACAAATAATAAAGTATTAGAATAATCCAAAAAAACTCTGCGTTATATGAATAAAATACGCCGGCAATTAGCCATCCCATTAGGGTAGCCAACATCGCCGTAACTGTAAGCAATTCTTGGCGAGTACTGGCTTTAGAAACTGCAAAAATTAGAACTCCTATAAGTACACCGGTTAATCCGATAAAAGCTATTAAACCTAACGATCCGGTCTCTGCCATAAGCTCTCCCCAAATAGTGTGAGCCGGAACTCGGGTATTTAACGCCGCAGGATCTCTCCCAAAAAAAGTGGGGGCTATTGAGGTAGTACTAAAGTGCTCGAAAAAAGATCCATACCCCCCACCTATAATAGGATACTTTTCGAATACCTGATAAGTACCGGTTAATAGCATGATGTGAGAAGCAAATGAATCGAGCCGGTAATGAAAGAACTGCTTTATTTCCGCTCTAAAAGGGCTTGATTTAATATTGTATTCTCTTACTAACGGAACACAGATCAGGATCAAACAAATAATAACACCCAATATACTTCTAAATCCGAATTTGCGAACTAGCAAGATACATATAAACCCAAGCAAGGATACGAAGGCCATTATCCAAGCCGTTCGAGAACTTGTTAAAAACAGCGAAGCCGTCATAGATATTATCATTGCTACTCGCAACAGTGCTTCTTTGAAATTTTTAGAGTACAAGAGCTTCACGCCGAGTATCGGCAAAAACGCCGCTAACAAAGCAGCATAGTGATTAACATCCCAAAAAGTGGTACCTACCCTTGGTAGGTTGTTGGGCACATTCCACAAAGCTCCAACAATAATCCCGGTTTTAAAATACAACAGCATTTGGAAAAAGCCCAAAACCGAAAGAACAAAAGCGCAATAGGTGAAAAAATCTATGATTTTGTTTATACCGAGTTGATTGTTTTTGAAGTATACAAACAAGTAGAAACACAAAAACACTACAGTAACAAAAAAAGAGTACAGAAAGATACTGGCCGCGAGATTTTTTGAATTGATGATTGAAATTCCTCTAATTAACGCTAAAACAACCAAAAATATCAAAAAGGGATCTTTAAAATAGGCTTTTATATTTCTTAACCTGTTCTGTCTAAATTCCTGATATAAAAACCACACACTCATCAACAGATACGAAAACATTAGTATCCTTACAGGCAGTAGGTCCCACTTATAAATACTAAATACTTCCTTGTGGAGTAACAAAGAGCAAAATACCAAAAAATAAAAGGACGTCCTGATATCCCTTTTTATTAAAATTAGGCAAAGTATTAAAAAAAGTACGGCTAGAATAATTTCGATCATTTTAATAGCTTCCTATACTCTTCGGCCGTTTTTTTAGCGGCATTTTCCCAGGTATATTCCTTCCTAACTGAGTCATCTATTTTAGGCCGGGGCGCAAAAAGCTCCTTCTTTATGGCCTCCTTTATAGATTCTACATCATTAGGATCACAGTAGCTTGCATACCCCCCAAGGTATTCTTTTGCCCGTTCGCCTGACGCTACGGCGTTAGTGCCACAAAACAAGGCTTCCAGCGAAGTTAACCCGGTGGTTTCGAACCAACTCGCCGAAACCGCGACTTTTGCATAGTGAAAATATGAAGGCATTTCTGAGTTAGGTATCCATTTGATAACTTTAATCCAATCAAATTTGGACACTAAACTGGAAAACTTAGCGTTATACTCAAAGTGCTTAATATTGTTGGATGCACCTACGAACACTAGTCTTAAGTCTTTGGCCAGTTCTTTTCTCAGTTTGGCTACCGCTTCAATCACATTGAGTTGATTCTTTCTTGGTTCTATCCTTCCTACACAAATGATATAGTCGGAAAAACCAAGTTTATTTTCGGGAACCATAATTGACAAAAAGTGATGTGAAACTCCATTTGGAATTTTCGCCCAATCCATATCCACTCCAAAGCCCTTTAGCAGGTCTGCCGCCTCTAATTCGGTTTGTACCAACACTTTGTCGACACTTCTGAGAGATTTTTCCTGCATTCTCTTGAAACCATAGAAAATACTAAATACTGTTTGCCTAAAAAGATTAAAGTCTCCTATAGATCTATAAACATTTTTGAAAACATCACGGTTGTACTGATTTTTAAATAGTACTTTGGAAATCCGTCTAAAATCAAACGCGTAAACGTCGTCAAACTTTGTGACTTCATCAATATTGTGATGTATAGGAGATAAAATAATGGGTTTACCTGATGGCTTAATTTTCTTGATATAGAAATAATGATCTGTTACCCAATCGAGTTGGAAAATGTGGAATAAATCATAATCATTAACATCAAAATTTGTATCAACTTTTATATCGACGCTAATTCCCAACTTCTTAAGCTCGTTTGCGGTACTTTCCATCTGTAGCCTGTCTCCACCGTAGGCTTTAAACAACCCGCTTCTACCAAGCATGAGGACTTTCATACTAATTACTCCTTCCCAGTAACTTGGAATACAGATTCTCGTAATTTTTCACAAACTCATCGTAAGAATACATATTTTCGACTCTTTTTTTGGAACTGCCGACAAAAACTATTTCCCTGTTGTATAGCGCAAGCATCTTAGAAGCTAAATCCTGATGGTCTCCCACTTCAAAAAAAGCTATCACATCATCCCCAACTTCCTTGAACACATCGATATTACTTGCGACAACAGGCAATCCTAGATACATCGCTTCAATCAAAACCAATCCAAATCCTTCCGCGACTGAGGGGTGAATAAATGAATCAAAACACGAGTAAATCCCCAGTTTCATGTCATCTTCAAAAACTCCGGTAACAACAACTCTGTCGCCAATTCCCAGGCTTTCGGCCTCACTTTTCAGGCGACCTTCCAAGTAACCGCCCCCAGCCAGCATTAAATATGCTACTTTCTCGTTCCCAATACCCTTCATAAACTCTGCAAAGGCCTTTATCAAGGTAATATGCCCTTTCTCGTCCGTTAATCTGCTGAGATACCCAAAAACATAGGCTTCGGGGGGTATTTTGTATAAGCTTCTGGTCTTTTCCCTCAGATAACCCTTGCTTTCAAAAAAAGAATCAAACCGCTGTAAATCTAGGCCATTTGGAATGACCTCAATCTTTGAGGAAAGGATGCCTTCATGAAGTTTTGTCTTTCTACGGGATTGCGTTAGTGCAATTTCTTTGGTCCCAATCAAATTTACCTCCGTGGAATAGCCAATAACTGTTAGCGGCAAAAAAACTTTTTTAATTGTCGAAGTGATCGTCCACTCGGAGATAGGGGTGTGAACATGAGATATGCGCACAGGAGTTTTCGCTAAAAACCCCGCCAGTAAAGAGTTTGCAGCAGCTTTTAGTTCATGCCCATGAATAACAGCTATCTTTTTTTTAGCCAAAAACTTTACCAATTTTGAGATGTAAGAGGGATCAATATCCAATCTTATCCTGTTATCTGTTATGACTTCTGCACCTGCCTCGGAGTACCAGTGGGCAATTTCACCTGGTAAGCACCAAACATACACTTTATTTTTCAGGGAAACCATTCCTCTCACTAAATCTAATATATGCTGTTCCGCTCCACCTGGGGTTCCCGAGTTGATTGTGTACAAAATATTCATTTCTTTTTGTACTCTCTAATTATTCTAAACATATTCCCTACCTTATTATCCCAACTATTCTCTTTAGCAACTTTCAATCTTTCTTCGACTTTTTCAGGGGAATTTTCTTCTATGGCCTTTTTAACGTTTTCTATAAATTCCACCTCGTTTTTAGAAATGTAAGCAACTTTTTCGAAAGGTTTATAAGCAGGGAGATTCGTAACAATCACAGGTAAACCGGCAGCCAATGCATCATGAAATTTCACAGGGAAACAACCACCAACAGTATAATCATTTAGAACGTATGGAATTATGTAAGCATCAAATCCTGCAAAATAAGTTTCAACTATTTTATACGGAACCACACCCATAAAATGCAAATTCGGCAAAGGCTCAAACCCCAAAGCTTCCGGAGAGGCTTCACGATCTTTTAAACCTAAACCGCCTAGAATAACAAAAGAGTAATTAGGATACGAGGCTGCAAGTTTAGAAATCAACTGAACATCGAGTTTATAGTCCTCTAATGCTCCTGAGTATCCTATCCTAGGAGTCGGGATACTACTTAATTTTTCAGGAATAGCTGTTTGTAACTCGCGGAGTTTAGAAAATTTCGCGTAATCTCCCACATTAGGCGTGTAATAAGTGTTTTCATTGAATTTCTTCAGTTTTTCAAAAAGTACCGGTGCTGTTGCAAACACAATGTCTGCCTTTTGGGCCAATTCCTTTTCCACTTTGTTTATCGCTTCCTTCTTTTGGGGCGTATTATATCTGGAAAAACCTGCGTAGTTGTCGACACAATCGTAAATTAAAATATCATAGTCTATGTTTCTAAGATAGTTTTCTAAACCGGGAATCTCTACATGATATATCCAAAGAACAGTTCTGAGATTTTTGTCCATGAACTTTTGACATAATTTGTTGATCTTTGTGGAGTGATGCCTGGCCAGGTAACTTTTTAAAGGCAAACAATTTAAAGGAGAAAAAACCCAAGCATCCTCGTCTTTGAACACCTTTGATAATAAACGTCTTAGTGGCCACTCTCCTCTTTTTAGCTGTCTCCAAAAAACTCTGCCGGTATTAATAGGAGGATCCACGAACAATACCTTATGTCCAAGCTTTCCGGCTCGGTACATTACGTGTTTTTTGTTAGTCCACAGAGGATAATTCCAAAGTTGGTTGCTCAAGCATATTATGTTGAATTTTTCACTTTCGACTTGCATATCGATATCTATTATCTCACAAACACTTGGGACAAGCCTTATCTAAAAAGGCAAATTTTACTAGAATTCTACGAAGATTGAACATAAATTCACTGTCCGATAGTGACCATAACCACCGGGTATCGCGAAATCCTTTGTCATAAGCGGCATGCCAAATACTATCAAAAAACACTAAGCCACTCAATTGAACCATAATCGAGACACACAGAAGAAAAATGAAAAGGCGATAATACTTGAAGAATGGCGAAGAATTAACGTAAGGAACCATCGCGAACACAAAGAACGGCAAGATATCACTGGACATCCTATAGCCAAAAGAATACCCTCCGTACCAATGCTTCCAAAAACCCATGATTAGAGTATGAAATAATATTATTAATCCAAACAAGATATATACTCGTTTGTTATCGTCTTTTCTCGCAAGCCACAATCCCAGCAAAGAAAATATCAGGATCGGAGAATATATTAATATTCCCTTGCTAGGTGATATCCAGGTTCCCAGAAAGCCTTCAGGGAAAGGGGACAGCCATTGAGTGAAAACCTGACTGGAGTATCCCTGATTAGAAATTGAGAGGTAATATGTTTGGTTATACCAAACGAAAAACAATAATACAGGAATAATGCCCAGGAGCATCCACATAAATGTGTATACCAACTTAGCTTTTTCTTTTATATGGCTTATTAGCAGGAAGATGCCGACAAGGCCCAAAACAAGCAATGCAGTAGGTCTGGCTAAAACTGCCATTCCAAAAAAAAGCGTCGACAAAAAAATGTTCCTATATTTAGCAGTACGTAAAAAATGACTCAAAAAGTTCGTACCTAGGATAAGGAAAAGCTGTACCGTACCATGTTGCCAGAGTGACTGAGACAACATAGCGAAATTTACTGTTCCAAACGAATACACAATAGTAAGAATTACGGATTTTTTGGTATCAACCCTGAAGGTATTTAACAATACATAAAATAGCACCCCCGACGAAATAGCCATTATCAATCCGGCCGAAATCTTAGAGAGCAAAATAACACTCTCCCAAGTAACAGCCATTTTTAAGATACCCAAGCCCACAAAATATACTGGTAAAGAAAGAAGAGAAGTGAGGATAGGAAAGGCGGAAACGTAATGGTTTCCTGCTCTTTTTAGATAAAATGGAGTCAGACCGATATCATCAGGGTGGGGATATCTTTGTATTAGCATGTCGTAATAATTGTCGAGATATAAAGTCCCCTCCTTGATAATTGTCACTGGAAGAAACATAGTAGGGAGAGTGTCCTCAGACTGTATTTGAAGCCCATTTATTCCAAGCGAATTCACCAGGAATCCAGCAAAAAAATAAAGCAAAAATGTACCTAATACTACAAGAATGTACTTCCGCATATGTAAATAATACCAGTATTACCTAATTGTGTTCTTAAGAAAGATGTTTTCCGGAGAAGGAGACCAAAGTGTGAGCGGATTATTTAGCAACCGACGCTCCAGTAGTTTGTTGATCTGAGGACTTATATCAATGTTATCATCAGCAGGAATAGTAAATTGAACACCATCTCTAACCTCTGCAGAATAGACTACGGTATCAGGTGAATCCGGCGGACCATTTCTCACCAAAACGGCGGGTTTGGACGGAAGATTAAGATAAACTAATTCTAGGGGCTGTTCCCCCGAATGCATTGACACATTCTTTAGACTAGAGCTTCCCAGAAAATCGAAGATTACAAAGTCTCCTGAGATGTACTTGGGGTAAAATGGAACATGGTAAGTGACAACTGAATCGGATGCATCACAACCCGGAAATACTGCTATTGTATGCTCCAGAGTCGTTAGGGTAGATTCGTTAACCCTTGAATCATCAATATACGAGTACCTAACCACTATTTCCCGGGCGTTTACATCCTCTTGTCTACAATCGAATTGCAACCCAACGTCGTAGCCTTTAGTAAAGTCGAACAACGGGTTTACAGTATAAAAACTGCCTGTATACTGAGCTGCTGTTAATTCCGATCTTAATAACTTGTTTTTAAATAGGCTTTGAATTGCAGATGCCCTATCGAAAACCGCTATCATATATGATCCACTGTTTACGAATGATGAAAGGGGCTTGTGTAAAAAGGGTCGATTGATAAGGTAGCCGTCCGCAAACAGTTCATCGGCTATCGTAAAGTCGAATTTTCGAAATTTAGTTTTATCCGAATAATCTTTCTTGTATGGAAGCAGTACAACTTGTGAAAGTGAGCTAACTAAGGATTCTTCACGGATTTTAGTCTTTTCTTTGGGCTTTACCTTATCAGGTAAAATAAAAGGAATTAAAAAGAGTAGTGCCATAATACCCAGGGCAGTCTTTTCCATACCCGATAGGTTAAAACCAGGTTTATTACTTACTACACCGCTTAAAAATATAAATAATACTAAAGATAGTACATAAATGACAACAAATTTAAATTCAAATCTAAATGAGATAAAAAGTCCAAGCACGCAGTATATAAAAAGTACTCTTTTATAAAATCCCGAGGATCTTTTAACACCAATAAAGCTTTCGATTGCAAACTTTGCAAGATCCACTAAGGATGGTAGGAGGGACAACAAACCTGAAACCACCACTATAAGTATATAAGTCAACAGAAATATCCGGAACACATTAAATTGAGAAAAATCCCTTAAGAGGTTTCGTGGATCTAAAAGATCTTTTGTATAATTAAAAAAATATGTGATCGAAAATTTCCCAATATCCTTATTTGAAATATACATAGACATAGGCAGGTAAGCAAGAACTAACAATAGGAATGTTTTTAGCGAAATAAGTGAAACCTTGTAACTCTTATCTCGCGCAAGCGTCATTTTGCTAAGTACACTTTCCCATTTTAAATCATGCAGATTTCTATAAAGCAAAAAGGCCATGTTAACAAAAACCATGAAAAAAAGTGCTACTAAGAAGTAAGCTCCTACCCTAGCGTAATATAACGTTTTCTCATCAAATGAAGTATCAACTACCTCAGCATCGTCAGTAGTCGACAACTCCCCTGAGGGATAAGTAAATCCCAAGGAATTTAAGAAATGATGAATTTTTTCTCTATGGTAGCCGGATACAAGAAATTCTTCGGGGATAAAATATGTGATTCCTGTTCCTCTGCTATCCTGATAGATGTATACATCTTCATTTGGACCCTCCCCCTTGTAAATCAGAATTGGCTTTAGAGTCATCCCTTCGCATCTTTTCTTGCAAATAATGATATTAAATTTTGACGAATCGATAGATGGATCCCCTTCAACAAACAAGTTAAAAGTATCAGGGTTCAGTCCTTTCGAAACAGTACCTACCCCCAAACCCCACTCTTTGAAAAACCTTTGATAGTTATCGAGCGGTACAGAGGCACTGGTTTTAGAAGTCAGGAAAAACCCGGCAACTATTAATACTAATAACCTATTTCTCATCTAATAGCTCCCTGGAAAAAACACCCAGCACCATTACAGAAAAAATCAAAAACGTAACTGTAGCAAACACATCGGCATAGTCCTCAAGTCTGTATATAAAAGAGATGCCAGCGATAACAAGGCTGATAGCACCAAAAAAATAAGCCCTCCGAATATCCATACCTTTCACGATTAGAATGAAAACTACTACTGTGACCAAAGATCCAATCACAGTGATTGACTCCATTAATCTATAAGGCATCAGATTTAAGAAATCCATAGGCCTATAATACACTATCTTTTAAACCTGTAAATTATGGCAGAATTTGAATAAGTACTAGATGCATCCGCGATACTAATAAAAGGATTTATAAGTTTTAAGTCAGGTGCTGTGTGATCCATAACAATCACCTTTTCTAACAGACTATTGCTATCAAAAAACTTAGAAGCGTTAACAGGATCTTTATCAGCGTTGTAGAAATAAACAATGTATGTGCCACCAAGTTCTTCAAATTCCAGCAGTCCTTTCTCTGAAGCCAAATTTTTAGTGAACTTTTCAGAGGTAAAGGCTCCATCGGTGCTCGCGTAGTTTCGGGGATTCATGAGAGGTTTGTTATACTCACTAAGCCAATACAAAGCTTCGTTTGCCTTCGAATACGGATAGACTGCCATAGGTCCTCCGGGAAGCTCTTTTAGAAAGGAGTATACCTCTGGCGGGCTTGAGACATCTACTCCTTTAAAGGGAACAAAAAACTCACATAAACTGAGTACGAATAGGAAAGATATACATAAGTAAGTCGACTTACTTTTTCCATATTTGGCAATTAACCTTGTATAACCTAATCCTGTGAAGATCAGAGCTAGAAGAAGGGATAATACGTTGAGTCTGCTCAGCACCCTAAACATTGGAAATACCTTAAATAACAAGAAACTGGGAAGGTACAAGTTTATGCCAAACACCGTGGCAACCGGAGGAAGTGATAATAAGGCTAAACTTATAATTATTAGGGCTAAGATATAAAAGGGTTTTCTTTCTTCATATGAGTATTTTTTTAGAGATACCAAGCCAATTACTGCAAACACACTATTTACAATTCCCATATAATTAGTTGAATGTTCGCTCTTAAAATAATTGGCAGTCCAAAAATACCCCCACTTTTCGGCCAATGTATTTATTACGTGCGTACTTAGGCTGCCAAATATAGGATTATCTACCGGGGGCAAAAAGAACAGCCATGGCTTAGATGAAAAAGTTACGAAATCCTCAAATGTTCTTGAAGGTGGAAATGCGGATGAGCTACCTTGGCGTACAAGCGACAAATATGGTGAAAGAATAAACAACCCAAACACTAAAAAACTAAGCATGAATGCAAAAAATTTACACACTTTTTTTGAGTCCAAAAAATCCAAACTATATACGAAGTGCAATCCAACAAACAGCAAGAGTATGTAGGCTATGTAATTGCTGACACCTAAAGTCACCGCGGCTAAAAAACCTAACAACAAAGGCTTATATCTATAGTTTTTGCCAAAGAACATGATCAAAAAGAGGATCAACAGCCAAAATTGCATAAGATCCAGATGGTTACGAGATGAATAATAAAAATACGGTGAAAATGTAAAGACCAGAGACACTAATAAGGAAATTGGTTTATTTTTGACAAAGATTTTAATGAAGATATAACTAAATATTAGAGTAAGTACAAAACTCAAGATAATCCAAAGGTTATATAGGAAAACTACATCTATGTACTTAGCCAAAAAAAAGTAGAGAGTCCATATAATAGGCTGACTGCTTTGATAGGTTAGGTGGATAAAATCGTGGGGGTAAGCAACAAGAGGGAGCTTAATATTTGCCAATACATCATATACCCGGGGATACGAAAACAGTCCCGTGTTATCCTCAATTATACCTAATATGACATTACTTAGCAGTTTTAACATTTTTTCCTCTTATTAATTTTACACCCCAAGGATAAATCAAAACTGCAACAAATGTTAAAACTGATACCAAACTACCATATGTAAATAGCCGCTGTGGAGTATATTCTATCTCCAAATCAATATCGTAGGTTCCATCCGAATTAACAATACACCCCTTGGTTTCCTTACAAAAAAGCCCAATATCAAGTTCCCAGCCGTTCGCGTAAATATTGGTTTTAGAGTGAGATAGGTATTTTTCAAGAGATCTTTCCAACTTCCCTTTCTCAACTAGGGTATCGACTTGAATGGATTTGAATCTTTCCCTGCCCTCATATCCGCTTTTCTGGTCAAAGGCAAGCTCCCGCTGAGATATGGCCCAACCTTCGTGGAAAGTCCGTGACAAAACAATGGGAATATCCGGCTTTGCCCCTTCAATTTTCACTAAGAATTTAGTTGGATTTACTTCTTCAAAGTACAATTTATGAACACTCTCCCCCTGAGCAAGACAAAGCTCCCCACCGGTATTTAGCGTAGCAGGAGAGTAAATGATAGGATAAAAGTATTCATCCTTCACAGACGCTATCGTCACATAGTCTAGCGTTTCGACTCTTGAAAACACAGGAGACGACTTTAGAGCTTTCTTGATTAAGGGAATATTGTATTTTCCCTTATTCGAGGAAAAGTTGGGTTCCACATTTTCCCTTAACACAACATATTTCACATTTAATGACCCAAGTAAGCAACTGTTTAAATCAAAGGCGTTTGTATCAAGATAGATCGATCTCTCGAAAGAATTAATAACGGGATTTAAGTAATCAGAATTTATTTCTGCGGCGTAAAACCCTTTGTTACCGAAAAAAAGCCCGGAGTCTCCTCCCTGCGTGTCGCTGAGGGATTCATCTGTGGACCGAAAGTAAACAGAGTGTCCCGGGGGAATGGCAAAAATGCTGAAATGTTCTTCGTTATCTTGTAAGTTGTAAAATTTCTCACTACCTTCTGTAAGATTATATAGGCCCAAAGTCGGATAGGAGGTGGAGGAGTTGATATTACTCACACCAAGGTCAAGTGTGAACCACCAGGGTAATGCGATTATCACAACTAACAATAACACGATACCTAAAGCACTCACCGACTTTTTAGCCAAGCTACTAGCGGAAAATGCGAAAAGAACCACGTAGGCAACTAAATAGAAACTTATGAACCTTTGAACAGATCTAAAAATATTCAAAAGCGGAATCTTTGAGTATAAAAAGAGAGTTATAAAGCCAAAGGGTTTCTTACCTCCCTTAATAAAGAAAATAGATAGTAACAACACACAAAGAAAAGATAGTATGTAAACCCTTGCTTGTTTTGGGTACTCCTTAATAAACACAATCGCTGAAAATACGCATAGAAACAAGCCGACCGCACATAATGTCCAAACGTTTGACAGCAATGTACTTTTAAGGGACAACCTATAAAGATCTCTATTGCCAAAGTAATCGCTATTAATTAAAGATCTAAATATATTCGACGGTGAATTAACTAAACCTGCCGAATAATCACCAACCAATTCGTGAGACACAATCTCACCCATAGCACCATAGAGAGGCAATATCCAATAAAAGCTAATTAAAAAGTGAAGGAAACCAACTATCAAAAACTTTCTAATATCCTTATGGATTATGCTCATCATCAATAAGAACACATACGATAAAATAAAATGTTGTATGGTAGAGCTGGTCACCAAAAGTGCAAGTAACGTGAAAACTAACCATTTATACTTGCCAGTCTCCTGATAATTTAGGAATGTATACAACAGAAGAGGCACAAAAACCAAAGTTAGGTACATCACGCTGCTACCAAATGTCAGTTCACAGAACATGTAGTTATTAAAAGCAAAAAGTATCCCCGAGAATGTAGCTATTAGTGAGTTGTATGAGTTTTCAGGATTAAATTTAGTTAGAAGCTTAAAAATGAAAATATAAGCAAAGGATTGACCCAGAAACAAGGCCAAGAACATCTGGTAGCGTGCAATAAAACCCGGATCTGTGTTTAACAGAATGTGGGGAAGGTACAGTATTATGTTGACCGGTATCAAGGTTTGGGTAAATACATTTCTTATACCTCCGTTTGGAGTTGGGTTTAGAACATAAAAGTTGCTTTTTAGTACATTTTTTAGCAAAGATTGTGTTGGTGGAACAGTAAAATCCAAAGATCTACCAATTAATGAATTCTGAAATAAAATGCCCGAGATGAAAATGGCACTCAAAAAGAAGTAAAGAACAAAAGGAAATACATATGCTGGTTTTATTTTCATTTATGACTCCTTTGACTTATTAGACAGCATCGAGTACAGCTTCCCTCCCAAGCGGCTTTGAAATACCATTAGAGCTATACGATGGATAAGGGGAACACGCGTCAAAAAATAAGCCATATATCCTAAATTAGGCCCTAGCCTAAAAACTAAGGTTTTTTTCTCGTACAGATTAAATCCCATTTTAGTGATCTTTTTCCTTTCGGCTTCCGAAAAATCATCAGTTTCAAATATTGGCCTATTATCTCGATAGGACACATATTTCAAATAATCCTCTTCCGCAACTAGAAACCTCCCGTTTTTCTTTACCCAAGTATAAGCATCCGTACCCGGGTAGGGCACTAAATTATAGAAGTTCACAAAGGCGCATGGCAGACTCTCTGCAAAAAGCAATGAATCCAAAGCAGTTCCATAGGTTTCTCCTGTATGCCCAACGATAAAGTTTATACTATGAGGAATTCCCAGATCCTGACACCACTTGGAAGCCTGTAACACCTGGTTCTTTGTTATACCCTTACCAATTTCCTTCAAGATGTAGTTGTTACCCGACTCGCAGCCGAAAGTTAAGAAAATACACCCTGCCTCTTTCATTTTCTTTAACAGACTAATATTTACACTGTCCACTCGGATGCCATTGTACAGAGAAAAAGTTATCCCAAGCCCGGAACTAATTATTAAGTCGCAAATCTCTTCGGCTCTTGGAACGTGTGTGGTGAAACAGTCGTCGTTAATTTCAAAATGTCTCCAGCCTTTGTTAAACCAATACTCTATTTCCTCAAATACATTCTGCGCTGTTCGGAACCTAAATCCCCTGCCGTGAGATAGCCTTACCGAGCAATAGTTACAGCCATAAGGACATCCTCTGGAGGTTAGCAAAGGAAGGGTTTTGAAATCTACACATTTATACCTTTCGATCCCAAATGCTTCGTAATCGGGAAAAGGTAAATCTTCCAACTCTTCAGACGTTAAAAACGGTCTGTCTTTATTTTCTATAACTTCCCCGGATTTAGATACCCATAATAGCCCGTCGATATCAGAAAAATCACTTCTCTTTTCCCGAATAGCATTAAGAAGAGCAAGTAAGGTTTTTTCGCCCTCGTGTTTTACAGCAAAATCTGCATCTGTCTCTTCCAGGATTTGCTTTCGAGTACCCGACACATGCGGACCACCAACAACAAGGGGTATATCACAATTTTCCTTTATCAGCTGAATCATATCGTAACCACTCTGATAACAGTAGCTGAACATCGTCACCCCAATGAGATCGGGTCTTTCGACCCTAATCGCCTCCAGCAGTTTTGCATCTGAAAATTGTATGCCATCATCAAATATGGCAACCTCAACACCGTTTTTTTTCAACCAAGAAGTTAAATAAGCTATTCCAACATGAGGATGGCCTGTAGCACCCTCATAGTCACCATACATTGACTTTAGCCTGGGGATAGCAAATAAAACCTTCATGCTACTTTCTTGCCCTCTGAATCAAACAGTTCGATGGCACCTACCGGGCACATCCTCGCGACCATCATACCCTTTTCTAAGTTCGCATCTTCTACTTCAGCCAGAGGCTCTGAAATTGATTCTTTCTCACTTACCTTAAATAAATCAGGAGAGTTTATCTCACACACACCACAACCAATGCATATATCTTTTTTGATAGTTATTTTATATTTCATAATTTAGTTACTTAATTCCCTCGACAGAAAGATCTCTAACTTGGCAGGTAGATCCTGTAATTTTACACAAATATCTAACATAGAATTTGGCTGTATTAACGTCCTCGAGAAAAATTTCATGGTTCTGGGTTGCATTATCCTCGTATGTGACATCTTTTAACCAATTAGCACCGTCCAAACTATATGAAACTGTGATCGTGTTGTTAAAAGTATACGTTTTACTATTGAGGACTATATTTGAAACCTGGGCGGGAAACTCAAAATAGTACACCAAAGGTTTTTCTGGATCCCCGGAATAGTTGAATATGATACCATCCATTGCCTGAAGCCACCCCTCGTTTGTTATCGAGTCGAATAACCATTTATTGCTTTTCTTTGTTTCCAAATCTGCCACGTATTTATAGGAACCCCCTGATTCCTCAAAAGCCTTTGTGCCGTTTTGAGACCCATCGTACAGATTCAATCGATACAACCTAGACTCACCAGGATTAAACTCGCGTCTCTCTGAATAATCCATTTTTAATTTGATGTATAACAATTTATCCTTAACAGGAACGGTAATTACGGGGTCATAAAAAACTTCCTTGTCACCCTCTTTTGAGTAAATAACAGAAAAGTCATTCGGATTATCTCCCGCCGACACTTCAAACGTAACTCCCGGGGGAACTGCAAACAACGTTCGTAAGCTCACTTCCGCCGGGGGCACTTTAAAAGAAAATGGGTATACTATTTCACTGTCCTTATTGTTAACACTGGCCAAATGGTAATAGCCATAGGTCATGGGTAAGTTGTAGTTTCCCAAATAGGATACTCCAACATTTTTCCAGTAACTTGCGTCTGCAAACATTTTGCTATAACTGAAATCATCATAATATTGCCACCTAACATTTGGTGAATTATCCAAAGCTATAGGCAACTTTTTCTCGAATGTAATCTCGTGAATCTGAAAATTCGCGATTTTATCTATCAACTTGTTTTTGGCTGATCCCGATAGATACAAATTTTTGAAGTCTGGAATGCTTACGAAATAGTTCTTTCCCGGGGAATTTCGAAACCTTTCATACTCGTCTGAATCCATCAGTAGGAAATAGCTTTCCGTAAACCAAACTTTGTTCTTACTTTCGGAGCCAAAATAGAAATCAAAGAACGTATCTTCCCCATCTCTTACAAACACTCTGTCTCCCGGTACCATTTTACCCTTTAAGTATTCGTGAACTGCTCTCCAGCTATATTCCACATTGGTGTCTAGGGGAAATCCGTAAGTTGTCCTAACCCTCAGGGGAGTAATTGCCAAAAATGTAATGAGCACCAATAACACCGATAATATCCCACGGAGGGGTACCCTTAGCCGAATTTCTTCTAAGTATTTCGACGTAAGCTCGGATATACTCCATAGCCCGTAAGAGATTCCAAGTAGGTACACCGGTAATATGAAGAAAAAATACTTTTCCTCAAACCAATGAGAGGGCCGAACAAAATACAGCTGAAGGAACGGGTAGAAAGTCCACAAAAGGACAAAACTTAGAAGCCTAATTTTCTTACGTCCGATCATACTCATAACCCCAAAGGCAAAAACCGTCGTATACAGAAAAAGCCGGATTCCAGGTCCCAGCCCAAACCAGGAAAACATTGCTAAATAAAACTTTAGAGAAAAATCTAAAGTGGTGCTGTCCATCTGCCGGGCTAAAGAGTATCCCAGCTCCAGGGGATGAGAAGGACCATAGTTTACAAGTTTTGTAAAAAGCCCTACATAATAACCTGATCCAACGTTTAGAAATACGATTATACCTGCAATACAGATACCCATAAACAGCAAGAGTTGATATCTATACTTCTTTAATACAGCAGGATTCACCAAAATGTTTGCGATAAGAAAAACACCAGACATAGCGGCGACATATAGAGAAGCTGTTTGAGTAAGGATGTTAAGAATATTAGCAAGAGCGTATAACCCTAAAAACCTTACATTTATTACAGACTGCTTGAGATCGTCTAATAATCTTATTAGGTAATAGATTACTAGTAAAGTAAAAAACATGAAGTACGAATAATGGAGTATCTGCTGTGAAAATTCTACAGCCATAGGAGATACTGCCAATAATAAAGCCGCAGAGAGTCCTACTTCATCCCCACCCAATTTTTTAGCTATCAAAAACAGCAGGTATACGGAGCTAACTCCAAACATTACTGATGGAAGGCCTAAGGTAAACGTGTTTCTGCCAAATATGGAGAACAGCTTTACAAAGTAATAGTGAGTTGGAGTGGCGACCTCTTTGTATATTTGCACCCAACCCCTAGAGGCCTGTTGAACCGACAGGGCTTCATCGTACCAAACATCTCTGGTAGCTAAACCCCTCATACGCAACGCCAAAGCCAAAAACAGGATCAGTACCAGGATAATATCTTTCTTACTTAGCTTTTTAATTATTTCGTACATAAAATTAGCAAATCAGCGCCCCTAACTTTTGAATTTTTTCCTTTTGAAACCAAGCCATTTATTTCTTGCTTATAGTGACTCGTGATTTTACTATTTGCATTGTGGTCAAAAAACCGGCGAGCAAATGAAAGCACGCCCATTTTGTCCCACAGGTTTAGCGCTTCCTTTGTTATTGTATATGAATAACTCACAAGCTTAAAACCCCTAGCCTCAAGTTTTTTTGCGTAGCTTTTATGATCATATAGGTGGTAATGATTAAGCATTTTGTTTCTGTATTTAACGTAAAGGGGGATCAAAAAATTCATTTTTACTTGAGCCAACAGTTGGGATACATAAAGATACTCACTAAAATAAGCGCTTGGGGACGTAAACAAAAAGTACCCGCCAGGCTTTAATACTCTGTAAATTTCCGAGAGTGTTGCATCATTATCGGGAATGTGCTCAATTACAGAATTAGAAAAAACAAAATTCACGCTTTCATCTTTAAGCGACATCTGTTCCGCCCCTTCCAGGAAAATTTTCTCGTAACGGCAATTCTTGATTGCTTCCTCGACATCCTTGGCCTCCCCATTGTCGACCCCGTATGTAAACTTGCCGGCAAAACACATGCTTGATATTAAGCCATCCCCGCAACCAACATCCAAGGAGGGTCCTAAAAACTCATACTCCTTTACCGATTCATACATCATTTTTAATTCCAACGCTCTAAATAGCACAGCCGAAGGGTGGTCATACACTTTAAACAACTCTTCAGTATCTACCATTTTTACTTTCAAGGAAGGAAATTTCACTTTAGTTTCCAAATTGGCATCTGAACAAAAGATAACTCTTTGTTTAGCGACACTGTATCGATAGTCCTCTTTTATTATCACTCTGTATAATCCCACAACAGTACCAAATAGAGCGCCTAGCTGGTCCACGCTTCCGGTTCTGAAAAAATTCAAGAAATAGTAGGTATTCTGCAAAGTCAGATTCACCAAAAATCTAAATAGCTGATCGATATTCGCGATCCTAAAAAATCTAAAATAGAAAATCAGTAGGTTTTGGATTCGATGATAAGGCGCCGGACGTGCTTTTTTTACTTTTCCCGACTCAACATGATGTTCAAGACTCACCTTGGGATCGAAAATGAGCTTATAACTGAGTCTTTGAATTTTTAGGGCTGCATCAGCTTCGTGATAATCACCCAAGCCTTTAATATAGATAGTATCAAAACCGCCGATTTGCTTTAGCAAAGAAGTTCTGGCCGACCAATTACACGCTTCCAGGTTTGATACTTCTAGCGGCTTTTCTATTTTTAGACACTCCTTATAGTTAGACCCCAAGGTGAAAACTCCGCTCTTTAGGAAAGTGCTAACCTCATACATTTTGTTTTCGTAAAGGTAATTATTGTAAATTTTATACACCAGCTTTAAAACCCAGTTTTCGCTGTTTTTAAAGTTTTCCAATACAGCTGTAAGATCTCTGGAGTGCAGTCCGGCTTGGTTCATTATCGTAGGCCCGGTAACACCCCCAACAGCTATATCCCTTTTAAAAGCTTCCACCATACTTCTAAACCACTCGGGATGCATGGTAGTGTCATCATCGATTCTTACAAATATCTCACATGTCGCTCGATCCAAGGCTTCGTTAGCTGCCCCGATTAAGCCACTTTTACTTTGGATAAAATACTCAATATCAAGCTTTTTGTATGATAAAACCAATTTTTGAATTTTCTCATCATCTTTCATACCAGCCAAAAGAATAGTGAAATCTTTTAATGATTGCCTATCCAGGCTATCTAAACATTTTTTAAGGGAGTTCAATCTATTCGAAGTAGGTATAAAGATATTAGCTGCTTTACTCATTTTGTTTTTACGAAACCTTCTGCATTTCCAACTTTATGAACTTTCAACACTTTTGCTAAAAAATAACTTAACTCCTTCTTTCTCATAACTATCCTAAACAAATCATGGTCAGATACCGTCCTAATGCCCTGAATCCTTTTTCGCTTAATCAGTGTACTCTCAAGATTAGTTATATTCCAAAATATCGCCTGGTGGATCCACAAAAAAGGTTTGTAATCCCCTCTAAGCAATGAGTACCAAGCAAGCCCAAGCCATAAAAACAAGTGTATCGGCAGTATCCTGGCTAAACTCCCGCCCTCCAAATTCTTAATTAACGTTAATATATAGTTCTTTGTTCCATGAAACTTGGCATTATAATTGTTTTTGCTTTTTCCAAGTATCACTGTGCTTGTGCCAAATTCATGAAAAACCACTGAAGCAGGAATATACACAGCTTTAAACCCCGCTAACCAGGATCTCCAACCCAGGTCAGTTTCTTCCACATATATAAAGTAATCTTTATCGAAACCTTCGATCTTTTCGAAAGTCTCCTTTCGTATGAACATGCCCGCAGATTTAGCAGCCAATATAGGAACACTTTCGTTAAATTCACCATTATCTAGCTCCCCTGCCTTAACTCTTTGAACTAAAAACCCGTTTTGGCCTATATATTCCCCAACGTAGTCAAGTTTGTTACGTTCTTTCGACAAAATCAGCTTACATTGTACTATGCCTGTATTAGGGTCTGAGTCTAGCGCTTTGGCTGCCTCATTTTCCCAATTTGGATCAACCAAAGTGTCGTTGTCCAAGAATCCCAAATATCTACCTTCACTAACCTCAACGCCTTTATTTCGAGCATACGCAGGGCCATAGTTTTTGTCCAAAGCCACCACTTTTATTTGCTTATATTTGTCTTTAAGAAAGTCAACGGTTCCATCATCAGAACCATTATCGACTACAATTACTTCCAGATCAGTCGAGTTAGCCGAAAGAACTGAGTTAACGCATGCATCCACGTAGTTTTTCCCATTGTACGTTACTATAATTACCGAGGATCTCACTTCCCGATAGCCTCCCTATACCACTCCAGGTATATTCGGGCTGTGTTTTCAGGCGAACGCTCTTTAGCTTTTTTTAGTGTTGCCTGTTCTATCTGCTTAACCACCTCGGGATTCTCCGCTATATATTTGAACGCATCATGCCATTTATCGTTTTCAATCAAATAGCCGGTTTTCAAGTGATCTAAATCTTCAATAAAATGCCCTATTTTAGTGGCAATAACACATTTTCCATAACTTGCGGCATGGAACAAAGGCCCGCTTGACCCCATAGATAGTATTGCCGGATTACAAACAGCATACGCCTTTTCATATAGGTCGTCCTGCTGTTCCATATTAATAAATCCCTTCATTTCTACTTTCCCCTTCATCGCAGTCCCTTCTATCTGGTTCTTGATTTCGTCAAAAGCCTCCTCCTGCCCTTTTATAATGCCGCCAGCCAATATCAATCTAAAATCTGAATGCGGGTTGGCCGTTAAGTATTTTTGAAACCCATCCAGTAAGTAACCTAACCCTTTTCTTCTAGCCATATAACCAAAGTAGAAAAAATAATGTTCTTTAGGTAAATTTCGTAACCTCTTTTGAGGAATTGCTATTGGTATAACTTTTACTCTTTTAGCATCAACCCCATAATCCGTACTAATAATTTTTCGGGTAAGCTCTGTGTGAACTATTTGTCTGCCCGAAAGCAGTGAAATAGATTTGTAAATATAATGAAAGGCTAATGAAACCATAAAAGGTTTAACGTACTTTGGGTTTTGATGAAATATTCTAATTAGCTCGTGATCAATTTGTTTTTTATAAACCGCAGCATGAACAGTGACAACCGTTTTAAATCCCATTATTTTTAACATGAGTAAAAGGAGTGGAAAAAACATAGCCGTAATCAATCCCCCATACATATTTAGCTCATGTTGCAGGTGTATCAAATCAGGTTTGTCGGCCAATACCTGCCTAAGTATTTCATAAACATACGATAGTGACTTCGACCAGACAAGTTTAATCTCCCCACACCCTTGAATTTCCAAATTTTTGGGATCCTTATCTGCATAAACGATTAGCTCAATACCAGGATTGTTGGCAAGCCCACTCGTAATTGATTGCGAATAATGACCAACAGGCAACATTCCGGATATAAATACTACTTTCATATTTTCATTTTTTCCTCAATTATATTCTCGATCATTTTCTCAAAAGTCACACTTGGAGTCCAACCGGTTAATTTTCTTAACTTTGTATTGTCTCCCACCACAGGGTTTCTTCTTCTGGTCAAAACTTGATTGTTTTCTTTAACATGTTTTTGCCAGTCAAGCTTTAAATAGTCAAAAACTATGCGAACAAAATCCCTCACTGTGTGCTTATTACCTGTCGAAACCACAAAGTCGCCGGGCACACCAAGCTGTAGTACCCTCCACATTGCTTCCACGTAGTCGGGAGCATATCCCCAATCTACTTCGGCATCCAAATCACCCAACACTAATTCTGTTTCCAAACCTCTCTTTATTTCCAAGGCGGTCTTAATTATCTTCATGGTAACAAATTTCTCCTCTCTTAATACAGACTCATGGTTAAATAGAATCACGTTGGAAATAAACATTCCTTGAGTATCCCGATACATTTTTCCTAACTGCATCCCACTATATTTAGTTATAGCATAAGGGTTTTTTGGATCCACCGGTGTATCCTCACAAACCATCTCCTTGCTAGGGTCTCCAAAAATTAGCGATGAGGATGCATAAAGTACTTTTGTATGTACAGACTCCTGTTTTATAGCTTCCAAAAAGTTGGTGTAACCTTTAACATGAACGTCGAAGCTTTTTTCCACTAGTTTAGCCCCATCAATCGCTGTGTCTTGCGAAGAGTGGTGATAGGCAGCCAGGTAGTATAATTCATCTGGTTTGGTATTTTTTATCAAGCCTGCCACCATAGCTGAATCCAGGATATCTACTTTTGAAATCCACTCAAATCTGGTTTCGTCAAAATAATCCAAGTCCAGTCCTAATAAACCGTAATTCTTTCCCCTCAATAGCGAAGTGAGTAATACACCATCCTGGCCTTTACTCCCAACTATTATTGCTTTGCTCATCTAACAATTTCCAATCTGGGTAAAGGGAATACTAGGCTCCCTCCGGAATCCATGTATTTACCTTCTTTACGTATAAAGTTTTCTCTAAAATGCCAAGGGAGTACAACCATATACTCGGGGCTATCTTTGCGAGCCTCTGCCTCCGAAACAATAGGTATCCCTGTAGTCGGAGTAACCCTTCCGAATTTGTAGTCATTCACCTCGGCTATACAAGACATTAAATCAGAAGTAATCCCACAGTACTGTAAAATTACATTTCCTTTTGTTGAAGCCCCATACCCGATAACTTTTTCCCCAGAGTTTTTTCTTTCTCTCAAAAAATTTATCAATGTTCTTCTACTGTTTTCTACTCTTTTCTTAAAATCTTCATAAACCAAGTTACTTGATAAACCCCTGGCCTCTTCGTCTTTTAGTATGTCCTCGATCGTTTCCGTGGCTTCTCTATACTTAGAGTCCTTTTTAGACACCATAATTAGAAAACTGGCTCCGTTTGTATCGTTAAAACTAACATCAATTATTTTCAACCCGGCTTTATCAAACATCCACTTCAACGATTTCAATGAGTAATATTCCAAATGCTCATGGCAAATAGTGTCGTAGGAGGTATTATCCAACATATGAGGCATATAGCTCTGCTCCAATACCCATACTCCATCATCCGCTAAAACTTCGGAGATTTGCTTTACAATTTCAAACGGGTGTTCCAAGTCGTAAAACATTGCGATCGAGGTAACTACTTTAACTTTTTGAGAGAATCTTTGTTTTATAGTATCAGCGCTGAAAAACTCAGGTATACGAACTATATTATTGGGATAATACTCTTTAAATTTCTCGGCAGTAGGATCAACGCCAACCAAAACCAGATCCTTAGCTTGGTATTTTTGTAACATGGTACTGTCGTTACTTCCTATATCCAGAACAATATCCCCCATGTTTATATCCACTCTTGATTCTATTTTTCGTACAATTTCGGTTAAATGTTTCACCATCGAATTATTTAACCCCGAACGATAACCGTAATTTTCACCGTATAGAAGTTCTAAATCGTAGTTATGCTTCAACTGCAGCAAACCGCAGCCACCCTCCCCACATCGAACTATTGCCAAAGGGCCTTCCGGTACTTTTTCGTTAGGTAAAGGAAATACACCACTTAATCCAAATATACCTAAATCCAACACATCAATTAGCCTGGTATTTCCACAAATTCTGCAGCTATCTATTTGCTTGTACAGCATTCTTCCAATTGTTTTTGGTGCCTCAACAGCCACCGGTTTAGCGGATTTATACTCCCTTAGATCTTCTTGAACCATAATGTCAATTAACTGGTCAAATTTAGTTTTAGGTGACCATCCCAGTTTGGTTCGAGCTTTTGAATTATCCCCAAGGAGGACATCTACTTCAGTAGGTCTAAAATATCGGGCATCTATCTCAACAATTGTATTTCTTGTTTTCTTGTCAATTCCCTTCTCATTTATCCCCTCGCCAATCCACTCCAGATTAATCCCAACAAGTGAAAATGCTTTTTCACAGAATTCCCTCACAGTATGTGTTTCACCCGAAGAAATTATAAAATCGTCCGGTGTTTCTTGCTGGAGCATAAGCCACATCGCCTCAACATACTCCGGAGCATATCCCCAGTCTCTTTTGGCATCAAGGTTTCCTAAGTAAAGTTTCTCCTGCAAACCGTAATAAATCTTTGCTACTGCTTGTGTTATCTTTCGAGTAACAAAGGTTTTACCTCTCCGAGGAGACTCATGGTTAAACAAAATGCCATTACAGGCGAATAAATTGTAGGCTTCACGGTAATTTACAGTAGTCCAATAAGCATATAGCTTGGCACTGGCATATGGAGACCTGGGATAAAACGGTGTATTCTCGCTTTGGGGTATTTCTTTTGCTTTTCCAAATAACTCAGATGTAGACGCTTGATAAAAACGTGCATTCGGACAGTTGTTTTTTAACCCATCCAGCAATCGAAGAACACCTATGGCGTCAATTTGAGCTGTATACTCCGGAACTTGAAATGAAAGATGCACGTGTGACTGGGCACCTAAATTATAAATTTCGTCAGGCTTTACTTCGGCCAAGATTTTATCCAAATTATTGGAATCAGTAAGGTCTCCATAAATAAGCTTTAGCTGCCCGCCGGTTGAGTGCGGAAACTGGATAATATGGTCAATTCTCTCAGTATTAAATGTAGAAGCCGCCCTCCTTAGGCCATATACTTCATATCCTTTTTGTAAGAGAAACTCCGCCAAATAAGAACCGTCCTGACCAGTAACGCCGGTAATTAAAGCTTTTTTCATAAGAAACCTCGCTAAATCAATTTAATAAATTTTGGGCAGTGGAATGAGTTCAATCTCCTTCGAACTTAACTTGGGCATAGTATCTTAAACCATGTTCTCTAAGTACTTCTCCTCCTTTTAGGTCGGGCAAATCTACAACAAAGGCCAACTCTACAATCTCGGCACCTAGTTTCTTGAGTAGCCTCGCAGCTGCAAAGGAAGTTCCTCCTGTGGCTAAAAGATCGTCTACCAATAATACTTTTTGACCATACGAAATAGCGTCTCTGTGTACTTCAATAGTATCAGTTCCGTATTCTTTTTGGTAGGTTTCATACTCACATTCGGCAGGTAGTTTTCCCTTTTTTCGTATCGGAACAAAACCCACTCCAAGCTTATTGGCCAATGCACCCCCCAAAATGAAGCCTCTACTTTCGATGCCTGCTACAACATCTATGTCAATTTCCGAGTATCGGGTTACGAAATCGTTAATACAAATGTTAAAACTAACTTGATCCTTTAACAAGGTCGTAATATCCCTAAACATCACACCTTCTTTTGGCCAATTAGGAATTGTTCTTATCTTAGACTTAAGTCCACTTGTAGCTAACACCTCTACCATCGCTACTATAAGCTTTTTCACCCTTTCGGAATTAGCCTTCATGCGAGTAATAACCATTTCAAAATTGACCGGCTCCTCATTTTCTTTCCAACAGTCGTAATCGGTGGACATCGCGATCGACTGGTAGGGTATTCCCAATTCGTTAGCCAAAATCACCTCGGGACAGGTGGACATATTGATTATGTCTGCCCCCAATTTCTGAAACATCCTACTCTCGGCCTTAGTAGAAAACCTAGGGCCTTCGATTGTCACTATCGTTACGTCTTTGTTATACGAATATCCAAGGTTCTCACAGATTTCACATAGTCGGCTGCGCATTCCACCGTCGAAGGGCTCCGACATAGGTGTATGTACAACACCCTCTTCGCAAAAAGTATTTGGTCTACTACGTGTAAAATCTATAAATTGATCGGGAAAAACAATATTTCCGGGCTTGATATCTTCTTTTAAGGAACCCACTGCTGTTGTTGCTAAAATATGAGTCACACCCAAATCTTTAAAGGCTTGAATATTTGCTCGATAGTTCACTTTCGAAGGTAAAATACCATGCTGCTTGCCATGACGAGAGATTATTGCCACATCAACTCCGGAAAGCTTTCCAAGTGTTATGGGAGAGGAAGGAAAACCCCATTTAGTTGGTATTATCTTCTCTTCGTAGTGAGTAAGTAACCGGGGATCATCAAGACCAGACCCCCCGATAATTCCTATAAGCATAAAAGAATAGTAGTAGCAAATTAGGGGGAACACAAGGGGAAAGATGATTTAAGATCGAACTTATGCGTTATTCTGTGATACAAAAAGTAAGCGTACAACCCTGGAGAATTTGTAAACTGGTCAATTAGCAAATGAACCGCCAGAGATAAACCTACGGAATAGAATAGTAGACTGGAATTAGCTACTAACCCTAAAGAAACAATCCCAAAAGCCAATTCCCAGGAATGGAGGAAAATGTATGCTTTTTGAGATTCTTTAAAATAATTCCCCGAGAAAAATCCCTTTAGTGTTACTCTCGATCCTCTGAATATCAAGTAATCAATCAAATGGTCTCCGTCGATAAAAAAACCGGCTACCAAGGACAATACAAGGGGTAAATAGGATCCTGATAACAAAGAAAGCGAACCCCCCACAAGCAAGCTGGCACTCAAATGCATTATCTCAGTGTAAACCAGAGACATTACTTACTAAGCCTTAAGCCTCTTGGGCAATAAATGGCGGAATAAACTCTTTGACGCATTAATCCAAAATTTGGGATGATACCAACTTACCTTTGTCTGCTCCTCATCGAAGTCGAGTAAGTGTCCAAGTATCCTCTTAGCGGCCATAAGATAGAACCTGATGTCAGCCCAGGTTCTGATACTTAAGATTTTTCGCATAATATATTGGGGCGTAAAAAACGACGAGTAGAGTGACTGAGTAAGCTCATACAATCTCTCCGTAGAAAAATGGGTCTTCATAACCGGCGCCCTCATATCAAACGCTTCGTAGTCAAAAGGGTCTACGGTTAACCACCCTTTTTCGACACATTCCTTATATAGTGGCGTACCTGGGTAGGGAATTGTGATAGTGGCTTGCATAGTATCAACGTAACCTTTTTTGAACAGCTCTCGTGCCAAATTAATGGTGTTTTGAGCCATCTCTTCGGTTTCCCACGGATAACCTAACATAATTGTAAGATGAGGCTCTAATCCGCCTTTTTTCGCCATTTGGACTCCTTTTTCAATCTCCTCAATCTTTAAACCCTTATCAAGCTTGTCCAGAGTCTCTTGATTACCTGATTCCATACCGTACAAAATGAACCTAAAATTCGCCTTACCCATTAAATCGTAGTATTCCTGGTTTAAGGCATTTAAACGCATGTTACAGGAATAAACCACTTTTTTACTGTAACCTGATTCAATCAACAGCTCACAAAACTTTTTGAGAGGAGGCCCCACAAAAAGTGTTCCGGCATCATCGAAAATTTCTTTTACCCCATACTTATCTACTACATACTTCACCTCGGCAAATAACCTTTCGGGCGAAAAGCGGCGATAAGAGCCCCTTGGATTAATTGTGTGATCCCAAACACAAAAAGTACATCTATTCCACCAGCAATCCCTGCCTGAATACATGTAAGTAGCTGGAGTATACTTATAATTTCCGTTCTCATAAGCATACAATTCCCATTTGGTTATGTCTCTATCAACAAAGGGCAGGTCATCAAGTTTATGTGTAAGCTTTGCCGGGCCGGTCCACCAATATGTATCCTCATGTTTTGTCTGCTCTGGTAAAATGTGTTGCTTTCCCGTGTCTCTCCCCCAAATTCCCGATGGTACTTCTTTACCCTGAGATATAGAATCAGCCAAGTCCGAGAGTAAAAAGTCATAGTCACCACCCAAAATAATATAATCTACTTTACATGCCCCCAAAGTCTCTTTTGGCAAATAGGTAACGTGATCACCTACCATTACAATATCCATACTTTTGAACTGCTCTTTAAGCTCATTCACAAGCTTCCAATGCATTTTTACAACAGGGGCCTTAGTTTCCAGTAACAATAAGTCAGGCTGTTCTTTTTCGAGTTGAGCCAACCATTCTTTGTAACTTTTCTTTTCTGCAATACCATCCATCCAGACCACCTCGTACCCCCGTTCTTTTGCTATGGTAGCAGCATAAGCAGGGATCATTGGGTATATATATGTAGGTGCATTGAAAAACTGAAACTGGCGATTTTGCGATAGCAACGGTACACCCTTGTCTGTCTCAATGGGCGGATAGGCGATGACAATTTTAAAAGTATTTTTTTGCATATTAGTAATAGTACTACATATAGATGTATATGGATACAATGGAATTTAGACCTATAAGATGATAAACTCCTGTTACATCAAAACTAAACAAAGGAGTTGAACATGCTTTATCCAGCGACAGCTAAAACAATTGTTGAACAAGCTTTACGTGCGTGGTTAAAGGGGCGCGATCTGTTGTGTGACATAATTCTTGACGAAAAGTTGAGTGTTGACCGCCAGAAGGACAAACCGGCGATATATTTCTTCGAGATCACATTTCTTACTAATGACCAGGGAGTGCAAAACGCACGAAAGTGCCAGATTTGGATTGTCCAAGAGCCCAATGGTCCTACTCATGGAAGTTGTATAATGCTTCGAGACCAAGCGACTTACGAAACCAAATTTCAATATTGGAACGAGGAAATCGTTTTACTGTAAAGAGGCCGCCAAATGGACAGAGTTATTTCACTAGAGGATCTCGAAAACGAAGTCAGTAAGGCATTCTTGTCGTGGGCTAAGCAATGCCCTTTGCAAATTATACAAATAAAGTTTGCACACCCTGAGATGGTGGCTGTCAAAAAGGAAGGCAATAGGTACACCGCTTTCTTTCATATCCACTTTCATGCCAATGTTATGGGCAAGGAAAGTGACATCTTTGATGTTCAGATCGCTGTAGAAACCAATGGTGTTGTAACTAACACTTTGATCTTTTTGGCTGAGGGTCCCATCAGTGGAACCGCTTACCTGTTGAACTCAAGTAATGCATATGGAAAAAGATTCAAGATCGTGGAAAACTCCATTGAGTTTACCGATATCTAGTGGCTAATGAAACCCATCTCTCATAAAGGTGGGTTCATGTTTGATAAATGACCTATAATATAGTATGCTGTTATAACGTCATAAAAAAAAGGAGCTAGAATGTCGCAGGACAAAAACTACTGGATGGAAGTTTGTAGGAATATAGTTAACGTAATTATTCAAGAGTGGCTGAAAAAAAACTACCCCGGAATCGATTTTACAAAACTTTGCACAAACAGAGACACCTCCAAAAATAACAATACAAACACTCACATAAAGTGCTGGTTTGACTGTTTGGCCGAGTATGGGCATGGATTGAATGCCCAGGTAGAGATCGGTATTGAAGTTTTGGTGCACGCAGAGAACGAGTGGGAAATTAGGGGCCAATTGACAGAAAGGCGAGTGAATTGCCCTATAGCACTTGAATTTCTGGTCACAAGCTATTCTCCTAGAGCTACTGTGGTTTGGTTATAGTAAGAACTAAAGGGCGTGCTATTTTTAAAATAAAGCGCGCCTTTTTTATTCCAGGGGCCAAAGTTGTTTACCATCCATATCCTCAACTATGATCGCCATAGTCGGACAAGACTTAGCGGCCATGACAATCTTCTCCAACTCATCCCAAATCCCTTCCTTAACATATGATATACCGTCCTCATCCAAATCAAACGTGTCTGCGGCATACACAATACAGGTTCCTGCGCTAATACACTTTTCCTTAATTACCTTGATCCTCACTTTTTGATCAGAGCTTATTGCAAATTCATTTTGTCCTTTTTTCATATTTTACCCTTCTGAATAATTACCTGAACTATCTACGGCTTTGCTGATATATTTTGGTCTTTTTAAAAATCCAACCATAAAGTAAAACCCATACGTAATATGTGTCAAAAAAATCCCCCAATACACAAACCCGAATGCTCTTATGCTTCTTTCTTTTATTGCCACTCTTGTTGCCTCCAATCCAACTGCGGTAAAATAAACAAATAGCCCACCGAAATAAAACTTCCATAGTACAGGTAGTAGCATCGCCACCAGTGGACCCATCCACAATCCCAGCACAAAGAAAGAAGGCACAAAAAAAGCCGGTAGGCGGGAGGTCTCGGGGAAAATACGCGCAAACTGTCCTCTGTGCCTCCCATACCTTGAAATTTGCTTTAAGTGGGGCTTGAACATCTCTCTGCGATGGTGATACACAATGGGCCTTGGATCGTACACAAAATCTTGTTTAAAAAACTTAACCAAATCCAAGCATAGTTTGGTATCTTCACCTGGCCAAAATTCCTGCAAAAACCCTCCAACCTTCTCAAATGCATCTTTCTTTACGAATAAATTCACAGTCGGAAAGTCGTTTATTTTTCTGGGAGGGAACGGCAGATGGCGATAAACAAACTTAGCGCTGGTTAAATAGGACTCTAAAACTCTGCCCGACATCTTTTCCTTAAAGCAATCATCACCGGGCGTCATCGCAGGGCCTCCTAATGCGTATGTGCCGGTTTCCTCAAAGACTTGTTCTGCCATACTAAGCCAATTTTTTGCCGGGTAAGCGTCATCGTCGATAAATGCTAATATTTCTCCTTTTGCATATAGGGAACCTAAATTTCTCTTCCCTGCGGGATGGGAAGTCCCTGTTGGAATCACACTAAAGCGGGGGTCATTCTCAAAGTCGAATTCTTCCGGTTCATCAGGCAAAATGATAACTTCAAAGTCCTTATAATCCAGCTGCTTCAGTTCCTCAATATTCCTTTTTAAAAAGTCGTTTATATACCTAACCGGGATAATTATGCTGTATTTTATCATCGCCTAAATTCTCCTGTATTTATGCGCATATCAAGTTCCTTATCGTATATCCATTTTCTCTTACTCTTGTCGTCATAGTAGTGGAGTATGTGCAGCCGATAAAAGACAGCCAGTGTATCCTTAATCATTTGGCGAACTGAAGGGTTAAATATCAATACTGCCTGGTTAAATTTAGAGTTCTCCCTAATATCCAATTCCAATTCTACGGGTGCCTCATATATTCGCTTAAAACCCAGCCTTTGCGCAACTGCCAAAAGTTCAATGTCGAAAGCAAATGCCTTAACTATTAAACGGGGTAACACTTTTTCCAATACCTCTCTTTTAAAAACTTTGAGCCCTGCTTGAGTGTCTCGCACTTTTAAACTAAATAGTGCCTTGGTAAGGGCATGATATCCCCAGCTATAAAGTTTTCTCATAGGAGTAAGTTTTACCTTAGAAGCAGGATGTCTTTTACTGGCCACGATTATATCTGCTTGATACCAAATCATATGTTCCAATACCATAGAAATCCCGTTTGGATTAATATCAAATCCCGAATCAATAAAAGCTATATAATCACCGGAGGCTCTTGCCATACCATATCTTACTGCATACCCTTTTCCCCTATTGGTGTTGTATCCGACAACGATAACTTTGTCATTCTTTACTTTTTTGGCCTCACTCAAGGTATTGTCAACGTTACCATCTACCACAACTATAATTTCATAGTCCCATCGGGTGCTAGACATAACATCGCATATCCTACGGATGTTATCCTTGATTGACTTTTCCTGTTTATAGGCTGGTACGACTACTGTTATTAACATAATCTCGTATCAAAAAAACTATAAATATCACTAAAACTACTAAAGTTACTGCAATATTCACATTAATAATTTCAAGCAAATCGCGGTGGAAAATATTCAATAGCACAAACTGAACAACTACTGCAGGTAATAATACTATAGGAAGTTTATACTTTTCAATAGCCAAGAAGAACAATGCCAAAAAGTTAACTAATATATATAGGGCGATAAATATAGAAAATCGGGGCAATAAGATAATACTGGCCTCAAAACGAACTCCGAAGAATAAATGAGTCAAAAAACCGGGAATCGCCGAAAACACACACAACCCCCCTAAAACTAGTATAAGTTGGAAGGCCAAAAATTTCACAAACGTGTCTCTATAATTCGTTTTGGATGAGAACAGCTTAGCGATTTGAGGAAACATTACCGTAGCTACTGTTCCCGCCCCAAAAAGGAAAATTTTCCCAAGCGTTACAACCCCTGCATAGTAACCAACATCTACAGAGGGAAAGTATCTTTTTACCATGAGTACATCTATATTATTTAGAACCATCATTCCTGAGTTAAACAACAAAGCGGGCATACCGACTATAAAAAGCTTTTTATACAACCCGTCCATCTTGATACCTTGTGGGGAAACAAAATGCTTTTTCAACAGAGCATACCCAAACAAATACGCCAAAATGCTGCTAAGTAAGAAGCCCACAAAAACCCCATACAACCTGTATCCCAAAAATACGAGCACGGTCGGGATTATAAATCGTACTACTCCAGAAAATACTGAGTAAACTGCGTATGATCTAAACCTCAATAATCCCTGCAAATAAGATCCCGGAATTATCGGCAAAAAGCTAGTGCTTAAAAATAGACCGTTCACAATAATCAAAAAGTAATCACCAATTTTCAAATAACTGTCTAGGAATGACCCGAATACTATAAAAATCACCAAAAAAAGCACACCCAAACTGAGTAATCCCAAGGTAAGTTTTGAGAATAATTTAGATAGTTGCGGTAATTTAGACTGGCCAAATAATTCTGAAACCAGTTTTGTTATCGAAGTATTAAAAACTATCGTTGGTATGCCCACTAAATAGGCTAGAGAAAGTAATGCATTGAATGTGCCATAATCTTCAACACTCAAAGAACGTCCCAAATAGAATTGCAAAAGATAACTAAATACAGAGCCCATCAGTAACCCCGCCGTTACAACAACAGTATCCTGTATTACCTTATCCTTTAGTAATTCTTTTGTGCGATCTAGCATTTAAACTTTTTTGTATACCTTGTAAACGTCTACACCTCGAACCTTAATAGTATCAACAAACTCGAGTTTAAATCTATCTTCTCTTGGGCCACTATCATCCCAAATTGGAAATACAAAATAAGTAGCATATCTCGACTGAGCTGAAATATTGTAAATCGTAGCCCATCCGCCAATATCCCTTATAAAATACTGCACTTGCGTATAATATTTCTCCGGAAAAGCCACAACAAGAGTGTTTTTAACTTGTCCTGTTCCGATCAATTTTTCAAGCGAAAAATCCTTTGGGGCCGCTTCTATATTATTCCTCTTCATTTCTCTTTTGAAGTAGCTTTTTACTTCTTGAATGCCAATCATCCACTTAGGCTCAATAACATAAATGCCTGTTTTCAAGCCTCCAAATAAAGGGTTGTAGTGTGATAAGTAATCAGGCAGATAGAATAAAATTACACATAGACCAAATATAACTAGGCAAGCCGTTTTTACATTAGGTTTAATTTGAACATGTGCTAGTAGCCAGTTATAAAAGAAACTACTTATCAAGGTAATCACCATTAAATTAGGCAAAATATAGCGATCTAATTTTTTAGTAGGAATTGTCAGCTGAATGAAGTAAAAGAAAACAAACAGCCCAAGATAGGTAATAACCTTTTTTTCTTTTATATCCAGTTTTCTAAATACCAAAATTGCTCCAACAAAACCAATTAGGGTCCAGAATGAAGCCCTTAACAACAAAACGACAAAATAAAACGTTAATCCCGGATTTGATACATAAGAGCCAAAATAAAATTGGAAGTGCTCATCTTCGATACCTATTTCGGAAATTCCTCTGTACATGGTTTGAAGTGCTAACTGGGGGTGTGTCCACATTGCCGGCCAAGCTACAACAAATGTAACTAGGAAAACAACCAGCCACAAAGAAAAGTAGTACCCTACTTTTACTAGCTTTTTTTTTCCACCACCAAAATCAACAAAAAGCGACATACCTAGAACTAATCCAACGAAGGGTAGTAGAAAAAGAGCCGAAGTTTTAGTTAAAACCGAAAAACCTGCAAAGACAGCCGATATCACAAAGTCTTTGGTAGTAAACCTTAGAAGGAAACAATAAAAATACAGTATCGATACCAGCATAAACGTCGACATCATCCCTTCCAAATGGAACACGCGGGTCAGAGCCAAATAGAGAGGTTCAACTCCTAAAAGCAGGATCGCGAGCAGGGCAGTTTTTTTATCAAAAATTTTAGTGAGAGCTAGATAGGCAAATGCCAATCCTATTCCAATAACGATTACTAGGAGGAATTTTTGGGTAAAGTGCAATTGAAATACACTGCTTACCAAATTGTCCGGAGGATTCTGGTGCAATATAACCGAATAATATCCATTAAACAGCTTAATTCCGGCAGTACCAACCCACATTAGGGTAACCCCCGGGTGATATTTTTGAATTGTTTTTTCAAAATTTAGGGTAAATACACCTGTTGAGAAGTCATAGCTTCGCGCCTTCCACTTTAGAGCATCAGTATTGAAAATGTCCTTTCCCAACATTGGTAAGCGAGATAAAACAAAAACCAAAATGATTAGTAAAAAAATCCTCGATTGTTTCATAAAGTATACTTATAAACTATCAGCGGCGGTCCCAATTTAAAGGAGTTATCAATATCTAATACTAAAGTAGGTTTTACATTGGTAGGCAGCTCCCTTAAATTGAACTCCCCATCGTCATACACAACCATGTACCCGCTGTGATAGCCTGTCACCTTTCCCATCCCTTTGTGAACCGGCTCTGATATCCTTGCTGCCACCGGTCCAAAACTTGAATCCCTATAAAATACCGGTTGCCCTGGAGGAACGTTTTTTTGAATCCAATAGTAAACCAGCTGCCTGGTATCCCCTTGAGTAAATTTGAGCGAATCCAAGGCAGCTAGAACTAAAGGAACAACGAATACTGCAATAGCAAATAGTTGTATCAGTAACTCCCGCTTTTTACCCATCCAGTTGATCAAACTCGACAAACCAATGCCGAAAGTCACACAAACGAATGGATAAGTTATCATAAAATACTGCGATCTAAGTATCTTAAACCGCGCTAAGTATAAAATCATAAAAATCGACACAATCATAGGTATGATTAGATAAACGTCTGAGGATACCATTCTTTTTTTAAATAGTTTTAGTGCTGTATACAAAACAAACAGCGCATAAATAATAAAAATCGTATACCCAAAGTTCTCCGGAAGCTGTGAAAATAAAACGTGGGCGAGGTTTTTCAAGTAATCAACTCCTCCCACGGAACCCACGTTCGCAAACTGCCAAAATGCACCGGCAGGGCCATCCGTTCGAGAAAAAGTGTCAAAGTCCAATATCGAATAAGGCGTACCTACCACAAATCCTACAACGCATGCTAGTCCAGACAAGACAAGTAGATGGATTTTCTTGAGAGGATTTTTGTACTTTACTAGGTGGACTAAGGCTACACTCACACACCCTAAACCCCCGTTATACTTAGTGGATGCCGAGAGCCCGATAAAAAATCCTGCCAGCAGGTAATTTTTAAGGTCCTCGTCGTAGACTATCCGGGATGTAAAGTACAAGCCCCATGCTAGCAAAAAGACCATCGGAACATCAGGAAGCGCATAGTGAGCATGATGAACTGCAAAGGGCAGAATGGTAATAGCAAGCGCGGCAAAGATACCGGCCTGATTATCCAACAGTTTTCTCCCGGTAAGATAAACTGGGATTGCAGATAGTGCTCCCAATATTGCTGTAAGAACCCGAGATAAGAAGTAAAATACTACGCTGTCATCCAGTAGCAGAGGTACCCACTGCTTCATGAAATCCAGCGCTCCAAAATCGATATAAATAGTTCTAAGTTTTGCAAATACCATGTACATAAAATAATTAACGTAGACGTATAAATGCGGCCAATCGAAATGGTGTGGGTTTGCATAGAACCTAGTACCCAAAGCAGATCTCACAATAGTGGGCTCATCCGGATGTAAAATAAAAGGAAATCCGTGAGTAATACCTGCCAATCTTAATACCAGTCCTAGTAGAATAATATAAAACAGTAAATTCTTCTTACTCATACCCGTATATTCTCCAATATTCTAGTCCATTAACATATACAGAAGAAAGTTTTACAAAATTAGCCTTAACGAAAGCTGAGTCGCCGATGAAATCTTCATTCATTCCCAATACGACCAGTGTGTTCTCCGAAGGTGTCTCTATCCTTATATCTATTATTTTGCTATTCGGGTAAATGGCGCCCATCGGTTTGGTATCAATAAAACCAAGCTGAGGATACACTCCATACTTGGGATAGTAGTTTTTAGCAAGGTGATCTTTCAACTCGTAGATTGCTATACCAAAAGGTTTTTGAGCGATTATTTTATTTGCATTTATCGCACTTCCGAAAAGTGGGCTGGTAAAGGTAAAGTAGTAGGGGTAGAAGGTAATCAAAGGTGACACAACAGTTAGCCAATATAACCCGATAACACCAAAATAGTAACTGTATTTATTCGTTACAAAACCCCTAACCCATACTAATGTTTCCAGGCACATCAGCCCAAATAAGGGATAGACAACTAACGAATATCTATCTATTTTTTTCGAAAATATGGTCATCAAAACCAGATAGGAAACATAGAAAAGCCCGGTAAATAGGGAAAAACTCCACTTGGAAGTGCCTTTTTGGAAGGCTTTTTTGGTCTGGAAAAACACAAAAAATACCATACCGGCAACCGCAAAAACCGAGCTTTTAAGTACTAAATCAAGGAGGTAAAACAGCGGACCTCCGTTAAGCGTGCTTTCACCAAACACTATCTGCGGATGGCCATCCCTAACTCCTACGCGTTCAGATTCCGAAAAAATTTCAGTCAGATAGTAAACCGGTTTAACCCAAAGAGCTGGAAACAAAGCAAAGGTGACTACACCAAAAGCCAGCATTATTAATATGAAATTCTTCACCCAAATACTATTTTTAGTGCGAACAAAGTAAATGGCATAAACAACAAATAAAAACGGCAGTAATATTACCCCTATACTTTTTGTTAAAAACGACAACGAAATAAGCGCACCCACCAGCAAAGCATATCTAAACGAAGGTTTATGGAGCTGTATCCACGTTGCGGTCAAAGATAAAAACACAAACAGAGTCAGCAAAACATCCATATGATAAAGCCTGGAATTTCCTACAAAAAATGGTTCGAAGCTAAATATTGATATGACCAGTAGTGCTTTATTAAAAGAAAGAATCTTAGATAGGAAAAAGAGAAGTAATATTGTAATAATTAGCTGGGCAAAAACCAAACTAAACTTTGCCACGATATGAAAGGGAGTAAAATTAAGATGATTGTAAAATTGCTCTCCGGTAAGTTGTTTCAAAATTTCAACGGGGATTCCCGTAATCCACATCAACGTAACCCCGGGATGGTAATGCTGGTAAGTTTTTTCAAAGTCGAGTGTTTTTAAGCCCACAATAAACTGCTGAGATCTATGATGCCAATTTACACCGTCGGGGTTAATTTCGTCGTAAGGCAGATAGGAAAGTCGCGTTAGCAAATAGGCCGCGATAAAGATTGTTATGAGAATAAGTCTGTAATGCTTAGCGATTATTTTCTTCAAAAACATAGAAAACCCCACCTACTAAACTAACTACTAATCTAAAGAAGTGATAGAGTATAGAAGCTGTAAACGCCAGTTCTCTTCCTACTCCTACATAAGAAAACACTTGGATATATAGGGCATCTTGGACACCCATGCTGTTTAGGGAAGGAATGAAAAATCCCGCCAAGGTAATCATGGGAAGCACAACTAGAGCGTAAATAAAAGGTACATCTAAACCGAGAGCTCTAAATACAAAATACTGCGTAAATACAGAAAGAAACTGTACGACAAAAGATGTGACTAACGCAAATCCGAGAACCTTTTTCTCGGCCCGGTACAATGAAAAGGAGCCGTAGAGTTTGCTAAAAATACTGTGTTTGGTTGATAAAAATCTGAGTACATACAGACCCAAAACAAATAAGAGTAAGAAGCCTATTGTTAGAACCACCGACCAATAAGATAGGTACTTCCACAGACTCACAAGGGAAATTAGCATGAGACTTATAACTCCGGTAAACCGTTCCATAAAGGTAGCTGCAAAAGAGTCGGAAGTGCTACCTATCTTTTTACCTAGTTTGTAGATTTTATACACGTCCCCCCCAATGCTTGTAGGCAGAAAGTTATTAAAAAAGGATCCCACAAAGTAAAGCCTAGTTAAATACCAAACAGATACTTTGTTCCCGCCTTCGTGTATCAACAGGCCTTTCCATCTTATTGAACTAACCACATAATTTAGGACTAAACACAAAACGATTAGAACTGCATATATTGGCTGAAAGTTTGAGAAGTTACCAATTAATATTTTAAGATCGATACTGCGAAAGATAATCCAAAACAGGACTATGCTCACTAGTATTTTTATAACCAAATTAAGCTTTTTTTTCATATTTTAATACCCTCGGCATAAATCCGGCGACCTTGCTACCCCATAAAAACAATACCATTAATATTACAAACAAAGCTATTTTGAAAAAGGAAAAAGGCATCCAATTTAAACTGCTAATAAAACCTGCTTGTAGAAGTAACACCCAGTGATCGATATTGAAAAATTTAAATTTAATAGAAAAGGACATTACTAAAAAGGACAAAAGGCTTCCGACAGCGATACTCCAAGACATTGAGAGTAGAGGATCTTGGCTGTTTTTGGTGAGCCAGAAAAAACCCAAACTCCCCATTAAGAGAACCAAGTAGCTTATAATCATATGCCACGTTAACTTAGCGGGAATCAGCACACTGGATTTAATTAGATTAATAAATGAATAAAAGATGAAAGCAAGAAGTAATGGCAAGATTAAAGGAATCGAAGCAGAATACTCAGCCAACTTTTCAGCTCCCAGTAACAGATATACAGCCTCTGTTACCCAGTAACAAGCACCTATAGCAAAGAAAAGTACTATAAAAAATAATTTATTAAAATTAACTTGAAACGCTGTTTTAAACGTATCGATATCTTTTACATAATGTTCGGAAAAAACCGGTAAACTCACATCTGTGGCTGAGTCGGAAATATTCATCAGCTTTTTAGCATATAGCATTGCGAACGCAAAAATAGCTATCACTTGAGTCGAGCTGAATATTCCCAAAACATTCGTACCAAGCTTTTCCCAATTTGTATAAATAATTTTCACAAAGTAAATTGCAAAACTAATTGAAAACAGATCTCTGAAAAGCCTTTTGAAATCATCCCTTGATGGCATTTTAAGGTGCCCTTTTAATGGGTAAAATGCCAAAACTGCGAGTATAACACTGGCCACTGCATTAAATCCCAGCAAGGCCAAAAAGAACCCATTCACTTTGTATAAATAAACCAAAGGGATATATAAAAACAAACTTATAAAAGCGATAACAACCTGATAGCCGAACAATGTTTTAAACCGCTTAGTGCCGGAGATGACTGAGTTTAATATGCTCTGGAAACCTTGGAAAAGTAGGGTAGCGGCATATATTTTTAGAGGAACAATCAATCCACTGTTTTTATAAAAGGAAACAGCTATTTTTTCGGCAAATAAAAATAAGCCAATCGCCAAAGGAAGAGTAATGCAATAGCGTATCACTGCAGAGGTAACGAATATCTTAAATATTTCATCTTTATTTTCAGAGGCCGAAACTTCCCTAGTGCTGGCTGATGCTAAACCAAGATGCTGATATATTCCCAAAGCACCTCCGATAGACACTGCCAGCTGAACTAGTCCCCATTCGGATTGGGTTAGCAGACGAATTATGACAAAACTTTGGGCAATACCAATTAGGGTAGCCATGCCCCGTGATAGAAAACTCACTATTTGCCACCTTCCAATATCTATCATATTAATTAATAGTTATGTCTCCTAGGTAAATACTTCTGGTTCTCACCTTGTTTCCCATACCAACCAAATACTTATAAGTCCCCGGCTCTAGAAAGGTAGGAGGGGTAATATCAAGGTATTCAATATAATACTTTTTAAACTCCCAATCCTCGGGTTGTTTTAGTGCAAATGAGGGCAAATTAGCGGCCTGGTAAATATCCCCGGTTTTAGTATTTACCAATGAATTAAACATTATGTAGTCGTCAAGAGATTTCGAACTACCGCGATAGTATACTATCTTTGCGGTTCCGTGTTCGCCACGAGAAAGAGTTTGGGGTAACTCGAAGTCCGCAATTTCCAAACCCATAAACATCTCCAACTTGGGTTCGATAGACACTTCGTAATTATTTTTCTCCTGAATTGGGAGCAAGTCCAAAATTTGCCTGTTAGGCGCCTTCTTAAATACAAACATATTACCGCAACCATATTCTAGGCTGTAGTAAGGGCTTGTAAGCAAATTCCTTACCACATCCTTTACCAAGTCGGACTCAACATCGAGAATATTTAGAATTTTCTGAGAAAATACATCAACGATAACATAGTCGGCTTGATTATATAGAGCAGGAAAAATAGCATAAGTTTCCCTCATCGATAAATGCGCTCCTAAGTAGTCAGGACCGGATATTGAGGCGGTATCGGGTATATTCTGCACTATTTTTTCGGCACACTCCCTATCTTTGTTATCCAGTTCAGACAGGCTAACTACATCCCCAATCTTTAGCTGTTTATTAAATATCTCGACATCGCTTTTGGCAAACACTCTTCTAACAACTGCTTGATTCAACCACAGATATACCGGGTTGTTAAATATATACGAAGTATATAAGTTCATTATTACAAGTAGAAAAGACAAAGCTACCAGTATTTTTCCAAGTTTGATTTTTCTTAGCCCTATCCTTGCAAACAAAGACTCTAGGAGTGAACCTAGGTAATGGAGAGCATATATTGCAGCCAAAAACAACACAGGAATAATCATCGAAACCCTGTGATTGTAAATCTCGGAAGTCCCGATTCCTCCCGCAGTTGTCATATAGTTTATAAAGAAGTCAGGTGCAGAAAGCAAAAGCAGTTGGGGAAAAGCTAGAGGGAGAAAACCCAAAGGCATAAAGGTTTTTATCAAATTATCAGGCTTGTCGCCCCCAAAGAAGACTTTTATTGCCAATTTATGATCTAACAGTGAACTAATAACAACATCCGTATAAGAGTCTCCAAACGCCTCATACCTGTTTAAAAAGTAGTTTGGTAGGGCAACGTCCCGAGTAGAAGCATCTGATAGTCCTAGAGATTCCGTAAATTTCACATAACCGTCAACTCGATAATGTGCATTAGATGGGATAATAACTACAAAAGCCATTAGAAACCATAAAATACCGGAAATTACTAAAGCAACACCTGTTTTTAGTTGTTTTTGCCTGAAAATTGCGATAAATATACCCCACATAACGATGTACAAAGGGATCTGTTCCTTCCCTGACATAGTGATTACAACTAGGAGCCAAAACAGTATCCACTTCTTAAGAGTCATGTCGTTATTTATATAACCCCTTTCGAAAATATAGAATGCTAAAAGAAAAAAAGGTATTGCAGCAGAAACCCCGTGAAAACTGGTTCGGGTGTTAAGATAGCCTATTGCCGGATAGAGTAAAAACGATATGCCTACAAAAGAAGCTGCCCATTTATTTTTAAATTTGAGGTCCGAGATTAAATAAAGAATAAATGCCGAGGATATCACTAGAAGTAATTGTGAAATGACCAGAGTCATTGGACTGGGAAAGAGTGCAAAAATTGGCACGAAAATGAGTAAAATCGGATCAACATGGCTCATCGCCCAACGCGGCAAGTTTGTACCAAAATAATCGGTTAGGTACATGAACCTTCCGTGAAGTGTGTTCCACACCATTTGAGTCATATTGCCCAGGTCAAACTTTCCAAAATCAAAGTTGTCATAAGACGCCCAGTTCATTCTTAGAGCAACGACAAAGTGTATTAGCGCCACTGTAACCAGCAATATCTGTGGTAAATATCTTAATACTTTAGCCAGTAAATTTTTTAGTTGCATATTAATCAACAAACCTAAATTTAATTAACGCAAATACTGCCGCAAAACCATCTTTCCAGGTTATATGTTTCCCCTCCGAAAACGCTCGTCCTTTGTAGGAGATTGGAACCTCCTTAATTTTCAGACCCGACTTTAAAATTTTTGCTGTAACCTCGGGCTCAAAATCAAATCTATTAGATCGGATGTTGAGATTACGCGCAAAAGTTCCCGGTATAAGTTTATAGCAGGTCTCCATATCTGTTAGCATGACACCGAAAAAGAGATTTGTAATTAAAGTGAGGGCTTTGTTGCCAAAATAATGTAGAGTAGACATATCCTTATAGTTACCTGAAAAACGTGAACCATAGATAACGTCAACTTTTTCCTCCTCGAGTGCTCTGAGTAGCTTTGCGTATTCAGCAGGGTCGTACTCCAAATCGGCATCTTGAACAATTACATAATCCCCGGTTGTTTCTTTGAATCCTACAGCTAGAGTGTGCCCTTTTCCCATATTTTTCTCCTTAAGAGTTAGTTTCACATCAGGATATTTTAGCTTTAGTCCTTCGAGTTTTTTTGGAGTGCTATCCTTAGACGCATCATCTACTATCACAATCTCCTTCCCTAAAGGAGATGCACTGTAGACCCTGTCAACAATCTCTTCAATTGTGTCCTCTTCGTTATATACGGGTATAACAACGGAAAGCTTCATAAACTAATCCCTATTAAATTTGGCAATTTTTGTATAAAACTCTGCACCTTTAACATTATATCTGAATTCTTTAATTAGCTCTAAATATGGCCTTTTACTAAGATCCAGCTCCATGGATGTATTATGTTCGTTTGTGATTACCAGATAATCGATATTTTCATCAAGAAGTGCAGATTTTTCCAAATACCTGCTTTTGTCCATATTGTAATACCTGCCTTTCCTATTTGGTGTCGGATTAAGTAGATTGATGTACCAGTCGGAAACACTGCTCACATCATTGTACACAAAATTACCGCTTAAATTTTCGTTAATATATTCTCCGGCATTTTTTACGGATATAAATATGTTTTGATGGTCCTTGATAATTAAAAATGACCATACAAGGCATGAAAAAACTAATAAGTATCTGGGATCAAATCGCTTAAACTTGACCAAACTTACTGCAAAAATAACAGCCTGAATTGCCAAAATCAGCAAAAAGCCTATTTTATCGGAAACAAGAAACTGCAGTTTAAGAAAATACTGACTCACTAATAAAAACCCAAAAAAGAAGATATGCAAGATAAAAAATCTCGGCTCATTATCCCAAAATTTCACAAATAAAATAATAAAAAAGGGTATTATGGGAACGAATAATCGGGGGATTGCTGCCGGCCAAAGAAGAATAATTATCAATTCCATAACTAAAAAAACAGACAGGGGTATATGTTTGATTAATAGATCTTTGATATCTTTGGCTTTTGATAAAAGGATAGCCCCTTGTGAGTAAATGCCTAAAAAGTACAAGAAAGAAGCAAGATATGTCCAAATCATTAGCGCACCATAACTTCTGCCAGCCGGCTCCTGCAGATAGCTTGACCCAAAAGGATTGAAAAAAACTACGTAAGGTAACCAAATCACCAGAAGAGCCGCTCCGAACAAAAGTGTGTTAAGCAGTTTTGTTTTGTGTACTAGTAAGACCCCCAAAGAAATACTTGCAGTGAGTATATAACCCTCAAATCTGGTCATTATGGCCAAACCACATGTAATACCTAATAAGATCAATGCCCAAGGCCTGAAGCTCTTTTTATGACAGTAGAATAAATAAAAAGCAAGTAACACCAACAGGCTGAATAATACATCCGACATTACCCTTATTGACCAATACAAGTAAACAGGGTTAAACATAAAGAGCAGCTTTGCAAACAGCTGCGTCTTAGCGTCGGGAACAAACTCTTTAATAAGTTGTGAGAACACCAAAAATGATGCCAGGCTGAGTATTAAGACCACTCCCCTACCCCATAATACGGGGTCCAGCTTTTCCACAGGCCTTAACGACAGTATAAAGGCAAATAACGGGGGCCTTTTTTCATCAGAGGGGTAGGTACCCTGTTTAATGAACTCCGCGGCTCTTAATATCCTGTATGAATCCCCCCATTCAGCGACGTTAAAGGAAAATAACGAAACGTGAATTAAAAGAAATAACCCAAATGCTAATACAGAAGGCTTAAATAAAATGGTCTTTAGCATAGTCATAAACTCGCTTCAACTCCTTAGCTCTCATATCCCAGGAATAAGTGCTCCAAATTTTCGTACTCTCAACAATCGGCGGATTATCAATCATACTTTTTACCTGCGCCGCAAGATCTTTGGGGTCGTCATTATTATCTATATACTCAAGCCCCGAGATATCTTGAGAAACTTTTACCGCCTTGGATACAAGAACCGGTACACCGCAAGATAGACTTTCCATCAAAACCTTTGGCATGCCTTCAAACTCTGAGGGCAGCACAAAAAGGTCCGACATCTGATACGCAATCGGAGCCTGAGGATAAGGTGTGTATCCCACCCTTAAAACCCTATTCTCCAAACCTCTCTTCCTAATCGTTTCCTGGATAATTTGAACATAAGAAGGGTCTCCAGAACCCACTAAAACAAGTTTAAAGTATGGGGGAAGAAAGGACATCATTTCTACCAGCTTGTGAACGCCTTTTCTCTCTACTAGGTAACCTAGGTACAAAATTACCTTATCGAACATGTCTAAACCTAGGTCGTGACGGGATTTTTCTTTTTCGTTTTGTGCTACTTTTGTAAACCTTTTGGGGTTCACACCGGATTCAATTACAAAGCATTTATCTTCTTTTACTCCATAATGAGTTATGGCTTCTTGCTTCAGTTGATCACTAACAAACACACAAGCATCTGCAACGTCGGCAGCCAATCGGTCAGAGTATTCGCTCATGGGCCAGCCTATTAACTGAGAAGTAATCTTTGGCCTACCGATTTTTTCCAGCGATTCCTTTCTTCCGGCTGCAGTGTTGTGAAAATGAACTACCAGAGGTGTCATAAGTTCGTCCGACCAGGGCATATACTTCTTTAAAAACTTCCTATACAGGTAAATCCAAACTCCAAAGTGCCCATGGCAATGGATCATATCTACCTTGTTTTCCTTTTTCTTTCTAAAGGATAGGTACTTAAAAAATAGCGCAATCGAACTTGTAAAAAAAACCGTGTCTGGAATAGGTTCTCTCCAAATAGGGAAAATTTTAAGCCCTTCTGGTACCTCCAACTCACCGGCCTTGGGCCATCTGCCACAAAATACCGTCACCTCATCACCTTGCTTGAGCTGAGAAACAGTGAGTTCGTAGGGATGAGGGGCTAATCCAAGCCAAGGAGGTGGCCAATCGTATACTATTCTGAGTATTTTCATTTTTTAACAAGCTCCATAATTAGTTCATTATAGCTGTTAATCATACTTTCGACTGAAAAAGTTTGCTCAAACCGTACTCTGCTGTTTCTTCCCATGCTTTCTCTAAGCTTTACGTCTGCCACTAAGCTCTCCAATTTTTGAGAAAAACATGCAATCTCATCCTCTTTACATAGAAATCCTGTAATTTTGTCGATTACGGCATCTTTTGTTCCCCCCATGTCGAATGCAATAATAGGAATGCCACTCATACCGGCCTCAACCAACACCATAGGAAATCCCTCATACCTGCGAGTTGGAAATAGGAACACGGTAGCTTTTGAATAAAAGCTCGGAATCTCCTCAAATGGGACTTTCCCATGAATGATAATTTTGTCCGCTAAACCCAGTTCCGCGACTTTGGATTTTAGGGAGCTTAATTCAGGCCCATCTCCAATGATATCCATTTTGTATTGATAGCTTCCCAGCCTCTGTGCCAACTCCGGTAAATAGTTCACACCCTTCTCACGCTCTAATCTGCCTATAAACAATATGTTTACCGGTGAATAATCCTTGTCAGAAACATCAAAATCCAACGGAGATACGCCATTGTAAACTACCCTAATTTTTTCCTCCGGACAGTGTACCTCATCGATTATTGAGTTCTTTACAAAGCTCGACACCGCAACAATTTTGTTTGCTTTATGGAGATATTCTCTCTGCCTGGTAAAAAAGTTTGTGAGAGAATACACGGTATCTCGTATCACTTTATACAGATCTGAGGGGTTCTGCAGTTTAAAATTTTTCAATCTTGTTCTTATTTCACTTATTATCGTGCCATGAGCAATGGATATTGCAGGTATCTGAAGTTCTTCTTTATGACCCAATACACCTATACCAGCGCTACTTTGGCTGATTATCAAATCGAAAGGTTGCCTGGCATGATATTTTTCGAAAACTTTATAGGATTTTACCGCCCAGTTATTGGAGCCGGTTGAAAATAACATTCTGTAAACAGAAGGTATAAAAACGTAGTCTACTCCATTTTGTGACAGGATCCCATCCGGAACGGATCCCTGAGGTGTAAAAATAGTAACCTTATGTCCTAAGCGGACTAATCCCTCACACAAAACTTTATTCTGAGTTTCAAAGCCACCACTACCTTTGTGAAATGTGGTCTTCTTAATAAAAACAGAAATATTCATAGTAGGACCAGTATATTACTTTAAGAGGTAACTCTCTAACTTTATAACATTTTCATCAAGATTAAATTTTAGTCTGAGCTCGGCATTTGCTTTTTTGCTTAAAGTCTCCCTCAGAGAACGGTTCAAAATCATTTTTTCGATGCTATCAGCTAATGCTTGCGAGTTTTGAGGAGGAACTATTAAAGAATTAATGCCATCTTTAAATGCTTCCTGAATGCTTCCTGTTGAGGTAGCGATGACAGGAACCTGCAGTGCCGAGGCCTCAATTAGCGCATTAGGGATCCCCTCAGCATCCTTCTCCTTTGTTTCTAAACTAGGCAGTACAAATACAGTGGCATTTGCCAAATATGATAGGGCTTCCTTGTTTGGTAAGCCATGTCCCTCCCCCAATATCTCCACAATTCCCTGCAATCCAGCATTCTTGATAAGCTCCAGATACTCGGAATATTTTGACCCCGGGCCAATAATAGTCACTTTATGAATAATGCTCCTCTGCTTCAAAATAGCTGAGGCTTCTATCAGATACGTCAGCCCTTTTTTCTCCTCCAATCGGCCAATAGATACTACAGTAGGTACTGCTGGTTCCGTAAGCTGTTCGACTGAATCTCTTTTGATTTCGGAAAAGTTTACCCCATGGTAGATCAGTACAACCTTATCAGGAGAAATTTTTGAGCAAACATCAAAAGCTTTTTTGTTACATATAGCTGTAAAGTCGGCTCTGGCTATTTTTTTATCAAGAAGCTCGGGATTTAACGACTTTTGACTGGCCCGCCCAAAAACGTCTCGGGCGTGCCCGGATAAACTTAGGGGAATATCTTCCAGAACAGATACTAGAAGACCTATTGTAGAAGGCTCAGATAGAAAATGGCAGTGTAACCGGCTTGGGTGATACCTCTTAACTATTCGGGCAAAACCCACAGATTTGATAAATAAATATAGGTTCTGAAGGAAATTTCGATTTGTATTTGCAAGTATAATTTCATACGCGGCAAAAGCCCTGGGAAAATTGATAAAAGCCCTGATTAGCCCAAACACCACATCCACTATCCCCAGCTTTATATAGGAAACACGCCTGGAAAGAGAATCCGACATTGCCCCGGTCCCCTTTTTTAGGGATAAAACTAAGATATCCAGGTTATCTCTTGCAATTAAAACTTCTATTTCCCGCGATATAAAGGTCTCACTAAGAACGGGAAACTCGGGCACAAATATCAATACTCTTGGCTTATTAGTGGTCATTATTTAGAACGGCTTTCTGATAAACTTTATCTTTCTCAGCTAATAATTCAACACCATTAGTTCTTTTGCCTACAGCGAAATATACAAAACCCATGTTTTGCACTTTCTCAACATTGAGCATGTTTCTTCCATCGAATATAAGCGGGTTAGCTAATAGATTTTTTGTTCTAGATAGATCGATAGTACCAAACTCCTTCCAATCTGTAAGGATGAACAAGGCGTCGGATTTTTCCATAACCTCATATGAATCTAAACAATAGCTAATATTGTCCTCGCCTAACACTCTCTTGGAATTATACATGGCCTGGGGGTCATAAACCTTGAGTTTAGCACCCATCCCGCGTAACACTTTTACTACCTCTATAGCGACCGAATCCCTGATATCATCTGTGTCCCCTTTAAATGCTAGCCCCAAAACACCCAACGACTTTCCACTTAGGTTTTTTCCCAGATGTAGGGTGACATTTTTTAGGAAATTGTATTTCATCCGTTCATTCACTTCCATAACACCACGTAGCAGCTTAAAATCGTATGCTTGGTCGGTTGATGTTCTATACAAAGCAGCAACGTCTTTAGGAAAACAGCTCCCTCCATACCCTATACCTGCTCTTAAAAATTTGGGCCCTATCCTACTGTCCAAACCCATACCTTTTGCTACTGTAGAAATATCCGCGTGGGCTCTCTCACATATCTGAGCTATTTCGTTAATAAAACTTATTTTAGTAGCTAAAAAAGCATTGGAAGCATATTTAATTAGTTCTGCTGACCTAAGATCACACTCCACTATCGGGGTTCCAAGGTGGGTATAAAGGTTCTTTAATATTCCCAATGCCTTTGGAGAGTTTGAACCAATTACTGTTCTGTCAGTAGTTCGCATATCCTCCACAGAACTTCCTTCTCTTAGAAACTCCGGGTTTGAAGCTACGTCAAACTCCACCGGACTCTTAAGGTTCTGCCTGATAAGCTCGTAAACTCTTTCGTTAGTGCCAACGGGAACTGTACTTTTTGTTACAATCACTTTGTAGTCAGTTAAACTTTCACCTATTTGCTTAGCTACCGCTAACACAGCAGATAAATCCGCCGCTCCCGTATCATCTTGTGGGGTACCTACACAGATGAATACAATCTCCGCATGTGCAATACCTTCAGCCATATCCGTAGTAAAAGAAAGCCTTTTTTCACCAATATTTCTTACAACAATTTCGGCAAGGCCGGGCTCGTATATCGGCATCTCTCCCGCCTTGATTTTCTCAATTTTAGCTGAATCTATATCAACACCAATTACTTCATTTCCCCAATCGGAAAAAATTGCTGCTCCGACGAGTCCAACATATCCTGTTCCTATTACGCAAAGTTTCATACTACAATAGTGACCTCAAACAAATACTTATCTAGGGGTCGAGGTTTCTGGCGGAATTATATCTACCCAAAAAGCCGTTTAGGCTTATCTTAAAAACATCCCATGCCATTTTGATTGAGTCCTTAACATGGCTTAATCTGTTCGTTTTTACGTAAGTCCAAACCACAGGTACTGACTTAATTTTGTAACCCAGCCTCTGTGCAATTAGTAAGGCTTCTACATCCCAAGCCCCGAGATATGCAGCTTTAGTGGGTTTCTCATTCTTCCCGTACACTCTAAATCTTGGAAAAATATCTTGAGCCGCTTTGTTTGTAAAAAGCTTAAAACCACATTGGGTATCTGAAATTCCCTTAACTGCGACTATTCTTATCCAAAGATTAAATATCCTCCCCATAATATGCCTTATCAGGGGTTCCTTAATCCTTTTAGCTCCTATGCCCTCTCTGGAAGCAATAACGATATCGTAGCCGTGATCAGTAGACCAAACCAAAAGCTTTTTTATTTCTTGAATCGGCGCCGCCAAATCTGCGTCGGTCATCAATATATAATCTCCTTTGGCCGCACTCATTGCTCTCCAAATATTATAACTTTTCCCAAAATGAACATTGTCCAGGATTACTATCCTTGGTTCACTCTTTTGATATGACTTTATCAGTTCGACCGTGTTATCTGTGCTTCCATCGTTAGAGATTACAATTTCAAAATCAGGCTGATAATTCCCCATAAAATTAATGATTTGAGTGAGAGTGGACGCAATTTTATCGCTCTCATTATAAACAGACATAATTATTGATATTTTAGGCATTTCTTTTCTCCCGCCAAATTACTTTACTATATATTGTAAAGTTCCAAATCAAGCCCAAAATAACTCCCGTGAAAAAAGCGCTGTTTGAAACAAGGAAACTATCCCCAAAGTACTGTACAGACCAGGATATTATCTTTGCTCTAACAATAATAGGTATCAGTGAAGAAATGTAATAAACAACAAAACTTTGTACCGTTTTTTGTAGACCTGATATTTTTCTGTCGCCAAATGACCAAAAATTATTTAAATAATAAGTGACACCTATAGCTACCAAACCCGAAAGTAACGCGCCAAGTTCGGAATTTCCAGTGAAGATTCGTAATATATTAAAAAGTGTTGTATCCGTAAAAAGCCCTACTAAACCCACTGAAAGAAATCTGAGTAAACTTTTGGAATCCGCAATTTTTAATGCAATAACAACCTTTAACGACTCCAGTGGGTTATTACGCTCCATTTTTGACTCACCTTCGGACCTAACATGGAAATGGATCGGAAGTTCTTTTATTTTGGCACCTAATTTATTCATTCTAAATAGCAAATCGATTTTATATGCAAATCCTTTTGTCATTATTGAATCTAAGTCGAGGCTATCCACAAAACCCTTTACTCTAGAGGCTTTAAAACCTGTAGTGAAATCGTTAACCTGGGGAATACCCAATACAATTTTTGTAAAAATATTTCCACCTATACTCAAAACTTTCCGATAAAACTCCCAATCTCTGGGAATACTCCCACCCTTGGCAAACCTTGATCCTATAACATAATCGTACCCATGTTCTATTTCAGAGATGAACCGACTTATATCATTGGGGTCATGTTGAAAATCAGCATCCATTTCCATTATCACATCTGCATTTAACTCTCTCATGGCATGCTTGAAACCCAATATATATGCAGCCCCCAAACCGTTTTTCTTTTCCTCAACCAGCAAGTGAATCCAATCTGCTGTGCTTTGTTTACTTTTTACAATTTGTGACGTACCGTCCGGAGAATTTCCATCGACTATTAAGACCTGGATATCGTGTGATGACCCCGCTCTTTGCGTTCTTAAAGCCTCAATATAGGGCCCGATATTTTTAGCTTCGTTGTAAGTAGGAACAACAATTACTATTCTCATAAAAGTATGGCTACAAACAATAACAGAAAGGCAAAAGTGCCAACGAGCGTATATTCTAAACCAATTTCAAAATTTAAGCGAGACTCTTTTTTGTGATGGATAATGCCCATTATCGAATAAAGGGCGCACCCTGCAAAGGAAAGTATTAGAATAGCGGGCTTGTTGTGTTGAAATATTAGTAACAGCGAAAGAATTAGCAGTACGCTTATTACAATTAGCATGTAAATTCCGGTGTGCCCTTTTTGGTTAGCCATATTAAAGTACAATCCCCGGCGAAATAATAAACCAAATACTAATTAGAACTGCAACAAATAATGTTAAATGAAAAACTGAGTGTCCATTGAACTTAAGTATTCCTTTCCTTCGGGAATACCAAATATCCAAAACTAATAATGCAGTGATAAATGCGCCTAAGAAAGTTCCAAGGGTTCTGATTGCCGAGGGTAGGTCGATAAGTAGGTTAGACGCTGGGACTGGTTCGGGTACAACAACCTGCTGGATATCGTTCTCCGACTGAACGCTGGGAGCAACTTGCGTCGAATTATCAAGCTTACTCAGTAAACCCTCCTGGTCATCAATTTTCGCAATGCGAGCAGGATTCCTTGGTCTTCCAAACATCTGAACCACTAAAGTAGTTTCATAGCCGTCCAACACTCCGTTCACCACTGCGAACCCTATTTCATCATAATTTGGGCTTAGTAAATTACTCCTGTGGGAAGGGGAGTTATACCAAGCAGACACAACATCGCCAGACTGGCTAAAGTTTTTGGCTAAATTTTCTCCTGCATACACATAGTCGTAGCCCTCAGCTAATATAAAAGCCCACGGCTCTACTCCATCGGGGGAGATATGCGCCCAATAGCTTTTTTCAAACATATGGTGTGCCTTTTTTTCAGCTGCAGCAGATAAAGTAGCGCTCAAAACTAACGCCTTTTGGCCACTTTTTGCACGGGTACTATTTGTACTTTCGAGTAAGTCTCTGATAGAAATATCCGATGCGTAGCCTAAAACACCAGGAATGAACACAGGTAATATTCGAAATAGGAAAGCTATTAGTAAAATCAATATGCAGTACACTGCAAAGGCTTTATTGGACAACAATGTTGCTCTTTTATTTTCAATAGGGTGGGGAAGAAACTGATATTTATCTATTGCCTTGGATTGATTTCTCCAGTTTTTTACTAGTGCTATCATCCTAACAATTGTAGCATCTAAAGATTAGCAGTTACAGATTTAAACACATCCTCGGGCGTTTGCTCCCCATCAATCTCAATAACCTTTGTCCCTCTTTTCTTAAAATACTCGATTACGGGAAGAGTTTCAGTTTGGTATATATCAAGTCGCCTGTTTACTGCATCTTCTGTGTCGTCCTCTCTTTGGACTAAATTTCCTGCGCATTTTGCCACTTCTTCCTTGGGTAAAGTATATATGTTATAAACTTTACCATCTGTTTCACATGTTCTTCGGCCGGATACCCTTCTCACAGATTCCTGTCTTGAGATATTGATAACCAGAACCAAATCGGGGTTGGGATCAAAGAAGTTCAGATTGTGGAGACTCCTTGCCCAACCATCAAGAATATAGTTGCTACCACAGTTTAGAGCTGTTATTTTTTCTTGGATTAACTGAGCTACAAGATCGAACGGAGCCAATTCCCCCTTATCCATAACAGAGTGGAGCTCTACATACCTGGGGTGGGTCTGGGACAAATCCCTGAGCAGGTCACCGACGGTTATAAGCGGAATATTTAGAAATCCACTTAGTTTTTCACCTTGAGTGCCTTTGCCGCAACCTTGAGGACCCATCAGTAATATCATCATGTCTATAATCCTGGAAACCCTATATCCTGTAATTTACCTCTCATCTGTTTTTCGACTTTCTTATTAACTTCTTTAAAAGCGTTATTTAGTAAATCCTTTAGATCTTTTCTATCTTCCCCGTCTATTTCAAATCTTTCCACCTTCCTGTCACCTCGAACAACTATTCTTATTCCGCCTTTTTCTATTGTATAGAAAATTTGCTCAAGATCCTTTTGGATCTCGCTTTGCATTTTTCGAAGTCTATTAGCCTCCTTCAGCTTATCTAACATATTAGTCCAAGAACCTTTCGTAACTTCTGGTAGTAGTCATCGACTCCACCTGTCTTAATGTTTCTAACACAACTGATACTACAATTAAAAGCCCTGTTCCCCCGATTGTAAGTACGGAAATCCCCACAAAGGATTGCACCAAAAAAGGCATAATCGCGATGAGCCCCAAAAAGATACCGCCCAACAACGTAATTTTCGTTACTATATTTTTAAGATATCTCTCCGTCGACTTACCAGGGCGTATTCCCGGAACAAAGCCACCTTTTTTCTTTACATCCTCAGCAATCTTTTCTGCATTAAATTGTACCGAAGTGTAAAAATAAGCAAATCCGAGTACCAAAATAAAATATAATGCGTTATAGGCTATACTGTTTTGAGTAAAGTTCTGCCCTAGAAAAACACCTAAATTTCTCAAACCCGCGTTCCCTGAGGCACTAAGTGGGGCGCTCAACATAGACGGTAACCCAACAATAGCCACAGCAAATATAATTGGTATGACACCAGCCTGATTTATCTTAATTGGTAGGAAATTCGTAACTTTAGTTGACCTAATGCCTCTTCTACCGTATTCAATGACAATGTTCCTGGTACCCTCGTTGACTAAAACCACGGCAACAATTACCGCTACAGCTAATAATGCAAATATCATATTATTTATAAAGTTGTCTGCAGAAAGTGAGGAACCAAACCCATACAAAGCTTGGGGAAGTCTTCCTATGATACTTACAAATATCAATAGCGAGATTCCATTTCCAACGCCATACTCGCTCACTAATTCTCCCACCCAAACCAAAAACAAAGATCCTGCTAACAATGTAAAAATTAGCACTACTAAATCAAATAGGCTTAGCGGAGAAATAACTCCCTGCTTCATGAGGAAAAAGTAAATACCATAAGCCTGGAAAAAAGTTATAGGTACGGTTAAAAACCTAGTGTACATATTGATCTTTTCTCTGCCGTATTCTCCTTCCTTAGCCAATTCTTCCAAAGACGGCACCATAAAAGTGAGTAACTGGATAATAATGGAAGCATTGATGTATGGTGCTAACCCCAGTGTAACAATCGAAAAGTTCTGAAAACCCCCTCCACTAAACATATCGAAAAGTCCGAACAGCGCATTACCCGACAAATAGGCTTTAATAGCCGCCACATCAACTCCGGGAACAGGAATATGGGAAAAAAGTCTGAACACAACAATCACGAAAAGCGTGAAAAGCATTTTTCTCTTTAAATCTGGGTATTTAAATATATTAATCATTAATCTTCGAACCGGACTTCTCGATTATTTCCAAAGCCTTCTTTGAATAGTAAAAGTCTTTAAGTCCAAGTTTTTTATTCAATACACCGGTACCTAACAGTTTAACACCATCCTTTGGCATTTTCTTTAGTATTCTTTTCTGAACAAGACTAATAGGACTTACGACTTCGCCTTCATTAAACACATTAAGCTTTGATATGGAAACTCCTCTTAGCTTAATTGAGGTGGGATTCTTGAAACCACCTAGCTGAGGTAATCTCTTGTAGATAGGCACCTGACCACCTTCAAAACCCGGAGATACCTTTGCTCTACCCCTGGCTTTCTGTCCTTTAGTTCCAAAGCCGACTGTATGTCCGCCTCTGTTACTGGCATATCCTCTACCACGCCTTTTGCCTTTTTCTCTATTTCCTACTATTTTTACTAAATTATCTAACCTCATATTTTTACAAACACCTTAAGTTTTTTCAAAGCTTTTATTGCACACCTGGCATTGGATATCTTGTTGTTACTGGCATTTATCATTTTCCCCGAAACATCCCTAATCCCTGCTAGTTCGATAACTGTCCTCACTGGACCACCTGCAATAATTCCCGAACCTTTTGCTGCCGGTTTAAGTAATACCCTAGCAGCACCCAGTTTTGCCTCTACCTCATGAGCAATTGTATTATCCTTTAGAGAAACAGTAACAAGCTCGGATTTAGCTTCTTTTATGGCTTTGGATATAGCGGAAGATACATCTTTTGCCTTTCCATAACCAACCCCAACTCTTCCCTTTTTGTCACCTACAACCACAAGTGCGGTAAAAGATATTGCACTACCTCCGGTTATCTTTTTGGTAACTCTTCTTATTTGTAAGACTTTTTCTTCAAACTCACTTGGCTGAAAATTCATATTAGATGCTTAAACCTCCCTCTCTCAACCCATCTACAACATTCTTAACTCTCCCATGGAATTTATAGCCATTTCTATCAAATACCGCTGTTTTCACTTTAAGTTTTTTCGCCTTTTCTGCTAATAGTTTACCAACCTCCAATGCCGCGGCTGTTTTCGGCTTTCCCTTGTGGATTTCTTTTGTCTCTTTAGATACATCCGCCAAAGTTACTCCTTTGGTATCATCAATTAGCTGAGCATAGATGTACTTATTCGATCTAAATACCGAAACTCGAGGCTTTTCCGTGGTACCGGATAGGTTCTTTCTGATTCCCAGTTTTCTTCTTTCTCTTTTAGTTTTTCTTAATATTACGTGGTACATATGATTTATGCTCCTGTCTTAGCTGCCTTTCCGGCTTTTCTTCTAACTACTTCGTTTTCATATTTGATTCCTTTACCCTTATAAGGTTCAGGCTTCTTGTATTTTCTCAATGTAGCCGCCACTTCACCAACTTTCTGCTTGTCTGCCCCTTCTATGATCACATGCTGATTATCTTCTACCTTGATTGTGACTCCTGCAGGTGCTTTAAATTCAATAGGATGAGAAAATCCTAAAGTTAAGCTGACACCGTCATTTCCGCTCTGCTTTGCCCTATATCCAACCCCGATAAGTTCAAGCTTTTTAGTGTAACCACGAGTAACTCCTTCAACCATGGAATTTAGCAAAGCTCTATATAAACCCCAATAAGCGGGGCTGTTTTTAGACTCAATTGCAACACTAAGTACAAGGCTACCTTCCCGGTTTTCTACTTTTATCTCCGGTCTAAGAGTCAACGTCAGATCTCCTTTAGGGCCTTTCACACTAACTACCTGTCCATCAATGCTGATTTTAACTTCGGTCGGTATTTTGATTGGTAATCTTCCTATTCTCGACATATTTTTAAAAAACCTTACAAATAAGCTCCCCGCCTAAATTTTTCTTTTTAGCCTCACTGCCGGTCATATAACCCTGAGGAGTGGAAACTACCACAACCCCATATCCTCCTGACACAGGCATTAATTCTGAGCTCTTTACATATATCCTTCTGCTGGGCTTTGTATAAAGCTTAGTATTAGTTAGCTTGAAACTCCCATCCGCCCCGTTGGCCAAGGTCAAAGATAGTCTTTTCACTGAAGTGCCTTTTGGTTTAAAAGTTTTCACTTCCGCCAAAAAACCTGTTCTCTCTAATAGCTTGGCAATACTTTCACAGTTGTTAGTATGCATAACCTCAATAACAGGCTTGCTAGCCATAGAAGCATTTTTGAGGGCAGTTATCATATTTCCGATTCTATATACATTACTCATATTTTTACCAACTTGCCTTTTTTACACCAGGTAACAAACCCTGTAAAGCCATTTCCCTAAAACACTTTCTGCACATTTTAAACCTATTAATATATCCCCTTGGATTACCACACAAAGGACACCTGTGATAAAACCTCGTACTAAATTTCGGTGTTCTTTTCTGTTTTGCAATCAACGATTTTTTTGCCATATTAATCTTTCCTAAAAGGTATTCCTAAAAGCTCTAGTAACTTTTTATTGTGCTCCTTAATCCTTGTCCCCAAGCAAAGGGTGACTTGCAAACTCCTTATCCCCTTTGTGGTATTTGGATTTACTTCTGGAAATATTACATGTTCTCGAATTCCAAGAGAATAATTTCCGTCTGCATCAAAAGCTTCCTCACTTAAACCTCGAAAGTCTCTTACTCTGGGTAGTGAAACACTCACAAGCTTATCTAGGAACGCCCACATTTTATCACCTCTTAGGGTCACTGAATACCCCACAGTTTCACCTTTTCTAACTTTGAACCCCGCAACCGAAACACGCGCCTTTCTTGCTCTTGGTTTTTGGCCAGCGAACGAAGTAAACTCGCTCTCAAAGGATGCAACAGCTTCCTTATTGTCTCTAAATGAACCTATTCCAGCATTAACACTAATTTTTGAAATGCTCGGAACCTGCATAACATTGCTCAATGCCAGTTCTTTCACTAGTTTTGGAGCTATCTCTTTAAGGTATTTTTCTCTAAGTCTGTTCATTTTATATAGTATCCCCTGTTACTTTGTTAATTCTGTATTTTTTACCATCGATAATTTTATATCCAATCCTAACAGCCTTTTTATCTTTACCGGCATAGTACATAACATTAGACACACTAATAGCCTTTTCAACACTGACGATTCCGCCTTCCTTTGATACTGCCCCCGGCTTAATATGCCTTTTTACCATGTTTATTGCTTCCACAACAATTTTTCCCTTTGATGGGAGTGATTTTAGTACCTTTGCTACTTTGCCCTTATCCTTACCGGACAGTATTTTTACCATGTCATCTTTTCTTATTTTCATATGATTACCAAACCTCCTTGGCTAGCGAGGCAATTTTCAAATAGCCCAAATCTCTAATTTCTCTGGCTACAGGCCCAAAAACTCTTGTTCCCACCATTGTCTTATCCTTATTTATCACAACAGCAGCGTTATCATCGAATCTTATGTAACTGCCGTCTTTTCTTCTTCTCTCCTTTTTCGTTCTCACTATAAGAGCTTTTACTACTGAATGGTCAGTGACATTTCCCGTTGAAGAAGCTCCGTTTATAGCAACAGTAACAATATCGCCCAAAATAGCATAGCTCCTTTTCGTTCCGACTATTCCTATGAGCTTAAGCTTTTTTGCTCCCGAATTATCGGATGGTTTTAATATTGCTCCAATAGGTAACATATACTATTCCTCAACTACCTTCCAGCTAACCTCTTTAGATAGAGGGGCGCACTCTTCAATAATTACTTCTTTCCCTATTTCCATTGGTTCAGTAACTCTTGCTTTAAATCTCCTGGTATTCTTGAGTGTCTTTTTGTAAATAGGATGCTGTTTGAAAAGCAGTACAGCCACAACAACAGTTTTATTCATTTTATTAGACACTATTTGACCTTTTAATCTTCTTTTTGCCATATACTTTATTTTTCTCTTAAAATCGTATTGATACGGGCAATATCTCTTTTAAAGAATCGCATCTTTGTAACATTTTTTTCCTTGCCTTGCAAAGTATTAATCATCAAAGTTTTAATATCAGCTTTGATTTTATCTATCTGCTCCAAAAGTTCTTGTTTAGTTTTAGTTCTTAATTCCTTTTTATCCATACTAGGCTTTTATAATAAATTTCGTTCTCAAAGGCAATTTTGCTGCCGCTTTCCCCAACGCTCTTCTAGCTATCTCATCAGTAACACCCGACATCTCAAAAAGCACTTTACCAGGCTTAATTACTGCCGCATAGTGATCGGTAGGTGCTTTTCCTGAACCCATTCTTGTTTCAGGAGGCTTCTTTGCGATTGGTTTGTCAGGAAAAACCCTGATCCAGATTTTTCCACCTCTCTTAGTTTCATGTACTATTTGTTTTCTTGCGGCCTCTAATTGACGGGAAGTCAACAAACCTCGCTCAATGGACTTAATTGCATATTCTCCAAATGAAATTGTAGAACCTCTTACTGCAATCCCCCTGTTATTACCTCTCTGTTGTTTTCTAAATTTAACTTTCTTAGGAAGCAACATTTTAAAAATCTCCCTTATAAACCCATACTTTTATTCCAATTGTTCCGTATAGCAGCAAACAATGGAGTTGAGCATAGTCAATGTTTGCTCGGAGCTTCTGAGTTGGAACAGACCCCAATACATACTGCTCAGTTCTAGCTATAGTGTTACTCCCGCTCAAAACTCCGGATACTCTTATCTTTATACCCTTAGCCCCTTTATTTATTGCCGAACTCATTGCGAAATTTACGACTCTTCTGTAAGGAACCCTTCTCTTTATTTGGCGCATTATATAATCCCCTACCAGTCGGGCTTCTATTTCAGGCGTTTTTACTTCCTCGGCCGTGATCTTAATTTTGGCCCTGGTGAGTTTTCTAAGCTCTTTTTCCAATTCTTCTACTCCGGTTCCACCTTTTCCTATCACAACTCCCGGCTTGGAAACTTTGATAATAATACTCACATCATTCTCAGTCCTTTCAATTTCTATGTCTTTTAGGCCGGCTGTCGACAATCTACCATCTAGAAATTTTCGTATTTTAGCATCTTCTAACACTAAATCAGCATATACAGCCTTAGGAGAATACCACCTAGAAAACCAATCTCTTGTTATTCCAACTCTAAACCCAATCGGGTTAACTTTATGTCCCATTCCTTTACTTCCTTTCCCCTAAAGAAATATAAATATTGCTGAACCTTTTCAAAATTGGGCTAAATCTACCCTTACCAACAAACTGGCCCGACTTCATAACCCTGCCGCTTCCGACCCAGGCATCCTTAACGACCAGAGAATCGGTTTTTCCCTTTCCGGTAGACTCAGCATTAGCTCCAGCCGATTTTAATAATTTGAGAATAATCTTAGCCGCTTTTGTTTTATCAAAGGCCACTCGAATCATAGCATCCTTTAATCCGCGGTTCCTCACCAGATTTAGAACCGGTACCACTTTTTTAGGACCTATTCGAACATTTATTCTCTTTGCTTTAGTTACTTCTTCAATCATATTATTAGCTTAAATTTTCTTAGATGAGTGTGCTCTAAATGTCCTTGTAGGGGCAAACTCACCAAGTTTATGGCCAACCATGCTTTCTGATACAAATACAGGAATGTGTTTTTTGCCATTGTGTACATCAAAAGTAATTCCCACCATTTCGGGAACTATTGTTGATGCACGGGCCCAGGTCTTGATGGCAGATTTACTCCCAGTTTCAAGAGCCTTTTTTACCTTTTTCATCAACTTTTCGTCTGTATATATTCCTTTTTTTAGCGATCTTGCCATATATTTTTACCTTTTGCCAATCAGTGCCCAAGAATATCACACCAGAGCACCAAATACTAGCTTGTTATTTACTTCTCGTATCTCCTTTTAACAATTGTGTAATCAGTGTATTTTCGTTTTCTCGACCTCACACCTCGGGTTATCCAACCCCATGGAGACTTTGGTGATTTCATACCAATTCCTGTTTTTGAATACTTACCGGCATGTGGGTGGTCTTTTTTCGGATTTGCCATGGCAACGCCTCTTACGGCAGGTCTTACTCCGATATGTCTCTTCCTACCTGCTTTCCCCAGTCTGATGTTTCTCAAATCGGGGTTTCCGAGTGTACCTATAGTAGCCAAACAGCCTTCTTTTATTTTTTTCACTTCTTTGCTTGGTAGTCTCACTAACACAACTCCTGCTTCTTTCGATAACACCTGAGCTGAATTTCCAGCACCACGTACTATCTTTGCACCGGCGCCGGGATTTAGTTCTATATTGTGAATAGGCATACCCAACGGAATTTTAGATAACGGAAGGGTATTGCCGACTTTTGGCTCCACTTCGGTGCCTGAAACAACAACCATGTCTTTTTCCAAACCTTCTGGAGCCAGGATATATCTCTTTTCTCCATCTGCATAAACCAAAAGTGCTATATTTGGTCCTCTGTTAGGATCATACTCGATTGTAGATACTCTAGCTGGAATGTTGAATTTTTCTCTCTTAAAATCCACTTGCCTATATAATCTCCTAGCTCCTCTTTCCTTATGTCTAACAGACACTGTACCGTTGTTCCTCCCTGCGGTTCCTACAATGGCTCTGGTTTTAGATTTTAGGGGACGCACCTTATCCACGCTATATACTAATGTTCTTCTCTTGCGCTGTCCTGAACTTGTTGGTTTATAAGTCTTAATCATATTATTCCTTTGGCATCAAATTGATTGATTGCCCTGCTTTGATCGAAATAATTGCCTTCTTCCATCTTGGGGTTTTCATGAATTTCCTGGTCCCTGTAATCCTTCTTCTTTTACCCGGTACAACAGATGTCCATACTGAAACACACTCCACACCAAAGATTTTTTTAATGTCTTCAGAAACTTGGCCTTTGCTGGTCTTCATCGTAATCTGAAAAATGTATCTGTTTTCCGCTGATGTTTTCCCTAAACTTTTCTCTGATAATATTGGTTTAATTATATTATTACTTAGCTGCATATTTGTCCTCCAAAGCCAAAAGTGCATCCTTTAGAAACACTATCTTATGTGACTTTAATACCTCGAAGGCATTTAGATTTCCAAAAAAAGATGCCTCAAGTTTAGGTAAATTTATCAATGATTTTTTTAAATTCTCATCTTTACTCGACCATACAAAAAGTGCTTGCGTACGAATACCTAAAGTAGACATAATCTTAGAAACTGCACCTGTTTTAGGCTTATCCAGGCTAATCTTTTCCAGTACAACGATATCACCCTTGCTGTATTTATCAGATAAAGCAGATTTCAATGCTAAGGTGATCATTTTCTTAGGTAGCTTTAGCTTCCACGATCTTGGCTTAGGTCCGTGAGCAACACCGCCCCCTACCCATAGAGGACTTCTAATAGAACCTTGTCTAGATCTGCCGGTATGCTTTTGTGCTCTTGGCTTAATACCGCCTCCTCTAACCTCAGCACGTGTTTTTGTAGATGATGTACCTTGTCTTTGATTTGAATTGTAAACTCTCAAGTACTGGGCTAACACTCCTTTGTTTGGAACTATCCCAAAGATAGCTTTGTCTAAAGTTAACTCTTCAATATTTTTATTTTCTATATCAACTACATTAATTTTCATATATGCGTATCTGTAATTTGTTGTTTCTTGGGCCTGGAACGGGACCTGATACTACAATCTTCTTTTCTAACGAATCAACTCTCAAAATAGATAGCCCTTTGATTGTCACCTTAGCATTACCCATTCTTCCTGCCATTTTCTTACCTTTCATAACTCTACCCGGTGTTTGAGCCCCAATTGATCCGGGAGCTCTAGGCTTATCACTTTGCCCTCTTGTGGCCATGGAACCTTTGAATCCCCATTTCTTCATAACACCTGCAAAGCCTCTACCTTTTGAATTTCCAATAACCGTAACTTTCTTGTTTATTAAATCTTCCCCTACCTCATCTTCTGCCTGTAAAACAGTAACGGGAACAATACGTCCATCATCTTTAAATAGCTGGGTCATATTCAATTTTTTTGCTTTTATTGTTTTCATTTTGTTTACCTAACTAAAAAAGGCGCCCCCGGGCGCCTTGCAGCAAGGTGACCCAAAGTATTCATCTTAATCTTTTTCTGCTCTTGTGTTTATCATTAAGTAGTTAAACGGTCAATGACCTTCACATCTTAATCGAAATTCCAACCCCTGCCGGCAAATTTAACTTCGAAAGATTATCAATGGTCGAGGGAGTCGGATTCAATACATCGATAACTCTCTTGTGTGTTCGAAGTTCAAATTGTTCTCTGCCTCTTTTATCAATATGAGGCCCTCTAATCACTGTAAATTTCTCAATTCTTGTTGGCAATGGTATTGGTCCTACAACCTTGGCCCCCGTTCTTATTGCTGTGTCAATAATTTTCCCACAGCTAAGATCTATTACCCTGCTATCATAAGAGTTTAGCTTTATTCTTATTTTCGAGTCTTTTGCGTTTTTAACTTTATTTGCCATAAAACCTTCCAAAGTGTGGTCCGCCTGCGGCGGACCACCTTCTAATTCTATTCTTAAGCTATAACCTTAGTTATTACTCCTGCTCCAACTGTATGCCCACCTTCTCTGATAGCGAATCTCATACCTTCTTCCAAAGCTACTGGAGTAATGAGTTTTGCCTTAAAGGTAACATCGTCACCCGGCATAACCATCTCAACACCTTCAGGTAGAGTAATTTCTCCGGTAACATCTGTGGTTCTAATGTAGAACTGAGGTCTGTAACCGCTGAAAAAAGGTTTCTGTCTTCCACCTTCCTCTTTTGAGAGAATGTAGACCTGGCAATCAAACTCTGTGTGAGGTTTAACTGATCCTGGTTTGGCCAGAACCTGTCCTCTTTCCACATCTTCTCGGTTGATACCTCTAACCAAGATACCAACATTATCCCCTGCTTGTCCTTCTTGCATCTGTTTCTTAAACATTTCGACGCCTGTGACAACTGATTTCTTTGTATCTTTAATTCCCACAATTTCAACCTCTTCGTTTATCTTAACAAGTCCTCTTTCGATTCTTCCTGTTACAACAGTTCCTCTTCCCGAAATTGTGAAAACATCTTCAATAGGCATAAGGAACGGCTTTTCTAGGTCTCTAACCGGTGTAGGAATATATTCATCTACTTTAGCCATTAGTTCAATAATTGATTTCTTAGCATCCTCATCACCTTCAAGGGCTTTTAGCGCCGAACCTTTGATAATAGGTATTTCGTCTCCAGGGAAACCGTATTTGGTTAGAAGTTCTCTTACCTCAAGTTCTACCAAATCTAAAATTTCTTTATCCTGAACCATGTCTACCTTATTCATAAACACAACAATAGAAGGAACATTTACTTGCTTGGCAAGTAAGATGTGTTCTCTTGTCTGTGGCATTGGACCGTCTGGAGCAGACACAACTAAAATAGCACCGTCCATTTGAGCAGCACCTGTGATCATGTTTTTGATGTAGTCTGCATGACCTGGGGCATCAATATGAGCGTAGTGTCTTTTCTCAGTTTGATACTCAACGTGAGTAATATTGATAGTAATTCCTCTTTCCCTTTCCTCAGGGGCTTTATCAATATTCTCGAAAGCTACATATTCTCCACCGCCAACCTCGGATAAGACTTTGGTAATTGCTGAAGTCAAGGTAGTTTTACCGTGATCAACGTGTCCAATAGTTCCGATATTTACGTGTGGCTTGTTTCTAATAAAATCAGCCATAATTTACCTTTCAAAATAATTACTTACATTTTAAAAACCTAACTTTTTATTAAAGCCTAATAAATGCAAATGCTAGTTAACCAAATAAATGTCGAAAAATCAAGGCTTTTCGTCACAGCTGTAACATAATTTACATTCTGCTGGCCTGAACCGACCTGTTGACTTGGCTGGCTATACTTGCCGGAACTTCTTCATAATGGCTTGGCTCCATGGTAAATGAGGCTCTACCTTGTGTTAAACCCCTCAGTTCCGTGGCATAACCAAACATTTCAGACAAAGGTACTTCCGTCTTGATAACTCGAGCATTCCCTCTTGAATCTGAGCTTTCAATCTTACCTCTTTTGGATGAAATGTTACCTATGACATCCCCCATATAATCTTCCGGTGTAACAATTTCTACCTTCATAATCGGTTCTATTAGGTAAGGATCTGCCTCCTTCTGGGCTTTTCGCATAGCATCTATGGCCGCCATTTTAAAGGATTGCTCCGAGGAATCGACCTCGTGGTACGACCCATCTACCAACATAACCTTGAAATCGGTAAAGGGATAACCTGCAACTATTCCGCACTCTGCTGCCTCTTTGACACCTTTCTCAACAGCCGGAATAAATTCTCTAGGTATAGACCCACCGACAATTTTGTTTTCAAATTCGAAGCCTGATCCTCGTGGCAGTGGTTCCATTTTAATAACTACGTGCCCATATTGCCCCCTACCTCCGGATTGCCTAATGTATTTCCCCTCCACTCCTACAGGGTTTCTCACCGTTTCTCTGTACGCAACCTGGGGTTTTCCTGTGTTTGCCTCTACCTTAAATTCCCTTCGCATTCTATCAACAATAATATCTAAATGAAGCTCTCCCATACCATATAAAATGGTTTGGCCGGTTTCTTCGTCCGTTTTCACCTTCAAAGTAGGATCCTCTTCCAGAAACTTCTTCAACGATTCACCCATTTTGTCTCTGTCAGATTTTGTTTTTGGTTCTACTACAACCCCTATTACAGGCTCTGCAAAGCTGATACTTTCCAGTATAACGTTATTAGTTTCATCACAAAGTGTGTCACCTGTAGTGGCTTGTATACCAACAGCAGCTGCTATTTCCCCAGCTCTAATATCTTTAATCTCTTCTCTTTTATTTGCGTGCATCAGTAAAATACGCCCTAATCTTTCTTTCGTATCTTTTGTAGAATTTCTGATATAAGAACCGGCTGTTGCCTTGCCAGAGTAAACTCTAAAATAAGTTAATCTACCAACATAAGGGTCTGTTTGAACTTTAAATGCCAAAGCCACAAACGGGCCTTCTTGGTCAGCTGAAAGCTCAATAGGCTCGCCATCTGCTCCTTTTATGCCATGAACTGCAGGTTTATCCTTGGGAGAAGGCAAAAAATCTACTACGCCATCCAAAACTTTTTGGACTCCTTTATTTCCCAAAGCGGAACCGCAATAAATGGGATAAAGCGAAGCAGTAACAGTGGCCTTCCTTAATCCAGCCTTTAACTCCTCGATTGACAGCTCCTTGCCTCCAAGATACTTTTCGAGCAAGGTGTCGTCCGATTCGGCAATGATATCTACTAGCTTGGCTCTAAACTCTTCAACTTTAGGCAACATATCTGCCGGAATTTCGGTTTCCGTTACATCGTGTCCCAACTCTCCTTCGAATTTATAAGCCTTTCTCTCTATCAGATCAATTACAGCCTCGAAGGTGTTCTCTAAACCAATAGGCAACTGAACCGCTACTCCCTTATTTGTCAGTTTCTCCGATACAGACTGAACCGACATATAAAAATCGCCGCCTATTTTATCTAATTTATTTACGAAAAACAGCAAGGGTACGTTGTATTTTTGAGCTTGTCTAAATACTGTTTCAGATTGAGGTTCAACCCCTTGAGACCCATCTAAAAGGATCACTGCTCCATCTAAAACTCTTAACGAACGCTCAACTTCGGCTGTAAAATCCACATGACCGGGTGTATCGATTATATTTATCCTATGATCTTTCCAAAAGCATGTTGTAGCCGCGGATGTAATTGTAATACCTCTTTCTTGCTCTTGAGCCATCCAATCCATTGTTGCGGCACCTTCGTGGACTTCACCTATCTTATGGGATTTTCCGGTGTAGTACAGTACACGCTCGGTAGTCGTTGTTTTACCGGCATCTATGTGTGCAATAATTCCAATATTTCTTATCTTCTCAAGTGGGTATGTGATGTTCGAGCTTTCTGCCATATTTCCTCCTGGGTGTTAATACCTTGCAAAATGGGCAAAAGCTCTGTTAGCGTCAGCCATTTTATGAGTGTCGTCTCTTTTCTTAACAGCATCTCCTGTACCGTCGAGAGCCATATTTAGCTCATTAAATAATTTCACTTCCATTGTTTTACCTTTTTTTGATCTGGCCGACCCCACTAACCATCGTAAAGCCAACCCTTCGGCTCTCTCATGTTTTACAGGAACGGGGACCTGATAAGTAGCACCGCCAACCCTTCTGGAACGAACTTCCTGAAGAGGTATAACGTTTTTAATTGCGTCTTCAAACTTCTTGATCGCATCTTTTCGGTCTTCCGCTAGTTTATCGATAGCACCGTACACAATTGATTCAGCGGTGGCTTTTTGCCCTCTTTGCATAACTATGCTAATCATCTTAGACACAACTCGTGATTTAAATATTTGGTCAGGTATTACTTGTCTTTTCTTTGCTTTTTTACCTCTCATATTTAGTCCTTAGGCTTTTTAGCCCCGTAAATTGATCTGGATGTTTTCCTCTTGCCTACTCCTGCAAGATCCAGAGTTCCACGAACGATAGTATATTTAATTCCCGGTAAATCCTGTATCTTTCCACCCTTTATCAACACAACTGAGTGTTCTTGTAGATTATGTCCCTCACCTGGAATATACGCGGTAACTTCTCTTTTGTTTGATAACCTTACTCGCGCAACTTTTCGCAATGCAGAGTTTGGTTTTTTCGGGGTAGCTGTTCTAACCTGTAAAATAACCCCTCTCTTAAATGGGCTGGAAAAAGGCACCGGTTTTCTATGACGGGTATTATAACCTTCTTTTAACGCAGGTGTTTTAGCTTTCTTTAGTTTTGTTTTTCTTCCTCTTCTTATGAGTTGGTTAATTGTCGGCATATGTTTTTTTATTCTTCTCTGGCAGCCTCACCGGTAGGAATTAGTCTCCCAATAATTACGTTCTCTTTTAGCCCTACCAAGTTATCAACCTTACCAGAAGCCGCGGCATCGGTCAATACATTAGCTGTTTGGATAAAGGATGCAGCAGAAAGGAAACTATCAGTATTTAAGGAAGCCTTAGTAATACCCAACAATGTAAGTTTTCCTGTTGCCGGTATACCTCCGCTTGCCAAAACTGCTTCGTTTTCTTCCTCAAAACTTGCTTTAGTAACAAGCTCGCCTGCCAAAAATTCAGTGTCGCCTTGATCCTCAATTCTAACGTGATTAAACATTTGTTTTACTATTATCTCAAGATGTTTGTCATGAATGGACACACCCTGTGAAGCATATACACCTTGTATTTCCTCAATGATGTATTTTTTAGTGGCATCTACACCAACTGTTCTGTACAGTTCGCTTAAGTCCATATTTCCCAAAGTGACTCTGTCACCTTTTGCAATCAATTGGCCATCTTCCACTACAATCTCTGAGACCGGATCTATCGCGTATTCCACTGATTCTTCATCTGAATCTATAGGTTTTATCAATACTTTTCTGTCATCTCCGTTTTTAACTAATGTAACTTTTCCCGTCACTTCCGACATTAAAGCTAAAAATTTAGGAGTTCTGGCTTCAACCAGTTCCTCAACTCTAGGTAAACCTTGGGTAATATCTTTTCCTACAATTCCCCCTGTGTGGAATGTTCTCATAGATAGCTGGGTCCCGGGCTCTCCAATTGATTGAGCCGCTGCTACTCCAACCGCTGCCCCAATTCTTACCATTTCGCCTGTCATTAAGTCTTTACCATAGCATTTTGAGCAAATACCCACTCTAGTTTCACAATGCATAGGGGATCTAAGATAGATGGCTTTTGCTTTAGATTTTCCAATCTTTTCGGCCAAAGCCTTAGTTATCATCTCGCCTTTTTTGACGATCACATTTTTTCCCTCTTCTACATCTTTTGCTAATAAACGCCCTACTATTCTCTCTTCAAAGCTTTGTAAGATAGTACCTTCTCCCACTTTCAGTTCTCTACCACCATCGGTACCGCAATCGTCAGCTCTTATGATAACGTCCTGTGAAACGTCAACAAGTCTTCTGGTTAAATAACCTGCGTCAGCTGTTTTTAAGCCCTTATCAATCAATCCTTTTCTAGCACCTCGTGCCCCTGAAAAGTACTCTAAGGCGGCAAGACCGTATTTATAGTTACCTGTTATAGGCATCTCAACAACTTTACCGGTTGCATCAAAAACCAAGCCTCTCATACCGGCTATCTGTTTTACCTGATCTCTGCTTGCTCTTACTGAACCGGACTTAACCAAAACTTTAACCGGGTTTTCATCATCCATATTCTTCCAAGCAGCCTCGTCAACATCAGCCATAACCTTATTCCAAGTGTCTTCTTTATTTCTTAAGGCCTCTGCAGCTGTAATCAGCCCTCTTCTAGCATACTGATCGATATCTATAACAGCTTTTTTTCCTGCTTCGATTAAAGACTCTCTTTCTACAGGAACCTGGATATCAGACAAAGAAATCGATTGCCCGCACACAGTTCCGTAAAAAAGGCCTAAATCCTTAAAATTATCGATCATTTCCACAACAGTATCATTTGACTCCTGGTCGAACGCGGTTGCTAACAGAGCATGTAGTTTTTTCTTATCTAAGGCCTCGTTAATATAACCAAAAGAAGCCGGAATCACTTGATTGAACAAAACTCTACCCGGAGTTGTTTCCAAAACTTTTCCATCTATGAACACTTTTACCGGTTGTCTTAGTCGAACCGCTTTTTTGATTTCATAAGCAAAAGTTAACTCGTTCAATGAAGAAAAGGTCATTTGAGATGCTTTTTCTTTAGGATCAACCGAGGTCATGTAGTAGATACCGAATATAACTGTTTTCTGAGGAACTGAGATAGGTGATCCGTTCGATGGATTTCGCAAGTTCTTGGTTGCCATCATCACAGATTTGGCCTCTTCTATAGCTGCTTTTGTCAAAGGAACGTGAATAGCCATCTGGTCACCGTCAAAGTCGGCATTATAACCGTTACAAACGCACAAATGGAGCTTAATTGCATTACCTTCTATCAGTTTAGGATAGAAAGCTTGAATACCCAATCTCCAAAGCGTAGGAGCTCTGTTTAATAGAACAGGATGACCCTCGACAACTTCTTCAAGGATATCCCAAACTTCGGGACCGCGCTCTTCCAGTAAAAATTTAGCGCTCTTAACATTAGGTGCATGCCCGCGAAGCATCAATTCCCTTAACACCATAGGCTTGAACAATTCTAAAGCCATTTCTTTTGGAACTCCGCACTCGCTTAGTTTTAAGGTCGGTCCATCAATAATAACGGCACGTCCTGAGTAATCTACTCTCTTACCTAACAAATTAAGTCTGAAAATACCTTGCTTTCCCTTTATCATATCTGCAAGAGATCTTAGCTCTTTCCTGCCCCTTACTACTCGTGTTTTCTTTCTCTGTTTAGATGAATCGAATAAGGCATCTACCGACTCTTGTAACATTCTTTTTTCGTTTCTAACAATGATTTCTGGCGCCCCAAGCTCAAGTAGTCTTTTTAAGCGGTTATTGCGGTTTATTAATCTTCGGTATAAATCATTTAAATCAGAACTAGCAAATCTTCCACCCTCAAGCTGTACCATAGGTCGCAAATCAGGAGGAATAACAGGCACAATATCCATAATCATTCTGGATGGCGCTAAATTTGCTCTTCTAAATTGTTCTACGACTTTTAATCTTTTAGCAATTTTCTGCGCTTTTTGACCCTTAGATCTACCTAGCTCATCTCTTAGTTTTTGAGCCAGAGTGTTTAAATCGATATTTCCTAATATACCTTCCAATGCTTCAGCACCTATTTGCAGTTTGCTAAATCTACCCAGGTAATCAATTAATGAAATATATTCGTTTTCCGAAATTACAGAGTGGAGGGCAACACTTTCGATCTTTTTTTGAATTAACTTGTAAGTTTTCTGGTCTTCATCCAGTTTTTTCTCAAACGCCACTCTTAACTGCTGAATCTGTTGATTTATTTTGTAGATATCTTCCTGAGCTGTAAGGTCATCCCTCTTTTTGGATAATTTTTCTACCTCTTTTTCTTTATCTGAAATTTCTTTAGCTAATTCTCTTTCCAGTTTTTGCTTTGTTTTCTCGATATCTTCCTCAATTGCCGAAATTACTGCAGCTTTCTTTTTATGATCAATTTCCGTAACAATGAATGAGGCAAAATAAACTACCGACTCCACATTTCTTGGAGTTAGATCAAGCAAGAGTGCCATCTTTGAGGGTATGCCTTTAAAGAACCACACATGGGCGATTGGTGAAGCCAGCTTAATATGTCCCATTCTTTCTCTTCTCACACGTGAGTGAATTACTTCAACGCCGCACTTATCGCAGATTACCCCTTTGTATCTGATGCCTTTGTATTTTCCGCAGTAACACTCATAGTTCTTAGTAGGTCCAAAAATTCGCTCATCGAACAAGCCTTCCCTCTCGGACTTAAATGTTCTGTAATTTATGGTTTCAGGCTTGGTTACTTCACCATGAGACCAGGATAGCATCTCTTCAGAGGAAGCTAAAAATATTTTTATTGCCTCAAAATCTTTTAAATTAGATAGATCTTTCATATGTGTTTCCTAACTTACTACCTCCTGGGAACTCACTAGTTCCTCAACTTCGTCCTTATTAACTACGAGTTCCTCAATAGCTTCGTTTCCCTCAAGAGAGGTAATTTCCTCACCTGTATCGGAATTTGCTGATGTAGGATGGGATACCATGGCATCTAACCCCAATCCCAACCCATTGAGTTTTCTAACCAACAATTTAAAGGTTTCAGGTACTGTCGAATCAGGTATTTCTTGCCCTTTCACAATAGCACCATAGGCTTGCTGTCGACCTATCATATCGTCGGACTTAATAGTCAACATTTCCTTTAAGATATGTGCCGCACCATATGATTCCAATGCCCAAACTTCCATTTCTCCAAATCTTTGGCCTCCGAACTGTGCTTTACCTCCCAAGGGCTGTTGTGTAATCAAAGAATAAGGCCCTGTTGATCTGGCGTGCATCTTTTCCTCGGACATATGAATAAGCTTTAGAATATATGCGTCACCTACAACAATTTCATTATGGAAGTATTCTCCGGTACGGCCATCTCTTAGTTTCATTTTTCCCGATACAGGTAGCCCGGCTTTTTTGAGCTCGTCTACAATTAATTCTTCGGGAATTTCTTGAAGAGGAGGTACTTCATAATAGGTATTCATCTTCTTACCTGCCATACCTAACATACACTCCAATGATTGCCCAACGTTCATTCTGTTCAATACGGCCGCAGATGAAAATATAATATCTACGTGGCTGCCATCCGGCAAAACAGGCATATCTACTGTTGGAACGATGGCTGAAATTACACCTTTATTCCCGTGTCTGCCTGCTAGTTTGTCTCCAACTTCGATTTTCTTTTGCTGTGCCACATAAACTGTAATCTCTTCGATAGTACCTGCCGGTAACGAGTTGTTGTCTTTTTTAGATACTCTTTTTATGCCTATTACAACACCGTGTTCACCATGAGGCATTTTTAATGAAGTGTCCCTAACATCTTTTGCCTTTTCACCGAATATAGCTCTTAATAATCTTTCTTCGGCAGTTAGATCGACTTCCCCCTTAGGCGCAACTTTTCCTACAAGAATGTCGCCCGCTTTAACCTTTGATCCAATTGCCACAATTCCATCTTCATCCAAATTTCTTAACACGTCCTCTGAAACATTTGGAATGTCTCTTGTTATTTCTTCAGGTCCAAGTTTAGTTTCCTGAACCGAAGATGTGTAATCAGAAACGTGAATCGAAGTAAGAACGTCATCTTTAACTAGTCTATCGGATATAACAACACCATCTTCATATTCCAATCCTTCATATATCATGTATGCGATAGTCATATTGGTACCAATCGACATCTCTCCGCCTTCTACAGCGGGCCCTTCTATCAACACATCACCTTTTTTTACCTTGTCATCTGTTGAAACTCTAGTGTACTGATTAAAACAGGTGTCTGCGTTTGTTTGCACAAATTTAGCGGCTTCATAAGTAATTTTAGAGCTGGATCCTTTGTACTTAACAACAACCTTGGATGCGTCAGCGTAATCAATAACTCCATCACTGTCTGCAACAATTAAAGCAGGAGTATTAATGGCTACCTCGCCCTCAATTCCTGTTCCTACGATAGGTCGTTGAGGTTTCACCAAAGGAACTGCTTGAGACATTTGTTGAGTACCCATCAAAGCTCGGGAGATATCGTCATTTTGAACGAAGGGTATCATCCCTGCGATTACTCCTAAAACCTGTCTGGGGACGACTTCTATATACTGAGCTTGCTCAACATTTCCTAAGAAAAAGTTACCTCCTTTTCTAAGAGGTACCTGGGAATCCACTATAAATCCCTTTTCATCTATATCTACCGACTGGTCGGTTATAAAAACATTCTCTTCTTCATAGGCTGCTAAGTACACCATCTCATCAGTTAGTTTAATTCTGCCGTCTTTGGTTTTATCAAGTTTAAAATAAGGAGTTTCCAAAAAGCCGTATTCGTTAGTTTTTGCATATAAAGCCATGTAATTAATAAGTCCTACGTTTGGTCCTTCCGGAGTTCTAACTGCACAAACCTTCCCAAAAGAAGAATAATGCACGTCCCTCACTGAAAAACTGGCACGCTCTTTTGTAAGACCACCCGGTCCTAGTACTGATAATCTTCTTAGGTGTTCAACCGAAGTCATCGGGTTTTGCTGGTCGTGTAATTGCGATAATTGCCCGGTAGCGAAAAAGCTGTGAACTGATGCTGCAACAGCTCTAGGTGATACCAAGGTCGAAGGCTCAGGAAGGACTTCCCTTGGCGATAATGCCATTCTTTCCTTGATATTTTTTTCCATTCGTATAAAACCGATTCTCATTTGCCATTGTAAAAGCTCTCCTACACTTTTAACTCTTCGGTTTCCCAAAAAGTCTGTGTCACTGGGCTCTACTCCCGGCGCTCCATTGTTTAATTCGATTATTCTGGAAAGTATTTTTATTAAATCTTCTAACTGAATAAGTCTGTGTTCGGGATCATTAGGAAAGTTTAATCCTAGTACTTGATTCAATTTGAATCTTCCTACTGCTCCAAGGCTGTATCTCCTCTTGTTAAAAAACATAGAGGCCACTAATGCCTTTGCATTTTCGAGAACTAACGGTTCACCCGGTCTCATCTTTCGATAAACCTCAATGCAGGCCTCATCATAAGAGGCTGTAGGATCTTTTGATAATGTGGATTCAATATAATTAACTTCAGGATTTGTCTCCACAGCGGAAAAAGCTCCTCTTATATCATCATCTGTTTCTAGCCCAAAAAGTCTTAACACTGTAGTGGCTGTGATTTTTCTTTTTCTGTCTATTCGGACGCTAATCACGCCTGTTCTTGAGGTTTCGAATTCAAGCCAAATTCCACTGCGAGGCAAAATTTTTGAGCTGGCTAAAAACTGCCCAGTTATAGGTGATACATCTCTTGAAAAAAGAACGCCTTCCGCTCTTATTAATTGGTTTACGACAATTCTCTCAACTCCCGAAATAATAAAAGTGCCTTTATCGGTCATCAAGGGGATATCACCCATGTATATTTGTGAACTTTTTTCTTTTTTTGCGATCGGGTCTTTAATAGTAGCATTGAGATACCAGGGAGCATCATATGTTCTTCCGGTTCTTCTTGCCTCCGACGGGGTAATATTTGCTTTATCAATATTGGGTTTTTGTAGTTTTAAAATCCAGCCTCTACCAGAGTTGTCTTCAATTGTTCCCAGTTCGTCTAAGATTTCTTGTAAGCCTTCCTTTTTTATCCAGTTGTATGAATCCAGCTGAATATCGATCAAATTTGGTAATTTTGCAGATATTTTTCTTTTTGAAAAGCTATGTCTCATGTATGTTTTTTATCCTTGTTTTTGGATACAAATTTAATTGTATAATGACTTATTACTTAAAGTAAATAACACCGCTAATGCCCTTTTTCACAGGTATCACAACAAAAAATCCTATAGTTCAAGGACAAAGGTGACGTTAACATATATTGTTACTTCTGTCAATAATTACAACACAAACCCAAACTTAGTCAAGGGCCAAAACCTAAATACTACCCTGCCGAGAATGAGTTTTTCGTCAACTAGTCCAAATACCCTGGAATCAACTGAGTTTCCCCTGTTATCCCCCATTACCAAGTAATAACCTTCGGGGATTCGCATCGCACGGCCTTCCCTAACCCCCATATTGCCATAAGTACAGCTACTTTCGGCCAAATAGTTTTCTTGCAAAATAAATCGCAGGTTATCTTTGGCAACATACAAATTGCAGTTATATATTTTAAAAATATCTCCGGGCATCCCAACGATTCTTTTAATGAAGTGTTTCCTTTCCATTCCCGGTGGATATAAAACCACAATATTACCCCTATCAAATTTTCTGAATATTTTATCCACAAGAATTCTTTGATTCGTATAAAAAGTAGGTTCCATACTTGGTCCTGAGATAGATTCCACAGAACCGACAAAGGAATAAATGGTTAAAATTACGACCCCCGAAACTATAACAGTTTCAACAAAGTCTATTAGTGCAGTTTTGATCTTCATATATGCCATAATAAATTTATGCTAAAAACCCTAAAAAGCAACCTTCCATTTTTGGTATTGGCAGTATTCATTTCGTTTACGGCATATTTTAACAGTTTATCAGGCGAATTTGTTAGCGCGGATGACGAACCGGGAATAGTAAATAACTCTTCGTTAACAAGTGATAGCATACTTCTACACAAAAACATTCAACAAACCATAAACAGTGTTATTGTAAAAACCTTCGGAATAAAACCTGCTCCTTTCCATGTGCTGTCCCTAACTCTTCATTTAATTAATATTATTTTGGTGTTTGCTTTAACAAAAGAGCTTATTTCAACACGTATTTCCGCCATTACAACGTTACTCTTTGCCTTACATCCCATAAATACCGAAGCAGTTACATGGATTTCTGCATCCGGATACTTATTAAGGAATATATTTCTGTTTTCAACGGCTTACCTATTTACTAGGTATATTAAAGAAAAAAACATCAAGTTCTACATTGGTAGTGTTTCTGTCTACCTGCTCGGACTATTTACAACGAAAGATCCCTGGATTCTTACTACTCTACCTATTTTAGGTATAATCGACTACTTTTTTCTATCTGCCAAGCACCCCAGGATGCAAATAAATGCTGTCTACAAGTATTTGCCCTTTATAACCTCAACTTTTATTTTCATCCTTATAATTATATTTCCTCAATATAGAAACAGAGTTGAAGTGTTGTCAATCGATACTCAAAGCGTAACTCCTGTAATAAATAGGGCGCCTTATATTCTGTTTAAAACAGCGGAATTGCTAATAATGCCCATTAACCTAACTATTTACCATGATAATAGTCAGATTTCTTATGGTGACTACCAATGGATGGTGGCCATTTCACTAATTTGGTTGCTAATAGTTCTAAGATATTGGCAAAAGAATAGAACCGTAACAGGGCTGTTATTCGGAATCCCCTTGACTTTGTTGCCATCCTTTAGCCCTGTAATAATTGCTTGGTTTATAGCCGAAAGGTATCTATACACTGCTACATGGCTATTTTCTATAGGTGTGGCAATGCTACTACTAAAACTTAATAAATCTGTGTTTGCGGCAGTGCTTACTATTATATTGATTTTGTATTGGGTGCGGGTTGTTGATAGAAATCGAGATTTCGCTGATAATATAGCCCTGTGGGAAGCAACCCAAAAAACCAATCCCGTAAGCTACCGTGTATATAACAATTTAGGAGACGCTTATCTTAGGGCTGGCGATACGCAAAAAGCAGTGGCGAGTTTTCAACACGCTATCGAGATTAACCCACAATACTCTGATGCCATTTACAATTTAGGAAGATTATATGTAGACTTGGGACAAACTGAAGAAGCCCGGTTACTGCTAAATAGATCATTAGAAATTAACCCCAATTTAGTGCCGGCTACGGAACTACTGGAAAAAATAGGACGGTAATTTTTTAGTTTTACCGTCCGACTTGATTTATGCAAGGCATTTCAGAAACTCACCGATTTCCCCAATTACCAGTGTTCCCTCCGGAACGGTCCCGCTTAGATAAACTGACCAAGCTTCCTTATTCTTTATCCAAAACAACAGCTTGATTCCTGCTTTTCTGGCAGATTCGATATCTCCTTTGAGGTTGTCACCTATCGCCGCCACTTCCTCTACACTTACTCTAGCTGCCTTTGCGCCACTAACCCAAGCTTCCAATGTTTTAAATTCAGCGGGACTTATACAAACAACGTGATCGAAAAATACACCTAACCCTGTCACCTCAAGCTTAAAAGCTGTCCATTCTATTGAAGCGTGTGTCACCAACACACAGGTAATTCCGGCTTGTTGGAGCAAAGTTAATACTTCCACCGCACCTTCAAAAACTTCCGGAATATCCGTATATACCAAAAACACGATTCTCAATGCTTCTTTCCAAATTTCCGAAGAAACCCCCGGAAACTCAGCCTGAAGCTGTTTGTAGGTTGCAACCCACCTTTTTGGATCAACCGAATATTGGAAAAACAGTTCAGTGTTTATTTCTCCTTGCCTTTTCTTCAGTTGTTCCTTATCCAGCTTTGGATACCAGGAACAGATAAAGTCTATCGACTCATCCATTCTTTTGTAAAAAAGCTCGCGCACTTTAATCAAAGTGTCGTCGAGATCAAAAAGAATGGCCTTGATACCGTACTTTTTTGCCCAAGCTCGCACGATCCTCACCCAAGGTGTACCCATATCATTCTCTATCTAGCCGAACAATTGCTGCAGCCCCACAGTTCACGCACAAAGCCGGATCTGGGGGTACAACATACTTCACACCACAGTAAGCGCAAATATAAACATAGCTTCCGCTCTCCTTAAATAGTGCAAAAGATGTTCCACTCTCAGGCTGAAAATGGGTCGCCCCAAGCTCGACCATCTTGGCATAGAGACCCTGCGCCTCTGCCATATTTAGAGTTGAGGTATTTTTGACTGTAAAAGTACCAACCTTCTTCATACTTCCTCCTTGTGAGTTTTGAATCTCGAATATGTCGCTGGATTATAGCACTATTTACCGTGACAATTTTTGTACTTTTTTCCACTACCACATGGGCACGGGTTGTTGCGACCAACTTTAGGAGTTCCTGATGCGACTTTTTGAACCTTGAATTCTCTTCCGGACGAATCCAACACTTTGGTATTGGCTAACTTTGCCTCTTCACTAACACCTGTCTCAATCTCACCATGCTTATACTCTATTTTTTTGTTCTCCAATGAATTCTTTGATTTCACTCTCTTATCTGCATCTTGAACAACTGCAACGAGTCTATCTCCCATATTCGAATAGATCTGAGTAATTAATATACCAAATCTTTCGTGTCCTTCTTTTTTGTATTCCACCATAGGATCCTTTTGGGCATATCCTCTTAATCCTATCCCCTCTCTCACCTGATCCATATCAACTAAGTGTTCCATCCACAGAAAATCTATAACCGGCAAGCTGAGTTGGGAAACAATATTAAGCCAAATTTCCTGGCCAAATTCTTCTTCTCTTTTATCCCAGTCCTTTCTCCTAAAACTAGAGTTTTCCGCTAACTTATCCATTAACCATTGCTGATACTCAACAAAGCCTGATTCGAGCTCCAGTACTCTTCTTCTCAACTTATAAACAACTTCTCGGTGTACGTTTATAACGTCATCCATTTCAACAAGCTGTTTACGTCTATCAAAGTTAAAACCTTCAACTCTCTTTTGAGCATTTTCAATTGATTTTGTAACTATTCCGGCTTCTAGAGGAATGCTTTCGTCAACCCCAAATCTATCCATAATCCCCTGCATTTTGTCACCGCCGAATATTCGCATTAAATCATCTTGAAAGGATACAAAAAACCTTGAAGATCCCGGATCCCCTTGTCGTCCCGATCGTCCCCTAAGCTGATTATCTATTCTGCGCGATTCGTGTCTCTCAGTTCCTATAACGTGCAACCCGCCTGAGTTTTTGACTGCCTCATAAAGTTTCGCGTCAAATGGATCGCCGCCTAAGATGATATCGACTCCCCTACCGGCCATGTTTGTTGAAATCGTGACAGCTCCTTTTTTACCGGCTTGTGCAATAATCAAGGCTTCACGTTCGTGGTTTTTTGCATTCAAAATTTCATGCGGAATGTTTTTACGAGTAAGAAAATTATGCAGTAACTCACTCTTTTCGACCGAAGTTGTACCAACCAAAACCGGTTGGCCATTCTTATGCCTCTCTGCAATCTCCTCCGCTACTGCCTTAAATTTTGCAGACTCGCTCTTGTAAACAAGATCATTATTATCTTTTCTTATTAACGGTTTGTGCGTAGGGATTTCTAATACATCAAGTTTATAAATCTTATAAAACTCTTCGGCCTCAGTTAGGGCAGTACCCGTCATGCCCGCAAGTTTTTTATACATTCTAAAATAATTTTGATATGAAATTTCAGCTAAGGTTTTGGACTCCTGCTGAATAGTAACACTCTCTTTTGCTTCAATTGCCTGGTGTAGGCCGTGAGAATATCTGTTGCTTGGGAGCAATCTTCCGGTAAACTGGTCGACAATAATAACCTTATCGTCTTTAACAACATAGTCCCGATTTTTTTCGTACAAAGCATATGCAATAAGAGCTTGCTCTATTAGGTGAACCATTTCGAAGTCTTCTTCGTAAAGGTGTTCTATGCCCAGTAATCTCTCGACTCTTCTTATGCCTAAATCCGATAGAGTAGCTGTCCTAAATTTTTCATCTACATCATAATCCTGATCCTTAGCCAACGATCTTATAATTTTATCGGCTTCCAAATATCTGGATGCTGATCGAGAGTCAGCGGCCGAAATAATCAAAGGAGTACGGGCTACGTCAATAAGTATGGAGTCGACTTCATCTACAATTGCGTAATTATGCTCCCCCCAAGTTCCAATAGGATTTGTTTGAACCATCTCGTTAATATTTCTCACCATATTATCCCTAAGGTAGTCAAAACCAAACTCGTGATTAGTTCCATAAGTGATATCAGCTTTGTAAGCCTCTGCTCGTGAAACTTCGCGTAAGTGAATAGCATACATATCGTCAAACTCAGTTCCTGTATAGGAAGAATCGTAAATAAAAGCTCTGTCCTGCATTATTACACCCACAGTCACTCCAAGCATTTCATATATCTTACCCATCCACCCTGCACCATGACGTGACAGATAATCGTTTGGAGTTACTAAGTGAACACCTAACCCTGCCAGTGAATTAAGATATAAGGGCAAAGTTGCTGCATTGGTTTTTCCCTCACCGGTTTTTAACTCAGCTATTTTCCCCTGGTGCAAAACCACACCTGCAATTAGTTGAACATCATGTAAAACTTTTCCGTCATCAACCTGCCTGGTTACTTCTTTAACCAAAGCAAAGGCCTCGGCTAGAATACCGTTCAAATAGTCTTCTCGCCTATCCCTCTCGCTTATTTCAGCTAAAGCTTGTTTCCACACCAATGTTTTTGATTTAATCTCATCTGGTTGGATATCCTTAAGTTTTTCATATAAATCGTTTATTCTGTCAACCTGAGGTTTAAGCTTATTAATTTGGCGTCCATTGGAATCCAGTAATTTTCTGATAAAATCCATAACTAACAGATTATAACACCCGCTCAAAGTGTCGAAAGGAGAATGAACATGACTGGAAAAAAGATGTCCCTAGAAAACTTCTTGAATCAGCACCACTTGGTGACTGTTGAAATTAAAATGGAACCCGGCTATGAAGTTGCTGTAATCACTTTTGAAAACCACAGGCGCCAGGAAACGGTACGAATATATTCATCCACCGAAGGAGAAAAATACTTTATATTCAAGGTAAACTCAAAACAAATTGGAAAGCCCCTGTTACCTAGACTCCATTGGGACGTGATAATTGTAGTTGTTGAAAAATAAGGGGCAATGCTTTACCAAAAGTAGATGCCCCTTAGTGTTGCCAGTAATATCAAAGCCAAGACTACTCTGTAAACTACAAACGCTTTTAACCCCATTTTGTTAATGTACTTAAGCAGAAAATTTATTGACAAAACACCGGCTCCGAAGCTGGACAGCAACCCAATCAAAACTGTGGGCAGTGCAATTGAGGATAGATCAGAAAAAGAAGAAATTCCTTTATATAACCCGGCAACTATAACTATTGGGATTGATAGCAAAAACGAAATCCTTGCACTGAACTGCTTATCGTGACCTAAAAGCAAACCTCCTGAAATAGTTGCACCCGACCTTGAAATTCCTGGTAACAGAGCAAAAGCCTGAAACAAACCTATTAAAAAGGCATTTTTGAAAGTTAAACTAGTTGATACTATTTTGCGTTGATATAATTCTGCCAAATACATTAATAAACTACCAATGAGCAGGAACAAGGCTACAAATCCAACTCCCCTAAAAATCCCCTCGACATAATCACCCACTAACACTCCCAGTATACCGGCGGGTATTGATCCCGCTAGTATCTGGTACCCTAACTTACGATTTCTGACTAGTATCTCTACCAGATCTTTCCAAAAGTAGGTGATTAGTGCCAAAGCACTCCCTAAATGCAAGGTAGTATCAAATACCAAGGGGTGTTCAGCCCACCCGAAAAACTTCGGAAACAAAATTAGGTGGGCAGTAGAAGATATTGGTAGAAACTCCGCGATCCCTTGAACAATGCCGAGTATTAAAGCCTGAAAGTTACTAGTCACTTCAATTTCTCCCAAAAACTAAAACATTATCAGAGTTAGTATAACCGGCAACCACTAAACACTGAACGTTCGTCAGCAAGCCTGAAACATATTGTATGAAGTTATTAACTTCGTCCTGGTGGTGCTGAAGGTAAATTCTATTAAATATCACTAGTCCCCCTTTTCTAACCAAGCTTTTTACAGCTGATATAAAATTACCTGACTTGCCTAAATCAGGGTAATTTTCTCCCACGTATATATCCACCATTAACACATCAAAAGACGCTGTAGAGATATCAAACTCCAGGGGATCTACAACTACTTTCATCGCATCGGCTACTATTAATCTGTGATTAGCAATTTTATCTGCGTCAAAGTATTTCTTAGCTATCTCAACCATAACAGGATCAAACTCAACACTCGTAAGTGCAACCTCTGGGAATTTCTTTGTTATTAAGTGAGACAAGGTTCCTCCCCCAAAACCCAGCAACAGCATCCTTTTCATGTCTGGTTGATGCTCATTGAGTATTTCTAAAGTTTTTCCCCAATACAGCCTGCTACATGCGGGTGAATCCCAGTTGAGTGATTGAACAAAATTGTTCACCATTATTTTACGAGTTTTGCCTACATGAAGGACTCTGATAGTACCGTTTAATGGGGAATCAAATTCCTCTAATACCTTAGGAATTTGTAACTGGGCTACATCAAGAATGCTCATATGATTTTAATATTACTTTATTATGTCAAATCCCGTGTATTGTCGCAAAACTTCCGGAACTACTATAGAGCCATCCTTCTGCTGATAGTTCTCAATTATGGCGATTAGTATTCGACCTATCGCAAAAGCAGTGGCGTCGTTCATATGAACAAACTTCAAATTACCTTTTAAATCTTTATAACGCGTGTTTAACCTTCGCGCCTGGTAATCGGTCATATAATCTGAAGTATGGGTTTCCCTATACGTATTCTGTCCGGGCAACCAACAGTTGATATCAATTTGTTTATAATCAGGCTTGCCCATATCACCTGTACATAGGATCATCACCTGGTAAGGTATCTCAAGCTGCTGAACTAAATATTCCTGGATAGTCACAATTAGCTCTTGTTCCTTCACGCCATCTTCTTCCGTTGAAAATACTTCCATTTCCAGTTTATCGAATTGATGAGTTCTGAACATACCACGCATATCTTTTCCATAGGTCCCGGCTTCGCGTCGAAATGCGGTTGAATACCCAATAAACCTCAAAGGTAAATCTGCCGCGGCCAAAGTCTCGTCCATAAACATAGGCCCAAGTGTATGTTCGGCACTTCCGATAAGCATTTGATCGTCCTGCTCCAAATAATATCTATCATCGATGGGATCAAATCTATCCATCTTTTTTGCCACTTCCGCTTTTAGCAACACCGGAGGAACTACAGGGATAAAAGGTTTGTTATATTTGTTGCCTACTTTTGCTGCTAATTCCGAAATAATCTTGCCATCTCCTAATGTTTTTAGCACATATTGGACTAGAGCGAACTGCAACAGCACTGCCGCACCTTTTAAATAGTAATGCCTGCTACCTGTAACTTTCGACGCGGTTTCGACGTCGACAATTCCCAATGGAACTGCTATATCGACATGGTCTTTGACTTCAAAGTCAAACTTTTTTGGTTCGCCCCATGTTCTTAATACCTGGTTTTCACTTTCATCTTTTCCAGCCGGGACATCATCCGCTATCACATTAGGTACTAAAAGCATCATTGAATCAAATACCTTTTTGGTTCCTTCTAAATCACTCTCAAATTGCTTTAATTTGTTTTTTATCTCTAAAGCTCGCTCAACATACTTTTGGCGGTCCTCCTGAGGAACTTTTCCTATATCCTCTGATAATCTGTTTTTCTCGGCTCTTGCACCCTCGACAGAATATAAAATTGCCAAGTAGTTATTGTGTACATCTATTAGTTTATCTATATCGATTAGCTCCTCTTTTTTCTTAGCCTTTACCGCATATTTAACTTTTTCTATATTTTCTTTAATAAATTTTATGTCCAACATAAATACCTTTCATAGTAAGTATATACTTTTCGGGTATAAAAAATCCCCGACTTGTTTTCGTCAGGGCCTCACCGGCCTGCCATTTCTTCCCTTTTCGTCGCATTTTGGTTATAATACGTGCAATTATTACCAAAAGCCTACCGAAAGTAAAGGAGATCATATGTATCAAACCTCGATTTTGGAACGTGAGCCTTATACGGCTCTGGTAGAAGTGATACCAAATTTAGGAGCTCATTTAGCTCATATCGACCTATCCGTCTTGCTCATTGAAATTGCCAAAAAGCCTTATCTCAAGCTTCAGGCTAAAATGAGCTTTAGTGATCCTAAGCATGGACCGCCTGAATACCACTCGTATATCCTTAAGCTTGAAGATCTTGAACTGGCCTGGCAGGCAACGGAAATGTTCAGACGAATTTTTGTGTTGCCCCACGGAGCTATTCAAGACATCAACGATCCTATCGAATGCCAGAACCCCTTCTTGGAGTGCGTTATAATGCTTTCCGAACCTCTCTTCATGAGAATCCATGTTGCGTGTATTTTAGCTAGGAGGTTTCCGGGAGGCTTCTTGGGGGTATTAAATTCGAGAAAAGAAATTATGGATAGGCATCCAAACCTTAACTTTGCAAAACAAAGATTAAAAGAACTTGAAGTTGGCGCCTAACTGTAATAGACCGTGGGATTTTACAAACCCACGGTTTTTTTATGTAAGCCTTGCAAATACAATAAAGGATGATATTATTGCAACGATAACTGGTTGACACAAACCAAGTTTTTTGTTCTTATTGACCAACAAAAGTTGATTTGTTACAATCAACCGCGTTCTTTGTTGATGCAAAATAAACAGGTAATAAATAAAGACGGAAAAATATTAGAAGCCTTAATGGGAGGGATGTTTAGGATAGAGCTCGACGACAGCAGTGTAGTCATAGCCTCAATATCCGGAAAGATGAGAAAGTCTCGTATCAGAGTTCTCCCTGGAGATAGAGTGAGAATGGAATTTTCACCTCACGACCTTTCTCGCGGCAGAATAGTTTATAGACTTTAATATTTTTCAAAATATAAAAAAGTAATGAAAGTTAGATCTTCGGTAAAGACAATTTGCAGAGAATGCAAAGTTATAAGAAGAAAAGGCGTTGTTAGGGTGATTTGCAAGCGAAATCCCAAGCACAAGCAACGTCAAGGATAATATGCCAAGAATAAAAGGTGTTGATATACCAAATGATAAGAGAATAGAAATCGCGCTTACATATATATACGGGGTCGGAAAAGCCTGGTCTACAAAAATACTTTCGACTAATGGAATTAACCCGGATACAAGAGCAAAAGATCTTACAGAAGAAGACATTGCCAAGATAAACAAATCTATCACCGAGTTTCAAATACTTACCGAAGGCGAATTAAGAAGACAAAAAAGCTCAAACATAAGACGCCTACAAGAGATTAAGTCATATAGAGGTTTAAGACATTCCAAAGGGTTACCAACCAGAGGCCAAAGAACAAGAAGTAATTCTCGAACAAGAAAAGGCAAAAGAAAAACCGTAGGAGGAATGAAAAAGAAATTAGCTAAGAAATAATATGGCAAGAAAAAAGAAGGAAAAAACAATACCATCAAGCGGAAAAGTATTTATCACCGCCACAATGAATAACACAATCATTACTATCACCGACAGTGATGGAAATACCTTATTCACAGGAAGTTCCGGAAACGCCGGATTTAAGGGGTCAAGAAAATCCACCCCATACGCCGCTACAAAAGCTACCGAAACAGTAGCTCAAAAAGCTGCTTCAGCAGGTTTAAGAGAAGTATCCGTTATAGTGAAAGGACCTGGAATGGGCCGTATTTCCTCAATTAAGGCACTAAAAACAGCAGGGCTTAACGTTGTAGCAATTTCAGACATGACTCCTATGCCCCACAACGGATGTCGCCCAAAGAAAAAGAGGAGAGTTTAATAATATGGCAAGATACCACGGACCAAAATGCAGGCTATGTAGACGAGAAGGGATTAAACTCAATCTTAAAGGAACCAGATGTGATGGAGAAAAATGTACTATGAATAAGAGGACACAAGCTCCGGGACAGCATGGCACATCAAGAAGGGCACTATCTAACTTTGGTAAACAACTAAGAGAAAAACAAAAAGCGAAAAGAATATACGGAATTCTCGAAAGACAATTTAAAAACTATGTTAATGAAGCAATGAAAGAAAAAGGCATTACCGGGGAAAACCTCTACAGGAAACTTGAATCAAGGATGGATAATATGGTATACAGAAGCGGGTTCGCAGTATCAAGAGCACAAGCTCGACAATTAGTGAGAAGAGGACTATTTGAAGTAAACGGTAAAAAAGCAACGATTCCTGCGAGAACATTAAGAATTGGGGATACAATTAAACCGGTGGATTTTCAAAAAATTCATGCAAGAGAGGGTTTTGTTTTACCCGATTGGCTTCAAGCTAATGTAAAGGAAAAAACTGTAAAGTATGTAGTTCTTCCCTCTATGGATGAATTACAAGAAAGGTTTGATATTCAGGCTATAATTGAATCGTATTCTAGATAATTTTTAGGAGGTATTTTTTAAATGACAACAAACGTATCGATAGAAAATTTAAAAGTTAAGGCACGAGAAGAAGGAAAGAATAAAGGCGTATTTGAATTTGAACCTTTACCTACCGGGTATGGCTATACCATAGGTAATGCCCTAAGAAGAGTTCTGTTAACATCCATTAAAGGAGCAGCAATAACCCAGATAAAAGTAGCGGGGGCTAATCACCAATTCTCTACACTAGCCGGGGTTAAGGAAGATTTGGTAGAAGTAACGATGAATCTAAAACAGGTAAGACTACAGTTGCATGGTGAGAATCCTGTTGTAGTTTCGTTAAAGAAAAAGGGACCTGGAAAAGTGACTGCAGGGGACATTGAAGAAACTTCGGACCTTAAAGTAATGAATAAGGAACAACATATAGCTACCTTAGCTGATTCCAAGACACAGTTTGATATAGAGCTCGTAGTGGAACCAGGTGTTGGCTATTCTCCGATGGAAGAAAGACAAACTTCAAAGGTAGGTGTTATCGTAATTGACGCATTATTCTCTCCGGTATTGTTAGCCAAATTTGAAGTGGAACCTACTCGATTTGCAGATAGAACCGACTTAGATAAAGTTGTGTTGGAGGTTGAGACAGACGGTAGCATCTCTCCGAAAGAATCCATCAAGGCTGCTGCAGGAGTACTTAAAAAATATTATCAAGCTGTATCACAATGGGTTAATCTCGAAGATATAGAGGAAGAGAAAGAAGAGGAGCTATCCGAACTTCCCGCAAAGTCAAACGAGGAAGACATTGCAATAGAGGAGCTACCCTTACAAACAAGAACCATTAACTCTTTAAAGAAAAGCAAAATCACCACGTTGGCCCAACTTGGAAAAATGTCCGACGAAGAAATTGCTGATGTTAAAAACTTAGGAGAAAAGTCTCTGTCTGAAATCAAAGATCTACTCCAAAAAGAAGGTTATCGATAATGAGACATAGAATCGTAGGTAAAAAGCTCGGTAGAGATGATGATCACAGAAAGGCCCTGTTGAGAAACTTAGCCGGACAGGTGATTGATAAAGAGGAAGCCGAAACTACCTTGGCAAAAGCCAAGTACTTAAGGCCTTATCTCGAAAGGCTCATTACACGAGCAATAAAAGCCTCAAAAGCTGATGACAGCGTGGTTAAATATAATGCAGTTAAATACCTAAAAGGGAAGATTTATCCTCAGGATTCTGTAAAGAAACTGTTTGACAGTATATTGCCAAGGTTTATGAATGTACCAGGAGGATACACTAAAGTTACAAGAACCCGAAACAGAGACGGCGATGGAGCCCTGATGGCTAGAATCGAATTTTCAAAGGAAGCCGGCAAAAAATCGGCAAAATAACCAGTATGAAAGGTAATACGTACGCACCAAATCAAGATAATATAAAGAAAGAATGGCACTTCATAGATGCCACCGATCAAACTTTGGGGCGCTTGGCTTCTAAGGTTGCGCACATAATCATCGGCAAAAATAAGGTGGAGTACTCACCTAATTCGTTGGTAAATGACTCTGTTGTAGTCACAAACACATCAAAGATAGTAGTAACAGGGAAAAAGGATACCGACAAAATATACATTAAGCATACAGGGTTCCCAAAGGGACTTAGAGAAATAACATATTCAAAAATGAAAGAAAAGGATCCCACGAAAGCACTAAGATTAGCAGTGTACGGAATGCTTCCTCATAACAAATTAAGAGCTAAGAGGATAAAGTGTCTACATATTTACTCCGGGGAAGATCACCCACACAAAGCCCAGATAGCAAAGTAATTTTATGGCAAAAGAAACAAAAACAGAAACTAAAATTAAAAAGGATTTTATTTCGGGCACCGGAAGAAGAAAAACCGCAGTAGCCAGTGTCTTTATTTGGAAGGAAAAGGGCGAAATCCTAGTGAATAATACACCTATAGAAACTTACTTCCCAACTGAAAAAGATCAAATAAAGTGGCTCAAACCTTTCCATCTAATTGGTGTATCCCACCCAAAATCAAAATTTGATATACACATTCAGGTTAGCGGATCGGGAAAAAGTTCACAACTAGATGCAGTGATTCATGGGATATCCCGGGCACTTGCAACAATGGAAGAAGAGTATCACTTATTACTTAGTCAAAACGGCATGTTATCCAGAGATCCGCGTATGGTGGAAAGAAAAAAGCCTTATCTTCACAAGGCTCGAAAAGCCCAACAATACTCAAAGAGATAATATTAAAAGGTTATACTTTCCTCAAGAACAGTTCTCAGTTCTGTTAAAAGGTTTTCAAGCTTATTCTTTGTATCTACTCTTATCAGTGGAGTCGAATAGGTGTCGGAAATATCCTCCAATACTCTTAAGGGAGGCTCACTAACACCTGTTTCGTATGAAGATATCGCCTTACCTGATAATCCTATTTTTTTTCCAAATGAAGCCTGGGAAATATTTAGCTTTAGTCTTAAACCACGAATTTTAGTACCTATTATTGAACTTTTATTATTTTCCATTAATAACAGAATATACCTTATTGAAGTATACATTGCAATAATATACATTGTGATTAATGTCGTGGTGCAAAATAAAAGATTTAATATTAGAAGAGAGACCTCGTGAAAAGCTTATAACCTATGGATCCGAATTCCTTACGGATGTTGAGTTGCTTGCCTTGGTTTTAGGGACCGGAGGAAAAAAAATTTCCTCGTTAGATTTAGCGAGAACTCTAATTAAAGATTATGGCAAACTGGAAAACGTTCTAAAATCCGATATTGAAAAACTAATTAACTACAAACATATCGGAAAGGCTAAGGCAGTGGCTCTAAAAGCGATCGAACAAATAACAGAGAGACATATCTCATTTGAAGCAGAACCCGGATACCAAATTAGATCCCCCTCAGATATTTACCGATACCTAAGAAAAGATCTAAAGGACAAGGACCAAGAGCATATCTATGTATTGTGTCTGAATTCGTGTAACAAAGTAATATCGAAAAACCTTATATCAATAGGCACAAACAAAGAAGCCCTGCTATCTGGAAGGGAAGTATATATAAAAGCCTTGGAGAAAGGGGCGTCAAGCATAGCTTTGGTTCACAACCATCCAACAGGCTCGCTGGAAGCAAGCCCGGATGACATTGCCACCACACAGAAAATCGCTGAAATTGGCCAGTATCTCAATCTTCCATTACTCGATCACCTAATAATTGGTAAGAATGATTTTTTCAGCATGAAAATGGCAGGATTACTAAATTTGGATAGAAAGGAGGTGAGCAAATATACAAAAAAATCTTAGACTTTCGAGCAAAAAAATAATAGCAAGCGCAGCACTAATAATTACTATTCTAGGTTTGGCAGGCGCTTCCTGGGCGGCTTTTGCCGACAAAGGCGAGGTATTAGGAAGTACATTTAGCGTGGGATCAGCAAACATCCGGCTACTACAGGATCTTGCAGGGGGAATAGATCCTTCTAACTTAGTAGAACAGTTAACCGGACCAAGTTTCCAGAACATAAGTCCTAATTGGAATCAAAATTACTTAGTAAAACTGTACAACAACGGAACATCCCAAATGCAATTAACAACCCACGCCAGGTATGTAACGACAAACGATCCTCAGGATTTGAGAACCTTAATATACGTGGAACCTTTTAAGTGGAATGATGCTAATGCCAATGGAGTTTTAGACACCGGAGAAGAAGGAACCAGCCTAGGAAGAAAAACCTTGGTTAAATGGAGTACAGAAGGATACGATTTGGGAACTCTGGCAACTGGTCAAATTCAAGGAGTATTACTCAAGTTCTCCACAGATGCTGTTAGTGACTCAAAACAGGGAGCAACGGCAATTATTGACTTCGTTTTCGATTCAATAGGTATCTAACAAAAAAACCCACCGGGTGCAAAACTCGGTGGGTTTACAGATTTCGAATCAATCCTGGTACTGTATAACGAGTGAAACCGCGTCGTCTGAGATCCATTCAAAATCGACCTTCACCCTATAACGTCCGGCAAGAATAGAAATTGAAGACAACTGTTGCCGTTGAGATCTAATGCACACTATTGAGCAGTTTTTCAACGTAAGCAGTTTCAATCCTTCTCTGAAAACGGGAAAAATCATTTCCCAATAGACGTCTTCATACCTATCTTTACACAGGGTTTCGAATTCCTTCTTAACAATTTCCTCAACTTTCAATCGGCGAATAGTACGATTTTGGAATTCCTCAATGTCCCTTTGAGCCTGAAGTCTTTTCCTACGTGTTCTTTGTAGCACCATTTCTACCTCCTCTAGTCGACCAGGGGCGCATACCAAAGTACCACAACCACCCTGGTATCCGACTGCCAGTTAAATACCGGTTGGAATATGAATGAATTGTTCACTGCCACATATCCCGCCGAAAGACCCAACACAAGTTCCTCTTTAACCCCCGCTACTTCCTCAATACGGAGTAACGACTCTTTCAATACGCGTAGAACCTGCTGCCAGGTGGGACACAGTTGGAGAGAATTTTGGTCGGAAAAATTCGAAAAAATTACAAACAGCAACTCAGCTTCAACGGTTCTCCGATATTCTCTGAGAAGATGCTTCCTGCACAAATGGTTTAACAATATCATCTCAACCTCCTATCAGCCTAATGTTCCTGCATTTTAGCATATCTTCGCTATCGCTTCATTTCCTGTTAAACTATTTGTATGGGTGTTTCAAGATATTTAAGAGAGTTTATCGGATGGTGGCTATGGGAAACTCCAAAGAGACTATTTAAAGTAGGTCACAGATACCTGATCCTAATAAATAATCAGTTATCCTTTACTTTAAATATAAGGCTGTTATTCACCCCTTTGTTTGGAGATTACTCGTTTATTGGGCGTTTTATCGGATTTTCGGTGAGAATATTCGAGATCATTTTCGGTTTGATTTTTGTCGGAATTTTAACAATTGTGTTCTTCGCCGTTCCCCTTATTTGGTGGCTTGCACCTGTTGTGCTATTTCCCTGGCTTAATGTAATACCTTTTATAGCAATTGCAGTTTTATACTTGCTACACATTGCCCTGAATAAAGATACACCAGAAAAGAAAGTTTCCGATGTAAGCCTTTCTGATGTAAAAAAGTCATTTCGCCCGGCAACAAAGTATTATTTAGCACTTTTACGGAGAAGTTTTCATGACGGAGTTTTGGCACTATTTGAAAATCCGCAGGTAAAGTTTCTACTAAAGAAAACTGAGCTGGAACTTCCAGATTTCATAAAGAAGATATCGGAAGCCCGGGACATAAACCTAGCAGATATTGAAACAAAAACTTTTGAAATGGCAAAAAAGCAACAAAGCAGGTATGTAGAATTGGAACAATTATTCCTTACAGTTATAGAAAACATGCCTAAGTGCGACTTGTTGCTGGGAAACTTCGGCACAAAGCTTTCTATACTACAAAAGGCTACACAAGGGATAGTAAGTGACAGAGAAAGATTGTCCCGACTGTATTTGTGGCAAGATGACTACAAAATGCTCTTTACCGGAGGAATTGGAAAAGGAATGACCGGCCATGTTACCCCACGACTCGATGCTATGTCGGAGGATTTTACAAAACAAGCTAAGAAAGGGGGGTATGAAAGGTTTACAGTTAGAGAGAACTCAATTAAAAAAATCGGGGAAATGTTGTCGGGGTCTAATGAGAACATCCTGGTTATAGGGGATCCCGGCTCGGGAAAAACCTCATTAGTAAAGGGCATCGCATACAAAATAATCGAGGGAACCGAATACAAATCTTTGAAAAATAAACGCATAGTGAGTATCGAGCTCAGCGGTATGATCGGAGGAACAGCCTCCTCAGGGCAATTAGCTCAAAAAATAAATGATGCGATAAAAGAAGCTCAAAGCTCACGTGATATTATTCTGTTTGTCGATGAAATTCACACTTTGGTATCCGGAGGTGAGGGCTCCCTAATATACTCTATTCTGGAACCAATATTATCTTCGGGAACCATCCAGTTTTTAGCTGCCACTACAAAGCAGAATTATCGAAAATACATAGAACCAAACGGAGCATTCTCACGTTTATTTAATTTACTTGAACTGGAACCTGCAACTAAAGAGGAAACACTAAGCATTCTTAAATTCGATGTTGAAGAGATAGAAACCAAGAGAGGCCTTTTTGTAACCTATCCTGCACTAGAGAAAATTGTAGATTTATCCGAAAAACTAATCCACGAAAGGGTTTTACCTGATAAGGCCGTACAAATTCTGGACAGAGTCGCTTCCGCGGCCGCCCACGGAACTAAAATTGTCAATACGGATGCAGTAGAAAAAGAAATTGCCGAAATGACTCATATCCCTATGGAAGCTGTAACACAAGAAGAAGCAACCAAATTACTTAACATAGAGGAATTGTTAAAACAAATGGTAATTGGCCAGGATTTTGCCATAAAACAAATATCGTCGGCCCTTAAAAGAGCTCGTGCGGGAATGAGGGATGAAAAGAAACCAATAGCAAGCTTTCTATTTGTAGGAACTACAGGGGTTGGAAAGACCCAAACTGCAAAGGCGCTCGCAAAAAACTATTTTGGCGATGCTAAAAATATGATCAGGCTGGATATGAGCGAATACCAGCAGCTGGATAGTATAAATAGACTCCTTGGAACCCCTGATGGCAGCACCAAAGGGATTCTAACAGAAAAAGTAAGAACTCAGCCTTTCGCTTTGCTGTTACTAGACGAAATTGAGAAGGCCCACCCCAATATACTGCTTACCTTTTTACAGGTATTAGACGATGGCAGGCTCACTGATTCCTCCGGACTAACAGTTGATTTCACAAATACCATAATAATTGCAACTAGCAATGCAGGTACCAAAGTTATCCAGGAAGCATTTACAGCAGGAAAAAACCCGGATGAAATGAAAGAAACTGCAATGATGCAGGTACGTGAAAAATTTGCCCCCGAATTTTTGAATAGGTTTAATGGAATTATCGTATTCAATCCACTCACAAAAGACAACGCCAAGAACATAGCCAAGCTCTTATTCAAGGAAGTTGCCATAGCAGCGGAACATAAAGGCATTAAGTTGTCATTCACCGATGATCTTATATCTAAAGTGGTAGAGAAGGGGTACAGCCCGGAATGGGGGGCACGCCCTATGTCGAGAGTTATAGAAGACACTGTAGAATCTTATTTGGCAGAAAAGATATTATCTCAGCAAATTAAGCAAGGGGACGAGATCGAACTCGGCTCGGAGATACTTGTTTCGATAACTTAAAAAGCTATAATCCACATATGGAAAATTCGGAACCACAACAACGCCTACAACACCTTAAAGAAGCTTTTTTCTTCAAAGATAAGCAGGAAAAGATTAAGCAACTCCAGAAAGAACTAGAGGACGAAACTACGTGGAAAAATTGGGAACTGGGAAATAAAATTTCACAGGATGTTGCCAACCTTAAACGAGATATCGAAGAAATAGAACTGTTGGAGCTTCTACTGGAGGATAACAACGTAGAAGAATTTAACAGGGAAATAAAACGGTTGGAATTAAAAACTTTTATGTCGGATCCCCATGATAAAGGTGACGCCTTAATGTCGATACATGCCGGGCAAGGGGGCACTGAGGCAATGGATTGGGTTGAAATGCTTTATAGGATGTACCTGAGATACTGCGAAAAGAAGCACTGGAAGGTGGACGAGATAAACCAAACACCCGGAGACGAAGCCGGACTAAAAAGTGTCACATTCGAAGTGGTGGGTCCATATGTGTATGGCTTCTTAAAACACGAAGCGGGAGTCCATAGGCTAGTTAGGCAGTCTCCTTTTAACGCCGATAATCTTCGACAGACGTCGTTTGCATTGATAGAGATAATACCGGTTGTTGAGGAAAGCAAGGAAATTGAGATAAAAGAGGAGGATTTGGAATGGGATTTTTTCAGATCAGGAGGTAAAGGAGGGCAAAATGTTAACAAAGTATCCACTGCAGTTAGGCTCAAACATATTCCTTCGGGAATAATTGTTGAATCACAAGAGGAAAGATATCAAGGCCGAAACCGCGACAAAGCCTTAAAGGTGTTGAAAGCAAAATTATTCGCCCTGGAACAGCAAAAAATCGAGGAAGAAACACAAAAGGCTAAGGGTACCTTTAAAACACCTGGATGGGGAAATCAAATTAGAAACTACGTTCTCCATCCTTATAAATTAATAAAAGATTTGAGAACTAATATAGAACACGTTAACCCCGAAATGGTACTAAACGGAGATCTTGACGAGTTTATCGACGCCGAAGTTGCCCAATTATAACGCTTTATCATTCCAAACTATCAACGGATTCATTGCCTAGACCGGGTTCGCTATCAGTGTGACCAGGCATAGAGTTATTGCCCACCAAAACGTCCCTAGCTTTACTCCCCCCCTCATGAGGGCCAATAATACCCTTCTCTTCCATGATATCAATAAGTCTTGCAGCCCTGGCGTAACCTATCGAAAGCTTTCTCTGTAGTAATGATGCAGATGCTTTTCCCATCGCTACTACAAGCTCAACTGCATCATCAAAAACGTCATCATCTACGTCACCTCCCCAAGCACTTTTTACGTTACCCCCGGATTTTTCAGTCTCCATGTTAAGAACCTCATCTTTATATTCAGGCCCCACATCTTGGCTTTTTAGATAAGTCACTAAGTTGCTAATTTCCGAGTCGGTAATCCAGGGGCTTTGTAACCTAGTGGGCTTTTGAGCATCCGGAGGAACAAACAACATGTCCCCCTTGCCCAGCAGTTTTTCGGCACCCGGCTGATCGATAATTACTCTCGAGTCTATTTGACTTGTAACATTTAGTGCAATTCTACAAGGTATGTTTGCTTTAATTAGTCCTGTTATTATTTCTGTGGAAGGTCTTTGAACTGCAAGTATCAGATGAATTCCTGTGGCACGTGCCAATTGGGCCAGCCTGATAATGCTTTTCTCTACACCGGCAGGGTCTTGAACCATTATTTCGGCTAACTCATCAACAATAATCAAAATATAAGGTAAAGCCTGAAAACCAGACTTTTCATTGTAAGACTCAATATTTCTAGCTTTTGCCTGCTCAAATAGTGCGTATCTTCTTTCCATTTCGGCACATGCCCACTTAAAAGCCGAAGGAGCTTTTTCCATATTAGTGATAACGGGAGTAATAAGATGAGGTATATCCTTGTAATGAACAAGCTCAACTCTTTTTGGATCCATTAAGATAAACTTAACTTCCTGGGGGCTAGCCCTATAAAGTATTGAAAACATCAGATTATGTATAAATACGGATTTCCCTGATCCGGTTGTCCCAGCAATCAATAAGTGAGGCATCTTTGCAATATCATAAACGTAAGTTCTACCACCAACGTCCTTGCCAAGTACAATACTAATTTTAGACTTGGAATTTTTCATTGCATCGGATGTTAACAACGATTTGAAATACAGGATGGTTCTCGAATTATTTGGTACCTCTATACCAATTAACGACTTCCCGGGAATTGGTGCCTCAATTCTGACTGATCCCGTTGATGAAGCCAAGGCCAAAGCTAGATTTTCCTGTAAACTGGCAATTTTAGACACTTTAGTAACCGATTTGGGTCTTAAAGAGAATTGCGTGACAGAAGAACCTACTTTTACGTCTTCTATGTCAACATCAATTCCAAACGATCTTAGAGTGTCTTTAATTATCTTCGAGCGGATCTCAATATCGGAAGTATCAGGCTTCTCAACCGGCGGATCCACAAGCAATTCCAAAGAAGGTGTTTGCCATATTTTATCTGCAAAAGAAAATTCAGGAGTTTGCGGTGCCAAAGAAGTAGTTTGATGTCTTGGTTGGTCCATCTGCATAGGCTCTGCCGGTGGGGGAACAATTTCGATTTCCGGTTCTATATCTGATTTATAAGTGTATGTCGAGACCTCTGGCGCATCGTATGAAGTGTCACTAGAAATAATACCGCTACTTATGTCAATGTCATCTTTTGATCGAACTTTTTTCTTTGGGAATTTCTCGGCAATATTCTTTAATATCCCCTGGACTGATGCCAAAATTTGGTTCAGCGGAATATCAAGCAAAATTATCAGAGACATGCCTATAACAAGCAGCAGGAGTACAAATGCCCCCGGCTTGCTGATACTATTCCACAGAACCATTGAAATTTTGTAACCAACTAAGCCTCCTCCACCACCGTCCTTTGCCACTTCGTAAGATTGGTCTTGACCTACAAACAGATGTAAAAAACCGGCTAAAGCTAACGTCAACATTGCCCCTCCAACTAACAACCGTGGCTCTCTAAATTTAATTTTTGTGTTATTAACAAACAAAATTCCTAGTAACAAAAACAAAAAGGGAGCAAATATTGCAACATTTCCTAAAGTTCCTCTTAATAAGTCTTGTACCTTTGCATTCAGAGAATAAGAAGGTGCAAAAAAGGAAACCAGCGAAAGCACCGCCACTGAAAATATCACTAGCGCAATAATAGACCTCGTTGTTTCCGGGCGAATATTCAATTTAAGCTTAAATTTTTTCTTTCGACCTCTAGGCATTGGTATTATAATAGCAGTATTTACACTGATATGGAATGAACAATCACCATTGGAGTGCGACCCTCTTCTTTTCGAATATATTTATCAACATCATTCTCAATTTTGCGTCGCAAACTTCCCCAATCCAGCCCTTTCGACTGGTGCTTATTAATTGTTTTCGTAATAAATTTCCTGCTCCTGTCCATAAACTCCCTGGATTCTTTAACGTATATGAACCCTCGAGTTACAATATCAATTTTGTCCGCAAATATTTGATTGTTTTTCCTTGATACGGGCACCAGTACAACAAAAACGCCGTCTGTGCACATTTGGTCTCGGTCTTTTAGGAGTATTGGATCAATTTGGCTTGCCATAGCCCCCTGCCCACCAATATACACCTGCTTTACTTCCAGTTTCGTTCCCATTCTAGCAGTTCCTCTTTCAAACAAGATACAATCCCCTTCAGTAGGTTCCAAAACCCTATCCTTTGAAACCCCAAGGGATTCTACCATTCTGGAATAAGCCTTCATCTTAGTTATCGTACCGCCTATAGGTAAATAGTACCTAGGTTTTACAACTGCAGCAATGGTCATTAAGTCATCTCGTGTTCCATGACCTGACACATGCAGGTTATCCTGAATTCCACTGTAAATGACTTCCGCCCCGATAGTAGTAAGTTGAGCCATCATTCTATCCACTGCAATATCTACTCCCGGAGGATTTGGATCGGCTGAAAAGATTACTGCGGCATCCTCTTCTAACTGGATATATCTATTTTCGTTTCTACTTACTTTCCCAAGTGCTGAATCCTCTTGGCCGTAGCACCCTGCGATGATATAAACTAAACTTTTTTGGTCATACTCATTAGCTATTTTGTCATCTACAAATATAGATTCGTCGAAAGGCAAATAGCCAAGTTTTTTAGCAACATCAGTATTCTGCTTTATAGAACGCCCTGAAAATACCACCTTTTTTCCGATTTTTGCCGCTGCACTTATAATTTGATACATTCTGGATATATTTGACGATATTGTTGTGACAAGAATCTGTCTTGACTCATATTTATCAAACAAATCAACAAATGTATCGTTAAGAGTCGCTTCGGATTTTGACCTACCTTCATGGGTTACACCTAAACAATCGGATAATAGGCACAGTACACCACTCTCCCCATATGACGCTATCCTTCCCAAATCAATCGGTTTGTCTATAACAGGTGTCCAATCTATTTTGTAGTCGGCCATATGAAGAATTCTGCCCTCTGGAGTATTTATTGAAATACCTGTTGCCTCCGGAACAGAGTGATTCACCCTAAAGGCGGATAAAGAAAACGCCCCTATTTTTACCTCAGCAGTACTAGGAGAAAATTCATGGAAGCGCAACTTATCCAACAATGGTTTAAACTGCTTATCACCCAATTTTTCACGGATAAAACCCTGAACGAGTTTACCCGCATAAATTGGCACATCGAACTCCTCCATCAAAAAAGGAATTGCCCCTATATGATCTTCATGCCCGTGGGTAATTATCAAAGCTTTAAACTTGTGTCTGTTATCCCGCAGATAAGTAAAATCGGGTATTACAACATTTACCCCAAGCATATCGTTGTCGGGAAAATCTACTCCGCAATCTATCGCAATTATTGTGTCGTTGTACTCATATAGAGTCATATTCTTTGTAACCGTCTCAGTTCCTGATAAAGTGATTATTTTTAGTCCTCCCGAACTGCCGGCCGTATTATTAATTAAAGTATCTATCATATTATTCATTTTTCTAAATTTCTAACCCCAACTGACCATCGGTCGATTGGGAAGTTGTTTCATCTTTCTTATTTATAATTTCATTAAGTACATTTGGAATTCTAACGAAGTCTTTTTTGAAAGTTTCCATCATGTTTCCATTTCTTAGAGCTGCTGCGGGATGGTAAATGGGATATATATTAAATCCTTTAGTCTGAACAAGGTGTCCTCGATCCCTGGTTATTTTCCCATCCGGATAAAAGTAATTCATAGCAAATCTACCTAAAGTCACAACAAGTTTGGGAGAAATGGTATTTAGTTGCAAAGCCAAATATTTCTCACAAGCTTTTATTTCGTCGGGCAAGGGATCCCTATTTTCCGGAGGGCGGTGCTTTATCACATTGCCAATCCAAACATCCTCTCGGGCATAGCCTATCTTCTTTAAACCTGCCTCCAGCAACTTCCCGGCCCTACCAACAAAGGGCCTCCCTGTAGCGTCTTCTGTGGCCCCTGGAGCCTCTCCAACGAAAGCAATGGCCGCCTTAGGATTCCCTTCGCCCGGTACCGGGTTCTTTGCGGCTTCGTACAACCTACAGTTTTTGCAAACTTTAATGTTTGTCGTTATATCTTCAAGTGTCATCTAATAATCCCCCTGCTTTTTAACAGGTCTAAAATTTTCAGTAATATCTCCCTTTTCTTTTTTTGCCTCATCAAGCTTAACAGCCTTTTAGCTCCAATATATTCCATCCAAAAATAATCATCAAACCCCGTGTCTTTTACATCTAACCTGCCGGTTTTATGATTAACAACCATAAAGAAATAATGTTTGCCCTTCATTTCCACACCTTTTCCCAAATGAAACTCCATTTCCTCCTTAGTTACATCTTTTGGGAAAAACTCCGCACTTGCTTCACCTATTATTTCAGCTTTCTTCTCACATCCTGCTGCAAAGCTGTTACCAAGCTCTTCAGAAATTTCGCGGTAAAGAGCTTCCTCAAGATTTTCCTCGAACCTAACTCCCCCTTGGGGAATTAGCCAAAGGTTGTAGTCCTTTCTATGGAGCAACAACAACTGATTATCAAACACAACACATGCTATTACAGTGGGTCTCATGCCTTCTTTTCTAATTGGTCCTAAATCAATCATATATTTAACTTGGCAAGTAGTGTTTTAAATTTTCGGCAGTGAGGTACACTTTTTTGCTCTTGCCTTCTACTATTTCCTTAGCTACCTTTCGGCAAATAGACTCCAGGGTTCTTCCCAAACTTCTAATTCCCGAGTCATATCCAAATGGTCTTACAATTCCTGGCCAGAGATTTGGATCTATCTCCAACTCTCCGGGATTTAAACCGGATCTTTCCATTACTTTGGGCATAAGATACTCTTTTGCGATAACCTGTTTTTCCATATCGGTATAGGAAGGCATTTTTATAACTTCCATTCTATCCATTAATGCTGTTGTTATAGTACCTGTATTATTTGCCGAACAAATAAACAGAACATCCGATAAGTTAACCGGATAATCAATGTAATGATCTCTAAATTCAACATTTTGCGCCGGATCCAAAATCTCGAGTAATATGGCCATAATATCGTTTCGTAAACCTGCTTCACCTGAGGCTTTTTCGATCTCATCCAAGAGTATTACAGGATTTCTTGTTCCCGTCTTAATCAGTGCCTTAATTATCTGCCCAGGCTCCGCTTCCGGAAAAGCTTTACTCTTTCCTCTAAGTTCCAACGGACTTCCAATACCTCCCATGGCAATACGCTGAAACTTTCTTCCCAAAGCTTGGGCAATAGAAATAGATAGTGTAGTTTTACCAACGCCCTGTAAACCAACAAAAAGCAGTACAGGGGATCTCGCAATGGCGTTTCGGTTTCTCATTTGTAATAACTGCAGTGTTGCCAGGTATTCAATTATTCTCTCCTTAACGTAATCCATTCCATGGTGACTATTATCCATAAGCTTACGAGCATTTTCTAAATCCAGCTTATCCTCTGTTTTATTCTTCCATGGTATAGAAGCAGTAACTTCGATATATCTGGATAAAGTATCAAATTCCTCGGCGTAATGGCCTAAATTTGCCATCCTTTCCAAGCGTTGTATCATCTGCTCCAAACGTTCCGACAAATCTTCAGGCATTCCCTGAGTCTCAGCGATTATTGTATGAAGTCTTTGAAGCTCCTCGAACGCGTATTTTTTTTGATCCATAGTGTTATTCTACCATCATAAAATTGATATTTGATTCAATCCCGATTTACTAACCGCTCTTATTAGTTTTGAAAATTCCGGACTGATATTTTCTTGCTTTTCCAATAGGGACAGAACTTTATCCCCCAACATGTATATATTCACTCTCCCCAGTCGAGGCGCCAACCGATACATATCATTAAATTTAGAATCGGAGCCTATGTTTCTTGCTATTCCATCCTTCGTATCTACTGCTTCTTCTAATAGGCCACTGCTAGAGGAAAATAACACCACCTGATTAGCAACACGGATATTTAGCTGTTCTATATCCGAAAAATCCCCCTGAGTTAATTTAGAATCAGGCTTTAAGAACATTATGAGACCGTATTCAACGTTTTCCTCTTTTGGCACTAAAAACAGCACAAAGTTTTGGCGTACAGAATCTTTAAGAATTCTATAAACAGGCTTGTATTGGTCATCAAACGCAAACAAAGTCTGTGAAAAACCTTCCAAGTCAGCCCCTTCCACAATAGCCTCAGAGATGTAGGGTATATACTGCTTTGCATCATCCCCCGAAAAACTTCCTGAAGCAAAAGGTATGTCAATATCTAGCAATATAGCCTGCTGTTGAAGCCTAAAGGTGTTATCGATCGTTTGCTCAGAGCTAGGACCGTCTTCATTGGTGTTTCTTACCGGAAGAAGCCCTGATTTTTGCAAAAAAAGATATGAAATTGTAAAAAAGGCTGTTGAAAGAATGAGGATCGCCACTAACAACTTGAAATTGATAATATAAAGAGTTTGCTTAAGTGAATTTGAAAAATATCTTAAAAAAGAAACCTTAGCAGATGACGACTTATACTCGTGAGTGATTATATATTCATTTGCAGGTTTAGTTAGATCAGTGGGCAATTTTTCCCCACAAAAAGAGCAAAAGTAGGCACTTCCACTGGATAATTTAAGTTTGCATTTGGGGCAGAATCTTTCCTTCATCTTAGTTCAAGTATAGCGATTCCATAGGTGAAAAGCTACGGACGTACTCCGTAGCTTTTCCCAAGGTTACCTTCTATTTCGCCCTCTGCCGTTTCCGCGGCTGTTTCGAGAATCATTTCTTCTAATATAGTCGCCGGAATCCTGACCTTCTGGTTGATCTAAAGCCTTCTTAGATAAGCTAATTTTTCCGTGTTCTCCTAGGCCTACAACTTTAACTTTCACCTTGTCTCCAACCGAAAAGTGATCCGCCACGTTTTCTACATAACTATTGGCTATTTCACTAACATGCAGTAAACCAACTTTACCTGGAAGAATTTCGACCAGTGCACCAAAGTCTAGTAAATCAACAACCTCACCGTCGAATATTTCACCTACCTCCACATCTCTAACTAAGGCATTGATTATTTCTAATGCTTTCTGGCTCTTTTCCAATGTATCAGCAGATACAGTGACACTACCATCATCTTCGATAAAGATCTCAGAACCGGTTTTTTCCTGTATTTCTTTTATAGTTTTGCCCCCAGAACCGATTATGACGCCAATTTTTTCAACGGCTATAATGGTTGTCAAAAGTTTAGGCGCAAATTCAGAAACTCCTGCTTTAGGAGTACTTATTGTCTGCTTCATCACATCTAATACCTTTAATCTGGCCTCTCTGGATCTATCAAATATCTCAGAAACCATTGTAAAAGGTAAACCTGCTACCTTCATATCAACTTGGATAGCTGTCACACCTTCTGCTGTTCCTGCAACTTTAAAATCCATCACTCCCAATCCATCTTCCAGCCCGTTTAAATCTGTAAGTATTCTATATTTCGAACTTTTCTCGTCGAATACTAATCCCATTGCAATACCGGCAACCATTTCCTTAATTGGTACACCAGCATCCATAAGAGCTAAAGTGGAAGCACAAGCTGAGGCCATAGACGAAGACCCGTTTGATGATAATGTTTCTGAAACCAACATTACCATATAGGGAAATTCCTTTTGATCGGGTATAACCGGCCTCAAAGCTTTTTCAGCTAACATACCATGTCCAATTTCTCGAGATTTTGGAGCACCCGTACGTCCAACCTCACCTGTAGCAAAAGGGGCAAAGTTGTAATAGTGAATATATCTTTTGGTTCTCTCACCGTACATATCTTGAATCAACAGCTCCAAAGAAGGAGATCCTAATGTTGCTACTGTTAGCACCTGGGTTTGTCCTCTTGTGAACAACCCTGTTCCATGTGTTCTTGGTAAAACTCCTATCTTAGCAGTCAACTCTCGGATATCTTTTTCACCTCTCCCGTCAACTCTTAAACCTTCTTCCAAAACTAAGGACTTCATAGCTTCCTTTTCCAACTCTTTTAGGGCTCTTTGCATATCTGATTTCTTATATTTGCCTTCGAAAGTTGTTATCACCTTCTCCTCAATTGATGTCATCGCTTCTTTGAGAGCTTCAGCATCAGATTCTCCTACCGGTCTAACACTTAACTTAATTTCCTCTCCTGCAAGCTCCCTTATAGCAATAAGCATATCTTCAGGCACAGCTTTAGACTCGTATGCGTATTTTTTGGCTTGAGGGTTTACCTCATTGGTAAACTCATTTAAAAGTTTGAATATGGGATCCGACTTGTCTCTTCCAAAATTGATAGCACTTAAAACTTTATCCTCGGGTAGCATATTGATCTCTGCTTCTAATGCCAACAATCTCTTGTCTTCGCCTACAAAAGACAGCATCATATCCAGTTGATCGGCTCTTAATTCCGAACTACTTGGAGGGTTAATTGTCATTTCGTCACCTTTTATTCCAACCCTAATTGATGCCATAGGTCCATTCCACGGAATGTCGCTGGCTGTTAAAGCAGCAGAAGTTGCCACCATACTTAATACTTCTGGGTCACAGCAAGCGTCCAAAGAGAGTACTGTAACAATAACCTGAACCTCATCCATGTAATCCTTAGGAAATAGCGGTCTTATCGCATGGTCTATTAATCTCTTTGTTATTACCGCCTCGTCTGTACCTTTTCCATCCCTTTTTACAAATCTTGAAGACTTAATTGTTCCGCTGGCGTACAGTTTTTCTTCATAATTTACCGTTAAAGGAAAAAAGTCTATATCTGGGGCTGCAACACCCGATACAACAGTGACTAATACAACTGTATCGCCATACGAGGCTTTTACTGCCATATTAGCTCTACTTGCCAGCTCACCTGTTTCGAGTACCAATTTTTTACCGTTAATTTCTACTTCTTTTACGATTTTTTTTATCATATTTATTTTTCTAACTTTTGGTGATTTTAAAAGGGTTTAGGGATAAAATGCTGAGCACTGTTAAAATGCACAATACCTTATCACTAACCTTTCCAAATCCCAAAGATTTAAATTATTTACTTAGTTCTACCTTCTCCAATAGAGAAGTATACCTCTTTTCATCTTTCTTTTTTAGATATGCCAACAGTCTTCGTCTCTTATTAACCATTTGAAGTAATCCTCTTCTGGAGTGATTATCTTTTTTATGGTCTTTTAAATGAGCGGATAATCTGTTGATCTTCTCGCTTAACAGTGCAACCTGCACTTCCGGAGACCCGGTATCGGCTTCATGCAATCTGTTACCTTTTATTATCTTTTGCTTTTTTTCTTGCTGTAATGGCATATACGACAATGTATGTTAGCAAACATTATCAATAAAATCAACTACATAGTTTTATTCACTATTCCCTTTAGCAAGGCCTTAGCCGCGATTTCGTCGGCTTTTAATCCAAGTTTATAAGCGTTATTTAAAACAAACAAACTAAGTACACTTGTTTCGGCTCCGGTGATATTAAAAGTCCCATAATTAGTGTTATCTATTGAGTTGTCAAAATTTACTAGCTTCACATTCTTTAATACGTCTTGAAATTTACCTAATTTCTCCTGAGTAGGCACACCTACAGATAGTACTAAATCAAAATCAGATCCTTTAATAATTGGTATTACCTTTGAAATGTCGAAATCTTTGTTTATCGGGCTAACACTTAGGTATAAAGTTTGGTCTTCGGTGTAATAATGAACTTTCGACGCCTGAGTTCCGGAATAATCAATTGAAACAAGTAGTTCTCTCTGTTGTAGCTCTTTTTGTACTTCTGTCTCACCAATAATATCTTTACAATCCTCAGGTATCTCGCCATCAAATAAGAAGGTACAATTTTTTTGCTTTGCCATAACCATCCTCATTACTCCAACACCGGCACAAAACTTGTCTATAGAGGAATCAGCAGGAATGACCACTGCTATATTATTTGAATTTACGATAAGATCTTTAATTTCAGCCATACTATTAAATTGCTTCAATCCACAGATCTCTCTGGATAGCATCAAATTGCGGCTTAAGTAAAACACCACACTCTGTATCTCTACCTGCAACCGTAATATCATCCTGTCCTCGTTTGAGCTTCTTAATAGATCCCCTATATAAGGGCTCGTCTTCGACTTTAAGTTCCGCAGGATCTTTGTCGTAGATGGCTATTCTCATATCTGGCTTTAGGGATCCTGCAATTACCTTACACCCCGCTATAACGTCCCCTGACTCTAATTTGAAAAGTTTTACTATCTGAGCTCGGCCCTTAATTTTTGCTTCCTCTTCCACTGCGGTACCCTCTAATATTTTTTTGGCATAATCAATCAAATCGTAAATAGTTTGAAAGGACTTCACTGTTACTTTCTGGCTATCTGCCAAATCTTTAACATTTCCGGATATCCTGGCGTTAAAACCTAAAACAATTCCCTTTGCTCCTCCCGCTAGTATTACGTCGGAATCGTTAATATCGCCTGTGCCTGTATGTAAAAACTTAAGCGCGTATGTTGCCTCTACCGATTTAGAAACTAATTCAGCTAAGCTGGCTTTTATTGCCTCCAAAGTACCGGCAGTATCCGACTTTAAAACAAGCCCAATAGCCTTTTTACTTTTTTGTCCCAAAATTGTAAGCTCATCATCCATAGCAGAAAGTTCCGCCAGTTCACTGCCTTTTGATACAATTAAATCCCCAACTTTAGGCATATCTTTAAAACCGAGTATTTCCACCGGTGTAGAAGGATAGGCTTCGGAAACTGAGCTACCCTTTTCATCCAGCAACAGTTTTATTTTGGCCTCGTGGCCGCCTGCCACAATTTGGTCCCCAATCCTCAGAATGCCATTTTTAACGATACAAGTTACAACATACCCTTTTTGCCTATCCAAACGGGATTCTACAATTATTGCTTCCTTTTCGCTTTCGGAGGATCCTTTTATTTCCATTATTTCCGCTTGAGCCAAAATTGCATCCAGTAAGTTTTCAATTCCTTGTCCCGTCTTCGCTGAAACCGGAACACAAACTATATCTCCTCCCCAATCCTCAACTAATATATTCTCACTAGCCAATTGCTGCTTGGTTTTTTGCAAATCTGCTCCGGGTAGATCAATTTTATTAATTGCTACTATCAACGGAGTCTTTGCGCTTTTAATATGGGAAATTGCTTCTTTAGTCTGGGGTTTTACTCCCTCTTCCGCGGCCACTACCAATATAACAATATCTGCTGCCTTCCCACCCCTCGCTCTCATTTGTACAAAGGCTTCGTGCCCGGGGGTATCGATAAATGTTATTACACTGTTTTTGTGAGTTACTTGATAAGCACCTATATGCTGAGTAATACCGGCATACTCTTTGGCCTGAACATTTGTTTTGCGAATAAAGTCGAGAATACTGGTCTTTCCATGATCGACATGGCCCATAACCGTAACAATAGGGGGTCTAATCTTCTTGTATTCAGTTTTTGCTCGCATTTGTTTATCCATAAATTTGTCGAAAACATATTAAGCTTAGTTAGCTCAAAGTTATTCCACATTTTCGGTTTTTTCTTCTGAAGCGGCTTTTTCTTCGGCCTTAGCGATCTTATCAGCAGCTTCCTGTTCGTTTACTTTTTGTATGGCTGCATCCCAAATTCCCACTATTTTCTTTTCAGACTTCTCGGCTTGGTCTTTATTTCCTTCGGTTGCGGCAAAAGTCCCCGCAGCACCTTTAATGTCGATCTTCCACTTTGTTAGTTTGTTTGCCAATCTTGCATTTTGCCCATCTTTGCCTATAGCTAAACTTTGCTGATCCTCCGGAACGGTCACAATTGCTCTATTCTCCTCTTTGTCCAAAACAACCTCCGTAACCTTAGAAGGTGCCAAACTTGCAGCTATAAACTTTTCAGTAATTATAGAAAAAGGCACGATATCAATTTTTTCCCCAAACAGCTCGCTTATTATAGATTGCACTCGAACGCCTTTTTGGCCTACACAACTTCCTACAGGATCTATTTTAGGATCTTTGGAAGAAACTGCAATTTTTGTTCTTGAACCGGCTTCTCTGGCAATAGCTTCTATAACAACTGTGCCTGTAGCTATCTCAGGAACTTCCTGCTCAAACAACCTGGCTACAAACTGAGGATCAGATCTGCTTACAATTATTTCTGTACCACGCCCCGGATTTTGTCTAATATCTTTAACTAGAACCTTAATCTTTTGGTTTAATCTATAAACTTCCGAAGAAACCTGTTCGCTTTGAGGCATAACTCCCTGCGCCTTATTTTTCCCCAGGTCCATTATCACCAATTTCTCATCTACTCTAAACACCGTCCCGATCACGATTTGGCCTATTTTTTCGTGAAATTCTTCGAACAAAACTTCCTTTTCGGTTTCTCTTATCTTTTGAAGTATAACTTGCTTGGCTGTTTGTGCCGCAATCCTTCCAAAACCCGAAGGAGTAACATCGGAACCATCTTTTAATATCTTCATTTCACCTGTGTCAGGGTTTACTTCGGCCTCAAATTCCTCAACCTCAACATCCTCACCGGCTTCTTTTCTATCTTTTTTATAAGCAGTTAAAAGGGCCATCTTAATAGACTCTATAACACTGTCAACGGGAATTCCCCGCTCAGTAGCCACTTGGTTTAACGCTGCACTAAATTCTGTTATTGCCATATATACCTATTATATTCAAAAAGGCGGGACTTTTCACCCACCTAAATAAATCTATACATAAACTAACATGTGTATACTACTACATTTACGCCAACAATACCATACTAGGCCTTCTGATACTCCTCGAGTAAACTTCTCTGCTTTCTGTTTAGCCTTTGTGGGATTTTTATGGCTACCTGCACCAAAGCACTACCTCTGGCGGAAGAGTTTACCTTTGGCAAGCCTTTCCCTTTTATAAGAAACTTTGTATTAGGCTGGGTACCTGCGGGTATTTTGAGCTGGGTTTTCCCAATACCCGTACGAGAATTAGTGTCAACAACCGGAATTTCGACATTGCCTCCCAAAGCGGCTGTTATAAAATCCAGTTCAAGTGAAATTACAATGTCTGATCCCACTATTGAAAACTCACGAGGCGATTTAACTCTTACACTGATGTATAAGTCTCCTTTTGGAATATCCGCCGACTGGCCTGCCATCCCTTTTCCCGAAAATTTAATCTCTGTCCCGTCTCTAATCCCAGCGGGAATTTTTATTTTCACGTTTCCACTTTCAATCCTTATATCCCTTTCTATGCCTAATACTGCATCACTAAATTCAATGTGTAGCTCGTAATATAAGTTTTTGCCCTGCTTTGGTCTTCTATTTCCGCCATATCCTCTAAACCCGAATATCTCTTCAAACACATCAAAGGGGTCAAAACCCCCACCCATATCAAAAGGGTTTCCGCCTGCCGAATATGAATATGTAAATGGCCCCCAAGAACCCCCGGCTTGGCCATTTCCCGGTTGTCCGCCCATTCCTGCATGGCCAAACTGATCGTACATTTTTCGTTTTTGTGGATCACTTAAAATTTGATATGCCTCATTAATCTCTTTAAATTTCCTCTCAGCTTGCTCCTTATCCTCTCTAGCCACCATATCAGGATGGTGAGCTTTGGCCATTTTTTTATAGGCCTGCTTTATATCGCTATCACTAGCAGTCTTTGGAACTCCCAGTATTTCGTAGTAATCTATCTTAGTTGACATAACGTTGTTTATTCTAGCACCCGGATTTTAAGATTGCCAGGGCAATTTGCCTATAATACTACGGGATAGTATAATGCCAGAAATATCACAAAAGGAGATAGCTTTTATGTTAAACAGATCTTTCTTGCGATTTGTTGAAATGCTGATAGTTTTGGTTTTAGTCGAGTATGTTAGTACCAACTCCATCGCGTTTGCACTTCAGGACATCTTCCATTCCAAAACAGTTGGTATCGTAATTGCCTTGGCCTTCTGTTCAATGGATGGGATGGAAATCGGAATCATCTCAACCCCTAAGATTAACAGGCGGTACATCTGGTTATGGATCGGCCTTTTGGCGATTAGCACAGCTTTTGCGTGGTGGGGAATGTACCTAGCTGCTAGTCAGGCATACATCCAGAGTGAGTGGCACGGAATCGTGGTGATGGTGCTTCCACTGCTAGTGGCGGTAATAATGTTTTTCGGGCGCTTCGGATTGATTTTAGCCTGCGCAGCAGAATTATGGGGGCAAAAAGCTATCGAAAACGTATTTTTGCGACAATAATGAGGTGAAGCATGGAAACATCGAAAAAGCTTAAAATCCTGGGCTACTTGGTTGCAGTGAACGGCTATGTAGGACTTGTCTACATTGTCGTTTTGCTGGCCTTCGCAATGACGACTTTCTTCACATGCTCTTACGTCGTGGGCGTAGATTCAGCACTAGTCTTTTGTATAGTAGATCTGATTGCGGTACTTATACTTCCGCGATTCGGGAAATATGCCCTGACAATGGCAACTGTGGTTTGGAGCTTTGTAATATCGATAATCCAGGGAATTGGCCTGGTTAAGATCTTCGAACAAAGCTTCGGGGCTACCGACTCTCTCATGGCCATTACACTTATATTGGCCACCATATTGTTGATTGTAGCTCGAGTTATGATCGTCGTAACTTATGGCAAGAATGGAAACTTACGCTGATGATTTACAAGACCGGAATTTTAAACTCCGGTCTTTTTTTATGATTAAAATCGAAAAACCCCCGGGGGACGGGGGTTTTTCTTTTATTAGTATTAACAAACGAAAAGACGTTATTTAACAGCGTCTTTTAGTCCTTTACCAGACTTGAAAGCAGGTGTCTTGCTTGCAGGAATGTGTAATGGAGCACCGGTTTGTGGGTTTCTTCCCATTCTTGCCGCTCTTTGTCGAACTTCGAATGTTCCGAATCCTGTCCAGGTAACTTTTTCGCCTCTCTTTAATGCCTCTACTATCACATCAACTACGGCATCAACAGCTCTGGCGGAGTCTACTTTTGTCATTCCAGCTTTATCTGCTACTTTTGCAATTAAATCTTGCTTAACCACAATTAACACCCCCTTCCAATAAAAATGCCTGGTGGCAAAATTTCTATTATAAACAACCAAGCTACTAAACTAGCAGCTTGTCCACACGCGAGATCGTCATCTCCCGTGTATCCAATAATACACTTCTAAAAGCTTTTCTACCAGAATCTTCCCACTCAAACCGTTGATTCTGTGCAGTTAAAAATTGCTTAATGATAATTTCACTCTTTACTCCTATCACCGAATCAATAATTCCGGTCATACCAACATCAGTGATATACATTGTCCCTTTGGGCATAACCATTTGGTCGCAAGTTGGAACATGGCTGTGAGAGCCGATAATTGCAGTAACTCTTCCGTCCAGATAATTTGCAATCGCATATTTTTCACTTGTCACATCTGCGTGGAAGTCGAGAATTGAAACGGCAATATTTTCTTTTGCAGTTTCTTCTAATATTTTGTCTGCTGTTGTGAATGGATCTTCTACGTAACAATTCAAGCCCCCTGAGGATCTGCCGAGTAAGTTAAAAATAAGCACTTTACCGTTTTTACCGGTATCAAGTATTTCATATCTTTTACCTGGAACTCTTTTAGGATAATTCGCCGGAATTACTAGAGGTACATTATCAATAAAATCCTCAGTCCCTTTTTCCCAGAAAATATGATCTCCACTTGTAAAAAAGTTGATACCACAGGTGATCATTTGTTGGAGTTTTTCTTCGGTAACGCCACGCCCGCCAGATAGGTTTTCTGCGTTAGATAAAACAAGGTCAGGTTTGTAGTCCGAAATTACCCATGGCAACACTTCTTTTACAGCTTTTCTGCCAGGGCCGGCTACAATTTCGCCTACAAACAAAATCTTCATAACGAATGAAAATTTACCTTAATTTTGTTGTAATAACAAGCTGTGCGCATTGCAATATTTTTCTCGTTTATTTTGCGGTCTCTACAACCCTGGTTTCCCTTATCACAATAACCTTAACTACCCCAGGATACGTTTGTTCCAGTTCGATCTTTTTCGCAATTTCCCTTGCCAGATAAGCCGTCGAGTAGTCATCAACCTTTTCGGGAGACACAAAAACCCTCACTTCTCGTCCTGCTGACACGGCAAATACTTTATCGACTCCATCAAATGAAAGGGCGGCTGCTTCCAAATCTTTTAGCCTTTTAACATAAGATTCATAGTCTTCGCTTCTTGCACCAGGCCGAGCTCCGCTTACATGGTCTGCCAAGTTTACGATTGCTGATTCCACATGGCTAAACGGTTTATCTTCATGGTGTTCCGCCACACAATCTATTACTTTTTGTGACATTTTATGCTTTGTTAGCAAATCGACTCCAAGCTGCACATGAGTACCTTCATCTTCAGTTACTACCTTTCCGATATCGTGGAATAGGCAGCCTAACCTAACGGCCTCAACATCGGCATTCACTTCTCGAGCAATTGCTACCCCAATTCTGGCTTCTTCCAAGGTATGCTCGATCATATTTTGTCCATATGAAAATCTATATTTGAACCTTCCAAGCATTTGTACCAAATCTTTAGCGAGATCATATACCCCAAGTTTATGACACAAATCATCCCCGGCTTTAAACATTATTTGATCAATCTCTGACTTTGCTTTGTTAACAACCTCTTCAATTCTAGCCGGCTGAATTCTCCCGTCTGCGACTAATCTTTCAAGTGCGAGCCTAGCAACCTCTCTACGAACTGTATCAAAGCACGAAACAATAATTTCTCCCGGAGACGAATCTAAATCAAGATCAACCCCCGTTAGTTCTTCGAAAGTCCTGATATTTCGTCCTTCCTTTCCAATTATTCTTCCTTTTAGCTCTTCATCAGGAAGTTTCACTTTTGAAGTTGTGTATTCAACTACTAAATCTGTGGCACCAAATCTCATGGCGCTGACTAAAATTTCCTGAGATAGTTTGCTTTCTTCTTTTTTTATTTCTTCTTCCATGTGTCGAATCTTTTTGCCTTTTTCTTCGGCCAACTCTTTATCAAGTTGCCTCATAAGCAAATCTCGGGCTTCGTCTTTTGAGAGTGATGCAATTTTTTCCAGTTCTCCTTTTCTTCTTTTAAGCAGTTCCTCAACCTCTTCGGTTTTTAGGTCGATCTTTTCCTTGGCGGCTTTCACATCTTTAGCTTTTTGTGCAAGCTCACGCATTTGAGCAGCTAAATCGGCTTTTTGCTCTGCATATTTCTTCTCAAATTCTAAAGCCGTCTCTTTAATTTTTCTGGCTTCATCCTCAGCTGAGGTGCGTATACTTAAAGACTGATCTTTTGCCTCTATAATTATTTCCTTGGCTCTTGTTCTTGCTTTTTCTACCAACGGTGCACTCTCAACATTCATATCTTGAGCGGGTGCTACAACAACAGTTTCTTTAGAAAACAAATTTTTCAATAAATTCCAAAACGACATATAATTCCTCCACTAAAACAACAACTAATAATTGGTATTGCCATGAAAAAGGATTTCAAAAACCGAGTATACAAACAAAGCGGCACCGTAGGCTTTTATTTAACTCAAAAAAATCCGGTTTATTCAGTGAATTCATAGCAATTTCAAGTTGATTTTAGTAGATTTAAGGGAAAATAACAAGCTGCAACTTTAATTGTTGTACCACCCGCTTGGGTAGCTTGAATAAGAGACTTCCTCGGAGAAATCCCCCTCCCTGCATCCGTTAACTCCTCTTAGTTTAATCTTTTGCCAGGAGGCTACGTTGGGTAAAAATTCGTGTCCATCATTCTTGGATTTAGCTATTTCCCAGGGGTAACTCCCTGTTCCATCATCAATTCGTATTTTCACGTGTTGGGAATCATATTGTGTCCAGGTTAGATACATTCCATTGTCTTTGGGCTCGAGCTGAATCCAGGTCGTTTCCTCAGGTTCTCTATCTTTGCAGGAAGTGTCTTTGAGAAAGGTAAGTGTGTAAAAAGGTTTCATAAAGATGATATGTACAGCACCACGATCAGTACCCCCATTATCATCATACCAAGCTCCAATAACTATGTCGTGAATCCCATCATCATTAAGATCACCGGGGTCAGATACTGAAATACCAAAAGCATCAGAATCAGATAAAACGGGGCCGTTCACTGTACTGTCATTTATTTCTGTCGTACTCTTTACAGAACCGTCCCTATTCATAAAGTGAATGTGTAAAGCTCCTCGATTCGTACCACCATTGTCGTCTCCAGTAGCTCCTACTGCTAAATCCTGTATCTCATCGTTATTCAAATCCCCCAAGGTTACTACCGAAGCCCCATATCCATCTAAATCGGAAAGTTGGGGTCCATTCGTTGTACCGTTGTTTATCTCTACTGTGCTTTTTACCGATCCGTCTCTATTCATAAAATGAATGTGTACCGTTCCTCTATTGCTGCCACCAGTGTCATCTAGGTTGCCACCTACAGCTACGTCCTGTATCCCATCGTTATTTAGATCCCCTATGTTTGCAATAGAAAACCCATATGTATCAGTATCAGATAAAACAGGACCGTTCTCGGTGCTATCATTTATTTCTACCGTACTCTTTATAGAACCATCTTTGTTCATAAAATGTATGTGTACCGCTCCTCTTGAACTACCTCCATTATCATCTCCGCGTGCACCTACTGCTAAGTCCTGTGTTCCATCACTATCCAAATCTCCTATATTTGATACTGATCTTCCGTAAAAATCATTATCCAAAAGATCCGGACCATTTGCTGTAGTATCATTTATCTCCACTGTGCTTTTTACCGATCCGTCTCTATTCATAAAATGTATATGTACTGTTCCTCTATCTGTACCACCAGCATCATCATATTGGGCGCCTACAGCTAGGTCCTGTATACCATCGTTATTTAGATCCCCTATGTTTGCAATAGAAAAACCGTAAGTATCAGCATCCGATAAAACAGGACCGTTTTCTGTGCTATCATTTATTTCTACCGTACTCTTTATTGAGCCGTCTTTGTTCATAAAGTGTATGTGTACCGCTCCTCTAGAAGTACCTCCATTGTCATCAAAAGCTGAGCCTGCGGATAAATCCTGTACCCCATCGTTATTTAAATCTCCTATGTTTGCTACTGCAACCCCGAAATAGTCAGTATTATCAAGTAGTGGCCCGTTTGCCGTTCCATCATTTATCTCCACCGTGGATAAGACTTCTCCATTGTTATAAAAATGTTTCTTGGTGCTGGCGTAGACGGGATTGGAAAGACTACCTGAACACAGGACACACGCCGTATATGCAGATAAGATAAGAACTATGCGATTTTTGGGCACTATAAATATGATATAGAAACTTAATCAGTATTGGAAGTAACTTCTTCGATTAATTCGTACCTATATCCCTTGGATAACAGATACTTTTTTAATAATTCTGGCTTCTTTCGGGTTTTTTGAATAATATTAGCAATACACTCTTTTTCAAAAGTTTCCGGTATTTGTGCGAGCGAAGCATCTATCGTATCGCTTTTGAATCTTTTTTTGTACAGAAAGTTTTGAATGGACCGTATACTTCTAGGTTGAGTAGAATTGACAAAGCTTTGAACATACATGTTTACGCTTTTAACCTCATCAAATGCTTCGTCCTCAGATGTTTTATCACGGATAATTTTCACAACCAAAACTAAATCTTCGTCAGATACCTCTGAAAGGTATGTAGAACACAAGGTTTTCAGCTTATCAGTTACTTCCCTTTCACTGCGGGGTTTGTAATAGGCATAATCAAGCAGTTTCTGATAGATCTTTCCTGTTAATTCTTCCAACATCTCTATAGTTTACTCTTCCGCGTTCGCCGATATATTGTCCTCTATTGGGGCGGCATCCTCATCGTCGGCATTGGAACCAATCGACATTGGAAGTTCAGCTTTTTGCTTCACCATATCCTTAATCTTTTTTTCAATTTCAGGTACTAATTTCGGATTTTCCTTTAGATAGATCTTGGCAGCATCTCTACCCTGACCCAGTTTTTGACCCTCGTACTCATACCAAGATCCACTCTTCTTTACAACGCCAAACTCTACTCCAACATCTATCAAACTTCCTTCTTTACTAATACCTTCCAAGAACATTATGTCAAAGTCGGCGGTTCTAAAAGGTGGGGCAACTTTGTTTTTAACTATCTTGGCCCGCACTTTAATTCCGGAGAAATCATTCCCACTCTTTATTGATTGTGTTCTTCTAACTTCTATTCTCACTGAGGCATAGTATTTTAGCGCCTTGCCGCCTGCAGTTGTTTCGGGGTTTCCAAACATCACACCAATTTTAGTTCTCAACTGGTTCGTAAAAATCACAGAACAATTCGACTTGCTAACAGCTCCCGTGATTCTTCTTAAAGCCTGGCTCATCAACCTTGCTTGCATAGCAATAAAGCTATCCCCAATTTCACCTTCCAACTCGGCTCTGGGAACCAAGGCCGCCACGGAGTCAATTGCAATAACATCCACAGCATTAGACCTAATTAAGGTTTCGGCAATATCTAAAGCTTGTTCACCTGTGTCAGGTTGGGAGATCAAGAGATTATCAACATCAACGCCGGTTTTTTCCGCATATGTAGGATCAAAGGCGTGCTCTGCATCTATTAGGGCAGCCGTCCCTCCGAGTTTTTGTGCTTCTGCTATGATGTGCTGCACCACTGTGGTCTTACCCGAAGATTCCGGCCCATATATCTCAATAATTCTCCCGCGCGGAATTCCGCCTATGCCAAGAGCCAAATCCAAAGCGATCGACCCTGTTGGAATAACCGGTATTGTTCGGTCTCCAGGTCTTTCACCTAGCTTCATAATTGAGCCTTTTCCAAAACTTTTCTCGATTTGAGAAAGGGCCGTTCTTAAAGCCAGCTCTTTATTCTTTTGCATTGTGTTGGTGGAATCGTTTGGTTGAACTTGCTGTTTTTGTGTCATAGTAAAAATACTATAGCAGGGTAGGGATTTTTAACAAGAGGCATTATTCCATCCACAGTGGAAAGTCCTATATTTTTAATCTCTCTAAGGTTTGATCTTTTCCTAAAAGCGACAATACATCAAACAAAGGAGGTGTTGCAGTTTTTCCGGTTAAAAATACCCGCAAGGTCATAAAGGCTTCTTTCGGCTTATAGCCGTATTTTTCTAACAGTTCATGTGAATATTTGTCTAAATATTCGGTATTCCAATCACCCTCGGAAACCCTTTCGTATTCTCCGGCAAAGTTAGTAATTATCTCTTTGGCAGTTGCCTCATTCCCGGCATATGAAACTGTCATTGATATATCTACAGAAGGCCTGATATAAAAAAACTCTGTTAACTCACTAAACTCCTTTAATACCTTAAGTCTTTCCTTTATCAAGCTGATTACTTTTATATTAAACTCATCATTTTTTGCACTCGAAAGTAGGGCTACATTATACTTCTGCGCCCACTTTGTAACTTCCTCCCAAAGCTGTGAGTCAGTTAATTGCCTTATGTAAATCCCATTAAGCCACAAAAGCTTGTCTCTATCGAAAGCTACTAAATCGGTATGTTGAATTTTTTTTGTGTCAAAGTCTTGGACAAACTCTTCAAGTGTATAAATTTCCTTTTCGGTACCTGGATTCCACCCTAAGAACATCAGAAAATTCACTAGAGCCGGTACTAGATATCCCTCTTCTAAGAACTCCCTGGCAGACACAGGCCCAAACCTTTTAGACAGTTTTTTATTGGCCCCTTTTTCTTTGATATTAGGAAGGTGTGCAGTTATAGGCATCTTCCAGCCAAAAGCACGGTACAACAACACATGCTTTGGTGTCGAGGGCACCCAATCGGTACCACGCATAATGTGTGTAACACCCATTAGGTGATCATCAACTACAACAGCTAAATGGTATGTGGGATAGCCGTCTGATTTAAGTAAAACTTGATCGTCAATATCAGAAGAATTAAACGTGATATCACCAAGTATCTCGTCATGAAAAGATATTTCCTCGTTTTCAGGAACTTTCAAACGGATTACATAAGGTGTGTTACTTGCTAATTTCTGTTCTATCTCGGTTTGCGACAGTTTCAGGCAGGCGCGATCATATCTGGTTGCCGAAACTCCCTGCTTTTGTTGAACTTCCCGTAGTTCGGCTAATCTTTCCGAAGTGCAAAAACAGTAATAGGCATGTTTTTTTTCTACCAGCTCTAAGGCGTACTTCTTATATAAATTCAATCTTTCAGACTGAACGTAAGGACCAAACTTTCCTTCAGCTTCCGGCCCCTCATCCCATGAAAAGCCGTAATCTCTAATCACGTCGAGGATTTTTTCAGTAGCATCAGGCACAAACCTGGTCCTATCGGTATCTTCGATTCGAACAATAAACTTTCCACCATGCTTTCTTGCATAAGCTATGTTATAGAGCAGTGTTCTTATATGACCTATATGATATTCTCCGGTCGGGCTCGGAGCCATTCGGGTTCTTACCCCCTTGAAAGTTGTTTCTTCCATGGGAGCATTCTAGCATATATAATGAATGGGATGAATCTAACTAAAACTTCTGCGGCTTTCAAAAAAGGCCTAAAGGTAGCAGGGATCATTGTTCTGGTCTACTACATAACAACTTTATATATTTATCCATTCGCCAAGAGCATATATCGAAGAATTATTGTTAAGGTCGATCCTCCAAACGCATTGTTCGGCCAACTAGACCAGCTGGAATTTACTTCGAAACCTATTAAAGCTGAAAACGTCACATATGTGCTTAACACAAAAAATGGCAGATTACCTGAGGACATGCCTTTTAAAATGAAGGTATACAAATTTGAGCAGGGAAGCGTATCCTTCACAGCCGGCGGCGAGGCCCTTGATACAGCAGCTTTTATGGGGTTTTCTGATTCTGATTTAATTTCTGATCTAAAAGGATCTACCTACAAGTGGAGAAGCCTTTCTTCAGGAGGACTACTCGAAATTAATAAAGACACCAGAACGATAGAGCTAAGTACTGATCTAACCGGCCCCGGCCAAGAATACTTTAGAGGCTATTTCGCTCCCGAGGCGGCACAAGAAAGCGCGAGAGCTCTTTTTAAATCAATCAAAAGATTTGATTCCTTATATGAAAGCGGAAAGCAGGAGGTAGTAATGGGAAAGTTTAACGGCAGCACTATAGCCAATGTAGACAAAGGAAGCGGCCAAATAGCGCGTGTCGATTTTTTTCGGTTTGTAAAAGAAGGCAATTTAACATATATGATACTTGGACCTGATCCCTCAAAAGGACTTTTGCATACCTACGTGCGAAAAGTGTCAAAAGAGCCTTCTCCATTCAATTACCCAATTGTGCAAGGTTATTTTAAAGAGGTGAATACCGATTCCAAAGCGTTTTACCCTGTTATTGAGGTGGCCAGCGCATGGAAAGCCGTTAAGCAGGGAAGCGGCATTATCGCCCAGGTTTCACCCAAAGCCAACAACCCATTTGAAGAGTACGAACCTGTGGCTATAAATACCATACTAATTAACAACATAAAACTAGCTTATTATGAATCCCCCCAAAACTTACGATACTTACAGCCCATATTTGTATTCGAAGGAAATTACAGAGTAACCGGAGGCCAGGGTGGAGATATCGTAATCTACTTTCCTGCAGTATCAGGAGAATACGTCAAGAAAAACTAATTGAGCTTCCAAGAATACTTTTCATTTACCCAATCCAGTAGCTTGTATGTGTCCCCAAACCTATCACTACTGGCCATAACGACGATTACCAAATCTTTCTCCAAGTCGGCGTACTCATAAAGTAAAACCTCTCCTGCACCCTCCGTTGTCCCCGTTTTAATTCCCAGTGTTCCCTCAACCTCCCATAGAGCTTTATTTGTATTCTGAACCTTGGTTCTAAATTCCTTGTTTACTGATGTCAAAGTGTACTCCTGTGTCCTGATGGCTTTTCTAATAAACGGATCCTTAATTGCTGCTTTGGCTAACAAATACAAATCTTCCGCAGTTGATACATGCTCCCCATTATCTCCATCCAGTCCTATTGGATTCGAAAAATTTGTACTTTTCATACCAAGGGCACTGGCCTTATCATTCATTTTTCTGAGAAATAACTCGTATTCAACTTTGTTTCTTGCCAATACACAAGCAGCATCCCCTGCGGAGCCAACTAACATTGCATTTATTAAGTCCCTAGCATAATAGCTCATACCCTCCCACAGAAAAACCTTGGTGCTCTCAACCGAAGAACATTCGGGAACCATCTTCACAGTTTCATCCAGATCATAAACATCTAAGGCTACTATAGCCGTCATAAGTTTTGTAGTAGAAGCCGGTGGTAAAATTACCCCTGAATTTTTCGAGTACAAAATTTTGTCATTTCTTCTATCAGCTACAATTGCCGACAAAGAGGTAACGTAAGGAGCCGGCAGGTCCTCTGCTATCTTAGGAAATTCAGAAATTCTCGGAGATGAACTAATAGTTTGTGATGCAGGATATAGTGAATACACGAATCCATTACTCAAGTAAGAAATATCTGAAAAAAAGGCCACAGAAAAGTAAATGAGAAATAACCCTAAGGTTGCCGGTAGAAATCTTGCTGTCTTAACAAGGAATCTTTCAACACAATAGAAAACAAAATCTATCCCAATAAGTGTCAGGGCCATAAGCCTTATTATGATCAGTCCCATACTCGATATTGAAAGCATATTAGGGGTTAATTCTCTTAACATCGCGGGGCAATAACGTGGCTTCTTTTACACTAGGCAAATCCAGCATCTGCATAATTATTCGGCCCGGCCCAATTCCCACACCACCATGAGGAGGACACCCGTATTTAAAAAAGTCCATATAGCCCCTTAGAGATTCCACATCCATCCCTTTCTCTTTAGCTTGCTTTTCCAATACCTCGTAGCGATGCTCTCTTTGGGCACCGGTTACGATTTCTAAACCCTTATATATCAAATCAAAGCCCTTGGTAATATCAGGTTGATCGGGATAACGCATATGATAAAAGGCTCTTCCGTTCGCCGGATAATCGATTAGAAAAACAAAATCGCTTCCCGTTTGCTCTTTGATCAATCTTCCAAGCTCCCTTTCTTCCTCAGGTGATACATCATAATCTTTTTCTCCTGAAATACCTTTTGCTCTTAACAATTCCTTGGCTTCTTTCATGGTTACTCTTGGAAATGGCCTTTTTGGTATTTCGAGTTCGGGCAACACAGTTTTGTTAACTTGTTCAAATCCTGATATCAAAAATTTCTCCAGTTCATCCATTACATCATGATGTGACTCAATATAAGACAGCTCAAAATCCCAGCCTGTAAACTCAGTCATATGCCGGGTTGTATACGAAGGTTCAGCCCTAAAGATAGGACCGGTAATAAACACCTTCTCAAATCCGGCAGCCATCGCCATTTGCTTATAAAATTGCGGGCTTTGGGCCAAATAGGCTTTTCTGTCAAAATAGTTCACCTCAAATACTTCCGCCCCGGACTCACTTGGAACTCCCATAAATGATGGTGCATAGACTTGAATGAAGTTATTCTCTTCAGTGTATTTTCTTACACCTTTTTCGAGTTCAGTCCAAACTTTGAAGATATTTATTCTTTCATCTTTTCGTAAATCAATCCATCTGTAGTCGAATCTCTTGGGAGCATCAGTTTCCTCTCCGCCTTTTTCGAAAACTACCGGTATGGGAAGCTCCGGGGAGGCTAGTGATAACACCATTATTTCCTCTGCTTCAATCTCGAAGCCGTTGGGTGCCTGTTTCTCTTCTTTTGCCAAACCTGTGATACATACAACCGATTCAAGTGTCAAAGTTTTGCACGTATCAAAAGCTTCGGTGTGTGACTTTAGTACAACTACTTGTGCCCTTCCTGTAACATCGCGAATTATTAAAAACGCTATCGAACCTTGCTGCCGAATGGTTTCGACAAATCCTTTGATTGTAATTTTTTCACCTATTTTTTGCTTTATTGATTTTATATGAGTTCTTTCCATACTTTCCTTATAAACAGAAAAACCTCTACTAAACAGAGGTTCCGATATTACGGAAGGTGCCAACCTTCATAATGCTTATTTACAGCTGTAACGGGCATTCCCGGCTCGCCATTTCCTGCGAACAGCTTGGCGGTTGTCACTTTTCCGCCTCAACGCTTTTTATAACTAACAAATGTATTCTATATTTTACGGGAAAAAAAGCAAGCCCCGCAAATCTTTTTAGAATCTGCGGGGCGTAATAGTTTGCGGCTGGCGGATACGAACCTCTGTTCGATGTACCATAAAATCCGCCAGCCACTATTTAGTGGGGGTTCGAGTGGAGTCTACCGATAAGTATATTACAGTATTTCTCCAACCCTGAAGCCCACGGCGGTTGAGTGCATGCCGTCAGATCTGCAGTATCTGTTTTCGGCTTGAACGCAGGTCTCGTGGTCTACGTATCCTAAAGCTTTTCCACTTACCAGCTTTAGCGATAGGCGACTTGTTTCGCCCTTACCACAAGTACACTGCGCAGAAGGGGGTGCACTCAACGTAAAACGACCGATCCATGGCGTGGGAAATCTCGCCGATTTACACCATAAAAAAGACGCCACTTCACGGGTCGATGCATGAATTATAGACTAATTTATGGAATTTGTCAAGCTATAAGTTATAAAGATCTGTAGGGGAATTAAAAACCGCCTCCGTGTTGTTATATTAACCAACGCGAAGGCGGACTAAGATCGATGGATGCAGGGAGCCGGACAGCACGTCCTAAGACAGTTTCGCGAAGGCCGGTTTTATGCAACGGGCGTGGGGCGAGCTAGCCAGGTAATAGGTCATACGCCAGCTAACTGCCAAGCGGCGGGTGGCACAACATCACAATGTGCGGCCACATAGCCAAAGCCCGCGAAAGTTCCGGCCAAAGGAGCCCTGCCTCTACACTTGTATACAACCGGGGTGTCCCGTATGCTTGGTTTCCCAAGAGTGTAGAAGGGCCCACGCATTCGAAAAACTGCTACTCTCTGCATCCATGGCGCGAATATTACGCTATTTTCGCAGAAATGTCAATACTATGGGATCTTAATGTCAACCACAACCAAATCTACAGACCTTTTATTGTTGAATTCATTAATTTTTAGTGTAAAAGCCAGATCTACTATATCCCCTAAGCACAAAGATTCACAAGCTTGTTTGCCATTGAAGTAAATCGCTTTATAGTCCTTTTTTCCTGCGGTTACAGTCAGTTTTACATGCTGAGCCGACTTTCCGATAATATCAATATTCTTAACTTTAACCCCCGTTACGGCGAAAACAGGTTCTCTGTTGCCCACTCCAAAAGGTTGTAATTTCTCCAAGTTCTGCACCAATTCAATGTCAATTGCTTCCAAAGGCAGTTCAATATCTACTTCTACTGTTCTTACCAAATCGTCGTCCAAAATACATGAATTGGCAAGTTTGACCACCTTTCCTTCCAGCTCGGTGATTTTATTTTTATTGATAGAAAACCCCGCCGCACCCGGATGACCCCCCAAGCTTTCAAACATATCCTCAAAGTTCCTCAAAAAGGCTATTATGTCCACGCCGGGTACCGATCTTACAGACCCTTTTGCCATTTCCTCGTTTATGCTCATAACAATAGAGGGGCGGTAATACTTTTGAGTAATTTTAGCAGCCACTAAACCGATAATACCTTCGTGGAAATCCTCATGGTAAGCAATCACCACTTTTGGCAAGTTTTTTAGATCAAACTGTCCCGCCAACTCATACATTTGTAAAGTTTTATCCTGCCTATCAATGTTTATTTCGTGCAGTTTTTGTGCAATATCCTCTACCACCGAGGGATCCTCTTCGGTGAATAGTTTTACAGCCTCCACGGCATCAATTAATCTGCCCGTCGCATTAATTCTAGGCCCAATGACCCAACCCAATTCGTAGTTAGAAATCTTTTTCCCCTCATTTCCAGAGGTTTTTATTAATTGGGCAAGACCTAAAGGGGGCTCAGTATTTATTACCGAAAGGCCTGCTTTAACAATAGCTCTGTTAAAACCAAGCAGGGGCTGAATATCTGTAACTGTGGCCAGGGCTGCTAGAGCTACTCCGGCTTTACTTTTTGAGCCTAGGCTCTTGCTTAAAATCCATGCTAGAGCTGCTCCAACTACGGAGTCGCTCCACACTATTTCGTCGGCATTTGGTAAATGTGCCGGTTTTTGATGATGATCAGTGATTATGATCTGCTGACCTATTTTTTTAGCGTAATCAACTGCATCATTCGCTGTGATACCACCATCAACGGTAACAATTAATGCCCTTTTGCCGCTAACCAGCTTGAGTGCATCATCAATCGACAACTCTGTTAGTCCATAACTGTGAACAAATCGATTGGGTATAAAGAAAAAAGTATTTTGGTAGTTGAGTTCCTTTTTTAAAGTATTAAACAATATGGCCGTAGCACATACCCCATCTGCGTCGTAATCCCCATGGATTATTATAGGTGTCTCCTTCGCAATGGCGTCTTTTATAATTTTGGTTGCAGACTTCAAAGATTCCACAAACTCTTCAGGCAGTAACTTGAAAGACTCGTTGAAGGTAGGAGGATTTAGAAAAGCTTTTATATCTGTGATTCCGCGTTGTAACAGAATTTGCTCGGCTAAATCATTTGTTGGATTATAAACTCCGGAGATTACCCATTTTTGTGGCATTATGCTACCTTTTGGCTTTTTCCCACAAAACCAGTATAGGTGTAGCAGTAAATATACTTGAATAGGTTCCGGAAATTATGCCAACCAGCATTGCAAGCACAAAGTTCTTGATACTGGCACCGCCCAAAACATATAAAGAGGATAAAGTTAAAACCACTGTGAAGGAGGTCGCCAAAGATCGGGCTAGCGTTTCGACAACGGAAAAATTTGCCACTTCTTCGAAATTAAAACTCTTAGGTAGTTTCCTTAGGTTTTCTCTAATTCTATCGAAAACAACTATTGTGTCGTGTACAGAAAACCCTAAAACAGTTAACAGCGCCGTAATAAATAGCGCATCGATTTCCACACCAAAGTAGTGGCCTAAAATAGCGAAGAAACCGATGACTACATAGGCATCATGGAACATCGCAATTATTGCCGAAATACCAAACTTAATACTGGAATAAGGCTTGGGGATATTTCTAAAGGCATACGCTATATAGCTCATAATTCCAATCATGGCCCATGCTAAAGCCACGAAAGCTTTTTTAGCGGTTTCGGCACCTACTACCGGACCCACAGTTTCGAACGACTTTTGTTCAAAATTGTTTTGTGCAAATTTTTCACTAAGCCCGTTCTTTAATTCGTCGAATTTTGCAGTATCCAATGGTTTTGTTTTAATCTCGGCAGTTGTTTTTTCCTGCTTGTCTAGCCTCACCGATTCGATATCAACTCCTTTCTCCTTAAATACATCTCTGACAATGGTTTCCTCGTTCTCCATCGGAGAAAATGAGAATGTGATGATTGATCCGCCTGTGAAATCTATCGCAAGATGCAACCCCTCTTTAAGAAGATAAACTGTCCCCGGTAGCATTAAAACTAATGAAACCACTAAGTACCAAACCTTATATTTCATTAGATTCATTATGTTTTTATTCATGCTTGGGCCTTCTTAACTGACCAAAATTTGTAGCCTCAATAAAAGTTTTGACGACAAATATTGATGTAAACAATGATACAAATATTCCTATGGCTAAAGTAAGCGCGAAACCACGAACCGACCCTGAGCCAAACTGGAAAAGAATGAAAGATGTAATTAATGATGAAACATTAGAATCTTTAATGGAATTCCACGCCCTTTCGAAACCTAGTTTTATAGCCAAATTTCGAGGCTTCCCCCAGCGGATTTCTTCACGGGTTCGCTCGAATATTAAGATACACGCATCAGTGGCCATTCCAATAGACAAAATAAATCCGGCTATACCGGGCAAAGTTAAAACTACCGGTATTATTTTGAATATAGCTAAAACAATAAAAGAATAGATGATCAATGATATGCCCGATAATATACCCAAAAATCGATATCTTAAAACCAAGAAAGCGAAAACCAAGATTAGCCCCACTACGCCTGCAAGAAAGCTTTTTTGGATTGATTCCCCCCCTAAGGTTGCACCGACTGTTTTCTGCTCAAGAACCTCGACCGGAATAGGTAAAGCACCTGATCTCAACTGAATAGCCAAGGTTTTTGCTGATTCAAACGTAAAGTTACCACTGATCACTGGATCGGAAATTAGACCTGTCGCTAAATCTTCAGATACAGTAGGGGCAGAAATCGGGAAACTGTCCTCATCAAGGTACAAGGCGATAGGTTTACCTATATTGGTTTTAGCCAACTCACTGAATTTTGTTCTACCCTCGTTGGTAAACTTTAGCTGGATTTGGGGTTTGCCTTGCTGAGAAATATCCCCACCTTGAGCTACAACCACATCTGCACCTTTCATATCCGCACCTGTAACCCCGCTGTCTTCCCAGCTGTCGGGGCTGGACACGTATTGAAGGTACTTGTCTTGTGTCCATTCCAGGTCTTTTTTAAGTGTTTTAAACTTTAGTTGAGCAGTTTGACCTATTAGATTTATCGCCTCGGACACATTATCGATCCCGGGAATTTCAACAATTATTCTGTACTCATCTCCCACCTTGGAAGTTGCAACAAAAGGTTCGGTTACCCCCAATAAGTTCACCCTTCTATCGATAACCTCTTTAGCCGATTCCAAAGCTCCTGATTTTTCATCATCAGCTATTTTCGACATATCAGCCCGTAACACCACTTTTATTCCCCCCTCTAAGTCCAAACCTTTTTTAATATCCCTTAAGTCTAATTGCCACTTTCCTAAATTAATAAAATAACCGCCTACCGACGTATCCAACTTTAACCACTTGTTATTTATACTAATGGGAATTCGGGGTAAAACTACTAATATCGATAAAACGGTCATCGCAAAGATCATCCCGAGTCTAAAATTTAGATTTTGCATTACTTTCATAATAAATCAGGATATAGAGTAGAACTTTTCTTCATCTCCTACAAGCATCATCCTGCTTTGGGATAATACCCTATTTATAAATTGATCTCCAGTTCTTTTTCGAGATTTAAATTCTGTGGATGTCATTACTGAGAAATTTAACTCTCTGCCCGATTTAGACTCCTGCTCTTTGACAAGCTTTTTTAATGCCTCAACTTCGATATCACCCACAATAAACAAGTCCACATCCAAAGCTGTGGATTCACGACCTTTAAAGTAAGCAGGGCAAAATACAGCAAACTCTATATCACCCAAATCTGATTTTTTTTGAAGAATTTTCTTGGCTAGTCCGGTCTCTTTAGCTAGTAGGTTTAAAAGCTCGTTGTAGAAAGGATTTAACCGATCGACACTGTAATAGATTCTATTCATGCTTTGACGCCGTTTAAAAATTCCGGTTTTTACAAGATTGTCTAATTCCCTGCGTACGGCGTTTATTTCAGTATTTACTGCCCTAACAATACCCCTAACATGAACTTCCTTTTTGTTGCTCAGCAACATCAGCTCTAATATTTTTAGTCTTACCTCTGACACGAATAAATTTTTTAACATAAAAGCAATTTCTTGGGCAGAGTTTTAATACACAACTTGATCCATGTTCGCATCCGAAACAATGCTAATCCAGAAATTACCCCTATTGAAGGCTATTTCTTCCCCATTGGTATCGTAAAAAACAGTTCTTTCGTCTCGGCCGGCTTTGGTCCATGTGGCATCAATAACCCTGCCATCTATCATTATCAAGGCTTGGCCGCTTCCTTCTAGCTCATAGGTTAACCTATTTTTATCATCTCCTGCAATAGGCTGTTCAGGAACAAACTGAATTATCAGGTTCTTCACTCTTACCTGTTCTCCCGTATTTAGATCAATTGTTGGCTTGGGTTGGTCGTTTTCATCAAAACCGGTATATCTTCGATAGGTATTGGTTCCCATGTCGTATTTGAACATACCCGTGTAATCACCCTTATACCAAAAATCAATTTGAATAAGATCCTCACATCCTATTTCGGCGCACTTTGTTGGTGAAGCTGCCGAATCCTCTTTGAACTCCCATAACCTTATATCACTCGTACCGCCCCACCCTAGGTCTTTTCCAACCTGATTGAGATACTGCACGTTTCCAAAAGCCGTATGCTCCCATGCAACATCCGAACTGACCCTTTTCATATCTCTCCAACAAGCCTCATCTTTTGGATCATCCAGAACTTGGTCACAATTAAGACCTGCTCTGCCCAAACTTCTCACAGGCCAAGATTCTATCGCCTGTAAAGCCTGGGGAGACCAGCCTATATGCATAATAGCCGCATCCGCTAATTCTTTAACAATGACCAGATAATATTCTCTTGTACTTCTAATCGGCCCCGCTTTTTGGGGAAATTTGGAATGAAAAAAACTAAGAAATCTTGTTATCCCACCCTCGGCGACGATTTCATAAATAATATCTGCATCGCCCAACCCCGCTTGAGGGCGAGCACTTATATGATTATTCACCATTACACCAATCGGGCGGGAATCAATCCAGGAAGCAGCATCTTCGCCCATATAGAAAACCCCGGTTAACGGACTCATTACTTCTCCCCTGATTACGCTATTATTGCCCCCGGTAGTCACTCCGGATTTTTGGAAAGGGTTTAAGACCTGTCTGGCATTTTTTCCCGAAAGAAACAGATATAGGATTATTAGGATAATAGGGATTAAACTGAAGGGAAGGATTTTTTTTACTTTATCCTTGAAACTCGGCGGCTGCATTTGATCATACATCGTTAAATTATATATGTATCAACCAAGTTGCACAAATAACAAACAAAGTGTAGTATGTGCTTCCTGAGGCGAGCTCACGTATTGCGTAGCAGTGCCTAATTGTTACATATTGATGCAGGTCTTACCCCAAAGAACATTGCTATAACAGCATTTGCCCCAATATGTATAGATTGACACCTGGGCCAGGGTATGATAAAAAATACATCGTAATAGTTTTCCTCCCCACACGGGGCTAATTTTTTTGTGGACCTTCAAAGTCCACTATAAAGAAATATAAAATGGATAAAAACAATAAAATAACATTAACTAAAGAAGGGCTCGATAATCTTAAAAAAGAATTGCAAGAGTTGATAAAAATCAAACAACCGGAAATTGCTCAAAAGATTAAAGAGGCTCGTGAAATGGGCGACATTTCTGAAAATGCAGCCTACGACACAGCTATGCAAGAAAAGGCCTACATCGAAGGTCGAGCTGCCGAATTGGAAGAACTGATCAAATCATCTTCGGTGGCAAATTGTTCTTCCGACGGTACTGTGTGTGTTGGATCTAAGGTTTTAGTTCATGTAGACGGAACACAAGAGGAGTTTCACATCGTGGGACCCCCCGAAGCCAACCCCATGGAAAAAAAGATTTCCCACGAATCGCCTTTGGGATCTATGCTTATGGGCAAAAAGATCGGGGACAAGTTTGAAGTTGAGGCTCCTATAGGGATCCTTACCTACACAATCCTAAAAATCAAATAAATTCAATAAAAAATCATTGAATACTTGATTCTATTGTGGTTATATTGCCACATGGCAACAATTCAAGAATTACGCGAGGTGCGAATTAATAAACTAAATAAACTCATAGAAATGGGATTTAATCCCTACCCGCCCTATGCAAATAAAACTGTTATAAACAGCAGGCTCACACAAAACTTTGAAAAATACGAAAATAGCGTACAAACCCTTACCGGAAGATTAATGTCGTGGAGGGAACATGGACCCTTATCCTTCGGCGATCTCCAGGATGAATCAGGTAGGATTCAGTTATATATCAAGCAGGATTCCTTGGCAGAAAAAAATGTCGAGGAACAACTATTGGGATACGAGGATTTAAATCTACTGGATATAGGAGACTTTTTAGAAGTTACGGGCAAAGTAACTAAAACACAACGAGGTGAAATTTCCTTGGAGGCGACCCACTTAAAAATTATCGCAAAAGCATTAAGACCTTTACCCGAAAAATGGGACGGCTTAAAGGACGTGGAGGAAAGATACCGAAAAAGGTATTTAGATTTATTAACAACTCCTGAAACCCGAAGGGTGCTGGATGCACGCTGGAAAATAACATGGGAACTTCGTAAATTCCTAATCGAAAAAGGGTTTAATGAGGTAGAAACACCAATATTGCAATCTTTGTACGGGGGTACAAATGCAAAGCCGTTTACTACCCATTTTAATGCACTGGACTGCGACTTTTATCTAAGAGTAGCACCTGAGCTTTACTTAAAAAGGCTAATTGTCGGAGGTTACGAGAAAGTGTTTGAGATAGCTCGAAATTTTAGAAACGAGGGTATGGATCACTCTCATTTCCCTGAGTTTACGATGGTTGAGTGGTACGAGGCGTATGCCGACTACAACAAGGTTATGGACTTAGCCGAAGAACTAGCTAAACACCTGATAAGGCAACTTAGCGGAAAGACTGAACTAAGTGTGGGTGAAAATACTATCGAAATAGGAAACACCTGGCGAAGAGTACCGGTTGAGGAGTTGTTGAAAGAACACTTGGGAATAGAATGGAACACGGTTTCTGAAACTGAACTAAAAGAGCTTCAAGAAAAATATAAGGTGAAAACCAGAGGTGTGTGGACAAAGAATAAGGCTCTTTTTGCCATTTTTGATCACGTAATCACAAAAAAGTTGATCGAACCTACATGGGTAATTGATTACCCCATCGAAGTTAGCCCCTTAGCTAAAGCTCACAGGTCTAAACCGGGAAGAACCGAGAGATTTGAAGGCTACATTGGAGGCGTGGAAATCTTCGACGGCTGGAGCGAGATAGTGTCGGGTTTAGAACAGAGACAAAGGTTTGAAACTGAACAAAATAACATGCGGGAAGGTGATGATGAGGCCATGCCACTTGATGAGGACTTTATTGAAGCACTTGAGCACGGGGCGCCTCCAATGGGTGGCATCGGCTTTGGTGTCGACAGACTTGTGATGTTTTTAACAAACACTTGGGCAATTAAGGATGTTACAGCTTTTCCGATTTTAAAACCAAGAAATAATTGATATCATTAGCCAATGAACGAAGAAGTTGTTGTAGACATTAAAACTGTTGAGGAAAAACTAGCTGATTTACAAAGGAGAAAAAAGAAGTTCAACAGAATAATGGCTATAGTAAAATTAGTTGGTATATTTTTGATTCTGTTTGTGATTTCTTCCCTGATATACAACAGATATTTTAAAAAAAGTCCTCCTGCACCTTTTGAACCAAAGGAAGATACCCCAACAACAGAACCTAATGACTTCACAGTTATTACTCCTAAGATTTTTACTGATGATACTCTAAAAATATCATTTCAGTACCCCGGAAACGCACAACTTACACCGTTGAATGTTTCAGAAGATAAAAAAATAACAAAGCTGTCCGTTTTATATGATACTTCATGGACAGATGCACTTCCCCAAGTTACCGAATCGGCTGTTAACGACGGCTATGCGTTAAAAATAACCAGGTTCGAAACCCAGGTTACCGATATTCAAAATATTGCCAAAACCAAGCTTAAAAGCCTTCAGGACAAATGTTTCCCCGTAACCGAATACACTAGTCCGCACTTTGAAAAGATCGACAACATTGATTCGATAGCATTTGAGGCTAACAAATGCGGGGGAGATTACAAATATATTTATGTACCTCGCTTTTACGCATATTATGAGCTTGAACTCATCGCCAAAGGAGATTTTGGCTATACCGAGAGATACTCAAGGACTATGGGTGAAGTTGTGGATTCTCTCAAATTCTTTTCGGAGGATCCACCGGGATGGACCCCATTTATTGTTTTTGATAATGCAAAATATCTATTTTCTTTTAAGCATCCGAGATTCGACTCTAACTGCTGTGATGTACCGGGACCAAAGTTTGAAAAAAACTCTCCTACAAATTTAGGCAGTTTAGTGGATCCTACTACCAAGATAGATAGCAAGAATTTCGATGGAATCACCTTGTACGCGGATAAAGAGACCGGAAGATCATTCGACCAATATGTGGAAAGACAGAAAACTTTGTTTAATGACGAGTATGTGATCGTAAAGGGAGAAAATCCTAAAACTTCTCAAGAAGAATTCACTGTTGGAGGGAAGCGCGCGATAAGAATCAAAGGTTACTCGTGGAAAGGTAATGATTTGATATATTTGGATACTTTGGATAGAGGAGCTGTTATCACTGTTTCGGTAAACAACCTAACAGGTGAAAGCTTTGAAATAAAGCTAAAAGGCATGTTGGAATCGTTTGAGTTTAGAAACTAAACAATTTCCATATTCGCGAAGAAATTTGCTCGAGTCCATATAGTTATTTTGGTCGCGACATTAAGCCAACATTTTTTGAACTTGCAAAATTAAATTCAACTCTTTGATAAATTACACCATGATCGTCGTAAAATTTCGAGATCTGGTCTATCAAAGCTTCCCTGCCAAGCTTTCTTGATCGATCCCAAAAGTTACAGCAGGGGATTAAGATAGCAGGCTTAATAAGTGCCGCTTCGGCTACAGCTCTGGTGGCTTCGTCGGGATGTAAGCCAATTATTAAGTCGAAGGTTGAAGCAAGATCGGAATCAAATACTTCTTGCACAGAAGGAACACCTACTAAGGCAAATCCTCTTGGATCAACCACTTCAGCTTCGTAGTTGTACTTCTTTCGCAAAATCCTTGTTAGCATCCCCCTTCCTCCCGCCACATCGGCAATGTACCTAACTTTTCTCCCATAAGTTTGGGCAACAAAATCCGCTAAAACCTCAAACCTTTCGGGGGCGCCATGAAACATGTGACCTTTAGTTTTTCCCTTGAGTGTACTCATACCGTTTCCTCAGCTTTTTTGTTGTAAATAACAATATTTTGGCCCTTAAAATTGAGCTCTGCTTTTCCAATATCAAAGCCCTGTTGCTTGGCGTAATCAACAAGCGAATCCAGCCAGTTAATACCCTGTTGTGGAATAATCGGCTCTCCTACAACACAACATGGTAGAAGCACAAAATCCTTCCCATATTTTTTGCAGGCATTTATGATTTTCATATTCGAACCATGTGCGTGCAATCCGATGAGCAAGTTATAATCTTGAGCCATTTCTTCTTTAAATTTATCCGTAACTCTTGTAACACTCCCTCTTTCTTTTTTAACAAGCGTTGTCCTCGTCTTCGTTAAGTCTTTAAAGGTTCGGGGTAATTCTTGGTTAAAGGGATCAATAACGACAGCATTCCAGCCGCTTTTGTTTAATAAATAGGCTAACAGCCCCTTCCCACCACCTACATCCGCGGCTTTACAGGGTTTATAGTTAGTTACCAACCAGTCGTGTAAGAGATGGAATCTTTTGCGGTGACTAAGCCTTGGTTTTCTTCTATCTGTTTTTTGCTTCACGAAGGCATTATAGCAACAAACCAAGCATGTAATTTTGCCAAATTGGATTACAAGCCCAATTGCTCAAGTTTAGCAGCAGTCTCGTCGTGAAGCCGTTTCTCGAGTATCTCCTGAGCATTTATTGTAGCCATCTCTTCTTTTCTACTCTCTTCCCACGCCTCTCTGGCGGCCAGCCTCCTTGGCTCCACAACTTTTTCACCTAATAATCTTAGGAAAACTGGTGCAAAATTCACAAAGACCTTTAATTCATCATCCCCACTCATTTGCATGCCATCTACCCTAACTTTAGGTAAAGGTTGGCCAAAATATTCTGGATAATTGACCACTTTGTAAATGTTTTTAAAGGTGTGCTTGGGACTACTGAGATCTAGTGTGATCCTTACTCCATTATAAACCAGACCAAGCTCCTCAACATTGTCCTCCTCGAGTTTTGAAGTAAAATCAGACGACCCATTATATCGCTCCTCAAACTTCTCAACGAACTGCTTCTCAGTGAGAAGGTACCCGGCCATGTTAGCTATCCTCTCCCCATTAAGAACTTGTTTATCACTTGGTCGTAAAAACCCAAACTTCTTCCCTCTAAAATAATTCTCAACCAAAGCCATGGTATGTGCAACAGAGACATCCTCTATAAATTTGTCCGCCTTATCACCAAACAAACTTTGTAGTTCTCCAATAAGTGCTTGGGGGAAAGCATAGCCACGTTCCTCGAGTGTATATGACTCCGGTGTCAAACCAGTCATTCTGTCATGGATATCAGTGTATTGTTCCCCACCAATTTTGGCAGTGCTGGGACTGGTAACGTAAGATATATCAAAAGGGTTTGCTGTGAATTCTTTTTTCATACCTATATTTTGCACTCAACCCAAAGAAGTTGTCAACGCTCATCTATTCCATGCTATGCAATTTTTAGCAAACTGTTTCAACGAACCGCTTTTTATAATTATTGCTTCGGGCTCAAAAACAGCGGCATACATATTTACCAGCGATATTACATCCAATAAAGCCCTATAACTAGATAAACCTGACATATCTATGTATATCTTGGTAAACTTGTTTCCAAGCCTCATAGCCTCTTTGATGTTGAACGCATCAAGCGTTTCAAACCTTATTTCAGGGTATTTTTGCCTTGCAACTTTAATGCAATCCAAGCTTATATCCGTAGCAATAAGGTTTTTGCATTTTTCATGAATAAGTGTTGAAGTTGTTCCCCACTCACAGCCAATTTCTAGTATTGAATCTAAAGGCTTCACCCATTTTTCTATTGTTTGCCTAAACTCTTCCACACCTCTTGTGGCTATAAAAAGAGTTTTGAGCTTATACTGATTTTCATTTGCCATATAAACACACTGCTTGCGCAGCCTTTCTTGTGTGAGTTAGGGAACAAAAAAGCGCCCGAAGCCACACACTAATAAAATACCGAACGGTGTTTTTCTCACTTCGTTCGAAAAATAATGTATAACTTCTGGCGCTCTAAAGATAGAACTTGCTGAGCTACTCCGCCGTAGGCGAATGACCTCCAGACATTGGTATGCTAACATAGGCGACTATATTTAGCAAATAAAGATCAAAATCTCTTTTGGTGACCCCACGGGGAATCGAACCCCGATTTACGGAATGAGAATCCGCCGTCCTAGCCGTTAGACGATGGGGCCACGCCTCGCCATTCTAACAATAAACAAATCCAACGGCAAGATTACTGTATAATATTATTTATGTTAAGTGATCTCAAAAAGATTCTTTACTTACTGCCTGTTGTAGTAGCTTTACTTTTTGCTTCGTATATTTACTTCAACCGCTATCAACCTAAATCCATTCGCCAAGTTGAAGAAGTTAAGGGTAAACACGTAGGAAGCAAAGAGGAAGAAATTACATATCCACTTGGAGCAAAAAACGTAAGCTACAACGACACTAGCTCCAAAATCCAAGCAACCTTTCAAACTAATAAAACTCCTGAAGAGATCATGAGTTTTTACAAAGCAGTTTTAATGGATAAAGACTGGGAGCTGGATTCCGAAGGAGACGAGAATGGGTTTTATATTTCGTATTATCGAAAAGACTCTCAACGGATTAAGATATTGGCATCATTCCAAAGTAGTGATGAGGAAACTTTAGTAAGTGTTGAGAAATATTAACTAGTTATCCTTGGTTCCAACCAAAAAGATAGCTCTCCAGGGCCGGTAGTTACTTACGAACGTATCTTGGCCTATTATCTCCTCCCCGCGTTTAACAGTTCTTGAAAAGGTTGCAGTTCCTCCCCATGCAGACCAATCGACCTGCTTAACAGTTCCCTTTGGTAGGGTGGGATCGTCTTGGTATAGCGACGCGGGAGGGGGGCTTTGGTTTGTTAAAACAGACTCTGAAGTTTCAACTTCCCTACCATCAGGTGTGCCGTAGATACTGAACTTCAACCACTGCTCGGCTTTGTTGTAGTCAGTTTGTACCAAAATATAATTTGGCGTGTCATTTTTAAATTGAAAATCTATCGAAGGTTGAAAAATAGTGGCATCAAAACCAGGAGCTCTATCCTGCTCGTAATAGCTAACTCTATAATCATGAGGATACCTTGTTACAATCGGCAATCCAGCATCCAAAGCTGCCCTAAACAACGTAGTGGAGGTTTGACAAACTCCCCCTCCCTCACCGAGTATTGTTCTTCCCCTGCTTATAATATAGGCAGAATTGTAACCTGTTGCAGCACTAATTTCACCAATGGAATTATTCATCGAGTAGATTTCCCCCGGTGGAACCAAAACGCCATTAGTTCTTTCGGCCGCCAAAGTTAAATTGTGAATTCTGGAGGACATTGAACCGTAATAGGTTGAACTGCCTTCTCCCAGCAACGAATAAATCCCATACTTTGATTTGTCGGTGGGGCCTGATATTACTGTTACCGGAATTTCAACCTGGCTTAAACCGCCAAGATAGGCCTCTTTAAACTGTTCCGAAAACGCCTTTGTATTAACTTCCAACCCTTTGGAAACTAATTCAAAATCAAGAACCTTTTCCCTATCTACTCTAGTGACTCTTGCCCGGGGAGGATTATTTACATCCATCGCAACAGATTGTACAAACAATTCTAGTCGTGGCTCATTTATACCTATTTCCAGCTTATCTCTATTTGTGATATCCAAAAACTCAATTAAATCCACAGTGGAAAGGGATTTCACATAGTCATTGTATTTCACAGATAACTTATTCATTACAATCCGTTTGATTTGGCTTAATATCTGCTCTACATCTTTTTCCACAACTCTTGGAGTTACCTTACTCAAGGGTACCTGTTTTTGCTCGAAATCTAAACCCCCGAAAGAATTCATTACTATCGAATGGAGTTCATCGTTAACCACCTTTTTGCCTTCGTTAGACTTAGTTACAACGATAGTATTATTCTCAAAGGCAACTCCGGCATCGACCGCTTGTTTGTTAACGTCCCCTTTTATGAGTGAATAATTTCTACTCAGTACATCCTCGTTATAGTCGAAAAACAAATTGATATACAACGGCTTTAAAAACCCAGCCAATTTATCTTTAGAATCGTAAATAATATTACCGGTTCGCCCTACTTCGAATGCTCTGGAAATTGAATTATCAACGTCGTATTGAAGGTGGATGTCTTTACCTGCTATTAGATACTTAATATTTCCTTCGTCGAGAATTAAGTCTGTCTGCGATTCGGCAATCCTTTTTTCTACCAAGGCTTTCGCTTCGGTAAAGTTTTTGCCCCCCACTTTCACCGACCCTATTCTAACTCCCGGGATAATCCGTTTGGCATAAACAACATGGTAGACTGAAACCAGTACCAAAAAAGCATATAAACAGATTAAGCCTATTCTAATTCTCTTGTTAGACAGTAATTTAGATAATCGATTCCCGTTTTTCATTTTTTTCGTGCTTGGGGCTTATTTTTCCAATTAGATATTTTTGTGGCTCCTCCGACATATCGACGAAATAGTCTGCCACCTCTGTGAGTTTAGATGACACTGTTTGTGAAAAACCGATTACTTCGGTTCTAACACCCTGACTTTTCGCGTATTCGAGCAGTTCGGTATAATCACCATCGCCTGAAACCAGCACCATTGCGTCGATTTTAGGTATTAGCCTGATCACATCCATACACAATCCAACATCCCAATCTCCTTTTTTGGCACCACCGTAAAAAATTTGTAAATCTTTTTGGCGTACTTCAAACCCTATTTTTTCTAATGCAGAAAAGAACTCTTGTTCAGCTCCTACGTCTGCTTTAATAACATATGTAAACGCCCTTATAAGCTTTCGGCCTGCTATACCTTCGGCTAGTACTTTTGCAAAATTTACTTTTGTGCCGTAAATGTTTTTAGCAGAGTAATACATGTTTTGTACGTCTATAAAAACTCCTACTTTTTGTTCTTTATGTTGTGAAGATATCATTTGTTAATTTTACATCATATTGCGCGAATTAGTAATTTAAGAGTTTTTGATGATAAAATACTGGGGATTACTTTGGGGGATCGTCTAAGTGGGCGCTTGCGCTGCCATTAGACAACCAGCTAATGATATCGTTATAGTTTAATTGTTCTGATAACTGTATTTCTTTATTGGGGGATCGTCTAAGCGGGCGCTTGCGCTGCCATTAGACAACCAGCTAATGATATCGTTATAGTTTAATTGTTCTGATAACTGTATTTCTTTATTGGGGGATCGTCTAATGGTAGGACACTGCACTCTGGATGCAGGAATTGGGGTTCGACTCCCTGTCCCCCAGCCAAGATATTATAGGAATTTGCCTACGTAGTTTGGCTTTTAGCTCTTGTAAGTTCTAAGAAACCTCCCTATGTCTGAATCTTTTTTAGATTCCAGCTCGATAATATATCGAAGGGATTTTCGTGACGACTCAAACCTCCAGTTCATTATTTTATCCGCCTGTTCGTCACCGTAGCGGTTAGCTAAGAAATCCGCAATCGACTTCCTCGATTCGGAATCTGCGGACAAAAAAGCTCTGTCTATGGTTTCTTGTGTTATGCCACCTTCAATTAAAGTATTCATTATTATCGAAACACCTTCTGTTTCATTTTTATAACCAACCACTACACCCCTATTTTCAAATAAACTGTCGCCTCCTTGTATTCCATTGGCTACCTGTTGGGCGTACCACTCCGTAACGCCTTCCTTAAAAGGTTTGGGCAGGTCGGTTGAAACATCAAGGTCATGTAAAAACTCATGTATTAGAGTAGCCTTTATATTTCTAGCAATAAGTGCCTGCTCCTCACTTGTAAGCGATCTAGGTAGCTTCCCACCTTCTTTTTCTATCAACTCCCTTGGTGTATCCCATAACTCCCTTACGACAATAACTTTTTTTTCTGATACATCCACTTGCATTTCAGTTTTTACAAAAGATCCTGGATATGAGGAAACTGTTGGTCTAGTAAATCCACCCTCGCCTTCTATATCCCTACCTGGATATTGGGTAGCTCTAAAGAAATCATAGTCTTCGTTGGAAAGTACAAAAACCTTGATTTTGGCTAACGAAAAATCATAGGAGTCCAAATCTGCAAGTTCAAGACCGGGAAATAGCCTTTGTAGCTTGTCTTGTGGAATAAATCCGCCTAACATCTTTAATGTATCCCTGAACGATTCTAAGACCAGCTGGGCATGCTTATCTTTATCCAGAAAACCCGCATGTTTCTCCATCTGAGTAAGGTCTTCCTCTAACATACTGGCTGAGTCAACTTCAATAATTACTTCCCCTCGGTCTTCCGACTCAAAATAGAGCAAGTGATCGTTTATTGGCTTCGCCTCTAATCCAGTTTTTTCGAAAACTTCCTTTTCCACACCCTCGAACTTCATGAGTTGATTATATATGAAAAGTTTTAGTTGAAATAGTGAGTACTTTAAGCAAAATACTCAAACTCGTCTACCAGACATGCTTATACTTTGCATTAAAACCATATAGTATAATTCTAAACATGTGGTGGGGTGGTGCAAATAATAGCATTGCCGTTTCATAAGCGGCAGATAGAGGTGAAAACCCTTTCCCCACCACCAAATTACGCATGAAAATCAACGATTATATAAATAATTTAATAACAAATAAGAGTCCGTACTATCTAACTACTGAAAATGAAAAAACTATCCAATTCGAAGGTATCGAAAAATATATATATAAAGTACTCAATAACCATAAATACAAATGTACTAAAACTACAGAAAACTATGACAATATTGTAAAAAATATAATTCGCTTTAGTGTCCAAAATAAACTGCCAATCCATCTGGATTTATCGACAGGTGCAACTAAAAATCCGAATGCAATTTCTTCCCCGGGTATTGATTGGGCGGAGGTCTTCAATATTGCATTTATACGTGAGTACTTAAAACCAATTGCTGTTGCATACAAGCATGGAGTCGTGCTGGATTACTTCTCTGTCGCCGTATTTGAAGATAAGGTAAATCACATTCCACAAGCCGACATTGAAGCTTATGACAAGCAATTTTCTGAATTGATAAATGTTTATCAAAATTATTTACCTAATAATTTAAAAATAAGATATAGCAGATTAAGTGATAGAGGTAGTAAGGAGAATATATATATGTCTATGGATAAAAAAATCTCCGAGCTAAGAAGAAACTGGCCTTCCTTGAGCAATGAAGCTAAAAGTGAAAAACTACGAAGAGCCGAAAGAAACATTTATTTAACCGGAAACGAGCCTGATAAAGATGCGTTGATTTTAACATCTGCCTTATCTCATGACGCTTTTGGTAGTGAGTGTTGGAGTGACATTGCCAAACCGATTTGGCATGAGGAAGACGATATATCCCTTGGACATAGGTATACTGATGGTTGGGCAATTCACATAAAATCCGCACCCGGATCAACAGTAAACTATTGGAGCGGGACCGGGGTATTAGTTCGAAAAGGCAATACCTTTGTGCCTACGGTATTAAGCCCTAAGCAATATGATGAAATTTCAGACAGAATTACTATATTCAAGGATACCTTTTTTAAATCAAATAAAGAACTTTCCGAGAAATTAGATCCAATATTAGTGGCTCCCACAAGTGGAATGTGTATCAAGAATAAAAAATGATCCCGGATCAAAAGATGCGCGGGATCATGGTTATGGAAACTTGGCAAAAAGTACCTACTCGGGAGAAACGAACACAAACCGGACGCTATTACTCCACCGATTGCCAGAGAAAATATAGGAGGCGTTGAGCCGATACTCACCACCATCACGCTTCACGAGAGACACAAGAAGATCGCCATCAGAAGCCACTAACGGCGGCATCGCTACCACTAGAGCTTCTCCTTCGGGCTGATCTAAGTACTGCAGGCGAAGTTGCGGTCCGACTTCTGCCTCACAGAGATCAAGACCTTGGGCACAAGCTGCCTTGCAGATATCAGTGTAGGTAGCAGTAGCGTCTTCGGGAAACCCAAGTTCTCCAACAGACAGCACCACGAGCTTCACAGTCTTCTTGGCTTTGGCTGGTTTCACCTTATCAAGGATGTCACTAGCCCAAGTGCCAATGCTTATTCCCGCCTGTTCAAGCGCGGTACGGAGTGCTTTTGCATCTTCGAACGTGCCCAGCTCAATAACCTTAAAGATCTCAGGCTTTTCCCAAGGATTTTCCTTGCGTAAAAATTTGCTTAATGCGCGCAACCAACTACCGCCATCGGGGCCAGCAAGTTTCCCCAGCAGAATCGTAAGCAGTCTCTGAACATCGGAAAGTGTCAATCTAATATCTTTTTTGTCCATGAGAGTCATCCTTTTAATTGATTGTTTGTGCCAATGGAAATTTCGCTTCGCATTTAGTAACGATACTGATCGAATTGCCATCTATCTTTTCCACGCGAAGATAGGCTGTAGCCACTCCAGTTTCCTGGGACACAAGGTCAAATGCAAAGTCACTCGCTGCTTGCGCTAGCTTCCGTATAGGAACCCCACTATCCATCTCGGCGGTCTCTAAATTTGGAGATAGCATTACTACTGCCAGCGTTTCTGACTCAATACTTACATATCCCCGGATCTCACAGTCTGCTTCATGGTGCACCTTAAAACTCTGCCATCCCATAAACTACTCCTTTCCTTCCTTTAGTATTCGGATATAGCAAGCATTATTAACACACAAGCCTATAAAGATCAAACAAAGTACAGTTATATCGGCTATGCTAAAATTACACCATGTCGGACTATAAGCAAGAAATTTCACAAATTGCATCTCTAAGGGAAGCAAAAGGAAAAGAGCAGGAGTGTTTAGATAAAATCTCACAGCTTTTGCCAAAGTTAGCGGAGAAAAAATTGTGGGCTTCTGTCGCAAAAATGTATTGGGAATCACACCTTGTTTGGCAACACACAGCAATGTCAGAACTAACCAAACCGGTGGAAATGCGAAATCAAGAAATAATTGCGAACGGATCAGCAAAAATGATGGAATTTGCAAAAAAGGCCATAGAGGTTATCGAAAGTCATAACATCGAAGATATGTTTGGGGGTGCATATAGATTCCTAGGCAGAGCATATACTTTTGTAAACGATCATGAAAAAGCGAAAGAGTGTTACGAAACTGCGATTAACAAATATAGGGGAAAGGATGTTAAGTCTAAATTGGAAGTAAGTGGCTTCCTCGCAGACGCCTTAATTCGATTAGGCAAACCCATAGAAGGTTTGCACTTAGCAGAGAAAACGTACGAGGAGTTTCATAACTCAGAGAGTGGTAAAAACCTAAAAGAGGAAGATTACTTCACATGGGCGGTTTGGATGTCCGGAATAGCACCTAGAGTTGTTAAAGCATTACTTGATACAGGAATAGCCATCGACAAAAACCGCATATTATCCTGGCTTGAGAAGGTTAAAGAAGAGCTAACTAATCCTACAGGCGTAGTAAGGTGGGGAGACCCAAAATTTGAATTCAGAATAAACGAGATAGACTCAGCAATACAAGCAACAAAAGTTCAAGGGGTATGTTCACAATGAAATGGCTCCTTTCCAGTATTTTTATTATCTTAATCGTTACAATCTTCTGGCTGTTTTTTAAACCGGGATTTTATTTTACTAATTGCGCTTGCCGAACTAAATTTTTTATCGTCAAGCCCGCTAGTGACTGCGCAAATATGTGTGTTGCAAATCCAAAACAATAAGTTAACTACTACTCGACAAGCCGGGGTTCTAGAAAAAATGCCGGAACAGCTTTAAAATCACTGCCCCGGCATTAGTTAAATAGCAGAAGGTATCGAGTACTTTCCTCTAATCTTATTCGACAACAGCAAAGCAAATCCCCAGCCGGCCCGTAGATAGGTTTTTAAGCTTAGCCCATACGACTTTACCCCTTTGCCATATGTTATAGCTACTTCCTTGTACTCAATGCCGGCCAGAATTGCTAAAACTCTTATTTCGGTTTGCCATAGGTAAAAAGGACCGTAGCTTGGAGTAATCATATGCTCAGGCGGAAACCTTTGGAACAAATACTCAACAGCTGCTCTTGAAAAAGCTTCAAAACCACTTGTTAAATCCGATAAGCTCTTTCCCTGATTCCCTAGTAGAAACCATTTAGCCAACTGAGTTCCGATTTTCGACGTCAGTTGCCTAGATGTCTTGTAGTAATTTTCTGAACCCGGCAAGTTCCTTGACGAAAAACTTGCTGTTCTGGCGTTCTTATTTTCTTCAAGCGCGCTAATAATAGGAGCCAAGACTAGTTTGATCTCACTTGGATTATGAGTACCTCCCATGTCCATTTCCAAAACAATATCTGCATTGTTGGCAAGAGCTGTTTTATAACCAGTAGGATAAACATTTCCCCACTCACTGCCATCGGGTATGGAAGCCGTGACAACTTTATCTTTGTACTCGCCAAAATCTAGTCGCGCCAAATCACTGCTGTATCCGGTTATCACTACAACTACTTGGGATAGCTGAGGTATTAACGAACAAGTATCGAAAACTCCCTTCAAAAAAATGGGTAAGTTCTCTACTCTGGATATGTCAAGATCGGTGGAAATTGCTAGTCGCATGTTCATGTTTTTTATCTCTCTTTTAAATTAAGTAGGTTATATGATAGTGTTATTGTTGTGATTCTATCTAAAGCAAAGCACATTTACAAGGCATTCAAGCCCGAACTACTACTGTTAGCAGCTTTTTTGTTTTACGGATTTTGGCTTATTTTCAGAACCTCTTTTGTCATCGACGGCATACGCTACTGGTGTTTGTTTGATGATTCCATGATATCCATGGCTTATGCCAAAAATCTCGTTTCGGGATTAGGGCTTAACTGGGCAAGATTCGGCAATCCTGTTGAAGGTTATACCCACCCGCTTTGGGTACTTATTATGATAATTATTCACCTTCTCCCCTTCAAGGAAACGACAGCAAGTTTACCGATACAACTAATATCCCTGTCCTTTTTGGTTCTAAATTTATATTTTGTAGGCAAAATAACTAAAAAGTATTTTGCTTCGGGTAGTAGATATGCTTATTTTCCGGCTGTAATCCTAACCGCCGCATACTTTCCTCTAAATCTTTGGGCGCTAAGAGGAATGGAAACGGGACTTCAAGCCCTGCTCGTAACTTCTTCTATCTATTACTTGCTAGCCGCAATGAAAGACCTCAAAAATAATTACATCGTTCTAGCTGTATTACAAAGCTTGGGACTATTACTTAGAATGGATATGGTTATTCTAGTTGTTGTTATAAATATTTTCTTATTCGTACATTTTTTTGGGAAAAAGAAGGAACTACTCCAATACTTGATTATCATCTTCCTACCCTCTTTGGTATATGAATTATTCAGAATCGCATATTTTCATGATATATGGCCAAACACTTACTATTTAAAAATATTCCAAATGCCTCTCATATCCCGGCTACTGAGTGGAAGCATCAGTTTTATAAATTTTATAAATATATTCCCAATTATCCTTTTATTAATTATTTATTATGTCGCAATCCATAGAAATAACGTAGCAGTGCAAGTAATCGGATCGGTAGTAACCGGTTTTTTCTTATACTCCATATATGTCGGAGGAGACGTGTGGGAAAATGTAGGTATAGTCGCAAACAGATTTACCGCCTTTGTAATGCCCCTTATTTTTATACTTACTAATGCTTTGTTAATAGACTTCACTAATGTTAAGAACTTGGTGGGCAGATTTAAGACTCAAATTATTCTCTTTGCTACAATTTTTTTGGTGCTGTTATTTAACTCGCTCTGGAACTTCAAAGATTTTAATATCTATTCAACTCAAGCGCAAATGTTTCTGGGTATAACAAAGCCCTACGGGTCACCAGGGCAAAAAGAAGTAATTATACAAACACTTAACCTTAATAAATTGTTTAGTGAAAATGCTAAGGTAGCCGTAACTCAAGCGGGCGTCACCGCTTATTTTGGAAAGTTTAAACTTATTGATCTATTTGGGTACAACGATAGCTATGTAGCTAAATTGCCCCCCGCCGCCAAGCCAGATGCTAACGACACTGGATATTTACCGGGACACTCTAAGTACGATTTCAAACACAGTGTGAAGGATTTATCGCCTGATGTTCTCATGCATTTCGATTTTTCTGAAGATATTAAAGCGCAGGTAGCCAGCTATGGATATGAGAAAATCGGACCTGTGTTTGTTAAGGCAACAACTACGGAAGCGGATCTTCAAAGATTACGACTATGCTTACTTGCAAGCATCCAATGGAATCCCCAATGCGACCTACCCCAAGCAAGCCTATAAATCTATCCCAATTTGTGTTATAATGTCAGCGTTAGAACTTTAATGACGCTTTTTTTGTACTTCTTTCATTAAAGCTATTGATGAAGGGGGTGAATCCCATATGAAAAAATTATACGTAGGTAACTTACCATTTGACTTTGATAGCCAAAAATTGCAGGATTTGTTCGCAAAATACGGAACAGTAGAGTCAGCAATAATAATCAAAGACAGAGATACTGGACGATCAAAAGGATTTGGATTTGTCGAAATCGACAATGAAGGAGCAAAAAAATCAATTGACGAACTTAACAACAAAGAAATTAACGGCAGACCGTTAAGAGTAAACGAAGCCAAACCAATGGAAGAAAGACGACCTTTTAGAAGATAAATTTTAGGTTTGTGGTGAAAGAGAACAATATATATGGCATTGAAAATAGACGATTTGATAATAAAGTTGGCAAATACGATAACAGACGACACACTGTTTAACCCTTATAATCAGATCTGCAAAGATTTTGATATAAGCACAGGCCCGGGGGTACGCCAGGGTAATCTGCGTATCTACTTAGAAAAACATCTAGATTCTAGAACTGACACAATATGGATATTTGATACAGCGGGCTATCATAGCTCAAAGTTAACGGGAGTACCTTTAGTGGGACCCTCTAACTACAGTAAAGTGGAAGAGACCTTAGGGTTGGAAAACCGCTTTGAAAACGCTAATAAAAATGGTGCTGTATCAAGTTCCGCAGAAGAATCAACAAAGTTGTGGGAAACGCTTTCAAAAAAACATAATCCCCCGCTTGTTTGGAATCTTCTCCCATTTTACCCTCATCAAGCTAACGAGATTTCTGTAAAAAGAACTCCCGAAAAAGAAGAATACTTAAAATACGCTGAATTTACTCATTTGGTGTTGGAAATATTTGGGCTTAAAAAGATTGTAGCAATGGGACACAGAGCCCAAAAAGCTTTGGATCTGATACACATTAAATCCGAATTGCATATATAATAAATCAATGCTCGATGCCCAAATTGTGAATCAAAAACTGGAGTCTTTTGCGACACTTCAAAACTCTGAGCTGTTTACCAAACTAGAAACATCCGAAAAAGGCTTGATTCAAGCCGAGGCTGAAACCAGAATCAAAATTTACGGTAGGAACGTTATTAAAGATAGACCTAAACTTCATGCACTCATTCAGTTCATTTCAAACTTCAAAAATCCACTAGTAATAATTCTTTTAGTGGTTTCCACAATCTCGTTTGTAACCGGCGAAACTGTAAATGGCTCCCTAGTTGCTGGTATGGTACTAATGAGTGTCACATTCAACTTCTGGCAGGAGTACAAAGCCAACACCGAAACTGACAAACTAAAAGCCGGAATCGCCAGTATATCCTCTGTAATTCGAGGTGGCAGCAGAGTTGAAATCAGTACATCAGAACTTTGTTTAGGAGATATCTTGGTGTTTAACGCAGGTGATCTTGTACCTGGGGAATGCAGAATTCTATCGAGCAAGGACCTTTATATAAACCAATCAGCGTTAACCGGGGAATCATTTCCCGCCGAGAAGCACGCAACTCCTATTAAAATAGGAGATTCCGAAATAGCAAAAATGACCAATATACTCTTCCAAGGCACAAGTGTGATTTCAGGAACTGCATTGGCAGTTGTGCTTAAAACAGGTACCAAAACCGAGTTCGGGAAAATAGCAGAATCTTTGGCACAAAACGACAGCGAAAACGAGTTTACAAAGGGAATCGGTAACTTCAGTATGTTAACAATGAAAGTTGTAATATTTTTCGTGCTGTTTATCTTTTTTGTAAACGCCTTGCTCAAGCAAAATATCATCGAAGCCCTCATGTTCTCAGTAGCTGTGGCCGTGGGATTAACCCCTGAATTTCTACCTATGATAATGTCGGTAACAATGGCGAAAGGGTCAATGATGATGTCTAAGAAAGGGGTCATTGTAAAAAAGCTCTCGGCTATACCTACCTTTGGAAGTATGGATATATTGTGTACTGATAAAACCGGAACATTAACTCAGGACAAAATAAGACTAGTTAAATACATCGATACTCGAGGAGAGTATTCGGAAAAAGTGTTTTCTTTTTCCTATTTAAACAGTTATTTCCAAACCGGCATTTCCAACCCGATGGATCAGGCAGTAATCGACTTCAAGAAAGTTGATGTGTCTTCCTATTCTAAAATTGATGAAATTCCCTTTGATTTTAACCGCAAAAGAATGTCAGTTATTGTTGGTGACAACACCAACAGCCATTACTTGATAACAAAAGGCGCTCCCGAGGAAGTTTTAGGTTGTTGTAAGCTTTCACCTACTGAAGATCATCCCGGACTACTTGATAAATACCTAGAACTGAGTAACGAGGGATATAGGGTTTTAGCTGTAGCCACAAAAATACTTCCAAACACCAAAAAAGTGTATGAGGCTGAAGACGAATATGATCTTGAACTTATCGGTTATATTGCCTTTTTAGACCCACCCAAGGAAGATGCCCTAGACGCAATAAACAAATTGGAAGAGATGGGCATAGAAATTAAAATAATAACCGGGGACAACGAACTTGTTGCTAAAAGAATATGTAAAGAAGTCGGAGTGAATATAAAAGGCGTGTTACTGGGACACGAACTAAGAGGCCTTACCCACGAAGAACTATTACACAAAGTAGAAAACCTGACTATCTTTGCCAGATTTTCCCCCGATGATAAGAATCGGGTCATTAAGGCAATAAAAGAGAATAAACATGTGGTCGGTTATATGGGAGATGGAATAAATGACTCCCCCTCTTTAAAATCGGCCGACGTGGGAATTTCGGTATCAAACTCTGTAGATGTAGCCAAAGAATCGGCTGACATTGTACTAACTCGAAAGAGCTTACACCTGCTAGCAGATGGCGTAGTAGAAGGGAGAAAAACATACGCCAACACCATGAAGTACATAATGATGGGATTGAGCTCAAACTTTGGAAATATGTTCAGTGTTTTGGGAGCTGTGATATTTCTACCTTTCTTACCTATGCTTCCCATTCAGATACTACTAAACAATTTCCTCTACGACATCTCTCAAATTACTATTCCCACCGACAATGTAGATAGTGAGTACATTAAAAAACCTCGTAGATGGAATATGAAATTCATTAGAAATTTCATGTTCGTTTTTGGACCAATTAGCTCCTTATACGATTATGTATCTTATTTTGCACTTTACACTCTGTTCAGCTCCCAACCCGGGAACTTCCAAACAGGGTGGTTTTTAGAGTCGCTAGCTACACAAACTCTGGTTATACATGTTATCAGAACAAGGAAGATCCCCTTTATCCAAAGCAGGCCGAGCAAGTTTTTGCTACTTTCAACACTTACAGGTGTATCTATTGGCTGGCTTATTCCGCATACAAAATTAGGCGCGTTTTTTGGATTTAGCCCGCTACAACCTCAAGTTTTGCTACTGATTGCAGGAATTGTACTCACGTATCTTATAACTGTTGAGTTGGCAAAGCAGTTGTTCTTCAGGAGATTTAAAGAGCAGCTGAATTATAATTAACTTACATACTTCGAAATAGTATCAACCAGGTCATCCAAACTGTGTTCTACCTTAAGGAAACACTCTTTTGCCCCCAATTTCATTACTCGCTCAATTTTTTCGGGCTCGTATGAGTTGGAAACAACAACTACAGGTATTTCCGCCAACTCCCCATATTTGGTGAGCTCCTCCAAAAAGGCACCCCCATCAATATCAGGAAGATTATAATCAAGCCAAATGATATTAGGTATAATTCTGTCGAGGTTACTGGAGCTTAGATATGCCAAAGCTGGCACACCCCTATTGAATGAGAGCGGTTTTACTTGGTTTAGCTCCACTTTTTTGCAAAGCGCATCCAGTAGAACCTGTTCTTCCTCTACAATCATTACAACGATAAGGTCATTTCTCATAAGAAAGTACCGACTTAAAATAGTCTATGGTCGATCTAAGACCCTCTTTGAGCTGTTTTTGAGGTTCCCAATTTAACACCTCTCTGGCTAAGCTTATATCAGGTTTTCTTTTCTGGGGATCATCCTGAGGTAAGTCTTTAAAAATCAATCCGGACTTGTTCCCTGTCAATTCAACTACTAGGTCAGCCAATTCCTTTATTGTAAATTCATTAGGATTGCCGATATTTACAGGTCCTGTAAAGTTATCAGTATTCATCAAAGTATATATTCCCCTAATTAGGTCATCTACATAACAAAATGATCTTGTTTGCTCCCCCTGGCCGTAAATTGTTATCGGGTTACCCTGCAAGGCTTGGATAATAAAGTTAGATACAACTCTACCATCGTTAATTGCCATCCTGGGGCCATACGTGTTGAATATTCTCACAATTCTGATATCTACTTTATGATTTCTGTGGTAATCAAAAAATAATGTCTCCGCCACTCGTTTTCCTTCGTCGTAACAGGCCCTCGGACCAATGGTATTTACATTCCCTCTGTAATTCTCCTTTTGCGGATGTTCCAACGGATCACCGTAGACTTCAGAGGTAGATGCTTGAAAAATTCGCGCCTTATGTTTTTTGGCGATTCCCAACATGTTGATTACTCCAATAGTATTGGCTTTAACTGTCCTTACCGGATTAAGTTGGTAATGGATAGGGGATGCTGGACAAGCTAAGTTATATATTTGGTCAATTATCACATCATCCAAATACAAAGGATCTATTATATCGTGGTTTATGAATTTAAAATCTCCGTTTTCAAAAAGGTGTTTAATGTTCTCTTTACTACCTGTAAACAAATTATCAATACAGATTACCTTTTCATTTTTAGCTAACAAGTAATCACAAAGGTGACTACCCAAAAAACCGGCGCCTCCAGTTACCAGTACTGTTTTCATAATAGACAAATAATACAGTATTAGTGTTTGTACATAAAGGAATTAGCTATTAAACTGATGATATGACTTCGGAATTCAAAAAGGCCCTATTCATATCCTTAATCACCTACTTAGTCTTTTTCTATAAGCTACTAAACCCTAACTTACTAGTAGGGGGAAACGACAGTGAGAGTTTTTTTTACCCTTCACGCTCCTATCTCCACGAAGCTTTGACAGTTGATCATAGATTTCCGTTTTGGACAGAAAGGATCTTTTTAGGCTTTCCCATATTTGCTGATCCCGAGCGAAGTTTTTTAAATCCGGTGAATATTTTGGCTACATTGGTTTTAGGCCCGTTTCAATCATTTAAATTTCTTCACCTCGTATTTTATCTGTTGGGATCTCTGGGGTTATGGGGATTTATAAAAAAAAGAGGTTATAACCTGGCCGGTTATGCCGTGGCCAATATCATCTACTTTTTTTCCTTTTTTCACTTATTCCACCAACAACATCAGAGCCTTATTCTTACCACCTATACAATACCTCTTAGTTTGTATCTATCAGACAGTTATTTTAACTTACAGAATAAAAAGTATTTCTTGATCCTAATTTGTCTGCTGGCTATTCTGGTTTACTTTGGATCATTTCAATCGATAGTTTTGTTGCTTATTGCAAACTTGGCTTTTGTTATAACAAACTGCTCCTTTAATAGGATTAACCTAAAACATATTATGGCGGGTGCTATCCTTTTGATATCCCTAACCTTACCCCTAATTCTTCCTGCCTACTCTTTGTATAAGCAAAGCGCACGTATTAATAACACTGAGTTTGCTCAAGGTTCCTATACACCATTGATGCTAATAAACGGAGTATATCCGTTTTATTTCGATTCCGGCCCAAATTACAAAGGACTTATGATTAGCGAAGACTTTCTAATACACGAAACTTATTTTTATTTTGGAATCTCTTCCATTTTTCTTGCCATCGGGGGTATGGCTATTAAGCATAAAGACAAAATTCCAATTTACTGCGGCGTGCTAACTGTGATTTTTCTATTTTTGGGACTAGTTGCATTTGTTCCATTCCTAAATACTCTGAATATCCCTGTAATCTCATTATTTAGATATTGGGGGCGTTCCGTAGTTCTGCTCGTATTAGCAATCGCACTTTTAGCAGGTAAATTTATATCTCAGGAAAAACCTCAACTCCACCTTTCGCAACTAAAAAGGCCTGTGCTGTTTACCTTTGCCTATTTAGGTATTCTCGAAGTTGCCAACTATGGTAATGACCTGACGAAAAATATTATTCTACTTACTATCCACAAAGTTTTGCCTATAGATTTTAATTTTCTTCTTTATGTTTCCGTTTTCTTTATACTGGCTTTTTCTCTGTTCTTATACAAAAGTGATAAGTTAAGCTGGGTAGGGGTTAAAAAGGTTTTTCTAGTATTCTTATTTTTGGATTTACTATTTTTCGGAAAAAATGTATTAAACGGTTACCTGGAAAACAAAAAAGATATTATTGATAGGCATATTGAAAGGGTTGGTGTACTGAATCAATTTCCCAACAAGCGAGTTTTACCTTTGAACGGAAGTACTTCCGGAAATTTGGGTTTATATTCCAAAAGCTGGGGAATTTTTGGTTACAGCCAGTTAGTTCCCAAAAATACCTTACATTTGTTAGAAGTTGCCGGTATCGATAATTCAAAAGCATGGTCAAGTGATGTTATTCCTCCAAACATGGAAGCTCTTGGAATTTCCTATGTACTAGATAAGGACACAATCCTTCAACAGCGTGGACGTATCATAGACCCCGAGGTAGGTAATCTGAAGATTGCTGAAGGCTCGCTTGAGGCAACAACAGACTATCCGACAGCAACCATCCTGGAAACAAGGATAAAAGCCGACGCCGGTTGGAAAGTTTATATAGATAATAATACTGCAGTAGCTGAAAGAGATTCCTACATAAACATCCCAGTCCCTGCAGGTATACATAAGGTAACGCTCAAATATACTCCCACCCTGTTTTATTACGGGCTCATAATCGGTATCATTGGATCGCTCCTATCACTTAGATATCTATTAAAGGAGTCGTAATCGTTGTCTTCTCCACTATAGGTTGATGGTGAGACTTGCTTTTGCTATAATGCCATCATTAATCACCTAAACCCGGCCAAATCAGCTGGGATCCTATTGCTCGGGCGTAATGCCCAAGGAGATGACGAGATGTCAAGCAATACAAGAAAACGAATCGTAGATATTCAAAGGTCGGATCATGAGTTAATCGAGCTTGCCCTGATGGCGGTTGCCCAGGTAGTTAGCCCTGAGATGCAAGTTGAACTCAATAGCAACCCAACGATAAAAATTAAAGTGGGGAAGCGAAATCCGGATCCATTTGCAGATGATCCGGAAATCCGCCAGGATATGGCAGAGCTGAGTATCAACGGTTACAAAGTCGAGATAAGATACACCCTCGACCCTGCTAAAGGCCTTTGCGGACCGGCACCACGTATCATCGATGAGATACGAGTAAAAGAGTCCGCGAACCGAGGGATGGGCACAGGAGACTACATTTTGCCATTTGGGGATGTCATAGGCCACCTCCTATTGAGCTACACCACTTCCTATGACTACCTGATCAATCAGTGCCTGGTTACGACGTTAGGGTGGAAAGAGGGTAGTGTAGTAAATTACTATCGTCAAGCCATCCCCTCGATATGTCTACTCGGGGACAGAGTTTTCTCTTTAAGGTATCGCATCTTGAAATCGAAGAGCCCAATATCTTGGGTACGGCTAGATCTGGACTTCGACGGTCGGTGCCAGGGTATTGTGTTATTCCACCCGGATAGAACCAAGAAGGCCTTCTCAGTCACCACGGGTTGTTTACTGGGAGATCCTATCGGGTCGTGATTGCCGTGCAGGGCTGATTACAATTCAATCAGCCCTGTTTTTTTTGTGCCTAAATATGTTACCCTTACCCCATGAACTCTAAAGAACAACTGGAAATGTCTTTTTTTGAAACTGAATACTGGTGGCATAAAGGCAAAAAATACCTCATTGAACACTTGCTTAACAAATTCTTTTCAAAAGATAGACATGGGAAACTAAAGATATTTGAGATAGGGTGCGGAACCGGAGAAATATCGAAAATGCTCCAGAAATACGGGACTGTTTCAGGATTGGATATCTCGGAAACAGCGGCTGATGAATATGAAAGAAAATGCGGAATTCGGCCTTTGATCGGTGATATAAATGAGCTAAACCTTGAAAGCTTAAAAAATAGCTTCGATCTAATTCTGGCACTCGATGTTTTAGAGCATGTTCAAGATGATATAAAAGCCATGGAACGTGTGAAATTTTTATTAAAAAAAGATGGCGTGTTTTTTATAAACGTGCCGGCATATAAATTTATTTGGAGCGAACACGATGAGGCCCTGCAACACAAAAGAAGATATTCAACTTACGAACTAACAGAAAAACTTAAGCGTGCCGGGTTTAACATTGAACTAAATTCCCATTTTGTTTGTATGTCATTTCCGTTAATTGCATTTTATCGAGTGTGGGGCAACTTTTTTGGAAAATCGGCATTTCCAAAAACTACCTATATAAAACTGCCTAAAAAGCTGAATACCATAATGTATAAAATGCTTCAGGTTGAAACTAAGCTACTTACAAAATTTCGCTTACCTCTAGGATCAACCATCACAGTAGTAGCAAAACAATCTTCTGTGTAATCAGGCCTTCTTAACTACTCCCACGAAAAAAGCCTCCATATACTCGTTTGGTTTCACTCTTAGGCATCTTGAACAGGAGTCATGCAATTTTTTTCCCTTCCACTGGGTGATTCCATCCGTAGCGTTAGCAACTTTAGGCTTGACCTCCGGATTAACTAATTCTAAACCCGAAAAGTTTTTTAATGCCCAATATATCACTTCTTCATTTTCCTCGGGAGCTAGGGTACAAGTAGAATACACCAAAGTACCACCGGGTTTTAACAGTTTTAAACCCTCGGCAATCATCATTTTTTGGAGCCTGCTAAGTCTTTTTATTTTTTTGGGACTCCAAAAACGCAATGTGTCCGGCTTAGAAAGATTAATCATGCCTTCTCCACTGCACGGGGCATCCAACAAAACTTTGTCAAAATATTCCGTTGGTAAATACCTTCCCAAATGCTGAGCAGGAAATGATGAATAATTGTATACCTTGGCATCATACAGTTCACACAGTTTTTTCATGTTTTCAACTCTCCCGGTATTTTCATCGTTCGCGTAAATTTTTGCCTTATTTCCCGTTAAACATGCAATATGGATAGTTTTTCCTCCGGGAGCCGCACACATATCAAGTATAATTTCGTCAGGCTTAGGAGCGAGTGCAATTACAGGAAGCAGACTGGATGCATTTTGGATGTAGATTTGACCTGTAAGAAATTCCTCAGAGTGAGTAAAAAGCGCCTTTTCCCCTTCGATAACATACGCTTGGTTTGCCCAGGCTATTTTCGAAAGCCTATCTTTCGCCAAAGTATTCACAACTTTAGGTTTTATGGCTACCAGGGATGACTTCTTTGGGGTAAACAACGCCCCGGCTTCCTCTTCGGAGATACCAAAAATTAAAGAGGTTCTGGTAAGCAGCTCTTTTAGGCGTTTATCTATTTTTTCCGAGTATGTCGACTTCACCCAGCTAGTATAGCAAACACAAATGTATAATATTGAAATGAGTCATTCTACGAGATTATTTCTATTAGTCGCCGCTGCACTTTTCTTCCTATTGCTGAGTGTTAGCTTGAACATTGATTACGTTCAAAACGACGAATATATTCATTATCAAACAGTAAACAATTTCCTGGGTGGAAACTTTACTCTACCAGCGTATCTGGCGTCTACCTTTTACACCCAAGGCATACTGTCTGCCTTATTTTCTTCACTTTTCGGATTGGGAAACCTTCCAATTCTCACGGCCTTGCTTTCATCTCTTACTATTTTTGTTTTTATGCTATTGCTAAATCGAATTATGACGCTTTCCCCTCTTCAAACTATATTAACCGGATTACTTCTTTTTTTGAATCCAATTTATCTTTACTCAAGCTTGGGATTTATGACCGAAATATATTTTCTATTCTTTTTCATGTTGTCCCTTTATTACTTTTATACATACCAAAAACTACCGGATTCGAAAAATTTAGTTTTCTTTTTCCTGTTTTCAATTCTTTCATTTTTTGTTAGGCAAATTGGCCTTTGCACGCTTCTAGCCGCCTCCTTTTTCTTTTTTCGTAAACGAAGCTTTAAGTTAGGATTTACCAGTTTAGCGACAGCTATCGCTTTAGGTGTTTTCTATATGGCTCTTTTTCCGAAAACAACTCAAATGAGCGCCAGTTTTCTCGCTGCCGAAACTATTCTAAATCCGGAAAGACTATTTTCCTACATTGGAATAACTGCGATTTATCTTTCGGTATTTATAACTCCTCTGGTACCCACTTTCGTATTATCAACCACCAAAAAATCCCGGATACTATTGTTTATCATCATCACAATAACCCTGGGGCTGGCAATCAAACTGTTTTTCCAGCCCCAAAGCATAAAACACACAACAGTAAATCAAAACTATGAACTGGATATCAAGTTTTCAGCAGAATATTTTCCCTACCTTGGCAATACATTCGGTAGAAAAGGATTTTTCCAAGAAAACTTAGCCGGCGAAAAATATAGCTATGAAGTTAGCGATAAACTTTTCTATTTGCTGGAAGTACTAGGGAAGATTATGGCAGTTTCACTTATTGCTCTTGCCGTGATGAATTGGAGGAAACTTTTGAATTTTGAGTGTTTATATTTGATGTTTACTGTTGCTTTTTTTATTGTGTCGCCAAGAGTGTACGATAGATACCTGATATCTCTCATTACGGTCGCGATAATTTTGGTGGTAAAAGTATCAAAACCGGCTACCTACCTGTTGATCCCGTTTTTAATTCTCTTAGCCTTTCTAGACTATCAGTACACATCTGATTTTTTTGCGGTTAATAAATACGTTAAACAAAGAACTGATGAACTCTTGAAGTCCGAAAACATCTCCGAAAAAGATATAAAAGCCGACAATTCCTGGAATGTGACCCATCCAAACAAAACCGGAAAATGGAAATACTACTTTGAATACAAGGGAACTGAAAAGCAAAAAGTCGACGATGGCAATTTTACGTTAGTGGAAAAGCATAAGATAACCTTTCCATTTAGCTTTTATTCAGACTCTTATGTTTATCTTTATAAACGGACCTAATCGATGGCAGTCCCATTGGCTACCGCTTCCATAGGTTGAACCAAAATGGGTTTATCATCTTTAATGGCCATTAGCATCATCCCTTGGCTTGCACTATCTCCCATTTTTTTCTCCTGCAAATTTACAATAAAGAGAAACTGTTTGGTAACAAAATCTCCGGGCTGATACCATTTTTTAACTCCCGAGAAGATAGTTTTTATCCCGATTTCAGACCCGAAGTCTACCTGAAACTGAAGCAGCTTGCCACTCCATTCAGGAATCTCTGCCGATACTACGGTTCCCACCCTAATATCCAGTTTTGAAAAATCATCATAGGTAACTGTTAGCTTCATATCAATTATTCTAATGGTTTTACCAAGGCTCTCCAGCTCGTTTCTTTGAAGCCGGTTTTAAGATACCAAGAGTATGATTGTAATCCAGGGCTGGCACTCAACCAGACAGCATTAAATCCTTTGGACTTGGCATAGTTTTCTGCAGTTTGAATAAGTTTACTTCCTATACCAAGCTTATGTAATTTTGGAGTAACAGCAAGCACGTCGATGTATAACTCTAGGTGATCTAAGGCGTTGTCTAGTTTTGCGGTTAGCACCCCAACTATATCAGAATCTACTTCCGCTACCCAACAAGATTCCGGATTAAAATACTGCTCAATCCTCCTTTCGGACACAGCCAAAGTCCACTTTTCTCCAACCGAATTAAAAGACTCGTAAAATACTACCGCGGCCTTTATAATATCTTCTTTTTTTAGATTTCTTATATTTATTTCCATCGTGTTGATGTCTACCTTCCTGGTCGGGGTGACAGGACTTGAACCTGCGACCTTTCGCACCCCATGCGAACGCGCTAGCCAACTGCGCCACACCCCGCCGACATTGCAATAATAACATACCCATGTAAAAATATATTCAGTAGATAATTGAAGGAATATATGAAAGTAATTACAAGAATTGACCCGAAGTCGTTTGCTAATTTTTACGCAATAGGTATGGGATTATTTATGGCTATTATGCTACCCTTCCAAATAATCGGACTGATTTTCGGCGGTAAACCGGAAGCGCTGGTTGGAACCGTGGTGGTAACCGTGATTGCATTACTGTTGGGCTGGATAATCGGCTATGTTTGCGCACTAGTTACCAATTTGGCACTTAAACTCTCAAAAGGTATATCCATTGAAATGAAGGATCAGAACAGCAATCCACTACCCCAGAATTAAAAGAATCTTTGAAATCAAGGCTATCGTTATAGCCGCTAGGGCAACCACGGCGGCTATAAGGCTTAGCACCCCCCACAAAATACCGCTGTGAGTTAACACTCGCGTACTAAACAATTTGTCGTGAAAACCACGTTTTTCAGGATCCTTAACTATTGACCAAAAGCCCAAACCAAAAAATACTATTGAAACTGTGTGCCCAACAAACACCCTGTAAAAAGCTGTTTTAATATCGATATTTTTCTTCGTGTCAGCATCCACCACTTTCAAGCCCCAAAGATATTTCCCCAAGGTGCCTGCATATCTTGAAGTAAAGTAGATTTGATACAAACCTACCACGGTATTATAAAGCAGACCGGCGATAATAAGATAGAAAAACATATTTACCAAGGGATAATTGGCTTCGGTAGTATTCCCTACCTTTAGAAAGGGTAAAAGGGATAAAGAAGGCAATAGAAATATTATCCCGATTATAAAGTAGTCTGTAAGTGTAGCAAAAAACCTTCGAGTTAGTCCTGCGGGCTTGTCAAACATATTATTGTGTTAAATCCCCTTGTAAATTACCACTAATCGAGTTTATCTGTTCAGTTAAGGGAAGGGTGTGAGCGTGCATAAAGAGTTTTGTAAACGCAAATGAGGAAAATGTGCCAACAAAGGCTCCCAGGGCTTGGATAATTAACAAAATAGCTATTCCCAAAGGCACTACTCCGATACCAACGAGAATAAGTAAGGGGCTATCCCTAAGGCCGGTCATTGCCCCAACTACTAAAGAAACCGGCAAAATTGTGACCAATAATATACCGATATATAACCACATAATTACAAAACAGTTTCCGAAAACTAACTTAAACGTATTTCCCAGCTGAGCCTTAAAAGTTTTAATACCCTCCGCTAAAGCCTCCTTAACTATGGTTTTTCCTAACACAATGTGTCGAAGAGCAAAAACTGACCCAAGAGATAGCCTGATAATCAAAACCGAGACTACCACAACTGAAAGTACTCCTACAGCTACTCCAATGATCGGATTAACTACCGCCGATAGTATAGTGATAATTAGTGGAACAAAAATAATCAACAAGCTTAGCAGACCCACACGAACTGATAACCAAAAGTTAGGCCACATAAATTCGATACCCTTTTTACCCATAGAGGCGAGTTCAAGGCTCTTTCCACGCCAACCTTCGAAAGTTCCCCAGGTTAAAGCACCGATAGCCCAAGATTTAACAATCAGCCCAACTATAACCACCCAAATAATTAGCCCTATTAATAATATGGATCCAATCACAATATAAGGAATCCAATTAACGTCCTGCACCCAAGGTACTTTGCTTAAAAAAGAAGTATCTGTAGTCTGTACCTCTTCTTTTGGAGTGCTATTACTGGAATTGTTAAAATTAAACCCACCAATTGTCAAAACCGCGGCTAGCCATAAAATTTTATATTTCCATGCAAGTTTCAATGAATCCCTGATGGTATCAAATGTGGAATATGGTTGTAGCATCACTACAAAATTGTATCAAAAATTACATAAGCGCAAAAGCCACCATAGAAAATAAAGGCTGAAAGCATCATTGTGATTCTAAATATATTAGGACGCAGTTGTTTATCAAGAGCCGTTAAGTTCATCCACAGAGTTAGCCCCACGTGGACAAACATCGCGAAGGCGTTTAACACCGCTGCAGTTATTACTAATTGCAACGGTTGCGTAAAACCAAGCAGAAAAATGAGTATTCCAGCAAAAATTTGCACCCAAAGCATGGAATAATAAATCTTTGGAATACTTTTCTCAGCTATTCTCCCATTGGAGGCCAAGATCAAGTTTTCGGAAAGTATTCTGCTTGTAGCATCAAATACTGTCATTTGGGTTGCCATTAACATAACAGCTGCCGTTAAAACGAAAATTGTTCCGATTATGGGAAAAATCTTTTGGCCAATCAGAGCTCCTTCTGTTAATACAAAGTTTATGTCTGAGGCCGACCCCGAAGTTTCATACACTGTTGAATAAGCTAGCAATGATAACAATACCATCGTAATTGCACCTGTTAGCCAAAAAATTATAAAATGCTCAATATTTACCTTTTTCCACCAGTCCTTAAAAGTTAAAACATTTTCGAGGGTCGGTTCAAACTTAGTTCCCGAAAGTGAAATTTCCTGGCTTTTTCCTGTTAACAGGCTGGTAATTTGTCCACTGTACTTACCCATACCATAGCCTTTGTTATTTACATAGTAAGACTGCGCTAAATTTAGATTTCCCCCTGCCCCCGCATAGGCCAATGCGCCTAAAAAGGTTGCTAAAGGAACTCCCACAGGCAGTAGCCAATAGCCATCCCCCTGGCCAATTACTCCTTTTACTGCCGCAAGCCAATCGGCGGAACTTGCAAGATAGATCGCCAACACAAGTATCGCAGGTACACCCAAACCGATAATCACCTTTTGGATACCCTCAACAGTTTTGTATAAAACCGGACCCAATGACAAAATAAGCCCTATGAAAACTAGAAGTCCAATTGCTAAAAATTGCGTGCTTTCCAACCCAAACAGCGACCCCAAGAGTTTGGCCGAGGAAGCTATAATACCCGGCCATATCCAAGGTATAAAAGTGGAAATTAGAAACCAAAACGGAAGCCATTTTAGTTTACGGGCAAATCCCATAAAAACGCTTTCTCCACGTGCCAAAGCATAGCGTTCAATTTCCATATTCATGAAAAACTGAAATGTGATTCCTATGACAGCCCCCCATATTATTCCCATTCCATACTTGGATGCCATATAAGGCCACAATATCAACTCCCCGCTACCTAACCCCAACCCAAGTATTACAAAGCTGGGACCTATTAACTTTCTAAGAGTGGGAGGTTTGGGAAGAATATTCGTTTTTAAAGGACTTAGCGACATTAATTTATGATACCCGATTTAGAACCAAATTAAAGAAGGGACGGCCTGGAGACAGATGCAACTTTTTTCCCCAGGTAGTCTCGGGAAAGTCGTATATTTGCCGGCAGCTGATAACCCCAAAGCCCGACTTGATAAATATAGGTAGAATTTCGGTAGTGATTCTGGCTAAATCTAACGTGTCCAAATTAAGTCTTTCGGCTTGGGTTGGCTCCAAATTTTGCGAGTACCCAAATACCACTTCTAAGACGCCACCCGACTTAAGTAAGCTCCCAAACTTTTTTGCGTCATCAAAGGTAGGTTTGGCAACAGCGGCTAATAAAGAACCCCAGGGCAAAATCACTGTAAGTCTATCAGCAACACCCAAAAGCTCGGCAGGTAAAATTTCGTAAGACCCAATCACAAATAACACATTTTTTAATCTCTTTTTTAATGCTTTTTTCGACGTATCAACCATCTGATTTCCCGCTGGATCTACACCTATATAAAAGGTTTTGGGATTAACAAGTGCCTTTTTGTACACCCATCCTCCATCACCACATCCCAAGTCAACCTCTACACCTTGATAGTTGACAATTAAATTGCTAAGGTCTAATAAAGATATCAGAGATTCTTTATTTCCTGTAACTAATCTCATATGTTTAATGATATAGGAAAAACAACATGGATCCCAGAGATGTACTATACGCTGTTGAGATGTTTCTACATGACGGGGGTCTCTATCGAGGAAAGGTAGAACTGGATTTGGGAACTTTGTGCGACATGGGGGATGGATGTTGGGTCGTGCAATCCATAAAACCTTGCGGATACTTTTTTAAGCTAGAATACAGCCTTAGGGGGACACTGTACGCTGTATTACATCAACAGTAAAGGAGTGAGAGATGGATTTCGTAGACAATCCGCCCATATTTGCCTTTATCCTAAGAGGAAAAGGTGTAAAACCCACTTATATGTTCGTAGGATTTTACGACGAAGTAGGGTTAGTGACCTTGCCGGCAACTTCCGCCGAGGCGCGTGCAGACGGGGTAAGAGTAATTTCCGTCGACAATCTGCGAAGCGCTCTTAGGAATATGAACGAAGTGCACTTGTACGAAGAAATTAACGCCAGATTTCAAGGTGTAGGAGAAGCCCGTAGGAATAGGAAGACCTTCAAGCTAGTTTCACTTACACCGCAACAGCTTAGGGACTATGCGGATCAGATGGAAAAGGCAGGCCTGAAAACCGTGAAAGTATTTGTAGACTGAACACACTTGAGGCTGATTACATTTTTGTAACAGCCTCTTTCTTTATATGAAAAAGCAAATCTTACCAATATGGCAACCGGTCGGAAAATCCACAAATCACCTTACCAGGCAAATTGCCGATAAAATAGGTTTGAAAACAGCACATACAGGCACACTGGATCCAATGGCCGAAGGTGTTGTTGTTGTGCTTGCGGGAAACAAACGGCTTGAAAAAATCAAACTTGCTTCTTGGAAAAAAACTTACGAATTTGATATAGCCTTTGGAATCTCTACTGACTCGTTCGACGGACTTGGACTTATTACAAAGACAAATTTTGAATGTAAGACTATATCGCCAAAAGTAATACAATCTGTATTAAAATCACTGGTGGGAAATTACTCTCAAACTGTACCTCTCTACTCCGCAATAAAAGTCGCCGGAAGAAAATTACACCAACACGCAAAATACGGAAATTTCAAAGTTATTTTGCCACACAAAAAGGGGGAGATTTTTAAATTAAAGCTAATAGAACTTAAAACTGTATCGGTTAAGAAATTAGTAAAAAACCTTATAGCTAAAATTAAACTTGTTGAGGGTGACCTGAGGCAAAAAGAGATAACAGATTGCTGGGAAAATTTTACGGGTAATATCGATACAACCAGTATACAAGTAGCAAAGATAGAAGTGCAAATATCACGGGGTATGTATGTGAGGTCTTTATCACAGGATATTTGCGAAAAGCTGGGAATTAATGGCTTTGTATCGAACCTGATCAGAACCCGCAATGGGAAATATTCGAAAAAGTCGTGTATAATACCCTATAACAATTAGAAAAAGGAGCATGCTATGAAATTCAACCTTGTTGAAGATCCCACTGTGAGCGTAACCTATCTGAGGGACGTAGGCCGGCGGATGACTCTAGGTTATATCTTCGCTAACCCCAACAAACCGGATGAGTTTTTCGGAATTATCTACGGTGCAGTTGCGTCTGTGTTGGTTGGCCCCAAGCCCTCAAAAGAAACCGTTATGGAAGAAATGGGCTTTTGTATTGAGAATTCACTTTCGTACGAAGAAATCATTGCAAGATTGGATAAGCAGTACCTGGGAAACGGCGTTATGTTCATACCCGACGACTTGTCCAAATCTGCTACAAGCATGGTTTGGCATGGCCGGTATGTTGGAAACATTCGACCTTTTGGCCAAACTCACTTTCGAATAGTACTTGCCGGAGAGGATTATGGTGAAATTACCTTGGGGGTTGTCTCAAACGAGGAACTAGCCAAAATGATCGCAGGCGGGATCGATTTCGACGAACCGATTAGTACAATTACCAGTCGGTTCAAACTGAAGTATGGGAAGTGGTAGCAAGAAAAAGAATTACATGATCCCCCACCTAGTTTATTCGTGGGGGATTTTTTTTTGAAAGGCTTGTGGTACACTTGGCTAGCTATGATAGAAAAAAACGTTATAAAACGATTCCAAATATTAGAAGAACTTTTGCAGGAGTTGAATAAACTTAAAGAAAACTACCAGGATTTACTGGAAGGGGATGCAACATACCAGCAACTCCAAGAGGAATCAACTAAGTTTAGAGAAGAGTCAAAAGAAAAACGCCAAAAGGTAAAATCCAACGAAACTTTAATCCATTTGGAAGAGGAAATGAAAATTATTAAAGATGATATTAAGGATAATCGCCAAGTTTTAGCTCAAGAATTGGCAGATTACTACAAGGAAAGCGGATTAATGGAGATTACCGGAGAAGACGGAGTTACCAGGAAATTTGCTTTTTCAGTTAGAATTACCGAAGAAAAAGAGTAATTTATTGATATTTTAAGTTAATATAGGATAATACAAATATGCCGAATAAAAAGAAACGAGACGCTCAAAAATCAAGAATGGCCAGAAGAAAAAAATCCAGCCATAAGAGAATAACCAGATAGAACTTTGAAGAGCTCTTGATAACCTGTAGTATTGACACCTTGGGATTTTTTTGCTACAATAGCACAAGTTCTTCAAATACCCCTCATAGTATATATGTACCACCATAAATTTCATTAATTCCAGCTGATAAGGAGGAGTAACATGTGTTTCGTTACAGTGCCATTGGTAATTAGTCTAATCACCGCTTTAATTAGCGGAGGAGAGCTGTTCTTCGAATGGGCATACGACGGGTGGGTTGCCACTATCACATGGGCCAACCCAACGTTTAAAATTTTCTCGGTATCCACAGGGGCCTGCGTGATATTGTTAGTGGCTTCTTATATCGTCTTCTCTTTTTTGTATGATGGGAAGTCTGGTGTAGTTAAGTGAAATACCCTGGGGGTTATACAGACTACTTGTTTGTGTAATCTCCAGGGCTTTTTTGTGAATTACCTCCGTACCTTCTATCCCTACCGGAGAAATCCTCTATCGCTTTAATTAACTCCTCAGGAGTAAAAGCAGGCAAATAAACTTCGGGAAAATACATTTCCGAATAAGCCAATTGCCAAGAGAGAAACCCGCTAAGCCTTTGTTCCCCGCCCGTTCTGATAATAAGGTCGGGATACGGATAAGGCTGGTCTTTGGTATCCAAGTAATTTTTAAATAAAGGCATAGAGTACTTACCGTTAAACTTACCCACTTCTTCCGATAGCTCTTCCGGTTTAATTTTCCCGGCTAAAACATCTTTGATAGCCTTTTGGATTGCCCGGAGTATATCGTCGTGCCCTCCATAATCCAGTGCAATATTTATTACGTTTTTTGTGAAACCCTTGGTCTTTTCCTCTGCATCCAAAATTTTATTTTTCAACTTTACCGGGATACGATCTTTTCGGCCTAAATGGTAGACTCTGGTTTTATTTTCTAAAGCCTCTTTTAGGGTTTCGTCAAAATGGCGAATATATAGATTCATAAGATAATCTACTTCTTCTTTTGACCTGTTCCAATTTTCGGTAGAAAAAACCCAAAGAGTTACAGTGTGTACACCCATTTCATGAGCTTTGCGCACTAATTTTCTGGCGGCTTGGAAGCCCTCGAAATGGCCTTGGAATGTGGGCAAGCCTTTTTCTTTTGCCCATCTTCTGTTGCCATCGCAAACCACTGCGATGTGATTAGGTATTTTTAAATTTTCGGTATTAGTGTTTTCTATATTATCTGACATATACAAGTTGCCTGGCGGACCAGCCACAGCGATTAGTATACCAAAGATGTGGAATTATGAAAAAGAAAACCGGAAGAATGGATAATTCCAAACTCCCGGTAGCAAACTTAGTAAAGTTGGAGACTGTTAGGGGATACCCTAAAAGCCGAAGCAAAGTTTTGTATTGTGAGTGTCTTACAAACATTAAAATGCTTAAGCAACCACTCGGAACGAAGAACTGAATCTACTTCCGGCGCGTCTCCCTCAAATTTTGTCATCCTAACCTTAAACCCGGTATAGTTTTGCTCCAAAACAAGAGGATCCCCCTCAAAATCTACGACTGCGAAAAGATAGGGAAAATCGTCCTCCGGGAAATAACCGAAGAACTCGTCGTTTTCTTTCCACCTTTCTCCAAAAGCTACTCTTGTAATGGTTTGAATGTCTTTACCATTAACCGAAAAGCCTGGAAAATGGATATTAAACTCCATACTAACCTCCTGAGTACTGTATTCGGCTCATTATACACCTATAGTACATAAACCCTTGCTCGCTGATCGAAAATGTAATATATATATCAGAGCAAGTTTCCACTTAAAATTATGATAGCTGTTGAAAAATTAAGTAAAAATTTTGGAAATATTAGTGCAATCAAGGATTTATCCTTTTCGATAAATGATGGTGAAATTGTGGGACTACTAGGGCCCAACGGAGCCGGCAAAACAACCACTATGCGTGTACTCAGCGGGTTCTACGCCCCCGATGAGGGTACTGTAAATATAAACGGAAGCGATATATTAACTCATACACAAGAGGCTCAAAGCCAAATCGGCTATCTCCCGGAAAACAACCCTCTTTACAAAGATATGTTAGTAGAAGAAATTTTGGATTTCTCGCTAGACTTAAAAAACATTCAAGGACACGAAAGAAAGGAAGCATTGGATTTTGCAATTAGGTCCGTAAATATTGCAGATGTATATTATCGCCCTGTTAACGAGCTATCTAAGGGATATAAACAACGTGTTGGAATTGCAGTCGCCCTTCTTCACAAACCAAAAATTCTAATAATGGACGAACCGACCGAGGGCCTTGACCCAAACCAGAGAACCGAAATTCGTAATTTGATTAAAAATTTGGCGAAAGAACACACCATCATTATTAGTACTCACGTAATGCAAGAGGTTGAAGCAATTTGTTCAAGAGTGATATTGATAAGTAAGGGCGAATTAAAAGCCGACAGCCCCGTCCATGAGCTTTCTAGAGGACTAAAAAGTGAAAAGTTAATTCAAATAGACATTGAGGGAAAAAATGTCAAAACTGAGATTCGTAAAATTTCGGCTATTAAGGAAATTCAAAACGAACAAATTCTTGGAGATAGATATTCAGCAAGGCTTATCATTGATACCAATACTGAGATACAACCCCAGCTTAGTAGCCAAATACACAATAACAAATGGACCATTTGGCGACTTTCGGAAGAAAAATTACAGTTGGAAGACATATTTAAACAATTAACATCATGAATAAAGCAAACATACTAAAAATAGTGAAAAAAGAAAATAAAGCTGTAGCGGGCAGCCCTGCAACATACGTTATCTTGATAGTTTTCTTAACTCTCTGGGAATTTCTGTTCTTTAGAAACGCATTCCTTATCTCTACAACCTCACTTAGGGATCTTTTCGACTGGCTTCCGTGGTTATTACTAGTCTTTGTGTCGGCTGTAACTATGGGCAGTATTTCAAAAGAATCCGAGGATGGCACAATGGAATTGGTTTTGACACATCCCGTAAAAGAAATCGAATTTATTATCGGAAAATATCTGTCATCTCTATTGTTTGTGTCTTTAGGTTTGCTTTTCTCTATTCCAATCGCATTAACTTTTGCTAAATTCGGCAAGTTTGACTGGGGGATATTTGCCGCTCAATTACTGGGGAGCATATTCTTCGCAGCTACACTATCGGCGCTAGGCACCTTTGTATCCAGTGTACTTAAAAACCAAATAGGAGCTTTTTTAGTTACGGCTACATCAGGATTTTTGTTGATCCTCTCGGGAACTGACTTCGTTCTGGAAACTTTTCCATTTTGGGCAGCTCAAATCGTGAGCAAAATCTCATTAATAACACACTTTCAAAACATATCAAAAGGCGTCTTGGATCTAAAAGATATCACCTACTTTTTTGGGTTTATAGCAATATTTTTATCATTAACATACCTGCAATTTATTGCTAAAAAGTTTGGCTCCAATAAAAAGGCCTATTCCGACGTAAAAGTTGGAGTAATACTGATTTCGGGCATATTCGCATTGGTGGTAGCCCTTGGGGATCGAATATCCTTGAGAGTAGACCTGAGTCAAGGGCGAGTGTTCACACTTTCAGGTGCAACTAAACAGGTTTTGGGACAGCTTACTGATATTGTTACAGTCACCGTTTATTCTACACAAAAACTTCCGCCGCAAAGTAGCCAGTATTTAAGAGAAACAAAAGACCTTCTCAATGACTATAAATCAAGAGCAAACGGCAATTTAATTATAAAAACAATTGATCCAAGTAAAGATCCTGTTTTCGCCCAGGAAGCTGAAACCTTAGGCATCCCGATGATTAGATTTAATACTTTAGAAGGCCAAAACTACCAATCGGTCACAGGCTACCTAGGTTTGGCAGTTACATACGCAGGAAAATCAGAAGTTATCCCAGTAATACAAACCACCGGAGACCTCGAATACCAGCTTACCGGGATAATTAAAAAACTTACAGTTAAGGACAAAAAAACCGTTGGCATTGTTATTAACACTGCTAATACTCAGATAACTGAGTATTCATTACTCATAAAAGAATTGGAAAATCAATTTAAACTGGTTTACCCGGATTTGACACAGGAAGATGTAACCTTGCCTGTTGAACTTAGTACCCTTGTTATTGTGGGACCCACAGCTGATTATCCGCCAACTGTTTTGTCGAAACTTCAAGCATATGTAAACGAGGGAAAAAGCCTGATGCTACTTATGGACGGAAGACAAATAAATGTAACAGAATCCTCAGTGGAATCTACCGCAGTAACTGCGAATGCCTCCGCTCTGATTAGCTCTTTGGGTGTAACAGTTAATAACGACCTGGCCTACGACCTGGAATTAAACGAAACCGTGAGAATTAATAACGGACCTATTTCCTACCTCCTCCCCTATCCCTATTGGCTAAAAGCAGTAACAGCAAAGGAACAACACCAAATCACCTCTAAAATAGATACCGTATACATGCCTTGGACAAGTTCGATCAGTATAAACGAGGATAGCGCTACCCAATCCGGGTATGATATCAAAAAGCTATTGATGACATCTTCCCACGGGGGTATTTCCTCCGGAACAGCTAATATTGGCCCTGATGCACAACCGGAAAATAAAAACCTTGGGGAACAAGTGCTGGCTGTTGCATTACAACCTAAGGAAGGCACAACCGGAAAAGCCAGAATTGTTGTAGCCGGAGATTCAGAGTTTATATTAGATAGGTCGGTGCAGAGCGGCCCTTCCGGAATAGTTTTTGGCCTAAACGCAATAAGCTGGCTCACTCAAGAAGACTCATTAGGAGAAATAAAGATAAAGGCTGAACCTTTTGGCACAATGACTTTTTCGAACAAGAATATGCCGCAATTGATTAAAATCGGAAATTTGGCATTAGCAATAGGCCTCCCCCTTATTATTGGCGTTATCTATATTTCTTTGAGAAATAAACTTAAAACCGGAAGTTATAAATGAGCAATAAAACTACCAAAATCCTATTAGCCGTATTTTTGCTATTGTTCGTGTTGGTAATAGCCCCGAGCGCTTACGAAAAATATAAATCCAAAACCTCGGCTCCCGGATTTGTTTCAAATGACTCATGGATTGAATCGCTAAATACAGCTGAATTAACTAAAATTATTCTCGAGGACACTCAAGGAAATATTGAACTGACCAGAACAAATGATAATTGGCAGGTAAATGGTAAGAGAGCCGATGGTATGGAAGTAGCTAGTTTTATTACCAAGATTAAAGAAACAAAGAAGGGTGATTTAATATCCAGAAACAAGGATAATCATTCGGATTTAGGAGTAACAAACGAAGCAGGAACAAAATTAACTTTATCCTCACCAAAGCAGGAAACTACACTTCTAGTAGGAAATTCCACCTTAAGCGGTAACTCTTTTTACTATCGTAAAGCAGATCAGGATCTCGTATTTATCGGGTTATCGGACCTGCAAACCTTCACCAATACAGAAGAGGTTAAGTGGCGAGATAAAAAAGTGTTTAATTTAGACCAAAATTTAATCGGCAAGGTTCAGATTAGCGGGTATAATACATTTTCCCTTGATAAAGATACTAATTCTAAAATATGGTCCAAAAACCTGTGGGGAAACATAACTCCCTTCGACAGTGAAACTTCGGGGAAGATAGATACCGCGTTTTCACCACTAACAGGATTTGGATTTGCCAGCCAACAAGAAACAGCTGACTTTAATACTTCCTGGGATAAATACACTGTCGTAATTTCGGATACTCAAGGAGTAGAATTGACAAGGTTTGAAACCAGAAAATCCGGAGAAGACTACATCGTAAAAGCCTCAAATTCCGAGGATCTCTTTAAATTATATAAATCAAAATTAGACTTTATTTTAGAGTAATAGTATACTCCAATCACAATTAGACCTAAAAAAGGAGTTTGCAATGAATGTGGCTCAGGCAATTCAAAACTTTTTCTCAACTGTGTTTACACCAGTCACCCTCCCGTTCCGAATTTTAGCTTTTATGGCAAGCAACACAAGGTCCGACGAGGGATTCAAACTTGGAATTGGTATCAGCTTGTTTTTTCTATTGGTTCTAGGCATGATTCACAGTATAGGGACTGTTGACTTAACTGCATTAGTAGCATTCGTATACTTCTCAGCCTGGTTTCTAGGAGCAGGTTGGTTTTATGCAAGTGTAAGAAGTGGATTTATATCCGGAAGCTTTTTCCTTGGGTATTCCGCAACTACTCTGCTCTGCCTGGATTCCTTGATAATTGCCCAACTAGTGCTGTACAAAGGCTTCCTATTCTGTATATAGAAATATAGGGCTTTTAGATATTTGTCTAAAGGCCCTTTACTATTTCCATAAAGTTTTTGGCGGAAATAATCTTGGGTGGAGGAAGTTCCTTATAATTTGGATTCGGAACTAAATCCAACGCGCCTTTTTTGATACAGACATAATAAGCCATGCCACCCAGCTTCTTAATTATTTCGTAATCGTGATCTGTATGCCCTTCTCTCCAGTCGTCGAAGGTTAACAGGGGGGTACTCCCTAAATTACTCCAGGAATGTGCAAAATTCGGCGTGGTAACGATTTCATCGCCGGGCATAGCCTGAACAAAATAAACAGCTTTAACTTTGTCTTTAACCCATTTACCACTGGAGTCATAGAACTTCTCCTGAACTTGATAAATACCTTCACCCTGAACTAAATGTGTTGTCTCAGTTGCATGTATATTGTGATAGTGTCCAAAAGTTTTAGGATACTCCTTTCCCAACATTTCATTCGAAATAATAGTCATGTTTTCCCACTTATCAGTTGAGATGCCCGAAAATACCCAGTAAATTTCGACTGTTGAGAGGGGGATCGATTTGTCGAGTAACACCGACGACAAGCTTTTAACAGTTCGGGCAGATTTTAATTTCATGATACAAGTTTAACTGATAAAATAATGAGATGAAAGTATTAGTAACAGGAGCCGCAGGTTTTATAGGTAGCTATATAAGCCGAGCTTTAATTAATAGAGGTGACGATGTAATTGGTATAGATAATTTCGACGACTACTATCCCAGAAAAAGCAAGGAATTTAATCTGGATTTGGTTTACCTTATTGCAGAAGGCAGTGTTAAATATTTACCTGAAAATGAAACTATGCCGGTTTTTGAAAAAATTAACAGTTTTTTGCAAGCCGATACACGACTTCGTTCTCGTGATATTAAGGGTAAGTTTGTATTTGAAGAAGGTAATATGATTGACGAAGGTTTTGTAAGGAAAAGCTTTGAGAAAAATAAACCTGACGCAGTTATTCATTTGGCGGCAAAGGCAGGCGTACCTTCTTCACTAAGAGACCCAACCGGCTATGTTAAAACCAATATGGTCGGCACAGCGAATCTTATTGAGGCTTGTAGAGACTTGGGCATTAAAAAATTCGTGTTTGGATCTTCTTCTACGGTTTACGGCAATCGAGAAGATAGAAAAATACATGAAGATGACGACATACTACATCCCGAATCTCCCTATGGGGCTACAAAGGTCGGGGGAGAGATTTTTTGCTATACGGCATCAAAAGTATATGGAATAAAAACAACTGTGTGCAGAATAATTGGCCCTATATACGGACCTCTTCAAAGGCAATATGGCATGTTTATGCAACGCGCTATTAACTTTACTTTTAATGATAGGGAAATATCGATATACGGTAAGAAGGGGCTTGAAACCTCCAAAAACAGCACTTACATTGACGATTTAGTATACGGCTTGCTGCTTTGCCTGGATTATGACAAGAACTTTGATGTCTTCAACATCGGATCAGGAGAGGCCCAAAAAATATCCGATTGGATTGGCGAGATAGAAAAGGCGATGGGAAAGAAAGTTAAATACACAGTAGTCGAAGCAGACAAGGGAGACGTGGGATCATCAGTGGATATTGCAAAGGCCCAGAAAATATTAGGCTATAACCCTGCAATGCAGTTGTCCCAAGGGGTAAAACGCCAGGTAGAAACTTTCTTACTAATGCCCGATTGGTACAAGAACCAAAAAACCGTTTAGTTTATTGTACCGATCCCTCGTGGGAATAAAGTCCATAATCAAAAACCGACGGCATAGAGGGGTTTGATCTTACCGCAGTTATCTCCTTGGATATGCTCTGAGATTCAGAGCCAGATAAATAACCCTTGCATATGACTCTAAAACCCTGATTTGGCATCACGGTAGCAGGAGCCACAGGATAAACTCTGATAAGTGAACCCTCGTACAACGCCCTAAGCCTCATACCATAGGGTGTGGGAGCACCTAATGTAGAAAAATTAACTGTCTTACATTGAAAACCAGACAAACTATGGTCAGTAGAAAGAAAAGAAGAGGTTGGTAACCCTATATCTCCTATTTGGTATCCTGTTCTAACCACATTAGCAGCGTTATAAACCACTACACTGATTGCAGTCGTAGGATTATTCCAGCACAAGTCTACAGAGTTTGCAGTGTAGCCTTCGAGAGAAACTTCTGTCATCTTACCTTCGGCAAGAGTGGTTTCAAAGGGATTTTGGTTTGAAAGAGTCTCAAATTTCGCTTCCGCCTGTAAAGTTAGATTTTCCGAGGCAGCCTTATAGGGCAGTACACACGCAGAGCCATCGACTGTGGCCACAACCCCGGAACCGGCACCAAAAGCTTGTGAACACTCACTCGAGGTAGCTCCCGATTCAACAAGATTATCGACCTCAACAAGGGGCAACACTACAGCTCTCTCAATACAACCTTCAGCGGCACCTAAAACTCTAGAATAAGTATCGGATGTTGTGGTTCGTTTAACGGAAGATAATGTTCTGTTAGATATGGATACACCTACCACCATAGCCACCGAAACGGCAACTAAAACAAATAACAGAGCTTGTCCTTTTTTAAATTCATTTTTTTTCATATCTTTAATAACCATAAGTAATAGAGACAACTGAATTTCCTAAACCGGTATTTATATGGTCGGCTCTCTCCATCTTCGTGAGTTGATAAAGCATCTTTTGGCCATAAGAAACTATCTCGGCGGGATGTAATTTATTAATTTCAATACCTAGATCTCTGGTTAATCCCGGACTATTTCTCATGATTACAGGTCCTAACACCTTGATCGGAGTTGCATATGTCCCGATAGGTCTCCCAACGTCAAAGTTAACCATATCCAAGGTAAGAATAGCGGCCTGAATCTGCGGAACAGAACCCGTGGCTCCTGTGTCCGAAGGTGAAACAGGATTAGTGACGGTTGCTCCCGTAGTACACCACAACGAGGGGCAAGTAAAGGTACCACACTTATTACAGTTAACACCACATTGGGAATCAATATTGTGGGGCGTACAAGAAGTAGTACTTGTGACATTCAAACCGCAATTCCCTGCAAGGTCGCACTTATATCCGGTATCGTAACTTATATCTACCTTTGAATTAGTCACAATCAATAACCTGTCGTTGTCAGTTCCCGTATCTACAAAACTCTTCCATTCAGACCCTGCTACAGCACCCTTTGTAAACGTAAGCGCCGGATCGCCACCCTGACGGGTTACATACACTATTGCCATTGCTCCCGCAGCGACTCCACCATCCGTTGTGCCATCGCTGGCTACCACATTAAATCCATGCAAACTATTTATAAGCCCATTAATAGTAGCGGTTGTAGTTTTGTATATTTTACCCATCGTTAAAACCATACCATTCGGCAAATCCTCGGCAGAAGGAGGAACAGTAAGCCCGCTTGCATTCAAATTTATATATTGGCCAAACCAATCGTCTCTGTAACTTTCACCCAAATTCTGTGCGTATCGATCAGCCGGATTAGGGTCAGTTATCTCCGCCAAATCTCCACTAATACCTCCCAAGGTAAAAGCGTAACCACCGGTATATGGCGAGTTGACATTTACTCGCTCCAGAAGTTTACCCGAAAACGTTGTACTGTTTTTTACCGTACAACTGTTTACACTGATAGCTTGGGCGGAAACATCACTATCTACCACCGAATACCAAGGTTCTGCCTGTGAATCAACCAGGATAGACAAAAATACGGCCTTATCCGTCTCAGTATCAGTGACATTGGGAACTTCACCCACTACATATGAAAAACCATAGCTCCCCGGGGCTGAACAAGGCACCCATTGAGCCGGGTCCGGAGAAGGAGAAAAACCTCCCGTTGAAACCGTAGTTTCATCACAGGTTTTTTTGATACTAACTAGTCCGCAGGAACCGTTATTTAGAGAGCAACTCGAATCAGCGCAAGTAACCGAGACAACCAAACCGTCGTTAGGAACTCCTAAAGGGGTATAAGTAAAACGGGCCATTCCATTGGAATCAGTTGATACAGGTCCTAAGGCTGTGCCACCAACTGTTAGGGTTACTTTAGCACCCTGCACTGTAGTAAAATCAGGTCGATTGGGCAATTCCGGTATACCCGGATTATCATTTTCAATATACGCACCATTATTCCAGTAACTGCTTGGCCCCCCAGTACCACTACAAAGTGGATTATTGTAATCGACAGTACACTCGCATGAGATTCTAGCAGGTCCTGTAAATTGTGAGCAATAATAGTTTTTTATATCGGCCTTATTATCAAATGGGGCTTCGGTCCCCACATAGATGGATAACGTGTGCGCTTTTCCCACCAATATAGAAGTAGATGTTTCTGCTGTATAAGCATTCGGACATTCAGGATAAGCGTGCGAAAATCCTTCGGCTTTAAAATAGATAATTCCGTTGTCTGCGGGAGTTGTTGTGTACGCAAATTTGTTGCAATCTGTTGCGTCGGGATGGCAGTTCAGTTTGGTTCCAATATACGTCCACACAGTACTCTGGGTATTGGTTTTAGCTTTGTAATAATCTACTTTCAGAAGCTTATTTGTCGGAGAACTGGTAAAGAAGGCTGAAATATTAGCAACGGAGCCCTCAGGAATGAACCCTGCTGGGTTAACACTTAAAGTATCACTAGATGATCCCGGAACATCAACTACTATAAAAGGAAATTCCGTTCCCCCCGTAGTGGTATCAGTTAAAGTAACAACAGCCCCCGTGCAAACTGAAGCCCCCGAGATAGATACAACATAACGACCGGGTGCTAATACCCCGAGTTGAGAAGGATCAGGTATGAAAACAGTACTACCTCCGGTTTGAGGTATTGCGTTATAAGTTAGATTGGTAATTACTCCATCAAGATTTGTATATCTGACGTTGAATTTAATATCCGTAAGGGCCTGGTATCCGGGTATTGTTGCCTGCATTGGGCTTGGAATTCTTGGGGCTAGGCAGGATGCCGGACCGACATACTGCATTGTTGTTGCTGCTGCCTCAAATCTAAATACCCATGCACCCGATGAAGAACCTTCGGTGTTGGATGCATTCACGCTCCAAACGAAATCCCCCGAAGAACAGCGGTATTGCAGGGGAACAGTATAAGTAGAAGTATAAACGTTAGATCCAAGACTTAGCGGGTATGTTGAAGAATCAGTCGTGGGCTGCCCGGGAGCTCTGGTGTACAAAACGTGAGAAGTTCCGGTAGTATCCTCACAATTATTTACAACATTCCATTTTAAATTAACAGATGTAGTTCCAAAAGGAAAAGTTGTACTGTTAGCAGGCTCTTGAAGAGTTACAACAGGCGCGACACAGTTTTGGTTACATAAGTTGGTGTAATAATTACAGGCGGTTGCGCTTGTATTACAGCATTCGCCCGATGTCGAACATGTTCCGCCGTCTCCAACACAGATTATAAAATTCCACTGGGCCGAAGCGACAGGATACTCGGTGCCAATTGCCCTCTTTCCTAAAGCAACTACTTGCCAAGTGTGAGTTCCCTCCGCCATTATGGAAGTATTTAGAACAAATGAATTCGCTGTTCTAGGCAGATCTGTGGAAACTTGTACCCCATCAACAAAAACTCTTTGAAGACTTTGATTGCAATCTGCCCAGTTTGACGGTGGTGTCCATGTTAGAGTAACGCTTGGTGTACCCTGAGAAACTTTTGTTCCATTTGCCGGTGATACAAGAACAGGTGCCGGAGACGGGGCCTCACAAACTGCCTGAGGAGAGCAGCTGCCATAACAACTATCGGTATTACAACTACACACAAATCCGGGACAGCAAGGATTTACACTGTTACAAAACGGTAAAGGCTGGCAACCACATACATCAGCGGGACTACATACATGGGTCGTCGCGGGACAACACCCTGACACACAGGTTGCCCCTGTGGTACAAGCACAACCGTCACCGCTACATGGGGGATTGCCGCAAGTACCATCCGATTTACAGTAGTTACTACAACACTCGGAAGCGGCACTACAACTTGAACCATTGGCTTTACACGTCGGCGGATCAACACAAACTCCACCAGTGCAAACCAATGGTGAGCAACAGTTCCCGATACCAACCCCACAGGCCTGTCCCTCTAGCTTACATTGCCCACCCCCACCTCCATCAGGAACACACTTAAAGTCTCCCCCACATTTTCCTGAACAGCACTCATTACCTTTCAAACAGTCAAATCCATTGGGCGTACAATCACCACCACCCCCACCGCAGGTAGGAAGCGGAGGTTCACAATCACAACAAGCAGTATAACAATAGTAATTACCCATCCCTGGAAAATTCGCTGAACAATAAGAAGGATCGTAGTCACACTTGCAGGTATCTGCCACCTCACCACAGTACTGAGCATCACAATACAAATCATCTTTCGGAACATCGTAACATCTGTTTCCTAGGGAGCAGGAACCTGGATGAGCCACAGGAGCTAGAATAAAAAGAAGAGCGAACGCTATAATATACTTTCTGATCTGGCTGGGCATTATAATTTCATCCAATCACAATTATCCATATATACAGAAGCCGAGTAAAGAACATAATCTCCGGACTTCTTTTGCTGAAGATCAGCACGTAATGGCCATTGAGGAGAATATTCTTTCATAATCTGGACTTTCTTCTCCATCGGTATTTGCAACAACTGCTCGATCTTCTTCATTTTTCCACCTACCGACCAATTACCATATACAACACCTAAGTTGTAGACACTAAAACCCCCTATTATTGTATCTTTTCTCCTGCAATCGAGAATCAGCTGGTCGGTAAAATCGGCAGTAATAGTCTCTCCATTCCTCTCTATCGTTACTTGATTAGGATTAGTTTGAGTGCTGATTAAGTTTGCCGGAAGTTGATTTTGCAGGCTATTAATATAATTATCTACCACCACAGCCTTCTCCTCGTACGTCATCTCAAGAAAGTTCTTTGATTTTTTGACTTTTAGGAAGAGATAGAAAGAAACAAAAGCCCCAATTGCAACTAGCAAAACAACAGAAACCAACACTTTTTTATTTCTGGAATTGATCTTTATTTTAGGCAGAGGCATGTGCCTCAATTGTACCCATAATTCAAAAGGTAACACAAGAGGGGCCCGCCTCTGGCGGGCCCCAATAGTTATCTAACTACCCAAAAACCTTAATTCAGCGAGGGGTTAGCACTCAAAGCGTATCTTGCGTCAGTATATTTCCAAAACGCATCGGCACCACCAAGCTTTCCTGCACATTCCGCAGCCTCAGCTGACTTTTGAGCTGTGGCATGGAAATTTAAAGGATACTGTCTAAATACCCATGAAACATCACTATTTTCTTGGGTAAAGCTTGCCGCTGTGGGATGAAACCTTTGACAAAAGGGACATTCATAATCTGAGTACTCAATTAATGTAAACCTGGCTTTTTTATCACCTTTTACATAGTCTGTATCGGAAATAGCCTTTACCCCGGTTAACTCCTCTGCAGCATTGCCTTGCGCGTCAATTTTAGGAGGATAAACACCATTCTTTATGTCAGCCAACGCAGTCGTAAAGGTTGCAAGCGGATAGGCACCGGAAATTAAAAATGCCCTACCGGTAGTATTATCGTAAATTATGTTACCGGGTGTTCCGCTAACACCTGCCGCAGAACCTTCAGCCATCTCTTTTTTTACAGCTTCTGTCATTTCCCCGGAATTTAAGCAGGCTTGGAAAGCCTCTTTATTTAATCCAATACTTACAGCCAAATCGGATAAAGATGTGGTAGCTTCGGTTGGTACAGCTGCTTGAGTAGGAACAGCTTCCGCAACCGTTTCAGGTACACTTTCTGCATCCTTACCCTTCCACAAACTCCCCGCATAAAACGAAACACCTGCCAAAACAGCAACAATAGCCAGTTGCACTATCGGAGCAAAGGGAAACACGTCTCTTTTGTCATTCATAACATTCCTCCAAGAAAAATTGAATACTTTAGTACTACTCTTCGATGTTAATAGTTTCTTTTATGGTATAAACAGTTTTATTACCTGTATCAAAATACACCCTCATCATGATTTCCCCCAAAAATCCCATCATAATAAGCTGTACACCCAAAGTCATCGCAACTCCCGATAGTGTTAACATCGGTCGCCCGCCAATATCTGCCCCAAACACAATCTTTTCAAAAATTAAATATAACACAGAGATAGCCCCGACCATGAAAAACGCCAATCCTACCGACCCAAATAGTCTTCCCGGCATCATTTTATAAGGCTTTCGAGACATATCCATCAGGAATTTTAGAGAAAACAAGTCAAAAAATACTTTCAAAGTTCGGGACAAGGAACCGTATTTAGAGGCTCCTGCGACCCTGTCTCGGTATTCAACATCAATTTCTATTATTTTATCCGTAAATAAACTACAATAGGCGGCACAATATCTGTGCATCTCACCATACAACTTTAAATTATCTACAACAAATCTTTTGAAACCTTTCAGTCCGGAACCGTTGTCCTTTAATTTTACCCCGGTGATTTTTGCAATAAGTTCATTTGCAAACATCGAAGGAAGAGTCCTCAAAAAAGATGACTTTCTACCTTGCCAGCGGCCTACCCTATTTGTATTTACAACATCAAAACCCTCTTCGAGTTTTGCTACAACATGTAGTATTTCCTTTGGATCTATTTCGACATCTGAAGAAAAAGTTAAAACGTAATCTCCCTTTGATTTCAGAAACCCACATTGATAGGCTTGGGTCATTCCCATATTTTTTCCAAACCTAACGATTTTAACTCTGGGATCTTCTTGCGCTACTTTTTGCAATCTTACCCACGACTGGTCTCTTGAACCGTCTTCTATAACTATAATTTCGTAATTAAAAGGAGCCTCCCTTAGAGCATGGGTAAGTTCGGTGTGTAATAAGCCGATATTCCCCTCCTCATCTTTTACCGGAACTATTATTGAAACTAACTTTCGATCTGACATAGTGCAAATATTATATCAGTTTTTGGGAGGTGTGATGTTTGGATCTCCCCCGTAATCTGGATAGTCCAATTCCTCAGCAGTTTTATGTCCAACTGCCCAGTTATATACGTTTGCAAGAGTAAACCCTGCTTTGAGGCCCGTAAATGACCCGGGACCTTGTTTTGGAATGATTTCTTCAACTTCTCCCGGCCTTATTTGATACTTTTCCAGCATATTTCCAATCTCACTGGAAACATCTATTTCCCCCGAAATTTCATCGACAAGCTTCCCATCTTTTTCCAATCTTACCGACTTATCCTTTCGGTTTGTAGTGTTAATGTAAATTTTGTACATTTATTTTTCTTTTAAACTCATCCAAATAAGTAAATTCGATTTTGATTGTTTTTTTAGGCAGCAACTGGTCGATAAGTTCAGGCCATTCAATCACGGTAATTGCGCTGTTATCTTCTAAATATTGCTCCAGGCCTAAATCTTGTGCTTCAGAAAGCGACGCCAGGCGATACAGGTCTAAGTGATTAACCAGCGTCTCTTTATTCTGATATTTTCGAGCAATAACAAAGGTAGGGCTTTGAACGCGGGAATCCAATCCCAATGCCGACACCAAATATCTGGTGAAAGTTGTTTTACCACTTCCCAGATCTCCGTACAGTGCAATAACATCTCCTCTAACAAGCTTTTTGGCTAATTTAACAGCAAATTTTTCAGTTTCTTTGGCAGAATTGGTAATAATTTCCATAAAAATACAACTCCCAGCAGCGCTCCTAAAGCATCTATACCTGCATCATATAACGTAGAAGAGCGATATGGCAAAAAAAATTGGTACAGCTCGACGAGTACACCATATACAGTTGCAAATACAAAAGACTTACCAATATGTTTTGTGGGCTTAAAAAAAGCTACACAAAGGGCGGTAAAAAGTAAAAAGTGCTCGTTTAAATGCGCACCCTCTGTAGCAATGCCTAAAGCTAATTCCTGTTTTTTGGTTATACTTGCCCCAAGGAGGATAGCAACCATCAATATCAACGGATAGATCCAATTGGTAAGTTTTCTTTCCATCGGGATATTTTACCATTTGCCCTAAACATATTAATAATGCAAATCCACATTAACATTATTGCTACAGCTAAAAAAACTGATAAGTATGTATAATTATGTGATTTATCAAGCGGTTCAGAAATAATTGTGTGTGGAACTTCTATCTCCTCTACATAACCCTTGAGGACATTCTCATTTAAATTGATAAGGTAGTTTTCTTCTTGGCGGGCAATTTGCCACAAATTCTGCGTTGGGGTCTCGTAAATGGTTCCGGTCTTAACATCCTGAAGGCGGAAATACAGTTCGAACTTTTCTCCGGCAGGCAAGGAAAATTTAAGCTTCATTTTTCCTTCAAAAGCAGGCATACTGCTCCATGCTTGGTTTTGACCTATCCAGGTGTCGTTTGGAGAGTTGTATACATAGGCCTCCCCCTTATTTAGCACAGGCTTAACTATGTATATATTATCAGCGGTATTTCCTCCCAAAATGAACTCCACAGTTATTTCCTCACCCGGCTTAACACCATATCTAGACAAGGAATAATCAAAATAGTAAATCACATACTAGTTATCACATAATTTTCGCTATGCACAAGCTAGCATATTCTATTATTACTGGAAAAATGAAACCCACCGGCGTGTAAAAATACCGATGGGCAAAATATAGCGATTACCCGCGCTCCGGCGCCAAATCTTCTGGTTGGGCATCAAATAATTCGCGAACCACCTGATAGGCGGCTTTGAACACCAAGATATAGTCTTTGTCGGCCGCAATGTCCTCCATAGTACAAGGTAACGGATTAACGAGTGCGCTCATTGGAAGAGTGTTCATGGCACCGATGCTGTCAACGATCAGCCCCATAGGTAATTGTGTTAGCGGATCAAGGTATACGATACCGAATGTCCCCCGGCCTACTCTAAAAATATCTAGTTCTTCCCATTTGATTTTCAACTCAGAACCTCCTTAAGTGTTTATTTAACCGAGAGTATATTACTAAATGAAAGAAATGTCTACTGGAGGTGCCAGTAGATTGTCATGTAGTTGTCGTCGTGGAAAATGAAGACGCCGTTTCCCCCATCATTTAAACAATTTCTACAATAATAAGCAGTCCCATCCTCGACAGCATATACCGGTGACCCATGCCCACTGTCCATATCAAAGCCCGGATGAACATTACCTCCGTAATAAATATCCGACCAACAGGTTTTGCCATATCCTTGTGTAACTGTGGGACTACTCATCGGCCAATTCCAATCTCCGCTCCCAACCGTTTTGTTGCCCGAAGACGAACACCCTGTATCCCACCTAAAATTTTTACTCTCCAGCTTTTTCGCCGGATCTACGTAATTAGAGTAATACCAATTCCACCCGTTAATTTCACTTAGCGAGGAATACCGGTACACCCCAAAATGCAGGTGACTCCCAAACGAATAGCCTGTGTTACCCTCTCTGCCAATTACATCTCCCTTATCCACTTCCTCCCCATCCTGTCCTATTATTGCCCCGGCAGCGTTTATTATAGAATTCAATTCTCTCTGTGCATCAGATAATAGTTTTTGGTACTTCGCCTCATCGTTTTGAGTTTTCTTCAGCAAAGCTTGTTTTTGGCTCTGCTGGTCATCTAGTATAGACTTCTGTGCTAACAAAGTTGCCCGCTCGTTTTCGAGCTGCTCTCTTACTATAACTTCCTCCTGCTTCTTTTCAGCTAAAGTCTTTTTTTGAGCCTCGTATCTTGCTCTGTTGTCCTCCATCCAATCAATTAATCTATTATCCTCAAGCTCTAAAGCTCTTAGGGATTCCTCTTGGCGAACACCGGTACTCATTAACTTTTTGTCAAATAGGGTAAGAATAGACTTCATACCCGGCTCTCCGTAATTTCCTTTAATACCATCCATGTAGCTTTTTCTTAATCTCGACGATAATATTTGGCTTTGCCTGGTTATTGACGCACTCATTTTTATGATTAACTTTTCAAGATCCTCAATGTCTCCGGTAAGCTCGTTAATTTCTTCTATTTTTTGTGAAATCTTATTATTAGTGATCGAAATCCTGTATTCAGTCTGGGATATTTTGTCATCCATTACGGCGATTTCGTTTGATAGAGATTTGGATTTACCCTGAGCATCATCTATTTTTTTTTGTAGTTTTTCAATCTCCGACTGAAGATCGTCTATACTATTCTTACCCTCCTCTCCCAATGCCACTTTTGCTGTGAGGAATACAACGAACAGAAATATTGAAAGTAGCAATATGTTTTTTATACGCATAAGTTTTTAATACTTAAGGTATTTTTTAATTGCAGTATAACTACCCAAGTATCCAAGAAACACCCCGGATAACACGACTGCAATAAATACCAAAATAGAAAACACTATTAAGGGTAAGTTGACATAATAGAGAAAACCAAACGAGATTGATCCGGGGATAAACCCTACCTTAGCCAGAACAAGGTCGAGTATCGAGAGTAGTGCTGAAGAAACAAAGGCTGAAAATAGGCCGAAATATACCCCCATCCTCACCAAAGGCGACATAACATAGTCATCTGTAGCTCCCACCAGCTTCATTATTTCAAACTCCATCCCCTTGGAATTAATTGCGGTTCTAAGTGTCACTATGATAATAGAGTAGGAAATCAGTAGAAACATTCCTGCCAAAACAAATCCACCGATATAAGCAATTGTCGAAAATAGCCTAAAATTAGCAATGGCATCCTTGAAGTATTTCACTCCTCCGGGTTCGACTCCGTCCAAAAGTCTTAGTTCTTCGGCAACCGGCTCTATCTCGCTCAATTTATATATATTTACATTTAAACTAGCGGGCAAAATCTCAGGACTTAGTGCCTCCAAAATAACTTCATCGTTCTTATTAAGCTCTTTAAAAATTTCATAGGCCTGCTGTTTTGATACATATTCTACCGACTTTATTTTGGGATTGGATTCAAGCCTGGCTTTTGAGGCTAATATCAATTCCTCACTGTAATCGTCTTTAAAAAAGACTGCAATTCTAACCTGATCCTCAAGGGTTCTAACAAAAGTTTGGGAAAAAGCCACAACTCTGATAAAAAGCCCTAGAACCATGAATGTAATGATCATAACAAACAGGTTCGATACACTTAACAAACTCTCTTTTTTAACATCTTGCATCATTCTGGTAAAAGATTTAACCACGGTATTTTCCCCCTTTCTTATCAGATAATAATCTACCCTCTTCAATTCTAATTACGCGCTTCTTTAGTCTATCCACAATGCCCTCATCGTGTGTAGCCATAATTACTGTGGTACCAAGTGAGTTTACTTTTTCCAGTATCTTAACTACCTCAGCAGACGAGTCTGGATCAATCATTCCCGTGGCTTCATCAGCTATCAAAACGTCAGGCTCGTGAGCTAGCGCTCGGGCAATGGATACTCGTTGCTTTTCACCCCCGGATAACTGCCTGGGATATTTGAACATTTTTTCAGTTAAACCAACCATGCTCAACACGTTTGGCACTACATTTTGAATTTCGTAAGTAGGCGAGTCAACTACCTCCAAGGCAATTGCTACGTTCTCAAAAATGTTGCGGGATTCGAGCAATTTAAAGTCCTGAAAGACAACCCCAATTTTTCTTCTGTATGTAGCCGTTTCATCCAATGTGAGGCCCAAAACACTTTCATCATTGAATAATATATCTCCTCCGTTAGGAGATACCTCCCTTAGAAGTAATTTAATTATCGTAGATTTCCCAGCTCCCGAAGGACCTACAAAGAATACAAACTCTCCTTCCTTGATCTTAAAAGATACATCGTCGAGTACGGCAAAACCGGCTTCATACTCTTTAACTACGTTTTTAAATTCTATCTGCATATTAGTTTGTAATTATAAGTTTATCCACTAACAAAATTTGGGAATTATCATCAGGGGAGGTAGTTAACTTCCCAACAACACTTACATCTAAACCTTCGGCAACGGATAACTTGTCATCGTATGATCTTAATTTTAGCTCACTGCCATCAAATTGCAAAAGCGCATAAATTGTATCACCGGTACCCCCTATATAAATTATTCTCCCTTGCCTGGTTACAAGCTCCGGCTGCTTGATTATTCCCTCCTGGACTTCTGTATCGGATCCAATCTGTTCAGGTTTAGTTAATCTGGAATTTATAAAATAACCTAGGGTAAAGCCAATTACCAGAAAAATTATGAAAAGCACAATCAATAGATTAATAAGTTTACGGCCCTTTATTGCTTCGGCCTTGTCGTATGTATTTCTGAGCAGATCTAACATGTATATACATTATACAAAGAGAAACCTCATAAAGTCGAGAAAGACTTTTAATGTACATAAAAACTAAAATTATCTCAAAGACAAGGCAAGTTTTTGGCCAAACATACTATCTTTATGATAATTGTTCTAAATACATCTTGAGCATCAATTTCCCACCCTCCACAAGCAGTTCGCAACCTTACGCTCACGATACAATCATTAGAACCGTGGCGGGCATGGGAGGAAAGATAGCCGGAATTAGGATTTACCGATATCAAAACAAAACAGAGTGGTTTTATGCATATTTAATTATTAGACTAGATAATGATTTAATTGAAATCAACATATCCTGTGAAGACGCCTTAAAAATTGCTCTTCACGAAAAACTACCTATTTGGGTACAAAATAAAATCCTAAACTCTGTTGGAATCAAAATTACTAAGTCATTGCTAGAATCAAGCCTAAACCACCCTATCTAAGGTATCTCTCGATATTTATGTTGTGCTCCTCTAAGGTAGTAGCGTAATGGGTATTTCCCTGCACATCATTTAGATAGAAATAATAAGGCGTTTTGCTGTTCTTTAACACAGCCTCGATTGCCGAAATGCTGGGACTGCAAATTGGCTCCGGGGGCAAACCCTTATTTTTCCGGGTATTATAAGGGCTGTTTAAGTTTAACTCGTCCTCAGTTAAATCGTGAGGCCACCAACTGTAATCTAGCATCGTATCAAAGGTAACCACACATTCGTACTTGTTGCACAGTCTGTTTGGAGCCACAACATACTGTGTAGTTGCATCAACATCCAGCTTCATATCCTCTTTCAATCTCTTTAGCATAATTCCTGCAACTATCTCCCTATCTTCCTGCAGTCTTACTTCCCTTTCAACCAAAGAAGCCATTACGATTATCTGTTCTTTCGTCAAACCAAGCTCCTCCTCATGAGAAGGTAATATCAAATCTTTAGTTTTTTTGGCAAAGGTGGTTGTTAATATTTGTAAAAGTTGCTCCTCGTCGGTATCCAATGCTAATTCGTAAGTATCGGGGAAAAGATACCCTTCATAGGGTTTTGCCATCTCAACGAACGTCTCGTATTCCACCTTGTCTAATTTACTGGCTGCCAACCGCGCGAATTCTTCGACTCTCCAGCCTTCTAAAAAAGTGACTTTTGTGTCATTTACACCATGTTGAAACATCTCTGCCAAGTCGACTACAGTTGCACCGGCCGGTATTGTGTAAATCCCCGCTTGAATGCTATCTGCCATGTTGTTGGAAAGTAAGTAGACCATAAATAGAAACCTGGAATTTAACACCTTGGCCTCAGATAAGCTCTGTGCAATGTCGGGTAAACTGTCACCATGTTGGATTTGAAATCTAACTTCCTTAATTGAAGGAGATGGCCTAAGAACGGCAAATTTATAATAAAAAAAAGTTAATATTGGTAAAAGAATAAAAACTACCGGGATAGCTATCAAGATCAATTTCTTTTTGGCAGTGTTGCTTAGTATGTGGTACTTATTAGGATCAAGCTCCGGTACGGAGCTGTTTATTTCATTTTGCACTATGCAATAATATCATATCTCCTGAAGAGTCGGCCGCACCGGAGACTATGGGTTTACTTCTTGGCACTTTGTGAGATAATGGTCGAATAGGAGGATGACTGATCGCCCGCCATTGGTGGGAGGAAAGTCCAGGCTGCACAGAGCAAGGGACGGAGGGTAACCTCCGACGGGTAACCGCTGGTGGTTGAGGGCCGAAAGGCACTCAACACGGAAGGTGAATTAACATCTTCTGAGAGCAACAGAGACGACCGAATTCCTTAAAAGGAATTCGTATGAAACGGGCAATCCCACCTGCAGAAATCCACGAATTTGCCGTCGAGTCTGCTCGGCAATCCGCCATTGGCGGAACGGCATAAAGTTGGAGTTTAGATAGATGATCAGATAAAACAGAACCTGGCTTACGGTCCTCCTAGTCTTGATATTGTAAAACTCTTTTTAGAATAATCGAAAGAATCATCATTAACGGAACAGCCGTAATGGCACCCAACAATCCAAATAGCTCTCCACCGACTAACAAGGCAACCAGTATAGCTAACGGACTAAACCCTGATACCTTTTCCATGATTTTGGGCACTAAAAAGCTATTTTCCATTTGTTGAATTATTGTAAACAAAGCCAAAACTCCAATTCCCTGGAAGTTGGAAACCGAAAAGCCAATTATTGCAGACAAAATTGCGGCAATTACCGGACCTATCATGGGTACTACCTCCAATAGGCCTGCTACTATTCCCAAGGCCAAGGCAAATTTAACTCCTAAAATTTGGAGTCCCAAAAAGCTAAACAAACCAACAACAAACATCAACAACGCCTCCCCCTTCACCCAGTGGCCAATGCTTATTTCGATTTCTTCAATTGCACCTCTTACTTCAACTTCTATTTTATCCGGCAAAATATCGTACAACTTTCTTTTAAGATTCTCCCAATCCAAAGACATATAAATTGACAAAACCAAAAGGCTAAAAACTGAGAAAATATTTGAGAAAAGGAAAACAGTAATTGAAACTACACCGTTTGAAACAGACGTCGTTGTAGGCAATAAGTCCGTGAAGGTAATCTCGGAAGCTCCGGGTATTTGATATTCCTGAATAATTTGTGCCAAGCTTAGTAAAAGTACTCTTCCCTGATTTAGTACCGGGGGTAACACTACTAATAATATAAAAGCCGCCACCAAAACAAATAAAGCATAGCTAACTAAAACCGCCAGTCCCCTGGAAACGGGTCTATTCCAAAAAGTCATTTTCATTAAATATTTGATTCCCGATTCGATTGCTAAAGATATAAAAAGAGCTAAGAGGAGTGTGCTGAAAACAGCAGAAAGCCGGTAAATTATCAATCCAGCAACAACCATAAGTGCAGTTAAAAATATCGTTCGTATTGAGATAACCAAATTTTTGTCCATTTAGGCGATTATATGTGCTTTTGCGTCTTCGCGCCAGTCTTTTCTCGAAATATCAAACCACTGAATATCCGCATTTTTATTAAAATAGGTCTTCTGCCTTCGAATGTAAGCATGCAGATCGAACTTTGCTCTTTCTTTTTCACCGGATAACGCGGATTTATATACGAGGCCCTGCAATCTATGTGAATTTCCATAACCTCTTGCTCTCAAGTCCGAAATTTCGGCAAGTAAATTATCCCAAATACTTTCCAGCCATATATCCGCTCTTGAAAACAAGAGCTCATTAGGCCCTGTTAAACCTAAATAAGTGAAATTTACATCTGTTAAATAAGGTAACTTGGCTTTATTGGTGACTTTTTGAGCAAGCAAAATTTCTAGCGCTCTTACTAGTCGAGGTTTGTTGGATAAATCCGTTTTCTTTGCCGTATCTTTAGATAAATCTTCCAGCTTGGTTGCCAACTCCACCACGGACATGCCATTAAGCAGTTTTCTCAATTCAAAGTTTGGTTCAACATTAGCTGGAATTACTCTACCTGTAAGTAAATCTATATAAAAACCGGTTCCTCCCACAATATATACTTGCTTATGTTGCGATAAAAGTTTAGCCGCTGTCTCTAAAGCATATTTGGCAAAATCATAAGCCGAAAAAAACTGCTCAGGAGTAATTAAGTCGTATCCGTATATATCAACACCTTGTATAGTCCATTTACCATCATTTTTATGAATATCTGAAGCCTGAGCCAAATCGATAGGCAATTTTCCGGTTCCGTAGTCCATATATTTGACTATCTGTCTGGAATCGGCCGATATTATGCTCCCCCCTGTTTGCTTACAAACTTCAAGCATTAAGGAAGTTTTTCCCGTTGAAGTAGGTCCCACCACTAGTTGAACTGTTTTCGTAGCTGTCATACCAGAGCATTATACCAGACCCTATAGTTGCAGTGATGGGCTAAAAATGCTACCATGCGAAAAGAAAACAAACTGATTATTTGGAGGTTGAGATGAAAACGGAAAAGAAGGGTCGCCTGATGGTGGCCTCAATGTTCGGAACTTTGGTTTTTATTTTGGTAGCAGCGGTAATCGTATATTCGATTCAAAACGCCCTTTTGATCAATGGCACGGGCCCAAATGCTGCTATCAACGCAAGCGCCTGGATTTTATACTCGCTTATCGGAATCTTCTCCGCGTTTAACATCTTCGGATCACTTCTTCTGGTTTCTATAAGTAAGTGGGAAAATGTGACATATAAGCAGGCTTTTTGGTTCGGAGTATATCGCGGATGTATCCCAACGATAAAAACCTTGCTGAACAAGTACTGATCAAAGGAGTAGGACATGAACAGTAGTGGCAAAGGAACTTGGGGTTTTGTCGGGCTTATCATATACCTTGTTCTGAGTATCCTTCTGGGACCGGTTTTGCTGATAAGCAACAGCTATCCCGCTTCCACACCCGAGGTTATCTTTCTCATAATAGGCTTCGGATTTTGGGCAGTGGGAATGCTGGGAAACGTTTACGTCGTGACGGAAGAAACAGAAAAAGAACGTCCTAAATCTCGGTTGCAAATGCTTTTTTTGGGTATTGCGGGATTCGTCAGGATTAGGGAATATTTGGTTTAATCACACCGGCCGCTGAAAATTATCTTTCGGCGGCTGTTTTTTTCCAAGCCTTTGTCAAAAAATCATGTCTCCACTTCTTTTCCTCGCGCGGAATATCATCTTTCATAGTTTTTTGCGCAATCGTCCCCTTTCGCTCGGAGTACATAGATATAAATGCGACATTAAAATGTACTCTTTCGACCAAGCTAACGGTATCCATAAATTGCTCTCTCGTCTCACCCGGAAACCCCACAATGATATCCGTTCCGATCTCCATGCGGGGTCTGACCCTGTATATTTGTTCCACTACCCCTATAAAATCCTCCACACTATGCCTACGATTCATCTTTTTCAGGATCTCGTTATTTCCCGACTGAACAGCTATGTGTATGTAATTCTTTATTTTTGGATGCTTTAGTACATTAACCAGGTCAGAAGTAAAATCAAAGGGATTAGAACTTATAAAATCAATTTCTTTAACACCCTCAATTTTGAGCAGCGCTCTCAATAGGTTGGCGAAAGGTAACTTTTGGTTGCTACCCGCCCTAATTTTGAATTTCTGCTTCTTTGCCAATCCCCACGAATTTACATTTTGCCCGCACAGAGTGAATTTTGTAACCCCCTGTTCTATATAGCTACCAAATTCAGCTAAAATTTCCGCTTTTAATCGAGAAATCTCCTCCCCTCTTGCGTAAGGGACGACACAATAAGTACAGAAATTATCACAACCTGTAGAGATGTTTACGTAAGCGTGGCCACCACCAAAAGAAACCGATTTTAAATTATTAGTTTTGGGTGTGGGTAAAAATAAATCCACCCAAGGGACTTTTCTTTTCAAGTCGTCCAAAGAGTATCTGGATCTATCTCCACACGCACTACCTACTACACACCCTGTAAGTATTATATAGGGTTTTTTCCTCATGCCTTTCAAAGTCTTGCCCAAGCCGTAAACCTTATCTTCACTCTTTTGCCGCACCGAACACGAATTTATGATAACTAAATTAGCACTTGAAAACACGTACTCGTCCTCGGCCTTTGCGTTCTTAAACTCTTTCTTGGATAAATCCAATGGTGTGAAACCCAGGTTCTCGAAAATCCCGGCGATATTTGCCGAATCCGCCAGATTTGCCTGACAGCCATAGGTTTTTATGAAGTAGGTTTTAGTCATAGAAACGGGAGCAGCTCCAACGCTAGAGCAGCTCCGACACGTCTGAATATACAGCACACGCGGGTTTTGTAAACTCCCGGAGCTGCTCCGAAACGCCATTGACTAAATGGCCAAAACCCAGTAATATCACCACGTTATGGCAAAAACAAGAAGAACATGGCAACCGAAAAAACACAAAAGAGCAAAAAAGCACGGATTCTTAAAAAGAATGCGTTCTAACGGCGGTCAAAATATTCTAAAAAGAAGGCGACTTAAAGGCCGAAAGAGACTAGCAGTAAAACCATCGAGCAAGTGATAAAATTCACCCAATGTTAAAAAAAGAAAATAGAATTGTTAGCGACTTTGAATTTAATGTTACCCGCAAACACGGGAAAAAAGTTTTTGGCAAATATTTCACCTGTTGGCTTTTAACCCCCCGAAACTATTCCGGACCTTTTAAAGCGGGTATAGTAGTGCCCAACAAACTAATTAATGTAGCCCCCAAGCGTAATTCGCTGAAAAGAAAATACCGGGAACTTATCAGAGCTAATCCCCAATTTTTTAATGATAATTCCTGGTGCGTATTTCATCCGAAACTGGAGGCGTTGGAAAAAACCTATGAAGAACTTAGTATTGACTTTATTGAAACTTTACAAAAAGTATCTGTCACCGATTAATTTCGGCCTAAACACTTGCAGATTCACCCCGAGCTGTGCTGACTATACTATTTTAGCGGTGGAAAAATACGGTGTACCAAAAGGAATAACTATGGGGCTGTGGCGTATAATACGCTGCAACCCTTGGAATAAAGGCGGAGTCGACAACCCCTAATGTCCAGCGTAGAATAAACCGATTATGATAGTAACTTTATGGAATACGATTTTAATACACCCAACCGTTAACGTGCTGGCATTACTCCACAGCCTAACAGGAAACTTGGGTATAGCCCTCATAATTTTCACAATACTCGTAAAGATTATAGTAATTCCTGTTACACTCCCACAGATGAAAATGGCCAAAAAGCAACGTGAACTGCAACCCGAATTGGAGAAGATCAAAGAAAAATTTAAATACGATAAAAAGAAAATAGCTGAACTGCAATTGGAATTATTTAAAAGCCACGGAATCAATCCGGCAAGTGGCTGCCTAACAACCGTTATCACCTTAGTTCTGCTTATAGCCGTATACAATGTAGTCACAATTTTCACCAGCGGGAAAGACGTGAGCTCTTTAAATCAAATGCTATATTTCCCTCAGCTTAGATTTGAGTCTCTTAGTCAAATAAATACTAAATTCTTATATTTAGACCTCACAAAGCCGGACCCGATATTTTTGATACCAGTTCTGGCTTCGGTTTTACAGATATTAACAACAAAGGTTATGCTTCCAATGTCGAAAGACTTTAAGAAACAGGCACAAAAGTCTCCTGAAAAAGAAGATGACTTGATGGTAGCGATGCAAAAGCAAAATATGTATCTAATGCCCATAATGTTCTTCGTGATAGGTTTAAAATTGCCGTCAGGTGCAATGCTGTATATTTTGATATCGACATTACTCCAAATAGTTCAAACGGTGTATTTTAATGGTTGGGGAGACCTGCAACCCTTGATAACCAAAATAAGAAACCTAGCTCCTAAAAGAATCTAGCTTGAATAAAAACCGTTGCTGTGTTAAAACGTAGAACGTATGAAAAAACAAGACGCAATTAAACAAAAATTAACTGACATCTTAAATTTCCTTGATGTAACTCCTGCTGTAGACATTGAATCACCTGAAGAGAATGTTTTTAAAATAGTTATTACCGGCCAAAATTTGAATCCGTTGATCGGCTTTAGGGGTTATTCTTTGCAGGCTATGGAACACATGTTACAGCTAATGCTGTACCGAGACTTCGATGATGCCTCCACTATTGTGTTGGATATTAACGGATACAAGAATCAAAAAGTAGAAAGAATCCATGACTTAGCTAAAAGTTTGATTGATAAGGTAAGATTCCACCAAAGAAACGTAGAAATGCCCCCAATGAACCCATGGGAAAGACGCCAAGTTCATATGCTGGTCGGTGAATACGACGACATCGAATCTGAAAGCACAGGAGAAGGCCCTTCCCGAAGGGTAGTACTCAAACCAAAGAGTTCAACCGGTAAATAAAAGTATTGAATATGAAAATAGCTTGCCTGCAGGAAAACTTAGCAAAAGCTTTAGGTATAGTATCTAAAGCAGTACCAACAAAAGGCGCTTTGCCAATCTTGTCGAATGTTTTAATTACGGCGGAAAAGGGAAAAATTAAATTCGCGGCCACAAATCTTGAAACTACAATTATTACTTATTCACAGGGCTCTATCGAAGCTGAGGGTGCAATAACAGTTCCCGCCAAGTTGATCAAGGATTTTATAGCTAACTTACCCCAAAATACGATTTCTTTGGAGCTATTGGGAGATAATTTGCATGTTGTGTCGGAAAAAACTAAATCCAAATTTAACGGCATATCGGCAAAAGACTACCCGGAATTGCCTTCTATATCCAACAAAACCAAATTCATCGAAATTGACCCCAAGGAATTTGCAAACTCAGTAGGAATTGTCGCTTTCGCATCCTCGGTCGATGAAGGTCAGCCCCTTTACACAGGAGTATTAATAAAGGTATCAGGGAATGGAATAACATTTGTATCAACAGACGGATTTAGATTATCCGAACGGAGTATTAAGGTTGAAAACGAGTTCGAAGACGTATCCGCAATTATTTCAGCGAAAACTCTTCTTGAAGTGTCGAGAATATTCGCAAATTTCCCCACACCACTAAAAATAGGACTCAGCGACAACGAAAATATGGCAATATTCACTTCTGGAGAGACTTTAGTGGCTACCCGGCTAATAGAGGGGGAATATCCCGATTATAAAAGAATTATCCCGGAAAGTGGCGAATTAAACGCCTACTTTGAGGCCGCGCACTTTATGGATGCAGTAAAGCTCACCGATATCTTCGCCAAAAATACAGGAAAACCGATAAAACTTATTTTTGACCCCGAAGGAAAGATCAAAATTGCATCATTATCCGCTGATACTGGAGAACATGAGAGCTATATTGAAGCGCGTGTTGAAGGTAACCTAACGGAAGTTGCTTTCAATTCGAGATATTTGTTGGAATTTCTAACAAACGTAAAATCAGAAAAAATACACTTACATTCAAACGGCACAACATCACCCTGCGTTTTAAAACCCGAAGGAATAGATAATTTCCTTCATATTGTAATGCCGGTACAAATTTAGACTAGGTCGTCGGATCCCAAAACATTAGGCAGAGTTTGCGTACTAGGCCCGGATAAATTACTTGCAGTAGGCTTTGGTGGTACTAAAGGTGGCGGAGTTATTTTCGGCGGAGTGATTTGCGGAGGTTTGGGTGCTGTAGTAGTTTCCAAAACAGATTTAAGAATAGCTTCCGAAGACGGCATTGCATGTTTTTCCGGATTAGGCTCTGGGCTTACTGCTATGTCTTCCGGCACCACACCAAGATTCTTAGTTATTGCACCCGGAGCTGTCCCGCTCCCTCCCAGCACAACAGCGGGTTCTTGTTCTTCGACAACATCAGATACCCTTAAGGGAACAAAAGGAGCTTTGGGCGCAACCGTAGGTTTTGGAGGCAACGCTTTTGCGGCTAAACCTTCTTCTCTCATTCTTAAAATCTCCTCGGGATTTGTTGTGAGCAACCTATTTTCAGCTTCGGAGGCTTTAACTAAAATCGAGACATGGTTCGCTCCGGCGAAAAACAACCCCTCCCCAACTCCTGCCGCTAATAGTAGCCTCTTTTCACCCTCGGATAGGTAAAAGGTATTTGCTACTTTCTCGATAGCAGCCGGGTGCTGTTTTAGCAGTATCTGGATAGATGAGTTTGTAACAATTGCTTTTCCGTATTCGGATGTTAAAAAGTCGTCTACATCTTGGGAAATTGTTGTTAGGCCCAAGTAATATTTACGCGCCCTTTTTGCAATCCCATAAATAAACCGTGCACTATCTTCGTTTTGCATCAAATACCAAGCTTCTTCTACTATAAGAAGTCTTTTTCTTAAATCCTTTCTAATACGTGTCCAAATAAAATCCAAAATAATATAGAAAGCTATTGGCCTCAATGCCTCTTCCAAGTTTTTGGTTGAAAAAACAGTCATCTTACTGGTTAGGTTTATATTTGATTGGGAATCAAAGATTCCCGTCATGGACCCCTTTATGAACTTCTCTAATCTCTCGGCCATTCCTCTTGCCTCCGGTTCTGCCGCTCCCATTAAAACTTTGTAGAGATCTTCCATTACTGGCGGTTCCCGTGTTGCCTGCGTTTCCGGATCCGTAGTAATCCCTTTTATTCTATACGCCTCTATTAAAGCCCTATCTAAAATGGCTTCTTCTGTTGGTGTAAGAGTACCCATCATTAATTTAAGTAGTGTTACAAGAGAAATCAGTTTTTGTCCCAACTCATTTTCACCTTCTACAACGATTCCGGAAAGGTCAAAAGGATTAATTTTTGATGGTGAGTTGGCAGAGAAATCGATGTAATTACCACCAACGGCATTACATAATGGGCGATACTCTTCTTCGGGATCTATTACCATTACTTCGCACCCAAAAACCATTTGGCGCAATGCTTCCAACTTAATAAAATACGACTTACCCGACCCGGATTTGGCGAAAACCACCGAGTTGGCGTTCTCCAATGAAAACCTATCAAAGATAACTAGCGAACCGTTATGTCTGTTGATTCCATACATAATTCCTTCTTCCATTGTTAGGTCAGAGGATGTGAACGGGAAAGTGGTAGCTAAACTAGTAGTATCCATGTTTCTGGTTATTAATAGTTTATCTATGCCGGCAGGAATCGAAGACTGGAAGGCTTCTTCCATTTGGAGTGAGGCTTTTTTGGAAATTAATAACAAAGAACCTAAAGTTGATTCAAGCTTTGATGTTATGTTTTCCAACTCTTCTAAAGTTTCCGCTGACATTGTTATATAAAATGAAAATTGGAAATATTTTTCTACCCCTTTTACCAATTGCTCCTGAAGAGCGTTTGCGTCTTCCAACGCAGCAGAAACCACGGGATCAGTGACTCTCCCCTTCTCTTGATTAGACATCATTGTGGCTTCCAACTCGGTAATTTTTCTTCGTAGGTCATCTAAAATGACCTTTGATTTTACAGGGTAGTAAAACATTGAAAGATCGAGAGAGTGGTCAAAATTTATTATAGGGGATAACCAATTAGCCCCCACAAATCTGGGATAACCTGCAACAAACAATGTCCTGTAAAAAAGTGATCCCACTCGAATAGTATTAAAGTCCACTTCCAAGGCTCCGGGAGCAATAATATCGCGTACATTAATCATACCTTCTGCTAAAACCTGGGAAGGCGATCTTCCCCCAATGGTATTGTTAGGAGTAGCCTTATGCAGTTTAACTTGGGAATCTGCCTTTTCCATACCATCATAGGCAGGCTCAGTCGACAGATTCGATCTTGATGTGGTACCTCCCTTTTTGTTAAACATAGTGAAAATATTCAATGCCATACTATTCCTCTATTATTGCCGGATTCACAATCGCGGTTTGGTAATCATCTACATTAGTCCTAATCCTTTGACCATGAACGTTGCTGGGATTATAGATATCAAAATATAGCTCCACTAGCTCCTGGGTTGTCATTTGGCGCGCTTTAACCCCAATTCTATTAAATTCCTTTATCATATGCTCAACTTTGGGATATAGCTCTACAGAACCATTCTTTAGTACGGCATCAGCATCAAACTCAACTCTTTTTGCATGCGATCCTGTTAGCTTAAAAAACCAATCGAAAGGTCCCGAACCGGGTTGTGCACTTTCAGGCCCGGCGGTCGGGATAACAATAAAAAACCTTTTGTCTAACACATCATTTTGCTGAACAACCTCCTGAACAAACTTCCTGTACGACTCAGCCTGATGACGTAATAAAGGATCGGTAATTTTATTCTCAATTCTTTGAACTTTATCGATGTATTTAGTTATATCCAGCCTTTTGGATCTTACAACTATCTGAATAGGGAATGTTATTGAATTTAAGAGCATCGAAAAGGCTGCAATAATGGCGTCTTGTTCCATCTCCGAAAGTAAGTCGAAGTTTACAGCGTTAGTTTGAAGCACTGCACAGACTACAGAGTTTTTAAGCACCACCAAATTATCTTTAATATCATAGATATCTAAATGATCTTGAGTTGTTGCTGTTATATTATCTGCCATATTTACATCACCTTCCTGTAATTTGTATAGGAGGAATTACATCTCCTTTAACCTCTACTGAAATTATATCAAAGGTTAGACCAGTATCATTAATTGGACTCACCTCGATAGTATACACACCTTCCGTCAAGGGTGTCGTTAGGATAAATTGACCCAACTTGTTCGATTTGAAGGCCCTAACAGCCTCGCCGTTACTGTTTTTGATAATTAACAATACATTAGGTATCCCATCGCCAACAACTCCGGATACAATATTTGGCTTGGTGGTTAGAGGTGGTATTTTAGCCAAATGCACATACCCTCTAGGTTCGGCAACTACAGCAGCATTAACTTTTTCTTCAAGCTGTTTTTGCAAATCAGCAATTTGCTTACTCAACGCCTCATAATCTTGTGCTGACTTACTTTTTTCAAGCTCCAACTTTTTAAGAAGATCCTCTTGTGTTGCTGTATCAAGAGCTTTTTGTTTGGCAGTCTCAATCTCCGATTTCAAACTCTCTATTTGGTCATCTATATCTTGATTTTGTTCTTTAAGTTTATCCGCCAAGTCTTCAGCTTCCTTATTTAGCCTTTCGGGAGCTACCTGAGTCTGCGGAGTTGCAGGCCTGGCTATTTTTACTCTCTCTGTCTGCTGAATTTGGCCTAACAACTGCTGTAATTTAGCTGCTTTATCGGCAACATCTTCATCAGCCAATCGCATAGTTTGAGCATCTTGGGACAAAACCTTTTCTCCCCTGATAGGCAAAAACAACTCCCCCTGAGAAGGCAACAAGCTGGTAAATCTTCTGCCGGAATGCATGTCGGGAGTAATTGGCACGTGAGTATCGAATCCTTCAGGCTCTTGAGCTTGCGGAGGAGGAGCGACAGCCGGCTGTACATGTTCGGAAATTACAGGTGCCGGAGGAAGCTCATCTTCCGCGAAAATATCATCAACACCGACTGCAACAGGTGCAGGTGGAGGGGGTAAATCAAGCGCAGGTAATGAAGCGTAAATATTTGCAACTTTGGAAATATATTCTTCCTCCGGAATATCCAGGGGGTCTCTGGGGCCTTTTTGTATGGAGTGCGTAAGATACTCCTCAAGTTTCCTCCGGCTGGAAGTAGGCGCAAGAGTTATCATCTCTTGTCTAACCATATCTACACTTGCCATTGCGAAAGGCTTAAGTACAAAAACTTCCTTCTTCCAAATCCTCTGGGTAGGTGTGTAAACTGCTTTTACAAAATTAACTATCCACTGATCAAGGCCTCTTTCTTCGACAGGTATAAAAGCTAAGCCAATACCAAGCCCTGCTGATAAAATAAAAAGTGGAATTTTAAAAATGCCTGTAGGTAGAATCAACATCAGGTACGCCATCCCGCCGAATATCAGTACGTAGGCAAATTGTCTCATGGTTAAGTCCCCAATTAACTTGAATTCCACGTCCATGATGTTTTGGGGGACTGCATGCTGTGTATTTGTTTGAATGTTATCTCTTATGGGCATTTATTCCCTAATTTTAGCGGATTATTGGAGTTTAACAATATATCTAACATCCTTATCTAAAACCCCGGTATCCTCTACCAAATTATTCTTCTGCTCCAAATTACTGCTAAATTGATTAAGCGTCATTCCAAACGGGGCATTAAACTTAAAGTTAAACACATCGTCGTGTGTACCCGACTGCTTTTGCCACAACATAGTATAATCCTGAAAGTCTTTAGTTATAGATAATCCTTCAGGCAAATCGTAATTTAGCAAAAGAGTTAAACTGCTTGTTGGCTCAAGCTTAAATGTGGTTTCAAACGACGAATACCTTCCTACGCTTGATACCCTTATTCTATCAAAAATATCCAGTGTAGTGTTGTCTTTATAAATAAATTTAGCACCAGTAAGTTTTGACCCTGCCTGAGTTAATACTCTAACATAATTTGTGTAGGGGCCGCCGGGCCACGCATCCCCTTCTCCGGTGTGTTTATAGTTTAGTGCTAATGTTCCTCTTAATATCCCGTCTCTGGTTAAAGAATCCACTTCGTATTCCATCGTGTTCTGTACATAGTAGTTTGCTTTTGTTCCGCCCAAATTAGCATTTACCACTTGTAAATAATCTCCTTCGGAATCAGCTAAACTTCCATCCCAATTTCTACTCTTAAGAAATGCGTTTAATGAACTGTTTTTAAAATAAATTTGAAAATGTCTCTCATCCAAAGATTTTTCGATCGACCCCAGAAGAGGTGAGATTTTATCTTTTGGAGTGGCAAAGATTTTCTCGAGCAGTTTACTGCCTAAAACAGTTAAAAACCCTCTTTTGGCATCCGAGCCGGCTTCAAAATTAAAATCACTGTGGTACTGAGTTCTCTCATATAAATTCTCGGATGTAATTTGTTCATCGTATGCAGCTAAAAATAAAGGCCCTGTTACATTTATTAATTCCTTTGCAAAAGATAAATCAACAGCTAAATAGCCATCGATATCTTCTCCGGTCACTCTGTAATACAAGTCATCAAAAGCCACCACCGAACTTGGAAAATCCGGACTCCAGTTTGAGTTTCTCAGATGCAATCCATTTTCTCCTAAAAGCTCCGCAATAGGGGACGGAGATGGCACCGAAATTCCCCTAAGATCTATTTGGCCATCCGGATTATAAATGTCGTCAATTGTTAAATCCTTGAGTTTTCCGTTTTCAAAGGTTAGCAGGCCATAGGATCCTATAAACCCTCCTGTGGGGCGTATCTCGTTTGAATTTTGGAACCAAACCATATATGTCTTTTTCGAGGAGGCACCTAATATTTGCGGGAGATCTGCTACCACCGCAGAGGCAAGCACCAAGCCGGAATCGATCTGTTCAAGATATACTCCGTATACTCTTGCCGGTTCCTGAAGTTTTTCCGGCAAGTCGGGAATTGAGATGTTTTTAAAATCCGCACTGGCTAACCCTATTGTGTTTCGAGCATTTAACAATGAAAACTTTGCGCTATCAAAATATGAGGAATCCATGGTTTCATCCGTATCGGGACGGATTATAGCCCAAAGAGCTTCCATGGGTTTTACTACATCCGCCAATTCCTCACCGGATTTCGAGAAGTTTATCAACGAACTAAGCAATCTATAGGTAGCGTTATATTGCTCCTTTTTACCGGAAATTTTAAAAAGCCACTTGACCTTAACCAAATAAGACCTTGAAGATGTGAAATCCTCAGTGGCAGTCTTGAGATTGTTTTTTATCTGCTCCGAATCAAAATGGTTGGAAGGATCCCTAACAGCCATTAACGCTAATTTCCCATGTTCTGCCTTAGAGAAAACTTGAAAAACGGGAAATACGACAAAGGTAATAACGGCAGCAGCTAAAATTGCTCCGATAGTTAAAGACCTGCTCACTTTTGGGGACACTGAATGAGCTGTGATTCGGGGAAGAGCCCCTGTTGTTTTAATACCTTTGCGAACTATGTCTCTAAGTTTTTTAATTAACTCCCCCACCGGATTTCTTTTGTTTATGTATGGGTAAGGGTTCGGAGAAAAACTGGTTGGCACATTGGCGGCCGGAGCCTTGAATCCGGGTTCGTAGGCATATATGGGCATGGGGGTAGTCGCGATAGGCGGTGCGGTTACAGCCCTGCTGGCTATGTGATCTTGAATATATCTTGCAGGTTTAAATGAAAGTGAGTTTACTTTATAACCAAACCAGGACAGAGTCTTCACTATTCCCTCTTTTAGTGCAACCTTAGGCTCCCAAGCCAGGTCTCCCAGGTTAAATGTATCAACATCGCGAGGACCCTGTTTAACCGGGGAAAGATAGGGTGAATATTTAACATCCAACTCGGCATCCGCCATGCTCTTGACTAGATAGGCCACTTCTAGAACGGAAACAGGTTCTCCTCCTACCAAGGAATAAATATTCCCTTTAGTCACAGGATTAAATAGGGCCTTCAAAATTCCTGCTATGGCGTCTTCGATGTATAAGTAAAATTCTTTATCAGTTCCGTCACCCCTAACACTAATGTCTCTTCGCTCAATCAAATCTTTCAAAAAGCTGCCAATCGAACCGCTGGCATCCAAATTCATGTTTGGTCCATATATTTCTGGGAGACGAGCCACCCTTATATCGAGTTTGTATCTGTGGTAGTACTGCCAAACCAACGCCTCAGAAAATCTTTTGGCCTCGGTGAGGCTAAATTTGTTGTCCTCAAATGAGCTAAATCCAAAATACTTGTCGATGCTTAGCTGAGACATTCTCCCTTGGTACACATCGATGGTGGAAGCAAGTAAAAATTTAGCCTCGGATTTCTTGGCGAGGTCCAAAAGATTTTTCACACCCAATGAATTTGTTAATAAGGAATCCAAGTTTAGATACTCTTTGCTGTACAGATATTCTTCTAAACTGGCCAAGTGGATTATATAGTCAACACTATCTATATCACTTGGAATACCTTCGTTAATATCCACATCGTACAATGCAAAATTTGGATTGTTCATTAAATGCTGAATATTTACTTGCTTTCCGGTCTGAAAATTATCTAAGGCAATAACCCTTGCTCCTTTGTCGAGCAAAGCTTGTGCTAGGTGGGAACCTATAAAACCGGCACCTCCTGAAATAAGTGCTGTCGGTATGAGTGCTGTTTTTCTTATTACTTGATCTTTGGGCATTACGGGCAGTTCGTATCAATAAATACGTAATTTCCTAAATTATAGATAGTACGCGGAAGTATTACAATGGCTTTTTACTGTGATATGTTAGGAAAATCTCGCGTAAACTCTCACTTTTCCTTCTCCCATTTTTTCTTGTTTGAATATTTCGATCGGTTGTAATTTACAAGTGTTATCAACATGGGGACCACCGCAAAACTCCTTGCTAAGAGAGCTCTCCAGGGATGAACCTACATAGTAAACCTTTACCTCGTCGGGATATGTCTCATGTTCCAGGTATCCTGCACCTGCTTCGATGGCTTTGTCTTTAGACAGCATAACAAAATTGACCGGATAACACGCTCTTATGGCGTCGTTAACTAAAGCTGTTACTTTCTTTATTTCTTCGTCTGTGAGCTTACGATGGTGAGTGAAATCAAATCTCAGTCTCTCAGATGTGATGTTGCTTCCAACTTGCTTTACGTGGTTGCCCAAAACGTCTTGCAATGCCATTTGGAGCAGGTGGGTAGTAGTGTGGTATTTTACAACCGTTTCACTACTATCAGCCAAACCTCCCTTAAATTTCTTTTCCGCCCCTAAACGAGACATATCCTGATGTTTTCCGGCAACCTCATTATAAACCCGCTCAAAAGCCTGTAAATCGACAGTTGCGGCCTTATCATCTAGATCAGCCAAAAACATCTCTACGGGATACCCAAGAGATTGGTACATATCAAAGGCTTTGGAGGCTAGTTCCTCTAAATTACTTGTATCCAGAGTGGCATACAACCTTTCAAACTCCCTACTTCCTTTTTGGAGAGTTCTCCAAAACTTATCTTCCTCCAAACTAAACACTTCTTGGATTTCCGTCCTTCTCTGAACTAAACTCGGATATAACCACTCAAACAGCTCGCAAACAATAGGCACTAGATTTACCGAAATATCTTTTTCAACTCCTAAATTCCTGCCGTTTCGTACCATTCTCCTTAATAGCCTCCTTAGGATATAACCCTGATCTTTGTTTGACGGCATAACCCCATCCATGGCCAGAAAAACACATGCTCTTATGTGATCGGCGATTATTCTCATTGATTTGGTTATTGTCTCGGAATCTCGGTAGTTTTTTTGGCTTAGTTGCTCTATTTTTTGGATTATAGGATAGAAATTGTCTGTTTCAAAAATATCTGATTTGTTTTGTACAACCATCGCCAGCCTTTCCAAGCCTCCGCCGAAATCAACATTCTTCTGAGCCAATTCCCTCCAACCTGATTCAGTCATTTGATATTGCATAAAGACCGAATTGCCAACTTCTAAGAACAAATCGTCATTTTCACCGGGTACTAAACCAAGCTTTGGCTCACCGTCCCCGATGTAGTAAAAAACCTCACTATCAGGTCCTCCAAGCTCCCCAATGGCTTCACCCCTCTGCCACCAGCATTGATCTTTTCCGCACGCAAACAATCTCTCGTTTTCCTTTGCTTCAACTCCATACTTAGCAAAAATTTGTTGTAACAAAAGCAAAGTATTCTCATCCCTCGGAGAATCTTTGTCTCCTGCAAAAAAAGTCGCAAATAGCCTTTTCGGATCCAACTTTACCTGCTCAATCAAAAACTCATATGCCCATGGGAGTTGTTCCTTTTTAAAATAATCATTCAAACTCCAATTGCCTATCATATGAAAAGCAAAAGTATGGGTTTTATCTCCTATCTCGTTGATATCATCCAAGCGGATAGCTCGTTGAACATTGACTAAACGACTCCCTAAAGGATGTGGCTCTCCCGAAAGATAAGGCACCAATGGAAACATCCCCGAATTCACAAACAAAAGGGTGGGATCGCCTTCGGGGACTAGGGAAACATTAGGGATTTGCTTATGGCCCCTGGACTTGTAAAACTCAAGGTAAAGTTCTAATATCTGTTTAGTCTGCATGTGGGTATTTTATCAAAGCTGGCCAAATATACCAAAAAGGAGAGCAAAAATGGGAACCTCGGAGAATGTCACCGTACCATTGTTACTGATTTCACTTTGGTTCATTTTGTTGGGAGGCTTACTGGCGAAAGCAGTCATAGACAAGGCGGGGTTTTTGGCGCTGGTGCTGGGAACAATTGCCGTTCTGCTTGTATTTCCCTGCTTACTGAATCTAAAAATAAAAGCAATAAGTTTTGTCAACAAGGTTTATGGCTTCTTTTTCGGAAGATTTCAATAAATCTTTGTCCCTCTTTGTGATTTTGATCTCAAAGAGGGCTTTTTTTTGCAATTGATCTTTACCCCCAAGAGTGCTAATTTGTACAGATAGAATATGTCGGTAACAACTATTTCAAATGATGGCGGCAATAACAAACTCACTACTGCGTTAACCTATATATTAGGCGTCGTAGGGATAGGCTTGATTGTATATTTTGGCGGTGAATTTATTAAAAAAGTCGGCGGAATAAACAAAAATGCCGGACTTACTGTTGCCCCTTTAAACGGCCAACAGGAAGTTTTCGTCAATGACGCATCACTAGGAATAGCTCCCATGGAAGCAACGAACATCAAACCAGGACCTAATAAAATAACCCTTAAAAGCCCCGGTAGACAATATGATACAACGATAAATTTCTTGGCTAATGATTCAAAGTATTTTCATACGGTCGGAATATTTAGAGATTTGGGCACTTCTGACACCTTTTCATCGGGCCAAGACTTTTGGTTCGAAAATGATGATTCGGGAGCGTTATTGCGAATCATCTCCGATCCGGCAGGGGCTGTTATAAGCATAGATGATGTTGAGATCGGAACCACACCGTTTGTTTCTTCCAGCATTTCCGAAGGTGGCTACGATATAAAAGTAGCCTACGACGGTTACGAAACACAAGTGCCGAGAGTAAACGTAAAAAACGGCTATACCTTAAACGTCAACGTCAAATTGTTTCCCACACCTGCTCCTCTGAAACCCAAAAAAGTGGAAGGTTACAACACGTTGTTCAACTTATCCTCACCCAACGCCGCGGTAACTGCCGATACACTATCCTGGGCAAAAGCAGTACCCTACTGGGTATCCACAAGAGGTATTACCACAGAAAGCACAAAACCCATTAAGGCTGATGCTTTCGATTATCTTGTGGACTATAAGGGAAATGTATTTGATAAGCTAGGCAATCCCGTAACTACAAAAGAGGATTTCGCCAATCTCAAGTCCGCTAAAAAAGGTGGCTACTTAGGAAGAACTATTGATGGAGAAGGAATCACACAACAAGCCTCAGAGGCTATCGCCTTAGTAGGCTCAGGGGAGGTAGTTGTAGGGGGAACTAAATCAGCTAAGATCAACTCTACCCCTACCGGTTGGTTGAGAGTGCGAAATATTCCAGGATTAAACGGCTCCGAGATAGCCAGAGTAAATGTTGGAGACACTTATTCGATATTAGAACAACAAACAGGCTGGCTAAAAATAAAGGTTTCTCAAACTCTGGAAGGCTGGATAAGCAGCGACTACGTGACTATATTTTAATTAATTGCCCAATCAACTAAATCAGGCCTTAAAACAGTTATTAGTTTTTTCGTATCGGCCAAGTCTTCTGTCAAGCCAAGCTTTTTTTCATACCTGGCGATTAAAACCAAAACACCGGCATCATTTTTGTAGTCGCGTTTTAATTCTGAGTAGTACGCTCTAGCTTTCTCCGTATACTCATCATCCAATTCTTTAGAGGTTAAGTCTCTTAAAGCCAAAAAATAATACAAGGGAACAAGATTTCGTTTTGTCACTAAATTATTCCTATTTGCAGCCAACGAGAGATCCAAATCCTCCAGTATCTGGCTTTTTTTAGAATCGTAAGCCCCAAGGTCTGTTAATACTAAAGACGCGATTTCTACTCGGGCCTTGTTGCGGTAATAAGAGGGTTCAAGCTTATTTAATAGCACCGCTCTTCCTGCGTTATATGTTGCGCCCTGGATATCTCCTTTACTCAGCAATTCCATAGCTTTTTCACTTGAAACGTCAGCAACATATCTCTGTACAAAGATAGCAGACATAGAAAAGTACCCTGCCCAAATTGTAAGTATTAAAATTACCCGCGCTTTTTTATTCATCTGTTTTTGCCCCTGCATATGCTGCAAACATCCAAAAAAGCAGTTCGGTATTAACTGTTGGCCAACCAAATATATTCGTGACCAAATACCCTGCCAATCCGGCTTTTAGATAAAAAGGAACTTTCCGAAAAACACCTACAAAAACAGCCCCCCAGAAAACCAATCCCACTACCCCTTGTTCTGCCAACAACTCCAAATAATAATTATGCGGTTTGTTTACAACAAAATCCCACTCGGAAGAAAAATTTAGTCCGGCCGGTCTAAATTTTTGAAATTCGTAAGGAAATGTCTCCGGACCAGTTCCAAAGATGAAATTTTTAAGAGAGGAAAATGCCAACGCCAAGGTCCCTTGCCATATTCCGAGTCGAATCACCCCCGGATCCGACAACTGCCCCTCTTGTGCATGCACCACAATAGCTGCCTCTGTGATTTTTCTCATATCTTGAAAGATACTCTTAACCCTATCTCCAAAAATTCCCGGGTTAAGTAGAGAAAAAGCAATCATACACACAAGCAGAAAAGTAATCCTAATATTTAAAAGCTTCTCTCTAAATAGAAAATAAAGAAAAAAAGCCAACATGACTATAAAACCAAGCATTCCAGATATCGAGTAGGTAAACCACAAACAGGCATAACACAGCAAAAAAACCAAGCTCCAAAAATTAGATTTTTTTACTAAGCTCGAATATAAAATTACAGGCATCACCATCACAATGTATTGGGCCAACCAGTTTGGCTGGCCTATTGTGGAATGGACTCGTTGATAAGAGTAGCCATAGTGCTGAATTATTCCATACACGCTAAGAGGTAATACAGTCAGTGCACCAACTTCCAGGATACCTAATACTCTTTTTCGGTTGAAAACATTGATCCCCACAATATATAATCCGTAAAAAACTATCGCAGACATCAACCCCCCGACAAACCTGGAGTAATACCCCCAAACTGATGTATATATGTGGCTTGAGAGCACAGTCGAAATAGAGAACGCAACTAAATATATAGCAACCGGCCTGCTGCCAAGAGTAATTTTCTCCCATAAATTAACCTTATGGGTTAAAAACAAGGTGATTATGAAAAATCCAAATATATACACAAACATCATCTTCGGAAACTGGAAGGCTTCGTAGGTGTTTACCGAAAGAATTATCGGACATAACAACAAAAGTATCGAGTACAAGTATTTATAACTCATTGACTGTCTATCTCGCATAGTAGTAACATTTTAACAGCTGCCATATGTTCTCTAAAGTACTAATTAAATTAATAGATCAAGCAATAATTCCTGCGATAGTACTTTTGGCAACGAGAATAGTCTCTTTGGTCTTAGTAAGCAACCAGTACGGATACTCATATTCAGTGGGCGCTACAGGCTTCACAGTGAACTCTCCGGAGGAAGTTGCTAACTTAAACTCTTATTCCACATTATTTATGGCAATCGTATTGGCACTAGGTTTAACCTACATTCTTATTAAAGCCCTAGTATTTCACGACTCTCATATCTCACCGTCGACGACTGCTAAACTGTATTCCTTAAAATTCGACTACTTAATTCAAAACTCGTATAAACTCTACACTCAAGGATCGGTTTGGCTCAGCTATCTATACCTTCTAACAGTCTTTTCAGGTTATATGGCACTAAATCAAATCGCATACATCTGGGTTTTTTACATAACATTCCTGCTGTCTCTCATTCTTACCGTTCTGTTTGTAATGGATGTGGAACATGAGATGGCAATTAATAAGAGGGAATTTGAAGAAGCAGGTTATGACTCAGAAAACTAATATGGAAAAGCTACTTATGACGGTACTAAATACATTCGTATTGGCCATTTTTTTGGGAATTTTGCTTACGCCTGTTGCCAGCTTTGGATTATTACGCCTGGATAGACAGCCGTCACAAGTTCTTCCTGCGGAAACTTACAGAGAATTGCCCGAGGAAGTTGCGGAGACAACTGAAAGCACCCGCTGAGGCTTACCCCAGATAAGGAAAGATATAAATGAAGAGCATGACCATTATTCCCCACAGAGTTACCGCAGATAGTAAAGCTCTATCGGACAGAAGAACTCTAGCCGGAGATTCCCCTTCTTTTTTTTCGTAGATTACATAAAGATATCGAGCAACGCCGTAAATAACCAGCGGAATTGTTAACATCATCCATTTGGGACTTTTTAATACCGAAGGTAAAACTCCCGAAAAAACAGTATTTTTACCCTCGGGAGATATTTGAAAAGTGAATAGCGAATAAGTAATGATGGTATAGGCTGCAGACATAGAAATCATGCTATCAAGCAATGAGTCTGGATATTGATTTAGTGTTTTCCTGGTTTTAGTTTCACCGTCCTGATTAAATTTGGCTAATATAGTTTTTTCGGAACGTCTTTTCCCAAAAGCTAAGAGTAACGAAATACCTATTGTGGTAAGAGCAAGCCATGAGGAAACCGAAGTTTCCGAGGCAAAACCACCCGCAAAAACTCTTAGCACAAAACCCGAGGCTACAACCAAAGAGTCCAAAATTATTACACTTCTAAAGTATGCGGAATACCCAAGTTGAATGAGCAGATAGGTAACTACAACCCAAGTAAAATAGGTGCCTACATAATTTAAAGCAATGTACATCGATGAAACGACAAACAGTACTGCTATGATCAATGCAAGTTTTTTAGACAACTTTCCCGAAGCTATTGGCCTATTCTTTTTAATTGGGTGCTGGCTATCGCTAGGAGCGTCAATGATGTCATTGATAAAATAGACGCCTGATGAAATTAAACAAAATGCAACGAACGCGTATAAAGAAAGATCCAAAGTTTTTCCAATAAACAACCTTCCTGCAAAAACAGGTGCCGCAAACAGGGAAAGATTCTTTAGCCATTGCCTTACTCTAGCGGTTCTGAGAATTTGATAAATCGTAAATACCATAATATAGATATTAAGCTTATTTGCCGAATTTCTCAAATGGTAGCGGTATAACCAAAGCCTCGAACTGTTTTAATAATGGGATTTCCCGAATCTGTTATTAGCTTATTTCTTAATCTCTTTATATGAACCTCGACTGTATTTGAGAAAACATAAATCCCCTGATTCCAAACATGTTCTAACAGCTCCTCCTTTGAAATTATCTTGCCCTTATTCAAAATCAGATATATTAAGACATCGTATTCCCGCCTGGTAAGCGCAAGTTCCGTTCTCCCCCTTTTTACAACTCGATCAATAAGGTTAGCAGTAAAAGGGCCGAATCTTACTATTTCTTTATTTGATAGCAAATGCCTGGTGCGAATCATAGCATTTATCTGCGCTTTCAATAGTTGCGGATCTGTAGAAAAGTTACACACGTAATCGGCACCGGAGCTAAGGCAATCCACCAAGCCATTTGAGCTCTTACCAACAACCACTATCGGAGCCCCGGATTTATTTTGCCTAACAGACCTGCAAATTTCGCTCCCCGACATATCCTGAAGGTAATCTGACACCAAATAGATATCGTAGTCGTTAACCAAGGACATTTGAGTACCTTCATCTCCGCTCATTGCGATATCGACTACATACTCCTCCGACATTGCAGGAATAATCGAGTGCATAAAATTCGCATCGTCGTTGATCAGCAATATTCTCATAATTCCATCCTATAACTATATTTAAGCAAATATGAACGGAAGATGAAATACTATTTCGAGTTGCTTACCCACCCGAAATTAATGTAGAATAGCACCCATCTATGCTTTTAACACCTCACGTAATGGTTGGAACAGCAATAGCGGTCGCCGTATCCAATCCCTATATAGCTGTTCCCTTAGCATTTGCATCTCATTTTTTGGGAGATCTTGTACCTCACTGGGATTTTTTTTCTAACACAACAAGTGAAGAAAAAACGAAGGGCTGGCGTGTCCTTGGGGTAATGGCCGACTTAACAATCGGTGTGGGCCTGGGCGCCATGTTCACTTTTTTTGCACTCTGGAAACTCCAAAACACACCTCTAGCTCTAAATATATTTCTTTGCGGGATTGCCTCGGTACTACCTGATGTACTAATAGGACCTTATGTGTACAGAACGAACGGTGTTAATTTTTTGTCGTACTGGGCACATAAAATTCAGAGTAAAATGCAATTCCCCGCCCCATTGCCTTGGGGAATTGTTAGTCAAATAATTGTATCTCTGGCTTCCTTCGCAGTGATAGCCAATTTAGTGCTGTAATACAGATACTCACAATTATCACACAAATCAACGACACCTTTACAAGATTTCCCTCTGAGGAAAGAAGCCCTATTCCACCGAAAATTGCCGTGGTAACCCAATAAAATAGCGCTATCTTTCGGGGGCTAAAACCCCTGTCCAATAACAGGTGATGTAAATGCCCCCTATCCCCGCTAAATGGGCTTTTACCCATTAACAAACGCCTCACCACAGTAACCAGGCCGTCTAAAAAGGGCACTATAATCACAAGGAATGAGATAACTATCTTGCTCTGTACCGAGATAGACATCGCGGCCAGTACTAACCCAGCGGTAACCGCACTAAACCCCCACATTACTTTGGAAGGGAACCATGTATGTCTTACCGTACCAAATGCCGCGCCTGCGCTAATTGCCGCCAAAGTTGCTGTAGTCCAATGGCTATCTTTTAGGGGAGAAAATCTCAAAGATAGAACCATTATTATTAATGAACCTATTCCTATTATTCCTGCATACTGCCCGTCAATTCCATTAGACCAGGACAAAACGTTGAGCACCCACACGATCCATACCATGGTAATAACTGTTGAAAGCACAGGTCCCAGATTTAAACTAAATCCGCCCAGCTCCGAAACTCCCACAAAGGGTATACTTATAAACGAGAAGGTATTGCCCACCATAACATAAGGAACAATTGCCAAAAACATCAGAAACAGGCGATATACAGGATTTTCCAGGAATTTCAAACCTGAAGACGGCAAGGTTTGTTGGATATCATCTAAAAACCCCAGTAGCGACAGCATGAACAAAGATACAAATAGGCTAATGTACCCGGATTTAAAACCTATCAATAAACCTGCTACCACCACAACTACAATGGAATACACAATCCCGGCACCTCTCGCCGAGGGTTGTTTCAATATCATTCCTGGATGGGCATGTACGCTCGGATTAGTGATAATTCGTCTTTTTTGAGCAAAGGAAATATACACGGGCAAAATAATATAGGTAAGAACCAGCGCCACTATAAAAGGAAAAATAAAACGCGTGTACACGGGATTAACCAAAGGAGTGAATGTTCCGGACGCAACTTGGATGATTCTGTAGGAAGCAAAACTTAAAATAATATTTGTTAAAAATACAAAGTAAAAAACTACATTATCAAAATATTTAATATATAACCTGTTAAATATTATTAGTGCCAAACCCATTAGAGTAGAAAAGGCGCCAAGCATCGGAAGAATAAAGATATTCCCCCTTGGAGCTAGTTGTAATTCTCCCCACTCTCTTCCGTACCAAAAAGGGATTGAAAGATTTAAATGCGGATATCTTAAATATACATAGATAAGGTGGACAAAAAAAGCACAGGAGTTCAAGAAAACGAAGCCTACTATTTGGTTCTTCAACTGAACCAAGGTAGTATTCCTTATCTCGTTATAAATTCTAATAATTATATTCATACAAACACCTTACCCTCGTTTGGGAGTATGATAGAGATCTTTCATGCGCTTGCCAAGCAACATTCGAGTTTGAGCCTCAACCCATGGAAAAAACGAATAGGTTAACAGGTTAAGCATTATCAGCGGACCTTCGAAAACCACTGTGAACAGTTTTCGGATAAAATGCCAATTTTTAGGCATTTCAGAAGACAGCTTGATTCTAAAATAGGCTCCGGGAATTAAACACACTAAGGTTACTGTTAATATGGCACTCATAATATCAGGGAGGCTATAGGCAAAATTAGACTGCTTAACGTAAGGATTAACCATGGTTACCAAGCTAAAACCAAAGGTTATCAAAAACACCATATTTACCAATATTACTCTTTTTTGAAAATGCTTTATCATCCATTTAAGTTTTTTAACCATAGGTATCTTCCCGTTTCTCATGAATTCTTTAACAGATAAAGGAAAATCTATGGTGCCCCACCCCCACCTTAATAGCTGCTTATATAAGGCTATGTGAGAATCCAGGAAATTCTTACCTTCAACGGCATCAGCGGAATAGGGAATGTAATGCGGTTTACCTTCAAAGTCACCGTTTCGGGCAAAATAGGCCCTCCAATAAACTATAGTGTCATCCACACCAAGCTGTACATCCCAATAGTCGGCGTCCATTAGGGTTTGGAGCGACATCGAATATGCGGCAAATGTATCTTTCTCCGAACCGGAAGTTACTCCCCAATCGGATAAGGAACCCAAAGTCACGGCATTAGCCTCTATCCTCATCAACATAGGAACTCGCCATAGGTTATTATTAAACAGATGAACTGCAGTGGAATAGTAATGATTATCCCTTCTATCAGTTGTGAGGTACAGATGCGTGAGCCTCGACAGAAATTGAGGGTTAAGCACGTGATCCGAATCGAACGTAGAAAAGATGTAGTTTCTCAAATTTTCTCCCAGGCTTTTAAGCTCCGCAACAGCATGCTTTGCACCCCACGTTCTATTTGCTCCTGCAACGCCTATTGCCTCTCCCACTATTCCCGCAGGATGTGTGTAAATTAAAACTTTATGAAATTGGTTTTTTCTCCCCTGTAAAATCGTTTCGACACAGGGAATTATCACATCAGCTCCCCTTTCTTCAACTGAAATTACCAAAACGGTTTGCTTAGATGGAAAAGTTTGATTTAATAACGATTCTATACAGCCCCTTAACACAGACTCCGGCTCACTAACTGCGGGAACTAAAACGAAATGCCTAATATCTTCAAGTGAGGAAGGCAGTGTAGCTTTATCAGGGAGCGCTGAAAAATTAAGCTTTTTGCATTCTTCTGCCCAATTTATTGCCATATCTTTTACGTAATTTCTATACCCCACAAATAGGCCGTATGTATGCCTAAATGCCAAAAAAGACCAATATACAGTTAAAAAGGTAAGGACATACACAATAGCTTGGGGTTGGAATATACCCAGCCAAATTGGGGAGGTTAGAAATATCCAAGTGAGCAAGCCTGGTACCATTTCAAGTATTCTGTATATTCTTATATCATTCTTATTAACAATTGATGCAATCATATTATATTTAAGGCCGGTAGCTGCTATTTTAGCACGCTAAACAGTACCTTTGCGTTGGATGTTGTCTTTTCAGCGACTGCCTCAAGTGTACTATTTCGCGCAAAAGCAACTTTTTCAGCTACCAGCTTAACATTTGCCGGCTCGTTCGGTTCACCCCGATGACCTTGTGGGGGCAAGTAGGGAGAGTCCGTCTCCACTAATATTTTGTTCAACGGCATCTTTTTGACTACCTCAAGCAACTCCCTTCTAGCAGGATAGGTAATCATTCCCGAAAAGGAAATATAGAAACCACAATCCAATAGCTTTTTTGCGTAATCCCAATCCTGAGAAAAACAGTGAGCTACACCTTTTAAGCCTTGCGGAGCGTACTTTTCAATCACCGACAAAACAGTGTGATCCCCATTACGATTGTGAATAATTAGAGGGAGCTTGTGCTCGACAGCTAATTGGGATTGCATATCAAAAAGCTCAATTTGAGACTCAATACTCCTTCCATTTTCCCATTCTGATATGTCGATTCCACATTCTCCGATACCAACTATTTTCTTAGAGATGTGCAACAAATCTTCTAGAGCAGAATGCAGTTTGGCGACACTTACATCTTTATCTTCGTGGGGATAAATACCAATAGATGCATAAACCTGCTCATGCTTGTTAGCAGCCTTTATAGCTTTGTTGCTACCTTCAAGAGAAGTCCCCACATTTACCAGGTACTTCACAGAATTTTGCATACAGTTGGCCAAAATAGCCTCGACTTGATCGGAATCCGGAAGATGGCAATGAGTGTCGATTAGTTCAATAGGCATATGTTAGATTCTACCACTTCCGTGCTATGGGTTGCTAATATTCCGAAAAAATGTTATAAATACCGCAATATCAATGGAGGAACGATGAAAAAGCACAAAATAAAAGGACGCGAATCAGTAGCAATTGGATCAAAAAAATGTGTAAACTGCAAGGATCACAATCCACCAACAAAAGTGGTAACCAAGGATTTTGATCAGAAGGTAGTTACTGCAACCGGTCCTGAGATCAGAGTTTGGAAAAAGGGTGATTTTATTTGCCCAAATTGCGGGAAACCAATGGGGAGGATAGTTGTATGAAAATTAGCACTCGCGGACTCGTATATCGTAGAGACAACGAGCGTACATGCCCAACTTATAGATTGCTCTACGTTGCCTGGGTAATTGCTGGCAAAAGGAAGGTACCAAAGAAATGCCCCTGGTGCCACAAATTTCACTAGTGATCGGATTTGAGAAACCTCGAACTTACTTTTCGGGGTTTTTTTATTTTATTTTCGGAAATAGCCCTTCCTGTGCCTTTATGTGACTATTCGAAAACTGAGCGATTATTTTATTAGAAGTATTGGGAACAAAAGGCTCATAGAGTTTGGCAATCCTAGTTATTTCACCTACTTCGTAAATCAAAACTGCTTTGAGCTTTTCCTCATCTTCGATTTTCCAAGGTTCATTCTCATTTATATGTTTGTCCAAATTGCCCAATAATTCCTTCAAGTGAGCAAGAACCAAATCCACTCGAAAATCTTTTTCAAAAGGATAGTCATCGGATGGAATACTGGGCAGATCATTAAACACAAAACCGGATTTCTCAGCCATTTTTGCGATTCGCGCCACTGTATTTCCAAGACCATTTGCTAAATCAGAGTTATAAACTTCTTTTAAAGATTCTTCGGAAATATCAGAGTCTTCCACTATTGGACCCTGCTTTAGCAAATAATACCTAACAGCATCAACGCCATACTTTTGAACTAACTCAGTGGGTAATATTATATTCCCAAGAGATTTGCTAATTTTCCGGCCATTTAGATTTACAAACCCATGAACATAAACTTTGTTAGGAAGGCGGTAACCCACACTCTTCAACATTGCCGGCCACAGCAGAGTGTGCCACCTTGCAATATCTTTGCCTACAAAATGCACTATTTCAGTGTCCTCGTCCCAAAAACCTTTCGGTAAACCTTCGGTAACATAATTTATCAAAGCGTCAAACCATACGTAGATTACTTGCGCCGAATCCACCGGAGTTTGAATACCCCATGAAACCTTATATTTTGGCCTGGAAACTGTGATATCTTTTAAACCTGATTCTAAAAATGCCAGCATTTCTTTGCGTTTTCCCTCAGGTTTAATTTCCAGTTCGTTCGACTCAATTAAATTTTTTAGAAAACCCTGGTATTTGGACCATTTAAAGAAGTAATTTTCCTCATCTAGTTCTTGGATCTGACGCGATGGATGATTGGGACATTGTCCCTTTTCATCAAGTTCGGACAAAGTTTTATGAGCCTCACAACCTTCACAATAGAAGCCTTTGTATGTAGCTTTGTAAATGTCACCCGCAGCATAGGCTTTTTGAAAGAACTCTTCGGCTTTTGCCTTGTGATCCTCGTCGGTTGTTCTTATAAAACGGGTGTACGAAATGTTAAGCGCATCTATTTGCTCTTGATCGAGATTTGAAATTTCTGTTACATGCTGTAGTGGTGTTAGTCCTCTTTTCTCGGCGGCTTTTTGGCTTGTTGTGCCGTGTTCATCTGTACCTGTTGTAAACAAAACATTACTGTCACCTAGCTTTTTTCTTTGATAACGAGCATAGCTGTCGGCTAGTATCTTTTCGTAAGCATGTCCAATATGAATGACTCCGTTTGTGTAATCTATAGCTGTTGTAATAAATAACTTTTTCATAGCATTATCGGTTCTTGATAATTAAGTATAACGCCCCATACAATAGCAAAAACAGGGTGATAGTCAAATAAGTTAAAAGCGAAAATGCCTTTAGAAAGGCAAAACCTACAATTCCGAAACTCATATAAAAAGACCACTTAGACAATTTTCTAAAGAACAGGCGTCGATCTACATTGGCTTTGAGTTTTTTGGATTTTACTTTGTACAAAAGCAAAGATGAAGAAACTCCAAAGGTTAGAAATGTTACGAGTAGAAACAAACCTATTGTAAGTATTGAATATGGGGGAACCTTAAAAAGCAAATAGAAAAACAAACTCCACAGAACCAAAGCTGAAATAACAATTGCGTACAAAAACCTCGGCATGGATTTATTTTATCACTTGGGGAAAAGAAAGAGGTAGGGAAAATTGCGTCTGGCACAGTTTCCCCCACCTCCAAAAGTCTACTCTACAGCAAAATTTTTCCGTCCATGAACAGAACTTTGAAACAACCTTCAGCGATTGAGGGATCAGCACAGACCATAACATCCAGGACGAAATCCGGATAAAGCTTCCGCTCGGACGTACAAACCAGCACCTGGACTGGAACATTCCCGTCGTCATCCCGCACCTTTAAAACGAGGGCTGCTGCATTCTCAAAATACATCTTCTTTTTATCTGCTTTTGGGCCAATAAAGTGAAGACGTTCTATACTCTTCGTACCTTCGCGGTTAACCAGCGTCATTTTATAGTCTCCTTCGTGATATGATTGATCTATATGGATTTTAGCATTTTTTTACTCATAAGTACAATCATCGTTGCTGCATTGGGTTTTTATTACCTAATAAACCAACTAAAAGCTCTAAAGGGAGAATTAGCTAAGGACGATAAGGACGTATTGGTGGAATGGCTAAAAGACATGAAAGGCTCCGTTGATAAAAACTCTGAAGTTCTGGAAAGACAGCTAAAAGATCAGAGAGGAACCATGGAAGAACAAATGAGAAATCAGCGGGAAGCCATGAATAAGCAAACTCAGCTTATTTGGGAACGACTTGATAAATCGGGAGACGTCATTAGAGAGGTGCAAAAACAGCTTGGCGGTATTACCGAGTTTGGTAAAGACATGAAAGATTTAAGTAACGTTTTAAAGTCTCCAAAACTACGCGGCGGCCTTGGAGAACAATTTTTATACGAAATACTTGCCAACTCCTTGCCTACAGAGATGTATAAAACGCAATACAAGTTTAAAGACGGAGATATTTGTGATGCCGTAATCTTCACCGACCGAGGAATAATTCCAATCGACTCAAAATTTCCGATGGAAAATTTTAAAGCCATGATAGTCGCGGAAACTCCCGAAGCACGAGATAAAAGCAAAAAGGATTTTATTAAGGATGTGAAAAGGCGGATAGAGGAGATTTCCAGTAAATATATTCTTCCGGGAGAGGGTACTACTGAACAGGCAATAATGTATGTTCCCTCGGAAAATGTGTCATACGAACTTCTGGTTAACACACCTGAAATCGATGAGCACCTTAAAGCGAAAAGTATTATATTGGCTTCTCCAAATACATTAAGTTACTTCTTAAAAGTTTTGCTAATCGCCTTCCAACAGCACGAACTTGAAAAACACGCAGGCGAAATATTAAAAGCTTTAAATAGCGTGAAAATTGAGGCTGAAAAATTCGGAGACGACATCGGAGTATTGGAACATCACATCTCAAACGCCTACAAATCAATCGATACAGTGAAAAATAAATATACAAAGCTCTTCACTAAAATTGAGAATATACAAAGCATCGAAGCCCCGGAAGAAAAGGTATTGCTGCAATAACTTTCAAAAAAATACCTCGTAATGCAAAGCAATACGAGGTGGGCGAACTAGGAACCATTTTGATCCGGCGGCCGTTCTAAGTCATCGGATTGATCATCTGTGTTTGTAAACTTCACTCTTCCCGAAAACAAAGCGACCCCCACTGCTATAGCCAATATAACCAGTGCAAAAACACACAACCAAGGAATGATCTCTATAGGATTCGACATGTCTACCTCTCTATACAGGAATTATACCCCTTTTTGGTGGTAAACTATGCAATACATGCCAAAAGCAACTATTAATTCAAATCAAAAAAAAGCAATAGAACACAAAAGTGGAGCCTTATTGGTTGTTGCAGGCGCCGGCACAGGCAAAACCAGAGTAATAACAGAGCGAATCAAGTATTTAATCCAAAAACAGAAAGTTAACTCAAACAGTATACTTGCATTAACTTTTACCGAAAAAGCCGCCAAGGAAATGAGTGACAGAGTTGGAGATGTGATGCCTTTGGGCTACGAAGAACCATGGATAAACACTTTCCATTCTTTTGCAGATCGAATTTTAAAAAAAGACGGCCTTGAAATTGGCCTTAACCCCTCTTACAAAATTATCTCCGGGGCAGATCAATGGCTGTTGGTGAGAAGGAATCTTTTCAAATTTAAATTGGCATATTTTAGACCGATGGGAAACCCCACAAAATTTATTTCCGCCATTTTAAGCTTTATCTCCCGTCTTCAGGATGAAAGTGTATCTGTGGAAGAGTTCACCGAATTTTCTAAGAAATTCCAAGGAGATGGATCACCCGAGAGTGAACTCGAACAACAAAAATGGGCTGAATTGGCTCACGTTTATTCCGAGTACACACGTTTAAAATCAGAGAAATCAGTTCTAGACTTTGGTGACCTAATAACCAATACATTACTTTTATTTAAGTCGAGACCAAACATATTAAAGAAATACAAAGACCAGTTCAAGCATATTTTGGTCGACGAATTTCAGGATACCAACTATGCCCAGTACGATCTTATTAAAATGCTCTTCGATGCTTCGGAGCATGACAGAAGTTTACTAGTTGTGGGGGACGACTCCCAGTCCATTTATAAATTCAGAGGAGCTGCAGTTTCAAACATTTTACAGTTTAAAGAGGACTTTCCGAAAGCAGATATGGTGACTCTCGTAGACAACTATCGATCTACACAAGAAATATTAGATCCGGCCTATAAACTGATAGTAAACAATAATCCGGATACTCTCGAATCTAAGTTGGGAATTTCCAAGGAACTTAAAAGCAAAATTGGCTACTCAAAGATAAGCCCCGAAGTAATAGAAGCCGAAAATCAGGAAGTTGAAAATGAACTTATTGTTCAAAAGATTCTTGAAATACTAGGCAAGGAGCCCCAGTTCACTTTTAAAGATTTCGCAATTTTAGCGAGGGCAAACAGCCATTTAGAGCCTATTATTTTAGCGTTAAGAAAGCATGAAATTCCCTACCAACTAGTAGGAAATCGAGGACTTTACGACAGAGACGAAGTTAGAGACATAATTGCCTTCTTAAAAATATTAATTAACCCAATCGACAGTGTGAATTTATACAAAGTCTTAAATATTCCCACACTACATATATCACATACAGTGGTAGCAAAACTTTTAGCTGATACAAAATTTAAAAAAGTGAGCCTATGGCAAAGCTTACAGGATTGTGACGACGATAATACAAAAACACTCTTAAAAAAGATCACAGACCTGCAAACTCACATGGCGAAATTTATGCCTGCCGAATTGGTTTACGAGTTGGTTAACTCGATCAACTATTTAAGCCAGTTTACCAAGGTCGAAACGGTTGATAACGTGCTTTGCATTAAAAACTTGGATCTATTTTTACAGAGAGTAAAGAAATTTGAAAACGATTTTTACTCTGAAAAGCGTGATACACCTACAACAAATGATTTTGTAGATTACCTGGAATTAGTTGTTGAGGCCGGGGAAAACCCCGCACAAGCCGAAGTCGAAGACATCGATACAGTAAACCTAATGACAGTACACGCCTCTAAAGGTTTGGAATTTCCTGTTGTATTTATGCCGGCTTTGATTGCCGGAAGATTTCCTACTCGCAATCGTAAAGACCCAATTATGATACCTGAGGAGTTAATAAGAGAAACCCTACCCACCGGAGACGAGCATATTCAAGAGGAGAGACGGTTATTTTACGTTGGGATGACAAGAGCCCAAAAATACTTGTTTTTAACTTACTCTATCGATTACGGAGGCAGGAGAGAGTCGACTCCAAGCGGATACCTTAACGAAATCGGAATAACTACTCAAAAAGTATCCCCTACGGAGTTGTCTGCCGCTCGACAGAACAGTTTGTTTGGAATGGCAAGCACTTTTAGAGACCCACTTGCGCTCGAACCGAAAAGTTTTGTCCCTTACGTCTTGAGCTACTCTCAAATAGATAAATACGAAACCTGCCCTTTACAGTATAAATATGCTTATGTTCTAAGGATTCCGACCCTACCAAATTCAGCTCTAAGCTTCGGGAGCACAATCCATGACACCTTGCGAGACTTTCACACCAAAAAAACTTTTGATAAAAATGTAACTTACGAAGATTTAATGGAGATGTATAAGAATAACTGGCAACCGTTGGGTTATTTGGAGGCAGAACATCGGGAACAAAGGTTTGAGGATGGGAAAGACATATTACGCAGATATTTTGAAAAGCATACTAACGAGGAAATTAAACACAAAGCTTTAGAAAAGAACTTTAACATTAAAATAGGAGATGTTAAATTTACCGGCCGAATTGACCGAATGGATGATTTAGGTGATGGCAAAGTAGAAATTGTCGATTACAAAACAGGGCAGGCCAAATCCCAAAAAGAAGTAGATAAGGACGAACAGGTTACAACATATGCAATTGCTGCAAAGGAGGCTTTTGGGCTGGAGGCGGAAAAGCTGAGCCTGTACTTTGTAGAATCCGGCGAGAAAATTTCAACTACCAGAACACAAGAGCAACTTGATGCAATGAAAGATAAGATCAGGCTAATTATCGAAAAAATGAAGCGAGGCGATTTTGAGGCCACTCCGGGGATTCACTGCAGCTGGTGTGATTTTAAGGAAATTTGCCCATTTGCACTATAGGTTGACGGAATACCTGCTTTGAGTTAAAATATCACAAATCCCAATAATTCAGTCGATAGAAAAGGAGCTGAAAATGCTAATTTTTCAATTAGTTGCACCCATCGCGGCCGTGATGTTAGTTCTAATCATCGGCGGTTACTACGATAGAGCGGTCAAAGAGGCTTGTTATTTGAAACCGCAGGCCTCAGGAGAAGATCAACACGATGATTCTGAGCTGGATCACAGGATTAAGTTATACAGGTGCTTGCAAAAAGCGACCTTGTATTCCCTCATCGAGGTTACACTGCTCGGTGCTCTCTTTATCACCCTGCTTTTCCCAGCACCGAAATGAACTTGGCTTGCAATAAGCAAAAAGGAGAAACATGGACGAAATAGTTCTGCTTGTAACAAGGCTTATCGCGGGGGGAATAGCACTCGCTTTATTCCTGATAGGATTTTTGGCTGAGCTCAAATCGGACAAATATAAGGGCATGGAGTCTAAGGCAAAACGCCAAAATATGCTAGGGGCGTCCAACAACTATAACGCCCTTGCTAAACGTTTCCGAATGACGGCGCGTTGGGCAATGTACTCTGGTTGGACATTCCTGGGGTTAGAGTTACTCCTGCTCCTATTTCCAATCCTGTGGAGGTAAAGGTGAACATTTACACCATATCTGTCTGGTACCTGGCAGCTTTCCTGTTTGCAGTATTTTCCTCGCTTCTGGCAAAAGTGTTTGCAGCAAGGAACTACAGGGACAGCTGTTTTGCGTTGCTGAGGGCTCTTAACTCAGATTCCAACTCTAATTTAGGCCAGGTTTTCTTGAACGAATATGTTAGGTTCAAGCTAACAGCCCTAAATATGGAACTTGCTGCCGAGATATGTCTTTACTTTGTTTTTCTTGGCATGCTGTTGTTTGTTATTGTTTACCTAAGAACATTGTGACCGATTCGGACCGGATGCTGAATTTTAGCAACCGGTCCTTTTGTTTCTACAAACTTGTTAGCGACCACTTGCTCAAAAGTCTCATCGTAGCACTTGTGTATTTTATATAAGGAAACTGCTGAGTTACTATTTCCCCGCCAAATTTTTCCTTAAAATGCGAGAAACCTCCCCAATTTTTGGTAAAACCGGGAAACCTGGGGTCGTCTAGTCCTTCCAGATCCAGATACATAAGCCCACACTTTTTTAGATATAAAATAGATTTCCACATCAACTCATATCCGGTATTTTGTCCTCTGCCTTTTGACGTAGTTCCCCCGGTAACAAATACCCCCGTTCCTTTATCAGCGACAAAAAACTGCGCCCCCACAAGCTCTTTTTCTCCATCGTAAACAAAAACCATGTAGGCACTCTCTTTAAATGCCTTAACTCGCCCAAAGTAGTCGGACAATGGCGGCAGATAAAACTTTTTGGTTTGTGCGGTATTCTTAAAAACAGAAAAAGCTTTCTTAATAGTGTCCTCTTTAGGATATGTAAAAGTCTCCACCGTAGCACCCTCGCGCTGGGCTCGCCTAATAGCATACTTGCCACTTTTAGATATTTTTTTCCATAACTCTTCCTCACTGAGCTGTAAATTTATATACATTGTTTTAGTTGGAGTCTGTGGAAATCTGCTAACAACAAAACCCGCATTTAACAGTACCTGCTCATTTTGGCTCACTGAGGGTTCAATTTTAATAAAAGCCGCTTTTTGTTCCAAACAAATTTTTTCAATTTCCTCAATATCTGATTTATCCAAAACTCGGCATCTCTGAATCTTAACCAAACTTCCCAAAAGAAAAGGTTTAACTAAAATACCTACATCTTTGGATGTAAATATCATTTTCCACCCATAGATCGCCAGATAATCCCCCCACTTCTTCGACTGTCTGGGATCGGGAATAAAACTCACCTCAGTGCTTTCAATATTTTCCATCGGAGTTTGTTGGCAGTGTTAAATAAGTTGTATAAACCTGCATTTATCACTAAATCATACGAATCTATATAAATTACGTGTTTTCCCCCAAATTTGGCTTTAAAGTTGCTAAAACCATAATACTGATCGGTTACATCATCGAGGTCAACAGCGGCCCCCCACATATCAAAGGTTTTAAAGTGATGCCTTTTGGCGTATAAAATTGCTTCCCAGCCTATTAAACAGCTTGCCTGTAAGTTCTTAAAATCTTCAGATGAACCTCCGTATGGATAATAAAGCGTATCCCCATAGGCAAGCAAAAACCATGAGGCTAAAATTTTCCCATCTATTTCCGCCGACAAAATCCTAACTTGGTCGTCAACTCCAAACAGCTCTCTAATTTTCCCGATATACTTTTTGGATCTGAAATAATATTTTTGCCTTTTGCCGGTGGCACTATATAGTTCGTAAAATTTATCGAAGGCTTTGTCTGAATGATCTTCGGTTACCAGAACTCCTTTTTTCCTTGCATAGTTAATGTTGTACCTTTGCTTTGTATGAAGCTTACTATTTAATTCATCTTCCGATTGCGAAAGGTCTACTAGAAAATTTCCTTTAGCAAACTCATCTCGGGGAGAAACAACACAATGTCTTTTCAACACATCGGTCGCCAGGCTTTCTTCTTTTGTTCCTTTTACAACATTGGGAACATCGAAATGTAAGGCTACACAATTGTTGTCTTCCAGAGATTTAACAAGTGGCACAAAGTCGACAACAAGAGGATCAACTCTTGGAGCATAACCATAATACTTTCCCGAGAAAGGGATTGCATGTTTTGTGTACCAAACGTTACCGGCATTAACAACCGGAGTACCGAATTCCTCTTTAAATTTTGCCCAAAGCTGGGATTGCAAGATATGCCCTTCCATACCTTATATTGTCGCATAAAGATCGTTTATTGCAATTACGCAAAGACCCAAGGTATAATTGCCTGGACAATTTAATATTTGTTCCGTTGGTGCGGGACAGGGAGAGTTCGGTGTTTTGGTAGAAAAATGCCGGACACAGCCCGGCAAACTGAAAAGGGAGTCGGGCTTTTCTATTCTAGAGGTTTTATATGATTTCCTACGTCGTATTCGAGTTTTTTTGTTTTAATATCGCCCTTTACCCAATAGTAAATGGTTCTTGGGACTTGGTATTTAACAAAACCCCATCTTCCGTATTTATCTAGGCGTCTTACCGAAAACAATATCTTGGGATCTTTCAACAAAGCATAATTGAATCCGGCCTTATGCATGTATTTCATCAAAGAAAAATCCTCCCCACACTCAATAGCTTCGTCAAATCCCCCAACCTGATCAAATGCCTCTTTTCTGCAGTATATAAATGTCCCGATTGCCCCAGGAGTGAAATGCTTAGTTGCTTCAAGATAAAGATTGGCGGTCGAATACAAAAGTCTATCGAACAATCTGTTTGAAATTGGCCGATTATGGGATGTTAACATATCCGTTTTAGGATGGCCTTTAAGATAATCGGAAAGTTTCTTTAGGAAATCAGGTTCCAATACGGTGTCGGCATCAAAAAAACATAAGTTATCAGTGGACGCTTTAGAAGCAGCGAAGTTTCTTTGAAAAGATATTCCCTTTTTTTCCGGCACAAATATTTTTAAATCCAGCTGGGCTTCGTATCCCTTTACAACTTCCATTGTTTTGTCGGTGGATTTTCCATCCACTAGTATAACTTCAAAGTTTTTATATGTTTGCAAAATTAGGGAATCTAAAAGTTTTCCAACATAAAATTCTTCGTTTAGAGTAATAATTAGTACACTTAATTTCATCTCATCAATTATACAACTTATACAAGTCAAGCCATTTACCCACACCTAGATCCTGTGGTCTAAGAGAAGGGTCAATTCCCGCATCTAACAAAAGCTGCTTATCGAACCGCTTATTAATCATTTTTCGAGGGCTACCAAAACCTTTGTGCAAAAAACCTTCATACTTTTTGATAAATTCTCTCGTAAATTTCTCTTCTCCCTGCTTTTTCTCCAGTTTAATTATTGAACTGTCCACCTTGGGAACAGGGTAAAAACTCATATTAGAAATTGTTTTCACGTAAGTGGTGTCGTAAAAGGTCTGCACGAACACAGATAAATATGAGGCATCCGGCTCCATTGCACAAACCTTTTCTCCCACCTCTTTTTGCACCATAAAAACAGCCTTTTTGGCCATATTATCGGTTTGTATTAAAGCATGAAGTATTGGAGAGGTTATGTAATAGGGAATAGAACCCAATACTTTGTATGGCTTATTCGGGGAGTTTTGCGGCAACCATTTAAGAAAGTTGTCGTAGATAACCGTGATATTTTTGTTGTTACTGTACCTGGCTGTAAGTTGTGCTACCAACCGAGGGTCATATTCCACGGCTAATACAGTGCAATTTAATTTGGCCAGTCGGTCAGTTAACACTCCTGTTCCGGGTCCGATCTCGATAACAAAGTCATTATCGGTCAAACTTAACTCCTCAATCATCATGTTGGCAACTGTTGTGTCTTGCAAAAAATTCTGCCCTAAATTTTTAATTGGCTTTATCACAAGGGAATTATACATAAAAAATCCCCGAGGACTAAAATACATCCTCGGGAATAGAAACTACGGGCACACAGTAGCAACTAATGTCCCCAGAATAAGCAAGGGGGTCTTTCTACTTCTACTCCCAGCTAAAGTTTCCCCGATCAACCTCCATATCTCCCATATACTCATCCATCTCCAACTGTATTTTTCCTCCGGTTCCAAACATACCTTTAGCTTCCAATAGTTTCGGAGGAATTTCGTCTAAAAATCGGCTAGGCAAATTGGTTTGGATACTCCCAAAGTACATTCTCGACTGCGTATTAGTTAGATACAATGTGCTCATTGCCCTGGTAATTGCCACATATGCTAAACGGCGCTCCTCTTCAAGCTCCTCTAAACTTTCCATCGAATTACTATGAGGAAACAAGCCCTCTTCTAGGCCAACAATAAATACCACTTTAAACTCCAAACCTTTTGCGGCATGAATAGTCATCAAAGTTACAGCGTCAAAGTTTTCCGGATCGGTTCTGTCGGCACTTTCAATCAGCGCAACATTCTCTAAGAACGTATCAAGCTCTTTAAACCTGGAAGCCACTGTTTTCAACTCTTTCACATTTTCTATTCTCTGTTTACTCTCGTCGGTTCCGTCGTCGAGCCAACCCAAATAGCCTGTTTTTTCTAAGACTTCCTCCATAATCTGTAAAGTTGGTTTTTCTTTTGAGGCGGCTGTCCAGTTGGAAAAAGGCAATTTGGTCTTGGCTTCCACATCAGCCAAATTCCACCCTTGAGAAGCTAACATATCCTGGGTTTTTTTACCTATCCCTCTTGCCGGAACGTTTATTATTCTGTCCCAAGAAACTTTATCCTTTGGATTATGGATCACCCGCAGGTATGCAATAATATCCTTAATTTCTTTGCGCGAATAAAAACGCACACCTCCAACTATTTTATAGGGAATATTGGCGCTTATTAAGCTCTCCTCTAAATTTCGTGATTGTGCATTCGTTCGATATAGCACAGCAATTTGTTTATAAGTCATCCCCCCGGCAATACCCGTCAATATTTGCTCCACTACAAAAGCCGCTTCTTCTTTTTCGCTCCTACCCGTGAAAACGGTTATTTTCTCTCCTGCTCCGTTGTCGGTCCACAACTCAAGCGGAATGTGCGATGTGTTCTGGGAAATCACCCGTGTTGCAGCATCAAGAATTGTTTGCGTAGATCTATAATTTTGTTCCAAATTGTAAACCTTCGAATCAGGATAATCTTTTTCGAAGTTCATTATGTTGCGGTAATCAGCTCCTCGAAAGCTGTAAATTGCCTGCGACATATCTCCTACCACAAACAAGTTGCGGTGCATCTGGGCAAGCATTTTTGCCAGGGTGTACTGGGCGTGGTTTGTATCCTGATATTCATCGATCAAAATATACTTAAATAATTTTTGATACTTATCCAAAACCTGGGGTACTTCTCTAAACAACCTAACAGTTTCGCTTAAGAGATCATCAAAATCCATGGCCTCGTTATCCCTTAATCGCTTTTGATATTCCGGGTAAATTTTGGCCGCTGTTTTTTGAAAATAGCCTTGTGCATATTTTTGATATGCCTCGGCGCTTACAAGCTCGGATTTACAGCCTGATATTGTGCCAAGAACTGCCTTGGGATTAAATTTTTTGGCTTCTATACCAAAGTCTTTCATTATCGCTTTTATTACCGAAACCTGATCATCTGTATCATATATTACAAAAGATGATGAAAGTCCCAGGTGCTTGCCATCTATCCGCAAAATGCGTGAACATATAGAATGAAAAGTGCCTCCCCAGCTTAACTTAGCATTTTTCTCTAACAGATGTGTTACTCGGCTTTTTATCTCTCCGGCAGCCTTGTTGGTAAAGGTTACGCATAAGATGTTAATTTCAGGAATTTTATGTTCATTGATTAAATACGCTACCCGGTGGGTTAAAACCCTAGTCTTTCCCGAGCCCGGACCGGCTACTACTAAAGCAGGGCCTGTGTAATGTTTTACTGCGGCTATTTGCTGAGGATTTAGGTTGTTTAATAGAGTTGTCGTATCCACGAAGCATATCATAGGGCAAGGTAGGACCAAGCACAAGCTTTGAATAAATAAGGTTGAGCTATAGGTTGCCAGGAATTCCCCCTACTGGTATAATCACTCAAATATTGGCTATTTAAAAGGAGCTGAGCAATGGACACTTTGAGAAAAGGTTCGACTTTTTTTTATTCGGTTGTATTCGTAGTCGGTCTGGTGGTATTCATGCTTGCGACTATAGTTAGAGAAAACAATCTCGAGGAAAGGATTTCCGTTCTGGAAGCGCAAGTGGATGACAATAACGCAAGCGCCAGAGCGTGGATTGCTCGTGTAGAGCTACAGTGTTCCATTCCCATCTTTCAACTTCAGAAAGAGGCCGCTGATCGAGGGGAAATGATTCTTGAGGAGATGGAATATATCTCTGTAGATACGGCTCCCTATCTGGAAATTGTGTACCTAGGGGACTCTTACAAGGTCGCCGGAAGTCAGGGTAGATTTGTAAAACTCTACAATGGTTTTTTTGTTCAGATTCAACCGGTAGGGTCGAAAAATTTGATTGTATTCGACCATGTTTTCTCTCCAGGAGACTACGTAACAGCTAATCAAATTGGGTTCGAAGTAGGGATCGTTATATCTCATTACCAGGGTAGCATTGAACATTGGCGACTGGATTTTGAAACAGGCAAGGTCACAAAAATCAAATAATAAAGGAGATATCGATGGTAATCGTGAGTGGTAACTATACTGGAAATAAGCTTGGTTACAGTGGGTTGTCGAAGCACGATCTACAAGTACTAAACACTGCAGTTGCTCAACGCGGCATTAGGATTTCGATAATTCCACTTCTAGATGTGGAACCCGGCACAGCACAGGTGTCAATCCTTGATATTCCTTGTCGAATTGACGAGGAAACCTTGGACAGGCTGTTGTGCGAAGCGATCGCCGCCACCTCGGAAACAGTTTTTGTTCACATTCCTAAGACATGTTGGAATATGTTGGGCAAGTTCCTCAAGGCAACAGAGTATTATCACCGAATTGAGCTCCTTGCAAGCAATCTAGGAACCATCGAGGGCTGGAACGAATTTCTCGTTCAAGCGGAATTATGTCTTGCTGAACTACCTGCCGACGAGTAAGTCTCCTGGGCCTGATTGAGTACTTTAGTACGAAATCGGGCCCATTACTTGGTATCATATATTCATGCACCAAATCCTAAAAATTGCACTTTTCACTGTACTGGCAACATTCACTATTATATTTACATATCCTTATGTTGCACCTTACATTTCTGAGCTTCTTGTAAACGTCACATCCCCGGCGGAATTTGAGTATGCAAATGTGAAAATAGGAGGACACATGGTAAAAGCCAAAATTGCCGATACAGTAAGCAAGAGGGATAAGGGACTCATGCAAGTGAAAACCCTCGGAAACCTACAGGGAATGCTTTTTATTTTCGAAAAACCCGGTTTCCATCGGATTTGGATGAAAGATATGCAAATACCTTTAGATATACTTTGGATTGATGACACCTTAAAAATAGTCCATTTAGAACAAGCGGTGACACCCTGTTCAGCCTCACAAAATCCTTGTCCTTCATATACGTCAGTTGATTCCGCGAAATATGTTTTAGAACTCAATTCCGGCTGGACTCAACGAAGCACTGTAAAAGTTGGCGATAGCGTGGAAATTAATTAACAGGATCTAAAAGATGATGTTCAATAGTTACTCCCTCCACAGAGTATGCGTAGTCAAGCATTAAAATCATATCCCCTTTTCTATCGTTACTTCCCAAAACCACTCCTACTACCTCCACTCCATTGTTCTTTGCATAAGTTACCAAGCACAATCCAGCTTCCTCAGTATATCCGGTCTTAACCCCAGCTACTCCTGGATAGCTGGATAACAAGTTCGTTTGATTATACAAAGAAAGATATTTGTGCTTGCTTGTGGCCGGAAGCTCCTTTTCCAAGGTGGCAGCCACTTGCTTAAATTTTGGATTCTTAAGGGCATATCGAGTTAAATAAACCAAGTCTCTGGGAGAAGTATAGGAGGCATCATTTAACCCACTAGGATCAGTGAAATAACTGTTTTTTAAACCCAACTCCTTGCCCTTTATATTCATCCACTCAACAAAGGTTTTTACATCCCCAGCAACTCCTTCAGCTATGGCATAGGCCGCATCATTTCCCGAGTGCAAAACAAGACCATACAAAAGTTCCTCTAAAGTATAAACTTCTCCTTCTGAGATACCCATGGAATTTTCGCCGACTGTAGCGGCGTATTCGGAAACAATGATCTCTTGATCCGGCTGCATGTGCTCTAAAGCCACAACGGCAGTGACTATTTTAATTAAACTTGCCAAAGGCCTGCGAGAATCCAAATCCTTTTGAAATAAAATACTGCCATCATTGAGTTCCACTATCATCCCCGCCGCTCCATTTATATCAGGTTGCGTCGAAATACCCTTAACTTCCCCGACATTCCAACCATCATCAGTAAAATAATCTCCTAATTTTGACGCCGCATATAGGTCAACTGCATCCGGCTGCCTAAACGATTTGACCTTTATTCCTCTCTCGGCCGGTTTTGTTAAAAATAGTAGATAAAGGGCAAGGCCTACGGAGAATATTACAAAAGAATAGGTGATCAGTGTACTCAAAAGTATTCGTGGCGAGGGGCTAGTTGGTCCAATTGTCATATGCAAATGATATGTTATCATAGATAGTGCTTTACCAGGCAACAATTTTTTTAATTTATTTGGAGATTTAAAAGATGTTAACACTTATTGATTTTTATGCTGATTGGTGTGGACCTTGCAAGATGATGTCACCGGTTTTAGAGAAACTCGAGAAAACTTATTCGGCTAAAGTAGAATTTAAAAAAGTAGACGTGGAGGCTGATGGGGCTATGTCGGCGAAATTCGGCATTCAAAGTATTCCCACTTTTGTGTTAGTAAAAGATGATAAAGAAATCGATCGGAGAATGGGCGCCGCACCCGAAGAAGTGATGAAACAGTGGATTAACAGCCACCTATAGGCAAAATTTGATATAATACCCCCAAATACAAACGTAGCGAAGGAGTTGAGCATGTATAAGATATTGATCGATGTCACAGGCAGACAACTACTTCTGCAAATGGCGACTATATCGAATGGGGTTGCTTTAGTCATGTCCGGAGAAGCGGTTGAGTCATCACAATTGATTTTCAAGGAGCTCCGTATCACCCAAGACTACAAGAAGGCAGTTACGGACTTGTTTGAGCAAATTTTGAGACTTGCGAGGGGTGAACTAACTATTGCAGAAAGCGGCATCGGTGACACTTTGATTACTGTACGCAAGACAGAAGAATTTACCGGGGTGACTAACAAAAAGATTTTTCAAATGTGCCTTGATAAGAACCCAAACTTTTGTTTTAACCTAACAATGGAGAATCTTTTACCCTTGTTCTGCAATCTTAACAGCTATATCTTAGGAGATTAAAAATGCTTGTTACTACTGATAGTAATTACTTCTTTTGGGGAGAAAAACGCCACAAGGGTTACTTAATAAAGCTAGGTGTGATGGAAGACTATTACACCGCCTTGATTACAAACGAAGAAGATGTAGAACTGTTCGTTGATGAAGTGAGTACGAAGAGCGAACTCGACAATCCGGTGTGGGAAGCCAAATTAGGTGAAACCCTCACGGTGACGAAAGTTCCCAATATCTTAAATAAAGGACCAATCTACATTGTAAAGGGAAACACTACACACCAAATAGGGATCGACCAAGCAGTGTTTGACGAGTTCATCAAAGAGCTTATCGAATACTTTGGTACCACAACCTAACAAGCTGGAGGAAAAATGAGTGGGATTATTGAGGACCGAGGTCTTTCTACGGCGGCACTTGAGTGGCGTGCGACACGCAAGGGATTTGTGATTCAGATAGTTGGGATAGACCATCAGGCCGAGTTTGTTATTAAACCGGATGACGTTGACACAGCGACACGCTTGGTAAGGGATATGATGGAGGGAAATGTTCTTGATGTAAAAGGCCGGCTGATTATCGCACCGGCGTTGGGAGAACTTCCGGAAGGGATCTTCCTTTTCATAATAATGATAAATGATACGTTTTTTGTTGTATCTGCAGATACACTGTTGATGGTGGCTAGAGACCTTGCCAAATACTTCGAACTCGATACTTAGGATTTTTGGCCGATGAGTAGATCACCCATACTCACCGGCCTTTTTGTTTAGAGAATTCTTTGTTATCATTTACTCATGCCCGTTCGAATAGCAATTAACGGTTTTGGCCGTATCGGTAGATCCTCTTTCAAAATAGCCTTTGATAACCCCAAGGCTGAAATAGTTGCGATAAATGATCTCACAAATCCCCGCGTACTGGCTCACTTACTAAAGTACGATACTGCCTATGGAATTTTTGACAAAGAAATTTATATGGAGGAAGACGGAAAAATAGTTCAGCTAAGCGATTACCACGGTGAAACCGATTTTTACACAACAACAGCTAAAGAAACCTATTTAGTAGTGGGCGGGAAAAAAACACTGGTAACTTCAATTCCAGATCCCACTCAACTCCCATGGAAAGATCTAAATGTGGATATCGTTTTGGAGTGTACAGGCCGATATGTGGAAGGTGACGCCGCATTGGATCACCTTAAGGCAGGCGCAAAAAAAGTAGTGGTATCAGCACCAACAAAAGGAGGGACAATTCCAACATTTGTATTGGGAGCTAATCAAGATCAATATTTAGGCCAAAACGCATTTTCTAACGCTTCGTGCACCACAAATTGCACATCTCCGGTGGTATCTATAATTCATTCTAAATTTAAGGTCTTAAAGGCCATGTTAACCACAGTTCACGCCTTAACATCCGGGCAAAATTTAGTTGACGGACCTCCCAATCCACGAAAACCCGATTTACGCGAGGGCCGAGCGGCCGGATTTAACATGGTCCCCACTTCCACCGGTGCAGCCAAAGCTACTGTAGAAACAATCCCGGATCTTAAGGGAAAATTCGACGGAGTCTCCATTAGAGTACCTATTATTACCGGATCTATTACTGATATCGTTATGCTGGTAGAAAAAAAGACTACTGTAGAGGAAATAAATCAGACCTTCATCGAAGCTAAAGAAAACCCTATATACAAAGGGGTTTTGGATGCAACCTGGGAACCAATAGTTTCTTCGGACATAATAAAAAGCCACTACTCTGCAATTGTTGATCTGGCCTTTACCAGGGTTGTCGATGGAGACCTAGTAAAAGTTATGGCCTGGTACGACAATGAATGGGGATACTCCAACCGCTTGGTTGAAATCGCAATCTTAGCCTGCGAATAGTGATAAAATAGTCCCACATGAGAAAACTTATAGAAGCTAACATAGAACCAAACACAAAAGTTTTTGTGGCGGCCGATTTGGATGTGGTTATTAAAAACGGAAAGATCCTAGAAAGCTATCGCCTTGAAAGCCTGCTACCAACTTTAAACTTTATCATAAAAGCTGGGGCCACCCCGGTGATAGGCGGACATATGGGACAACCACATGGAGAGTATGATGAGGAACTATCAACGAAACACTTGCTACCTTTTTTTGATGAAAATCTAGGTAAGCACAGTTTTGAATTACTGGAAAATTTGCGCTTTGATAAACATGAGGAAGAAAATAATTTAGAGTACGCGAAAGAAATTGCACACGAATGCCTAATTTATGTGAACGAAAACTTCTCGACATCTCACAGAAAAAATGCTTCGATAACTCAAATCCCTACTTTTTTGCCTTCTTATGCAGGGTTGCATCTTCAGCAGGAAATTGAAACCTTAGAAGGATTGGCAAAGAATCCAAATAGACCTTTAGTTGCAATAGTAGGTGGAAAAAAGCTGGAAAGTAAAATCCCCGCGATAAACAAATTAATCAACATTTCCGACTTCGTACTCGTAGGAGGGAAACTCGGGTTGGACTGGACCGGAGAAATTCCCCAAAATTTAGTGCTTGCCCAAGACTATGTTGACGTTAGCAAAGATATTGGTGAAGAAACAATTACCCTATTTAAAGACAAGATAAAGTCAGCTAAAACAATAGTATGGGCGGGACCTATGGGACAGTTTGAGGACTCAAGATACACAAGAGGAAATTCGGCAGTTGCTGAAGCCATAATAGACTCCGGTGCATTCTCCATTGTGGGCGGCGGAGACACTATAGCAGCATTAGATTCCTTGAAGCTACTGGATAAAATGGGCTTTGTCTCAACAGGAGGTGGTGCCATGCTGGAATTAATAGCTACGGGTACTATTTCGGGGATTGAGGTGTTATGAAAAAACAAAATACCCTGACCATATCAAAAAGTAACAAGTGTATCGGCTGTGAGATGTGTGTGTTCGAAACACAGAGGCAGCTTAAAAGAATTGGCTTAGAAGGATCCTTAATTAGGATATTTAGAGATAATGATATAGGGAAAGATTCATCATATAAGGTATTGATCGATCCTACTATCGTGGCTTGTGACTTAGAAAAAATTGCTGCAATTTGCCCAAACCAAGTTTTAGTTATTTCCAGTGAGGACACCGATGAATTTGTCATCTAAAAAAGTTTTAGTAATCAACCTGGAAACCGAAGAGACCGAGGTTAAAACGTACAAAGAGTTGCACAAATTCGTGGGAGGCATAGGACTTGGGCTTAAGTTATATGAATTGTATTACAAACAAGACCCTTTAATATTCTCCATAGGACCGCTAAACGGATTTTACCCATTCGCTTCCAAAACCTCGGTTTTGCTTAATAACGAAGGCGTGATCGAGGATCTATATATCGGAGGCAACTTATCAACCAGAATAAGATTCTGCGGACTTGATTCGATAGTAATAATAGGAACAGCCAAAAATAATCTAGTGGTGGATATACTCAATACAAACGTAAAGTTTGAAAAGGGCGTTCCTATAGAAAATCTCGGATTACCAGGTAAAAGAAGCGTTCTTAGGGTTTTTGAAAACAAAGCCTTGCTCGAGGACTATTTTCAAACCCCGCATGACTTTTTATATAAAACTCTAAAAAACAAACGAGTAGATGGGGTTGTGGTAACAGGTTCGGAAGTTTTTTCAGTAGATAAATTCTCAGATTACACTGTTCTATACAATAAAATATTGTCCCAGAGAGATGAGATAAGCATTAAGGCCGATACATATCCATCGTGCAGTAACTGCCCTCGGGGTTGTCAAAGATCCATAAAAGGGGAAATTGGAGGTAATGTACTTACTCACTGCCTAGTGACGTGCCAGTTTGCAGACTCAATTTTCAATAATATAGGAATAGTCTTTTCATGCCTCAACACACTGGGGTATGATTATAATCACGAGGATTTGGAAAATGCCCCATCGCTCGTTGAAGAATTACTTAAAAAGCTGTCCTAACATGAAACTGATCACTGCCAACTGGAAAATGAATATGTCCACCGAGGAAGCTCTTGAATGGGCTACACGGTTTCGTGAAATTATACCCAAGCCTTTGGTGAACTCTAAAGTGATAGTTGCGCCCTCGTTAGTTCATTTGCCTTTAATATTCGAAGTTCTATATAAAACAGGCGTTGAGTTGGCGGCGCAGGATATCTCGTTATTCGAGAAAGGCGCTCACACGGGAGAAGTTGGCGGCTTTCAACTTAGAGACTTCTGTAAATATTGCATCATTGGACACAGCGAGAGGAATGAGACAACGGAAACCGTTTTACTGAAAAGGGATGCTTGTCTTTCCTCCGGCTTGACACCAATAATATGCTTCAGCGACAACTCCTTAGTCAGGATTTTATCCAAGAAAGGTGTTATACTTGCTCGGGAAAATCCTCAAAACATCTCTGTGAACGGTGTATATAGAGAAGATAACATTGAGGCTATAGAAAGAATATTCTCTGAACTCCCCAAAGAGACCCAAGTAATATACGGCGGATCCGTAAATAGGCAAAACGCACCGAAATTGGCGCATATTTCGGGATTAGAAGGCGTCCTGGTAGGCAATGCCAGTTTGGATCCTCAACATTTTGTAGAGATAATTGAAATATTTGATAAATGAAATACTGCGATTTGCATAAACAACTTAATACAACTGAAAAACCACAGGGAAGCGGTACTAAACTGTATATTTCATTAGCAATCATTACAGCAGTTCTTTTGGCTTTTGGAGGTTTTATACTAAAGGGAAATATTAGACCCATATCAATTATTGCGAACGCGACAATGGTGAATCTTAAAGAAACCGATGGCAGAACCAATATACTAATTGTAGGTTCGGATAGGCGCGATTACGGAACTTTGGCTGAAAACCCGGTGTTAACAGATACTATACTAGTTGCCTCAATTGGAAAGTTCGACAAAGACGTGGTGCTGATATCTATTCCCAGGGACTTGTGGGTAGAACTTCCGGGCGGAGGGCAAGAAAAAGTTAATTCGGTATATGCGATTGAAACAGCTCGCGGAAATGACGGAATGGCTAATTTAGACAAAGTTATTGAGGATATCCTTGGAATGCCTATTCACTATCATACAATGGTTACTTTTGGGCTTTTTCAGGAAATTATAGACATTTTGGGAGGAGTCGAAGTGGAGGTGGCAAATTCATTCACCGACTACTATTACCCTGTAGAAGGCAAAGAAAATGCACCAATGAACGAACGCTACGAAACAATAAGCTTTAAACAAGGCACTGCTACTATGGACGGGGAAACCGCACTTAAATTTGTTCGATCCAGAAAGGGCGATAACGATGAGGGAACTGACTTTGCGCGAGCTAAAAGGCAACAGGCGGTGATAGCCTCAATTAAGAAGAAAGCGTTAAATTTGGGTACACTTTTAAATCCAATAAAACTTAAAGGACTTTACGATGCCTATTCCTCGAATGTTGAAACAAACATGGATTTTGGAACGATAGAAAATTTTTACTTACTTTCCCAACAAATAAATTTCGAAAAGATAGTCTCTATTGTTTTAGATGATAGAAGCTCAGCTATTGAAGGCGGGTTGTTGTATGCACCTGCAGATACCACTCTTTATGGCGGGAAGTATGTGCTAATACCTCAAACCGGAGATTACTCTCAAATACACGCCTACATACAAAAATACCTATTTGGCGGAAAGTAGCTTACTAAATGATAATTATCGTTCACGGTGATGATTCAGCAAAATCCAGAGCACAGGCTATTAATCATTTTAAAAAGCAAGCCTTGGGTACTAAGTTTGAACTTAAGCTCGAAGACTCTACCCCGGACATTCTTTATGAGTTAACTCACAAGAAAGACCTTTTCGGGGGATATACATCGGTGATTTTGGATATTACCGGAAGTAAAAGCCCAGACTTTGAGGGTTATCAAAAAATACTTGAATCAGTTCCTACTGAAAATACTCTAATTATCTTTTCTTCAAAGGATCTTCCAAAAAACCACTTTGTAATAAAAATGGCGCAAAAAGAAAAAATAAAGGTGTTTGAGAATAACCCTATCCCAAGCGGGAATATTTTTAAATTTATAGACTCTTTATTCAACAAAGATCGTGTAGGTACATATAAAGAACTTACCTCCCTTGCAAAGGATGATGTAGATAACTTTTATATTTTTTCTATGATTTTATACGGGCTCAGAAATCTAATACATGCCGATATCAAATCTGTTAAATTTCAGCAGATGCAGAGTTTTCAGCAAACAAAGCTTAGTCAGCAAACCAAGAAGTTCGGCGAAAGCAAACTTAAGAACCTTTTGGAAGAGCTATACCTACTTGATAAAAGGGTTAAAACAGGCGAAATTGACGCTGACCTAATGATAACCATAGCTATAGAAAAAGTGCTCTGTTAAAATAAAGCAGATGCCCAGATTTAGACGTAAAACCTACATTAAAGATAATTCATTTGACACAATTTACAGGTCGGTAAACTACCCATTCTTTCTACAGTCAAAGGTATTCTCAGGTATTCTGTTGGCTGCCGGGGTTCTTGTAATGTCCACTCAAGTCATCGTCCCTGTTATTATCTTTAAAACTCAGGATAATATATCGAAACCTGCAAATAGCAGTTTACTGGGGTGGGCAGCGGGATTCGGGGATTTCTCTTTTACTGAATTAAAGTCCGCTTCCCCCTATAAGTTGGCAAAACAGGTAAAGGGAACCAATACAACAATACTGCCTGAAAAGGAAAGCCTTACAGTACTAAATAACAGCATATCCACATTAGATATTCCAAAGCTTGGTATAGCCAACGCGCAAATCGAAATAAATTCCCCAAACCTGAGCCCTGATAATTTACTTGGACACTACCCCGGATCCGCCTTGCCGGGACAGGTTGGAAATTCTTTTATCTACGGACACTCAGTTCTGCCATGGTTCTATAATCCAAGAAATTATAAAACCATATTTTCCACCTTAGACAAACTAAAGCCAGGGGATACATTTACAATCACAAAAGGGACCGACGTTTACACATATAAGGTTTCTTATACCGAAGTTCAGAAACCAAGCAATGTAAACCCACTAGCTGAGTTTAGACCAAAGGAGTTTAATGAAAGCACTATGACCCTTATGACATGCTGGCCGGCGGGAACAAAATCTAGCAGATTAATGGTACGTGCGGAGTTAATCGAATTGTAAGAGGTTAAAATCTTCTGTATCTGGAAGTGTATCTCACATCTCTATTTAGATCTTCGATGATTCTTTGCTCAAAGTTGGTCATAGCCAAGCGGCGCGGATTTAGTTTATTCCAATAAAAGGCGATTCCAAAGATAAACACAGATAAAAGTAACCCAATCGTAACCTCCAATACTCCTCCGTCGGGAACTGATACTGTGGTTTGAGGAACGGGAACAGGGGGGAGACCGGTTTCCACAGTTGTTGTGGTTGTGTCAGTATCAGCTAATACAGCAGGCACAGGTCTATACCTATTTGTTGGGATTGTGGTGGCAATAAGTTCCTTTTTTGCTAGCCCTCCAAAGGGGGAACTTTCAGTAACACCGGCCACACTTGGCGCATTTTCTTTCTGGACAGTGCTTGACTCTGAAGTTAGTAATTCGGAATCCGATGTGTTTTCCGATCCGGTTAACAAATAGTAAATAACACTAAAGACAATAAGAGATACAGATAAGGTGAGTACAAAAGTTTTAAATCCTTTTTTAGCTTGGTCAGTACTAGTCATAGGCAGGTTTGAACCTAGTTAGGTATTCTATGTCAATGGTAACATTTATAGGTATGGAACTGTCAAGAACTTCCTTGGAAATGTATCCATCTTTGTTAAAGGAACGAAAGTCTGCGGAAAGCCATAATAACAACCCTATTATCGACGCTATACTTGCAAATATAAGACTTTTCATACAAGTTACTCTTTAAATTCCTCCGGAACGAAATATATAGACACCTCCAAATTCACATCAGTTTTTCCATAATCCTCTCGAGCCGTTAGTTTATTTACAGTTGAAATCCGCTTCAGGTTTTCTATATTTTCAACCAGCACATTAAGTTCCCCGATCCCGTTTAATTGAAGCAAAATAGGTACTTCTCCCGGTCTTTCCGAAACCACCTCACCCGCGCTGATGTTTTTAATGTAAAAGCCCGATCGAGAAGTTGCGATAAATATTTCATGCAGATAAGACTCCAACTGGGGACTTGATGGCATTAAATTGTCAAAAGGTTTAAAAAACTCCTCGGAATTATTAATAATATTGCTTGTCTTTTTTAGCTCTATCAAATTCTTTTCCAGTTGAATAGAAATTTCCTGAGTCTGGGTTATTAATTTTTGCTTCTCCGAAATAACTTTTATCAAGGGGTAAGCCCCGTAGACTATAAATATCAAAAAACCAGCTAGTGCCAGAGTTGAGTGAATGCTCGTTTTTACTCGGGTTAGTTGGAGGGTTCGCTTAAATTCAGCTATTTGTGCATTTGGTTCGTAAGTCATTTTCCATTCTTTCTAAACGTACCCTCCATCTCTAACTCGTAGCTCTTATTATCATTTCTTAGAGTTGCAGAGACTAGAGATAGCTGATCCACTTTTTGAGTATCAAGGTAATAATTAACGGCGTTTGCAAAATGGAGTGCAGTGGGACCAACAAATTTAATTGTAAACCCGTCTTTAGTCAGCACCACTGACAAAACTACTATATCCAAATCAGTAATACCCATTGCAGTATCTATGCTGGAACTTATTTTCTCTTGAGATTGCAAAATTCTTTTGTAAACGGTGATTTTATCCCCTATTACTCGTGCCTTCGCCTCGTATTGGGAATAGGGGGATAACTCTTGAAAATTCTCATTCATAGTTTTAACTGAAAATTGCAGTCGGGAATCTACCGATTTCTCATACAAAAATAAAACAATGAACACAATAGCCATAACTCCGATAGCTATCCGATAAAAGGTTAACAATTTTTCAAATTTGGGAGATGCAAAAGAAGAAGATGGGAAACTTAACAGATCTACACCTGGCACCACTTCTTCCCGCTGAGGAGATAGCCTATTTTTTAATAGGTTTAATAAGGGCAGAAATTTTTGAAGCATACTTAGATTTTAGCCTATTTGCCCTATTAATATGAAGCACTTTCTCTTTAGATGCTTTATCTAACACTTTTTGCGCAACAACAAGCTTTTCGGTTAGTACTTTAATGTCTTCTTTATCTTTTAAACCCTGCTCAATATTTTTTAAGCTGTTTTTTATTCTCCTTTTCCAAAAAAGATTATGTGACTCCTTTTTTGCGGAGCTTCTTACTGCCTTTTTAGCTGATAAAGTATTTGCCATAACGGGTCGTATCATAGCATACCAAAAGAATAATGGGAAGAGAACCATAAATCCTGTACAATGGGCAGCATGGAATTAATCAGTTCGCTTAGAAAATTCGGTACTAATTCGTTCTTATATCGCTCCCAAAATACAATATTGTCTGCCGCCTTTATATTGGCAATAGCCAGCGGAGCTAATGCTGTTTTGGGACTAATCAAAAACCGTCTGCTGGCGGGGTACTTTGGAATTTCCCCCGAACTAACGGTTTTCTTCACAGCAGAAAAGATTCCAAACATGATTTATGCCATATTAGTGGTAGGTGCAATTTCAACCATTTTAATACCCGTTTTATCCGGGGATTTAGAAAAAAATAAAGAAAAAGCCTACGAATCCGCTTCAGTTGTTATAACAGGAATATTTTTCGTTTTTTTGATAATGGCTACTATATTTTTTATCCTCGCACCACAAATAATTAATTTGCTATCAGTGGGCAAGTTCAGCGGTTACGAAAACCATTTAGGGACGACATTATTCAGACTAATGGTAGGGGCTCAATTAATTCTAATAGCAGGAAGCATGGTTTCAAGCCTTTTACAATCACATAAAAAGTTTATTTTCCCCGCTCTGGCTCCGCTTCTGTACAACGTGGGCATGATCTTAGGCATTATAATTTTCTCAAACAAGCTGGGAATATTCGGGCCTGCTTTTGGTGTGCTTATCGGAGCGGTATTGCATCTTTCCATTCAATTGCCCGCTTTAGCCCAAACCGGCTTCAAGTTTAAACCAAGTCTTAATCTAAAAAACAAAACAATGATAAAAACTTTAGGACTCATTCCACCACGTATTATAAGTGTACTAACAGCAAATATCGCCGGAACAATCGATAATAGTTTTGCTATTCTTATTTCCGATCCTTCATCCATTATCCTAAGGTTTGCCAATCAACTTCAATCATTTCCCGTAAACATTTTTGGAATTTCTCTGGCTTCTGCCAGTCTACCAACACTTGCCGCAGAATGTTCATCTGAAGACAGAGACAAGTTCAAGAAAACTTTCATCACATCTCTAACTCAAATGGTGTTTTTAACGGCGCCTTTAAGTGCAATTTTGCTTGTTTTGAGAGTACCTGCAGTACGTTTAGTTTACGGTACCCCTGAATTCCCTTGGTGGGCCACCGTAACTACAGCTTACACATTAGCCTTTTATAGCCTCTCTATAGTTCCCCAGAGTGTAAACTATTTAATTACGCGCGCCTTCTATGCTCAAAAAGACACATTAACACCGGCAATTGTTCATGTTGCAACAACACTGATATATATTGGCCTAACAGCCACACTAATCCTCAGGGCGAAATACGAAGTTTGGGTTATCGCTTTCACTTTCTCTGTAACCTCTTATTTGGATACTTTTTTGCTTTTCTATCTGTTAAACAGAAAAGTTAAAGGGTTTGATATCGAGAGAATATCTTCATCGCTAACCAAAATCGGCTATTCCACTTTACTTATGGGATTAGCCCTGTATATTCCTATTAAGCTCTTGGATCAGGTAATATTCGATACCGCAAAAACCATCAATTTGCTTATGCTAACAGGAATTGCAGGGCTTTTTGGGATGCTAACCTACCTCCTTCTAACCAAGTTCTTTAATGTTCAGGAGATTGAACTTTTGTATAAAGTGATGAGAAAACTTAAATTCAAAACCGAACAATTGCCCCAAGACATCAAGCCTACAGAGTAGCTATGAACCAACAAAATATTAGAAATTTTTGCATAATTGCCCATATCGACCACGGGAAATCTACGTTGGCAGATAGATTTTTGGGGATCACAAATACAATCGATAAAAGAAAACTCATCGCCCAAACTTTGGACTCTATGGATTTAGAAAAAGAAAAAGGAATAACAATTAAACTTAAGTCTATAAGAATGCTCTACACATTGGATAACACGGATTATGAGTTAAATTTAATTGATACACCGGGTCATGTAGATTTTTCTTACGAAGTATCCCGCTCCTTGGCGGCATGCGAAGGCGCAATTTTAGTAGTTGACGCGACTCAAGGTATCCAGGCCCAAACCGTGAGCAATGTTTTTAAAGCTATGGATGCCAACCTAAAGATTATTCCAGTTTTAAACAAAATCGATCTTACCAATGCTCAAGTGGAAAAAGTTACGGGCGACTTATGCCAATCATTTGGATTTAAAGCAGATGAAATCCTTAAAGTATCGGCAAAAACAGGAGAAGGTGCCAAACAACTGTTGGAACAGGTAATTAAGCTTGTACCACCACCAATCAAAAACACCTCGACCGACCTAAGAGCTTTAGTTTTTGATTCATACTACGATGAACACTTAGGCGTTATTGCATTAGTAAAAATAGTTGATGGCCGAGTAGATGAAGGAAAAACCCAGCTAAAGCTTATAGCTTCTGGGGGCACCTTTTATCCTGAGGAGGTTGGCTACCTCCAGCTAAAGAGGATGAGCTCCGGAAAACTAGAAACAGGTGAAGTCGGCTATATTGCCACGGGGTTAAAGGATATAAAAAAGGTCAAGTCTGGTGACACCATTACACAGAGCAGCTCTAGCGCTAGACCTCTCCCTGGGTATAAGGAGATCAAGCCATTCGTTTTTGTATCTATATACCCCACTGATAATGGTCAATATCCACATTTGAGAGATGCCCTGGAAAAGCTTTCTCTGTCTGATTCCTCGTTAAGCTTTGAACCTGAAACTAACACGGCTCTGGGTTTTGGGTTTAGATGCGGGTTTTTAGGACTCTTGCATGCTGACGTTGTTCAGGAAAGACTTGAACGGGAATACAATCTGAACTTGATTTCTACTACTCCAACGGTTGAGTACTATGTGGTTTTAACCAACGGTGAAAGGGTAAATGTTAGAACTCCTTCACAGTTTCCCGATAGGTCGAGAATAGATCATGTTCTGGAACCATGGATCCTAACTAATATTGTTACTCCATCAGAATACGTGGGCAACATTATTAAACTCTGCGAAGAGCGAAGGGGTGTTTTAAGAAAAATGGATTATCCTAACGAATCCCAAACTGTATTTGAATATGAATTACCCCTGGCCGAACTGGTGTTTAATTTTTTTGATGATTTAAAAAGTTGCTCATCGGGATTTGCCAGTTTAGATTATGAATTTTTGGACTACCGTGAGGTAGACGCGGTAAAAATGGATATTTTAGTACATGAATCTGTGGTGGACCCGCTTTCGCATGTAATTTTAAGGGCGAAAGCCGAGGAAATGGGTAGAATACTGCTTAAAAAGCTTAAAGAAATAATCCCCCGCCAACAATTTAAAGTTTCACTACAAGCGGCAATAGGCGGGAAAATAATCGCCCGAGAAGATATACCGGCGGCAGGGAAAAACGTGCTGGCAAAGTTATCAGGCGGCCACAGAGAAAGAAAAGACAAGGTGTTAGAGCGCCAAAAAAAGGGAAAAGAACGCATGAAACGGATCGGAAAGGTGGATATTCCCCAGGAGGCGTTTAGACAGATTTTGAGTTCGTAAATAGAACACTTCTTAGATAAATCCTTTATAATTAACTTGTGAAAAATTTATTTCTGACCTTTCTAATTAGTATATTTTCTGTTGCATTTTTTTTCACTTGTACAAATATTACTTGGGCTGCACCTTCGTTAACTTCAGTGGGTACTATTTCATCAGGGCGCACGTATTTTGGCTTTCCAACAGAGATTGGTGATGTAAACGGAGATGGGTATGATGATATCGTCGCTAGTGACTACAATTTTTCTACCGCCGGAATGGTGAATATTTATTATGGGGGAACCTCCTTTAATAATACCCTTGATGCTTCAATTCTAGGAGAAGAAAGCTCTAATTACTTCGGGTTCGCGGAATCCGCAGCTATCTCACTAAAGGATATCACTAACGACGGTAAATCGGAACTTCTGGCGGGTGCCTGGGGTTATTCGTCTTCTAATGGACGTTTTTATGCCTTTAACAATAAAGATTTCGTACCAGGACTTTCGGCAAACACGGCTGAATTACAAGCTACAGGAAATGGTACGGACCGATATTATTTTGGGATGGGTATTGGTGCGGGAGATTTTGATGGGGATGGTGATAATGACATAGTTATTGCCGCACCTACTTCGGTTGCAAATCAAGGTGCTATTCAGCTGTTCCAAAATAACAACGGTGTTATTGATTTTGATAACCGGTGGGGTTTCACAACAGTCACCAATGTGAGATTAATGGGGTATATGAATGGAGTCAAGATAGGTGATTTTAACGGTGATGGTAGAGACGATATATTGACCGGAGATAACTACTCTTATGCGGGTTACATCGGAAAGGATTTAGATATATTTCTCAGCGTAGGCGATGGCTCCTTAACCGAAGTTAACTTCTCAACAGCCGCTGCCGGGGATTACTTTGGCAGAGCTGGTACTTTTCACACGGGAGACATTAATAACGACGGCAAGGACGATTTTTGCGCGGGCGCCTATTTGTATAATTCATACGCCGGTAGAATTACCTGTTGGTATGGTAGGGAAACATTTCTTTCCTCCTACGCTTACAACACAGCAGATGTGTTTATCAACGGAGGGGCTGCTAATGATTCTTTCGGCCGAGCTGTTGATATTGCAGATGTAAATAACGACGGTTATCCGGATCTTATGGTAGGTGCCTATCAAGCCTACGCCCCAGCCGGTTCAACACACGGTAAGGCTTATGTCTACAAAAACACCGGCACCGGTTCCGGTATAGATACAAGCTCCCCATGGATTTCAGAAATTAAAACCTCGGGCAATGCATATTTTGGCAGCGATATTAACTCGGGGGATATTGATGCTGACGGCTGGAAAGATATAGCAGTTTTGCAAGGCAACGGAGCCAGCGTACTAAATATGTACGAGATGTCACATGGGTCACCTTCAATTACCTTTATCAGTACAACAACAGGCGGAAACCTTGTTGGAACCTCCTCCGACAGCGATGCAAGTTACACACTAGCCGGAGTTGGATGGAGCACCTCAAACACATTACCCGGAACGTGGACTGCCTGTACTGCTAATGACAGTACTTTTGACGAATCAACCGAAGCCTTTACATGTGATCTATCTGCGTATGCAAACGGAACATATTCACTGTATTTTAGAAGTTACGACCAAAACTCCGTATATATGTCGACCCAGCTTTACGCAAGTGACTCAATAACAGTAGATAAGAATCCACCCAATGTATTATCGCTTAGTCCGGCTTCTGCCGGAATTATATCCACAGCTACTCCAACCCTTACCGGTACATTAAACAAAACTGGAGATTGCCGCGCCAGTACTACCGACGAAAGTTACGATAACATGAGTGATAATGTTGACTGTACCGGCGATGGAACTGTAAGTGCAAGCTGCGCGATTCCCGCCTTGGGTTTAGATGGCTCGAAAACCTTGTACATTTCTTGTCAGGATGATTCCGGTTATAAAGACTCCACTGCAACAAACGAGGAAATTATATATACACTAGATACACTTGCACCATCAATAATCATGGATAGCCTTACGACCCCCACAAGTGACGCAACTACCTCCTTCACGGGCACCGCAAATGACGTAACAAGCCCTATCCAAACGGTTGAGTATCAAGTGGATACTACATCAGGAAGTTGGATAGCGTGTACTGCCTATGACAGTACCTTTGACGAAGCTTCTGAAACTGTCACCTGTACAATTTCACCGGCACTAAGCGATGGGATACATACAATTTATTTTCGAGCTCAAGACGACGCAGGGCACTACGTTGTAGTATCAAACTACGGCGAGGAACAAATCACCATCGATACTATAGCCCCAACACCCGATTCAACCCGGCAAAAAATAGGAACCAAGGACGAGCCAAAACAGTTAAAAGGCATTGGAACTGAGGTTATAAAAAAGAACTCCAAGAAATTCAAATTGTATTTTGATCTAAAAGATGCGACTTCATCCATAGAGCATTACATAATTTCCCAGAACAGAGACTTTGAGGACTCAAGCTGGAAAGCTTTCGATGGAGATGCGAGCGTTGAATTCAAGGCCGACGGCAAAAAACAGCTTTACATAAGATTTAAAGATGCGGCCGGCAATATATCCGATACGTTCGAACAAACTATCCAGATAGACACCCAACCGCCGGAACTACAAGTAACTAAAATAGGCACTTTCGAACCGGATTTTACAGAACACAAAAACTATTTTTACTCAGAGAATTTAGTGAGAATAGCTGGAACTGTTGAAAAAGATGCAGATTTGCGAGTTTACGTGAACAACGGATTAATTGAGGACATTCAAGATATAAATGAGCTCGGAAATTGGGAGGTTACACACGATTTTAACTTTGGAAAAAGTGAAGTGCGTTTTGAGGCTGAAGATGACTTTAAAAATATTACCAAGCTCGAATTTAACTTAACAATCGATTCTATAGCCCAAACTACCCAGCAAGCATTAGGAACTTTTACCCAAATGGTTGAACCTTCACTTCAACCTGAAGAACTAGAACCAGCGGGGGACACTGTGGAAATAAAAACTGAGGTACAGGGAACTGCCACAGCGACACCAGTAAAAAAGACCTTCTGGCAGAATATTTTAGGCTGGTTTGGCATCAAATATTAGTATGAAACCCTGCGAAAGGATGGACCTAACTACTGGGTGAGATCCTCTTCCCCTTGCACTCTCGAGCTTATAGTGCTATAAATTTGTATGTGTTGACTAACTAAGTCACCCGGTTATTAATTTAAGAAACTAAATTTCTATGATCACACTAAACAAAATTAAACCTCTAGCAGACAACGTTCTCATAGAACCACTGCAAAAGGAAACCACTACCCCATCAGGGATATTTATTCCAGACACTGTAAATAAAGAAAAGCCTCAAGAAGGCAAAATTGTTGCCGCAGGACCCGGAAGAAAAGATGAAGATGGCAAATTAATTGAAATGCAGGTAAAAGTCGGAAACGTAGTTATGTATAAAAAATGGGGCGGAACTGAAATTAAAGTAGAAGGAAAAGAAGTTTTACTGGTCAAAGAAGAGGATATTTTGGCCATAGTGGAGGAATAAATCATGCCAAAACAAATTATTTATGATGAAAAAGCACGAGCAAAACTTAAAGCCGGTGTTGACGCCTTGGCAAAAGCCGTTGCAACAACTTTAGGTCCAAAAGGAGGCAATGTAGCCTTGGATAAAAGCTGGGGAACTCCTCAGGTAGTTCACGACGGAGTGACAGTAGCAAAAGAAATAGAACTGGAAGATAAATTCGAAAACATGGGCGCTCAAATAGTAAAAGAGGCTGCCTCAAAAACAAACGACACAGCCGGAGATGGCACTACAACTTCTACAGTTTTAGCACAAGCTTTGGTTGAAGAAGGACTAAAAAATGTATCGGCTGGCGCAAATCCCATGATGATAAGACGTGGTCTAGAAAAGGCAGTCGCCCTAGCAGTTGAAGAAATAAAAAAACTAGCAAAACCTATTTCTAATAAAGAAGAAAAAGCTCAAGTCGCAATTATTTCTTCACAAAGCGAAAAAATTGGGAATTTAATCGCAGAAGCTATGGAAAAAGTGGGATCCGCAGGAGTAATCACAGTTGATGAATCAAAAACGGCCGAGATTGAATTGGAATACAAAGAAGGTATGCAATTTGATCGCGGGTATGTTAGTCCTTACTTTGTAACAAATGCCGAAAAAATGGAAGCGGAAATTGAGGATCCTTACATTTTGGTAACCGACCAAAAAATCTCAAATATGCAGGATATGATGCCTATGCTCGAAAGCCTGGTAAAAGTTTCTAAAAATTTGGTGATACTAGCTGATGAAGTAGACGGGGAAGCATTGGCTACTTTAGTGGTTAACAAGCTACGTGGTGTTCTAAATGTTTTAGCTGTAAAGGCCCCAGGGTTCGGGGATCGCCGCAAAGCAATACTGGAAGATATAGCCACCTTAACAGGAGCTAATATAATTAGCCAAGACACGGGTCGAAAACTCGATTCGGTGACTGTGGAAGACTTAGGCCACTGCGACAGAATAATAAGCGATAAAGACAACACCACAATTGTAGGAGGTAAAGGCAAAGAAGACACTATTAACGATAGGGTTAAAATAATCCAGGCGCAAATAGAACAAACTACAGCCGAATACGACAAAGAAAAACTTCAGGAAAGAATGGCTAAATTAACAGGCGGAGTAGCAGTTATAAACGTGGGAGCTTCAACAGAATCCGAATTAAAAGAACTTAAGTTAAGAGTTGAAGACGCAGTCAATGCTACTAAAGCCGCAGTAGAAGAAGGCATAGTCGCCGGAGGTGGAATTACTTTCTTGAATATTAGACCTGCACTTGAAAAATTAACCTTACTAGGTGATGAGGCCACAGGAGCAAAAATACTTCTAAAAGCTTTAGAAAAGCCCGCAAGATTGATCATTAGAAACGCTGGTGCCGACGATGGCAAGGTATTAGCCGAAATCGAAAGACAGGCAAAAGACAATATTAATACAGGATTTGATGTAATTTCCATGGATTATGTTGACCTAGTGAAAAAGGGAATTATTGATCCGGCTAAAGTTGCCCGAAGTGCTCTGCAGAACGCAGTTAGTGCCGCAACTATGATTATTACAACCGAATGCTTGGTAACCGATACCCCAAAGAAAGAATCCGAAACACCGGCAATGCCCGGAGGCGGAATGGGTGGCATGGGCGGAATGATGTAAGAAAAATTTCGTAGTTAAGTTTAACAGCATGAGGCGAGGGCTTTAGCCCTCGCCTCCCGTTTATTTCTAGGCTATCACTAAATTAAAAACAAAGTGTATGAAAATCGACAAACAAATCCCCGGAACTACCCAATAAATCCCTTTTCTAAACGAATTCCACATAATAGTTAGAGTGCCACAGTGGAGTGTAACAAGTCCTAAAAATTTAGGTAAAAGCAAGTATACAGTCCCAAGCGCCCATAAATTCATAGAAAATAATACCGTCTCAGACAAAGTAAACAACACTCCAAATATTAATACCCACTTTATGCTTCTGTCTTTGTTTCGATAAAATAGCCCTGCAATTAGAACCAATTTCGCTAATTCCTCCACCAAGTACGGATAAGGTAGAACTTTTTCAACAGGCAACAGCAAAAAAGGAAAAATTACACTTAGAAAACCCAGCCAGGGTATTTTACTCATTTTCTATACCTTCGATATAGTTATTATTTATCCAACCATCTAAATATTCTTTTCCTTCTACTATGAAATCCACTTTTACCTTTGTCCAACCGCCTATTTCCTCCATAAAGGTAACCTCCCTAGACTCAGGTATCTTTCCTATGATCGCCGAGCTTAAAGAGCCTTTTTCCCTAACATTTACCGGATAACTATCTATTACAAGGACTCGAACTTTTTTTTCATTCTTTTGCTCTACAGCAGTCTCCTGAGCTACAGGGACCAACTCCTTGGATGGTTGCGTAACTTCAGCAGATTTGACTTCAGGGACGTAAACCTTGGGTACCTTGTTTTTTATTAGATAAATTGCCCCAAATAGTAACCCAATGCTTGATGCCGCAACAAATATTACCAGTATAATGCCGTACCGCGGCCGTAACTTATTCTGAGTTACACTTGGAATGATCTGAGATACAGAGGCGGGTTGATAGCCTGTGACTTTTCTCATATAGTAGGCCATAAAAACAAATCCCCCTATTAGCACTATTATTAAACCCCACACTCCCAAAGTCTGAGCACCACCAATAAACCCTGTCATAGAGCCCAGTGCCCCCACCGACGAAACCAAATTCTCCAAACTATCCAATTTTTTATAAGCTTCCTGCTTTTCAGATTCAGCTTCTCTATATGCTCTAATTTTTCCCTGAGGGGTGGCTGCTTCCTGCTGGATCCTAATGATTCTAGCCAAAGCGGCATCAACATCAGATTTTAGTAAAGTACCTTGAGCGTAATAGCTCGTACCCTTTAAAGGTTTATACAAACTCTCAGCCTGGGATTTAATAGAATCAAGTTCTTCTTGAGAAATTTGCCACACATCGGTTACCTCTACTGTTATAACCTGGGTTTTTCCGGGGGCAAGTTCGAATTCAGCACTAACATAATAAGCCTCAGTGGTTGCGTCGTAATCAATTTTTAGCCCCAAGTCCATTTCTAGAATATCTTCTCTTTTAATTTCTTTAGGGAGGTAATATTTTAAGGGAACAGTTTGATTAGATACGGTTGAAGGGTTGGTAATTAGTGTTTTGAAAATAATACTTCCTTCTTCAAGCCAAGTCTTAATAATGGGTTGGTTAGTGACTTTTTCAAGAAGCTGTCTGTTTACATCAACAACAGCTCTCAAAGCCATTAGCTTGTTTTTTACCTCTTTAGTGTCGTCCAAGCTTGTTTCTGCTAACGAAAGTATTGAGTCAACGTCCTCGACAGTATTTATATCGTCGATTTCATCGGAAATATCATCTACTTTGTTATAAATATCCTCAGCAGAGTAAGTCCCCCACTTTGCTACAAGGGCATCTATATCTACCTCTATGGCAGTTAACTTATCTACCTGGTCCTTAACTCCCTTAACTTTTCCAAAGACCGTATTGGCAACCGAAGTGTCGGAAGGGGAACCGATTAAAGTTACAATATCCCCTAAATCATAGTTATTTACCGTTTGTATCGCCAAAAGGGTGTCATCAACCGAAGTAGATATATCCTCAAAATCATCTCCAACAATAAAACTCTTGTCGTAATACCCTGTTTCTCCCCCGTAGGTACAAGAAATTAAAGCTCTGTAAAAACCTTCGGGAGTTGTAATATTCGATGTATAGCTATGCCAACCGTCACTACTCGCCACCATGGCATGATCTTCTAGAACTAAATCCCCACTGGGATTTCTAATATCAAGTGTGCATGCTGAAGATACAATAGGCGCCCCTGTGTTATCAAAAACGAACTCCCCAATTACGCAATCTACTCCGGACCGGCAACGCTGATAATCCTGAGCCCCTTGAGTAGAAAGAAAACATGCACTCAACAAAGTGAGTGTTGTTACAAGCAAGGTTCTGGATACTAAACTAACTTTTCTTACTTTCATCCTTACCATCCGACTTTAGAGCGCTCTTAAATTCCTTGATGGCATCTCCCAATCCTCTTGCCAGCTCGGGGAGTTTCTTTCCACCAAAAAGCAGAAGCAAAACGAGCAAAACTACAACAATTTCAGTTGTTCCGATATTTCCAAACAATCAGTTCACCTCCTAGTCTTTTTAAGACAAAAAATTGTTATTTCAAACAAAAGTACTAATGGAACTACCATTGCTACCATAGATAATACGTCTGTAGGCGGTAGCAACGCTACAAAAATTATAGCACAGGCAAAGATATAGGGACGTTTAGAAATTAACATTTCAAGTTCTAAGATCCCAACCTTCACTAATACTGCCAACACAATCGGAAATTCAAACACCAGTCCAAGCATTGTGGCGGTGATTAGCACTTGAGAGATAAATACCTGGATATCCCAATAATTACCAATTCTTGTACCATAAAGCAAATCAGCAAATGTAAAAATAACGAATTTCATTAACAAGACGCCAAATATAAACCCAACGAAAAACAATACCAAAGCTAAGAAAGAATAAGTCGCAACTAGGCGCCGTTCACCTTTATTTAAAGCAGGAAGGACAAATCTAGCCAATAAAAAAACCACTACCGGCAGGGTAATTACTATAGCCACAAGAAAACCAGTATTAGCGGAGAGATTAAATACCTGTAGAGGGGATGTAACAGTCATCTGGATATTGGTAAGATTAAAAATTTTTAGAAAAATTACGAGTAAATTCTTCGAAAATCCAAACCCCAAACAAAAGGCAACTATAAAAAAAGCTCCTACAACCAAAGCAATTTTTCTTAAGCTGGCCAAATAGTGATCGTACCTAGTCACATTAACCCCCGCTAGCTCTTAAATATCTGGACAAAGTAATGTGCTGCCGCGACGCTGTGGACCCCCCAAGCGAAATGGGAGGGCTCATTGGTAAGGCATCCGTCCAATAATCCAACGAGCCTGAGTCCAAAGTGTGACTTGTAGGATAGGTGACCACGATATCATCAAAGTAAACGTAAGCGTTGGTTGTGATAGCTCCTGTCCGGGCACTTAGAGAAACCGTTATCTGTCCGTAAGCGGTTATCGGAGTGAATGGAAGTTGTAAAAGTTGCCAGTCGGTTGTTTCTGTGGCCTGAACATAGGTTATCGTTCCATCATCGTAATCTATAGTTAATCTTGGTAATTGATGGGTTCCTGAATAATAATTCGCTGAGGCTATCTTGCACCATATCCCTACTATCATGGTTTTGTTTTGGATATTTCCCGTAGGGATAGTAAACTGCCAATCATTTAACGAATTAGTGCTGTTTTCGGGCTTGTAACGTATAGCCAACCCATCCGCCGTATGACAAGTGGTATCAGTAAGCCCTGCACCTGTGGACTGGGTTACTCCATACTTAAAATAGCAGGTGTGGTTGTTAGCCACCTGGTCGTTGGTATCAATTTTTATATAAGAACCAAGAGTCATGCCAGAATAATTATTCACATCATTTGTAGAACCCAAAATACAGTTCTTAACGATAACTCTCTGGTAGGTAGACGAGGTTATATCTATATTGTTCGTTCCTGCAGACTTGTTTCCCCATTCGCAATCCTCAAATACCGTGTCAATAGTATTTACCGTAAGTGATACATTGCTCGTTGCTTTATCAGAATGACAACGAGTAAACGTGTTTAAAATAAATGTACCGTAGATTCTGTAACCACCCGCTCCCCCACATATTCTCATATCTGTAAAAGTACAGTTTACGCAGTTGCTCAGAAGAAGCGGGTCGTATGTACCCGAACCAGAACCACCGCTCTGAATGTTACTTATTGTAGAATTAAGGGCATAACTGATGTAGAACGTGGCATTAGCACCAAGGTTCCCCGCATAAATATGATCAATGGTTCCATTAAATATCGTCAAACCTTTAGAGTTTCCCCAGTCCCCTTGTCTCATAAATATATACTGGTAGTGGGTTCCTGTCATGGCTGTTGTAACAGCGGTTACTGCTGCATAGCTAACCAAATTGGGTCCCAACGTAGTAGTTCTTTGCATAATCAAAGTGTCTATTTCGTAAGGGGTAAAGCGGGTTGTGTCTATTGCCCCATATGAGGTACACTGCAACATCACACAACCAGAATCAACAAATACACCACTAACTTTCCACGTGTGAAATTGACCGCCCGCCATTGAACCAGTGCCATTAAGTTTTATTCCACACCTGCTTGCTCTGGTAAAATTCCAAACAACAAAATCTGCATAGTGCAGATAAGTAAGATTAGCAACGGTTGTTATAGATGTGCCCGATATAGAAGAAATTGTTGGTGACTCATAGCCGACATTTAAGCTGTTAGCACCCAGAACATCAATCACATCTGTGGCTACCCATGATGCCGACATATCATCGGTAGTAGTGATAATCTTTTGGGAGGCTGCAGCGTTAGAAGCCAGGGTTGTATAATAACTTGTCGGCTTCTCCCCATACAATGAGATCTCATTTTGTATTGGAACTGCATAATTAACTCCAAAATAATGATTAGCGATATTTATAATAGCTTGCTGAGCATAAGGTATTCTGTTTGTACTATCACCAACCTCAAGCCGTAAATCTCTTGACCAATAAAGACTGGTGACCGTAAGAGTGTAACTTGCTGCTGGTGTACTATCCCACACAAGATGCGTATTAACTCCTGTAGCGACTGTCGTCGCGGTGATGCTCTGGTCAATGGTAAAAACTTGCCCGTCACGAAAAACAATATTGTCTCCCGACGAATAAGAGGTCGTCGCTGTGAGAACAACGCCATAACTATACCCCGAACGAAGGTAAACTTGGCCCGAAGCACTTGCTTGTATCCACCATCTCCATGTAGAAGCACCGGTTGTAACAGCAGCAGCGGTGCCAAGCTCAAAATAATGACCCATTAAGTATCCAGCCACATAACCACTATGAGTACTTAAAATATCAGATTGTGTTGCTGTTACTGTAGCCCCTGCTACATCTCCCCATGCACCACCAGAGTATTGTTGAAGTTTCACAGTTACCGTAGTACCTGCCGCAAAAGCTCCGTTTGTGGATAATGCTATAAACACACCTTCGCAATCTCCTGCTTCATTCGGGGTAAATTCTTGAGTCCTTACTGTGCCTATATCAGTTCCCGCAGAAGCCTCAGACATATTCGGTGCCCACGAAAAAGCCACCACTTTTTGTGGTGTTAAGGTCGAAAAAGCTCCTCCCGCTTTATAGAAAATTGTTGCCATACCACCCTAGCTTCTTTCCTTCGTGCCATAAGCGATTGTTTTATCAGCAGAGGCACAAACAAGGTAAATACTCTGCCCGGATCCCAAATCCATATTCAGACTTCCCCCCGAGGAAATCAATCTTCTCAAAGCGGATGTACCAGCAATACCGGAACTCCATCCCCAATAAACACTGCTATCGGAGCTGTTGTAAATATCTAAAATATAATCTTTTGAGGGAACATTCCCACTAGCCGGGCATTGGTACGCAGTATCCTGGGTGGTAAGCGTCAACGAATAATCCGCCCCCGACCCAGAGAAATTCTTGATGCCTATGGGATCCGGTACACCTGTGGAACCAAAACTTAGGGCGTTGGATTTTTTGTTTAATAAAAAACCCACCAAAGAAACAATTCCGATAGAAAAAAGGTATTTAAAAAACTTCCTGCGCTCGTAATCAGGTTTTTCAATATCAATTAGTGTAGTTATTCGGTCGTTCATATTGGCAGATTTCTGTACATTATTATAAATGTTATGTCTATGAACGACAATGGTCCTAGTTATACCCCTCGGCCTGCAGTTTAAATGCTTCTGCGTAAAACCCCCCCATAGCCATCAATTCCTCGTGGGAGCCTTCCTCCACAATCACTCCCCCGTCGATTACAATTATCCTGTCGGCATTTCGTACTGTGGAAAATTTGTGTGAAATTATAATAACGGTTTTATTTTTGAAAAACTTATAAATGTTACCAAAGATTTTCGATTCCGATACAGGATCGATAGCTGCAGTAGGCTCGTCAAAAATCACCAAGGGGGCATCTCTATAAAAAAACCTGGCAATAGCTATTTTTTGCCACTGGCCTGAGGAAGGTCTAATACCTCCTTTATATCTTTCACTTAAAACCTGTTTAAATTTGTTCGGATAATCTTGGATAAACGAATAGCAATCAGCCGACTTAGCCGACTCCTCAACTTTCTCTCTATCGATTGGTTTAGAGGTATCACCTATGTAAATATTCTCTTCCGCGGTTAACTGGCCGTAAGTGTTATATTCCTGAAAAAGTGTTCCCATGTTTTTATACAAAGATTCCGAAGAGATTTCGTTTATGTTTGTGCCATTAACATAAATACCACCCTTGTCTACTGGGTAAAATCTGCAAAGCAATTTAACTAAAGTTGTCTTTCCCGCCCCGTTTTTACCAACAATGGCAAGTTTTTCGTTTGGCTTGATCCTAAGATCTAGTCCTTTTAATACATATCTGTCAGTTCGGGGATACTTAAAACTTACATTATCTAATCTGATTTCAGGGCCTTCTTTAAACTTAGAAACCCTTACGGAGCCATCTTTAAAAGTTGACTCCATTGCAAACAAGGTATACATATCCTTGTATCTCAATGCCGATTCCAACACGTCATTTACGCTAGAAATGAATGAGTCCAGCGTATTTCTAAAAGATTCAATTGTTCTATACCAAAAAGTTACATCTCCTATAGAGATAAGTTTTAGAAAAAGCCTTCTAATAACCTCTGCGAGCATACCAAAGGATATTACATTCGTAACCAGAGTGAAACTATAATCGGATATCATCCATTCTTTCCATGTATCTATAGATTTTTTGGCGAATTTCTCACTAAAATCCATAAATAACTTATCTAAAAAGTTATGAGAATTTGTGATATTTATTTCCTCTAGTTTTGAAGATTCCGATAGATTAGAGGCACAGGCAACTGCCTGCCTACGCTCCTCTGTTGTGTCAAACTCCAAATTAAACAAGCGCCTTCGAAACTTTTTATCGATGTATATATAGGGTATATAAACCAATACCAAAATTGCCACGAAGCTAGGAGCAAATGTAAATACCAATCCTCCTGTAGTGAAAACTTTAACAATAGTAGAAAATATGGATATAGATTGACTATAGAAATCTACTGCACTCCACAAATAGTCCTGCGCTCGTGTGATTTTGTCGTTAACCCCGGGCTGCTCGAGAGTTTGTATTCCTAGAACTTGTAATTTTTGATAAAAATATCTTCGAACTTTGTAACGGTTTCTGGTACGCAAATAGGTGCGGGATAAGCGATAGAAAAATCTTATTATCATCATTAAAAAGTTATAAGCAAATAGTACTCCTAGTATCTTGTAGGTGTCGGATAACTGTGGGTTTGTACCCTGCGAAAGTTTGATCAATGAGTCTATTAGCCAACCCATTAAATACGCGTTCACCAAATCCTGTAGGTAAAAAATGGTATCTCCTACCACATAAATGATAGAGTTGATAGGATCAACTTTGAACATTAATTCTATTACCCATTTTAGAACCTGCACAAACTCTTTTGTGGAAAGTTTCTTGCTGAAGGAATCGTTGGAATCTTGTGGTTTGGATGTGGTTTCTTTAGACATAAAAGGCTTCCTCATTTTGAGCTGTACTCACTTTTTTGTCAAGACTTTACAATTAACATTGTAATATGTGAATTTGATTTTTTTACCAAACATTAGTAGAATTCCCCTCACATAAAGGCGTAAAGGAGAAAGTAATGCCTACTACACAAAAATGTCACCTAATGTTCGTAAACTTCCAGAACCAAACACAGAAAGTAGGTCCTGAGCTTGTGGTCGAGCTTAGTAACCTGGTGGACAAAGTACTCACACCGGGATTTGAGAAAAAAGTACGAACTATGATCCGATCGGCACTTAAGTCTGCGCATAACTACGGAGCCCACGGAGTTGTGTGTCTTCTGTCTGTCAATCGCTACCCCCCTAAAAAGCTGTTCGAAGTGAACCTTGCTCAATGGCATTACAACCAGGACAAGTTTCAGGATCGAGGGTGGAATCACGACGAGTTTATGGCTGAAATTCTCAGAAACGCATGCTCGGAAATGCTCCAAGCACTTGCTCATCTAGCCACTTTCCCAAACAGTGAGTAGCTAAACTTAGTCAAAGGAGGGGAAACTAAATATTTTCCCTCCTTATTTTATTCCATAACCCTCAAGGATTTTTCCGTATGTTGATAAAACTCTATTCGTACAATCGTTCTTATTAAAATGGATAATCCCTTTTTCAACAACTTCCGTTGTTTTTCTTCTTTTCATGTAATACAACTGCATCTTCATCGCGAGCCATTCTATAAAATCCAAAAACCTCCCTCTTATAACTCGTTTATTTCTAAAGATCAGCGGCAGGTCAATCGGGAAGTTGGCGAAGTACTTAAAAACCCAATCATTCGCCCGCATAAATTTAAAGTAATAATCCCTTTTGTTTATAATTGGCTGCATTAGCAAAATATCATGAGCAATATATAAATTTCGCTTGCTCTTCTCCCAAACCATATTGGCCTCATCTACATATAAATTCGGACAAATTCGGCCGGCCTCAGAACCGTTTTTAGGATACTTGTTAGTTATTATTAATATCAAAGCTACAAATCCCCTCACCAGCCAGATTCGATTTTTTTGTGTCACTATAAACAGGTCCAAATCGGAGTTTGAGGTAGCACTGTATGCTGCAACGGATCCAGTTATCCCGACGTATCTAACCCAGGGTAAACTGCCTATTAATCCAATTACTTTAGTGTTCTCTCTTATCAAGTGCCTAGAATTTTTTTGGCGGTTTCCCCACTTTACCGGCCGACAACCGCTTAAGTAATAAAGGTGATTCTTACGTTTAATTTTGTCCTCGGAAATAAGTTTTTTTATTGCTTCCGCCACTTCACTTCCTGAAAAGGCAGTGTCTGTGACTAAGAAAGTACACAGTTGATAATAAGACAAAGGGTAATCAAAAACTGTTCGATACGCTAAAGTCTTTAAAATTGCATCTTTACAGTCAAATGCCATTTTTTTCGTCTAATGCTTCGTTTACTAAGGCATCAGCCTCCTTATTTTCAGTACGGGGTATGTGAACATAAGTAACCTTTTTGTAGTCCCGTTCCAGTTCCTTAGCTTTTTTCCAGAATTCTTTCATCCTATCATTCTTTACTTTGTAAACCCCCTTTAGTTGCTTTACTATTAACTCACTATCGAGATAACAAATTATTTCGCTAGCTCCTTTATCAGTTCCTGCCATCAAACCCGCAATCAAACCCATGTACTCGGCTTCATTGTTTGTTTTAGTACCAAGATATCTATTCGACGAAAAAATCGTCTCACAATTCTCATCCTTTAACACTATCCCAAAAGCGGCCGGCCCAGGATTTCCCCTAGCCCCTCCATCAGAGAATAAAGTCATTTTTGCCATAAATATTCCTTTATAGAAATTAACAAACTTGAAACGATCAAACCCAGCAAACCCCCTGCTACAACGTATTGCCAGAGAAAAATAAAGCCTTGATGCACCAGAGGAGGTGATGAAATTTTGGATATAACTATATTTGAGTCCCCATACTCATTGGATGCAGAAACCACTTCTAAAACTGATCCCACAACAGCATCCCAGGTTTTCACAGCACCTTCGGCTGTGGGAGACTTTACTGTTACTGTAACAAGCTGTGAACCCTGTTTTTTGGCATTTACTGCCTTTCCAAACTGACTGAAAGTTCTATCATCTGTACTCATGGCAAGCTTTTGTAAAGCCATGTTTTTCACGTCCACGCTTTCAATTAACGCTAAAACGGTATTTGTATAATTCATGGAAACTTGCTGGGAGTAATAACCTTCGTAATTAAAAGCATCCGAAGCAAACAAAGGTTGAATTTTGCGGGTTACTATTAGAGTACCTTCTGCATAATATGGTTTTGGTAAATAGAATAGGATTAACCCCAAAGATAATCCCAGTATTAAGGACAAAACGAGAGTTTTTGGTTTTTTCATTAAAATACCAAGTAATTGTTTAAGTTCCATAGTTGGGATTATACGTTAGTCGCCAAATTGTGCCAAGAAAAACCGCCAGGAGCAAAAAACTCGTTGGCGGTTGCATTGGCTAGGCACTGACGTAAAGAGCATCCTCGTACATACAGTCCTCGTCATCGTCATCGTAGTCATCTTCCACTTCATATCCCATACTTTCAAATAAAGTTACTAGGTCGGCCTCAACTTCAAACCTTTTTGCTTGATCCAGGGCTTCTGTCCAAACTCCATTCCCTGCGAAATATTTGTGATCACTATACCTTTGAACAACAAAAGCATAGTAGAGAATATCATCGGGATCCGGCCCAACTTGAATCGGAATTATACAGATATAATTGGCCATTGCTGTCTCCTTTTAGAAAATCGGTTCGTTATAGTATACAACATTTATCACTTCACAAAACCCATTGACACTGTTATCACTCGTGCTATATTAGTGACAGATGTTAACTGAAAGACAAATAAAACTCATAGAGGCAATTATCAACGAATATATTAATACTTCCGAGCCTGTTGGGTCGGTGGAACTGGTTGATAGATACAATCTCAAGTTCTCTGCCGCAACAGTACGAAACGAAATGGCACGGCTCATAGAAATGGGCTTTTTACAAATGCTACACGCTTCCTCGGGGAGAGTTCCTACAAAATCAGCTTATCGATTTTATTTAACCGACTTAATGGACGAAGAAGAAATTCCGGTGTTACAAGAAGTAGCTATGAAGCAGCGCCTTTGGCCATCAAGATACCAATTCGAAAGATTACTTAAGGATGCTGCTATTGCTTTATCGGAAATGACTAACTATTTGGTAATCGCCTCTACCAGCGACGGATATATTACAAATGCAGGTGCTTCAAACGTGTTGGAAAATCGCGAATTTTGGGACATAGACGCTGCTAAAGCCGCATTACAGCTTTTGGATGACAGAGAGCTATTTGAAAACATCTTAAGCTCAGTGCCACAAACAACCGAAGTTAAATGCTTAATAGAGGATGAAATTGGAATAGAAAAACTGGCAAACTGTGCGATAGTGTACGCCGATTATAAAACACCAAATAAGAGCGGAAATATAGCTGTGCTTGGACCTTCAAGGATGCGATATCATCAAGTTGTACCAGATGTGAGATATACAAAATCTGTGATTGAAGAACTAGGCGGGGCATGGTAACAATTTCTAATTAACTTATGGACGATAGTAGCCAACCAAAAGCGGATAATAATATAGAGAATCAACTTAGAGAGGTTGAAACTAAGTTAGTCGAGATGGAAAATAACTGGAAGAGAGCATTGGCAGACTATAAAAATTTAGAAAAAAGAGTAATTGAAGAAAAAGAATATATTTTAAAAACTGCGGGAGTAGCAATCATTGCTCAGCTTTTACCTGTGATGGACAATTTGGAAATGGTCTCGAAACATTGTGATGATACAGGGTTGAAAATAACTGTTAAAGACTTTAAGGGTATTTTTGGGGAACTTGGAGTTGAAGAGATAAATCCAATTGAACAACACTTTTCTTCTGACACAATGGACGCTATCGAAACTGTGGAAGGTGAAAAGGACAAGGTTATCGAGGTATTAAGAAAAGGTTACAAAATTAATGGTAATTTAATTAGACCTGCCGGAGTAAAGGTAGGCAAAGGAAAATAAATATGGCGAAAATATTAGGAATAGATTTAGGAACTACTAACTCGTGCATGGCCGTTATGGAAAGCGGTCAGCCGAAAGTAATTCCAAATGCGGAGGGTGGCAACACAACTCCATCAATAGTAGTTGCCGACCAAAACATAGTTGGTGTGCCTGCAAAACGCCAGCAAATAGTAAACCCAAAAAATACTGTTTACAGTATAAAAAGATTGATGGGCATGAAATACTCGGATCCCGAGGTTCAGGAAATGAAAAAAAATTACCCCTACGCTATCGTCGAAGGTCCAAATGGATTAGCCTGCGTAGAGGTCGAAGGAAAAACTTACACACCTCAAGAAGTTTCTGCCAAAATTTTGGCTAAAATGAAAGCAGATGCTGAAAAGTTTTTGGGACAAACGATTACCCAAGCGGTTATTACAGTTCCGGCATACTTTAACGACGCCCAAAGAAACGCTACCAAAGAGGCAGGGCAGATCGCGGGATTTACAGTTGAGAGAATTATTAACGAGCCTACCGCGGCATCACTTGCCTACGGTCTCGACAAGAAAACCAATCAAAAAATAGTGGTCTACGACTTGGGAGGCGGAACATTTGATGTTTCCGTTTTAGAAGTTGGGGACGGAGTATTTGAAGTTAAATCAACAAGTGGTGATACACACTTGGGTGGCGATGACTTTGACAAAAAAGTAATGGACTGGCTTTTGGAGGAATTTAAAAAAGAATCAGGAATAGATTTGGTAGGTGACAGACAGGCTTTACAAAGATTAAAAGATGCCGCCGAAAAAGCCAAGATTGAATTGTCGTCAACAATGGAAACCGAAATCAGTATTCCGTTTATCACGGCTGATCAAACGGGACCTAAGCATTTATCTTTGAAATTAACCAGATCGAAACTGGAGCAGCTTGTCGATGACTTACTTCAAAGAACTATAAAACCTATGGAAAATGCGTTAAAAGACGCCGGTTTAGACAAAAGCGCAATAGATGAAGTGGTAATGGTAGGCGGCATGACCAGGATGCCTAAGGTAAACGAAATTGTTAAAAACTTCTACGGCAAAGAACCTCATAAAGGTGTAAATCCCGACGAAGTTGTAGCAGTAGGAGCCGCTATCCAAGGTGGAGTCCTAGGAGGAGATGTTAAAGATGTGTTGCTTTTGGACGTAACTCCACTAACATTGGGCATCGAAACCCTCGGGGGAGTCTCTACTCCATTGATTAAGCGAAATACCACAATTCCTACATCTGCGTCACAGGTGTTTTCAACAGCGGCCGATAACCAGACAAGCGTAGAAATAAATGTATTACAAGGAGAACGCGAAATGGCGGCTGATAATAAATCGTTGGGCAGGTTTATGCTCGACGGAATTCCCCCTGCTCCAAGAGGCATGCCTCAGGTAGAAGTTACCTTTGACATAGACGCAAACGGAATAATAAACGTTTCAGCAAAGGACAAAGCTACAAATAAGGTTCAAAAAATAACTATTCAAGGTGGCACAGGGCTTGGAAAAGATGAAATAGAAAAAATGGTTAAAGATGCCGAGGCTCACGCCAGCGAAGATAAAAAGCGTAAAGAACAGGTTGACGCAAGGAATGTTGCCGATACTTTGTGCTACACAGCTGAGAAGGCATTGAAAGATGCCGGAGATAAAGTTCCTGCTGATGTAAAAAGCTCTATTGAATCTAAGGTAAAAGATATAAGGGATGTGTTACAAACTGCGGATGTGGAAACATTGAAGTCTAAAACGGAAGCTTTAAGCTCGGAAATCCAGAAAATTGGGGAAGCAATGTATAAGCAGGGGCAGGAGCAGAATCCAAATCCAAACCCAGGAGAAGGCCCAAAGGCAGAAGATGATAACAAAAAGGACGAGCCTGTTGAGGGTGAGGTCGTGGAATAACACTACTATAGGTTGACAAATCCTTTGTTTTTTGCTATAATACCGGCATATATGGCTCCAGCTATCCAATGCATTGCAAAGGAAGAAAATTCACGGAGCAAAAGGAGTGTTTGTGAAAAACGAAGGGTTTTTGAAAAATGGTAAGGTTCCAAAGGAAGTAAAGACCCTGCTCAAAGAGGCCTATTCCACGGGTGGCTTTCTCACCCTGATAGAGAAAACAATAGAAATGCTTGGCAGATATAGTATGCCATGCTGGCGTCTTATGAATCAGTCCATCAAGACACTGCCAGTCCCAGATATGGAAACCATCAACAAATTCCTTGCCCTTGAGCTCCCTCCATCTATCAAAGAGGTAGCACGGGACTTCTGGCCAAGATACGAAGAAAAGGTATTTTGGAGCGGGCTAATCGAGGATCAGGAATATGCATCTATCGAAGAAGCCCGGGTTGCAGAACCGGAAACACCTTGGTTTCACAAGACCACGCTGTGGTTTGTGAGAGAAGGCCCCTGGCTAAACGTCTCTTGCAAGGGGATTTGTGTGGACACCAATTGCCGGTGCAATGGTTCAACCTGGTATTATGATGATTCGCATAGATACCGGGAAGAATACGATCTTTAATTTCAAATAAGAAGAGCAGAAATCTACTATTTGTAGATACCGTAAGCAAAGACCTAGCTTACAGGTACCCCGCCTGCCGCCTTATTCAAAGGTAAATAGGGGATGATGCAATTATTAAACCCGCAGAACTTATTATCTGCGGGTTTTTTTTATTCCCCACGCTTGCCCCCATAACCCAAAAGAGATAATATTTAACCATTATGGATATATTACAAATTGCCCTCATAGTAGTATTGATTCTTTTAGCAGTTAACTTAGTAATAGTTGCAATATACGTTACCCTGACGATGCGAGAATTTAGAGCGGCTATTAAAAAAGCCAGTAACGTACTTGATAATGTGGAAACCGTGTCGGAACCCCTTTCTGCGGTTGCCGGAATAATTGCCGGTGTATCTCAAAGTGTTAAAACAATTAAAGAAATTGGTAATTTAATTGATTCTAAAAAGAGAAAGGAGGAATAAAACATGACGGAAAATATTGAGAAGAAAAAAAGCGGATTTGTTGGAGGAGCTTTTTTGGGAGCCTTATTTGGATCGATACTTGGAATTCTGTTCGCACCCGCTTCAGGTAAGGAAACACGCGGTAAGATTAAGGAAGGAGCTAAGGATGTAGCTGAAAAAGGAAAAGACGTTTACGAAGCAGCTAAAGATAAGATAGAACCTATTGTTAAAGAAGCTTCAGAAAAAGCTAAAGCTGCAGCCGAGGCCGGAAAAGACTTCGTTACAGATGCAAAAGAGGAAATCGAAGAAAAAATCGAAGAAGTGAAAGAAAAGCTTTCCTCTAGGGAATAACTACAAATATGGATCAAAACCTGCCTATTAATCCTGACATAAGTAATCCGGTGTTGCCTTTGGGCCACCGGGTTATCCAGCCTGCTAAGGTTGAAGCCGCCGGATATATGCCTGTTAGTGTAGAGAGCGTAAGTTCTATATCGGCAGAACAAAACAGTGAAGCGCAAAGAACTCCCGAGGCATTCACCCTACCTAATCAAGCACTGGCTCCATCAGTTGACCAACCGGCACCTATACCTCCCCAGCAAACACAGCAGCAGCCTGCCGTTTCGAACGTAGTAAATACTACTGATCAAGTTTTGCCTGAGCATAAGCTAATAACAAGCGATACCCTAACAACCCTAGCAGACCAAGAGGAACAAGAGTTTATTGATAAAGTAGAGGAGGCTCATGGAGTTGGAAGCCACAATTAATTCCTGGATAAGCTACTTTTTTATGGCATTAATTGCCGGGATAGTATTTTTTTCGATCATACTGTTTTTTGCCTGGAGAAAAAAGAAGAAAAACGAAACCGCATACCAATACAACCTTACCTTTTTGCACATTAAAGTACCCAGTACAAACGAGTATGAAATAAAAATAGCCGAAACCTTTTTTTCCAATTTGATCGGTTTGAAAAAAAGTTTTTGGCAGTCGTTATTTTCTGATCAATACAGAATTTCCTTTGAAATAGTATCCAAAAGTGACGGTATCGGATTTTACGTGGTAGTACCCGATGAAATTGCCGCTCTTGTAGAAAAACAAATCAACGCAGCTTACCCTGAGGCCGAGATAGATATCGTTAATCCCCAGGAAATTTGGGACCGGGGCGAATATACAAAAGTAGCGGAATTAAAGCTGAAAGGAGCAAATTATTATCCAATAAAAGATCATGAAGACATCAAAAATGATCCCCTAAAGGGTATTACTTCGGCAATGAGTAAGATGGGGAATGACGAAGTGTTAGCCCTGCAATATATAATCGCCCCAGCCAGTGACGCGTGGAGACTAGCCGGACGCAGTTTTGTTACCAGGATTAAAAACTCAGCGGCCAACCCTGAAAAAAAGACTAACGTTGACACGTCCTTTTTAGAAAAAATTGAAAAAAAGATCGCAAATCCCGGATTTTATACAAAAATAAGGATAGTATCCATCGCCAAGGATCCGTTTGCAGCGGAAACCTTGATTCAAAACGCTATTAATTCATTCGAGCAGTTTTCCGATGTTAACTACAATAAATTCGTTAGGAGAACCCCTTTTTCGAATAAAAGATGGATTAACAATTTCGTGTATAGAAAAATGGATCCGATAGAAATTGCCATCCCTGTGGTTGGCACAATTTTGTTCACAAATGTATCAGTTCTAAACACTGTAGAGCTTGCCACAATATTCCACATGCCTAATAAAGACACCGGCACACCCAAAATTTTGTGGCTGACTGCCAGAAAAGCCTCTGCCCCGGCAAATGTTCCCTCGGAAGGATTGTATCTTGGCAAAAATATATTTAGAGGCGTGGAAAAACCTATTTTCATGAATGAAAAGGACCGTTCGCGGCATTTTTACATAATTGGACAAACCGGTACCGGTAAATCCGTGCTAATGAAGTGGTTGGCACTGCAGGATATAAAAAATGGGGAGGGTTTGGCGATAATCGATCCCCATGGTACAGACATTTCAGACCTGTTACCTCAAATACCACGCGAAAGAATTGATGACGTTATCTATTTCGACGCATCCGACACAGAACGCCCTCTGGGAATTAACTTACTGGAAGCTCATTCCGAAGAAGAGAAGCACATGGTCATTAATTCATTTATTGCTTTATTGTACAAACTGTATGATCCCAACCACCAAGGCATTATGGGACCACAGTTAGAGCGTTCAATTCGTAACTGCATGCTCACTGCAATGGCAGACCCTACAAGTACAATGATCGACGTGATGCGCTTGCTAATTGACGGCAATTATTACAAAAAATTCTTGCCGATGCTTAACGATCCTTTGGTTACAAGATATTGGACGGATGAAATGGCCAATACCAGCGACTATCACAAAAGTGAAAAAATGGGCTACATGGTATCTAAGTTTGATCGCTTTGTAACCGACAGAACCATGAGAAATATAATAGGTCAACCAACCTCAGCCTTTAATTTTCCTGATATTATGGCTCAAAAGAAAATCCTTCTTATCGATCTTGCTAAAGGTAAGCTTGGAGAAGAAAATTCCACGTTCTTAGGCCTTCTGCTTGTACCACGCATTTTGGCAGCTGCCCTGCAACGCCACAAATTAATAGGAACGGATTTTCCTAATTTCTATTTATACGTAGACGAATTCCAAAACTTTGCTACTCCCGACTTTGCGACAATTCTATCCGAGGCCAGAAAATATAAATTGAATCTTATTGTGGGACACCAGTTTATAGATCAATTAGAAGACGATATTAAAGAGGCAATATTTGGAAACGTGGGGACGATGGCAACTTTTAGAGTTGGCTCTGATGACGCGGAATTCCTAAAAACTCAGTTTGAGCCAACCTTTACCGACAGAGACTTAATAAATCTCCCGATATTTAACAGCTACATGAAACTGCTCATTGACGGCCACCCTTCTCCACCATTCTCATTAGTTGTAGATACTGAAAAAACATTTAGCCAACCAAGTGATCCCGATGTAGAAAAAACCATAATCCAAAATTCCCGAATGAAATACGGCAAAAGCGCGGAGGAAGTTGAAAAGTTCATTACCAAAGCCGCGGGAATAGAGGAACCGAAAGTAGAGGAGTTCCCTGCTTTACGACCGAAGCTGCCATTCTAACGACGAATGTATCTTTTGTTGTATAATCTCATTATTAATGTTTAAGCTGCCATTTTTAAATAAAACTCAAAAATCAGATAGATTTTTAACTATTCACATTAGCACTAGTGAAGTGAAATGCTTAGCCATTTACTGTGAAAACGGGATCTTCAAGATAATTGGACATGGCATTGCCGAGCTCGAACCGGGAAATGTAAGAGGCGGGATAATAATAGATAAGGAGAAAGTGGCAACGGCCCTCCAGGACACAATAGAAAAAGCTACGGAGCATTCCGAAGAAACCATTTCGGATGTAATTTTTGGTGTGGGAAGCAACCTTTGTACAAGTTTAATGACTACCATACGATCAAAAAGAGCCGCCAGAACTCCTATCGAAGAAAATGAATTAGAAGACTTATATAGCAAAGTAAACGAAACTGCATTCATTCAAGCCCAAAACGAATTTCTTGAAATTACAGGCGATTCTGAGACTGAGCTGGTTTCGATAACCTCTTCAAACGTTTATCTAAAATCCGAAGGCCAAAAAGTGGATTCGTTGATTGGCAAGCCTGCCGGGGTAATTGAAATAGCTGTGTTCAACTCATACGCTCCAAATTATCACGTTAAAGCTCTTCAACAACTTGCTAAAAAGTGTGAACTTGATATCTTGGCCATCGGATCTGAACTCTACTCCCTTGTTCAAAATATTATTCAAACTAACAGGGAAACTCTGGATTTCGTAATATTAGACATTGGGACTGACTATACAAATGCTGCTGTTGTGTTTTCGGGTGGAGTGGTTTCGAACAAGAGTTTGAATATTGGATACTCACACTTTGTTGATGCATTAAATGACCGTATGGGAATAACTGTGGAAGAGTCCAGAAAGATACTGAGAACTTATTTGGCCGGCGGACTATCCCAATCGGAAGGGTTTGTGGTTTTGGAAGCTCTACGAGACGTGATAGAAGTGTGGCTATTGGGATTAGAAATGCTATTTAGAGAGTTTTACGGAGTAAAAACTTTCCCATCAAAAATATTTATAACAGGTGCGGGCGCGGATATAAAAGAAATATTGGATTCTATAAAAACAGAACCATGGACTAAGACTGTACCCTTTAAATCGCCTCCGGTATTTTCTAAACTAAGTTTTTCCGATTTACGGGATATAGTGGATAGCACCAGTAGGGTAAATAAGTCAGAGTGGGTTTCTGCAGCAAGCCTTGCAGTTATCTATAATGAGATAGGAAATCAAAATGACTAAACTAGAACTGGAAATTTACGAAGACGTTTTCGCTGTCACAAGCAAAATAAAGGAACTTAACGATTCTGGTATTGAGCTTATTATTCCGCAGGGATCAGTGTTATTCGAAAACATCTTGAACCTAAAATTGTTAAAAGCACAAGCCGACAAGTTCGAAAAAACAGTTCAATTTACCACAAAAGATACGATAGGCAACACACTAATAGAAATGCTTGAGGATAAAAGAGACACCTTTACCTCGACGGAACCGGAGACCGAAAGCCCTAAGGAAATAGTTGCCGTTCCAAAATATAAATTTAACTTTCCGAAAATAAATATGAAAGCGTTTAAACTACCCAAGTCCAACAAAGCAGTTTTGTTAATTCCTTTAATTTTAGTATTATTCGGAGCCCTTTACTGGTATGTAGGGAAAAAACAAACAAAAGCTTTTGCCCAGGTTGTAGTAAAAACGGAACCTTTGGTTAGAAGTGTCACAGTAAGAATTGATGTTAATCAGGTAACTAATCCTGAAACGAAAATTCTAAAGGGCGCAACCCTTGCTACTACATATGAAGGAACTCAAAAAATACCAACTACCGGAGAAAAAATTGAGGGTGAAAAAGCCGAAGGTGAAATCATTATTTATAATATGACCGACACCGAGGTTAAGTTATCAAAAGGAACTGAATTAACTTACGACAAAGAAAGCTTAAAATTTGAATTAAAGGATGCGGTGACCGTTGCCGGAAAGTCGTTAACTTCCACCGACGAAACTGAAGGAACAGGCACTTACGTTTTCGGAGAAGCAAAGGCTAGTATAAGAGCAAAAGAAATCGGTGCCGAGTATAACCTGGATAAAGGGAGAGACTTGCTTGTTAAGAACTATTCCATATCTGAGATAAAAGTTAAAACCAACCAACAACTCTCAGGTGGAAAAAGCGAAAAAATAAGCGTGGTCACACAGGAAGATAGAACTGCCCTCTCAACAAAGCTTTTAGAGGAAAACAAACAGTTAGCCGGGGATTTGCTTAAAAAACAGCTGAAATCCGGAGAAAAGCTGGTGGCAGGATCGGAAAGCATAGCCATAGTTAAAGAATCATTCGATTTTAAGGTTGACGATAAAGCAAAGGAATTAACTCTGGTACAATCGGTTGAAATAAAAGGGTTGGTTTATAAAGTAAAGGAACTCGAAGAATTACTGGACAAACTTGCAGACAATCTAATCCCAGATGGTTACAAAGCAGCTAACCAGGCAAAGGAAATAAAAGCAGAGGTTCTGGGTAACTCGGATGGAAGTGTTGTAACACCTCTTATAGCCGATATTCAAGCGACCCTAAAAACGTATATAATCCCCGATTACGACGAAGCAAAACTGAAGCAACAGCTCCTTAATAAAAACCCCGCTGAGTCCCAAAAAATTCTTGGGGGCTTGCGTGATATAAAAACCTACGAATTCAAAATAACCCCGGGCATTCCATTCTTCCAGCGTGTCCCTACGGATCCAAATTTAATTACTATCAAAGTAGTAACCGAGTAATACAGCTCAATGGCAGATACCAAGACGTACATAGGGATAGATTATGGTGAAACCAACATAGGGGTAGCCCTGGGAAAGAATGGGTTAGTTAATCCTATAAGTGTGCTTTCCGGAAAAAACCCCCAGGTAGCTATTAACGAGCTTAACAAACTCGCTCTAAACAATAAGGTAGAATGTTTCGTAGTAGGAATTCCCCTAACAGCCGAGGGAAAAGAAACAAAAAAATCTTTAAAAATTAGACAATTTTCTAAATTACTTCGAGTATACTCAAAGAAAAAAGTTGTCTTTCAGGATGAACATCACAGCTCGATGGATGCACAAAAAGAGATCTTGTCCGAAGGATTATCAAAGAAGAACAGACATACCATCGACCATTACTCTGCCGCATTGATATTAAAACGATTTTTCGACGAGAATCAGTAAGAGGCTAATTACTCAGCCTTTTCCACCTTCATCTTAACTTCTTTTGACTCACAGTGCATACACTCAAAATTCTCGCCGGGGAGCAAACAGGACGGGCACATATATACACCATCCTTAAGGACAAGTTCCTCTTGTTTGCAGGTATTACACAGGAAAATAACATCATCCTGTGATATTTCTCCGCAATTTGGACAGATAAATTTAGTATTGGGTTTTATAAGTTCTTCCATATAGCTATTTTACATAAATTTAATACTTAGTAAAAGATGCTAAAATTTACTTAATGGAAATTTTACTTCTTCTTTTGAAAATATACCTGATAATAGGCTTTATCTATGCGTCTTATATCTTTGTGAATAGACTAAACAGGTGGTATATGTTTCTAATAGACATATTAGTAGGCCCCCTTTTACTTGTATATGTTGTATACGCCGGAGTGATTAAAAAGAGAAAGGTGCCATTTTAGATGTATAAAAGACTTATAGAAGGAAAAAAAGCAATCTTCTTCGACTTGGATGGGACTCTAGTGGACAATGCTCACCTATGGAAAGCAGCGTATAACCGAGTTTTAGAAACTGAACGAGGCGCAGGCCTATTTACAGTTGATGACTACTTTGAAATGGGAAAGTCTACCAAAGATCAATGGCTTAACCTAAAAGCAGTGTTAAAAATTGAAACCCCACTTCAAGAATTAATGGATAAAACTTATACAAACTACCTGCAGCTTGTTAAAGATAGTGAACTTGCACCAAGGGAAGGTTTTACAAGGTTAATGTTCGATCTTAAAGACAAAGGACTAAAGATGGCACTAGTTACAGGAACTAAAAGGGATATTACGTCTGAGGTATTAGCCAAGATTCAAGTTGAAAATATCTTTGATTTAGTTGTGTGCGGAGACGAAGTTAGAAGAGAGAAACCTGATCCCATGATTTACAAGTATGCTGCCAAAAAGCTTGGTGTAAAGCCAAAGGAAGTGTTGGTGTTTGAAGATTCTATGATCGGGGCACGCTCCGCAGCAAAAGCCGGCATGGACTTGGCTATATTATGGGACGGAGAAATACCCAGGTATGATTATCCTGGTAATGTAGTACTATTTTTGGGAGACTTTGTGGCATTGGGAGGAAACCTGGACAAAGATCTTTACGAAACGCTCAAAGACGCTGCCCAATATTTTACCGATTTAAGAAATAACCCTGGAAAAGTGGATTAATCCACAAACTGAAATATTATGTGCTCGATTTTTAATATGTAGGTTGGTCTTTTGGCCCATTTTACAACCTTCCACAAGCTTTTCTCGTCACCGCTAACCAATAACTCGGCATCGTCCAAAGAGGAATAGTTGATATCTTCGTATTTCATGCCATGTAAACGAATCTTGGTTTTTAGCACCAGATCAGCCCAAAGCCTTTGAAACTTGCCTTTTATACGAATTTTTAGTTTTTTAGCCGAATTTTCTTTATTCATAGAACTCCTTTCCAGACGATAGAACACTATAACACAGTATGTACCATTTAGCAACTCCCTTTTTGAACAGGGAAGCTGTATAATTGACTCATGTATTTGCTTAAATCCTTCGTAAAAAACCCTGAAAAAACACACTACTACGGAGAGGACAACGATGAGCAGATCCTATTTGTATTTAGAGCAAGTATGTTAACAATAATTCCCTGGGTAACTCTCTCTGCCCTTTTTGCAATACTGCCTGTATTTGTTGTACCTGCACTTAGTTCTTTGCATTACAACGGAACAAATCTAATATCCGGAGGCTTTTTATTCTCATTTTTGTTGTTTTGGTATTTATTCTCACTTGGTTATTTTTTTCAGAACTTTTTAAACTGGTACTTTAATGTACATATTGTTACCAGCAAAAAAATCGTTGATATGGATTTTCATGGCATACTTTATAAGAATATTTCCGAAACTACCTTGACAAACATTGAGGATGTCACATCCACTGTAAAAGGAACCATTGGAATTGTTTTCAATATAGGTGATGTAATAATTCAAACTGCGGCGGAAAACCCTGAGTTTGAGTTTAGCAAGGTAGCAAACCCCGCTAAAATCAGGGACTTAATTGCAGACTTAGTTGCTGTAAGGAGGAAAGATGACCCTAATAGACGTAATAACTAACATTGCAACCCCCGGCGGATTTGTTACTTTTATTGAGCTAATAATCGTGCTCGTTATGGGCTTGTACGTACTCTACTCCTTTATAGTCTTAAGACAGGTCGATCTTATGAATAAGAGTTTAATGACCCCTGAGGGAAGTTTATTTAAATTATTGGGGTGGTTTCACTTTGTATCCGCGCTAATTATTCTCTTTTTGGGTATAATGGCATTATGAAAAAACGCCTCATAGCAAAGTTGCAGAAATTGGAACCTGCTTTAAATCCCGGGTCGAATGTTTTTTCAAAATGCATCTCGATAGAACCCGAGACCAAGGACAAGAGACTAAAAAAAGGTTTAGTATATGGTGTTTTTTCTTTTTCCTCTCCATACACTATTGATAGTGCAGTGGTTGAAAAAATAGTGAACGATGTAATCGAGGATTCCTATTATCAATCTGACAACATTTCCCCCACTCAATCCATGGAAAAAGCATTACTGGAATTGCGGGAAAAACTGGTCAAGAGTGTTTCAGCCAAACAACAACTAAACAAAGGAAGCGTTAAGTTTGATATTGCAACTGCGGTTTTATGGGGCAATGTTTTGTATGTTGTAGTAATGGGGGATGCAGATACATTTTTGATGAGAGAAGGAAAAATCAGGCCAATAAACACCATGTCCGAAGGAAACTTCTCCGCGGCTTCGGGAGTAATAAAAAATGATGAGGTGATAGTACTAGCCACAAAACAATTTTCGGATTTTATTGATCCAATAAAATTACTCACCCAAACTATAGCAACAGGAGAACTAAATTCCGGACAGGCCTGCTTAGTAGCCAAAGTGATAGAAGACACCAGCTTCACGGAAAGTGAAGTGGTAGATTTTGGGATTGAAGAGAACACCCCCTTAAAACATTCTCTTAATACTTCCCGAAGAATAAAGGACTTTTTAAGCAAACTGGCTGGAATTTTTCCGCAAAAAAAGGCCGTAGAAAATACGCCGGGGGGACCAGAAACCAAAAAGAGTACTAGCGAAGAGGTACCTTCTATCGTCAAAAGAACTCTGAGTATAAAGCCGCTATTTTCTTCAATATCTAATTATGTTGAAAATTTAAAACCTGAAAAAACTACGCAACAGGATCTACCATATAGACCAACTATTAAAATACTAAGTAAGCCCGTTACAAAAAAAAGAAAACGCATCCCAAGCATATATCTGTATTATGCAATCCCTGTGATTGGAACACTCATCATAATAGTTATTATCTCTTCCGTAATAAGACACAAGAAAAATCCTGTTCCAGAAACAATACAAGATGCTGTTGAAACATCACCCACGATTCAGGAAGAAAGCAACTCCTTGGGAGAAGAAGATATGCTGGAAGACACCTCGAAAGACGCGGAGGATAAAACTCAACGAGTGGGCACAGAAGCATTTTATGACATGTTAATCATAGATCCTGACGCTAAAACAAATAGCCTTGTAGCTACTTTAAACGGGGTGGCAGTTGCAGACTCCGAAAAGGGCACCTTATATTATTCGGGAGATGCCCAGGCCGACTTTAAGAAAGCCGAAAAATCTTACCAAGGAATTAGGTCTATGGCATATTACGATAGTAAATTATCGTTTGCTGATAACTCCGGCTACATTACCCTTAATCCAACAACTTTCGCCGGTTTGGAAACGCTTTCTAAAGAAGGTCTTGGACTAGTTTCCCCCTATCTAAGCTTTGTATACGGTGTACAGGGAGATAAAATTATTAAATATTCGAAAACCGGAACAACTCTTACCGAAACCCTTTGGGCACAAAACGCTGATTTTTATAACGCCAAAGACATGGAAGTAGCCTACAGTATATATCTAATAACTCAGAATAATGCCGTGGTTAGTTATACCAGCGGAGAAAAGGATGAGTTTGTTATCAACGGGCTAAGCACACCATTAACAAATCCTACTCAACTAACAACAAGTTTGGATTTTAGTAACATTTATATAACTGATTACGATAATAGGCGTATAGTGGTAATAGACAAGAAAGGTAATTACATTAAGCAGTACAAAGCGGTAAAACCTTCAATATGGAAGGACATAAGAAGTATAGGGGTTAATCAGGATGAAGCAACTTTATGGGTGTTGGATGGGACGCGTATTTACAATGTTGACCTAAAGGCTTCTACACAGTAGAATAGCCGCTGTTCCTTAAGATATTATAATGCTAGAAAAGAAATTTATAGCAGATAATCTGCAGAAAACATATTGTTACAAATGCGGAGCCAGCTTAGCCGGGGCTAAACTTGTAAAGATTACGGAAGCCACGGTTACACTAGTTGCACACGCTGTGTGCCCCGCCTGCAGTGCCGAGAGCATGGTAACTATCACTCCTGCGGGAAGCGGGGTTACTCCGGTTATCTCGGATCTTACAGGAGAGGAATATGCTAAATTCATTGATGCAAACATCATTGGATACGATGACGTGTTAAATTTATATAAAGCTTTAAAGAAGGAGTCCCTATGGAACTTATTGCACACAAAAGAGAAAAAACAGGTAAAAAAACAAAAAATCTAAGAACTCAAGGCATTATACCTGCAATTGTATACGGTAATGGTATTGATCCTACAAACATTGAAGTTGCTATTTTGGATTACACAAAGGCCTTTGACGTGTCAGGTGAAACGGGACTAATAGACTTAAAAATAAACGGGGATAAGGACATTAAAGTGTTAATAAAAAATACCCAGTTTGATCCTTTAACAGACAGACCTATACACGCAGAATTTTTCAAACCAAACTTAAAAGAGAAAACCGAAGCTGAGGTACCGGTATCAGTAGTTGGCGAAGACAGAAATGAGCTTATTAAGAGCGGCAAAGCCCTGGTTATTACTCTACTGGATGAAATTAGAGTTAGTGCTTTACCAATGGATCTTCCCAGCGAGTTTGAAGTGGATGTTTCCGGGCTAACCGAGATTGGCGATGGCATAAGCGTTTCCATGCTTAACTACGATAGAACTAAAGTTGAGATTGTAGATCTTGAAGAAGCTGACATAATTGCCAAGCTTGATCACGCTGAAATGCAAGAAGAGGAAGAAGCACTTGTAACCGAGGAAGAAGCCATTCAACAGATGGAAGCTGTGGCTGAAAAAACCCCTGAAGAAGGTGAAGAAGAATCACCTGAAAATGCAGGCAAAACCGGCAATAAGTAGCTAATGCCGCAAATATCTCTATAGGTTGCTATTACTATCAATTTTTGATATACTCACGATGTAAAAATAACAGATGGGAGAGGTGTATCTGTTACATTTTTTCATGATTTTTGCACTTTAAATATATAGTTCAAACAATAAAGTCAGCAGATCTGGAGGATCTATGGATACTTTAGGTGTAATCTTAAGATTGCCATTCACTCTGATCAGAATCGCACTGTGGATGCTGGTCGGTTTCTTGTTCTTCTGTTTCCTGGCAGTTATACTGCCCTTCTTCGGAAATATGATGATGCTCTCCAATACAGCATGGGTTTCCATGATTGGAAATGGCGCAGTAAGTTTTGCAGAGTGGTTAAAAATCCAACCGGGCTTTGACGTCATTTTTCTCCACAAGTTCGATGTGAACGGTGTAATAAAGGCAGGAGAAGATTTGGTGGACGTCTTAAGACGCGGCTGGCCAACTTTCCTGATGCTTTTCCTGTTCGGATACGTTTCCTACATCCTTTGGAGCATCGCTTATAAGGGTGAAGCACCTGAGAGCGCATCAAATATGTGGGGGATCCTGTACGACCCGGAAAATATTCTGGGGTCGATCTTCAAAACAGGCTCTGTTTTCGCGTTGATTGGGCTGATTCTCGCTGTTTGGGAAACGGGGAAAGAAAACACAGGCACAAACTTGATGTATCTCGTGGGGCTCGTGGCATTCTTCCTGATAATCTATTCCAAAAGAAGAGAATTCGCCGGGTTAATTTCTATACCAGGATTAATAATTTTGGTGATAGGAGTGGGGGTGATGGTCTACGGTGTCGCCACAGGAAATGCGGTGAATGATATGCAAGTCACGCTACCTACTGCAAAGTTTTCTGCATGGGCGGTCGCTTTCTATCAAGGGTTGCCTACCACATTTAGGATGATCTTTAACTGGATCCTAACCCTGTGCATCGCGATGTGGGGCATGGGCATAACAGCTGGCAAGAGACATTCGAAAGCCAAGGAGGCTTAGATGGCAAGACACAACAAGAAAGCCAGACCGGAAGAGGAAGAACCGGGGAATGATATCCCCTCGGAACCTCCGGAAATACTGGGAGAAAGTACCAAAAGGCGTATAGGCTTTGTTTCAATTGTAGTCTTAGTTTTGGTGACTACCACATTGCTTGGGGTTGGAGGTTTCTACGCCCTCGCAGAAGCGGGCGATGCTGACTTCTTCAAGGTAACAACGTTGCTACCGGGAACGCCCTTGTACGAAATCGGGGCAGAAAACCCTTCCACAACGCTAACTACCGAAGATCAAGCAGGCATGACTATCGGCGCAGGTTCGAGCAGAGAAGCTTTCGGAACTGTGACTATCGGCGGAAAGAAATATGAGTACAAGCTGAGCGACTTGACCAAGGTCAAGAGCGAAGGCTGGCTCTCAAAAACTGCTGACAAAGCTCAGGAAACCAGAGACGCTCTGAAAACCGGTACTTATAAGCCTCTAAAGGGCTGGCCGCCAGTGCCTTACTTTGTACTCCTGGGGGTAGCACTATTGCTTGTACTTCCCCGAATCTATAGATATACAATTGAGTATAGCAATTACTTCACTGAGGATGTTGTGCTGAAACTCAACGACTCCTCGGGTCTGGAACATACTTACAAGGGAAGCATCAAATACCGCCTAATCGCCCGCGCAGAATCTCAATGGCGTCTGAAAAGAGCAGGAATTAGAGCAGTAATGGAGTGGGCAAAGGATATCCAGAGAGCTTACCTTGCAGAAATTGCCCAGGCCACAGCAACGAATGATATGTTCGCGGCATGCAGCACCGCAGCGAAGAACATGCTCAAGGAAAGAGCCTTTAAAGCCCTTGAACGTGTTGGTATACAAGTTAGGGAACTGTACACCGAAGAAGTGGATCCTTCAAAAAGGGCTGAGATGCTCAAGGCCGCACCCCAGGTTAGCATGATAAGAGCTAAGAGTCTGGCTTCTTTCATCCGAGAACTCACGGGTCAGGCGGAGATGTCTCCAAGCGAGATCCAAAACTTCCTGGAACACAATCAACTGTTGGCAATCGCGCTGATGCAGGAAGGAGAAGGACCATTACCTTCGGTAATTTTAGGAGGAGGTAAAGGATGAAAAGGGTTTTCAAGCAAAACTCAAGGGAAAAAGGCGCAAGAGCGAAACAGACCCCTAAAAAGGATCTCCAGCATAACCTAATCCCCACGAAAGGAGGGTTCCAATTACGGGATGTTTTGGGAGGTATTCTCAACAACTCCTTGCTGGTCTGGAGACCCTCATTAATCCTTATACTGATCTTCCTCTCTGTCATTCCGGTTACCCAAAGAGTAGTCTTGTATGTCTTCACCGGGAATCCAAAGCCGTTGATCTGGTTTATTGGTTGGTTCAACTGCCCATATATCAGTAGTTTTCCCGGTTCCTGGAACATCTGGCTGGTTCTTTTGGTACTGGCTTTTGGGATAGGATTTTTGGCATATGGATTGTTGTGGTCAGTAAGCAGAAAAGCACAAGATGGGGATCTTAGCGCGGATGCAATAACAGCATTCTACGCAGGATATATCATCTTGTTTCTCTTTTCGTTCACCGACTTTCTGAACATCATTCATTGAACTATAGTTTCTAAAAAGCCCAGGCGTGTTATATACCACCTGGGTTTTCTTTTTTTTATTTGGGCCACTCGCTTAAAGCAAGGCAAACCTTATTGTCTTTGTCCAAATTCTCCCAAATGGCTTCCGTCACAAAAGGCATAAAAGGATGCAGCAGTTTTATGCAAGTTAACATTACGTGCTTCAAAATCACCAAACCCTTGGTTTTCTCTTCCCCTTCTCTATTTTTCACCAGTTCAATGTACTTATCCGCCACGTCGTGCCAAACAAACTGGTATACCTCATCACCAGCGAGTTGAAACCTAAGCTTATCGATATGTTTTGTTACAGATTTCACAGTTTTCTCCAAATTTCCCATCATCAACTTATCTTCCTCAGTTAGATCTAATATATTGTTAATATCCGGTAAAGTACCTTCCAGGGAGTCAATCATCATTATTGTAAAACGGGCCATATTCCACAACTTATTAGCAAAATTTCGATACCCTTTAACCTTTGCTTCACTTAATGAAGTGTTTTTAGCCGAAGTGTTTCCTCCTACCAATATCCCCATCCTTAAAGCATCTGCACCGTATTTTGCAATATACTCCAAAGGATCTATCACATTTCCCAAACTTTTGCTCATCTTTCGCCCAAACTCATCATCTATTCGGCCATGAACATAAACCTGCTTAAACGGGACCTGTTTGCCTAGATACATTCCAAACATTAGCATTCGCGCCAACCAAAAAAACAAGATATCCCACATTGAGTCCATAAATGAAGTCGGATAATATTCTTTGAAATCTTCACCGTTTGGGTAATGTAAAGTAGTTAATGGCCACTGCCCAGAACTAAACCAGGTATCAAAGGTATCTGTATCTTGTATAAAATCTTCCCCCGGCGAAATCCTGCTTACAATGAATTTCGCATCCTTCGGGGCTATAAGTTTTTGTAAGCCTTCTATAACTTGACTCAAACTGAAACCCTGTTTAATAAGTTCGGATAATTTCCCGTCATGGGAAATGCCCTTTTCATCAATGAATACTACATGCATGGAAGGGTTTTCTGTGTAGCTATACCAAACAGGAATACGAATGCCAAAAACTATTTGGCGTGAAACCGGCCAATCCCTTGTATTTTCCAGCCACGTGATCATCTGTTTCTTCCAAGTTGGCTTATTAAACTTCACTTTTCCTTCCCTAACTGCTTTCAAAGCCTCTTTAGATAGCCCATCCATTTTTATAAACCAGTTTGGCAGGAGCATTGGCTCGATAGGTTTATGATCTTTATAGTCGACCACGATATTGTGCGTATAGGTTTCATCAACTTTAACCAAAAGTCCTGCGTTTCTTAGATCTTCCGCAATAGCCTTTCTAGCTTCTAATACTTTCATCCCTGCATATTTGCCACATAGTTGATTCAACCTTCCATCTAGGCCAATTACACTTATAGCTTCCAGTCCATGACGCAACCCGGCTTCGAAATCCGCGGGGTCATGTGCAGGTGTTACTTTAACAACACCTGTTCCAAATTCAGGATCAACATAGGAATCAGCAATTACCTTAAGTTTGAAGATCCCCACTAAGCCCTCCACCTCAATTTCTTTTCCAATCCATTCCTTATATCTCTCGTCTTTGGGGTTTACTGCAACGGCAGTATCTCCGAATTTTGTCTCCGGTCGTACAGTTGCCAATACAAAAGGCCCATACTTAATGTAATACAACGGGTCTTTCTGTTCGATATGTGTAGTTTCCAGATTGCTAAAGGTAGTGCCGTGAAAAGGTGAGTAATTCACTAGGTAGTCACTCCTATAAACCAAACCCTCTTTGTACATCCTTTCGAAAGTGTCGTAAACAGTGTTAACCACACGATCATCAAGCATAAAAACCGTTCTGTCCCAATCGGCAGACATGCCTATTTTTCGTAACTGGTTAACTGCAACATCCGAATTTTGCTTTACGAATTCTAGGATATTGTTAAATAATGTCTGTCTATCAAAATCAAATCTGCTTTTTCCTTCTTTTTTTAATTTTCTCTCATATACGACTTGCGTTTCGAATCCCGCATGATCTACACCCGGAAGGTACAAGGTTTTGAAACCACACATTCTCTTATACCTGGCCATAAGATCTTGGATCGCGTATGTTGCATGGCCACAATGTAAGGCGGCATTAGCATTTGGTGGGGGCATTAAGACACTAAAGTTTTCGTTTTTAACCTCTAAACCTGCCTTTTTCCTTATTTCAAAAGACTTTTCAGGCGAAAAAACACCGTCATTTTGCCATTTTTGATAAATTTCATCTTCTATTTTTGTATGATCAAATTTTGTATCCATAAAAAAACTCCCGCACCAGGCGAGAGACTGTTCATTCAAACACGAGTGCTTTTATAGTAGGATTATATCACAACATGATTAATGAACTTAAACACTACGATAAGGTACACATCGAAGATGTTTCTCTTCCGAAAACGGCAAACACGTTTCTAAAAGAATCCGATGAAAGACCGGTAGTAAACGAAAATCCCAACACACTATTCGAGCATATTGGACTAGAGCTTAAAAAGCTTTATCTAAGAATCAACCCACCAGAAAGTGACCCTGTAAATAATGAGACTATGGGAAAAACAATAAATACCGGAATAAATCTTATCAAAGAGGTATTTATCCTAAAGGCATTAGAACTGGCAGGAGTTAAAGGGGTCCCAAGAGTAATTGATTCGCAAAGTGGTTATGTGGATCGGGGATTATTGCCGGGATATACTTTCGCGAGTGCGCAATTGGAAAAAATTGAGGGAAAATCACTGGCAGAGAGTCAACTTTTAGATGAGGAAACTGTTTTAAAAATAGGGATAGATACAGCAAAAATTCTGGGAAACATTTACAACAGACACATCCTACACAATGACGTGAAACCGGGAAATATTATGCTAACCGAAAATAAAGAAGTCATCGTTGTCGACTTTAACAACGCGAAAATATTGGATTTTGAAAACAAAACCCTTACTAATGTCGGAACTGTTACATACAGCCCACCCGAAAAAACGGCTCTGGACGGAGAAGATTCTCAAGGAGTTCGCTATTCGAAGGTTGATGTTAGGTCTGATATTTACTCCTTAGCAGTTACTTTAGCCGAAAAAGCGGGAGTATATATATACGTATTAAGTGATAAGTCAATTTTAGATGAAAAAAAATACGAAACTTTTTTGTACATGCTGGAACAAGCAATAGAAGAGGGTAATATCACACAAAAATTTGCAGTTTTTCTACAATGGAATTCTCATCCCCAAAAACAATGCAGGTATCCAGATTATGAGAGATTTATTGAAGGCTTACAAATTGTAGGTGATCCTGATAAATCTTCACAGGACCTGTTGAAACACTTAGAAACCTACACCGAACCCCCTGTTGCCAAAAAGGACAAATCAAGCTAAATTATCCACATGAGATACTCACAATTAATTGGCCGAACACAAAAAGAAGCTCCAAAAGATGAAGTTAGCAATAATGCAAGGCTGTTAACACGAGCCGGTTACATCCACAAAGAAATGGCAGGGGTTTACGCCTTTTTACCTTTGGGGTTTAGAGTTTTAACCAAATTAATTCATATAATTAGAGAAGAAATGGTAGCTATAGGCGGGCAGGAGGTAAACTTAGGATCTCTTCAAATCCCTGAGTTATGGCAAAAAACCGGAAGGTGGGACGACAGCGTGATCGATGTTTGGTTCAAAACACACCTGCATAGCGGCACAGAAATAGGCTTGGCAACAACACACGAGGAGCCCCTATCTCAAATAATGACTCAGTTCATAAGCTCCTACAAAGACTTACCTTTATACGCATTTCAATTTCAGCTGAAGTTTAGAAATGAGCTTAGATCAAAAAGCGGATTGCTAAGAACCCGCGAGTTTATCATGAAGGATTTATATTCCTTTTGTAAGAATGAAAAGGAATTAGATGAATTCTACGAAAAAGCACTGCATGCCTACCACAGAATATTCGAGAGAGCCGGAATAGGAAAATCGACATATTTAACCTTCGCCAGCGGGGGAGCTTTTAGTAAATATAGCCATGAGTTTCAAACAGTATGCGATGCTGGGGAAGATACGGTCTATCTAAACGAAACTAAAAAAATAGCCATTAATAAAGAAGTATACAACGCTGAGGTGTTAAACGAGCTTGGAATGGCAAAGGATGACTTTAAAGAATGCAAAGCTATTGAAGTAGGAAATATATTTAAACTAGGAACCAAGTATTCCATACCTCTTAATCTCTATTACTCCGATTCGGAAGGAAATAAACAGCCGGTAGTAATGGGAAGCTACGGCATAGGCCCCGGCAGATTGTTAGCAACTATCGTGGAAACCCACCACGATGAGAACGGAATAATTTGGCCGAAAAACCTGGCGCCGCATAAGATTCACCTGATAGGGCTAAATTTAGAAGACGAAAATACCAAAAAACGGGTGGCGTTTATCTACGAAAAGTTTGAAACCTCGGGCTTCGACGTTTTGTTTGATGATAGAGAAGATATTACGGCAGGCCAAAAGTTTGCCGATGCAGATTTGATAGGGATTCCTTTTAGAGTCACCGTATCAAAAAGAACAGGAGATAAACTGGAATTAAAGCTGAGAAACAGCGAGACTACGGAGCTTATGGATTTAGACACTTTGACTTCGAAAATGGTTTTGGAACACGTATAAAACGAGGCTCCGCCTTCGGCGGAGCCCTTTTCTTGTGTCAACACAAAAACTCTAGAGAAACTTAGCTTCCTTCTCCCCCACCATATTGTGATAAAGGATCGACATTGCCGAAAATATTAACGAATATTCTTCGGATAGCGAATACCAAGAACAAGCCAACTCCGCCAATGGCGGCATAGGTAACCCACTGTTGTGCTTTATCTATTGCCTGCTTGTCTCCTCTAGAGACAACGTATTGCAAAAAACCGAGTGCCAACATAACTACCACAACACCAAGACCCGCAATCATTATCAAGTTGGTAATCCAGGTAAATAATTGGTCTAAGTTTCCTATATCAGCAGCAGGATCAATAGGCTCTGAGGGTATAGTTTGAGCATACACCGGAGTCAAAATTTTATTTAATAAGTCCATCATAAATTATTTCTTACTTGCCACCTCCCTCGTAGAGTAACCAAATATATCTAAAATCCAACACCACCAAATAACGAGTTAATTATAACTCTTAGAATAACAACCGACAACAGAATGAAAAGCAGGCCCAAAAGTGCCGATGTCAAATTCTCCGAAGCAGCCTTTGTACTGTTTGGCGAACCCTGACTCACCATGAAATCGTATCCTGACTTTACAACCATAGCCACACCGATAAAAATGCCGGCAGGATACAGAATTTTTGCCACAGCACCTATTAAACCCTCGATAGATATATCCCTAACCTCCGGAGCCTCTTGGGCAAAAACTAGGAGATTTAGAAGTAGTAGTTCGGTAACAAATATTAATCTCTTCACCGTATAATATTCTCAAAAAAGTCCTGATATGGCAAACATAACATGATAAAATAAGAAATACACCTGCTATGAAAATTCGTACAACACTAATTATCTCTCTCATGTTTCTTTTTGGTGCAATAACGCCAACTTACGTTTTGGCAGATGACGAATGTAAGAAAATCGAGGATTTAGATAAGCGCGCCGAGTGTTACGAAGCAAAAATAGACAAAAAGGAAAGTGAATACAATTCAACTACAAAACAACTGGACGAGATTAGAACGCAAAAAGATAGTATTAATCAAAAAATTCAGGCACTTTCGTCGGAGCTCAATGTAACTCAGGGACAAATAGACGAAATCGACTCCGAGGTAGATGCCGTTCAGGCCGAATTGGAGATTATCAACGGCAAGATTTTGGATCGCCAGCAAAAACTGGGAGATAAAATAAATTTAAGAAACCGTATCATAAGAAGCTATTTTATAAAAAGAGTCGAAAGTGAAATTACCCTGTTTTTAATGAATAACGGTTTTGAAAATGCCTCGTTTAACTACGCTTTTAGCAAGGCCGCAAATAATGAGACAAAGAAACTAATAGAAGGTTTAAATTTTGAAATAAGCAATTTCGAAGCCGATAAGGCTGAATCTCTGGAACTTAAGAATGACTTGGAAAATAGTTTAGCAAGCCTGGCCAAGTTAAGAGCTGATTTAGCCACTAAAAAGAACCAACAACAAGAAGAATTTAAGGAAACTGTAGCAGACGAGACTAAAACAATTAATAAATTATCAAATCTCCAAAATGAAATTGACGAATTATCGGCTAAACAACAGGATATCTTGAAACAAAAGTATGGGGATGAGTATGGATCAGTGGGAGATTTTGAATCTCCAACAGCTTCAACACCAAGCCCACCCTTTAAACCTGCATTTGCGGCATTCAGTTACGGTGCGTATACACACTACAAAGGCATGAGCCAATACGGAGCTAAAGGACGAGCTGACAAAGGAGATGACTACAAGGAAATTTTGAAATTCTACTATAAAGTGGATGCTAAGGAAAAAGACGACTTTCCCAGCAAATTGTGTGTTGAAGGATACGGTGACCTAAGCTTCTCCAAATACCTCTACGGCATAGCCGAAATGCCAAGCGACTGGCCAGATGAGGCCTTAAAGGCCCAGGCTATAGCGGCTCGTTCTTATGCGTACCGTTACTACAAAGCCGGAAAGTGTATTTGTACAACTCAAAGCTGCCAAGTTTATTCCAAGAGCAAAAGCGACAACCCACCTTCAAAATGGAAAAGCGCTGTTGACGATACTGAAGGTATCATTTTGGACAACGACATAGTTGCCTATTATTCATCAACAACCGGTGGCTACATTGATAATGTGGGATGGGATACGGAATGCGGTAGCTCTTCTTGTTGGCCAAGCAAAGCCTATGAAAAGAGTTCTCCCTGGTTTTACAAGGCATGGTATACAAAAAGCTATAACAACAGTGACTCCTGTGGAAGAGGGCACCCTTGGCTTTCGGAAAAAGAAATGGCGGATATTTTAAATGCGTATGTGGTTTGGAACAAAGGCAACAATAGTGATAGAGACCACATTTCTCCTGTAACAACAAATTGTTGGGGGGGAGATCCCTACTCACTTGATGAGATGGCCGATAAGGCTGGGGATTATGGAACCAAATACACTAAAGTAACTTCAATAGATGTTGAAGTAAGTAACGGGGGATACACTTCAAATGTTACTTTAAGAACCGATAATGGAACTGTTTCAGTTAACGGCGAGACATTTAAAACTGTTTTTAACTTAAGAGCTCCCGGATATTTATCAATAAAAAGCAAGCTTTTCGACATGGAAAAACGCGAATAATCCTGACAATACAAGTTAGAAGTTTTAATAACAAAACGCAAATTGCTTTATCATTGTGGATAACTTAGTTACCATTTTAGCTACTGCCTAAAATTTTCTACCAAAACTAGCAATGACCAACCAAACAGCTCAAAATTTAGAGGAACTGTGGGCTTCTATACTGGGGGAAGCTCAGCTTAATATTGCTCCTGCCATATTTAACTCCTTTGTGTCACGCACGAGCCTGGATTCAATTGTGGATAATAGAGCCATTGTTGCCTGTTCCGACTCAATGGTTAAAAGCAACGTAGAAAAAAAGGCAAAACAAGAGCTTCTTGCTGCTCTAAACAAACGCTCCCAGAAAAAACTTGACCTTGAGTTAATCATTAAAAAAGTTAAGGCTAAAACTCTCGATACAGGACCTGTTGGGCCTCTATTCACTCCACCCAGGGACGAGGAAATAGTAGTTAAAGAAAAGCAACTTCAAGCGGGGTTAACTCCAAAATATACTTTTGAAAATTACATTTTAGGAGGGCACAACAATTTGGCGCATGCTATTGCTGTGGCAGTGGCAACCAGGCCGGGGGAGCAATACAATCCAGTATTCTTTCACTCGGGAGTAGGTCTGGGAAAAACCCATCTTTTACAAGCAATAGGGAATAATATTCTTAGAAACCACCCTGCCACAAAGATTATTTATACAACAGGGGAAACTTTCACAAACGAGTTAATCGATGCAATACAAAGCGGAAAGGCAGGTAAAAAGTCGAAATATACTACAAACGAGTTTCGAAACAGGTACCGTCACGCTGATGTTTTTTTAATAGACGATGTTCAATTTATTATTGGAAAAGACGCTACTCAAGAGGAACTGTTCCACACGTTTAACTCCTTATACATGTCGGGAAAGCAGATCGTTATAACTTCGGATCGTCCTCCAAGCGAGTTCAAAAATTTGGCGTCTCGCATAACTTCCCGCTTTGCCATGGGAATAATTGCCGATATCCAAAAACCCGGATTCGAGGAACGTGTTGCAATACTACGAGCGCGGCGAGATTTCTTAGGGGAAGACATTTCCGACGAAATAATTAGTTATATTGCTCAAAACATTAGTTCAAACATTAGAGAACTCGAGGGTGCTTATATGCAAGTTTCTGTGAAGGCTCATTCCAATAACATGCAACCAACTGTAACCATGGCTGCGGAAGCTTTGGGACAAAGTTATAGAGAGACAAAGAAACCTACAGTAAATATCAATGAGGTATTAAAGGCTGTGTGCAATTATTATTCGGTAAATATTCCGGATATCAAAGGCCCAAGAAGACATAAAGAAATAGTTATTCCCCGCCAAGTTGCGATGTATCTTATGAAAGAGTTTACAGAAACACCTTACATTGCAATCGGGGATTTACTAGGGGGAAGGGATCATACAACAATAATGCACGGCGCTGAAAAAATACATCAAAAAGTAACTGAAAAAGGAAAAATCTATACCGATGTTGCTAACATCAAACAAACTTTGGGCTATTAAAAAACCCGGGTAGTTTTGAATTAACCACCCGGGCATGCTTTACAAATTCTTTATAACCACCGTGTGGTTATCCGGATCAAGCCCAATCACAAAGTATTTCTCAATACCAATGTTAACTGCCTCTCCAGTAGCGATACTCTGCCCTTTAAGATCAACGGAACCTTTAAAGGTACAATAAGCTCTGGGATTTCTCATGATAGTGCGAAGATCGCTGGCTGAGATACTCAGTCCTTCCTTGAGAACAAAACACTCCCACTCCTTATTGTTCTCGTTCCCAATCACATTGACTTGAATAACTCGATAAGCACCAACTAAAAAAAGCGCCATCATAATTACCGCTACAATAGCAACTAACCCTGAAAAAACCCACACCGGACTTAATAAATTAGTCATCAAAAGCCTCCTATCTATAGTTTTAGACATTATAGCAATAAACGAGAGACTCATCAACTATAGGACAACCATACACTCCCTATAGCTAACCAATGTGCATAACAGAGAATTACTATACAGGTTAATGTGGGTAAGTAGGCATTTTTCTCCACATAGATATCTACATGAAAAACAGCCTTGTACACACTAGAAAAATAAAGCGGGTAAAGGAAAAGAAACATTTGGGCATAAGAGGGACACTGGGAATCTCAAGTTGAAGTTATCTACAACAAACAATGTTATTATTAACCACAGTTACAAGATTATTTGAGAGTATCCACTTATAAACAGTATTAATACTAAGACTACGTATTATATATACAAATTTATTATTACCTAATTTGTGGATACACAGGTATGTTTTATACAACACTCGCTTTAGCTAAATTAACAACACTGATAAGTAAACTATTAAATATAGGGGCAGGATCCACATGGCCCGGACATGTTGCTCTTAGAGTTTATCCAAATCTATTTAGAGATAGCCATTTTAGGTTTAATAAAGGGTTAATACTTATCACAGGTACCAACGGTAAAACCACTACAGCCAAGCTCTTATCTATGTCCTTAAGGAATTTGGGCAACTTTGTTGTCACAAACAGCAGTGGTGCAAATTTGCTAAACGGCATTGCCTCTGCTTTTTTATTGCAGTTTAGCTTAACAAAGAAATTTGATTATGGAGTGTTTGAGGTTGACGAGGCTGCGTTTCCAAAACTTTTAGAACAGACCAGCCCTAATGTGGTTTTTTTGCTTAATATCTCTAGGGATCAGCTGGATCGCCATTGGGAACCGGATTTAGTTTTTGAAAGGTGGGTAACTGCCTTAAAGAATACCACTCCCCTACCCTATATAATTGCTGATTCTGAGGAGCCAAAATTTGGTTTGATGGCAACTCTACTAGATGAAGATAAAATAACATTCTTTGATAAAGATTCCCCTCTTAAACTACGTTCTCATAAGGTGTTTTATAACGATAAAGATTTAGGCTCTAGCAATTTGGCCGGTGAATTTAACCGCAAAAATCTTAATGCCGCCGCAAAAGCGATGGCTTTGCTTGGTTTTAGTTATAAAGACGTTGTTGCTTCACTAAAAGACTTCAGTTTCGCTTATGGAAGAGGGGAAAAAATTGAGTTTAAGGGCAAGGATTTTAGGATTTTATTGGCCAAAAACCCAAAAAGCTTTAATACTAACCTGGATGATTTGCTAGATCCTTCGGGGGATGCGATCCAAGCCTTCCCTGAAGCATTACTGTTTATTTTAAACGATAACATCCCTGATGGGAGAGATATCTCATGGATTTACGATATAAATCCTATAAAACTTAAAGAAGTATGTAAGGATAAGGCAGTTTTCGTTGCAGGCACTAGATGCTTTGACATGGCGGTAAGACTGCAATATGCCGGTGTTTTTATTGACAAAGCCAATGTAGATAAAGAAATAGCCGAAGTATTAAAGCGACTAGCTTCAAAAACGGAACTAAAGAATGTTACGGTATTACCAAATTATTCTTCTATGCTTGCTTTTAGGAAGTTAGTTTTGGGACGAAGTATTTTATGAGTACTACTAAATTAACAATTGGATACTTATACAAGGAAGAAATGAATTTGTACGGAGATAATGGAAATATAGAAGTAATGCTAGACAGAGCTCGGAGAAGAGGGATTCAAACCGAGGTTATTGTGATTGATACAACAACAAATCCAAATGACCCTAGCTTGAAAGGAGTGAATTTTATGTTTATGGGGGGAGGTTCTGATTATTCTCAACGGGAAACTTACCAGGACTTTATAACTAACAAAAAGCAATTGTTACAAAGCTATGTGGAAGAAGGAAAGACAGGATTATATATTTGCGGCGCTTATCAACTAATGGGCAATTATTACAAATCTGCAGACGGCTCTGTGTTAAAAGGATTGGAAATTTTTGATATTTACACTCAGCATTTTGGGTATTCTAAACAAAGGTGTACAGGGAACGTTTTAGCCGAACTTACAAATAGTGCTATTAAGGGTCCCACTTCTGTTGTAGGTTTTGAGAATCATGGTGGTAGAACTTACCTTGGTACCGGTTGTAAGCCTTTTGCCACATTAAAGTTTGGGTTTGGCAACAATGGCGAAGATAATACTGAGGGCTTGCTATACAAAAACAGCTTGTGCACTTATCTTCATGGACCTCTTGTAGCCCGTAATCCACACATAGCCGATTATTTATTAGCCAAAGCCCTAAATGTTGATAAACTGGAACAATTGGATGACTCTCTTATATACGATGCCCACACTGCCTCAACAAAATTGAAGCAATGAAAGCAAAAAAACTATTTTTTTTATTAATACTGTTGCTCCCGCTAAATTTGGGAAAACACTTTGTAATAAAAGATTCCTATGTTTTGGGTTTATTAATAGATTATTTGATTCCCACGATATTCGTTCAAGACATCTTGGTTTTTTTGATAATTCTTTTTTGGGTAAGCGATCTTGTAAAAAAAGGCTCCTTGACCCAAACTGCACTAAGCCTGATAAGTAAGAACTCTGTAAAACTTCTGGTGTTCTTTATTTTTAGTGTATTTTTATCTGTATTAGATTCACAAAGAATTTGGCCATCACTGTATTCATTTTTACGCCTCACCCTCTATTCAATCTTGGCTTTGTATATAGCTAAAGAATATAATTTTGAGCAAGATGCCAGAAAGACGATTGCGTTGTTCCTGGTGTCTGTCTTTTTAGTGGCAGTACTTGGTTTAGCTCAGTTTGTAAATAAAGGGTCTGTTTTTGATAATTACTTGTTTTTTGGTGAACAGCCTTACTCGCTGTCTACTCCTTTAGTTGCTAAAGACAGCTTTTTTGGAAGGCCTGTTTTGCCTCCGTATGGGCTTTTTAGGCATCCTAATATTCTTAGTGTGTTCTTGGTTTTTGCTATTTACTTGTGCATCAGGTTTGCCACAAGAACCAAACTAAAATTTTTAGCTCTATTTGTTATGTTTTCGGTGTTTCTTGCTACGCTAAGTTACTTTTCCTGGCTGTCTTTAGTAGTTATTTTTTCTCTGGAATTATTTAGCAAAGAGCAGACGGCCAAGATCCCACTGTATGTTTGTTTACTCATATTTCCTTTTATTTTCTTATTTTTTCCAAAGCTGCTGCCTTTTCAACAGAACATATCTTATTTAAGAAGAGAAGAGTTTTTAAAGTCGGCATATTATCTTTTTTTGGAAAAACCATTGTATGGGGTGGGACATAACAATATAACTCTAGTTGTAGAAAAATATATGAATGTACCCCATGATTTACGTTTTACCCAGCCTGTGCACAATGTTTCTGCTTTAATTGCCGCTGAATCAGGGTTGTTTAGTTTTATATTTTATATCTTGTTTGTGGGGAATTTATTTGTAAGAAAAAAGAACCCAACTATTCAATTATTGCTTGTTGCTGTAGTGTTTCTTAGTGGGTTCGATCATTACTTTTTTACTATTCATCAAACTCAATTGCTTTTCTGGATAGTTGCAGGACTGTCATTAGTCTGAAATAATAGTGAAGATGAAATTAAATAGAAAACTGCTCACTATTTTATTGTTGCTAGTTCTTCCTGTTTTTCTTACAGCCTGTACCTTAAAAGATATCCCCCTAATAGGCGGACTTTTTGGCGGAGGAACCGGTCCTGCTAAGAAACCTACTACAATAACAATGTGGGGCCTTTGGGAGCAGGGTGACGTAATGGATGCCGCCATAGCTAAATACAAAGAAAAGAATCCCCAAATTAACGTGGTCTACGATGACAGAACAATCACGGATCTTGGCAGCTATAAAGAGACTGTTGCAAGCAGAACGTCCCAACCAGATTTTACTGATGTTGTTTTGGTCCACAATTCCTGGGTAGGGCAACTTTCCTCTGGTTTAGATCCGGTCCCGCCCGAAGTTTTTACTTCGGAGCAGTACTCGAATGCCTTTTACCCTTCTGCAGTTCAAAGTGCTAAGGTTGGGGAGCAATTATTCGCAGTACCCCTATTTTATGATGGGATTGCTTTGGTTTATAACAAAGACCATTTTGATTCAATTGGGCAGAAAAACCCTCCTACTTCCTGGGAGGAATTCCGAAGAATAGCCGAAAGACTCACTGATGTTGAAGATGATCGTTCTGGAAATGCCGTGAAGGTAAATAGATATGGGGCAGCTATAGGGACCGCAGATAATATAGATTTCTTTCCCGATATTTTAAGTGCCTTATTTCACCAAGCGGGGGCTTTAATTCCTAATGACTTTGAGAAACAGAAATCTCAGGATGCGTTGTCGTTTTATGTTAAATTTGCCAAGGATTATAGAGTGTGGAGTAGCGATATGCCCGAAGCCTCAAAAGCTTTTGCAGCGGGTAAGGTTTCCATGATTTTCGTACCTTCCTGGAATTTGGCGGACATCTTAATGGCCCGTCCTGATATGAATATAGGAGTAGCTCCTCTTCCGCAAATTTCTACCAATCCCGAGGATCATGTTAGTAATGCTAGCTTTTGGATGTTGGCCGTACCAGCTGGTAGCAAAAATAAAAGTACAGCTTGGGATTTCATCAAATTCTTGGCTAGTGAAGATGCCCAGTTAACAATTCATAGCGAAGCTTTAAACTATCGAATTTATGGAGCTCCTTATAGTTTGAAATCGCTAAAAACGCAGTTGATCTCAAGTGAATATCTTGAACCCATACTTAGACAAGCAGATTCGTGCGGAGGAGTGTGCAATACCACATCAGCTATCAGTTTGTTGTCGGGTAGATCAGGTAATGTTAAGCAAGTAGGTTTACTGAGGGATGCGGTTAATAAACTGCTAACCGATCCTAAAGTAACTCCTTTAGATGCCCTAAAAGAAGCCAAAGCTGCATTTTTCAAATAATTTGTTAAACTTCCGTTATGATTATATTAGGAATCGAAACATCATGCGATGAAACTGCCGCCGCTTTAGTTGAAAACGGCGTAAAGGAATTATCAAGCGAAATAGCTTCATCCAAGGATTTTCACGAAAAAACAGGAGGTATAGTGCCTGAAATTGCCGCCAGAAAGCAATTAGAATGCATCGTTCCGGTCATTGAGTCGACCCTAAAAAAGGGGAATGTTAAGCCTGCTCAACTAGATGCCATTGCAGTAACCGTTGGTCCGGGTTTAATTGGGTCATTAATTGTTGGAGTTGAGTCAGCGAAGGCTTTATCTTTGGCGTGGCATAAACCTGTTGTTCCCGTTAATCACTTGGTAGCACACATATATGCTAATTTTATCGGAGGAGGAGTTATTGAATTTCCCTTTGTGGCTTTGTTAGTAAGTGGCGGCCACACCGACCTAATCTTATTACGAGCTCATGATGATTTTGACTATTTAGGGGGAACGTTGGATGATGCCGCCGGAGAAGCTTTTGATAAAACCGCCCGCCTGATAGGAATTTCTCGATATCTGGGAGGTGCTAAATTGTCGAAACTTGCTTCAACCTGTGAAAAAAATACTTTGTCTGGAAGGTTACCGCGACCGCTACTTCACGACAACAGCCTGGATTTTTCATTTTCGGGGCTTAAAACAGCAGTAAAAAGACTTTATGAAACAGAACACCCCGATGTATCCTGTATCTCAAAGGAATTTGAAACAGCTGTTGTGGATGTGTTAGTTGAAAAAACTACTAAGGCTGTAAAAAGGTGTGGGGTTAAAAGCGTGTTGTTAGGGGGCGGTGTTGCTGCAAATATGTTTCTGAGGGAGGCTTTAAAAGGCAAATTGAGTGAAATAGGGGTGTCTCTGCATGTTCCTTCTTTAGACCTGTGTACGGATAATGCTGTGACCGTGGCATCCCGAGCATTTTTCGCCCACACTCCCCTGCCGTTATCGAGTATAGTGGCAAACCCCTCGTTAGGTTTTATGGACTAGTATTAAAGCTAGCTTTTATGTAAAATTTACATATGAACCAACCTTCTGGTCCTTTTGATATGCTTAAAGACGTTGTCGGAGAATCGGAAATACCCGCGCCCGGTCATATTACTTCAGTTTGGGATATCGCCGCGGCAATCGCAAATTTTATGACTCTTATGGCTGCCGGATTGGCAATCGCCGGATTGGCTTATGCCTTTGTACAGTATGCGACCAGTCAGGGAGATCCTAAAGCTGTGGATAGGGCTCAAAAGGCTGTTACAGGGTCTGTGGTGGCCTTCGTTGTCACTTTTTTGCTGTGGTCTATCCGAAGAATAATAATTGGTACCTTAACGCAAGAAGGAGTATATATCGGAAATGATCCGGGGATTTAATATGAAGAACATAATAACTTTTTTAGTAACCATAGCTTTTATTTCAACCCTAACGGGTTCGTATGCTCAGGCAACTTGGAGAGATTATTGTGAGTTGGAAGCAACTTCCCAAGACCCTCCTCCAGAGGCTATTATATGCCCGATAGGTAAACTTCTTACTATTGGAGTATATGCTGTGGGGGCAGTTTTTGTAGCTGTTATGGCTTTTGGCGCTTGGAAAATGTCGATGGCTTTGGGAGATGCCCGTGCTTTGGAGGGGGCTAAGATGACCTGGACTTATGCAGTAATGGGCCTTTTTATTGTATTGGCCTTTTTTGGGTCTTTTTCTATGATATCAGGCATGCTTGGAATTCGAAGTGATACCTTTATTGCCACTCCGGAAGCTTTGGTAGATAAAATGGCAGAAGGCTTGTCTAATCTTCTGGAAGTAGCTCAAGTAACAACCACTCCGTAAGTCTAAATTTATTTATAAAGTCCTCCCTCAAGAAATTCGGTTTCAATCGTGGGCATAATATCGATTTTATTTACACTAATTTCGTAGCTTTTAGTTTTGGTTAAGGTCACTTTATATGTGTTTTTTCCTACAGGCACGTATTCGGGAGCCACATAAACTACAATTGTTGAGTTTCTATCGATCCTACTGCTAAATTTTAGAGGGGGCTCTATTGAGACACTTATGTCCTCGTCTTCGATATCTCTGTCTAAATAAAATTTCAAAATGAGAGCGGCTCCCCTATCAAGTTCTATATCTTCTAATATTTCAGGAGAGGTCTTTAGTACAACAGGGTCTCTTATATTTACCTGTTTATAATTTGGTGTGATGTTTTCTCCTCCAGGGTTTATAAGATTCCAAAAGTACCAAAATCCCCCGATGATTGCTGTCAATATTATTAGTCTTAATATATTTTTTTTATCCATACTTCCTACCTTGATGGAGCGATGCAAACGTGTGATTCAGGAACCACTTGATCTCCGTCTATTGTTAATTCTACATGAACATGGTCGTATATGGCGCCTGTGGGGTAGGGTGAAAGTACTGTACCTATTTGGTCCCCAGGTGAAAATGATCCTGATGGACATGAAACCAAATGGGATACCCCCATCTCATATTTTCCTTCATCACCGTCTCCTATAAAACCCGCCATAACACCGGCAGAGGCGCCTTTATACGTTAAATTCCAACATCTTGACGAATCCCATGTTGTTACGCCCCCAATAGAAGGCGCAATTGCTGTGTAGTCGGATGTGTTAGGGTGTACATCTACAGCATATCCCCAACCATCTCCAAGAGGGCTTTGATCAGAGCACCAGTTATTAGAGTTATAAGGGCCTTTAATTTTATCCGGCCACTGTGGTATAGAGTAGGAGCATTCGTAATTACATGAATCCCTGTCAACATGACCGCACCAATAATCATTTGATCCATGGGCGTACATATCTGCCTCATTTCCGGCATAGGAGTGTCCCCATCCGGCTCTAGTGTAATGCTCTAAAACGCAGGGGTAATCTCCGGTTTCTTCTTCCGCAGGGCAAACCGGATTTCCTGAATCATCTTGATCACATGCATCTCCTTTTTCAGTGTTCGGGCAACATTGGTCATTGCAGCAAATGCCTTCGCAGTCCTCTTCGCAGGAACCTTCCTCCGGAGGCTCAGCCACCTTACAGACCTTGTCAGGTGCACATGTGGCCTCCTCATCGCAGCATATTGGGTTGCTGGCACAGCTTTGTCCCGTTGGAATACACTTTTCTTTCATTGGAGGATAAATGCTAAAAGTAGCGTGAGCTTCTCCTTGTACACTCGGTATTGGGGGGTCTTCCGATGTTCCCGGAATATCTATTGTGGCAGTCGCTACTATTCTGGAATTCATTTTTCCTAGCGCTTTTTTTCCATTGTTTGCCGGCATTTTAATTGGCGTCTCCGAATTGGTTGCAAATGCCGACGTGCTAATGCCTCCTCCGTCTGTATACACAACGCTTACATCGCCATTCAGATCTATCTGTTCTACAACCAAAGTGTATCCTGCGGAACCCTTTATTCGGGTTAAATCGATTTTTGGTTCAACGACTAACTCATACCTAGCCTCAGTTCCCTCACTTGTATATGGTTCGGGGGGGTTAGTAATATCCACGCCGTTATGGGTTACTATCACGTCTAGTCGAACATCAGCTACTTGTGTGATTGAGCCGGTAGCTGCATCGAGTACGGAAGAGTCGGAGTTTGAGGCTAGTTGTTTGTTTGCATCCGCATACCGTATTTCGTTAATTAAGACACCTTCTTGGTCTTCCGCTAAATTAGAAAACCATTTAGTAGGATCAAGCGGTGACAGTGCTGACCCTATAATAGTTTGAAGAAGAATCACAAACAACGCCATTGGAGCCATAATTAAAAGAGTTATATACGAAAGGGTTTTAATTATTTGTTGAATTTGTTTATCTACTGCTCTGAAAGCTTTTGTGAGGTCGCCTGTAGCGATACCCGAAATCAAATCCTTGCCAAACACAAGAGTTTTCTTAAAAAGTATTCGCAGGATCGGAACTAAAAATTTTTCTACCAGCGGAGCTAAAAAGGCCCCAATACCCCCGGTTAAAGCCCCCAATCCAAACTTTAACCCAAGCTTAAGCAAAAGCTTACTCAGCATGTTCTTAATTGCAGTTGATAATCCTCTAAATGCGGCACCGAAAACCTTGGTTAGACCCTCGAAACCCAATTCCTGTAAGCGGTCCTGCCACCCGGGGATCATCATTAGCCACTTTCCTATCGCGTACCTTTTCCCCCCAATTACTACGCCAAAATTTTTTATAGCCGTTTGAACCTGGTTAAGTTTTGACCAAACTCTCTGAAGGTGTCCTATATATTTTGTTGTTATTTTGAAGGTATCCGGATTGGCATTCTCCCTTTTTAAGGCATAATAGAGAGCAAGCATAAAACCTTCGCTATCTAAATCCGCACCATTAAACTTATTTAAGCCCCGTAAATAATCCTTAAATTCTTTCAGTTGCTTGTCAAAATATGCGCCGTCTTCAGCTGATAGTTTTATTCCCAAAGCTTGAAATATAGCCAAGCGGGTAGCATTGTCTGAAAACTTGGCTTTTTCTGCCAACAAAGACGCCAAAAGCTTTGGATCCAAGTGCATCAAGTCCCCCATTAAGTGTGTAGCATTAGATGTTCTCGCAGCATCTCCGCTTCCGACGACAAATTCGAAAATTTTATCTCCAAGCATTCCGTTCGCGGTGATATTTACGCCATTTACAAGCCTTAAAGCTTCTTGCCTATTCTTTTCAAGTTTTGCATAAATTGTAGAGTTTAATCTTTTTAGGTAATCTTCTTCCGATTCGTTTTTTAGCTTTTCTAATACCAACTTTGATCTTACGCGTTTATAATATTCGGCATCCTCTTCCCATCGCCACTCTTTTGTCAACGGATCCTTTACCCTGACCTTAGCCAAGGTTCCCTTTGCGGCCTTATTTCGGTAACTTAAATTTATTCCATGCGATAAATCCGCGTTTCCCAGCTTAACATCGAATTTGTACTGGTGCCCAGAGCCCAAATTATCAGTGTTTTCCCTTTCGTCTACTATCAGGCCAAAATAGTGAGTTCTTTTAAGGGTTCTATCAATTATTGTTCCTGTAGTGACCTTGTCGACCCATGGTTTAAGAACTTTATTGTATAGATGTCTCTGTACCAGTTTTCCCTCGGCCAAATCGTCTATTAACTGTTCACAATCGCGCTGTATACGCTCTGTTTGCTCTCCCCTAAGTAAAGCCATAACCTTTTTGGATCTGGTTCCATCGGCTTCTTGCAAAATATCCGCCATTCCTCTCGCACCCCTTTTTGAGTAAATTAGGCCGTTTTCTATTCTTAAGTCAAACTCTCTTTTTAGATTAGGCCCCAAGAATTCATCCCCGCCTTCAAGTTTTCTTCCGCGGTAGGTTACGTTATCGATCAAAGCGTGTTGAACTCTCGCTGCGCTTCTTACATCGGCGCCTTTTATGGAAGCCCCAATGTCTTGGTATACTCCTGTTACTTTCTTTTTGTTGTCCGAAACTATACTTCCGGCAGAATCCCTCTCTACAAACCGGGTTAAGTTACTTCTTACACCATCTACTTTTTTGTCTAGTTTCTCAACATATCCTTCCAGATTTGACAAGTAACCATTATGCTTATTGGTTACAGCCCTTAGTTCGGCTATTCTGGCTCTCACATCGGCTGTTCTTTCTTGGACTTGTTCCAGAGTTCCCGATCCGCATCTCAAAATCTTATCCCCCTCTATCTTGACGCCAATTTCCTGATCGGTGACAGTTGCCCACTTTGTAGGATCGGGTGCTCTCCCCTCAGCTTTAGCTTTATTAAGTTCTGCTTTTTGTTTCTCCCCTAATACTCGTATTCTGATGTTTTCAATATTCTGCAGTGTTTTGTCTCTAAGCTCATCCGACATTACTTCATCAGGATTCACAATCCAGTCGTTTTTGGTTTTTAGTAAGTTTGCGATGGGAGCGGAGGCGTCTGCTTGGCTATAGATACCCAAAAATCCCTTTTGTAGTCCATGTTCCCCTCTTGCCTCTTCAAGAGCGGCCAGGGATTTTGATAGTGCCAATTCTTTTTGAAATACGGCAAATTGAGTTTGATCATGGGCACTTGAACCTGCTAATACACTCGAGAGTTCTTGTTCTATAGCGTCAAAAGAAGCTACTCTAACTTTGTCCTGTGCCATTCCTCTGGTAAATTTTACTTTCTCAAAGGCTTCAAGATTTATCATCTTGGCGGCCACATCTCCAAAGGCGGCATCCAGTTCCAAATCCCTGCTTCTTTGGATCGGATCACTGGACTTTCCCAAATACAAAGGGTTAGCTGTTCCGGCAGGTTCTCCAAGAGCCCTGCCTCCCTTCGAGCGGGCTTCCGCGATTGCTCTTTCAATTCCAGACATCGAGTGCTCTTTGCCTTCGTCATCTACCCAAGAAACGTATTCGTTTTTTAGTAGGGTTTCTTCCCACGCATCCTTGCTGTATTTGGTGGCAAAATCTCCAAAGTTGCTTTTAGCTAAATCTTTCACATCCACACCTGTTCCTGCTTTCACCCAGTCGTTAAGGGTGTTCTTTACCTGAGTCTTGAAATTTTCACTAACAGTTCCTTTGCCGGAAACCCAGTCCAGTGGATTTAACGAAAGGTTCACACCAAATGCTCCCGGAAGTTCACCGTAGTCATAATCGTAGAATTCACCAATATCCGAATTTACAGGTTTAATAGTTGCTTTGAGTTTGTTTTTAAAGTCATTAATTATTTCATCCCTAATCTGCCCGGGAAGTCCCTCTATGTCAAAAGCCATATCATCTATTGCTTGTGTAAAATCTGCAAAAGGGTACTCGATAGGTTTTACATAATCTCTGGGTTGAAACGGTTTTGGTTCTTTTTCTCCTTGGTAATAACCGGGGTAAAAGGGACTCATACCGGTTTTATCGGCGGGTTCCGGTATATATCCTGCATAAAAGGGGTTTACTGCCATACTTAGTTATTCTATAATAATTATGTTGTAATTGTACCTCATTTTAAGGGTTAATTTATGAGTTTTTTTAGAAGACTGCCTTACATTTTTAGCTTGTTATTAATACTAGCTCCTGTGTTGTCGACCCCGGTACTCGCTGCAAAATGCGACTTGCCTCAATGCGAACTAGAAAAAAAATCATCAAGATTTAGAATTTCCAAGTTTGGTATTAACCTACCAAACATGATAGGACAGGCAATCGAATCAATTCCCGAGGTACTTTTCGATGCTATATCCGGCAGGACTCTTACCGAGGTTGTTCAGTGTGAGGATAAACTCAGGGCCAAGGTAGGACTAACTGGAGATGTAGGGTGGGATCCTGCCTTTGGTTCTTCAGAGGAGGTTTGTAAAGCAGTGGCAGGAGAGATAGCGTTTTTCGGTGGTTTTGGGACAAGCCCTATTCCCGGAAGTGCCCTAGGCATGGCATATGGTTTAGAGCATGGTTTAAAATCCACTCCCCCTCCGGTTAACCTTGCTTATTTTTGGAATCGCACCATAGAGGACCTTCCGATAGCTAACAAGGCATTAGCGGCCGATGTGCAGTACAATTCACCTCTCCTAGATGTTTTTTACTCGTTATGGCAATTATCCCGAAATGTATCCCTGGCTCTTATGTCGGTAATATTGCTTGTAATAGGCATAATGATCATTTTACGAAAAAAAGTGAACCAGCAGGCTGTTGTTACAATTCAGTATGCCATTCCAAGGATAGTAGTGTCATTTATATTAATACTGTTTAGCTATCCCATAGGTGGTATTATGGCAAGTTTAGGGTGGAATTTGTTTTCCAATGCATGGAGGATAGTATTCGAGTTTATGGGGGATAATATCTCCGCCCCTGTTGATGCGACAGGGAAAATTATGGGTTTTTCGGGGGCTTTTTCCCTCCTTGCCATTGTGGTATCTGGCGTTTTGTTCTTTAGCGGAGCAGGAGTGGTCTTGCTTACGTTTGCTATAGGATTACTAATAGTTCTTATTCTGATGTTTGTGTATCTTAGCGTTAAAGCATTTCTAATCTATTTAAAACTCATCATGTCGATAATGTCTGCACCTATAGAGTTTGTTATAGCCGCAATACCAGGCAGTGAAACCAGAATATCCGCTTGGTTCAAACGTATGGCCATCTATGTACTTACTCTGTTTGGGATGGGGGCAATGGTTCCTATAGGAATTCTGGTTAGTTTCAAACTGCTGGAAGGTTCTGTAAACGCCAATCAGCTGGGGTGGGGCTACCTAATAGGCATGTTCGGCCCTGTGTTTGCTATTCTTTACTGCTTTGGTGCTGCAATTAGAATGGAAACAACAATAACTAAGTTTATCGATCCTGACTCACTAAAGAAGAGATAGAGCTTATTTACAAGCGTTTAGTATCTCGCTTATTTTGCCCCCTGCTGCGTAAACAGCATAATCCGGGTTGCCGCTATTGTATTCACCCTCAAGGTATACCGGCCAATAATTAAGTGATTTCATGGCTCCTGCCGTGATTTCCCAAGAACCGGGACCCATTCCCATCCAACTATCGTAATTGCAGGTGTTAGGTGCATCTCCCATCACCTGCTCACTAGCGTATCTTTCTGCAAAGTTTCTGATACCTGCCGCTGTAACATATGCAGAGTCTAGGAAGTTGCATCTGTGTGCCGTTTCTCCTCTTCCCATAGAAACCGTGTTTAATGCATCATAGGCTGTTCCGAAGGTATTTCCGGGGTCATTGCGCGTTTTAATATTTTCAAAGGCAGGCCCTGTTAGATAAAAAGGACCTTGTTCATTATAGTTTAGATCGTTACAGTAATAAGTTTTTCCGTTGCGTGTTTTCACGTATTTGTCTAAGCTCGACCACCAGGGAGTTGTTCCAACCTGAATCGAGCTTAAACTCCAAATCAGATTTTGCTCTTCTCTACTGATATTGCTGGCAAGGCTGATACGGCTTTCCGGTTTTGATATGTCTCCCTGTTTCCAGTAGTCCGCAAAGTCGTTCAACCCTCCGGTTATCTTCATCTGTGCCAATAACAGCGATGCAGGAACCTGGAAAGCGTTTGCTGCCCCTTGAAGAACTTTTACAAAAGTTGGGGAAAACGTGTAGGTAGCAGGATCTACACCTAATGCCGTTTTGCAGGCTGCTGTGTTTAAAGCTGAAAGTCCACATCCCGGAACGAGTTTGTCCAGATCAGCCTCTGCAGGATTAGGGACATCTTTAAGTGAGCAATCCCATCCATAATCAAGAGTGTTGGTAGAACAAACATTTGGAGTAGGATATTCGATATCAGGTGCGTATCTTCCGTCTGTCGCGTATTCCTGCATTTCCTGGTATTTAACTCCTGATCCGGGGGCCTTATCCTTTTCAACACCAATTGGTGTAGTTCTCTGCTCTGTTCCTGCTACATCTTCCGCGGTAGACATTGCAGGTATATTAAATCCCCCTGCAACCATAGTTACGTCGATGGGCATACAATAACTTGGGTCGTCACTCACCGGGCAGTACTCACCTACTTCTCCAATAGATCTCGGGTTTTTCAATGCCAGGTACTCGGCTCCAAGCATGGACTCTGTGTAAGGGTAGTCATCCGGTTCTTCTTCTGTCTCTGTAGCGTCCGATGCCTGCTCATTTTCTGCATTTTGTCTTTGTGGCACAATATCCATAGTAGCCATCATTTCGGCCGAGCCATCACACTCTTTAAATTTGCCCTGTGCCCCAAACGGCCCTGCTACTTGAACGGTGCAATAAACTTCATCTGATACATACCAGGCGTTAGGACACTGATACTGTTTCCCGGGTTCCGAGTTACCGTTCTTATCTTCGCACTCGCCTGTTGCACAGCATTCATTTGTCCCTGCCAAGCAGTTTTGCGGCGAGGGGGTATCACCTTTACAGGTGCTGGCGCATATATTGCCGGGATCTCCACTTCCGCAGCCACTTTCACAGCAAACACTCACGTTTTCGTTACCCTCACCATTTACCGGACAACACGTGTGATCACATTCCTTATCGCAACTTTTTCCCTCCGGAGCTTTATCTATTAGAGTTGTTTTTTGTTTCCAGGCACAATACACCCATTCGAATTTATTGCAGCTGCTTTCGTTTACACCGTCCCCTGGCTTTTTACAGTCAACCGGTCTGCAAGTCCTGCTTATAGGTACATTGGGTCCCATTTTCTCTCCATTGATTGTAACTTCTCTTCCTATGTTTATGTCCTCCGTGAAAGGCAGTTTTTTATCATCCTCATCAGAGCCCGCGTCCTCATCCCCGCAGTATTCATTCATTGGTATTACCGTCCCAAACTTTTCTGCCACTTTTGAGCTATGGTCTTCTCCTCTAGGTTTGTTGCTGTTATCTCCGAGCCCATTTCCCCAAGGATAACAGTAATTTTCTCCCCAAGGGGATACGACCCTATCATCTTTAATTTGTGTTTTAAAGGTAGAGTCATTGGCGGGTAACGGAAAGAATTTAGCAAAACTTTCCTCAGTTACAGCTTCATAAACACTTCCCCCATCCTCAGTTTCTATGTGATTGTAGTTGACAATAAAGTTATCCATTGGTTCAGGACGTAACTCAGCAATTGTCCCGCCTCTGTCGAAGAAGTTCTTGTATTTGGCTGTTTTACCTTGTAACAAAAGGAGAAACTGTTCAATAACGGTAAATCCGCTTACCTTTATTTCTCCACTACCTGCAGAAGCATTCATTACTGCATCATACAGATGCGTTCCTGCGCTTTTAGCCTTTTCTAGTAAGTCCCCATCCAGTTCAAGAAGCTTTTCAGATCTATTAATTGCTGCGGTGGTGTATCTGATATCCGAGGTTCCCATCGAGGCGGGGTCAGTTGGAGGTGCAGGGGTATTCGCTTGAGGATTTTGCAAATAGTGATGTTCGTCCAGTTGTACTACACCTGTTTCATCATCTATATATTCATTTGATCTATAAAATTCCAATTCGTTATCCTTACTTATAATTATCGAATTAATCTTATCCTTTAAATTGTTAGCATTAGAAAGCATGCAGTAGGTTTGAATTTCGCCTCCAAACTTAACCAGGGGATAATCTTCTCTATATAGTAAGTCTGTGAATGCGGGGTCGTCTTTTACACCAAAGCCCATGGTGGTGGTGTCGGTAAACTTGGGATCTATCGGATAGCTTTCCTGGGATACAGTAAGCCCTTCTGCGTCGGAGATATCTTTTATATTTGATGAAATTTGTGCCCCAAAAGTTACCGAGCCCTTTCCTTCTTCTGGGTTTGAAGCGGGGTCGTTTTTGTAGCCACCAAAAACAATAGCATTGCCGCTTTTTAAGGGATCTTGGCTTTCCATTAGGGCACCTAGCGGATCGCTCTTTGATGGATCTGCGGGGTTTGCTTGATAAGAAGACCCTACAATGCCGTAGGTGCTGGATGAAAGTGCGGTGCCTGCCTTGGCGCTGTAATACATTAGCATTTCAGGGCTCCAATAGTCGCTTCCCAAAGAGCACTCGCCGCCGCCGCAATCCGGATCCCACGGTTTTTTAATTTGGCTAATTTTCACTTCTTCGTCAGTATCAGGCTTAACGCAAATCACAGGGTCATACCCGGTTTCAACGTAATATTTATCCCAAATATCTTCAAAAGTGTTATAGCTGCTTAAGGACACCCCGGGTCCTGTTGTAGTCATTTCGCTTCGATATTCTTCAGTGTCCTTTGTGGGGTCAGGAAGGTCCTCCGGATTAACTCCGTAATTTATTCCAAAAGGATCAGTGCACTTTTTGTATGTTTCACAACTTATTCTTGGGAAAGTGTCGGGATCTAGGAACTTTCTTATCTTTATTCCCAAGCCCTCATTTTCCTGTAAACACATTCCAAAATGTGTTTGATTAAAGGCATAAGTAGCATTTGGATTTTGGGCATATCCAACCAATTCTAATCTAAAAGTCATTTCCCGTGGAAATAGCATAACCGCCTTAGCAGGTAATGCCGGGTAGAATGACTCAATTACATAAGGTTTCGCCTTATTTTCACCTTCTATGCCTCTAGTGTAAGTGTCCAGCTCGTATTTATCAGGGTCGCCGGTATCACACATGTTTTTCCACCAAATATCTTGACTTCGCCTGTCATATGTTAATGTTTTGCAGTCTTTTGACCAAAAGGAACCCTGATGGACAGATCCGGAGTTTGCTGCCCCCGCTATTACACTTGGCACTTTAGCAAAAATGTCCTCATAGTTATTTGGCGTAAACCTTTGGTCAGCCCTTTTTACGCCGCCTACAAAAGTGGTCTCTATTACTGTTTGATTCTTTTTAGCTTCTGATATTTCAACTGTAGACGGCACCTTTCCGGTTCCTTGGTTTCCCATGTCGCAGTTAATATGAACGTTACCCTTTAGGTCCATTATGCGAAATATTGATGGGGCAGGAGGAGGTGTGGCTGGGTCCCGGACAGCTATATCATTCGGGCATCTGGAGTAAATACTAAGATACGGATAGCTTTGAGTGGAATCCAAGCGGATGATGTCATCTAAATCATAAGTGCCGTCTTCCCGCTCGCAAGCCGTAACTAAGTATCTAATTTGCTGGCCGCCGACTACTCTCATTGGGCAGTAAAAATAACCGTCTTCGTTCGAATAAGTAGAACAATAAGGGTGAATGATGTTGCCGTCTAGCTTACATGTAGGCGAGGAAGGATCACATTCGTATATAAACACAGATACGTTTGGGACACCCTTATGTGACATTTGCATATTCCCTGACGCGGCAGACATAGCCTCGTCTTCTTCAAAAGCTTCTTCAGGATCGTGGCTTCGAATAATCCCGCATACAGAATTTTCATTTCCATTTGCCGGTTTAGGGCACCTTGAGCCTTCAATAAATTGGGAATCGTACATATTTTCGGCTAGGGTTTGTGTTCCAAACGCAAACAACAGGAATAATGTAACTAAAACCGCTTTATATTTCATAAATCAGTCTAAATTATAACCTACGGCTATTCGATACCAAAGGCCTTTTAACCTGATAGAATAACGGTATGGCATTACTATTAGTAAAAAATAGAAAAGCACTGTTCGACCACAGCCTTGTTGAAAAATACACGGCCGGTATTGTATTGGAAGGATACGAGGTTAAAGCGATAAAAGAAGGGAAAGCCAACTTCGAAGGATCTTATGTGAGGATACTCGACGGAGAGCCTTTCGTTGTGAATATGTACATAGGAAAATACTCAGCCCAAAGCCAGCCTTTTGAGGAATTGAGAGCCAGGGAGAGTCGCAAATTGCTATTAAACGGCAAAGAAATTGAGGAAATATATAAAGAGTTAGATCAAAAAGGGAAAACCGCAGTTCCACTAGCCTTAATTTTAGACAACAATCGAATTAAGCTTGAGTTTGCTATCGTTAAAGGGCGCAAGGACTATGAGAAAAAAGCAGTAGCTAAGGAAAAGCAGGTTTTAAAAGATTTAGAAAGAGAATCGAAAGAGGTACGCAAGCTGGTTTTTTGATAATATTAATTAATGCCTAATGAAACATTTGAATCTCCAAGACACGAAATTGATCTAAGCTCTTACTCGGAGAAAGAATTAATAGATCCTTTTAGATATTCACATAGAAAGCTAGCTCCCCAGGAGGAGGATCACCTTAAGAGGGAAATGCTCTCGCGTATCAGTGACCCAAAGAAACTGGATGCTTTGTTGGATGAACTCACTCTTAGTTCTGCTGGTTCAGACGGTATTGGGAGAAAATATCCGTTTAATGTTAATAAAGAAAAACTCGAAGGCTTGAGAAAGATGATAGATCAGGAATTGGACAAGCGTTATGGTATCGACGCAAAAACAGGTGCTCCTTTGGGGACTGAGAATAAGGAGGAAGATACAATGTACCAATGGTGGCCTAGTAGTGAAGATTTAGCTGCGGCGGATGAAGATGAGAGAGAGCGGTTTATGGATGCTAGAAGGGCAGCTATGCCGAAAGGTATTGCCCAGCGACAGAAATTTATTAAAAAACAGGGGTTAGAACCAGGGGATGAGAGGCTTGACGGGAATAAAAGAAAACCGGCAAGAGTTACACTAAAAAAACATAAACAACCCTTTGATGATGGTGATCACTACGATCCTACTGCTGTTAAGCAGAAAGTAATAAAGCAGGCTCACGGGGAGGAAGTTGTGGAGTCACTAGCTGATTCCAGGGAAAAAGAATCGCAAATGAGTCAGGAGGACATGTATGCAGAGGATGAAACAGAGCCCTCTTATAATCTTAGGAGAGATTTTATTTCAGGGATGAAGGAGGCGGATAAAGATAGCTGGTTGAAGCCGTGGAGGGATGGTAACCTGGAGGGCCCACTGAGTTGGAAAGCTGCTACGGAAGACAGCATGCAGGAGCCTCAAGCCGAAACGGATAGTTTTGATGCAAGTGATGAAGACTATATGAAGGGGACGAAAATGTCCAAAACCGGAGATCCAGAAGAATTTGACCTGTACCGCACAATAGGAAAAAGGGGTTTGGAGCCTGAGATGCGGGCTCGTAAGGGCAGAAGGGTGCCTCAAGGTGAAATAACCACCCTCGTGTAAAAAAAGATCCATAGGATATGTATATAAATCCTATGGATCTAGAGTCTGGCTACTTACCGGTGCTCACATCGACATTAATGTTTCCCTGTGTACACACGCTTGCGGGAACGGCCGTCCAATCTATAGTGATCAATCCGGCGGAGGCTAAAAGAATCAGCTCCTCGCAGGATACCCCGTCTTCCAAGTTCACCAAGGCTTTGATCATATTCAGGGTTTGCTCAAACTCCGCAGCTTGAGCCATTACCATCTGAAGTCTGGCTTCGGATGCAGCTTTTTCAGCCTCGGCAATCTTAATAGCGTCCTGCTGTTTTTGCAGGGCTAATTCAGATTCTGCCGCCGCAGTACGCAAAGCATCGTCATTAAAATTGCGGCTTCTGATGTTAACGTAGGTGATGATCAACGGAATACCTTTTCCGTCGATACCCTCTTGGATTTTTTTCTGAGTCCTACTTTCACACTCAGCCTTTCCTTCGGGGCTTTCCAGTTGCTCCTGGTTCATACCAGAGCACACGGAACGCAGATTGTCGCGTGTTGGGCCCTCGACGTTGTCGATAACGGCTTTAATGAGATCTCCAAAATTTCTGAACATCTCAAGTTTCGCCGGACTGCCTTTTGGATCCAATACCCGCACTCCAACATCCACGTTGAATTCTGCTTGCCGATCACTGTCTGCAAAATTAATGCGGGTGATAACAGTTCCGCATTGAATAGGTGCCGATTGACATGCCGTATCGTAGTTTTCGTCGAACACTTTTGTATCAAGCGTTCTGTAACGAAGCTCCTCTAGGGTATAAATCTTTGTGAGGATAGGCACGGTATTAAAATGAGTGCCCGGGGATAGATACACCACGGTTCCGTCACTCTCGACGAAGATGCCGAATTGGCTAGACCCGACTTGTACCGCTTTGTCCAGATTCCACCGGGATTTCATTTCCTCCATGTATACCCCAGGATTGGGAATCCGGAACTCATACTTGCCGTCATTGGTCATTCTCCAGGCGAGTTCATCGACTCCGACGACCAGGTAAGGTTCTACTTGCCAGTTCTTCATGAACTGATCAGGGTAGATGCCCGGAGCGTTAAGTATTTGAATAGTACCATCGGTTTTCTGATTCCATGCCAGTTGTCCCTGCTCAATTTTTAATGCATGCTCTATTTCCCATCCTTCAATGGGAACTCGATAGCACTCTGTTTGGGCAATTCGAACAATCATTTTGCCGGGTTCATTTTCTTTCGCCAAATACTCATATTGGTATGCGATTTGACCCGGTCTTAGGCACAAAGCATCTTTGATCAGTAATTCGTCGTCCCCCTGGGGGATATTTTTGTATACCCTTGGGGGCAAATTGACAGGCTTGCCTTGGTAATGAATGACACCAATTTGGAAGGTGCCGACTTTAAGTCGATTCACCTGCTGGTATCCGGCAGTTTGCTTTGAGGAGGAAATATACTTAGCATCTCCCCAGATCTCAACAAATTTTGCCAGATCAGCATCATCCAAGGTTACTGGATCCCTGCCGTTCAAGAAAGTTTTCAGAGCCGCTACGCTTTCAATAGACTCGTAGCTATCCTGCACCTTCACGTAGAAGGTTTCCACTTTAGCGGTACAGGCCGCTAAAAGCATGTTAATCAATATCACAACCACAATAAAAAACCGTGCTTTGTTTTTCATTCGACTCTCCTTGTCGTAATAAAAGGATAATCCTCTAAACAGAGGAATTTGGGCTATTTTACAGCATTCTGTGAGCCCAGTCAACCTATAGGGTTGAACTACCGCCTGATAAATGCTAGAATTCGATCACTTTACAAAGGAGAGTTGTGATGAAAAATTACACAAAGTCGTTGTTGATTCTAGTACTAGTAGGCATTCTTGTGTCGTGTGTCCCGGGTCCTATCGATTCGATATCTCAGGCTACGCGCGTTCCAAAGGAAGATGTTAGGACTTATGAGCCGTTTATGGCAGGATATACTGCCTACAACGTTCCTGTGACGGATCTCTCGGGGTTTTCAAGTTCTTATAATTCGTTGCTCATGGTCGTATTTGTTCCGAACTTCAGCACAACAGGCCCGACATTGCAGTGTGTGTTTATGAAAGTATACTCTGGCGGCGGTCCTTCCTGTGTAGTTCTGCAAGCAACATCAGACCGATAATTTTAAATCCCCAAGCGGATATCTAGTTTTCTGCTTGGGGTATTTTTGCGGCCAATTGCCCGCAACCCCCTTCTATTCCAACTCCGAAGCTTTGTCTTAAAGTGTTTTGAATGCCAAGTTTATCCAGAGTTTTCGTAAATATTTCTACTCTTTTTGTGGAAGGGGTATTAAAGTGCTTTTCCGTTTGGCCAGGGTGAAATCTTATTAAATTAACATGATACAAGTAACTTTTTTCGCCTTGCTTTTTAATTAGTCTAGCAAGTTCTTCGGCATGCCCAATAGAATCATTCACATTTTCAAGCAAAATATATGCAATAAACACCCGTTTGTTAGTTTTCTCGACGAATTCTTTTAGAGATAACATAACATCATTTATAGGATACATTTTTGTGATTGGCATCAGCTCCAACCTTTGTTCATCGAAAGGGGAGTGTAGGCTAAATGCCAGTTTTACCTCGGGAAATTCTTGTTGCAGTCTTTTTATGCCCGGAATAATCCCCACAGTTGAAACACTAACGTGTCTTTTTCCAAATCCCAAGCCTTCTTTGCTCGTAATTATCTTTAAAGCATCAAAAACGTTTGGATTGGCAAATGGCTCCCCCATGCCCATAAATAGAATATTGTTAATTTCCTGGCCATTACCCAAGAAGAACAGTATTTGGTCGGTTATTTCATCTACAGATAAGTTTCGCGTAAAACCAAGTTTCCCTGTGGTACAAAAAGTACATCCTAAAGCGCATCCCACCTGTGAGGATATGCACAAGGAATTATGAACGTAATCTCGGGAATCATTTGGTTGAAATGACATTAAAACTGCTTCAATTTTACAACCGTCTGTTGTTTGGAATAGCACTTTGGTTGCCTGCTCCTCTTTTGATTCTGTAACTTTTGTGAGTGTTAGCGCCGAATCTCCCATTTCCGACACCAAGTTATTACGCAGTTCCAAGGGAAGCGATGTCATGGCCGAATAGGAAAACTTGTAGTTTTTATATATTTCTCCCAATATCTGCTTACCCCGATAAGAGGGGGAATTTGTTTTGGTCAATATTTCTGCTATTTTGGTAGCTCTTGTGCGTAACAATTCAATTTCCATTGGGGAGATTATACCAGTAAATATAAAAAAACCGCTGGAGTAATAAGTTCCAGCGGTTAGAACACTATCAATATACTTTTTCTATCCGTAAGGTGCGTATTTCCCCCTCAACTTGGATATGAGTGTGATATTCCCATTCACTTTCCTCGAACATAGTCTGTCTGAAGCGGAGCAAAGCAATGCATAACACGCCCCCGCCATGGCCATCTGAATCATCCAAAACAATCTCAACAGGCTTTCCGTTTTCATCGAATCTAATGGCTATCTTTGCTTGTTGGTTAAAAACGTTTTCGAATAAATTAGCTTGCTTCTCGACGGGTGTTGTAAGCAGAAACCTTCTTACTGCGGCCCGATTGTCCACCAGTTCGATCCCGGTTGTCTTGTCCCCCACATAACATCTAAGTGGTCTTCCCGCGCATTCTCCGGGTGACACTACCTGCAACACATCTTTACCGAACAGAAACATTCTTGCAACAAAGGGTTTTAATTTCATGCTACCTCCAGAGTTATATGTATTATAGGTTATTATTACAGAAAAAACAACCACGCTTTGACGAGCCGATAGTATTTGTAGTATAATCCATCTAATTCAAATAAAGGAGGTCTATTATGACAGATCAGAAAAATGATGAGGGAAAGGAACTTCTTCATAACCTGTTCGTAGTTACGCTTTTCGCAGTGAGGCAACCGGAGATACGATGTAATTTGTCTCGCTTTCGGCACATGCTGTCAGGTCCCTTAAATGAGGTTTGGCGCAATGAGTGGGCACCCCTACATGTTCCCGAGTGGTACTATTCCGGGGAAGCAATGAAAGAGAAATTGGTTGATGTTCTTGTTGCTCACTATGTTGAGCTTACCATCCTGCCTGGTTATTGCGGAGACTTTGGTAGTGAGGTAAGAATGATTGAATCCCTCGCGGTTCAATTGCAACCTCTTCCGGAACACCTGTCCGAGTGGGATGCTCAGTGGGAGAGCGTGATCATACCTAAGATAATTTCTATGGCCAAGGAACGTGGTATTGATCTGTAAATAAGTTTCGCAAAGCCCGGATACTTTAACTCCGGGCTTTTTTTGTGGAAAAAATACCTCTCCCGATAAATAGAGAGAGGTTTAAAGCCGTCCATTAAGGAGTCAAGATCATTCCTTCGTTGGCCAAATCGTTTAACACTTCAAGAAATATTTCCGTACTTTCAAACTTCAAGGCTTTTTGAAGAAAACCTACTTTTTTTGGATTAATATAGGCGGGTTTGCCTTTCAGCACCTTTTCTATAATTGTCTGCTTTAGAGCACTCTTTAAAGCCTTTTCCGGATCCAGGTGTTCAACCAAACAGTCATTACCCAAGCCCATCCGCAGATACTTAACTAGTTCCTTTGTCTCAACGAGATCAGAGGAGAATATTAGGTTCTTACCATGCTTTCCGCCGCATGGAAAACCAAGATTTTCTAAAGCCTTTTGGTTTGAGGGATGAGCCACCAAATGCATTCCGATAATACCTAAACAGGCCTCGGACTCGTGAGTGGCAACAACAATCTGCTCAGGCGAAACAACAATCTGCTCCGGCGGAAGATCGTTTTGGAGTAAAATTTTGTAAGGCATAAACACCTCCTTTGGGTGCTGAATTGTAGATTTTGCTTATTATATCAAAAAGTCTGAACCCAATCAAACTATAGGGTGTGAAGCGGTACTTGGAGGTTAGACGTATACTTATCATCAGGAGTATATGAAAAAATACTGGGTTTTGTTTAAATCCTATCTATCTGCAAGCTTAGAATATCGTGGGGCCCTTTTTACTTGGCTGCTCGTAGAACTAGTTTCTTTATCCTCTGCCACTTTTTTATGGTTGGCCGTTTTTCGAACCAATCAAACTGTTGGAGATTACGACTTTGGGCGAATTGTATCTTACTATCTTTTAGTACCGGTAATTGGGGGATTTACCTCTATTTTTGTTAGTGAGCATTTGCCCCGAAAAATAAAAGACGGTGCCATCTCAATCGACTTGCTAAAACCTTATAGCATTTCGGCAATAAATTTGCTTAACCAGTTTGGTATTAAGCTTACGCAGTTAACAATAAAACTACCCGCTTATTTGTTTGCAGGTATATTTTTCACCCATTTTTTTAATATTCATCTCCAACTAATTTACCTGCCCTTAGCATTATTTATTTGTATATTTTCCTATCTTTTGCACTTTTATTTGGATTTAGCTTTAAGTTATTTGGCTTTTTGGGTTGATGATACATGGTCATTTGGGCTAATAAAAACGGTAGCCTTGATGGTTTTCGGAGGTTTGTCCTTTCCTTTAGACCTGGTTCCCCAAAATTTCCGTTTATTGTTTGATTTGTTGCCCTTTAAATACATATATTTCTATCCTGTAAAAGTGGCCCAAGGCGGTATGCCTGCGAACCAGCTTGTTAGCCAGCTCGTAGTTTTGTTAACGTGGTTAGTGTTTTTCTTTATCCTTGGAAAATTGCTTTGGTTCAAAGGAATTAGAAAGTACGGTGCGTATGGCAACTAAATTAAGAAAATATCTAAAGTTATACCTAAAGCTAGCCAAGTTTTCAGCATCTCTCGAAATGGAGTATCGATTTTCATTTATCCTGGAAGTTTTTGTTGAGGTGGCTTTCTTTTTTGTAACGTTATTTGGTATGCGAGTGGTTTATTGGAACGTTTCGGAAATTGCGGGATGGCATTTTAATGAGCTTTTGGTGTTGCTTGGAGTGAATATGGTTTTTACCGAGTTAGTTTTAGGCTTTGTCTTTATTTATAATTTGAGGGAACTGCCTTTCAAAATTGCAAAAGGGGATTTGGACATGATTTTACTAAAGCCCATCAATTCTCAGTTTTCAGTGTCTTTGTGGAGACCTTATTTCGCGTTGTTCCCTAGTGCGCTGGCCGGAATAGTTGTGGCTGTTGTAGGTTTTACAAGAGGTGGTTTTGCTTTCAATCCTATTATGTTTTTGCCTTTTTTACTTATTTTTAGCTGTGGCTTAGTTATTGCCTATTCCATAGGGATGCTAATTTCAACGCTTTCGATGTGGTTTATTAACGCCACGCCTTTACCCATGTTGGCACAGCAACTTTTGTTTGTAGCAAGAAATCCGTACAGTGTGTTTTCAGGTGCTTGGAGAATTATATTTTTAACTTTTTTACCGATAGCTTTTATGGCTAGTTTTCCCGCTTCTACATTGCTTGGGAAGTTGGAGCTTTGGTGGTTACCGGCGAGTGTGGCATTAGCCGTAGTTTTTTTATGGGGCTCTAATGTGTTTTGGAAATTTGCATTGAAAAAATACTCGGGTGCTAGTTCGTAATATTGGTGGAGATGGCGGGAATCGAACCCGCGTCTTGGTACCGTTCTCAGTATAAACACTACAAGCTTAGCCAAAAATTATCTTAATACAGGCAAGGTTTTTGGCGACCTAATCCTGTAAGCAGGCAAAATTTGTGTGGTTATTCCACTTAAAAACAAAAGCTATGCCACAACTTATGTTTCGCACCCCGGTTTTATAAGACCTAGCAACCCCTCCGGGTAGAAGCGGTTAGATCTTGCACCCTAATATTAGGCTGCAACACTTGCGAAGGCTGGAACGCCTACGAAAGCATCTGCCATTTGATCGGCATTTATAGTTTTGTACCTTTTATAGAAGTGGTACGCTTCTGCTTGCATTCATAAGGAAAAGTATCAATCAAAGCCTGTACATCCCCAGAGCTGTTTCCTACAATTTGTATTATAACATGGAAAGTGACTTGCACCTTATAGTGTGATAAAATTCATGCAAATCCAAGGAGGATGAGATGAAAAGTAAAATCAAATTGTCTGCTATCTTGATTTTGTCTGCGCTTATCGGAGCAACTATCCCAATGTTTACGCTTTGGGGAGACTTTGGGAATGCAACTAACCTCAATATATTTGCAGGTGGCTTTGTTTCGCTATTGTTTTCAGTGCTTCTATATTGGGGTTACAGCCGAACTTGGGTTACCCGCCCGTCGTTTGACACACTTATGAACACTCCCGCAGGAAATTGGGTTGTTGGCGCTAACGTGATCTTTTATATGATAGGGACGATCATCTGCTTCGTGGCGATTCTATTAGCCTGATGTTCCTTGGCCTGCAAATTTTCTTGCAGGCCTTTTAGTTTCCATTTTTATTAGAATTTCCCTACTTGATGAAGTATCCAGCGTTAGTATACTAGAGGATGTTAGCGATCTATTACTATAAGGCTTGGTCTTGATTTGTATGATAACTATGCGGTGCGTGGGTTTGTGGATAACATATGGAAAACTTATTAAATCTCATATTTCCCCCAAAATGTTTATTTTGCTCCTCTACCGGTGCTATATTTTGCGAAGTTTGTTTAGGAAAATGTGTGGTATTAAATCAGATAGAAACTCTTAAGAACCAGGGATTTAATTTTGAACTTAAGTTGCTCTCGATATTTTCTTATGAAGGCTTGGTTAGATTGTGCATCAAAAAATCTAAATATCAGGCCAAGCAGTTTGCAGCTCTCAAAGTGTTGGCTTCTAGGGGTGTTACCTACTTAAAGCCATATTCCAGTTTCTTTGGAAATTTCTATGTTATGGCTGTTCCGCCATCGGAAAACAATTTAAGTAAAAGGGGGTTTAATCAGGCCGATGTAATTGTTCATGTTCTAGCAAAAAACTTGCCTATAAGAACTTTCAGTAAAAACCCATTACATAGGTTAAAAGCTACAGTTTCTCAACACTCAAAATCCAGAGTAGAGAGATTCAACACACTTAAAGATGCTTTTTGGGCGGATGCCTCACTTGTTGCGGGGAAAAACATATTGTTGGTTGATGATATTTGCACATCAGGTGCAACTTTTTTTGAATGTGCTAAGGCATTGAAGCGTGCGGGAGTGAAATCTATTGGCTGTTTTGCTTTATCTAGGAGGCTTTTATAGTATAATGGCGAATGTGGAGGGATGGCAGAGTGGCCAAATGCGACGGTTTGCTAAACCGTGCCCGGTTTACTGGGCCCGTGGGTTCGAATCCCACTCCCTCCGCCAGTAATTTGCGATAGGCCTTTAGCGTCTTGGGCAAATTGCTTGATGAAGCAAGTGGATTCGAATGCCGCAGCCGCGACGGCGGCGAGGCGGGGTCGACGGGATCGCCAGTAGGCGAGAACCGGTGACCGAATCCCACTCCCTCCGCCACATGTGCCCTATAGTATTGACTTTTTCTAGGTTTTACCCTATAATTACGGTATAAATGTTTTCCAACTAACCTTGCTTCTCTTGCCACTAGAGAAACATTGTATTGCCCAGATAGGAGGAATAAATGGCGAAAATTAGTATTACTGCCACGTATGGTCACGCGCGAAATGGCGAGAACACTGTGCAAATGGCTGATGTTTCACTGCCGTTTGTAACTTGTGATGAGGCATTCTCGCATCCGTCTCTCGAGAATAAGTACAAGGGCGAACTTGTACAAATAGATACCCCAGCGGGTTTAATTTATGTGGATGGTTCAGGAGAGGTGGTTTTACCAAGGGCAATGGAAGTTACTTTGTGGGATCCCAAGCTACAAGTGGGCTTGGCCACTTTTGTAACTACTTATTTTAAGATCCACCGGTTGCTTATGCTTACGATTAAAATAGATGGGGACAATCAAGCACTGGTATTTAGAATTAAGTAGGTAGGACACTACCTCAGAGAAAAAGAAAAATTCTTAAATACAGGGTTTACCAGTGAAGTTTATTGGCGAGTTACCAAGATTCTATGAATCAATAACTCAAACGACCCAACATTAGATATACTCTAAAAAGGAGAATCAAATGTTGGGGCCTAAACAGAGTCTTTCATTTATGGAAGATTGCGATTAGGTTATAACTACTAAATTTTTTTACTGACCAATAGATATTTTCCAATATCACCCCACATTCTCCGCCATTCATCAAAATCAGTACTTCTTGAAGTATTCGTAAGTTCTAACATTTTACTAGTTCATATTATTTTGGAACTATGTAAATGCTATACTAATCTTATGTTAGGTAGTTTAGGATTAATTCCTTTTATAAAACGGGATAAACCAGGGGGAAACACTCCTTTGCACAAATTTTTGGCTGTAGCTTTGGTTGTTGGTGCTGGTTTGTTAGTGATTTACTTCATATCAAAGATATAGGTCTTGGAGAAAAAAGTTCCAAGTGCGTCCCACTCCCTCCGCCATGTATCAATATCATTGCTACGGCAATCTTTCTTTAGTTCCAATATCACGGGTTTTTTTCGTAATTCCCTTCTTGTGAAAAATATATTAATATGTTTTTACATACACCCAAAGGAGAAAATATGGTTACTTTTAATCCCTACGATTTGAGCCACATTGCTTGTTTAACCGAATGGTTTAATGATAGGAGAAGCTCTGGGCATCGTCCGTTTCCATTCTTAAGCCTTGCTACAGTTAATTCTACCACCAAGCCCACAATAGCTAGGGGTTTGTTGAAGGCAGATACTCCCTCAGAAGGCGATGTTAAGAAGAGTGAAGGCGAGGGTTTAGGTTAATGACTTACATGCCCCTTTATTTGCTAAAATATTAGCTTATTAAAGGGGTTTTGTATTGTTTTGATTAAAATAGTTCCCAGTGCGTTCCATGCTCTTCACCATGTAAAAGTACAGGGTCCTTTAGCGGCAACCGGAGGAAGGCTAAGTTGACAATATGCAAAACCTATAGTATAATTAACTAGCATTCCTTCGAACACCTATAAAAATACGGAGAGATTGTATGAATGAGAATAAGAGAGCAATTTCGGATTTTTGCACGGCGGTTGTGCTCACAATCGCAGTGGTGCTTCTGTTCCTGGGAAAGTTTATTCCCACCCCGGCGGAAGTTGTACTACGCATCGTTGAAGTAATATGCGCCGGTATTGGCTCAATTCTTCTTTTTCAGCTGAAGAAAAACAGCCAGGCCATGTTCTTAGCTATGGTAGTAGCCATATCGTTCACTACCATGTTGCTGACGCTTACTATCCAGTAGACAGCCTTTGTTTCAGAAGTAGCCCCCAAGTGGTTTTGCCATCTGGGGGTTTTTTGCTTTTAATGCTATTATCCACTAATAAATCAATTGTGAATAAACCAGAGAGAGAGGAGAAACCATGGCAAGAATTGTTAATCCTACACCCGGAGATCCTTTTGGAGAAGGACACCTATGCGATTATTTGCGAGAATCTATTTGGCTGAATACAAATTCAGGCATACATTATCTGTTACCAAAACCTTACGAGTACGCAGATTTTGAAATACTAAGCTTGGACCCGGCAAAACTGGTTCCCTTGGCGAAATACGTATTAAGAGGAAATCTGGCTATCTTAGAGTCCCTAGAAAAAGAATTGTTGCCTGAGGGCTTCGACATTTTTAACCTGCGGGGTATGGTGCAAATAGATGAAAACAACCTAATTTGCCCGCCCATTATAGAGGTTTGGCACCAAGATCCTCACAAGTACGATGGTCGCAAGGTAATAGTTGACGGTTTACACCGCTGTTATATTGCACACAAAAGGGGAATTGCAATAACATGCGTTTTGATTTCGGGGAAAATATCCAGCGATTTACCGGTGTTGCCCTTAACGTGGAATGATGTTTTGGAACAAGACTCTGTTCCCAAAGACAAGCGTAACTACCATCCCGGGATACCACCACCATGGAAACCTCATGAGGTTTATAGACAGACGTTTCCGGGGTCTACAGGACCAAGAATGCCAAAAATCTAGTTTTGGAAAAATTACCCAGTAGTTAGCTAGAGATCTAATTGCTGGGTTTTTCGTTATTAGAGTGAACTTACTAGGATATCCAAGATCTTTGACTTATGTGATAAAATCAGGCATATCAGAAAGACATACCAATACAAATAGGAGAGTGTCTTATGTACTTCGGAAAAGATTTTTGGATGATACCCTACTATGACAAAACCGGGGTGGACGTTCGTGGCAAGCTGAAGGAAATGGGGTTCAAAATCGGGCGACTGTATAACGATATCCTTTGTATGGTAAACCCACCGGCTGGGTGGAAGGCAGAACAAGCGGACAGAGAAAAGCCGGTAATAGTGCCCCAAGCGTATCCTTCAACCAGTGTGGAGTGGACTGACGGGTACATTCTTTTCGATCAGGAGGGCAATCCTCGAATTCAGGCGACTCACTATCATAGTGATGAGGAAGATTTGGAGGACGAGGACACCGGCTGGTTAGTGTTTGTTTAAAGTAAGGGAGGATGTTGAGATAACTTCAAAGCATCCTTTTTCATTTCTTTAGTGATACTATTAGTTTATGGTTGCTCTCGATGGTGAAAAACAATTACAGGAATACCTTAGTGGAGAGGATGTAATGGCACTCTTGGAGGTGGCAAGCAAATCTTTGGCAGACAAATCGCCGGAAGATAGATCTGCGGAAGTTCAACACAACTGTCGTTACACACTTCCCGGTTTAGAGTACTTTGGTGCTGACCATGCTTATAATAGCGACCACCCGCAATTTGCTTTAATGAAGAAAAGTTTTCAAGAATTCGTCGATAAATATCCTAATCCCGTCGTTTTAGTGGAGTCATCCTTGCCCAGGCAATCACCTGATAGTGAATCAGCTATAGCAAGAGACGGAGAACGAGGGTTTGTAGCATTCCTCGCAAGAGAAAGAGGAATTGCCGTCGAATGCCTGGAGCCTAGCCGTAAAGACGAAATTGAATATCTCCAGAAATATTTTAGCGAAGAACAAATTGAATGCTACTACTTCTTGCGGGCTATAAGGGGTTACCAGCTACCTCGGGCCGAAGGATCCTCGAAGGTAGAATTTGACGTATTAGCAAGAAGTATCCTGGCTCACCACGAGACTATGTATGGGAAGTTGGCAGGGTGGGAACATTTTGGGTTTAACTTGGAACATCTTAGGCGTATATATAACGAACTAACAGGAGAACCCTTGGATTTTTATAAAGGTGTTGATGTTGACCCTAGAGGAGATGCAAGCGTTATTAACCAAGTAGCCAATAAATGCTCACTCTACCGAGATTTTTGCCACTTAAGAACCATTAAGGAGCAACTTGAGGCGGGAAACCAGGTTTTTGTAGTAAATGGCAAAGAGCATGCTGTAATCCAAAAGGCGGTATTAGAAAGACTCTAAGTTTTTTTCGCTCCAAATGGTACTATATACTCATGAGGTTAAGTAATATAACTGATTTTTTTAGTATCACTCAGAAAGATTCGAGAAAGCAGGCAGAAAAGGAACAGGTTTTAGAGAAAAAAACTTTAGGCCCAAAAGAAATTTTCATGGAGTGGACTGCAGCTTCCCGGCCACACAAAGATTTTATAAATATAAAGCTGTCCAGATCCCTCACCATCATCGCGCTTTTTGTAGGTTTCTTGCTTGTATTAATGAAAGAATTCGTTCTTATTTTTTTTGTGGCAAGCATTTACTTTATTCTGTATGTATTATCAAAATTCAGCCCCGAACAAGTTCATTACGAAATAAGTAATCACGGAGTTTCTTATGGGGATGATATGTATTATTGGGAAGAGTTAAAGCAATTCTTCTTTATGAGCAACTCAGGATTCGATATTTTGGCTATTGATACCTTTGTAGGTCTTCCAGGCAGACTTTTCCTTACAATTGATGCTCGCCAAAAAGAAGCTTTACACAAGTTCTTAGTGGAGAAAATACATTATATCGAGGTTGAGCCCAAAAACGTTTTTGATAACCTTTATTCAAAAATATCCTCTAAAATAAAATTCTAAAAAAACCGCGACAGCTTTGTTAATTGCAATCGCGGGGTCTCTGCTATAATGGGCTAGTTGTGCACCCGTAGTTCAGAGGATAGAACGCAAGGTTGCGGACCTTGAAGTCGGGGGTTCGAATCCCTCCGGGTGCACCAGAAAAGTGGTGTTGCTAATCCCAAATTACGAATCTCTTTTCGTGGGGGTCTTCAGTTAGAGGTCTTAACCTTCCACTTATGATCGCTTTGTTACTATCTATAATGGAGGCGAAAAACCCGGACCAAAGAGACAGATGTTGGTTTATTTCCAGGCAATCCCAAGTATCTGGAATTACCATATAATAACCACCCTGCTCTATCACTACTTGAGTCAACTTTTCTCCCACTTCCCCGGGTTTATTTAAAAGGTTTTCAAAATAAAATCTGTCGGTTTCGTTTGGAAAAACCTGAACCTTTTTCACACCAGCAAGTATTTTACCTAGAGACTGAATGTGCAACCGTAACATGCTTTCTCTCCTTTAGTTCCATGATTGGCTTTCTTATCTCATATTCACATTAATATATCAAACCTGTCTAAGTATAGATTATATTGTATAATTCAGCCGAAAAGGTTTTTGGGCCGTTAGCTCAGTTGGTAGAGCGCTGCATTCGCATTGCAGAGATCGCCGGTTCGATTCCGGCACGGTCCACCAGGGGTCTAATAAAATTAGACTTCAATTGCTTTTTACCTATTAACGCTATAAGATCAATACAATTCCAACGAAAGGATGGTAATAATGGCTCAAACTTGGGAACCTATTCTTGTGTATACAGCAGAAGTTAAGTGCAGAATCACACTTGTACGAGCATGGAAGCCTGACAATATGCAAAACGGATTACATCTAACTTTTGAGGTTTTTCCTAACCTGGGTTTCACGGAAACTGGTGTGGACCAATCTGTGTGGAAACGCAAAGTACAGGAATACGTCTTTTCACTTGGGGCCCAATTAACCGGCCTAAGTGCAAAAGATTTCTGTGAAATTGGATGGAGTGTAGGTCCTTGTATTACGATTTGCACAAGCAAGGCTCCGAAAAAACAAGTAGTGTTGTAACAGTCGCGCAAACAGGCTCTAGGACTTATATTTCCCAGGCCTGTTTTTTTATATAAAGGTGCTGGAGCTGCTCCGGAGGGTTATCGCTATTCGAGTTGTGGTTGTTATCACAGGGAAATTCCTTGGGGTTTTGTTGTGTAAGAGCTGCTCTAGCGTTAGAGCTGCTCTCCGGTGATACACTTATCATATGGCTAAAAGTGAACTACCCACCGACATAAATACCCTTGCGGAAAAAGTTATTAATTACAACGAGAATATACTGGGGGCACCTTGGAAAGCTTCCCCTGAGGAGCCTTACGCTCTTAGGAATTTAAACCCCGACAGGTCACAAGATACTCAAAAAATTAGGGATATGGATCGACACCCGGAAACACTTAAGTGGATGGATCCGGGAAAGCCGGCTTCTGTGGAGGAATTGAGGTATTTTATGGAATTAAACCCGAGCGCAGAAGTGGATCCAAGAATAATGTGGGCAGTAGTAAATAAGAAAAACGAAATTCTGGGTTGGGTCCAGTTCTACCCCGACGAACACGTGGAGCGATTTAAGGGAATATATGACTTGCCCGAAAACGCTTTGGTGTTAGAAGTTAGTTATTGCAAAAACCTAGTCACATGGCCGAAATACAAACACTTCATAAGGGAGAGGGACAACCTTAACGGGGAAGCCTATCAGGGAGTGGCTGTCAACGGTCTCAAACAATCAATTATCCGAATAAGTCAAATTGAGAAGGGGATGACCGCTGATGGAAAACCTGCAAGGCCAATATTTTTGACGGCTTATATGGATCCTACTAACATGCCTTCGGAAAAGGTTGTCGAAAAAAATGGGTTTGAGAACTTGGGAGAAATGCCCTACGACGAAGATGGTTTTATGGTAAATGTCTGGATCAAGAAATTGGATTAGGTTTGACTTCCTGGCAACTGTAAACAAACACAACCGGAATACCTTTTGGTCCAAAGGTCTTTTCCAGCTTGTTGCAATAGGTCCCCACACTGATGGGTCTATCAAAATCCACGCTTTCTACCACATAATTCACCTGGGGTGAAAATTCCCGCGTTCGCTTGCCTTTGTGAAAATAAGAAAACGCCTCGTAATTATTTGGAATAAACACTACCTCATCCCTTGGCTTAGTGTTTAAATACATCGCTGCTTGGGCAAAATACTCGCCACTGTTTTCATAAAACCCGGTTTTTAGGGCAATTTGTTCAGAACCTGATATTGGAGAGTAGAACGCTGAATACACCGGTGAGTATTTGTAAATCCCGAACACTAATATAAAAAAGTGTGTGACAAGCAGTAGCGCTATTAACTTAGTATTAAGCTGGTTTAGTGCGAATACAGCTAACAATACAATAGATGGAAACAAGATTATTGAGTATCTATCAATTTTCTTGTCGGCTAAAGTCAAAACCACGAGTAATAACGAAAAGAACACTTTAAGCCACAGTGGGCTCTTTTTATTCGTCAGGCTCATGATGGCTAAAAATAGTGTGACGGCGCTCAGCTTAAAAAATAATATTATTGGGTAGTAGAATAACGATTTGAAACCTGTGAAATACTGTCCCCGAATATCTTCTCCGACCGCTTTTGTAACAGCGATAAGCAAATTGGTTCCAACTTCCAAAGGTGCCGCTCCAAAAGCAGGGAAAAGTAAAACGAAAACGAGTATAAAAGTTGTAAAAATGGTGAGTAGTGGTTTTATTGCACGTTTCCTTAAGATAACAACACAGGTAATGATAATAAACACCGCGAAAATTAACGAAGTTAGCTTTGATAACACAGCTAGTGCTAATAGCCCTCCCGATAGGATAGCTAGGAGTGGATTCTTTTTGTTTATATATACAAAAAAAGCTAACATAGCTGTAAATCCAAAGTAGGTCTCTAGCGAAGTGAGATGCACCCAACGATCGATTCCTAAAAGATAGGGTTCAGTTGCAATAAAAAATGAGTACAACAGTGATATGCGCTTTCCGTACATAATCCTCAGTAATTGCGTTTGGAGCAAGAGTAGTGCAAAAAGTGTAAAAGTGATTAATTGCTGGGTCTGCCGGTTAATTTTTACATACTCATCTGAATTTTCCAGGTATGGCCAGCTTTTATTCAGTTGGAAATTTATCGCATCCAGCCACATCAGGGTTACTCCAGGTTGGTAGTGTTGATAGGTTTCTTTGTAATTTGCAGTCTTAATTGCCTCCAAAAACTTGATGGATCTTCGATGCCATCTAGCTGCGTCGGAGTTGGAAATATCATTTCCCAAGCTATGAAGCCGTAGTCCTAAAAAAAGTGCAAATGTGAAGGCTAATAATAGCCAATATTTGTTGGAGATAGTCATCTAGCAAATTATACTTGATGTTGTCACGTACATGGTAAAATTGCCGTGCGCGGAGGGATACCGAAGTGGCCATACCGGGCTGGTCTCGAAAACCAAGCGTGGGGCAACCCACACGAGAGTTCGAATCTCTCTCCCTCCGCCAGCAAAAGTGCTTATTTTTCCAGAATTTTACTTACGTATTCGTCATCTAGTCCCAGCTTTTTTAGTGCTTTGATGCTGGGTTTGTAACGATAGTGCTCGATGTCTATATTCAGATTAGGTTTAACAGCCACGCCTTCTTTTTCAAGTAAACTCTTTTGTAATAGTGGGGCATCCGGACTTAAGCCCTTGATACTTATCCTTCCCGCGTTGTTGATTACTCTCCACCAGGGTACGTTTACCTCACTTTCGCCCAGGCTGTGCAATATCCACCCGATTTGCCGAGCAGCTTGGGGAACGCCGACCATTAGCGCGATTTGCCCATAACTGGCAACCGTGCCCTTTGGGATTAATTTTATGGCCGCCAAAACATTGCTTTTAAACGGGGACATAGTATTATTCTACACACCAAATCCGAAACAGCGATAGGAGTGAAAACATGTCGGACACTTTAGATAAGTTTAAAAAATCTGTGCAAACGTTGGTATCTGAGTTGGAAGTTAAATCCCCTCAGGCGGCAAAAGTGATTAAGGAATGGATTGAACTGCTTGCCGACGAAACCAAGTCTGATCAAGCCGAGGCAAAAATTAAGGAGCTTCCTAAAATGAGTGAGTTGTCATATGAGGCCATGGATATTCTTGCCGAGATTATTTCCCAAGCAAGTATGTATCAAATGAGTTTGTCCCGGTAAAAAGAAAAGCCCCCGAAAATCTTTACAGAAATTCGAGGGCGATTTTTGTCTAGAAGAGCAGGAATGAAGCGATCGAAATTACCAGGACAGATAAAAGGGTGATCACAACCTTCCCCTTCACCGTTATAATTCCATCGGGCCAGCTGATTTCGATTGGGCCATTGTGATCAACCACCAGGCTTGAGCGGTTATTTGTATGAGTGGTTTCCTGCTTTGGGCTCACAACAGGTACCTTTGGCGCTGTAGGCTTTTTAACAGCCGCTTTTCCTCTGGGCTTGCGCTCAGGTCCGTGTCCAAAACCTTCCAGCCAGTAGTAGGTCGCTCGGTTATACTGCTGCTTCCGAATCCCTTTCGCGGTGCTTTCCTTAAGTGCCCTGCTTACAATTACCATCCGCTGCGACTTTGTTAACTCGGTGCCTAGTGCCTTGCCAATTTCTTCAAAAATCTGTGAACCGGTGATGTTGGGAGAGACGTTGCTTACTCTTTTGATAAAATACTCAACAGAGTCGAACTTTTCTTCGGGATTTGGTTGATTTTCCATCGATTTCTCCTTGTCTTGATCTGCACACCCTTTACAGGTGTACGTAGAGTGTCCGTTGACTATTCCCGCCCGTGCAATAACAAAATTGCCCCCCGTTGTCGTTAGCTCGTAACCGTTAAGGCTCTCCCACAGAGCTTTCCAGATATCCCTAGGGACATTCTCGTCGATGCCAAGACGCAAAGATTTGACCTTAACCCTACTGGAATAATCTGAGTAAAAGGTGTTGTAGGAAAGAGTTTTTTCTCTTCCGCCTCTTTGGGTTCGGGGTCTGACCATGTTGCAGTGATCCACAATGATCACTGCTATCTGCTTTTGTGCATCCTCCAGAAACGATTCCTGGATGCTGCTTCCTGGCGCTTGTGTAGGTGCCATCTTCTCCTCCTATCTTAGAATGACTTTATTGTTTTTGGATTATAACTGGAAGTGGTGTACTTTGTAAAGCTCTAGGTTATTGTGCGTTGCAGTTATCGAATACTAAAATAAACCTATCTTTGAAGTATTGTAAGTTTTTCTTTTCGCAAACGGATTCTAAACCCTGGAGTGTGAGTAGATTTGTATCGTAAAGACCGTCACCGGAACCCCACTGGATTGTGTCCACTGCCAGATAGACAAATTTTTTCAATCCTGTGTTTCTTAGACTTGTCACAACATCAGTTAGTGTAGCCTTCAGATAATCGGTATTACCTTCAATAGCCAGGATAGTAGAAGTGATCGTTTTATCGGTATTTTGAGTTTTGATAAATGGGTTAATTGGGATTGCGTTAGTGTTGTTAGGATAAAACCCTATTTTCCTAACATAACCTGATACTGAACTTCTATACAACACACCGGTAGGTTCAGGGCCCGCTAATTGGCTGACGAACTGGCTCTCCTTTGCGTAGTTGAGATGTGCCTTGTTACTAGTTATATGAGCCAAAATTCCATTTAATGATGCTACAACCAATATTATAGGTATCAGGTATTTGGATTTAATATTAAAGTGGTGTATTAAGGATTCCATACCTTGTCCACACAACAAAATAAACATGAATGAAAAAGGAGCGAAATATCTGTTTCTCACAATCACATTGTCTATAATACCTGCTAGAAAACCGAATAATAGAAAGAGTAGCATTGTCTTTTGGTATACGGTCTTTTTTTCCAATAGTAATAGTGCCGAGAAAGCAAATCCCATGAGTATAAAACAGATATCAGAAAAGTGATCAGTTCCTATGGTCGTCCAACTAACGGCTGAATACACAAGCGAGACAATAGTGGGTTCTCTATAATTTTGCCAGTCTAACCTATGGTTGTTATTGATGTACTGTCTTGCTCCAAATAAAAGTACGTAAGCCATGAAAATAATGCCTGCAAAAAAGAGAGGCAAGAATCTTTTGAAGGTAATTTTTTGTATAGTAGCTATACAAAGCAGAATTGCAATATATACGAAATTAAGATAGCCAAAAAACAGTGCAATAATCGCGAATAAAGTTAATGCAATTAAGTACTTGTATTCGAGATTTTCTTGAAATTTAAGCAAAACAAAAAAGGCTATTATAAACAAAGGTAACGTGACAGCATCCTGTTTTACATTTGGGGCAATGCTCGTCCACAGAGGGCTTACAGCGAACAATGCTAATCCAAAATACAGGTTGTACTTTTCCAGTACTTTATTTTTGTCTGCCCAGGCAATTGCCAGGGCGAGGGCTATTGTACTCATAGAAATAAACAATATCCTTGTAAGAAGTGGGTATTCGACAGGGAAGAGTTTTAGAAACAGATAAATGCCTGGAGGGTGCGGTTCTGTAGAAATTGTATCCATCAATTGGGTAATTGGCTGTTTGCTTATGTCGGTGAGAATAATTTCGTCATGCCAATAACTAGTTCCCATGATCAATGTAGTCAGTAGTACCCCAACCAAACCCACTATTATCATAATTTGGAGCGTTTTCTTGGTCACAGCTTAATATTATACATAAATACACTCCAACTATGTTAAAATTCACTGGATCGTGGAGGGATCGCATAGTGGCCTAGTGCGCAGTCCTGGAAAGACTGTATGGGGGTGACCTCATCGCGGGTTCAAATCCCGCTCCCTCCGCCAGACTACGCTTCGCTTCGTCTGGCAGGCAAGCTATTTGGGACACCATCCGACGACTTTGATTTCGGTTCCATCCAAGGAATATAGGGGCGAGGAAACGGTATATTCAGCTACTACATTCCTGTTTTCACTAGCTACTACCGGGATTGATAATTTCTTTCTTTGTTCCTGTATCTTTGGTGGAAGTCCAAAACTTTTAAGTAAAAATAAGTCGGTATTTTCCAGTAGTTTGGAGAGTGCGGTAGGGTTTTTTTCTGTTGGTTCTATTTCTGTATAGCAGAGAAAATTTGCAAGCGAATCAATATAAGTAAGCCCTGTGAAATCGCCGGTTTTCTTGGTCACAACATGTTTTGTAAAAGTTCCGTTAACGTAAATTTTAGTTTTTACACCGGTTTTTGATGTAATATCGCTTGCGGTCTGCCACTTGGCTTTTATTGTGTTAAAGTAGTCGTAGTTTAATATTACCGATATCCCAGCTAACAAAAGTAAAAATCCCCCTGCTTTCCATGTATTTAGAGGGGTTTTACCTATGTTGTAGGCTAGATATAACAGAGTAGCAATGAACAATGGCAAAAAGTATCGGTCATATAAATCATTTGGAAAAAGCAAAATGCTCAATGAACCTAGAACTGTTAAGCCAAGGAAGAAATTAGTCGTGTCCGGTTTATATTTAAGCAAGAGAACAAGAAACTTAGCTGAAGCAACTCCAATAATTAACGACAACAATACTTTTGTGGTTTGGTGGCTCAAGATATTCAACACGAAAACCGGTTCGTGTTTAGCGTACAAACCTTCGGTGTATAAGATATTGCCTACAAAAAAAACATTTAATTTGTAAGTTAGGTATACCAAAGGTATTGCGAGTAACAAAGTGAGGAGTGAGTTTTTCTTGGATAGTGGTTTAACTGCGTATACCAAAGGGGATAAAAAGAAGCCAAAGTAAATTACAAAAGTTAACAATTCCATAATTCGCGAAGGAATATCCCGAATTCTGATCAAATCCGAGGTTAATTTTACAAGTATTCCGGTACTATCAGCCGAGTATCTCGGATAAAGCAAGGATAGTGAAAAGAATAGCGCGAATACCACTACACCTGCCCAGAAGTTCATGTTCAGGCGTTCTTTTTCGGTAAAGTGCTTGTATGCTTTAACTGTCACATATGCAATAAAAGGAACTACCCCCGCCTGGCGAATTAATACAGAAAAAGAACTAAATATTATTCCAAAGAACTCGTCTCTTTTGTTTGAAGTGGCTATACCTCGTGAAAAAAAGAATAAAGACCAAGTAAACAGTGCCAAAAAAGGAATGTCAGTCATAAAAATTGCGCTCAAGTGAAAAATTAGTGGATTAAACGCTGTCATCAGCAGTACAAAATACATAAGCTTTTTGGGTAGTTCAAAGAACCGGATAATCATGTAGACCCCTGTTAATAGAAAAATCGCCGAGGCAACTGAGGTAAGTTTGAGAAGTGTGTGAGAAAAGCCGAATAGTAAAGATGCAAAGTAACCGATAAAGGCTTGTAGTATAAGAACAGCATCGGTGTTTGCCTGTATCCTCCAGACATGGTTAATAAAAGCTTCAACCTGCCTGCTGTGAGCCCATTCATCGTTTACGACAAATTCGCCGAAGGGATTGATGGCCAATAGAGTAATAATGTACAAGGAAATTACATAAAAAAGTGGGTTTGAGAACAGAGTTGCTAGTTTTTTCATTAACCCCAGAATACTACGCAGCGTATGTTTTGTATAATCACACTATGCTGGTTTTTACTAATGTCTTTTTTATACTACTGCTGCTAGGACTATGTGCTTGGATGCTGGATCAGTTCCAAACGTTGGTCACTATGGAGGCACCTTGGGTTAAAACTCCAAATGAAGTTCTTGACCAAATTGCCGAGAAAATAACGATTAAGCCAGGTGATATCGTTTACGACTTGGGTTGTGGGGACGCCCAGGTTTTAATTCAACTGGCCAAAAAAAATCCTAACGCCACTTTTATTGGCGTAGAGAAGCTCAATTATGTTTGTGCCTTGGCATGGCTAAAAATAAAGAAAGCCGGGTTACACAACGTAATTATCAAAAAAGGAGATCTATATAAGTTATCTATCAAAGATGCAACACACATCTATTTATGGATTTATCCCCAAATGGTGAATAAAATACTCCCCAAATTAGAGCGCGAACTTACCCAGGGAGTGACGGTCTATTCGATGGACTTTCCTTTTCATGGCAAGGATCCGGTAGCTGTATACGACTTGAGTGGAGTTAAGAACAAAAGTTACGCCAGAAAGCTGTTTGAGTATCGATTTTAGTGGTGTTATCACATCATACTTTAGCACATTGACTATTACAATATACATTGGTATATATTAGTAATGCTTTCCAAAATTGATTTAACAAAAATCGAGGAAATTTCAGCCAGAGTCTTTGATCAGAAGTTTGATCAGAAGTTTGATCAAAGATTTGACAAGAAGTTTGATGAAAAGTTTGGCCCTGCATTTTATAAGCATATGGACTTTTATGTTGAAACAAAGCTCAGAGGATTAATTTCCGACGAAATAAAAAAACAAGTTGGAAATTTGCCAACGAGAGACGAATTTTACGAACGAATGGACAAACTAATTTCTGAAGTGGCTTTTTTCAGGCAAGAGTATCCGCTTATTATGGCCAGACTAGATCAAATCGCCCGAGTAGAGTAGCTCTGGTTCTTTTTTGCCCGATGTGGTATACCAAAACTCAATGGATGCAGTAGCTCAAATAAAACAAAGCCTTGATATTGTTGATGTTGTTGGGGGATATGTAAGTCTCAAAAAGTCAGGGCGAAATTACAAGGGCGTTTGTCCCTTTCATAGTGAAAAAACTCCTTCTTTTATGGTAAATCAGGAGCTGCAGATATTCAAATGCTTCGGCTGTGGCCAAGGTGGGGATATTTTCACCTTTGTGGAACAAATGGAGGGTTTGGATTTTGGTCGAACACTAGAATTGTTGGCAGATAAGGCAAATATCAAACTTGAAAAAAAAGATTTTGATGTTCATTCCCAGCTCAAAAACAAAATATATAAAATCAACGAAACAGCAGCGAGGTTTTTTAATTACTTGCTAACTAAACATTCATTGGGGAAAAAAGGGCTTTTGTACCTAAAGGACAAAAGACGATTAGAGGATGGAACTATTGAAACTTTTTTACTAGGTTATGCCCCTGATTCTTGGGATACATTGCTGAAATTCCTGATAAAAAAAGGCTTCTCCGCAGCCGAGGTTATGCAAGCGGGGTTAGTGGTTCCCCGAAAAGGCGACGGTTCCGGTTATTACGACAAGTTTAGGGGAAGGATAATATTCCCATTCTTCGAGAGTGACGGAAAAATCGTGGGTTTTACAGGCAGAACAGTGATAGATCAGGAACCGAAGTATCTAAACTCTCCTGAGACGCCTGTATTTAATAAAAGTAATTATCTTTATGGTTTAGATAAGGCCAGAACAGCAATAAAAAAGCAAGGGGCAGTATTCGTAGAAGGGCAGGTTGATGTTATTTCAGCTCATCAAGCCGGAATCAAGAATGTTATTGCCACAACAGGCACTGCTTTGACTACCGGCCAATTAAACTTGCTAGCCCGATATACTAAAGACGTTACTTTATGCTTCGACTCAGATGAAGCGGGAATTTCGGCCACAAAAAGAGCTGTAGATTTGGCCGAGAAGCAAGGATTCAATATAAAGGTTGTGTCTATTCCTGCACCCTATAAAGACATTGATGAAATGTTGGGTAAAGATGTACTTGGGGTTAAAAGAGGGCTGGAGAGCGGGGTGCCTGCCTATGATTTCTTTTTGGCCGATGCTCTAAAACGTTTTGATAAAAGCTCGGGGACAGGTAAAAAGAAGATAGTAGAAGCTCTTGCGCCAATTTTCGGGAAAATTTCCAGCCCTGTTCTCGCTGACCACTATCAAAAGAAAATAGCTGAAGAATTGGATATTTCTCCTGAAAATCTGGAAAAAGCTATGAGATTTGACAAAAAAGGTTATCTTACCGAAGAAACAGTATCCGGTTCGGAACCTTTTGTAGCCTTAGAAAACACACCGGAGCGGTATCTTATAACGCTTTTGATGGCTTCGGGTATTGACACTATAGGTGATTTTGTGTATAAGCTATCTTCAGAAGATTTCGTTGACCCGGTTGCAAGAGCCGTACATATACACATCCAAAAGCTATTTAAACCTGATTCCACTAAGTTTAATATCGAGGATGTTATAAATTCAGTCGAGGAAGAATATAAGGACCCGGTGTTGGAAATGTATGTACTGTCTGGGGACTATGCCCAAAGCGATAAAACTTTAATAGCTATGCTTAAGTCTGCGTATCAACGGGTAAAAGGAATTTCTGTAAAACGAAAACTTAAGTCGTTAACTGAGAAAATTAAGCTAGCCGAGCTTAGTGGTTCCGAAAAAGACGTAAAAAGACTAACGGAAGAGTTCTCTGAGTTGTCTAGAGAGCTAATTATTTAATAAATTCTGATACAATTTACATACTAAATTTAAAAACTTATGCCAAGAAAAAAGAAAATCGATAAAACAGAAGCAGGGAACATGAACCTTAGTGAAAAGGACATGCAAAAGATTGTTACAAGAGGTAAAAAGCAAGGTTACCTATCTCTTGATGATGTGTTGGAATTATTTCCAAAAGCTGAGGAAGATATAGAATTGTTGGATTCCCTTTACGAGAAGCTGGCAGAAGCTGGTGTTAGTGTGTTTGACATCCAATCAGAAAAGGATGCCGCGAAGATCTCATCCATAGAAGATATCGACTTTTCAAAAATTAAACTGGACAAAACAACTTCTTCGGATCCGGTAAGAATGTATTTAAAGGAAATAGGAAACCATGATTTACTAAATGCAGAAGAGGAAGTGGTATTAGCCAAAAAGGCTGAAAAAGGAGACGAAATTGCAGCAGCTCATTTGGCAAGAGCCAATCTGAGGCTGGTTGTATCTATCGCAAAAAAATACATGGGAAGGGGCTTGCAGTTTTTAGACCTCATCCAGGAGGGGAATATAGGTTTAATGAGGGCCGTTGATAAATTCGACTGGAGAAGAGGTTTTAAATTTTCTACATATGCAACTTGGTGGATTCGCCAAGCTATTACCCGTGCCATTGCTGATCAAGCCAAAACTATCCGTATACCTGTTCACATGGTTGAAACGATAAATAAATACAAAAAGATTGAGCGCCAGCTTGAGCAAAAATACGAGCGCCCTCCCACTCCCGAAGAAGTTGCCAAGGTAATGGGAATTGAGCCCGAAAAAGCACATGAGATAGTGAAAATTTCTCAAGAAACCGCTTCCTTGGAGACTCCTGTTGGGAAAGAGGAAGATACCAGACTTAAAGAATTTATAGAAGATGAAACCTCGTTGTCACCTTTTGAGGCGGCGAGCAGGGATTTGTTAAAAGGCCATATCGGAGAGGTTTTGCACACACTAAACCCACGAGAACAGCGTGTGTTGGAATTGAGGTTTGGATTAAAAGACGGTAGAACCAGAACTTTAGAAGAAGTAGGCAAGGAGTTTGGAGTTACGAGAGAACGTATCAGGCAAATAGAAGCAAAAGCTTTGCGAAAACTCCGCCATCCCTCAAGAAGCAAGCGTTTAAGAGATTATCTATAAAATAGAAAAGGTCTCCGTGTAGTTATGCCACGAAGACCTGTGTACTAGCTTCCTATTTTTTTTCCACATCTATCACAAGTAAGCTTTGCAGTTCCCCTTTCCGTTGTTCTAACCAGGGAGCCTCGGATACAACCACGGTTCTTTTCTCATGGTTCCATCCATGTACTTCAAAGGGACTCTTATATCCCCTAAATGACCGCAGACAAACGTATATGCGACTTTGTAACTTGATTTGTTCCCAAACGTATTCCCAGTCCGCAAGGCGGGTTTCGGCCAGAGGTATTTCGAAACCTAGCTTGTCGTACAAAAGAACTATTAGCACCTTTTCAACTGTCACACTGCACCTCCTTTAGCATGTTATAACTGGATTGGTTTCTCGATTCCGATGACTAGCGAGAATCCACGAAGGTCAAGATTTAAGTGTGGGGACTCTACCACCAGAAGCGTTCCATTTTTCTCGTTGTAATCCAAAACTTGGAATTTTTCAAAAAACAGGCCCTGGGCTGTGCGAAGACCGATATGAGCAATATGTGGACATTCTTCAGTTAGTTCTAGCCAGGCCTTCTTACTGATGTGCCCCAAAACGGGAGTTGATCCCAACGGTCCCACCATATGAACAGTAATCATTTTGTCTGTAGGCATGCCGCGCTCCTTATTGCTATACCTCGAACTGACAGTTTACTTTGATGTCAATCACCGGATCTTCGGACTGCACTTGGTTGTTAGGCTCTTTCGCTAAGCGGACCACAACCTTTTCTTCCCCCATGAATTGGGCATATTTAATGTAGAATCTTTTCTCGGGGTGAGGTCTGTGCGCGTTTGATTTGTTCGGTTTTAAGACAATGTACCCGGTAGAATACTTGATTTGTTCTAAGAATGCTTTCCTTCCGATTGTTCCTAGCAGTATCGGAAGGCCATCGAAGACGGCATCTACATACACCTTAACTCTTGCCATATCTGCTCCTTATAATATAGGTTATGCTGATTTTACAAGGTTTAAAGTCTTTTGTAAATGTACACGTCTGATAAAGGTATAAGGTTTGGTTTTGGCAAAACAAAGCTATTTATAAGGGAAAATTTACTTGGATCACTAACTAGCAACTCAAAGTTCTTCCAGGCCTTTGCGTATTCTGGGTAAGTTGTCGCCACAATGCTTTTCCTAAAGTTTTCCAGTGGGCGAGACGAAAGGATTACGTAATCATATCTTTCGGGATTTTCGGGGTAAAAAAGGGACGCGCCCTTTGATTCGTAAACCTGGAACTGTTTTACATCCCCGCCTTTTAATTTGTTCATGGGATCCAAGCCTTCCTCGGTATAAACAAGAACCGGTGCCAGCTCAGGGAGGTTATCCTTAGCCCAGATGTAAGCCTCTGATTTTGGTGTATTTCTTTGAAATTGAGCTAGAAGCAAAATTGTATTTTGAAGGTAATACCCTGCCGTCAAAACAACTGCGATCACCCCAAAGTTTCTTACAGCCTTTTTGGAATCTTGGATCAAGTGTACTATACCGTATGCTGCATACATGATTACGATCGGAAGTATGGGGAGCAGCCACCTGTCCACTCTTCGGGACTGGATCGAGTAGAAAGCGAAATAAACTAAGATATTTAGCGTCATAAAGATATGAATTACTCTTGTAGTCTTGTCAGTCGCTTTCAAGGTTTTGAGTTTCCCGTAAAGAGAAAATACTAGTATTGGTAAAGTCGTCATAAATGAAAGTCCGACTAGATATTTATAAGGGCTGTGATCCACTGAATCAAAAACCAGTCCGCCTTCTACCCATAACATCTTGGCTATTCTAAATGCAAAATCTTGTATAAAAACAATTGAAAAAGGGTTGGTGGCCATGAAAGCGGCAATCGAAGTAAAAAGAAAACCCAACAAGCTTGTAACACTATTCTTTTTGAAATATACGTAAAAGAACAAAGGCAATGATATTAAGGCAGTAATTTTTGTGCCCACTGCTAAGCCAAAAAATACGCCTGCAAAAGAAGTGAGAAGGTTGTCGTTTTTGTTAGTGTAGCCCTCGTTAAGAAAAACAAATGAGATGCCTAGTAATAGGGTTAAAAAAATATCCTGATTTACATAATGGGCATGAACTATCAATTTCCAATTTAATGCCAACAGCGCGAATGTTAATAAACTAACTCCAAATGGTTGTTTGGAACCTTTAAATACTCGATGAGCTAAGATAGCGTAAACAATACAGACACCGAACGAAATAAGCGCGTTTATGCTTCTCATAAACACGTAAAGGTCCATTTTTTGGGTTATGTCGCTAACCTTGTTATAAACCATTACGAGTGCTGTTAAAAAGTAGGTAGGAACAGTTCCGTAAACGTAGGAAATGGGAATGAATTCCTGGTAATTTTTGTTGGCAATAATCGATTTAAAGTCGTAGGTGTACTTTATTGCCAGTTCGGCAACTTCTGGTTCATCAGCGTAAAAGCTGTGAGGAAGCCCAAATTCTATGTGGTAAAATCGCCACCATAGTCCAAGTCCCCCGAAAAGCAGGATCGTAGCTACTGATGCAAGTTTTCTTAACGATAGCATAAGGCAAATTATACTATCTGTGCGTAATTACTGCCTGGGTTATTTTGAGCTATACTTGTTCAATGTCCAATAACTATGAGACACCAATGATGGTTCAATACAATGAGTTAAAATCCCATTATTCGGATTGTATTCTGTTTTACAGATTAGGTGATTTTTACGAAATGTTTAACGAAGATGCGAAAATCGGCGCTGAAATTTTGGATATTACACTTACAAAAAAAGCACTGGGAAAAGACGGAAATATTCCAATGGCAGGAGTTCCGTACCACGCGGTAGATTCTTATATTTCAAAGTTAGTTAAGGCGGGATACAAGATTGCACTTTGCGAGCAGTTAACGGAGCCAAAAGCGGGGGAGTTAGTAGAAAGAGGCGTAGTGCGTATTATTACTCCGGGAACTTTGTTGGACGATGTATCTCTTCAAAAAAAAGAAAATAATTATATCTGCTCCTTTTATTTTGAAAAGAATTTGCTGGGGGTTGCAATTGCCGATATTTCAACGGGGGTATTTTATTCATCTCAATATTCGGCTGATAATTTTGGTAATTTTGTGTTAAACGATTTGTTTAAATATTCTCCGGCCGAGTGCGTTTTACCGGAAGTTTTATATAACAACCCACAGATACTTAAAGTGTTAAAAGTTCATAAAAATATGAATATCTTTCGATATTCCCAATGGGACGATTCGATTTCGATTGTTAGAAATCACTTTTCTGATGTATACCTGCGCAGTGCCGGTTTTACGGATTTATCGGCGGCTCAAAAAGTTTCGAGCGGTTTACTCTCGTATTTAAAATACACTCAAAACGGAAATATAGATCACATTAGAGATCTGAAAATGCTGGTGAGCGATGAAATTTTGGATTTAGACAGGTCTACGATTGCAAATTTAGAACTGATAAAAAATTTAAGTGATGAGTCAAAAAGAGGAACATTGGTAAGTTTTTTGGATAAAACTAAAACTCCTATGGGAGGAAGATTATTAAGAAACTGGGTGATCAAGCCAAGTTGTAACAAAAAGGAGATTACTAACAGATTATCGGCGGTTGAAGAACTGGCTAAAAGTAAAAAGGCAAAAAATCTTGAGGATTTGCTGGCAGGCATTTGTGATATAGAAAGACTAATTGCACGATTATCCGTTGGAAGAGGAAATCCAAAAGACCTTGTAATGTTGAAACAGGCTTTGTGGTTGGCAAAAAAGCTTACAACTGGGGTAAACGCCTATAAGGCAACAAAGCTTAAGACTCTGTCGGTGGGAATCGGCAGAAAACTTGAAACATTAGCTTTATACATTGATAAAACAATATCCGATGACCCTCCTTTTGATCCTAAATCCTTGGGTGTAATAACAAAAGGAGTAAATGCTGATTTAGACAAACTTAGAACTACAGTGGAAAAAAGCAAATATTTTATTTCGGATTTGGAAGCAAAAGAAAGAAAAAAAAGCGGAATTAATTCACTAAAAGTTAAATTTAATCAGGTTTTTGGCTATTATATCGAGATTACTAAATCCAATTTAGACTCAGTACCGGAAAATTATATTCGTAAGCAAACTCTTGTTAATGCAGAAAGGTACATAACTCCTGAATTAAAAGAGCATGAGGAAATAATACTAACCGCTCAGGAAATAATGCAAAAATTGGAGACCGCCATTTTTCTAGATGCAGTCGAAAAGGTTTTAGCTAATACTTCGGATATTCAACATCTGTCTACAAAAATCGCAGAATTCGACTGCTTGTATTCGTTTGCACGGCTGGCTAAGGAAAAAGATTTGGTTAAACCAAAAATAACTCTTGATAATGAGATAGAAATAGTAGACGGCAGGCATCCAATGGTTGAAGAAAATATGGAAGAAATACTGTTTGTTCCAAACGATACTTTATTGAATTCTTCCGATCATCAGTTGTTATTAATAACAGGCCCCAATATGGCGGGAAAGTCTGTTTATATAAGACAAACGGCATTAATTGTTTTGATGGCTCATATAGGGTGTTTTGTCCCTTGCAAAAGAGCAAAAATAGGGCCTACGGATAAAATATTTGTTCGAAGTGGGGCTTATGACGCGATTAGCATGGGAATGTCGACTTTTATGATTGAGATGATGGAGACTGCACATATCTTAAAAAACGCCACACCTAAGAGTTTAGTGGTGATGGACGAAATTGGGAGGGGAACGAGTACATATGATGGGATTAGTTTAGCGTGGGCGATAGTGGAACATTTAGTTACAAAAACTTTAGCTAAAGCTTTATTTGCGACTCATTATCATGAACTTCAAAAACTTGAGGAGTTGTTTCCGGATAAAATAAAAAATTATCAGGTAGAGGTAGATGCTTTCGACTTTAATGAGCCTGTTTTTTTGCATAAGGTTATAAGAGGAGGGGCCGATGCCAGTTTTGGTGTTTCGGTTGCCCGTTTAGCTAAGGTGCCGGAAGAGGTATGTGTGCGGGCTGACGAATTGCTGCAAAAGTTCAGTACAAAAACGGTTCATAATGTTACAAATCTAACTGCGAAAAATTCGGATGTTGCTCAATATAACCCTTATGATAAAGCAGTGGAATTACTTCGTGGGATTGATATTGGCAAAACCACTCCTTTGGAAGCACTGAATATTTTGGCGGAATTGACTTCGTTGTTAAATTAAAAAAAAGCGGGGGCTTTTGTGTAATGCCCCCTTTTAAGCTTATCGTATTTCAACTGCTCTAAATTCAGTTACTCTCAATACTTCTCTGTTCAGTGTCCAAACCAGCAGTTCCGTTCCTGTGGAAATAGTATCTGGAGTTTTGTGTTGAATTAATCCACAATGTACTGATTCCTTTCTATCGCCTTCCTCAAAGTTAACAGCTATCTTGTAAATTAGCCCGGCTTTGGGATCCATCCAGTTACCGAGGATTTTTCCGAGAAACAAATTGTACGTTCTCCTTGGTGTGAGGGGTTTAACTTTAATTCCTGTTCTCGAGCTATTTTCAACTTTTACAGCCGCTCTTACCCGAGGGCAAAGTTCCTCTTTACGATATTGTTGCCCGTCAAAATAGACGGGGTTGGGACCGCAGGTGGGATTAAAATCAAGCTTAATCTCAATTTCCCTGCCACCTTCTGAAACTCTAGCAATCTCTCCTGTTAAAATGGTGGGCATTTCAATCTCCTTTTGTGCAGGTGCGTATAATGTTTGGTATGAGCAAAATACGTGTTCTAAGTCAGGATATTATCAGTAAAATAGCCGCAGGGGAAGTGGTAGAACGTCCTGCCAATGTTGTTAAAGAGCTGTTGGAAAATTCTTTGGATTCCGGAGCCAGCGAAATTAGAGTTTCAGTATCAGAAAATAAAATAGTCGTTTCCGACAACGGTGAAGGGATGAGTAAGGAAGATCTCAGGACATGCTTTTTACCGCATTCAACCAGCAAAATATATGAACTGTCCGATTTAGAAAACATTGCTACTCTGGGGTTTCGAGGAGAGGCTTTAAGCAGTATTTGCGCAGTTTCAAGGGTAACTATCAGTAGCAGAACTAAAAGAGACACTTATGGAAGTAGAATTACTGTAACAGAAGGTGTGCTTGATAAAGAAGCTAAATTGGGAATGAAAGTAGGTACTGAGGTTGCTGTAGAGGATCTGTATTTCAATACTCCCGCCCGCAAAAAATTTTTGAAAAATGAGAAAACTGAATTCTCATGCATTCAGAAAACAGTAAGTGCCATTGCTTTGGCTTATCCCTCTGTTAAGTTTAATTTTTCTCATAACGGGAAGACTGTATTTATTCTTTCCAAATGCACTAAATTAGGTGACAGAATACGAGAAGTGCTTGGGGATTATTTTCTGGCAAATTTGATTGAAATTAAGCTAGAAAACAGATATTTTAGCGCAAGCGGTTTTATCGGGCATCCCAATATCAGCTCTTTGGCCAAAGAAAATCAACATCTTTTTGTAAATTCCCGTCCTGTGGAAAACGAGAGCATTTCCAGGGGAATTAGAATGGCCTTCGGAAAACTGCTAGACAAGAGGAAATTTCCGGCACTTGTTATAAATATGCAGATTGCTCCCTCCTTGGTGGACCCTAACGTTCATCCTCGAAAAGAAAAAATTGCATTCTGGGACGAAAAATTTGTCGAGGAGGTGTTTACAACCGAAACGCATAATGTGTTGCAAAAAAGTAATCTAACCTTTGTCTACGATACCGGATCTGAAGCAGGAGCAGCTCTGGAAATGTTTCTATCCCTTAAGGACAGTGTTAAAGCATGGGATATAAATATCCGGAGCAGCTCTAACGAAATTTTGCAGGTAGATAAAACCTATTTAACCTGTGTTGTAGATCAAGGTTTGTTATTGGTAGATCAGCATGCCGCTCACGAAAGTATTCTCTTTGAGGAGTACCTGGGGGGGTTAAAAAATTCCAAAAATAATAGTCAAATACATGTTTTTATAAAACCGAAAATAATTGATCTAAAGGGGGCGGAAATTGAAGATTTGGATGGATTTTTAGCCTTGTTAACCGGATTAGGTATCGAGGCGGAAAATTTTGGCGGTAACTCTTGCAGGGTATTGAGTGTTCCTAAAATGTTAAAGGATCATAATTTGAATATTTTGTTAAAGGAGTTAGCGGAAATGGGGTTGACAGGAATGGACACCCAAACGGAAAAAACAATCGAGTTTTTGGCTTGTAGAAGTGCAGTGAAGGCGGGGGATTACTTGGAACCCGATGAGAGGAAAAGGTTAATCGAGAAGTTGCTGGAGAGTAACTCATACCTTACCTGTCCCCACGGCCGGCCGACTAAGGTGCTAATTCCCTTAAGCAAGCTCCGTGATTTGTTCCTGAGGTGATGTTCTAATCATTTTTGGATACTTGGCACCTGACCTCACACCCAATCCTACTTTTTCTTTCTGTGCAAGCTCCCAATAATCTTTAACCTCTTTTGCCTGTTTTATGACAAAGGGCTCCCTTACGGACTTATCTCCTAACACTTCTAAAGCGGCTTTATAAGCAGCTTCGTCGGATGTTAAGTCGCCATGTGGGGTAGGCTCAGAGGAGTCTCTTGGACCTTTACCTCGGCTCTTATCGTACAGACTATCAACGGTTGTTTCTGCATTTATCTCTGACATACTAAAATAATACCCTTAAATTTATTACTTCCCTAAGGGGTTTTACGCCTTGGTAATATAAAGTTGCGTGTACCAGTTTGATAACCACGGGGAGTTTTATGTCGCTGTTTTACCATTTCCTTAAATAAATCTGCCCTTCTTTTGGCTTCTTCCGCATCTTCTTTTGTAAATTCTTCTGAGTCTTTTTTGTTTTTATTACTCATACATAGATAATATCACCGAGGTATAATGTCTGTCCAAATTCATTTTAATGTATAATCCAGCCATGCAACAGTGTCCCAATCCCGATATTTGCGGGTCCTGCGGATTTTCGCATTTAAAATATGAAGACCAGCTGGCTCAAAAAAAGCACCTAGTTAACTGCGCTAAAATAATTCCATCTCCAAAAACTACCCATTACCGCAACCGCATGGATTTTGTTATCAACTATCAAGGCAAAGTGGGTCTGAGGGAAAAAGGCAAATGGTGGAGTGTAATCGACAATCACACCTGTTTTATTGCCAACGAAAAAATAGAAGAAAAATTTGCACAAGTTAGAAAATGGGTTCAAACCTGTGGACTTAGCTTTTACGATCGAAAAGGCCATCAAGGCTTGTTAAGGTATGCAGTAATAAGAGCTACCACCACAGGCGAAACCATGATCAATATCATAACCAGCCAACCCACCCAAGCTGAACCCGAATCTCTGATTACGTCAAAATTAAATGATCTTCATGCTACAACTGTAATTTGGTCGGTAAACAAAAGTGACAGCGATATATCTTATGGTGATGAAATTCGTATAATTAAAGGCGACGGGTATATTAATGAAATCATAGCTGACCTTAAATTTTTAATCAGGCCAAATTCGTTTTTTCAAACTAATTCACATGGCGCCAAAGAACTATTAGATTTAGTAGTCTCTTTTGCAAAAGATGTGAAACCCGCTAAAATTTTGGATTTATACTGTGGGGGCGGTTTCTTTAGTTTAGGTGTAAAAAAGGCGATGCCTGATACCGAGATTTATGGAATTGAGCTTGTAGAGGATGCAATTTTAGATGCCAAAGACAATGCCACTTCGAATAACTTGGATATTGAATTTTCCGTGGGAAAAGCCGAAGACCTAAACTGGGAAACTTATAAACCTGATTTAGTAATTTTGGATCCTCCGCGTTCCGGTTTACATCCAAAGGTATTAAAGACTTTGCTTGAGCTGGAAATTCCTAATTTAATATATGTTTCGTGTAAATACCAAAGTTTTGCAAAAGACTATCAAATGTTGTCGACAAGGTATAAAGCCAAAGATTGTGTGGCAGTAGACATGTTTCCCCAAACCGAACATGTTGAGTTGGTTACCTTTCTTAAGCTACAATGAGGTGTGGTTAAGTTGCAGAAATCGATAAATAAAAGAAGCTCCGGAGTTTTATTATTGGTCGCATTTGTTATAACATTTGGTTCCATTTATTTCCTTGCAAAAAATATTAAGGATCTTGAAGGCTTAGTAGCCTCGTGGGGGATTTTTGGCCCTTTATTAGTTGTTTTGCTTTACGGAGCCCTTTCGGTTACGCCCATCCCTACAGATCCTCTAAGCGCTATTAGCGGCGCGTTGTTTGGTCCTATAGTAGGTTTTATTGTAAGTTGGATTGGAAACACGTTTGCTGCGGTAATCGAGTATTTCTTAGGTTTGGGGATTCGAAACGCCACTGCATTTGAAAAAAGAAAGAAGAATTTACCTTGGGGTTTAGATAAGGCTCCGGTAAATTCCGCGTGTTTTTTAATCGGAGGAAGATTTGTTCCGGGATTTGGTTCAAAAATAGTTAGCGTTTTAGCAGGGGTCTATGGCGTGGGTTTGTGGAGATACACCTGGACTGCGGCGGTAGCAAACATTTTCGGTTCAGCCTTTTACACTTTAGGCGGGTTTCAACTAGTAACTTTGTTTAGTCGAATTTAAAGCTAGCAACCATTTCCTGATCGTATGCCTTTTGATAATCCGTTGTTGCCGCAAACCCGTAGGCCTGCCCCAGTTTCCAGCTTACCGCTACTCCAGTGTTTTGATTGTACTTAATAACATAGGCGTAATTAATAACACACTCGTTTTGGGCTCTAACTTCCATATCGTCATTAACATCTCCGGGGTATTTAGCATGAACATCAAACACACCTTCAGCTGAAGTTTCTTTTTTGTCTCCCAAAATACATCCGTTGCCATATTCGTCTCTAACAAAATTTTGCAGTTCGGCATCATCGGCAACTTTCTTGGATTCTAGTGACCACACCGAAACCTTGAAGTTTCGGTCTTTAATGTCTTCAAGAGTTGTAGATGTTTCATTACATTCCTGATCAAAGTAACTGGCGCTTGCAATATGAGCAATGTTTTTTTCCTCAAAAATCTTTACAGGTAAAAATCCGGGCAGAGGAGCTCCCTCAGGAGTACATCCGCCTGATGCAAAAGCCGCCTGTTTCGGAAACTTTATTGAGTATCCAAACTCATTATTTTGATACATGTTCCATATATCATCCGTAGAAATAATTTGAGATATCGGAGGGCTTATCGGCTTTTTATCCGGAGTGGGGACAACTTGGATAGGGGGATTTTCCTTGGAATCAAAAGCCGCAGGCTCCTTGGATGAAAAGAAATTATATTGCTTAAGTAAGTAATACACTGTTCCACCCATGATCCCAAACAATAGAATCAAAGAAACGAGTGTTTTTGTTTTCATACATATATAATACACTTGTTTTATATATGAATCATCTCTTGGAAATGCTTTTTACACTGATAGTATTACTTGGATCGCTCAAAGGAACAACAAACCCGCAAAGTTTTTCCGAACTAACAGATAACGTTAAGGGTAAAGAGGGCGACTTTGGAATATATATTAAAGATCTAAAGACCCAACAAATTTACGAATATAATTCCGAATTATTGGTTAACGGGGCTTCCCTTTTTAAGGTGCCTGTTGGTGTGGCTACTTTAAAAGCCATGGAGTTGGGTTTAGTAAAAAGCGGGGACGAAGTTACACTTGAGGGCAGTGACTTTTCAAGTGGTTCGGGTGTTTTTAATACCTATCCGGCAGGTTCCAAAGTTTTACTGAAAGATGTGTTAAGTCAGTTAATCTACAGTTCGGATAATACCGCACAACAAATGCTAATGAGAACGATTCCCGATTGGGTGATAAAGGGGGGATTTGATTTGAATAAGTCCCTAACAGGCAAAAGTGACTTCTATCATCGCGACATTACTTCCGCAAAGGAGTTCGGAATATATTTAGAAGAGCTCTATTTTGGGGAGTATTTAGGTGTTTCCGACAGAGATTACCTGGTTACACTAATGTCTAAAACCTTGTTTGACGACAGAGTCACACCCTATATAGGAGATGGTCTTGTGTTTGCCCATAAAATTGGGAATGATCCCGAGGGCGCCGGTTGGCACGATTGCGGGATAGTTTTAGAACCCCCCAGAACTGCTAAAGCAGTAGTGTGTGTGACTTCGAGAGGAGTTATATATCAGGAATTTTTAGAAGTGTGTAGATGGATAGGAGAGTTTGTGGGAACGATTTGACCAATCTTTCCTACTAAGGCATAATTGATCCTACCTGCGAGTGTTTCTGTGCGAGAAAGAAGAGGGACATCGTTGTGATTACAGCATCGGCTTGATGTGTTGTTTCACAAGATGTCCCCATTTTTTGCCGAATCTTCGCAGAGTAAGTGCAGGTTATTTTTGCACTTCTCGTACTGGGCCGGTTATGAGTCTTACACAATGTTTGGTTTCGGCCAAAAACACGTGAGCTTGTAACCGGTCTACCTTCTAACTTCCGAGTAAGTTCGTGAAGGCCATTCGATAAGGATTGGTTTTGATCTTAATTCTTCTCTCTTTTTTTCAACTTCGGCCAAAAAGATGGTTGTTTCTAGAATTCCCGCCTTTTCGTGTCCGAACCGCATGGGTCCGTTTTCGAGAATTCTTTTTAGAATCAGCCTTGCACCTGCTCCATGAGCATTGGCCCTGCGGATGTCTCCTACGTTGCGGTAGTATGCTGCATCGTCAGCATGTCGCCAAAAGTGGCAAAATCTACAATACGCTCTCATGTTTGATTTGCTATTGGGACCCCTATCAAATGCTGGGTTGATATGATCAAACTCGATCATCCATCCCTTGTCCCAATGGTGGTTACATACACAGCATTTATGCCCCCATCCCTCTTTAAAGGCTTCTTGGCGCAGTGCTTTAGGAAATGCCTTAAAGCAGAGAAGGAGGACCGTACATATGCAGGCTAGAATCTCCGTTATCATCTTTTTCTCCTTTTATTATTTTAAAGTGCTTTTATAGAATAAAAAAAGGCGGTGTTTTCACCGCCTCGGTTAGATTCTTATTCTTATGTGGGATAAGTTATTTTTCCACATGGAATTTAGCCTAGCAGAACAAAAAAAATAAAACCACAAATTTGTATAAGAGTGTGAGATAATATAATTATGAAAAAAATCACTACTATATTTATATTGCTTGCTCTCCCTGTTTTTTTGACAGCCTGTACTTCAAAACAAAACGAGCCCGGAAAAGAGGATGTAAAAGTAACAGAAGGCGGGCCAAGTACTGTAACAGGCAATTTGTTTGATCTTACAAAACTCGGGTTGCCACAGAAATGCTCCGGTGAGTTCGGGGATACTAAAACCGTAGCTTACATATCCGGTAATAAATCTTATTCGGAAATTACCAGCACGAGTGAGGAATTGGGTGAGCAAACTTTTTATAGTATTTTCGATGGTGATTGGTTTTATAGTTGGGGAGGTCCTTTGAAAAACGGAACTAAAATGAAAGCTTCGGATATCCAGGAATCCGTTGATGTAGCTGATCCGGATATAGATAAAACAAAGTTCAAAGATGTTCAACAGGATTTAGATTATTCCTGTGTTCCGTGGATTGTTGATGGGAGTAAGTTCGTTCCTCCATCCGATGTAAATTTTGTGGATTTTGGAGAAAGCTTGAAGGAAATTACCAAGGGCTTAGAGCAAATAACCCCCGATTCTTTGTGCGCTATGTGCGAACTGGTTCCCGATCCCCAAGCCAAAGAGGATTGTCTTGCCAATTGTGGCAAGTAAGAAAAAACTCACCCAAGAGAATGAGTGAGTTTAAGAATGCTTAGCTAAAACAACCCCAGTTTCAGTAGAAGCACTCCAAAGAAATACAGAACGTAAGGAAGTGCGATCACGGTGCCAAACACTTTTCTAATGACCCCGGCCTTTTTTGGATGCATATCATCTAGGTGTTTAGTAATTTTGGCTTGTTCGGAAATCCGAGTGATGCAGCTCCACAGTCCAAATCCCACTGCGTATACGCCTAGCAGGTTCAGAGGAATTTGTTGATGCAGTGGGTTGAACGCCGTCCACACCGGTACTGCGAGAATCAAAATTCCCCCGATTACACTGCCCAGCATCTGAGCGCGAATGTATTCATCAAACTTCTTTGCAGACTTTACCGCGATCTGTTCACGAAGGTCTTTTACATCCTCGGCGTATTCGATCTCATATTCAGCCTTAAGCTTGTCGATCAAGCCTTTTCTGTCGTATTGGAAGAGTATCCCGTAAGAGCTATCCTGGAGACTTTTGTCTACCAGTATTTTAATCCCTTCTGGTCCAAGAATATAGGTAAGCTTAAGCTTGTCTTTTGCATATTCCTGGAGAGTTTCAATACTCGAAGTATGGATGCCATCGCCTGGAAGGAAACCCGACTTGTAGTAATAATACTTTCGCCATGATTTTTCGGAGTCTTCCTTAGAGTAGTAACCTACCGGGGAGAAGAGCGAATAAACAAGCACGAAAACCCAGAGTACATACAACACAGGAGCAACATATACCCAAAGCTTTGCGGTAAGACATACAACTGAAAGCAGCAGGACCGAAACAATGATTATCCCGAGAACTAATGCCTCTACTGGGGTTCTTTTCTTAAGACTATCCATTTTCTATCTCCTTTTTATTTAGACTGTAGCGGGATTATAATCGACAGTCGGTGGAAATGCAACTTATAGTTTGATTAGTAGGGAACTTCTGTCTTCAAACCTGAAAATTGTTTTGTAGGTACAAAAAAGAGCCTATTTGTATGTTGTACAAACAGGCTCCGGTTTTTTAGACGCGGGTTTTGTGTGATAACCGATATACAGCTACTGCTAAACCCATGCAGCTTCCAACGATAGTGCCTATCCACCAGGGGTAAGATGAGATCTTATAAAGGATCACTCCCAGGATGGATCCTACGAATGCCCCGGCTAGAGTTAATGAACCAAAATACACTATTGTCATTAGGATACCCAACCATACCAACATAAGCGCAAAGGTGTGGAGAATATCTGGTCGTTTTACAGTTTTCACTCCGGTCTCCTTCTCAGTCTACTTCAGTCTCACCTGTCTCCGAGGGAACAATGCGATAGCGCGTGATCGCATAGTAGTCGATTTTTTCTTCCCATCTGCTCGTGGTACCATCTTTTTCAAGTTGACTTCTTTGAACTCTAGTATTTGTTACAGTCTCTTGCGTTGGCCAGAATTCCAATGTTGCCCCTTCACGAAAACTGTAATCGTGGCCAGGAATTCCAAGGTGAAACAGGTCTCCTCCTGACAATGTTACCTCGATACAAGTTACCGGCTTTGTACCAAAATACATAAATCCATGGTAGATGTTGGTAATAGTTCCGGTTTGTTTGCTGACCGAGTTTTTGTCCCTTCTTGGTTTGCCCCGAGCCATCTGATTTGTGGGCTGAACTTTGTGATGAGTTCTACTCAGTAATACCAGAATCAGAACTATCGCTAACTCCACAACTGCGATCCAAAACCAAATGTTTGAAAACATGTTATTTTCTCCCTGTCATTGTGTAAACTGCTCCGGTTTGGGGTTTAACCCAAACACCAATAGTCACATTGTTGGGTAAGAACGTGGTTCTGCGGAGAACGTCCAATATGGCCCCCCCAAGGATTTTTCGCTCACCGGGAGTGGTAACAAGACCAAAACCCTGGAAATCGGCCTTTTCCGAAAACTGCAATTCTACACCGTAATCCACAGAGTTCCGTGATTTGTCCACTAGGATCCACAGAATTTCGATATCTACCGCGTTCATCGAATGGCCATAGTGTTCCAGAATGTTAACTACAATTTGAACAAGTCTAGCTTCGATCTTATCCTGTTTAGCTTTTCGGACCGGCCCAAATGGGGAAATTTTGTTTCTTGCTTTGCCTGTATAATACAGCCGTATGCTTGGCATGGCACTCTCCTTTTAGAGTACAAGATATGTATGCCACACAATATACCTCACAAAGTGAAACTTTTCAACCTGTAGTATCTCAGTCTTTTTAGATTCTACTTATAAAACTCTTTTACCTGGAATACCAAGTACAAAGAAATCACAGTACTAATTAGGCCTCCGAAGATGTCGAAACTTAGAATTGCGTACCCAAAGTAAAGCAGTACGGAGTAAAAAAGGTAATTCCAGCCTTCAACCTTTTTATCGAAAAGCCCTTTGATAGAGAGGGCTCTTAACGCAACATTAGCAATTAAGAATACTATCAGTAGTGTGTATCTAAAGCCGAATTGGCCTAAGCCATAACCGTGCAGACCATACACACCAAGATACGAGCTCAACCCAAATATTCCAAGGAGTGATGGTATCAAAATAATTACTGAAATAATTGCAGCCCAAGGGGCAAATCTTACTAAGAATTCTTTGAAGTTGACTGGGAGTTGTGGAGCTTGTTTAACATATTTTTCGATTTCGTCGATAACTTTTTTCATTAACCATTCCTTAAAAATTACTACTTGTTAAGTTAAGCGCTATCGTGGATAAAAAGTCAAGAATATTTTGAAAAAAAAACGGACACCTTCTGCAAAAAGTATGCAAAGATATCCGTTACTAGGGCTAGTGGTGATCCACAGAATCCTCCACTTTGCCGTTAAAAATCAGAACCCACGGGCCCGGAAGAAATCTTGGCCAAATTTCAACGTTTCTCCCGGCGGTTAAACCAAGCTCGGTAAATACCCGTGCAATTGTGTCCCTGAGCATCCCAGAGCTGGTTTCCAGCGTCTCATTGGGATTCGTGTCGATAAACACCACGAATGCTGAACCTGCTGGATCCGCATTGCGAATCGTACACTGGTCAAGGTTCACGATGATGTCGTGAGGGGGCAGTTTCCAAACTAATTGAACCGCTTCCTTAATTTCCGCCCGAATCACTGACAGCTGTTTATCCAACTCATTTTCGATCTCCCTAGTTTTGGGCTGGATGGATATTATTGGCATAACGCCTCCTTTATCAGTTAGGTAGGCAGATTATACGCCCTATAGCCTGAAAGGGCAACAGTCCTAAGCCCTACGGATCACTTCAATAATGATCATTCCGTCTTTGAAACTAACATCCTCTTGGCCGTAAGATGAAGAAACCTCCACACTTCTTCCGTATGTCCGATTAAGAACTGCTATTGTCGCCAACAACTGTTTAAGATGGCGGGGGTGATTGTTTGTAAGTTCCCCCTCCAACTTAGCATCAAATGCCATTTTGCCATTGCCGATTTCAAGTTTGAGATACTGATCCTCAACTAATTTTGTAAGGTCCATGATTTTTCTCCTTTTTTATACATACGGGCGCAAGCGATATGAGTGATACAAAAGTACCGATCGCTACCGTGATCGCAAGCCACTCAGAAGTAAAGGCCAGAGATGAGTACACTAATACAGATGGTGGAAAAAGTACTCCTTCATAAGAATTCAAACCATTAAGACCTAAAATAGCTCCCCACGTTGACATATAACTTAGTACTAGCGTTGCAAGCCATTTGTTTTTTTGGAGAAACGAAAGCTGTGTTACTGCAAGATAGACTTGTAGAGTAAACAGGCCCAGTCCCAAGATACTTAATCCGGCAAACGCTATTACAGCTGTCGGTTCGAGTGAGTCAGCGATATTATCGAAGAGCACAATATGCCGAAACTCCATCATCAGGTAGAGAGTATTTGGTAACTGCATTATCCAAACGTAGCCCAAAAGAAACATGGTTTTGTAGTGAGCCTTTTTTTGTTGATCGAGTGGCCAAAAGAGAAAACCTAGCGAGCCTATCGCTAAAAATACGTCCGGACCCAGGCCAGAAGGAAATACTTCGTGGCCGTAAAATAGCAAGCGACTTCCTCTAATTTCCAACTTCCGCCTCCTGTCTTATTGTGTATTGTTGCCCGGAATTATAATTCAAACTCAATCAATGGTCAATGCTACAGGATAGTGTTAATTCTTAAGCTAAAATCCCCAATCCCAACAATCCTACTATAATTAGATAGCCGGCTATTAGGTAGTTAAGAAACTTTGGAAACATAAGAATTAATATTCCAAATACCAAGGAAGTTAGCGGACTTAAACTGGTAAGCGATAAGCTCATAAAGTTCTCCTAAATAAATTAACTACTCTGTCGGTTGTTTTTCTCTCGAAAATATTCGTGTCAGTTTAACAATTCCCCAAGCCGAAAATGCATACACTATTATTGCCACCAATGTTGCGGGTTCGAGTACTGATGTAGTTTCTAATCCTTGGGATATCCCTCTACGAAATATTCCTTCGAAAGGTAACGTAAACAACCCTGTTAGTCCATATATAAAATCAACGAAAGCACTATTCATGCTTGCTCCCATGATTTTTAAGATAAGTCGAAATGCTAACAAAATTTCCAATGTTCCAAAGATGTAGTAGATAATATACTCAACTGTTTGATACTTGCTTGCTTCGACTCTAACCGGTGTGGCCGCTTCTTGGGTAATGACTGTTTCTTTAATCATTTCTGCCATAAATTTCACCCCCCATCTTTTATAAAGTTACTACCTTTTGTTACTTATAGCTCGGCCAAGAAATATAAGTACCACAGCTCCCAGTACAGCAACAAATAAGCTGTAAATATTAAATCCTGTAATGCCAGGTTGGCCTAGAATATTCATCAAAAATCCGCCTGTTACTGCCCCAATTACTCCCATAATTATATCTGTGATAGTCCCCTGATCCGAATCAGTTTTCATAATCATTGAGGCTATCCAGCCTGCTATTGCTCCGAAAATTATCCAAAGTAATATACCCGTATAAAGTCACCTTCTTTCGTTCACAAATGCAACTACGTAATATTTATATAAGTTCAGGTTTTTTAATGATTGTTTCTTGTGGCAAGTATCTTATCAAAGCTTTTTCAACTAGTTGAGTGAGAGTCACTTCTTCGACTAAAGCTTGAGCTTTGGCATGTTTTGAGAGCGAAGAGTTAATTAATAGGGTTAATCTATGTTTTCTATCTGTTGTCATACTACATATCATACATCTATATGTAGTAGTTGTATATAACCAAAAGAAAAAACCCTCTCAAATTTGAATATTCGAAAGGGTCCGTCCGGCAATCACCCAACAATTGTAGCTGTTTCCAAAGAGGCGAGCAGGCCAAGCATGTGCTTAGGATGGTGAAAGGTTTTTTAATTCAGTAACTACCAGTTTAGCCAGGGCGGTTCGTTGGCGAATTTGACTTGGAAGCCCAGATGTTCAAGAGCTAGTTGTAGCTCCTCCTGGGCGTGACTGTTTCCAGCTTGGAGCTCGCAAATTTGGAAATCTCCAACTTCGTAACCTAATTCTGCGTCCGGATCACCCCCTGTCAGCTTATTGAGCAACTCAACACTCGAACAGGCGCAGTACCAACAACCATCCTCACACACCGGTACCACAATCATTGCATTACCTTCAGGCATTTGTTCCGGATCGATTGCGCACATATTAACTGCAAAAAGTACAGTCAGCATTTCGATTGTCGCCATTCTTTCTCCTTTAATTTGTAGCAATGCTACGGGATGCTCGGAGTGTATTATAGGGTAATCCTAATGTCAAGAGTTCTGAGGATAAACATATTCCGCTGCTAAAACACAGTAATTAAAAGAGGAAAATAGAAATAAAGGGTAGCATTTGGTAAAGCACCCCCAAAAAGATAAGTATTAGTCCTCCTAAAAACAGCTTAAGTAACAGATGCTTCGCCGGAGTGGGATTCGACCTGTTTCCTCTAAAAAGTAGCACAATGACCAAAATTACTATTACCAAGAAGAAAAAGGCCGCAACAACAATAGCGATCAGTACTTGAATATTGGAATCACCGGACTCAGGTCCGAAAATTACGATATCGCCCTTTTCGACACTTTCGTTTGGATTGTTTGGGTCAAATTCTTCGGGGGACTCCTCATCAACACTTTCATCCTCCTCCGGCTCTGATGTATTTTCTTGGTTAGGGAGTGGCTCTTCATCAGGCGACTGATCTTCTGTGGGAAGCGTACTAAACGCACTCACTAATGTAGTAGCTTCTCTACCATTTGTATCTTTAGAATAAATTCTATACGCGTAGGTTGTATTCGGTTCAAAAAATATGGATTTTGCTGTAACCTCATGATTAGGTTCACTTAACTGGGCTTTACCGAAATTTGTTTCGTAGCTTTGCAAAGCTTGGTTTTCATCATAAGTTTCGTCTACATAAACCCACTGAGAAGACTTAACTTGTTCAATTTGGCCTGAATTTGAGCAAGCCGACGTTTTCCATTTAAAAACTGCGCCATCTATCGAGGGATCTACCGTGATATCGGTGATTAGAAGTTCTTGGGAGTCGCAACCTGTAACCGCCAAAGGAACTGTTTCTTTGGGAGTTGAAAAATAGAGAGTGGAACTTTTTTCTTCGATACCATCAGCGTCCTTTGATTTAACACTGTATGCATATTTAGTGCCAGGGCTTAGACGTGAGAGGTCTACTTCGTGGTGGGTCACATCATTAACACCTGTTTTGGACGACCAGATCAACCGTGTGCTTATTTTATAGTTAACCACTCCACTGGCTTTTTTATTGGTATCCCAGGATATTTTCACGCTTGATGGGGTTTTATCAGTGACTTGAATATTGGTTAGGTTTAACTCGATTGCTGCGCCCACTAGAGGAGCATTAGGGTCTGTTTCCAGCACGGTGGTGGGGTCAGTGTGCACTATTGTTAGTGGGGCAGAAGGAACAAATGTAATGGGCTCATTGTAATTAACAGTAAGTTTTGGTCTGTGTGATGCTATGCTTTCTCTACTATCAAACGCACAGTACCCCTCCGTGGCGCGTGTAACCAAATAAAAGCCGTAATTTGGATAGGAACTCGAGTTTTCTGTCCATTTCTCAACAATAGACTTTACATCGAACGCTTGGTAAAAACCCGTTGCCGGCATAATGAATATGCTTGTTCCGGAGCTCGTATATGTTGGTTTATTACTCCAGGAAGTACCGTACTCACGCCAACTGCTTGTTACGCGTCTAATACTTGCCGCACATCCGGACCCCCTTGTGCTTACATTTTCGCCTTCAATTAAGTTAATATAAAGAAACAGGCTAGCTCCTGTAATAGTTGATCCTTCGGGAATAGAGGAGGTGTCAAATTTGATAATGCTCCATAATCTTTCATAGTCTCCATCTCCCACAGCGATAATTTTTTGTGCTTCTGCATTTATAACACCGTCTGCTTGTACTAAAGTAGGACTTTGTTCATTTAATTTGATATCGGACAGGGGATATAAAGTTACCGACTTTGCGTAAGAATGTGGTGAGAACAAATAACCCAAAACAAAGAGTATTCCAAAATAGGGCAATTTAAGTCTCATATCTACTACTAGTATTGTTCTTTTGTTTTTCACATTTGTCAATAAGTGTGGTTGGGAGGATCTCACCCAGTAGTTAGGTCTCACCCTTTACAAAAAGGCGCCGGTCGCTGCAAGAGCAGACAACTGGCGCCTAACGAGCAGGTTACTTAAAAAAGAGGCTTGACGTTACCGGTTAAAATCAGTGATGCAAAATCCGGGTGCTGATTTGGCACCAATTCGATGGAACCATAGAAGAGAGCGGGTAAAGTTACCATCATCTTGCCTCCGCCGACATCTTCCACTGCGAAGTCCATGGAATATTTCGTAGCAAAAAACCTAAGAATCCCGAGACTTGCCTCAACATCACCCAGGAGTGCAATGTGTTGCGCACTGCCGGGGCTACCTTGTTGTTGGTCGGCCTCGAAGGTGAGCTGGATGTATGTGCCGCCCTCAGGATTATAAACAAATACAGCCTCTCCACTTTCCCAGCTAACTTTTCGATTTGGCCAAGATTCCCAGCCGAAGAGTTCAAAAAGCTCGACTGCCCAGTCTAAATTCCCACGGACGTTTATGCAAACGTGCTCTAATGAAGATGCAGCCGGTTGCTCCCACAACTTTTTCATCACGACCAGACCAGCTCGCGCAATTTGTAGATCTTGATCTTCGGTGCCCCCGCTGAATGCTGCAAAAAGCATATTACCCTCTCCCAGGTCAACCAAGTCACCGCCTCGATAGCTATTTTCACCCTTGATAGGGGTTTGGCCGGAGGGTTTTCCCGTCCGAAGCATTTGAAACAGCTTTGCAGGTGCCACAGTAGCATAGTTGGTTCCAATGTCTTCGGGTCCATTTTCTGGTTTGGGTCCGCGATAGAAGCGACCTACCAGCCGAATTGTTGGGTCCCACTCAACTGTGGTTTGCATAGTCCAGACCAGAGCCACGGCAACGCCTTGGATATACATAGCCGCCGCCTCTCTTCTCATAGCTTCCGCACCCATCTTCTGGATGTGAAGTAATCGTGAATCAGCCATTTCTTCTCCTTTTAGGATCTCACCCAGTAGTTAGGTCGATCCTAACATAGTTTGGGATAAAAAAAGAACCTCTTTAACTCACGCTAAAAAGGTTCCATCGGGGAGCAATTACTTGGTGAAGGAGTCGCGGAAATCTAGATAGATATCCATAGCCTTATTCACCTGCGACGGCGCCTTGGAGTACAGTTGATCGTACGCCGCATCTTGTGTATCGAAGGTCTTCAACAGCGCCTCGTCCTCAGCATGGTCACTTGGGGGTTCGATTCGGGACAGGGTGTCCTGTCCTCTTTCCCAGGCTTCTACCAATTTCAGAAATGTTGCTTTATCCGCGGGGGTCATTTCCATCGAGCGTGAGATCACCTCTGCCAGCAGTTGGTTTGGTTTCATTCTTTCTCCTTTATACAAAATTGAATCTTGCCTGATATTTTGGCATTTTAACTCAAAAAGCGAGAGATTGCAACTTATAGTTTACTACCTGTATGTAAAAGGACACGTCAGTTTTCCCGGCACGGGTAGTTTCTGAAGCCATTGAGACTGCGGATACAATTTTTCTAGTTGCGAATAGCTCTGTCCGTAATCGAATGCAGATCTTTCCAGCACGTCCTCTAGGGTCATTATTCCGGACATTTGGTCTACGTATTGCTGACCACCCTCTATAAATGTGCAATACTGTTGCCCTGTGGCTGATAAGAATAGGACCAGATCTTCCTCAGAAATTTTCGGGCTCATATAAAGCAAAAAACATAGTGATATGGCTATTACTATGAAAACAACCACAAAAGCGCGTTCCAGCATAATCTGATGTTTCATTGTCATCGCAATTCTCCTTTTGCACTAGGACCGATCGAATACTTGGTACAATTTAGCTATGAATTCAGAACTTGTCAAACTCTATGACCATCGAAAAACGAAAAAACCCGCAGTGCTTAGCTTATTTAGCCAAGTTCTGCGGGTTTGTGTTTAGCTGCGTTGCTCAAAACTGATCAATATTGGTCACTTATTAGCACGGGTCCAAAATATATGGTATCCGAGCCATTCACATCAATACAGCGTTGGTCATATAATGTCACTTTTGCTACCGCACACCTTGCATCATAACCAAACATTGAGAATGTGAATGGGTACGAGTCTCCAAGGGCTTCCAATGGGTGTGACAGATTGGTCCTGGAAGGGGCCCACCAGTAGTTCTGTGTATTAGGCGCAGGACACTCACCTGATGAATGTGCGGCCAGACCAAACGTAATGTTACCTGAATAGAACGACTCATTGTTCGTTAACCATGAAACGGTGGCTGAGCTCTCCGTCAGTTCTATAGTTGTGATGCTTTCCAGCCCATTTGGTACGTCATAGTCTATGGGGCCGTGAAGGCTAGGGCCCACATAAGCGTCAATATCTTCCAACCACCAATAGTTTGTACCCGGGCATATAGGGGCACCTGAAAAGGCATAATTCTGGTAAAAATCATACTCCGAGGGGTAATTGTTACCATCAATGAACCCAAGGTCAGTCAATTCTGCTTCCCCATCCAAGGCATGGTACAGATTGAAACCGATATTGAGCTGCTCCATCGATGTTTCCCAGTGAATATTCATCCCGGCATCGGTTTCATCATTCCAGTATTCGCTGACAGAGAAGTCTGACAGCGTCACCGCGGTGGAATTTTCTGAGTCGAATTTCCATGCACCATACACTGTGTTTGCATTGTCGTGCCCAAAGGCAAACTCATATCCATCGTAACCATCATACCCAAACGGGGATGTAATGATCGGTGCGAGTTCGTTCACCCTAAGCAACTCCATAGTGCTGTTGGGATCCAGAACACTCCATGTTTGCGCGGCGGGGTTGTAGGTTATAACACCCGAGGTATTAGTGCCGACTACTATTCCGTCGTCAACCCAGTTTTCTATGGTGAAAGTGGCTTGTGTTCCCCAGGATGTAGAGTACGCCCCCGCTGTCCAGCCGCCTGTGTTGATGAAAACACCGTCTTCGGATGCCACGAAATAGACGGGGGTTCCCGGAACAAATTCTGTCTCATAGATGTCATATCCCGTGGACCATGTAACGCCCGAGGTAGTGGATTGCTGGAAACTCACTGTACAGGAGCTGGCGGTGACCGATGTACGGTACATTCCTCCATCTGCCGCGATATAAAGCATTCCGTCTTCACCTAGGCGCAGGTTCCTGGGGTTGTTGACTGACAGCACCGTACTCCAGGACGATCCGCTATTTGTTGAGCAAAGGACAGTGTCGTCGGTTAGATTTCCGGCAAAGACAACTCCGGATATGGCTAGAACGCCATTCATGACGTTACCATCCCCTGAACCACCTCCATTCGCATCTGCCCATGTATCCCCATCACTCGATCGGTAAATTCCATCGTTGCCGGTGGCTGCCCAATAGTAGGTACCGTCATACGAAAATGCGTTAGAACGCATATCAAACGCCAGAGAAAAGTTCGTCTCATCAGACGATACGTAAGTGTTGTTCTGGCCACCAACTAGGTAGACATCGTGCGTGTAGTCGGCAAAGCCAGAGTAAACGTCCAATGCTACAACCGGAAATCCAACAGACCAGTCGCCGACAGCGGCAAGTGCACCCATGGTTGGGCGGAACAATAGTCCTGACATGAGAGCCAGGATAACGAGCAAAAAGTACATTTTCTTTTTCATGACTCAATCCTTTCGTTTTATTTTCAAAGAGCAACGCAGCTTGTATGAATTTACGCTAATAGCCCCGCGATGTAAAGCAATTATTTCCGATCACTTGTAACCAAAAAATGTTGATGCTAGACTAAAGAGTATGATTTTTTTGCCATTTAAAATCTCAAAGAAATTTCCTCTCAATTTATTATTTCTATTACAGTTAATTTTTTACATGCAGACTTCGCATGCTCTAACTGCGACTTTAGATTCCGAAAATATACTGTTGGATGAAAGCGTCCATTATGACGGTGGATCCTACGCACGAGAACCTGTAGACACACGTTGTTTGGTTGGTACTGACTCGGGAATAGATATTTATAGAACCTATATTGAATTTGATACTACGGAGATACCTGATGGCGCAACGATTAATTCAATAGAAGCTCACTTAACTGTTTCTATGTCGTACTTCAACGAGGAGCTTCTCGATATTCAGCAAATGGATCACACTGTATCTTATTGGTCCTCGGGTGAATATGATGATGCGGGAAATGAGGCGCTATTTAACTACATTACAAACGAAACCACTAAGTATGTTAATGATTCCCCCGTTTTCCAATCATCGGGGGCACAGAATATTTCGTTAGGCTCCACGGCGGCATCAGATATGCAAAGCCAACTTGCGAGTAACTGGTTTGGGGTTGTTCTAAAAAATAGTACGGAAATAGATGATGAAGCTGCAACTTTCTATTGTACCGAGTACTCCAATAGTAGCTATTGGCCTTACCTAATTGTCGACTACACCTACGACACAGATCCTCCTACGAATGCTTCGATAGATGCTCCCGATTATACTAATTCACGAAATATTACATTAACACTCAACGCGGATGGGGCTAGTCAAATGATGATTTCGGAAAGTGTCTCTTTTTCCGGAGCAACATGGGAAGCATACGCTACATCTAAAGACTTTACATTGAGCGATGGGGATGCAACAAAAACTATTTATGCTAAATTTAGAGACGAAGCAGAAAATGAAACCGATGCTGTCAGTACTACCTCTGTATTAGACACGTCAGTCCCGTCAAGTGCATCTATAGCTATCAACTCAGGTGATGCCAGAACCAATTCGGCTGATGTGACACTAACAATTTCGGCAACTGGTGCAAGCCAAATGAAAGTATCGGAATTATCCAACTATTCCGACTGTTCTTGGGAGAGTTATGCAACATCCAAAAACTTTACTTTTACCACAACTAATGGCACCAAGACCATTTATATAAAGTTTAAGGATTTGGCCAGCAATGAGACCGATTCATATAATGACACCATTGTTCTAGATACAGCGTCACCTCAGAGTCTAAAAGTCGGTCTTTCCAAAAACAAGTTATACGAGGTAGAGGCGAAAACATTTTACTCAAAAGAAAGAGAATTTAAGCTCTACCTTAGTGCAGACGACATTGATTCTAATATTACTCAGATGATGATTTCCCAGGATAAAAACTTTAAAGGAGCTACCTGGAAGACATACAAAAATAATATCAAGCTCAAGTTTAAAAACGACGGAAAGAAAAACATATATATTCGCTTAAAAGATGATGCAGGAAATATATCCGAAAGATACAAGCAGGTGATAAAAGTCGACAGTGAACCTCCCGCACTCTCCCTGGATGCGGATAGCGCCACAATATATTCTGGGTATAACCTTACCCTCAAAGGCACTTCAGCCGAAGGAACTGATATAAGGTTATATTTAAGCGGACAACTTAAAACTAGCATATTAGGTATTGATAAGGATAAATGGGAAATATATGTTACCGATTTAAAAGCCGGTACCTATACAGGATTAGTCGAAGCCGAAGATAAAGCCAGGAACGTATCGAGGGAAGCCTTTACCTTAGTAGTAACCTAACTAAAATGCGTCTTTTGTCTTTTAAGCGCAACCCATACTATAACCAGCAATATAACTGCTCCTAGCCCTCCTCCATAATATAAAGCTTGAGTATTTTTAGATTTTGTTTCTGCACTTGTAGAAGGATTACTAGGTGTGTCTAGAGTTTTCCCCCAGTTGGCCGCTTCGATATTAGGGTCGAAAGTGGTTGGTTGCGAAAGTCCGGTAGATGTAGCAGTAACTGACTCACCCGGTTTTACATCAACCGAATCCGTTGTTTTGCTGCTTTCGAAATTCACTGTACCTTCCAACACTTTTATAGTAGATTCTGTTCCGGTTTCATGAAGTATAAATGTGGTGCCTTTGATACCGGCAACCGCCTGGCTCATATGTCCCTTCATGGTACCGTCTTTTACCATTTGTTTTACATTAACCCAAATGTCTCCGACTAAAAGCTTCCACTTTGAGTCTTTCGCGGGGGGAGTGTCTATGGCTATTTCTGATTCCGGTTTCATCACAAAGGTTGTCTGATCAGAAAATGAAATTACGGCGCTACTGTCTTCCCCTGTTTTAAGGTGACAATCTATAAGAATGACCCTGCCCATCTTCATCACATCCCATGCTTCTAGATTTGGAGGGCAGGCAATTTCTACTTGGCCGCTTAAATCGCTGGCGCGTGCCCCGCTGTCTCTAGCTCCACTAGTTTCAACCCAGTCGTCAAAAATGGAAGGGTCGGTTACCGTAAGTTTCATGGATATTCCCTGCACAGCAAATGAAAAAACTTTACCGTCTTCAAGTTGAAATATAATATGGCCCCCGGATTCTGTGGTAAATTCTGCAGTTCCGTTAGGTCCGCCGGTAAATGTCCCATCCAAATCAATTCCCTCACATCTTTCTCCAGCTGCAGTATCTACAGTCGATGCATCACACATTGTTTTTAAGTGTGCATCTCCTCCGGTATTAATAAAGGTTAAAGAACTGGTGCCGCTAAATGAGCCACTAAAAGTAAAGTTACCGGTTGCCACCCCTTTTATCGATTCGGGCTGTACTCCTGCTGGAAGGCTTCTAGCAGCATGCAGGGGATTAATAAAAAAAAGAGATAGCAGGGTAAATAACAACATTTTATATTGCATATGGTTTGTATTATAGTTGAAAAATTAGGAAATACTATTTACATAGCTTTCAGGCTCGCCGTAGCTTTGGAGGTTAGAAAAAATTGTGTGAATAGTTTATACTCCTGGTAACGACATTGGATCTGAAGAAAACTGCAATGAGAGGAGGATATTATGGAAGTTGTTGTGTTAAAAATAGGGAAATATGATCCAACACTAAACGGCTCACTCTCGAAATATGAGGGGTACGTAAGTTCTACGAAACAAATAATTGACTTACCTTTAGAAGACGAGGCGTGTAGACGTATAAGTTCAAATGTAGAAAAATATGGATCCTTTAGTATCTTAGGATACTCAACATTACTTAGAGCGATACAGACATCAGAATGTATTGCAGCCGAAATTAAGATTCCATGCAGTGCACTGAATGAAGTAAGGTTTGACTTGGCTCAGCTGGTTACGGAGGAAGAATTTATAAGCCATGGAAGTGCGTTAGTTAGGGAAAGGTTTGTTGAGTCTTTCGTAAACGATACTTTACTGGAAACTAGGAGGCAATTGTTTGAAAGAATCAGAGATGTTTTTTCATTTCTTAGCGCGCAGAGAGTTGAGAAAGTGTGCTTAGTTTCGCACAGTTTTATGATGAAGTTGCTAGAGGCTACAACACTGGGAATTGATTTTTGGGAATACCCGGAAAAGCTATCAGAATTCATCAGACCTGAAAGAAAAACTTATGAATTTGGAGAAGGTTTTAGATTCAATTTTTAAAGTCGTAGGATTTCTATCCTAGGAGACTCTGCCATTTGAGGTCATGTGTTCCAAAAAGCATATGACCTTTTTTTAGCTCGGCGTGGCTTTGGCATTAAAAACACCTCCTCTCAAAGGTTCGCAAAATACGAACGAACCTGGTCTGTAGAAGTTCTGTCATTGTGAGGAGATGCTGCCTGCTCGCGTACCCTATGCAATTTTCAAATGCTTTTAGCTACAAAAATACCGCCTCATTAAAACTGGCGGTTTGTGTGTTGGGCTGGACTCACTTTGCCAGTGAGCGTTTTATATCTTTATTCGCTTATGTTTTCATGTATAGCACTCTCATACTTCGAGTGTCAAGAGATTACCCCATACTCCACCACACTATTTTATGAGAAACGAAAAACGGCACTTCATGTTCTGGATTACTCCAAATCACAAAGTGCCGTTGTTGGCAGGTATTACAGTTTTACAAAAGTGCCTGAGCAACCTGGTCGGGCGTAACATTCTTCAAAGCCTTTGAGGTTGCATCCCTCAGTTCAGGTCCCAGCACATGGATGAACGATCCAATGATGGCTGAGCATCAGGAGATACGAAAAGCAGTACATTAGGCATTTTGGTCACTCCTTGTCAGTTGGGATTAGATAACAGGTAGCGAGCCGCAGTCATCGATTTGAGCTGCACCCCGCTTTTGCCGAAGTACGCCACATAGAACCCTCTGCTGTAAAAATCCTGGGTTGCTTCATCGAACTTAGCAGGCGTTTTCACTTCCTTGGTTTCCAATGGTTCTGCACCAGCTTCCCGTTCTAGGTAAGAACGATAGGCCTTCAATACTACAACGATTTCTTCTGCCATCGCTTCATCTCCTTTTTGATGATTGATTATTCCACAAAGATTTGTTGCGGTTGTGATATTACCCTAACTTAAACCTATTTGTAAAATCGCAAACAGACTTATGTTAAAGCAATAAAACGGGTTTACCTCTCATAAGAACACTTTATAAAAAATGTACTTGTGAGAGGGAGTAACACTGTTGTTGGGTTTTTATTCCGCAACATTGTTCCTCCCATCCCTGTCTATCGAGCCGTAACCGAAATGTTGACCTCAGCCTGGCAGCCGCATTGAGCTTTGTGATTATCCAGAAAGCGTTGTTTAGTTTCTTCGACTTTAGATTCTGGTACATTGAGGTCGAAGTCCACCCATTGCTCAGGACAATCAGCTACCACCGAGAACTCCTTTTCAGGAACATAGTCTTCGGTGGAGCAGGTACAGTAGTTCAGGTCGTTTCCGCAGTCTGGACAAGTTTCGCCGTAGCGTTCTTCGTCCTCAGGATAATCATCCTCGTCGTACACAGGGTAACCTTCCGTACTGGTTCCCAACTCGGCGGCACGCAGGTCGGCTTGCAGCCAAGCTCGCTCCTGATCAGTCATGGAGCTTTGGTTCAGCACAGCAGCCGTCATGAAATCCGACTGCTCTGGTGCACGACCTTCTTTTGCTGCGATTTCAATTGCATCGTCAACAATCTTATCTTGAGACATTGGTTCCTCCTTAGGGATGAATAAGTCTGATTTGGACTATCTGATTATGCACAACCTTTCCCTTAATGTGAGTAAGAAGAAGATAGTGCATACCAGAGGGCTAAGAAGGGTCAAATAGACAGAGACTTATCTGATTATATTAACCAGATGCCTTTATTATACGCTAAAAAGGCACTTCTGTCAAAGACTATAGGATGTGTTATTGAGGACCTGCTATGATTGTGCCGCTTTGGATATCAGAAATTATCTCTTAAGGAAGAAAACTAACGTTGCTAATTACGGGTAGTCCTGTTCCGGCAATAGACATGTGATTTCTATCATCCACCTGAACTCTTATCGAATACGTACCCATTTTTAATGCTTTCTTCCCATCTAAAGTGGTAAGTACTTCGTCTGCATTTTTTATTTCTTCCAATGTCCTATTATCTTCTGCAATATTTACGCACAACACCTCGTTTCCTGTGCGATCTCCAAATCCAAAGTCTGCTTCTGTCCCCTTAACAAAAAAACAAACATTTTTGTCAATGGAATCCTTAAATATTGTAGTTTCATCTGTCCATCCGGGGACAGTTTTGTAGTACCAGTCTTTAGGATATTTGAATGTTATTTTCATTTTAGGGCTTGTGTAGATGTTGAAATCCGCCGCTTTTTCCTCTGTGCTCGCGTTTGTGTTCGAACTCGGTTGAGGTGACACAATCTTTTGATCTTTATCTTTGTTTGTTCCAATGAAAAATACAATTGCGCCTAAAATAGTTATGGACAGGAGGATCCACCAGAATATTTTCATACAACTATTATTACAGTGTGTATGCACTGATGCAATGGCTCGCCGTCGCTTTGGAGGTGAGAACCTATTTTGCTAATATTAGGCCATGAAATTAACGAATGATTGTTATGTAATATCAATGGGTACTAAAAACTTTACCGAGACATACTATAAAGATGAAAAAGGATGGGTGAAAGTGTCGGCAAAGGGCAAGACATTTAGAATGACAGCGGAACAGCTACTTAACCACCTTCTCCCTGCTGTTGCAGGTGTAAAGCCTGGATTGTGGTGTAAAGTAGAATACAAGGTGCCAGAGGAAATAGATTCTCCTGAGGAGAATTAATAAATTTAGCTGGCTCCCTTTGGTTGACATGTTCAGCAATAGAGAAATTGAGTAATGATGTATGAATTAAATGAAGTCCTGAGAAAGTAATTAGGAAAAATAGCCAATACTTGTGCCACTTTTTCACATAATGATTATATCGCTTCTTCCATGCACTTTAATATCTGAGGGAGATGTTCGTGGTTATAGTGTCTTGTCACAATCTTTAAAAACTTTTCTGGTGTTGAACTCTTGGTCTTCCAAAATTGTATATTCCACAACTTTGGGTCTAAAGTTTCGTACTCTTTTATGACTCGCTCACCACCTTTAACAAGTTCTTTGTATGCTTTTTCCCAGTTCCAACTTTTCCCCTCGTCTGTCGACTTCGCATTAAAGCTGTCGACAGTACCGTAAAAAACAGGCTCTTTTCCTTCTTTAAGGTATTTAACATTGTCAGCTATACAGTTATCCCAGCCTGCAATGTGAGTCATTAGTTGTTTTAGGTTCCATTTGTCGAACAGGGCCTTTTCTATTTTTTGTTTAGGAAATTTGTCAACAGCATCAATAAATAACTCACGGGCTTCTTTATACGCGTTTAGCGATGTGTTCACAATAGCATTATAGCAAAAACCGCGGTTTTATAACTAACCAGAACGATTCCTGAGCTCAACGACTAGAAAGTGAATTAAAGGTCCATAAGCATATCAAAGCAAACCCGACCATCTTGATTTACAAATTCTCCTAATTTAACAAAACCGATGCTTTCATAATGCTTAACAGCTTTTTTGTTGTCTCTAAACACTCCTCCCCACAACAAAATCCTTTTATTTCCTGTTTTTATTGTAATTTCTTTCATAAAGGGGAAAACAGCTTTGGCAATGCCTTTACCCTGGTACTTGTCTGCCAAGCATGGCCCGAATCTACAGGTTAAGCCGTCGTTTAACTCGGTGTTATAACTAGAAAATCTCTTTACATCTGATTCGGGTATATCCATACTGAATTCAAACGGGCCTATTACTACAGTATCCTTCAACAATAGTAACCTAAGTTTGTCGTAGTGCGCTATTGATGAGCAAAATTCTTCTGCTGTTTTAATTCCGTAGTTCTCAAGTTTGTAGTTTTTTCTTGTTTCTGGGGATAGTTCACTTAGAAAAACTGAGAGAACCTCAACATCATCTGCTTCTAGAGGCCGTAAAACTAATATTCCATTACTCCATGGTATTCTGTAGGTCAGTATTTTCGGGTTTTCTCTAATTTGCTCAAGTGTATATTTTCCCACAGGTAAATATTAGCAGAGAGCAAGATATGTTTAAACCTAATTTTTTATTGTTATAGCGAATAGAAATCTTTGCAGTCCTATTTGTTATTTTTTGATCCAATTTTGCACAGTGTCGATGATATTTGGAATCCTCCCTGCTACTCCTACCAGGCCTGTTACTAAAGTTAGTGGTATGTCCAATAATGTCCCTCTATTAGTATCAGCTATGTTGAGTATGTGAGTTACGCCGGATCTATCTAATGCAAACGAGATGAGAAACCACCCAGCAAGAACCCCAATAAATTGTAAAAAGAATCGGTAGAGTTTGTTTATACAGGGGGAACAAGCAATCGTATATCGACGGTCTTCCCACGTGTTATCTTTTATTGTATTTCCATTTTTGAATGTAAATATTCCCTTCTCACTCATGAACCCATTCTCGGGGTTCCAGTCAAAAATTTCAACAGAACAAATTGAATAAATGTACGCTTGTACCAAACTTATTATTATTAGTACTAATATAGGCTCTGACATATATCTTGTATGACTCCCCCGGCTGGATGACGGTCGCTACGCTCCCTATCATTTCTCGCTTCGCTCGAAATGGCGAACCTAGGGGTTTGATTCTGTACCGAAAGAAGCTAAAAAATGCCCACTAGGGACAAGCCCTACTGGCCATTTTTCTGGCTCCTCCGGCTGGATTCGAACCAGCGACCTAGCGCTTAACAGGCGCCCGCTCTACCGCTGAGCTACAGAGGATCATTTAACAGAACCACATTATACACAATTTTTATCGGTTTTCGACTTA